>Ga0101941_1000004_pt1 | contig 1281943 bp, 965 predicted proteins | sample DewCreD2012metaG_3_FD_75242 | JGI IMG/M metagenome (GOLD analysis project Ga0101941, IMG submission 75242) | Hot spring sediment bacterial and archeal communities from British Columbia, Canada, to study Microbial Dark Matter (Phase II) - Dewar... ... | reverse complement strand
CGCTCGGACTTCGGGGCGCAGAGTCCGGAGCCCCTGGTGTATGACGGGGATGGGAACCTTGTACGGGATGGGCGGTGGGTGTACAGTTGGGACGCGGAGAACCGGTTGGTGCGCGTGATGAACTACGGGGCGGCGGATCGGGCCGGTTGGCGTCGGGTGGATTGGGCGTACGATGCGCTGGGCCGGCGCATCCGACAGACGAGCTACGTGCTGAGCAACGGGGTCTGGGTGGTGACCGAGGATCTCAGATTTGTGAGCGATCCGGTCTGGTTCGGCCGGCACATTGCAGAACTGAATGCCACGAACCATGCCGTGGTGCGCAGCTATGTGTGGGCCCTGGACCTAAGCGAGACGCTGGACGGTGCCGGTGGCGTGGGCGGTCTGCTCTGGGTGCGGATGGCGAGCGGTCCGGCCTCGGGGACGCAGTTTGTGACCTACGACAGCAACGGCAATGTCTGGCAGTTGGTCTCTGCTTCCACCGGCACGGCGACCGCCCGCTACGAGTACGGTCCCTTCGGCGAACCCCTCCGCACCACCGGTCTTGCCGGCGCTTCTAACCCCTTCCGCTTCAGTGGCAAACGCAGCGACCCGGCCAGGGGGCTGGTACTTTTTGAGTATCGGGCGTATAGTGCACGTACGGGCTGCTGGCTCAGCGGTGACCCGATGGAGAACGACGAAAGCCTCAATGCGTATAACGCTACTCTAGACTCCCTCGCGGACTATGAAGGTCGCGATGGCCAGAAGCCGAGGAAACCACGCCCCCCAAAGCTACCTAACCCCCTAAAGCGGGCCGCATATTGCGCAGCCGAGTGTGCAGCAAAGCATGGCGTAGAAAAGATTGGCAAGTGGATTCACGCTCAGTTCTACTGCGGCAAACTCGGTGACGAGTGTCTCGATAAGGGTGGGCTCCCTGGCGTCCAGGATGTGTTCACTGGGGATTTGGGAATTGGCCGCGACCTTTGGTATAAATTTGTTGGTTGTTTTATTGACTGCATGGGTGGATCGCATTATGGCATAGTAGCGCAGCTTGGAGCCGGGAGATTCACGTGTAATGACAAGTCCAGAAGGGTCGATTGGGAGTTCGAGCTCCTTCTGAGCGTTATCATCAATGGTAAAGGTTATGTTGTGCATCAGGAGAGGATTAATGGGAGTTGTGGTACTAGACAGTACATGATCTGCTGTGTAGTATGTGGCTGAATGACATAAACAGAGTCCGAATCGCTACTGTTGGAATCTGCCTTGCGGCTTTCATTGCTGCCGGTTGCCGCACTCCGAGGGATGAGGCGGCATTGTTTCGCCGTAAGAACCCTGAAGAGGCCAAGCACTATGAGGTGTTGGAGCCGGCGTCCCTGCATGTATTACGCACTCATGAGCACCGGGCGCTCGGATATATGCGGGCGCTTGTTTCTGGTGTAGAGCGGCGAAAGGATCGGCCGGAGGAACTCGAGGAATACCTGCGGCGCGTCAGGGAGAAGCTCGCAGCGCTTGAACAACTGGTATCGAGTGAATATGAAACAATCAGAAAGCTATTGGAAAAGGAGGGGGGGACAGTGTACTATTACGAATTGCGCCGCATGGAGGAAGGCGACGGTGAAACCCGCATCGTTGTCGATAGTGGCTTGATGGTTATAAAGGACGGAAGGATTGTTTATCGTGCTTCTCTGTGATTACATAGGCAGAGTCCGTTACCGCTTGACGTTCAATGAGCGTTGGATGTTTCGGTGATTGGGTTCGTTGCGAGACGATGCGTTTCATTGGTGTTCTTCTTGACTCTCGGCTCAAGAGATCAAATTGCCGCACGAGGGCGCTATGTGCGCTCTGTTGATCGCGCTCTTGTGGGTTCAGAGTCTCTGGAGCGGGGTATCATGGCAGTTCGCCGCGGACTCGGACAGCCGAAGTCGGGCATTCGGAGAAGATCATGCGCCTCTGGCGCAAAGTGCTCCCCTGGTTGAGTGCGCGCGGGGCCGCGATAGCTGGTCGGTGGCCACCCCGGCGTCTCAGTCTACCCGAGGAGGGCTTTCCGCGGCTTTCTCTAATCCGGTGACCGGACCATTGGCGCGGTTGGTTGGTCTTGCGTCAGTGCGCCTGAGGCACCTGAGGGTAGGGTTACACGCGAATGTTGGCCAAAGACCCGGGGCTGAAACTTAGCACATGACACGTAGTCCTCCTGGGAGGGGCCTGTACCGACTCATTGGGTCTAGCCGCCTTCCTCGGTGGGCATCGATTGGACTGCAGCCCCTGCAGCGGCACCAGCACCTTGGCCGCGGTGGCTGTGCTGGTTGAAGTGGTTGAGCTGGGCCGGCTCAAGCGGCGTCAGACCGCCTCCTTAGCTGGCCTGCCGCCTTATCTGCGCCAAAGCTGTCCACGGGAGGGGGCGCATCTCAGTTTCTTGCAGAGTGGTGTAAGCTTGCGGCATGAAAACAAACTGCCTTGAGTCTGTTTCCAGTTCGGCGTCCCTTCCCGTCCCATGCGAACTGCTGGCGGTGCTGGCCGCGCGGGCGGCGTGCGCGTTGGAGCGTTCCATGCAACAGTTGGTCCAAGCCAGCGACCAAAACCTGGGCCATCTGGAAGTGCAGGCCGCCCACGACGTCCGAGAACTGCTCCGGCAGGCGGTCGCACGGGGTACGCAAACCAATGCCGACGCCACCCCGCCGACCTGTCCGGTGTGCGGCCAGCCCCTCAGGCGTCTGTCCTCCGGTCACGCCCGCACCTTCAAGTGCCGCTTCGGGTTCATCCCCGTCCAGCGCACCCGGGGCTACTGCAAGCGCTGCAAGAAGGGGCGCACCCCCGCCGACACCGCCCTCGGGCTGGAGGCCAGCGCCGTGCTGGAGCACTTGACGGGCCTCTGCCTGCCGCGCGCCACCCTCGACCGTGAAGCCAAGCGCCAGGGCCAACGTGCCCAAGCGCTGCGGCGCGGGTTGGGCCAGGCGGCCGGGGCGCTGGTCCTTGGGGACGGGGCGGTGTGGCTGTGGCGGCTGTCCGACGACCGCTGGCCGCAGGCGCGCCAGCGGCTGGACTTCTCCCATGCCGTGCAGCATCTGGCGGCGGTGGGCCGGGCGCTCGTCGGCAAGGACAAGGCGAAACTGACGGCCTGGTTCCAGCCATTGGTGCGACAACGCAAGCACGAATCCTCCGTGAAAGTAATTCGACAACTGGAAGAAGCCCTGGCCGCCCTGCCCGGCGGCGCCCGTGCGACCGCGGTGGCCAGGGAAGTGGCCTACTTCCGGGAACAGCAGGGGCGGATGGATGATCGGGCGGTCCGGCGGGCGGGCGAACCCATCGGGAGCGACCTGGTGGAAGCGACCTGTGGCCAGGATCAATGCCGCTTCAAACGCCCGGGCCAGTTCTGGAGTCCGCGGGGCGATGAAGCGCTGCTCTGTCTGGAGACCTTCTGGCGCAATCGTCGGTGGTCATTGCTCTTCCCCCACTCTGCCTTCCACCCTGCAAAAAACTCATATGCGCCCCACGGGAGGGCCCGTGCGGGATCGGTGTGGTGCTGTGCGCCTTTATAGGCCTGGCTGGGTGGCGGCGGAGGCCGCAGGGTGCTTTCTCTGTGGGGATTTCAGGACCTCGCGGCTTCCGATGCATACCCCGATGAGTCCTTTCTGCGTGCTCTGCGTGATCTGTGGGCCAAAAAATCCAGTGCTGTCTACGCCTGAAAGGGAATTTCTGCGTGCACAGCGGCCGGTTGAATCGGCGGATTTGCGTGCATGGGTGGCGTTCTGCACGAATGGCAAATTCTGGCCGCGTGGCGGTGGAGGGAACTGGGCATGGGCGGCGGGTGGGTGGTGGTGACGAACTTGGGGGTGGTGCGGGGCAATCCGGACCGGGTGCAGTCGGAGGTGCGGGGGGGCTTTGTAGCGCAGAGTCCCGAAACCCTGATCTACGACGCGGACGGCAACCTTGTACGGGACGGGCGGTGGGTGTACAGTTGGGACGCGGAGAACCGGCCGGTGCGGGTGATGAGCTACGGGGCCAGCGATCGGGCCGGTTGGGGGCGGGTGGACTGGGCGTACGATGCGCTGGGCCGGCGCATCCGGCAGACGAGCTACGTGCTGAGCAACGGGGTTTGGGTGGTGACGGAGGACCTGAAATTCGTGAGCGATCCGGTCTGGTTCGGCCGGCATGTGGCAGAGTTGAACGCGACGAACCACGCGCTGCTGCGGAGCTACGTCTGGGGCTTGGACCCGAGCGAGACGCTGGACGGCGCCGGTGGCGTGGGCGGCTTGCTCTGGGTTCGGATGGCGAGCGGTCCGGCCTCGGGTGCGCATTTTGTGACCTGCGACGGCAACGGGAATGTCTGGCAGTTGGTCTCTGCTACCACCGGCATGGAGACGGCGCGCTACGAATACGGCCCCTTCGGCGAACCCCTCCGCACCACCGGCCCCGCTGCTTCCTCCCACCCCTTCCGCTTCAGCACCAAGCGGACGGATGCGCACAGCGGTTTGGTCCTTTATGAGTATCGTACTTACAACGCGGGCTTGGGGAGGTGGTTAAACAGGGACCCTGTCAGGGAATGGGGAGGTCTCAATCTCTATGGCTACGCGGAGAATTCCCCGGTGAAGCGTTATGACCTCTTGGGCCTTACCATCCCTGGCCTGTGCGCAGAGGCTTATCCGCCGTACTGTCCCTGCAAATGCATTAGTGTCACGGTGACCTTTTCGCCCGGGAACGACCAGTTTGAGTGGGGATGGGTCATTAATCTTGATGGGTCTTTGCGCTTTGGGAACAACATGCGCGTCGTCTGGAAGGTCCAAGGGCCAGCCTCCCGATGCAAGTACGTGCAGCGGGAAACTGGAGCCTTTCGGTGGTACAACCTCAGCAAGCCGACACAGCCCCCGAAAGATGCCATGTGGTCAGCCAGCCATGAAGTTGCAGACAGTCACGGCACCTGTAGATGGGGCCGGCGCGAGTACACCGACAGCATTGGTGCCACCTTCATATCGCCAGCGGATGATGGGTACTGGATTTCCGCGGTGGTGACTCCACCATCGATCACACTTGAATGCGTGTCGTCGGATGGAACGAAGCTGGTCCACCAACTGGAGGTTCCACCGCCTCCCGATCCTGGAAGGTTCCCTCCTCTCTAACTGTTGGAAATGATTCCACGCTTACCACTTGCTTTTGTCGGCAGCTGTATTGCGGTGCTTGGCCTAGTGTTCGTGGTGATGTCAGGCGTCCGCTATGAAGCGGCCCGCCGCGGGGATTTCTTTAGAGTGGGTAACGTCACGGACGTGGCGCAGACACTTGTCGAGCTAAAAACGCAAGCATCATTCGAAGCTGAGGTGGTGCACACTTTCGTACGCGAATCCACCAACATCGCGGCGGAACACGGGCTCACCAACCACAGTCCGCTAATTACAAATCTCTACGGGATAGTATTTCGTGTCCCTGACGGTCGCGAACGTACGGTAGCTGGAATGAATGCGCCAAGTAACGGCATAAGTTGTATAAAGCAACTGCAACCAGGGAAACGATACAGGTTTCCAGATGTATTCCTGCAATAAGGCCCAAGTCTGCGTTTGTGCCAGATGGGCGGGGAGATGTAGCGTAGCGCGGGCGGGCTAGAGCGTGGCTTGTTCGTTCAGCATCCTGTGCTGGATAGCTGGTGCCTGTGTTCGCAGGCAAAGGCAGCGACGGCGGAGGGTGCATCGGCTGGGCTGCTGTGTTCCGCTAGCGCTGAAGGCGCAATGGGCTGAGGGGACGTCGGATTCCAGCGAGGTGGCTGTGCTACGCAGGGCGAGAATCTTTAGACCACTTGCAGGTCGAACGGTAGCGGCGTGGATTGGCGGTGTCGGGGGAGTTGGCGGCGAATGCGACGGTGACGCTGTGGTGGGGGACCAACGAATGGGCGCCGGTGGTACGACAGGGGCGGTATTGGTACGGGGAGGCGCAGGTGAACAATCGGACCGGCGGGGTGTGGGTGGTGGTGACGAACCTGGGGTGGTGCGGGGCCATCCGGACCGGGTGCAATCGGAGATGCGGGGGGACTTTGTGGCGCAGAGCGCTGAAAGCTTGGTGTACGATGGGGATGGCAACCTTGTACGGGACGGGCGGTGGATGTACAGTTGGGACGCGGAGAACCGGCTGGTGCGGGTGATGAGCTACGGGGCCAGCGACCGGGCCAGTTGGCGTCGGGTGGACTGGGCGTACGATGCGCTGGGCCGGCGCACGAGGCAGACCAGCTACGTGCTGAGCAACGGGGTTTGGGTGGTGACGGAGGACCTGAAATCCGTGAGCGATCCGGTGCTTTTCGGCCGACACGTGGTCGAGCTGAACACGACGAACGACGCGCTGGTGCGCAGCTACGTGTGGAGCCTTGGCCTCAGCGAGACGCTGGACGGTGAGGTGGGTGGTCTGCTCTGGGTGCGGCTGGCGAGCAGTCCGGCCTCGGGGAGGCAGGTTGTGACCTACGAGGGCAACGGGAACGCCTGGCGGTTGTTGTCCGCGGCCGCCGGCACCGAGACCGGCCGTTACGAATAAGGTCCGTGTGGCGAGTCGATTCGCGCCACCGGTCTCATGCCCAAGGAGAACCCGCTTCGGTCCTCGACCAAGCACACTTGTTCTACGAGTGACGTAGTGCAGTATGAATTCCGTGGTTACCCTTGCACCGTTGTCCATGGGTTAACCAAAGATCCTGTCGGCGAGGGCCGAGGGGATGTGAATCGTTACGCATTCATTGCGCGGGTTCCGAGGAAGCATATCGATATTCTCGGCCAACATCGAGGCTGCAAGTTAGGGACAATGAAATGGAGATGTTCTGCAAATATTGCCATGGGAATCTATCGTGCATGGGATGCTTCAGGCGTTGTCGAGAAGTGCGATGGTTGCTCTACCGCAAGCATTGAGGCCGGAGTGGAAGTGGGGGTGGGGAAAGGTTCCGGAGGCAAGTTGCCGCCACTGTCGATATACCGTGAGGTGACCCGATCGGGGTGTATTATGGAAGTGATGCGATCGTCTCGCTGGCTCAACAACAAACGCACGCAAATACGACCGTCACGTGGTGTTCTGGTGAAATGTCTGGTGGTGGCAAGGGTTATCTGCTCGACGAGGACCGTGGGCCGAATGGTGGGATGTCAGTTGTTGGTGGTGGACCAGTCGGGCTCGGCGTCGAACTGAAAGTCTCAGGTGATGCCACCGGAAGTATTGCAGCAAACGCCGAGGCGTGACTCGACATCATCCCAGCCGTGACGAGGGCGGGTGTTTACGTCATCGGTTCCGCGACGCGCGATGTCAAACGTGGCGCGGTCCTTGCGTGGACGCGCCAGATCGATCCGTGGACTCCGCCTGGCTGGCAGGAGCCTGGGGGTGTGACGGGTCTCTTGTTGACGGGCCTCTGGGATTCCCAAAGCAACGTCCTGGACGAAGTGTGAGCCTAGGGTAAATAGGAAGACCACAAGCCGACGAAGAGCATAACGTGGACTGCGATCCTGGTGTGCGTCGGCCTTTTCTTGGCCGGGCTGTTGATCGGAGTCGATGACGTAGACGCACGCGAGTGTCGCCAAATGGCTGCGATCCTTTGTATTGGGTTGTGTTGTTCCGCGCCTGCCATGCGTTTCAGGGAGTTCCTCGCGCGGTCCGTGAGAAAGGGGTGGTGGGTTTCATGCATGGCCGGACGGGCAGAGCCAGACCATTGCGATCCGTCCCCACGTGGCTGTGGCTGGCAATTGGGGCAGCATATCTCTCATTTGCACGTGGCGAGTGTGTTGGGACGATCTCGAACGGCTCTGCCTCACTCTGGACTGGATGTGTTGCAGCAGGATGTGGTGTCGGCCTGTGATGTGGGTTCGGTGTGTGTATGGCGTGGGAACGTCGTTCGGCCAAACGCAAGGAGACGGCTTTTGTCCGGAGCCGGTGAGAAGGAACGTCGGAAAGCCCCAGGCTGGGACAAAGTCTGTGTGCCAGCCGGCCTGCTGCACAGGGCCGTATACGGCGTTTTTGGTGTGACCGGCGAGTCGGTTGGACGGTTCAGAGCAACGGGACTGCTCGAGCCGGAGCGAGCCTGCGGTCGTTGAGCCGGTGCTTCAGGAGGATGAGCAGTGTGCGCATCGCCGCTGTCAGGCCGCCTTGGCGGGTTTTGCTGCTACACACAGCGACGGATACAAGGTGCGCATCCGGCGGTGGGCCCGCGCCACTACCAGGGCTGCCGCGGAGAGCGCGCGTCCCACCGGCGCCCGGCCGGCCACTGATGCGGTCCCGGCCGTCCCATGGGCCGCGTCGGCGGGAAAGAAGCGGGAGAGCGGTTAACCGAGCGGCCTCCAAGGGGCCGGTCTTGGGCGAGGGCCCCGGGCTTGGACGAAATGGCGCACCCGGGCGGGGTTGAGCACGGTGACGCGCATGCCGGGCTGGTGGAGGGCGGCCCGCAGGGACCGTTTCCAGCCGCCGGCGGCCTCGCAGAGGACGTGCGCGGCGGGGTCGCCGCTGAGCAACTGGACCAGGCGGCGATGGCTGGCCGGGGCGTTGGGCAGGTCGTAGAGGCAACCGGCCCAGGGGAGCTGCGGGTTTTCCAGGGCGAAGGTCGAGACCTGCGGAGAGGGTGTTCATGGTGTTTCCGCTCCTTCTTGCCGATGCGAGCTGGCCCGGTGGGGCCGCTCTGGGAACGGTTCGAGCTGGGAACACGGGCATCGGCGGTTCCAGCTGCGACTGGGTGGCGTCAAGGACTCCGCCAGGTTTGCGCGAACGGGTCGGCCCCCCGGCCTTCCCGCCCGCGGGCGGAAAGGCCGCTTCGATGGCCCCTTGACACTGCTCCGGACAAGGGTACCAAGGAAGCCAGACCCAGACACACCCCGGGCAAGCTCCATAGCGCTCCTGAACTTGCGGCCCTCATCCAACTCCGGTGCCTCGCAGACCAGAGATCCGCGATCCGGCAGGCTGGAACCCCGCGCCACCCAAAGACCGGCAGAGGGGAGAGCCTGCAGACCACGCAGAAGTCATCGGCCAGCCGCCGTGGCGACGCGGCGGATCATGGAAGGGTCCGCCGGCTGCCGCGGGCGGCTACGGAGTGGAGTGCCCACAGAGCACGCGGAAAACGCAGATGGAAGGTGATTGACCGACTTGCGTCGGTGCCGGCCCGGCTTGGATCCGCCGACTTACGTCGGCGGCTACAGAGTTTGAGAGCCCACAGAACACGCACAGCATACAGAAGGGGATTGACAGACGAATCGACAAAGCGGGCACGAAGCGGCCTGGGTGCGGTCCCGCCGACTTGGGTCGGTGGCCACGGATCGGCCCACAGAGCATGCAGAATACGCAGAAAAGGATCGTGATCGGAACGAGCGGGAAGGGCTTGAAACCTTCGAGGGACGGCGGGCAGGGGGTCGCTCTTTGGTGGTCCGGCTGTGCGGGGGCCATCGGGCCCGGGCGTGGCAACCGAAGGTGGCCGCCCGCGGGAAGACGGCGGAGTTCGGAAGTCAGCCTGCGATTCCCGTCGGTAGCTATTTGGTGGCGATTCGGTGGCATCCGCCGACTTACGTCGGCGGCTACCCCATACTGGGTGCGGCGGTGGATGAACTCATGATCCGAAGGGTCCATCCGGTCATGCGCGGAGGCTTTGGTGGATGAGAGGGAATCCGTCTGGAGGTCCGGGGGCCGCTGGCTGAGGGCGGCGGCGAATCAGTTTGTTTTCGGTTCGGTAGTCCGCGGCCTGACGGCCGCGGCTACCCGAGTGCGTGATCGCGGTGGCTGCTCGGCGGGGTGGGGCCCTTTTTTGGATTTCTGGCCCGCCGCCTGACGGCGGCGGCTACCATGCGCCGAGTCTGTGGCCCGAGGAGAGCCAGGGGGAGTTTCTTTGCGGCCTGTCCGCCGCGTGCCCGCGGCGGCTATGAAACATCGGGTGCCGCGGGAGATCCACGCACGGTGGACCCAAGTGAGAGTGGTGGGTGTGGTTCAGGAAAGTTGCTTACGGCTGCCGCGTCCGCTGCCTTACGGCGGCGGCTACATGGGGCGGTCGAGGTCTTTGGTCCGCGGCCTTACGGCCGCGGCTACGAAAAATGGGGCATCGTGGTGGCTGGTCGGCCGAGCGGGAGCACTTCCCTGGATTCCGGGTCTGCCGCTTGTCGGCGGCAAGATATCCTCGCTGGGATTGCGTGTCCGCCGCCTGACGGGGGCTGAAAGTGCCAGTTGTGATCGGGTGTCGGCCGGCTGGCTGCGGGGCTGCCATCCCTCCATTCTGGTCGGGGTCCGCCGCCTTACGGCGGTGGCTACATGGGGCGGTGGAGATCTTTGGTCCGCCGCCTTGCGGCCGGGGCTACGTGGTCCGGTTGAGATCCGGAGGTTGGGCGTCTCACGCGGCCTGCGGCAAGAACCGCAAATGCCTTTTGCAGCGGCCGGCGAAGGCGGCGTTGCAGAGTGGCGCAACGGAGCCTGAAAGAGCGCTCGGTCACTGTGCTGGCGATCGAAAAGGGGTCATCACGCTCCTCTCCGTCGGGAAACAGCAGTTTTTCGAGAGCCTCAGAGTTTCTCTCAATCTGGTGGGAAAGAGGTTTCTTCGGGAAACGGTCTGCGCAAATCGGAGGGTGTGCACCGGGGTTTTTGGGAGGGGCAGCCTTTTCGACGCGCTGCCAGGGCGCCTCCTGTTCGTGGGCTCGGGAGTTTCCGTCTCCGGCTCCTCGGTGCTCCGGCCCTGGATTCCCAGGGCTTCTCGAGTGACGGCGATGAGGGCGTGGAACGAATGCCGGAGAAGTAATCTCTCCAGCAGTCCTGGCTGTCGGGCCGCCGGCACTTGGTCCGGGCGGCACGCCCGCGGACGGATCCCGACCGGGGAGGATTGCATGGGCTCATGCGCCCGGTGCGGCGGGTCGTGGGGGAGGAATCTGGAAAGCGGTGTGCCGGCGCCCTCAGCGGTCCATGGGCATTCAAGCCCGGGTCGGTTCCCTGCTGGCAACCGTGGCGGCGGGGCGCGTTGGGGTCAAAGCCCGGCCGGCTTGCGCACCGGCCGAGGCCACGAGTCTCCCGCCGGCACAAGGGGCACGTGCGTCGGGGCGAGAACATCGAAGGGGGTTCACTGCGGCTTCGTACGGCAGCACCGCGGTTGGGATCCGGAGGTGGCCGATCGGCCCTTGCGGCGCAAAGGGCTGTCAGCCGAGCCGAAGCCTTGATCGGACGGGAGGAGGTCCAAACTCCCACTCGTCCCCAAAACTCGACCTGCCCGGGTTCCAACCGACAACTGGCGAAGATCAACGGAGCAAACCGGGGCTGCCCGGGTCGCTTGCCAGCGGAGGCGTTTGCCTTCAAAGTGCCGGTGCAGATGCCCCGAACGGAGCGGGAAGGAGGCGGGAACCTGTAGCCTCTCTGTCCCGCTCGGTCGAGCAAAGCGGCCGAGACTGAATGGAAGACTGGTTGGAACAGATCGAAGCGGAGGCAGCCGTGCGGCTCCGGCTGCCGCACGGGCGAACCGTGTCGCAGGAGCTGGAGCGTTTCCGCGCTTTTTTGCGGCGGCAATCGCAGCGGCTGCGGATGTGGCACCGTCGGGGCGGCGGCGGCCGGGAGGTCTGTCAGGGGCGCGCGACGCTTTATGACGTGTTGCTGCGGCATTTGTGGGACGCGGCCTTGCAGCAGACCGCCGGCTCGGGCCCGGCCCCGCAGCCGCCGGTCACCCTCGTGGCGGTGGGTGGGTACGGTCGGGGGGAGCTGAACCCGTACAGTGACCTGGACTTCATGTTCCTGCACGATGGCGAAGTCAGCCAGGGTGGTCAGCCCTCCTCCCTCCTGAGCCGTCTGGTGGATGGGGTGTTGTATCCGTTGTGGGACCTGGGGCTGAAGGTGGGACACACCGTGCGCACGGTGGACGAGGCGGTCGAGGCGGCCAACGCGGATATGCAGTCGAAGACGGCCCTCGTGGAATCGCGGTGGGTGGCGGGGGATGTGCACCTGTTCGAACGATTCCAGCGCGCGTTGCGGGCACGCTGCGTCCGGCGCCATGAGCGTGCCTACATCGAGGCCCGACTGGAGGATCAGGCGGCGCGGCGGCGGCGGTACGGGGAGTCGCCGTGTCTTCAAGAACCGAATCTCAAAAACGGCTGTGGAGGGTTGCGGGACTACCAGAACCTGCTGTGGATGGCCTACTTCAAGTTTGGCGTGCGGTCGATGGGCGAGTTGGAGGCCCAGGGTCGGCTGACTCCGGCGGAACGCAAGGCGTTGGAGGCGGCGTACGACTTCCTGCTGCGGGTGCGAACGGAACTCCATTACCAGCTGGGCCGTCCCGGGGATGTGCTGAGCAAGAATCTTCAGCCGGCCGTGGCGTGGGCGCTGGGTTACCACGATCGTTCGCCGAGCCGCCGGATCGAGACGTTCATGCGCGACCTCTACACCCATACCCGTCAGATCTACCTCATCAGTCGGACCCTGGAGGAGCAATGGGCGCTGGTGCCGGGGTCCGGCTCGTTGCGGCGGCTGCGTTCGTGGTGGAGTCGCAAGGCACCGCAGGAGACGTTTCTGGACGGCTTCGTGTTCGAGCATGGCCAGGTTCGGGCGGCGTCCGAGTGGGTGTTTCAGGAACAGCCGCGGCGGTTGATGCGGGTGTTCCTGCATGCGCAGCAGCGGGGCTACCGGCTTCATCCGGACCTGGTGCGTCTGATCCGAACGCATTTGCGGTACGTGAATCGGCCCTTCCTGACCGATCCGCACGTGAGCGAGACGTTCCTGGCGATTTTGGAACAGCGTGGCAACGTGGCGCCGACGCTTCGGGCCATGCACGAGGTGGGGTTGCTGGGCAAGTACATTCCGGAGTTTGGCCGGTTGACCTGCCTGGTCCAGCACGAGTTTTACCATCAGTACACCGCCGATGAGCACACGCTGGTCTGCATCGAGCAGTTGGATCGCGTCTGGCAGGCCAGCGCACCGCCCTACCGTGCCTACGCGCCGCTGTTGCAGTCTCTGGAACGCCCCGGGCTGTTGTACCTGGCCCTGCTTTTGCACGACACCGGGCGGCACGGCTCGCAGGGGTCGCATGCGGCGCAGAGCGCCCGCCTGGCGGGCCGGGTGGCCCGGCGGCTGGGCCTGGACCGCGCCTCCGTCCAGGCCCTGCAGCGGTTGATCGAGAATCACCTGCTCATGGCGGTGGTTTCCCAGCGGCGGGACCTGGACGATCCCGCGGTCATTCGAAAGTTCGCGGCGCAGGTCGGCGATCTACCCACGCTGCAGCGCCTGACCCTGCTGACCTTTGTGGATGCGCAGGCGACGAGCGACCAGCTCTGGAACGGGTTCAAGGACGCTCTGTTGCGGACCCTGTACGAGAAGACGGTGCCGTTGTTGACGGGGGACACGCAGTTTCTGGAGGAGGCGCAGCGGCGGCGGGAGGCGCTTTGGATGCAGGTGCGGCAACACTGTGCCCCTCGAATCGGCGATGATGAGATCCATGCCCATTTCGAGGGACTGCCGGCCCGGTACTTCGAGACGCGGACCGTGCCGGAGATGGTGGAGGATTTGGAGCTGGTTCACCGATTCCTGCGGCTGCAGGTGGGCCCGGAGGACCGCGCGTTGGAGCCGGTGATCGGGTGGCGCGAGGATGCGGATCGGGGCTGTGCGACGGTGAAGGTGTGCACGTGGGACCGGGACGGTCTTTTCAGTTTCATCACGGGAGCGCTGAGTGCCAGCGGGATCAACATTCTCGCCGCGCGGGTGTTCACGCGTCAGGACAGCATTGCCCTGGACAGTTTTCAGGTTCTGGACGCACGGACGGGCGGCCTGCCGTCCGCCGAGCAACGCCGGCAGTTTGGCGAGTTGCTCAATCATCTGTTGCACGGCCAGGAGGTGTCCCTGGGCTCGCTCATTGCCCGTCACCGGCGCCTGCGTCCGTTGTACCAGGGCTACGAAGGCGAGCGACTGCCCACCATCGTGCGCTTCGACAACGACGCTTCCGACACTTCCACGCTGCTGGAGATCGAGACCGAGGACCGCATCGGGCTTCTCTATGACATATCGCGGTGCCTGGCGGCCGCGGGCGTGGCGATTGCCTCGGCCGTCATTTGCACGGAGCGGGGGGCTGCCATCGATACGTTTTACGTGACGGACCGACAGGGGCGGAAACTTCTGGAGCCGGAAGAACAGCGGCACCTGGAGCAGCGGCTGCGACAGGCGGTCGGGGCCGCGCGGTGAGGCGCCCCGGGCGAATGGGAGCTACGGCTTTGCGGAGCCCCCGGGCTCGGGCGGCCCGGCGTCGCGGCGCCAACGGGCCCAGTCGGCAAGAAAGAGTTGTTCCGGAAGGAATCCGCTGGGGGCGGCTCGCAACGGACACCAGGGGGGCACACTTCGAGTGACCAGGGCGTCGATGACCAGGTTGGCCCAGCTGCGCTCTCCCGCCAGCACCCAACCGGTCAAAAAGCGCGTGTCGGTGGTGCGGGGCGTCAGGTAGAGCGCGTTGACCGGCTTGAGGTAGTCGTTGATGGCAAAGAAGGTGTCGGGCGCGTTGGCCTCATCCGGCGGCGGCAGGAAGTGGCGGGTCAGCAGGACGGCCTGGCGTTGCCCGTACCACGCCACGGCCCACGGGATGTCCGTCATCATGAGTTCGTGAGGACGCAACCAGTTGGCGCTTTGCTGGATGATCAACGGGTTGTACGGGGGGTAGGCGGTTCGGATGGGGCGCGGCGGCAGGAAGACCAGCCACAACGGCAGGGCCACCACACCGACGAACAGGGCCACGACCCCGTACCGCAGCGAATAGAGGGGCAATTCCATCTGGTCCAGCAGGGTCAGGAAAAAGGCCGCTCCGTACACGATGACCAGCGGTGCCAAAAGGATCAGAAGATTCTCGGTGTTGATTTCCGGGGTTTCATCGGACAGGTGCGTCCGGCCGAGCGCCTGGATCGTGACGAGCACGGGCACGCACAACAACAGAAACCAGCGCAACCGCCGCCGGCCGGGATGCAGCAGGGGCACCAATAACCCGGCCAGGAACAGTGCGGTGACCCAGCTCCCACCGAAGCGCAGGAGATCCTGCGTCATGATCAACTTCAGATTCGCAAAAAACTTGTTCCACAGCGGGGACAGGGGCGAGATGCCGACCGGCACCTCGAACCGCGGTTCCAGGGAACGCGCCAGTTTGTCGCCCGGCCACACATAGGTGCCGTCCAGGACCGCGTAGGTGGCCGCACCGAAGGGTAGCCCGCTCACGTGCCAGTTTCGCACCACCCACGGGGTGATGGTCACGACAAACACCGCGAGGGCCAGCAACGCCGCCGGCCGCCGGCGGGGCCCGGCAAACCACCAGAGGCACAGCACCGCCGGCACAATCAACCAGCCGAACGCGTATCGGGTGAGGCAGCCCAGGCCCACCACCAGGCCGGCCAGCGCGGCCCAGGCAAACAGGCGACCGGAGCGTTCCGGCTGCTCACGGCCGATCTGCTCCGCCTGCACAAGGCAGATGGCCAGGAGGACAAACCACACCAGCACCAGCATGGTGGACAGGCCGGAGAGGGCAAACCGCCAGAACACTTCGGTCATCAGCATCAGGACCGCCGACAACCACGCCACGGCCGGATCGAACAGTCGCCGTGCCAGCCAGAAGGTCAGACCCAGCAACACCAGGAACAGCCCCTGATTCAACACGGCGATGGCCATCTCCGGCGCGAACCGAAAGGGGGGACGGGCCTCCACGCGCTGCGGGAGGGGCAGAACCTTGAACAGCCCGGCCAGGAGCACCGGATAAACCGGAGGATTCACGATGTCCGGATGGCCCGTGTGCAACCGGGCCGGGTCGCGCACGCCATTGATCACGGGTACGCGCTGGCGTTCCTCGTTGGTTTTTTTGACGAGGTGGATGGTCAGGGGACGGATGCACAGCGTGGTATAGCCCCGGCCCTCCGCCAGGTTGCGCGCCAGTTGGGCCATGTCCATGGCCTCGGGGGCGGAAAAGTTTTTGTAAGCCCGCAGGTTGTAGGCCACCGCGAAGGCGGCCACGCCCAGCACGGCCAGGATCACCCGCAGATAACGCGCGCCCGGGCCCTGCTCCAACTGGTGAATCAAGTCCTGAAGAAATGGCATGGATTCAGTTTCCCTCCTGTTCTTCGATTTGGTACTGGCGCAGCTTGCGATGCAGGGTGCGGCGGCTGATGCCGATTTTTTTGGCGGCCAGCGTCCGGTTCCCGCCGGTTTCCTGCAGCGCGCGGAGAATGAGTTCCTTTTCCACCTCCTTGAGGGTGAGGTTGGGGCGGCTCAACAACCCCGTGGGCGCAGGGGGGGTCGTGGAGCCGCCGCGGACCGAGGCCGGCAGATCGCGCGCCGTGATGCGATCCCCGCGGCACAGGACCACGGCATGTTCGATGGCCGTGCGCAGCTCCCGCACATTGCCGGGCCAGGAGTACTGGAGCAGTGCCTCCATGGCGTCCAGTGTGAAATCCCGCACCGGCTTGTTGTTCTCGCGCGCGAATTCCTGGAGGAACCGATGCGCCAGCAGGGGAATGTCCTCCTTGCGTTCGCGCAGGGGCGGCAGATGGATTTCCACGACGCGCAGGCGGAAATAGAGATCCTCGCGGAACGTACCGGCCCTGACCATTTGGGCCAGATCCTTGTTTGTGGCGGCGATGAGGCGGACGTCGGCCGTGAGGGTTTTGTTGGAACCCACGCGCTCGAAGGTGCGCTCTCCCAGGAACCGCAACAGCTTGATCTGCAGGGTGGCGTCGATCTCCCCGATTTCGTCCAGGAACAGGGTGCCGCCCTGGGCTTGTTCGAAGCGGCCGATGCGGCGTTCGTGGGCCCCGGTGAAGGCCCCTTTTTCGTGACCGAACAGCTCGCTCTCCAGCAGGGTGGGCGAGAGGGCGGCGCAATGGACGATGACCATGGGCATGCGGGCGCGGGGGCTGAGCTGGTGGATGGCGCGGGCGATGACCTCTTTGCCCGTACCGCTTTCGCCCAGCAGCAGGACGGTGGCGCGCGTGGGGGCGACCTGGCGGACGATCTCGAAGACCTCCTTCATGGCGGGGGATTCTCCCACCAGGTGTTCCAGGCCGTAGCGCTGGTCCAGCTGCTGATGCAGCGCCACGTTTTCCGCCTCGAGGTGCCGCTGCCGCAACGCGCGGTTGATCCGCATCTCGAGCTCGTCGATTTGCATGCGGCCCTTGGGGATGTAATCGTCGGCGCCGCGCTTCATGGCCTCGACGGCCAGTTCCTCGGAACCGTAGGCGGTCATCAGGATGCAGACCGGGGGCCGGGGCAGGCTTTTGGCGCGGGCGATCAGTTTCATCCCATCCTCCAGCGGCAGCCGGAAGTCGGTCAGCACCACGTCCACGGGTTCGCGCTCGAGCAATTCCATGGCCGAGGGGGCATCTTCGGCCACGTACACGTCAAACCGATCCTCCAGGGCGGCCCGCAGACCTTCGCGGGTCGGTTTTTCATCATCCACGATCAGTACGGTCGGTTTGTTCATGCCACGGGCCTCAGGATGCCGCGGAGGCATTGTCGGGGACAAGCGGAGCGGCCGCCGCGTCGGGAGCTCGGGTGTCGGGGGCGGCCGGGTCGGACGCGGCCGGCGGCTCGAGGAGTCGCGGCGGTCGCTCGTGCAGCGGCAACCAGATGCGGAAGGTGGTGCCGCGGCCGACATGGCTTTCGACCTCGATGCGGCCGCGGTGGGCGCGCACGATGCGCTGCACGATCATCAGGCCCAGCCCCGACCCTTTTTGTTTGGTGGTGAAAAACGGCTCGAAGATGCGCTGGAGTTGGTCCTGGGGAATGCCGCATCCGGTGTCACTGACGCTGACCCAGACTCCGTCGGATCCACTGCCGGTCTGGAGGGTCAGGGTGCCGCCGCGGGTCATGGCCTGCATGGCGTTCTTGATCAGGTTGACCAGCACCTGCTGGATCTGGCCCGGATCCATCGGGGCCTCGGGCAGCGTGCGGGACAGGCGGGTTTTGACCAGGATGCCGCGGTTCTCGAGCTCCGGCTGCAGCAGCTCCAGGGTTTTGCGCACCACGTCGTTGAGCGAGGCCGGTCGCAGCTGGGGCGGCGTGGGTCGCAGGGCCTGCAAGAACTGGGTGACGATGTAGTCCAGCCGGTTGACCTCGCCCTTGGCGACGTCCAGGAACCGTTCCACGCGGGTCAGGATGGAGCCGGGATCGGTTCCCGAAAACGCACCCGGGGCGGGTTCTTCCGGCAGGTACACCACGGAAGGCGGAGAACCGAGCTTTTCGCGGCCGAGCCCGCTGCGCAGTTTTCGCAGCTCGCGTTCGATCAGTTGCAGATGAATGTGGAGGGCATTGAGCGGATTGCCGATTTCGTGCGCGACGCTGGCGGCCAGGAGCGTGAGGGCCTGGAGGCGCTCGCTCTCGATGGCTTCGAACGTCTGCTGGCGTGCCTCCGTCGCATCGTGCAGGATCAGGGCCACCCCGCTGGTGCCGGTCTGACGTCCATCCAGGGGTGCGGCCAGCAACCGCAAGAACCGCGGCCGGGGATACTGGATTTCAAATTCCTGGCGCACGAACCGATTTCCGCCCGCGGTGTCCAGCCGCGCCAGTTGTTCCCAGTCCACCTCCGGTACGCATTCTTTCACGTGGCGTCCCTCGACGTCCTCGCCCAGGCCGAGCAACCGGGTGGCCGCCCGGTTGAAATAGAGGATCCGCCCCTGCTCGTCGGTGACCAGAATGCCGTCCTCGATCGTGTTGAAGAGCGTCTCCAGGAACGAACGCTCGCGGGCCAGTCGCTGGACCACGGCCTGCAGCCCTTGCGTGTCCAGGCGACCGATCCGGCCGAGGACCTTGTCGAGAAAGCTGGATTTCGCAGCAGCCATGGCGGTCAATCGAAACGGGGACGGCGGTGCGGAGGTTTCACCGCCGCCTTTACAACCAGCGTTTGCGTCGCATCCACCAGATGGTCAGCAACGTGGTCACCACGGTGAGGCTGATGGCCCACAGATACCCGTAGCGCCATTGGAATTCCCGGATGGTCTCGAAGTTCATCCCGTACCACGTGCCCACCAGCATCAGCGGGGTGGTGATGACGGTGATCATGGTCAGGAACTTCACCACCTCGGCCGTCTGATTGGACGACATGTTCAGGTACACCTGCAGGATGCCCGTCAGCGAATCGGCATACGCCTGTGCCATCTCGGAAATCCGGAAAAGCGCGTCGTAAACGTCGCGGAAGTACGGGACCATGTGGGCGCGGATCAACTTGGTTTCGCCATGGGCCAACCGCGCCAGCACCTCCCGTTGCGGGCCGATAATCTGGCGCAGGTGGACCACCTCCTTCTTGACCTGCAGGATCTTGTTGAGGGTGTCCGTGGTGGGCCGTTGCAGGACCAGTTGTTCCAGCTCCGCAATCTCCATGGCCAACTCGTCCAGGGCGGGCTTGTAGTTCTCCACGATCGTGTCCAGAAGGTTGTACGCCACGCGATCCGGGGCGCGGGCCATGCCGCCCGTGCCGCGGGTGGCCCGCTCCTCGGTCAATTGCACGACCCGCGCGGGCTTTTCGTGGTACGTCACCAGGAAATTGCGCCCGAGAAAAAAGTTCAGCTCCGTCGTTGCAAACACGCCATCCTTGCGGCTGTAGTCCACCGCGTGAATCACCATGAACATGTAGGGCTGGAACAGGTCGCCCTCGCGGGGATGGTACTCCTCGATCTTGGGCGATTCGCTCACCATCACGCAGTCCTCGATGGACAGGGGATGGAAATGGAAAACGTCCTCCAGCACGCGTTTGGTTTCCTCCGGCGTGGGATTCTCCAGGTCCACCCACAAAAACAGGTTCGTGTCGCTCAGCAGCGTGGGCATCAGAAACAGCTCGATGTCCCGGCTGTGCAACCGACCCTGCGTCGTAAAGGCCAGGGAACGGATCATGTGACTCGAAACGTTGTTCGGGCCGACCGCGGCGCCCCGGTAACGCCCCAGTCTGCGAAAGCCCTCCCCGACCTGGCAAGTGTTCGTCCGCCGGCGCTCCGGCCCGGAGCGCATTTCGGTGGTGGTGCACCGGATTCGAGAATCCCGGAGGAGGTGCCGTTTTCCCTCTGCCGCACCGTCGGCCGGACGCCTGAGATTCCCCCGGGCTTTTCGGGGTGGCCAAACCGGGAACTGCGCCCCGGGCAGAAAAGCCCGTCGAATGAAGTTGCCCCTGCTCGTGGCCGTCGCAAACTGGCCCCGTATGCGTGCGCTTTTTTGTCAAGCCCCTGCCGTATGTCGGTGGGCCCGGATGCTCCTCGGCGGTCTGTTCCTCCTGCTCTGCAACGCGTTCGGAGGCGAATCGTCCGAAGGGACCTCGACGCTCTGCGTGGTCACGTACAACCTCCGCTACGCCAGTCCCACCGGGCCCAACGCCTGGCCCCAGCGCCGGCCCCTCGTGGTACGGCTGATCCGCCAACTCGATCCGGACGTGCTGGGCACCCAGGAGGGCTTGTATGGACAGCTCCGAGAACTGGCCGCGGATTTACCCGACTATGATTGGATCGGGCTGGGCCGGGATGGAGGGAGCCGTGGCGAGTTCATGGCCGTGTTCTACCGCAAAAGACGGTTCGAACCCCGCGCCTTCGATCATTTCTGGCTGTCGGACACCCCGGAGGTCATCGCGTCCACCACGTGGGGAAACCGCAACCGACGGATGGTGACCTGGGTGCGTTTTTATGACCGACAGACGGGCCGGGAGTTTTACTTTTGGAACACGCACCTCGATCATGAGGTGCAAGCGGCCCGCGAAAAAAGCGCCGAACTGATTCGCAAGCGGGTGGCCGACCTGCCCGGGGACGTGCCGGTGCTGCTGGTCGGGGACTTCAACGCGGCGGCCGGTGCCAATCCCGCTTATGACATTCTCACTCGGGACGGTTTCTTTGCCGACGCATGGGCGCTGGCCAGGGTGCGGGAGGGAGAGAATCTGGGGACCTTCAACGGGTTCGAGCGCATGCCGGTGGGCGGGCCGAGGATCGACTGGATCCTGGTGCGGGGCGCCGCGGAAGTGGATCGCATCCGCATCGATGCCTGGCAGCAGGACGGCCAGTTTCCCAGCGACCATTTCCCGGTGGCCGCCTGGCTGCGCTGGAAAAGCCAACCCTGAGGGGTTGCCTTTTTTGTGACGGCGTCGCGGGGCCCCGCGGCAATGTCCACTCCGATTCGGGTTCGCTTCAAAGGGAAGTCCTTGTCCGAGCGTTCTCGCAGCCGGCATCCCGCCAGGAATGGCGGAGGAAGTCATTCTCTGGGCTCCTGCAAGGTAACCGGGCGCCGATGCTGGATGCCGGGTCTGGCCGGGAGGCTTGACGTGCCGGCCCGAGACAGGCCAACGTATGCATGGAGGTGGGGAGCAAGCGGCGGACCCGTCGCGTGGTCTGAGCCAGTTTAGCTCAGTGGTAGAGCATCCGATTTGTAATCGGACGGTCGTCGGTTCGAATCCGACAACTGGCTCCAACTTCGTTTCAGCGCAGTTCCGACTCCTGTTGGCGCCGGGTGCCGTGGCGGGCTGCGGGCCCGGGGCGGCCGGCTCAGCTTTTCCGGCGGAAGAGCATCTCGCTGTCCAGAAGGTTCAGCGCGGCCAGGTCCAGTCCGGCCCCCGGATTGCGTTCGCGCGCCAGCTTCAACTGGGCGGCCAGGCGTTCGCAGGCGCTGTTCGCATAGTATTTGACCGCGCCGACGCTGCCGCGAGCCGGGAAAATCACCAGGAGCATGCACCCGCCCTCGACACAGCGCATGAAGAGGCTGAACTGTTCGCCCTGTTGGTAGGTGCTGGAAAAGTTGGGCTCATGCAGGAGGTTGGCGATGCTCTGGTTGGCCATGAACGCCCCGGCTGCCAGCGCCGCCATGGTGGTCAAATCGAACTGCTGATCGTCTCCCTGGTGCGTGATCAGGAACCCGGCCTGGTCGGTCAGCAGCGCCGTGGTGGCATCGCACTGCACCAGCAGTTCGCGCAGGATGCCGTCCAGGACGTGCACGTCCGATTCCAGCAATTGGGGCAGCGGAGCCATGTCATGCGTACTGTGGGATGCTCTGGTGGATGAACTTGTGCAACAGCAGCCGGGTGATCATGTTGAGCGTTTCGAAAACGCCCTCGCACCGGTTGGCACAGGCGGTGAACGATGGAACCTGCACGTCGCGGTTGTTGAGCACGTATTCCAGGTATTCCACCGGCGCCGCGTTCGGCAGATCCCGCTTGTTGTACTGGAGCACATAGGGAATGTCGTCCAGGTCCAGTTTCAGGGAGTGAAGATTCTCCTGCAGGTTCTGGAAGCTCTCCACGTTCTCCGCCATCTTTTCGTACTGCGAATCCGCCACGAACACGATGCCGTCCACGCCCCGCAGCACCAGTTGTCGCGTGGTGTTGTAGATCACCTGACCGGGGACCGTGTAGAGTTGGAATTTGGTCCGGAACCCGCGAATGGAGACGGCCTCGATCGGCAGAAAGTCGAAGAACAACGTGCGATCGGAACTCGTGGCCAGGGAGACGAGCTTGCCCTTGTTTCCCGCGGCCGTCTGCACATGGTCGTGAATCTGGACCAGATTGGTGGTTTTCCCGCCCATGGCGGGGCCGTAGTACACGATTTTGACCTGCAGTTCGCGCGTTGCCTGGTTGATGATGGCCATACGAAATCACGTGGTTTTGGGTTTTCGATCCAGCTCCGCGGCCAGGGCCGCCAGGGCCGCCGTGGGCAACGGTTCGCCCGCCCGCCCGAATGCAGCAAAGAACACGTTGTTGACCTTGAAAATCTTCCACGGCACCTGGCCCACGGTGAAACTCAGATTGTTCAGGCCGCCCATGCGCAGCTCCTGCGTGCACTGGCTGACCTTGGCATAAATCTGCGGCAGGAACGCCGCCAGCGTGTCACTGTTGAGATGGGACGGCACCTGACTGGCCACACTCAGACCGTCCGGCAAAGCGATGACCGCCCCCGCCACGCCGTCCAATGCTGCCGCCCGCCGCACGATCTCCTGCGGGGTTGCCAGCCGACGCATCAACTCGGTACTGCTGCTGGCCGTAGCCGGCGTTCCCGTCGCCGGGCCCGCCGCGGGACCGCCCTCGGCAAGGTCTGCGGCACTGTAGAAATTGGTATCCAACGGTCGCGGGCCCGTGCCTGACGCAACCATGGAAGCCATGGCGGGCGCCCCGGAACCGGGGACTGGCGTCTCGGAAGCCGCCGGGGCAGCCAGGGGTGCTCCCTTGTCGCTGAACAAACTCGGAATGCTCGGGTCCGGAACCAGTTGACGTTTGGCGTGCGACACCGGCTTGCGCTGTTGAAGGAAAGCGGGAACCACGGCTGCAAGCGGAAAGCTCAGGGGCAGGGCGTCATGGGGCGAGGCATACGAGGCCACCGGAGGCCGGATCCACGCCCGGACCAACCGCCACGGAAATTCCACACGGCCCTGTTTCAGGCCTTTCTCAAGAATCCCCGCCGGCAGGACCAGGCGCGCCCCCTGCAGGTTGAGTCGGGCCAGCTCCTGCCGGACCGATTCCGGCCAGGCCGGGACCAGGTCGTCCAGGGCCAGTTGCACCGTGCCGGCCATGGACTCCGCACCGGCGGTCATCGTCGTCGTCGCAGCAGACACGGTCGTCGGCGGGGGCACAACGGGAGGAGGCGCGGTCACCGGCACTGTGGAGAAGCGAACCGATTGACCGTTCACCGGCGGGGGCGGAGGCGCCACGGCCGGAGGAGTCAAAGGAGACATCGGTACCGCCACCGCCGGAGCGGGGGCCGAGGGGCCCGCGGGGGCGCCGGGAGCCACGCCCCGAGACGGTGCCCCCGCTGGGCTCGTTGGCATCCGGCGTGTGACCGTCGTGTCGCCGTTTGGAGGCGGGGTCACCTCGCGGAGTTGTTGTGCGGGAACCACGCGCAGTGACGGAGCCCCGGTCGAGACTGGTCCGGTGGCGGAAGCCTCGGACGCCGGGTCTGCGCCTGCGGCTCGGAACCCGACTCGCCCCTGCTCGAACGGGCTGGCCACATCTTCCGGGACCGTCAAAACCTTTTGGGGTGTTCTGCGCGGCAGCCGATCCGGGCCGATCCGCCGCACCAGTTCGTCCAGGGGCAGGGGCACCAGGGTCGAGTCGCAATCCGGCCCACCGGAGAAAACCCCGGGCGCGGCCAGGCGCAACTCGCCAAATGGCACTCGCACCAATCCGGTCTGCAACTGCGGCAGCAGTGGCTCCAGTGGCAAACTGATTTCCAGGTCTTGCGGTACAGGATGGCGAATCCGGGCCTTGAGACTCTCGGGCAGCAGCCTCAACACGGGCTGCAGGGGGAGGAACACCCTCTCGCCGGAGGGGCGAGTCGAAGAGAGCGTCGCCCTGGATCCGGACCCGGATGCCGGAGGGTGACTTTCCGGTCCGGCCACTTGGCTGCGGGAGGACGGGACCGGAGCGGCCTGAGACCGCACCACCGGTCCGGGCGGTGTTGGCTGCTGGGATGAAGCGGCTTGGCGCTGGGGTCCCGCGGCCGACGCCGCGCCATTCACGGTCGGCTCTCGGGTGGCCGGATCGTCTTGGAACCACCGGAGAGCCGCCTTCCACCAGCTTTTCAAGCTCAGTTTTTGACCGTTGTTCATAACACGGCAGTGCACACGCCACCGACCTCCCCACCTCCGCCCTCCCCAGAGCCCACGCGGTCGCCGGGCAACTGCCCAAGAGCGTGGCGACCCCGGACAGAAACGACTGCACGCCCGACTTCACGGAGCACACTACATGCCAAAGCCGGTGGGTGGATGCCGACCCGTCCTCGGCCGAATTCCGGCATTCCAACTGGCGCTGTACCGCGTCCGGAAAAACCCCAAACCGTTTCCACCTCTCCAAGACTCAACTTCAGCTTCAAGCCGGTGCGGGCGCCGGTCTTCCGTTGGACGGCTTCCTGTCCACTCTTGAGACTGTGTCTTCGGTCGGAGTGTCAAAATCCGTGCGACAAGGACATCCGAAGGTTCTTCTTTGGGGGCGCGCCTTCAGAAGCTCGCCCCGTGTGGGTTGCGGTGGCTCCGAGCTTTTTTGCGAGTTCGAGCGACCTGCTGTTGGTCTCAGTCGGACTCGGGCGTGAGAAATCCTAAAGCCGGGTCGTGGCCTGCCGATGCAGAATCGCCCCATGCAACGGGGACTTGGCCGGCATGAGTTGCCGGGCGGTGGACCCTAAACCGCCCCGGGCCCGGCCGGAGCCGCTCATGCGGAACGGGGATTGCTCCGGACCGGCCGGGTGGAGCTTTGCCAGGGTCAAGGGGCGGTTCCGGATCCGGCAGCCTGGATGGCAGCGATCCGGACAACCCCGGGGTGTCTGGACGACTGCCGCAGACCTGTGGGGGCAATGCCGGGCACAGGCCCGGCGTTCGGCCATGCAATACAAACTTGTTTTGAGCATCGACAACCGATAGGCAGGAGACAACGCAGCCCGAACCATGCCGTCACGGCCCAAAATCCTGTTGGCAGACGATGATCCGGACCTTCTGGAACTGTACCGGGAGTTGCTCACTCGTCTGCCCAGCCAGCCGGAAATCCGGCTGGCGAACAGCGGATTGAAAGCCCTGGCTCTGTTGGAAGAGGAGCCTTTTCACCTGTTCATTTGCGACCTGAAGATGCCCCGGATGGACGGGCTCCAGGTCCTGGCGGTTGTCCGGCGCAAATATCCCCAGCTCCGCACCGTCGTCCTGACTGCGCTGACCGATGAACAACTGCGGTCCCGGGTGTACGCCCTCGGCGTGGATTTGTACTGGCAAAAACCGGGCAACGAACAGGAAGTGCAGCTGTTTCTGGACTGTCTCGAGTCCCTGCTCAGTCGCGAGGCCGAAGGCGGTTTCCGGGGCGTGCAAAGCAAGAGCCTGGTGGACATCATTCAGCTGGAGTGCCTGTCCCAAAACTCGACTCTTCTCCGGATTACCCACGGCCCGCTGACCGGCCGGATTTGGATCCTGGGCGGGGAACTGGTGGACGCCGAAACCGAGGGGTTGGTCGGCGAGGAGGCCTTTGCCCGAATTTTGAGCTGGAAGAGCGGCACCTTCGAACAGTTGCCGCCCGAACCGGACCGGCCCCGGCGCATTTTCAAGTCCTACAACGCGCTGCTGTTGGAAACGGCGCAGGCCATGGACGAGTCCGACGCCGCTGCACCGGCGGTGGTGGAACCGGAGCGGGTGACGCCTCCCTCGCCCATGGAACAGATCGCCGCCATGGAAGGAGTCGATTGTGTCCTTCACTTTGGCCGCGCCGAAGGTTCGCCGGCGGAGAGCCGCGGGGCCGAGACCCCGGAGGTCACCCTCCAGTGGGCGCGCCGCACCCTGGACCGGTTTCAACACATGGGGGAACGGCTGGCCGTGGGCCCGCTGCAGGACATCGAAGTCTCCAGTTGGCAACAACACGTGGGCCTGGCGCCGGTGGGAGAAGGCGGCCTGCTGATGGGGTGGTTGGGACGGCAGCCGCCGGGGCGGGTGGCCGAACAACTCCGGAAAGCCGTGGCACTGTTGCATCCATGAAATGGTTCCGCAAAACCGTCAGTGCGTTGCGGCCTCTGCCCGCCGGCAGTTTCACCGTCGACCGAAACGGTCACCTCCTGGCTTCCACGTTGCCGTCCGATTATCCCATCTCCCTGGTGCGGGAACTGGGACTGCATGTCCTGACCACCTTCCGGGAAGCCCGCACCGCGGGGCTCAGTGTGACCGATTTGGTCGTGCGTTATCAGGGGCTCAAAATTGCCGCGCGCGAACTGCGCGGCGGAGCCATCATTTTCGTGTTCCCGCAAACCCCCTTCAATTCTGCGTCCTGAACGCAAGGAGGCTTTATGGCAAGCAAACAGTTGGACCAGCTCATCCAGGAAATGGAGAACTACTGCGAGTGCTGGAAACAGTTCAATCACTTCGTCAACCTGGCCCGCGAAAAGAAATTCGGTCCCGAGGACGAAGCGCAGTTCCTGGAGGTCAAGACCATCATCGTGCAGGAGCTGGAACTGATCCTGGCCTCGGTGGAGGTCGCCTCGCCCAGCAAGGAAGAGGTCCACAATGTGTTGAATCTGGCACCTTCGCTGCGATACTTGAGCGAAATGAACGAAGCCGCCCTGCGCAGTATCGAGAATCAGTGGCACAAGATTTACATCGGATTGCACGCCATCCTGGGCCAGTTGAAGGTGCGCCAACGCCAGGAGGAGGGGCGATCCTTCCTGCCGTTCCGCAAGAACAAAGAAAGTTAGAGGGGTTGCGCCGCAGCGGCTCTGCTCCTTTCTGTCCGGGCGCCCGGGACTTCCCATGAACGAATGGTTGGCTGCCCTTCTGCTGGGCTTCGTCGAAGGGCTCACCGAGTTCATTCCCGTTTCTTCCACCGGCCATCTGTTGCTGGTCGAGCAGCTCGGCGGGGTGGGGCACCGCAGTGACCTCTTCAACGTGGTCATCCAGTGCGGCGCCGTGCTGGCCGTGTTGCCCCTGTTCCCGGAGCGTCTGCGACAGCTGACCCGCCCGTGGAGCGATCGCCGCGGTCGCGATTACGGATTGAAGTTGTTGACGGCCTTTGTCCTCACGGGCGTCGGTGGCGTGGTGCTGGAGGCGTTGCAGTTCCAGCTCCCCGAAAGTCCCGTGCCGGTCGCGGTGGCCCTCGTGGCCGGCGGCATCGCCTTCCTGGCGGTCGAAGCCCGACTGCGCCGGCACCCTCCCCGCGGCGAGATCACCTGGCCCGTCGCGGTGGCCGTCGGCCTGGGGCAGTTGATCGCGGCGGTGTTCCCGGGCACGTCCCGATCCGGCGCCACGATTCTCCTGGCTCTGTTGCTTGGCACCGGCCGACCCCAGGCCACCGAGTTCTCTTTCCTCGTCGGCATTCCCACGATCTTGGCCGCCGGCGCGTTGAAGATCCTCAAGGCATTGCACACTCCCCCGACGCAGGGTTCCCTCGAACCGTGGCCTGAGATCCTGCTGGCCACGGTCGTCTCGGCCGTTGTGTCGTTCATCGCAGTGAAGTGGTGTCTGACTTACGTCCAGCGCCACACCTTCGAACTGTTCGGCTGGTACAGAATTGTGCTCGGCGCGGTCATTCTCGCCCTGGTGTGGTTCTGAGTCGCCGGAGGTTGACTTGGACCGGCGCCACCCGCCCTCGCGCCCACGACGAGGGAGCTCCGTCGCCTCACCGGGATGCAATCGCGCCGCCTTTCTCAGGAGCCCTTCGCTGGTCGCTCGGCCGCTTGCTCGGCAGTCCCGGGCAGAACCCCCTGGAGCAAAGCAGACCTGACAGGCTTACAGCCCTGCAGCCACGCAAGGTCGGCTCAGAAACGCGTACTTGCGAGGCCATGGGCCGGGGCCCAAGCTGGGGTGCAGCGAGGTGCCCATGCCCGCGCGCCAATCTCATCGCCGAAACCATCCGATTCTTGCTCTTGTCTGGGCCGCCTGCACATTGGTCACCGATCTGACCGCCGGCCCCGCAGTGCTTGAGCATGGTCCCGTGCGATTCGTGCTGGATCCGCAAACGGGGGCCTGGGCCCTGGTGCATTGGGAAAGCGGAGTCGGCTGGGGATCCGATCCCGGGCAATCGCGTTTGGGTCTGGTGCATTTGCGTCGCCCGGGCGGCCTCCAGCGGGCGACCTTGCAGCGGTGCGAAGTGCAACCGGACGCGCGCGGCCTGCTTGCGGTGTTTCACCCCGCGCCCGAACAACCCCGGGCCCTGCTCCGCATCCGCATCCAACCGTTGCCGGACCTCCCGGGATTCGAATTCGTGTGGGATGCGGACGCCGCGTTGGAGGTCGAATCGCTGCACCTTTTTGATGGCCTCGAGGTGGGTCGCGACTCGGAAGATGCCTGTGCCGTGGTGCCCGTGCGGGAGGGGATTCTGGTCCCGGCCCGAGGAACCCGGGCCTTTCGGCACCGCTTCGACACCTATGCCTACGAAGGCTGCCACATGGCCATGCTCGGCCTTGTGCGCGCCGGAGTGGCCAGCTTTTGGTCGTGGGAGGATCCCTACACCTGCGTCGAACTGCGGCGGATTCTTTCGGGCCCGGACGTCGCCCGGCCCCATGCGCGCCTTACCGCCACACTCGAATGCGGCCCGACCGCCCGGCGGATCCGCTGGGTCTGTGCCGGACGCGGCGATTACGTGCAGATTGCGCGGACCTATCAAGCGCTCGCCCGCCAGGCAGGCTGGTGGGTGCCATGGTCCGAGAAACTCCGCCAACATCCCGACCGCCAGAAGCTCTTCGGGGCATCCAACGTCAAGCTCTGGAGCCTGTTGGACCGTCGGATGAACGAGGAAAGCACCGTGGAACAGCAGGTCCGCTTGAACTGGACCTTCGCCGAAGCGGCCCGGGTGGCGGAACATCTGAAGCACGATCTTCAACTGGATCGAGTGCTCTTCACCCTCGGCGGCTGGATCCACCGCGGCTACGACAATCAACATCCCGACATCCTCCCACCGGCCCCGGAATGCGGTGGCGAAAGCGCGTTCCGTGCGGCATGTCAACGCATCCTGGCGCTGGGCTACGTGCTCTGCCTCCACGACAACTACCAGGACATGTACCGGGATGCGCCCTCTTGGGATGAGGCATGCCTCAACAAAAACCCGGATGGTTCCGCCACCCGCGGCGGGGTCTGGGCCGGCGGCCGGGCTTACATCGTCTGTTCCCGCAGCGCCCTCGACCTGGCCCGGCGTCCCCAGAATCTGCCTGCCGTCAAAGCCCTTTCCGGCGCGAACGCCTATTTCATCGACACCACCTTCGCCGCCGGCCTGTACGAGTGTTACGATCCCCGCCATCCGCTGCGCCGGGGCGACGACATGCGCTGGAAGCAGGCCCTGTGCGATTACGCCCGCTCGCTGTTCGGTATTTTCGGGAGTGAATGTGGCCGGGAATGGGGCATCCCGCATGCAGACTTCTTCGAAGGCCTGGCCGGCGTCAGCGGCACCTTCTTCCACAACCGCAATCTGGTGCCGGAGCTCGAAGCCGTGCCCGTCCCGTTGTTCGAGCTGGTGTACCGGCCGTGCATTCAGGTGTACGGGAAGTACGGCTTCGATCCCGGACGCGCCGCGGATTACGTGCTTCATCACCTCGTCTTGGGCCGCCCGCTGCATTACCACCAGGTGCCGCCGGGTCTTTACTGGCAACGCGAGCAGGTCGAGGCGGCCCAACCCGAGGTGGTCGCCGTCACCTTCGTCGGCCCGCGGGAAATCGAGATCCGCTACGCCTGGACCGTGGAGAAGCCGCTGCAAGAGGACTGGCGGGTCTTCGTCCATTTCTGCGATGATCAGGGACGCATCCTTTTTCAAAACGATCACGATCCCGTCCCCGCCACGTCCCGATGGAAGACGGGGCGAGTCGAACAAGGGCCGTTCCGTCTCCGTTTGCCGGAGGCACTGCCCCCGACCGTGTCCATTCGCATGGGACTGTACCAGCCCGGAGACGGTCGCCGGGCCTGGCTGCGGGGGCGCGCCGATGACGAACGACGCATCCGTGTGGGTCGGCTGATCCTGGATCGCTCGGCCGTGCAATGGGCCCCCGAGGACGAACGGGACCCGCGGAACGCCGCGGACCCCGCCCTGTTCCTCCGGGCCGACCATGGGTGGGCCGAGGGCCTGCACCCCTTCGATCGCTTCCTGAAAAACACCCACGAGCTGCTTTCTCCCCTGAACGCCCTTACGGCCGACCTGCCCATGAGCCGGCACGCTTTTCTGACATCCGATCGCGGCGTGGAACAGGTTGTGTTTGGACACGGCTCTTCGGCTGTCACCGTGGTGGTGAACCGCGGCTCGCGACAATTCGCATGGCACAGTCCCCGCTTCGGCTCCGTCCTCCTGCCGCCGGGCGGATTCGTGGTGGACTCGGACCGTTTCGTCGCCTTTCACGCACTGTGCTGGAATGGCCTGGAATACGCCGCACCGCCATTTTTCACGCTGCGCAGCCTCGACGGTCGCCCGCTCGCCACCTCCCGACGCATCCGGATCTTCCATGGCTTTGGCGATCCTCGCGTGCGGATCGGGAATCACGTGTGGACCGTACCACGAGAGGCAGTGCTGAATCCGTCCGACCGACCGGTAAGCCGGCAGTGAAACGTGCCTGCTCCGGGGCGCTCACGGGCCGGCGGAATCTACAGTGAAATCTTGACCGCTCCGGCGGTTCCTCGAGGTGCGCCACCGATTCGGAGAGAAAGCAATCTTCAGAGAGTGCGCCTTCTGCGGTTGCGGCTCCGCGGCCCGGGAATCCGGCTCTGCCCTGGCAAGCTGCTCAAGCCCCGCCTGACGCATGCGCAGCACATACCCGACCTCCCGCTCTGGACCACGGCGCGCCCGAGACTCCGACAGCCAGCCCCCGGACCGCCCAGCGATCCGCCCCGCTCACAACCTAGGGCGAATCTGCCTTCCCCTCCTTCGAGGGTGCAGGCGCCGCCGAGTGGCGCGACTCGAACAGAAACGCCCCGTAGCCGACCACCCGGTCCCGGGGCCCGGCCGTGTCCCCTGAATTCCGCAGGTCCGCCGTCTCCGCCACCAACCCGCGGGCCGCCGCGGCACGCAACAGGCCGCGAATGGCCCGAAACCCACACGCATGCTGAACCGTAAGCGGATCCGCCCGGCCCGCCTCGATGGCCCCCGCCGTCATGCGGTCGATCCGCCGGGCCGTCTCGTAAGGATGGTAATGACTGAGATCCGAGCTGATCACGATGCGCGTTTCCGGCCCGCCCCAGAGCTGGTCCAGCACCTCGCGCACCTCCTCATCCGTTGCTTCGCCCACCACCAACGGCACAATTGCAAAACGGCCCAGCAAAACCTGCAGGAACGGCAGTTCCACCTCCAGACAATGCTCGGCAGCGTGGGCCGGATCGAACACGCGCACCTGGGGCAGGTCGGCGATTCGCGCCACCGCATCACTGTCCACCGGCACCCGACCCAGCGGCGTCTGAAAGGAAGCCGCGCTCGGCAGAGCCAGCCCTTCGAACCACACATGATGCGAGGGGCCCACCAACACCACACGTTCCACCGCCTGCCCGAGCTGCCCCCACGGTCGAAAGGCCGTTCCGGCCACCGGTCCGGAGTAAATGTATCCAGCATGCGGCGCGATCACGGCCTTGGGATCGGTCGCCCGGGCCGGCCGACCCTCTTGCAAAAATGCCTCCACGCACCGGCCGAGTTCACGCGCCTCGTCCGGATAAAACAGCCCCGCCACCGCCGGCGGACGCGTCTGCTCGAACACTCTGCCCATGACCCCTCGAGCTTTGCGACCCCGTCCCTACCCTACACCCGGCCCGGTGATCTGTCATCCATGCAGCTACCGCATTCTCTGTTGGGTAGCTTCGTCCATTTCAGAGTTCCTCCACATCCTGAGTCTGTCCCAACACCCGGTGCAGGTGAAGGAAGGGTGGGCAACCCACCCACGGGACGGCCGGCGTCGGTGCGGCCCGGCTGACCAAGGGCGTCCCCGAGCCGTGCCGACGACCCCGTAATTCAGGCTTCGTCGCGAGTCGCGGCCTCGGCAATCTGCTTCAAGAGACCGGACCGCGGGCCCACGGTGCCCTTGGACACTCGTGTGGATCCGTTCGCCCGGTTCTGGATGCCCGGTGGGTTTTCGGGTGGCGCTGGCTACTCCCGCCTGCCAGATCGCAGCCCCTCGAGTCTGCCAGCGCTGCGCAGGCGTTTGCAGGCGATGAGGCCGGTGACGCGCCAAACGTTGGCCGGGCTGCCTTTGACCTTCTCCCGGGCACTGCGGAACTCCTTCCGGCCGTTGCCCGCCGGCCGGCTGAAACTTGGGAATACGGCAGGAGCAAAAACCTGCGGGCAAGATCGGACCTGCGGCGGTTCTGGCGGAATCGGAGTCAGGGGCTGCCCCGTGTTCCTCTCACCGCTTGGCGAGGCTTTCCGTCGAACTTTCCATGCGCCTGGTTCCAAAGAAGTCCGCGCGGTGCCTGGAACCGGCTTTCCCGGGGGCGGGCGGAAAAAGCGCAACGCGGAGATCTCTCTGCCCCCGTGCTCGTGGCTTGCACCTGTGCGGTCACAGCGGGACCCGTGTATGCCCGCACTGCGGACCTGGCCGACTTCGCAGCGGCGCGGGGCAGGGTTGGCGTCCAACCCCGCACAACGACGCCCGCTGGGGCAAGCCTTTCGCGGCCAACGTCCTGTGGTTGGCCTCCCCGCCCGCCGCGGCCGTTAGCTCAACCGGTATCGCCCGGGAATCGGCACTTCCGGGAAGGGAAGCGGCCCGAACTCGTATTTCTCCGGGCCGAGTCGCTGGTTGGAGTTCAAGATCGTGTCCCACTCCACGGTCTTGCCGCTGTAAGCCGACTCCCGACCCATGATGCCGGTGAGGGTGGATTCCGCGATGGCCTGGGCCTCGTTCAGGGGCTGGCCTGCACGAATGCTCTGAATCAGATCCAGATGCTCCTGTTCGTAGGCGTTGACCTCATCGCCGCGGAACCGCCAGCTCTCGCCTCCTTTGACCCGAATCCAGCTCTGGCAGTTGCTGGTCCCTTTGGTGCCCGCAATGAACTCGCCGACCAGATTGTCGCAGTGATCCATCTGCCGGCATTGACTGAACACGCGGATGCCGTTGGCGTATTCGTACTCGACGGCGAAATGATCGTAGATGTGGCCGTACGTGGGTCCGGGCGGCCGGGCCTGGCGCCCGCCCAGCGCCCGCGCCCGAATCGGATGATCGCCGATCACCCAGTTCATGATGTCCAGGTTGTGCACGTGTTGTTCCACGATGTGGTCCCCGGACAACCAGGTGAAGTAATTCCAGTTGCGGAGCTGCCACTCCATGTCGGTCCACTCCGGCCGGCGTTCGACCACCCAGATGACACCGCCGTTCCAGTAACAGGTTCCGTACATCAGCTCGCCCAGCGCCCCGTCGCGAATGCGTCGAATGGTTTCATTGTAACTGCGCATGTGCCGGCGCTGCGTGCCGGCGACGATGCCCAATCCCTTTTCCTTTGCCAGCCGGCCCGCCTCCATCACCAAACGCACCCCGGGCGGATCCACCGCAGCCGGTTTTTCCATGAACACGTGCTTGCCGGCCTGAATCGCCGCCATCAGGTGCCGCGGCCGAAAATGCGGCGGCTCGGCCAGGATCACGTAGTTGACCTCGGGAATGGCCAAGAGCTTCTGATATGCGTCAAAGCCCACAAAGCAGTGGTCATCCGGAACCCGGATGCCCACGCGGGCCAGATTCTGCCGACAATGGGCCAGTCGGTCGGGAAACACGTCCGCCAGCGCAATGACGGACACGTTTTTATGTCGGACCGCCGCGCCCTCCTTGACCGTTTCGGTGTGATAACCCTCGCGCGGATAGACCACTTCGGTGGCCACCCCGAGCGCATCGAGCACCGCCCCGCCCCCGCGCCCGCCGCAGCCGATCAACCCGATCCGGATGGGATCGTCCGGCTCGGCCCGGCTGGTGATCACGAACGGAAACTCCGTGATGGCCGCTGTGCCCGCCACTGCCAGGGAAGATCGTTTGAGGAAGGTGCGCCGGTCGATGCCCGGCTCCTGCTGGGTACCGTTGGTTTTCATAGGCTTTCCATCCGCTCGATTGCCACCCAACATGCGGGAACGCGTCGGCCCCTCCAAGTCAAAAGCGGCCGGCGTCCGGTCAAGGGAACGCAGTTCGGTCATATGGAGCGCCGGATTCAACGGTCCCCGTGGAGATGCGCTTTTCCCTTGGCTTTCTCGTGCTCGGCGGACCCGAAAATGCCGGAGAGCTTCCAAGGGACGTTCAGAATGTGAGAGACGCCGGACAGCCCACGTGCGGTGCCGAGGGCCCTCCCTGCAGCAACGGTGCGATCGGCTTGGTCCATAACAGGCCGAGGGAGATTCCTTTCGCGAGTCCCACCAAGAGCCGGAAAGTCTGGCGCCTCCCGCGCGCTTTGCGTTTGCTCCAACGGAGCGTGGATGCACCAGGCTCCATCCGGCGGCTTGGCCAAAACGAGATTCGTCGATTCTGCGTGAGCGGTTTCGACTTCCGTGCGCCTTCGGCGCGCCGGGTTCCTGAGGCGCCGCCCCGAGCCGGTGGACGGGATGCGCCTTTGGCGTGGGCTCGCCCCGTGCGGTCCGCCAACAACGAAGTTGAGGCGCTGACAAACCCTGACTGCGCCCACGCTGCGGGGGACAATGCTCCCAAAAGCAGCCTCAGCAAATTGAGTTCCTTCAAACCCATCAAGGATCGGAAGGGTCTTACGCATCCTGCGCGGTGAAGGTTTCCCCCATTGAGGTGCAGGGCCGCCGGCCCGGGACGCAGGCCCTGCCCGAAACCGCACTGCGCAATACCGGATCCATGGCTCCTCCTTCAGCAAGCCCTGGATCCGCCCCATCGGGGCGGGAATTCACCAGCCCAGGGCAATGCCCTCGGCAATCGGAAGGCCGTAATACATCGTGCCCTGAAGGGGCAGAACTCGGTGCGCACATGCCCTGATGCGATGGGGTCCTCGAGTTGCGCCCTTTCAGGGCGCGGTGGGTTTTGCGGACCGCATTCCCGGGGCGTTGCCCCGGGCTGTCGAATTGGTGCGCCTTCGGCGCCTAAATGGACCGTGCGATGCGTGGACCGCGGAGCGTGCATTTCGGTCTGCGGGCCCCAGATTCAGGGACTCTATGCGAATGTCGGTTTCCCCGGGTTCGCCCTGCCGAGGGTCACCGACATTCCGCCGAGGATTCTTGGTTGCCCCAAGAATGCGCCGCGGAGTTCAGCCCGGCACGGCCCGTTGGCCCGGCCGCAATCCCTCTGGCCCGCCCGTTACCTCGGCTTTCCCTCGCATCCTTCCGCGACCCTGCGCGTGGGGACCGTGCCCCGCCAAAAGGGTTGCCCGCCCGTCCGTCGCATTCTTAACTGACTGGGTCATGAGGCGACACTGGAGATCGGCGCGAGGAGGTCCGAGCACGCAACTCTGGGTCTGGGCCGCCGCTTGTCTGCTCCTCTGCACAAGTGTGGGCGCGCAGCCCCTGCTGCGCCCGGGCACGAACCTCTGGCAGGCAGCGTTGGGGGCCGGGAACCAATGCTCGCCTGCCATCGCTCCCGACGGCACGATCTACGTCGGCCTGTTCGATGGCCGGCTCGTGGCCTTCCGACCCGACGGCACCCGCAAATGGCAGTTCGCCACCGGCATGGAGATCCAATCCAGCCCCACGGTGGGCCCGGACGGCACCCTCTACTTCGGGTGTCGCGATCGACGGGTGTACGCGCTGAGCCCGGAAGGCGCGTTGAAATGGAGCTTTCGCACTGGTCAATGGGTGGACGCGTCTCCCGCACTCCTTGCCGACGGCACGATATGTTTCGGATCCTGGGACCAGCATTTTTACGCGCTTTCCCCCACGGGCCAGCTGCGATGGCGAGTCAAAGTCGCCGGTGAAATCTCCGGATCCGCCGCCGTCGGTCCGGATCAAACCCTGTACTTCGGCACTCATCTCGGCCGCCTCTATGCACTCAGCCCGGACGGCACGGAACGGTGGAGTTACCAGACCGAGGGCGCCATCCTCTCGAGCCCCGCCCTCGATTCGGAGGGACGAATCTACTTCACGACCGCACGCGGCCAACTGGTGGCCCTGGATCCCGACGGGCGTCTGCGCTGGGAAACCCGTACGGGGGGGATCACCGCCTCCTCGCCCGTCCTCGATCTGGACGGCAACGTGTACGTGGGCGTCAATCAGCACCTTTGCGCCTACGATCCCAACGGACGTCTGCTCTGGCGCTATGCCACCGGGGACGACATCGAAGCAGCCCCCACGGTTTGCGCCAACGGCACCCTTCTGGTCGGCAGCCGCGACGGCTCCCTCCATGCCGTCACCCCGGAAGGCCATTACAAATGGCACAATTGGCTTCAGGGCTTTATTCTCTCCACACCCGCCCTGGCCCGCGACGGCACCATCTACATCCTCACGTACTACGCCTTGCACGCGTTGCGCGCGGAAGCGCCCCTAGCCCCTTCTCCGTGGCCCACTTTCCAGGCCGATTCCCTCCGCACCGGTCGCGTGCGAAACTGAAAGCCCGCTCCTGGTTCACCCGAGGAGACAACCGCCCTGGCAGCCAAACCGGCCTCGGCCCCCGGCCTGCACTCCGCAAACTGCTCCAGAAGGCCGGGGGTGAAACCACGGCGGAGTCCCGTCTGCCCGTTGGCGGAGCTGAACGAGCGACCGGTCTTCGGTTTGCCGCAGCTTATGTTTTTGGCCCGTAGGTGAGGCACTGGTCGTGTGGAACCTGACTTGCCGCGGCCCCGTCCCGGACACAGGCAGGCGGAACGTTTCGGCCGGGATCAGGCGACAGCAATCGTGGGGACGGATTTGGGCGGCTGGCTTCGATTCGACGATGCCTCGAAGCCCCTCGAACCCCAAACAGAGGCCGGCAGCAAGGGCGAAACCGTGCCCGGGGCAGGCTGACGTCGGACTTTGCACGAGGGCTTGGGACAACAGCTGCTCGTCGCAAGCCCCGTTTTCCCAACGCGCCGGTTATTCGGGCTCTTCCCACAAAGGGATTGTCGGTGGAAAGCGTTCCCGGCAAGTTGAGCGGCCGTTATGGAAGTGCTGAACCTGGGCATGGTGGGCGGCGGCACCGTGGGCAGTGGTGTGTTTCACGCCCTGCAACGCAACGGGGAACTTTTGGCCGCCCGCATCGGAATACGGATCCAAGTCCGCAAAGTGGCGGTGAAAGCCGTGGACGAGCCGCGGCCCTATCCGATTCCGAGGTCGCTGCTTACCACCGACTGGCGCGAGGTGGTCGAGGACCCCAACGTCCATCTGGTGACGGAGTTGGTCGGCGGAACGACCGTGGCCCGGACGATCGTGCGGACGGCGCTGCGGTTGGGCAAGCCGGTGATCACGGCCAACAAGGCCCTGCTGTCGGCGCACGGCCCCGAACTGTTTGCCGAGGCGCGTGCGCACGGCACCAACCTCTATTACGAAGCCAGTGTCTGCGGCGGCATTCCCATCATCAAAGCGCTGCGGGAAGGTTTCGTGGGCAACCAGATCGTCGCCCTGTACGGCATCGTGAACGGCACCTGCAATTACATCCTCACCCGAATGGCCCGGGAACAGGCGGATTTTGCCACCGTCCTGGCCGAGGCCCAGCGCGAGGGCTACGCGGAAACGCCGCCGGATCTGGACATTGACGGCCATGACGCTCAACACAAAACGGGCATCCTGGCCTCGCTGGCACACGGCTTCTGGGTTCCACCCTCGCAAATCCATGTGGAGGGGATTCGTTCCGTGACGCTCCTGGACCTGCAGTTCGCCGCGCAACTGGGTTACAGCATCAAACTGTTGGGCATCGTGAAACGGCTCGACGGCGCCGCGCCCGGGCGGGGTCGGGGTCCGGCCATTCAGGTGGCGGTGTACCCGGCCTTGATTCCAACCGGGCACGTGTTGGCCGGCGTCCAGGGAGTGTACAATGCCGTGCTGGTGCGGGGCGACGTGGTGGGGGACACGCTGTTTTACGGACGCGGCGCCGGGAAGGACGCCACGGCCAGCGCGGTGCTGAGCGATCTGGCCGACGCGGCGCTGGATCTGAGATTTGGCAGCCGACAGCGCCGCCCGGCCTTCGTGGAACAGACGCCCGGTGGGCGTGTGGTCCCGATGGAGCAGGTGGTGAGCCGCTCTTTTGTGCGCCTGAGCGTGGTGGACCGACCGGGAGTCCTGGCCCGGATCGCCGCCGTGTTCGGACAGGCGCGCATCGGCATCGCTTCGGTGATCCAGCCGGAGGGGCACACCGGCGAGGTGGTGCCGTTGATCTTCATGCTGCATGAAGCCCCCGACGGGGCGGTCTGTCGCGCCCTGGCCCGGATTGCGCGGCTGCCGGTGGTCAAAGCTCCGCCCGTGCGCTTCCGCGTAGAACCGCTGGACCAGGACGGGCCATCGAATCCGAACGCGGGCGCATGATCCGGTACTTCAGCACCAACGAACAGGCTCCTCCGGTGGGGCTGCGGGAAGCCCTCTGGCGCGGGCAGGCGCCGGACCGGGGCTTGTACCTGCCCGAGCATTTCCCCCAATTGGACCGGCCCACGCGCGCCTGGATGCGGGAGGCCTCGTATCCGGAGATTGCGGCGCGCGTGCTGCAACCCTACGTGGCCGGTCTGCTCCGTGAGGAAGAGCTGCTTCAGATCTGTCGGGAGGCCTACGATTTTCCCGTGCCCTTGGAACCGGTTCGCGGCCAGTCCCGGGTTTTCATCCTGCGGTTGGATCGGGGCCCCACGGCTTCGTTCAAGGACTTCGCCGCCCGCTGGATGGCTCGCGTGTTGGGTCGGCTGGTGCAGCAGGAGGGCCGGCCGCTCACCATTCTGACCGCAACCAGCGGCGACACGGGCTCGGCCGTGGCCAGCGCCTTCCATGGCGTACCCGGCATTCGTGTCGTGGTGCTGTTCCCGCGCGGAGAAGTCAGCGACCGTCAACGCCGGCAGATGACCACGCTGGGCGGCAACATTCATGCCGTGGCGATCGAGGGCAAGTTCGACGACTGTCAGGCGATGGTCAAACAGGCCTTCGCCGATCCCGGCTTGCAATCGCTGCAGCTTTCGTCCGCCAACTCCATCAACATCGGCCGACTCCTGCCCCAGATGGTTTATTACTTCTATGCGGCCAGTCGGGTGGCCGACGTGGACGAGCCGGTGCTGCTGGTGGTGCCCAGCGGGAATTTTGGCAACATGATGGGCGCCGTGATTGCGCGTCGCATGGGCCTGCCCGTGCACCGCCTGCTGGTGCCCGTCAACGGGAATGACGAGTTCCCCCGCTACCTGGCCACGGGCCGCTACGAGAAAGTGGAACCGTCGCGGGCCTGCTTGTCGAACGCGATGAACGTCGGACACCCCAGCAACCTGGCTCGCTTGGTCGCGGTGTACGGTGGCCGCATGGGTGAAACCGGGCGCGTGCATCGCGAACCCGACTGGGCGAGGTTGCGACGGGAGCTGTGGAGTATTTCCGTGTCCGATGAAGAAACCCGGGCCGCCATCCGGGCTGCCTGGTCCGAACATGGTTTGCTTCTCGAGCCTCACGGGGCCGTGGCATGGCACGGTTATCAACAATACCGGCAGGAAGAGCCGTTCGGCGATCTGCCTGCCCTTGTGCTGGAGACGGCCCACCCGGCCAAGTTTCCCGAGGAAATCGAGCGACTCCTGGGGTTCCGCCCCGAGGCCCCCGCCAGCCTGGCCGGTTTGGATCAGCGCCCGGAGTCGTACGACCGGTTGCCCCCCCGCTACGAGGTATTCCGCGATTATCTCCGGGCCCTGCCCGCCCCCTGAGCCCGCGCGTCGTGTCCTCTCGAGCGCCCAGCACGCATCCCGTCTCCCAGACCCGCTTCGAGGTCCCGGTCAGGACCGGGCGTTTTTGGATCCGCCTCGTGCGACCGCTGCTCGCCCGGGAACCCACGCCGTTCTACTTGTTCTCGGTTGTGCCGGTGCAGGAAGCGCTGGAAGCCCTGGAAAACAGCTTGACCGGATTACCCGTGCGCTGCTGGTTCTCGGCGAAGACGCAGCCCCTGCCCCCGTTGTGGCGATGGTGGAAAGACCTGGGCCGGCCCATCGAGGTGGTCAGCGCATTTGAATTGCAGGCTGCGCTTGCGGCGGGGTTTGCTCCCGATCGAATTCTGATCAACGGTCCGGCCAAGCACCACTGGTTGCCGCGGTTCGGGCAGCGCGGCTTCTGGGTCAATCTCGATTCGCCGGCGGAGGCCGTGGCGCTGACACCCCTGGCCCTGCGGCGAGACTGGCAACTGGGCCTGCGCCTGCATCTACCAGCGGAACACGGTCGCGCAAGTTCCTCCGATTCGAGCCAGTTCGGGATGGATCCCTCGGCCGCGGCGCTCGTTTTGCGTCAGCTCCGCCGCCGCGGTGTCGAACCCGTGGTGTTGCATTTTCATCTGGGCACCCAGGTCCCCTCGGTGGCCCGCTACGCCCGGGCCCTTGAGGAGGCGGCTCGAGTGTGTCGCCGCTGTGGTTGGCACCCGCGCTACGTGGATTGTGGCGGCGGGTGGCCGTCCGAATTCACATGGGACCGAACCGGCCGGCCCATGGCGCGGGATTTTTCGCTGCAGGCCATGGCCCGGGTATTGGCCCGTGCGCGTTCCTGGTTTCCACGCCTGGAGGAATACTGGCTTGAAAACGGGCGATGGTTGACCGCGGGCAGTGGGGTGCTGGTGGTGAAGATTCTGGATGTCAAACAGCGCCGCGGATTGCGCTATTTGATCTGCGACGGGGGCCGCACCTTGCATGCGCTGGTGGCCACCTGGGAGCAGCATCCGCTGCTTGCCATCCCCACCCGCAAGGGCCGACGGATGTTAACCTCCGTCGCCGGCCCCACCTGCATGGCCTTTGACCAGTTGGCTCTCGGGTACATGCCGATTGGGTTGCGACCCGGCGATCGTCTGGTGTGGCTGGGTGCCGGAGCGTATCACCTTTCTTGGGAAACCCGGTTTTCTCATGGTTTGGCCGCCGTGTACTGGCACGACGGTCGCGAGATTCACCAGGTCCGTCCCCCCGAGACATTCGAGGATTGGTGGGGTCGCTGGGCGCCGGTACCCTGAGTGGTCGGGGCTGCGCCCTGTTGCCGCGGCCGATTGCCACGGGTTCGCCGGCCCCGCGGGTGGAGCAGGGGGATCAATCGCCCAACGCCCGGACCGCCTCGAGCCATTGCCCGGCGATTTCCTGATAGATGGCCTTGAGGCGCACACGATCGGCGGTCCGGGCCTCTTGGCGCAGGTTTTCGAAGGTCATCGGGGTCCCGAAAATGATGCGCACCGGCCGGGGCCGGGGCCAACGAAGATGTCGTCCGTAGGCTTCGAACGTGCCGCAGATTCGCACGGGCACCACGGGCGCGGCACTGCGCACCACCAAGAGACCCAGTCCCGCTTCGGCTGGATGGATCCGGCCGTCCGCACTTCTTGTGCCTTCAGGGAACAACAGGACGGCTGCGCCCGCCTGCAAATGCTGGAGCAGGGTGCGCAGCCCGGCCGGGGTGGCGGCCTCCCGATCCACGGGAATGCAGTGGCACCGTCGCAGGAGCCAACCCATGGGCGGAAAACGAAACAAACTTTTCCGGGCCAAATAGGTCACCGGACGGGGCAGAGCGGCCCCTACCAACGGCGGATCCAGAAAGCTGGCATGGTTCGGGGCCAGAATGACCCCGCCCGTGCGGGGCACGCGGTCCACATGCTCCACCCGCCACCGAAAATACCACCGGAACAGACCCCGGCAGAGCAGCCAGCCGACCCTGTAAAACGCGTCCATCCGGGTGGGCTCGCTCATGAAGCACTGCGCGCCTTTTGCCGTGCGGCCAGCCGCTGACGGATGTCTTCCAGGATCAGGGCGCTGGTTTGCTCGGGGGTCATCTGCGAGTTGTTGATGACCCGTGCCCCCAGGGGCACCATCAGGGGAGCCACGGCCCGCTGGCTGTCGCGCTGGTCACGGGCGGCGAGGTTTTCCTGAATTCCCTCGGCGGCCCGTCGCCGGCTGCGTTCTTCGAGGCTGGCATCCAGGAAGTATTTGAACTCGGTTTCCGGAAATACGTTCGTGCCGATGTCCCGTCCTTCCATGACCAGATTGCCGAAGCGGATGCACTCGCGCTGCTTGCGTTTCATCCACTGACGCACCGCCGGCACAGCCGCCACGTGGGGCACGGCCGCACTGACCTCGGCCGTGCGGATCTCCTTCTCCGGATAGTAACCGTCCACCAGCAGGCGCACCTGCCCGTCCACGCAGCGCAACTCCGTTTTCCACCGACGACACGCGCGGGCCACGGCCCTGGGATCGTGCACATCCACGCCGTTCTTCAAACAGTACCAGGCCAGCGTCCGGTACATGGCCCCCGTGTCCACGTACACAAACCCCAGGGCCCGAGCGACCAGGCGGGCGTTGGTGCTTTTGCCGCTGGCACTGGTGCCGTCAATGGCAATGACGATCGGTTCTTCCAAGGTCTCCCTTCGCTTCCCGAACCCGGCGCGCAGGGGGCCGGGTCACCGTTCGTATTCCTCCACGATCAGCCTGCGGGCTTCCAACCATTGGCCCGTGGCCGCATCCCGGATGCGCACCCCCAGGCCCGCGGGAGGTGGCGCAGCCAGTTTGGCGAAGAAATTCGGAAACGTCTTGGCCACGCAGGCCGGATTCTGAATCCGGATGCCCCCGACTTTCAATCCCAGAATCGCAAAGCACATGGCCATGCGATGATCCTGGTACGTCTGAATCTCGGCGCCGTGCAGCGCGGAAGGCCACACCGTGAGCGTGTCGCCCGCCTCTTCGACCCGCGCACCGCACCGCCGTAGTTCCGTGCGCAGGGCCGCCACCCGTTCGCACTCCTGCAGCCGCAGCCGGCCCAGATCCGTGAACCGACACACCACGCCGCACAAGGGCGCCATCACGATCGCCGTCATGATGGCATCGCCCAGGTCGCGCTGCCGCGAAATCTCCACCTCCATTGCATGTGCCCGCCCTTCCACCGCGCGCCCGGCCGCCACCAGGGTCTGCCAGACGCCGGGAAACCGCGCGTCCACCTGCAGGTCCGGCGCCGGCCAGTGCCGGACCTGAACCGGCCAGCGCAGCGGATCCAGCATGGCCGGATCTCGGTCCAACTGGTGCCGCAACCAACCCGGGTCGTTGGCCGCCCAAAAGTAACTGCCGCTGGAAGCATCCGGCTCCACGGCGAACACGCCCCCGTCCCGGGGAAACCGGTCGCGCAGCTTCAACGTCATTGCCACGTAGGGCGATTCCTCGGGGTTCTCGCCCGTGACCTCCACCGTCCAGCCCGCCCACGGCGCGCAAAGCAGCAGCGCCGAGGCAAACTGCGAACTCTCCGCGATGGTCACCGTGCAGGCACCGGGCCGTGGTCCGGCCGCGTGAATCACCGCTGGCAGCCGGTCCGCCACGCTATCGATGCGGCAGCCCAACTGACGCAACGCCGCAAACAACGGAGCCTGGGGCCGTTGATGCATCCGCTCCGTGCCCCAGAGGCGGTAGCTTCCCCGGCCCAGGGCCGTCAGCGCCGCCAAAAACCGGGCGGCGGTCCCTGCATTGCCCACGTACAATTCCAACGGTCGATCCGGGGTCCCCGCGCGCGGGATTTCGCCCCCCCGACCGCGCACATGAATGCGGCGGTTGCACGGTTCCTCGGGATCCGGTTCCACGGCCAACTCGAATCCCAACCGGCGCAGCGCCTCCACCATGATGCGGGTGTCTTCGCTCCAAAGGGCCCCCGTCAAGGTCACTTCCCCGCGGCTCAGCGCGGCCAACACCAGCGCCCGGTTGGTCACACTCTTGGACCCGGGCACGGTCACGCGCGCTTCCACGATCCCGGGCAAGGGTTCGATTTCGATGCAATCCGGCAAACCCATGGTTGGTTTGACGCGGCTCAGAGTTGGGTCCGGGCTGCAGGCTGCCCGCCGCCCGGGTCCTCCGGTTCGGCGGCGGTGTCGCGCTTCATTCGGAGGAGGGCGACGCGTTGCCCGCACACCAGGCATCGCGACGCGCCTTGGCCATTTGAAAGAATTTCAGGAGCGCGTCCCCGTCCCCTCGGGCCAGCCAGGTTCGCACCCCTTCCAAATGCCGCACCAGCTCCTGCAGCGCCCGGTCCAAATGACGTCGGTTGGCCAGTGCAATGTCGCGCCACATCTCGGGCGACCCCGAGGCCACTCGCGTCGTATCGCGAAACCCCGTGGCGCAGAGGGCGGCCTGATGGGGCGGCCGCCCCGGCCCCAGCACCAGGGCGGCCAGCGCCGCCGCCGTGACGTGCGGCAGGTGGCTCGAACGGCTCACCAGACGGTCGTGTTCCTCCGGAGATAACTCCAACAACCGACAGCCCACCCCGCGCCAAAGACGGCGCACCTGCCGGAGTGCTTTCGGCGCCGTGCGCGCCGTGGGCGTCACCACGCTCACCGCTCCCTCGAACAAATCCGGATGGGCCGCACGCACGCCGCTCCGCTCATTGCCCGCCATCGGATGGCTGCCCACAAAAAACGCGCCGGCACGGGCGATGACGGGCTCCAGCGCCCGTACCACCCCGGCTTTGACGCTGCCCACGTCGGTCACCACCGCGCCCCGTTTCAAGGCTGCCGCCATGGCCCTTGCCAGCGCCGGCATCTGCCCCAACGGCGTGCACAAAACCACCAGATCCGCCCCGGCCACCGCGCGCGCCAAATCCAGCGTGGCCTCGTCCACCGCACCCGCCTGGAGACACTCCGCCACCGCTGATTCGCGCCGCACGTAGCCGATGACTTCCCGGGCCAAGCGACGTTGCTTCAAGGCCATGCCCAGCGAGCCCCCCAACAGGCCCACCCCGATCAGGCTGACTCTCTTCCATTGCACGCCCGCAAGTTAGAAAAAGCCCGGCTGCCGAAAAAAGCAAAACCCGCACCCCTGCGCAGGCCCCTGCCGCCGCGCAAGCCCCGTCCGGTGATCCCGCAGGTCCGGCGTCCCCGATCCGCGCGAGCTTCGCGCCGCGGCGTTTGCGCGCCGCGCCACTTTGACTGGATTTTTCGGCCGGCGGATCCATAGTTGCAGCGGTATGAAGCTGGTTCTGTCGACACACAACCTCACCCTCACCGAGGCGATCGAAAACCATGTTATCAGCAAACTCGAAAAACTCGCCCGCCTCCAACAACGTGCCGTGGAGGCCCGCGTCCTGCTCGAACGCGACCACGCCCGGGCCCAGGAGCAGCAGTTCATCTGTTCGATCCGACTCGGTGTGCGGGGCCCCGACCTGTTCGCCGAGGATTGTGAGAGCGACCTGTACGCCGCCATCGACAAGGTGATCAAAAAACTCGAGCAGCAGATTCGCACCCGGCACAACAAACAGAAGGCCCGCAAACACAAACAAGCCGCCGAGACGAAGCGCCGCCGCCAGGAGGCTGCCCTGTAATGGCGCCCCGGTGTTCGCGCGGTCCGACCCGTTTCCGTGGACGGGGGAACGCCGAGCCCACGGTCCCGCTCCACGGCCGTGCTGCCGGCGGTTCGCTGGTTCGACACGCAAAGCGAGTCCTGCTCTGGCGTCGCCGTTTGTGACGCAGGTGCCCCCCGTCCAACTCAACTCGGCTTGGAGATCTCCCGGCCCCTGACCTGCCCGGCTTCCCGACCCATGATCGTGCGTGCGGCATGGATCCTGACCATGGCCGGCCCGCCCCTGGCCGACGGCGCCATCCGCATCCGCGACGGTTGCATCGAACAAGTCGCACCGTGGAAAGCGATGCGGCGCAGCGCCCGCGAAACGGTCATCGACCTCGGTCAGGCTCTCGTGCTTCCGGGTCTCCTCAATGCCCATTGCCATCTCGATTACACCGACATGGCCGGGATGCTGCCTCCGCAGCGGCAGTTTACCGACTGGATCAAATTGATCACCTCGGCCAAGGCAGAGTGGAGCCTGGACGATTTCCGACGCTCCTGGCTCCACGGAGCCGCCATGCTCCTGCGCAGCGGCACGACCACCGTCGCGGACGTCGAAGCCATCCCCGACCTGTTGCCCGATTGCTGGGCCCGCACCCCGCTGCGGATCTTCTCATTCTTGGAAATGACGGGCATTCGTGCCCGCAAAGAACCCCGCCAGGTCCTGGCCGAGGCCGAAGCCGTCCTGCATCGCCTCCCCCAGGGCCGTTGCCGGGCGGGTCTCTCGCCCCACGCCCCTTATTCCACGCGGCCGGCCCTCCTGACCCTGGTGGCCAACCGGGCGCGAAGCCACGGACTGCGGGTCACCATCCACGTGGCCGAGTCGGAGGAGGAGTATCAAATGTTCCGCCACGCGCGCGGGCCCATGTTCGACTGGTTGCTCCGCAACGAACGCGACATGAGCGACTGTGGCGGCATTACGCCGGTGCAACATCTGCACCGGACCGGCCTGCTGGGCCCTCACCTCCTCGCCGTTCACGCCAACTATCTTGGCCCCGGCGACGCTTCCCTCCTGGCCCGACACAGCGTCACGGTGGTGCACTGCCCGCGCAGCCATCGTTACTTCGGTCACCGACCCTTCCCCTGGCGCCGGCTTCTCCGTGCCGGCGTCAACCTTTGCCTCGGCACCGACAGCCTGGCCACGGTGCTGAAGCAGGGGCGGCACCCCCCGGAGCTGAGCCTGTTCGAGGAACTCCACGAGGTGCGAACCCGCCAGCCCTGGCTGGGCCCCCAACGCCTCTTGCGCATGGTCACCGTCAATCCTGCGCGGGCCCTGGGTTTGGAGGGACAAGCCGGACAGATCATCCCCGGGGCGTGGGCGGACCTGACTGCGTTGCCGGCGGCCGGCGTGCGATTCGCCCGCGATGCCTGGCACGCCGCCGCCGAACACCGGGGGCCGGTCCTGGCTGCGTTCATTGCCGGGATTCAGGTTTGGCCCGCCGCCGACCCGGTGCCCTCCAGGTCCACCCTCACACCCTCATGAGCGCGGCATGGGAACAGGAACTGGACGCGGAGCTGACCCGGCTGCAACAGCAGGGCTTGCTGCGCCAGTTGCAACCCGTCGCCGGAACGGACGGCCGCCGCCTTGAAATCGAGGGACACTCCTTCGTGAACTTTGCGTCCAACGATTACCTTGCGCTGGCCCGCCACCCGGCTCTGCAGGAAGCCGCCGTTCGCGCACTCCGACAGTGGGGTGCCGGCAGCACCGCGTCGCGATTGGTCTGTGGCTCCCTCCGGATTCATCATGACCTGGAGGCGCGACTGGCCGCCTTCAAGGGCACCGCAGCGGCGCTGAGCTTCGCCTCCGGTTATGCCACGGCGCTCGGCACCATCCCCGCCCTGGTGGAACGCGGGGATTTCGTGTTGCTGGACCGACTGGCCCATGCGTGCCTGGTGGACGGCGCCCGGCTTTCGGGTGCCACGCTGCGCGTTTTTCGCCACAATGACCTCGACGACCTCGATCGATTGCTCCGCTGGGCCGATGCGCAGCGCTCCGCCGCAGCCTCCAGGCCGCGGCCTCCCCGCGTTCTTGTGATCACGGAATCCGTGTTCAGTATGGATGGCGACCGGGCGCCGTTGCGCGCCATCGTCGAGTTGAAAGACCGCTACGGGGCCTGGCTCATGGTGGACGAAGCCCATGCCACCGGCCTGTTCGGCCCCCGGGGAGAGGGCTTGATTGCTGCCGAGGGACTGACGGATCGCGTCGAGGTTCAAATGGGCACCTTGGGCAAAGCGCTCGGCAGTGCGGGCGGGTTCATCGCCGGTTCCGCGCGCCTCATCCACTGGCTCGTCCAGCGCGCCCGCAGTTTCATGTTCAGCACCGCGCCCCCTCCAGCCCAGGCCGCCGCCGCCCTCGCGGCCCTGGAGCTGCTGCAAACACCCGAAGGCGCCCAACGCCGGGATCGGCTGTGGCACAACGTGCACACTGCCGCGGCCCCGTTGCCGGACGGCTCGTCACCGTGGCCGGGGCTCGTGGTTCCCCCGCCAAGCGCCATCCTGCCCCGGATTCTCGGCTCCAACGACGCTGCCCTCCGCTGCGCGCAAGCAGCCCGCCAGGCCGGCCTCTTCATCCCCGCCATTCGATATCCAGCCGTCAGCCGCGGTACCGCACGCCTTCGCATCACCATCACCGCCGCGCACCAACCGGAGGACCTGGCCCGCTTGCGGTCGTTTCTGGCAACCCTCACGACGGCGTCTGGGGACAACGACGCAACCTGACCGAGTTTCACGCGGACACCATGCACCCACTCGCCCGACTCGATCACCAGTACGTCTGGCATCCCTTCACCCAGATGCGCGACTGGTTGCGTCAGGAACCGATCGTCATTGTCGCGGGCCGGGGACCCTGGCTGCGCGACGTCCACGGGCGCGAATACCTCGATGCCAACGCTTCCATCTGGACCAACCTGCACGGGCACAATCACCCGCGCCTCAATGCCGCCCTGATCCGACAGTTGCGAAAAATCGCCCACAGCTCCGCCCTCGGCCTGGCCAACGAACCCGCGTCCCTGTTGGCGGCCGAACTGGTCCGCGCCGCACACATGCCCGGTTCCGGTGTGCGCCCCTCACACCAGCGCCTCAGCAAGGTGTTCTATTCCGACGACGGGTCCACTGCATTGGAAGTGGCTCTCAAACTCGCCTACGAATTCACCCGGCGCACCCGCGGTCCCGCTTCGCGCCCCCGATTTCTTTCCCTCCAGGGCGCCTACCACGGCGACACCCTGGGGGCGGTGGCCCTGGGGCACATTCCCCTTTTCCACCAGACCTGGCGCGGCCTGCTGTTCAAAACGGACACCGTCATGGCGCCCTACTGTTACCGTTGCCCGTACAACCGTGCCCGTCCGGAACGCGCCGATGCACGGCTGTACCGGCAGTGCCGATGGGAATGCATTGAGGTGGTCGCGCGGCAACTCGAACGACAACGCCGGATGCGGGGCGAACCGTACGCCGCCTTTGTCGTCGAGCCCCTCATCCAGGGCGCCGCCGGCATGATTCCCCAGCCTCAAGGCTGGCTGACCCGCATTGCCGAGCTCCTCCGCCTGCACAACACGTTGCTCATCGCGGACGAAGTGATGACCGGGTTCGGCCGGGTCGGCCTCCCGCTTCCCCCGCCCCGTCAACCCGACCGCGCTCCCTTGTTTGCCTGCCAACTCGAAAATGTCAGTCCCGATTTTCTCTGTCTGGCCAAGGGTCTGACCGGAGGGTACCTCCCCCTGGCTGCAACCCTCACCACCCGCGAGGTCTTCGATGCCTTCCTGGGCCGTTACGAGGAATTCAAAACCTTTTTTCACGGCCACAGCTACACCGCCAACCAACTCGGCACCGCTACGGCCCTGGAAAACCTGCGCTTGCTGCGCACCCGGGCCTCCTTGCGCGCCCGACTCCGACTTCAACAAGCCCTGGCCGAAACCCTGCCGGCGCTCTGGGACGTCCCTCAAGTGGGCGACATCCGCCAGGTCGGGCTGGTGGTCGGCATCGAACTCGTGCGCGACTGGACCACGCGCGAGCCGTTCGATCTGCGGGAACAGGCCGGCATTCGCGTCTGCCGTGCCATGGCCCGGCGCGGGGTCCTGACGCGGCCCATCGGCAACGTCATCGTGCTGATGCCTCCGTACTGCACCACCCCCGCCCAGATTCGGAAAATCGTGGAAACCCTGATGCTGGCTTGTGAGGAAACCCTGGGTCGTCCCTCCCGAGCGCGCTCGAAATCTCGGGTCCGGAAACCCTCCATCCGGTAGGCCGATTCAGGTTCTCCCGGGCAGGGCAGGTCCGGAAGGCGAGGGCAAAACTTCCCGCCGGGCCACCACCGTGTGTACGGGAACTTTTGGGAAGCCGCTGGAACTTCCCTACGCCGCGGCGTTGTCTTTGAAGTGCGCGATCTCGATGATTCGGCTCTGACCCGCGCTGCAGTATGCGCGTCGCAAACCCGGGAGGATTCCGCGCGACCGGGAGGACATCGGGCTGCAGCCGCCCGCCGCTCAGCGCCGACGCACCCACCACCAAACCAGGCCACCACCGAGCACCGTCAATACCAGGGCCAACGTGGACCCGCCGTCCGGCATGCGCACCGGATCCGGTTGGACCCGCGGAACCACGGGAGGCATCGTGGCCACCGGCGGCATGACCGGATCCCTCGTGATGAGTACGAATCGAACGTCGGGACTGCCGAAGTCCCCCTCCGGATCCATCGCCAGTCCAAAATTATTGCCGTTGGCCAGAAAGGTTTGAAAGACCGGCAACAACCCCAGCTCCGCCAGGGACCAGCGCAAAACCTCCGGACGCCGCTCCGATTCGGGCTTGGCATGGGTGCCAATCTCCACCTTGGACGTCCACGTAAGTGCCGCGATGCCCGTGGGACCGGAGGCATCCTTGCGGTACTGGCGCAGGCGGCCACGTGGAAACCGGCCCTCGTCCGGCAGCCAGTTCAACGGGTTCTCCGCACTGTCCAACAGGTAAAACCGCAACAGATTGAACCCGCCCGGCGCGGGCCGGTAGCGGGCTTGCGAAACCACCAGGACGGCATCCTCCACTTGCTCCCCCCGGGCCAGAACAAAGCTGCGCACTCCCCAGGTGAAAAAATTCGTCGCACGCAATTCCCAACGCTCGCCCGGATCCAGGGGCGCGTCGCTGACTCGGAACACGTACTCGGCGGCCCCGACCGAAACCACGGCCGCCGCCCATAGCGAAAACACCGTCGATGTTCCCGCTCCGCTCCGTCCCATCTCACATCCGCGGCACTGTACGCAATCCGTCGTTTTCGTCCAAGCCGCTGATGCTCAGGCTTGAGCTCCACGCGAGATTTCGGCTCCAGGCTCTCGCGCCTTCATTTCTGTGCTCCCTCTTCCAACCCTCTTCATCGGCGAAAAGCGACAACCTTGAAGTGACGAGCAGACTTTCCGGATTCAGATTCCGCATGGCGCTCCCATGCTCGGGCCGGGCTCCTCGGGCCTGCTTCTCAGGCCCGACTAGCTGCGGGAGTTCGCTCGAGCATTGGCCGCCGGTGCCGAGAGCGACTCCAAAAGCCCGGCCGCCCGGCCCTCCCGTAGAGCGCCACCCCGGTGGGATGACCAGGGTGGCGCTACGGGAGCGGAGCGGACAGCAAACTCAGGCGGAGCGACGACGCCCCCACAGGGTTGCCGTACCCACTCCGAAAGCCAGAAGGGCCAGGGTCGATCCACCGTCGGGCACCCGTTGCGGGGCCGTGTGAATCGTGAACTGCACCCCTTTGTTCCAATAGTGACAGTCCGGATCGAAGCCCAGACCGAAGTTGTTCCCGTTGGCAATGTAGGCCGTCAACTCGTCCAGAAGCCCCAATCTCGCAAAGGAATAGGTCAGCGTGACGACGTCCCCACCCGGCCCGCCGTCGTAATCCGTGTAGGTGGCGATGTGGGTTTTGGCCGTCCAATTCAGAGGAGCGATGTTGTCAATGCCGTTGTCGGTGTCGGAATAGCGCCGAAGTCGTCCCGCTGGCGGCAGGGCCTCGTCCACTTTGCCGTTGTTCGGTTTCTCTGCAGTATCCAGCAGGTACATCCGCAACCAGTTGCGGCCGTCGTTTTCAGCAGCTGTCCAGTTGTTGATGTTGGCGATGGTCAGCACCGCCTCCGTGATCACCTCGCCGGTCGGAATCGCAAAGCCCTTGAACCCCCAAGTGTACCAGTAGCGATGATCCAGGTCCCAAAGATCGTCCGGGTCGCCGTCGCGATCGTTGGGCGCGAAAGTGAAAACGGCCCCTTGCAGGCTGAGAACGCAGCCCAGAGCGGCGAGCGCTATGGTTAGATGTCGGATCATTTTACAGTTTAAGTTGAAAAACGCGTGCCTTTACTTAGATAGCCGTTTCCATGCCAAAACCTCCGTACCAGTCCCGTCATGCGGACAACTGTGTTGATTTCCAACATGTTACCGAACATCTGGACCTGCGACCCATGCGAGACCGGATTTAAATCTGTTAACCAAACCGACGTTTTAACGTTATCTGAGACGGGTCGGATGTAAGGAGAAGTTTACGGACTGACCCCGCCTTCGCACTGCCCGCTTCCACCTCCTCTTTTTCCAATCCGGCCGGCGGAAACCAATAACCCAACTCCCAAGTCGGTAACCACCGCCGGAAGCCTCCATCTCCCGCCGGACATTTCGGTGCGCCCCGAACGAGTTTCACCATTCTTCCCTTCCCAAGGCAGTTTGCAGCCCCACCCCCGACCGCAGATCATCCACCACCGACCGCAGATCAGGGTGGTCCGTAGAGCACCGCGGCTTGTTCACACCTCGTCCCCATGTCCATCGGGTACGGTGCCCCGGCCTCTTGCACGCCCGAGCCCACTCCGGGACTCTTCGGGCTTGTCAACCTCCCGCCGGATCCTTCCCACGCGGGCGTTGTTCACACCCCATGCAAGAGCGGGAAACCGTCTCCGGGTGCGCCCCTGGGAGAGGGCAACCTCCGGCTTGGACTCGTGCCGGGTTGAAGCCCTCCGCTCTCGACTCGCCTCTCCAACCGCCACCCCGACCCATCCCCGGTTCGTCCATGAATCGACAATTTTCAGTCGGCGGTCCCTCCCTCGACCCGGCCCGTCATCCAGCGGCCCTTCGACGTCCCGATTCCTGCGGACCGAAAAATCTCCTTGTGCAAGGGCTGTAGCCTGCCTAAAACGCCGGCATGGAAAACACTCAACCAACTTCTGTCCGACCGATCACGCGACGACACTTCATTTTCCTGAGCACACTGGCCGCCGGTGGCGTTGCCCTGAGCAGTTGCGCGCGACCTCGCCCGCGCCGCATCTCGCCCAATGAAAAACTCAACATCGGCGTCGTCGGCGCCGCGGGCAAAGGCGCCAGCGACACCGACCACTGCGCCAGCGAAAACATCGTGGCCCTCTGCGACGTGGACGAAGCCCACGCCGCCGGCCAGATCAAGAAGTACCCCAAGGCGAAGTTCTACCGCGACTGGCGCAAAATGCTGGAGCAGGAGAAGTCCCTGGACGCCGTCATCGTCTCCACGCCGGACCACCTGCACGGCGTGGTGGCCGCCGCTGCCATCCGCCTGGGCAAGCACGTGTACTGCCAGAAGCCGCTCACCCAGACGGTGTACGAGGCCCGGCTGCTCCGCCGACTGGCCCGCGAGTACGGCGTGGTCACGCAAATGGGCAACCAGGGCAGCGCCGAAGACGGCCTGCGCCGCGCCGTCGAATGCATTCAAGCCGGCCTGATCGGCCAGGTCCGGGAAGTTCATGTCTGGAGCAACCGCCCCATCTGGCCCCAGGGCATGGGCCGGCCCCCGGGAGAGGATCCGGTCCCGCCCACGCTGGATTGGGACCTGTGGCTCGGCCCGGCACCCTGGCGCCCGTACAAGCGCGACGTCTATCACCCGTTCAACTGGCGCGGCTGGCAGGACTTCGGCACCGGCGCGCTGGGCGACATGGCCTGTCATACCGCCAACATGCCGTTCCGCGCACTCAAACTCGGCTATCCGACCGAAGTCGAGGCCTGGTCCTCGGGCATGAACAAAGAGTCTTTCCCGCTCAAATCCCGGATCCGCTTCCAGTTCCCCGCCCGTGAGGGTCTGGCACCGGTCACCTTCTGGTGGTACGACGGCGGCAATCCGTTGCCGGACAACCCCTATCGGCACGATGGCAACAACAAGCCGCCACGGGAAATCACCGCGGACGTCGAAGCCATGATGGGCACCGTGCCCGGCAGCGGCTGCATTCTCATCGGCGACAAGGGTGTCCTGTTCTCCCCGGACGATTACGGCGCACGATTCTTCGTGAAGCTGAAGGGCGAGAAGGAAATGGTGGACGGGCGGAACCACGAAGCCGTCAAGGCCATTCCCCAAACCATCGAACGGAATCCCTTCCCGGGAGACGCAGACAAACGCCAGCACCTCGAATGGATCGCTGCCTGCAAGGGCGGAAAACGCTGCTACTCGGACTTCGAAATCGCCGCCTACCTCACCGAGATCATTCTGTTGGGGTGCGTCGCCCTTCAGGTGGGCAAACGGCTCGAGTGGGATGGCCCCAACATGCGGGCCAAGAACGCTCCCGAGGCTGCCCAGTACATCAAGCGGCAATACCGCAAGGGTTGGGAAATCTAAAACCCGCGGTCGTTCTGCCGGAACCCCGGCACCGGTGGATTGACGAGTTGCGGGCGGCTCTGGTCCCTCTCCTGTCTCAGACCAGGGCCGCCCGCACCGCTTCGGGAAACACCACCGACACGTCCCCCTCCACGCGCACCGTCACTTCCGGCAGTCCGTCGTGCTCCGTGGGACCGCGGTTCACCACGGCGTAGGGCACTCCGCGTCGGGCCGCCACCAGAGGCACTTCCGCCGCCGGGTAAACCGACAAACTGGATCCCAGCGCGATGACCGCGTCGCACGCCTCCGCCCCGGCCCAAGCCCGTTCCAGATCCTCGCTGCGTAAGTTTTGGCCGAAACTGATCGTTGCGGGCTTCAACCACCCACCGCAAGGGCACTGCGGGGGTCGGCGGGTGCGGCGAAACCATTCGAAGTGGGGCTCGGGCTCCGACCGTTTCCCGCACCGCACGCATTCAATCCAGCGGTTGGTCCCGTGCAACTCCACCAATCGCGCCGGATCCGTTCCGGCCATCTGATGGAGTCCATCGATATTCTGGGTCACCACCAGTAAGACCTTGCCCGCGCGTTCCAGTTCCACCACGGCCCGGTGCGCTGCATTGGGCCGCGCGTCGCGAAAGGCCTCCCAACCTTCGAGCTTGTACTCCCAATGCGCCACACGCGCCTCGTGCGAGCTCAAAAACTCCTGCCAGGTCACCGGCCGGCGCCGCGTCCAGACGCCGCCCGGCCCGCGAAAATCAGGAATTCCGCTCGCGGTGGAGATGCCGGCACCCGTAAACACCAACAGCCGCCGGCTGGCTCGCAGCAATGCCACCAAACGGTCGATCTCTGGTCCCATCCCAGCCGCTGGTACGCCAAAAACCAGATTCCTGCAAGCAGGCCACCGGCTCGCAAACTCGGTCCCGCCCACGGCCGTGCGTCGGCCAACACGACGGGAGACAGACCCCGGACACCGCAGGTCCGGAGCTCCGCAGGCCCTCGGCCTCCCTCGGCGCACGTGTGCGCTCGGTCCCCGCGGAAGATCCACCCGTCAGCGCCAGATCGATCGCAGAGACCAGGCTTCGAGCCGTCGCACGCGCACCGGGCCTCCGGTGGAAAACAGCCCCCACTCAACCGCCTCCGGAGGCGGAAACACCAATGCCGTCAAAACGGCTTCCCCCTCGTTGGCGAAAACCTCCACACAGGATGCATCACACCACACGTGCAGGGTCACGTTGCCGTCCCGAACCCGCAAGGGGGCCTCCATGATCCGGGCAAATGCGGGATGGAACGCGGTCTCTCCGGACCTCCGACGGTCCAGACGCAATCGTCCCGCTGCCGCATCACATTCGATCCGCGTTACGGCCCCGCCCCCGCGATGCACCTCCAGTCCGAACACCCCTGTCCGGGATGCCACCTCGAACTCTGCGATCAGCTCCAGCAACGGCCCCCGCACTTGTGCCTCCCGCGCGAGCGCGTTGGCTTCGTCCACGCTGCAATTGCGGCCCTGCAGGCCGGGCCCGCGCAACCGTTGCAACTCACGCACCGGCTGCTGCATCAGGCGCGGCCCGTCCGCGAGCCATCGCAAGCTCATCTCCCGCGGCAGCGTCATCGCGCCCCGCCACGGCGACGTCGGCACATCTCCCGCATACTCCAGGTTGGCCATCCAGCCCAGCCAGATGCGGCGCCCGTCCTCCGGCGGAATACCCGACCAGGACACCGCAGCGTAGAAGTCGCTTCCGTGGTCTGCCCACAACGCCGGTGGGCGGGCAGATCGGGCCGGCTGATCCGCCAACACAATGTGATCCACATTGACATGCCCCCATCCTCCGGAATGCCGATCCACGATCTCCAGGATCGCCTCCCGCCCTCGCCACGGCCGGACATCCCACCACTTCCATCGCAACCGCTCGGAATTCTCGCCTGTGGCGGTCCGCACCACTTCACCGTCGACCCGCAGATTGAGGCAGGTCTGCCCCTCGTGTGCCCCGCCGCCGATCAAGAAACTCAGGAAATCGTGCGTGATGACAAACGGGGGCGATCGCAGCGTGCCCTGGGCCTGGTCTCCCCCAAGGTACGTGTTCACCAGACCACGGCCCCGAAAGCCCGTCACCGGTTGCTGGTGGGGCAACGTGCCCCGGGCCGGCCCGGACCCGAACGCGGTGCCCGTGGCCGTCCAATCCTGATAGTCCTCGCCTTCGAAGTCCGCCAGCACCCGACCCTCCGGCACAAATTCGGGCTCGGCGGCCGGATAACTCGGATCCAGTCGGAATTCCCGCCCATCGAATCGCCCCGGAAAATACTGGACCCCGGACCCTCCCGAGGGTGCGCCCCCACTGACGCTGACCACCAACACCCACCGTTCCTCGCCCGGTCGACCCTCCACGGGCAACCGAAACAGGTCCGGGCATTCCCAGACCCCGTCCACGCAACCGGCCGGGCCGAAGTCGCTCAAATGTTCCCACTGTCGAAGATCCTTCGACCCGTAGAACCGCACCCGCCTCTGCAGCGGCCAAGCCACCACCATCACCCAGCGCGCCGTCGGTTCGTGCCAGAACACTTTCGGATCGCGAAAGTCCGACTCGCCAATGTCCAGCACCGGGTTGCCCGAATACTTCGTCCAGGTCCGTCCCCTGTCGCGGCTCCAGGCGATGTGCTGGGCCTGCCGCGGGGCGGTTGTGGAATGTCCCGTGTAGATGGCAACCATCGCGGGCTCCCCTTCCCGTCCAAAACCACTGGTATTCCTCTCGTCCACGACCGCGCTGCCGGAAAAGATCATGATGCCGTCCTGCTCGTGGAGGGCCACCGGAAGATGCTCCCAGTGCACCAAATCACGGCTCACAGCGTGGCCCCAGCTCATGTGGCCCCACCGGTCCCCAAACGGATTGTGCTGATAAAACAGATGGTACTCGCCCTGGTGGAAGACCAGTCCGTTGGGGTCGTTCATCCAGTTGCGCACCGGCGTGAAATGATACTGCGGCCGCCATCGTTCCTGGTAGGGCGCCGTATCGTCGGCCCGTACACTCCAACCCCAGCCCGTCAGACCGGCCGTGCCCGCCCACGCCACGGCCAGCGCCCGACGCACCCATGATTCCACGCGGGCTGTTCTGCCTGCCAACTCGCTCCGGTTCATTTCGCCACGGTCGTTTCCCTCGTCGGCCCGGTCTCCGGCCCAATGCCCAGTTGCCGCTGCATCTGCTCCAACGGCACTCCCTTGGTCTCCGGCACCATCCAATGCACCCACAACAACTGCAGCACCATCATGCCGCAGAAAAACGCGAAGATTCCGGCAGGGGGGAGCAGTTCGGCCATCTTGGGAAACACCGTGGTCAACAGCGCGGCAAAGAACCAGTGGGTAAAGCTGCCCAGGGCCTGCCCCTCTGCTCGCTGACGATTGGGAAAGATCTCGGAGATGAAGACCCAAATCACCGCGCCCTGCCCCACCGCATGCGCGGCGATAAAGGCAAAAATGAAGGGTGCCACCCAGCCGAAATGCTGCGTCGCAAATCCCAGAGCCACCACCCCCAGCGAGAGGATGTATCCCACCGATCCGATGTACAGCAGCGTCCGCCGCCCCAGCCGGTCGATCAGCCACAGTCCCACCAGCGTGAATACCAGGTTGGTGAAACCGATGCCGACCGACTGCAACAACGCGGCCTGTCGTTCCAGCCCGGTCCACTCGAAGATCCGCGGCGCGAAATACAGAACGGCATTGATCCCCGAGAGCTGGTTGAAGAAGGCGATCAACACCGCCAGCAGAATCGGTCGGCGCAGGCGCCTCGTCCAGAACCGGTCCCCACGGGAGGCCGGGGGAGACGATGCCTCGATTTCGGCCGCATGCTTCTCCAGTTGCTCCGGCGGGGCATCAGGCTCGATCAGCCGCAGCACCTCCAGACCGCGCTGCCGGTCGCCCCGTCGCACCAACAGCCACCGCGGACTCTCCGGGATCCCGAAGCACAGCACCGTGTACAACAACGCCGGGACCGCCTCCGCGCCCAACATCCACCGCCAGGCGTTTTCTCCCGCGACCCGACCGATGATCGCGTTGGACAAGAACGCGGCCAGGATGCCGAACACGATGTTGAACTGAAACATCCCCGCCAGCCGGCCGCGCCGTGCCGGAGGAGAGATCTCCGCGATGTACAGCGGGGCAGCCACCGTCGAAATCCCCACGCCCAACCCGCCCAAAAACCGCGCCGCGCTGAACGAGTACACCCCGGTGGCCAGGGCCGACCAAACCGCCGACACCAGGTACAGCACACCCACCCCCAGCAGAGTCGCGCGCCGACCAAACCGGTCGGTGGGCCACCCGCCCGCCATCGCCCCCAGGACCGTGCCATACAGGGCCGAACCCATGGCCAACCCGTGTTGACCGGCACTCAATCCCCACAACGCCTGAATCGTCTGCTCCGCCCCCGAAATCACCACGGTGTCGAACCCAAACAAAAAACCGGCCAGCGCGGCCGTCAGCGACCAGAAAAAAATGCGATGGTTCATGCAGCCAGTTTCCGGTTTGCCACTGGTTCGGACCTCGGGGCCGACCACGAATAGCGCGATGCGCGTGGATCGTCGCCCCACGGGCCTCCGGCTCGAGGTCGGCCCGGCGTTCCGTGGCCAGCCGGCTCCACCCACAACAAACCCGTTCCATCATGTCAAGCTTGAGACCTGCCAGTCCCTGTCGATCCGCTTCCTTTCCTGCTCCCTCCGGAACAGGCCTCCGGTCCATGGCCCCGGAAACCCGCTGCGCGATCCCCCTCTCAAGCCGTTTCCACGACCGGGCCCGCCGTTGCGACGAACCCATGCGGCAAGCCGCCACGGAGCGGCATGCCGATCCAATCGTGCTCGAATCGCCATCCGCCACCGCAGGCCCCGGGTGGCGATCCGCCCCGCCTGTCCCCGCTCTTGTTCGCCCCTTGCCCTCTGAATCAAGGTTGTTGGCCCTGACGAGCCTACTGCCACGCGCACTGTTCGCCTGCAGAAACGGGGGACCCGACGCATCTCAGCTCTCGGACATTCCCGAAAGGCCGGCGGAATCTCTGGCGTTCTCTGCCGATCGAGCCGAGAGAAAACGGCATCTCCCCGGGATTTCTCGAATGCGAGGCTCAAAAAAACGGAAACGCGCCCTCTGCGGTCCCAGGATCACGCGGAGCCATCCACGCACCGAAGGCGCGCCGATTCGACAGCCCGGGGCAACGCCCCGGGAATTCGCGTCCCCAAACCCCACCGTGCCCTGAAAGGGCGCGAGTCCGTGCTCCCAATCGCGCGGGGGGCATGTGACCGTACCGAGTTCCGCCCCTTCAGGGCGGGGTGAATCGCGGCCCCTCGGTTACCCGGGCGTTGCCCTGGGCTGGTGAATCCTCGCCACGATGGGGCGAACCAGCGGCGCCCCCAAGCTGCCATCCCTTTCCGACTCTTGGTGGGATTCGTGGGTAGGTGGGATTCGTGGGTAGGAATCTCCGTGGGAGTGCTGTAGGGTAGATCGTGTGCAGAGTCGGCAGAAGCAGGACGCCTTGCGCCCCACACTCCCTGTCCGGCGCATTCCGGGTTTTCGACACCACGAAAAGCCCGTGGGAATACCGGGGCTCCTCGGCACGGGAAAGCCGGAAAAAAAGGGATCTCATTGGGATTCGTGAATGCGGGACTCGAAAGCTGAAACCCGTCTCCCGAGAACCGCACCGCAAAAATTTAGGTTGACAAATCCAGATCCTTAGCCAAGCTTTTGGGCGAACGAACCCCAAACTCTCAACCCCTATGAAACCGCTCCTGATACCCACGATCGTACTCGCGGGCCTGACCTGTGTCCTGGCCGCGCAACATCAGTTCTCCATCACTCTGGACGCCGCGCAAGCCGGCGGAGGGGGACGCTCCGGCTCGGGTGCGGGCACGCTGACGCTGGACGACGCCCTGAACACCCTCACCTTCAACAACATCGTTTGGAGCGGGCTGTCCGCCAACGCCACGGCAGCTCACATTCATGGGCCGGCGGGCCCCGGAGTGGACGCCGGCGTGATTTACAACCTGGTGCCCACCTACACCCAATCGGGCAGCACGTCCGGGACGATCAGCGGCACACTGCCCCTCGTGGACGGCCAGGCCGGTTTCAGCCTCGCCACGCAACTTTCCCAGCTCCACGGGGGGCTCTGGTACATCAACATCCACAGCACCGCATTTCCCGGCGGGGAGATCCGGGGCCAGATTGTCCCGGAACCGACCAGCCTGGCCCTGCTGGGACTCGGGCTGGGGTTCGTAACCCGGGCCCTCCGGCTCCGAAGCCGCCAGCCTGCTTCGCCAGTCTAAGCCGCCCGAAACGATAGGTTTCGGGTGTTTTCTCTGGGGCCTCGGCACCATCCTCAGACCCCGGCGGCAGGCCTCGGGGCATCGCCGGCAGGCGTTTGTCGCGAGCCGCTTCGAGCGACCTTTGAAACCCGGAAGTCATCAGGTCGTGGCCCTCGAGCCGGGGCCGGAACAGAGGCTCGATGGCCTGCAAAGCGGATCTTTTCGTTCCCCGCGAAAGCCCGCCGGTCGGGCCGCGCGGCGGGGGCACCGGATTCCGGTCCAACTCTCCTGCGGGAACTCCGCAACGGCCTCGACACGTGTGACTCGTCGAATTCCCCGCATACCGGAGGTCGGCGGTGCGGCGCCAGGGAAGTGTCCCCCACCGGCGTAACTCATCCCCATGCTCACAGACGGTGCACTCCCCGCCATCGGCTTGCCGCTCCACATTGCGGATTGGAAAGCGCCCCCGTTCCCGGCAGCCGGCATTCTGTAAGCCGGGATCCGTACGGAAGAAGAAACGAGGCTCGATCTGTTCCTGAAGCGTCCCCCGGGCTTCGGTGGCCCGGCCCAAAATCCACCGCAGGGGATGCCGCCTTCAAGCCGCTGGCCCGCGTTGGTGCTCCGAAGGTTCAGTAGAGTGATTGAAAAAGTCCACCTCTCCCCAAATCACCTGCGGCGGTCGTTGATCCGGCAGGGCTGTGTCCCGAAGAAAGAGGTTTTTGGAGTGCCAGCCGGCCCGTCGTTGGAAAAAGTCATTGTGTCCGCAAAAGCCTGCGAAAACCCGCGATCCGTCGAGCGCCGGTTTCGGAAATCCGGCTCCTTGAAAGTGTCTTCAAGCCCACTGCGTATGCGTCGGCCTCCATTGGCTCGGGCCGATGAACACGTGTACGTCTTGGTCGGTCTCCCGGCCGGGGATTTGGAAGTTGGCCCTCTGATCACCACACCGAGCAGATTCGCCGGTGGATGGTCCTTGCCCGCCCGGTAGTTGTCCGGGGCTTTTTCGTATCCGGGTTTTCCCCGGTCGTTGCCGATCCGCGGTCGCAAGCGGGGTAGCTCTGGAGCTTCTTTCCCTCTGTGGCGTTTTCGCCATTTCAGGGCGCCCGGCGACCCGTCCCTGCCGGGAGCTCGTGAGGTGGCAACCTCTCTCCGAACCGCAAAAAACGGCCACTCTTTGGCAATGGATGGCATGCTGTGGATATCAGCTTGGAGGATGGTAGGGCGTGAAAGTCTACGTGTCCTTCTGGCAGCCGCCCGCCGTCCTCTTTTCGTTTTGCCGCACGGTTCGCGGCCTCCTCGGATGGAGCGTGGTCCTGGCGTCAATCACTGGCGCGAGCGCCTACCCGTTCTCAGACAGTTTTGAGAGTGGTCTGGGCCAATGGAACGCAGAGGGTGCGTGGGGACTTACCTCGACGCGTTTTGCCTCGCCCACCCACGCAGTTACGGACAGTCCCGGCGCCTTCTACACCAATCGCACCGATGCCGCACTGACCCTGGCCGGTTCCCTCGATCTGACAAGTGCGGTCAGGCCCGCGCTCGGCTTCTTGCATCAGCACGCCCTCGAACCCGGCTATGACTTCGGCCGGGTGGAAATCTCCACCGACGGTGGCGTGACATGGGTGGCCACCCCGTTGGGGGCCTACACCGGTCATCTCTCCACCATGACCCGCGAACAGATCGATCTGACGCCTTTTGCCGGCCTGAGCAATGTGCGCCTCCGCTTTCGGCTGGTGACCGACGGTTCCGTGGTGATGGACGGGTGGTATATCGACGATGTGGTGGTGGCCGAAGCCCCTGCACCGGTGACTTTGTCGGCCACGCTGACCAACCGCAATTCCGCCACCCTGGCGTGGAGCGCCTCGGTCGAGCCGGATTTCACCGTCTATCGGCTTTACCGGTCGCTGACACCGGGGGTGGACTGGCGCACGGCCCACGTTGTCGCCGAACTGCCCAACAGGGCGGCCACCCATTTCACCGACATCACCCTTGGCCCGAAAACCACCTACTATTACCGGCTCGCGGTGGTGAACGCCAAGGGCCTGCTCGGCCTCGGCAACGAAATCGCCGTCACCACGCATCCGGGCATGGACTACCCCTTCGTGGACAACGGCGAGGCCGGGCCGAACATGTGGATCGCCGATCCACCGTGGTCTTTGAGCGACGAAGACGCTGCGTCACCCACGCGCGCGTGGTCCGACTCGCCCGGCACGAACTATGTCCACGGCATTGGCTCCCAGTCGCTCACGCTGGCCGCGCCCCTGGCCCTGGCCGGGCATGCGGTCTCGCCAGTGCTGTCATTCAATCACAAATACGACTTCGCCGCGGGTGACGCGGGTTACGTCGAGATCTCCCTGAACAACGGTGCCGACTGGACGTCGTTGGGAAGTTTCACCGGCACTTCTTCCAACCAGTGGCGGCGGGCACGTTACAGCCTGGCTGCCCATACCAACGCCGCCGCGGTTTTGCTGAGGTTTCGGATCACCACCGACACCTCGGCCAACGCAGACGGCTGGCATATTGACGACATTTCCGTGGCCGAGTCGCCGGCCGTAGTGCCCGCACCGGTCCTGGACGAGATCACCTCGCACACACTGCGCATAAGCTGGCCCGCCGCCAACGATCCATTCTTCGCCGCGTACGCCGTGTTTCGTTCCACCACGCCGGGTGTGGGCATCAACTCGACCCTCGCCGCATGGATCACCAATCCGGCGACCACCTCGTTCGTGGACACGAACCTCGCCCTCGATACGCTCTACTACTACCGCGTTTACGTGGTGAACGCGTTCGGCGCTTTTTCTCCCGACAGCCCCGCGGAGAGCAGTGCCCGCACGCTGAACCATCCGCTGCCGTTCCGCGACGGTTTCGAAGGCGCACTCCTCGGCTGGACTCTGACCGGCACCTGGGGACGCAACACCAACGAGTCTCACTCTGGTGTGGCCTGCCTCAGCGATTCGCCAGGTTTCAATTATGCAAACAGTTCCGACTCCATAGCCCAAACAGCGGTGAATTTGACGGGCAGTCGCTGGCCGGTGTTGCGGTTTTGGGATCGGTTTCGGCTGGCTGACAACGACTGGGCCCGGGTGGAGGTTTCGACCGATGGGAGCAGTTGGACTGCGGTGTACGGGGCGGCGGGGGTGCAGGCGCAGTGGCGGGAGCAGCGGATTGACCTGTCGCCGTGGAAGAACCAGAGCAACTTGCGCATCCGGTTTCATTTGTGGAGCGACGGTGGTGGCACCGAGGACGGCTGGAGCATTGACGATCTGGCGGTCGAGGAGCACGCGTCGGGGGCGGTGGGCCTGCCGTTTCAGGAGACTTTCGAGTCGGGTTTGGATCGGTGGCTGGCGGCCTCCTGGGCTGTGGACACCAACGGGCCGCAGGGGGGCGGTTTTGCGGTGCGGGACACGCCGGCGGGGCGTCTGAATCCGGACACGCGGTATGAGTTGGGGCTGGGCGGGGAGTTGGATTTGAGGGGGGCGGTCAATCCGCAGTTGGTGTTCTGGGTGCGGGGGCAGTTGGCGTATCGGACGCGTTTCCGGGTGCAGTGTTCCAGCGACGGCGGGCTCAACTGGGGGGATTTCTACGGCCTGAACCACGACTGGAATGCGGACTGGACGCGGGTGCAGGTGAGCCTGCAGAGTCTGACCAACCGGCTGGTGCGACTGCGGTTTGTGACCTGGAGCGAGTGGGGCAGCGCCCCCGCCCAGGATCTTTGGATCGACAACGTGGTCCTGCAGGAGATGCCCCCGCCGGTGAGCCTGCAGGTGCTGACGCCGGGGCTGCGCTCGGTGGAGCTGGAATGGACGGCCTCGACGCTGGGGCCGGCGTTCAAGCGCTACGAGGTGTATCGGTCCACCGGTCCGAACGTGGAGCTGACGCACACGCGCATTGGGGTGGTTACCAATGCGGCGGTGACCCGGCTGACCGACACGGGGCTGTCGATCGGGGCGACGTATTACTATCGGGTCTTTGTGGTGGACACCAACGAGGTGTTCAGTCCGTCCAACGAGCGGTCGGTTACGACCGTGCCGGTGGGGCTGCCGCTGAGCGACCCGTTGGAGACGACCGACCAGTGGGTGACCACCGGCAGTTGGGGCATTGCCGAGGGGGGGCGCAGCGGGAGGTGTTTGAGCGACTCTCCCACAGGCGATTACGGCAACAGTACCGACACTTATGCGTTGACGGCGGTGAATTTGACGGGCAGTCGCTGGCCGGTGTTGCGGTTTTGGGATCGGTTTCGGCTGGCTGACAACGACTGGGCCCGGGTGGAGGTTTCGACCGATGGGAGCAGTTGGACTGCGGTGTACGGGGCGGCGGGGGTGCAGGCGCAGTGGCGGGAGCAGCGGATTGACCTGTCGCCGTGGAAGAACCAGAGCAACTTGCGCATCCGGTTTCATTTGTGGAGCGACGGTGGTGGCACCGAGGACGGCTGGAGCATTGACGATCTGGCGGTCGAGGAGCACGCGTCGGGGGCGGTGGGCCTGCCGTTTCAGGAGACTTTCGAGTCGGGTTTGGATCGGTGGCTGGCGGCCTCCTGGGCTGTGGACACCAACGGGCCGCAGGGGGGCGGTTTTGCGGTGCGGGACACGCCGGCGGGGCGTCTGAATCCGGACACGCGGTATGAGTTGGGGCTGGGCGGGGAGTTGGATTTGAGGGGGGCGGTCAATCCGCAGTTGGTGTTCTGGGTGCGGGGGCAGTTGGCGTATCGGACGCGTTTCCGGGTGCAGTGTTCCAGCGACGGCGGGCTCAACTGGGGGGATTTCTACGGCCTGAACCACGACTGGAATGCGGACTGGACGCGGGTGCAGGTGAGCCTGCAGAGTCTGACCAACCGGCTGGTGCGGCTGCGGTTTGTGACCTGGAGCGAGTGGGGCAGCGCCCCCGCCCAGGATCTTTGGGTGGATAACATCTCCATCGAAGAGCCCCCGGCACCGGTTCTGCTGATGGAACCGGTCGATATCACGCCCGCCTCCCTCCGCTTGACCTGGAGCGAGAGCGCCATTCCGAACTTTAAGGCCTATCGGGTCTATCGCAGCGAAACCCCCGACGTCACGGAAGAGTCCACGCTGGTGTCCGTGATTACCAACCGCACGACCACCACCTTCACGGACACAGGCCTGATGGCACGCAAGACGTATTACTACCGGATCTATGTTTACAACCAGAACGACACCAGCAACGGCTCGAATTTGGCCTCGGCCATGACGGATGGCGTGAGGCTGCCATTGGTGGAACACTTCGAAACCAGCCAGCCGGGGTGGACGTTCACCGGCACGTGGACACCCTGGCCGGGCGCGGGCCGCAACGGCACCTGGGGGTTGGTGGACTCCCCGTCGGATTATCCCAACAACGCTTCGCACTATGCCCAGCTGGCGGCGGACCTGCGCGGGATGGAATGGCCGGTGCTGCGGTTCTGGGACCGGCATGTCTTTGCGAACAACGATTGGGGGCGCCTCTTCGTCTCCGGCGATGGGGGAACAACCTGGACGTGTGTCTATGGGGTTTCCTCGGTGCGCACGGAGTGGGCGGAACAAAGCATCGACCTGTCGGCCTGGAAGCACTCCGGCCAGGTCTGGCTGCGGTTTCAGGTCCACACCGACGGCAGCACACAGGATGACGGTTGGGCCATCGACGACCTCTCCCTGGTCGAGCACACCCCGGACCCAGCGGTCTATCCGTTCTTCGAGGATTTCGAAACCGGGCTCGACCACTGGTTGCACTCGTCCTGGACCGTGGATACCAACCTCCCGTTTGCCGGTCGGTTCGCCGTGCGCGACACCCTGCCGCCACGAATCCCCCCGGACGCACAGCTGGGGTTGGTGCTCAATCGTGAGTTGAATCTCAGCAACGCGGTGGATCCGGTGCTGACCTTCCACGTGCGCGGCCAGCTCCAGCACCGCACCCGGTTCCGCGCCCAGGTCTCGACGGATCGCGGGGCGAGTTGGCGCGATCTGGTCGGACTGAACCACGACTGGAATCAACCCTGGACGCGCCTGCAGGTGCCCCTGACCGATTACGCGAACCGCTCCATCCGCCTTCGATTCCTCGTATGGAGCGAGTGGAGCACGGCACCGGATCAGGACCTGTTCCTCGACAACATCGGTGTTGGCGAACCCGCGCCCGGCGCGCCCACGCTGGCGGCCCCTGCCAACTCCAGCATCGTGGGCGTCGCGCGCCCCACGCTGGTCGTGACCAACGCAATCGATTATCAGGGTGACCCGCTGAGCTACCGCTTCGAAGTTTATGCCGATCCGGCATTGACCACGCCGGTGGCCCAGGTGCCGGCCGTGGCGTCCGGCCCGACCACGACCGCGTGGACCGTGGACATCGATTTGCCCAACAACGCCCAGTACTGGTGGCGTTGCCGGGCCACCGACGGCACGAACCTCGGCCCCTGGATGGCCACCGCCACGTTCTTTGTCAACGAAACCAATCGACCACCGCTGGCGCCGGTCATCGCAGGACCGCCGGTGGGCCTGGTGCTCACGAATCTCGACGTCTTGCTGCTGTGGTGGCCGTCGGCCGGCGATCCCGATGAAGGCGACCGGGTGGTGTCGTACCACCTGCAGGTGGCCGACCATCCGTCCTTTGTGTCGCCCGCGATCAACGTCACCGACATCCCGGCCGTTGACCTGCCCCCCGGCACCAACTGGGTGCTCAGCCTTCCCCTCAACGCTCTGCCCGGCGCGCAGAATCTCGTTTGGCGCACGCTTTATTACTGGCGCATCCGCGCGCAGGACCAACGCGGTTTGAGCTCGGCGTGGTCGGCGGTGGGGCCGTTACAGTACGGCCCACCTGCGCCGCGCGCCGCCACCCTGACGGGTCTGCGCTCGGGACCGGGCGGCCAACTGACGCTGGAATGGACCGGGGCCGCCGGTCAGATCTACGTGGAGTTCAGTCCCGGTCTGAACCCGGCCCGGTGGTACACGGTGGCCGGCCCGCTCAGTGGCACCAACTGGACCTTTGAACCGGTGCCGGGTACGGCAGCCGGCTTTTATCGCCTGCGCTGCGAGTGACCCGCGGAACCGGTCCCGGGCACACGGAGAAAGAACCGGAGCGACCACGGTCCCGATCGCCGGATGGGGGTCTCGAAGCGGGGCCGCAGGGGTACTCGGTCGTCCATGCGTCAAGGCCGGCTCCTGTGCATCGCGCCCGTTGCGGAGGGTCGCGGACCCACACACTGATCGGCTGTTCGCCTTTGCCGGGGCGGTTGTCCATTCGCACGGGGCAACCGGGACGCAGAGAGTCACCGCCCGGACCCGGACTGGCCGGATTTCTCCCGGCTCGTTAAGCTGCCGGCCATGACCGTGGCAAGGTTGCGCAAGTACGGCCAGGTGCTGGTGCTGGGTATCCAGAATCATCTGGCGTACCGATTCAATTTTCTGGCCCGGGTGCTCTTCAGTCTCATCCCGCTGACCGCCCTGCTCATGCTGTGGCGCACCATTTATGCGGACAAACCACCCGAGGCCCGGATCGGCGGTTACCCGCTCGAGCAAATGCTGGCCTACTACCTGGTGGCCGCCCTCGTCAACGCCCTCACCGCGGTCACGGAAGACGACTGGCAGATCGCCGCCGACATTCGGGACGGCAACATCAATCATCTGCTGGCCAAGCCGCTCGACTATCTCACCTATCGCCTCTGTCTGTTCGCTTCCGGGCGGCTCATTTACACCTCGGTTGCAGGGGTCCCCCTGGGCCTGTTTGTCCTCGCAACCGGCGTGCCCCTTTACTGGCCCGTGGATCCGACCACGTGGTTCTGCTTTCTGCTGTCCGTGATCCTCACCGCGCTGCTGCAGTTCTTCCTCTCTTTCGCGCTGGCCATGCTCGCGTTTTGGGTGCTGGAAGTCTCCACCTTCATTTTCATCGTGTACGCCTTCGAGTACATCGCCAGCGGGCATTTGTTTCCGCTGGACATTCTGCCCCCCGCTTTGCAGGGGCTCCTCGCCTGGACTCCGTTTCCGTACGAACTGTATTTCCCGGTGAGCATTTACCTCGGCAAAACGACCGGGGGGCAACTGGCACAGGGGCTGGCGGTGCAAACATTCTGGGTGCTCACCGCCTGGGGCCTGGCTCGCTGGGCCTGGCACCGGGGACTGCATCGATACAGCGCCGTGGGAGGTTGAGCCTGTGAAGCCGCGTCTCGATCGCCCTCCTGCCGCGCCTGCGGGCGCCCCGGGCTGGATCCGCTCTCTCGTCCGGTACGTCCGCATCTACGCCGCGCTCTGGAGCAACTCCGTGACCCGGGAGATGACCTTCAAAACCAACTTTCTGCTCTGGATCGTGGTGGAGTTGCTCTGGTTTGCGTTGCAACTGTGTTTCATCGGCGTGCTCTACCTTCACACGGACGCCATCGGCACCTGGACGCGCTGGCAGGTGGTGCTTCTGGTGGGGACGAGCCATTTCATCCAGGAAATCTTTCAGGCCTTCTTCCTCATCAATTGCGCCAACCTGAGCGAGCTGGTGCGCACGGGCAAACTGGATTTCCTCCTCTTGTTGCCGGCCAATTCCCGGTTTCTGGTCTCGCTGCGCCAGGTGGACCTCGGCAGCTTCGTCAATGCCGCCACCGCCGTGGTCGTGATGGTGTATGCCGCCCAGCAGCTGGAACTCGAGCTCACGCCCGCTCGGCTGCTTGCATTTGGCGCGCTCTGCCTGTGCGGCATTCTGGTGCACTACTCGCTGATGTTCCTGCTGGCCTCCATCAGCTTTTGGACCGTCAAGGCCCAGGGTATCGTCTGGGGCTACTACAACCTCTTCCAGTTGGCCCGGATGCCGGACGAAGCGTTTCGCGGCGTGTTCCGGTTTGCGTTTACCTTTGTCTTCCCGGTCTTGTTGGTCACCAACGTGCCGGTGCGCGTGCTGGCGGAAAAACTGGAATCTCCGATCTGGCCCTGGTTGCTGGTCCTGCTTGCCATCGGGTGCCTGCTGGTTTCCGAGTGGGGCTGGCGCCTCTCGCTTCGCCGGTATACCAGCGCAAGCTCCTGAGACCCACGGGATCCGTGCGCTCGGGCGGTGTTTTCCCCCGGATTGTGCGTGCTCGCGGTTCACGGACCTGTGCACCGCTTTGCACTGGCGAACGGGCCTTCCCGGTCTTATGGTAGCGGCCGATGATTCGATCCATCCATCGACGGATGAAGGCCGCGGCCTTCGGTATTGGCATTCTCGGGTTGGGACTTGCCGGCTGGTGGAGTGCGTTCGCCCAGCCGGGCGGCCCACCGCGCACCGGCTTCGATGCCGCCCTGCTGCAATTGTTCGGCGAGCACAAGGCCTTCAGTGCACAGGGCGAGCTGCGCGTGTTGGACAGTCAGCAAAAGGAAAAAGTGGTTCTGCCCATGGAATTCGCCATGCGCGAGGGAAAATTCCGGACGGAGGTCGATCTCACCCGCATGCGCGGAACTCAGGCCAACCCCGACCAAATGGCCATGCTCAAACAAATGGGCATGGACCGCATCGTGAGCATCACGCGCACGGACACCGGGGCGCTGCACCTCCTCTTTCCTTCGGCCCGCGCCGCGGTTCGCCTGGAAATGCCGCCCGAAGACCGCGCCGCGGTCGAGAAACCGCCTGCCATCGAACGCAAGAGCCTGGGCGAGGAAACCGTGGAAGGTCACCGGTGCGTGAAAGAGCAGGTTACCCTGACAGCCGCCAACGGCCGCAAGATGGAGGTCACGGTCTGGACCGCCACGGATTTGAAAGGCTTTCCCATCCAGGTCCAAACCACCGAAAAGGGCGACACCGTGACGTTCCGATATCGGAACGTGAAGTTCACCGCCCCCGGTGCCGAGCTCTTCGAACCGCCCTCCGGCTACACCGCCTACACCAGCATGGAGGCCTTCACGATGGGCATGATGCAGAAGCTGATGCAGGAGGCGAAGAAACCCTAGGACTGTCGGACCCCGGCTGAAGCGATCGGGCCGTAACTCCGCGGCCCCGGGGGCTGCAGGCCAAGGAAACAAACCGCCCCTGCCGTGGGGTTGGACGCGCAGATGCGGATCACCAGTCTGAATCCGGATACCAACATCGGTGCCAGTGGTTGGTTGATCGAACTGGAGGGCCACCGGTTGTTGCTCGACGCCGGCATGCATCCCAAACGCGAAGGGCGCGACAGTCTGCCCCTGTTTCGCGCGGCCGGTGATCAAGAGGTGGATGCCATCGCCATTTCCCATTGCCACCACGATCACGTGGGCGCTCTGCCGGTGGCCCTGCGTCATTTTCCCCGGGCCCACGTGTTGATGACGGAGCTGAGCTATTTCCTCGTCGAACGGGTCCTGCACAACTCGGTCAATGTCATGACCCGACAGCGGGCCGAACTGGGCATCGCCGATTACCCCCTCTACACCCACGACGAGGTGGACGAAATCGCCCCCCTGTTCCAGGGTTTCCGGTACAATCGCCCCATCGAGTGGGCGGCGTTCCATAAGGTGCGGTCCCACCGGTTTTCCCCCACGCTGGAATTTCGCGATGCCGGCCACACCCTCGGCGCCGCCGGCATCCTGGTGCAAGGCCGGCGGGAGACCCTCTTCTACACCGGGGATGTCTGTTTTCACGACCAAACCCTGCTGCGCGCCGCGCGCTTCGAAGACGTTGAAGCCGACGTCCTGATCATGGAAACGACGCGGGGTGCCCGCGGCACTCCGGAGGGCTTCACCCGCGAAGCCGAAATCGAGCGGCTCCTCGACGCCATCCAGCGCGTCTTCAAACGCAAGGGAAGCGTGTTGATCCCGAGCTTCGCCCTGGGCCGAACGCAGGAAATCCTGGGCCTGCTGGCTCTGGCCATGGCCGAGGGCCGCCTGCGGCGTCAGCCCGTGTACATCGGAGGCCTGGGCCGGGTGTTCACCGAAATCTACGACCTCCAGGCCCACCGCACGCATCGGCAACATCACAACCTGCACCTCCACGAAGCCCTGGATCTGGTGGTGCTCGATCCTGCCCAGACTCAGGCCCTCCCGCTCCACACCAGTCGCCTCTTCGTCGTCACCGCCGGCATGATGACGGAGCACACGCCGGCCCACGACCTGGCGGTGCGCCTGGCCCCCGACGAACGCCACGCCATCTTTTTCGTCGGTTACACCGACCCCGACACTCCCGGCGGCCGGCTCAGGGTCAGCCAGCCCGGCCAGCCTTTCTTCTTCAGCCAGCTGGTGCCCGAACTGGTTCGCTACTGCGAGGTCCAGGACTTCGACCTCACCGCCCACGCCACCCGAGAGGATCTGCTCGATTTCGTCGGCCGCGTGGACCCGCGCGTGGTGGTGCTGGGGCACGGCGATGAAACCGCCCGCACTTGGTTTGCGGACCAAATCGCCCAACGATATCCCCGGATCCGGATTCTCCAACCCCAACCCGGACAACCCATGGAGATTTGACGCTCCCCGGGGGAAGGCCGGAGAGACCGCGAACTGCAAACCCGCGCTCCGCATCCGCCCCAGTTGTATCGCAACCCGCCGGAACGACACGGCCCGCGGCCGCGGCGCCCCTGGCCCGGCATTTTCCGGGCCGCACCCGCAAAACGAACAACGAGAGCCGAAGACTGCCCCGGCGCGCCGGACCAGGCCCGCAGCGTCTGACGAGATTCGTGGCTGTTCCTTCTTCCGCACGCTCTCCCGGACGTGTCGGACCCCCGTCGGGCACCTGGAGGGCGGGAATGACCACAGACCGGAACGCTCCGGCGCCACAAGCCCGCTTGCCAAACCAGGTCCGGAGGTTCAGCTTTCGCGCATGAGATTCCACAGCATGCTCCTGGGCGTGACGCTCGCGGCGGCGTCCGCAACCCCCGGATTCCGCACACATGCCGCGGATACCCGCCCGTCCTTGGAGGGCGAACGAATCGAAACGCCCGACGGCGAACTCCGGATCCGCCCCCTTCAGCACGCCACCTTTGCCATGGGCTGGAAGGGGCGCATACTGTACGTGGATCCGGTGGGGGGCTCGAACCGGTTCGCTTCGCTGCCGCGGCCGGATCTCATCCTGATCACCGACATTCACGGGGATCATCTCCATGTGGAGACGGTGCGGAGCGTTTGCACGCCCACCACGCAACTGGTGGCCCCGCCGGCGGTGGCCGCGCAGTTGCCGGAGGACCTCCGGGCCCGCACAACCGTCCTGACCAATGGACAGAGCGCCGCCGTGCTGGAGTTCCACATCGAAGCCGTGCCCGCCTACAACCTGACTCCGGAGCGGTTGAAGTTTCATCCGCGCGGCCGTGGCAATGGCTACGTGGTTTCGAGCGGGTCCACTCGCGTGTACATCAGCGGCGACACCGAAGATGTTCCGGAGATGCGCAACCTCCGGGACATCACGGTGGCATTCGTGTGCATGAACCTGCCGTACACCATGACCGTGGATCAGGCGGCGGACGCCGTCCGCGCATTTCGCCCGCGCATCGTTTACCCCTATCACTACCGCGGTTCGGACCTGGAACGATTCCGCCAACGCGTCGGGACGGATTTGGGTATCGAGGTCCGGATCCGAAACTGGTACGGGGATTGATCCCCGGCCGTAACTCCCGCAGCGGAGACTACCTGTCAGAACGTTGCCGGCGCTTCACGTACCGAGGCACGAGCCCTATGGCCACGCCGGACCGAGTGCACGCCGAAGAGGTGCGAAGGAGGACGTGGCCCCGGGGGCGGGAATCCGACCCCGGGGATTCCGCACCCCGCCGGTTCGGACGGTTGACCGGAAAACAGGCAATGCCCGGCTCCGCATCCGTGCGCTCACCACTGTTCATAATGGACGTAGGCAGCTTGAAAGCGTGTTCGCGGTGGCTTTTCCTCGCCGGGCCAGCCCAGGGCGACTCCGGCAACCGGCAGTACATGCGGTGGAAGTTTCAACAGGGCAGCGACCTTTTGGATGCGGTCGTCGCGGGGATGAATCCCGAGCCAGCAGGCACCCAAACCCAGCGCATGGGCCGCCAGCAATAAATTCTCCGTGGCAGCGGAGCAGTCTTGCAACAGGTAACTGATCTGACGGTCATGGGCCGCTTCCAAGTCACCGCACACGACCATGCCGAGGGCCGCGTCGCGCAACATCCCTCCGTGCGGCAGGGCATCTGCAAGGGCATGGAGCATGGCGCGCTGTCGAATCACCACGAAACGCCAGGGATCCTTGGCAGCCGCCGAGGGAGCGGCCATCGCGGCTTCCAACAACGCTTGAACGAAAGCGTCCGGAATCGGGCCCGGCCGATAGATGCGGATGCTGCGTCGTCCCAAAATGAAGAGCAACTTGTCGTGCGCACTATCCGGCAAAGCATGACTCATGATTCCAGTGGGTAGCCGAGGTGCCCCTGGTTGACAATCCGGTAGAAGGTAGAAGGTAGAAGGAAATGTGGCAGCGAACGGGTAGCATGGCGCAGGGGCGGCAAGCGGATTTGATGGAACGACGGGTGATCGAGGCCCGGGGCGAAACCCTGCTGACCCTTCCGAGTCGCGCGTCCTCCCGTGGCCGGGTGCATTGGGGCCGGATTGGGTGCACGATCGGATGGCTCGCGTGGGCGGGGGCCGTGGTGGCGCAAGAGCCCTTGGGCTCGGTGAACACCGACCGGCTCCGACACTTCCAGCGGGCAGTGGAAGAACAACGCGGACCCGTGACCGTGGTGGCGTTTGGAGATTCCCTGCAGGCCACGTATCGGTCCCTGCCCAAGGTGCTCTTTCCGAAACTGGCGGAATGGCTCGGTCAGTCGGGGCGGGCGTTCGACGGGCAGTACCCGCCGGTATCCATTCCCGTGCTGCTGGAGGGAGCGAGGGTGACCTCTCCCTGGTCCGGGGACGGTTTGGGCACCAACTGGTTCATGGAGCATTTTGTCCTGCCGCCCGGCAGCGCCTTGTTTTGGACCAACCGGGGGTACCCCAACGGCGGCTCGATGCCGGCAGATTGCGTGGGCCTGTACTACATTGCCTGGCCGTTGGGAGGGGAGTTTCTTCTCAGCACCTCGACCGAAGGGGGACCGTGGACCCCGCAGCTACGCGTCCCGGCGCAGGCCGAGGCACCGGAAGGACGATTTACAAACCTTTGGCTGGCACCGGCCGGCTACCGGATTCGCGTGGATGGTTGGACGGGCACAAATCTCATCCTGTGGCAGGAACTGGTCCTGTCTCGTATCCCCGGGCTCAAAACCGCCTGGCTCCAACGAGACGGCCTGCATCTGCGGGCCGTCCTGCGCACGCCCGCAGCCGTGCGTGTGCCGATCCTTCGGCACCTGCAGCCCCACTTGGTTCTCTGGCACATGAAAGAGCTGGTCGATTACGAAAACCTGGTGGGTCCGGCGGCCGCCGAGGCGGCCTTGCGCGAGGACCTGGAACAACTGGAGCTTTGGTGGCAAGCAGCCATGCCGGGAGGCGACGTGGTGTACGTCGGCACTCCGTACGAGGGACGGGACGAGTGGGGGCATCCGGTGACCGAGCGGCAGAATCGGATCGTCCGCGACCTGGCCTTGCGGCACGAGCGGACCTACGTGGACGCCATGACGCCCATGGTCTCCTACTCGTGGATGAGGGAACGCGGCTACCTGATCGATGCGTTGCACTTGAGCGACGCCGGCTACGCGTTCCTGGCGGAGCGGATCTGGCGCGAGCTCGGCTGGTACGCTCTGCGTCTCGATCGCCGCGTCCGCATCGAACCCCAGCCCGCGGGAGCCCGGTTGTCCTGGACCACCCGCACCAATCTTGTCTGGGACCTGCTGGCTTCCACCAACCTCTTCCATTGGGAAGTCGTCGAGTCCGCCCGGGGTGGCAATGAGACGGTGACGCGGCCGACTCCCAGCTTCGAAGGCCCGGTTCGATTCTTCCGACTGCAGTGGCGACCCGACTGACGAGTCCCGGAAAACGGCAGTTTGCCCGGCCCTGATGAAGTCCCACGGTCGCCCACCGAACCGCCGTCCAAGGATTCGGGACCTTTTGCCATGCCGCGTCCGGTCTCCTCGCCGCGAGAGGCGAAGCCTCTGGGATGAAAACGCTCGATCTGCCCACCCGTCAGCCCCTTCGAACAAGCCTTCCGCAGCATCGAGTCCGCGGGGACGCAGCCGGCGGGCCGCGATCAATCCAGCACGCAAATGCGGGCGTTGCGAATCCGGACCGGCGGGCCTTCGCGGCTGAGTTCCTGAAACCCGATGTGCCCCCGGCGGGGCCGGTCTTTCAAAGGAGGCGCAAGGCTCCCGTCGTGCCGGCGCACTTCCTGCGCTTGTTCGTCGAGGTTCAAGTCGTGAATAATCTCGCCGTTCAACACCACCTTCAGGCGGTTGCCGCGAAGCTCGATGCGGTAGCGGTTCCAATCCATGGGGCGATACACCTGTCGCATCGGAGGGACCGCGCGATAAATCCCGCCCGTCAATTCAGAAGGCCCGGCTTCCGGATTATAGCGTTCGTCCACCATTTGGAGTTCCATGCCGTCGAAGGCGGGATCACCGAACATCGGCGCACGCAGCGCGCAGCCGCTGTTGCCCCGTTCTCCCAACTTGAATTCAAACTCGAGGATGAAATCGGAATACTCGCGTTCGCTGACCAGCCAGGTGCCCCGGGGTTGGCCGCCATGCAGCACCCCGTCTTGGACCCGCCAAACGACGTTGGTCACCACCTGGCTCAGGTCATTCCAGGCGCGCACCGTCCAGCCAGCAGGCACGCCCTCCCGGGGAAACAACGGCTCGAAGTGCTCTTCCCCTCCCGGGGAAGTCGGCGGAAAAAGAATCACCACCAGAGTGCAGACGACGGAGGCGAGATTGGTCGAGAAACATCGCATGGCGTCACCCTAGACCGGGGTTGGGGTGGCGACAAGCTCGGTGTGGGTCCAGTCGTCCTCCAGAGTGCATTTCAGTGTTGTACAATCTCCTTGGCCTCGAAAACCGGACGTGCAGCAACCGGGTCACAGGCTGGAACCGGGTTTCTTCACGCCGGGTCGGTTCAGACGTTCAAAAAGGGAAATCAGGCCGGGCCGGACCCGCTCAATTCATGCGTTGGACCTCCCCGCAAGGTCCGCAGAATCTCGGACGTCCCTGGCGCGGGAAGGCCATTGGAAACGGCGCCTCCCTGGGATTCCCGCATCCGGTGCGCAAAACCTGAAATGCGCGCTCGCGTTGTAACCTGATCCCGCCTACCCACCCACGCGCCAAAGGCGCATCCATTCAATAGCCCCGGGCAACGTCCCGGGAACTCGCGCGCCCCCAAACCCAACCGCGCCCTGAAAGGGCGCAACCCGGGAACCACCCTCGCAAGGGCCGCACCTGTCCCACCGAATGCCGCCCCATTCAGCGAACGACCATCGCGCCGTTCCGGTGGCCCAGGGCGTTGCCTGGGCTTGTGAATTCGCACTGCGTTGGGGCGGACACGCGACGCGCTGAAGGCGCGAAACCCTCCCGCCCCTGGATGGGTATGGTGGGAACGAGTCCGCGGGGGCGGGTTGAACCTTGGCCGCGGCAGAACCCAAAGCAATGAAGGAGAGCTGGCCCTGGACGCCACCGACCCCCTCAGGCCTTTCCCCGGCATGGAAAAGTGAAGGTCCCATACATGCCGGTTGGGCACCGAAGCGTTTCCGGAAGGACACCCGTGGGAAATCAACCACCCGAAATAATGTCCAAGAGCCCGTGCCCCGTCCCGGGCTTGGACCCAACAGCATCCATGGCCCCGCCGGGCTCCCGGCATTCGAAACCGCTGCGCCTGCATCCATGCTACTTGCCCGGCAGCGGGGTCCGCGCCCCAGCGTCCAAAAGACCACGGCAACCGCGTGCCCGGCAGGCGCTTAAAGCTTCGTTCGCAAATTGGCGATAAAAAAACGCAAACTGGCGTTGTTGGAATTCCGTGCTCTCGTCACAATTCCAACGTTGGCAGTGGGGTCCGGAGCAGTGTTCCGTCGCCGGCCCATCGGATCCGCGCACGGGAAAGCGTAGTACGAACCGGGCGAGAATCACAGCCATGAACAAGCTCGAAATGCTGGTCATCGCGGGGGCCCTGGCATGCGCCACGGCCCGGGCAGCCACGATCGCTCACTGGGATTTCGAAGGCGGCACGCCGGGAGCCTCGATGGCTCAGGGGGGAAGCGGCGGAGTGCCCGCGGTGCCGGATCTGTCCGGCAACGGCTACACGATGTACGCTTGGGACGATTACTGGGGCCCGGAGTGGTCTGCCCTGGGAGACACGCCCACCGGAGCGGGACTCAGCTCCCAGCACTCCGGGCATGATGACGGGTATGTGTTTGCGCCCGGCCTGGTCAACTGGACTCCGCTCACCTGGACCATCGAGCTTTCGGTCAAACTCAACAGCCTGGCGGGTTGGAATACGATGATCGGTCGGGACGGCTTCACCGGCGTGTCCGGCGAGGTGGAAGCCGCGTTCTATTTCCAGAACAACGGGATTGACGACCGTTTCCGGCTCAACTTCTCCACGATGGGGGGCCAGCGGTATATTTTGGACTCCGACTTCGTGCCGGTGGCCGGCCGATGGTACCACTTGGCAGCCGTGAGCGACGGCTCCACGCTGCAGATGTGGGCGGACAAGCTGGATGGCAACGGCTTCCAACTGGTGGGCTCGCTGTCCCTGAATCCTGCCAATGACAACCGGCTGCGCGCCACGGGCACTTGGACATTCGGGCGGGGTTGGTGGAACGGAAATTTCGTCGATCACATCAACGGCAATCTCGACAACATCCGGTTCAGCGATGTGGCACTGACACCGGCCCAGTTCATCCAGGTCCCCGAGCCATCGGTTTTGACGCTTTTGGGACTGGGCGGCCTGACGCTGTTCGTCAGGGTCCGACGGTCTCAAACCTGAGGCGAGGTCTCGTGAGTTGGTTGAGGACGCGAAGGCAGGCTTCGGCCTGCCTTCGTTTTGTTAAGGGTGGCATGGGGAACGATCGAGAAAGTCGTTGGGATTCGACGAGGTGATGGAAGATGAAACGCGCGTTGGGCATTTCGGCTTGGGCATTGGCCATCTTGGGAGTCGTTGGGAACGCCGTGAGCGCCCCCGTGCAACTGACCGTGCAAGTGGACCGCCCCGGATCCCCGGTGGCCCCGACGATGTGGGGGATCTTCTTCGAGGACATCAATCTCGGCGCCGACGGGGGATTGTATGCGGAGTTGGTCAAGAACCGGGGATTCGAGTTTCCCGAACCCATGATGGGGTGGTTCCTGTTGCGCACCAGCCACGGTCGGGGCGACGTGCGGATCCTGACCGACGCGCCGTTCGATCCGGCCAATCCCCACTACGCGCGAATCGAGTCGCGCGCCCCCACGGCCATGGGTTTGTCCAACGAGGGATTTCGCGGGATGGGCTTCCGCGGGGGCGAAGATTATGACCTGAGCCTGCAGGTTCGCCGGATTTCCGGCAATCCCCGGCTGCTGATCGAGCTGGTCAACGAATGGGGCGAGACCCTGGCGGAAGCGCGGCTGGGCGACCTGCCGAGCCACTGGGAGAAGCGATCCGTGAGTCTTCGACCCCGCAGCACCACCGCACGGGGCCGACTCAACGTCCTGGTCGAGGGTGGCGGCACGGTGGACGTGGACATGGTCTCGCTGTTCCCCCGGAAGACCTGGAAAAACCGGCCCGGGGGCCTGCGGGCCGATCTCGTCCAGATGCTGGCCGATCTCCAGCCCGGCTTCCTGCGGTTCCCCGGCGGTTGCATCGTCGAAGGCAGCGAGCTGGACAAGCGCTATCAGTGGAAGACCACCATCGGTCCGATCGAACAACGCCGGCTGCTCATCAATCGCTGGAACTACGAGTTCAAGCATCGCCCAACCCCGGACTACTACCAGAGTTTTGGCCTGGGCTTTTTCGAGTATTTCCAGCTGGCCGAGGACCTGGGGGCCGAACCGTTGCCGATCCTCAATTGTGGCATGGCCTGCCAGTTCAACAGCGGGGAACTGGTGCCCCTGGATCAGTTGGACCCGTACATCCAGGACGCACTGGATTTGATCGAGTTCGCCAACGGGCCGGTCACCAGTCCGTGGGGGGCGCGCCGGGCCGCCATGGGGCATCCGGAGCCGTTCGGGTTGAAGTACCTGGGCATCGGAAACGAGCAATGGGGTCCGCAGTACTTGGAACGTTATGCGGCCTTCGCACGCGTGCTCAAAGCCCGCCACCCCGAAATCACGCTGGTTTCCAGTGCCGGTCCCTCGCCCGATGACGAACGTTTCGATTTCCTCTGGCCGCGCCTGGCCGAAATGAAGGCGGAGATCGTGGACCAGCATTGCTACGCGAATCCCATCTGGTTCTTCACCAGTGCCGACCGTTTCGATCGCTACGACCCGGCAGGGCCCAAGGTGTTCTTCGGGGAGTACGCCGCGCAGAGCGACCGCATCGTCAGCGTGCACAACCGCAACAATTGGGAGTGCGCGCTGGCCGAGGCCGCCTTCATGACCGGCATGGAACGCAACGCCGCAGTGGTGGTCATGGCCGCCTACGCGCCGTTGTTCGGCCACGTGGATGGCTGGCAGTGGCGGCCCAACCTCATCTGGTTCGACAACCTGCGCGTCTTTGGCACGCCCAGCTACTATGTGCAGCAGGCGTTCGCCCGGAACCGCGGCGACCGCGTGCTGCCGGTGCGGCTCGAAGGTCCCACGGCCGCGCCCGCCCTGGCCCGCGGCGGCATCGGCCTCGGCACCTACCGGACGGCTGCCGAGTTCAAAGACCTGGTCGTCCGACGCGGCGAGGAGATTCTCTATCGCGCCGACTTCTCGACCCGGCCGGAGGGATGGCGCTGGCCGGACGCCGGCCGATGGGAGGTCGCCGACGGTGCCCTGCGTCAAGCCGACCCGCGCAGCATCAGCACGGCCGCGGTGGGCGGACCGGACTGGACCGAGTACACCCTGGAGCTGAAGGCCCGCAAGGTCAGTGGCGCCGAAGGGTTTCTCATCATGTTCCGCGACGCCTGGCAGGGCACGCGCGTGCAATGGAATCTCGGTGGGTGGGGCAACACCCGGCACGGCATTCAGTCGTGGCTCGGCGGACAGGAACGGCTGGTCACCCAGGTCCCGGGTTCCATCGAAACGGGGCGCTGGTATGACATCCGCATCGAACTTCGCGGGCCCCGGGTGGATTGTTATCTCGATGGCCAGCGCATTCATTCGGTGGAGATTCCGGTTCCTGTCCAGGACGGTTTCTACGCCACGGCGGCATGGGAAGAATCCGGCCGCGAGGTGATCCTCAAGCTGGTCAACGCCGCCCCGTACGAGCGCACGGTGGCCGTGCAACTGGCGGGCGTAAAGGCGGTGCGGCCGGGCGCTCGCGGGATCCTGTTGCGGGGGGAGACGCTTGCAGACGAAAACGACTTCGATCACCCCACCCGCGTGGCACCCCGTGACTGGCCCGTCCGGGTCGAGGCACCTGCGACCTCCCTGTCCGTGCCCTCGCATGCCCTGCTGATCGTTCGCGTGCCAGTGGAACGCTGACCTCTCCCACGACACGCGCGCCGCAGCCGGATTCGCAGCTCGAGAGGTGACGTCCTCCATGCGTCTCTTCAGGCCCGACGGGATCCTCCGAAGCGCGCCATCGAAATTGCGGTGCCCCAATCGGCATGTCCCGACCCGGCGTGCCGGGCCGCCGGTGGCAACCTCACACACGGTACGGCTCATCCTGGAAACGACGCTTGTGGGGGACTGGCCCGAGGGGCGGCGGGCTGAATCTGACTTCGGGCATGCTGTTGCCACCTTCTGCGCGCCGGCTCACGCGCAAGGTGAGTCCAAGCCCCGACGGTCTCAACTTCGGCCACCACCCGCCCGGTGCAACGGCGCGCGCCCCGCCGGACCTGCACACGCGCCGCATCCATGGCGAATGAGACTCACACGCGCCGCGGACGCCGCCGGGGCACGGGCCCGGTCTCGGCTGACTGCCGGCCACCGCGAGTTCGGTCCGCGACTGGGGCGCCGATTCTGATGCAGCGCGTCCGGCCGCAACGCCGAGCAAGGCGGTGAGGTACGGAGGAAGGCTGCTTTCGGCGATGGGGCGGGAAGCGCGGCACGCGGGCCGGAGGACGGTGGGGTGGACCCGCTCGCACGCGGAAGCGGGTCGGCATCAGCGGCTTTTAACCGAGGTGAGCCTGTTCTTGAGCGGGTTGCGGAATCGTGTCGAGCTGTTGACGGCATGGCAGGGCGGGGAGCGGATTGGGGAGCAGATTTTGACGCCGTTGAAGCTGTGGGTGGCGGCGAGCTGGTCGTGGTGCGGGCCACGGGCGCCGTAACCGGGGTGGCGGTGGCCGCGAGGATTTCAGATTCTGCACCGCGCCGGGTTGCAAATCGCCTGGAACGCCCCACCGCTGCCCCTTCAACGGCCGGCTTTGGGCGCAACCGCTGCTGTCGTCGGATTGAGAATCCGCTCGGATGCTTTGGGCGCCGGATCCAAACCGCCGCCAGCAGCTCGGGAGGGCGACAACAAAACCGGGCTCCGCCTGCCCGGCGCTTTACCCGGCGGGCGGTGGTCCTAGAATGAATGCGCATGTCATCGACCATCCCAGAGGTGCCGGGCGGGAAGGCGCGTCGCCCGTTCCGCGCATGAACCGGATTCGTCTGTTACCGGAGACGCTGGCCAACCAGATCGCGGCCGGCGAAGTCATCGAGCGACCGGCCAGCGTGGTGAAAGAACTCATTGAAAACGCGCTGGACGCCGACGCACGCCGCATTGTGGTGGAGATTCAGGCCGGAGGCCGGAGTCTGATCCGCGTCTCCGACGACGGCATCGGGATGAGCCGGGACGACGCGCTGTTGTGTCTCGAGCGGCATGCCACCAGCAAAATCCGGTCGCTGGAGGACCTGATGGCGATTCGGACGCTGGGGTTCCGGGGAGAGGCGCTCCCCAGCATCGCCAGCGTGAGCCGGCTGACCCTGACCACGCGGGAACGCGACAGTGACCAACCCGAGGGAACGCAAGTGCTGGTGACGGGGGGACGGATCGTCGATGTGCGAGCCGCGGGCACGGCGCCGGGCACCACCGTGGAGGTCCGCCAGCTTTTCTTCAACGTGCCCGCGCGGCGCAAATTCCTGCGCAGCGACGAGACCGAGGCTGCGCACGTGCAACACTGCGTGCTGCTGGCGGCACTGGCCTGGCCGGAGGTGGCCTTTACCTTCATCAAGGACGGACGGACCCTCTGGCAATTGCCGGCGGTGCCCTGCGGCCCGGATCCGCAAACCCGGCGGGCGGCCCTGCGGGAACGGCTCCGTGCCCTTTACGGCACGGGCGAAGCTCTTCTCGAGGTCGAGTTCGCCGCGCCTTTGGACGAGCGTCCCTCTGCCAGCCCGGCTGAAGTCGTGTCGAGTCCCGAGCCCTCTGCGTTGTTGCGCGTGTGGGGATTCATTGGCGCTCCGGGCGTGTCGCGGGCCACTCGGGCCGATCAACACCTGTTTGTCAATCGCCGGCCCGTCGAGAGCCGCACCCTCAACCACGCGCTGTTGGAAGGCTACCACACCGCCCTGATGAAGGGGCGCTACCCGGTCTGCTGTCTGTTTCTTGAGCTGGACCCGGCCGCGGTGGACGTAAACATTCACCCGGCCAAACGGGAGGTGAAGTTTCACCGCGAATGGGCCGTGCGCCATGCGGTGACTCAGGCGGTCCGGCAAACCCTGCTTGCGTTTCACTCGGCCCCGGGCCGGGCAGTGGGGCAGGCGACGACCTCGGGGGTTTCCACCCCCTCGCTCCCTGTCAAACGAGAAGAATCGGCTTTGCCCGGTCTGAAGACGGATCCGCAAACCCCCACCCCGTCGCAAAGCGCGGAGGCCGGTCCCGGAGTGGGGAGCTTCGGTTTCGACGTGGCCATGCCTGGCGCGACGTCGACCACCCGGATGGCTCCGGCTCGGGCTTCAGCTCCGGCACAACCGGGTGCGACCGTTGCGGTGCCCTCGGTGTTTTCTCCGGCGCCCGTCTCCGGACCCGGGGCCGGTGCCGAGCCCTCGGCCCCATCTTCGACCGTCGTTACCCCGCCGCGGCCGGAAAGGGTTGCCCCGGGCGGTTCGCCGGCCGGGCCCGACCTTCAGCCCGTGCCCTTGCTGGAGGTGCCGCTGCGATTTCTTGGGGTTTTGGGCCGACTGTACGTGCTGTTCGAGTCCGATCGCGGGCTGGTGTTGATGGACCAACATGCGGCGCATGAACGGGTGTTGTTCGAAGAGATGTTGGACCGCCTCGAGCGGGAGGGGCAGGCCCCGTCGCAGAAACTGTTGTTGCCCGAAGCGGTCGAGCTGCCCGCACGCGATGCCGCCTTTCTGCGCGAGCAACTCGGCGTGTTGAACCGGCTCGGCGTCGGCTTGAGCGAGTTCGGCACCCGCACCTTCCTGCTCGATGCCCTGCCCCCCTTTGTGAAAGTGCCGGATCCGCGTCGGTTTTTGCTCGATCTGGTGGACGAGCTGCGGGTGTCCGGCCAGGAACTCAATGTACTGCGGCTGGGCGAGCCCGTGGTCGCCAAAACGGTCTGCCGCCACGCCGTCAAGGCGCGTGACCCCCTGGAGGAGCCGGAACTGCGGAACCTGTTGGAGAGTCTGCGCCGCTGTCGCATGCCGTACACTTGCCCCCACGGACGGCCCACGCTCATCGAGCTGAGCTATCGCGAGTTGGAGCGGAAGTTCGGTCGGGTGACCTGAGGCCGGCTGCGCCGCCCCGGGGCAGGAACCCGGAGCCGGGCCGGCGGATGGGTCAGTGATCCCGGCGCAGAAGGAACTCGGCCAGGGCATGCAGGGCTGCGGCCTTCCGGCCGAAAGGCTCCAGCGCCGCAAAGGCGCGTCGAGTGAGAGTCTGCGCGATCTGGCGCGACCGTTCGAGTCCCACCAGCGCCGGATAGGTCGCCTTGCGGGCTTTCACATCCTTGCCGGCGGTCTTGCCCAGCTTCTCGCTCGTTTGCGTGACATCCAGGATGTCGTCGATCACCTGAAAGGCGAGCCCGACATGGTATCCGAACCGGGTGAGCGCCTCCAACTGCCGCGCTGTACAGTTGGCGCTCATGCCGCCGAGCCGCACCGCGCAACAGAGCAGGGCCGAGGTTTTTCGCTCGTGGATGTACCGGAGCTGCCGCAACGGGATCTGTTTGCCTTCGCTCTCCAGATCGGCCACCTGCCCGGCGATCAACTGGCGCGAGCCTGCGGCCTCGGCCAGCTCGCGGATGATCCGCTCCGGAGGGTAGCGGGGCCAGCCGCGACACTGCGCGGCGATCTCGAAGGCCAGCGTCAGGAGCGCATCCCCCGCCAGCACGGCGATGCCTTCGCCGAACACCTTGTGACAGGTGGGGCGGCCCCGCCGGAAGTCGTCATTGTCCATGGCCGGGAGATCGTCGTGCACCAGCGAATAGGTGTGGATGCACTCGATGGCGCAGGCCAACGGCAGCGCCTCCTCCGGATCGCCCCCGCACGCCTCGGCCGCCGCCAGGCAGAGGATGGGCCGAATCCGCTTGCCGCCGGCGAACACCGAGTACCGCATGGCCCGGTGAATCGTGCTCGGCCGGGTGCTTTGCGGGGGTAAGAACCGGTGCAACCCGCGGTCCACCCACCGGCTTCGTTCGGTCAGATACCGTTGCAGATCGAAATCCCCGTGAGTGTTGGGGGGAGTCGATTGCGCATCCCGTGCAGCCATGCAGGTTCAGTAAACGAGCCCGACCCTGCCGGGGCAAGCCGAATCGGGGAAACACGGTCGCCCTCGGAACGTCGTTTGCGCCGGGTCAAAACCGTGAGTGCCCCGGACCTCTTCCATGCCGGCCCCGGGCATGCAGACACTCCGGATTCTCCGGGAAGATGCTGTCCGACCGGGAGCCGCGAGTGGGATCCAGCGGTGGCCCGCCGACACGCTGGCAGGTTGCGTCGCGGCTGGTCTTGTGGCATTCATTAGCTGCCATGCAAACGCCGAACCAGAATCCGTCCCGGGCAACGACCAAGCCCTGTGCCTCCTCTCCCGCCGAACCTCGAATGAGACGTCGCGAGTTTTTGCGGCGCACCGCGTTGGCGGCTGGACTGGTGGCCCTCACCGGCCCGTGGCTGCGGGCCGAGGAATCACAACCGCGCCGTTTCGATCCCTTCGAAACCGTGACGCTGGGCAAGTCAGGGATTCGCACCTCGCGGTTTTCCCTGGGCACCGGCATGCGCGGCGGGAATCGCCAGTCCAACCACACCCGCATGGGCCGGGAAAAACTTCAGGCCCTGATTCGCGAGTCCTACGAACGCGGCACCCGTTTGTTCGATCTGGCCGACCTGTACGGCACGCATCCGTACCTCATTCCGGCCCTGGAGGGCGTGCCGCGGGACCGCTATCAGATCGTCACCAAGATCTGGTTCCGGCCCGGCGGCATTCCGGAACCCGAACGACCCGATGCCGATGTGGTGGTGGAGCGGTTCCTCCGGGAGCTCAAAACCGATTACATCGACCTGGTCCTGCTGCACTGCGTAACCTCGCCGAACTGGCCCAGGGAACTGAGCAAACAAATGGAGATCCTGGCCCGGCTGAAGGAGAAGGGCATCATTCGTGCCCACGGCGTCTCCTGCCATTCGCTGGAGGCATTGAAGGCAGCCGCCGAGGAGCCGTGGGTGGATTCCGTGCACGCGCGCATCAACCCCTTCCAGATGAGCATGGACGGTCCGCCCGATGAGGTGGTGCCGGTGTTGCGCAAAATCAAAGCCGCGGGCAAGGGCATCGTGGGCATGAAGCTGGTGGGCGAAGGCCGGTTGCGGAACGACCCGGACAAGCGGGATGAATCGATCCGGTTTGTGCTGGGCCTGGGGTGCGTGGACGTGATGACCGTCGGTTGCGAAACCATTCAGGAGGTGGACGACTTCACTGAACGGGTGCGCAAGGTGCCGAGGCCGGCTCAAGCGGCGGCGTAACGTTCAACTTGTCTGCCCGCGCCACCCGGCGTGGAGCGCCCGTGGAGCGCCCACGCTCACGGTCCGAGCTGCGGCCCACGGGCCTCCGGCACCCACCGGACAGGCGGAAAGGGGGCGTTCGGTGTCCGGCCGGCGCCCGGCGACGGCTTTTTCGGGGCCTCATGCCGGCGGGCAGGCGGAGCCGTTCCGGCCCAAGGGCGCCCACATGGACAACCCGCACGCGAGGAAGCCCCGGTGTGTTTGCCCGAGTTCCCCCGGGGCGGCCGAGGGGTTGCCTGCGTTTGGCAGTGGCCAAAACGAACAGGCATTGGTAGGTTATCGTGCCATGGATGAGCGAACGGCAGGCCAGGGCAACGCCGTTCGCGGCAACCCGGAGAACGCGTGGCGACCGCCGCGCCCGTGAGCCATGCCACAAGCCATCATCGATCCGGAGGAAGTGCGCAGGTTCGCCGAGGAGCTGAAACGGTTCAACCTCGAGCTGCAGAACCGCATGTCGGCCTTGCAGGCTCGCTTCGCGGCCCTGGGCGACACCTGGCAGGATCAGGAGCACGCCAAGTTTGCCGAGGAATTCCGCGATACGATGAAGGTCCTGCGCCGGTTTATCGAAGCCTCCAACCGTCAGGCCCCGTTCCTCCTGCGCAAGGCCCAGCGCATCGAGGAATACCTCAAACAGCACTGACCCATGGCAGACCAGGCCAGGGTTACCTCCCTGGAGGCCATCGAGGCCTTTCGGAATCAGATGATCCTGTTCCGCGAGCGGGCAGGGCGGGTCCTCGACGAGGTGACCGAGCATCTCGCCCGGACGCGCAACTGGTTGGAGCAGGACCGCGCGACGCACTGGCAGCACGAGATCCGTCGCCTGCAACGGGAGCTGGAGCAGCGACAGCAGGAGCTTTTCAGCGCCCGGCTCTCGGCCTTTCGCGACACGCCGCTGGCGGAACAGGTGGCCGTCCAGCGCGCCCGCCAGGCGCTGGAATCTGCTCAGGATCGCGCCCGCCGCGTGCGTTTCTGGCAACAGCAGTTCGAGCCCCGCGTGCAACCGCTGGCGCGGCAAATCGAGAAACTGCGCAGTCATCTCAACCAGGACCTGGCCCGTGCCCTGGCTTACCTCACCGAGATCCATCGCACCCTTGCCGCTTACGCGGAGTTGGAACCCGGTTCGGCTTCGCTCTCCCGGCCCGCCCCCGAGCCGCCTCCGGCACCTGCCACCGATCCAACCTCATCGGGACCGTCCCAGCCATGACCGGTGCACAAAATCGTCTGCTCGGCCTGCTGAAGGATTTGCAGGCTCACTGGGACCGAACCCGGGAGTGCTGGCGAGATGACAAAGCGCTCGAGTTCGAACAGCGCTTCCTCAACGAGCTGACCAGCCAGGTCAACCAAACCATCGCTGCGTTGGATACCCTGGAACGTGTGCTGCAACAAATCCGTCGCGACTGTGAATAGTCCTCTTGTGGGTACGGCCGAGACGTTGGCCCTGCTGGAGCGCCTGCGCACCACGGTGCAGGAACTGGCGCGCCAGGCGGAGCATTTGGACCGTGATCTCGGCTCGCGCAGTCACCGCGTGCGCTACCAGCGCGACGAGGCACTCCGCGTGGCCCGCGAACAATACGAGGCCGCCCGCGCCCGCCTGGAGGCCCACGCCCGCGAACGGCGTCTGCACCTGGAGCGGACCCATCAACATCGGGAACGCCGCATCCTTCAGGCGCTGGAGAAGGAACGCCAGCGCCTGAAGGACCGCATCGAGGCCGAAGCGGGTCGCGCCACATTCGAAATCCAACGGGCCCAGCTCGATGCCGATCGTCGCCGCGACGAGGAGCTGGCCTCCGCACGACAAGCCCATCAGGCTCTCCTGGAGCGGATGACCGAGGCTCAGGCCCGGTACCAACAGCGTCTTCATCTGGTCCAGCTCCTTTTCAGCCCCTACCCCGGTCTGGCGCGCCAATGCCTGACGGCCGGGCCCACCCCGCCCACGTCCGCAGTCGAAGGCCTGGACGCGGTCAGCTTTTGGTCGGGTTTCCAGGGACGTCTGGCAGGAGTTGACGCGCTGGTCCGGCAAACGCGTCGTTTGATTCTGCCCGTGCTCTTCCGCTACTGCCCGTGGTGGCTGGGGCTTTTGCTGGGCATTGTGCTGCCGGCCCTGGGGATCTTCGGCGTGGCGCGGCGCGGGCCGGCAGAGCTGAGCCCTGTGCACTGGGCGGTTTGGAGCGGCGCCCTCGTGTTCTGGTTGGGCTTGTACGGACTGAGCCGGGGCTTGGCCCGGCCGCGTGCCGAGAAAATGGCGCGCGCGCTGGCCGAGTTGGACGGATGGCTGGAACAATGCGCGCAATCGGCTGAAACCGCCCATCAGTCGGAGCTTGCATCCATCCAGGCCAGGCATGCCCGGACCGTGGAGGTGTTGAACGAGCGATGGCGTCAGCTCCGGAAGCAGACCCAACAACAGCAGCAGGAGGCCCTCGAGGCCCTCGAAGCCCGGGGCCGGCGCGCCCAACAGCGCAACGACACGCTGACCCGTACGCGACTGCAGCAACTGGAAGCAGACGTGGCCCGTCAGCAGGCCCGGATGGAATCCGAGTACGAGCAACAACGCCAGTCCCTCGAGGAGAGCACCCGGCAGCAACTCCAACGCCTGCAGCAAGCCCGTGAAACGGGCTGGAACGAGATTCGCCGGCAGTGGCACGACGTCGTTCTGCCGTTGGTCGCCCAACTGCGCGCCGCTGCGGCGGCAGCCGAAGTCGCCTTTCCGCCCTGGACCGACCCCCGTTGGTCGGACTGGACTCCGCCGGAGGATTTCCTGCATGCCGCTCCCTACGGACACTTGGACGTGGACCTCGCCACTTTTTGCGGCGTCAATCTGGCCGACAAAGGGCTTCCTCTTCCGGAGCCCCAGCAGCTGCGTTTACCGCTGCTGCTGACCGTGCCGCACGAGGCCTCGCTTTTGTTGGAGACCGGTCAGGCCGAAACGGAGCCCGCCCTGGCCACACTGAACAATCTCATTCTTCGCCTGCTCACCAGCGCCCCACCCGGCCGCCTCGCCTTCACCATCCTGGACCCGGTGGGCCTCGGGCAGAACTTCGCCGGCATCATGCACCTGGCCGATTACGAGGACCGCCTGATCCACGGGCGCATCTGGACCCAGCCCGCCCACATCGAAGAACGGCTGGCCGAACTGAACGAACACGTCGAGAAGGTCACCCAGATGTACCTGCGGAACGAATATGCGACCCTGGCCGAGTACAACGCCCAGGCGGGCCGGCTGGCCGAGAAGTACCATTTCCTGGTGGTGGCGCATTTTCCCGTGAATTTCTCGGATCTGGCGGTCAAGCGCCTGCAGAGCCTGGCAGCCAGCGGCCCGCGTTGCGGGGTGCATGTGCTGCTGCACTGGGACCAGCGCCGCACGCCGCCGGTGGAACTGGTGCCCGAGGAACTTCGCAAATACGCGCGCTGTCTGGTCCAACGGTCGGGGCGCTTTCTGCTGGCCGGCGCCGACCACGAGGGGCTCCGGCTGGAGCTGGAAGCGCCGCCGCCGCCCGAGATTGCCACTCCGCTGCTCCACCGCATCGGCCAAAACAGTCGGGATGCCTACCGGGTCGAAACCCCGTTTGTGGAGGCGGCCCCCTCGGAGGACCGGTACTGGTCGGGCGATGCCACCGACGAGCTGCGGGTGCCGATTGGGCGCACGGGGGCTACCAAGCTGCAATACCTCTGCCTGGGACAGGGCACCCGGCAGCACGGGCTGGTGGCGGGCAAGACCGGCTCGGGCAAGTCCACGCTGTTCCACGTCATCATCACCAACCTGGCCTTGTGGTACAGCCCGGACGAAATCGAGTTCTACCTCGTGGACTTCAAGAAGGGCGTGGAGTTCAAATGCTATGCGGCTCATCGGCTGCCGCACGCCCGCGTGGTGGCCATTGAAAGCGATCGGGAGTTCGGTCTCAGCGTGCTGCATCGCGTGGACGAGGAACTGCGCCGGCGGGGCGACCTGTTCCGCCAGCTGGGAGTTCAAGATTTGCCGGGGTACCGCCGGGCCGGGGGCCGGGAGACGCTGCCGCGCGTGTTGCTGTTGATCGACGAGTTCCAGGAGTTCTTCGTGGAGGACGATCGCATTGCCCAGAGTGCGGCCCTGTTGCTGGATCGCATCGTGCGGCAGGGCCGCGCTTTCGGGATTCATGTGTTGCTCGGTTCGCAAACCCTGGGCGGAGCCTATACGCTGGCCCGTTCGACCATGGGGCAGATGGTTGTGCGGATTGCGCTGCAATGCAACGAGGCCGACGCGCTTTTGATCATGAACGAGGACAATCCCGCGCCCCGATTGCTCAGCCGGCCGGGCGAGGCCATTTACAACGACGAGGGCGGAGCCCTGCAGGGCAACAGTCCCTTCCAGGTCGTCTGGCTGCCCGACCGCGAACGGGAGGAATGGTTGCGGCGCATCCGGGCCCTGGCGGAAAGCACTCCGGACCGTGCCCGGCGCTTTGCCGGCCGTGAACCGATCGTCTTCGAGGGCAACGCGCCTGCCGAGATTCGGTCAAACCGCCACCTGCGCGAGTTGTTGCATGCTCCGGCGCTGCGGCCCACGCGCGCACCCCGGCTCTGGCTGGGGGAACCCAACGCCATCAAAGGTCCCACCGAAGTCGTGTTCCGTCGCCAAAGCGGGAGTCATTTGCTCATTGTAGGGCAACGCGACGAAACCGCGCTGGCCCTGCTTTTGCTGGCCCCGGTCATCCTCGGGGCGCAACTGCCCCGGCCGGCCGCTCGGTTCTATCTGTTCGACGCCAGTCCGCCTGACGCCCCCGAAACCCGGCTTTTCCAGCAGCTGCTGCCCCGTCTGCCGCACGCCGTACAATGGGTCCGGCCCGCGGACGCGGAAGCCGTCTTGCAGGAGTTGCTCCACGAACATCAACGTCGCACCGAAACGCTCGACCCCGCCGCCCCCGAACTGTTCCTCTTGATCCATCGCCTCCAGCACCACAAAAAACTCCGCTACGACGAGGACGCGGCGTTTGCCCTGGACAGTGAGACGTCTCTCACTCATCCCGGTCTGATCTTCGACCGACTGGTCACCCAGGGGGGAAACCTGGGATTTCACGTGCTGCTCACCTGTGACACTTACGCCAATCTGCTGCGCCAGCTCAGCCGCAAGGCGCTCGCCGAGTTCGAGCTGCGGGTCCTGTTCCAGATGAGCGCCAACGACTCCGCCAGCCTGATCGATTCCCCGCAAGCCAACAACCTGGGGCTGCATCGGGCCCTCCTTTTCCACGGGCAGGAGGGCTGGATCGAAACGTTCCGTCCCTATGCGATGCCGGAGTCGGCCTGGTGGGAGGAGGCTCTCGAGCATTTGCATCGGTTGCATGCCGAGCCGGTGACGGTGCCGGGCTGACCGCAGCCGCGTCCGGGAGGCTGCCGTGCCATGCTGCTGGCGTTCCACAAACCCTACGGCGTGCTTTCGCAGTTTACCCCCGAGCGACCGGGCCACCGCACGCTGGCCGAGTTCGGCTTTCCGCCCCGCGTCTATCCCATCGGCCGACTCGACGCCGATTCCGAGGGACTTCTGCTTCTTTCGGACGAGCCGGCGTTGACCGCGCGGCTGCTCGATCCCCGGTACGCCCATCCCCGCGAATACTGGGTGCAGGTCGAACGAATTCCCTCGCCGGAGGCCCTGGACCGGTTGCAGCGCGGCGTGCGCATTGGCGATTATCTCACCCGGCCGTGCCGAGTTTGGCGATTGGAGCCGCCACCCCAAGTGCTCCCAGCGCCCGCCGAGCCCGACCTGATTCCGATTGCCATCGGTCCGACGGCCCCGGCCATTCTGCCGGCCCGGGTTCCCCCGATTCGCTACCGCAAGAGCGTGCCGGACTGTTGGCTGGCCCTGGAGCTCACGGAAGGGAAGAATCGTCAGGTGCGGCGCATGACCGCTGCCATTGGGCATCCCACGCTGCGGCTGCTGCGGGTCCGCATCGGCGCCTTTTGGCTGGGCAACCTTGCGCCGGGCCAATGGCGCGAACTGAACGCGGAGGAGCGCCGTGCAGTGCTTCAGCGGCTGTAAGCCCGCGTCCGATTTCGAGCGAAGGGGCTGCGAGACGATACGGAACTCGTGTCCCTCCGCTGCTCTGCGTCCCGCCATCCCGGAGGCACGGCCGCTGCGGACACGGCGGCGCATTTCAGGTTTTGGACACTCCCGAAAGCGGGTGCAGTTTCGGGCGTCCTCGGCGCGGGACACCGGGGGAAAACGGCGTTTGTCCCCGGTTTCTTCTATCCGGTGCTCAGCCACGGCCGCCGGGTGCGCCTCGGGCACCGGAGGATCAGCCGGTCTGCGCGGAGCGAGACCTGCGGTGCGCCGTCCCGCTGGCAGCAAACTCTCCCTTGGGCGGTCCGCCGGTTGGCCCACGAAAGGCGGCCGGAGCCCGTACGTGGTTCGCGTTCTCGTGGGCATTTGCCAACTGGCCCTCGGAGCTGTGGGCCCAGCCGGCCCGACTGGTTCGGGAGCGTTGACGTCCGCGGCTGGACGCCAAGGAGGCTCATGCCGGATCCAGGGTGGATCGGGTGTGCCGAGTGTGGCTCCGGGAGCGAAGGTTGAAGCCGTTGGCCCGGAGAGCCGCCGAGGGAGCCCCACGTCGGTGACGGCTTTTGGCCGGACCTGCTGACCCGCCGGGGGGAGGCAGTTGTTGCTCCGGCCCCCCGGTGGACGACGCGCGGGCACGGGCAGCCCTGCTTTTTCCTCTTTTCCATGCCGGAGTCGCCGGTTATGTTAATGCGCGCCTGTCCGGTGGTGTAACGGTAGCACAAGGGTCTTTGGAGCCCTTTGTCATGGTTCGAATCCATGCCGGACAGCCATGCATTTTTGCCACCCGCTTTGCCGTTGATGAACGACTGGAACATTCAGGGACGCGCTTCCGCCTGCCAAAGCTGCGGTCAGAAGTTTGCGGATCGCCAGCCCTACCACAGTCTGCTGTGGGAGGAGGAGAGGCGCTACCGGCGGCTGGACGTTTGCGTGGCGTGTTGGGAGGCACAATACCTCCAGGAGGCCCGCACCCGACGGGAGGTGGTCTCGTACTGGCGGGGCATCTACGAGGCGCCACCGCCCCCGGCCGAGCCGATCCGGCGCGACGCAGCCGAGACATTGCTGCGTCAGCTGTGTGAGCGAGCCGATCCCCAATACCGGCCTGCAACGTACATCCTTGCGGTCATGCTGGAGCGCAAACGGGTGCTGAAGGTCAAGGAGCAGTTCTGGCGCGACGGCCAGCGGGTCTTTGTGTACGAACACACGCGCAACGGGGACGTGTTCACGGTGCCCGACCCGGCGTTGAAGCTCGGCGAGCTCGAAGCCGTGCAGCGGACGGTGGCGCAGTTGCTCGAGCAGGGTCTGCCTCCGGCGATGTCGGGGCCCGACCCCGCGCCGGCAACCCCGGACGCCACAGGCGCCGAGGCCGTCCCGTCCGATTCCAGGGTGGAGCCGGCTCCCTCCGGTTCGTAAGCCAGGAGAGTTTCGCCCGTGTCTGCGACGGACGCATTGGAGACCCGCGTGGGCTGGCGGTTTCGCGACCGGACGCTGTTGCGACTGGCGCTGACTCATCCTTCGGTGGCCACGGAGCCTGCGGCCACGCTGCAGACGAATCAGCGGCTGGAGTTCCTGGGGGATGCGGTTCTCCAGCTGGTGCTGACCCGCGAGCTGTATGACCGATTCCCGACCTACGAAGAAGGCCGCCTCACGAAGGCCCGCGCGCGGCTGGTCAACCGACGGACCCTGGCCGAGCGCGCCCGGGCGTTGAATCTGGGCAGCCACCTCATCCTCAGCCCCGGCGAGGAGCGGCACGGGGGGCGGCAGCGGATCTCCTCCTTGGCCGATGCGTACGAGGCCCTGATCGGAGCCCTTTATTTGGACGGCGGGTTCGAGGTGGCGCAGCGGTTCGTGTTGCGAGAGTTCGAACCGCTGCTGGCGCAGGTGGAGACTCTGCCCGCGCCGGACAATCCGAAAGGCGAACTGCAGGAGCTCCTGCAGGCCAGGTCGGCGCACCCGCCCGAGTATCGGTTGGTCAACGTGACCGGCCCGGATCACGAGCGCGTTTTCGAATGTGCGGTGTGGCACGAGGGGCAGGAACTGGGCCGGGGCAAGGGGCCCAGCAAAAAAGCCGCGGAAAGTGAGGCCGCCCTTGCCGCCTTGAAACGGCTCCAAGGGGGCGAAGCGGGTGCCGCCGCGGGAACCTCGATCGTGCCCCGGACTCGCCGCCGCCGCAAGACCGCATCCCGCAAGACCGATCCGCAACGGGAGACATCCAAGGATGAGTCAGCGTGAGGCAGCACAATCGGGTTCGGCCCCCGGACCTTCCGCCGAGTCCCGCACGGGACCTGCAGAGAAGGGCCGGATGAGAGGGGCGTGGGAAAGCTCGCAGCGACAGCGCGACTTGATTTGGTCCGCGGCACGTCCGCGTTTGCTGGTGGGCGTTGTCCACTTGCGGCCGTTGCCCGGGGCGCCCCGCTGGGCCGGCAGCATGTCCGAAGTGGTTCGAGCCGCGGTGGCCGATGCCCGGGCCTATGCGCGCGGTGGGGTCCACGCCTTGTGCCTCGAGAACTTTGGCGATCTGCCCTTCACCGGCGGGGCCGTGGGGCCGGAGACGGTGGCGGCCATGGCCGTGGTGGCGGCTGCGGTGCGGGAGGCGGTGGAGTTGCCGCTGGGTTTCAATGTGTTGCGCAACGATGCCCGAGCGGCGCTCGCCCTGTGTGCCGCCTGTGGGGGCCGCTTCGTTCGCGTCAACGTCCACACCGGCGCCATGCTGACCGATCAGGGCATTCTGCAGGGTAACGCCTACGAGACGGTGCGGTATCGCCAGCAAGTGGCTCCGGAGGCGGCCATCTGGGCGGATGTGCATGTGAAACATGCCGTGCGGTTGGGCGATTGGCCCCTGGAAGTGGCGGCGTGGGACACGTGGAAACGGGGGCTGGCCGACGCCTTGATTGTGTCGGGTGTGGGTACGGGCCAGGCGGCCGACCCGGAGCAGTTGCGACGGTTACGGGAGGCATGCCCCGGGGCACGGCTCCTGGTGGGCAGCGGGATCACGCCGGAGAACCTGGAGCGGTACGCGGCGGCGGACGGGTTTTTGGTGGGGACCTCGCTCAAGCGGGGCGGGCGGATCGAAGAGCCGGTGGATGTACGGCGCGTGGCGGCTTTGGTGCGGGCGCTGGGGCGGCTGCCTCCGCCCGCGGGCCGAGCCTGAAGTCAGCAGCCGGAATTTGTGGCCGTGGCCGGGGCCGGCCTGGAAGCGGCGCCCGGCTTGCGGGACCCGGACTCAGTTGGTGGCGTGCGCGCCGGCCGGCGTGGGGCCCAGGGCCAGGTCCACCAGCTCGCCGGGGCGCAGTTTCATGTTGGGCGGCACACTGACGATGATGGGCAGGCCACGCTGTTGGGCATTGCCCAATCCGCGAATGCGAAGGGGAGCGTCGAAAAGCTCGATGCGCGCGCCCACGTGGAGCACCCGGCCGTACCCCACCGAGCGGTGGATGCCCCGGCTGCGGACTTCGACCTCCATCCCTTCGACGGGCTCCACCCGCAGCGGCTGGGGAATGAAGCCCACGATGTAATCCACGTGTGAACTGGCGATGGTCACGATGGGTTCGGCGGTGGCCACGATGCTGCCCGGGTACTTGGCGATGGCGGTGACGACGCCATCGATGGGGGCGGTCAACACCAGGGGCTGCAGCTCGGCTTCCGCCAGGCGCAGCCGTTCTTCCGCGACAGCGAGGGCCGCCTTGACCTGGGGCGATTCCGGGGTGCGTTGGTGGGGATCCAGTTCTTCCAGGAGCTTTGCAGCGAGGTCGACTGCAGATTGTTTTTCGTTCACCAATTGTCGGGCCTGTTCCAGGTCCCGCAAGGCGATGTCCAGCGCGTCCTGACTGGCCACGCCTTCTTCGACCAGGCGCCGGACCCTTTCGTATTCCCGTTCCGCATACCCCAACTGCGCCTTTGCGCTCAGGAGGTCGGCCCGCTCGCGAAGCCAGTCGAGCTGGTACTGGGCGTAGCGGAGGCGATCGTCGGTGGGATAGCCCATGTCCGCCAGGATGGCATTCATTTCCGCGCGGATCAGGCGCACCGTGTTGCTGAGAACGGCCGGATCGACGGCTTCCACCAGGGCGACGGGCTGACCTGCCTGCACCGGCTGATAAAGGCTCACGTGCAGCTCCGACAGCCTGCCGGGCCGCGGACTGATAATGTCGGCGCGCGGGCCCGAGGCCGTCCCCACCACGGTGGGGCTGGCCATGTTCATTTCCCAGAGGCGCACGGTCAGGGCCAGCACACCCACAAAGGCCAACGCCGGCAGAACGCGGACGCGAAACATGCGCCACCATTGGGCCGGCGGACTGGGAATGGGAGGGAGCGGTTCCAGTTTCATGGCGTCAGAGCTCCGATTCTTCCTGGGCCTGGAGACTGGTCAGGCGCGAGACGCCCTCAACGGCCCGCAGTTCGGTGAGCAAATCTTCCACGCGCGAGGGATCGCGCAGCAGCAGGCGGTAGGAAAGATCCATGCCCTCCTGGCGTTCGTCGGAACGGCGGGTGGCGCAGTACACCGCACGACTGTGACGCTCCAACACCCGCAACAGATAGGGCAACTCCGCCGCCGGACGGCCCCAGTGAAGATTGACGATCAGATCATAGCGGTGCCGCGTGCCGTAGGCGGTGTACCACAGGAAAAACATGATGGCGGCGACGCTGAGCGTGGCGATGACCGCCAGCGAAAAACGCTGCGTGCCGCAGGCCATGCCCACGGCAATCACGCTGAGGATGTAGCTGGTGTCCAGCGTGTCGCGCAGCACGTTCCGGAAGCGCACGATGGCGAACACGGCCATCAAGCCGAAGGCCGTGACCAGGTTGTTTTGCAGGACCTGCATCACCACGGTCACAATGGCGGGAATCACCACCAGCGAATTTACGAAGGACCGGGAATACGACAGGCCTGCATGGGTGGTCATGTACGTCCACGAGATGGCCAGCCCGGCCAGGAATGCCAGGCACAATCCCAGCAAAAGGGCCGGCACATTGACGGGCTGCAGCGAGAAATCCGCGCTGAAAAACAGGCTCAAGAGTTCGTTCAGGCCGTTGACGTCATTCATGGACAGCGACCTCGTGTCTCAAGCCGGCTGGCCCAGGCGCCCGGGCAGATGGCGACGCTGCAAATACCGTTCGAGCAGGTCGTCCCGCAAGATCAGGAGGGATTCGGGGGCCAGGCGGCGCTCGCCCAGCAGGGCCACCCCGTCGGCGTACTTGGCGGAACTGAGCTGGCGCAACCCGAAGGTCCGCACCAGATCGCCCATCCAGTTCGGGAACCGACCCGTGAACTTCAGCTCCAGGATCACTTCCGGCTCGAACGGCATGACCGGGTTTTCCATTTCCGTTTTGAGCTCCGGAGTGCTCTGCGGCTCGCTGCAGACCTGACGGTCCAGGCAGATGCGTACGGCGTTGCTGCCGGGGCTGACCCAGGCCTCGCGCAGATAGCTGACGTGGGTTCTGGGTTTGGCATTCAGGTCGGAGATGCGCCGGCAGAACTCCTGGAGCGCCTCCAACTGATGGGGTTTTTGGGAAATCAAAAAGGACGGGTCGGGCAACTGGCCGGACAGCAGGGGAGCGACGGCATCCTTGCGAATGGCACAACGCTGTTTGAGGATCGCCTCGTTGACCCGCCGTTTGATCTCGCAAAAAGCGGGCGTATCGGGGTTGTCGTCGTAGTACCGGATGCGAAGCTTGAACCGGTTCTTGTTGCTGTTGAACACATCCCAGAAACACCGCAGGTCGTCGGAGTCCAGGTAGAGGCTGTGGATGCGGTACGAATAGTTCGGCTTGTCGACCCCGTACTCGTCCGGCTCCAGGTAGCCCCGGACAAACTCGCGGATGGCCCGGGCGGTGTCTTCGTCCACCCGGTATTTCAGTTCAAAGCGTTGTAATTGGACCTTGTCTTCCACAGCCCATGCCGGGGTGTGCCGCTGCCGCACGACCGGCCCACGGTTTCAAGCCCCCTTCTTGGTCCTTGAGTCGGGCGGCCGACCTCGTCGCTGCCAAGGCGGCGCCATCGGCGCACCCACTTCCCACTAACCATTGGCCATGCGTGCCGCGTTGGCAATCCTTTTCGTAGGGCGGCCGGGGCGTCCGGGGGACGGCCCTGCGCCTTGTGCTCGAGAACAAAGCCTCATGGGAGGGCGACCAGAAGCGGGGCCCGGCGCCCTCCATCCATTCCTTTATCGGCGAAGGGCCGTGGCGGCTTGAGCTGCTCCTGCCCTGCCAGCGCAGGCAAGCCGGCGGAAGAGACCTTCGCCTCGCTGCACGGGAGTTTGGGCACTGCGAAACCGGGGACCCCACAGGCCGAGACCGACCGCTCGAGAAGCGGCCCGCCATGCCCGCGCAGTTGCGGAGAATCCGCCGTAGCGAGAGCAGCAAGCTCGACGTGGGCGGCTTGCCGGGGTGTCGATTCCGGAGGGCCCGAGCCTGCGACGTCGTTCCCGATGGCATCCAAGATGGCCGCACCCATTCGCCCCTGTCCGGAGCCCGGAGCCACTCCGCCCGACAGGAGATGGCGACCGGGAAAAGCGCTCGGCCCGGCCGCGGCGGCTCCGTGTCGGGTGTGTTTCATCGGCCGGGGCCTGGCCCGTTTTCTTCCCGGCCGTCGGGCGAGGGGCGGTCGGGAACTTCGAACAAATGTCCGATGGGCAGCGGGAGGCCTGCGGCCCAGACTGGCTGCGGAAGGGCAGGACGATCACGGAGTGCGAGCAAAGTGATCCCGCAGCCCGGGGTTTGGCGGCCGGCATCGGGCCCGGGAAAAGCAATATTCGGAGTCGATCTTGTTCACGTACCAGGTCTCTTGACACTGCCTGTGGCAGGCGGCACGGTGATGCGGAAGCTGCAATCCCCTGGTCCTCGCTCATGAAACCGGTGAAAAAGTGGCCTTGCGAAGTGCCGGCACGCAGCTGGCGGGCGTTCACCCTGATCGAGCTGTTGGTTGTCATTGCGATCATTGCCATTTTGGCGGGGATGCTTTTGCCAGCACTGTCGAAGGCCAAGGCCAAGGCGGGCCAGGCCCGCTGTTACAGCAATCTGCGGCAGATCACGGTCGGGTTCATGATGTACATCGACGCCCACCAGGGAATCTTTCCGGCCTGTGCTTCGGCCAACACGTACGGCTTCCAACCGGAGGACTGGATCTACTGGCGGCGAAACCTGCCCCAGTACCCCATCGAGCGCAGCCCCATCGCGCCGTACATCGGCAACATGAGCAGCAACCTGTTCCGGTGCCCTCTGGATCTGGACGACCGGGAGCGTATCCTGCAGGCCAATCCGGCCAACGGCCCTTATCTGTACAGCTACAGTCTCACCAGTTTCAGTCTGGAGTCGGGCCGCTCCCCGGGCATGGCGTCCATTCGCCAGGGCCAAACCTTTTATCCGTTCCGGCAGGTGAACATCAGGAACCCGGCCAAAAAGATCATGCTGGCCGAGGAACAGTCGTCCTACCTGGCCCAGGAGGTTTCGCGGCCGAACTTGAACGTCATCAATGACGGCCGCTGGGTGCCGCAGAGCACGTACAATCCCAACCCCAGCGGCGGCGATGTGCTCACCAGTCGGCACAGCAAACGGGCCAATGTGGGATTTGCGGACGGGCATGCCAGTGCGGTGCATCACACGTATGGATTCGATCCTGCCAATTCGCGGCCGGACTTGTGAGAAGGGATTCCTCCGGACTGACTCGATCGTTCGGTCGCGGCCGGGTTGGATACGTGGCGCATGCCTCGGCTTGGTCGCAGGGGCTCTGGTCTTGGGCGTAGCCGGATGCAAGCGGGCCGAAGAGTCGGCCGCCCCGAACAATGGCGCACCAGCTCCGGAGGTCCTGGGTGAGCCGGTCCGCACGGAGACGCCGTTGCCTCCGCCGCCTGCCCCGGTCGCTGCTGTCGCAGAGAACCGCCTTCACAAAGGGGTACGGGGAACGATGGATCCGTTCCTGACGGAGCAGCTTCGGATTTTCGTCAAACAGGCGGGACGGTTGCCGGTGAGCTTTGCGGAGTTTGCCGGGCAGCGCTTGGACAGTGTGCCCGGCCCGCCCCCCGGGCATCGCTGGGTGATCGACGCCGAGACGATCACGGTGAAGGCCGTTCCGGTGCAATGAGTCGCCGGGGTCCTGGTGCGTGCCGCAGCGGCTCCTGCAGCTACTGCCGGAGGCGCCGTCGACTTTTTGGTGGCTCACTGTGGGGCGGGGTGGTGCTTCGGCAGGCGATTTGCGGGGGTGGGCTCACTCGCAAGATCAGATCGTCTGTTGCCCACGACCAGGGCCGGGCGCAACAGGGAGACGATCTCTTTTCAGCCGCGGCGTTGTCACCGATCTCGTGCTGTGCGCCGTGGAATTGCAGAGCCGGCTCTCGAACCCGGTCTCTGCCTGGCTCGAACCCATGCGGCGCCCCAGCGAGATGAACCTCCCTCTGATCTGCCGCTTCGCTTGGATCACACGGGTCAGCGCCGAGACCGAACAGGCGAGGCGAAAGGTTGCCGTCCCAAGCCGGTCCGGGGCCGAGTCCATGACCCGGGCCGCCACGTCTCGACTCCGACAGCCCTGCAGTGGGATCACTGGCTGTCCGGGGGGCCTTTCCGGAACCGGAGGGTGAAGCGCGCGGACTGCGGCGGGTGCGGTGCCCGACCCGCTGTGGATCGGAAGTGGACAGGGGGTTGGCAAGGGGGCCGGCCCTTGCGCCGGCTCTTGACCCTGGGACGGGCTCGACGTAGTGTGCTGAGCGATTGAGCGGTGGTCGTAGCTCAGCCTGGTTAGAGCCCCAGATTGTGGATCTGGCTGTCGCGGGTTCAAATCCCGTCGACCACCCCATTTCCTTTTCCCGGCGGTGACGTGCGCCGGGTTTGTGGCGCATCCGTAGCTCAATTGGATAGAGCTTCTGACTTCGGATCAGAAGGTTGCAGGTTCGAGTCCTGCCGGATGCGCCAGTTGCTTGTTTTGGATCCGGGGCTTGCGCCCTGCGACGGGCCGATTATGCTTTCATTGGTGCGAGCAGAGGCGGGGTAGCCAAGTGGTAAGGCAGGGCTCTGCAAAAGCCCCATACGTCGGTTCGATTCCGACCCTCGCCTCCAGTTTTTTTGGTGCCGGGCGCGTCCACGGTCCTGGCTGAGTTTCTTCGGGAGCCTTCATTCGCATGTGCCAGGGATTCGTTTTGCTCCGGGGCGGGTTTGTCTCCGGCGGCCGGCCTTTTTTCCTGAACCCGGTGTCGGCTCCGTTTTCGCTGTTGGCACAAGCGTGGCGGAGCGCGAGAGCCGTTGCAGTGCGGGGTGTCGGGGAGGAGAGAAGCCGGCCCGCCTGGCGCGGAATTGCCGAGGGTTTCGTTGCACAACGATCGGCGTTTTGGGAGCCGCTCATCATCCGGGCACCTGCTGTCGAAGCCGAGGGACGGGGAGGTTTCGTCCGGGGGCTTTGCACTTGAGTGCCGGGGTCCGTGCCGTAGGCTCGGGTGCGTGTTGGAGACGTTGACCCGTCAATTGCTGGCCGGCGAGTCGCTCGGACCCGAACAGGTGCGGGCGGCGGTGGATCGGCTGGTGAACGAGCAGGTGTCCGCGGAGACCAAGGCGGAGTTTTTAACTGCCCTGGCGCGCAAGGGCGAAACGCCCGACGAAATTGCCGGCTTTGCGCGAGAACTTCGGGCCCGGGCCGTGGTGCCGCCGGTGGACCCGGAGTGGCGGAAAGGCCGGGTGATTTTGGACGTGGTGGGGACGGGCGGCGATCGAGCCGGCACGTTCAACATTTCCACCGCGGTGGCGTTGCTTTGTGCCGCGGCGGGGGTGCCCGTGGCCAAACACGGGAACCGTGCGGTGACCTCGCGGGCGGGCAGCGCAGACGTATTGGAGGCGTTGGGGATCCCCATCCAGCAGTCGCCGGCCGAGGCGGCGCGCGCCTTGCAAGTCCGGGGGTTCGCCTTCTTTTTTGCGCCCCTGTATCATCCGGCATTCCGCCACATTGCACCGGCGCGGCGCCTGTGTGCCGAGCGGGGCCAGCGCACCATCTTCAACTATCTCGGTCCCCTGCTGAACCCGGTGGTGCCGGATGCCCAGTTGATGGGAGTGCCGCGACCCGACCTGTGCGCGCCCCTGGCCCGTGTATTGCAGTCCCTGGGAGTCCGGCGGGGCTTGGTGGTGTGCGGAGAAATCACCGAAGCCACGGGGGCCAGGGTGTATCTGGACGAGGCCTGCCCTGCGGGATCGAATACCGTGGCGGGCTTTGGTCTGGGCGATTCTCCAACATGTGCGGTGTGGGAAATGCCGCCGCGGCCATCGTCCTCGGCGAGCCTGGAGGATCTGCGGGGTGGCGATGCGGCTGCGAACGCCGCACTGTTGGAAAGGCTCTTGCGGGGAGAAGACCGGGGGCCCCGTCGAGAGGCGGTGTTGTTCAATGCCGCGGCTGCGTTGTGGGTGGCGGGTGCGGCGACGTCGCTCACCGAGGGCTGGGCAGTGGCGGAAAGGGTGCTTGCCGAGGGACGGGCCGCGCACAAGTTGGAGGAGCTGCGGCGCGGGTGAAGGGCAGGCGGAAGGCTGCGCGTGTCGAGCCCGGCGTCATCCTGCCCGACTATGCGTTTGCCCGGGGCTGACTCATGTCGGGCAGTGGGCCAACCGGCGTGGTTTCTGCGACCTCTCCCGGGATCCGGATGTTCTGTGCAGGAGATGTCCCGGGTTCGGGTAAACGCTTCCGTTGTCGATGCCCGGTCATGACCCCGGTCGGTGGTTCGAGCGGACAATGCCGTGGAGTTTTGGGTCGAGAGTCCGGAGCAGGGTCGGATCGTTTTTGATCGTTTGGCCAGCCCAACTCGGCGCGGCGCCCCGAGTTGGCAGGATGCGCCGGCTTGTGCGGCGCGTGAAGCGGCGGCCGCCCAGGGAGACGACTCATCTCCCAGCGCCGACTGCCCGCTGACAAGCCCCGGGTCGGAACGCCCTCGCGGGGTCGCGCCGTGTGCGCGGTTCTCCGGGTGCTTGTTGGGTCCATGTGCTTCTTCGACCCCGGGAGTGTAGAAACGTGTGGCTGACTTGCGAGGGCGGGTGCAGGGGCGCAGACTGACTCGCGAGGTTGAAGCACGCATGAACAGCGACGCCTCCCATGCGCCAACAGGCCCGACGGGAGTCCGAGCCTTGCCCTTGGAGCAGGTGCGGGTACGACCCCTGGCGGAGCGGCAGAGCTTGAGTCGGCTGGAGCAGATTTTGATATCCCCGGACGATTCCCCGCCCGTGCTTTCCGAGCCGGTGGCAGAGCTGGTGGCAGAAGCGGCGGACCGGATCCGACAGGCTCGTGCCACCGGCGCGGCGGTGATGCTCATCTACGGGGCGCACCTGGTGAAGAACGGCTTGATGGACGTGGTGATCCGGTTGATGGAGCGCGGCTGGATCACGCACCTGGCCACCAACGGAGCGGGCACGATTCACGATTGGGAACTGGCATTCCTGGGGCGAACGGAGGAGAGCGTGCGCGCGCATGTGGCGCAGGGGTGTTTTGGGACGTGGGACGAGACGGGGCGATACCTGCATCTGGCGCTGGCCGTCGGGGCGCTCCGGGGCGAGGGCTGGGGGCGCAGCCTGGGCCGGTTCATCGCCGAGGAGGGGTTGGAACTGCCGGAGCCCGGGGCGTTGGAGCAGGCCATTCGCCAGAGCCCCCAGGATCCCCGGACGCCGGCCCGCGCCGAATTGTTGCAAATGATCGTGCGGCACGGGCTGGCCCCGGGACGCTGGACCGTGAAACATCCGCACAAGGCGCACTCGTTACCGGCGCGTGCGTTCGAACTGGGCATCCCGTTCACGGTGCATCCCGGCATCGGATACGACATCATTGCCACGCATCCGTGGTTCAACGGGGCGGTGCTGGGGCGGGCTGCGCAACTGGATTTTGCGCTGTTCGGCGGATCGGTGGAGCGGCTCGACGGCGGGGTGGTCCTGTCGGTGGGCTCGGCCATCATGGGCCCGCAGGTGTTCGAAAAGAGCCTGAGTTGCGTGAACAATTTGCGGTTGCAGGCGGGCCGTCCCACGGTCCGGGGCCATACCATCTATGTGGTGGACCTGCAGGATGGCGGAGGTTGGGACTGGTCCCGGGGCGAACCTCCCAAGGACAACCCGGCCTACTACCTGCGCTTTTGCAAGAGTTATGCGCGCATGGGCGGCTGCATGCGGTATGTGCAGAGCGACAACCGGATGTTCCTGTCGGGGCTCTGGCATCGGCTGAAAGGAGAAGCAGTCGGGGCGACGCCCGGGGCACGGGCCGCGGCCCTTTCGGAGGATGCGATCGGAGACGGGTCATGACGCCGAAACGTTTGCGCGAATTGACCGGCCGGTACGGCAAACTGCGCATCGCCGTGGTGGGCGACTTTTGCTTGGACCGTTACCTGGAGATCGATCCGGCGCGTCGGGAGCGATCCCTGGAGACCGGCCTGCCCGTGTACAACGTCGTGCGGGTTCGGGCGCAGCCGGGGGCGGCCGGGACGATCGTGAACAATCTGGTGGCGGCGGGCGTGGGGCGGATTCACGCCGTGGGTTTTTGTGGCGAGGACGGCGAAGGCTATGAGTTGCGGCGGGCATTGGCGGGGCTGCCCGGCGTGGCGCTGGACGATTTCCTGCAGACCCCGTGTCGGCGGACGTTTACCTACACGAAGCCGTTGGTGATGGAGCCGGGCCGACCGCCACGGGAACTGAACCGGCTGGATCTCAAGAACTGGACGCCCACCCCGCGCGGGGTGAGTCGCGCGCTCGCCGAGTCGGTGCGGCGGCTGGCGACGGAGCTGGATGCGATGATTCTGTTGGACCAGGTGGATGTGGCGGGCACGGGGGTGCTCACGGCAGAGGTGTTGCGGGCGGTGCGCGAGGCACTCGAACGGGAACCGGACCTGTTGGTGTTGGCGGACAGCCGTCGGGGGCTGCGCGGGTTTCCCGCCGTCCTGTGGAAGATGAACGTACGGGAGCTGGGCCTGTTGTTGGGGGCCCGGCGGCGGTTGTCGGGACACGCGCTGGTGGCTGCGGCGTTGCGACTGGCGCAGCGGAACCGGCAGCCGGTGGTGGTGACCCTGGGGGAGCGCGGTCTGTTGGGTGCCTGGCCGACCGGAAATCATTGGCACGTCCCGGCATTCCCGGTGCGGGGGCCGATCGATGTGGTGGGCGCCGGCGACGCGGTCAGTGCGCATTTGATGGCGGCGCTGGCGGCGGGAGCGACGCCGGAGGAGGCTTTGTGGCTGGCCAATGCGGCTGCCTCGGTGGTCATTCACAAACTGGGGACCACCGGCACGGCCACCCCGCGGGAATTGGAGCAGGTCCTGCGTGGCGGAGGGCCCGCGGCCGGGAATTGAACGCGCACAGGGATTTGTCATGCTCTGCGCGCGTTTATGCGAGTGACGGCCGATCGACGATATGCGGGTGTGTTGGTGCCGGTGTTTGCCGTGCGGACGGCGGACGACCTCGGCATCGGCGACACGGCGGGCGTGCGCGCACTGTTGCGGTGGTGTCGCGCGCACGATCTGCAAATCCTGCAAACGCTGCCGATTCTGGAGCTGAGCGACGACTTCAGCCCCTACAACGCCATCAGTGCCCAGGCCATCGAGTTCAGTACGTTGACGTTGCGGCCCGATACGTTGCCCGACCTATTGCCGGAGCAGTTCGATGCGGTGGTGCGGTCGGCAGAAGTCGCAGAGCTGCGTCGCGGGCCGGTGCGCTACGAGCCGGTCCGCCGTCTGAAGCGCAGGTTGTTGGAGGCGGCGTTTGCGACCTTTGTTCAACGGCACTGGAAACGGGACACCGAGCGCGCGCGCGCCTTCCAAGCGTTCCTGACCGCCGAGGCCGCCTGGTTGCCGGACTACACCCTGTTTCGGGTGTTGATGGACGAAAACGACGGCTCGCCGGCCTGGGAATACTGGCCACGAGAACATCAGACCCCTGAAGCGGCGCGGGGCTGGTGGGAAACCCTGCCCGAAGCGAGGCGCGCGGCCCTGGACCAACGCCGGCTTTTTTACAGTTACGTGCAATGGATCGCCCACCAACAGTGGGCCGAGGTTCGACAGGAAGCCGAGCGCCTGGGCGTGGCGCTGATGGGGGACATGCCCTATGGCATTGCCCGGGCCAGTGTGGATGTGTGGGCGCACCGATCCTTGTTCGACCTGGAGTGGTGCGGGGGTGCACCCCCCGAATGGACCTTCCGGGGAGATCCGTTCATCGAGAAATGGGGTCAGAACTGGGGCATTCCCAACTATGCCTGGGAGGCGCACCGCCGCGAGGGCTTTGCGTGGTGGCGCCGGCGGGTGGGCAGTCTGGCCCGGGTGTTCCACCTCTACCGCATCGATCACGTTCTCGGGTTTTTCCGCATCTACTCCTTCCCGTGGACGCCGGATCGGAACGACGAGTTTCTCGGGTTGAGTCCCGAGGAGGCCGCCCTGCGCACCGGCGGGCGCCTGCCCGGGTTTCGGCCGTACCCGGACGACACGCCGGAACATCGCGCGGCCAATCAGAAGCAGGGCGAGGAAATCCTGCGCATGTTGCAAGCGGCTAGCGGCCCGACCGGCATCGTGGCGGAGGACCTGGGCTGGGTGCCGGATTACGTTCCGGTGACCCTCGCCCGACTGGGCATTCCGGGTTTTCGCATTCCGATGTTCTGTCGGGAGCCCGATGGTCGTTACACGGATCCGCGGCGATACCCGCGCCTGTCCCTGGTGCAACCGGCGACGCATGACCATCCTCCCCTGGCCGCGCGTTGGATCGAGTTGTGGATGGCCGCCGACGCCGGAGACGCCGGCGCGCGGCGGGAGCTGGATTTCCTCATGGAATTTGCCGGGCTGCCGGGACAACCGCCACCCCGTGCTTTCACTCCCAAAGTGCACGAAGGGCTGTTGCGGGCGGTGTTTCACGCCAGCTCGTACCTCGCCATCGTGCTGCTGACCGATGTGCTGGGGTTGACGGACCGGTACAACTGGCCGGGCACGCAGTTCGAGGAGAACTGGACGGCACGCCTCCCGTGGACGGTCGAGCAGTTGGCCACCGAGCCGGCCCCTGCCGCGCAGGGGAAACTGTTACAGCGATTGGTACACGAGAGCGGGCGCGCGCCGGCGACCGACCATGCGTAACGAAGAGGCGCAAGGTCAGTTGTACCGGTTCCGGGGAAGCACGGGGCCATGGAGACCGCCACGGACTGCCGAAAGCACGGATCGAACCTGCCGCCGGGGCGGGGAACCGGCGGGCTTTGTCTCCCGGCATCTCCGGAAGGCTGCAGCACGCCAGGGAGGCAGTGAAAACGCGCCCGGCAGACAAGCGGTTTCCCGCCTGGTCCACCGGGGAAGCGCCCGGGGCTGGCGATTGCCGGGACGGCCACGGGAGCTGTGAGGAGGGCGGAGGGTTCATGAGCAATCCCACAGGGATGCAAGGGGATCGTGCAGCAGACACAGGCGAGCGTTTTCCCCCCGGTCTGCACAACGCGTACCTCTTCGCCTGGTTCAACACGTTGTCCTACCAGATCGTGTTGGGCAGCCCGATGATCCTGTATGCCAAGACCCTGGGGGCCAGCGCCACCGTGCTGGGGATCATCGCCGGGATGATGCCACTGCTGGTGATCCTGCAGATTCCGGCCGCGGGTCATATCGCGGCGATTGGCTACCGCCGATTCGTGCTGGGGGGTTGGAGCATTCGCGTGGCCTTCATCTTCGGGATGGCGCTGGTTCCGTTGCTGGGGGGTTGGCTGGGGCCGCACAATCAACTGGCGCTGCTGTTGTTCCTGTTGTTCGGTTTCAATCTGTCGCGGGGGATTTCCAGTTGCGCGTGGTTGCCATGGATTACGGCGCTCGTGCCGGGTGGACTGCGGGGCCGGTATCTGGCCCGTGACGCGGCAGTGCAGAACGTGGCCAGTTTCGTGACGTTCGTGATCGCAGCCGGCGTGTTGTCGGGCCAGCCGCGTCCCTGGCAGTTCGCGGCCCTGTTTGGGTTCAGTGCCCTGATGGGCGCCGTGAGCCTGGTGTTCCTGCAGCGGATTCCGGATGTGGCGGTGGCGCCGCAGCCGCAGGGAGGCAGGGGCCCGGTGCCGTGGCTGGCGATGATGCGGCACCCGCCGTTTGCGCGGCTGTTGGAGACGGTGGTGGCCTGGTCCGTGGCGTACGGGGGGCTGACGGCCTTTACGGTTGCCTTCCTGAAGTCCAGCTCGGCCCTGAGCGAGAGCCAGGTGCTGTGGGTGACCAGCGTGTCGTTCCTGGGCGGATGGAGCAGCCTGTGGTTTTTGGGGTCGCGACTGGATCATCTCGGCAGCCGACCGGTGATCCTGTTTTGCGGGATGGGTTGGATGGGCGTGGTGACCGGGTGGTTGCTGTTATCGGGGGGCGTGGTTCGGGGCGGGCTCGGGTGGCTGCTGGGGCTGCAATTCCTGATGGGCCTGCTGGCGGCGCTGGTGCAGATGGCGAACACGCGGCTGGCCATGGCGGTGATTCCGGTCATGGGGCGCGACCACTTCTTCGCCCTCTACTCGGTGGTGAGCAACGTGACGCTGGGCCTGGCGCCGATCGGGTGGGGGCTGTTCATCGATGCGATCGGCCCCCGGACCTGGCGGTGGCTGGGGGTGGAATGGAACCGCTACAGCCTGTTTTACGCCGCGGTGGGACTGGCGTTTGTGGGCCTGTGGTTCCTGGCCCGGCGCCTGGTGGAGCCGCGGGCGGTGAGCATGGAGGCATTGTTGCGGGAGCTGTTGATTCAGTCCCCGCAACGGTTCTGGGTGCGATTCTGGCCGCGTGCATGAGCAGCGGAGTTTCGCGGGCTGCGGAAAAAGTCGTGTTGCCCACGATGAAGGTGCCCGTTTCTGCGAAACATCGAGGGTCTTTTTCGCACAACGCAACGGTTCAACTCCCTGTGAGCTGCCGCGCAAGCGGTCACCGCGGAGAGGATGGTGCCGGTGGTGGGACTCGAACCCACACGACTTTTTACAGTCCCAGGATTTTAAGTCCTGTGCGTCTGCCATTCCGCCACACCGGCACGGCTGAAGGCACCGTAGAGACCTTACTCGTTGAGTCCGGGCCTGGAAAGGCGGTTCTGGAGCGTGCCCCTGGTGGGCAATCGGTCCTGCTGCCCACGAGGGCTCAAAACCAGGTGGGCCATTCGCGGGGCGGATGGAAATGCAGGACGGCGCCGCCACCACGGGGCAACTGGATCGGGATCGGTGCGACCGCAGAAGGCAACGGCTGCGAAACAATCTGCAGGCCGGCGCGGTCCGGTCCGTCCTGATAAAGGGTCAATTCATGGCCCGGGGTTGTGAACGGAGCGGGATCCAGGCTCAGTTGCGAGGGGTCGGACCGGCAGTTGAGGATGGCCACGTACCATTCGGCGCCTTTTCGGCGTGCCAGGGCCACGAATTCGCCGACGCGCGACCCGGGCAGGACGCGGGTTTCGTCCCAGGTCACCGGGATGCGTCGGAAAAAGTTCACCGCGGGGCTGTGAAGGTAGGCTTCGGGATGGTCCGGCCAACAGAGCAGGGGCGAACTGAAGACCACTGTGGCGGCCAATTGGAAGGCGGCGGAGGTCTCCTTGAGCATGCGTTTCTGCACGTAGCCGGGGAGAAAATCGGCGGGGCCCACCACGCAGCGGGTGAACGGCAGGACCCCGTAGTGGGTCAGCGGCAGGCTGCTCCAAAGTTGGTATTCTTGTTCGCGGATGCCTTCGCGCGTCAGCTCGTTCGGCCAGGTGCGGATTTCGCCGGTGGGTTTGGGGATGCCGTGGAAATTGATGAGGAGCCGATGGCGAGCCGCGCGGCGTCGCAGGTCTTCGCAGGCGGTGACGGTCTCGAGGCTTTCCGAGTCGAAGAAGTCGATTTTCACGCCTTTGACACCGGCCTCCCGGCAGCGTTGGAAGAAGGCTTCGCGGGCGTCGGTGCGGGTCAGGCCGGGCCCGTCGTCGCGTCCCTCGGGAAAGGCGTGCCAGAGAAGGATTCCCACGTTGCGCCGGGCGGCGTATGCGCAGAGCTCGGCCACGCGGGACCAGAGGTCGGCGCCCCCTTCCAGCCAGCCCCAGCGCTCGGTCTGCCAGCCGGCGTCCACCAGGAGGTATTCGCAACCGAGCGCGGCAGCGGTGTCAACGAACCATTTCTGGCGGTCCCAGCGCGCACCGGCGTTGCCGAAGACCATCCACGTGCAGGGGGCCCGGCCGGGCCGAATCCAATCGGTTTGGGCGCCCCGGGGGAAGATCTCCGGGTCGGGCGGATCGCAGAGCGCGGGGATGAGGTCGCTATTGACGAGCTGGTCGAGATCGTTCGCCACGATGGCCACGCGCCAGGGAGAAAGAATCGTGCCTTCCCAGGACCAGCCTTTGGAGTCGTGCGGGAAGATCGCTTCGAGTCGGCCGGGTCCGGCGGCCTGCAGGGACAGTCCGCTGTACTGGCGCAGGCGGGCTTCGGTAAGGAGCACCGCGCTGCCATCGGGATACAACACGGTGACGGGCAGTCCCATGCGGAGCCCGGGCTTTCCGTCCGCCCCGGCGGGCAGATCCTCGGCGCGACGGGATTCGAAGATTCCCTCGTGATTGGCCAGGTTGGTCTGGAACCAGAGGACGGTGCCCGGAGGCAACTGGAAGCGGGTCGCCTCGCCCCGGACATGACGTCGGCCCTGGCCGGGTATGTGATAGCGAAAGGCGACGCCGTCGCGGAACACGCGCACCTCCAACGTCCACTCCGCGCCGGCGGCGGTGCGGATCGGGATTTCGTAGGCCCAACAATCGTTGGTGGCGCGGTTCTTTCCTCCCAGCCAGGGGAACACCTCGTAATGACGCGTCCGGTGCACGGGACCGAACGAGACGTTCGTGCCCAGGTCCGTGCCGTCAATCACAACGCCCAACGGCGCGGGCAGCAATCGCGGCTGTCCACGGGCCAGGACGGAGTATTGCAGTCGGCCCTCGGCGTTGGTCTCGATCCGGGCATGGACGGTCCCGGTGGGATCGGCGAGATCCATGGCGGCGGCGACGTGGGGGCCAAGGGCCAGGAGGAGGAAGAGGACTCGTTCGCGCATAAGGGTGGCCTAGGGAGAGGCCGTGGCCGGGTCAAGGTGAATCTGAGGGATCGGCTGAAGCAGGGACGTGCGTTGTCACCAACACGGAGTCGGGCGCGAATTGTTTGGAGTGTACCGGGCCGAGTCCGCGCTCTGGGGTGCAGGGCTTCCGCCTTTTCCGCGTTGGTTCCCGGGCCACCCGGAGCACTCGCCTTGGGCATTGAAGTCAGGGGCATCCACCTTGTGGAGGGATGCGGCGAGATTGCCAGGCGGCCGTGGTCTCCTTGCCCTCTTGGACGCGGACAGCGGGAAGGGATTCCCTGGTGCGGCAACGGACGACTTTGGGGGCGAATGGCGCAAGTCGAGCAAGATCTAGAATGTTCTCACCCCTGGTCCCCGGCGCGTGGTGCGGCCGAATATCAGCAGCAAGCGCCCGGTCTCCGGCGGACCGGGCAGTTTATCAACGCGAAGGACCGGTGTAACAATTCTTTGCCTCAATGCATCAAACGTGACGTCCACGGCAAACGCAGATTCAGTCCCACCACCAATTCAGGAATGGGGCGGGCGCAAGGAACATCGCCACGAGGCCGACCAGCGCCGCCAGGGCGTACATTCCCAAATAGTAAACCCCGCTTCTCCATCTCGGGATGATCAAGCACAGCAGGAAGGCAAGAGGCCAGGCGCAGAAACTGAGCAACATTAAGATCGTAAACCAAGTCGTGGCGATGGACGAGTGTACCGCCAAGAGGGGTGGAAAACCGTGCTGACCGATCGAGGTGGGCCAGCCTCCCAGACTCTGGTGCATGTGCAGCGCGAGGGAGTAAAAGAGGACGATCATCAAACCGGCGGGGCTTGCCGCGAGCGCAAGGCCAAGCCGCGACGGCTTTGAAGGTCGCTCGTGCAACGCGAAAGCGATGGCCACCAGTGCGAGAGCACCCACCAACAGTGCGAACGCAGCAATAGGGGACAAGGTCATTGTCATCGCTCCTGCTTTTGAGTTACGGCACGATGGTATGGTCGCTGGGTAAGGACGCAACAATGCGGGTCAGGCCGAGCCGCCGGGGGGACTGAGCGACGTGATGGCCATTGCCGCCGGGGGCGGATCACAGTGTGGATCACAGTGTGGCATTGCGGGGCAACGGGACGGTTGTCGGGTGGGATCGCACCTCTGCGGTCACGCCAACCGCTCCTGCAGGCTTGAGCGACGGCATGGCGACCGCCGCGGGGCGGTATCGAAGTCTGGCATTGGTCCACGCCGGCTCGTCGGTCTTTCGGATCACGCGGGTGGTCCGGGTTTCAGAGCCCCGGCAGATTCGGCTCGAATGGCCGAGTGTGGAGGGCCACGCCTACGCAATCGAGCGGGGCCCCGAGGGTGTACTGGGACCGTTCCTGCCGGTGGCCACGGGGATCGCGGCCACCCTGCCGGTGAACATGTACGCGGAGACGATCGTACCCGGTTCGACTTTCGTGGGCCGAAGCTGCTGGTTCGATTGGTGGTAGTCGAAGCGAAGCGGGAAAGATGCCGCAGCCGGCGGACAGGCGACTCGTGTCGGCTGCCTCGGCTGCTGAGCCGTCTGTCGGGTCTCGTCACCTAGTCGGACTCGGTCTTGGAATCGTGGGACGGCTGCGCTGCGCCGTCTGTTTCGTCGGCGGGACTCGGGGATTGCGTCGGAGCGGCGGGATCCGCGGTGGGGGCTGAGTGGGAAGTGGCGGGGCCGACGAGCACCACGCATTCGCCGCGCAGCGGGCGGGTGCGCAACTGCTCCAGCAATTGGGCCGGACTGCCGCGCAGGAATTGCTCGAATTTTTTGGTCAGTTCCCGTGCCACGACGACCGGGCGGTCCGGGTAAATCGTGGCCAGCGCTTCGAGGAGTCGTTCGATCCGGTGAGGGGATTCGTAGAACACCAGGGTGCCGGGCACGGACCGGAGGCTTTCCAAACGGCGGAGGCGGGCTCCGGTCTTGTGCGGGAGGAAGCCGAGAAAATGGAACTCATGCGTGGGAAGTCCGCTGGCGGTCAGCGCTGCGACGAGGGCGCACGGCCCGGGCACGGGTTCGACGCGCAGTCCGGCCTCGAGGACGGCGCGCACCACGCGTTCGCCGGGATCGCTGATACCGGGTGAGCCGGCATCGGTGACGAGGGCGACGGTGGCACCCTGACGGAGGCGCTCGACCAGGGAAGAGGCGCGTCGGGCTTCGTTGTGTGCGTGACAGCTGAGGATGGGTTTCTGGATCTGGAAGTGGCGCAGCAACTGGAGGGTGCGGCGAGTGTCCTCGGCGGCGACCAGATCGCACTGGCGCAGGACACGCAGGGCGCGGAGGGTGATGTCCTCGAGGTTCCCGATGGGTGTCGCCACCAGGTAGAGGGTTCCCGGGGTCAGCGGAGGTGCGGCATCGGCTTCCATGGCGGGTTGGGAAGGGGACCGTGCCAAGCGGGCGGGTTGGCCGACGCACCGGACGGCCCGCGCTTACGGCGCGCCAAGGAGTCGACCGCGGGATTCGAACGGGCGCGGCGCGATCCGTGGTCAACGGGTGGCGGCGGGTTCCTGCGCGGCATTGTTCCCGGGCGCGCGGGTTTTGCGTTCCTGTTTTTCGCGCCAGAGTTGTTCTTCGTGGTTGAATTCGCGTTCGGCACGGCGGACGCCGGGCAGGCGCAGGCGTTCCTCGGTGGACAGCTTGGCGGCCTCTTCGGGGTCCATGAGCACGATGGGGCGCATCAGGACCATGAGTTCGCTGCGGTCGCGTGACCGGTCATTGCTGCGGAACAGGTAACCGAGCAGGGGAATGTCCTTCAGCAGGGGCACGCCGGCGTGCGATTCGGAGCCGGCCGATCGGATGTAGCCCCCCAGCAGGACGCTTTCGCCGTTGCGGACGGCGACTTCGGCGGAGAGGGTGCGGCTGCGGGTTTTGGGCACTTTGCCGCCGCCGGCGATTTCGACCTCGTCGCCGAGTTCATCGATGGCCTGGTCGATCTGCATCAGCACCAGGCCGTCGGCGTTGATGAAGGGGGTGACGGAAAGCTGGATGCCCACGCGCAACTGTTGGTAGCTGGCGGCCGGGCCGGTGCCGAAGCCGCCGTAGTACGTGCTGGTGATGTAGGGCACGGTTTCGCCCACGAAGAAGGTGGCGGGCTTGGCATGGGAGGTGAGGATGCGGGGTTTCTGGATGACGCGGGCGGTGCCGTCGCTGGCGGCGGCCTGGAGGGTGACGTAGAAGCTGTCGTCGATGCGGGTGAAGTAGCGCAGGCCGGTGCCCAGGAGGTCGGCGGTCAGGTTGGTGCCGGTACCGGAGAAGTTGAAGACCTGATTGGCGTTGAGGCCGCCGGCGCCGAGGATGTTGTTGCCGCCGAGCTGGCGCGTCGTTTGCAGTCCGGAGATTCCGAGGTTCCACTTGTTGTTGAGGGAGACGTCCAGAATGGTGGTTTCGATGAGGACCTGCGGCAGGATGACATCGAGCTTGGAGATGATGTCCTTGATCATGGCCATGTCCTCTTTGGTGGCGTAAACGAGCAGGGCGTTGGCGCGTTCGTCGGCAATGATCTTGGTCTGGCCGAGGATCTGGATTTCGCCGCTGGCCACGGCGGAGGCGCGTCGGACGATTTGCTGGAGCCGTTCGCTGAAGCTGGCCTGGGGATTGGGCTGGCCGGGGGTGGTCCCGGGCTGAAGCGTGCCGGGCTGGCCGGGCAGGCCCATGGTTCCGGGACGTTGCAGGCCGGTGGCGGGGGTGCGCGTGGTGGCGCCGCGGGCGCCGACGCTGGTGGTGCCGCCGCCGGCACTGAGACTGTTGAGGGCCGCGGCGATGTCGGAGGCCATTGCGTATTTGATGGGAATGACCTCGGAGATGTACTCGGAGGGAACGGACACGTCGATTTCCCGGATGAGCTCCAGCATGCGTTTGACGTTCTCGGCGTTGTCCCGAAGCACCAGGATCTGGTTGCTGTCGATGGGCAGGATCCCGTTGGGCACTTTGGCGAAGGGGGTGAGGACCTGGACCAACTCGCTGGGTTTGGCGTACTTGAGCTGGACGATGTGGGTGACGTACGAGCCCAGTTCGGGCAGGGCCTCGGCGTCGAGCCGCTGGAGGGGTGCGCCTTCTTGATTGGCCTGGGCGGAGGGCACGGCTTTTACGAATTTATCGCCCACGGGGATCATGGAGATGCCGTTCATGGCCAGGACGCTGTCGAGGGCCTGGATGAACTCGCGTCGGGTCAAATCGGTTTCGGTCCGCAGTTTGATGGGTGGGGCGGCCAGGTTGGCGGGTCGGAGAATGGTGCGGCCGGTGAGTTTGGCGTAGTACTCGAAGACCTGCTCGAGGTCGGCGCCGCCGGCGCCCACCCAGTCGATGGTGCCGGCCGGGATGGTATCGTCGGGGGGCTGGGCGGGCGGCGCGTTGGTGATGATTTGGACAGCGGCGGCGGAACCGGGCAGCGCAGGGAGTGCTGCGGGGTTGGGGCCGGCGGGGGTTGGGACGGGCAAGCCGGGAGGCGCGGCGGGTGTGGCGGGGGTGGCCGCGCTGGCGGGCTGGGAAACGACTGGCGCGCCGGGTACAGGGAGGCCCGGGGCGGCCGTGGATCCGGTCACCACGCGGGTGGCGGACGGCGTGGGAACGGCGCTCGGTGGCGGCGCACTCAGGACAGGCGGAGTGACCGGGTTCGTACCGGGCTGAGCCCGGAGCGGCAGGGTCAGGGCCACGCACAAGGCAGCGAGAAGACTGGTTTTCGCGGACATGGCAAAGAGGCTCACGACGAAGGTTTCGGTTTGGGTGCCGGCCGGCTGGGCACAGGCACGGCCGACGCGGGTGCGTTGGTGGCGGAAGAAGCCGGACTGGTTCGCGGGGCGGGGGCCGGGGTTGTGGCAGATCGGCCGGGGCCGGGCCGGGCCGGCGCGGCGGCTGGAACAGCGGTGGAAGCGGTGAGGGGTTTCTTTTGGTAACTGGCGACGAGGGTGATGTTGCCGGTGAGCCGCTGCCGCGGTGCATCGGGTCGCAGGGAAAGACCGCGAATGCGGGTCATGGAGCCGGCGCTGCCGATGCGATAGAGGAAATCGAGCAGGGCCCGCTCCTCGGCCAGCACGCTGATGGTCTGGCTGCGTTCGATGAAGAAGGGGTTGTTGGTGCGGGTGGTCATGCGGGAGCTGCCGGTGATCGTGACGCCGCTCAGACTGGCCTGGCGCTGAATGGTGCTGAGGAATTCGGTGCCCTGGTCTTCTTCCGGGACGGGTTCGTCTGCGGATTCGAGCAGGCGGATGCGGGCTTCCAGCCTGGGGATCTCGGCGATTTCGTTTTGGTAGCGCTGGAGTTTGGTGCGTGCGCCGCCGAGTTCGGTGCGAATCTCCTGCCAGTCGCCGAAATGGGGCCAGACGAGAAACATGTTGAGCACTAGGAACACCAGCAGGCCGATGCCGACGACCAGACGGCGTTCGCCGGGGCGCAGGTTGAGCTGGGAAAGCTTGGCGGCCATGTCAGTCTTCGGGTCGGCTGAGTTCCAGGGTAAAGTTCCACGAGACGGTGTTGGCGCCCGGGGTGCGGCGCTGGGTGAAGGGCTCGCCTTTTTGAGGGTCGAAGACCGGCCTGCCGCGAAGTTGGGCCTTGCGGAGGGCGCTGCTGAATTCGATGACGGCCATGACGCGGTCCTCCGGGCAGGTGCCGTTGAGGGTGAGACGGCGGCCGTCGGCGAAATCGAACGATTGTAACGTGGCGCCCTCGGGCAGGAGTTCGGCCACGAGCTTGTAGCAGTCGAGGGCGGCGAACCTGAGGTCCTGGCGGTCCTGGAGGACCTGGAGTCGGGCTTTCAATTGTGCGGCGTTGGTGTATTGGGGTGCGAGTGTCTCGATGCGGGCCTGAACGCGGTCGAGTTGGAACTGGAGCACGCCCAGGGCCGCGAAATAGACGATGACGCCCAGAAGATACACGCCCACGACCGCCGTCAGACCGGTCATCCAGATGCGGTCCACGAACTGTTGGCGATAGCGGGTGGCGTGTTCCTGGGGCAGGAGGGAAGGCAGGCCGTTGGCCTCGGCAGCGCGTTGTGCGGTGCGGCGGGCCAGCTCTTCGGGCGGGGGCGGCGGCTGAACGTCGATGTCGCTTTGGAGGGCTTCTCGCAGGACGGGTTCCCATTCGGCGGCGCTGACGGGACCGGCGACCAGGTGCCAGGTGGGCGGGCTGGTAAGCCAGCCGTCCAATTCGCCGGCCCAGGCGGCTTGCAAGAGTTGGCTGCGCACGGTGCCCACGCGGTCGCCGTTGCGCGGAAGCTGGAGGAAACTCAAGTTGCGCAACGTGCCGCCGTACCACCAGGCGACCAGGGCCAGGCCGGGCTGACCGAGTACATCCGCATGGATCCATGCCCCATCGGCCTGGATGGGCACCGCCGCCAACTGATCCAGCACGCCCAGTTCCAGCCGGTCCGGCAGAAAGCCGGAGGTCTCCAATTGTCCCAGGAAAGCTTCGACGGTTTCGCGGGCGACGATGACGACGACCAGGGTTTGCTGGCCGGCGGGTGCGCCCGGCATGGGGTAATACGTCCAGACGATCTGCGCCACGGGCAGCGGGGAGAGCCGCTCCAACTGCAGTTCCACCATCGCGCGGGTTTCGGCCGGATCTGCCGCCGGGAACTGTGCCACGCGAAGGAACACACGGTCCGGATGCAGCCACGCGATGTGGAGTCGGGGCTGCCAGAGGCAACGCCAGTCTTTGGCGGCCAGGGACCTGGGCAGGGGTTGGCCGGCAGGGAGACGGTCCGTGCGGTCCAGTTGAAGCCCGCCGGACCTGGCTACGAACCGCCAGAGGCGGTAGCCGTCCGGGCCGCTGGCCAGGACCTGACAGTCGTGAGGGCGGGTTTTGGTCAGGCGCGTACCCATGGGGCAGGTTTCTGGCCGTGGGCCAGCGCGTCGAGATGTTCCTCGATCTGGGTGACGCGCAGGACCTCTTCGATGGTGGTGATGCCCTCCTTGACCTTGTTCCATCCGTCGGCGCGCAAGGTGCGCATGCCGAGTTCGATGGCCTTTTGGGCGATGGTGGAGGCCGGGGCGCGATTCATGATCAGGGGCCGGAGAGCCTCGGTGACCACCAGCAGCTCATAAATGCCGGTGCGCCCTTGATAACCCAGTTGGCGACATTCCTCGCAGCCGACGCCGTGATAAAACCTGGCCGTCTCGATGTCCGCGGCGGGGAAACCGATGCGCTGGAGGTATTCCTTCTCGACCTTTTGCTCCGTTTTGCAGAGCGGGCAGATGGTGCGGACCAGACGTTGCGCCATGACGGCCTCGACGGAGGAGGCGACCAGGAAGGGTTCGATGCCCATGTCGATCAGGCGCGTGAAGGCGCTGGGCGCATCGTTCGTGTGCAAGGTGGAAAAGACCAGGTGCCCGGTCAGAGCGGCGCGGATGGCGATTTCGGCGGTTTCCAGATCGCGGATCTCGCCCACCATGATGACGTTGGGATCCTGTCGGAGGATGTGCCGCAGCCCGACGGCGAAGGTCAGGCCGATCTCGGGCCGCACGGCGATCTGGTTGATGCCTTTCAGTTCGTATTCGACCGGTTCCTCGATGGTGATGATCCGCTTGTGGACGGAGTTGATGGTGCTGAGGAAGGCGTACAGGGAGGTGGACTTGCCCGAACCGGTCGGGCCGGTGACCAGGAAGATGCCGTGGGGTTTGACGATGAGTTCGCGGATGAGCGCCTCGTCCCGGGGCGAGAAGCCCAGTTTGTCGAGGCTGAGAAAGATCTTGCCGCGGGTCAGCAGACGGAGGCTGACGCTTTCGCCATAAACGGTGGGGACGGTGGAGACGCGGATGTCGATTTCCTCGCCCTGGATCCGGACGTTGATGCGGCCGTCCTGCGGCAGGCGTTTCTCGGCAATGTTCATGCCGCTCATGACCTTGATGCGGGAGATGATGGCGGATTGGAACCGCTTGAGCTGGGGCGGCATGGGGATCTGATGCAGGATGCCGTCGATGCGGTTGCGGATGCGCAGTTCGTCCTCGGCGGGCTCGAAGTGGATGTCGGTGGCGCGGTTGCGGTAGGCCTCCCAGATGATCTGGTTGACGAATTTGATGACGCTGGCTTCCTGGTCGCCCTCGGTGATTTCCTTGTCCTCGCTGACCAGCAGTTCGATGGGTTCGTCTTCGGCCATTTCATCGAGGGTTTCCGCCCCGACGCCGTAATACTTTTTGAGTGCCTTCTCGATGTCGTTGCGGGTGGCCAGGGCGAACCGGACCGGTTGTCGGGCGTCGAACTGGACGGCGTTGAGCATGGCGGTGTCGAAGGGGTTGCTCACCGCCACTTGCAGGCTGCCGTCCTCGACCTGTGTGGGCATGACGGTGTATTGGAAGGCGACCTTGGTGGAGAGCCCCTTGCGGGCCTCGGCGGGGATGTTCAGGCGGCCCAACTCCAGGAAGGGCCAGTCCAGGGCCGCGGCCAGGCGGCGCAGCAGGGCTTCCTCGCTCAGGCCCCGTTCCCGCGCGACGAAGGCGGGGAACGATTCCTGCGAACCGTTTTCCGCGGCCACCCGCCAGCTCCGAACCAGGTCGTCCACCGGTTCGGGCGGGATCTCCAGGGCTTTGCTGAGCAACTGTTTCAATCCCAAGTAGGCCATCCGTGGTTGTTTCCTACCGACCAGCACAAACACCTGTCGGCCGCGAAAGTTGCGCGGGAAAGGCTTCCGGGAGCACAGCCGGACCGGCAGGGCGCTGCATGTTTTCGGCAGGGGCCGGGGCTGCCGAAGGACAAGGCGGAGCCGGCGGGTGGGGGAACGGCAGGCTGCGCGGGAATACGGCAGGCCGCTTTGCAAGGAGCTGACCGGGGTGGCGCATTCGACGGGCGGCGGATTGCTCGAGCGCGGCGGCTCAAGGCTGGAGGAAGTCGGCCGGTTTGCGTCCCCGCTGAAAGCGGTCGAAGCCGAACATGCCGGGCCGATACTCCCCGACCGGGGTGGCATCGGCCCGTTCGGGCACTTCCCGCCCGGTCAGCCAGTAACAAGCGTTGACGAGCAGACGCCGCAAATCCTCGCTCTCCAGGTCCACTGCGGCGCCGATGGTCGAGGTCAGGGCCCGGGTGGTGCGACCGTTGTCCCACCGATAATCCCGGATCCAGACCAGTGGCATGAGAGGTTTGTCAAAGTTGGGCGGAGAATCCGGGCGCATGCCGCGCAGCACCAGGCCGTGCATCAGGACCTGGTCGCCGGGCTGGAGGTGCCGGACGGTGTACACGTCGCTGGGGCCCCAGACGTCGCGTACGCCCCGCAGGACCGGATGCTCCATGAAGCGCCCGTCCACCAGGCCGCGGGTGCTTTCCCGGCCGTGATCGCCGTGGTGAGCCACCCAGGTTTCGCCCAAGACCTGCTGGCCGAAGCCGCCGGGCCAGGTGCGGCTGCGCCAGTCGAAGTGAGCATACGGACTATGCGGGTTGCGGCTGTACTGGAATGCGTGGGTTGCCGTGCGCAGGGCGATCAGGGGCTTGCCCGCGCGCAGATAGTCCACGAAGTACCGCATGTCGGAATCGGGCAGTTCGCGGAAGCGGAATTGGAGCACGACCAGATCGGCCTCGGCCAGGTGGTGCATGCCCGGAACGTTGGTTTGGTTGTTGGGGTCGATGGTGCCGTCCCGGGGGTCGATGGAAAACAGCACGGTGCATCGAAAGCCGTGTCGCCGGGCCAGCAGCCGGGCCAGCATGGGCAGGCCTTCCTCGGAGCGGTACTCCTCGTCGCCGGCCAGGAGAACGATGTGTTTGGGTTGGGCGCTCGGGGCGGGGGGCTCGAAAACCACCCATGGGTCAGCCCCTCGGAGAGGCGCGCCCCAAAAGCCCAACAGCAAGAGGAGCAGTCGTTTCATGAAGTGGACCGTTTGCGCCGGCGATGGCGGTGGTTGCGAAGGAGCGCGTACTCCAGGCTGTCGGCCAGGGCCTGCAAACTGGCTTCGACGATGTTTTCGCTGACCCCGACGGTGCCCCATTCTTCACGGCCGTCGGTGGATTCGATGAGCACGCGGGTTTTGGCGGCGGTGCCGGAGGTGCTGTCCAGGATTCGCACCTTGTAGTCGGTCAGGCGCACCTTTCGCAGTTCGGGGAACGATCGGACCAGGGCGGCGCGCAGGGCGCCGTCGAGAGCGTTGACCGGGCCATCGCCCTCGGCCACCGTGTGATGGACCTGGTCGCCCACCCGGACTTTCACGGTGGCTTCGCAAATGGATTCCTGGGCGTCGCGCCGCATGGAGACGTGATACGTCTCGATGGTGAAGAGCAGATTCGGGTTGTGCTCGAGCACGCCCCGGATGAGCAGGGCCAGGGACGCGGCGGCCGCTTCGTATTCGTAGCCCTCGTGTTCGCGTTGCTTGACCAGACGCAGGATTTCCCTGACCTCGGGCATGTCGGGATCGAGCCGAAAGCCCAGTTCTCTGGCCTTCAGCAGAATGTTGCTGCGCCCGGCCAGGTCGCTGACCAGCACCGTACGGGTGTTGCCGACCAGGGCCGGGTCGATGTGCTCGTAACTGGCGGTGAGTTTTTGCACGGCGTTGACGTGGGTGCCTCCCTTGTGGGCGAACGCGGCGGAACCCACCCAGGGCTGGCGCGGGTTGGGCCGCAGGTTGGCGATTTCATCGACGAACTGGGACAGTTCCTTGAGTTTGCGCAGGGAACGAGCGGGCACCGTGCGGCGGCCCATCTTGAAGGTCAGGCACGGGATGACGCTGGTGAGGTTGCAATTGCCGGTGCGTTCGCCGTAGCCGTTGATGGTCCCCTGCACGTGCACGGCGCCGGCCTCGACCGCGGCCAGGGCGTTGGCCACCCCCAGGCCGATGTCGTCGTGGGTGTGAATCCCCACCGGACAGGGCAGGGTGCGCACGGCCACCGCGGTGATGTCGGCCACCTCGCGCATGAGCGAGCCGCCGTTGGTGTCGCACAGCACGACCAGATCGGCGCCCGCTTCCGCGGCGGCGCGCCACGTTGCCACGGCGTAGTCGGCGTCCAGTTTGTAGCCGTCAAAGCAATGTTCGGCGTCGTAGATGACCATCCGGCCGTGGTCCTTGAGGTAGCGGACGGTCTCGCGGATCATGGCGAGGTTTTCCTCGGGCTTGCAGCGGAGGACCTCCTTGACGTGCAGCAGGGAGGTCTTGCCGTAGATGGTCACCACCGGGGTCTCGGCCTCCAGGAGCATGCGCACCTGTTCGTCCTGGTCCACCCGGACACCCTTGCGGCGGGTGGAACCGAAGGCGGCCAGACGAGCGTTGCGCCAGCGGCGGTGCCGGGCCTGGGCGAAGAACTCGATGTCTTTCGGGTTGCTGCCGGGCCAACCGCCCTCGATGTAATGGACGCCGAAGGCATCGAGGCGCTCCGCAATGCGGAGCTTGTCCTGCACCGAAAAATTGATGCCCTCGCCCTGGCTGCCATCGCGCAGGGTCGTGTCATAAATCTCGACTGCCGCTTTCATCGTTTGCGTCCGTGAAACACGCCAGTAGTACGTCAAAGACGCCCGCAGGGAAAGCCCATTGTGGAGCTCTGCACGGGTGCGGCGCCCTCGGGGGTTTCGGATTCCCCGAAAGCTCCACGGGATTTTGGGCTTCCACGGCACGGGAAGGCCCGGGAGAAATGGTTGTGTTGAGAGCCGTGGATTCCGGAGCTCAAGAAGCGGGATGCGTCCTCCGCTGTCCCCGGATTGCAGGGACCGATCCACATCGCCGAAGGCGCAGCCCATCCAGCGGCTCGGGGCAGTAAGCCCGGAACTGCAACCATCGAGCCGACCACCTCCGGAAAGGGCAGCATCCGGGGCGACCCCTCGCAAGAGCCGGGCGCGCTTCACCGAGTTCCACCCTTTGAGGGCCGGGCGAATTGCGCTACCCCGGTCGCTCTGGGCGTTACCTTGGGCCGATGAATCCTCGCCCCGTGGGGTCGGCTACAGACCGTACGGCGCGTGGAGCCCCGTTGAGACTTACAGGGCGTCCACGCCGAAGGTTGGTTCGACGCACGGCGGGATCAATCCGGGTTCCCGCAGCGTGAACCGTTCGGCCTCACCGACCCGGTTCTGGGCCCCGACGGTGGATGGTCCATACCTGTCCCCAGCGCTCCTGCACCGCCAGAGCGATCGGTCCGAGCCGCCCGAGCCCACCTTGCGCCGGCCCGGCCCCGGCAAAGCTGTCAACTCCGGGTCCTGGGCCGGCGGAGGCTACGGACGGTCCGAAGGGGCTCAGGGACCGGCCGGCTCGACGCGCACAAAGCCGACATCGATGTACTGGCCGCCGCCGGTCTGACGACACGTGACGGCCAGGAGGTTCTTGCCGGGTTTGAGGTGCGCGCGTGCATTGGCGCTGAGGCGGCGGTTGAAATAGTCCGTCACGTAACCTCGGAACCGGGCGATGAGGTGCCCGTTGAGGTACACGTCGGCGTCCTCGTCGTGGTGAATCCAGAGTTCCACCTGGTCGAGTGCTTCGGCCGGGATTTCGATTTCGCGGCGCAGCCAGATGCGGGGCGTGTTCCAAACGGTGCCAATGATGCTGCCCGGGGTGCCCGGGGTGCCGAAGCCGCTGCGGCCTTCCTTCCACTGGCGGTCGTCGAAGTCGGGCCGGAACCAGTTTTCCGGGGGCCGTGAGGTGGTGTAGCGCCAGAGGGCCGGTTGCGTGTCCGCGGCCGGGACGATCGGGGTGATCCTGGGGGGGTTGGGCATGGGCGCCCAGTTGGAGGCGCGGGTTTGGTCGCGGCGGGCCCATTTTTCCCACAGCGCCGGCTCGTAAAGCAGGGGAAGGAAGACGGCGCCCACCACGGGCCGTGCGGTGAAACCGACCCTGCGGGCCGTCCTGGTGTCGTACCAGTCCGTCATCGGGACGCGGTCGGGGGTTTCATTCAGGAACCGCCACACGGGCTGCACCAGCGCGTCGAAGTCCCTGCGATCCCCCGTGAGTGTGGCGGTCCAGAGGATCCAGTCGAGCTTGGTGTAGGTGGCACGGTTGTCGAGGGGCAGTCCATACGTGTTTTGGACGCGCCGGTAGAAGGCCATTTCCTTGCGGAACACCTCCTCCGGGAAGAGGTTCAAGCCGAGGATGCGGTCCCAGACGAGGTTGTATTTCTGGCTCCATGTGCCGGGTCGGTCGAAGGCCAGTCGGTAGTGGTCGCCGTCGTCGGCCTCCTGCATCCATCGCTGGGCGAACTGGCGTGCGGTGCTGAGGTATTCCTCGGCTTTGACCTTGTCGCCGCGCAGGGCGCACAGTTTCCCGAACGCGCCCAGACCGATGATGGCCTTTGCACTGAGATTGACGTTGCGGGCCAGATGCCCGGCGAAATCGTCGGTGCACAGTTGGTTTTCGGGATCGTAGCCCTTGTCCTTGAGGTACTGCGCCCATTGTTCGAGGCGCGACCAGTAGGGAATGGCGAAGAGGGCATTTCCGTCCACCTGGGCCACGGCCGCCATGAGGATGAGCAGGTTGCCGGACTCCTCGACGGGCATCTGGTTTTCTTCGGATCGCTCACCCCCGCCGTACACCTGGCCGTTGGCGTGGGGATACGTGCCCAGGTCATGCGGGGCGAAGGGGAACTTCCAACGGTCACTGGCGGCGTAGTTCAGATAGGGCACGAGGAACGACTTCGCCAGCGTGGGCCCAAAGAGCAGGAACTGGGGCGACATGGGATAGAACACGTCGGCGGTTCCGATGCACCCGTTGGAATGGTTTTCCTTGCAGAACTGGAGGGGCTGGCCATGTGCATCGGCCACGAATTTGCCGGCGGCGAAGCACTGGCGGTAGGCCAGGGCGGCGATGCGGGCGTACTGGGGTCCGCCCACGCGGGTCAAATCGGCCATCAACTCGGCATCGAACTGCTGACACTGTCGTTCAAGGGCTTCGAAGTCGGAAAGGGCTGCGCGCAAGAGGTCGGCCGCTTCCCACCCGTGGCGGCGCCAGTAGGGCCGCAGGTTGTGTCGCATGTACTGGATGGAGTAAAGGTCGTCGTAGGCCAGCATCAACCAGGCCCGCACCGGGGTGCGACCCACGTTGCCGAGGGCGGCGTTCCAGGCCGCCACGAGGCTGTCGGCGCGCACGGGTTGTTCGCTGCTGGTTCGTTCGGTGGGCCAGCGCTGGGAACGCAGGAAGGTCTCCTGGATCTCGAGGCGGGAGCCGGCGGTCAGGGCGCCGGGGGCGGCCGCGGGCACTGCCAGGTAGAGGTACCCCCAATCGATCCGAAGATCGTCTCCGCGTTTTTCCAGGATGGGTTGTTCCACGGACCCGATGCGAATGGCTTGCACGGGTCCGAAGTCTTCTCGCTGCCAGGTAACGGTTTGGTCGGGCTCGTTGACGGTGAGTTCTCCGGAGGCATCGAAATACAGCGCCACGCGATGGGCCCGGCCGTCCGTGGATTCCAGTTCGAAGGTCACGTAGGTGACCGGTCGGCTGAGGATGTCCAGATTCATGGGCAGGGCGGGTGTGAGGAACGTCACTTTCAGCCGGATTCCCGCGCCTTCGAAGGTATAGAGCGTGCGGGTGGGCAGGACCTCCAGCCCGGTTTGGGGCAGGGCCGGCACGCGGGCCGGGCTGGCGCCGAGGAAGCGCCAGGTGCGATCGTCAATTCGGATCAGGCCGGTGAGCCGATGGGGTCGGCCGGTCCAATGGGTGGTGTCCGCGTCGGTCAACCGGTCGGCGGGGGACCAGATGCTGAAATACGGATCATGGGCGACCAACGGGGTGGCTGGCGGGACCAGTTCATCCGGCCGACTGAAGCGTTTGGGGGGCGGGGTGTAGAGTTTGCGGGCGGCGGCGGCGATGAGGTCGGGATCCATTTTGATCACGGCGCGGTCGTACGTCATCAGCCCGTTGACTTCGATTTCGACGTCGGTGGTCTGGGTGTAGACGGCCGCCGCCAGACCTTGTTCACCCGTGAGCGGGTGCAGGCGACGGAGCAAGTCCAGGTACGCCTCGGTGAGTTCTTCGCGGGTGTTGTAGGTGCGGTAGCCCCAGTTGCGTTCGTCCTGCCAGGTGTGACCGCGCAAGGGCAGGCCCAGGCCGCCGAATTCGCCGAGGACCACGGCCCGTCGCTCTTCGCGGGGGGCGGTGCCGGGGCCGGGGTAGATGTGGACGTCGCGCACGTCGCCGCAGCCGCGATCGGTCCAGCCGCTGGCGTTGTTGACCAGGCGGGTGGGATCCCACTGTTTGATCAGGTCCACGATGCGGCAGGTGTCCCACTGGCCCCATCCTTCATTGAAGGGCACCCACATCACGATGCTGGGATGGTTGTAGAGGCCCTCCACCATGGCGCGCAGCTCGCGCTCGAACTGGGCAGCGGATTCCGGAGAGCGGGTGATGTCGGGGTCGTTGGGACCGATGTAGCGGTCGCCGCTGGGCATGTCCTGCCAGACCAGCAGGCCCAGTTTGTCGCACCAGTAGTACCAGCGGGCCGGCTCGACCTTCACATGCTTGCGGGCCATGTTGAAGCCGAGCTTCTTGGTGATCTCGATGTCGTAGCGCAGGGCCTCATCGGTGGGAGCGGTGTACAAGCCATCGGGCCAGAAGCCCTGGTCCAACGGGCCGAATTGGAACAGGGGCTGGTTGTTGAGGAAAAGGCGGTTGATACCCTCGGCGTCGCGCGCGACCGAGATCTTGCGCATGCCGAAATAGGACTGCAATTGGTCGCCGCGTTTGCCCTTGTGGTGCAGGCTCAACTGCAGGTCGTAGAGGAACGGGTTGTCGGGCGACCAGAGCCGCGGGTTCGGGATGCGCGCCTCGACGCGCACGACGGCGGCCCCCTCGGTTCCGGCCGGGACGGGCGCGGTCAGTCGCTGGACCAGGCGACCGGCTTCGCGGATTTCGGCCTGCAGTTCCCAGCCTTCGCCGGGATTGCGGCAGCTGGCTTCGATTCGGAGCGTTTGGGCGTCGATGTCCGGCGTGAGTCGGATTCTTTCGATGTAGGTCTCCGGGACGGGCTCCAACCACACGGTTTGCCAAATGCCGCTGGTGGGCGTGTACCAGATGCCGTGGGGGTTGCGGACCTGTTTCCCGCGCGGTTGATACCCGGCATCGGTCGGATCCCAAACGGCCACGACGATCTCTTGTTCGGCGCCCGGCCGCAGCGCTTCGGTGATGTCGAAGCTGAACGCGTCGTAGCCGCCCCGATGCTGGCCCACTTCGCGGCCATTGACCCAAACCACGGTTTCCCAGTCCACGGCCCCGAAGTGGAGAAGCACGCGCTGGCCGGCCCAGCGGCGGGGGAGGCTGAAGGTGCGGCGGTACCAGAGCCGGTTGGTCTCGTACACACGCCGCATCACGCCGGACAGAGCCGACTCCACGGGGAAGGGCACCAGAATCTGCCCGTCCCACCGGGCAGGCTGGGGCGCGGTGCGGTCGGTGATCGCGTACTCCCAGAGGCCGTTGAGGTTGAGCCATTCTTTGCGGACCATTTGCGGCCGCGGGTACTCGGGATGGACCTTGTCCGGGGAGACGTCCCTGGCCCATCGGGTCATCAAGGGGCCCTGGGCGGGCTTCCACGTGGATGCCGAACGAGAAGCGCCGAGGGCGGCGCCGGTCCCCAGGGCGAGCACGAATGCCAGGCCAACGGCCCAACGCGGGATCAGGATGCGGGATGCGATTTTCATGGTCACTCGATTCTCCATTCCAAGATGCCTCCGGAAAAGCCGGGTTGCAGTTGCACGACCAGCCGCAAGGCCGTGGTGGTGACGGGGTCCAATTCCACGGTGTTCCATTGATCGCGGGCCACGCCGGGGGCGGTCCGGGTACGAGCCGGCTGCCACGTTTCGCCCACGCGGTAAAGCACCTGCCAGGAGGCGGGCACGCGGCATTGCCCCACGCCCGTGTCATCGAACCAATACACCGCCACGCGCCGAACCGTGCGTGGTCGATCGAACTCGGCCTGGACCCATTCGGAGGAGCCGCGGCGCGGCCACCAGGTGAATCGCGGGATCCTGTGATCGTTGGAATGAGCCGGTTCCAGCCCGTCGGCCAGGGCGTCCACGGTGTCGCTTTCGAAGCAATGCGAAGCGCTGGGGCGATAGGCGGGCGGCCGGGGCCGAGGAGGCGGCGTCCAGCGATGGGCGGTGGGCTCTGCACTCACAGTGGGAAAGGCCGCGATGCGCAGGCGCGCCGCACCCATCGGGATGAGCGTGACTTCCTCGACGGGTTCGGTGGAGAAGGCCGGACTGGGTTGCAGCGGGGCGACCATGTTCAGACGATCCAATTGCCATTCGGGGATGCGACGCGCCCGGGCCCGGACGCGGAGCGGGGTGGTTTCCGGAGTGAAGGGTTGAGGGGCCAGACGAGACCGGGCGGCTTTCTCCAGCTTCAGACCGGCCGTGGGATGGTTCGGGTCCAAAACCAGCCCGTAGTTCCAGGCCGACGCCGGGAACACTTCCCATTCCGGCCAGCCCGGCACTCGCTCGCCGTACTTTTCCCAACGCTCGCGGATGGCGAGAGAGAAGGCCAGCGGGCCGTAGTGAATGGAGACGGCGTTGTGATTGGTCGGCCAGGTGCGCACCGTCAGCCGCATGGGCATCTGCCACAGGATCGTGTCCCCGTCCTGCCAGGTCCGTTCCCACCGGAGGTAGCGGCCGGGTTGAGCCTGGATGGATACGGGGCGACCATTGAGGGTCAAACGCGGTGTTTCGCACCAGGCCGGCACGCGCAGGTACAACGGGAACCGCACGGGTTCGGTGAGAACCAACTGGATGCGCACCCGGTCGTCAAACGGGTACTCGGTCTGCACGCGTGCATGCACCACGGTCCCGTGGCCGGCGCGGGCGCGCACTTCGCAAGGGGCATACAGCGAGACGGCCAATCCGTTGTCGGGCGTGGCCAGCCAGAGTTCCTCGGCGTAATAGGGCCAGCCATGAGAGACATTGTGCTGGCAGCAGCGATACACCTCGTAGGGGCTGTAGGAGAACATCGTGCCGCTGTTCTGGATGCCCGGGGCCTTGTTGTGTCGGTCCAACTGCACCTGGTTGGCGCAGGTGATGTAGTGCAGGGCCTTGTGGTCGGGCGTCAATGCGGCTGGGAAGGAATTGAAGGCGATTTCTTCACAACGGTCCGCCCACACGGCAGCCCCGGTGATGCGCAGCAGCATTTGGTAGCTGTGCATGAACTCGACGATGCCACAGGTCTCGATGCCGCCGCGAGGATCGATGTAACCGGGCCGAACGTTTTCGTCGCCCACGAAGCCGCCGCCGGGGAACTGGCCGTAGGTGCGCATGACCTTTTGCCAGTTGCGTTCGGCGGAGTCCCGGTGGTCGGGGTCGTGGGTGAACATCCATGCAATGGTACCGGCCCGAAAGCCCTGCGCGATGTTCACGTTGTGCCAGTTCACCACGTCCCGGTGCCAGGCGGGCATGTTTTCGTGAATCTTGCGCGCCAGGTCCAGCAACCAAGGTTCACCGGTCCGGTTGTACAGCCAGAGGACGCTCTCGATGTTGTCGCCGGCACGCAAGGGCGGCCAGTATCCGACACTGAACGCGCGGCCGGGGAGTCGATGCTGCCACTGAAAATAGCGGCGCATGGTCTCGAGCACGCGCGGGTCCCCGCTGAATTCGTAGTAGCTCTGGAAGACGTTCAGCATGACCATGTGCGGCCACAGATCCGGTTGACCGTCCAGGCTGGTGAGCAGATCCCGCGGGCCGAACCATCCGTCTTCCCGTTGGGAGGCCATGGCGGCCTCGATCCAGCGCCGGGCCTCGGCCATCAGGCCGGGGTCGTTGAGCACGTAGCCCAGATCGCCAAACCCCTTCAGCCAATAGGGCATTTCCTCCCAACCCCGCTCGCCGCGGCCCTCCGGGCTGGCCCACGCGCTGCGCGCAAAATCCAGCCACGGCGACAGTTCCTTCAACCGGCCGACCATTCCCTCCCGGCTCAGCTCCAGTTGGTGGCGCAGCCAGCCCTGGGGCACGATGCTTCCGATGGGCAATTTGAGAAACGGGCTGGGCTCCAACGGCGGACGATTGCCGACGTAGAAGTGGTTGGTGCCGGACCGGGGCGGCATTTCCATGACTGTGATCGAATCAGCGGCTGCGGCCATCCAACAGCCGATTCCGAGGCAGAGCAACACGGTTCCGCAGGTCGCGTGCATGGTTTTCTGGTCTTCACGGCCGGCCTGCCGGACCGCGTCGGCCGGAGCGCAGCGACGCTCCACCGGACGATCGCAGGGGCCAGCCCGTGCTGGTTCGCCGTTCAGCCTACCGGTTCGCCGCCCCGGAGCAATGCCATCTCGACGCTGCGAACCACGGCTGGCCGGGCCTCCCATCCACCACCCTCAGGATGGGAGAGAACCCGACGCCCCGTCATGTGGCATGAAGTGGCTACAGGACGAGATCGTCCACGGTCGGTTCCCGCCGCTTCCAAAGGTACCAGGCTGCCAAACCGGCGGCTGCACCGCCCAAGTGTGCGGCCGCAGAGACATCCCCGAGCCCATGCAGCTGCATCATCAACAGAAGGCCCTGCATGAGCGCCCAAAGGACCAACGCGCCCCAGGCTGGAATCCGGACCAACCGCCAATAGATCAGCAATCCCAGCCGTACCCGGGGAAACTGCAGGGCGTAAAAGGTGATGAGCCCGGAAATGCCGCCGCTTGCGCCGATACACGGAACCTCGGAACGGGGCTCGAGGAGAATGTGCAACACGTCGCCGGCGAGCGCCGCGCCGCCCAACAGCAGCAACCACCGTCTCCGGCCCAGGAAATCCTCGACGTTGTCGCCGAAGACCAGCAGGAAATACAGATTGGAAGCCAGATGGAGCAAGCTGCCGTGCAAGAAGAAACTCGTGAGGAAGGTGAGCCCGCCCCAGCGCCACCAATGGTTCGGGACCAGGCCCCAAGTGGCCACAAGATCCGTGCTTGCCAGCCAGGTGGCGACGGTGGCCGCGACCATCAACAAGCCCGTAATCAACGTGGCCCACGGCTGGCGCGCCGGCGCGGGGGCGTTCAACTCCACCGGCATGCCAAAAAGCATGGCCAGATAATGCCCCGAATGCAGGTCGGCTTCGGCGTGCTTCTCCTCCTCCCGACGCAGTCGCTCCAAAGCTTCCCGGGTGCGCAACCGCTCCCGGGCCATCTCCGGATGCTCCGGCGGGGCCTCCGGCACCGTGGGCAGCTCCCCGACGTCGAACCACACCGTCAAACAGGGACGACAGGCGTCCAGTTCCAGGGGCGGATCTGTCAATGAAAACCGCTGCATGGGCCGGGCGCAGAACGGGCACGTGACGCCCACGCTCCCGGGCTGCATCCGCATTTGCCGGAGCAATTGGACAGCGAACCGGTCCCCGGCCATGCGACGTAACTGGGGCACGGTGACCGCGCGGCCTCCACACTGGTCACATGCAAAATAGAGACCACCGCGGTGCCGCACGGTGTGCAAGTGACCCTGGCAGACCGGGCAACTCAACATGGGGCCCAACCTTTCCTTCGACGGGGATCCGCTCTCTCCGTTTGCCGGACCATCCGAACGGCGGACGGGTCAGGGTGGCGTCCCGGGCGCAGCCGGCCCGGCGGCCTCCGATGGCGCCTCGGGGGACCACGGGGCCGGTGGCGCGGCGCGCTCACCCGAAACCGGTGGCACCGCGGCCGACTCCGCCGGGAGCACCACAATTTCAATGCGTCGGTTGCGGGCACGACCCTCGGCGGTGCGATTGTCCGCGATCGGGCGATACTCGCCATATCCCACCGCCCCCAGACGCCGCGGGTCCAGCCCGCATTGTTCAGACAGGAACCGCACCGCGGCCGTGGCGCGGGCCGTGGACAGCTCCCAGTTGCTGGGGAACCGGTGTCGGGCGGCCGGCCGGATGGGCACGTTGTCCGTGTGCCCGGCCACGAGCACCTGCCGATCCGGGTGTGCCGACAGAACCGCGGCCACTTTGCGCAGCACCGCCTGACCTTCGGGTTTCAGATCCGCCTCGCCGGAGTCGAAGAGCACCCGGTCCAGAATGTCCACCGTCAACCGGCCCTGTAATTCGGAGATGGTGACATCGCGCGATTCCAGCGCGGCCTGCATCTCGGCCAACAGGGTGTCACGCTGCCGCACCTCGGTCTCGCGTTCGGCCTCCAGGTCCCGCAAGCGCGCTTCCAGGCCGGTGTTTTGTTCCCGGAGCCGGGCCAACTCCTGCTCCAGTTGATCCGCGCTGGCTTGAGCTTCCGCGAGAGCCAACCGGGTTCGGACCACCTCCTGGTGTTTGGCGTAGCTGACCAGGCCCAGCACGGCCACCAGAAACACTGCCGTGACCACCGCCGCGATCCAGGGGAGTTGCCGTTCCATGCCCGGGCTCCTGTGGAGTGATTCGTTCAAGACGCGGGTCCGACCCCCTGCGACGAAGGCGGCGACCCGGTCCGCCGGAGGGCGCGCCGCTCCACCCAAACCAATCCCGACGCAAGCAACAGGAAGGGAAGCAACGCCAGCCAATCCGCGGCGGGGCCTCCGTAGAACGGATTCCGCGCGGCGGCCCACTCGCTCAGCCGCCGGTCCAGGTCCGTCATCAGACCGGCCAAAAACGCGATCCCGATGCCGGCAATGGCGCCTCCGGCAATGTAGCCGCTGGCCAGCAACACCCCGGGGCTGCGGTCGCCCAGGATCGCAGCTTCCTCGGCGCTGAGGCGCTGGTGGCGGCGCCGGCAGCGGTCCACCCACGCGCGCAACAGTCCCCCGACAAAAATTGGTGTGGAAGCCGAGATCGGCAGATATACGCCCACGGCAAACGCCAGGGACGAAACCCCGCACAACTCCAGGATGGCGGCGATCATCACGCCGAAGAGCACCAACCCCCACGGCAGTTCACGGTCCAGGACGCCCTTGATGATGTAGCTCATCAGCGTCGCTTTGGGCGCATCGAATTTTTGAACCTCCGAGCCGTCGGGCCGTGTCCGGAAACGCCCGTTGATCCCGGGGTCCACATACCATACCGCCCGGCCTTCATCGTTCACCAGGTATTTGCCCGGTGGCCCGCCCTCGGCCGAGGTTTTATGCCAGCCGCGGTAAGTGCCGGGATCCTGGCGGCCTTGCGGTCCGGTCAACCGTTCCGGTGGACCCAGCGGGGCGTCGGCCGGCACCTGCAAGCCGGGGGCAACCCGGGCCGCCGGTACATACACCGTGGCCGCTTCGTTCAACCGCAGCAGGATCGGGCCCAGCAACAACGCACTGGCCGTGGCACCGATCAGGATGGCGACCTGTTGCGCGCGCGGGGTGGCGCCCAAGAGAAAGCCGGTTTTGAGATCCTGCGAAGTGGTCCCGCCGTTGGAAGCCGCGATGCAGACGATTCCTCCCACCGACAGCGCGGTCACGTAATGCGCCGGCTCGGTCCAACCCAGGCTCAGGAAAATCAAACACGTCAGCAACAGCGTGGCCACCGTCATGCCCGAGATCGGGTTCGAGGAAGAACCAATCTCGCCCGTCAACCGCGACGACACCGTGACGAACAGGAACCCGAACAACACGATCAACACCGCGCCGAGCAGATTCATGTGCAGCGGCCGCGCCAGCAGAATCGCCACGATCAGCGCCGCAATACCGCCAAGCACCCAGGTCATCGGCAGGTCGCGCTCCGTCCGATGCACCGGACGGTTCCCTTGGACCGCCCGGCTCAGATCGCTCAGCCCGGAGCGGATCCCGTGCATCAGCAGGGGCCACGAACGCAACAAACTGATGATGCCCCCGGCGGCCACCGCCCCGGCGCCAATGTACAGGATGTACGCGCCGCGCAGGTCGTTCGGCGTCATCTCCGCCACCGGGATCGTCCCGGGCGGCACCGGACCGGGAGCGGCCCCGGCGAAAAACCGGATCATGGGCATCAGCAGCAGATACGACAATGCTCCGCCGGCCATCAGGATCCCCGCAATCCGGGGACCGATGATGTAACCCACCCCCAGCAGCTCCGGCGAGATCTCCGCCCCGACGGACCCGCCCCGCAGCGGACCTCCCAGCAGCCGCTCCGGCACGTCCTTCCACAATTTGAAGGCGGACATGAGCGTCTTGTACAAAAGCCCCACTCCGAACCCCGCGAACACCGTTGCCGCGTTCAAGCCGCCGGTCGGCCCCGCCGAGGCCACAGCGGCAGCGCCGGATTCCGCGTTCTCCGCCGCGTCCCGCGCGTCCTTCCGAACCCCGGCCTTGAGCACCTCGGCACAAGCCGTCCCCTCCGGGTACTTCAACACGCCGTGCTGCGCCACAATCAGGGCCCGACGCAACGGGATCATCATGAGAATCCCCAACAGCCCGCCCAGCACGGCCACCAGCATCACCCGACTCAACTCCAGATCGAAGCCGAGAATCAAAATCGCCGGCATCGTCACCCCCAGCCCGAACGCAATGGACTCGCCCGCCGACCCGGCCGTCTGCACCACGTTGTGCTCGAGGATGGTGGCATCGTGCCCGCCGGCCTTGCTCCACAGCCGAAACAACGCCAGCGAAATCACCGCCACCGGGATCGACGCACTCACCGTCAGCCCCACCTTCAGCACCAGGTACAGCGAGGAGGCTCCGAACACCATCCCCAGCACCGTCCCCAGCATTACCGCCCGGAGGCTCAGCTCCGGGACGTGCTGGTCCGGCGCAATGTAAGGTTTGAATGGACGCATCATCGGAAAGCCCTGCCCCGCCGCGCCATCGGTGCCTTCATGCGCCATGAATCCTCGCGACCGCGGGTCTTCATCCGGTTTCCGGTCCCGCCGCAAAACGTCCGCGCACCAGGTCGTAGCGAAGGGCCAGCGGACGTCCCCGGCCCGTCCAGCCCACCCAGACGGCCGCCGCCGTCAGCACGAGGTTTTCGGCCAGTTTCGGGCAGATGTAGACCTCGCCCAGACCACATCCGCAGTCGAACTTCACTGCGCAAAAGGGGATCTGCAGACTGGCCTGCAGGATCCATGCATGCCGCCACACCAGCCATGTAAACGGCACCAGCATGGCCGTCAGCAGCCAGGCCGTGCCCCGCACCGCCACGCCCGTCACCATCAGCAGGCCGCAAAACACCTCCAACCACGGCACGGCAATCGCCACGGTATTCAACAGCCAGGGCGCGGACACGAGTTCGTATTGTCGCACTGCCTTGAGAAAGGCCACCGGGTCCCACGCCTTCACCAGGCCCATCGACAGCATCCAGGCCCCCAGGGCCCACCGCAAAACCAGGCCGAGCCATTCTGCTTTCGAGACGGACCGGTTCATGGGAAGGAGGATGTACCCGCCGAGGCACTGTCGGGGGTGGACGTTTCCACCGGTTGCCCTTTCTCCACCCACTCGTGAAAACCGCCCACGTAGATCACCAGGCGTTCCCGGGGCACCCCCGCTTCATGCAGGAGGGTGGCCGCCAGCTCCGCGTCCTCGCAACGACCCCCGCTGCAGTACACGATCACTTGATCCGCCCGCAGGCACGCTGCCAGCAACTCCAGCAGTTGTTGCTCCGGGCGGTAGGGATCGAGCGGTCGCGCGCCCGGGATGTGCCCGCGGCGGTATTGGGCCTCGGGCCGGGCGTCCACCCAGATCACCTGTCCCGTGAGACGGCGCGGGTCTTCGAACGCCTCGGCCACCCGCGCAAAGGTCCAGGCGGTAAACCCGCGGGCTTGCACGCGGGATACGGCTTCCGCTTCGAGCGCCCCGGGATCCTGGCTCGCGGGGCGGTCCTCCGCGGGCCGGGGCGCTTCAGCCTCCACTTTCGCCAGCGGGAAGTAATTCCGCGTCCACTGCAGGCCCCGCGGAGAAACCGCGTTGGCCAGCCAGCCAAACACCAGCCCCGCAGCCAGCACCAACACGGCCTCGCCCAACACGCTCACCAGGGAACGGCCATCCCGCGGAGTCCCGGCGGCATCAGCAGGGTTGGAGGCCATGGCAAAACTCCGGCTCCAGGGCGGTTGCGGCCGGCTTCGCTAGGCCCCGGGCAGGGGCGGAAACTCCGTCGGGGGCCGCGTCGGCCGCGGGCCTGCCGCCGGGCGGGCCGGGTTCGGAGGCACTGGCGGCGGCGCCTGCTGCGGAGCCGCGCTGGCCGGCACCGGTGGGGCGGGCCGCGGGACCTGGGGCGCGTAGGCCGGCGTCCGCACCTGGGCGATGGGAACGCGCACCAACGGATGTTGTGGGTGCGAGGTTCGCGCCGTCAACGCCAGCACCTCGCCCGGTGCCAACTGAAACCCGGCGGGGAAATGGAGTTGCAGTCGAAAATACTCACCCAGCCTGGTTTCCTGCACGTCCACCGTGACGTTGGTGTGGTTGACGGCGACTTCCGAGAGCCGGAGCCGGTTGGTGCCGTTGTTCATGACGCTGACCTCGACGGTCTGGGCGGCCGGCAACGGGCCCGGCCCCAACTGGATGAACGGCGGGGCCACCGTCACGACCGGATCCAGCAACACCAGCGCGGTCAGGTTGAGGACGGGCAGGTTCGTGGAGGAAGTGGGAATGCTGATCACCGCCTGCGCATTACCCGTCGGCGTGGGACCGGCCGGCGTGATGACCAACTCGAATTCCCGCCCGGGGACGCGTTCGATCACTTCCGCCTTCAACAGCGGATTGTTGCAGGAAGGGTTTTGTAAGCGCAGCGGCGTTTCTTCGTGGCTGAGGATCTGAACCACGGCGCGAGCTTCGTGAAACCGCTCCACATTGGCGCGCAGGGTCGCATATCGCGGATTCATCTCGATCGGCGTCCACAGGTTCGCGCGCAACTGCAGCGTGACATTCGGCTGCCGCGGATCGTTGCAGCTCAGGGTGACCGTTTTGATCACCATCCCCTGGAACCCCGCGGTCGTAAGTTGAACCGGAAGGACGCCGAACTGACCCGGTTCCACGCGCCGTGTCCACTCCCCGGCGGTGGTGCAGCCGCAGGACGCATGCACATTGCTGATTTCCAGCGGAGCGGTGCCCGTGTTCGTGAAGTAAAAGTCATGCCGAAGCACGGTGCCGACCACGACCCTGCCGAAATCGTGGATGGGCGCCGCGAAATGAATCCGGGGCGCCGGGGCCTCCGGGGCGGGCGGAAGAGACGGCGCATTCGGTGTCGGCGGGGCCAGGGGCCCGGGATCGAACGGTGTTTGTCCCGACGCGCACGCAGCCCACCAAACCCAGACGAAACACAAGCCCGGCAGCAGGGTTGTCCCCGGTCGCTGCCCCCGAGACGCTGCTTTCATAACAGCTTCTTTCTATCCCAAGCCGAACACACTTGCAAACCCGGGCCGTGCATGGAAGGCCCAGACCCGACCCTCCCGCGGTCGTTCCCGTTCCGTGGACTCGTGCCCGACCCGGCATGCATTCGGCTTTGGAGCTCGAGGGACCCGGCCGCGGCAACGGCCCTGAAGGTCCCGACCGGATGCCCGGGGGGCATGTGTCGGCCCGGAGCCGGATCCGGCGAGGCCTCAAAACTTCTGCAGGGCACCGACCGACGGTTCCGGGGCCGGCCAGATCAGCCCGCGCCTTCCGCTCCCGGCGCCGGTTTGGAGCGCCGGGCCGGCTGCTCCAGCGCCCCCCACGAGGGTGCGGCCGCGCCCCTCCGCACGGCCCTCCGACCCATGTGCCCCCGAAGTGCCGCGGCACAAGAAAACCGGCAGCGCCCGAAACCAACGGACGGCTTGCAGCCCCCTCAACCGTAGCGGCCCTCGATGTACTCCGCCGTTTTCGGGTCCCGCGGGTTGAGGAACAGATCCTCCGTGCGGGCGTGTTCCACCACCCGGCCCATCAGCATGAAGATGCATTCGTCGCTGATCCGCCGGGCCTGCGACATGTTATGGGTGACGATCAGGAACGTGTAACGGCCGCGCAGGCTCAGAATCAGCTCTTCGATGGCCCGGGTCCCGTCCACGTCCAGCGCCGAACAGGGTTCGTCCAGCAGGATCACCTCCGGCTTGAGCGGCAACAGCCGGGCCAGACAAAGCTTTTGTTGCTGTTCCAGTTGCAGTTCCGTGGCCCGGTGGTGCAGTCGGTCCTTCAACTCGTTCCACAGGCCGACCTCCCGCAACGCCTTTTCCACCGCCTCGTCCAGCATGGCCCGGTTCAACTCCGACCGCGGCGTGTGGATCCGCAGGCCAAACACCACATTCTCGTAGATCGAGAGCGGGAGGGGATTGGGCCGTTGAAACACCATGCCGACCTGCCGCCGCAATTCGATCAAGGAGACGTCGGGGTCGTAAATGTTGCGGCCCAGCACGTGGATCTCGCCGGTGATGGTGACGTCGCCATACCGCTCATTGATGCGATTGAAACACCGCAACAGGGTGGTCTTGCCGCAGCCCGAAGGCCCGATCAGTGCGGTGATGAGCCCCTGCCGGATGCGCACGTTGACGTCCATCAGGGCCTGGAACCGGCCGTACCACAGGTTCAGCCCCCGCGTGATCAGGCTGTATGACGAGTCGCTCATCCGAACAGCCCCCGCACGTACTCGTATGTGCGCCGGTCCCGCGGGCGATCCGAGAAGATCACCTCGTTGCGGTCCAGCTCCACGATCTCTCCCTTCCACAGGAACATGGTGCGATCGGCCAGCCGTCGCGCCTGCTGCGTCAGATTCGTCACCATCACGATCGTCATCTGCGGGCGCAGTTGCCGCAGCACCTCCTCGATGCGCATCGTGGTCACCGGGTCGATCGCAATCGAGAACTCATCCAGGCAGAGAATCTCGGGCCGGTGCGACAGCGCCCGGGCGATGGTGAGCCGTTGCTGTTGCCCGCCCGAGAGTTTGGTGCCCAGCGTGTGCAGACGATCCTTGACCTCGTCCCAGAGCGCGGCCTGGCGGAGGCACTGTTCCACCAACGCGTCCAGTTCCTCGCGGCGCGTGATGCCCGCACAACGCGGCGCAAAGGCCACGTTGTCGTAGATGCTCATCGGCAGGCCCACCGGCAGCGGCGTCACCATGCCAATGCGCCGGCGCAAGGCGTGCACGTCCTTCATCTGTCGCACCTCCACGCCGTCGATCCGGATGCTTCCCTCGACCCGGGCCCCCGGGATGAGCTCAATGGTGCGGTTCAAACACTTCAACAACGAGCTTTTGCCCGACTGGGCGGGACCGATGATGGCCAGAATCTCCCCCCGCTGCACCGTGAACGTCAGGCCCCGCAACACCTCCTGCGGGCCGTACCGCAGGCGCAGGTTTTCCACCTCGATTTTGGGCCGGTCGGACATCGCTTCCTCACCACCGCTTGCGGTTGCGCATCCAGATTCGCACCCCGATGGCGGTCGCGTTCACCAGCAGGACCGTTCCCAGCAACACCACCGCCGTGGCATAGGTCATCGACTCCGGCACCCCCGGCACCTGCGTCGCCAGCGTGTACAGGTGCATGGACAGCGCCATGCACTGCTCTTTCAGGTGATAGGGAAACAGGTCGCCGCGCTCGACGGCCTTGTAGAACACCGCCCCGGTGAACATGATCGGCGCCGTTTCCCCGGCCGCCCGACTCACCTGCAGAATCACGCCGGTGAGAATCCCACTGATGGCGTTGGGCAGCACCACGGCGCGAATCGTTTGCCACCGCGTGGCGCCCACGTTCCAGCAGGCCTCGCGAAACGCCATGGGCACGGCCGCCAGCGCCTCCCGCGTGCTGGCAATGATCACCGGCAGCGTCATGATTGCCAGCGTCAGCGAGGCGGCCAGGACCGAATACCCCAGGCGCGCACCATAGACGAAGGCCCCCAGGCCGAACAGCGCGTGCACAATGCTCGGCACCCCGGCCAGATTGATCACCGCCAGTTGAATCAGCCGGTTCAACCAGTTGTCCCGCGCATACTCGTTCAGATAGACCGCCGCCAGCACGCCGATCGGGGCGGCCACCGCCAGGGACAACCCCACCAGGTAAACCGTCCCGACAAATGCCGGCCAGATTCCCCCCGCCCGCATGTGATCCCGCGGGATATCCAGAAGGAATTCCAGGTGGAGCGAGGGCCACGCCCGCCACAGCAGATAGCCCACAATGGCCACCAGCGGCGCCACCATGCAGCCGGCCATGACGCCCAGCACCCAGCGGGCCCGCCGTTCCGCCGCTTCCTTGCGCGCACCGTACGGACTGCGTTGAAACCGCCTCGGGGTCTCGCTCCTGTCCATGGCTCAGCGTCGGCGAATGCCGCGGACGATCAGGTCCGCCGCCAGGTTGACCGCAAAGGTGATCAAAAACAGCAGCACACCCATCAGGAACAACACGCGGTAATGATCCGATCCCGTCGGGGCCTCCCCCAGCTCGGCCGCAATGTTGGCGGTGAGCGTGCGCACCGAATCGAGGAGCCCATGCGGGATTTGCACCGCGTGCCCCGTGGCCATCAGCACCGCCATCGTCTCGCCCACGGCCCGTCCCACCCCCAGCAACACCGCCGCCAGCAATCCATTGCGCGCCGCCGGCAACAACACGCGCCAGACCACCTGCCACCGGGTGGCCCCCAGCGCCAGCGCCGCCTCCCGGTACGAGTCGGGCACCGCCTTCAACGCATCCTCCCCGATCGACACGATGATCGGCACACTCATCAAGGCCAGGATCAGTCCCCCGTTGAGCAGGTTCACCCCGATGGGCGCACCGGCATACTTGACCAGCAACGGGCTGATGACCGTCAAGCCGATGAACCCCCACACCACGCTCGGAATGGCCGCCAGCAGCTCGATCACAATCTTCAACGTCTCCCGGACCTTGCGACTGCAGAATTCGGACACGAAGATGGCCGCGCCCAGGCCAAAGGGCACCGCCAGCACCATCGCCACCAGGGTGACACTGAAGCTGCCCACAATCAGCGCCAGGGCCCCGTAGCGCACCTTGACCGCCGAGGTCGGATACCACTCCACACTGGTCAAGAACTCGCCCAGCCGCACCCGGCCGCTGAACAACACCGGCGCCGCCTCCCGGAAGACGAACACAAAAATGGCGAGCACGAAAATGACGGCACTGACGCCGCACAACCGGATCAGCACCTCCCAGGCCCGCTCCGCCCAAAGCGCCCACGCCGGACGGCCCGGGCTCGAGAATCCCCGAACCACTTCGCCGGCTGCAGAACCGACGCGATCGTTGCGTTCAGTTTCCATGGCTGGTCGTCCGCTCACTGGGCGGGATCGGGACAAACCCGTTCTCCTCCACCAACCGCTGCCCGGCGTCGCTGCGGATCCAGTCCAGGTACGCCTTCACCTCTCCGGCCGGTTCTCCGAGCACGCACATCAGCAGCGAACGCGCAATGGGATAGCGGCGAGTGACGGTGTTCTCCAGCGTCGGCGCATACGCGGGCTCGCCGGCCTTCCGAGCCACCCGGAGCATTTTCACCCGGTCGGTGGCGTACCCCATGCCGCTGTACCCAATGGCCCCGGGCGTGGCCGCCACCAGTTCCACCACCTCCTTCGATCCGTTCATGTCGTTGGAGCCGAGTTTGAAATCGCGATTCCGCAACGCGCGCTCCCGGAAGAATTCGTACGTGCCCGAACTGGATTGGCGGCTGACTCGGATGATGCGGTCGTAGCGCGGATGGGGCATCTGCACGCCCAGATCGCTCCACCGCGTGATCCGACCGCCCTCGGCGTAAATCTCCTCCAACTGTTCCAGGGTGATCTCTTCGAGCGGATTGGACGGGTGGACATACACCGCCAGAGCGTCGAAGCCCACCACAAACACCCGCACCTCCTTGCCCGTGACCGCCCGGGCTTCCTCCAGCTCTTTCGGTTTGAGATCCCGGCTGCTGTTGGCGATGTCCACCGCTCCCCGCATCAACGCCGCAATTCCCACACCCGATCCGCCACCGGAAACCTCCACGCTCACATCCGGTCGCACCTTCCGATACGCCTCCGCCCACGCCTGAGCCAGGTTCACCATCGTATCGGATCCCTTGTTCTGGATCACCTTGACCGGCCCGAGCGCCGGTCCCGAAGCCGATGGACCGCACCCGGCCCACCCCAGCAGCCCGGCGGTCAGGCAGAAGAACGCCCACCCGGCTTGAACCCGACGCTGGCCCCCGCCCGACATCCCGGTCCTCCCCATCATTCTCCCACCAGCGCCCGCGCCAGGTCCTGGACCTGCAGCCGCAGCGTTTGATACAGCTGCTCGCAGGCATCCTCCCAGCTCATGCCCTCCTTTTCCAGGGACGCCGGATCCGGCACCGTCCACTCCAGGGCCACCACCGGCGTCGGCGGGGCAGGAAAAGCCGCTCTGGCCGTCGGGTCCAGGGCCACCACCACAGCCAAATTGGGTGGTTCCAACGCTTCCCTTGCCCCGCGCGGGGGTTCGTCGGACCCGGACAGACCCCGCGCCTGCATCCAGCCCCTGGCCCGATCCTCCAACGGCCGTGGTTCCGTGCCCGCGCTCTCGAACTTCAGCTCGGCCAGTCCCAGACTCTGTCCCAGAGCCGCAGCCGTTCGGCTGCGCAGACCATGGTCTCCATCGACAAACAGGATGCGCAACGGCCCCGGTCCCCCCAGGTGCTTCCAGTACTCTCCGGTGCACATGTAAAGCGTTTCCTCACAGACGTTTTTCGCCTGATCGGAGACCCGCTCGTACCGTCGCGCGATGGTCAGCAAGGGAGTCAGCGCGGCCAACGGGATCCGCCCCTCCCGTTCTGCCGACAACAGGATGCGATTCAGCTCGCCGCGCATCCGATCCACCCGGTCCTCGATCACCATCGTGCGCCGCGCCTGTTCGGCATCCTGCCGCAGGAAAGCGTCCACCGCCGCGTGCAACATTGAGATGGCCACCTGCGCAATCTCGGTGAACTTGTCCGGCGCCGGCACCCCCTCCAGGTCCGCAATCTTCAACACCTGCCGGGCAATGCTCTCGGCGTAGTCCCCGATCCGCTCCAACTCCGCATTGATCTTGATGGTGGCGTAGGCGAATCGAAGATGCCGGCCGGCCGGCTGCTGCCGCACCAGAAACTCCAGACACAGATGGTCGATCTCCTTCTCGAGCTGGTCGATGCGCTGGTCGCGCACGATCACCGCGTAGGCCTTCTGCCGGTTGCGCTCCAACAACGCTTGCAGGCTCGTCTTCAGGGCCGTTTCCGCCAGCTCGCCCATCGTGCGAACCCTGGCCTGGATTTCGGCGATGTCCTGCTGGAGCATGGCGTCCAGCAGGGCGCCCGAGGACCGGCCCCCGGCGCTGTCCGTGCTCTGGGTCATGGCATGGTTTCCTTTCCGGTGAGGTGGTCGCGCATGCGAATGCCATGCCCATTACCCCAAATCCCCACACCCTGTCCATCCGAAATCTGTCACCGCACTGTAACACAACCGCTGCCCCCACGTCACAGCCCCCTGCGAAGGTATCCATGGAGAAGCATGACAACCATCGACAACCAAGCGACCGCGACCATGAAAAAACTCACCCCACCCCCTGCGCAGCCCCCGGTTCCGGCCGACCCGCGGCTCAAGTGGGGCGACCGCGCTCTCCTTCGGCTGGTTTGGAAGTCCGTCCGGGCGGTCAGCGCTCACGTGCCCCCGTTGCGCATCCGTCTCCCCGGGGGGCCCGACCCACGGCAGCTGCTGGCTCTGCTGACCTTCTGTTACAGCACCGGGATTTACGCGACCGAAGACATCGAGTACGCCGCACGACAGGGCCGACTTCCCCCGGGTCTGGTACCCCGCAGCGGTTTGACGGCCGACCTGCTCCGCGCCTTCCGCCGGGCCAACCGGCCATGGATCGAGGAAAGCCTGGCTCGCGTGTTTGCCCGTCTGCCGGAAGCAGCCGCCTGGTTCACGACCGCCGCGGAAAACGCGCTTCCGCCCGAACGACACCTGGAGGCCTGTCGCCGCGCCGCCCGGCGCGCCGTGGAACTGGCCACCCTCTTCGACACCGCCCTGGCCGACTGAACGAACGCCGCTTTCCGGCGCTTCGCCGGTCTGGAAACGTTCCTCTCCGGAGATCGTCGGTCCGGGTTGCGAGTTGCCGTCGTGCCCGGCACCCTGCGTGCCCGCACCCCTGCTGTCTCATACGTGGAATCCAAACGCCGGCCGAGAGCACGACTTTCTCCCCTCTTGACCGAATCGGCTCATCTCGGAGCCGCGCCGCTCGGATGGTTCCCGCCATCGGGTCCGATGAGATTCCTGGCTTCTGCCGTTCGCTTGAAAAGCGCATGGGCGGGCAGCTGGCGGGCCAGAGGCGGATCAGAGGGGCCGGGCGGTGATGGCGGCCCCGGAAGTGGTGCTGGGCCCTCCGGGCCGGATGCAGCCGGAGTTGCAGACGAGTTTTGTGGCGCCGGGCCCGGAGGTGCTGCCGCCTGGGGAAGATGGCTCCCTCATGCGAGAGGGCTGCGCATATGCAGTCCGGGATCGAAGGACCGGCTGGAGCGGTTGAGGACCGCCGGGCCGTCAGATCGGGCCGGTTGGCGTCGGGCGGACCGGGAGGTAGGAGGTCCCGGGGAGGTGCACGCGGCAGACCCACCCCCGTGTTGAGCCACGGGGTCGGGGTGGTGACGCACGATTTGGAGTTTCCGGGCGCTGCAGCGTGGTTCGGCCGCCCCGTCGTCGGGCTGGGCACCGCGAACAATTGGACCGGGCGCCGGTACGTGTGGTGCCCGGACGTGAACGGAACCTGGGACGCTGCCGGCGGCGTGGAGGGCCGGCTCCGGGGCCGCGTGATCGATGAGGGGGAGGTGGGTACGCAGTTTGGTCCTTTCGCCGGCAACAGCAACATCTGCCACCTGCTCTTTGCGATCCGCCAGCAGAAAGACCGCGCCCTGAACACGGCCGCCTCGTCGAGCCATTTTGCGTCACCACCTTGGCGGCCGGGCAAGAATCCGTTCTGGTTCTCGTGCGCGCAGACCCCGCCCCTCTCGCCTGCCCGGGCATTGAACGAGCCATGCGTTTGGAAAAGCGCACAAGCAGGCGACGAATGTGGGAGCGCCGTTTTCCGGGGGGCAGCCTTCCGTGGGCCGGGAGTTGCTCTGCTGTTGCTGCACCAGAGAAGCCTGCTCGTCGGTGCCGCCGCGTCGCTCATGCGGGGCAGGGATGCACAAGTTTTTTCGAGCGGGTTTGGCCGCGCGCCCGGGGCAGCGTGTTCGGCGCCAACGCTCCTTCATCTCAGTTGGCCGCGCAGCAGGATCAGATAGGTCAGCAACAGCGCCGCCAGGAGATAGCTGAGCCACCCGATTTCCCGGCCCCGGCCGGAAAGGAGTTTCAGGACGGGATGAGTGACAAGACCCAGCGCCAGGCCGTCGGCAATCGAGTAGGACAGGGGGATGCCCAGAACCATCAAGAAGGCCGGGATGGCCTCCGTGGGATCATCCCAGGCGACCCTGGTGACCTGTCGCAGCATCAAGGCGCCCACAAACACCAACGCCGGAGCGGTGATCGGGGGATAGCTGCCCACCATGGCGGCCAGAGGTTCGAACACCAGTGCCGCCAGGAAGAGTGCCGCGACCACCAGGCCCACCAAACCCGTACGTCCGCCCTGGGCGACGCCCGCCGCGCTTTCGACGTAGCTGGTGACGGTGCTGGTGCCGAGTAACGCGCCGGCCACGGTGCCGACCGCGTCGGAAATCATGGCCTGGCGCGCCCGGGGCAGGCGGTTGTCCTGCATCAGGCCCGCCTGCTCGCAGACTGCGATCAGGGTGCCGATGGCATCGAACACGAACATGAACAGCAGGACCCCGATCAGCGGCAGGATCTCTGGAGCCAACGCCCCGCGCCAGTCCAGTTGCAGCCAGGTCGGAGCCAGGGATGGCGGGGGCGCCACCAAGCCAGCAGCGGGCTCGAACCGTGTCGCCAGAAGCGAATTCGCGACCTCGGGCGTTTGCTGCCAGGCCGGGGGCAGATGACGCATCAGCCCATGCCCTGCCCACGCCAGCGCCGTTCCCAGCAGCATGCCCCAAAGAATGGCACCGGGAATCCGCCGCGCCGCCAGGATAGTGGTCAACCCCAGGGCGGCAAAGAAAACGAGGATGTCGGGGGAGGCCAGGTGCGCGTTCAGCTTCACCGCGGTGGCGGGGTCTTTCACGATGACGCCCGCGTTTTGCAGCCCGAGGAACGCAATGAACAACCCGATCCCCGCGGTGAGCCCGTATTTCAGGCTGGGGCTGATCGCGTGGAAGATGAGTTCCCGCAAGCCGGCCAGGGACAACAGGAGAAACAGGATGCCGGACCAGAACACGGCGCCCAGGGCCACGCGCCACGGCTCGCCCGCGCCCGTGGCTGCTGCCACCGGGATCACCGTGAGCACAAAGAAGAAGTTCTGTCCCATGCCCGGGGCCTGGGCGATGGGGTAGCGTCCGTAAAGGGCCATCAGAGCCGTTGCCAGGGCGGAGGCGACGCACGTGGCGGCCATGACGGCTCCGAAGTCCATGCCCGTGGGCTGGCCGAGGAGGCGACCCGACAGCACCGCCGGCTGCACGACGATGATGTAGGCCATCGTCATGAAGGTGGTCAGCCCGGCGACGATCTCGCGGCGCAACGTGGTTCCGCGCGCGCTCAGTTCGAACCAGCGATCCAGGGCTTCCTTCATGGTTTTACGGGTGCAGGTTGGAGGACATCGATCGGCATCCCGCGCCAGTTGCGGCGCACCTGAGAAATACCCCGGGCCGGCCCGCAGGGGAAGAGCATCCCTTTGAAGCCCGGACCGAATCGGGCCCCTCGAGCCTGCGGGGCGCAGGGAGCAGGATGCAGGGGCCGCGCGGTCCTGAGATGGCGCACAGCAGAACTGCGAAAGCTGCCGAGGAACGGGCCCTGGGAGTCTCTTGCCCCGCCCCGCTCCGCCCCTTGGAGCGGGCCGGAGGCGACCGCCGGCTCCCGGCCTGTTTTTGGCTTTCAGCAGCGTGCTTCAGGTTGCGTTGGCAGGGAAAGGAAAGGGCGGCGCGGGGACTTGCCCGTGCCGCCCGAGGGAATCCCATGCCCGGGTTATTTCCGGACCGAGAAACGGTAGATGATGGTGTTCTTGTATTCCTGGCCCGGTTTCAGCACCACGGAGGGAAAGTGGGGTTTGTTGGGTGAATCAGGGAAGTGCTGGGGTTCCATGCAGAAGCCGTTCCGGTGTTGATAGACCCAGCCGTACTTCCCCCGGAGCGTGCCGTCGAGGAAGTTGCCGGAATAGAACTGCAAGCCGGGCTCGGTGGAGAGCACCTCGAGGACGCGCCCGGTGGTGGGTTCGTAGACACGCGCGTGCAGCGCCAACCGGCCGGGTTTCTTGTTGATGACCCAGTTGTGGTCGTAACCGCCGCCGAAGCGGAGTTGTTCGTCGTCCTGATGGATGCGGGCCCCGATGGCGGTGGGTTTGCGGAAATCGAAGGGTGTGCCCTGCACGGGTCGCAGCTCGCCCGTGGGGATCAGGGTCTCGTCCACGGGCGTGAACCGATCGGCGTTGATGTACACGATGTGCCCGAGGATGTCGCCGTGGCCGGCCAGGTTGAAGTAGGAATGCTGGGTGAGATTGACGATGGTGTCCTTGTCCGTGGTGGCATGGTAGTCGAGTCGCAGGCCGTTGTCGCGGGTCAGGGTGTAGGTGGCGGTGACGTGCAGGTTGCCCGGGTACCCTTCCTCTCCGTCAGGACTGAAATAGCTGAGGACCAGTTGGGGGCCCTGGGGGGTCACCTCGGCTCGCTCGACCTTCCAGACCACCTTGTCGAAGCCCTTGATGCCGCCGTGCAGGTGGTTGGGACCGTTGTTGGTGGCCAGCTGATAGGTCACGCCGTTGAGGGTGAACCGGCCACGGGCAATCCGGTTGCCGTAGCGGCCAATGAGGCAGCCGAAGTAGGGCGATTCCTTTTCGTATTCGGCAAGGGTGTCGTACCCCAGGACGACATCCCCGAACTGACCGTTTCGATCCGGCACTTTCAGGGAGAGCACGATGCCGCCGTAGTTGATGATGCGGGCTTCGACGCCGTTGGCGTTGCGCAGGGTGAAGACCTCGACGGATTGGCCGTCGCGGGTGGTGCCGAACGGGGCGCGGGTCAAGGAGGGCCGCGCCGTGGGCGCGGTTTGGCATGCTGTGAAAAGCCCTAGGCAGATCCCCAGGGCGGATGCAACAATCAAGGGCTGTGTTTTCATGGGTTCGAACTGCGGTTCCATGCGTTTGGGTTTCGGGTGACCGCTCGACGCGAGCGGGCGGACAAAATCATTTCTGGCCATAATAAGCGTTGGGCCCGTGCTTGCGCAGGAAATGTTTTTCCAGCAGGGGCCGCGCCACGGGCTGCAGCCGCGGCCGGATCCGCAGGGTTTCACTGGCGAGGCGGGCGACGAATTCGAGCACGACGGCATTGTGCACCGCCTCGTGGACGTCCCGGCCCCACGTGAAGGGGCCGTGGCTGGCCACCAACACGGCCGGTTGTTGCAGGGGGTCGCGGTTGCGGAAGGTCTCGACGATCACGTGGCCGGTGTTGGCCTCGTAGTCGCGGCGGATTTCCTCGGGTTTCATGGCCCGGGTGCAGGGCACCTCGCCGAACCAGTAATCGGCCTGGGTGGTGCCGTAACAAGGGATGGGCCGGCAGGCCTGGGCCCAGGCCGTGGCGTAGAGGCTGTGGGTGTGAACCACGCCGCCCACCTGCGGGAAGGCGCGGTAGAGCACCAAATGCGTCGGGGTATCCGAACTGGGACGCAGTCGGCCCTCCACGACCTGGCCGGTTTCCAGGCTGACGACGACCATGTGTTGCGGCTTCATTTGGTCATAGGGCACGCCGGAGGGTTTGATGACCACCAGGCCGCGTTGGCGATCCACGGCGCTGGCGTTGCCCCAGGTTTGAATCACCAATCCTTCCCGCACCAGTTGCAGGTTGGCCTCGCAAACCGCGCGTTTCAGTTCGTTCAGGGACATGGACATCCGAAACGGTGGAAAGGGCTCGGTTATTGCAATGCCAGGACCACCACCGAACGCGGCGGCAGGGTGACTGCGAACCCGTTTTCCGTAAGCCGGGCCTCGTGGAACGGCACCGGACGCACTCTGTCCGGGCGGTCGAACGTGTTGTGGGCCTGGACGCTGTGGGCCGTGAGCAGCCGGCCCTGCACGCGGGAGGGTCGGGCGCCGCGAAGCTCGGCCGTCAACGAGGCGGGTTGATCCGGATGGAGATTGCAGAGGCTCACGTGGATGACCCCTTCGGCGTTGCGGGAGGCGGAAACGTTGAGCCCGGGGATGCGGTGATCCTGGTAGACGTAGTCCGCGCATTCCAGATCGGTGGGCAGGAGCGTGGCGTCGTGATGGACGGTGTACATCTCGAAGACGTGGTAGGTGGGGGTGAGGATCATCCTCTCCTTGTCGGTAAGGATCATGGCCTGCAGGACGTTGACGGTCTGGGCGATGTTGGCCATGCGCACGCGTTCGCAGTGTCGGTTGAAGATGTTGAGCGTCAGGCCGGCGATGAGGGCGTCGCGCATGGAGTTCTGCTGGTAGAGAAAGCCCGGATTGGTGCCGGGTTCCACGTCGGTCCAAATGCCCCATTCGTCCACGATGAGTCCGACGCGTTTCTCGGGGTCGTAGCGGTCCATGATTTCGCTGTGGCGACGGATGAGGGTGTCCATCTCGAGGGCGCGGCGCAGGGCGCCGTGGTATTGGTCTTCGCCGAACTGGGTGGCGGAGCCTTTCCGTCCCCAGTTGCCGGTGGGGATGGTGTAGTGATGGAGGGACAGGCCGTCCATGCGGCGACCCACGCGCTGCATCAGCACTTCGGTCCACCGATAATCGCCGCCGTTGGGGCCGCAGGCGATCCGGTAGATGCGGTTGCCGCTGTAGTTTTTGACATAGGTGTTGTACTGGCGGAAGAGGTCACTATAGTACTCGGGGGTCATGTTGCCGCCGCAGCCCCAGTTTTCGTTGCCGATGCCGAAATAGCGCAGCCGCCAGGGTGCCTGCCGTCCGTTTTGGCGGCGCCAGTTGGCCAGGGTGGAGTTGGCGTCACTGGTCATGTACTCGATCCATTCCATCATCTCCTGGGGCGTGCCGGAGCCGACGTTGCCGGCGATGTAGGGTTCGGCGCCGAGTTGTTCGCACAGGTCCATGAACTCGTGCGTCCCGAAATGGTTGTTTTCGATGACGCCGCCCCAGTGGGTGTTGATGCGCGCGGGCCGCTGGGCCCGCGGTCCGACGCCGTCTTTCCAGTGGTATTCATCGGCGAAGCAACCCCCCGGCCAGCGCAGGACCGGCACCTTGATCTTGCGCAGGGCCTCAACGACGTCGTTGCGAATGCCGCGGGTGTTGGGGATGGGACTGTCTTCGCCGACCCAAAAGCCCTCGTAGATGCAGCGACCGAGGTGCTCGGCGAAGTGCCCGTAGATCATCCGGCTGATGGTGTGCCGGCCCTGGTCGGCGTGAATGACCAGGCGATTGGTGGTCTGAGCCGCCAGTGGGGTGGGCAGGGCGCCGCCACCGATCAAGCCCGCCAGAAGAAAAAGAGTCGGGAAAGGTTTCATGGTGTTTCGATCGAAGCACATTGCCCGGTTGCCAGGTTGTGATTTGATCCACCGGCTCGGACCTTTGCCTCAGCCGGTGACACCGCGGGCGCGGTTGCGGATGTCCAACAGCGTTTTCATCACGTCGTACAGGTTGCCCGTCCACTCGCGGGTGCCGAACGCGTCGTGGAGGGTGCGGTAGAGGGGATAGAGTTTTTGATACACCTCGTGCGCGGCCGGGTTGGGCTTGAAGACGCGGGGTTTGAGCCCGGTCATGGCCTTTTGGGCCGAGGCATAATCCTTGTGGACTCCGGCGACGACGGCGCCGGCGATGGCCGCCCCCAGGGCACAGGTTTGGGCCGACCGGCTGATTTTCATGGGTCGGCCGGTCACGTCCGCGTAAATCTGCATCACCAATGGGTTCTTCTCGGCGATGCCGCCGCAGTTGATGATCTGCTCGACTTTCACGCCGTATTCTTCGAAGCGGTTGATGATGGTCAGGGCGCCGTAGGCGGTGGCTTCGATGAGGGCGCGGTAGATTTCGCCCGGGGTGGTGTAGAGCGTCTGCCCCAACAGCAGGCCGGTCAGCCGCTGATCCACCAGAATGGTGCGGTTGCCGTTGTTCCAGTCCAGGGCCAGCAGACCGGATTCGCCGGGCTTGAGCTTCGCGGCGGCGCGGGTGAGGGCCTCGTGAGAACCGGCCCTGGGGCCACCCGGCTGGATGTAGTTGACGAACCAGTTGAAGATGTCGCCCACGGCGGACTGGCCGGCCTCCAGCCCGTAGTAGCCGGGCAGGATCGAACCGGGCACGATGCCGCAAAGGCCGGGAATGTCGGCCAGGGGCTGGTCCTGGGGCACGACCATCATGTCGCAGGTACTGGTGCCGATGATTTTGACGAGGATGCCGGGGGCGATGCCGCTTCCGACGGCGCCGAGGTGGGCGTCAAAGGCACCGACGGCCACGGGGATCCCTGCCGGCAGGCCGGTCCGCCTGGCCCAGGCGGGCGTGAGAGTGCCCACGGCGCGATCGATGGTGTGGGCCTTGGGCCGAAGCCGGCTGCGCAGGTCGGCCAGCTTGGGATCCAGCTTGCCGAGAAATTCCGCGTCCGGATAGCCGCCCCAGGCGTCGTTGTACATGGCCTTGTGCCCGGCGGCACAGATGCCCACGGTGATCTGATCGGGATGTTCCGTGCCGGTGAGGGCCGCCGGGACATAGTCGGCCAGCTCGACCCAGGTATACGCCGCGTCGAAGACCTCCGGGGCGGTGCGCAAGCAGTGAAGGATCTTGCTGAAGAACCATTCACTGGAGTAGGTGCCGCCGCACTTGGCCAGGTAATGGGGCCGGATCTGCCGGGCCAGCGCGGTGATTTCCGCTGCTTCCGCCACGCTGGTGTGGTCCTTCCACAGCCAGGCCATGGCGGCGAGGTTTTTGGCGAATTTCTTCTGGAACGCCAGCGGCTGGCCGTTGGCGTCCACGGGCAGCGGAGTGCTGCCGGTGGTATCGACGCCGATGCCGACCACCTGCTCGGGTTTGAAGCCGCGGACATTCCGCCGGGCCTGGGCCAGGGCCTGGCGGATGGTGATTTCCGCACCCTTCAGGTAATCCGCCGGGTGCTGGCGGGCCAGGTTGGGATCGCGCGACAGCAGGACGCCGTGGGTCCCGTGCTCGTATTCCCAGACGGCGGTGCCGACTTCGCGGCCGTTGGCCGTGTTGACGATGAGGGCGCGCACCGAATTGGTGCCGTAGTCGAGACCGATGGTGTAGGTGGCGCTCATGGTGGTTCCAGCAACGGGTGAGGGTTCAGGCGAGGAACCCGTGTTTGAGACCGTAGGCGACCTCGTTCCACTCGAGTTCGCGTTTGAACTCGCGCAGTCGGGTCTGGGCATCGATCACGAGGAACTCGACGCCGGCGATGGCGGCGAAATCTTCGAGCATTTCCGTGGTGACGGCCTGGCTGAAGCCGGTGTGATGGGCGCCACCGGCATAGATCCAGGCCGCCGCCGCCACGGCCAGATTGGGACGGGGCTGCCAGACGGCGCGGGCGACCGGCAGTTTGGGCAGCGGCTTTTCGGGGGCAATGACGTCCACCTCGTTGACCACCAGGCGGAAGCGGTTGCCCAAATGGATGATGGAAGCGTTGACCGCCGGGCCGGGCGGCGTGTCGAACACCAACCGGACCGGATCTGCTTTGCCGCCGATGCTCAGGGGATGGATCTCACAACTGGGCTTGCCCTTGGCGATGCTGGGGCAGATCTCCAGCATGTGGGCCCCGAGCACGGCGGGACGTTTGGGGTTGAGGTGATAGGTGTAATCCTCCATGAACGAGGTGCCCCCTTTCAGGCCGCTGGCCATCACTTTCATCGCGCGAACCAGCGCACAGGTCTTCCAGTCGCCCTCGGCCCCGAAGCCGTAACCCTCGGCCATGAGCCGTTGGACAGCGATGCCGGGCAGCTGGGTCAGGCCGTGCAGGTCTTCGAACGTGTCCGTGAATCCCTTGAATCCGCCCTGCCGCAGAAAGGCGCGCAGGCCGGCCTCGATGCGGGCGGCGTCGCGCAGCGACTGGTGCCGGGGACCGTTTTTCCGCAGCTCGGGCGCCACTTTGTACTGTTTCTCGTAGTCGGCAATGATTTCGTCCACCTCGCTTTCCGGGGCGGCCTGGACACATTGGACGAGGTCACCGACGCCGTAGCCGTTGACGGAGTAGCCGAACTGCATCTGGGCGGCGACCTTGTCTCCCTCGGTGACGGCCACCTCGCGCATGTTGTCGCCGAAGCGGCAGAAACGGGCCCCCTGCCAGTCGTGCCAGGCCGCGGCGGCGCGGCACCATGCCGCCAGGCGCTCGTGCACCTCGCGGTCTTCCCAGTGGCCGACGACGACTTTGCGGTTCAACCGCATGCGGCTCATGATGAAGCCGTGTTCCCGGTCGCCGTGGGCCGCCTGGTTCAGGTTCATGAAATCCATGTCAATCGTGGACCAGGGCAGGTCGCGATTGAACTGCGTGTGCAGATGAGCGATGGGCTTGCGCAGGGCTTTCAGGCCGTTGATCCACATCTTGGAGGGCGAGAAGGTGTGGCACCAGGTGATCAGCCCGATGCAGCGGCTCTCCTGGTTGGCCGCCTGGCAGAGCCGGGTGGCTTCCTCGGGGGACTTCACCACGGGTTGGAAGCGCACGCGCACGGGGATGACCGGGGACTGGTCCAGGGCCGCCGCCACTTTCTGGGCGTTGGCCGCGACCTGCTCCAGGGCGGCCGGTCCGTACAGGTGCTGACTTCCAGTGACAAACCAGACTTCGAATTCTTTCAGGTCGATCATGGGTGACTGGGTTGAAGGGTTGGACATGTGGATTGGGAGGTCACTGGGCGAGTCGAATGGCATCGGGGGTATCTTCCCCGAGCCGGTTGAGGACAAGCTTTTCGAGGCCGGCGGCGACCAGGCCGGCGGCCCGGTGGCGTGCGGCGGTCTCCACGTAAATCTGGCCGAACCGGGCCCACAAGGCCCCCTGCCGCACGCGTTGCGCGAGGTACTCCACCACGGAGGTCGGCAGCTCGGTCAGCATGCCGGTCAGGACCACGCGTTGGAGTCCGAGGATGTTCAAAGCCCCGGCGATCACGACGGCCGTCGCATCCAGCGTGCGGCTCAGCCAGGGTTCCAGCCCGCGCTCCTGCACGCGCTGTCGCAGAGCCGCCCAGGTCCGCGGCGCCTGCGGGACGGCCTCGGCAAAACTTTCGAGCAACCCGCGCAACGAGACGAGTGTCTCCAGACAGCCCACCGCCCCACAGCCGCACCGACGCGGGTTACCCGCCACGGGCGTGTGCCCCAGCTCCCCCGAAACCGGCAGCGGGTTTGCCGGCAGTCTGCCGTGGACCAGCACGGCGCCCCCGACGCCCTCGCCAAAATCGACCAGGAGAAAGTCGTCGTGGTCGGGATGGACACGGCGGTGGCCCAGGGCCAGGGCCTGTTCCTCCTGCATGAGTACGACGGGAGCCTGCCAGATCTCGGCGGCAACACGGCGCAGGTCCACCGTCTCGGTCCAGTGCAGGTTGGGCGAGTACACCACACGGCCGCGCTCCGCATCCAGCAGGCCGGGGACACTGATCAGCACGCCCCAGGGGTCCGGCAGCGGCAACGCGCGCGCGGCTTCGGCCAGGTTGCGTGCCCACTCGGTGGCCGTTTTCCCCGTGGGCACGCTGGTTTCCCAAACATCGGCGCCGGTAAACCCCAGGCTGAAACGGCCGAGGCTGGTCTGAGTTACGTCCAACTGGATGGCCAGAAAGCGCGGCAGAGATTGATTCAGCCGCACCAGCACTCCCGGACGACCCAGCTTGCGCCGTCGTTCGATACCCGGACCGACCATGCGCGACCTGGCGGGTCGGCGCAGTTCCTCCAGCACGCCCGATCGGAGCAGCTCTTGCACGATTTTGCCGCAGGTGGGCTGGCTGAGGCCGAGCGACTTGGCCAGCTCGGCGCGCGAGGCGGTGCCCAGTTGTTGCAACCGGGTCAACAGGGCCAGTTTGTTCATCCGGCCCATATGAGCGGGCACAACGATCATAACCTCCGAGGGCCTCCTCCCATCACGCCGGCTTCCAGAACGGGCGATCCACTCCCTGTGGGCCTTCCGACGGGCCTGCCGGGCCTCCATGGCCGTGGCGGTCGAGCGGCCTTTGCGTGGCGGGTGGCTCGCATTGCACCAATTCCTTAACAAAGCCAATTATTTGCCGGCAAGCGCGAAAATTCCGAGCCTTGTCCGATGGTTGGCGAGGTACCGGGACTGCTCCGGAGCCCCGCGCGTGACGGACGGGCCGCGGTTCACCGAGGACCTGTGGCCAGCAGAAGAAGGTCTGGCAGCGGTCACGTTCGCGCTGCGGTAGTTGGCACTGCCCGGGCAAGGACAGACGCGCTTCTCGGCGACACGATGTGGCACCGCCAGAACGCCGCCAGATGTCTGGCAAGGCGGTTTCACACGTGCGGGTGGAAAGATCCGGCCCTGGTCCGGCCCGCGCAGCTTTCATTCGGCCCGCATCGAGATTTTCCGGAGAGCATTTCCGCCCGGCCTGCCGGGTGCTCCTGCCCCCATGTTGGTCCCGCCGCCGCCAATCGTTCCGAAATCGCCCAGGGCCCGGTTCGACAACCTTGGACGGCCGCTGCCCCCGATGGTGGCGTGGGAAACGCCGGCAGCGGCTGCGTGGACCCCACTGCCCCGTTGACGTTCGGCACGCCGGCCGTGGGCGCGAGCCGGAAGGACCCGGATATTGTTCACGCGCAACTCCAGGGCCGGGTTGTTGGTGCTGCTGATAGAATCCACGCTCGTGTTCCGCACTCAGCCCGCAAACTGCGGGAACGCCCCGGGGAGTGAGCCTCCCTACCGTGCGGCATTGACCCTGGTCGGCCCGTCGACGGCGAATGTGCGGGTGAACAAATTGCCGGGGTTCGGGAACTGCGCCAGACCGGGGTAGCCGCCGATTAAGCCTCCGGTCGGCAGCGGGCCGGTGAGCCCTGCCGCATCTGCACTGGCGGCGTGAATGACATACGCAGAAGGGCGGGTCGGTGGGCGGGGCGTCAACGCGACGAATGGGCTCCAACCGTCCGTCCACCTACAACGTTCGAGCCGACCCCTCGCGCCAGGGATCAGCGCGGTGCCCAGGCGCAGGGGCGGGACGAACGACCCGTGGGTCGCCGGCACCGCCGTCAGGGTCGCCGTGGAGGAAACCGGCCCGTCGCCCGGGTCACCGGCAGCGGCGCGGTTGAACGTTTGGCCCCGGAAGTCGTGGCGGCCGTTGTCCGGCGTGCCGTTTTCCTCGAGCCGGCCCTGGTAGGTGAAGGCGCTGTCCTGGGCGGGGCAGGTTGAGAGTTGAGGGAGTAAAGGCGAGACCATCAAGAGCTTGCCGTCCTGCGCATGGTCGGTGTGCCTTTCATTGGCATAGCCAACGTGAGGGTCGTTGCCCGAGGATTTTGAAAAAAGGGGACGCCAGCGCCGGTACGATCCTCATGGCTCAAGCCGCAGGCGTAAGAAAACCCGCGCCGCTGTGGTTGGAACCCATTGCGTCATGACGCCGCTGAGACCCGGCAGAGTGCCGGTCCAGTCCTGCCACGTCAGCAAGTTGGTGGAGCACTCGACGACATAGGTCGGGTTGGAGAATCCCTGCCAGCTCAATTCCACGGCGTTGGCGGATGGCAGCGGGCGCGCCCGCAGACGCGGGTCGACGTATGGCGCGTCGGTCTGCACGACCGGCGCGCCGAGGATTTCCCACTTCGTGCCGGAGTTGAACGTGGGCGGAATGGTGTGAAACGTCCCGCCGGAATACGGCAGGACCGAGGGGGCGTTTTCGGGCCTGAGCCACCAGACCTCGATGCCGCTGAGGCTGTCGTGCTCGAAGAAGGTGATTTCGAGGGTGTGATCGCCCGCACCCAGATGACACCAGCCCTCCTGCCAATCGAACCATGGTTCCTCGTGGTTGTCCACCACTCGCTCGCCATCGATCCAGATCTCCGAGCCGTCGTCGGAAATGGTGCCGAACCCGTGAAGACCGGCCTTGGTTACGTGCAAAAAGCCCGTCCAGCGGGCCGAACAAAGCCCGTTACCAACGGGGTTCCAGTCGCCGAAGCGCGAGCCATTCCAGAAATCGAAAACGCTGTTGGTGCGCGTGCTGACCAGCGTCAACCCGTCGAACGCGATGCGGGTGCTCACGACGCCGTAACCGGAGTAGTAACGACCCACGAGGCCGTCAACGGCCCCGGCGGATCCGGGCAGAGTCAGCGATCCAAGTATGAGAAGGGTGTAGAGGCCGTCTGTGCTTTTCATTGTGAACGGTGTGGTGGCCGGGAAACGCTTTTACTCGAAGGAACGGAAGCGGCGGTGCAGCTGCGTCGGCACGTGGGCCCGGACGGTGACCGGGTGCATCCGACTGCCGCGAGCTCTGGTCGAAGAGCCGGTGCCCGGGTGGAGGGGCGCTTGCCAGAACCGATGCGTGCCGGCATCGGGCCACTGCCCCGGAACCTCCGGACTGGTGATCGCCGGGGCAGCTGCGGCTCCGATGATTCCATGTGTCGCACCAGGGGTGCGTGTGGAAGGCTGGCAGGGCGAGAACGACATATGCGGCTCGAAAGTGGGGCTCTCGTCGAGTTGCGGACGCCCTCCTGCCCCGAAAAAGGCCGCGCGGAAATCCAGCAACAACGCGAACCGGCCACTGACCGTTCCTGCCACGGTATTGACCGGAGCCCTGGCGGCGAAAAACGTGCCGCCCGTGGCCGTAAAGCCGGGGGCGGATTGAAACGTGCTCCAGCCAGGTCACGAGCCCGGGGCCGCAGCCTGGGTCGTCGGAGCGGGCGACGGCCGGATCTTGGTTGTACGACCGTTTGGAACCGTCAACGCCACAAACTGGAAGCAGGATGAAGCCAGTCATGGTTCAGTCCGTCCTGGAAGGCGGGCGACCGCAGTTTCCTCCCCGGTCCGATATTCTGTGGAGGGGGCGCCCTTGGTCAGGCCCGCGGGCCGGCCCGGGGGACCTGGATCGCCGCGCGGGCCAGTTCAAGTCGTGGTTGGTTGGTCCTGGATTTTTTGACTGCGGGTGGCTACTGGCCAACGGGGTCGGTGTCAGCCTGCACAGTCGCTTCGGCTTGATATGTTTGGCGAATGATGTGATTTAGACACACTTGCACTTCAGAATCAACGACTTCTTGGGCCTTGATGATGCTCCTGTGCCCTGGAAAGGTCGGACACGGGAGACTGCCCATGTTGGCACAGGGAGGGGGAATCCGGCAGGAGTCTCGGCGTTTCGCAGAGGCGCCCGACGCCGATTTGTGAAAAGAAGGTGCAGGGCCGATTGGAGCCCGAGGGGGGCAACCGCGAGCGGGGTGCAACGTTTCTTGGCGCACATCGTGAGGCAGGGGCGGTCCATCTCGTCCCGGATCCGGCTGATCGCTGGGCCTGCCGATCCGGCCAGAGTTGGCTGCAACTGCAATGACTCGGGTTCCATGTGTGACCTTGCCGGCAGTGGGCGCCGCCGGGTTGGGTCGGGCCGAGCCTTTGTGGGAGTTGTTGTCCAACCGGGTCGGTGGGTTCCGAACGTCGTTGCCCACCTGGCCACGGCTCTGGCCTGGGCTCCGGCTGGAAGGGGTTCGGCTTTGTATGGGGAGTGGGGGCCGGCTTTCACCACTCGGTTGGAGCCCAAGGGTCGCGCTCCTTGTGCGGGAGGACCGAGCCGCCGTTGCGCGATTCGATGACGGGCGTTGATCGTTGGAGTCATTCGGTGTGAGCTCCTTTTGGGTTCGTCGCCGTTCCACCAGGGGACCCGGTAGGCAGGCCGGGATGGCGGTGGCGATGGAGCGTGGAGCACGGGGCGGACGGGCGGTGAATTCGGCCAGGGGCAGGATCGCGGCCTGCTCGAGGGATCATTGGATCAGGGCTCGCGCGCAGCCCCGCGTTGGCCTGTGAGGGGTGAAGTTGCAAACGGAGTTCGCTCGGCCTTCGTCGTCGCGCGAGCGGCAGGTGTGGTGTGGCGGATTGGCAGGGAGTGGAAGTTCTTCCGGTTGGTTTTTTGGAGCTTCCCGGTTCCGATCGCGTGCCCGGAAGACGATCCAGGGCCCGCCCTCAGTCGTCCCGAAGAGGGCAGACGGTTGCTCTCGCCCGCCGTGGTCCCAACGCTTCCCTCGAATCTGAGATTGCAGGGACTCAGGCGGTTTGCGAGGGTAGGGAGTGCGGAGGCAGCCCTGGGTGATGGATTATGGCGGTGTCTTGGGATGAGGCGTGGCGGCCCGGCTTACGGTGGGCAGGTCTGGTGCTGGCGGGGACCGCGGCGATCCTGGGTACGGGCATGCTGCTGTGTTGGGGGGTCGGCCGGCCGGACTGGATGCTGTGTTTCTCGCATGATTTTCCGGCGGCTCCCAAGGGGGCCTTGACCTTGGGGCTGCTGGGCGGGGCGCTGGTCTGCCGGTTTTGCACCTCGGGTCCGGCGACTCGAAGCGTGCCCGGTCTGTCGTTGGCCTGTCTTTCCGGTTTGGTGGTGGCCTGGGGTTATCTGGAGGTGGCGCTGGGCCGCCCCGGGTGGGTGGAAGCCCGCCTGGGGCTCGAAGCGGGGGGAATGGCAGAAGCGGTCCTGCCGCCGTTGGTGCGATTTGGGTTTGCCGGGTTGGCCAGTTTGTTGGTGGGCTCGGTGACCGGCTGGCCGCGCAGCGTTTGGGCCACGGCTGCCTCGGCCACGGCAGCGATTCTTGCGTCGGTCCAGTTCGTGATGCTGACGGGCTGGTTGTACGCGGTGCCGGGACTGGATCGAGACATCCTGCGGCCGCCCAGTTTTCTGGGGATGGCCGCGGGTCTGTGTCTTTCGCTGGGAGTTGTGATGGCCGGGGGGCCGGAGCGGATTCCCCTTCGATGGTTTTGGTGGCCGACACACCGGGCGCACTTGCTGCGGGCGTTCGTGCCGTGGACGGTGGGGGTGGTATTGGCCTGCGTGGGGCTGCTGCAGTGGCTGGGGTTTCACGGGACCGTAACCGAGCCGGTGCAGCAGTTTTTGTTGTTGGTGCTGCCGCCGGTGCTTGTGTTGGGAGCCGGGCTGTGGGTGGCGGACCGGGCGGGAGCCCGAGTGGATGCCCTGGAGAGCTCGTTGCGCCGGGCGGCTTTGACGCTGGAAGAGCGGGTGCGTCAGCGCACGGCCGAGCTGGCGGAGGCCAATCATGCATTGGCGCAGGAGGTGGCGCGGCGCCAGCAAGCGGAGGCGTCCTGGCGCGAGAGTGCGGAGCAGTTTCAGACTCTGGCGAATCAGATACCGGCGTTGGTGTGCATCCGAACCGGGCAGGGCTGCGTGTATGCGAACGAGGGGACGGTCTCCATGTTCGGTGTGACCCGGGAGGAGTTGAGGCAGCGGGGGTGGTGGCGGTTTGTGGAACCGGAATGGCGGGGCGGTGTGGAGCGGCTGTGGGCGGAGGCGGCGACGTCGGCAACGCCGGTGGGGCCGCAGGAGTTGTTGATCCGAACGGCTGCCGGGCAGGAGCGGTGGTTGCAGGTGACGGCGCGAGCGGTGCGGTTTGGGGGAGCACCGGCGGTGTTGATCTGCGGCCTGGACGTGACGGATCTGCGGCAAACGGCGCGGCGGCTGATGGCCAGCGAGGAGTTGTTTCGTCAGGTGGTGGAACACCTGCAAGAGGTCTTCTGGTTGCGCGACGGAACGCAGCAGCGGTGGCTGTACGTGAGCCGCGCCTTCGAAACCGTATGGGGCCTGCCGAGGGCACGATTGTACGAGAATCCGGCACTCTGGTGGGATCGGGTGCATCCGGAGGATGCCCTGCGGGTGCGGGCGGCATGGGAGGCGGCGGCGGGCCAGGATTCGTTCGAGCAGGTATACCGTGTGCTCCGCAGCGACGGGGGGATTCGGTGGGTCTATGAGCGCGCGTTTCGGGTACGCCAGACGGAAGGCGCAGAGGAAGCCTGGGCCGGGGTGGTCGAGGACATCACTGCGTGGAAGGAATCGGAGCAGTCCTTGCGGGCCAGCGAGGAACGCTTTCGCACCCTGTTCGAATGCGCGCCCCTGGGGGTGGCCCTGTTGGATGCGCAGGGGCATTTCCTGCGGGTGAACCGGGCTTACTGCGAGATGTTGGGTTACAGCGAGGTGGAGATGCTGCAGTTGAGTACGCGCCGGATCACGCATCCGGAGGACGTGGCGGCCGGCCGGGCGCTTTATGAGCAGTTGCGGAGCGGACAGCGGGATCACTACGCCCGCGAGAAACGGTTGCTGCGCAAGGACGGCCGCGTGGTCCAGGCATTGTCTGCGGCTGGTGCGGTGCGGGATGAACAGGGTCGCCTGCGGTACATTGTCTCCACCGTGCTGGACATTACGGAGCGGAAGCGCCTGCAGCAGGAGGTTCTGGAGGCGGGCGCCCGCGAACGGCGGCGGATCGGGCATGAACTGCACGACGGGCTGGCGCAGTTTCTGGCCGGGCTGGCGCTGAAGGCGCGCAGCCTGGAAGATCGGCTGCGGCAGGAGGCGCCGGCGTCCGCGTCCGAGGCAGCCGAACTGGTGAGCCTGTTGGGACGAGCCATGCAAGAGGCACGGCGCCTGGCCCGCGGCCTGGATCCGGTGGAGGTGGAGGCAGGAGGATTGGTCCCGGCGTTGCAGCGGTTGGCAGCGGAAACGACGGAATGGCACGGGGTCCTTTGCGAATGCACCTGCCCCGAGCCGGTGGAAAAGTTGGACGGAGAAACCGGATTTCACCTGTTTCGCATTGCGCAGGAAGCGGTGGCGAATGCCGTCCGCCACGGGAAACCGCGTCGAGTTGGGATTTCCCTGCAACGGGAGGGACCGGAACTGTGCTTGCGGATTGTGGACGACGGACGCGGCTTTGGCCCGGAAGAGGCGGCGAATGCAGAGGGTCTGGGCCTGCGCACGATGCGGTACCGGGCGGCCACCCTCCGCGCCCGATTGAAGATTCATTCGCAGGCGGGACAGGGGACCACGGTGGAGTGCCGTTTGCCCTGGCCCGCCGGCAGGGACCCGAGAGAGGCCCAGGAGGCATGACGTGCCATGGAAACGCGAGCAGGATCGGCAAGCAGGACCGGTGGGCGGGGAAAGCCGGCACGGGTTTTGATCGTGGACGACCATCCATTGTTGCGGGAGGGATTGACGCAACTGCTGGGTCGCCATGACGACTTCGCGGTTTGCGGGCAGGCGGCCGGCATCTCCGAGGCCTGGACCGTGTTGGAGCAACAATCCCCGGACCTGATGGTGCTGGATTTGCGGCTGGGCGGGGGAGACGTGCTGGAGTTCATCAAAGCCGTACGGGCGCGTCATGACCGGCTCCGGATCCTTGTGCTGACGCAGCACGACGAACCGGTGTATGTGGAGCGGGTTTTGCATGCCGGGGCACATGGTTACGTCACCAAGGAAGACGCGCCGATGGAGGTTCTGAACGCCATGCGGCAGGTGTTGCAGGGCGGCTTGTATGTGAGTCGCTCGCTGGCCGAACGGATGCTGGGGCAGCAGCTGGTCTCGCGACCGGTTCCACCCGAGGCACGCTTGAAAGACCTGACCGACCGCGAGTTCACGATTTACCAGTTGTTGGGGCAGGGCCTCAGCAGCCGGGAAATTGCGGGACGGCTCGGACTGAGCGTCAAAACGGTGGAGACCCACCGCGAGAACATCAAACGCAAGCGCGGATTGGCCACCACGGCGGAACTGGTGCAGGAGGCGACCGAATGGTGGCGGTCGCGGCAGCTTCCCCTTGCCTGAGCTTTGGGAGGCGCGGACGCGGGCCCGATCCGAGCGCCGCAGGACGCGGCGCCGGTCGAGGGGGAGAATCAGGGAATCCGACGGTTGGCCCTCGACTTGACCCGGAGCCGGGAGAGCAGGGCGGCAATCGTCAGGGGCGGCGGCTGGGAGCGGGGGGACAAATTTGTCCCCAGAATTGGGGATACCCGCGACGCGTCCGATTCGCCATAGTGTGGTTGGCTTTGATGCAGAAAGGCAGTGAATACCGTGTGCGATTGACGAGGGCGTAAAGCTGCCGCGCCGCATCGAGTGCGAGACAAAAAGCTTTGGTTCTCGAGTGAAGGGCCGGACGTCGAGTCCGGCCCTGCGCTTTTGTGGAAGCTCCTGCGTGGGCACACAGCCAAGGGGCCGCACCACGGGAGAACCGACGGGCTCCGGCACCGATGGGCCCCGGGGCCGAGCGGGGGAGGCCCGAAAGCGACGGAGCCGGGCTCGTGAGCGGGCCCGCGGTGGCTTGCGGGGGCGTGGAGGTTTGACTAGGGTTCGGGCCATGACATACGACCCTGCTGGCAGACCGGAAGATGGTGCGCCCAGCGTGTCAGCCCCGGGGGCGCCGCCGGGGATGGTCCCGCCCGTGATTCGTCCTGTGGGTTCGACTCCGCCGCAACGTCGAGGAGGGCGGGGTTGGCTGGTGGCCTTCGTAATCGTCGCCCTGTTGTTGATGGTGGGGACGGGGCTGGTGCTCTGGATGGCTTCGAGCCTGCTTCACTTGGACGGACTGGGGCCCGCGGTGGTACGGACCTCCGTTGGGCCTCGGCTGGACGAAATCGTCCTGGAGGACAACGACGCTCACGCCAAGGTGGCCGTCATCGAACTGGAGGGGATCATCACCAGTCAGTTGTCGGACCCCATGGGCTTTGACCAGGTGGACGTGTTGCGGGCGCAGTTGAAACGCGCCAGGGAGGACACGCGCGTGCGCGCGGTGTTGTTGAAGATCAACTCGCCCGGCGGGGAGGTGTTGGCCTCGGATGAGCTGAACCGGGCGATCCGGGAGTTTCAGCGGGAGGCCAACAAGCCGGTGGTGGCGGTGATGGGGAACGTGGCGGCGTCCGGGGGCTACTATGTGGCCGTGGCCAGCCGTTGGATCGTGGCCAATGAAATGACGTTGACGGGGAGCATCGGGGTGATCCTGTCGGCCTGGAACTATCGCGGGCTGATGGACAAGGTGGGGATTCGGCCGTACACGTACAAGAGCGGCCGGTTCAAGGACATGTTGAGCGGGTCGCGCGATCCCTCGGAAATCCCGCCGGAGGAACGGCAAATGTTGCAGGCGCTCATCGACGAGATCTTCACCCGGTTCAAGCAGGTGGTGGCGGAAGGCCGGGGCGCCGCGGCGGAAGCGAACGATCCGGAAGGGCGCCGGCTCGTGCCCAATTGGGAGGAGTACGCGGACGGGCGGGTCCTTTCCGGGAACGAGGCGTACAAGCTGGGGTTTGTGGACGAGTTGGGCAACTTCGACACGGCGAAGGCCCGTGCGCTGAAACTGGCGGGCGTTTCGCGCGCCAATTTCGTGCGGTATCAGCGTCGACTGACCTTTGCCGATCTGTTCCCGTTGTTCGGGGAGGGCCGTACGCGCACGGTCAAGGTGGACTGGGGATTGGAACTGCCGCGGTTGGAGCCGGGTCAGATGTATTTCCTGCCGCCGGCGCTGGTGCCTTGAGATCGGGTTGTGCGTGGCGTCACCGTCATTCGGCATCCGTTGATCCGACACAACCTGACGCGGCTGCGGGACCGGCGGACAGCGCCGCAGGAGTTTCGGCGGTTGCTGGGAGAGGTGGCGGCCCTGATGGTCTACGAGGCCACGCGCTCCCTGCGGGTGCGACGGTGCCGGGTTCATACGCCCCTCGAAGAGACGGAGGGCTTCGTGCTGGAGCGCGAGGTGCTGCTGGTGCCCGTGTTGCGGGCGGGTCTGGGCATGTTGGAAGGGATCCTGCAGTTGATCCCGCATGCCCGGGTGGGGTTTCTGGGGTTGCGCCGGGAGGAGACCACGTTGCGGGCGTCGTTTTATCACGAGAGTCTCCCCGAGGGCCTGCCCCGGTTCGAAGTCTTCCTGATCGCCCCCATGTTGGCCACGGGAGGCAGCGCGTTGGCGGCCCTGGACCGGCTGTGCGAGGCGGGGGCACGTCGGGTCCGGTTGATCAACCTGGTGGCCGCGCCGGAGGGGATTCGCGCGGTGCGGAGGCGACACCCGCAAGTGCCCATTTTCACCGCCGCGGTGGACCGACAACTGAACGAGCGGGGCTACATTCTGCCCGGTTTGGGCGATGCGGGGGATCGATTGTTCGGGACCTGAGATGGGCCGGAAGGCAGGGGAAGGTTTCAGAGCGGATGACATCCACAGGGACGCATCGATCTGCAGACGGGTCCGGGACAGGAACCGTTCCGGGCTGCGAGGGAGGTCCACCTCGGGTGGAGGTGTTGGGACTGATTGCGGGAAGTCGGTCCCTGCCGCTGCTGCTGGCGCGCCAGGTGCGGGCGGCGGGCGTACCGCGACTGGTGGCGGTGGGTTTCGAGGGGGAAACCGATCCGGCCCTGGCGGGACTGGTGGACGAGTTGGTGTGGGTCAAAGTGGGCCAGTTGGAACGGCTGATTCGAGCGTTGCGACAACGCGGCGTGCGGCACTGTGTCATGGCCGGGCAGATTGCGCCCAAGCGGCTGTACGAGATTCGACCCGATCTGCGGGCGCTGGGGTTGCTGATGCGGCTGAAGGAGCGGAACGCCCACACGATTTTTGGCGCGGTGATCGAGGAGCTTCGGCAGGAGGGGATCGAGGTGCTGGAAGCCACGCCATGGTTGCGACCGCTGATGAAAGGCCCCGGGTACCGACTGGGCCCGGAGCCCACGCCGGAACAGCGGGTTGACGTGGAGTTCGGCTATCGGATGGCCCGGGAGATCGCGCGGCTGGACATCGGGCAGCTCGTGGTGGTCAAGCAGGGAACGGTGCTCGCGGTGGAGGCGTTCGAAGGAACGGATCGGTGTCTGTTGCGCGGGGGGGAGCTGGCCGGCCCCGGGGGCGGGGCGGTGGCGGTGAAGGTGGCCAAGGTGGGACATGACATGCGGTTCGACATTCCGTGCGTGGGGCCTGCGACATTGGAAACCTGTGCCCGCGCCGGCGTGGCCGTGTTTGCCTTCGAGGCGAACCGGAGCCTGGTGCTGGAAGAGGAGGCTTGCGCGCAGCTGGCGCGACGCCACAAAATCGCGTTCCTGACGGTTGGCCCGGCCTGAGGTGCCCCTCCAGGTCCGGGCCGCTGTGTCAAAGCGGCAGAGAACAGCGCATGCTCAAGTCACACGAATTGATCGGGTTCATGTCGCCGGGGTTGGCGGCAGACATTCTGAATTTTGCCTTTCAGGAGGATAAACCGACCTACAAGGCCACGCTGGCGGCCGTGGCCGAGGCGCGCCGGTTGCGTCCGGTGTACCTGCTGCGGCAACCCCGGGCACAGCGGGACGTGACCATTCTGAACACGCTGACCAGGCCGTCCCTGGACACCGCGGCTGCCGCCCTCATTCGCGCCTGGCTGCTGAAAAAGCACAAGGCTATGCTGGTGGATTTTCTGGACGCCCTGGGCATCCCCCATCAGGACGGCGTGGTGGAGACCCTTCCTGACTCGGTGGAGGACGAAAAGTTGCAGGCGGCGGTGGAAAAGCTGCTCGGCAAATATCCGGCCGAAGTGGTGTCGGTGTACCTGCACGCCTTCAACGAGATGAACGAGGTCAATTGGGAGAACCTCACCCGGTTGTTGTCCAATGATGCCCGTCTGCAGCTCGGGGGCTGAATCGGCTGCGTGCGGGGAGAGAGTGCGTCAAGGGGCCGTCCCCAGCGGGCGAAAGGAGTCATGAAAGTCCGGGCAGACGGCCCCTCTGCGGGGTGCGACTTGCGGAAAGCTCGAGGGATCGGTGGGGGCGTTCCGGTTTCTGTGTCAGGCGGGCCCCGGGAAAAGGACCGCGGAGCGGTGTCCCCGGGCCGAGGCGACCTGGGTGGCGGCTTGGCGTGGGGAGGTGCGGACTTTGGCCCGCCATGGGCACAAAGGTGAGGGGAAGCACACGGCACATCCCGGGTTTTGGAGACCCGAAAGCCCGAAGGGATGTCGAGCGTCGTTGACGGGGGAAGGCCGAGGGCAAGGCCGGGCGTTCCCCAGCGAATGCCGCCTTTTGAGGGCGCTTTGCTTTACGGGAATCCGGTACGTCGCGATCGGTGAAGTCCGGTTTTTTGGGGCAATCCGGTGAGCTGGGGGGCATTGCCCTGGGTTGATGAATCGCCGTCTCGTTGGGGCAAGCAGTTGGGTCCATCTCAGGTTCTCGACATCCCCGAAAGCACGACGGAATCGCGGCTGGCCCCGGCATGGGAAAGGCGAGGGAAAACGGCCTGTCCCTGGCATTCTTGAATCCCGTGTTCGAAAGCGGAAATGCACCCGGGCTCAGGCAAGCGGCGAGAAATCTTTTGCGCCTTCGTGTGGCTTGGGGTATCCGATGGGTTTGTGCGAAGGGTTTGGATCATTTTGAGCCTGCTCGCCTGGGTGACGCTGGGGGCTGTCACCGGTTGGGCAGAAGTGTATCCCATGGCGGACGGCACGCGGATGGAAGGCTCGCCCGTGTCGGCCAATGAACGTGGGATTGTCCTGCGCCTCCCCGATGGCACGTTCTCCGATCGCATTCCCTGGGAGCGCTTTTCCCAAGAGGCCCTGCGCGAATTTGCCAAGAATCCGAAGTTCCGCCGATTTGCCGAAGTTTACGTGTTCGAGGAAGAGCAGGCGACCCGGGCCGCGCGTCCGGCGGTGCCGAAGCCGCAGCCGGTGGAGGGCAAGCTGTCGCGGCCCGAGCAGCCCGCGATCTGGGCGGGCTTGTTGGGCTCGCCGGTGGGGTGGTTGATCCTGCTGGCGCTGTACGCGGCCAATTTGTATGCCGCTTATGAGATAGCCATTTACCGCGCGCGGCCGGTGGCCCTGGTGTGCGGCCTGGCGGCGGTGATTCCGGTGATTCCGCAAGCGGTGTTCTTGGCACTGCCCACACAGATCCCCAGGGAGGAGGAAGGAGTTGCGACCGAGGCGGCGGCTGCGGGAGGGGCTGCCGGCGCGGCGCCTGCGATCGGAGCCGGGCTGCACCTGGCCAGAGACACCGAGGGACCGGCCACCGCGAAGCCGGTCGAACCGACGGTTTTCAAGCGGGGCGAATATGCATTCAACCGGCGCTTCTTCGAGACGAAGTTCAGCGGATTCTTTGGCATGGTTCGCCGCGACAAAAGTTCGGTTCTCATCATCAAAACCGGTCGGCACCAGTACGTGGTCAACCGGATCACGCGCATCACCACCAACGACATGCACGTGGAGGTGCAGAGGGGCGCTGCGGTGGAAGAAATTCCGCTTTCCTTTTCGGACATCCAGGAAGTCGAACTGCGGCCTGCGGGGGGGCACTGAAACCGACGTGCGTTCTTCGAGGGTAAGGGGCGGCCGTGCTGCTGCGACGTCTGTGGCTTCTTTGAGCTCACTCGCGCTGTGACCCCGGGTCTGGGGCACTCCCGTAGTTCGAGAGGCGCCGCATTTGGGGCGATCATGGATCCAGGCTCGCGCAAGGAAGCGCGCGGTCCGCGGCCTCATGGCCTCAGGACTCTCTCGGGCCGGGGGATTCTGAGGGCGGGTCCACGGCGTAGCCGGCTTCCCGATAGCGCTGGAGTTTGTAAACCAGGGTGCGCCGGCTGATGCCGAGGGCGCGGGCGGTCTCGGTGCGGTTGAACCCACAGCGACGGAGGGTTTCGAGAATCTTCTGTCGTTCCACTTCTTCCAAACGCACCAGCTCGGTGCCGCCAAGCGGGTCGGTCCGAGATTCGACGCTCTGGAGGATGCGGGCGGGGAGGTGTTCGGGCAGCACCAGCTCGCCATGAGACAGGAGGGCGGCGCGTTCCATCACGTTGCGGAGTTCGCGCACGTTGCCCGGCCAGGAGTAGGCCTGTAAGAGACTGACAACTGAAGGGGAGAATCGGGCGCGGCCGCCGGTGAACTGGCGCAGAAAATGGGTGGCCAGGGGCAGGATGTCTTCGGGCCGTTCGCGCAACGGCGGCACGTGGAGTTCGACGACATTGAGCCGGTAGTACAGGTCCTCCCGGAACCGTCCCTCCCGCACGGCAGATTCCAGGTCGCGATTGGTGGAGGCGATGATCCGGGCGTCGGAGTAAATGTCGAGATTCGATCCGATACGCTGGAAACGGCCATCCTGAATGACCCGCAGGAGTTTGGCCTGCAGACTCAGGGCCATGTCACCGATTTCGTCGAGGAACAGCGTACCGCCGCGGGCCTGTTCGAACCGTCCGATACGCTGCCGGGTGGCCCCGGTGAACGCCCCTTTTTCGTGTCCGAAAAGTTCGCTTTCCAGAAGGGTTTCGGGGATGGCGGCGCAGTTGACCTTGATCAGCGGGCCCTGGGCACGGCGGCTCCAGGCATGGATGAGATCGGCGACGACCTCCTTGCCGACGCCGCTTTCGCCGGTGATCAGCACGCGGGTGTCCGAGGCGGCCACCAGGGCGGCGTCGCGCAGGAGGGCCTGCATTTGCGGGCTGACGGCGATGACCTCGGGCGGGAGGCTGGGGAGGGATCCCTGGCGGGGCAGCGGGTGGCGCTGACCGGTGGCCTCGCGGACGCATTGGAGCAGTTCATCAAGGTCGATGGGCTTGGGAAGATAATTGAGGGCGCCGTCGCGCACGGCGCCGACCGCCTCGCGGATGTCGGCATAGGCGGTGACAAGGAGCACGGGCAGGGTCCCGTGTTGTTGGCGGGCCCGCCGCAGGGTGTCCAGGCCGGACAGCCCGGGCATGCGAACGTCGGAGATCAGGAGATCGACGTGGCGCTGGGCCAGCAGGGCCAGGGCTTCTTCTCCGGAGCCGGCGGTGAGCGTTTCAAAACCCTGGCTGCGCAGGAACGACTCCAGCAGGCTGCGTTGCCCGGGATCGTCGTCTACAATCAAGATGCAGGGGCCGCGGTTCATGGTTGCCCGGTTTCATCGTATCCTCCGAGGCGGGGCTCACAAGGTTTTCGTGGGCGTCTTCTGTTTGGCACGAGCCCGGGGTGGGACGGTGGAGGTCGGGAGCAGTGGTCGGAATGGGGAAACGGTGGGAGATCGGCGAATCCGGCGAAAAGCCGGGGGATTCAATTGGGGGGCTCGGCCGGGTTCTGCGCCTTCCACAAACTCTTTGACAACCGGGGCGAGGTGCCTAGATTGTGCTTCAGACGGGTGGGGTCGTAGCTCAGTTGGTAGAGCACCACAATGGCATTGTGGGGGTCAGGGGTTCGAGTCCCCTCGGCTCCACCATCTTCTTTTTTTCGTGCCGTCCCCGGGGCGGGCTCGGATTCGTCTGGCGGCGCAGAACCGCATCCAGCTCCCCGAAAGTCTGGCTTGGATTTGGGGGAGTGCGGCGCGCCGGAACGCGGGCCACGGGCGGTGGCGAAGCGGCGTTGCCAAACCCCGTACGGTACAGTGCTCCGGGCCTCTGAGAGGCGCGGCTCTCGCGCCCAGGGACCCCGGGCACCGCCGTGCCTCTTCCCCTGTTGGACCGGGTCTGCGTCGCGCTGGAGGGCCGAAGTGGCCGGTGGAACATGCCTGCTCACACCCTTCTCTGGTTGCAGTTTGGGCATTGGATTCCGGCCGGCGGATGAGTAGGTTGGGCACAGCAGCAGGCGGAGCGCTCTCGCGAAAGGCCGGTTGAGAAAGGCGGGGCAGCGCGCCCGAGGCGAAGTGCTCTGCAGCTCAGGTGGGCAGCGGCGTTGAGCGCCGGAGTCTCTTGAGTCGTGGTCCGAGGGCAGCGGGCCAGGAGCCGCGTCCGCCGGGGCCGTGCCGATGAGACGCACGCCCGATGACGTGAGGGATTGCAGTCCTGCCCGGGACCGAAGTGCGGCGGTTGCCGAAGACGTCCGATGCGCAGGCGCGCAGCGTTCCGAAGGCAGTGCTTATGACATCCACCCAACAACAGGCCCTGCTTTCCGCGGCCAACTGCGAGGTGGCTTTCGACAATCTGACCCGCCAGCTGTATGCGACGGACGCCTCGATCTATCAGATCGTCCCGGCGGCCGTGGCCTTTCCGCGGAACGCGCGCCAGGCCAGCGCGATCATCAAGGCCGCGGCAGAGGCGGGATTGAGCGTGATTCCGCGGGGTGCGGGCACGGGCCTGACCGGAGGCGCCCTGGGAGACGGCGTGGTGGTGGATTTTGCACGGTACCTGCGGGCGATTCGGCGCTTCGATCCGGAAACACGCACGGTGGAGGTGGAGGCCGGGGTGGTTCTGGATGAGTTGAACGCGTTTCTGCGACCGCATGGCTTTTGTTTCGGGCCGGACGTGGCCACCAGTGACCGGGCAACCCTGGGCGGCATGATCGCCAACAATTCCTCGGGTGCGCGGGCCCCGCTGTACGGGACCACGGCCGATTACGTGGTGGCGCTGGAGGTGGTGCTGGCGGACGGCAAGGTGCGCCGAGCGGAGCCGGGTGGGGAGGACCTGCCCACCCAACGCCGGGTGGCCGACGAAGTGGTGCAGTTTCACAGTCTGCGGATTCAGGAGCGAATGCCGCCCGGGTTGATCAAACGCTGGCCGGGTTACGCGCTGGATCGGTACGGGCAGCGACCGGGGGATTTGACCCAACTGATTTGCGGCAGCGAGGGTACCCTGGCGGGGATCATTTCGGCGGTGTTGCGCGTGGTGCCGTTGCCGCGCGAGAAGGCGCTGGGGGTGCTGTTTTTCGACTCCATGATGGAGGCGCTGGAGGCCGCGGTGTGCCTGCAGGATCTGAGGCCGGCGGCGATCGAGCACCTGGATCGCTTGTTGTTGGACCAGACGCGCGGCCAACCCGCCTTCGAGCTGGCGCGGCGTTTGTTGGGCCTCGATGAAGAGCCGTGCGAGTCCTTGTTGGTCGTGGAGTTTTTCGACGAGGTGGAGGAAAAGCTGGCGGCGTTGGAGCGGCGGCGGTTGGGGCGCCGCTGTCGGGCGGTACGCCAGGAACGGGCCATGGCACTGGTGTGGTCGCTCCGCAAGGCGGGCTTGTCGCTGTTGACGAGCCGGAAGGGGCCGGCCAAACCGACCACGATCATCGAGGACACGGCGGTGCGGCCCGAGCAATTGCCCGCTTACGTAACGGAACTGCGCGGGCTGTTGGACGAGCTGGGTCTGGAGGCTTCCTTCTACGGGCATGCCGGCTCGGGGCTGTTGCACGTGCGACCGGTGCTGGACCTGCATCGGGCCGAGGATGTCCGGCGCCTGCGGCAAGTGGCCGAGGGTGTGGCGCGGCTGGTGGCCCGGTTTGGGGGTTCCCTGGCGGCGGAGCACGGCGTGGGCATTGCGCGGACGGAGTTCATGGCGCAGCAGTTGGGCGAGGATCTGCTGCAGGCCATGCGCGAGATCAAGCGGGCGTTCGATCCGCATCAGGTGCTCAATCCGGGCAAGATCCTTCCGGACGGGCGGTATGCGTGTGACACGCATTTGCGGCAGGGGCCCGGGTACGAACTGAGGTTGCCGTTTACGCCGGTGTTGGCATTTGCGGCGCGGGATGAATCGTTCGTCGCCAACCTCGAGCAGTGCAACGGGTGCGGGGGTTGCCGGAAACTGGCGCCGACGATGTGTCCGACCTTTCCCGTGACGGGCTGGGAGGCGTTGAGCACGCGGGGTCGGGCCAATCTGATCCGCGCGGCTTTGGAGGGGCGTGGCTCCGCGGGCCGGGAGATTTGGGGATCGGAAGAGTTGCAAGTGGCGCTGGAGACCTGTCTGGGGTGTCGGGCGTGTGCGGTGGAGTGTCCGTCGAACGTAAACATGGCGTTGTTGAAGGCGGAGCTGTTGCACGGGCGACATCGGGCAGTGGGCATGCCGCGGGCGGCGCGGTGGATCAGTCGCGTGGATCAATGGGCGCCCTGGGGGGCACGGTTTGCGGGCGTGGCGAACACGGTGTTGGAATGGGGCTGGGTCCGGGTCGCCATGGAAAAAGTGGTCGGCTTGTCGGCGCGGCGGCCCTTGCCGGCCTTTGCCCGCCAGCGGTTCGACGATTGGTTTGCACGGCGCCGACGGATTGGGGGGCCGCGGCGAGGCCGGGTGTTGTTGTGGGACGACACGTTTGTTCGCTATCACGAGCCAGCGGTGGGGATGGCCGCAGTGGCGGTGCTGGAAGCGCTGGGGTACGAGGTCCAGTTGCTCCGGGGGCGGGCGTGCTGCGGTCGGCCGGCATTCAGCCAGGGGGATCTGGATCGGGCGCGGGAACTGGGCCGCCGCAACCTCGCCCTGCTTCAGGGGCTGGCTGCGGAGACGCCGGTGGTTTTCCTGGAACCTTCGTGTTTCACAATGTTCACGGAGGATTATCGGGAGCTGCGACTGCCGGGGGCCGAGGCCATGGCGGAGCGGTGTGTCCTGTTCGAGGCGTTTGTGGAGCGGGTCCTGGAGCGGCATCCGGACGCGGTGCCGTGGCGACGGGACGGGGGGCTGGTGCTGATCCACGCGCACTGCCATGTGAAACGATGGGGGGTGGTGATGGAACGATTGGCGCGGCGACTCCCGGGCCGCACCGTGCGTTTGCTGGACAGCGGCTGTTGCGGGATGGCGGGCGCCTTTGGGGCGATGGCCTCGACCTACGACCTGTCGGTCCGGGTGGCGGAGCCGTTGCTGGAACAGTTGGAGCACACGCCGTTTGGCACGGTGTTGGTGGCCTCGGGGACAAGTTGTCGCCAGCAGGTGGCGCATTTGACGTCGATGCGTGTGCTGCACATGGCCCAGTTGCTGGCGGAGGCGCTCCCGGAAGCGTGACGCAGGGATTCGCAGGCGCGCACCCTTGACGGCCGTCGCGGGGCTGGATCAGGCTGAAACAGGTTGGGGCGAAGTGTCCAGAGCCGGGCCCCCTCGACGGTCTGGGCCCGGTTTGAAGCAACTCCCGCTGCCCGGGAGCTGGTGCAGCGCATGGAGGGGGGTGGGGTGTTGCACGTGACGGGCGTGGCCGAGCCGGCGCAGCCGTTCCTGGTCGCCTGGCTGCACCTGTGTTTTCCCGAAACAACGCTGGTGGTGGTGACTCCGGAGCCGCGGCGGCAAGAGCTGTTCCAGCAGGACCTGGAGACATGGTTGCGGGTGTTGCGCGGTCTGCCGGAACCGGGGCCGGGGGCGAAGGAGGCCGGGGGCGCTGCTGCGGCTGCATCGGTGGGCAATTTGAGCCTTTATTTTCCGGCCTGGGAGGTCTTGCCGGGGGAGGAGCGGTTGCCGCACGTGGACACGATCAGCGAGCGCTTGGAAACGTTGGTGCAGCTGGCGTCGGCCCCGCATCCCGAGGAGCGCGTCCGGGTGGTGGTGACGTGTGCGACGGCGCTGTTGCAGCGGACCTTTGCGCCGGGGGAATTGCGTCGGCGACTGCGCTCGTTGCAGCGGGGCGATCGGGTGGACCCGCTGGCGCTGGTGGAGTGGTTGGAGGCACAGGGGTACGAGCCGGAGGTGCAGGTCACCCAGAAAGGGGAACTGGCCCTGCGGGGGGGCATTGTGGACGTGTTCCCGCCGACGGAGCCGTGGCCGGTGCGGCTGGAGTTCTTCGGGGACACGTTGGAATCGCTGCGCAGCTTCGATCCCTCGACCCAGGTTTCGAGGGAAACGAGGGATTCGGTCACGCTGGGGCCGGCCGGTGAGCTGGGCTTGTTGCGGCGCGGCTGGCAGAGTGCGGCGGCCGGGACGGAGACTGCCCCGGAGATGAGCAGTTTGTTGGAGCATCTGCCCCGGCACGCGCTGCTGGTGGTTTGCGAGCCGGAGGAGGTGAAGGCGCGCGCGACCGAATACTCCGGACAGATTCGCGAGTCGGACCCGTTTTTTCAGACCTGGGAGAGCGTGGAGCGTCTTTGTCTTGAGCGTGGGTTGCCGCGGTTGCTTTTGAGCGAGGTGGCGGAGGAACACGCTGCCGTGCAGGGGGCCGGGCCGTTTGCGGGGCGGGCGGCGGATGGGGACACCCGGGAGGCTGCGGCGCTGGATCTCCACTTGCAAAGTTTGGAGGCCTTTCGCCCGTTGCCGGAACGGCCGCCTCCGGCGGAAGTGGCCGAGGCGCAGCGTCGGGCATTTTTCCAGCAGATGCACCGGTGGCTGCGCCAAGGCCATGCGGTGGTGGTGTTTTGCACGACGCCGGGGGAACAAAAGCGGTTCGAGGAACTGTGGGAAGATCTGTTGCCGCCGGGCGAGGAAGCCCGGGGCCGCCGACCGGAGGTGCGACTGGGGACATTGAGCCGCGGCTTTTGGTGTGAACCGGCGGCATGCGTAGTGGTGTCGGATGCAGAAGTCTTCGGGCGCACGCGCATTCCGCGGCCGCGTCGGTTGAAGTCCCGCCATGCCGCGGCGATGCGGTCTGTGTTCGAGATCGATTTTGCCGACTGGGAGGTGGGAGATCTGGTGGTGCATTTGAACCACGGCATCGGGCGGTATTTGGGGCTGGCGACCCTCCCGGGAGGCGGTGCGGGCGGGGAATCGGGGATGGAATGTCTGGTGATCGAGTATGCGCCCCGGGAGCCGGGGGAGAGTCCGCCGCGGCTCTACGTCCCGGTGAGCGAGGCGCACCTGGTGAGCAAGTACGTGGGGGCGGGTCGGGTGCGTCCGCCCCTGCACACCCTGGGGGGCCACCGGTGGCGGGTGGCACGCGAACGGGCGGAGCGCGCGGTACGGGATGTGGCGGCGGAGTTGCTGGCCGTGGCGGCGGCGCGTGCGGCCCAACCGGGACATGCGTTTGGTCCGGACACGCCCTGGCAGAGGGAATTCGAAGCGGCGTTCCCTTTCGAGGAAACCCCGGACCAGCTGCGGACCATCGCCGAGGTGAAGGCCGACATGGAAAAACCGCGGCCGATGGACCGGCTGGTTTGTGGCGACGTGGGATTTGGGAAAACCGAGGTGGCGCTGCGGGCGGCGTTCAAGGCGGTGATGGATGGCAAACAGGTGGCGGTGCTGGTCCCGACGACGGTGCTGGCCCAGCAACACTACAACACGTTTCGCGATCGCATGGTGGATTCTCCGGTGCGGGTGGAGCTGCTGTCGCGCTTTCGCACCCGGAGGGAGCAACGTCAGGTCATCGAGGGCCTGGCCATCGGCGCCGTCGACATTGTCATCGGCACGCACCGGCTGTTGCAGGACGATGTACAGTTCAAGGATCTGGGGCTGGTGGTGGTGGACGAGGAACAACGCTTCGGCGTGCTGCACAAGGAACGGCTGAAGCAACTGCGCACGCAGGTGGACGTGTTGACCCTGAGTGCCACTCCCATCCCGCGAACGCTCTATCTGGCGCTGACCGGGGCCCGGGACCTGAGCCTCATCCAGACGCCCCCCCAGGACCGCCTGCCCGTGGAGACCATCGTCGTCCCCTATGACGAAGAGGTCATTCGGCAGGCCATTCTGCGCGAGCTGAATCGGGGCGGGCAGGTTTACTTTTTGCACAACCGGGTGATGACCATCGAGACGATGCGCGCCCGGTTGCAGGCCCTGGTGCCGGAGGCGCGCATCGTGGTGGGGCACGGTCAGATGCGCGCAGACGACCTGGAGGAGGTGATGACACGGTTTGTGAACGGGGAGGCGGACATTCTGCTTTCGACGACCATCATCGAGAGCGGCCTGGACATTCCCAACGCCAACACGATCATCATCGATCGGGCGGACCGTTTCGGCCTGAGCGACCTGTACCAGCTGCGGGGTCGGGTGGGGCGCTACAAACACCAGGCGTATGCCTATCTGCTGCTGCCGCGGCATGCGCGATTGTTGACCGATGTGCGCAAGCGCCTGAGTGCCATGCGGCAGTACGCCTCGCTCGGCAGCGGATTCAAGGTCGCCATGCGGGATCTGGAAATCCGCGGCGCCGGGAATCTGCTGGGACCGGAGCAGAGCGGGCACATCACGGCGGTGGGATTCGAACTCTACTGCCAGCTCCTGCAACAGAGCATTGCGGCTCTGCAGGGCCGGCCCCTGCCCAAACGGGTGGACGTCTCGCTGCGGCTGGATTTCTTGGAAGTGGCCGCCGGCGCCGGCGGCGACGGGACCGGCTTGGCCGTTGCCTGTCTGCCGCACCGCTATGTGCCGCAGCCCAGACACCGGATCGAAATGTACCGGCGCCTGGCCCAGGTCACCGACGAAGCCGGGCTCCGGGCGCTGGAGGCGGAGATGCGCGACCGATTCGGGCCCCTGCCGGAGCCGGTGCAGTGGTTGCTGATGACCGTGCGGATCAAGCTGGCCGCGGCGGCCCGCGGGATCACAGCCGTGGAGGTCCGCGACGATCGCCTGATGCTCAGCCGCAATGGCGAGTGGTTGCAGTGGGGCGGACGGTTTCCGCGACTGATGCGGCGCGCCCCGGGCGCACGTCTGAAAGAAATCCTGCGGTTTCTTGCAGCCCTGCCGGTCGTGCCGGAAGAGTCGGCCGCGCAGCAGCAAAGGTCGTAACCGCCAAGCCGGTTCCCGCGCGGACGGAGCCGGGGGCAGCCCGGAGACACCGCGCCGGCCAGGGGAGTGCCCGGGACGAGCCCCGGGCGTCCACCGGGAGGTGTCGGCATTCTCCGGACCGCAGGTTCCGGACATCTCCCGATGGTCGGCCCGGCCGGGACGCGACAACATGGAGTCGGCATTGACGGCCCGCAACAAACCCGGTTAACTGCGTTCTAAATCGCACAAAGTCGGGAGAGCGCCCTGAACTCCGGAGACGCGGCCGGAGCCGGAGGGTTGTGGAATTGGAAGCGGCAGAGGCAGAGCGTTGCCACGCTCGGCGGTGCATGGTGGGATGAGAACCATTCTAGTGCTGGCGGATCATCCGGATACGGCCGAGGCCATCCGCGCGGCTCTGAACCCGGAGCAGTACCGAATCGTTCATCGGACCTCGCTGGAGGAATCCGAGCCGTTGCTGGCGCACGGTCGGGTGCACTTGTGCGTATTGGATACGGATCTGACCGGCGTCCAGGCGCTGTGGCTGGTGGAGCGGGCCCGGCGTCAGGCCCCCAAATGCCCGCTGGTTGTGTTGGCGGGTGCCCGGCAGGCGGAGTGGGAGGAAGAGGCCTATCTGCAGGGCGTGGCCCAGGTCATTTCCAAGCCGCTGCGACCGCGTCTGGTGCAGGCCATCGTGGATCGGTTGGTGGGACGGACGGTGACGACGGAACCCGCCAGCAACGGGGGCACCAGTGCTCGTCCCCCCGCCAAGAGTTCCACGGGGACCGACTTTTTCACGCTCCCGGGCGCGCGCTCCGGGGAGATGGCCCCGGAAACACCCGCGGTGGGGCCGGCCCGCTCGGGTTTCGAGGTGCTCCGAAAGTTCTCGGCCATTCTCACGCATTCGCTCGATGCCGAGGGCCTGCTGAGGCAGTTCCTGCTGCTCCTGCGCGACCTGGTCAGCATCAATCGCGCCGTCATTTTTTTGCGGCAGCCGGTCGTCTTGACAGCCGCAGCGCGGTCGGCGGAAGAGGGGCGCAGCTTGCGGCCGGTCTGTTGGCTGAGTGTTTCGGCCAGTGTGTTGGAGCATGTCGAGCTCTCGCTCGAGGCCGGGCTGGGAGCGGCCCTGCAGCAGGTGGGCCGCATCCTCCGGCGCAGCAGTCCCGAGCTGCTGCAGGACCCGGAAGCGCAGAAGGAATTCGAGCTGCTGGGCATGCAGGTGGCGGTGCCGATCATGGACCGCGAACAGTTGCTGGGCGTGGCGCTGTTCGACGGGCACATCACGGGCGAGCCCCTGGCCAATCCCGAACTGGAACTGGTGTTTCACCTGCTGGAGCAGGTGGGCCTGGCCCTTCGCAACATCTGGTTGCACGATCAGTTGGTCGCCAACCACCAGATGCTGGCGGAAATTCTGCGGGAACTGAGCAGTGCCTGCGTGGTGGTGGGGCCGGACCTTTCGATCCTGCACGCCAACAAAGCGGCGCGTCGGCTGTTTCGGAGCACCAGTCGGCGCACGGGCGAGCCGGAGTTTTCGGACCTTCCGGCCGCGCTGGGTTCAAAGGTGTACCAGGTGCTCAAGACGGGGGCCGGATTGCCCACCTTCCGTTACACGCCGGAGGACGCGCCCGGCACGGTGTTCATGGTTTCCATCGTGCCCTTCCGCAGCGGGACTCTGGGGGGTGGCATGGCGTCGGCCCTGCTGATCGCGGACGACCGGACGCAAGCGGAGCGCCTGCAGAAGCTCGAGCTGGAAACGGCGCATTTGCGCCTGATTCGGACCATGGCCGACCGGCTGGTGCACGAGATCGGCAACGCTCTGGTACCGCTGGCCACGCATCAGCAGTTGCTGGCGGAGCGGTTCGAGGACGCGGAGTTTCGTCAATCGCTGGACCAGGCGCTGGCCACGGGTGTGCAGCGGATCAACCGGCTCTTGCAACAAATGCGTTTCCTGGCGGGCGAGGCCGTCGGCGGCGCCGGCGAGCCGGTGCCGCTGGGACCGCTCATCCAGGAGGCTTTCCAGGAGGCGCAAAGGCACCTGCCGCAATCCCGGGCCCGGCTTCAATACCAGGATCTGGGGAAGCCGGTATTTGTTCAGGGCGACCGGGCGGCCCTGCGTCATGCCCTGACCGAGGTCCTGTTGAACGCTCTGCAGTCCAGCCCGGAAGAGGCCACGGTGGCGGTGCGGCTCATGTCCCAGGCCAACGGCACCGGACATCCCTCGCTGCTGATCGAGATTCGCGACAGCGGCAGCGGCTTCACCCCGGAAACGGCCCAGAAGGCCGTGGAGCCGTTCTTCACCACGCGAAACGTGGGTTTGGGACTGGGCCTGGCAGTGACGCGACGCATCGTGGAGGGACATCGCGGCCGGTTGGAACTGGTCCCGGCAGGCGAGGAGAGGTCGGGCGTGGTGCGGATTGTCCTGCCTCTGGCGGATATCACCGCGCCCGGCAGTTGATTCGGTTTCTCCAAAAGGCTCCGCGGAAGCGGTGCGGGAAACCGGCGCGCCGGTGTGTCACGGCCGGCTGGAGCCAGCGGGCCGGACCCAGGTGGGCCCACGGACTTCTCGGAAAGCGATCCCTGGCGTCCGAGCGGAATGTCACTGGGCGGGGGCCCGACCCATTCCCGCGGTGCGCGGCCGGCCTGCCGCAGTTGCCAAAGCGGTCATCTCCATCCAACGTTTTTCGAGGGTTGGAGAACTTGTCATCTGACGCGCTTCGTCTCGTGAACCGGTGTGTGGGTTCAGGAAGGGCGTCGGATGCCATGGATAAACCACTTTGTCCGGACCCGTTTGGCGGGTAGGGTGACCAGAAATGTCTGCAATGGGCACAGTGTATTTGGTGGGGGCCGGCCCGGGGGATCCGGGCCTGCTGACCGTGCGCGCGGCGGAGTTGTTGCAGCGCGCGGACGTGGTGGTATACGACGCGCTGGTGAATCCGGTCCTGCTGCAACAGGCGCGGAGCGGCGCGGAATTGGTCTTCGGGGGGCGCCGCGCGGGTGAACAGGCGGAGGATCGATCGCGAATCCTCGAGCTGCTGGTGGCCCGGGCGCGCGAGGGCAAGACCGTGGTCCGGTTGAAGGGTGGCGATCCCTACGTGTTCGGTCGGGGCGGCGAGGAGGCATTGTATCTGGCCGAGGCGGGCGTGCCTTTCGAGGTGGTGCCCGGTGTCTCCTCCTTCGTGGCTGTCCCCGCCTATGCGGGCGTGCCGGTCACGCATCGCGGCACCAGCTCCCGCCTGGTGATTCTGACCGGGCACGCCGATCCGGATGCGCCCGACTGTCCGGTGGACTGGGCCGCCGAGGCCCGGCTGCCGGGGACCAAAGTGATCATGATGGGTACGGCTCAAATGGGCCGGATTGCCGAAACACTGATGCGCCATGGTATGGCCCCGGACACGCCGGTCCTGGTGACCCAGTGGGGCACCACTGCCCGGCAACGCTCTGTGACCGGTACCCTGGCTACCATCGGCGAGGCGCTGGCCCGGGCCGGACTGGGAGCTCCCTCTGTGGCGGTGATTGGCGAGGTGGTCCGGCTGCGGGAGAAGCTCAACTGGTACGAACGCCGTCCGCTGTTCGGCCAACGGGTGGTGGTCACCCGGGCCCGGGATCAGGCGGCCGCCCTGGCCCGGCCATTGACGGAACTCGGCGCCGAGGTGTGGGAGGTGCCGGTGATCAAAACCGCGCCTCCGCGGCGCCGTCGGGACGTGATGGACGCCATCCTGGAACTGAACGGCTACGACTGGTTGGTTTTCACCAGTCCGAACGGAGTCACGGCGTTTTTCGAGTTCTTTTTCCAGCGGTTTCAGGACCTGCGCGATCTGGGAGGCGCGCGCATCGCCGCCGTCGGACCGGGCACCGCCGAGCGATTGCGCCAGCTTCATCTGCAGGTGGATGTCGTGCCGCAGGAAGCCCTGGGCACCAAGGTGGCCGAGGCGATGGCCAATTACATGAGCCTGGAGAACCTCCGCATCTGCCTGCTGCGGGCGGAGGTGGCCAATCCGGATCTGCCCCGGGCGTTGGAGGAGCATGGAGCGATCGTGGACGACATTGCCGTGTACCGCACCGTGCCGGAAACCGACGAGGGCGGCGAAATGGCACGTCGTTTGCGCGAGGAGGGGGCCGACTGGATTACCTTCACGAGCGGGTCCACGGTCGAGCACTTCCATCGGCGGTTTGACCTGTGCAAGTTGATGGCCCGCTTCCCCGGGCTGCGGCTGGCGAGCATCGGGCCCGAGACCAGCAAGGCGCTGGCGGGGCTGGGATTGACCCCGACCGTGGAGGCCCGCGAGCACACGATTCCGGGGCTGGTGGCGGCTCTGCGCGATCGGGTGGTTGCAGAGCGGCTGCTGGAGTCGGTCTGATCCCCGACCGAACCACGCCCGGGCGCACAACGCGCCTCCGCGGCGGGGGCTTTCGCGCCGGGCGCACTGGCCGCGCCGGTGTGCGGACGGCGTGTTTCAGGTTCCGGACATCTCCGTAGGCTCGGTGGAGTTTCGAGCGTCCTCGGCGGCGGGAAAGCCGAGGGAAACGGGCGTCTCGTCGGGATTCCTCTGTTTGGGACGGAAGAACCCGCCTGTTCGGTGGATCAGGGGTGGTTTCCAATTCCTTGCCGGCCTCCTCCGCCGGGGGAGTTGTAACATGATCCTTGTCCGGCCGGGACTGGCTTTCCACACGCGGCACGGGGCTCCGGAGGGTTTCCCCCTTGCTGCCAGAAACCCGAAGGCTTGGCGTCCGTCGTCCCGGGGCCGAGAATCGCAGGCCCGCGAGTGCGCTCCACCGCGAAGCCAAAAGAGAAGCCGAGACGGGGGCTTTTTACGAAGGACTTGGCCCTCTCGGGAAATCAGGCAGGCCCCACATGCGCGGTGCCCGGCGAGATCCGACGACCTTCCTCGCCGCGTCGGCGAGAAATGTCCCGGCATTCCGGGGGTTGTCATGCTCGCGATGAAGCCGGGCGCTCGACCAGGTTGCTGTTGCAGCCCCCTGGGGGATGTGCAGCAGCGTGGACCAAGCCTCGGGCGGCGGGGGCGAGAATGTCGGCGGGCACACGAACGCGTTCCCTGAACCCGGGGCCGGGAGGCGTTGGAGTCATCCGGTTGGCCCGGGGCGGGGAACCGCTGGCTCAGCGGAACAGCCCTCGCCGCTTCGGTCCACGGGCTCGCCACGTGCGTCACGCTGCCCGCGCGTCGCCGACAGGGTGCACCGGGCAAAAACGACCTCGGGGAGCTTGCTGCCGGATGGACTTTGGGATGTGGGTCAGGGAAAAACAATGGCTCCAGAGACAGGACTCGAACCTGTAACCCGCCGGTTAACAGCCGGCTGCTCTACCATTGAGCTACTCTGGAACCTTTTGAGCGAGGTCAATCTATCGAGAGGCCGGCGCGGCGTCAACGGGGTTGTGTCCGGAATGCACGAGCAGGGTTTCCAAGCCCCCGGGGAGTCGCAGCCGGACCCAGCGGGGCAACGACTTGGCAGGGGCCCGAAGATGTTCAAGACCGGCCCGCGTGGGATGCTGGGCAGGTCCGCGGGATCCGAGCGGCGCCTGGCAGATGGGCGGCGGCCGGGCCCGTGCGGGAGACTTGCGAGGGGGGATCCGGTTCGCCCCGGGGGCCCGGGCAGGGCACAGCCCATGGTCTGCGGGCGGCCGTCGGCACCGGGCGGCGGGCGGCGGACCCCCGGCGGGCCGGGTGCGTGTCCGGCATGGCGCGCTTTTTGCTGAACAATCCATTTGCGGACGGCCGCGTATCGTATTAAATAAGCGGGACATGCCCGTTCGCTTGGGGCAGGTGGCGTGTAGCGAGAATGAACGCAGAACAGAAGTCGCAGGGACAGGCGGGGCCCGGCCCGGTCAACCCTCCCGGGTGGCCGGCGGCCCAGGGCCTTTATGATCCACGGTTCGAGCACGAAGCGTGCGGTGTGGGCTTTGTGGTCCACGTCAAGGGACGCAAATCCCACAACATCATCACCGATGCCCTGACCATTCTGGAGAACCTGCGTCATCGCGGGGCTTGCGGTTGCGAAAACAACACCGGGGATGGTGCGGGAATTCTGATCCAGATGCCGCACGCGTTTTTGGAGCAGGCCTGCGACGAGGTGGGACTGAAGCTGCCGGGCGAGAAGCAGTACGGGTGCGGGCTGGTGTTCCTGCCTCCGGACCGTGAGGAACGGCAGCGTTGTGAAGCCGCGTTTGCCCGCATTGTGCAGGAGGAGGGGCTGGAGCTGCTCGGATGGCGGGACGTGCCCACGAACAACGGGAACCTGGGGGCCACTGCGAAGGCGTCCGAGCCGTTCATGCGGCAGGTCTTCATCGGGCGTCCGGCGGCGCTCCGGGATGACATGGCCTTCGAGCGCAAGCTCTACGTGGTGCGCCGGCTGGCAGAAAAGCAGATCCGCTACGGCGGGGAGCCCTGGGGCCGGTGGTTCTACGTGTGTTCGTTGTCTCACCGCACGCTGGTGTACAAGGGGATGCTGACGGCCGAGCAACTCCGGACCTATTATCCGGAGCTGAGCGATCCCCTCATGGCCAGCGCGCTGGCCCTGGTGCATTCCCGTTTCAGCACCAACACCTTCCCGAGCTGGGACCGCGCGCATCCGTATCGCTACATTGCCCACAACGGCGAAATCAACACCCTGCGGGGCAACATCAACTGGTTGCACGCGCGACAGGCATTGTTCCGATCGCAGGCGTTCGGGAAGGATCTGCCCAAGGTGCTGCCGGTGATCGCGCCGGACGGCAGCGACTCGGCGATGTTCGACAACTGTCTGGAGTTGCTGGTCCTGGCCGGGCGCAGCCTGCCGCACGCGGTCATGATGATGATTCCGGAGCCGTGGCAGCACGATCCGTTCATGAGCCCGGAGAAGAAGGCGTTCTACGAGTTTCACCGCTTTCTGATGGAGCCGTGGGACGGGCCGGCTTCGGTGTCGTTTACGGACGGGATTCGGATCGGTGCGGTTTTGGATCGCAATGGACTGCGGCCCTCGCGCTACTACGTCACCAAGGACGACCTGGTAATCCTGTCGTCGGAGGTCGGGGTGTTGGAGATTCCGGCCGAGCGTGTGGAGTACAAGGGCCGACTGCAGCCGGGTCGGATGTTGCTGGTGGACACCGAGCAGGGGCGCATCGTGGCGGATGAAGAGTTGAAGCACACCATCGCCACGGAGAAGCCGTATCGGGAGTGGCTGAACCGGTATGTGCTGCAGCTCGATGACCTGCCGGAGGCGCCGGTGCCGCCGAAGCGGCCCAAGCCGGAACTGGTGCGGCTGCAGCGGGCTTTCGGATACACGTACGAGGACGAGCGGATGATCCTGGCCCCGATGGCCATCGAGGGGGTCGAACCCATCGGGTCCATGGGGAACGACACCCCGTTGGCCGTGCTGTCCAACAAGCCGCAGCTGCTGTACAACTACTTCAAGCAGCTGTTCGCGCAGGTGACCAACCCGCCGATTGACTACCTGCGCGAGGCCATCGTGACCTCCACGGAAACGGCCCTGGGCCGGGAGGGCAACCTGTTGGAGCCCACGCCGGAAAGCTGTCGGTTCATCAAGCTGGAAGGACCGATCATCACCAACGAAGAACTGGCACAGATCCAGAACGTGCAGCGGCCCGGGTTCAAGGCGGTGACGCTGCCGATTCTGTTCCCCGCGGCGGCCGGCGCCCGGGGCCTGGAGACGGCGCTGGAGGAGTTGTACCAGAAGGCCGACGCGGCCATCGCGGAGGGCGCCAACATCCTCATCCTGTCGGACCGCGGACTGAGCGCGGAGCTGGCGCCCATCCCGGCCCTGTTGGCGGTGTCCGGGTTGCATCACCATCTGATCCGCGCCGGGAGTCGGACCTTGTGCAGTCTGGTGCTGGAGTCCGGCGAGCCGCGGGAGGTCCATCATTTCGCGCTGCTGGTGGGCTACGGGGCCAGTGCCATCAACCCCTACCTGGCCTTCGAGACCCTGGACAAGCTCCTGGAGGACGGGTTGGTGACCGGGGTGGACCGGGAAAAGGCCCACAAGAACTACATCAAGGCCGCCGTCAAGGGCATTCTGAAGGTGGCTTCGAAGATGGGCATCTCCACCATCCAGAGCTACCGCGGCGCCCAGATCTTCGAGGCCATCGGTCTGCGGCGCGACTTCGTGGACAAGTATTTCACCTGGACGCCGTCCCGCATCGAGGGGGTGGGCCTGGAGGAAATCGCGCGCGAAACCCTCGAGCGGCACCGTGCGGCTTTTGTCGATCGAGGCGATGGCACGGTGGCGCTGGACCCCGGCGGTCAGTACCAGTGGCGGGCCGATGGCGAATTCCACCTGTTCAACCCGACGACGATTCACAAGCTGCAGCAGGCGGTCCGCAACAACGATTACCAGGCCTTCAAAGAGTACAGTCGGGCGGTGGACGAGCAGGCGCGCAACCTCTGCACGTTGCGCGGCCTGTTCGAACTGAAGTTTGCGCCCAAGCCGATCCCGCTGGAGGAGGTGGAGCCCATCGAGAGCATCATGCGTCGGTTCAAGTCCGGCGCCATGAGCTACGGCTCCATCAGCCAGGAGGCCCATGAGACGCTGGCCATCGCCATGAACCGCATCGGCGGCAAGAGCAACACCGGCGAGGGCGGGGAGGACCCGGAGCGCTACAAGCCGCTGCCGAACGGCGACTCCAAGAACAGCGCCATCAAGCAGGTCGCCTCGGGCCGGTTCGGCGTCACCAGCCTGTATCTGGTGAACGCCCAGGAGATCCAGATCAAGATTGCCCAGGGGGCCAAGCCGGGCGAGGGCGGCCAGCTGCCGGGACACAAGGTGTATCCGTGGATCGCCAAGACGCGGCACTCCACCCCCGGCGTCGGGTTGATCTCGCCGCCGCCGCATCACGACATCTATTCGATCGAGGACCTGGCCCAGTTGATCCACGACCTGAAGAACGCCAACCACGAGGCGCGGATCAGCGTGAAGCTGGTGTCCGAAGTGGGCGTGGGCACGATTGCCGCCGGGGTGGCCAAGGCGCATGCCGACGTGGTGCTGATCAGCGGACACGATGGCGGCACGGGCGCTTCGCCGCTGACCTCCATCAAACATGCCGGGACGCCGTGGGAACTCGGTCTGGCCGAGACGCATCAGACCCTGTTGCTGAACAACCTGCGCGGCCGGATCGCCGTGGAGGTGGACGGGCAGCTCAAGACCGGACGCGACGTGGTGATCGCGGCCCTGTTGGGGGCCGAGGAGTTCGGGTTTGCCACCACCGCCCTGGTCTCCATGGGCTGCATCATGATGCGGGTCTGCCACAAGAACACCTGCCCGGTGGGCGTGGCCACGCAGGATCCGCGGTTGCGCGAGCACTTCATGGGCAAGCCGGAGCACGTGGTCAACTTCATGCGCTTCATCGCCATGGAGGTCCGCGAGCTGATGGCGAAGCTCGGGTTCCGCACCCTCAACAACATGATCGGGCGGACGGACAAGCTGGATGTCAACCGCGCCATCGAGCATTGGAAGGCGCGCGGGCTGGACTTTTCCAGCATCTTCTACCAGCCCGAGGTCTCGCCGTTTGTGAAGCGGTTCTGTCAGGATCTGCAGGATCACGGTCTGGACCAGACGATGGACCGGCAATTGTTGTTGCGGCTTTGCCAGCCGGCCCTGGAGCGGGGGGAACCGGTCCGGGCCGTGTTGCCCATTCGCAACTGCCACCGGGTGGTGGGCACCATGCTCGGCAGCGAGGTCACCCGGCGCTACGGGGCCGAGGGACTGCCGGAGGACACCATCCGCATTCATTTCAAGGGCTCGGCCGGACAGAGTTTCGGCGCCTTTATGCCCAGGGGCATCACCTTCGATTTGGAAGGCGATGCCAACGACTACTTCGGCAAGGGCCTTTCCGGGGCCAAGCTGATCGTGCGGCCCCCCCGGGGTTCCACCTTTGCGCCGGAAGAGAACATCATCATCGGAAACGTGGCCCTCTATGGTGCGACCAGCGGCGAGGCCTACGTTTGTGGGGTGGCGGGGGAGCGGTTCTGTGTGCGCAACTCGGGCGCCCATGCCGTGGTCGAGGGCGTCGGCGATCACGGCTGCGAATACATGACCGGCGGGCGCGTGGTCGTGTTGGGCCGTACGGGCAAGAACTTCGCCGCCGGGATGTCCGGCGGGATCGCCTATGTGCTGGACCTGGACGGAGACTTTCCGCGGCGCTGCAATCTCGAGATGGTCATGCTGTGCCGTTTGGAGGATGAGGAGGAGATCGCCGAGGTCCGGCGCCTCATCGAACGTCACGAGGAGTACACCGGCAGCCGGCGCGCCGCGACGGTGCTGGTGTCCTGGAAGGATTACGTGCCGCGGTTTGTCAAGGTCCTGCCCAAGGACTATGCCCGCGTCCTGGCCGCCATGCGCAAGGTGCGGGAAGCGGGCCTCAGCGGCGAGGAAGCCATCATGGCCGCCTTCATCGAGAACACCAAGGACGCCGCCCGTATCGGCGGCGGCTGATGGGGTCCAGGTCGTTCCCCGGGTCTGAGTCATCGCCATGGGCAAGCCCACAGGATTCCTCGAATACGCACGCGAACTGCCGCCGGAACTGCCGCCGTTGCAGCGCATCCGCAACTGGGACGAGTTCCATCTTCCGATGGACGAGGCCCGGTTGCGCGCGCAGGGGGCCCGGTGCATGGATTGTGGCACGCCGTTCTGCCACACGGGTCACATCCTGGCCGGAGCGGCCTCCGGCTGCCCCATCAACAACCTGATTCCGGAGTGGAACGACCTGGTCTACCGGGGCCTTTGGCGCGAAGCTCTGGAGCGGTTGCACAAGACCAACAACTTCCCGGAATTCACCGGCCGCGTTTGCCCGGCGCCGTGCGAAGGGGCCTGCGTGTTGGGTATCATTCGGCCTCCGGTGGCGATCAAAGCCATTGAATGCGCCATTGCGGATCGGGGGTGGGAATCGGGATGGATCACGCCCCAACCGCCGGCGCGGCGCACGGGCAAAAAGGTGGCGGTGGTGGGAAGCGGACCGGCGGGGCTGGCCTGCGCGGCCCAACTGAACCGCGCCGGCCACTGGGTCACCGTGTACGAACGGGCGGATCGGATCGGCGGCCTGCTCATGTACGGGATCCCCAACATGAAGCTGGACAAACGGGTGGTGCAACGTCGCGTGGATCTGCTGGCGCAAGAGGGCATCCGGTTCATCACCAATTGCGAGGTGGGCCGGGACCTGCCCGCCGGCAAGCTCTTGGAGGATTACGATGCGGTGGTGCTGTGCTGCGGAGCGACCAAGCCGCGGGATCTGCCGGTCGAAGGGCGCAATCTCAAGGGCGTTCACTTCGCCATGGAGTTTCTCACCGCCAACACGAAGCGGCTCCTGGACCCCGACCACAATCACGGGGAATACATCGACGCCCGGGACAAGGATGTCATCGTCGTGGGCGGGGGCGACACGGGAACCGACTGCGTGGCCACGGCCCTGCGGCAGGGCTGCCGCAGCGTGTTGCAATTGGAGATCCTGCCCAAACCCCCAGAGACGCGCGCGCCCAACAATCCCTGGCCGGAGTGGCCCCGCATCTTTCGAGTGGACTACGGCCAGGAAGAAGCCGCGGCCGTGCAGGGCGAGGATCCCCGCCGGTACCGCACCACGGTGGTGCGATTCCTGGGCGACGAACGCGGCCACGTCAAGGGCGTGCGCACCGTCATGGTGGACTGGCAGAAAGATGCCCAGGGCCGCTTCAGTCCCGTGCCCGTCCCCGGCACCGAGCAAACCCTGCCGGCCCAGCTCGTCCTGCTGGCCATGGGCTTCCTGGGACCGGAGGAAACGATCCTCGACCAGCTCGAAATCGAACGGGACGCGCGCAGCAACGTGAAGGCCGAGTACGGCCGGTTCCAGACCAATGTTCCGCGCGTCTTCGCCGCGGGCGACATGCGGCGGGGCCAGAGCCTGGTGGTCTGGGCCATCAACGAAGGTCGCGCGTGCGCCCGGGAAGTGGACCGGTTCCTGATGGGCCAGACCGTGCTTCCCTGACCCGCTGCCTCCCATGAAAGCTGTCCTGGCACTCGAAGACGGCACCGTATATCGGGGCATCGGTTTCGGTGCGCGCGCTTCCGCTTGCGGAGAGGTCTGCTTCAACACGGCCATGACGGGGTACCAGGAGATCCTGACGGATCCCTCGTACAAGGGCCAGATCGTGACCATGACCTATCCGCACATCGGCAACTACGGGGTCAACGAAGAGGACGTGGAATCCTGGCGTCCGCACGTGGCCGGATTTGTTGTCCGCGAGCTTTCCCCGGTGGCTTCCAACTGGCGGGCCACCCGCAGCCTCGCGGAGTACCTGGAGGCCTACGGCATCCCCGGCATTCAAGGCGTGGACACCCGCGCCCTGACCCGCAAGTTGCGCGTGCGCGGTGCCCTGAACGGGTTCATCTCCACGGAGGACGTTTCGGAGGAGGAGGCCGTGGCGCGCGCCCGGGCCTGGCACGGCTTGATCGGGGTCGATTACGTCAAGGAGGTAACTCATCCCGAACCCTTTCGGTGGGACGAGAAGGATGAGTTGAGTCGCCCGTTCCATTTGGAGAACAGCAATCCCCGTGTTCAGCCGCCGCGGTTGCCCCCGGCGGACATCCCGATCGTGGCCTATGACTTCGGGATGAAATACAACATCCTGCGTCAGCTGCGTCGGCACGGCTTTGCGGTCCAGGTCGTACCGGCCCACACGCCGGCCGAGGAAGCATTGCGGTACAAGCCGGCCGGCATCTTTTTGTCGAACGGCCCCGGGGATCCGGCTGCGCTGGATTATGCCGTTCGCGCGGCGGCCGAACTGTTGCGCACCGGCATCCCGATCTTCGGCATTTGCCTCGGGCACCAGATCCTCGGCCAGGCCTTCGGCGGCAAGACCTTCAAACTGAAATTCGGTCACCACGGCGCCAATCAACCGGTCAAGGACCTGGAGACCGGTCGCGTCGAAATCACCTCGCAAAACCACGGGTTTGCGGTGGATCCCTCCACGTTGCCCAGTGACGTGGTCGTGGACCGGATCAACTTGAACGATCAAACCGTGGAGGGGATGCGCCACCGCACCAAGCCGGTCTTCTCGGTCCAGTATCATCCCGAAGCCTCTCCGGGGCCGCACGACGCCGCTCCGTTGTTTGCCCGGTTCCGCGAGTTGATCGAGCGCCGCTGAAGCCCGGCGGCAAGGTGCAGTCCTTTCCCGGTCCGCAAGCCCCGGAACGGACCGGCACCCGCAGCAACGGCGGTAAGGTTCGTTGCGGTGCGGCCACATGGCGCCTGCTCCGAAGCTTTGCCTCGTTTTCGTTCCTTGGTGCGGCCGGGGCCGTTTTCCGCGATGCAGCCGCGCCGGACTCGGGCGGGGCCGAGCCGGCGAGCCGCTTGCGTCACGCTGCCAGGGTCCCCGCGCATCGGCTGCTGGGGTCACGCCCTTCTGCAGCGGTGTCCATTCCGTCCGGATGACGAAGAACTTGGCCTCGCCCAAAACGCCCTTGGATCGAACGGAGCTGAAGACGGGGCTCGGGAAGGAATCGTTTCCGGCGGACGGGGCGCATGTCTCCGGGCCTTCTCCTTTGCAACCGCAGGGCAGGGACGTGCAAGGATTTCCGCACGAGTGCGTTCCCCCGGGAGGCCGACAAAAGACGGTTCCGGGTCCATTGGCCGCGCGCTGCAGCCCGCGGGAGGCGATCCGTGGACATTTACGGTTCCACCGGCGCCGGGGTTCGACCTCTGGGGGACGTAGTTTCAAATACCCGGTTTCCAAGCGCGGGTGTCTGCACGGGGTCGGGCCCGACTGGCCGTGGCCAAACCGCCTGCTTGCGCGCGATGGCACAGAAGCCGGATGGCGGCTTTGTCCGATGGCAACGACAGGAGCCCGGTGATTTCGGATTGACCGGGAAAAGCCGAACCGGTCCGTGCAGCGGGCCTCGGCTCCGCCACCGCGGGCGGGTTCTTCTGGCCGGGGCCATGGGGAAGAGGGTGTGGGACGCTCGGACACACCGGGAGCCGCGCGCGCCAAAAAAGAGGTCTTGCGTTTGAGCGGCCTTTGGCTAAAGTACAGCTCGGTTGGACGTAAGGAAGCGAGCGTAGCTCAGCCTGGTAGAGCGTCACCTTGCCAAGGTGAATGTCGAGGGTTCGAATCCCTTCGCTCGCTCCAATTTTTTTGTGGCAACGTCGCTCCATGGTTTCCCTCCGACCCAGCGGTTGGCACGGCCTGCGCCGGATCCTTGTCGCACGTTTGGCTCCGCCCCTCGGCTTGCTCTGCCTGGCGCTTGGAGCAACTGACGTGGCCAGGAGCGCGGAGGGGCAAGCATCGACTCCGGGCCGGCATCCGGCCGATCACCTGCCGCCGTACATCCGGCAACTTACCTGGTTTGGCGAACGTGCGGACTGGTCTCCGGACGGGAAGCGGATTTTGTTTTTGTCCAAGACCTTTGGAGACGCCATGGAGCTCGAGCTGGAGACCGGTCGCATTCGGAACCTCACGGCCCACTACGCGCACCACGGTTACACGCGGGCATTGTATCTTCCCAACGGGGACATTCTGCTCTCGGGCCCCCAGTCGTTCGATCCGCGTCGCCCGGGGGAGGCCAGGGTGCAATGCTGGTTGTTTGTGCTGGATCCGCGTCGGGAACGTCCGCCGACGCCGCTCGGTACCAAGTGCAGTGAAGGCCCGGCCGTGTCCCGACGCCGCCTGCACCTGGCGTGGACGCATGTGGCTGCCCAGTACCCCGACGAGATGCCCCCAGGGACTTCCCGGATCTGGGAGGCCGACCTCGTGTACGAGGACGGGCGGCCGCGTCTGGCAAATCAGCGACTGGTCCTGGACAGCCGCAAGCTTCCCTTTTCCTGCACCCTGGAGACCCAAAACTTCCGGCCTCCGGACGAGAAGGAGTTGATTTTCAGTGCCTACGGCTACCAGGGCACGGAGGTCTGCGGGATCAACCTGGAGACCGGCGCCGTGACGAATTACTCCAACGCGCCCGACCAGTACGATGAACCAGAGGGCATTTTTCCGGATGGCTCGGCCACGTTGGTGGAGTGCGATCGCCAGAACCGGCTCGGTCCGGGCCACGTCGATCTCTGGCGCCTGGAACTGGACGGGACCGGCCGTTACCAACGACTGACCCATTTCAGTGACTTTCCGGGATTCAAGGCTTCCAATCCAGTGGTGCGGGACGACGGCCGGTACATCGCCTTTCAACTGGCGCGCTCGCGAGATGCGGCCGGGGTGGGCCACGGGATTTTTCTGTTCGATTTGCAGGCGTGGAAGCCGGAGTAGCCCCGCCATGCCGGTTGCGGGGATGCGACAGCCGCGCCGTCCTGCGGGACAAGTGTGCGAGGCGGCACCCGAAGCCAGGGCAGGCATTTCGTCCGGCTCCGAAGGTTTGCCGCCCGGACCACCGGGGCACTCGCGACCACACGGTTGACGAGTGCGCTTGGGATGCAAGGGTGCATCGGATTCGCATGGCGACGCCGGTCTCCCGCGTCTGCGCCCTGGAACGCCGGAGGGCTGCGGTGCGGAGGCCGAATGGGGATGCGGTGGGTCGCCTGTTCGGGGTGGCCGGTGGGACGCTTTTCGGCGGGGCAGGATGGGCCGACCGGCTTGCCTCATCTTGCGCGCGTTGTGGGCTTCGATGACTCCAGCAGTTTGGGCGCGATCGCAGTTCGAAAACGCCGGTTCCCGGCAAGCCGAGGGCGTTGAAGGCGCACATGTCTCCGGCCATGCGATCCCCGACCTTGCAGAGGTGCGAGCCCTGCTGACGATGACAGGCATCGTCGAAGTCATCGGCTTTCATCCGCTCAACCGGGGATTTCGGAGTCGGGCTCAGACGGAACTGCCACGGGGTGCTGCCGCAGCTCATGAACGTTCCGCCGGTTCCGAGCGTCCCCCGGGCGGGGACTCCGCGAGGTGGCCGGGGCGCTTGGCACGAGGGAGGATCGCGGCGAGCGGCGGAACGAGGGCCCCGGAGCCGGGGAATCGGGGGCTTGAAATTCGGCCGTCGCTCTGGAGCACCGAGCGCAGACAAGTCCGCGCCGACAGTCCAGTACGGCACTTTCCTCGAGCGCCCCGCGGGGCTAGAGTCCCGGGAGCAAAGCATGCCGCAACAGTTCGGCATGCGGCGGGCAAAGCTCGAAAGCCGAGCCGGGCACGTAACGGTGCATGAGTCGTCCGGGCCCAGCACCGACAGCGGTTTCGGCCCCGACCGGGTCGGCCCTCAAGGTGGGCTGTTGCGGGTTTGCGGGCCGCATGGATGAGTATTTTCGGACATTTCGCCTGGTGGAGGTGCAACAGACGTTTTACGAGCCGCCGCAGATCCAAACGGTCCGACGCTGGCGGGCGGCGGCCCCGGCGGATTTCGAGTTCACACTGAAGGCCTGGCAGCTGATCACGCATCCGCCACAAAGCCCCACCTACCGGCGGCTCCGGACGCCGCTGTCCACGGAACAGCTGCGCGGCTGTGGGGGATTCCAATCCAGCGAGATCGTGCAGACGGCCTGGGCGCGCACGCGAGCCGTGGCCGAGGCGCTGGGGGCGCGCCGGGTGCTCTTTCAATGTCCCGCGCGGTTCACACCGGCGCCGGATCATGTGCGGTCGCTGCGGGAGTTCTTCCGAACGATCGACCGGGGCGGGCTGGATTTGGTTTGGGAACCCCGGGGGGATTGGCCCGCGTCCCTGGTGCGGGAGCTGTGCGAGGAACTCGGGCTGACGCACGCCGTGGATCCTTTTCGGCAGGCGCCGGTCTGGGGAGAGATTCCGTACTACCGGCTCCACGGCCTGACCGGATATCGCCACCGGTTTACGGACGAGGAGCTCGAGGAGCTTCGGGCGCGGGTGGGTCGGGGACCGGCCTACGTGCTGTTCAACAACGTCAGCATGCGCGAGGACGCGCTCCGGTTCCTGGCCCGGGTGCCGGGGGATGCCACCGGGGAACGATCGTGATCTCTGCGCTCCCTCGCTCCGGGAGGGTTGGTCACGGTCCATTCGCACCGACGGGAGACCGGCGCAGCAGGTAAATGACCGCACCCAGGACGAGTACCGCCAGGATCAGAGCCACCACGGTGGCGATCTGTTTGAAGAGCCGGGCGCGCTCGAGCCAGGCCCGGGTTCGCTCCCGTTCGGCTTGCATGAACAGCTCGAACTCCTTTTCGATGGAAAGGCCTTCGGGCGGGGGCTCGCGCAGTTGCAGCGTCAACCAGCGTCCCTTGAGTGCACGCCACTCGGCGGGCAGTTGTTCCAGGAGGGATTCGGGGGCCGGGAGCAGGCCGCAACGGCTCCAAAACGGCGCTTCTTCGCAGGTCCAAAGTCGGTACAAACCGTGATTCCGTGCCACCTGTTCGAGTCGTTCCCAGAGCACGGCGCGGCAGCGATCCGCCTCGGCAAAGTCGGCAAAGACTTCGCTGTGAATTCGGCCGTGGCCCTGTCGCATTTCCAGGGCCACGGCGCCGAGGATGCGGCCCTCGGGCGTTTCGACGACCTGGAACTCCGTGATCCGCCGTTCCAGACCGGCCGAATCGACCAGCTGTGCCGACCACAGCGGTCGAAGCTGGCCCAAATCATCGACGGTGGCACGCCGCACTCGTGGTGCTGTGCCGTTCATGCAGCTCAGGTGCCTGGTTGGGACGCACGGGCCGCTCGGGCGGCCTGGGCATAGGCCGCGGCGCGCCGCTGCAACTCCGCCCAGTCGTTGGCAGCCAGGATTTCCCTGGACACCAGAGCGGAGCCCACACCCACGGCGGGGCAGCCTGCCCGGAACCATTCCGCCAGATTGTCCACGGTCACCCCGCCGGTCGGAATGAACCGCAGATGGGGCAGGGGCGCACGCACCGAACGGACATAGCCCGGTCCCAGGATCTCGGCGGGGAACAGCTTGATAAAATCCGCCCCGGCCTCGTGCGCCCATTGCGCCTCCGTGGGCGTGAACGCGCCGATGACACTGACGGCGCCGGCCGTGAAGATGATGGGGACGAAGTCCGGTCGGGCCAGCGGGGTCACGACGAACTCCGCGCCACTGGCCAACACGGCCCGACACTGGTCCGCGCTCAGCACGGTTCCGGCACCGATGAGGGCATCGCGCCCGAAGCGCTTCCGCGCCTCCTCGATGGCACTGTACGCGTCCGGCGTGGTCAACGTGACCTCCACGGCACGGACGCCTCCCGCCAGCAGGGCCTCGGTCAAAGGCACCACCTGTTCCCGCGACTGCGCCCTGACCACGGCAATAATGCCCGGGTCTGTCAACGCCTGTAGGATCTCATCCCGCGTACGCATAATCAGGGATTGAATCTGGCAAAAAGCGCGGTGGCTGTCGCGGAAAAAGTCGGTCGCGAAGACAGACCCGCCGCATTTCCGCTTTTGAGCTGCGGCTTGAAAGGTGCCCAAGAAATGCCTCCTTCCCTCGGGGCGCCCAGGATGTCTGGGATTCCGCCGGGCTCACGGACAGGTCACCGACCTGAAAAGCGCCGAACCTCCGGTCTGCGGCGATGGTGGGCTCCGCCTGAGCCGATGTTGCAAGCGTACCTGCCTCCGGTGCAGCGCCTGCTCTTTCCATGCCAACGAGCCCCCCTCAAGAGCCGTAAACGTTTGGTGCCTTCTACGCACGCCGGAATGACTCCCACCGGGCGGTGAATGCGGCGGCCCAGGAAGGCGCCCTGGGCTGGCGGAGGACCTCGATCCCGGGTCCAAGGTTGCGCCTCCGACGCGTTAAGTCCCCCATGCGACCCATGGGCGGCGCATCACGACGTGGGCCACGATCCAAAGGCGCCGGACGGCGGGGCCTCGCCGGTTCCCACCCCGGGGAGTGGCAATCCTCGAACCCGACGCCATTCAATCGGATCCCTACTGAACCTGCCAGGACCCGGGAATGTTTCGCTCCTTCGTATGTCATGGGTCCGCCCCAACGGGGCGGCGATTCACCAGCCCAGGGCAACGCCCTGGGCAGGCAGGCCAAACGGATTCGTCCCGCCCTGAAGGGGCGGAACTTGTTGTGGAGATGGCCGCTCCTCGCGAGGGGCCCACGGAGTTACGCCCTTTCAGGGCGTGATCGGGTTTTGCGGGCCGACCCCCCGGGGCGCTGCCCCGGGCTGACGAACGGTCGCGCCTTCGGCGCGTTGAGTGTTCCGCGCGACCTGTGGGCAGCGGCGGGCGCGATTCGTGTTTGCGCCCCGAACTCAGAGGTCCCCACGGAATGTCACGGTCCCTCGGCTTTTCCCATGCCCGGGAGGTCCCCATGTCCTCGCTCTCGCGGTGTCCAAAAGCGGAAATGCGCCCGGAGAGACCCGCGGGCCCGGGAACACCGGTGCCTCCAAGGCACAGGTACCGTCCAACCGAACCGCCCCGGTTCCAAGGACGTTGGGAAACTCGGGGTCCGTACACGGCATCGTGGCGGGGGCGGGGAGGTAAGGCGACGCTGGGGCTGCAGCGTCGGTTTGGATCCCATCAACGGCCTCGGGTTTATGCGCTGGCGCGGACTTGTGCGACCCGATTCCCGGCCCTTGCGTATTGGGCAAAACCACTGGACTTGGAAAGGGCTTCGTGCCGGAGATCTCCGACTTCCGAAGGCCGGATTGTTCGGCCGGTTCTTTGTAATCCCGGGGCGCTGGAAACGAACGGAGCAGTGCAACAACAACGCGCGGCGCTGGATGCGAGGGCTTTCCTCTTTCGGGGGCCGACCCGCAATGCGTCAGGGCCGCCGGTGCACGGCGATTCCTCGAGAAGAACGACAGCCCGGCTGGCGGGGCCTTTGCCCGCGGTCGGGAGATCAGGGGCGCGCGGTGGCCAGTCCGATGGGCATCTGATCGGGCGGCACCTCCTCGATCCGCGCATGCTGTTGGAGGAAATCCAGGACTTTTTCGCGGGCGATCTCGTCGTACACCTGAATGAGCGCGTTTCGTTCTTGGAGGTCTTTCAAGAGCTTGTCGGGAGGAATCTGATGCATGGCCGCCAGCACGGTGATGCGGCGCTGGATTTCCTCGTTGGATACCGTGATGCCCTCCTTCTCGGCGATGCGCTGGATGATGAAGTTGAGTTTGACCCGCTCGCGTGCGCTGCGGGAAGCCGCCTCGTAAATCGACTCCTTTTGCTGCTCGATCATCTCCCGGCTGACGCCGCGCCGCGTGTTCTCGAGCACGATGTCGTACACGGCGTTGCGGGTTTCCGTTTCCACGGCGGACTCCGGGAGATCGAAATGCACCCGCTCCAGCAGGGCACGGAGCAACTGTACGCGCACCTGACGGTCCAGCTTGTGCTTCAGCTCGTTTTCCAGGTCGCGGCGCACGCCGGCGCGCAGGGCTTCCAGGTTTTCGGCTCCGTAACTGCGGGCGAACTCCTCGTTCAGCGCCGGCAGCACCGGTTCCTTCACCTCGAGGACCTCCACATCGAACGAGGCGGGGCGGCCGGCCAGCTTGGGGTCGGGATAATCCGGCGGGATGAGCAGGTTCACCGTGCGACGCTCGCCGGCCTTCGCCCCGGCCAACTGTTCGCCGAAGCCGGGCAGGAAGGAACGGCCGTCCACCCGCACCCAAAAGCCCTTGCTTTCGGCAAGGCTTTTGGCTTCGGGCGCCACCTCCAACACCGGACGGCCCTCGATGGTGGCCGTGTAGTTGACCACCACCACGTCCCCGGCCGCGGCGGGCCGGTCCACGGTGACGTAATTCACCCGGTGCTGTCGGAGCATCTCCAGCGCCCGCTCCACGTCCTCGTCGGTCACCGTGCGGATTTCCCGTTTGACGGGCAGGCCCTTGTACTCGGGAAGCTCGAATTCCGGTTCCGTTTCCAACGTGAACAACGCCTGCAGGGCCTGGCCGCGGTCGAACTGCAGCACCTCCACATTCTCCGTGCGCAGCACCCGCAGGTCGCTTTCCTTCAGGAGGTGATGAAGACAGTCGCGAAGCAGCCTCTCGCGGACATCCTCCCGAATGTCCTGCTGGAACCGTCGCTCCACAATGTCCCGGGGGGCCTTGCCGGGGCGGAACCCGGGCAACACCGCCCGCTTGCGGTACTCGTGAATCACCTCTTCGAAGGTTTGTTCAACCTTCTCGGTTTCCACCTCCACGCGCACCAACTTGCGGCAGGGCGCGATGCTCTCGACCGAAACGTTCACGGTAAATCCTTTCTGCTGGCTGCCGGCCCGGGTTGACGCTTCCGCGCGGGGAAATCGGCCCAACCGGCAGAGCTTCGCAGTCTAGCCAACGAAGCCCGACCGTCAAGCTTCCCGGCCCGCCGATGCGCGACACGCTGCATTTCGGACCTGGATGCCGCCAAAGCCCGGCGGAATTCCGGGGTCCTCGGCACGGGAAGGGCGGGGGAAACGGCATTTCCCCGGGAGTCTTGAATCCGGGACTTGAACAGGCGCCCGGTCGAACCGCGGGTCGGACCCGGGCGAGGTGGGGCCAGGTTGCAGCGAAGTTCGGGAAGGATCGCAGCCGGGCCCAGACGTTGCGAGAAGCGCGGAGCTCCCGGGGCGGGCGGCTTCGAAGTCGGCCAGCAACGCTGGACTCTGCCCGGGCAGCCCGCAGTCGTGTCGGGCCGGCCAGCCGATGGGCGACAACAGCGCCCCGCCGCGCCGGTTTTTTCGGGGAAATTCGCCCGGCCCTTGCGGATCTCCAGCTGCCTGGAATCTTCACCGGAAATTGGCGTTGCAGGTCGAAGTTTCATCGCGCACCTGGAGGCGCCGCCTTTGTGTGATTCCGTCGGCGCGACGGCTCTGCTCGTCAAAAGGGTGCATGGCCGGTGCGGAGCCCTGCTTGCCGCCGGGGCGGTCCCGTGCAGGCGCGCGGACCTGTCGCAAACTGAACCCGCGGCAGCGTACCCGGCCCGGAGCCGGAGGGGCGTCCGGGTGCAACCCGCCACGGACTCAGGGATGGTTGCCGGTCCGCCTTCCAGGATGGGCTGTCCGATCGCCGTCTGTGCTCGCGTGGAAAGCCCTCGCCGGTGTGCCAGGTTGCGCTCACGAGGGCGAATTGGCCGCAAAATCGAAGTTGTCGAGGCGCTGAAACGCCGTATGCTCCGGGGGCGTGAACGACCAACTCCGCGACCCTTCTGAAACTGCCTCCTTGGATCCCGGTCCCCAATCACCCTTGTGGAGAAACAGCGCTCGTTCCCACGATGCCCCTTTTGTGGCCGGGCAGGCAGTTGGAGACCGTGGGCCGACCCGGTTGCCCGCCCGAGCTGTTGGGAGGGTCCGGTGGCCCCGGCTGATGCCGGGCCTGCTGCTGGCCACATGGTGCATCGCCGCGCCGCGGGTGACGGACCCGGCCCGGCAGACGGCGCTGGACCGTTACGTGGCCGGGCCGGATCCGGCCTACGGATTTGAACGGGTGGGCACTCTGACGGCACCGGCGGGTCAGGTGCACGTGTTGCGCATGCGATCGCAGACATGGCGCAACACAAACGAAGTAAACCGGACCGTGTGGGAGCACTGGCTACTGGTGGCGGTTCCCGCAGAGGTCCGGCATCGCACCGCCCTGCTTTTCATCGGCGGGGGCAACAACCGCGCCGAGCCGCCCTCGAGCATGGACGCGAACCTGATCCGGCTGGCGGTCGAAACCCACTCCGTCGTGGCCGAACTGCGCAACGTGCCCAACCAGCCCTTGATGTTTCACGGAGATGGGCAGGAGCGGGTCGAGGACGATCTGATCGCTTACACGTGGGACCGGTTTTTGCGCACCGGGGATGAACAGTGGCCGGCTCGCCTGCCCATGACCAAGGCGGCCGTTCGAGCGATGGATACGGTGACGGCTTTCTGTGGCTCGGCGGAGGGAGGCGGACACAGCGTCCAACGCTTTGTGGTGGCGGGCGGGTCCAAACGCGGTTGGACCACGTGGACCACGGCGGCCGTGGATGACCGGGTGGTGGCGATCGTGCCCATCGTCATCGACGTGCTGAATCTGGAAGCCTCGATGCGTCACCACTACGCGGCCTATGGATTTTGGGCCCCCGCCGTCGGCGATTACGTCGCCCACGGCATCATGAACTGGATGGGTTCGGCGGAACTGACGGCGCTCGCCCGCATCGAGGACCCGTTCCACTATCGGGACCGCCTCACCATGCCCAAGTTGCTCATTCACGCCACGGGCGATCAGTTTTTTCTGCCCGATTCCTGGCAGTTTTATTTCGACGAGTTGCCCGGGGAGAAACATCTGCGCTATGTGCCCAATGCCGATCATTCGCTCCGTGGTACGGACGCGTTCGACACGCTCAAAGCGTTTTATGCCTCGATTCTGGAAAACCGGCCGCGGCCGCGCTTCCAGTGGCAGTATGACCCGGACGGCACTTTGCGGGTTGAGGTCGCCGACCGCCCCCGTGGCGTTACGCTCTGGCAGGCCACCAACCCGAAGGCGCGCGACTTCCGCGTGGAAACGTTCGGGACCAACTGGGTGGCCAGGCCGCTGCCGATCGAACAGGGGCAGTGCGTGGTCAGACTCTCCGATCCTCCCGCGGGTTGGACGGCTTCGCTGGTGGAACTGACCTATGACGGTCCGCTGAATGTCCCGCTGAAGCTCACCACGCCCGTATGGGTGCGCCCGGACCGCACGGAGCACGAGTTCGTGCCCTTGAAACCGCAGGGAACCCGCTCGGCCCGATAGCCGGTGCGCCCGCGCAGCACCGGACTGTGCCGACACTGAGCCGGACCGGCGCGCAGGCGATTCACGCCTCTGCGGCCGACACAAGCGGGCGGGGCAGCGCCGGCGCGGTCCGGCGTTTCCCAGATCGCGCCAGCACTTCCATCGGCGGGTCCGCGGCACCGGACGGAGAAGGCACCGCCCGCCCGACCCCGGCACCGCGCCGGTCAATCCCGGCTCTCCACGGGCGATTCATGGTTTGTGTGGCATGCCTCCGGACCAAACAGACGCTGGCGCCAACGGATCTGCGGGGTCCACCGGTGAACCGGGCGATCGGGCCGCTGGACGATCGATTTCGGGCGGACACCGGCATGAACGGCTCCGGAGTGGTTGGCGCGCAACGGCCGCACGTGCCGCTGAGGCTTCCGTCTTCGGGGATTGGGCATGGCCGGCTGGTCGCTTGAAGACGGGCCGGCCGGATTCGAGTTTCCTGCCCGGCATCTGGTGGGGTCGGGTGCCGGGGCGGGGAACCCTGGTCCTGGTCGCAGGCTGTGTCCTGCGGTGTGAACGGCCAGGGCTTCTGCCCACAAGAGGTGTAAAGGAAGGCCGGGGCGATCGGCGGCCCCCAGGTTTCGGCCCAACCCGGCAATTGGCAGAGTGACCAGGATCGGGCTAAGGTGGGCTTCAACGAACGCTTGTGGTGGGTATGAGCGCTTACGATTTACTGCGGCACCCCCTGTGGGAGCCGGAATGCCTGGGGCGTCCGCTTCCGCCTCTGCCCCACGCCGTTTCCGTGGCGTTGCCGCGGTGGGAGGACGTGGTGGGTTACGAGGAGAAGCGACCCGAGGTGATGGAACGGCTGCAAGCCGGTTATCCGCGCTTTGTGTTTCAGCGGCCGATCCTGGCCCTGGCGGAACGGTTGGCCGGAGACGGGGGAGTTGGTTTGCCGTTTCCCTCCCGTGCCGCGGCGGAGGCGGCTGCGGCTTTTGTGCGGCGGCAAACGGGCGCACCCACGGAGCTTCGGGCGTGGGGGTCGGTGACGGGCGTGGTGACCCATGAGGAGGGATTTCCGGCGCTAAAGGCGTTTTGGCAGCACACCGGACGCATTGTTTCGACCCGGCAGGCGGAAGCGGTGTTGGCCGAACGTGGCGAGCCTCCGGAGTCCGGGGAGATTCGCCAAAGTCTGCGCTGCATGCTGGCCACGTGGTACGGGTGCGAGGTGGACGATGTGTTTCTGACGCCCACGGGGATGGCGGCTCAATGGGCTGCCTTGCAGGTGGTGCAACTTCTGCACCCGGGCCTGCCCACGGTCCAGATCGGCTTTCCGTACGTGGACACGCTGAAGCTGCAGGAAAAGTTCGGGGCCGGGGCGGTGCTCCTGCATGACCTGCGTACTGCGTCCGAACAGCTGGAAACGTTGTTGGCCCGGCAGCGAATCGCTGGCTGTTTTTGTGAACTGCCGGGTAACCCGCTGCTGGGCTCCGCGGATGTTCGCCGGATCGTCCCCTTGCTTCGGGAACATGGAGTGCCGTTGGTCGCCGATGATGTCGTGGCCACGCCCTTCAATGTCGATTTGCTCCCGCATGCGGATCTGATTGCCACGAGCCTGACCAAATTCATCGCCGGCACCTGCGATGTCATGGGCGGGGCCGTGATCGTGTCGCCGCATTCGCCCTGGCACCACCGGCTTCGAGAAGCCCTGCGGGCCCAAAACCCGGAGACGGTCTGGGGCGAAGACGCGGCCGTGTTGGTGGCCTCGGGTCGGGATTTTCCCCGGCGCATGGCCCGGCACAACGCGCACGGGTTGTGGATCGCGGAACGGTTGCGGCAGCACCCCGCGGTGGAGCGGGTTTGGTATCCGAAATGGGAATGCGCAGAGGCGTATGAGGCCGTGCGGCGGCCGGGAGGCGGATGGGGCGCGTTGGTCACGTTCCTGCCGCGGCGCGCGGCGGAGACGGCGCCGCTAATCTACGACCGGCTGGAGGTCTGCAAAGGGCCGAGCCTGGGCACCGTGTTCACGTTGGCTTGTCCGTTTACCTTGTTGGCCCATTACTTGGAACTCGACTGGGCGGAGGCCTGCGGGGTGTCCCGGTATCTCATTCGCCTCTCGGTCGGATTGGAGGATCCGCAAGAGTTGTGGTCGCGCCTGGAGCGTGCGCTGGACGCAGCTACGGGGCCGGGGGAACCCCGGGGCGCGCCGCAGGCGAGCACACCGACCGTCGTGGGTTGAAGGGACCGGGCTCTGCCCAGCGGCTGCCCGAGCGGAGCCGACCGAATCAGATGCTCTCGAAGGTCAGCACCTGTACGCCCCAGGCGGGCAGGTCCAGATAAATCCCGCGTTGGGCAAGTTCGGATCCCTGGCGGCGGTCGGTCCAACCGGCGCAGTGTTCCCGCACCTGCCACTCCGTGGCATGGCCGGCCTGAGGCGGCCAGGGAGCATAGCACTGGCCCGGATGCGGCGCGTAGTTGACCGCCACGAGAGTGAAGCGATCGGGGGCCTGCACCCAGGTGATCAGGACGAAGTTCAAACCACTGGGGTTGTCGGGCCAGGCAGCGCGGGGGGTGAGGACGGATGGGTGTCCATGGCCAACTCGAGCTTCCTGGATGATCTGCAGGGCCTCCGCGTAGATGCGCTGCACGGTGGGATCGGGAGGCTCCGGCGGGCGGCGTTGCAGCTGGACCGGAAGACGGACACGAGCACCGGTCTCCTGCCCCTGGTACAGGAACCGCAGACCGGGAAGGGACCAGGCAATCCAGAGCGCTGCGCGGTGGCGGTCCGGGGGAAACACCGCGGCCGCACGGGGCTCGTCGTGGTTCTCCAGGAAATGAATGCCGCCGGCCAGCAGGTTGGGCGGCAACGTGAGCAGGTGTTGTTGCACGCGCGGGCCGGGCCCGTGCACCAAAAGGTCATACAGCACCTTGTCGTAGGTGTAGTCGAAGCCCAACGATTGGAGCCGGGCTTCCAACCCCCAGTACACTTCGGCCAGAAACTGAAAATCCGGATGCTTGCGGCGGACGGTTTCGATGGCCTCCGGCCAGAATTCTCCAGGGGCGGCCGGTTCGGGGTACGGCCAATCGGCCCACGTCCGCGCGAAAACATCGGACAGCACCAGCATCGCCATGTCGCATCGGACCCCGTCACAACGTTCGGCCACGTGCAACAGGGCCTCGATCAGGGCCCGCCGGGTCGCCGGGTTGCGCAAATCGAGTTGGGCGGTGTCCGTCCATGGCGGAAAGTAGGGATCGCGGCCGTGAGCCAACCAGACGCGCGGGGCGGGGGGCGCTGCCGCGCCCGGGGGAGCCATCGGCCATGGGAAAGAGCCGGGGCGTTCGAGGGAGCTGCGGACAAAGTATTCCGGGTGCTCCTGTACCCACGGATGGTCCACGCCCACGTGGTTGGGGATGAAATCCAGGATGAGCCGGATGCCCAGCGAGTTCAGACGCTTCCGAAATGCGAGGAGAGCGGCATCCCCGCCGAATGCTTCGGGCACTTGATAGCCCGCAGGGGCGTAGGGCGAACCGCCCACGTCCTCCGGCCGCCAGCCGGGCAGGACATTGTCGTAAACCAACCGCAGGTCGGGATGCTCCAGCGCAATCTGACGTGCCCGGGGTCCGGTGGGCCAGAGCCCCATCAGCCACACGTGTGTCACGCCACGTTCGCGCCATTGACGCAGATGGGCCTCGGGTACGTCGGCCAGCGTGGCAGGGCGCTGCGGCACGGTCTGCATCTCCCGCAGCCAGCAGCGGGTGGGAATCTCGTAGAGGAACGGCATGCCGTGGGCAGGGCGTTGTTCCTCAGGCCGCGGCGGTTCCCTTGCGGCGGGGGCGAGAGGCGGACAGGAGATTGAGCGCTTTCAGCGCCTTTTGGGCATCGTTGACGCGCAGAACCAGAAGTCCTTTTTTCTGGTTGGGGGCAGTGGCGCAATACGCATACTCGATGTTCACGCCGGCATCCGCCAGAGCGTGGGCGATGCGCGCCAGGCTACCGGGTTGGTTGGGTCCTTCTACGAGCAGGACATCATCTTCCACCACCAGGGTGCCGCGTTCCTCGAACACGTGGAGGGCCTTGCGATAATCACTGACAACCATCCGAATCACGGTGTGGTCCACGGTGTCGCTGGTGGAAATGGCATAGATGTTGATGCCGGCCTCGGCCAGGGCGTCGCAGACGCGGGCCAACGTGCCGGGTCGATTCTCCAGAAAAATGGCCAGTTGCTTGGTGATGTGCATCAGACCTCCGGTGGACCTGTGGCTGGATGTGCGCGCTTTCACGCCACGCACTCTAGCACAAAGGGCAGGACCGAACCAGTTGGTCGCACGGCTCAGGGGCCGGGGCGATTTCAAGCGGGAGGCGAAGGCACGCCGATATCCGGATCGAGCGCCGTCCGAAGCCCTGCAGGGTGCCGGCTCCCGGGTCATCCACGCGAGCCGGAGGAAAGCGGGGGCGTGTTGAACGGCGGCGAGGTTCCGCAGGTCCAATTCCGCTGAGTGAACGCGCCCGTGAGAGCCTCGAGAGTCTCCCGTCTGCAAGGGCCTCGGCTGCGCGGGTTCGGCGCGGACCGAACCCTGTTCTTGTGCAGCGCGGCCTGTTGTCTGTGGGTGGGGCTGCGGATCCTTCAGACGGGCCAGACGCATTATCGGCTGCTGTGGTGGAACCTGTTCCTCGCCTGGGTGCCTTTGGGATTTGCGCGGGCGATGGAACTGGCCGGGCGAATCCGTTCCTCTGCGGTGCGCTGGGCCTGCACGGGCGCCACCGGGGTCCTGTGGCTGCTGTTTTTTCCGAATGCACCGTACCTCTTTACCGACCTCATTCACGCCCATCGGGCGCCGGCGGGGCAGTACTGGGTGGACTTTTCTTTGATTCTGGGCTGTGCAGTGGCGGGATGGATGGCGGGGCTGGCCTCGTTGCGCGTGATGCATGCTCGGGTCGCATCGTGGTGGGGGTCGGTGGCGGGCTGGGGCTTCTGCAGTTTGGCGTGGTTGGCAGCGGGTGTGGGGGTTTACCTGGGCCGGGTGTTGCGGCTGCACAGTTGGGACGTGCTGTTGCATCCGCCCGGTTTTTGGCAGGGGCTGTCCCAGTGGATCCTTCAGATGGGTCGAAACCCGGAAGCGCCGGGGTTCCCGTTGGGCTTTGCGGCGGTTGTGGGGATTTCGTACGTGCTGGTCCACAGCCTGGCGCAAGGGGTTTTTGTCGAGCGACCCACTTGCAGCGAAAACGCGCCGACGGCTGAAAAACCAACTCTCGGAGGCGGGCGGACAAGCTCCTAGATGGTTGCGGTGGTGAATCGCCTGCCTGCGGACATGCGCGGAGAGAACCCGGTTCGTGGAAGTTGAGCCGCGTCCGCCGCGGTCCGGGCCTACGGGGCGGGGCGGGCCTTGGCTGCCGCGGCAGGACCTGCCGAAGACCCGGCCCGACCCGCGGCGCTCGAGGGGGGTTGCAAGCGGGCGGCGACTTCGGCGTCCAGGGCGTCCAGTTGTTGCAAGGTGTCCCGGAGGAGTCGGATCAACGAGGGTCGAGTCAGGCCGGCCGCAGGCGTGGAGACCTCAGCCCTCGGGCGCTGCTCCAGATAGGCCCGCAAGGTTTGGACATAGGCCGCAGCCACGACTTGCGCCTCCCAGGGCACGCTGGCCCGGAGGGATTCCAGCCGGACCAGGCAAGCAGTCAGTGCTTGTCGCTGGGCGGACCAGTCCCACTCTCGAATGACCGTTTGCAACGTCAGGTTTGTGGTGAATTGAGGCAACTCGGCCGACGACGTGCGGACTTCGGCCGGGACACGCACTGTTTCCTGCAGGGCGGCCCAGGAGTTCGGGAGTGGAGCCGGGCTTTGGGGATCGCCACGTTCATAAAGGGCCAGCTGCAGGGCCCACCATTTTTCCACGTCCAGGAGCCGGGGGAAGTGGTCCTGGAAAACGTCCAAGAACGCCGCCTGCCAGTTGAGGAATCGCGCCCGATGGGTAACGAAGCCGGCCAGGTGTTGGGGGCCTTTGGGGAGTCGCAGAAGCTCGTGTAACAACAGCTCCGCACTCGCACGATAACGGTCGGTTTCAGGGCCGTCAGCCCCTTGCACTCCGGGCCAGCACAACTCCTGCCAGCTCAGGGGCCCCTGCTCTTGAAGGATTGGCCGGACGCGGACCAGCGGATCGTAGCGCTTTCGCTCGACGAGGGTGCGGCGGATGGCCACGGGTGCGCCCGGATCGGACGGCGGAGGGAACAACAGTTCTTCTTCGGCCAAGGTCTGCAATCGGCCGGCCAGGCCGGCGATCAGCCAGGCCGGAAGGTCGGTGGAGATGTCGCCGGCCGATTGGTTGGCGACCTCCAGCAGGATGACGTGCACCAAAGTTTCCAATAGCCGCCGCCGGCCCACCACTTCCGGCACGGCCAGGCGGTATTTCCAACCGCCCGGAAAGCGATCCGCCAGCAGCGTGAGGGTCTCGGCGGGGCCCCGGGCCGGGACCAGGGTCAGGTGAATGCGGTCCCGATACGGTGGCAATCCGCCCAGTTCGTGGCTCAGGCGCTGGCGGGTCCGTTCGCAGCTGACCACCAACAGCGCCGGCTCGAGGCGCAGATGCGTGGGGTTTGTCGCGAACGCCGCCAGGTCGGGCGGCAAGGGCCGGGTCCACGGGCGACTGACCACAAACTGGCCGGACTGGCTGACCAGGACGGGGTGGCCGCCGGAGCTGGAAGGGGTCTGCGGGGGGGCCGGCCATGCACTCCACAACAGCAGCAGGCCGGCGGTCCAGCAGCCCTGGAGAAGGGACCGGCAGGAACGGCGGGATCCCGCCAGGTCCCGAGCCGAACCGGGCCTAGGATTTTCCGTTGCCCGAGGAGGCGCCGGACGGCTTGCTCTCGCCGCTCTTGGCGGCGGATTTGCCGCTCTGACCATCGCCACCCGAGGCGGCGGCGGCTTCCCGCTTGGCCGCCTGTTTGTAACTTTCGCTGCGATAATCCGTGATGTAAAACCCGCTGCCCTTGAACAGCAGACCGGCACCGCCGCTGATGGCGCGTTTGACGCGGCCCTTGCCCCAACGCTTTCGACCACAAAGTTCCTTGGGACACGTGGTCAAGGGCGGTTCCGTGATCGACTGGAACGTCTCGAACCGGTGTCCGCACTTCTCGCAAATGTATTCGTAGGTCGGCATGGACAATCCTCCCTGTCGCTGGCACCGTGGGCCGGCGCGGGGATGGAGGCTCCGGGGGACAGCCCGGCTTATTGCGCCGGCGGGTTGGTGGCCGGCGCGTTGGTTGCCGGCGGGATCACCCGCACCGTGCCGTCGGCGCTCACCTCGACGTTCAAATCATACTTTTCCGTGGCCGCCGGCTTCCGCGGTGCGGGTCCCCGCATGAGCAGAGTGGCTCCGCGCACCTCGGGTCCGCCCAACAAACCGCGTCGGATCCATTCCAGCCGGCGGGCCAGGTTGAGTTCCTCTTTGAGTTTGGCGACCTGGGCGCGCAGCGTTTCCAGATCGTTGAACTGGCGCTCCAGTTCCGCCTTTTCCGCCAGCAACCGTTTGAGTTCCTGCTCCAGGAAAGCCTTGTCGCCCTCGGCGGCGGCCAGCCGGCGCCGCACCTCCTCGATCTGCTGGGTGAGATTGGTCAGCGCGAGGGTCAGTTCCTGGGCGCGCTGATCCAGCTCGTTGCGCTGCGACTCCAGCTCCGCAATGCGGGCTTCGCGCTGCGCCAGGGTCTGTCGCGTCGACTCCAGCTGGTTGCGGGTCTCGGATAACGCGCCCTCGGTTTGCTGGAGTCGTGTGGACAACAGGGTGAATTCGTTGGTCAACTGCGTCAGCGCCTGGCGCTGATCCGCCAATTGCCGTTCCAACTCCCCGCTGCGCCGACGTTCGCTCTCCAAACTGCCCTCGGCCGTTACCCAGCGGTTCGAGTGATACAAAATCGCCTCCGTGGCCTTTTGCTGCTCTTCCCGGGCCTTTTGCCGGGTGACCCACAGGCTGATCGCCAGTGCCACGGCCACCAGAGCCAGCACCACCACTACGACCTTGGTTTTCATAATTGCTCCGACAATGCCGGTCCCGGCCGGTTTTGGCAAGCCCCTCGCACACGGCTGGCAACGCAATTTCATTCTTTCCCTCTGCGGTGCGGTGGCTTATGTTCGGCGGCCGCATGATTGAGACGGACCTGGAACTGCTGAGGGGAATCGCAAATCAGTTGCGGATTCACTGCATCACCGCCACGACGGCCGCGGGCAGCGGGCACCCGACTTCCTGCCTGTCGGCAGCGGAGCTGGTGGCAGCGCTGTTCTTCGGTCACATGCGGTATGACCCGAAGAACCCGCGGCATCCCAACAACGACCGTTTCATCCTGTCCAAGGGCCACGCGGCCCCGCTGTTGTATGCCGCCTGGGCCGAGGCCGGCCTGTTCCCGGTGGAGCAGTTGGGCCAGTTGCGGCAGATCACCTCGGACCTGGAGGGGCATCCCACGCCACGGCTGCCGTTCGTGGACGTGGCCACCGGCTCGTTGGGACAGGGCCTGGGCATCGGCGTGGGCATGGCGCTGGCGGCGCGCCAGAACGGCCTGGATTACCGCACCTACGTGCTGATGGGGGACGGCGAAATCGCCGAAGGCGCGGTTTGGGAGGCGGCCTCCCTGGCCGGCATCCGCAAGCTCAACAACCTCATCGGGATCGTGGACGTGAACCGGTTGGGGCAAAGCGAAGCCACGGCCTTTGGACACGACCTGGTCACCTACCGCCGCCGCTTCGAAGCCTTTGGCTGGCGGGTGGAGGACGTCGACGGTCATGATCTGGAGGAGATCATGGAGGTCCTGGGCGGTGTGGGGCTCGGAGATCAACCGCTTTGCATCCTGGCGCGCACCTACAAGGGCGCCGGAGTGTCGTTCCTGCAGGACCGGGACGGGTGGCACGGCAAGCCGCTGAACAAGGACGAGGCCGCCCGGGCCATCGCAGAATTGGTGCCATCGGCGCGCCCGGCCGCCGGTGTTGCCATCCCGCCGCCCTCGCCCCTTTCACCGCCCGAGCGACCGGCCCCCTCCGCCTACCCGCCGGTCCAGTATGAGCGGGGACAGATGGTGGCCACCCGCGAAGCCTACGGCAACGCGCTGGCCCGAATGGGCGAGGTGGACCTGCGGATCGTGGCCATGGACGGCGACACCAAGAACTCCACGTTTGCCGAACGCTTCGCCAGGAAGTTTCCCGACCGCTATTACGAGTGCTACATCGCCGAGCAGAACCTGGTGGCGGTGGCCGTCGGATTCAGCACGCGCGGGTTTGTGCCGTTTGCCTCGACGTTCGCCTGCTTTTTCACGCGCGCTTACGACCACATCCGGGTCGCCGGCATTTCCCAGGCCAACATCAAGCTGGTCGGATCGCATGTGGGAGTCAGCATCGGCGAGGACGGACCCTCCCAGATGGGATTGGAAGACCTGGCCATGATGCGGGCGGTGGCCGGTTCGACCGTGTTGTACCCCTCCGATGCGGTCAGCGCGGAAAAACTGGTCGAGCAAATGGCCCTGCGGCGCGGACTTTGTTACCTGCGCACCTCCCGGCCCAAAACACCGGTGATTTACAACAACGAGGAGGAATTCCCCGTCGGCGGGGCGAAGGTGTTGCGCCAAAAGGACGGGGACCGGGTGACGGTGGTGGCTGCCGGCGTGACCTTGCACGAAGCCCTCAAGGCGGCCGACCTTCTGGCGGCGCAGGGCATTGGCATTACTGTCATCGACGCCTACAGCATCAAGCCCCTGGCCTCCGAGGTCATCCTGGCCGCGGCCCGCAAAACCGGAAATCGCGTGGTCACAGTGGAGGATCACTACGCAGAGGGCGGGTTGGGCGACGCCGTGGCGGGTGAACTCAGCGCGCAGGGTGTCCAGGTGCACAAACTGGCCGTCCGCGAACTGCCCCGATCCGGCAAGCCCGAGGAACTCCTGGCCCGCTACGGGATCAACGCCGAGGCGATCGCTGCCAAGGTCCGTGCCCTGGCCTGAGGGGCCCCTCTCTTACGACGCTGCCGGGGAGCCAACCGCGGCAGCGGATTTCGGCGCCGCCCCCCCCCGCGGTCGTCCGTTTTGCTCTCTCTTCCCTGAACGGGCTCCGGGGCACACGGGCCCCGCGCGCCCGTGCAGCCGGCCCGTGTTCAGTTCAGGGTGGGGTCGTCCGGAATCTGCGCCAGTAACTGGTAACGCCAGCCTTTCTGCCGCAGGATCCGGGCCCACAGCGTGCTGGTATCCTCCGCGAACACCAGGTCCAACGAAGCCGGATGAGTCAACCAGGCCTTCCGACGAAGCTCGTCCTCCAATTGCCCGGGCGCCCATCCGGAGTACCCGGCAAAGAGTTTGATCCTCTTGGTGGCAGAAAAGGATTCGCCCAGCTCCATGAGCTCATCCAGGGAATGACCCAGGCTGAGGTTGGGCATCACGTTGGCATCGGGCAAATACAGGTCGCTGTGCAGAAAACTCATGGCGGTGGGTTGCACCGGACCGCCCAGATAGAGCGGCTGCTCCTTGAGGAACTCGGGCAGGTCCGCCACCAGCGCGTCGCCCACGCGCGTTCCGGTGGGGCGATTCAAGACCAGACCGAACGCACCGTCCTCGTCGTGTTGGCAAATGAGGATCACGGTGCGGGCGAAAAACGATCCGCTCAACTGCCCGCTGTCCAGCAGCAGGTGTCCTTTCAGCGATTTCGGAGCCGCCATGGCACGTTGTGTTTCTCTGCCGAGAATGTCGCCCAATCTTGCGCCGGTGACAATCCGGTTTAGATTGGCGGCATGCGGAGCCGAATCCTGGGATGGCTGCTGCTGCTGGTTTTGTGGGGCGCGGTGACGGGCTGCCGATGTCCGCAACCGGAGGGCAGCCGTGAATACCGCCCGGGGAAGGGTTGGGTGCCGGTGCGCTGACCCGGCCGCGCGACCGTGCCGGCGGCGACAGGTGGACTCTCCGGAACGCACCGGAGAGGGTCCGTAGTTGGCCGGAATTGTCACCCGTGCGGGGCTGTGCCAACTTGCGCTCCCGTGAAGGGAACAGCCCGACGTTACATTGCCCGCTGTGCCTGGCTCCTTTTGGGGATGGCCGGTTGGATCCCGTTCGGACTGGCCGCTCCTGAGGAGTTGGCGTCCGCAGGGGCAACCCAGCGGGCCGGCCAGGTTTGGGAACTGACGCTCAGCAACTACCTGCAGCGGGTGGTGGAAGCCAACGAAACCCTGCAGGCGCGCTGGCTGGAGGCGCGCGCTGCGTGGCGCCGCGCCCGCGCCGAATACGGCGCGTTCGAACCGGAGCTGTTCGCCTCGGTGCAGCGTCAGATCAACGAACGCCAGAACACCGCCGAGCAGCAGCGCAGCACCCTCAGCGGCTTCTTCAGCGAGCGGAACAACATTTATCAGGGCGGGCTGGAGGGCCTTCTGCCCAGTGGCGCCCGGGTGCGCCTCGGCTACACCCTGCGGGATTTGAAAAACAATCTTCAAAGTCAGCCGCTGTTCCTGTCCCGGGGCCTGACCAACGGAGAGTTCCTGACCTTCGTGGGGGTCAATGTCACCCAGCCGCTCCTCAAAAACGCCGGTCCGGCCGCCACCCTGGCCGCCCTGCGGATTGCCGCGCTGGAGTCGGACATCGCCTTCCACGAATACCGTCGCCAGTTGATGGTCACGCTGGCCACCGCCGAGGCCGCGTACTGGAATCTTTACCTGGCCCAGGAACAGGTTCGGTTTTTCGAGGAATCCCTGGCCACGGCGGAGAAAATCCTCCACGACAATCGCCAGCGCTGGGAGGCCGGACGCGGTTCCCAGTTGGATGTGCTGGAAGCGGAGGCGGGCGTGGCCCTGCGCCGTGCCCGCCTGATGGAAGCCCTGCAGAAGCGCGACGAGGAAGCGGCCCGAGTGCTCTCCCTTTGCTCCCTTTCGGTGGCCGAGGCGCCCGGCCGCGTGTGTGCGGTGGATGCACCCCCCCAGCGGGTACCGGAGCCGAACCCGCTGGAGCTCTGGCAGGCGGCCTGGCAATGGAATCCGGACTACCAAATCCAGCGATTCAAGGTCCTGCAGGAGGCCAACCGCATCGGGTACAATCGCAATCAACGATTGCCGGAACTGAACCTGGTGGGCAGCTACGGTTTCAACGGCCTGGGAGAGAGCCCGGGGGATTCCTGGGCCGCCATCGAGACCGCCAACTTTCCCAGTTGGTCGGTGGGCGTGGAATTGCGGTTGCCCGTCGCCGGGGGTTGGAAGGCGCGTCACAACCTGGCCGCGGCTCGGCTCCAGTACCAGGCCGCCGAACTGGCCCTGCAGGAGATCGAGCGGCAAATCGGCAACTCCCTGCACACCGCCCTCCAAAAACTACGCACCGCCCAGAGCAGCATCGAGGGTTACGAAAAGCTGGTTCAGTTCAATCGCACCCTGCTCGATTCCGCCCTGGCACGACTGGAAGCGGGGAAACTGGACAGCCGCAAGGTGCTTGAAATCGAGGCCGACCTCTTTGATTCCCGCAATCGGTTGGTGGAGGCGCAGATCCAGTTGCAGCGCGCCTGGCTGGAAGTTCAACTGGTCAGCGGGCAACTCCTGCGCCAGCGCGAACTCGAGCGGGACCGCGAAACCCTGGCGGCGGAGGTCCGACACTGGCTCCGCGAACCCGGCCCTGCCTACGCCCCCATTCCGGACTCCGCCTCCGGCGCGCCGGCTCCTGCCGGCCGGGAAACCCCGGAACAACGCCGCGCGCGCGAAGCACTTTCTCGTGAGCTTTTCCCCGGACCCGAAGCACCATGAACCTCCGCTGCGTCTCTTGGTTACGTGGGTGGCCGTTACTGGTTGGCCTGGCGGTGACCGGCCCGGCCCATCCCCAGTCGCTGCAGCCGGCTCCCGGCATCACCGAGGCCGTTTACGATGGCACGCTGAGCCTGCCCGTCGCCGGCATCGTAAGTCGTCGTCCGTTTCGCGAGGGCGACTTCGTCGAGGCCGGGCAGGTGTTGCTCGAACTCGACAGCCGATTGGAGGCGCTGGAATGTCAACGACGCCGCTTGATCCTCGAACATCGCCAGAGCGAATATGAGGCCCTCCGTCGGCTCTTCGAACAAAACAGCATCTCGGTCAAAAAGGAAGAGCTCGACAAGGCCCGTGCCGACTACGAGGTCGCCCGCGCCGAGTTCCTGATGGCCGAGGAACAACTGAACCGGCGCCGCCTGTTGGCCCCTTGCGTCGGCACCGTCGCCGAGATCCTGCCGGAGTTGGGAGAGGCCGTGCAACCCCATCAGGCCCTGGTCCGGCTGGTGGACACACGCCAGGCCTGGTTCGTTGCGAACGTGGACCCCGCATGGTCTGCCAGGATCCAACCCGGCCAGACCGTCACGCTGAGCCTGGAGACCGTGCCGGCGCCGATTCAGGTCACCGGCACCGTGACGTTTCTCTCGCCCGTGGTGGATCCGGCCAGCGGTTTGCGCAAGGTGAAAGTGCTGTTTGACAACACGCAGGCGCGCATCGCCCCCGGCGTTGCCGGACACTTGCTCCCGGCTGCCACCGCACAACGTTGAGGCGAGGGACGGTCCCATGAGCACTGCAACCTCCAATCCCGTGGCGGCCAACCCCGCCGAGCGATTTCAAGCCGGCCTGGAACGACTGGGCCGGCTGCGCGAGTTCACCGGCCCGGCCGAAGAGTTCTGGACCCTGTTTCTCGAAACCACCACGCTCCTGGCCGGCGCACGATGCGGCATTCTCTTCCGCAAGACCGCGTCGGACCCCGTCCAGCGCGTCTGCACCTGGCCTCCAGAGCCCCTCGTGCACCCGGGACTCCCTGCGTTTCTGCGCGCCGCCCCGGAAGTGGCACGCGTGGCCTCGCAACGTGAGGCCGCCCTGGCGCCGCTGGACGGTGCCGGGCCCGGACCTCTCCCGTATGCCCTGGCGGTCCGATGGGATCTTCCCGATCAAAACGCACAACTCATCACCGTCCATCACTTGGAGGCTGCGCTCGAGACCCAGGCGGCTGCGGCGTTGCGACACTTGCGTCTGGTCTCCGACGTCCCGCGGCTCTATCAACTGCGCCGACAGGCCGCCGAAGCTCAGGTGACACTGGCGCACCTGGCTGCCGTCACGGATCTGGTGGCCCAGCTCAACGCCCACGAGCGCTTCCCGGCGCTGGCGATGACACTGGTGAACGATCTGGCCAGCCGACACCAGTGCACCCGGGTCGCCCTGGGATGGCGCCAGGGGCCCTACATCCGCTTGCAGGCCCTCAGTCACACGGACCGGTTCGAGCGAAAAATGGAAGCCGTGCGCAGGCTCGAACAGGCCATGGAAGAGGCCATGGATCAAAACGACGTGGTCCTTTGGCCCGCACCGGAAAACGACCCCCGCATCACGCGCGATCACGCCGCATACGCCGCCGAGCAAAAAACAGCTTATCTTTGTTCGGTGCCCCTTCGCCTCGATGGCCGGGTGGTGGGCGTGCTGACCCTGGAGCGGGCCTCCGGGCCGTTCAATGAGGAGGAACAACGACTCCTGCTGCTCACCAGTGAGTTGGTGGTTCGACGGCTGGCCGAACGATACGAAGCCGATCGCTGGTTCGGCGCCCGGTGGGCCACGGCGGCCCGGCGGCGCCTGCAACGCTGGCTGGGACCCGAACATACATGGGCCAAGGTTGCTGCCCTGGCCGGGACGATCGGTTTGGCTGTGCTCTGCTTTGGCGGCATGGACTATCGCGTCGAGGCGCCGTTCCAATTGCGGACCGAAGACGTGGCCGTCCTGACGGCGCCCTTCGCGGGTTACATCGCCGAGGTGCCCCGCGAAGTGGGCGACGTGGTGCAGGCGGGCGAGCCTCTCCTGCGCCTGGACACCCGCGACTTGCTGCTGGAGGAAGCCGCCGCCCTGGCGGACCTCGATCGCGCCCTGCGGGAAGCCGAAAAAGCCCGCGCCCGTGAGGCGTTGGCGGACATGCGCGTCGCGGAGGCACAAGCGCGACAGGCCCGGGCCCGACTCGACCTGGTGCGGCACCGACTCGCGTTGGCCACGCTTACCAGCCCCTTCGATGGCGTCGTCGTGGAAGGGGACCTGAAGCAACACCTGGGCGCGCCGGTCAAACCGGGCGATCCGCTCTTCAAAATCGCGCGCACCGACCGCTTTTACGTCGAGTGCCGCGTCCGCGAGACCGACATTCACGAAGTCCAATCCCAAGCCCCGGGACAAATCGCCTTCCTCAGCCGACCCAAACTCAAATTCCCCGTTCGCGTGGAACGCATCGAACCCGTGGCCCAAACCCATGACGGCCAAAACGTCTTCCTCGTCCGCTGCGTGCCGGAGGGGCCCGTGCCGGATTGGTGGCGCCCCGGCATGACCGGCGTGGCCAAGATCCACGTCGGCCGCCGGTCCTTCCTCTGGATCCTCACGCATCGCACCATGGACTTCCTGCGCATGTTCTTCTGGATCTGAACCCATGCAGCCCGGCAGCCTCCAGAGCGAAAGCTGGCATCGACTCGCCGATCAACGGCTCGCCCTGCGACCCGATGTTCGCGTCCGGCGCCAGTACTTCCGCGGTGAACTCTGGCACGTGCTGGAAGACCCGCTGACGAACCAGTTCTTCCGCCTCCCCGCGGCGGCCTATCAGTTTGTGGCGCGCCTGCGACCCGATCGCACCGTGCAGCAGGCCTGGGAGGAATGCGTCCGCGCCCAGCCCGAGCGCGCCCCCAGCCAGGAAGAGGCCGTCCGCTTGCTGGCCCAACTGCACCAGGCCAATCTGCTCCAAACCGATCAGCCACCCGACAGCGCCCGGTTGTTCGAACGCATGCGCCAACGCCGGCAACGCGTCTGGCAGACCCGCCTGCTCAGCATCATGTTTGCCCGGATCCCCCTGCTGGATCCGGATCGGTTCCTGCAGCGGGCTCTTCCCTGGGTGCGGTGGTGTTTCGGCCCGGCGGGGCTGGGGCTGTGGTGCCTGACCGTCGGCTGGGCCATCAAGGTGGCCCTGGACAACGCCCCGGAGTTGGCCCGCCAGACCGATCGCATCCTGGCCCCGGACAACCTGCTGCTGTTGTACCTGGGCTTTGCCCTGCTGAAGACCGCGCACGAATTCGGCCACGCCTTCCTGTGCCGACACTTCGGTGGCGAAGTCCACACCATGGGCATCATGTTCATGATCTTCACTCCGGTGCCGTACGTGGATGCCACTTCTGCCTGGCGCTTCCGGAGTCGGGCCCAGCGCTTGTGGGTGGGGGCCGCCGGCATGTTGGTGGAGCTGTTCATCGCAGCCCTCATGACCTTCCTGTGGGCCAACACCGCCCCCGGCACGTTGCACAGTCTGGCCTTCAACATGATGTTCGTGGCCTCCGTCTCCACCGTGCTGTTCAACGCCAACCCCCTGATGCGGTTCGACGGGTACTATCTGCTTTCGGATCTGCTGGACATTCCGAACCTCTACACGCGCGCGAATCAGCAACTGGGCTGGCTGGTGGAACGCTACGGATTCGGCCGCCGCAACGCCGAAAGCCCCGCCCGCTCGCGTCGGGAAGCGGTGTGGCTGACCCTGTACGGCCTTTGCGGGCACGTCTATCGGCTCGTGGTCTTCGCGGGGATCCTGTTGTTCGTGGGGAAGCGATTCCTCTTGTTGGGCGTGATCATGGCCACGGTTTGCTTCGTCGGATGGGTCGTTGTGCCCGCCGTCAAAGCGCTGCATTACTTGATTGCGAGCCCGCGGCTCGAACGGTGCCGGGCCCGCGCCTGGGCCGTGACCGGCGCCACCGTGGCCGGGGTCGGCCTTTTCCTGGGCGTCGTGCCGTTCCCCAACCATTTTCGCGCCCCCGGGATCGCGCGGGCCAGCCACTATTCCATGGTGACCAGCGAAACCGCCGGCTGGCTCACCGCCGTGCTCGCACCGCCCGGCCAATCCGTTCAGGCGGGTCAACCGTTGCTCCGGTTCGAGAATCCCGAGCTGGATCTCGAATATCGTCTGGTGGAGGCCCAATTGGAAGAAACCCGGGCCCTCGAACGCCGCGCCCTTCATCTTCAGACCGCGGATCTTCGTCCCCTGGCGGCGCGACGGGCCGCTCTGGAGCAGCGCCTGGCCCGACTGGGGGCCGAACGTGCCGCGTTGACCGTGCGCGCCGCTCACACCGGGATCTGGGTCGCCCCGGAAGTCGAGCAGTCGCTCGGCCGCTGGCTGCCCAGGGGCACGGTCCTGGGCATGTTGCTCGACCCGGAGGAGTTCTGTTTCGAAGCGGTGGTCAACCAGCGCGAAGCCGCCCGGCTCTTTGCAGATCCGCTCCAACGCCCCGAGGTCCGTTTGCGCGGTCAGGCCGCTCAAACATTGAGCGTGACCCGTCAACGGATTGTCCCCGCCGACCAACAACGATTGCCCTCTCCGGCCCTGGGCTGGCGCGGTGGCGGCGAGGTCCCGGTCGCACTGGAAGACCCGGAAGGTCGGCGCGCCGCTGAACCCTTCTTTTTGGTGCGCGCCTTCCTGGCGGCTCCCTCCTCCGTGGCGCTGCTCCACGGACGGTCCGGGCAGATCCGTTACACTCTGCCGCCCGAGCCACTGCTGCACCAGTGGGCACGTCGGCTCCATCAACTGTTGCAACGCGAGTACGGGTGGTGAACGTCTCCATCAGCCAAACGTTTGCCTGGGAACCTGTCCCGCCGCCCCGCGTGCTGGCCGGCCTGGACGCGCGGGTGGACGCAATCGTGGGCTGGTGCCGGCGCCACGCCGGTCCGGCGCGACGCCTGCGCGCAGAAGCCGAGCTGGTGGACCGTTTGGCACCCCGATTCTCTCACTGTTCGGACTCAGCCCTGCGGGCCCAATTGCTCGAGTTTCGCGATGCATTTCGGCGACCGAATCGCGTGGAACCCGCCCTGCTCCATCAGGCGCTGGCCGCGATCCGCGAAGCGGCCGCCCGCACGATCGGTTTGCAACCTTTCCCCGAGCAGCTCATGGGTGCCCTGGCGTTGCACCGCGGGTTCCTGGCCGAAATGGCAACCGGGGAGGGCAAAACCCTCACCGCCGGGCTTGCCGCTGTGCTGGCGGGTTGGACCCGGCGGCCCTGCCATGTCATCACCGTCAATGATTACCTCGCAGAACGCGACGCAGCGTGGATGCGCCCCTTGTTCGAGTTCTGCGGGGTTACGGTCGGTTGCGTCCTCTCCACCATGGCGGCCACGGACCGGCGGCAGGCCTACGCCCGGGACGTGACCTACACCACCAGCAAGGAGGTGGTGGCCGATTTTCTGCGGGATCGCCTGCTCTGGGGCCGGCTTCACACCCCGGCCCGCCGGTGGCTTCATGCACTGTTGTTGCCCTCCCAGGTGCCGACGGGTTGCGTCCAGCGCGGCCTCCACACGGCCATCGTGGATGAAGCCGACAGCGTCCTCATCGATGAAGCCGTCACCCCCTTGATCATCTCCGGCACCGGACCGCCCGCGGAAGACGAGGCGGTGTACCGGCGCGCGTGGCAACTTGCCGCCGCCCTCCTACCCGGCCACGACTACCTCGTCCGTCCGCGCCATCGCGAGGTCGAGCTTCTCCCCCCGGCCCTGGCCCGGTTGGAAGAGGCACTCGACAATCTTCCGCCCCTCTGGCGCAGTCCGGCCCGGCGTCGTCAACTGCTGCAGCAGGCCCTCGTGGCCCGCGAGTTCTTCCATCGCGACCGCCAGTACGTCGTCCAGGACGGGAAGATCGTCATCGTGGACGAATTCACCGGCCGGCTGATGCCTCTGCGCCGCTGGCGGGATGGCCTCCACCAACTCATCGAGGCCAAGGAAGGACTCCCGGTCACTCCTCCCGACCACACCCTGGCCCGGCTGAGTTTCCAGCGCTTTTATCGCCTTTACCGCCACCTTTCCGGCATGACCGGTACCGCGCGGGAGGCCGCTGCCGAGCTGTGGCACATTTATCGGCTGGCGGTCGTGGTCATCCCCACCCACCGTCCCTGCATTCGCCAACACTGGCCCGATCGTGTGTTTCCCGACGCCGCCAGCAAGTGGGCGGCGGTCGTGGAAGAAATCGAGCGGCTCCATCGCACCGGCCGGCCCGTCCTGGTCGGGACGCGCAGCGTGGCGGCCAGCGAAGACCTGGCACGACGCCTTTCCGAACGCGGGCTGCCCTTCAGCCTCCTCCATGCCACCCGCCACCGCGAAGAAGCCCGCATTGTGGCAGAGGCCGGTCACCGCGGCAAAATCACGATTGCAACCAACATGGCCGGTCGCGGGACGGACATCAAACTGGGCCCCGGCGTCGCCGCGCTGGGCGGACTCCACGTCATCGCCACCGAGCGACATGAGAGTCCGCGGATCGACCGGCAGCTTTACGGCCGCGCCGCCCGCCAGGGGGATCCCGGCAGCGCCCAGACCTTCCTGAGCCTCGAAGACGAGTTGTTCGTGCGGTTCCTGCCCGAACCCCTGCGCCACGCGCTGGCCCGTTACATCCGGGTCCATGGGCCCGGAGCCCAGACCGTCGCGGCCGCTGCTTGCGTGCTGGCCCAGTCCCGCGCCGCACGGTTGGCCCGACGCCAACGTCAAGCCGTACTCCGCTACGACACCTGGCTGGACGAATCCCTCGCCTTCACCCCGCCCCACCGCACCTGAAACCATCCTGGGTTCCGGAGGTTCGCGTGCGGTCGTCCCGCTCCGTCCGTTCGAGGAACTTCTTTGCGCGCTCCGTCACAATCCGGGCCGGCCCTTGGGAGAAGATCCGCGGGTTGCGCCCTGGCAGGGCGTCGTCGGGTTGGGGGCAAGGGAGTGTCCGGACCGTTGCGCGGGCGCGCGGATGGGGTGCGCCCTCGGCGCACATACGGGCCCGTGCGAGCCGGTGGACCGCGGGGGGCCGCGATTGCCTTGGCACCCGATCCTCAGGATCCCGCGTGAAGCGCCCTGTCCCCTCGGCCTCCGCCTGCCGAGGACTCCCGACATTTGGCCGGGCTTTCGAGGTACCCAAACGGAATGCGGCGCATGCCCGATTTTTTCCAAAAACCCCCTTGCGCTTCCAGGGCCGCGTGATAAACTTTGTGCTCCGTTTCGCCCCGAAAGGCGGGGATCAAACGGACAGCATTGTGTTGGCGGGCCGACAACCGAGTCCCCTTCGGGCCGGGATTGAGGGTCCGCAGCTCCAGGAATTGCTGACAACAAATTGGGTTTTTATGCCAGTAAAAACGTTTCGGCCGCTGACGCCGTCGCTGCGGTTCATGACGGTCGCGGACTTCAGTGACATCACGAAGACGCGACCGGAGAAGGACCTGGTTGTCACGCGCAAAAAGACCGGTGGCCGCAACATGTACGGCCGCATCACCGCGCGCGGCATCGGCGGCGGTCACAAGCAGAAGATCCGCCTGGTTGATTTCAAGCGGGACAAGCACGGGGTCGAGGCGACCGTGATCGCCATCGAGTACGACCCGTGTCGTTCGGCCCGGCTGGCACTCTTGCAGTACCAGGACGGGGAGAAACGGTACATCATTGCCCCGAACGGCTTGAAAGTGGGCAGCAAGGTGGTCAGCGGGCCCACGGCCCCGCCGGAGGTGGGGAATGCACTGCCGTTGAAGGCCATCCCGGTGGGGTTGCCCATCCACAACATCGAGTTGGTGCCGGGCAAGGGCGCCCAGCTGGTTCGGAGTGCCGGCAGCGCCGCCACTTTGATGTCACGCGACGGTGGCTACGCCCAAATCCGGTTGCCGTCCGGAGAAATCCGTCTCATCAACGAAAACTGCTATGCCACCATCGGTCAGGTGGGCAACCTTGACCACAACAACGTGGTCTTGGGGAAAGCCGGGCGCAGCCGCCATTTGGGGATCCGCCCCATCACCCGTGGAGTGGCCCGGAACCCGGTGGATCACCCCAACGGTGGCGGTGCCGGCAAAGCCAAGTCGGGCGGGGGCTGGCACCAACTGACGTCGCCCTGGGGCCTGTTGGCCAAGGGCGGTCGGACACGCGACAGACACAAACCCTCCAACCGCTTCATCCTGGTCCGCCGCAACGGACTGCCGATGAAGAAGAAATAACCAGCCATGGGTCGTTCGCTCAAAAAAGGTCCCTTCGTCGACCTGCATTTGCTGGAGAAAATCCAGAAGGCTCGCGCCACGGGCTCGAGGGCTCCCATCCGCACGTGGTCGCGTCGGTCGGTCATCACGCCGGACTTTGTGGGTCTGACCTTCAACGTGCACAACGGGAAGACCTTCCAGCCCGTGTTTGTCACCGAGAACATGGTGGGCCACCGGCTGGGGGAGTTTGCGCCCACGCGAACGTTCCGCAAACACGGCGCCCACACTGCCAAAGCGGAGAAGTGATATGGAGGTTTACGCCGTTACACGCAACGTGCCGATGTCGGCCCAGAAAATGCGCGAGGTGGTGCGGCAAATCCAGGGGCTGCCCGCCCTCCAGGCGCAGGCCCTGTTGTCCTTCATCCCGCGCAAAGGGGCCCGGTACGCCGCGCAAACCCTCAAGTCGGCCCTGGCCAACGCCGAGGAACTGGCGCGACAGGGCAAATTCGAACGGGTCCGCCCCGAGCAGTGGCGGATCCGGCTCGCCGTCGCAGAGACCGGCGTCACCTACAAGCGGTTCATCCCCAAGGCGCGCGGCGCCGCCGGTCCCATCCGCAAACGCCATTGCCACGTCCGCATCGTGCTGAGTACCGACTGAACCGATCTTTGCCTGTATGGGTCAGAAAACCAATCCCATTGGCCTGCGGGTCACCGTCAACAAGGACTGGCGGTCCCAGTGGTTCGCCAGCAAAAAGGACTTCGCCAAGCTGGTGGCGGAGGATTTTGCCATCCGTCAGTATCTGAAGAAGAAGCTGGAATCTGCGTCCGTGTCCCGGATCCTCATTGAGCGGGCCGCCAACCGCTGCCGCGTCACCATTCGGACCGCCCGCCCGGGCGTGGTCATCGGGCGCAAGGGCGCCGAAATCGACCGGATCAAGGAGGAACTGAGCCGGATGACCGGCAAGGAGATCTACATCCACATCGACGACAATTTCAAACCGGAGGTGGAGGCCCAGCTCATCGCCGAGAACGTCGCCCTGCAGCTGGAACGACGGGTCTCGTTCCGCCGCGCCATGAAGAAGGCGATTCAGGCCGCGCGCGACTGCCGCGACGTCAAAATCGAAGGCATCAAGATTCGCTGTGCCGGCCGGTTGGGGGGAGCCGAACTGGCCCGCGTCGAACAGTATCACTGGGGGCGGGTGCCCCTGCACACCCTGCGGGCGAACATTGACTACGGGTTTGCCGAAGCCAACACCGTCTATGGTCGGATCGGCGTCAAGTGCTGGGTCTGTCACGGCGAGAACACGGGCCCGAATCAGCGCGGCCGGACCGTACCCGGCGCCACCGGTTCCGCCACCCCGGCCAGGTCCAACCCTTGAATTGGAGGAATTGAGCCATGCCGTTGATGCCCGAAAGGGTCAAGTACCGGAAGATGCACCGGGGCAGCCGCGCCGGCATTGCCTGGCGGGGCAACACGGTGGCCTTTGGCGAATACGGCCTGCAGGCCCTGGAACGCTGCTGGCTCGACACCAAGCAGATCGAGGCCGCCCGTGTGGCCATCAGCCGCCACATGAAACGCCACGGCAAGCTCTGGATCCGCGTCTTCCCGCAAAAGTCCTACACCAAAAAGCCGTTGGAAACGCGCATGGGCAAGGGCAAGGGCCCCGTCGAATCCTGGGTGGCCGTGGTTCGGCCCGCCCAAATCTTGTTCGAGCTGGATGGCGTGCCCGAGGCCACGGCGCGCGAAGCGCTGCGCCTGGCCGCCAGCAAGCTGCCCATCGCCACCCGGTTCATTTCGCGCCACGCCCACGGCTGAGCCTGCTGCCGACGCCTATGAAAAGGGACGAACGCCGCAAAATCCAGGAAATGACCCTGCCGGAGCTGCAGGCCAAACTGCGCGACCTGCGCCAGGAGCTTTTCAATTTGCGTTTGCAGAAGGCCAGTGCCCAGCTGGAGAAGCCCGACCGCCTGCGCATGCTGCGGCGGCACATTGCCCGGCTGGAAACCCGAGTGACCCAGTTGCGACGCCAAGCGGCTTGAACACCGAACCTATGGCAGAGACTCCAACAACCCCTTCGGTCCAGCGGGGACACCGCAAGGAACGGGTCGGGGAAGTCATCGCCGCCCGGATGGCCAAGACCATCACGGTGCGGGTCGAGCGGCGCTTCGCCCACCCCCGGTTCCGCAAGGTGGTCAAGGCTTACAAAAAGTATTACGTCCACGACGAAAAGGGAGAGGCCCGCGTCGGCGACCGTGTTCGCATCGTCGAGACGCGGCCCATCTCCAAGACCAAACGCTGGCGGCTGGTCGAGATCCTCGAACGCGCCGCCGCCTGAGGAACAAGTCGTATGCTGCAGGTACGTTCCCATTTGGAGGTGGCCGACAACACCGGGGCCAAGATTGCCTGGGCCATCGGCGTGCTGGGCCGCAACCAGCGGTACGCCCGCGTCGGTGACGTCATCAAGGTGCACATCAAGGCCGCGGCCCCGGACGGCCAGGTCAAGAAGGGTGACGTCTGCAACGCCGTGGTGGTGCGCACCCGCCACCCCATCCGGCGCAGCGACGGCTCCTACTTGCGGTTTGACAGCAACGCCGTCGTGCTCATCGACAAGGAAAACAACCCGCGCGGCACGCGCATCTTCGGTCCGGTGGCCCGCGAGCTGCGGGACAAAAAATTCATGAAGATCATCTCGCTGGCGCCGGAAGTCATCTAGAGGTCTTATGGGCGGATTGCACGTCAAACGCGGCGACGAGGTGGTCGTCATCGCCGGAGCCCACAAGGGCAAACGGGGCCGGATCATCCGCGTGGATCCCCAACGCCAACGCGTCTTCGTCGAGGGCGTGAACCTGATCAAACGACACATGCGCAAAAGCCGTCAGTACCCTCAAGGGGGCATCATCGAGCGGGAAGGCCCCATCCACGTCTCCAACGTGATGCGGGTGGACGTCTACGAGGCGCGCCGGGCCCGCAAGGCCGCGCCCGCCGCCTCTTGAACCCATTGGAGGCGCCCCCCAGGGAGGCGCAGCCCCACCGATGAAACCCAGACTCTATCAGAAATACATCGAGGAAGTCGTCCCGGCCCTGAAGGAAAAATACGGGTACACCAACCCGCACCAGGTGCCGCGGTTGGTCAAGATCGTCGTCAACATGGGTGTCAGTGCCGAACTCGAAAAAACCGCCGTGGACGACGCGGCCAGGGACCTGGCACTCATCACCGGCCGGAAACCCGCCATCAACCGTGCCCGCCACAGCGTGGCCAACTTCAAACTCCGCAAAGGCCAGCCCATCGGCTGTCGCGTCACCCTCCGGCGGGAGGTCATGTACGAGTTCCTCGACCGCCTCGTGGCGGCCGCCCTGCCGCGCATCCGCGACTTCCGCGGCCTCTCCCCGCGCAGTTTCGACGGCCGCGGCAATTACACCTTCGGCATCTCCGACCAGACGATTTTCCCGGAAATCGACCTGGACAAAATCAAACGGCACCAGGGCATGGACATCACCTTCGTCACCTCGGCCAGGACGGACGCCGAGGCCTACGACTTGTTGCGTCTGTTGGGCGTGCCGTTTGCCGCCCGCTAAACGGTTGGACTCCTATGGCCAAAAAAGCATGGATTGAACGGAACAAGCGCAAGATGGCGACCGTGCAAAAGTACGCCGCCCTCCGCGCCGAGCTGAAGGCCAAGCGCGACTACGTCGGCCTGGCCAAGCTGCCGCGGGATGCCAGTCCCGTGCGCGTGGTCAACCGCTGTTCCATCACCGGCCGTCGTCGCGGCTACATCCGCAAATTCGGCCTCTCCCGTCTCACGTTCCGGGAAGCCGCCCTCAACGGGCTGATCCCCGGCGTCATCAAGGCCAGCTGGTAAGCCTATGGATCCCATTGCCGACATGCTCACCCGCATTCGCAACGGGGCACGCGCGCTGCATCCCGTGGTCGAGGTGCCCTGGTCGCGCCTCAAGCAGAACATCGCCGACGTCTTGCGCCGGGAGGGATTCCTGGCCGATTGGACCGTGGTGGGCGACAAGGTCAAGACCCTGCGGTTGCACCTCAAGTACCGCGGCAAACGTTGCGTCATCGAAGGCTTGCGTCGCGTCAGCAAGCCCGGCCTGCGTTGCTATGTGGGCGCCCGTGAAATCCCCAAGGTCCGGGGCGGCCTCGGCATCGCCATCCTTTCCACCTCCGAAGGCGTCATGACCGGTTACGAGGCCCGACGGAAGAACCTCGGAGGCGAACTCCTGTGCTACGTCTGGTAGCCCATTGCCCTATGTCCCGCATCGGTAAACAACCCGTTCCCGTTCCGCCCCAGGTCAAGGTGCAAATCCAGGGGCGAACCCTGGTCGCCGAGGGCCCCAAGGGGAAACTCACCCTGGAATTGCCGCCGTTGACGGCCGCCCGCCTGGACGGCAACCAAATCCGGGTCGAACGTCAGGGCGACACCAAGCAGGCCAGGGCCATGCACGGTCTGGGGCGTGCCCTGGTCAACAACGTCGTCCGCGGCGTGGCCGAAGGTTACACCAAGCGCCTGGAAATCCACGGCGTCGGCTTCAAGGCGTCCGTTCAGGGCAACGTGCTGACCCTCAACCTCGGCTTTTCCCACCCGGTCGTCTATACCGTGCCCGACCAGGTCAAGGTCACGGTGGAGGAGAACACCAAGATTGTCGTGGAGGGCCCGGACAAGCAAAAGGTCGGTCAGGTCGCGGCCCAGATCCGCAGCTTTTATCCGCCCGAACCCTACAAGGGCAAGGGCATCCGTTACGAGGGCGAACACATCATTCGCAAGGAGGGCAAGACCGTCCAGTAACCCGGCGGTTCCCTGCGTTCACGGCCATACCGTGACCATCCCATGAGAGTCGAGATCAAACACGAACGAGCCCAGAAACGGCGTTGGCGCGTGCGAAAAAAAATCTTCGGCACCGCCGAACGCCCGCGCATGAGCGTTTGTTTCACGAACAAGAACATTTACGTTCAGTTCATCGACGACACCCGCGGGGTGACTCTCGCGGCCGTGTCCACGCTCAGCCGCTCCATCCCCGACCGGGATCAGCTGAGCGCCAATGTGCGAAGTGCCCGCATCATCGGTCGCCTGGCCGCCGAAGCCGCCCTGGCCAAGGGCATCAAGAAGGTCGTCTTCGACCGCGGCCCGGCAAGGTACCACTGGTCCATGGGCAAGGATGGGCAGCCCGTCTATGGCAAGGTGGCCGCCCTGGCCATGGCTGCTCGTGAAGCCGGTCTCGAGTTTTAACCCAACGGAGGATTCCCGTGGCTGACATCGAACCCCAACTGCGCGACGAAATCGTCTCCGGCGCGGAGGAAGTCCGCGAGGAAGCACGCCCCGGCCGCGGGGCCCGCCGCGCCATCGCCGAGGCTCCCGCTCTTACCTTTACCACCAGCGACCAGCCCGAGCTGATGGAGAAGGTCATCTTCATCAACCGCTCGGCCAAGGTGGTCAAGGGCGGACGACGCTTCTCCTTCAGTGCCCTGGTGGTGGCCGGCGACCGGAAGGGCCGCGTCGGCCTCGGCATGGGCAAGGCGGGTGAAGTCGCCGATGCCATCCGCCGGGGCGGCGAGATTGCCAAGGCCAATATGGTGCCGGTGGCGTTGCTCGGTCCCACCATCCCGCACGAAGTGGTGTGCCGGTTCGACGGCGCCCAGGTGTTGCTGCGACCCGCCTCCCAGGGCACCGGAGTCATCGCCGGGCGCACCGTCCGTGCCGTGCTCGAGGCCGCCGGCGTCCGGGATGTTCTGAGCAAATCCCTCGGCTCCAAAAACCCGGTCAATGTGGCCAAGGCCACCCTGAAGGCCCTCCTCCAGTTGCGGCTGCCCGAAGAAGTCTTTCAGGAGCGCGGCTTGAACCGAAAACGCAAAACCACGGACACCCCGTCCGAAACCGCGGCCTCCTCGGCTTCACCATCTGCTTGACGCATATGCGACTACACGATTTGAAACCCCGGCCGGGCGCCAAGCACCGACGCAAACGCCTCGGTGTCGGCGAGTCCAGCGGCCACGGCAAAACCAGCGGGCGCGGCGGCAAAGGTCAGACCGCACGCTCCGGTTCTTCCATCCGACCGGGCTTCGAAGGCGGCCAGATGCCCCTCATCCGCCGCCTCCCCAAACGTGGCTTCAACCACAGCCGGTTCGCCACCCGCTACATCCCGGTCAACGTCGAAGCCCTGAACCGGTTCGAGGATGACACGGTGGTGGACGAGGCCCTGCTGCGGAAAACCGGGTTGGCCAACGGCCGGGCCGACGGCATCAAGATATTGGCGCGCGGGGAGTTGACGCGCCGCCTGATCGTCCGGGCCCACGCCTTCAGTGCCGCCGCCCGCGCCCAAATCGAGGCCAGGGGCGGTCGCTGCGAAGTGGTCCCGCTCCGAGGCGCTTCTACCGCTGCCAACGCCTGAGCCGAGCTGCCCCGTATGCTCGCCGGAATCGCCCAGACCTTCACCAACTGCTTCCGGATCCCGGAGCTGCGCTCCCGCATCTTCTTCACCTTATTGCTGTTGGCGGTGTGCCGGCTGGCGGCCTACATCCATTGCCCGGGCCTGGACGGCAATGCGCTGGCCGAGTTCTTCCGTCAGCAGGCGGCGCGCGATCCCAGCGGCGGTGTGCTGGGCCTCTACAGCCTCTTTACCGGCGGCGCCCTCGAAAACTGCGCCATCGGCGCGCTGGGCATCATGCCCTACATCAGCGCCACCATCATCATCCAGTTGATGACCGCGGTCGTCCCGCAGCTCAGCAAGCTGGCGCGGGAAGAGGGAGGGCGAACGAAACTCATCCAGTACGGCCGCTACCTGACCGTCCTGCTCTGCCTCGGCCAGGGGTTCGTCATGGCTCTGGGTTGGGAACATCCGGAGAAGATCTTCGGCGAAGGCATCGGCCGGCTCGTGCTCTACGACGACACGCCGTTGCAAATCTGGTGGTACCGCATTCAAACCACGCTGATCCTCACGACCGGGACCATGCTCCTGGTGTGGTTGGGCGAGCAAATCACCGACCGCGGCATCGGAAACGGCGTCTCGCTGGTCATCACGATTGGCATCCTGGCGCGCATGCCGGCGGCCTTGATTTCCGTCAAGGACATGTTCTTCCCCGGTCCGGGCCTGGAGGCGCAATACAACATCGGCCATGGCGTGGCCCTGCTGGTTCTCTTGGCCGCGGTCGTCGCCGGCATCATCGCTGTCACGCAGGCCCAGCGGAAAATCCCTGTCCAGTACGCCCAGCGCGCCATCGGCCGCAAGGTCTATGCCGGGGGAACCTCCTTCCTTCCGCTGCGCGTGAACTATTCGGGAGTCATGCCCATCATTTTCGCCCAGGCCATTCTGATGTTTCCGGAGCAGATCTTTGCCCGACTCGGCTCGGTGTACGATGTCAAGCTGTTTCGGGACCTGGCCATCAGCCTGCGCTGGGATGGCAACCTCCACATCATCCTGTACGCCCTGATGATCCTGTTTTTCTCCTATTTCTGGGTGGCCACCCAGTTCAACGAGCTTCAAATCGCCGATGATCTGAAGAAGAACGGCGGCTACATCCCGGGCGTTCGGCCGGGGGCGGCCACCAGCGAGTACCTGCACAACGCCATGCACCGGATCACCCTGGCGGGTGCGGTGTTCCTGGTGGTGATCGCCATCATCCCCGTGATGTTGAGCCGGGAAATGAAGATCCCGTATCAGGTCTCGACCTTTTTTGGCGGGACCAGCCTGCTCATTACCGTGGGGGTGATGTTGGATACCATGCGGCAGGTGGAGACCCACTTGCTCATGCGCCACTATGATGGTTTTTTGAAGAAGGGCCGCATCCGCGGACGGTTTTAACCGACCGCGGGCCGTCGCCGGGCGCGACCGCGCTACAAGAGGTGGCCTCCGGGCGGCCATGCAGCCATGATCATTCTCAAGACAGAACGCGACCTGGAAGCCATGCGACCCGCCTGCCGGGTGGCCGGGCGGGTGCTGCGGGAAACGGCAGCGTTCATTCGTCCGGGCATCACGACCCGCGAGGTGGACGAGTTTGCCGCCGAGCGGATTCGCCATTACGGTGCCCGCAGCGCGTTCCTGGGCTACCGGAAATACCCGTGCAACATTTGCATCTCCGTCAATGAAGAGGTGGTGCACGGGCTGGCCGGTCCCCGCCGGCTCCAGTTCGGTGACATTGTCAGCCTGGACGTCGGGGTGTATTACCGGGGGTTTGTGGGCGACACGGCCATGACGGTGCCGGTCGGCGGTTGCAGCGCCGAGGCCCAGCGCCTCCTGGACGTCACCCGTCAGGCCCTCTGGGAGGGCATCGCGCAAGCCGTCCCCGGGAACCGGGTCGTGGATATCTCCCGTGCCATTCAGCAGTATGTGGAACGGCACGGATTCAGCGTGGTCCGGGAGTTCGTCGGCCACGGCGTGGGGCGTTCGGTGCACGAACAGCCGGAGGTGCCCAACTTCGTGGACGGCAAACCATCCCCGCGGCTCCGCCCCGGCATGACCCTGGCGATCGAACCCATGGTCAATGCCGGGTCGCCGGAAATCCGGGTCCTCAGTGACGGCTGGACAGCCGTCACGAAAGATGGTTCACTGTCGGCTCACTTCGAGCACACCGTGCTCATTACCGAGGGTGCGCCCGAAGTGTTGACATGCCCGGACGAGGACAATGGACTGTGGACGCCGAGGTGATTGCGTGCCTCGCCCCCGGGGTATACCGGGCGCGCTTGGCCAACGGACACGAACTGGTCGCCTTCGTGCGGGGACGCGCCCGAATGAACGCGCCGGCCTGGCAGCCGGGCGACCATGTGCAGGTCGTGCTTTCCGCGTATGACCTGTCGTCCGGGCAGATCGTTTGGAATCAGGAATCGAAGGCTTTATGAAAGTCAGAGCATCGGTCAAACGACTGTGCGAGCACTGCAAGATTGTGCGTCGCAAGGGCGTGATCCGCGTGATTTGTACCAACCCGCGCCACAAGCAGCGTCAGGGTTGAGCCGGTTCACCAGCATCTGATCACCCGCAAGCCCCTGTTACCATGCCACGCATCATCGGAGTCGAAATCCCGGGCAACAAACCCGTCGAAATCGCGCTGCGCTACATCTACGGCATTGGCCCGACCCTGGCCAAGGAGATCTGTCAGCGCGCCCAAATCGATCCCCACATCCGGGCCAAGGATCTGACCGAACAACAGCTTTCGCAGATCGTCCATGCCATTCAGGAGGGCAAGTACGTCATCGAAGGCGATCTGCGCCGGGAGATCGGCCTGAACCTCAAGCGGCTTCAGGCCATCAAGTGCTATCGCGGTATCCGGCACATGCGCGGATTGCCCGTGCGCGGACAGCGCACCCAGACGAATGCCCGCACCCGGAAAGGTCCGCGCAAGACCGTCGGCGTCCAGCGCAATCCTCACGCCAAGAAAGGCATCCACTAAGCCACCGGAATTCTCACCATGGCAGAAGCCACTCCAGCGACTCCTGCTCCCGAACCTCAACCGGCCGGCAGTGCCGCTCCCAAGGCGGACAAGCCGGCCAAGCCCAAGGCCGCCAAGGCCCCCAAGGAGACGAAGGCCAAGGCCGACTCCGCCAAGACTGCGGACGGGGGCGCGGCCCCGGCTGCCACCGCCGATGCCGGCGCGCCGGCCGCGGCCACAGCTCCCACGGCCGCCGAGCTGCTGGCCGATGAAATGGCCGGCAAGAAGATCATCAAGGCCAAGGGCGCCAAGAACATCACCAGCGGCATCGCCAACATCCTGGCCACCTTCAACAACACCATCGTGACCATCACCGACATGCAGGGGAACGTGATCGGTTGGTCCAGCGCCGGACGTGTGGGCTTCAAGGGCTCGCGGAAGAGCACGGCCTACGCCGCCCAGCTGGTGGCCCAGGACGCAGCCCGCCGGGCCATGGCCCATGGCATGCGCGAAGTCGAAGTCCGGGTCAAGGGTCCCGGATCGGGCCGCGAAGCCGCCATCCGCGCCCTTCAGGCCATCGGTTTGGAAATCACCGTCATCAAGGACGTTACCCCCGTGCCCCACAACGGATGTCGGCCGCGCAAGAAACGCCGTGTCTAACCTGCGCCTGAACCTTTTCTCTCGCTGACCTATGGCTCGCTATACCGGCCCACGCGTTCGCATCAGTCGCCGATTCGGCATCCCGATCTTCGGCGATTCCAAATACCTCGAGCGTCGCAATTATCCGCCCGGTGTCCACGGACCCAAGGCGCGTCGCAAACTCACCGACTACGCCCTGGGTCTGATGGAGAAGCAGAAGCTCCGCTATTATTACGGCCTCCAGGAACGTCAGTTCCGCCGGGTCTATGAACAGGCGTTGCGCCGCCGGGGCGTCACGGGCGAAACCATGCTCCAGATCCTCGAAATGCGGCTGGACAACGTGGTCTATCGGCTGGGCTTTGCCCCCACGCGCCCGGCCGCCCGGCAGATGGTCACCCACGGCCATATCCGCGTCAACGGCCGCAAGGTCAACATCCCCTCCTATGCCGTGAAGGTCAACGACGTCATCGAGCCAAAAGACTCCGACGTATCCCGCCAGCTGGTCAGCCGCGGCCTGGAGAACTCCACCGGTCGCCCGGTCCCCGACTGGCTCTCGGTCAACCGGGACGCGCTCCGCGGCGTGGTCATGCGCGTGCCCACCCGCGACGAGATCCAGCCCATTGCCAACGAGCAGGCGGTTGTGGAATTTTACTCCCGCTAAACCCGAACCCGGCTCCGCGGGTGCGGAGCCATGCAATTATACGGGCCCGACCCTGCGCGGGAGCGGGGTCGTGGTCAGGTTAAAATTGCAGAAAGGAAACAGACACCATGCCGGTCCGACTGGGACGATTCGAAATGCCGAAGCGGTTGGTCAAGGACGAGGCCACCGCCACGGCCACGTACGCCAAATTCACCGCCGAACCCTTCGAAACCGGGTACGGCCATACTCTGGGGAACTCCTTGCGCCGCGTGCTGCTCTCCTCCCTCGAGGGCGCGGCCATCACCTCCGTTAAAATCGACGGCGCTTTGCACGAATTCTCCACCATCGATGGCGTCATCGAGGACGTCACCGACATCGTACTCAACCTCAAAAAAATCAAATTCAAGGCCCATACCCGTGACCCGCAGACCCTCCTGCTCTCCGTTCACAAGGAGGGCCCCGTGGTCGCCGGAGACATCCAGCTCAACCAGAACGTCGAGCTGGTGAATCCCGAACAACACATCTGCACGCTGGCCAAAAAGAAGAAATTCGAGATGGAGCTGGAAGTAAAGGTGGGGCGCGGATTCTGCCCCGGCGACGAAAACAAAAAGCCCGGCCAGCCCATCGGCGTCATCGCCATCGACTCCATCTTCTCCCCCGTCACCCGCGTCCGCTACACGGTCGAGGCCGCCCGCGTCGGGCAAAAGACCGATTACGACCGGCTGATTCTCGAAATCTGGACCGACGGCCGCATCTCCCCGGACGATGCCCTCGTCCAGGCTTCGGCCATCCTCCAGCGGCACCTCGACGTCTTCGTGGGCTACGACAAGAATGCCGTCCAATTCGAGGAGACCACCGAGAAACAGGACGAGGAACGCCAGCGGCTCAAGAAACTGCTCAACATGAGCGTCAACGAAATCGAGCTGAGCGTTCGCGCCGCCAACTGCCTCAACAACGCCAACATCACCACCGTGGGGCAGCTGGCCATGAAAACCGAGCAGGAGATGCTCAAATACCGCAACTTCGGGAAAAAATCTCTCAACGAAATCAAGGAAAAACTCGCCGCTCTGGGCCTCACCCTGGGCATGACCTTCGACCCCAGCCTGCTGGAGCCGCCGAAGGATGAATCGAAGAAGTCCCTGGCCACCTGAGCGGCCGCGGCCCGCCACTTTCCCGGCTTATGCGACACCGTAAACGCACGGCCAAACTCGGTCGGACCTCCGAGCATCGGAATCGAATGCTCGCCAGCCTGGTCTGCAGTCTCATTCGGCACAACCGCATCGTGACCACCCTGGCCAAGGCCAAAGCCGCCCGTTCGGTGGCTGAAAAACTGGTGACCCTTTGCAAGAAGGGCACCCTGCACGCACGACGCCTGGCCAGCGCGCGACTCTACCAGGACGAGGAAGCCTGCCGCATCCTCTTCAAACAGATCGCTCCGCACTTCAAATCCCGCCCCGGCGGCTATACCCGCATCATCAAGCTGGGACAACGCCGCGGCGACGCCGCGCAGCAGGCCATCCTCGAATGGGTCGAACTGCCCCAGGCACCGGCTCCGACCGAGGGCCAGACTCAGGGAGCCCAACAAGCGGCGCCGGCCGAAGCCGCGGCCAAGACTTGAGCCGCGGCCGTCACCGGCCCTTCTTCGAGAACCGCTTCGCAACCGCCCGCTCACGCTCGGCAGCGTGCCGCGGGCGGCCTGTTTTACACCAAGGCCGGCCCGGGCTCACTGCCTCGTCTTTTCCTTCGCACGCCGCTCCTCGCAGGGAACCCACCGAGTGGACGAGGTTGAGGGGGACCCGGGCCAAAGTTGGGTTCCTCGATGGTTCCGAGCTGGGCCGATTCGCAGCGGGCGTTCCCGTCTCGTGCCCTGGTTGGGTCACTCGGGTCCTGAAGGAGCGCCGGGTACAGGCCCGCCCTGCTCCGGAAAACCCGTGGGCCGACGACACCACCGGTCCTTGCCGGAAGTGCCGAGGCCGCAGCTCAGGGAGTGGTCGGCGACGTCCGAACGACACCAAAGCGCGAAGGCGCCGGGTGCCCGACAAATCCGGTGACACCCGGCCCGCCAGCCGGCTCCCCGGATCATGGCTCTGGACGGCGGGAAATGGCCGGCATTGCTCCTGACCGCTTCGCCGGGGGATTACGGTGTGGAATCTGGATTTTGCGCTCTCCGCCCGCGGCCTGGATGCTGACCCGGAGGGCAGGACGTACCCGACTTCTCCCAATGCGCGGTTGGAACGGCCTTGACCTTGCGAGCGAAGACGAGAATAAAGGTCGTGATGAAGCCCAGAAGGCAGGTGAATGTTGTCCTGCCGGCATTTCAAATGGGGTCGCGAGGTGCATCCGGATGGAACGCGCCCCCTGCGCAAATGGTACAGGCTACAAAGTTACGACTTATGCGACGGAGATCGGGCTCCCCCGTTTGGCGGCCGCAGCAGGAATGCAGGGGTCCCCGCCGCCAGGGTGAGGGCGTCGGCCGCGCGTCCAACCTCGTGGCCATGCCTGCGTTTCATTGCCGGCGGTGTGTATTTGATTCTGAAGCATTCCGTGACCATGGCGCGGAAAGTTGAGAGCCGGCGCGGCCGGGTTACCCCGATGGCCGCAGTCCAGGTCTTGGACCATGCCGGTTGGCCGGTCCTGACGGTGATTGCAAGTCGATGCGCCTGACAAAAACCTCGCGGGTTGCCGCTTCGGTCCTCCCGGCGTGTGGGGTCGGGCTGGGCGGGGTTTATCTCGCCATCAGGGTGTTTCCTTCCTACAGCTGGGCGCTGTTTGTTGGCACTCCGTTTCTGGTTTCGTTCGTGGCCGCTTTGCTCCATGGCTGGACCGGCCCGACCACATGGCGCGCGGCCTATGGGATTGCCCTGTTATCCATTCTGTTGTTGGGTGCCCTGATCGTTTGTTTTGCCCTGGATGGGCTCATTTGCGTTCTCATGGCGCTCCCGATGGCCGTGCTCGTCGCATTCCCGGGTTCCGCCGTCGGATACCTGGTGGGAAAGCGCCTCGGCAGGGGGACGGCCTGTGCGGCCGCGGTCCTCGTGATGGGCGCAGTCCCCGGCCTCGTTGCCTTTGAGAGTCACCGGCCTGCGACGCCGCGCCTGCATGAAGTGACCACCCGGGTGGAAGTGCGGGCCCCGATTCAGTCCGTTTGGGATGAGGTCATTGCGTTTGACAAGATTGATGAGCCGCCAAAAGGATGGTTCCGGCTGGGGATTGCATATCCCGTGGAGGCGAGGATTGAAGGAGACGGCCCCGGTGCGCTGCGATATTGCGTTTTTTCCACCGGGGCCTTCCTGGAGCGCATCACCCGGTGGGAGGCTCCGGTCGCTTTGGAATTCGACGTGATCTCGAATCCACCTCCGCTCCAGGAACTTTCGCCCTGGGGCAGGATCGAAGCGCCCCATGCTGCCGGGGCTTTCAGCGCTGAACGGGGAGTGTTCCGGCTCTGCGAGGCGAATGGCGAAACAGTTCTCGAGGGCACCACATGGTACAGGCAGAACATGTCCCCGGGGCTGTACTGGCGAAACATTTCGGACCTTGTGATCCACGCGATCCATCGCCGGGTCCTCGAGCAGATCAAAAAACGCGCGGAGGAGAAATACGGGCGACACGAGCAGTAACAGAGGCTCGATGGAGACCGGGGACCTGAGATTCGTGCCCGACCCCGCGTTTCGGCCGGAACATGGGGGAGCTGACTGGAGCGACCACGTTGCGGTGCGCAGATACCTCTGAGGTTTGGACCCGGGGGAGACCTTGGAGGGCCGGGTGACGTGGGCCGGCTGCTGTGAGTGCGGGTGGCCGGTGCTCCGCCATTGGGTACGCATTCTGTGACCTGCGGCGGCAAAGGCAATGTCCGGCAGCTGGGTGCTGCGGCCGCCGGCACCGAGACCTCCTCCTGGGAATACGGCCCTTTGGGCAAGCTTCTGCGGCAGACTTACTCCGCTGCTCCGGCACATCCGAGTCAGTGGGGGCCAAGGAGCCCGGCTTGACGCACCGGGCGCTACCACCCACGATGCGGTCATGCACAAGACCCTGTGGGTATGGTTCAGTTGCCTGCCGTTGGTCACAGGCCGAACTGCCGAATTCACTCTCCACACTTTCGAGAAGCGGGTTTTGACCCGAGAGTTCTGGGCCGAGGGGGCTCACGCAGCCGATTTCAATCGAGACGGCCACGTGGATGTGGTGTGCGGCCCGTACTGGTATGCGGGGCCGGACTTTGCAACGAGGTTAGCCTTCGCGCCGGCGACGAACCAGTTCACACGTCTGCGTCCGGACGGCTCCACGGAGACGGTGCCCGGATTCGAAGGCGCCCTGGGAACCCAAAATGCTTACGCGGATGTGTTCCTGACCTTTACCTGGGACCTGAACGGCGATGGCTGGCCGGATGTGTTGCACATGCCGCACCCCGGTTTGGAAGCGTGGTGGTATGAAAACCCCGGGCGGGCCGATCGTCCCTGGCGCCGTTACCTCGCCTACGACAATGTCGAGGGCGAGTCTCCGGGATTTGCCGACATCACAGGTGACGGTCGGCCCGAGATCGTCTGTTTTTCGCGGGGATTCCTGGGGTACGTGGAAGTCAATTGGCAGCAACCGACCCAGACCTGGCGCTTCGTTCCCATAAGTCCCAAGGGCGAGTGGGGTCGGTACACCCACGGTCTGGGGTGCGGAGATATCAATGGGGACGGGCGCATGGATCTGGTGGAAAAGGATGGCTGGTGGGAACAACCCGGCTCCCTGGAGGGCCGGCCGGTGTGGCGTCGGCATCCGGCCACTTTTGGCCGGGGCGGGGCGCAGATGTTGGTATTCGACGTCAACGGGGATGGCTGGAACGACGTGGTGACCTCGCTGCATGCGCACGAGTACGGGCTGGCCTGGTTCGAACAAGTGCGCGTGGAGGGTCGGATCGAGTGGCGCGAACACCGGATCACGGGAGAACAGCCCGCGGACAATCCGTACGGAGTGAAGTTTTCCCAGGCACACGCGTTGGCTGCCGTGGACATGGACCGGGACGGGCTCATGGACTTTGTCACCGGCAAACGGTTCTGGGCGCACGGACCCACGGGGGATCCGGAACCGAACGCCCCCGCGGTGCTTTACTGGTTCCGCCTGGTTCGGCCCGCGGGGGGCAAGCCGTATTTCGAACCGCACTTGATCGATGCCGACTCCGGCGTGGGCACGCAGGTGACGGTCACCGACCTCAACGGCGATGGCCTTGCAGACATCGTGGTGGGCAACAAAAAAGGCGCCTTTGTGTTTTGGCATCGTGTGCGAACGGTGTCCGAATCGGAGTGGCGTGCTGCCCAGCCACAGCCGTTGAAGCGGTCGGCTGAATCGCGCTAGGCCGCTGCGGGATTTGTGCGGCTGGGAGGGAAAGGGGCGGCGCGGGGGGAGAGCTTGCGCCGCTCGCGTTCGCCCTCCGGCCCCAGAGCGCCCAAGAAGCGCCGGATCCCCATTGGCCGGGTTTCGCGCCGGGGTCGTCGCAAGCCCGGCTTTCTTGCTCCACGACCAGCCTTGGCTTCGGAACGCGAGAGGACGAGCCCTGTCGATTTCAGGGCCCCGCCCGAGGTGGTGCGAACGAGTCAGGGCGATTCCGGAACGATGGCAGCCGGCGACGGCGCGGCTGCGGGCGCTGCGACGGAGCTGTATCCAGTCTTCCTTGAACGTCGGCGTGCTTGCCGGGGCTTGGTAATCCCGGCGGCCCTTGGCCGGGGCGATCGGGTGGACGTTGCGAAGGGGCTCAGCGCGGCTCGTCGGTCGAAAGATCCTCGGACTGGCTGTCCAAGGGCGTCAGCCTTATGTAGTCCAGACCGAACAGGTATGCTGGTGCTGCCTCAGGGTTTGCACCGGCCATCTCCACGCTCAGGACGTGCGTTCCCGCGGCCAGGGCGTTTGTGCCCAGCGAAACGGGCCCGAACGGAAGGACGGCAGGGGCGTACAGGTCCACGGGGTGGCCGAGTTTTGCCCCGTTCAAGAACAATTGCACGATTCCGTAATCCGGTGCCCTGGTGAACCGGGCTTCCACCCGGTAACGTGCCGTCCTCTCCACAACCAATTCCAGGTCCAGCCGGTCGCCCGGTTGAGCCCCGGTCCACCAGAGTTGGGCATCGTGACTCCAGTCTTCGCCCCAGCCGCTCATATCCTGTTCCCGGACCCGGCCGCGGGAGCACTCGAGAATCTTCAAGCGTTCGCCTTCCACCGCGCCGGGGATGGGCTTGTACGACGGGGCCCTGGCATATCCCACCCGGTGCTCGAGGGGCACCGGGGCGTAGGGGTCGTGACCGCCCGGCGCAAGGTACCAGTAAACGGTTGCGGCGTACAATGTGGGCCGACCATTCGAGAAGTATTTTTCGAGGTATGCCTCGAACGACTCTTGAAACGGCACTTGTTCGGCAATGTGCCAGCGGTTTACCGAGATGTGCCCCTTGTTGTTGCCATCGTTGCGGGTCTGGTTGTGATAGGCGTGCTGGAACAGGTCGGGACAACCCCACGCGTAGCCAAAGTAATCTTCCGAGCCGGTTCCGAAGGTGGACGGGAAGGGCTCTCCGTCCACGAAGAACTTTTCGTCGCCTTCGCCCCACCAGCCGCCCCGGGGATTCCAGACATGCAGCATCGCGCCCACGTAGCGGCCCCGGCCCCGGGTCTTCAACAACGGCCAGTCCAGCTCCCGGGTTGCTTCGGTGGGGAGGAATTCGTCCCGGTGCCACTTGGCGTGAAAGCGGCCGTAGGACTCGGGCGGCCGGCGCAATCGTTCCGTGAACACCTCCAGGTGGACTTTGCGTGGTTGGGCACCTTCATTGAGCAGGCGCACTTCCGCGGACCGGCCAAAGGGCATGTACCATTGGGCGTAAAACCACCCGTCTTCGGTGAGCCCGCAGGGCAGCGAGCGATACGGGTTGGCTCCGGGGGCGGTCCCGAAAAAGTCGCCCAGCGGCGACCAGACCGCCGGTCGTGCCTCGTCGTCCCAGGTGATTTCGAGCACCAGCTCGCGCAGCGCTTCTTCGTCGGCCGGCCGGGTCAGCCCCTCGACTCGGGCGCGCAAAAACGTGATGGCTGCGGGTCCCGTGCGGCGCAGCGCATGGCCGTCCCCCGGGCCCAGGATGCCCTCGAACGTGTCCCGGCCGAGAGAGTCCTGCGGCACGCGCGGGCCACACTGCTGCAGCAACCGGTCCAGCTCCTCCAGGGCCGACCGGTCTTCCGCGCTCAACTCGCTTCGAAAGGTCGGCACGACCGTACCCTCCGGGAATGTGGTGTAAGTGAAGTGGTAGTAATCGCCCCATCCTTCCTCGGCCACGATCTTGCACGATGTCTGGTACGGGATTGGGGTGTAGTTGTTCCATCCACGCGCGGCCGTGTGGACCAGGGCAGGGCGATCAAAGGGGGCGTGCTCGCGGTTGAAGTAGCCCAGGAAGGGCAGGTCCACTGCGGGTTCCGGCGCGTCATCGAGGTAGATCCGCACCCGGCCCTGTTTGGGCGACGCGGACCACATGCGCCAGAGGACGCCCGGGCCTTTCATCTCGGCCAGCACCTGGAGATTTCCTTCCCGACGGATCACGCCGTGGCCGTCCGCGTTGGCGTGCCAGTCGAGAAATCGTCCCGTGGCCGGTTCGATCCGGCTGCGGCGATCGTAACTGGACCATTGGGTGGTGCGCTCTCCGGCTTGGGGCAGCGTGGCGAGGTGCTCCAAATCCACGAGGCGACGCACCAGGTCCGGATAAGTGAGCGATTGGGCTGCGGCTGTTCCGATCAGCGGTCCCAGGATCAGCAGGGCCATCGCTTGGCACAGCGTCCGCATTCGCCGGGTCCCGGGGCGGTGGCGGCCGTTGCTGAGGCCGCAAACACTGCGCCAAGAGATCTCACCCGGCCGTCTGGCCGAGCCCGGAGAGGCGAGGTCCGGCAATGGTGGAGCGTGGGAATGGCAGGGCTCGAAAGATGAGGGCCTTCGCCCGGCCGGGCGGTCGGGGCGCTCGTGCGCAGCATCCCTCGCGTCCGTGGGAACTGTTCGGAATGACGGATCCGTTCGTGTCACCTCGTCGTCAAAGGCTCGTTTCCGGGGACCCGCCAACGCCCGGGTGCATCGTGAGATTTGCTGCGCTGCGCATCGAGATCAGAAGCCGGCAGAGCGAAACAACTTGTGCACTTCCAACCTGTCCGGCCCTTGAGGGGGCCGGGTGCCACCGGGTTCGTCCGTCCGTCGGCGCCTGCCCAGGCTGATGCCGCGTCAAGGGCGATGACCACTGCCTGCGCTGGGGCCGCAACGCTGCAGGGGAACGTCCATCACCTCTTCAGCCCACCGGATTCGCTTGGCCATGAACCCCGGCGCAGGGGCCTCCTTCGATCCCGTGCGTCCCGGCCGCCACAAGCGCCGGAGTCGAGGGGACTCATGGCGCGTTGGGCAGACGAAGCTTCTGTTTTACAAGCGCGAAACCACCGCCGCCGTACCCCACCATGCGGGCCACCTCTTTGCCTTGCGGATCGAGCAGGACCAGCGTGGGAAACCCTTCCACCTTGTACTGTTTTTGCAGTTTGCGGTTGGCGCTCTTGCGGGCCTCGGATTGGGCCTTTTGCCGCGGGAAATCGAGCTCGACCAGGACCAGGTGTTTGGTTGCGTAATCGGCGAATTCCTTCGTGGACAGGACTTCTTTCTGCAGCTTGATGCAAAAGCCGCACCAGTCGGAACCGGTGAAGTTGATCAGCACATGCTTGTTTTCGGCCTTTGCCTTCTTCAGGGCCTCCGGCAGATCTTCGAGCCAAACCGACTGAGCGGTCACGGTGAATGCCACCAGAGGGAGCCATCCGGCGAGTACGGCGAGCAGTCTTTTCATGGTCGTCCTTTGTGGATTGTTGCCTGCGCCAACATAGCGCAGGGACCCGCCTGGTGCCACCCCGGAGGGGTTTGGTCCCGCGGGGATGGAACCTGTCGGCGATTGCGTCAGCGGTTTCAACGATGAGGAGGACCGATTCTCTCTCGAAAACCTCGGGGACCATTCCGACGCTGCTCGGGCGGGTGTCACCCTCCCGGTCGGCGAACCGATGGCCGGAAATGACTGCCTCGGTCCAACGGGGGCATCCTGCTCGGCACGGAAGATGCGCCGGGGCCGGGCGACTTCCAGGGCCGGCGGGGAGCCAAGACGGTCCCGGGGGAGAACAGCGGTGGGTTTGCCAAATTGCGGACAACCCGTGCGCAGGCTCTGCCGGGTCTCGGTGTGGGGTGGCGGCCGCCGCTTGGAACGCAAAGGTCAGAGGCAGCGGGAGAGCCCTTTTGCAAGGGGGCCCGCCCCGCGACGGTCTGGACACCGAGGGATGCAGCGGGGCCCGGGCTCTTGAGTGGGTCGGCGCAATCCTCGTGCGCGGTTGTTGTCCCGCCTGCCGCCCGGGGCGCGTGCCGGGCTCTGCCCGCGGAGCGGGCCGTCGCGGGGGCCGAACGCGTGTTGTCGGGCCGCGACGGGTGTTCGGGCTGCGCGAGTTCTGTCGCTCGAGCCGGGGTGACTTTCACGGGGCCCGGGCGTTTGCACCGTTCGGTCTGCCGGGCGCGGGAAACCTCATGTCTCCGGCTTTCCGTTTTCCGGGCGGCGTGGATTTCGGATGGGCGGGTCCGGGGAAAGCCTTCCTCCCTTCGCTGGACCCGCGGGCCAGCTTTGATCTGGATTCGCATTGGCGGTTTTTTCCAAGCTGCATGGATGATGAAACGAACGCATCATTGCAATGAGCTGCGCCCGGTCCATGCGGGACAGACGGTCACGTTGACCGGGTGGGTGCATTCCCGGCGGGACCTGGGTGGGGTGATTTTTCTGGATATTCGAGATCGTGAAGGCCGCACGCAGACGGTGTTCGATCCGTCGGAGGTGTCGTCGGAGGTGTTCGAGCTGGCGGCTTCGCTGCGGCCGGAGAGTGTGGTGGCGGTGACCGGTCGGGTGCGCCTGCGTCCGGAGGGCACGGTGAATCCGAAGATCGCCACCGGCGAGGTGGAGGTCGTGGCGCAGGGTTTGGAGGTGTTGAACCGGGCGGAGGTGCTGCCCTTTCCGGTGGACGATCCGGAGGTCGCTGCCCGGGTGAACGAGGAACTGCGTTTGAAGTACCGGTATCTGGACCTGCGCCGGCCCGAGATGTTGCGCAACCTGCGGTTGCGTTCCAGGGTTGCGACCGCTACGCGGGTGTATCTGGAGGAGCAGGGATTCTTGGAGGTGGAAACCCCCACGCTGTTCAAGTCCACCCCGGAGGGCGCGCGCGAGTTCCTGGTGCCGTGCCGGAATCATCCGGGCCTGTTTTACGCGCTGCCGCAGTCGCCGCAGCAGTTCAAGCAGATCCTGATGGTGGCGGGCGTGGAGCGGTACTTCCAGCTGGCCCGGTGTTATCGGGACGAGGATCTGCGGGCGGACCGCCAACCGGAGTTTACGCAAATCGACATCGAGATGAGTTTTGTCGAGCGCGAGGACATTTACGCGCTGGTGGAGGGATTGTTGCAGCGGATCTGGCGGGTGGCGTTGGGCATCGAGTTGCAGCGGCCCTTCCCGCGGCTGCGGTTTCGCGAGGCCATGGACCGCTACGGCATTGACAAGCCCGATACGCGCTTCGGGATGGAGCTGGTGGATTTGACGGAGACGTTTCGGTCGAGCGCGTTCAAGGTGTTCAGCGGGGCGGTGGCGCAGGGCGGGGTGGTCAAGGCCCTCAATGCCAAAGGGATGGCGGGGGCCACGCAGGGGCAGATGGAGCAACTGACGAGCCTGGCCCGCGAGTTCGGGGCCAAGGGCCTGGCCTACATCAAGGTGGAAAACGGGGAGTGGAAGTCGCCCATCGTGAAGTTTTTCAGCGAGGGCGAAAAGGCGACCCTGCAACAGCGCCTGCAGATGGAGGAGGGCGACCTGGTGTTGTTTGCCGCGGACGAGTGGCAGGTGGCCTGCGAGATCCTGGGTCGGTTGCGCCTGCAGGTGGCGGAATGGCTGCGCCAAAGCGGTCGTTTGCGACTTGACCCGATGCGGTTCGATTTTCTGTGGGTGGAGGATTTTCCGTTGTTGAGCTTCGACAAGGAGAACAACCGGTGGTACTCGAGTCATCATCCGTTTACGGCGCCGGTGCCCGAGGACATCCCGTTGCTGCGGACCGATCCGCGGCGCGTGCGGGGACAGCACTACGACATCGTGGTGAACGGGGTGGAGCTGGGCGGCGGGTCCATCCGCATTCACCAACCCGAGGTGCAAAAGCTCGTGTTCGAGGAGGTGCTCCAACTGCCTCCGGATCTGGTCAAGGCGCGCTTCGGGTACATGCTCGAGGCGTTTCGGTACGGCGCCCCGCCGCACGGGGGGATTGCGCTGGGGTTCGACCGTCTGGTGGCGTTGTTGTGTGGCACGCCCAGCATCCGGGATGTGATTGCCTTCCCCAAGACGGCCAAGGGCACCTGCTTGATGACGGAGTCGCCGGGGCCCGTGGAGCCGCGGCAGTTGCGGGAGTTGCATCTGGAGTTGCGCGTGCCGCCGGCCAAAGGGTGAGCCGGGTTCAACCGCGGCGGCGCAAGCGGGCTACGTAGGCGCCGTCCACGCCGTCGACGAAGGGCAGAAGGATGCGTTCCTGCTCCAGGCTGAAGCCGGGCGTGGTTTGGAGGAAGGCGCGCACGACCTGTTCGTTTTCTTCAGGTTCCAGGCTGCAGGTGCTGTAGACGACCAGGCCTCCGGGCCGGACGTGCTGGGCGGCCTGCTTGAGCAGTTCCAGCTGGGTGGGCGGCAGGCGATGCAATTCCTCGCCCTGCAGGCGCCAGCGCAGGTCCACGCGACGGCGCAGGACGCCGGTGTTGGAGCAGGGCACGTCCACCAGGACGCGGTCGAAGCCCTGGCGGGCCCAGTCGGGCCAGGGGGCCTCGGCGGGCAGGATTTCGGCGCAGGTGATGCCGAGGCGCTCGCAATTCTCGCGCAGCATCTCCAGTCGTTCCGGGTCGGTGTCCCGGGCCAGGATGCGGCCCTGGTTTTCCATCCGTTGGGCGGCGTAGGTGGTTTTGCCCCCCGGGGCGGCGCACCAGTCCAACAAGCGATGGCCCGGTCTGGGTTGCAGGATGTTCACGGCCAGCAGGGTGCTGGGATCCTGGACGTAAAACCAGCCGTCCCAAAACGAACCCAGCCGGGCCAGGGGAGGATGGTGGCGCAGTTCGAACACGAGGTTTTCCTCCAGCCAGTCGCGCCGGAAGAAATCGTACTCCACGTTTTCCTTCTGGCGCCATCGCTCCAGGAGCCGGGCAGGGTCGGTTTTGAGGAGGTTGACGCGTGCGTAGTTTCGGGCCGGCGTGTTGTTCCAGTGCAACAACTGGCGGGTCCGGTCCGGGCCCCATCGGTCGAGCCAGCGGCGGACGAGCCATTCGGGGTGGGACCAGCCCAGGTGAGGAGCGGTGGCCTGGAGCTCGTGCAAAAGCTGGCGGGTGGGACCGGCTTCGCGCAGGTAGGCGCGGAGCACCGCGTTCACGAAGCCTGCCTGCGGGGCCAGGCCCAGTCGCTTGGCCAGTTCGACCGTTTCATGAACGGCGGCGTGATCGGGGATCCGGTTCAGCCAAAAGATCTGGTAGAGCCCCAGCCGCAACACGTCCTGGAGGCGCGGGGGCTGGGCACGGTCGCCGGTCTTGCGCGCGATCAACCAGTCCAGTGTGGCCCGCCACCGCACGACGCCGTATACCAGCTCCTGGCAGAGTCGGCGGTCGGCTGGCGAGAGGGTTTCGCCCGCCAGTTCGCGTTCCAGCAGCGCGTCCACGAACTGTCCAGTGCGCGCGTGTTGCTGCAGGATCCGAGCGGCAATTTCTCTTGGTTTTTGTGCGCTCACTGCGTTTAATGTTGGCGTCCGGTTCCTGTCCCCACGCAGGCCGTGACCATTCTGTTCTATGCGAGAAGCATTCGAGAAACTGGCTGAGGCGGGCAAGATCGAACCCCGCCACATCGAACCGCTGGTACGCCTGGCCACTTGCGGATTTTGCTGGCACCGTTCCTGGGGCCTGGGGCGTATCCGGTCGGTGGACCCCGTGTTTGCCCGCTTTACCATCGATTTTCCGGGGCGGCCGGGGCACATGATGGCGTTGTCCTTTGCCTCGGAAGTGCTCCAGCCCATCCCCGCCACCCATATCCTCGCCCGTAAGTCCCTCGACTTGGAGGGCCTGCGTCAGATGGCGGCGACCCAACCGCTGGAATTGGTCCGGATCGTCTTGGAGAGCTACGGGGGGCGCGCCACGGTGGACCAGATCCAGCAGGCGTTGGTGCCCGACGTCATCGCGGAGGATTGGAAGGCATGGTGGGACCAGGTGCGCAAGCAGATGAAGCGGGACGGGCACTTCCAGCTGCCGCTGAAGAAGGGCGAACCCGTGGTTTACCAGAAGACCGAGCGGACGTTGGATGAGCGGCTGCTGGAGACCTTTGCGGCCGCCAAAGGGTTGAAGGCGCGTCTGGCGGTGGTGGCGGAGATCATGCGCAGTCTGGAAGACCTGGTGGACAAGGCCGAAGTGGCGCGTCAGCTCGTGGCGGCTCTCAACGAGGAGATTGCCTCCCATCAGCGCACCCAGCCGGCCCTGGCCATGGAAGCCATTTTCGTGCGCGACGAGCTTGCCCAGGCCGCCGGTCTGCCGGCGGAGGACGCGCAACTCAGCGCCGTGTCGATCTGGGCCGCCCATCCCCAGCCGGGGCCCATTCTGGAGGCGCTGCCCGCCGCCAAGCATCGTCGTGCGCTGGAAGCGTTCCAACAGGCCTGGCCCGATCGCTGGCCCCAGTTGTTCCTGGAGGCTCTCAATCAGGTTTCCGCCCGGGTCTGTCGCGAGTTGACGCAGTTGCTCATCCAGGCGGGCCACTTGGAATCCCTCAAAGAGACGCTGGCCCGCCACATCAGTCACCACACCGCCAGCAGCGAACTGTTGCTCTGGTTGGGCAAGGAACGGAGCGACTCCTTCGCGGACATCCTCGGTCCCGAGGTGTTTCGTGCCATGCTCACCGCCCTGGAACGCGACCAGTTTCAAGAGCGGCGGTCGAGCCGGCTGCGCGATTTCATCCTCGACGACGCCAGTCTCATCGCGGAATTGACCGCGGCGGCGGACATCGAGGTGATCAAGGACCTCACCCGCGCCCTGCAGTTCTCGCCCGTGTTCGATGACATGGACAAGCGGTCGCTGCTCGCGCGGATCGTCAAGAGTCATCCCGCCATCCAGTCCCTGATCACCGGCGAGCAGACGCGGCAGGACACCAGCTTTTGGGTTTCCTGGGAAAGCCTGGAGCGACGCCGGGCGGAGTACGACGAGCTGGTTCACAAGCGCATCCCGGCCAACTCCCGCGAAATTGCAATTGCCCGCAGTTACGGCGATCTCAGCGAAAACCACGAGTACAAGGCGGCCAAGGAAATGCAGAAGATCCTCATGCGCCGCAAAGAAGAACTGGAAGCCGAGTTGGTCCGGGCCCGCGGGACGGACTTTGCGAATTTTCCTGCCGATGCCGTCGGACCCGGTACCGTGGTGGAACTGACGGATCTGAAGACCGGCCAGCGGGAGACGCTCACCATCCTCGGAGCCTGGGATTCCGATCCGGACAAGGGCATCATCAGTTATCTATCGCCCGTGGCCCAGGCCCTCATGGGACACAAACCGGGCGAGGAAATCGAATTCGAATTGCACGGTGCGGTGCACCGGCATCGGATCGAGAACATCCAACCTTATCGGAAAGCCCCGGCTCCGACCGCGCCCGCGTCGGAAACCGGAAGTTCCCCGGTGGTTGCACCTGCCCCTGTGGAGGGCTCGTCGGGACCGACGGACGCGGCCGGTTCCTCGGACACCGCGCCTCCGGCCGTCGCCCAATCCGGTTCGTCGGAACCCGTTGCGGCCAGCGGAGCTGTGACTCCTGCTGTGGCCCCCGCGGCGGAAGCGATCTCCCAAAGCGTCCCGACCGCCGCAGAAGTGCCGGGCGCGGGACCCGGGGGAGCTGAAATGATTCCGGAACCCGGGCCTGGTGGAGCGGCCACAGGGTCCGGCCGGGACTCGGTCCACGTCGGCTCCGAACGTGTGGAAGGCTCGGTAATCCCCGAGACGGGGCCGCAAACCGCCTGAGGCGGGACACGCTCCCCCTCGTGGGCACGGCCGCGTGCCCCGGTCCTCCCGCTGAGACGGCCGTTCCCGGTGCCGGGGCACCGGTTCAGGCCGCTGCCCATTGCTCCCGCAGCAGGCGCACGGCGGCAGGAATGCTCTGCCGCGGATCCCCCTTGCTGCCGCATTCGAAGCTGATGAAGTTTTGATACCCGATGAACTTCAACCCCCGCATCCCGTCCACGTAATTGTCCCCCTCGTCCTCACCCGGCATTTTGCGTTCCTTGCGACTGGCGATGTGCACGTGCTGGAGGTACGACCCCGCAGCCACGAATGCGGCGAAATCGCTGGGCTCCTCCCAGGTCATGTGCCAGAAATCCCCCATGACGGCCACACCCGGATGATTCACGTCGCGACAAATCGCAGCCGCATCGGCCAGCTGGCGCAAGAACCAGGTTTCGCGTCGGTTCAGTGGCTCCAGCAGAATCCGCGTGCCGGCCTTGTGCGCGTGTTCCCCCAGTTCGGGCAGGAGCTTCACCAGCAATTCTCGACCATCCACGTGGCCGAGCTTGGTTTGGCCGTGAAATGCAGGGACGACGATCAGGCCCACGGCGCCGAGGGCCCCGGCGGCGGTGAGGATTTCCTTGATGGACCGGATGGCCTTTTGCCGGACTTCTTCTTGTTCGCTGATCAGGACCCCTTCAAAGCCGGCGCACACCGCGCTGATGCGAATCTTCCGGCCCCGGAGGGCCTTCTGGAACTCCTCCACGCGCCCGGGCAGGCCGCCGCCCCAGGGCTCGATCCCTTCGAAACCGTGAGCCTCCAGGAAATCCAGCTTTTCGGTCAACGTTTTGCCCGGGGCCACGCCCTCCTGGCACGACAACCGTAATCGTGCCGGTTGGGGCGGCTTGGGCAGGTTCTGCGCCTGTGAAACAGAGGGCCGGGTCGCGGCAGCCAGGCCCAGCGCCGAAAGGGCAAGGAATCGACGTCGCGAGGTTTTCATAAGTCCTGTTCTGACCGACGAGATTTCATGGCCGCGCCTTCAAAAAATGTCACTTCGAAAGGCGCGGCCCCATCCGCGTCCATGCTGGTTTGGTGGTTGCCAGCACTCAATCTCGGAGCTCTCCCGAGAGCCTTGGGCCCCCGGGTGGCGCGGCCCGGAAATAGGGGATCGCGCAGGGAAACACCGGTCCCGCGGCGTCCTCGGGATTTCGAACCGCATTCAAAACCCCGCTGCAGAAGCAGGTCGCAAGCCGGTGGGCGAGGAGTCCGCGATTTCGATCTGCGCGCCTCTCGAGGGCTCGGAATCTCGGCAAGGTTCCGAGCACTCGCCCGGCCCGAAGCCGGCCAGATGGTGGAGACAACGTGCGGAGAGCGGCCCCGGGCGGGCTGCCGAGGGTGGGGTCGGCCGTTTCGGTCCGGTGGCTCGCGCGGATGCGGCTGCGGTTGCTGTTCCCCATCGACCCGCGCATCGGTCCGATCCGGAACAAACCTCAGGCACGCTTTGGAAGACCCGTTTCCAAGCACTTCTCGACTCCGAAGGCTCGCTCCAACAAGAGGCGGTCGTCCGCACCCGCGAATGGAGCCGCTTTCAGTGACCTGAAGAATCGAGGTGAAATGAGGGCCGGGCGGCCCGGGCCGCGGAGGGCGGTGGCACCGGCGGGCGGTTCGGCACGCGGCATGTCTGCGTTGCATTCAATACCCCTCGCCCGGCCCAATCAGGAATCAAAGACCGCCCGAGCAGCTTCCCCCGGCAGGGTGGATCTCCGAAGGGGTGGCGCAACGGGCTTCAACTCGGTCACAGGATCAGGCACGGAGACGGTCGCCTGCGCGGAATGAAGAAGGCCACTTCTTGGGCGGAGATCGAGGGAGAGGGCCGGGTCCCGGGAAGAGCATGAGGGACCCCCGAGCCTGTCGAGATGGGACGAGGCAAGGAGAATCGGTTTGATGGTTTGGGAGGGGCTCCCGAGGGCGATGGGCCGGACCCAACGGTGCGTGCCGGGGACCGGTAACGGGCCGGCTCTTGTCGGCTTGCCTGCGTTCCCCGGCTGGCCCATCTTGCGGGCCATCGAAGAACCCGTGCCGGGCGCTGAAACGCGGGGCGGTTTTGGGGCCCCGGCCCGGTGGAATCCGAAGCGAAAGGCATCGCATGGGCTTGCTGGACGGTAAGATCGGCGTGGTGTTCGGCGTGGCCAACAAGCGTTCCATTGCGTGGGCGATTGCCCAGGCGTGGGCGCGCGAGGGGGCACGCCTGGCGTTTACGTACCAGGGCGAACGGCTCAAGGAGAACGTGGCCGAGTTGGTGAGTGCCTTCGGCAGCGACACCTTGTTGATGCCGTGCGACGTTACGCGGGACGATCAAATCGAAGCCGTATTTCAGGAATTGCGACAGCGCCACGGCCGGTTGCACTTGTTGCTGCATTCGGTGGCGTTTGCCCCGCGCGAGGCCCTGGAGGGCCGGTATCTGGACACCAGCCGCGAGGCGTTCCGCGTGGCCCTGGACGTCAGTGCCTACTCGTTGACCGCCCTGGCGCGCGCGGCCGCGCCCCTGATGACCGAGGGCGGCAGCATTCTGACCCTTTCGTACTACGGCGCCGAAAAGGTCGTCCCGCATTACAACGTCATGGGCGTCGCCAAGGCTGCGCTGGAGGCCAGCGTGCGCTACCTGGCCTACGATCTGGGCCCCCAGCGGGTGCGGGTCAATGCAATCAGTGCCGGCCCGGTCAATACTCTGGCGGCCCGCGGGATCAGCGGGTTCACGGAGATGTTGCGGCATTACGAGGCCAAGAGTCCGTTGCGCCGGAATGTGCTTCCGGAGGAGCTGGGAGCCACGGGATTGTTCCTGGCCAGCGACGGTGCCGCTGCCATCACCGGTCAGGTGATCTACGTGGACTGCGGCTACCAGATCATGGGCATGTAAGGGACGCTTCGCTTTGCGGCACTCACAGGGACCCTCCGAAAGACGCGCCGTCCTCTCCCGCGATAATTTCTCCCCGTTCCCGCCGCAGGGGGTCCCGCTGCGGGGCAAGGCCCGTCCCTGATTTTCCCCGGCTTTTCGGGCGGGCGCGCGCAAGAGCGGCTCCTGGGGGCGGTGGCCTCCGCTTGGGGAGCCAGCCGGCTTTGCGTGTCGTACGGACGATCCCGGCCCGAACACGCCTGCCCACTGGCTCACGACTCCGCCGCCCCGGGCCTTCGGTTTGGCTTGCCTGAGCGGTCGGCCCCGCGCCGTGTGGCGCGGCTGCGTTCGGGGTCTGCCACTTCACCGCCGGCGGGTTCCCCCGGGGGCAAGATATGTTGCACCTTGGACAAAGGCGGCAATGCTCCGCCGTCCGCCTCTGCCTACCGTGCCTCGAGGATGGGACCGAGGCCGGACCTCGCGGACACGGATCCCGGGGCGCGGGATCCGGAGAGGACTGCGAGCACGGCCTCCACCCGTCCGGGCTGTTTCGTACCCAACCATGGGGGCCAGGTGCATGAACGCGGAGAGACCCACAGGGCGCGACGCTGGGAGGACCGGGGTGCCGGGGATGGCGTCCGCCCCGGACCACCGGCGCGGACGATTCTGGTGCGCGGTCGCCCAGGGGGTTGCACTCCGGGGCGGGTCGACGCGCGCGTTCGGTACCTGGTCGGGTCGCTCGAACACAGGAGGGCCTTGTGAACTCTGAGGAGAACCGAGGCACGCAACCGCTGCCGCCGCTGTGGCGAAACTGGTGGAGCCTGGCAGGGCTGGTCATTGCCGGGGGTGCCCTGTTTTCGTTCCTGCTGTTGTTCACCCTGGATACGCTGGCCCGGTTCGGGAATCCGTACCTGGGCATTCTGACGTATTTGGTGGCCCCGGCGTTCCTTTTCCTCGGCCTGGGCCTGACGGTGCTGGGCATGTGGCGCGAGCGGCGTCGTCGCCTGCGCGGTGGCGCGGGCGTCCCCCATCTGGTCCTCGACTTCACACGGCCGCGGGACCGGAAGTTGCTCGGCGCCTTTGTGGCGGGGAGCGTGGGGTTTTTGCTGCTTTCGGCGGTCGGCAGTTATCAGACGTATCACTTCACCGAGTCCACCCAGTTCTGCGGGCAGGTCTGTCACACGGTGATGGAACCGCAGTGGACGACGCATCAGCAGGGACCGCATGCGCGGGTGGCTTGTGTGGAGTGTCACATCGGTCCGGGAGCGACCTGGTTCGTAAAATCCAAACTTTCCGGCACCTACCAGGTCTATGCGACCCTGGCGGACAAATATCCCCGGCCGATTCCGACGCCCATCAAGAATCTGCGTCCGGCGCGGGAGACCTGCGAGCAATGCCACTGGCCGCAGAAATTCATCGGGGATCTGGATCGGACCTTTGCCTATTTCCTGGCGGACGAGACCAACACGCCGTTTGTGGTGCGGATGACGATGAAAGTGGGCGGCAGTGATCCCCGCCACGGTCCGGTGGGTGGCATTCACTGGCACGTGAACCCGACCAACGTCGTGCAGTATGTGGCTGCGCGATGGGAGAACGGCCAGTGGGTGCCGGATCCGACCCGGCAGAGCATTCCCTGGGTCCGGCTGGTGGACGGTCAGGGGGTGACCCTGGAGTTCCGCAAGCCGGGATTCACCAATGATCCGGGAAGCTTTGTCATCCGGACGATGGACTGCATGGATTGCCACAATCGCCCGGCGCATCAGTACCGCCCCCCGACCGAGGCGGTCGACCGGGCGCTCCTGCTGGGTCGCATCGATCCGGGGCTGCCCTGGATCAAGTCGAATGCCGTGTACGCGCTGACGCAACCCTACACCAACCGTACCGAAGCCCTGCAGCGCATTGCCACCTTCCTGGCCGAGGCGTATCCGCCGGACCGCTTTGCCGAGGCCCAACCACGGGTGCGAGAGGCCATCGCCGTGGTGCAGGAAATCTATCGGAACAATTTCTTCCCGGAGATGCGCGCCTCGTGGGAGAAGTATCCCGATCACAGCGGCCACATGTATTGGCCGGGGTGTTTCCGGTGTCACGAAGGCAAACATGTGACCGCAGACGGCAGGCGCAGCATCACCAGCGATTGCAACGCCTGCCATGCGATTCTGGCCCAGGGCCGGGGCGAGGAGCTGCGTCTGCTGACGCCGGAGGGACAACCGTTCCGGCATCCGGGCGACGAGGTGGACGGTGGCTGTTATGACTGTCACACGGGAGGTTTGTGAGGTGCGACGTTTCCGGACTCTTCGTCAGGCCGATCCCACGGCGGCCCGTGCGTGCCTGGTTCCGCCGGCGCAGCCCGGGGCCACGCAGCAGAACCCTGGCGGCGGGTGGCTGGTGCTGGTCCTGCTGCTGGCGCTGGTCGGGGGGGCGAGGGCCGCAGAACGCTTCTCCAATGCGGACTGCCTGGACTGTCATCTGGATCCCACCACGACGCGCAAGCGCGGCCAGGAGGTGATCCCGTTGGTCTTTCCCACCAACGCCTTTGCCGCGTCCGTGCATGCCGCGCTGGACTGTGTCGATTGTCACGAAGGCATTCCGGAGCTGGTCCATTCGACGCCGCTGCCGCCGCCCAACTGCGCCGGTTGCCACGAGGCGGAAGCCCGGCAGTATGCCGCCAGCATCCACGGGGTGAGCCATACCCTGGGGGCCAGTGGCGCGGCGCAATGCTGGGATTGCCACGGGTCGCATGACATCCTGCCCGTGAGGCACGCCGATTCGCCCGTTTTCAAATTGAACCTGCCCCGGACCTGTGCCCGATGTCACAGCAACCCGGGTTTGACGGAAGAGTACCGGATGAAACATCCGGAGGCGGCGGCCCACTATGTGGACAGCATTCACGGGCAGGCGCTGCTGCGCCGGGGCCTGATCGTGGCGCCGTCCTGCAACGACTGTCACGGGATTCACGACATCAAGCGCAGCGTGGACCGCGACTCGCCGGTGCACCATCTGAATGTCGCCCGGACCTGTGGCCGGTGCCATCTGGGAGTGGAACAGATCTACGAACGCAGCATTCACGGGCAACGGCTGTTGGAGGGAGACAAACGTGCGCCGGTCTGCACCACCTGCCACTCGGCGCACGAAATCGAGCCACCCGCCTCCGGTCATTTCAAGGCCACCAGCGACCGCAAATGCGGCCAATGCCACCAGGATCGGCTCACCTACTATCACGAGACCTATCACGGCAAGGCCATGGTCCTGGGGCGGCCGAATCGTGCGCCGGACGTGGCGGCCTGCTACGACTGTCACGGCCATCATGACGTGTTGCCCACTTCGCACCCCGACTCGCGTCTTTCCCGGGACCACATTCTGGCGACCTGCCAGCAATGCCATCCCAAGGCCACGGTCGGCTTCACCCAGTACAAGCCGCATGCCAATCCGCTCGACCGGGAGAACTATCCGGTGTTGCATGCGGTCTTTGTGGGAATGACCTCGCTGGTGGTGGGGGTCTTTGTCTTTTTCGGAGCCCACACGCTGGCCTGGCTGGTCCGCACCCTCTATCTCTATCTCCACGATTCCAAGACCTTCCGGGAAGCCAAGGTCCAGATCCAGCGCGACGACGAATGGTTCACCCGGTTCACGCCCTTCGAGCGCTTCCTGCATCTGCTGGTGGTGACCAGTTTCCTGTTGTTGGTGGTGACCGGCATGCCGCTCAAGTTTTACTACACCGACTGGGCCAAAGCCCTGTTTGGGGTCATCGGCGGACCGGACACGGCGCGGGTGTTGCATCGGTTCGGGGCCCTGGTGACGTTTCTGTATTTCGGACTGCACCTGGCAGCCCTGGTGGGCAAGGCGTGGCGCGGGCGGCACCGGGTGCGGGATCCGCAGACCGGCCGCTGGCAGTGGCGCCGCGTACGGGAAGTGTTGTTCGGCCCGGACTCGATGATTCCCACCCTGCAGGATTGGCGGGACTTCGTGGCGCACAACCGCTGGTTCTTCGGCAAGGGGCCGAAGCCCCAGTTCGACCGGTGGACCTACTGGGAGAAGTTCGATTACCTGGCGGTCTTCTGGGGCGTTTTCATGATCGGCACCTCGGGTCTGATCATGTGGTGGCCGGACTTTTTCACGCGGTTCCTGCCGGGTTGGGTCATCAATGTGGCCCACATCGTGCATTCGGACGAGGCCCTGTTGGCGGCGGGGTTCATCTTCACGATTCACTTCTTCAACACGCATTTCCGGCTGGAGAAGTTCCCGATGGACACCGTGATTTTCTCGGGCCGCATCTCGCGCAGCGAATTGCTTCATGAACGGCGCCGATGGTACGAGCGCCTGCTGGCCACCGGGCAGTTGGAGAGATTCCGCGTGCGCGACGAGTGGGAAGGGTGGAAGGGCATCGCCCGGTCGATGGGTTACCTCTTCTTCGGTCTGGGCGTGGTGCTGCTGCTGTTGATCCTGTACGCCATGGTCTCGCGGCTTCTGCACTGAGCGCGCACCGTTTTCAGGTTCGACCGGGAGGATTCCCGCCTTCGGCCGCGGGCGCGGGTCGGCCCGAGCGGCGCGCTCCCCGATGGCCTTTCGTCCGGAGCCCGGCCGGGGCCGCGGCCCCTGGTCCCGGGCTGGACAGGCCGCTTCCAAGCTCTTCAAACTGCTGCCGGTCGTTCGGGATGGGGATCATGGCCCCGTCCCCGGGGCGGGTGTGTTGTTCGTCAGGCCGATACGGTACACGGGACCGCAATGAACCTCGAGTATGTCGCGTTGGCGGTGATCCTGGCGGGTGCGTTGTACCTGTTTTGGACGCAGAAACTGCGCATGGATCTGACGGCGCTGGCGGTGATGCTGGCACTGATTGTGCCATGGCCCCGGCCCGACGGGGAATGGCGGCCGCTGCTCACACCGGCAGAGGGTTTTTCCGGCTTCGGCAGTGTGGCCGTGATCATGGTGGCCGCCATGTTCGTGTTCGGCGCCGCCCTGGCCCGCACCGGAGCCACCGAACTGTGGGGCATGCGGCTGTTCCGCGCTTGTGCGCGCACCGAGGGGAGTCTCCAACTGGCCGTCCTCGGGGCGACGACGCTCACCTCGATGTTCATCAACGATACGACGGTGGTGATCCTGTTTTTGCCCCTGATCCTGACGATTTGCCGGGAGCGCGGGTGGTCGCCCTCGCGCTTTTTGATGATCGCGGCCTACGGTGCGTTGCTGGGCGGTCAGTGGACCCTCATCGGGACCCGCAGCAACATCATTGTCAGCGACATCCTGCGCCAGCAGACCGGGCAGGGTTTCGGGTTTTTCGATTTGACGCCGGTGGCGGCCGGGGTGTTTCTCGTCAGCGCCGCGGCGCTGATGCTGGTGGGGCGACACTTTCTGCCGGCTGAAGAGCCGGGAGAAACGCTGGAGGACCGCCTGGCACGGCATTATCTGACGGAAGTCATGGTCACGCCCCGCTCCGCCCAGCTCGGCCGACCGGTCAGGGAGGTCGTGGCCGGGTTGGGCCGCGAGGTTGCCTGGATGGGTCTGATCCGTGGTAATGAACGCCTCCCGCCGGCGGACTGGCTGCACCTGCAGGCCGGGGACGTGCTGATCCTGCAGGGCCCGGTGCCGGTGATTGGCAATTTGCTGAAGTCACGAGACTTTCAGTTGCGCGAGGAACTGGCGCTCGATAACCGGACCCTGCGGAGCGTGGACCTGGTGACGGTCGAGGCCACGGTGGCCCCACGATCGAATTATGTGGGGCGCACGCTCGAGGAGGTGGGCTTCAGCCAACAATACGGCTTTACGGTGCTCGGCATTGCGCGGCGCGGCCGCAGCCTCGAGGATCGGCCGGCCCAAACCCCGTTGGAGGAAGGAGACTCGTTGTTGCTGCTGGGGCACGTCACCGGTCTCAGCGCGCTCCGATCGAATGCTGACCTCATTGTCTTGGCGCAGGAGGAGTTCGTGCCGTTGAACCGTTGGAAGGCTGCGGTGACGCTGGGTCTGCTGGTGGGCGTGGTGGGAACGGCTGCGACCGGTGTGCTCAGTCCGGCCGTCTCGATACCCGTGGCCGCGCTGCTGGTGGTGGTGTTCGACTGTCTGAAAGTCCGCGATCTCTATCGGGTGGTGGACTGGCAGGCAGTGGTCACGGCCGCGGGCCTCATCCCGTTCGGGTTGGCGGTGGAAAAGACGGGGGCGGCCCGGGACCTGGCCGAGTTGGCGGTGCGTTTGCTGGAGGGTTGGGGTCCGGTGGCCCTGCTGGGTGGACTGGCCCTGGTGACGCTGATTCTGACGCATTTCCTCGACAACTCGGCCGTGGGCATCATTCTCGCCCCCATTGCGCACCAGGTGGCCGTGGTCATGGGTGTGGACCCCAAACCGTTCATGGTCGCCATCGCCATCTGCATTTCCGCGTGTTTCTGCACGCCTTTCGCCCACGAGAGCACCATTCTTGTGATGGGCCCGGGCCGATACCGGTTCCGGCACTATCTGCAAGCCGGCGGGCTTTTGGCGGTGGCCACGTGGCTGGTCACGCTCTGGCTGACGCCGCGGGTGTGGCCCTTCTGAATCGCGGGCCGAGTGCGCGTCCGGGGCTGCGCGTGAAAAGGAAACCGCCGCCCGGGCGTGGGCGGCGGTGATTCCGGGAGGTTCCAGATCGGACGCTTACTTGCGGGCTTTCGCCTCGTACTGGCTGAGCGTTTCGCGCAGGGCCTGTCGCGTGGGCTCGTCCTCGGCAACGGCGATGGCCTTCTTCTGGTACTCGATCGCTTCGCTGACCTTGCCGGTATCGAACAGGGCCCGCGCGTAGGTATCCAGGATGGATGCGTTCGTGGCGCCGGAAGCATCGAGGGCGGCCTTGGCCAGGTGGGTGGCCAGGGCCAGGTCCCGCTGCCGAACCCGCGGATCGGTCAGCAAGGCCCAGGCCCATTCGTTGAGATCGTCGGGGTGAACGCCGGAAAGCTCTTTCAGCTGGCTGGTCAGTTTTTCCACCTGATTGGTGTCGCCGCGTCCGACGACTGCACGGAAGTATTGGCGGAAGACCTGCGCGTGACCAAGGCGGCGTTTCATTCCGGCCAGATCGAAGTCTTTGGGGGCGAGTTCCTCCAGTCGTTTCTCCAGGCCGGCCAGGGTTTCTGCGGGCGCTTCCGTGGCCAGGGCCTGCTGATACTCGGCCAGGGTCATCTGGAACCGGATAAGGTCGCGGATCTCGGCCGCGTTGAACTTCCGGTCCCGCAACAGCGGGCCGACCTCCGCGTCGAGCGCTTCCAATTCGCGGCCCAGCGCCTCGATGCGGGCCTGGTCGTCCTGAATCACGGCTTCCTGGAACGCCTCCAGCTTTTCCTGGGCTTCGGCGCGTTTCCGTGCCTTCTCGAGGTCGAATTTTCCCGCCTGCAACTCCTCGAGCACCTTTTCCAAATCCCCCATTGGATGGCCGTGCCAGACGATGCGGCCCTCCTTGTCCACCACGAACGCGTGGGGGATTCCATCCACGCCGAAGGCTCCCATGTACGCCTGCCCGGTCTTCTCATCCTTGTCGACGGCGACGACGTAATCCATCTGGTCGCCCATCTTGGCGACGAACTTTTTCACCGTGGCCACGTCTTCATCACTGATGCCCACGATGACCACGTCCTTGAACTTTTTCTGCAGCTGGGTCAGGTGGGGAATGCTGGCGCGGCAGGGCGGGCACCAGGTGGCCCAAAACTCGACGACGGCGACCTTCTTGCCCTTGAGGTCAGCGAGGTTCACGGGGTTGCCCTTGACCCACTCGGCGATTTGAAGGGCGGGAGCCGGATCTCCGAGTTTGGGCTCCGCGGCGGAGAGGGGCGAGAAGACCATCGACACGGCGCCGAGCAGCGCCGCCAAAAGGAATCGTTTCATGGATGTATCCTTGCAGCTTCGTGTTTCAACTGGCACCAACCCTACGCCGCCCGCCCGACCAAGTCAAACGAGGGGCGTCCCAAATTCCGGGCGGGGCCCGGGTTGCTCGACTCCACCGGGAAGAGGCCGGCCCGGGATCGAGCGACGGATGCATTCGCAAACAGCTCTCCTTGCGTTTGGGCTCGTGCCCGGGACGTCCGAGGCCGCGGCCAGAAGGGTCCGACGCGTTTCCAGCGGTGCATTGCACGTTTTGGACACCCTCGAAAGTTCGGCGCAATTCCGGGCGTCCTCGCCGCGGGAAGGCCGAGGGGAAAGGCGTTTCCTCGGCATCCATGCATCCGGTGCTCGAGAGCCGAAAAGCGTCTCGTTGCCAAAACGCGGCGCGCACGGCCTTGTGGTTCGAACCCGGCCTCGATAACCTTTTGAACTCATGGCCAAGCCCGACTGGATCGAGCTGCCCGGTGCAGAACCCATCCCGATCCTCTACGAGGACCGGTCAGTGCTGGCCATTGACAAGCCCGCCGGTTGGTTGCTGGTGCCGGTGCACTGGCAGCGGACGGCCCGCAACCTGCAGGCGGCGTTGGAATCCTCGGTGCGGGCGGGCGATTGGTGGGCGCGGTCGCGGGGCCTCAAGTACCTGCGATTTGTGCATCGGCTGGATGGCGAGACCAGCGGCGTGCTGTTGCTGGCCAAGAGCCCGGGCGCGCTGACCGCTTGCTCGAGGTTGTTCCAGACCGGCCAGGTGGAGAAAGTGTACCTTGCGGTGGTTGCGGGGGAGCCGAAACAGTCGGAATGGACCTGCCGATGGAAACTGGCCCCGGACCGGCGCCATCCCGGACGGGTTCGCGTCGATCCGCGCCACGGCAAGGAAGCCGAAACGCAGTTTCGCGTCCTGGCCCGTCGGGCCGGCCGGGCGCTGATCGAATGCCGTCCCCGGACGGGACGCACCCATCAGATCCGGGTGCATCTGGCAGAGGCGGGCCTGCCGGTGCTGGGGGATGACCTGTATGGCCGTGGCGAGGGAGCTGGACCGCTGGCACTCCGGGCCATTCGGCTGGCCTATCGGGACCCGTTCACGCGCCGGGCAGTGGACATCCGGGCGCCGTGGAGTCAATTTCTTCTCCAGCATGGATTCGAAGAACTGAACTGCCCCGGTGATTCCGACAGCGCCGATGAACGCCATGAACACCGAGCGTCCAACGGAACGCATCGCGAATGAGGAAGTGGTCGGGGAGACGGAGTGGGTGGTGTTTCGTCGGTCCCCCATCCATGGGATCGGCGGATTTGCCCGCAGGGACATCCCGGCCGGCACGCGAATTCTCGAATACGTGGGCGAAAAGATCACGAAGGAGGAATCGGCCCGCCGCTGCGCGGCCAACAATGTGTATATCTTCTGCCTGAACGATCAGTTCGATCTCGACGGGAACGTGCCGTGGAATCTGGCGCGTTTCTTGAATCACTCCTGCCAGCCCAACTGCGAGACGGAACTGGACGAGGCCGAGGGGCGGATCTGGATCCTGGCCCTGCGGGACATTCGGGCCGGAGAAGAGTTGACGTTCAACTACGGATACGACCTGACGGAGTACCGGGATTATCCGTGCAACTGCGGGGCCCCGAATTGTGTGGGTTACATCGTCGCCGAGGAATTCTTCGAGCACGTGCGGCGGCAGCGTGCTCTGGAAGAGGCCGCACGGCAGGTCGCCGGAGATTCGGCTGCCGGGGCTCAGTCGCCGCGATAGACGCAACGGGCCGTGCAGGTCTCCGCCACGACCACCTCGGCCAATTCCGGCAGGGTCGGTTTGAGTCGTTCCCAGATCCACGCGGCCAGCACTTCGCTGGTTGGGTTTTCCAGCCCGGGGATTTCGTTCAGGTAGCGATGGTCGAGCTGTTCCCAAAGGGGCTGGAAGCGTCGGGCGATCTCCGCGTAGTCCATGAGCCAGCCCAGGTGCGGATCGCACTCGCCGCGCACGACAATCTCAACCTGAAAACTGTGTCCATGGAGGCGGCGACATTTGTGTCCCTCCGGCAGATGGGGCAGCCGGTGAGCCGCCTCGAACTGAAACGTTTTCCGCAATTCCACTTTCATGTTCTGACGAGCAAATCCTTGGACAAAAGGTTGCCTGCGCACCGGCCAAAGGCCAGGGCGGCGCGGGTCCACCCATCGGCGCCTCTTCCGCCGGTCAGCCGGACGGCGGTCCGGCAGAAGTCTGCCCGGTCGGAGCTTCGCATTCCCAGTCGATCCAGGTTACCAGGTCGCCCAGGGCCGGTCGGCCGTCGTGGTGCCAGGTCAGCGGGGGCCGTTGCATTTGCCCCAGCGGACAGATGCGCCGAACCCCCCAGGCGGCCAGCTCCTCCGCCAACGCGGCCTGCTGGGCCGCCGGCGCGGCCAGACCCACGGTCGAGACGTGGAGCCGGACCGGCTCCGCGGCCTGAAGGGCCCGCGCCAATGAAGTGACGGGTTTGACGTACACGAACCGGTCCAAACAGGACAACTGGAAATCGGGTTCTTCTTCGTACACCACGGTCCAGGCGGTGGACCCGGCACTGTTCCAGATGCGGGTGGTCCCGCCACAGGCGGCCCGCACGGCGTAGAGATCTCTGCGCGCAGCAATCAGGGCCGCGCGCTCGGGCCTCAAGGGACCGCGGGGTTGACGGGTCTCCCATCGTTCCAGGGCCGCCGCCAGCGCGGCCGCGAACTGCGAGGGAAACTGCTGGTCGGCGCCCGTTTGCACGTAAAACAGGTGCGGCGACAAACAACCCCATTGATCCCAAGCCGTCACATCCGCAGCCGCTCGATCCGCCAGGGTTTCCAGGCTCAGCTCGTGCAACACGCCCGCGGCAATGAAGCCGAAACTGACTCGATGGCCATAACCCAAAAACCGCGTGGTCACCGGAGTGCGCGCCCGCACGGAGGCCACCGTGGCATCCTCTCCGGTCACCACCACGCAGTCGCCTTCGCGCAGCAGCACGTCCTCCAGGTCCTGACGCCCGCCCGGCCAGACGGCCAGCTCCAAACAGGCCGCCAGTTTGGGATCCAGAGCCCGCAGGGAATGACCAAACAGGCGCGGCAGAAAACTGCCCTCGGAGGCGCATTTGACGAATTGAGCCGATCTGACCAGCAAACCGAGGATGATCGACAGAAGAGTGGGATCGGGGAGATTCCCGGCCGCCACCTGCACCAGAAGCCGTGGCCCCAGGGCGCGGACGCGTCGAGAGGGCTCCGGGGCGGGTTGGAAGGCATCCAGCACGGACTCCTCGCCCAGGTCCTGGCGAAGCAGCCGGCGCAGGTTCGATTCGGTCAGCCCTCCGAAGAAGGCGTCCAGGCCGCGCTCCAGGGTGGCCCGACTGAAACCGGTGTGGGCCGGACCTTCCTGGAGCGCCCGCTGCCGGAAAGGGTCGTCGGGCTGCAGCCAGTTGCGGCCCAGCTCGGCCAGCAGCCCGATCAACTGGGAGGTGGTGCGGTGGGCCAGGTAAAGCTCGCGGTTGCGGCGCAGGGTGTGACAGGCATCCGCCACCAGTTGCGGGGTGAGTGGCGCCCCTTCGGGCAGGTCCACCAAAAAGTAGCTGGGCAGGCTCATGAGCGGGGGACGTTGGCCACGGGGGATGGATCGGCCGGCTCCAAGGCCATGAGGGAACAACCTCGGGGGGCCGCACCGGCCGCCCGACCGCGCAACTCGAATCCGTCCTGGACGCGCACGGCCAGATCCTCGGTTTGCACGGCCAGCACCGAGAACACATTCGCCAGATCCCAGATCCGCAGCAGGCCCACCGCACCCTCGGCACAGGCCGCCCCGGTTTCGGGATCCACCACCTCCCAGCGCACCCAGGGAGGAAACCGGAATCGCCGTCGCACACGGACGCGGACCGTGGACTGAGCCCGGCCCGGGTCGGCAGCCCGAACGGCATTCGGCACGTGGAAATGGTCATAAGCCTGCGAACTGAGCTCGCACATGCCGTACTCGCTGAAAATGGCGGATTCCGGCAGGCCCCAATGCGCTTCGATTTGCTTGCGGAGTTCCTCGGGCGGGACCTCGCGGGTCCGCCCTTTGTAACCGCCCGTTTCCATCAGACGCGATCCCGGGGGCAGCGACAACCGGCGCTGGTGGGAACCGGGATGGTCCAATACCCGGACCAGCAGCCAGGCAGTGGCCAGGATCAACGCGGGGCGTCCGAGCGACGCGCATTGCTCGAGTCGCGCCCACACCGCGGCCGGGTCCACCCACCACCCACCGGATGCGTCCACACTGCCCTGGAAGGCACTTTCCGGGCGATTCATCCGGCGCCGGATGGTCTCACACATGTGCACCAGGGAAGAATGCGGCGCCGACGCGGCCGGGGGCAGGAGAATCAGCAAATCCAGCGCGTCCGGAAACGGGTCTTCGGGCAACAGGGCCCGGCGAAACCCCCGCCAGAGGACCTCTTCATACAGCCGTAGCGAATCGGCATTGTGGAAATGGCGACTGGGTCGTTGGCGCGTTGTGCCGCTGGAATGGAACACCGCGGTTCGCGCCTCCGGCGCCAGGCAACTGAAATCGAACTCCGCAAATGCGGCAGTGGGAACGGCCGGGATTTGTGTCCAATGCCGGACCTGGTCCGGGGTGGTCCCGCGGGCCAGGCACCATTGCCGATAGGGCGGATTGAACCGGAACTGCAGGGCGAACAGTTCGAGAGCACGCCGGTTGAAGGCCGCGTCCCCCCACTCGCCGGCGGCAGGGGCCGGCGTCTGGCGGGCAAACTCCGGCAATGCCTGCAGCAGATCCTCCGCGCAGGCGCGAAGTTCTGCAGGGGCCGGGGCTGGATTGGACATGGCGATTGGGGCCGGGCGGAGGCGGGTTGCCCGCAAAAGCCCGCGAGGGGCCCTCCCTCTCAGGCACGTTCCTCGATCAACTCCCGTCGGGCACTGCCGAGCAATCGCTCGATGAAACCGGTATCGTAGGAACCTTTGCGGAAGTTCGGATCCTGCAGGATGGCCTGCTGCAGGCCGATGTTGGTTTTGATCCCGGTAATGTAGTACTCGGAAAGGGCGCGACTCATCCGATGCAGGGCCTCTTGTCGGTCGCGCCCGTAGGTGATCAGCTTGCCGATCATGGAGTCGTAATACGGTGGGATGGTGTATCCGGCGTACACGTGGGTGTCCACGCGCACCCCGCGGCCGCCCGGTTGATAGTACATCTCGACGCGACCGGGGCTGGGGCGGAAATCGTCGAAGGGATCCTCGGCGTTGATCCGACATTCGATGGCGTGGCCGCGGAAGTGGACGTCGCTTTGCTTGATTTTGAGCGGCTCGCCCATGGCCAACAGAATCTGCTGTTGGACCAGGTCGATGCCCGTTACCTCCTCCGTGATGGGGTGCTCCACCTGGATGCGCTTGTTCATCTCCAGGAAGTAAAAGTTGCCCTGGTTGTCCACGATGAACTCCACCGTGCCCGCATTGGTATAGCGGGCGGCCTCGGCGATCTTGATGGCCGCGCGGCCCATCTTCTCCCGCAGCTTTTTGAAGCGGGTCTCGATGAGGGGCGAGGGGGTTTCCTCAATCACCTTCTGGTTGCGCCGCTGGATGGAACAGTCGCGTTCGCCCAGGTGAATGATGTGGCCGTGCCGGTCGGCCAGGATCTGAAACTCGATGTGATGCGGATTCTCGATGTACTTCTCGATGTACACGCCCGAATTGCCGAAGGCCTTCTCCGCCTCGGTGCGACAGGTGTGGTACCCCTTGACAAGAGAGACGTCATTGTGCGCCACGCGCATTCCCCGGCCGCCCCCGCCGGCGATGGCCTTGATCATCACCGGGTAACCGATGCGCCGTGCCACTTCGATGGCCTCCTGCTCGGTCTCCACCGGACCGTCGGATCCCGGCGGCACGGGCACGCCGGCTTTCTTGGCCAGCGCGCGGCTCACGGCCTTGTTTTCCAGGGCGCTCATGGCCTGCGCGCTGGGGCCGATGAACCGTATGTTGCAACTTTCGCAGACGTCCGCGAAATGGGGATTCTCGGACAGGAACCCGTAGCCGGGGTGAATGGCGTCCACGTCCGTGATTTCCGCAGCGCTGATGATGCGGTCGATGCGGAGGTAGCTTTCCGAGGCCGGGGCTTTCCCGATGCACACCGCTTCATCGGCCAACTGCACGTGCATCGAGTTGGCGTCCGCCTCGGAATAGACGGCCACCGTGCGGATGTTCAACTCCTTACAGGCCCGAATGATCCGCACGGCAATCTCGCCGCGGTTGGCGACCAGGATTTTCTCGAACATCGTGGGTGTCGTTGGCGCAGAGTCTTCCAGCCGCCGGGGTCAGCCAGGGGTCGGGTGGGCCCCTCCGCCGGCCGCTCAGGGACCCGGGGCCGGCAGCGGCCGGACCTTGAAAAGGGGCTGACCGAACTCGACCGGCTTGGCGTTCTCGACCAGCACCTGGGTGATGATCCCCCGGACCTCGGCCTTGATCTCGTTCATCACCTTCATGGCTTCAATGATGCAGACGACGGTGTCCGGGTGCACTTCCGAGCCGACCTCGACGTACGGCGCCGATTCCGGCGAGGGCGCGCGGTAGAAGGTACCGATCATCGGAGACTTGATCTCGATTTCCGGAGCTTCGGGCTCTACCGCCGGGGCAGGGCCTGCAGGCGGCCGGACAGCGGCCGCAGCCGCCGGGAGGCCTGCCGGAGCCACCACGGGCGGGAAACTCGGGACCACTCCACCGACTGCCTCCTCCCCGGAAGGCGACACCCCGGGGGAGGGGGCGCGCTTCAGCCGGATTCTGAACCCTTCCTTTTCCATCTCGAACTCTGACACGGCGTTTTTCCGCATCAGGTCAATAATGGCTTTGATGTCTTTCAGGTCCACAACAGCCGCCTTTCACTCCAACGGGGTTGGCGATTTGGGTCAGGGCTCATGAGCTCTTGCCCTGAAGGTTGGAAGCTGATGCGCAATACACGGGGCCCCGGTCACGATTCGCCGGATTTCGGCCCACGAACAGCCCATGGATACTTTGGTCCAAGCCGTCACGACCCGCGCTCGGCCTGAGTCCGCCCTCGGCATCAAAAAAGCAGCAGTCGCAACCGACTCTGCCTTCATTGTCGCCGTTGACGTTCAGGACAGGGCAGAGCCTAAACGGGCGGGGCCGACTGCGTCAAGCCGCACGTACCGGGCGCCCGGACCGGCTCTGGAACATGGCAAAAGCGGCCACGGTCACGGGTTCCAGCCGAGTTTCCGTGGTTCGATAACGCTAACGATGGCGTACAAACCCAGCAGGTAAGAGCCAGGTCCAAAACCGCTGATCTGGCCGCGACACACCGGCGCAATCAATGACGTCTGCCGAAAGACCTCCCGCGCGTGCACATTCGACAGATGCACCTCCACCACCGGCAAGCCCACGGCCGCAATTGCGTCGCGCAGCGCAATGCTGGTATGGGTGTAGGCCCCCGCGTTCAATACCACTCCGTCAAACCGCCCCACCGCCTCTTGAAGCCAGTCCACCAATTGTCCTTCGTGGTTGCTCTGGCGAAACTCCACCTCGACGTCCATGGTCGCCGCCACACGGCGGACCTCTGCCTCGATCTCCGCCAGCGTCCGCGTCCCATACACGCCCGGTTCCCGCCGTCCCAACAGATTCAGATTCGGCCCATTTAAAAACAGTACGCGCATGTGTCCCCCGGATTGCGCCTCGATCCTATGCGGGATGAGCTGGCTTTGTCGAATCGTTTTCCCCCGTGCCCCCCGCCAGCCATCCCAGCCACAGGAACGCCGGCCACGCCAGCGCCGGAATGTAAAGGTTGAATTCCACGCAGCTCTGGACCGCCCAACCCAGCAACCCCAGCCAAACAAAGAACCCTTCGTGAGCAGGCTGCCGCCAGAGACGTCGGCCCGTCCAAATCAACCCGCCCCACACCCACGCACCGTAGAACAGGGCTGCAGGCCACCCGGAGTCCGACGCCTGCTGTAGATAATCATTGTGGGCCAGGCGAGCCATCTCCGACTCCGGCCGTTTCCGCTGTTCGTAGGGTCGTTGGAAGGTGCCCGGCCCGGTGCCCAGCCATGGATGCTCCCAAGCCGTGTGCCAGGCGGCCTCCCAATAATCCAGTCGCGCCACCACGCTGGGCGCGCCCCGCTGGAAGAAGGCGGCGTGTCGGAAGGCGAACACCCCCAATCCGAGCACGGTCAGCACCGTCAGCACCGCAAGCTTCGTCGTTCGCGGCCAGGGCCAGACCAAGAAGGTCACCAACCCCAATCCCAGCGCCACCAGCCATCCCGACCGGGAACCGGACCAGTAGAGACATGCCAGCGCCCCGCCGCCAACGATCGATCCCATGAGGGCCCGGGCGCCGGTGGTGAGCAAGGGTGTGGTGGCGACGGCCCAAAGGACGGGCGGGCCGAACAGCAACAGGGCCCCTGCAAGCGTGTTGGGATAGAACAACGTGCTGCTGATCCGAAGGCTGCGCGCCTTCTCCAGCAACATGGGATGCGCCGTCCATCCTTCTGCGGTTCGGATCAGAACGCCGCTCCGCTCCCATCGGGACCGCTCCTCGGGAGGGAAGTTCTGCCAGTGGGTGGCCTCGTGTTCCAGAATGAACGCCCGTGTTTCGGGCAGGCCACGGAACCGTTGATCCACACCGTAGGCCAGCACCCATAAGAGGGCAGCGGCACAGACGGCCCAGAATCCACGGAGGGTGGGTCGCAGGGCCAGCAGCTTGTAGCCCGCGAAGAAACAGGCTCCACAAACGATAAAGTGAGGCAAAGTGAGACGGGTCAGGGCCCGATCCACGGTGTCCAGCGCCGACAAGCATTGCCACGCCAGCCATGCGGCGGGTGCCAGGGCCAACCACCGAGGGTTCCATCCGCGCCTGCCGGGCATTGCCCTGAGGCTCAAGCCGAGCGCAAGGGCGACCAAGCCGTACCCTAACGTTAACGGCCACGGGCTCAGCAACCACTCGAACCCGTCGGAAGGCCATGACACAAAGCCTTCCATGATCACCGGATTCCCGAACTTCACCAGGGCCAGACCACACACGATGCCCCAGCACCGGACAGCCAAGGTCAGGGCCTTGGAATCGGGCCGGGTCGGCGGGTTTGCGCGAGTTCCCGTCTTGTCAGAAGCGCGGTTCCCAGGTTTGCCACCTGATTCCATTGCGGAGCTCGAACCTCGTCAGCCGCGGGACTTGAGGTGCATCGCGGCGTCGTGCTCGCCCAATTCCAGCTGCAGCACGGCGGTTTCAATGGCGAGCAACTCTTGCACGTTGGTTCGGCGGAGCAGGCTTTGGAGGTCTTCCCATACGTTGAGGTTTCGCAGGGCCTCGGCCTCTGTGAGCCGCGAGGCCAGGTGCGACGTTGCCGCCCAACCGGGATAAAACGGCCGTGCCCCCTCCTGCGCGCCCAGTCGCGCCAGCCAGACATCGCGGAGCCAGCCCTGAACGGCCCCCAGAAAACGGTCTCGTCGCCGACGATACTCCGCTTCGATGGCAGCCTTTTCGGCCGCCTCCGAGCCGCCTGCCGTGGCAGCCGGCCCTTCATCCTCCCCGGCAGGCTCGGCCGTCGGTTCCGTCCCCGGCCCCGACCGCGGGCCGGGTGGTTGCTCGGGCCCCTCGGTCCACCGTGCCTTTACCTCGGCCTCGGCCCGCTCCCGTTCTTGGGCCAGCCGCTGCAGGATCAAATCCACCATGCGGTAGCGGTCGATTACGCCCCGACGCGTCTCCGCCGCCATTTCGGCGAACCTCCGAACCCACTCGATGGCATCCGCGTCCAGGCCGGAGGCCCCTGGCCCGGCGAAGTGCACGCGCATGCAACGGGACACGATGGTTTCGAGCAATCGGGCCGGCTCGGCACTGAGCAGAATCAATACGCACCGCGAAGGCGGCTCTTCCAGGGTTTTGAGCAGCGCATTCGCCGCTTGGAGGTTCAAGCAATCCGCATCCACCAAGATGCCCACCTTCCAGGGGGCCTCGTGCGGTTTGAGAAAAATCTCGCGACTCAGGTCCCGGACTTGATCGATGGCTATCACGCGCGATTTGGATTCGGGTCGGACCCAGTGAACGTCCGGGTGCGTTCCGCTGTCGACGCGTCGGCAGCCAGAACAGCGGTCGCAGCAGTCCACGGGTGCGCCCTCGGCCGAACGTTCCGGCTGCTGACACAGGAGGGTCTTGGCCAGGGATCGAGCCACCGGTTCCAGCGCGGCCGGGTCCGGCCCGGTGAAAAGGTACGCATGTCCCAGGCGGCCATGCGCCAAAGACCGCTGCAACAGGGACACGCCAGTTTGTTCCCTCGGCAGGTCGCGAAACGCCACGGCAGAGTTATAAACCGTCCCCTCTGCCCGGGCCACCGGAAAGCGCACTCCGCTCAAGATCCGATGTGGCGCTGTTTGCATGCTGCACCTCGCATGTCCAAGCGAGCGGAAGCGGAAGGATGAACCTGGCTCCGGCCCCGGGCCGGTGATCCGGCGGTACCGCCCCCGAAAATGAGTCCTGTCAAGGTTTCTGCCCTGGTTGGGTGGCTCCAGAACGCCGGTCGCGTGCTCGTCCAACTCGCGAGAAAGCCCGGTCTGTCGGCCAAACCCCGGCGAGCCCTCACTTCGAGGCCCTTCTGGGCATGTTGCCAGGGAAACGCTGCCACAGTATACGCCGCCGGGGTTGAAGCCCTCGGCGCCAGCGCCGGGGTACATATGCCTTGGGGGTACCGGCGCAGCTGGATAGCGCTCCGCGGGCTTGCGCGTGCGTCTGCGCATGCATCGCAACGTTCCAGGCCCTGCCGCAAGCGGTGCAGACGCCCGGCGCGCCCGCGTTGACCATCGTTCCGGTGGGTCCCGGCTTTGCCACGATTTCCTGGTCGCCCGAGACCGGCGCCCACTGGGTCCTGCAGGAACGGCTGGATTCGACGATCGGCTCTTGGACCAACTCGCCCAGCGGCTGGACCAATCCGGTCACCGTCCCGGCCACCTGGCTGGGGAAGTTCTACCGCCTGTTCAAACCTCGAGATGCGGTCGGCCGGCCCCGATTGCCGCATCGGCCCGGATGTTCCAGACCGCGCCGGACGGCGGGGGCCTGCTGCCATCGGCGCGGACCACGGAGCAGGGGTGTAAACTCGGGTCGTGCGCAATCGGTTGAGGCACAGACTCCTCTGGGCAGAGTTGTCGGCCGGATCTCCTCGGGCAGCCTGGCCGGGTCCTGCCCTCGTGAGTTGACGGAGGAGTTGCGCATGACGGCTTGTGCGCAGCAGCACCGGGCCGAAGGGCCGGCCGGAGCCGCCGCGGAACCGGGACCTCGCGCCATCAGCGACGCCACCAACTGGTCTTGGCCTTGATCTGCTGGGTGGCGGACTTGGAGGTGAACTGTTTCACGAGCAGCTGACTGCGAGCCGCCGTGAGAGCCATGATGAGATCGTCATAGCTGAGGAATCGGTCGGACGGGTTCTTGGCCATCATCTTGACGATGGCGTCGCTGGTGGGTTGGGTGATCTCGGGCACGACCAGGTTGGGCGGAGTCAGGGGCGTGTGGACGTGAGCGGCCACCAGTTCCTCCACCGTGGGGGCTTCGAACGGTACATGCCCAGTGATGGCGTGGTACAGGGTGCCGCCCAGACTGTACATGTCCGAGAGAAACGTCTCGGGCTCGCGTTTGACCTTTTCCGGAGCGACGTAGTAGGGCGTGCCCCAGGCGCCGTCCTCTTCGGTCGCCGGGGCGTCGGCGCGCCGCGCCAGGCCGAAATCCACGAGCTTCGGTTCGTTGTCGGCATTGAACAGGATGTTGCCCGGCTTGATGTCGCGGTGGATCAGGTTGTGTTTGAGCATGAGGTCGAGGGCCGAGGCGATTTTGATGCCGATGTCCAGTACCTGCAGTTCGGGCAGACGATGATGGGCCTCGATGCGGGAGTCGAGACTGCCCTGATCGGCCAGCTCCATGACCAGGTAGAGCTGGCCCTGGTAATTGCCGAAGCTGTAGATGTGAATGATGTTGGTGTGATTGAGGGAGGCGCAGATGCGGGCTTCGCGATAGAAGGCTTCCAGTTGTTTGGGGTCCTCGGCCAGTTCCTTGCGCATCAGCTTGATGGCCACCATGCGTTGCAGGACCGTGTCGTAGGCGCGGTACACCTTGCCCATGCCACCCTTGCCGATGACGCTGCGCAATTCGAAGTGCTCGATCATCATCGGCATCATGATGGGGTGCCCGCACTTGGAGCACGGGATGGTGGACAGCGGTTCCAAATCACCCGGGATGAAGACCTTGGTCTGACACCCCTCGCAGGTGACCATCTTCAGCGGTTTGCTGGAGGTCTGACTCACGATCGCATTCTAACACCCGGGCGGGAGGGAACAAGCTTGGCGCAGGCGGAGGGGAAACGATCACCTCCGTTGCGCCGATCCGGCTTCATCGCCCTGCGAATCGGCGCCGGGATTCGCAAGCTCGAGAGTTCACTGCACCGGACCGGGACTCTGACGCTCTTCATTCGCGCCCACCCGCCCGAACGGCTTCAGGGCCGGCAGGACCCAAGAGGCCCGGGCCTGAGGTTGGATGGGCTCCGCCCGGCCCGGGCACGGCGAAGAGCCGGCGCCATGGACCTGTCGACCCGGATGAGACCCGGGCCTTTGCGAGTCTCCATTGATCCACCCTGCCCGGGCTCGCGTGCCATGAAGGGGGCCCATCAGCCGACAGGCGGTTCGAACGAAGCCCTGGCGGGTCAGAAGCGATTGCTGCGTTTTGAATGCGCGCCCACGAGCGGTTGGGGGGCGGCGGCAGAGGAACCCGGCAACGCGACCTTGGCGAGGTTCTCGGGTGGGTCCGCGGCCTGCAGGCCCCGTCGGCCACCGCGGCTCCCTGGAATGGGGTACTTGTAGAACTGCCGTCCCACGGTGACTGCGCACGGGCCAACGGCTGGGTTCCTTCGATCAGCGAACCTTCGGCTTCCGGCGGGGTGGATTTCGGACTTGCCCCGGCCCGCAGTTCGCCGGCATGCTCTGGCATGGCAGCTACCCAAAAACGAGAGGGCCTCGACGCCCGGTTTTACCTTCCGGCGGATGAGTTTTTTACCGCCAATGCGCATGTAGCGTTCACGTACGACGACGTCACGCTGGCGACGCTTTACTCGGAGATTCTGCCCCGGGACACCCAGCTGGAGACGCGGCTCGCGGAGGGGCTCGTGCTCAACATTCCCATCGTTTCTGCGGACATGGACACGGTGACCGAGTCGCGCATGGCCATTGCCATGGCCCTCAACGGCGGCCTGGGCCTCATTCACTACAACATGCCCGAGCGCCAGCAGCTCTCCGAGGTCAGCCGCGTCAAGTACCACGTGCCCGGCATGATTCCGGATCCCATCAAAGTGGGGCCCGACCAGTATGTCGGGGACGTGGTGAAGATGATCGAGGAGCGGCGATACGGGTTCAGCACCTTCCCCGTTGTGGACCAGGAGGGGCGGCTGGTGGGATTACTCCCCGGGCATGTGGTGAAACCCAGGTACGCCCAGCGGAAAGTGGCCGAGGTCATGACGCCCCGCGCCCAGGTGCACACCATCAATCGAAAGGAACTCGGCCGCGATCCCATCGCGCGGGCGGACAAGTTTTTCACGGAGCATCCGGGCATTCACAAGCTGCTGGTGGTGGATGACGAGGACAAGCTGCGCGGCCTCTTTACCATGAACGACGTGGAACGGATCGCCCAGGAGCGCAAGTCCCAGTTCAAACCCGCCCGCGATGCACAATACCGGCTGATTTGCGGGGCGGCCGTGAGCGCTGTGCGCAATGCGTTCGGCGAGCTGGATCGCGAGCGCATCCTCAATCACGTCGCCGCGTTGGTGGAACGGGGTGTGGACGTGGTGGCCGTGTCCACGGCCCACGGCCACAGCAAAGGGGTGGGCGACACGGTACGCCTGTTGCGCGATGCCTTTCCGAAGTTGCCCATCATCGCAGGCAACGTGACCAGCGCGGCGGGGGTCGAGTACCTGGCCCAATGCGGCGCCAACATCATCAAGGTGGGGCAGGGACCGGGATCCATCTGCACGACCCGGCTGGTGGCGGGGGTGGGCATTCCGCAGTTGACGGCGTTGTACGTCTGCAGCCGTGCGGCGGCGCGTTTGGGTGTGACGATTCTGGCCGATGGGGGCATCAACAAGTCGGGGGACATCGTCAAGGCGCTGACGCTGGCTGACGGCGTGGTTTGTGGGGGGCTGTTTGCCGGCTGCAACGAGGCCCCGGGCGAGATCATCGAGATCAGTGGCAAACTCTACAAGCGGTACCGTGGCATGGGCAGCCTCGCCGCGATGAAGGCCGGTTCGGCCGCCCGCTATGGCCACGAGAACAATCCGAATCAGAAAGTGGCTCCGGAGGGCATCGAGGCTCTGAAAGAGGCCGTGGGCTCGGTGGATCGCGTCCTGGCCCAACTCATCGGAGGCATTCAGGCCGGCATGGGTTACCTCGGCGCGGCCAATCTGGCGGAGCTCAAGAAGAAGGCGCGCTACATCCGCGTCACGCCCGCCGGCATGCGCGAGGCCGCACCCCACGATGTCATCGAATTGAAAACGCAACAATAGGCGGGCTTGATTGCACCGGATCGGACGCGGACCCGGCCCTGCTTCTTGCTGGGTGCGCGGTCCGCAACGCATGTGCGGGCGCGGCGGGGTGCACCGAACGCGGTTTCCCGCCGGGTGCGGGATTCCGGCTTCAGGAATGGCGCCGTGTCCTGTTTCCGGGTTTACGGCCCGCGGGGAACCAAAGGACCGGGGCCCGGTAGGCCAGAGACGGTTTTCGGACGAGCACGAACAGGTCCCGGGGAAACCTGCCTCACGGATCTGGCGCCTGCGCATCGCAGCGTCAGGGGCGATGTGCGCTAAATGACTGATTGCTCTCCCGCATTCCGCGCAGTGCGGGCGACACGGGGAGGGGCTTCGATGCCCGCTGCGCTTCAAGGTGTTACACGAAACTTCCCGGGCGCATCTGTCTCTCTCCTCCACTCCGGCGCCGACCCCTGCATCGTCATCGCAGGCAGCGAGTCCGGGTCTGAACGAGGGACACGATTCCCCCGTTCGTTGCCGGCGGCTTGTGGCGTGGTAATGTAGTTGACGAATAGCGGTGCGGAGACTGCGTCGAATGGAAGGGATGAGATTGCAATGGTTCAGCTGGGTGGTGGCGGGGGCGCTGGTGTGCCCGGCGCTGACACCCGCTCAAGGGTGGCCCCGTGAAGCCTTCGGGGGGGCAGCCCTGGGTGCGTTGATCGGCGGTCTGGCCGGAGCCGACTGCGGGCAGGTCTTTTCCGGAAACGGCGCCGCCATTGGCGCGGGCATTGGACTGGCCGCAGGTACGTTGCTTGGCCTGAGTCGCGACGTGGCAACCGGGGGATGCGCAAGCGATCCGGGATGCACCTGGCCTGCCGCGTCCACGGTGAGTGTGGGTTACGGGTACACCACGCATCGATCCGGCGGATGGATCGGCTACTCGACCGCGTTTGTTTCCCCGATGGGTACGCCGGCTGCGGCTCCCGTGTCAGGACAGAGACCCAACTACATCTTGCCCGCGACGTTGGCAGGCGCGGCTTCCGGGGCCTTGATCGGAGCAGGGACCCGGGCGGTGGGGCCGGGCCTGGCGATCGGAGCCGCTGCCGGGCTGCTGGTCGGGACCCTGGCCGAGCAACAGGCGCAGGCCAGCACGGGGACCGCGGCGTCCTGTGCTCCCGCTGCTGCGTCGTCGGCACCCCGGGTCACCACCGAACCTCCGACACCCTCGCTTCCCTCTCCGCACGCTCAAATCACTTCGAGACCCTGTCCCACTTCGACCTACTACTGGACGGCGCCGCCACCGATTCCCGATGCTCCGCGCGTTCCGGAAGCGCCCCGGTTTTAAGTCTGTCCCTGTGTCCGATGGAAAGGAGAGCTTCGCATGAGAACCATTACCCATTGCTGCGGCATGTTGCTTCTGAGCCTGTGGATGACCGGCTGTGCATCCAGCGGCGTCAAAAACCCTTCGGGCGTGCCGGTGACGCGATTGAACCCGGATGAGCAGGGCTTCGTCGCCGGCACCGGGATCGAGTCGCAGGACCTGGTGGCGGTCGCCGACAAGATGGCCCGCAGCATCCTGGCCATTCCGCAAATCGCGCAGGCGGCCACGCCGCCGGTGGTGGTGCTGGATCCCGTGGAAAACAAGACCCGTTTCCCCATCAACAAGGACATTTTCCTGACGCGCATTCGTGCCCAGCTCAATTCGCGGGCGCAGGGCAGGGTCATCTTTCTGGCCCGCGACCGCATGGCCACGCTGGAACGAGAGCGGAATCTGAAACGTGAGGGAGCCGTGACTGCGGCCACCGACCCGAACGTTCAGGAGTTCAAGGGGGCGGACTACTTCCTGACCGGAACTCTGGAGGGGTTGTCGACGCGGACACGGGCGGGCACGAGCGATTACATTCTGTACACCTTCCAGCTCATCGACGCCCGCACCAGCGCCATCGTGTGGGAGGACATGGCCGAAGTGAAAAAGCAGGGGCTCGAAGACGCCGCGTACCGTTGATGCGGAGGGTCGCCGCCAGCCCCGGGCGGGCGCTGGTCGATTGTTTCATGAAACAGGGTTCCGGCATGCGCGGTGTTGTGCGGAGCGCATCTCCGAGAGGGAGGTCGTGTACTCCGGGAGCGGGGCGGCGGAGTGTGTCCCTGGGGTGGAGCGTGTGTGCCGTTTCTGCGGCGGTCCTGTTGTTGGGTTGTGCTGCCTCCAGGCCGGCCGCCCCGCCCTTGACCGGGGACATCCTGGTGGACGGACCGCGAATGATCGCCGAGGGACCGCCGCGCGACAAAGTGCTCTGGCAGTATCGCACAGCGGCAGCGGCCCTGCGGCAGGGGCGCTTCGACCTGGCCAGGTCCCTGTTGGACGATGCATTGCTGACCTTGCAGGGGATTCACGGTCCCAACCCGGAGGCTCGCAAGGCCCGAAGCCTGTTCCGGCCCGAGTCGGTGAAACCCTTCTTGGGCGAGCCCTATGAACGGAGCATGGCCTACATTTACCGAGGGATCCTGTACTGGCGCGATGGCGAGCTGGACAATGCGCGGGCCTGTTTCCGCAGCGCACAGTTCGAGGACAGCGACACCGAACAGCGGGCCTACGCGGGCGATTGGGTGTTGCCGGATTATTTGGAGGCTCTGGCCACGGCCAAACTGGGTGGCGATCCCACGGATGCCCTCCGGCGTGCCCAGGCCAATGTGCGCGGGGCGAGCCTCCCGCCTTTGGATCCTGCCATCAACACCCTGGTGTTTCTGGAATTCGGTCCGGGACCGCTGAAATATGCGACCGGAGCGTACGGCGAACAACTCCGGTTCCGCACCACCTCGTCTCCGGTTCGATCGGCCCGATTGCAGGTTGCCGGGCTCAGCATCCAGGCCGCGCCCGTGGATGACGTGAACTATCAGGCCACCACCCGCGGCGGACGGGTCATGGACCACATCCTGGGCAACAAGGCAGTCTTCAAGGAGGCGACGGACACTGCCGGTGACGCTGCCATTTTTGGGGGAGCCGTGCTCGCGGCGGCCGGTCAGGGGCGCAAAAGTGCCGTGGACGAAGCCGGCGCGGCGCTGGTCGTGGCCGGGCTTGCCAGCAAACTGGTTTCCGCCGCCACCCGGCCGCAGGCCGATACGCGTACCTGGGACAACCTGCCCCAGTACCTGACCTTCGTGCAATTGCGGCTGCCGCCGGGAGAGCATACGGCCACGATCGAGTTCCTGGGCGCCAACGGCCAACCGCTCCCCAACCGCACCAAGACCATCCATTTCCGCGTGCCGACCGACGGTCGGGACGCTGTCCTGTTTGTCAGCGACACTTCCATCACACCTCAGACCCAATGAAAAACCTCCCCTTGCTCTTTTCGTTGGCCGCATGCGCGGTTCTGACCGGATGCCAGACGCACGACAAGGGCCCCTATCTGCCGCAAACGCCCAAGACTCCGGCCTACGAGAGCACCGAGCGTTTCGTGCTGTTGGATCCCGGCACCCAGCGGTCCGTGACCTGCTCCGGGATTCATGAGCGGGTCTTGCCGGATGGCCGACTGGAGGTCATCGCCCAGATTCGCAACCGCGAAAACCGTCGCATCGAGGTGCAGGTGAACTGCGTGTTCAAGGACGCCAACGGTTTCGGCATCGGCGACGAAACCCCGTTCCAGACGTTGATCCTCACCGAGAACGCCACGGAACAGGTGCGTTTTGTTTCGATGAACAACCAGGCGCGAAAATTCACCATTCGCGTGCGTCAGGCGCGGTAGGATTTCGAACGTCTCGCCCGCGAACTCAGCGCCGCACCTCCGGCGGACCCACGGTCGGTCACAACCCGCTCCAAAGACCGGAGGGGCGCGCCCCACGGGGAGCCGACCAGTCGGGCTCAGATCGGGTTTCGAGAGCGCACTCGATTCAACGGGAAGCGGCGGGGCCCAAGCCGCGGCGATCCTGCACGCTTGAACGCGTTCAACAGACGGTAGGGCTCGGAGCTGTGGACAGCACTTTCCCGCCCATCTGAAGCCGGCGGCGTAGGCCGGATGCAGTCCCCGGGAACGGAGTCAGGTGCGACTTTTGTTGCACTCGGATGCCGCAGTAAGGGAGTCTGGGATGGCCAATCCATGGACGGGGTTCTTTCTTCGCCATTGACGTCGTGGCCGCTCGCCCGGGAACCTTGAGCCCGGAGCCGGGAAGCCCCGTGCCCTTGCCGGGCCGGTGAAAGACGATCCGGACCACCCCTCGTCGCGTTGGTCTCTTCGGCCCCGCTCCCGGCTTGGGCGTCGAACACGGCCCGGCATGCACCCATTCATGGGGATCAGACGGTGGCCATCACCTCCGGCGCAGGTCAGGATTCCTGGGGGCAACGATTCGCCGTCGGTTTATCCAAGCGAGCCGAACCGAAGTCCAGGGGGCAAGGCCGCGGCGGGGTCAAGGGCTCACCTTCGGCTTGAGCCATTGGCCTGGGCGACTCCAATCCCACGCTGTGGCCTTCCTGCCTCGCGAAAGACAGCCCAAGGTCGCTACCAATGGCGCCACGCCTCGGGCCGCGTCGCCGGGAACCTGCCTGCCGTTGGTTCGGGCACTGATGGGATGAGTGCGAAAAAGGAAATGGTGGCTGGAGACGGAATCGAACCGCCGACACAAGGATTTTCAGTCCTCTGCTCTACCAACTGAGCTATCCAGCCACCTCGAACAGCCGTCATTATTGAAGCCCGGGACCGGCTCCGGTGCAAGAGGGAAATCGGGCCTTGCCCGGCAGGGCCGGGCACTCGGTCACTGTCCAGCCGTGGAGCTGCGGGTGCAACGGCCTCCCGCCCAACCGTCCCGGGAAGGGGGTGATCCCCGGACCGCGGGGCTGCCGCCGACGTCCCGGGATCGTGCACCTTCCGCACGGCGAGGGCCGTTCAGCCAGCCTCCGCCATGGAGAGTGTCCTGCGACGTTGTTGACCGGTGAACCCTGACAGGGGCAGGTCTCCGTTCCCGGCCGGGGGGTGGAGTGCCAGGTTGACGGACAGCGCAAGCAGGCGGCATCGACTCCGGCAAAGGCCTCGACCATGCACGGCCTGATCCACAGGAGGTCACTGCCATTGGCTTGCGGCCCGGTCTGCGAGGCCCCCTTTGTCGGGACTTTCCATCTACCCTTGGCTGGCCTGACCCCGGGCAGCGAAAGCCGTGCCGAATGTAGCGCAGACCGGGTCGAGCCCGCGAACTCCCCGGTCCGATGAACCCACCTTGTGATCACGTGTCCTGATTCTGCGCGACTGAGCCTTTGGATTGCTTCAAAACTGAGGGCCCCGCGGGAAAATGGCTTCCCAATGTTGGACGGCCCGTGCATTGTTTTTGGGCAGTTTGTGACACGTGAGGACGGCCTCGGGAGGTGGGGAGATTCGCAAGGGGGCCTTTCCATCGTCTTGATCGCTGTCGGCAAAGTGGGGAGGAAAACCCTGTTTTTGGCCTGTTTTCCAGGGCTGGAGTCGGGTTGGGCCGTTTGACTCGGGCCGCTACGAGGGGCAGGGCTTCGATCTGACTCGCGCGGTGTGCAGCCTGGCACTGCTGGTGCTCTGGGGAGGAGGACACGCATGAGGACGTGCTGGCCATGCTGCATCGAACGCGTCGCCTGCTGAGTCGGCTGGCTCTGCTGGTGGGGCTCTTGGGAGGTGGGACTCCGGTCATCGCCGGACAAGTCGGTCTTGTGTGGGATCCCAGCCCGGACGAGTGGGTCGTCGGCTACGCCATCCATTACGGCACCGTCAGTGGTGTGCATCCGATTCGCGTCGATGTGGGGAATGTGACCAACACGGTGATCGACGGGCTGGAGCCCGGCGTCACCTATTATTTTGTTGCAACGGCCTATACCGCCGACGGCCTCGAGAGCGAGCCCTCCAACGAGGTCAGCTACACGGTTCCCAATCCCCCCGAACCCACCAACGCGCCGCCGGTGGTCGATGCCGGACCGGATCAGACGGTGCGACTGCCCGGCGGGGTTGTGTTGGCCGGACAGGCGGGCGACGATGGTCTGCCGTTGGTGCCGGGACAATTGACGGCGTGGTGGGAACTGGTCAGTGGGCCGGCCCCGGTGCAGTTCAGTGCCACCAATGCACTGGTGGTTGAAGTGGGCTTCAGCGAGCCGGGCGTGTACGTGTTCCGACTGGTCGCCAGCGACGGAGAACTGAGCGCAACTGATGAGGTGGCCGTGACGGTAGAGCCGCCTCTCCCGATCAACCAGGCCCCTGTGGTCGATGCCGGACCGGATCAGACGGTGCGACTGCCCGGTGGGGCTGTGTTGGCCGGACAGGCGGGCGACGATGGTCTGCCGTTGGTGCCGGGACAATTGACGGCGTGGTGGGAACTGGTCAGTGGGCCGGTCCCGGTGCAGTTCAGTGCCACCAATGCACTGGTGGTCCAAGTCGGCTTCAGCGAGCCGGGCGTGTACGTGTTCCGACTGGTCGCCAGCGACGGAGAGCTGAGCGCAACTGATGAGGTGGCCGTGAGGGTAGAGCCGCCTCTCCCGATCAACCAGGCCCCTGTGGTCGATGCCGGACCGGATCAGACGGTGCGACTGCCCGGCGGGGTTGTGTTGGCTGGACAGGCGGGCGACGATGGTCTGCCGTTGGTGCCGGGACAATTGACGGCGTGGTGGGAACTGGTCAGCGGGCCGGCCCCGGTGCAGTTCAGTGCGACCAATGCGCTGGTGGTCCAAGTCGGCTTCAGCGAGCCGGGCGTGTACGTGTTCCGACTGGTCGCCAGCGACGGAGAGCTGAGCGCCGTCGACGAGGTGGTGATCACCGTGCAATCGGTCACTCCGGGGAACCGTGCGCCGGTGGTCCGCGCCGGGCCGGACCAGACGATCGAGGTCACCGAAGCAGCGGTGCTGGTAAGCCGGGTGGAGGACGATGGCCTGCCCTTGGGGGAGGCGGGACTTGTTTTCCGGTGGGAAGTGGTCACCGGACCGGGCCAGGTGGAGTTCAGCGCTCCGACGGGTCTGCACACGGAGGCAAGGTTCAGTGAACCTGGCGAGTATGTGCTCCGTTTGGTCGCCTCAGATGGCGAACTCGAGGGTGCGGACCCGGTGACGGTCCTGGTGTTGCCGGCTCCTCCGCCGGACCAGTACGGCCTGGTATGGGAAGCGGAAGACGGCGTGGCGCAAGGCAGCCTGGTGACGCAGCAGACGGGCGCCTCCGACTCGCCCACCAACGCAGCGGCCTACGTTCAGGGAGGCAGTATCGGTTCGGGCCAGGTGACGCATACGGTGCAGGTGCCCGACTCCGGGACTTATATCGTATGGGTTCGTGGCGCCACCGTGGACGGGACGGCTGCGCAGGTGTTCTTGTCCGTGGACGGAGGGGGCGAGATCGCCGGCCAGCTGCAACCCTCGGGGGCGCAAAACTGGGAATGGATGCAATTGCGCGTAGTGCCCACGGGCGGGTTTTACGCACCGCCGGGTGGGACCCTGCCGCCGGTTTCCCTCTCCTTGAACGCGGGTGCGCGGAGCGTTTCGATCCGGCTGATGGATAACCGACTCCGGGTGGACAAGGTTCTGATCACGCGATCGGCCGAGTTTCAGCCGGTGGCTCCGGGAGCCGTCCCCTTGGAACCGGTCCGCTTCGGCGTCGTGCGACAACGTGGGGACACCATGCGCCTGGTGTGGGAGGCCACCCCCGGCGCCGTCTATCGGCTGGTGTATAAGACCCGCTGGGACGATCCGAATTGGCAGATCGCTTCGCCTGACCTGATGGCCACGGGAACCGAGCTGATTTGGAAGGACCAGGCCGACCCGACGGTTCCGATTCGGCTCTACCGGGTGCAGCGGGTGTATTGAGCCCGGGGCGGGTCGCCTCTTAAAGATTCCGAGCACTACGGGCCGTTCCCCGGGGTCGGATCCGGACGCAGTTCAAGCCGGTTCCAACTCGCAGACGTCCAGTTTCACTGCAGCCGCCTGGCCGATGAAGTCCAGACGCAGCAGCACGATGTTGGGCCCGTAACGCTCCTCCACCCATCCCTCCAGGCCGCGGAGGGGGCCACTCTTGATGATGACCCGCGTGCCCTTCCCGATCTTGGGTGCCAGGCGCACCTCGCACCCGGCCTGCAGGGCAAACAGGATCTCTTGCAGCTGGCGCTCGAACAGCTCCTGATCGAACACATCGAGCAGGTTGGCCACGTAGTCGCTGGCCAGCACGGACCGACGTTGGTCCCGTGTCAGCCTCAGGAACACGTAGCCGGGGAAGAGCGGCTTTTCGAAAACGACCACTTTGCCGCGGTACCGATGGGCCGAGGGTACCAGGGGCAGCGTCGCCTCGACACCTTCGCGGTCGCAATGTTGTTTGAGTTTCTTTTCGCAGCGGGGCCGGGTGTGGGCCACCACCCAGGGTTTGGGTTCCACCGGTTCAGGTTGGGCGAATCAACGCTTCGGGGTCAAGGCTGCCGGGGATGGCTCAAGCGCGCAAGGCGCACCGGGAAAGCTCGGTGTGAATGGCTCCGCCGGGTTGAAGCTGGCTGCGGTACAGGATGACGACATCGACGGACCACGATGCCCTTGGCAGGGAGGGCAGGCGGACGAGGTGTTTCGCCAGCCCCTGCCGGGCGGCGGGGCTGCCCTCGCGAACCCGTGCCAGCGTCAGGTGGGCGACGAAGGGTCGGTCTTCGGTTTGTCCCCAGGGCCGGGTCTCTGCCTGGATGCGTTGCTGGAGCGTGCTCAACCGCGTCACCTCCCCGCCCAACCCCGCCCACAGCACGCGCGGGCGCTCGAGGGAGGGGAAGCAGCCCAGGTTTTGAAAGGCCAGGGTGAACGGCGGCACCGACGCGCAGGCACGCTGGAGCGCCTCCGTCAGCCGTGACACCTCCTCGCAGGCCACGTCGCCGAGAAACCGCAGGGTCAAATGCAGTTGATGCACAGGCGTCCACCGAAGGCCTTCGGGCAAGCGGCGTTGAGCGGACTGTTGCCAACGGTGCCAGTCGCGTTGGAGCGGCTCCGGAACTGACAGTGCGATGAATAATCGCCAGGCAGTGACGAAATCCCCGGCGGGCAGAGCCGTGTCGGAGTTGGCCATGGGCGGGTCGTTCAAACCAGGGGTTGACGCAGGCGGTCGGGGTCCACCTCCACGCCAAGGCCGGGCCCTTGGGGAACCCGGGCCTCGCCGCTCTCGACGCGGATGGGCTGCTTGAGGATAGAGCCCTGTAGGAACTGCGGCCCGTTGAGGGCGGCAGGTCGCTGCAGGCCGTGGGCCGCGTATAGCTGGAGACAGGCAGCCAAGGAAAGGTCCGGGTCGGTCAGACCGCTGCCGAGCCACAGCAGGCCGGATGCTTCGAGCAACTGGATTTGGCGGCGTGCCTCGGTCAATCCCCCGCACCGGGCCACTTTCATGGCTACCCCATCCAGCAGGCCCAGCCGAATGAACTCCTCCAGTTCCACACTCGAGACGATGCCTTCGTCCATCAGGATGGGCAGGGCGCCCTGTTGCCGCAACCGTCGGTAGCCGGTCAAGCGGGCCGCCGGCAGGGGTTGCTCCAACACGGCCACACCCACGTCGGCCAGGCGCGGCGCCACCTCCAGCGCCGTGGATTCATCGTAACCCCCGTTGGCATCGGCCCACAAAAACCCCTCCGGGACGAGGCGTTTGACCAGCCGGCACAGTTCCAGGTCGAACCGGGGATCTGGCGCAACCTTCACGTTGAAGTGTCGGTAGCCCGCGGCCAGGCCCTCGGCGATGGTTTGTTCCGCTTCGGCCAGCGTGCGCACGTTCACCGTCCAACTGAGTGTGAGGCGCTCGCGTGTGGGGCGGCCCCACTGTTGGGCGGCGGTCTGACCCGTGATCCGTCCCCGCAAATCGAACAGGGCCAGGTCCACGCCCGCTTTGCAGATGGGTTGCCCGGTGGAAAACGACGGTGCGATGATCCGGTTCATCGCAGCCTGAATCGCCTCCGGGTCGAACACGTCGAGGCCGATCAACTCCGGCGCCAAATAGTGCTCGATCGTGGTCTGCACGGTCTCGAGCGTTTCATAGCTCCACCGGTGCAACGGAATGCTTTGACCCCAGCCGACGGCTCCGTTGTCCGCGGTGATTTTGACCACGACCGACGGACGGCCTCCGGGCCGCCCCTTGGGCCCCTCCAGGAACTTGAACCATCCCCGGGTGGGATACACCACGGGGAACGTTTCGATGGCGGCGATGCGGATACTCATGGTTCAGCGACCGGCCCCGATCGGGAGCCGTGGCTTGCGCCCACCCGGGCGCCGTCGGTTGCTGGAGTCCCAGCCATGCATGGCGCTTGTTATTAGCCGCGGCATGGGCACGGGTCAAATTCGGGCGGGGGGACGGCTCCGGGGCAAAGCTGGAACCCGTCGGGTTTGAAGGCCAGGGGAACACGATGTAGCCGGGCCGGCCTCAGCCGGGCGCCGAGGCTCCTGCCCGGGCACCGTCGAAGGCACCGGGCGCGGGCGTGTGGGGATTGCAGGGTCCTTGTACCAGGGGCTTCCATCCGCCGGCCTCTTGGGCCGGCGAAAACGCCGCGTGGGTGACGAGCCGAAAGCTTGCTCCCCGGAAGTGGGTGCCCCACTCTGGGGGGCCACGTGCATGACGAGTCGTGAACGGTTTCTGGCGGCCTGCCATGGCAAGGCGGTGGATCGTCCCCCGGTGTGGTTGATGCGGCAGGCGGGGCGGGCATTGCCCGAGTACCGTGCTTTGAAGGAGCGATATGGATTCCTCGGACTGGTACGGACTCCGGAGCTGGCCGCCGAGGTGACGCTGCAGCCGATCCGACGCTTTGGTTTCGACGCCGCCATCCTGTTCAGCGACATCCTTGTCGTGAACGAAGGCCTGGGGCAGGCCTACCGGTTTCGCGACGAGGGCGGGATCGCCATGGAATTCGCCCTGGAAGAGCCGCGGGATTTGCAGCGGCTCGAGCCCGGCCGGGTTCGCGAACGCCTGCAATACATCGCCGAGGCATTACGACTGCTTCGCCGGGAATTGGGGGATCGGACGGCTCTGCTGGGTTTTGCGGGGGCACCTTGGACGCTGATCAATTTTGCCCTCGAAGGTGGCAGTGCCGATTCGTGGGATCGAGCCAAACGCCTCTGGTTCGAGGACCGTCGTTGGTTCGACGCATTGATGGAGCTGTTTACGGCGGCCGTCGGGGAGGCGCTGTCGCTGCAGATCGAGGCCGGCGTGGACGCGGTGCAGTTGTTCGACAGCCTGGCGGGGGAACTGCCGCCGCGACTCTACCAGGAAGCCGCCTTTCCGTGGCTGCGCCGCCTCATCGAGCGGGTGGCGGGGCGGGTGCCGGTAATCCTGTTCGCGCGCGGGTTTCATGGCGACTGGTTCGCCCTGGCCGACCTGGGTGCGCAGGTGATCGGCGTGGACTGGCAGGTGGACCTGCCCGTCCTGGCGCGTCAATGGCCGGCTTCCGTGGCGGTGCAGGGCAATCTGGATCCGTTTCTTCTGACGCTGGGGGCCGACATCGTGGGGCGTGAGACGCGCCGACTCCTCGAGGCCATGGCCGGTCGGCCCGGCTACATCTTCAATCTGGGCCACGGTGTGCCCCCGAATGCGCGCCTCGACGCCCTGCAGGCCCTGGTCGAGACCGTTCAAGGATTTGCAGGGGCCGCCGGCTCCGATACATTTCGTCGATGACGATGCTGCATGTGGACCTGGATCTGGTGCGAAAGTACAACGTGCCGGGTCCGCGTTACACCTCGTTCCCGCCCGCCAATCATTTCCGGGAGGGCATCCCCTGGAGCGAGGTGGAGACCCGCATTCGTCAAAACAACCAGACGGACCGGGACCTGTCGCTTTACTTTCACATTCCCTTCTGCGAGACGCTGTGCTGGTTTTGCGGCTGTACCACGGTCATCACGCTGAACCACGACAAGGGCCGGGAGTACGTCGAGACGCTGGGTCGCGAGGTCGCTCGCATGGCCACCCTGTTGAACCCGCGCCGGCGCGTGGTGCAGCTCCACTGGGGGGGCGGCTCGCCCACGTTCCTGCGACCGGACGAAATCCGGCGGCTGGGCCAGATCATCCATCAGCATTTCCAGTTGGCGCCGGATGTGGAGGCCGGCGTCGAGGTGGATCCGCGCCGCCTGACGCGCGAGCACCTGGTGGCGTTGCGCGAGATCGGTTTCAATCGCGCCTCCATGGGCGTGCAGGACTTCGATCCGCGGGTTCAACAGGCGGTGCACCGGATCCAGCCGAGGGAACTGACGGAGCAGGTGCTGACCTGGATGCGCGAGCTGGGCTTTCAGTCCATCAACCTCGACCTCATCTACGGGTTGCCGCACCAAACGGTCGAATCCTTCAACCGCACCCTGGACATCGTCCTGGAGCTGAAGCCGGATCGCCTGGCCGTCTTCAGCTATGCGCACGTGCCCTGGATCAAGCCCGCCCAGCGGATTCTGGAAAAGCAGCGGCTGTTGCCCACCCCGGAAACCAAATTGCAGTTGCTGAAGCTTGTGATCGAACGACTGACCCGCGATGGCGGCTACGTCTACATCGGCATGGACCATTTTGCTCTGCCGCAGGACGAGCTGGCGGTGGCCCAGCGGGAGCACAAGCTGCAACGCAACTTCCAGGGCTACAGCACACGGGCCGGCGCGGACATCTACGCCTTCGGCATGTCCAGCATCTCCCAGACGCCCGACATGTACTGGCAGAACCAGAAAGAACTCCCCGCTTACGAACGGGCGGTCCACGCCGGCGAAGTGCCCCTGCACCGGGCCTATTTCCTTACGGAGGAGGACCAACGGCGCCGGGAAACCATCATGCGCGTGATGTGCGATCTTTCGCTGGACTACGCCGCGATGTCCGCCCGGCTGGGAGTGGACTTCGAAAAACATTTTGCCGCGGAGCTGGAGGCACTGGCTCCGTTGGAAGCCGATGGGTTGATCCGTCGGCGGCCGGGAGGGTTCGAGGTCACCGATACCGGGCGCCTGTTCATCCGCAACATCGCCATGTGCTTTGACAACACCCTGCCTCCGCCCGAGCAGCGGCGACACTCGCGCACCATCTGACCTGGTCCCGCCGCGGGGGCCGGGGCGGAACAACCGCGCCTCAGTTGGCACTCAGGCGGTAGAAAGCCCGCGCTGCACCGGTCGGTGCCGAGACCTTCCACAGATCCGGGCCGGACACCATCCCGAACACCGCGTTGGTCACCTCGCTCCACGGCCCCTGAGGGGTGGTGGCCGACCAGAGGCGGTAGATCACGCCGGTGCGCGGATGCGTGACGCGGAAGTTCACTTCGAAACGACCGGCAGCCACCGCGGGACGTCCCTCGAACCTCAGCAACATCGGGGGCAAGGGCTGGACCTGTACTTCGCGCACCGGGCCCCAGGGCAACCATCGGCCCGGCAGTTGAGCCCGGACCCGGAGCAGATAGGCCCCCGCCTGGTCGGGCCGAAACACAAAGGCCGGTGCTTCACCCGTTTCCTGCACAGCCACGAGCTGTACACGATCGGCCCCGGTGAGGAGGATGTCGTCCAACAGCCACCCGACGTCGCTGCTGGTCTGGTAGTAGTACGTGCCGCCCAAATAGTCGTAAGCGAACCGCAGCCGGACCGCGTGACCCGCGAAGGCGGCCAGCCCCAGCGTCACCGTGCCAAACACGGGATCCCCACTGGTGCCCGTGCCGGCCCGGGACCAGAGATCCGACCAGCTCCGCCCGCCGTCGATCGAGATTTGGACCCGGGCCACCTGATTCGTCGTGGCCCAGCCGAGTCGTGAGGCGAACCGGACCTGCGCATTGCTCCGCACCCAGAACACGGGCGTGAGCTCGAGGACTTGAGCCGATGGCGGGGTCGGATGCGCGAAATGGAAGGCGTAAGTCCCGGACGAGACCCGATCGGTGACCCGCGGGTTGTACCCGGGGGAGAAGTTGAAGCTTACCTGACCGAGGTCTCCTTCCGCGCCTTCCTGGAAGGTGCCCGACAACAGCCGGCTGGTTTCCCACTGGTAGTTGGTGGCGCCGCCGACGGTACCGCAGAGGTACCGGTTGTCGTTGGTGAGCGCAGCCACGTCCGGCCCGGCGGGTTGGGGCGGGGTGTACAAGGGAACAAAATCGACTTTGACGTTTGCCTGGGCCGCCACGGTGGCGGTGGCTTCGTGGCTGAGTCCCGGAGCGCTGAAGTGAATTCGATACGTCCCGTTGGTGGTTACCGGGATCGCGTAGCCGCCGGAAGCGGGGGTCAGGGCATACCACGAACTGCCGGCTGCGGTCACCAGGACCCCGCCGATGCCCTCGCCCACATCGTAAAAACCGTTGCCGTTCAGGTCGTAGTAGACCACGCCGGTGATCAGGGGAGTTGCGCCCTGCCGCGTGGCGAAATCCTGCGTCACCACTTGGGGCCCCACGGCGGCGTTGGTCAGGTTCACGACGCCGATCCCCACCTCGCGAAAGGCGGCGTGGTGGATGTTGAGACGGTGTCCGGGGGGATCCTGCATGCCGCCGGGACCGTTTCCCCAGTCCACTTCGAAGCCCGCGTATCCGTGGAAGACGGACTTGGCATAGGCATAAACGTTTTCCCCGTACGTGGACCAGAGGTAGCCCGCCCGCGTGATGCGGTCGCCCGGATTGGTGCCGTCGGTGCCGATGTGGCCCTGAAAAGCGTTGGTGGCCATGTCCCGGGCGTGCGCGCGCGCCGCAGCCAGGAGTTGCGCGTTCATGGCCAGGGGCGGCGTCGGAGGCAGGGACGCAAGGTCGGTCTGGAACTTGTTCAGGTCCACATTGAAAAAGGTGTATGCGTTCCGCACGTCGGGGTCGGTGGTGGCGGCCAGTCGCACTGCTTCGGCGACCGGATTGGCGCGGGCCCGGTTGATGAGCTCCAGGTAAAGTTGTTCCTCATCCGTGGGATCGCCTGAGGGCCAGAGCGTGGCGCCGGGCGGCGGTTGCGGCGGACCGGGCTGGGGACCGTGCGCGGGCGCGATTTCAATGGGAGGTGCGGGCGGGGGCGCCTGCGGCACGGTGGGTTGAGCGAACCCGGGCTGACCGTGGCCGCAGAGGAGGCCGATCGTCACCACGGCGAAACCGAGCGGAATGGAACCATATCGGCACTCACCCCTCCGCCCCAGCGGGCCAGGGATGAGCGGTGCAGGCTTTGCGGCCCGCGATTGAAAGTTCGGCTTTCGGGGTGGATTCACAAGCCTTCCATTCAGACTGGCGGTGGTGGCGCAGCCGGTGATTCAACGGCCCAACCTTGGCCTCGGAACGGAGGCGCTGCAAGTGACTTTTGGTTTCCGGTCCGCGCCGAATCAGATCCGCCCTAATCTTTCAATCCGCGGAGGTCCACTTCCCAGGCTTCGTCGGCCTTGAGCATTTCCTCCCAGGTCACCATGCCGCGGCGGTAGGCAGCCGTGCGGCCCAGGATGGCCGTCAGGTTGCTGCGCACGCTGGGCGCCACGGTGGGGTTGGAGAAGTCGCCCTCGACGATGCTGCGATGGAAGGTGGCGATGTTCAACACGGCCCCGTCGGTGTACAGATTCCCCAGCTCCCCGCCGTTGAAGAGGTCGTCATCCGCGCGCACCAGCACCCGCCCGAAATAATGGGTGTCCGCGTAGCCCTTGAACCCGTAGACCCGACACATGATGTCGTCGATGCCCGAGCCGACCTGTTTGGACAGGAAACTCACGAGCAGGTCGCCCGGGAAGTAGAACACGCAGGCGAAATGATCCCAGCAATCGCCCACGAAGTCCCGCTTGCGGCCGCCGGAGCCCCAGGCCCAGAGCGGTGCGGCGTCGAGAAACCACGTGGCCACGTCGATGGCGTGGATGTTTTGCTCCACGATGACATCGCCGCTGAGTTTGCGGTCCACTCCCCAGGCACGGAGTCGGACCTCGGGGTTGTTCGGGTCGCTGCGCAACAGCCGGTCCATGTGTTGCCAGGTGGGCCCGCAGAGGTAGCTGGCCTCCCCGTTGACGAGGCGACCGATCATCCCCTGCTGTACGCGGCGGACGGCCTCCTGGTAGGAGGGATGCGCGCGCGTTTGAAAATCGACCAGGAAACAAAGGCGTTTCTCCGTGGCACGTCGGCCGGCAGCCTCGATCCGGCGGCAGCCCGGCACGTCCACCGCCACGGGCTTGGCCAGGAAAACGTGTTTCCCGGCTTCGACGGCATCCGCCGCCTGCGCGGGATGAAAATAGGGCGGCGTTTCGATGACCACGGCATCGACCGGCTGTTCCAGAAGCCGCAGGTAGCCCTTCAGACCGGTGAACCGCGCAGTCTCGGGCACGCCGAACTTCTGGCCGGCCTGCGCGACTCGCTCTGCGAAATAATCCGCCACGGCGGTGATGCGATACCCGCCGTGTTTGAGGAACAGATCGCCGATCCACAGGCCGCGACCGCCGCAGCCGATCAACCCGAGCCGGATGGCGCTGTTGGCCGCGGTGCTGCGGATCCAGTTTGGCTGGATCAGGGTCAACCCGGTGACCGCCGCGGTGCCGGCCAGAAAGCGGCGTCGGCTCAGCCCCGGGGTGCCATTCGGTACCCCGGGTTGCGCACCACGGGGATCGGAGGACGTCGGTTGCGGGGTCTTCGGGCCGGGGAGATCGGTGTGCGTGTTCATGGTTGCTGGTCAAGGTTGGCCGGCGGCCGACCCGGCGTGCGGGCCATGCTCACGTGCGCGTCGCGCCGACCGCAGGCGGTGTGTGCGAGAACTTGCCACGGGCCGTCAGCATCAACAAGCCTCCGATCAGGCCAAACGGCGCCATGAAGTAAAAGTAGTTCCCCAGATCCCGGTCCAACAGACGGCCCAACAGCATCCCCGCCAGGCTGCCGCCGAAGTACTGAAACGAGTTGATCAAGCCGAGGGCGAACCCGGACATGCGACGGCCTCCGATGTCCATCGGCGCCGCGCTGCCCAGAATCGAATGCGTCGAGTTGGCGGTGAACGAAATCAAGACCAGAAACACAATGGCGGCCGTGACCCCGTGAAATTGAGCGGCCAGGAGGATGATGGAAGTCTCCAGAAAATAAAGCAGGGCCGCCACCGGCGCGCGCCGCCCTTTGAAAACCGTGTCGGAGAGATACCCGGCCAGCAGCGATCCCGTCGAAGCCATGAACGGGATCAAGAAGGCCAGGAACTGGAATTCGGGAGACCGCAGGTCCACGTGATAAAGATCCTGCATGTAGCGCGGGAACCACTGGTCCACGGCCTGCCGCACCGCACCGGTGCAGGCGTACGCCAGGGCCGTGATCCAAACCACCGGCTTCGTGGCAATCGTCAGCAGAACTTCCCGGAACCCCGCCCGCACATCCGCCCCGGCCGGAGCCGTTTCCCGGAGCGGGCTCGCAGGCGAGGTATCCGGAATTACTCCGGGATAGCCGGCCTGTTCCGGAGTTTCCTTCACCCAGATCGCCACGGCCACCGCTACGACGGCACAAATCACTGACGGCACCCAAAACAGCCAGCGCCAGTGCAGCGGAGGGACCTGGAGCAGACCCCATACACTGAAGCCCGCCAACAAGGCCGGCCCCAGGGTGAATATGCCGAACCGCCCCAGGTTGATCATGAACCCAAAAATGCCGGAAAACCGACCGCGTTCCCGCCGCGCAAACCAGGCGGTGTTGATTTTTACCATGCCCGGGGCCCCGAAGGACTGCAGATACCCGTCCAGTGCCCGGATGGCCACGAACAAACCCAACATCCCCAGGAAAGAGGCGGCGCCGAAGCACAGGTTCATCACCACGGTGCCGGCGGCGCCGATCAGCATGGCCCGTTTGCCCCCCAGGCGGTCGGCCAACACCCCGTTGATGATCTGGCCGAACGCATAGGCCAGCAGAGCCGCGCTGATGATCTGGCCCACCTGTTCCCGACTGAAACCGAACTCTCGACTGATTTCCGGATTGGCCAGGGAGAGGTTGTACCGGCACATGTAAAAGCTCGTGTACAACAGCCCCAGCCAACCCCAGTTCCAACCCCGGCGGAGGCGAAATCCCCGGGGATAGGACGGACGCGTGGATTCGTCGATGGTTTCGTGACGCATGCGATACCTGGTTCCGCGGCCGCCGCGGACGGCGCGTCAGCTAATCAGAGCCTCATGCCCGGGTCAAAAGCATTCCCACCGGCTGCGTCCATGCTCACGTCCGGGCGGCTCGCCGCCTGTGAACGCGACGCCTTCTGCAGACTTCCCTCTGCAGCGGAGGGCAGAACGCGCCCGGGGGAGCCTCGCTCCTGCACTGCTTCGGCAGCCTCTTCGGTCACCCGGAGCCGCGCAGACCCGGGGGCCGGGACACGGTCCCGCCTCGCAGCCGGTTGACGGGATCCCTAGAATGGCCTCCATGAACGTTCAGGTCGCCGTGCTTTGCGACGCCGCCACGGATGATCATGGCAAACTGAATCTGCTCGGCGCCTTCGACACGATTTGCGCCGTGCAGATGCCGGCGGTTCATCCCCAGTGTGCCGTGGCGCTCCGTCTGACCTTCACCACCGCCGATGAAGGGCCCCACCGGCTGAAGCTCATGTTCATGGACGCCGACGGACGCGCGGTCATGCCGCCTTTGGAAATCGGCTTCGAAATCGCCCTGCCGGAAGAAACGCACTTCGCCACGCGCAACTTCATTTTCAACCTTCAGCAGGTTTCCTTTCCCGCGCCCGGCCTCTACGCTGTGGACATCGCCATGGACGACCGCCCGCTCACGAGCATTCCCCTGCAGGTACGGCTCTTGCCGGCACATCGGACGCCCGGCAGTTGATTGCATCGGATCGGTTGGGGCCAACGAGGTGACCCGGCGGAACCGTGCAAGGCGACGGCGAAGCACGACGATGCGGTGGGCCCAGCCACATCCGTGAGCCCCGCACCAAGGCGCCAACGGCACGGCCGGCGCGCGGAAGACCGTGGCCGGGCGGTGCCTGCCGAGGCTCCTCGAAGCTCGACGCCCTCGCATCTCGTGGCGCCGCGAACGGTTGGACGGGCAGGGGGTGTTTCGGTTTTTCAGCCCCCGATTCAAGCCTGCCTCGGAGATGCTGTCTTCCCTGGGCCTTCCCATGCCGCGCAGGCCCGAAGTTCCACCGAGTTTGCAAAGGTGTCCACAAGCTGAAATCCGGGGGACTGCGGATCTGCGCCCTTGGGAGCCCACCAGCGGTCTCGGGGGGGAGCGACAAGCCTCCCAAGCGGCGCCGGCATAGGTTCCCACCACCGCTATCAAAAGGTTTCGCGCCTTCGGCGCGCCGTGGGCCTACCCCAATGGGGCGTGGAGGCACCTGCCCAGGGCCGCGCCTCGGGCGACAGGATGGCCTCGGTACCGGGGGAAGGTGGCGCTTTCAGCGCACCGAATGAGCGCCCCAACGGGGCGGGAATTCGACAGCCCAGGGCAACGCCCTGGGCTCACCGGGTCCCGCAATTGACCCCGCCCGGTAGGGGCGCAACTCGATGTCGGAGACCGGGGCCTCGCGATGGGGCCCTCGAGTTGCACTATTTCAGGGCGGGGCGGGTTTTGGGGCACCGAATAACCCTGGAGCGCTGCCTCGGGCTGATGTATCGAATGCGCCTTTGACCCACCGTACTTTCGGAGCGCTGCCCCGAGCCGGGGGAGCGGAGGCGCCTTCGGCGCGCGGATTCGCCCGCGCATTCCGTGGACAGCGGAGGGGGCAGTGCCGTTTTAGAAGCCGGATTCAAGCATCCCAGGGGAATGCCCATTTCCCTGGATTCTCCCGTGCCGAAGCCAGCCCGAAGTCCCCAGCGATCTCTCAGGTCTCTCCACACTCGAAAATACGCCGACGCGGGCAACCCCGACCATTTTCCAAGATTGGCCGCGCCTCGATTCTGAGTTACAAGCGTGCCCATGCGCATCGAATCGCTGCACATCGGGATGCGGGTGCGCCATCCGCAATACGGGACCGGCATCGTACGCTCGTTGAACCGGGCGACGGCAGAAATCGAGTTTTCCGACGGCACGCGAGCGGTTTCGCCGGAATTGGCGGGGTTGGAACCGGCCGAGCCGCAAGCCACATTGACCGGGCTGGATCTGCCGTTACGCCAACTGGTGGCCGAGGTGGTGACGGCCACGCTCCAGGCCATGGGTGTGTCGGGACCGGGAGAAACCCGGTCTCTCCTGGCCCGCCGATGGCACGGCGGCCGCATGGTGCTGCATCCCGCCGACCCAACCCTGCAGACCAAGGAGGTGCCATTGGACGTCTTCTTCCACAAAATCGTGCTGATGCGAAATCAGTTGCGGGTGCTGGAGCAGAAGATCAACAGCCACGAACGCCTGACGGATGCCGAGAAGGTCGAGCTGCAGGAATACATCACCCGCTGTTACGGTTCCATGACCACGTTCAACCTCCTGTTCGCCAACAAGGAGGACCAGTTCTGAGTCGGCTCGATCGGCGATCGTGATGTCCGGTCTTCCCGGGACGCCGCTTCAAGCCCGGTGGTCGTCACGCTGAAACGCGGCAGCGGCTCTACCGGACTTCGATGCGAGAGGGCAGGGGCACCAGCCGCACTTGCCGGAAATGAATCTCGCCTCCTTCGGACTGCAAGCCAATCGGTCCGGCGGCCCGGGTGACGCCGCGCGCCTCGTTGACCAATTTGCCATTGACCCACACGGTGTACACGTCGTCCCGGGCGAGGATCTCCACCAAGTTCCACTCGCCCGGGGGATTTTCGGCGTCCATGAGTTTGCGCACACCGCTGATGTCACCGGCCACAGGGTTGCCCCGGGCTTCGAAGAACCGGGGCTGACCTTCCGCCACGCGCATGCCCTGCAGGCCGAGGACGTCCCCGGCGCTTCCATGGCGGAGCTGCACCTCGATACAGCGCGGCAGCGGCCGATCCGGAGGCTGGATCCGGGTCAAGATGCCACTGTTGGACGGTTCCTTGCCCGGAGCCCAGCGATATTCCACGAACAGGCGAAAGTTTGTGAACCGGTTCGTCGTGCGCAGGTAACCGGTCGGCTTCCCCTGGCAGATCAGAATTCCGTCGCGCACGGACCAGACCGTTTCCCGGCTTACCGTGGGATCCTCCAGAACATGGGTCCAGCCGGCCAGGTCCCGACCATTGAACAGGGCAAGGCCCTGGGAGGACGAGGTCGGGGTTTGGCAGCCGACGGTTCCGAACCAGAGTCCCAACAACAGACCGCCCAGGGCGGCCGCACCGAACAGAGAGTGCTTCATGGGCTTGGCAAGGCGGGCCAGCCCGGTTTCAGAAGCGGTATTGGAGGGTGGACGCCACCCAGTGGGCCTCGTAATTCCGCGACTGGCCGAAGGTTTCATCGCGGTGATGAACGTAGCTGTAGCGGAGGCTCAAGCGCAAGCGCATGCTGAGCCGGCGGGTCCAGATGCCCGTGATCCCGTGTTCCTCCACGCCCACGCCGAGCGGCAGGCCGTCGGCCCAAACATCGTCGAAGTTGTCGGCCCGATAGTAGAAATACCCTGCGCTCAAATCCGAACGATCGTCCAGGACACACAGGGCGTTGACATGGGCCATCCAGTAGTTGTTTTGCGACGCCAGGAGGGCCCGGGTGACCTCATGGGCCGGAGTTTCGATCCGGCTCCAGACACGGCTCCAGCTTCCCTGCAAGGTGAGGCGTGACCACGGGGTGTAACTGACGCTCTGGTTGACAATGTGGGTGGTCAGGTCGGCGGACTCGCGTCGGCCCAGGCCCGAGACACCGTCCGGTTCGGTGTCCACCCGGGTTTGCTGATACTCGTAGCGGGTGAGGAGGCTCAGCCGGGTCCACGGCCGCAAGGTCAGCCCCACATGCCCATCCCAGGTTTCGAAAGCGTGGAAGGTGAGATAGGCAGGGTACCGGTTCAGGCCTGCATTCGGGGTGCTGTCATCCTCGTGATCGTAATCGTACTCATGGCGTTTGAAATACCCGCCGGCCTCCAAGGTGGCCCACCGCGTGGCATACCAGCGCGTGCCGACGGCGTATTTTTGGAACCACCGACGATCCTCGGTCTCGCGCTGGACCGGGGCCACGCCGGTGCCGCCCACGAGGCTGAGCCCGCCGGTTTCCTCCAGATTCCCGTCGCCCTGGGTCCAGTCCCCCACGGCGTACCATACCCAGTTGGTGAACCCGGTGTACCGGATTTCGAGTCGTTCCCGCACATCGAGCAGTTCTCGCTCGGACTGCGCAGCGAACAGGCTGCCGGCCCGGCCCTGCGTGCCCCATCCCCGGGAATCCGCATCCCAGTCCATGCGCTGGACACGCAGTGAAGGCACCAGGGTCCAGGCCCGCGAAGGTTGCGCCATGAGGTTGAGGTTCAGGACGTGCTCGTGCTGTTGCGCACCTCCGGTCAACGTGGTGTAGCCGAGGGGGTAACCGGGCACGTAGCCGACGTCGAAATCCGAGCCGTAAATGCGGCTGCCGCTGAAGTCGCTGTCCAAGTGCGCATACAGGTAGCCGGTCGAGAGAAACAGGTTCTTGCGCAGCCACGTTTCCGTCCACGCATGCGCGCTGAACAGATCGTATTGAGTGCCCTGGCGGTCGGTGAGCTTTCGTTCCACCGGTTCGCCCGGGAACTCCAGGACCTTGCGTGCGTTGTCCAGGTCGGCGGTCTCGTAACGGAGGCCCAGTCCCACGTCGGTTTTCTTGATCCGATGGGTGAGATCCAGCTCGAACCGGTCCACGCGCTCGTCCAGATCGTAGAAGGCCGGCGCCACTCCGAGAGTCCGAGCGGGATCCGCGTCGGAGGGATGGGCCATCCCCCACGTGGTCGTGTCCCGCAAGCCGCTGCGGGTGAGGTGCTGGTAGCGGAAGCTGGCCCGGGGCAGATTCTTCAAACTCAGACTGGCCTCGATCCCCAGCGTGGTCCGGTCCAGGCCCCATGCCTCTTCGCCCGGGAAACCGTACCAGCGCCCGGAGGGGCCGTAGCCGCCTCCGGCGGCGTTGGACCAGAGGCGGGATTGTTCGGCGTACAGACGCAGGGACCACACCTCCTCCCGGCTCAAAGCCAGCGACAATCGGTAATCCCGCTCGTCGAACAACGCGCGACCGTCGAGGCTCAGCTGCGTGTTCTTGGCGATCTCAGTCTGGTAATGCAGGTCTTGGATGCCGCCGAAGAGGCCGTCCCGCAACTGGTGGCGACTTTGCGCTTCCCCGCGGTTGCCCCGGGTGAACAACCCGCCGAAGGCAAACTCGATCCAGTTGTTCAAGCTCTCGGTGCCGCCTTCGAACCACTCTTGCGGCGACAAGGTGCTTGCCTCTGCCGAGGCCGCCTCGCCGGTCTCCTCGCTGGCCCCGGATGGCTGGGTCGCAGGGGTCTCCGGCTCCGCGGCGGAGTCGGCCTCCGCCCGGGAGGCGGCTCCCCACGCAGCCGCCGGGACCATCGCCAGGCTCAGGCCCAGGGCCGTGCTCCACGACCAGTTCCCCGGACGCCGACGCTTCCCACGGAACGTTCTCATGGCACCTCAAAACCGCAGCGACGAATTCACCCGCGACCCATGCACGGCCTCGTGACAGCCGGCCGTCCAGCACGTCCCCTGGCGAACGCGCGTCGTATGGTCCACACCCCCGATCCGCAGCACGCCTCCCTGGACCTGCTGGAAGTGGCAGCGCAGGCAGAGATTTGAATCCCGCGTGACCAGCAGCTTGGGATGAATGCTGCCGTGCGGGGTGTGACAAACGCTGCAACCCTCGCGCAACGCCTCATGTTCGAAGACAAACGGACCGCGCTGGGCCGGGTGGCACTCCAGGCAGGTCTCCTCCGCGACCCGCAACTGCGTGCTGCCCCCCTTGTGCGCCAGGCCCTTGTGCGGCGGATGACAGTCGGTACAGCTCATGCGGCCCTCGGGCAGCGGGTGATGCGAGGGCAGATTGAACTGGGCACGGACGTGGCCATGGCATCGGTAACAGGCTTCCTCCACGGCTCGTGCCTGCGGCCGTGCCGTCCAGGGATGATCCCCCGCCGGCGCGGGACGACCCGCGCTGAAACTGTACGGAGGCTTCACCTCGCCCCCGGATTCCACGTGCAAGCTGCCGGGACCGTGACAGGACTCGCAACCCACGCTCAAGGCGCGTGGTCCCTCGGCCATGAGCCGCGCATGATCCGCCGTGACGAAATCCCGCACGATTTCTTCATGACAGGTTTCGCATTCCTTGTTGCCCACGTAGGTGGCCCCGGGCACCTCCGGCAGCACGACCACCGATCGGTTGACCGTTCGACAGGCCAGCCCGGCTGCCATCAGCCCGCTCAAGGCCACCGGCAACCAGAGCCAGCTGCGCATCAGCCGGCGCCAGGGCCGTTCCACACCCGGCCCGCCATGTTGTCCTGACTGCTGGTGCCCCGGGGTAGTCATGGTGGGTTTCCCGTGTCTTCAACCTTCACGGCCGCGGCGACGGCGGCACGGGTCATGCCCAGTTCTTCCGCCACCCACTGCAGCGCCGTGTCCAAAAGCGCCGCGGTGTGGGGTCCGTGGTGGACTCCGTAACTGCCGTCCTGCACGACCAGATACAGATTGAATCGCGCCTTGCGAATCCGCTCGGGAATCCAGCGCTGCTCGTCCTGGGCCGGGTTGGTGCTGCTGCGCGGACCCTGCACCTGAGCGACCCCGGTCGGATTCGACAGTTTCCCGGGAACGGCATATTCCCAGGCCAGGGATCCGTACTTGCGGAGCGGTTCCGGTGCCCTCGTGATGGCCCAGAAATCGAGCGCGGCCTTCACCCGCTGAATGTGAAGCGCCACCGAAAGCTGCGTGAACTCCACCAGGGTCCCGGGCTCCGGATGGCAACTGCGGCAACCGTCGTAAGATCGCACCGCAAACGTATGCCCGCTGAACGCCGGATGAGCCGCATCGGTACCGCCCTCCGTGACCATGTGACAGCTGACGCATTGTTTTTCCAGCCGCGCATGCGTGGCGGGGACCGGTGCCTCCGACCCGGCCCACAGGCCCGCCGTGCCGAGCAGCATGTTGTACTGGGGCGAGTAGTGCGGCGGCCGCGCATTGCTCGTCCATGTGGCCCCGCGCTGGTTGTGGCACTGCGCGCAAATCTGAACGTCGGGGTTGTAACTGCGACCAAAATCATCCCCGGGCGCCAGGGAATAATCCACAAAGGAAACGAGCGGATTGCGGAGTTGGGCCGGATGCGGCGTCTTTCGATGCGGGTCGTGGCAAACAACGCACGTGATCGGTTGGTTGGCGTCCCCGGCGACGGTCAGGGCGGGATCTTCCCCGCGCAGCAGGGCCATCCGGGACGCACCGGAGTGGCATCGGCCGCAGCTGTTGATGCGGCCGGGCGGGTTCATGTCCTCTGTGACAAGGGCATGCCCGGACTCGGCCCATTGTTCGAAGTGCGGCTTGTGACTGTCCTGGTTGTGGCATCCGCCGCACATTTGCGCGGCCAGTTCCACGCGGGGCCGAAACACGGGATCGGTCTCGTTGGCGGCGTGTTGCGCTGCGGGGCCGTGACAGCTTTCGCATTGCACTCCGCCGAGATGCGGCGTCTGCGTGGCGCTGACAAAACCGGTCGGCAGCCCGTGGCCCACCGTGTGACAGGGCAGACAGGCGGGGTTGTTGGCTTGGCCGATGCGCTCCAGCGTGGCCAGCGCGCCGGCATGGCGGGTCTGCAGTTCCTGCGCATGGATTTCCTCGTGACAAACGGCGCACGCCTCGGCCCCGGCATACTGCGGTGCCGGGCCGACCACGCGGAAAAACGCATTACTGGTCAGACCGGTGATCGTGGCCGCGCGCAGATAATGGGTCGCCGGCCCCAACGGCCGCCAGGCCCCGTTCAGGTCCGTCCGATACTCGATCCGGTAATAGCCCGGCGGGCCCTCCCAGGTCAGTCGCAACCCGTTGGTCGTCAGCTCGACCCCCGTCAGGATGGGCAGACCCGGCATTCCCCCGCGGACCGGTCGGTTCAAGTGCGGCTGGGTCTGGCCGAACACCGTGGGAACCAGCAAGCCGATGGCGCACAGCAGCACCGCTCGGCAGCGGGGCCCGATGGAACGGCCGGCCTGGCGGTGTGCCTCTGCCCGCTCCGGAGAGGCTGCGCACCTTTTGTTGCCGTTTCCCCGGCCATGGCACGAACGGTTTCGGAGCGCCTGCCGCTCCTTTTGTCCCAGCCCGACCATACTCACCGGCGAGCCTAGTCCGCTGCGGCAGACCGGCCAAACCAATATTGCCGAACCCTTTCCCTGCGTTGCCGCGGGGGCCGTTCTTGGAACTTGCTGAAAGTTCGCGCCAGGTACTCCGGCATCACACCGGGTCCTGAAAAAAGAAAGCGCCGCGCGGCCCTGACGACCACGCGGCGATGCGAAACGAAGGAGGTGAGCCGGGTCAGGAAAGCCCTACCAGATATCCGAACCGCTGCTTGAATTGTTCGGGGCTCATCTTCACCACGGCGGCCAACCGCGCCAATTGGGCCACATCTTCGAAGTCGGCCCGCTCCAGCCGGATCATGTAGTGGAGGGCGCACTCATAGGCTTCCCCGTCCACATTGACCTTGCGCACGTTGAACCGGCCGGTTTCCGGATTGAGCATCTTGTCGAAGGGCAGCGGCACCATCTTGCCGTCAATGAAACTGATGATGGCGCCATAGTTGGCCGCTTCGGGCGAAAGGATGAATTTGATGGCTCCGTAGCCCAGGTCGCGGGTGTACTCGGCGTCGAAGGGAATGGGATCGGCACAACGCAGTTCGTAGCCGAGGTCCTTGTCGATGAAGGTCATCTTCAACCCCAGCTCGCCCAGGCGCGAGGAAAGGACGTCCTTGATCAGGCGGCCGAAGGCGATTTCGCCCAGGCGCAGATGGCCGTGGTCATCGCGGATGACCTTGCCGTAGCGTTCGAGCTGACCGCCGGGGACCGCCTGCATCAGCCCTTTTTCGCCCATGGCCTCGATGAGCCCCTCGGCCAGCACCACCAGACCATAGTGCCGGCCCATGGCGCGCCGCTTGATGATCGATCCGATGATGATGTCGCACACCTCTTCCACCGTCACCGGCCGACCCCGGAATTCCTCCGGGATGATGGTCAGTGTGGCGGCTGCCGCCTTGCCGATGCCCAGCGCCAGATGACCGGCCGACCGACCCATGCTGACCACGATGTACCACCGGGAAGTGGTTTGGGCGTCCTCGCTCAGGTTCCGGACAATCTGCACCCCGTAATGCCGGGCCGTTTCGAAGCCGAACGTGGGGGTGGACCCGGGCAGCGGCAGATCGTTGTCGATGGTCTTGGGCACATGGGCGACCCGGATGCGGCCCTCGGCTCGACGGTACACCTGGCTGGCCGAAAAGGCGGTGTCGTCCCCACCGATGGTCACCAGCGCCGTCACCCCCAGCTTGTTCAGCACGTCCAGCACGTTGTGCATGCTGGTTTCCGACTTGGCCGGATTCGTCCGCGCCGTGCCGAGGATCGAGCCGCCGCGCAGGTGGATGTGCTTGACGTCGTCGATGGTCAGTTTTGTGTAGCGCTGGCTGTCGCCCTCGGCCAGGTATTTGAACCCGTCGCGAAAGCCGATGACCTCGAATCCCTGGTTGATGCCTTCGATCGTGGCCGCCGCGATTACCCCGTTGATCCCCGGGGCCGGGCCGCCGCCCACCAAAATGCCGAGTTTCCCTCGCTTCACGCTGTTCGCCATATTCGTTCTTCAGTTTCCTTGATTGTGCGGGCCCCAACAATTCACAAAACCTTGGCCTTTCGACCGGGTGCAGGCCCGCCAGCCGGTCAGTGTGCCAGAAATCCGCGGCGCGTCAAAACAACTTCCAACCGGCACCGCCACCGGGAGCATTTCAGTGTTCGAGCCCCGGGGATTCGAGAATCCCGGGAAAACCCCGGCCGCTCCGGGGTCCCCAGCCCCGGGGAGGCCCGAAATGCCGGCGAGCTTTGGGGTGTCGACAACATGGGGCCTGACACCGGGCCTGCAGTGTCGGGGACCGTGCCCGTGCCCACGCCGCAGGCGACCACCCTTCGAGCGAGCTTCAGGAGGATTCATTCCGACCCACGCTATCGAGGGTCGTAAAGGGTTTGCGCGTTCGGCACGTTGCGATGGCTGCCCCGATCGGGGCGGAAATTCACCAGCCCGGGGCAACGCGCTGGGGAACCGGGTTCGCACAATTATCCTGCCCTGAAGGGGCGGCATTCGGTGTGGCAGACTTCGGCCTCCGTGATGGGCGTTTCGGATTGCGCCCTTTCAGGGCGCGGCGGGTTTCGGGGACCCATGAGTTCCCGGGGCGTGGCCCCGGGCTGGCGAATGGGTTGTGCCTTCGGCCGTGGAATGGGCCCGCGGGATCGGGGGACATCGAAGGGCGCATTTCCACTTTACCGCCCAGGCTTCAGGGATCGCAGCGAAATGCCCTTTTCTCTCCGCTTTTGGGTGCCGAACATGTCGCGAATGGCGCCGAACTTTCGGGGATGTCCAAAACCCGAATGCGCCGCCGACAGTCCGCTTGCCGCGTTCTACTTCCCTGTGCCGGTTTCCCGGCTTTCCCGTCCGTGGTTCCTCCGTCCGATGCCGGACTTCAAAAAGCCACATCTCGCGATCGCGCCAAATCTCCAGCGCCCTTGGCCGGACGTCACCGCTGCGGTCCCGCCTCTACGGGCTCCTCATGACCGACCCCGTGCCCTGGTTGCTGGCCCATTGACGGGCGCCAGCGGCCAGCCCAGATTGGGGGCGACGCCTATGCAAACCGTGCTGCCATCCGAGTTCAAGAAAGGCATGGTGCTCATGCTCGACGGGGCACCGCATGTGATCGAGGACCTGCACATCGTTGGGACGGCGCAGACCAAGCACAAAATGCATGCCCGGCTGCGCCACCTCCGTACCGGCCGGTTCCTCGAGCGCACGTTCACGGACATCGAACGCGTGCCCGTCGCGGAAGTCCAGCACCGCACCGTCCAGTACAGCTACCAGCAGGGGGACCAGTACGTTTTCCTCGACTCGGAAACCTTCGAGGAACTGGTTCTCACCGCGGATCAGGTGGGCGATCGCAAGGTCTTTCTCAAGGAAAACGAGGAGTATCGCGCCCTGTTTCTGGACGGCAAGCTGGTGGACATCGTCCTGCCGCCGCAGGTCACGCTCACCATCACGGAAACGGCACCCCCCATTCGCGGAGGATCCGATTCCACTTGGAAGCCCGCCGTCCTCGAAACCGGCCTGGAGATCATGGTCCCCTTGTTCCTGGACAAAGGGGAGCGGGTGCGGGTGGACACCGCCACGCGCAAATACGCCGGCAAGGAAAGCGACAAGAAATAACGGCGGTTGCCCGCGGGAGGATTCCAGCAGCCGGGCCTCAGGGCTTCGCGGTGGACAGGGCCGCGACGGCGGCAGCGGCTCGATGCCGGGCCAGATTCCACGCCCGCCAGTCGCCCTGCGGTTGCTGTCCTCGCTTCAAGAGACGACCGGACAGCCACTCCCGATCCCCGGGACTCAGTTGATCCAGGCACGCCACGATGGCGGGCACGGCATCGGCGCTCAAGCGGGCGAGATGCTCCAGATCCAGGGAATGGCCCCGCGTCGCCCGCGCCAGGTTCACCCGCGCCACCCATGCGTGGGGATTCATCACCGCCAGGGCCAGGAACGTTGCATACGCGAGCACGATCGCGCCAAACAGAAACCGCTCCGCCCGATCCCGCAACACCGTCACGGCAAACCATCCCAGCACGGCGGCAATCCAGACGAGGACCGCGGCCGCATACAACCGGGTCTCCGTCAGCCCGAAATGCCGGATGTACAAACCCAGACGCAGCGCGGCTGAAATCATGAGGATCGTGACCCACAACATCAGCGGTAGCGCCAGACGGCGATAGACCTGCAACGCGTGAGTTCTATCCCGGCTCCGTACACTGTCGGCCAGCCACAGTACACCCAGCACCAGGCCCGCAGTGATCACCAATTCGAAGAACCCATGCCGCGCGTATTCGGCCAGGGTCAAACCGGCGGTCGCCAGCACGGTTTCCCTGCCGCCGAACCAGAACCGTGCCTGCACACACGCGTGGAGCAGCAACAGGAGATTTAACGTCACCAGCGGCAAGGCCCAAGAGGCCGTTCCCAGCCGGGGAACCGGCGGCAACCAGGGTTCCTGCCGCTTCACGCACCCGGGGAGGCCGAATCTGGCAGTGCCGAGATAGCCCGTGGCCAGCCAGCCGAGGAACAGAATCACGAACAGATGCGAAACCAGCGTCTCCCAGCGCCATTGCAACAGGGGATCGGTGAACTTCGCGAACAGGGGGTCCCCGGCGCGCAGCAGCGCTCCGAAAAGCAGCAGCACCGCAACGGAGAGCAGGCCCCCCACGAGCCAACTTCCCACGCGGGCCGTCGGAATCCTCCGGGCCCGGCCCGGCTCGGGCTCCTCGGGAGGCAACCACACCAGCAGGGGTTGCAAGAGAACGCCCGCGATCAATTCCGCCGCGCCGCCCAGCCCCGGCAGCACACGCAGCTGCGCAAGCGGTCGCTGGGCGGTTTCGATGCCCGTCAGGAGCAGAGCCCCGAGAAACCCCAGCGTCCCCCAAACCAGGAGCGGCTCGGCGTCGCGCCACGCCCACATGCTCAGACATGCCAGCCCACCGAACAACACCCATGTCCCCGGTAGGCGGAGTCCTTGTCGGGAAAGGCGATTCGTCGTCAGCACCACCGCAGCAGCCAGGGCCAGACCCCACAAGAACACGCCGCAACCCGGGGGTTGACCCCGGAGCCACCAGTCGCCCAACAGGCCGAGCACCAACCCGGTCCCCACGATGCGGTGCGGCGTAGCTTGGTTCATGCGTTGTCAGCGATCGGTTCCGGGCCTGGTTTCGGCTCCCCCATGACCGGGATTGTGACGCCGGTTCAGTCATTCGACCCGGACCCGCGTGTGCCCGTTCAAATCGGACGTGGTCTCAACGGGCCGCCCACGGCCTCCGGACGCGCAGAAGCCCGGCCCCCGAGCCTGCTCGACAGGGCGGTGCCCCTGCACAGGTCCGGCAGTGCCCGTCTCCCGGCGAGCGACCGTTCAGTGACGGAAATGGCGGATGCCCGTAAACACCATGGCCATGCCCCGGGCGTCGGCAGCGGCAATGACCTCGGCATCCCGCACCGAGCCCCCCGGCTGGATGGCGGCGGTGGCCCCGGCGTCCGCGGCGGCCACCAAACCATCGGGGAACGGGAAAAACGCATCGCTGCAGACCACGCTGCCAGTCAGCGACAGTCCGGCTTCGCGCGCCTTCCAGACGGCAATGCGGCTGGCGTCCACCCGACTCATTTGCCCGGCCCCGATACCCAACGTGCGGTCGGGTCCGGCATACACGATGGCGTTGGACTTGACGTGCTTGACCACCCGCCAACCGAAGCGCATCGCCCGCCATTCCTCCTCGGTCGGAGCGCGGCGTGTCACCACTCGCATCTCCGCGGGGGGCGTGGGGCAGGTGTCGCGTTCCTGGTGCAGGAAGGAACCAAATCCAACGCTGCGGGTTTCCCATTCCTGTCCGGCCGGTGCCGGTCGCAATTGTCGGAGCAGTCGCAGGTTTTTCTTCCGTTGGAGCAGCTCGAGAGCCTCCTCCGTAAAGCCGGGCGCCACGATGACCTCGCTGAAAATCTCCGCAATCGCCGCGGCACAATCCCCGTCCAGAGGACGGTTTACGGCGATGATGCCCCCGAAGGGGGCCTGTCGGTCCGTGGCCAGTGCCTTGTCCCAGGCCTCGCGCAGCGTGGCTCCCTGGCCCACCCCGCACGGGTTGGTGTGCTTGAGAATCGCCACCGTGGGTGGATCGTCGGCAAACTCGGCAATCAACGCCGCAGCCGCAGTGAGATCGAGAATGTTGTTGTACGACAGTTCTCGCCCGTGAAGTTGGGCGAAATACTCGGAGAACCGTCCGTACAGGGCGGCGGCTTGATGCGGATTCTCCCCGTAGCGGAGCCTTTGCACCCGCGGGGCAGCGATCACCAAACGCTCCGGCGGGACCGCGGGCGCTCCGGGCGCGCGGTTTTGCTCGGCCAGCCAGGCGGCAATGGCGGCATCGTAAGCGGCGGTCCGCGCAAACACCTTCTCCGCCAACTGCCGTCGCAACTCCGGAGTGGTCTCGCCCCTCGCGCGCAACTGTTCCGCCACACAGTCGTAATCCGCCGGGTCCACCACCACCGTCACGCTGGCATGGTTCTTGGCGGCGCTGCGCAACATCGCCGGACCCCCGATGTCAATGTTCTCGATGGCCTCCGCGAACGTCACGCCGGGACGCGCCACGGTCTGTTCGAACGGGTAGAGATTCACCACCACCAGATCGATGGGAACGATGCCATGCCGGGCCGCGGTGGCTTCATGCTCCGGATGGCCACGGAGGAACAACAGACCCCCATGCACCTTGGGGTGAAGCGTTTTCACCCGGCCGTCCAGCATCTCCGGAAACCCGGTGAACTCGCTCAACTCCGTCACCTTCAATCCCGCCTCGCGCAACACGCGGGCCGTGCCGCCGGTGGAGACAAGCTCCACGCCCAGCTCGGCCAGAGTCCGGGCGAACGGAACCAGACCCGTCTTGTCCCAAACCGAAAGCAATGCGCGTTGAATGCGTCCCATCGTGCGCCCCAGACTTTGGCAACGCACGGGCCGCGTCAACCTTGGAATGGATCCCGGCCAAACGGCCTGCGTGCCTCCAAATCCCAGTGGTCCAAGACCTTCAACAGCACCCACAAACGCCGCATAACCACGTCGACTTCTCTCGCAACCACTGCCTGTTCTGCTCGGTCCTTCTCCCCCCGGGACCGACTCTGTCTGCGCCAACGCCGCGGCCTGCACTTCCCCCCGAAGCCGCCCGCAGCACGGAAATCCGTTGGCCCTCGCTGACCACGCCACCGCCGCGGGGGAACGCGCCGCCCGGAGGACGTTGAGGAGGGGACATTCGGGCCTTGGACTCAGACTTCCTGCCGGACCGCAGACTTTCATGCGTCGAGGACCTGCAGGCTTCGGGCGGGCTCCCGCCGCGGTCGCGTGGGACGCAGACCGGCGCCGGGGCGCCCGGGGAAGAAGCCTGCAGGGCACGACGACAACCCCCGCGGAGCCCAGGGAAACAAGCCCTCGGAATCAAAGGGGACGATGGGGACTCGCAGGCGAGGCGGATGAGGTCGAGGGACGCCGGAGACGGAGCGAGCAGTGTCTGGTACGTGCGGTGAGAGCGCCGCTCCGAGAATGTGTCCTTCAGCCTCCCCTGCGGCACAGTTGGCGCGATCTGTTTGGGTTCCGAGGGCCCCGCTGGCGGACAGAAAGGCAGTCATCCGACCCTCCCGCATTCGAGAGCCGCACGTTGCGGTGGCGCCGGACTCCGTAGTCCTGCCGGGGCCCGGGACGGGACTCCAGGAGGGACAAGGGTCTCCGGTGGGCAACCTCCATCCCACAAGGACGGGTTTGGGAGAAATGGAATTACCCCGGGACAAGAGCCTCCAGGGGTGCGCGAAAACAGTTGGACCGGCAGGGGCGTGCCGGGTCGGGTTCGCTTCCACCCACGATGGCGAGTGAGGGCCCGGAAAAGATCCGTCTCCCTCCCGCCGTTGGTTGCGCGGTGTTTGAGAGACCCGGACTTGCGCAGCCCCCGTCCTTGCTCCGCAGCCCGCAGATCGGGCCCAATCGTCGCCCCCGCTCTTGCCCAGGGCCCGGCCGGACGGCAAAAAATTCAAGCTGCCATGCACAAATTCAGGGTGGCCCGGCGCGGGAAACCGCGTACTGTGTTATCAGAAAACGTGACTTTGTAGAGAACCAGCACCATGTGCCGAATCGATATGCGAACCAGTTTCCTCCGTCCATCCGGCCGTCCGGGAGGTCCCGGCGCCCCGGGATTCACCTTGATCGAACTGCTGGTGGTCATTGCCATCATTGCCATTCTGGCCGGCATGCTTTTGCCGGCGCTGAGCAAGGCCAAGGACCGGGCCGTTCGCATCGCGTGCAACAACAACCTGCGTCAGATCGGCATGGGCGTGCACATGTACGCTGGCGACAACGATGACCTGCTGCCCCAGGTCAACTGGCCCCAGGGCCAGAACCCGTGGCAGACCTACGAGGCCTGCCGGGTCGTGCCGGGCACGGCCACCTTGAGCCGGGGGCCCTACGCCCTGGGCAGCCTGTTCTTCTCCAAGGTGGTACCGGACGCGAAAGTCTTCTACTGCCCCAGTGGTTCCAAGGTGAGCCCCATCTGGACCTACGAATACTATTCGCGGGATTTCCCCTGGCCCTCGACGCCCAAAGACTCGGGCGACGACAACGTCCGGTGCGGCTTCAATTACTACCCCCAGCGGACGACGCTGGAACTGGTGGCCCGGGGCGTCTACCTGCCGGCCCTGGTGTACGATCCGGAAACGCGTAACGTCGCTCGGATGAAGGTCTCGCACATGGACCCCACCAAGAGCATGTCCACGGACCTGCTGCACAACATCAATGCGGCTGCGCACAAGGACCGGGGTGTGGCCGGCATCAACGCGCTTTTCGGAGATGGTCACGTGCGCTTCCAGACCGCCCGGGCCAACCCGGCGGCCTTTGACCCGGCCATTTGGCAAAACCTCGGCAGCGACGCCTTCAACTTCCGCCGGCTGATGTACCTCTGGCAGCCCTGAACGAGGATGCCCCGGATTCGGATGAAACGGCCGAATGATGTTCTGCGGCCGTGTCGGGGCGGCTGTACGGGCCGTTTCCCTGAGCTCGATCTTGGAGCAGAACCTTTTTGACGCTGAACACTGTTATGAAAACGTGCCTCCTTACTCCTGGTTCTCACCCTGTTTGCGACATGATCCGTCCCTCACCCGGTGCACTCTCGTGGTGGCGGACCGTCCGCCGTGCATTGGCCGTTCTGGTTGTGCTTGGCCTGGGGCACCCCGCCCCCGCTGCGCTGATGCGTACCAGTCAGATGGTCGGTTTCAGCAGCGGCAACCTGGGTCTGGTGGGGACCACCGAAGGCTGGAGTGGCTCGACGGCTAATGTCACCGTGACCGCCGGCAGCGGCAGCCTGGACGGCACCGCCCTGGGGCTGGTCCCTTCCGCCGGCGACAAGGCCGCTCTCTCCGCCACCGCCAGCACGACGACCTATAATCTGTTCGCGCCCCAAACCGGGGTTTTCCCCGCCAACCGAACGACCAACGTCTATTACTCGTTTCTTTATCAGTTCAACAACGCGGCCGACGTGGACCCGGCGGGCGAAACGATCGTGCAGATCAACCGCCAAAACAGCGGCACCGCCTACATCGTGCGCGCCTACGCCCGCTCCGTGGGCGACCGACTCCAAATCGGCGTGGCCAAAACCAATGGGACCGTGGCCTGGGCCCCCAAACTGATCCCGGTCAACACGCCCACCTTTGTGGTCATCCGCCACCAGATCATCGCCGCCGGAGACGATGTCGTGGACCTGTGGATCAATCCCGACCCCTCGACGCTCGGGCAACCGGAAGAGAACGTGCCCCCGCCGCACGCGACCGCCTTCGACGGCACCGAGGACACCAGCAACACCGGCCCCGGCCGGTTCTACCTCGTATCCGGCGCCAATGCCTCGTTTGACGAACTCCGCGTGGCCACCACTTGGGCCGAGGTCACACCAACCCCGTTGCTCTGCAATCCCCCCGTAATCCTCGAACAACCCACCAACATCGTCATCACGGCGGGCATCAACGTCACCCTCACCCTCACGGCGGACGGCACCGCTCCCACCTACCAGTGGCAGGTCAGCCGCGACGGCGGCCAGACATGGTCCAACGCCACGGCAGGAGTAGGCATGACCACGCCCGTGTACACCACGCCGAACCTTCACCTGGCGGACAATGGCATCCAATACCGGTGCATCGTGACGGTGGCCTGCAATAACAGCTCCGTCACCTCCCAGGTGGCCACTGTGACCGTTCTGCCCCCCGTGCCCACACCGCCCGGGTTGGTCCTGCAGGACACGTGGGCCGACGGCGATCGCGTCACCGGGCCGGTCAGTCCCTCCAACTCGGTGTGGTTCGCCTCCAGCACCGGTTCCCTCATCTTCTTGGACGGCCTCCTGTATGGCCAACCGGCCACCGGCAGCTCCCGTCTGTGGATTGGGTACTTCACCGATGACACGGAAACGAACCTGCCGGTGCACCTGGAGGTGGGCCGGAGCCTCAAGGTCACTTGGCGCTGGAACAGCTCGCAAATCGTGCCCAGTGGCGGGAACCTCCGGGTCGGTCTGTTCGATTACGCCGATGGCGGCCAGCGGGTGACCGGGGACAACTTCGGTTCCGGCAGTGCGGGGAACGGTCTGAACGTCCGCGGCTACATGGCCGTCATCGATTACGCACAAACCTTTGGCAGCGCGCCCATCAACCTGCGCGCCCGCACGGCCCTCGGCAGCGCCAACTTGATGGGATCCACCGGCGACTACGCCCTCAGCATGGTCACCGGCCCAACCAACGCCGTGGGCCAGCCGGCCTTCCAGGACCTGGTGAATTATACGCTGGAATTCACGGTGACCCGATTGGCCCTGAACGAGGTCGAAGTGTCGGTGACCATCACCGACGGAACGAACACCTGGAGCGTCAGTGCCCGCGACAACGTGTATGCGTATCACCGATTTGACGCGTTTGCCATCCGGCCCAATTCGCTGGAGACCACGGCGTTCGACTTCCAATTCCTCGAGTTCAAGGTGGAAGTGCTCCAGAGCGCAGTGGCCCAGCCCATCCCGCTGCGCTTCGGCCGGCAGGGCAACAACCTGATCCTGAGCTGGGACGATGCCCGTTTCGTCCTGCAGGCGGCGCCTGCGGTGACGGGGCCCTACACCAACGTACCCACGGCCAGCAGCCCCTACACGCACACCCTGGGCCCGGGCGCGCTCTACTTCCGGCTGGCCACCCCATAAACGCGATCCGGCTCGGACCACTGTCCGATTCTCCGAGGCTCGTACGGCCCCGGGACGGCGCAAAGCCGGTGAGCGCTGTCCCGGGGCCGCGGTCTTGCCTGACGCCGCTCCGCCAGCCCCGCTGGCGCAAACTGGCCGTGCCCGCCGCGGCAAAAGCGCTTGGAGCCATCCGGCCTTTTCCGTAGAGAAAAGGCCATGCAACCACAGGCGCCCCAAGAGCACTGGAAGAGCCGGCTGGGGTTCATCCTGGCCGCAGCGGGTTCGGCCATCGGCTTGGGCAACATCTGGCGATTTCCCTACCTGACCGGCGAGAACGGCGGCGCCGCGTTTGTGTTGGTGTACATCGCCGGGGTGATCCTGGTGGGACTTCCCCTGTTTCTGAACGAGCTGGCCCTGGGCCGACGGGGCGGGCGCGACGTGGTGGGTTCCTTGCGCCTGCTGGCGCCCCGGTCGGCCTGGCCCCTGACGGGTTTCCTCTGCCTGCTCTGTTGCTTTGTTGTGCTCAGTTACTACTCGGTCATCGCCGGTTGGGCCCTTGCGTATGCTGTGGCCACCGCGGTGGGCGTCTCGTTGGACTTTGCCGGGTTTGCGGCGTCACCCGGGCCGGTGCTGCTGAGTTTTGCCGTGTTTATGGCCATGACGGTGGCCATTGTGCAGTCCGGCGTCAGCCGGGGCATTGAACGTTGGTCGCGGTTGCTCATGCCGTTGCTGTGGTTGCTGATGGGCGTGGTGTTGATTCGAAGCCTCACTCTTCCCGGCGCGGAGGCCGGCGTGCGTTATTATCTGCAGCCGGACTTCAGCAAGCTCGATGGGCAGGTGTTGCTGAAGGCCGGAGGTCAGGTGCTTTTCTCGCTGGGCGTCGGCTGGGGTCTGCTCATCACGTATGCGGCGTATCTCGATCGCTCTCATCCACTGCCCCGTGCAGCGCTCTGGGTTGCCGCGTTGGACACAGGGGTGGCCCTGCTGGCGGGCTTGATGGTGTTTCCTGCCGTGTTTGCATTTGGTCGGGATCCGGCGGGCGGGCCGGCCCTGACCTTCCAAACCCTGCCGGCGGTGTTCGCGCAGATGCCCGGGGGCGCGATGATCGGCACCCTGTTCTTTCTGTTGCTGGTGGTGGCGGCGTTGACCTCCACCATCGCCATGCTGGAAGTGCCGGTGGCCTGGTTGATTTTCGAAAAAGGGATGCGCCGCGCGGCTGCCGCCGGCTGGGTGGGTGCTGCGGCCTTCGTGCTGGGGATTCCGTCGGCCCTCTCCACGGGCGGCAGCCGGTTCTTTTCGGAGCTCCACCTGGCCGGCCAGACGGGGTTCATGGACATCCTGGACCAGGTGTTCGGGACCGGACTGCTGTTGTTGATCTCGCTGCTGTTGAGCCTGTTTACCGGGTGGCGCTGGACGCCGGAGGCGGCCGCCGTCGAGGTGGCTCAGGGGGCCCCGAATTTCGTGGCCGGGCGCCTGGGCCGGTGGCGGGTGCGGATCTGGGGGTTCTTCCTGCGTTGGTTCTGTCCGGCCGTGATCCTCGTTTTGCTGGGACAATGGATGGGAAGCATCCTGCGGTAGGGTGGGGGAGGCCCGGATCCTGCCTGCCCGGGTTTACCGCGGGAGCGGTTCAAGCCGATCGGCCGGTCGGAGGGCAGACGCAAACACTTCGCCCCCGTTGCCGGAGCGAGAACGAAGACGGGGCGGACCGGCTCGTTCCACGCGCAAGGTAAAGCCCAGGCCGTTGTCGAAGGGCTCGACCGTGCCCGTCACTTCCAGTACCGGATACCGGACCGTGGCCGGTCCGTAGTTTCGGTAGGTGGCCGCAAACAATTCCGTCTCCACCATCCCGGTCCAGTCGGCCAGCGTCAGGAATTTCATCGGTTCCCCGGTCGCCTGATGATGCACGCGTTGTTCCACCACCAGGCCACAGGTGGTCACCCGTTGCCCCGTGTGCTCGCCCAGACGCGCCACCGGACAATACGTGTCCCATGCCACGTCGGAGTAGAGCGCCAGCGGATGGGCACTGACCGGGAATCCCAGCCATTCCAGTTCGTCGACCAGACGCTCGCGCAGCCCGGGCTCTTGCAGGCCCCGGTCGGGCTCCGGAAACCGGGCGGCATCCGCTTCGGCTCCGGGTTGCAGTTCCGGAAACAGCCAGCCCTGACCCGGCTGACCGACCCGGACGTGCCGGCGGATGAGCCGTTGCGCTTCCCAGAACTGGGCGGTGCGGGACATCGGCCAACCATCGAAAGCCCCCACGCGAATCATGGCCTCCAGCTCTTCCGGCAGCGGCAGCACCCGCCGGTAAAAATCCGCCAACGAGGCAAAGGGAGCCCGCGCTCGTTCCTCCAGCAGCCGTTCTGCCGTGCGCTCCGTCAGCCCCTTCAACCGTGTCAACGGCACCCGGATGGCCGGGTGTGGCTGCCGCACCACTTCGAATGCCGGCCCCGGGGCATTCACGTCCGGTCGTACCAACGGGATGCCCAGCCGATGACACTCCAGCACATAGACCAGCGGATCGTAGAAGCCCTTGCCATGGGTCAGGACCGCGGCCATGAACTCCGCCGGGAAATAACACTTCAACCAGGCGGATTGATACGCCTCCACCGCGTAGGCCGTGCTGTGCGCCTTGCAAAACGCATACCCGGCAAAACCCCGCACCATGGCCCAGACCGCGGCAATGGTTTCCTCGGCATGCCCGCGCGCCCGGGCCGAGGCCCAGAATTCCCGTCCGATGGCCTCCACCAACGCCATCTGACCCCGTCCCAACGCCCGCCGCAACTGATCGGCCCGACCCGGCGGCAATCCGGCAAACCGCTCGCAGATCAACAACACGTGCTCTTCGAAGATCACCAGCCCCCATCCATCCTCCAGGCATTCTGCCAGCGCCGGATGCGGATACGTCACCGGTTCCATCCCCTGATACCGCCGCGTGAACCGCACCTTGTTTTGTTCATTGGCCGCCCCCGGCCGAATCACGCTCACCAACGCGATCAATCCCTCGATGTCCCGCACCTGACTCATCCGGCACAGCGAGGTCATGGCCGGAGACTCGATGTGATGCACCGCCCGGGCTCCGCCCCCCGCGATCATCGCCCACACCCGCCGATCGTCAAACGGCGCTTCGGACACCTGGGCCGGCCCCTCCGGAGCCCGTGCCCGAAGCCCCCGGGCCGCCCCACCCCGCACGGTGAACCGCTCCAAATCCACCTGCACCCCCTGCGCCGCCAGCCGGTGCTTCACATCCCGCATCACGGACAATCCGCCCTGCGCCAGCAGATCCAGCTTCACCAGTCCCACCGCCTCCACGGCGTCCATGTCCAGATGCGTGGTCGGCCAGCCCTTGGCCGAGCGAAAGGTCGGCGTCAACTCCCACATCGGTTGCCGGGACAACACCACGCCGCACGGATGCATCTTGGGATACCGCGGCAGCCCCTCCAGCGCCGCACCCACCGTGACCGCCGTGCGCCAAGGTTCCTCCTCCAGCGGCAGGTCCCGGCACTCCGGCAACGCCCGCAATCGCGCCAGCCAGGTTTCCCCGGCTCCGTGGTCTCCGGCTGGTGCCAACGGCCCCCCGCCGTCGTCTCCCGCGCCCAACGTCCAGGGAAACCGCTCCGTCACCCGCCGCACCGATTCCTCCGCCACCCCCAACACCTTGGCCACCTCCGCCACGGCCGCCCGCGCCCGAAACGTGGAAAATCCCCCCACCACCGCCGCATGCGCCGGACCGTACCGCTCCAGCACCCATTCCACCACCTCGTCCTTCCGGTCATGGGGAAAATCCACGTCGATGTCCGGCAGCTTGTGCATCTGCATCCGCTCCAGATTCAAAAACCGCCGGAAATACAGGCCGAACCGCACCGGACAAACATTGCTGATGCCCAGGCAGTAACACACCAGCGAATCGGCCGCGCTGCCCCGCGTGATCCATTCGATGCCCCGCGCCCGGCACTGCTCCAGCAAATCCCACACCACCAGGAAATACTCCTCGTAGCCCACCGCCGCGATCACGTGCAGCTCCTCCTCCACCCGGGCCCGCAACTCCGCCTCGCTCACCCGCACGCCCCGCGGCGTCCGCGCCCCGCCCCGACCGTACCGCCGCCGCAACCCCGCCTCCACCAACCGCCGCAAAAATTCCCGGGGCGAACTGCCATCCGGCGGCACATACGCCGGAAACTGCGGCCGACCCCGCGGCAACACAAACCGGCAACGCGCCGCAATCTCCTGCGCCGCCTCGCGCCAACCCGGACAAGCCCGACCCAGCACCTCCATCTCCACCGGCGACCGGAAATGAAATCGCCCGCCCAACCGCTTCTCCGGATGCACCTGCCGCAACAACGTGCGCGTGCGAATCGACTGGAGCACGTCAAACCGCAGCCGCTCCTCCGGCGCCCCGTAATGCACCGGCGGACAAAGCACCCGCCCGGCCGAACCCTGCCCCCCCGCACCGCCCTCGGCCCGGCCGGACGCCGCAAGATAAAACCGGCCCGGAAACCACTCCGCCCACCGCGCATCCGCCGAGACCGCCACCAGCCCCTCCGTCCGATCCCTCAACTCCGCCGCACGCCAGTTGCGCCGCTGCCGGGCCACCACACTTTGTCCGCAAATCGCTTCTTCGCCGACCGGCTCCCGCCAGCCCGCCGCTTCTCCCCCTCCGCTTTCCGCACCCGCCCCGGCCCCACACGAGCCCGCGCCCGCCTGCGACAGCAACCGGCAGAGGTTGGCATATCCCTGCGCCGATTCCACATACAGGATCAGCGGCGCCCCCTCCACGCGCAGCTCCACGCCCAGAATCGGCTGAATGCCGGCCCTTTGCGCCGCTTCGGTAAACGCCATGGCCGCGTGCAGATTGCCCCAGTCCACCAGCGCCACCGCCGGACACTCGTAGCGTTGCGCCCACGCCACCACCGCCTCCGGCGTCAACGTCGAATCCAGAAACGAATAACAACTCCGGACCCGCAACGGCACATACGGCGCCGCGCGCACGGGAACCTTTCCCCGTCGCACCGGCTCCGCCGAAGCTTCCCTCTGCGCACGGCACACCCCGCCTTCCGCCGGCGCACTCCCGCACCCGATGAGCCGGATGCGGGCCGGCGGCTCTGCCGGGCCGGCACACTCCCGCCACGGTTCCCGCGGCTCGGGCTGCTCCCGCAACAGCAAATCGTGCCCCCGCAGCAACACCCCCCGCCCGAGCCGCTCCCGCAACTCGTCCACCGCCCGGGCCAGTCGCGCCCGCGCCGCCAGCCGCTCCGCCGCCTCCGTCAGCGGCAACAGACCACTCCACACCCCGTCATAGACCTGCGAAAGCTTCAACACCACCCGCCGCAACGCCACCCGACGCCGCCATGCCCGCTGCAACAATCCCTCCAGTCGCCCGTACACCTCCGTTTCCAAATCCGTGGGCTCCTCCAGACTTTCCCCGGCCTGATCTTCCGCCAGATCGTGATAGACCACCTTCACCGTCAGGGTGCGCACACTCCGGCCCTCCGCCCGCAGACCCGCAAACAGGGCATCCGCCATCCGCCGCAACACCGCCCGCGCATGCGCCTCGTCCGTGCAGTCGCGCTCGAAGGTGTGCTGCTGCTGATAACTCTGCTGGGGCAAACTCCGCGGCACCAGCGGCCGATCGTCCCGGCCCTGCGCAAACCGGTGCAACTCCCACGCCATCCGCCCCACCAGCAATTCCAACTGCTCCGGCGGCGTCATCGCCACATGCCGAATGAGACTCAGCCCGGCCGCCCGCAACCGCGCCGCCGTCTGCGGCCCCACCCCGGGCAACCATTGCACCGGCAACGGATGCAGAAAGGCCGCCTCCCGCCCCGGCGGCACCGCGCAAAAGGCCCCCGGCTTGTGCAGCTTGGCCGCAATCTGACTGACCAGTTTGCTGGTGCCGATGCCCTCGCTGACCGTCAGCTTCAACGCCTGCCGAATCGCCTCCCGCAACCGCTGCGCAATCTCCACCGCCGACCGCCCCCGCTGCGCCGTCACATCCAGATACCCCTCGTCAATCGACGTCTGTTCCACCTCCGGCGTGAAATCGTACGCATACGAAAACATCCACTGCGAAAAACGCTCGTACTTCTCGAAATCCCCCGGCAACACGATCAACGGCGGACACAACCGCCGCGCCAGCGCCGTCGGCATCGGCGTGAACACCCCGTACCGACGCGCCTCGTAACTGGCACTGGCAATGATGCCCCGACGCTGCCCCCCCACCGCCACCGGCCGGCCCCGCAACCGCACGTCCGCCGCCTGCTCCACCGAGGCGAAAAACGCGTCCGCATCCAAATGCACAATCCGACGCCACTCCATGACCCCGGTTCCCTTCTGCCGTGGCTCCTCCGCCCTTTTCCGGGCTCTCTCCGCCGCCCGATCCCCGGCCCGCGCCGGCCCCCCGACCTCCTCACTTCACCTTGCGAATCAGCGCCACCATCACCCCCTGAATCACCAGCTCCTGGGCCGGAATCAGATCGGGATACTTCGGATTCTCCGCCCGCAAACACGGCTTGCCCCGCACCATCACGAACGTCTTGAGCGTGCTCTCGTTGTCGATGAGCGCCGCCACCACGTCCCCCGGACGCGGCGTGCGCCCGTGTTCCAAAATCACAATGTCCCCGTCCAAAATGTGCCGGCCGATCATCGAATCCCCCCGCACCTCCAACGCGAACAACCGCGGATTCGGCCGCAACTCCAGCCCCAGGGTCCCGATGTCCACCGACACACACCCGCGCGCCTCCTGCACCCGATCCGCGGCAAACCCGGCCGGAATGGAACCGTACAACGGCACGTGCACCAGCGGCCGACGCGCCCAACCCGCCGCACACACCCGCAGCGAACGCGCCCGACGCGGTTCGGCCGTCAACACCCCCTTGCGCCGCAGCGCCCGCACGTGCGCCGCCGCGGCGTTCATGCTGCGAAACCCGAAATGCGCGGCGATCTCCCGCAACGTGGGCGGTGTGCCGCGCTCCTGCTGCACGGTCGCCAGATACTCCAGAATCTCCCGCTGTCGCGGCGTCAACACCGGCATGCTGTTCATATGCACAACTGTTCAAACGAACAGTATGCCCCGGCCCCCCACATCGTCAAGCCCGGCCGAAAGGAAGACCTCCCGGTCGCGGGACGGCCTCCCGCGACCGGTCTTGAGGCCCGTGAATGGGCCCGGGGGCAAGCCGCGCCCGCGGCGGTTTCCGAACACTCCGGCTGAGCCGCGCTCCGGTGCCCCGCCCAGGTGCCGTAAAAGGCAGCCCTGCTGAGGGCGCTTTTCCATGTGTGAGCCCCGGGTTCGAAAATCCCAATGGATTTTTCCCCCGGCCTTCCCGTGCCGGGGACGCGCGAAACGCCGCTGAACTTTCGGGAGTGTCCAAAACCTGAAACACGCCCGACGACAGACCTGCGGCGCCGGGGCCCGCCTGCGCCAACTCTGCAAGCGACATCCAAAAGCAGCCCTGCAAATTCGTTCCCACCCATCCCATCCGAAGGCCGGAAAGGTTTCGCGCCTTCGGCGCGCCATGGGTCCACCCCGGCGGGGTGAGAAAAATCCACCAGCCCGGTGGCCGCCTTGGGCAACAAGATTGCACCCATAAACGGACGAACGGTTGCACCTCCGGCGCATTGCGCGTCCGCCCCAACGGGGCGGAATTCATCAGCCCGGGGCAGCGCCCTGGGGAATTGGATCGCCGCAATGCATCGTGCCCTGAAGGGGCAGGACTCGGCACGGTCACCTGCCCGTCCGTCGCGATTGGGATCGCGGAGTTGCGCCCCTTCAGGGCGCGGCGGGTTCGGGGGCCCCCGAGTTCCCGGGGCGTTGCCCAGGGCTGACGAATCGATGCGCCTTCAGCGCCTGAAATGGGCCCGTGCGATCCGGAGACATCGAAGGGCGTATTTTGGACTCGGGAATCGCAGAGAAATTGCCCTTTTCTCTCCGCTTTTGCGGGCCGAAGAGGTCCAGAATTGCGCCGAGCTTTCGAGGTATCCGAACCCGGAAATGCATCGCCCTGCCATGGAAGGCGGCGGCGATGGTTGCCCGCCGATTCGTCCTGGTCTAGATTCGGCGGCCCGAATGAAGCCAAAGGACCGTCAACGCCCCCTGCGCGTCGGGTTGATCTCGCTGGGGTGCGCCAAAAACCTGGTGGACGCCGAGGTGATGCTCGGCACCCTGTTGCAGGACGGGATCGAGATCATCAACGATCCGGCCCGCGCCGATGCCCTCATCATCAACACCTGTTCCTTCATCGACGCGGCGCAGGAGGAGAGCGTGGACACGATCCTGGAGTCGGCGGCGTTTCGCGAGGCGCACCGGCACGGGCAGGCGCTGATCGTGGCGGGGTGTCTGTCCCAGCGGTTTCGCACGCAGTTGCGCGAGTTGTTGCCGGAGGTGGACGCGTTCATGGGGGTGGACGAGGTGCCGCGGGTGACGGAGATTGTGCACCAGGCGCTGGCCCACCGGGCAGCCCGGCTCGACGCGCGCCCCACGGCCCCCGCGCGGGGTCGGGCCCGGGCCGTGCAAGAGGCCCTGGCACGTGCAGTGGCCTCACAGGCACCAGCCGGGGATCGCGCCGGGGCTGCGAATGCTTCGGCATCTTCTGTGCCGCCCCCGGCGCCGGTCGCCGTTCAACCCCGACCCCAGTACATCCCGGATTACGCCACGCCGCGGTTTCGTCTGACGCCTTCCCACTACGCCTACGTCAAGATCGCCGAGGGCTGCAATCATCCGTGCAGTTTCTGCATCATCCCGCAAATGCGCGGCAGCCACCGGAGCCGGCCCATGGACGACATCCTCCACGAGGTGCGCGCGCTGCTCCGCCAGGGGGTGCGGGAGATCAATCTCATTTCCCAGGACTCGACCTACTACGGATTGGATCTGCGACCCCGGCGGACGGGGGCGATTGCCGCGCCCGACCGGTTCCGTGCCGCGGTGCGCGAGCTCCCGCCCGAGGTGCCAACCCTGGCCCGCTTGCTGCGCGCGCTCAACGATCTGCCCGGCGATTTCTGGATCCGCGTGCTCTACACCCATCCGGCGCACTGGACCGACGAACTCATTCGCACCATCGCGGAATGTCCCAAGGTGGCCCGCTACGTGGATATTCCCCTGCAGCACATCCACGACAACATGCTGGAACGCATGCGACGGGAGACCTCGCGCGCCTACATCGAGGATCTGTTGAATCGCATCCGTGCGGGGATTCCCGGCATTGCGTTGCGCACGACCTTCATCGTGGGTTTCCCCGGCGAAACCGACGCGTGCTTCGAAACGCTGTTGGAGTTCATGCGGCGGGTGCGGTTCGAACGTCTCGGGGTCTTCCTCTATTCGCAAGAGGAGGGCACACGGGCCGCGCGCATGAGTCAGCAGGTGCCGGCCGAGGTGAAGGAACGCCGTCGACAGCAGGCCATGGCGTTGCAACGGCAGATCTGTCGCGAACACAACGCCGCGCTGGTGGGACGCACGCTGCGGGTGTTGGTGGAGGGCGAAGTGCGGGCACGGGGGCCGGTGCCGGCAGAGGTGCGCTCCTGGGAACACGGATTGGTGCGGGCCGGGGCCAACGGGACCTCGCTGGTGCCGGGTCGGTGGATGGTGGCCCGCAGCGAAGCGGATGCACCCGAAATCGACGGCCGGGTGTACATTCGAGGCACGCTGCCGGTGGGAGAGTTCGCCACCGTGAAAGTGGTCGGGCACACGGATTACGATCTGATCGCCCAGCCGGCGTGATCCCGGTCTGCAGAGCCAGCAAATCCCACCGGGGTCTCTCTCGCATTCACGGATTCCGCGGAAGGTGCGAGAGCGCCGGAACCTTTCCCGAGGGAACCGTGCCTGCATCGCCTGACTGCGCTTCCTGCCTGTTCGCCGGGGAACCACGCCCGTGAATGGCTGCCTGTGGCGAAAGCTCGGCCATGTGTTCGGTGAGATCGGTGGACCTCTGCAGTCGCATCCGGGTGGCTCCCCGTGATGGGCCCGACCCGATCATGACCGGGTTCGGGGCGGACCGAATTCGCCGTCGCCACTTCCCTTCGCAGGGCGTGGCCGGGCGCACGGCCCGAGTGGCGAGGGCCCCGGGCAAAAATGCCCGTTGATTTTTTGGGAGGGGCTGTGCATATATAAGGGCGTGAGTCGGGGCGTAGCGTAGCCTGGCTAGCGCGCTTGTTTCGGGTACAAGAGGTCGTGAGTTCAAATCTCACCGCCCCGACCACTTCTTTTTTCCCGCGTTTCGGCCGCGCTCGGGAAAGACCCCGTGTTTGCCCTTCGCTCCTCTTGCGCCTTCCGGAGGAAGCGACCGACCCGGGGACCAGGGGAGCGACGGTCGGTGGAATCCGGGCCGGAACCGCGGATGTTTGGACCCTGCCGGATGCTGCGGTCTCGAACGTGCCTCGGTGCGGGGTTTCCCTCCGTGCGGCTCGGGCCGGGATCGGCCCGACTGCACTGTTTCTGGTGTGTTTCCGGTTGTTGGACGCCCTCCGACAAACAGGCGGAATCGCGGGCATCGCGGGCACCGGAAAGCCGCAGAAAAGGGGGCATGTCCCCGGCTCGCAGGAATTCGGGGCTCAAACACGGAAATGCACCCGCCGCGGTTGACCGATCGCACGGGCCCGGCCCATTCAGACGCCGAGTGCGCCTTCCCTCCGCCAGCCTCTGGCAACGCCCTGGCACCATGGCGCGCCGAAGGCGCGTGCCATTCGCTAGCCCGGGCCAACGCCCCGGGAACTCGGGTGCCCCCGAACCCGCCGCGCCCTGAAAGGGCGCAACTCCGCGATCCCAATCGCGACGGGCGGGCAGGTGACCGTGCCGAGTCCTGCCCCTTCAGGGCACGATGCATTGCGGCGATCCAATTCCCCAGGGCGTTGCCCTGGGCTGATGAATTCCCGCCCCTTTGGGGCGGACGTGCAACGCGCCGAAGGTGCAACCGTTTGGGGCATCCTCGTTGCGCAACGCGGGCGCCGGGCCGGTGGATTGCCCACGCCCCGATGCAAAAGCCCGCACTTGACGCGGCGCAGAAGCGAAGCATCTTACCCGTTCCTCCGCACGCCAGGCGGTCCGGCCGGATCGGGAGCCGCCTGTTTTGGGGCGGGCTGCCCGGCGACCGGACGCCCGCCGCGAACCGGGGAGGAGACCGCGAATCGAATGCAGCACATACGCAACATCGCCATTATCGCCCACGTGGATCACGGCAAGACCACGTTGGTGGATTGCCTGTTGAAACAGTCGGGAACGTTCCGGCCCAACGAGGCCAAGGCCGCCGAGGAGCGGATCATGGACTCGCTGGACCTGGAACGGGAAAAGGGCATCACCATCCGCGCCAAGAACGCCGCCTTCCGCTACCGGGATTATCGCATCAACATCGTGGACACGCCCGGCCACGCCGACTTCGGCGGCGAGGTGGAACGCATCATGAACATGATCGACGGCGTGTTGCTGGTGGTGGATGCGGCCGAGGGACCGCAGGCCCAAACGCGGTTCGTACTGCGAAAGGCCCTGGAAGCGGGCGCCAAACCGATCGTCGTCATCAACAAGATCGACCGCGAAAACGCCCGTCCACAAGCGGTGCTGGATCAGGTGTTCGATCTGTTCCTCTCGTTGAACGCCACGGACGAGCAGCTGGATTTTCCCTACCTGTTCTGCTCGGCCAAGGGCGGTTATGCAAAGCTGCATCTGGACGATCCGAGCCAGACGATGGAACCGCTGTTCGAGGCCATCGTCCGGCACATCCCGCCCCCGCGGGCCCGGGCCAGCGACGGGTTCCAGCTCCTGGTGGCCAACCTGGATTATTCCGACTACCTGGGCCGGATCGCGCTGGGCAAGATCATGGCCGGTCGCATCCGCGTCGGCGAGCCGGCGGTCTGCCTGCACGGCGACGGCCGCGTCACCCAGGGCAAGGTGACCGCGCTGTTCCACTTCGAAGGGCTGAAGCAGGTGCAGATCGAGGAGGCCCCCGCCGGCGACATCGTCGGGGTGTGCGGATTCGAGGACGTGGCAATCGGGGAAACCCTGGCGGACAAGCCGGAGCGGGGCGCTCTCCCGTACATCCCGGTGGATCCTCCGACGATTCAGATGGATTTCGCCGTCAATGACGGCCCGCTGGCCGGGCAGGACGGCAAGCTGGTGACGGCCCGGCACATTTGGGAGCGCTTGCAGCGCGAAGTCCGCACCAACGTCGCCCTGCGCGTGGAGGCCACGGACGATCCCAAGGTCTTCCGCGTCAGCGGCCGCGGCGAAATGCAGATTGCCATCCTCGTCGAGCAGATGCGCCGCGAAGGCTACGAGGTGCTGGTTTCCCGGCCCGAAGTGCTCTGGAAGAAGGACGCGCAGGGCAATCTGCTGGAGCCCATCGAGAAGCTCTTCCTGGAAATCCCGCAAGAATGCATGGGAGCGGTCCTGGAAAACCTGGCCTGGCGGAAGGCCGAGATTCAGCATTTGACGCCCCACGGAGAACAGGTGTCCATCGAGGCCCTCATTCCCATGCGCGGGCTCATCGGATTCGAAACGGATCTGGTCAACATCACCCGCGGTCTGGGCGTCATGAGTCACATGTTCCACGAGTACGGTCCGGACCGCGGAGAAATCCCGGCGCGGCGCAACGGCTCCCTGGTGAGCATCGAAGACGGCGTGGCCACCGCCTACGCCCTGGACGCCTTGCAGGAGCGGGGTCGGCTCATGATCGAGCCCGGAGACCGCGTGTACAAGGGCATGATCGTCGGGGAGAACTCACGGGAGCAGGACATCCCGGTGAACCCCTGCAAAACGAAACACCTGACCAACATCCGATCGCAGGGCGAGGGCAAGGGCATCCAGTTGAGCCCGCCGCTGAAGCTGACCCTCGAACGGGCCCTCGAATACATCGGGCCGGACGAGTACGTGGAGGCGACGCCCAACCACCTGCGGCTGCGCAAAAAAATCCTGGACGAAACGCAGCGCAAACGCGCGGCCCAGCAACGGGTGGTCCGACTCCTCTCGGAATGAGTCACACAGCGGGCGTCATTCTGCTCCGCAAGAGACGGTCCGGCGCCGGGCACGTCGGCCCCCTCCCGGCGCGGGCCCCTTTGCGCGGATCCGGCCCGGCCGGTCCAGGCGGGTGTCACCGTGTGGACGGATCCCGGGCCCTGCCGACCGGCGCGGCCCGCGCTCGCCGGTGGGATCGAGCGGGAGCCACACAGAACCGGAAAACACCCGTCCACAGGGCCTTGCTTTGCCGAGCCCGAATACCGGCGCGTCACCCGGGGCCTGGGCGGATGCACAGGCGACGGACGAACGCGCCCCTCACACCAGCTTCTCCGGATTGAGCCCCTGCAGGTCCTTCGGCACGAATCGGCCGTCCTTGCGGATCAATTCCCCATCGAACCACACCTCGCCGCCGCCCCATTCCGGCCGTTGGATCAGCACCATGTCCCAGTGCACGGCGCTGCGGTTGCCGTTGTCGCAATCCTCGTACGCCTGGCCCGGGGTCAGATGCAGCGACCCGGCAATCTTCTCGTCGAAGAGGATGTCGCACATCGGCTGCAGGATGTGCGGGTTGAACCCGAGCGAGAACTCGCCCGTGTAGCGCGCGCCGGGATCGGTATCGAGGATTTCGTTCAGACGTTGCGTGTTGCTGGAGGTGGCCTCGACGATGCGACCGTTGCGGAACACCAAGCGGACGTTCTCGAATTTGGTCCCCGCGTACAGGGTCGGCGTGTTGAACTGGATCACCCCGTTGACCGAGTCGCGTACGGGACAGGAGAACACCTCGCCATCCGGGATGTTGCGCAGGCCGTTGCACATCTGGGCGCCGATGCCCTTGATGCTGAAGGTGAGGTCGGTGCCGGGCCCCTTGATGCGGACGCGATCGGCCCGTTTCATGCGTTTCCAGAGTGGGACCATGGCCCGGGCCATCTTCCGATAGTCCATGGTGCAGACGCGGAAGTAGAAATCCTCGAAAGCCTCGGTGCTCATGCCGGCGCTCTGGGCCATGCTGGGGGTGGGCCAGCGCAGCACGCACCACCGGGTTTTGTTGACGCGCCAGTCGAGCACCGGTCGGGTGGTGCGCGAGAACAGGGCCAGGCGATCGGACGGCACGTCACTGTTCTCGTTCATGTTGTCGGTGCCGCGAATGGCGATGTAGGCGCGCATTTTCTTGATGCGGGCCAGTTCCAGGTCCCGCACCAGCGCCGCGTGGCGGGCATCCGTCTCGCGCAGCACCTCGCGCGTGACCCGGCTGTGTCGCGTCTCCACGATCGGAATGCCGCCGGCTTTGCGCACGGCGCGCATCAGGGTGATGGTCATCTCGTCCGGGACATCCGTCACATCCAGCAGGACGGGATCGCCACGACGGACGCTCACCGAGTAGTTGACGAGCAACTCGGCCAGTTGGGTGTAGCGCGGATCATGCATAAAACCGGAACGTCGAGGACTCGTGGCCCCGCCGGGCATGCAGGGGCCGTCGGCTCTCCCCGTGGGCGGAGTGCCCCGCGCAAGAAAACTCCGCCCTCGACACTCTGGCAAACCGGAAGTTCATGAGCCGGGAGGCGAGTTGGTGGCCGGGCCGGGATTTTGGGGCGGGCTGCCGGACAGCGACGGCGGGAGGTCCGTGGGCGCATACCGTCGCACACCCCCGACCACCACGACACGGCCGGCGTTGTCGAAACTCAACCGGGGCCGACTGCCCGGGACGATCTCCCAGGTCTGGCGCACGGCAATCTCGCCGTCCGGTCGGATCACGTAGTACGCACACGTGGTCCGCCCGTTTTGAAACAGCAGATGCAGATTGCTGTCCCCGTCCAGTTGGGGTTGCGGATTCGCAAAGGACACGATCGGCCCCAGGGGCAGCACGCGGAGGATCTGCGTTTCCGAGGGATCGGTGATCCGCAGGTAAAGTCGGAGGTTCCGCTTGAGGTAGTTGGCCTCTTGCAGGATGTACTTCCGCATGACCGGGGGCGCGCCGGGCTCGGCCGCGGGCACGCCGAACTCCCGCTCCCACAGGCGCGCGCCGGTGATGATGTCGAACCCGACCGGCGGACTGACGAACTCCCGGTCCCAGGCGGCGATCCGGACCGTGGCCTGCATCCGGTAACGCCCCTGCCGGGTCAACTCGAAGTACGGCGCCACGTCGAGGCGCCGGGTCGCCCGCTGCGACGACTCCAGCGTGAACGGCCCATACACGGGCAGCTCCCCCAATTGCCGCACCACGCGGTTGCCCTGACCCTCGATCGAAATGCCCAACCAATCGTTGTCCTCGCCCAACCGCAGCGGTTGCCCGGAAAGATTGGTGATCCGCACCGCAACGGGTAGGGGTTCGCCCGGCAAGAACTGCTGTTGGTCCAGTTCGATCTCCACCGAGATCTGGCCGGCTGCCGACCCAACCATCGCCGCCAGAAGGCCCAGGCCCCATCGGAGCGACCACCACCGCCGCGGAGCCCCCGGCCCCGGGGTCGGATGCGCCGCATGCCCGCGACCCCGGCGATGTGCCGGGCTCGCCGAGCGGCGGGTGGGGAACCTGCCTTGGTCAACCATGCCCCCCACTCTAGTGCCCACTGCCGGGCTGACAAGGGACAAATGCGGGCGCCCGCCGCCTCCCGCGACCGTAGCCGCCGCCGTGAGGCGGCGGACCAAACCATCTTGCGTAGCCGCCGTCGTCAGACGGCGGACAAACTGGCTTGCCCCCGCACCCAGGCGATCCACCACGAGCTGCTCTGCATGCTTTCACCGGCGCCTTGGGTGGGGATCGATTATCCGCCGGCTTCCGCCGGCGGCTACGAGAAATGGTAGCCGCCGCCGTGAGGCGGCGGACCAAGACCATCTTCCGTAGCCGCCGTCGTCAGACGGCGGACAAAACCAGTAGCCACCGCGGCCGGCGGTGGACCATGGAGCAATCCGCCGATTCTCATCGGCGGCTACTGAGTTGGGTTCCGCCGACTTCCGCCGGCGGCTACCGCACAACTTTCCTCTTCCGACCTCCTTTTGGGGCCGGTAGGATCGGCCCGTGGCCTTCACGCCCAAAGGGAAGTTGCCTAAACTGGACCGGCAGCGTTACCGAGGGCACGCCGTGGTCTTTTGGACGCTGACCCTGCAAGATCGCGCGCAAGGATGGCTCACGCCCCGGTTTCATCTGGTGTTTCGGGAGATGTTACTGCACACCGCAGCCCGCTACGCGGTTTGGTGTCCGGCCTACTGCCTGATGCCGGACCATCTGCATGTGATCTGGATGGGGCTGCGGCTTCACAGCGATCAGCTCAACGCCATGAGGTTCTTGCGCCGGCACTTGGATCCGGCTCTGGGGGAGGGTCGGCGTTGGCAGCATCAGGCCCATGATCACGTGCTCCGGGAAGAGGAACGCGAGAGGGACGCGTTTGCCAGGACGTGTTTTTACATTTTGGAAAACCCGGTTCGGGCCGGGTTGGTCTCGTCGGCTGGGGAGTGGCCGTACAGTGGAGCGGTGGTGCCGGGATATCCGTGGTTGCATCCGTTGGGGCAGGGGTATTGGGAGCGGTTCTGGAAGCTGTATGCGGCAATGCGCCAGGCGGAGCCGCCACCGCCCGCCCTGCCGGTGTTGAGGGAGTCCCCCACCTCGTAGCCGCCGCCGTCAGGCGGCGGACCAAGACCATCTTCCGTAGCCGCCGCCGTGAGGCGGCGGCTCATGCGGCAAGGAATCTTGGTTGGGCGCACCATCCTTCGGCCACTCATGGGATCCGGGGAGTCTGCTCCCACGGGCGCCCTGCCACCTGAAAGGCGCCCTGCGCCTCGTTCAGGTGAAAATGATCTGCGCGCCGGCGGAGCGCTCGTAAAACTCGCCCACCGTCAGCACCTTCTCCACCTGCGGACAAAAGTCCTCGGGTCGAAGATGGAACATCTCCACCGTGGCCTTGCAGGCGAAGATGTGCCCGCCGGCTTCGTGAATCATCTGCAGGAATTCCGACACGGGCGGGATGTCGAGTTTTTCCATCTCCTTCTTCATCATGGCGGTGGCGAGGGCGGACATGCCGGGCAGGGCCCCCAACAGCGTGGGCAGCGGGACACCCTTGGCGTGCGGCACGCGCAGGGCCGGGTTGCCCACGGTGGCAATGCGCAGCTTGTCCTGAAAGCCTTTGAGCACCGCGTACAGCCCGAAGAAGGTGAAGAACAGATCCGCTTCGATGCCCTCCATCCGGGCGCCGTTGGCCAGGATGAGACCCGGATACACTCCGTCGAGCGTACCGCGGGAGACAATGATCGAGACCTTGCGGGGACGGTCCGGAGTCGAGTTCATAACGCCTCACATGGATTGCGGGGTTCCGCCACGGGGTTCAGACGCAACTGGTCGGTTTGGGCAAACCGGCGATGCGGGCGGCCTTCTTGATGGGGCCGTCCGGGAACAGCGTGTAAAGGTCTTTGGTGGCAAAGCCGCCGACCTTGTTGAGGCGACGCATTCCGGGCACGGTGCCGCGTTCCTGGAAGTCGCGTCGCATGAACTCCAGGACCTTCCAATGCGCGTCGGTCAGCTCCAGGCCCAGGTCGCGCGCCAGGGCCCGGGCGATGTCCGGATTCCATTGCGAGGGGTTGGTCAGGTACCCCTCCTCGTCCACGGTGACGGTGTGACCAGCGATGGTTGTCTCGGGCATAAGCGGGTGTCTCTTGCAGGTTGGTGTTGAGCGGGTTCAGCCGGCCATTTCCGGTTTGAGTGCGCCGGCGGGGATTTGTTTGCCCGCCAGCGACATTTGGTGATGCACAAACGGGATCGGCCGGCCCGGCAGCAACAGGTGCCAGTACATCCACAGGAAGGCCATCTTGCCCCAGTGATTCAGTCGGGATTCGCCCAGCAGCCGCAGCGGACCGAGGTACGGCAGCGGGAATCGGCCGGGCACGGGCTCCAGGTTGTAATTGAAGTCCAGCAGGATGGCCTTGTGAAAGCCGGTCTCGACGAAGCAGTTGGCGTGGCCGTCGAAGCGGGCGGGCAAGGGTTGATGGCGCGTGAAGGCCAGCAGGTTCTCCGTCAGCACCTCGGCTTCGAAATGGGCCACGGAACCGGCTTTGGAAGTGGGCAGGTCGGTGGCGTCGCCGAGCACGAAGATGTTGTCGTGGCCCCGCGCCTGCAGCGTGTGCCGGTCCGTGGGCACAAAGTTCATCTCGTCGCCGAGTCCGGACCGCTCGATGACCTCGGCCCCGAAATTCGGGGGCACGGTCACCAGCAGGTCGTAGGGCACTTCGCGGTCGTCCCAGGCGACCAGCCGATGGCGTTCGTTGTCCACGCGGGCCACGGCAAAGTCGGTGACCACCTGGATGCGTTTGCGTTCGAGCAAATCGCCCAGCACCCGCGAGGCGACGGGCTTCGTGAAGGCACCGGACAACGGCGTCACGTACACCAGCTCGGTGCGATCGCGCAGCCCCTGCGTTTGCAGCCACCAGTCCGCCAGAAAGACGAACTCCAGCGGCGCCACCGGGCATTTGATGGGCATTTCGCTGACATGCACGACGAGACGGCCACCCCGCCACTGGCGCAGGTGCTCCGTCAACCGACGCGCTCCATCGAAAGTGTAAAACTCGAAAACGCGTCGGCCCCAGTCATCGCCGAGCATGCCCTCGACCTGCCCGGGGACGGGATGGGTGCCCGTGGCGACGATGAGAACGTCGTAGGGCAGAATGCGTCCGTCGCCCAACACCACGCGATTGTTCTCGGGTTCGATGCGTTCCGCACGGGCCTCGACATACTCCACCCCGGACGGCATGAACCGGCGTTTGGGTCGGATGATGTCTTCCGGCTCGTAGATGCCGAAGGGCAGAAAGAGGAAGCCGGGCTGGTAAAAGTGCGTGGGATGCTCGTCCACGACACGAATCCGCCACTGGACCGGGTCCAATCGGCGTCGCATCCGATTGGCCATGATCGTTCCAGCGGTGCCTGCACCCAGGATCAGTAGCTCTTTCATACGTCCACCCGAACCGACCCGGCAGGGTGGGAAAGGTTACAAAGCGGCGAACGCCAGGCTGAAACGGGGCCCCTTCAAGATCCGCTTCGGACCCGACCGCAGCCGCGTGCCGCGCCCGGCCGGGCGGGGGGCAACGCAAAAGGCAGCTTGGGTTTGCTCGCCTGCCGTGACGGCGGCTTCCCGTTTGCAGAAGAGGTGGGAAGAGACCGCCCCGAGGACCACGCACAGCCGCCCGAGAAAAAGCCCCCAGAGCCCGCAGAACACGCGGAAGAGAAAAGCCCACAGATCACGCAGAACACGCAGAATCTACCAAGTAACCGCCGACGGAAGTCGGCGAAACCCAACCCGCCAGCCGCCGATGAGAGTCGGCGGATTGCCCCGTGGTCCACCGCGTTCCCGCGGTGGCTACCATTTCGACCCCGTAGCCGCCGGCGGAAGCCGGCGGAATCCAATCCCGTAGCCGCCGATGGAAATCGGCGGACCTGGAAAAAGTATGGTAGCCACCGACGGGAGTCGGTGGACCGACTGGTGAACCACTGCGTTCCTTTACGAGACACCCGGGGAGCAGTCAGGCATTTCTCGGATCCCGGGTCGGCCGCATGAGGAAAGGCGGCAGACGGGCCGCTCCTCGGTGACTGGCCTCCTCATGATCCGCCGCCTTACGGCGGCGGCTACTATTCTCGTAGCCCCCGATGGAAATCAGCGGACCTGGAAAAAGTATGGTAGCCACCGACGGAAGTCGGTGGACCGACTCGTGAATCACCGCCCCGTTACGAGATGCCCACGGAGCAGTCAGGCATTTCTCGGATCCCGGGTCGGCCGCATGAGGAAAGGCGGTAGATGGACCGCTCCTCGGTGACTGGCCTTCTCATGATCCGCCGCCTTACGGCGGCGGCTACTATTCTCGTGGCCCCCGATGGAAATCGGCGGATCACCCCATGGTCCGCGGCGTTCCCGTGGTGGCTACCAGATCCGCTACTTCGGAGCCGCTGACCGAATTTGGTGGGCAGCTCGAGATCCATCCCCTTACCGCAGGCGCCGCCCGGTTGGGCAATGGCCGGCCGGAATCAAGGATTTTGTCCGCCGCCTCACGGCGGCGGCTACCCAATCTGACCCCCGTAGCCGCCGATGGAAATCGGCGGACCTGGAAAAAGCATGGTAGCCAGCGACGGAAGCCGGTGGGACAAGCCGCAAACTCGTGCCCGGCTGCGGTGACTGCCCTCGAGGACGGAACTCGAAATTCGGAGTTTCCAGTCCGCCGCCTCACGGCGGCGGCTACTGGAATAGATTCTCAACCTGCCGGATAGCGGGCTTTCCACGACTCGACGTCGGAAGAGCGGCCGGGTTTGGAGAATTTCTCGGGCTGACCGATCTCGCCCCGCGGGGTCCGATTCAGCTGAAACACCGGCGCGGCACTTCGTTTATGTGCGCCGGGGGTTGGTTTCCGTGCTTTTCCCCATCCGGCAGCATTCGTAGGCTGACCACGCAACGGGTCCAAGTGACGCAAGCCAACGTTCCGGGGAATGAATCAGCACCTGGGGACAATACCCGCAGCCGAGCAGGTCCGGCGCCGTAACTGGCGCCGGTGGCAATGGGCCCTCGTGGGACTCGGGCTGGTGGGCCTTCTCATCGCCGGACTGCGGCCCGAAGCCGCGCCCGTGGAGATCGCCGAGGTCACACGCGGCCCGCTGGAGGTCACCGTGCGGGAGGAAGGCAAGACCCGGGTGCGACATCGGTATGTGATCACCGCCCCGGTAGCCGGGCACCTCCGGCGCATCGAGCTCAAGGCCGGGGACCCGATCCGGGCCGGGGAAACGGTTCTGGCGGTGTTGGATCCGGTGCCCGCGGCGTTGCTGGATCCGCGCTCGCGGGCGCTGGCGGAGGCGCGGCGAGAAGCGGCGCACTCGGAACTGCTACGTGCGCAGGCCGCCCTGGAGTGGGCCCAAAAAGAACGCGCGCGGGTCGAAGCCCTGTTCGCCTCCGGTTCGGCCACGCCCCAGGAACGTGACACGGCCCGGTGGCGAGAGACGGACGCGGCGCAACAAGTGGCCGTGGCCGAGAGCCGATTGCGCATGGCCGAGGCGGAGCTTTCGCTGTTTCCGGCGCCCGGTGCGGAGAGCGGGGAAGGGGATGCACCGGTGGCATTGCGGGCCCCGGTGACCGGGTGCGTGCTCCGGGTGTTCGAGGAAAGTGCCCGCCCGGTGGCCGCCGGAACGCCCTTGCTCGAGGTGGGCGACCCCACGGATCTGGAGGTGGTCATCGAGATGTTATCCCGTGAGGCAGCCGCCGTGGAACCCGGGATGCCCGTGCGGCTGGAACAATGGGGCGGTTCCCATCCTCTGGAGGCGCGCGTGCGCCGGGTGGAACCCTCCGCCTTCACCAAGATCTCCGCCCTGGGAGTGGAGGAGCAACGCGTGCGCGTGATCGCCGACCTGGTGACGCCGCCGGAGGAGCGGCGCGGCTTGGGCGATCAGTTTCGCGTGGAAGCGGTGGTGGTCGTCTGGGCAGGGGCGGACGTGCTCAAGGTCCCCTTGGGTGCATTGTTCCGACGCGGCGCGGATTGGGCGGCGTTCGTGTTGGAAGGAGGGCGTGCCTGCCTGCGCCGCCTTCAAGTGGGCCACCGGAACGAACGGGAGGCGGAGATTCTGGGCGGCTTGAACGAAGGGGAACGAGTGATTCTGTACCCCGGCGAACGGATCCGGGAGGGACAACGAGTGCGCCCGGTTCAGATCGGTCCCTGAACGTCACCGCCGCCGGGCCGCGGCGGCTGGACCGCCTGTTGCCAACCGTAGAGAGCTGCTTCCAAGACTTCGGCCAGTCGCCGTGCCGCCGCGCGGGCGCGGGCCTGCAGCCGGAGCAGCCCCGCCCAGCAGCCGGGTCGCATCCACGCCTCCCGAACCAGGCGCCCGCGGTCCAGGGTACCGTCGCTGCGCACGTACCTCTGGAAGTCCAATGGCAGATCTTCTTGTGCGGTGTCGGAAATCGCCCGGACTGCGGCGCAGGGGATGCCGAGGTTCTGACACAGGGCTTGAATCGGGCCGGATTCCATCTCCACCGCGTCGGCGTGCGTGACCTGGAAGAGGGCGGCCTTTTCGGAGGCGGTGCGCAACACGTGTTCTGCCGCGCAGAAACGGCCCGGTCGGGCGCCCGAAGCATGGAAACGCCGCGCCCAGAAGGGATCGGCGGACGCGAACAGCACCGTGCCGGCCGGCCAGCGCGGATCGAGACCGCCGGCCAGGCCGCAGCTCAGCACGCAGGCCGGACGCTGCCGGGCCAGTCTGGATTGAATCGAGCGCCGGGCTGCTTCCGGGCCGATCCCGGTGAGGACGATCTCCACGCCCGGCAATCGCCCGAGCCGGGCGCGCAGGGGACGGGCTTCCTCGGGCAGGGCGAAGCACACCCACACCCAGGGGGCCGCAGAGCTCGAAATGGAGGGCGATGGTTCGGACATGGGGCAGGGCGGAAACAGCGAACGCACTCCGGAGCCACGCAGGCGAGGTCGGGACGCGGCGCCGCGCGGAGGCCGTTTACTTGATTCCGGCGAGCCGTTCGCGCCAGATCCGGTACAGCTCCACCGTGGCTCGCACGTCGCGCAAACAGTACTCGGCCACTTCCCGTGACCGCCCCTCGGCCAGCAGCGCGCCCACGTCGCGTCCCGTGACCCCGTGCGCCTTGGGCGAATCGATGCCGAAGGCCTTGCAATAAAAGTCAAGATTGAACCGACGGGCCGCGCCTTCGCGCCCGCTGACCCCGTAGAACGTCAGTTGCTCGGCCAGGTCGCAGTGCGGCGTGGTGGCGAAGCGGTAGCCGAGCCAGTCCTTGCGGCTGATGGGCACGTTCAGCAGGGCCGACCGCAGATAGAGAAACGGCACATCGAACGTGCGCCCGTTGAACGTCACCACCTCCTCGTAATGCCGCGCCACATCCCAAAAGGCCGTCAGCAACTCCACCTCGTCCATGCAGGGCACGAACTCGACCGGCCCGGCCTCGGCCTCCTCCTCGTAGTCCTCGGCCAGGAACAGGACCTGGCCTCGCAGGCTCTCGGCATTGAGCATGGCGATGCAGACCACCTGCGCCGTCAAGGGCCACAAGCTCATCTGCTGCTGGATCTCGGCCCGACGCGTCTGACGGGCGACCTCGTCGGGAAGACGTTCCGCCTCGCGGAAGAGAAACTCGCGCTGGGCTTCGTCGAACTGCTCCAGGGGCAATGCGGAAGTTTCAATGTCGAAGACCAGACAGGCCATGCCTCGACCGACCAAACGAAAACCAGGATGGGAGACCGGCGGCCACGGCCGCACGGCCTACCATCCTGGTATGGGTCAGGGGTTACTTCTTCTTGGCTGCTTTCTTCTTGGCGGCTTTCTTCTTCGCTGCCATGTCGGTTCTCACCTCCATTCCACACAGGGTTGACGGTTCAGCAGTGTGAGGACGGGAAAAGCCGTGGGGAGGATGGGAAGCTGCGCCGCGACGTTGTTTGCGTGATTGCCATCGCTGTCCACGGCCGCTTGTAAACAGAAATGTGGAAGGTTGGCAAATGTTTTTTGCGCGGCGACGCAAAAATCGTGCGTCACCGCGCGTGGCCGCGAAGATCAGGCGCCGAATTTGTCGAACATGCGCGCGTGCGCCTGCATCAAGCGCAAGAGGAACCGCGCTTCGAAGAGGCCGAGCGAGCCGTGGTTGGCGTCGTGCTCGGTGAAGCGCGCACGTTTGTCGGTGCCGCTGTAGCGGGAATGCAAGAGCACCGGCTGCGGATGCCATGAATGTCCCCGGACCACGCACGGGGTGGAATGATCCCCGGTGATGGCCAGCACGTCCGGTTTCTTTTGCAGCAGCACCGGCAGCGCGGCGTCCAGTTCCTCGATGGCGCGTTTCTTGGCCTCGAAATTGCCGTCCTCGCCCGCCTTGTCCGTGGCCTTGTGGTGGATGAAGAAGAAGTCGTAGCGATCGTATTCGGCCAGGTAGCGTTCGAATTGCTCGCGCACGGTTTGCGGGCCCTCCAGTTTCGTCATGCCCACGAGTTGGGCCAGACCCTTGTACATGGGGTAGACGGCCAGGGCGGCGGCGCGGAGCCGGTAGCGTTCCTCGAACCGCGGAATGTGGGGTTGATGGGCGATGCCGCGCATGAGAAAGCCGTTGGCGGGCTTCTCCCCGGCCAGCAACGGCAGGGCCGCCTGATAGAATTCGGCCACCAGTTTGGCCATCTTCTGCTGGCGCGGGTTCTGCGGATCGCGCGGCTCCGCCCTGGGGATGGGCAGGCCTTCACGGTTGGGATCGGCGTCGGTCAGGGGACCCTCCAGATCGGGCCCGCGGAAAACGACCACGAACCGATGTTCCTTGCCGGGCCGGATGATGACGCGGGTGTCCCCGAGCTGCTGGATGCGCTCCTGGAGTCGGGCGCAGAGACGTTCGCAGGTCTCGGTGGGGATACGGCCGGCGCGGCGGTCGGTGACAATGCCCTTGTCGTCGAGCGTGGCGAAGTTGGCGCGGGCACAGACATCGCCCGGCTGCAGGTCCACGCCCAGCCCCAGCGCCTCGATGACGCCGCGGCCGACCTGGTACTCGATGGGATCGTACCCGAACAACGCCAGATGTCCCGGGCCGCTGCCGGGCGTGATGCCCGGCGCCACGGGGATCATCCGCCCCAGGGCCGATACCTGCGCCAACTGATCCAGATTCGGCGTCTGCGCCGCCTCCAAAGGCGTCAACCCGCCCTGCTCCGGTGTGGCCACATCCCCCACGCCGTCCAGCACCACCAGCACCAGTTTGGCCCCCGTGGAGATCGTCAGTTGCGAGTACAAATCGTCCAGTCTCATGGGTCTCCTTCCTTGCTGTTTGCGAATTCCTGCATCGTGCGGGCTTCCAGCGAACCGGCCCGCCGTTGCCGGCCATCTTGCCGGGGCGCTGACGAACCGGTCAAACGCAATCGCCGCGCAACCGACAAGGCCCGTGGTGAGGATCGCAGAGCCCCGACGGCAGCTTTGAAGCCTGGAGGTTGTTGCGAACGATCGCGAGGTCCTCGGACTCGAGGTATGCGCTGTGCCGTGGGCCGCAGGGCGTGCCCTTCAGTAGCCGCCGCCGTGAGGCGGCGGACAAGCTTCCCGATCCGGCTGGCCATCGGCCAACTTCGTAGCCACCGCGGGAACGTGGTGGACCGTGGGGCAATCCACCGATTCTCATCGGCGGCTACCGAGCAGAGCTCCGCCGACTTCCATCGGCGGCTACGGGCGGAGGTAGCCGCCGCCGTCAGGCGGCGGACAAGCTGGCTTGCCCCTGCACCCAGGCGATCCATCACGAGCTGCTCTGCGGGCTTTCACCGGCGCCTTGGGTGGGATCGATTATCCGCCGACTTCCGCGGGCGGCTACAGGAGAGACTATCCACCGACTCCCGTCGGTGGCTACGGGCGGAGGTAGCCGCCGCCGTCAGGCGGCGGACAAGTTCCCTGATTCCGGCTGGCCATCGGCCAACCGGGCGGCGCCTGCGGTAAGGGGATGGATCTCGAGCTGCCCACCAAATTCGGTCGGCGGCTCCGAAGTAGCGGATCTGGTAGCCACCAGGGGAACGCGGCGGACAATGGGGTGATCCGCCGATTTCCATCGGCGGCTACCGGGTTGGATTCCGCCGACTTCCGTCGGCGGCTACGAGGTCGAAATGGTAGCCGCCGCCGGCAGGCGGCGGACAAGATCCCTGATTCCGTGTGGCCAGTACCCAACCGGGCGGCGCCTGCGGTAAGGGAATGGATCTCAAGCCGGCCCACCAAATTCGGTCAGCGGCTACGGAGTGATGGATCTGGTAGCCACCGCGGGAACGCGGTGGACCATGGGGGAATCCGCCGATTCCCATCGGCGGCTACCGGGTTGGGTTTCGCCGACTTCCATCGGCGGCTACCGGGATCGGCCCTTGGGGACGGTTTGTCGGCGACAACCGGCTTGTGCCTCTCTCTTTTCCGTCAGCGGCCGGCCCGGGCGTCGGCGATCCTCGGCGCCGGGCGGTCTCTGCGGCTCAGTGTGCCTCTCCTCCGCGTGTCCGGGTCGTTCTTCCTGACCGGCGCCCTTGGCAGAGCGGCCTCGGGAGGGGGTCCTCTGAGGTCCTTGGGGGCTGAGGGCGATGAGCTGTGCACGTGCGCGCGGGCGCAGGTCGTTGCGCGGCGCTTCTTGCAGGCTCGCGATTTTTGGTTGACCATCATCGCGGTTTTCTTTAATCCACCCCGGCCGTTTTCAAGACTTGGCAAGTGTCCGGGCCGAGGATTATGGTGGAGCGCTGACAAGGACTGGGCGTAATGCGAAGCGGAAAGTCATTCCTGGCGGTGGACTTCGGGGCCGGCACCCTGAAACTGGCGGAGTTCGAGGCCAGCGACTCCGGTGGGTTGCGCCTGAAGCAGTTCGGCTTCCGTCCTCTCGGCCTCCAGGGCTCCCAGGAATCCTCCCGTGAGCAGGTCAGTCTCAAGGCCCTTCAGGAAATCCTGGCGGAAAAGCAGATCAAGGCCCGTGACCTGAACGTCTGCGCCCCCGGCTTTCATGTCTTCTCGAAATTCGTGAAGCTTCCGCCGGTCGACACCGGCAAGGTCAGTCAGATCATCCAGTTCGAGGCACAGCAGAACGTGCCGTTCCCCCTGCAGGAGGTGGTGTGGGATTATCAGATCCTGGGCACCAACCCGGCGGGCGAACTGGAAGTGCTGCTGGTGGCGATCAAGTCGGACATCGTGGAAGGCCTGTTCCGCATCGCCGAGACCGCCGGGTTGAATTTGATGCTGACGGACGTTTCCCCGGCGGCCCTCTGCAACGCGTTCCGGTACAACTACGGCGATGTGGAGGAGTGCACGATGTTGTTGGACATCGGCGCCAAGACCAGCAACCTCCTGTTTTTCGAGAAGGGGAAGGTCTTTGCCCGGAGCATCAACCTGGGGGCCAACGCCATTACGCAGGATTTCGCCCAGGAATCGAAGCTGAAGTTCGACCAGGCCGAGCGGCTCAAGATTGCCGAGGGGTTTGTAAGCTTGGGCGGCGCCTACGAGGAGCCGGAGAATCCGCAGCAGGCGGCCATCGCCAAGATCGCGCGGCAGTTCATGACCCGGCTGCACATCCAAGTCAATCAGACCATTCAGTTCTACCGGGGCCAGCAGGGTGGGTCGGCGCCTCAACGACTGTATCTGGCGGGGGGCGCCTCCATCATGCCGTACACGGCGCAGTTTTTCGCCGAGAAACTCAACGTCCCGGTGGAGTACTTCAACCCGCTGCGGGCGGTGGAGATCGATCCCTCGATCAATCTGGAGGAACTGGCCAAGGTGGCCCATGCGATGGGCGAACTGGTGGGGTTGGGGCTGCGGAACGTGGTGCGGTGCCCGGTGGAGCTGAACCTGATGCCGCCCAGCACGTTGCGCTGGCAGAGTTTCAACCAGAAAAAGCCGTACTTCATCGCGTCGGTGTACAGCCTGGTGGTAATCGTGGCGGCGGTGGGCTTCCTGTTCTCGCGCCTGGCACGGGTCATGGAGGAGGACTTGAAGAAGGTCAGCGCCGACGTTCAGCCGCTGCAGGCCCGCGAACAACAGTTCAAACGCGCGTATGCCGAGCTGCGTCGGCTCCAGGAAGACACCGCGCAGATCAGCTCCTGGATGGAGCAGCGGTATTACTGGGCGGATGTGATGATGGAGTTGCGGCGCGTATTCATGACCGTGGAGGACAACACCAGGCGTCGCCTGGGCGTGGACACGGGGGTCTGGGTCGAGCGGTTTATCACGGCCAACCTGGCTTCGCGACAGCCCGCCTCGTTGGAAACCCCGGCGGAGGGTGATACCGGCGCGGCTGCCGCGCAGCAAACCACCACCGGCTGGAATCCGGAAATCGCCGAGTACTACCGGAAACGATACGGCATCACCATGCCGGGCGCACCCGCAGCGCCGACGACACCGGTGAATCCGGAGGCTCCTCCCATGCCGGCGGAGCCCGAAACGCCCCAGCCGGAGATGCCGGGAGCCGAAGGAACAACGGCTGCCTCGACCCAAAACACCAACGAAATCGCCACCGTGACCCTGTACTGCCGGGCGGTGGACCTGAGTCGGGTCTCGCCCTCGGCCAACACCGAACTGGCGATCGCCGTGTTGCAGGAGTTGCAAAAGAGTCCCCTGGTAAGCGCCGAGGGGACCCAGTTCGAAGGCACCATTCAGCCGGACGAACAGACCGGCACCTACACCTTTGGGATCAGTCTCAAGCTCAAGCGGCCCATGCGCATCTACTGAACTCCGCATGATGTCGACTCCCCATCGGTCCTCTTCTGTTTCGACCCGGCCCTCTTGCCGGAGTTTGGCCCCGCTTTTCGCCCGCCCGTAACATGGACTGGGTCAAACGCAATCTCTTTTTCATGATCAGCAGCGCGGTGGCGCTGGTGCTGCTGGGACTGGCGAGTTTCTACCTTTACTCGAGTCTGCGGCAGAAGAATCAGATCTTCGAACAACTGACCGCCCAATACCAGGAGCTGAACCGGCTGTACAACCTGGACCCGAATCCGGGTACGGAGCGGGTCAACAACATCCAGGCCGCCCGGAATCAACAGGCCCAGTTGCGCGAGTTTCTCCAGCGCACCTCCCGATACTTTGCCGCCCCGCCGCCCATCCCCCAGGTCACCGGGACCAACCGCGTCACCGCCGAACTGTTCACCCCGCAACTGTGGCGCACTTTGGACGAATTGCGCCGCACCGCCGAATCCGTGGGGGTCCAGTTGCCCGCCGAATACAGTTTCTCGTTCGAGGCGCAGAAAAACCTCATGCGCTTTGCCCCCGGGAGCCTCGATCGACTGGCCGTGCAGTTGGGCGAGGTCAAGGCCATCTGTGACATTCTGTTTGCCGCCAAGATCAACAGCCTAGATAACCTGCGTCGGGAACGGATTTCCACCGACGACTACAAGGGGCCGGCCTCCGATTACTTGGAACAACGCTCCGTAACGAACGACCTGGCGATTTTGACACCCTATGAAGTGACCTTCCGCTGCTTCAGCCCCGAACTGGCCGCCGTGCTCAACGGCTTCCACAGCTCGCCCTACTGCATCCTGGTCAAGGCGGTGGACGTGGAACCGGCGGGCCTGGGACCGCAGGTGGGGCCACCCGGCGAACTGCAAGATTTTTATCAGCAGCGGTACGGCCTGCCGCCGGGGGCGGGTTTGCCGGAGGCCGAAGCACCCCCGGTGACCCCGGCGTTTCCCCGTTATGCGCCGCCGCCTCCCACCGGCAGCGATCCCGCCTCGGTTTATGCACGTCGATACGGTATCCGGCCCGGCGGGGGAGGCGTCGATCCGTACGCGGCCCGGCGTTACGCACCGGAAGGCGGCGTGGGCCCCGGTGCCCCGGGCGCGGGCGGCATCCCGTATCGCCCATTGGGATCCGGACAGCCGGCGCTGACGCCACCGGCATTTCCTCCCGCCATGGGTGTGCCGGGAACCGTGCCCGGAACCGCTGGCGCAGGAACGATTCCGGCCGGGGGCGGAGCGGGACGCGGCGGCCCGCAGACTGTGTTGGATGAAAAGCCACTCCGGGTCACCATGCTGTTGCACGTGGTGAAACTTTTGCCCCGGGAGACCCGACGCTGATGGACTGGCTGAAAAAACATTACGAGAAGCTCATTTTGGGCGTGGTGCTGGTGGTGGCCATCGGCGCGGTGGCCGCAGTGCCCATCCTGATTTCGCAAACCCGGAGCGAACTGGAAAACCAGCGCAACAGCATCCTGCGTCGTCCCATCAAGCCCTTGCCGCCGCTGGACCTGACGCCTCACGAAGCGGTCATCCAGCGACTGGAAGCGCCGCTGAACGCCGATTTCGGCCGGCCCCATAATCTCTTCAACCCGGTCCAGTGGCAGCGCACTCCGGATGGCCGCCTGATCAAGCTCGAGAAAGGCACCGAAGTGGGTCCGGAGGCGGCCGTGCTCGTCAGCACAACACCGTTGTATCTGATTCTGACGCTGGATTCGATCGGCCCGGTTACGGACGGCGTGCCTTCCGGGTATCTCATCGGCATCGAGCGCCAGGCCGCACCCACGCCCGCGGCGCGTCGGAAACGTCAAACCTTTGTGCGCTTGAACGAGAAAAAGGAGGATCTGTTCACGCTGCGCGAAGTTCAGGGGCCTCCGGACAACCCGACGGCGTTAATCCTGGAACTCAGCGGGTCGGGCGAGCGCATCAGCCTCAGCAAGGAAGAGCCCTATCGTCGGGTTGAAGGATACCTGGCCGACATTCGCTACGATCCGGAGAAGCGCTCCTTCACCGGCCGGCGCGTGGGTGACACGCTCACCCTGGGGGGCGAGGCGTACAATATCGTTGCCATCACCGAAAACGAAGTTGTAGTTTCCCACCGCCTGACGGGGAAGAAGACCACCATCAGAAAGCGAACCGAAGGATGATCCCTGACAGAAAACCGCCAGTCGGTGGGCCGACGCTTTGAGGCAAGCCAGTTATGACTCACGTCCACATGACCCGATGCTGTTTTGCAATCCTGGTCGCGACGGTGGCCGGTGGCATGGCGCAGCCGGCTTCCGACCCCGCGGCGGTGGCCGCGCAGGAGGCTGTTTACCGCCAGGCCAACACCGTTCAGTTGCGCCAAAAGCTCGCCGAAGCAAAAAACGCAGAGGCCCGCAAGGACCTGGCCACCGCAGCACGCCTGTATGAAGACGCCTGGGCGCTGGTCCAGAGAATCGGGTCGGGCATCCCCGCGGAAACCGAGGAGACCGTGCAGGGCCTGACCAGGGTTCGCATGACCCTGGCCCGCGAAGCGCAAAAGCGCGGCGATCTGAAAGAGGCGGATGTCCAGGTCACCCGGGTGCTGAAAGTCAATCCCGGGGACCAGGAGGCGCTTCGGTTTAAGCAGGCCAACGACGCGGCTCTCGCAGCACAATACCCGCGAACGCCCAACGAGGAGACGCTCCAGCGCGTGCCCGAGGTGCAAAAGGAAAAGACCGAGGCCGCCAAACTGGTCCGGGACGGCGTCCTGCTCTGGGAGCTGGGCAAGCTCGACGAGGCCGAGGCCAAGCTGAACCAGGCCCTGCGACTGGACCCCGAGAACCGTGCGGCTCCCTACTATCTGGATTTGGTCAAAGATGCGCGATATCGCCAAGCGGCCCGGCAACGGGAAGCCCAGGCCAAGTCGGCGCTGGTTGAAATCGAACAAGCCTGGGAAACGAAAGCCACCCGCGAGAAACTGCCCGTCCCCAACCCCTACGCCCGCACCAACCTGGTGCACGTGGGCCGCGGCCGGCAGGCCATCATCAGCAAGCTGGACCGCATTCGATTGGAAACCGTTTCCTATGACGGGCTCCCTCTGGAGGAGGTCATTCGCCATCTTTACGAGGAATCCAAGCGGCGCGATCCGGATAAACGGGGCGTCAACTTCCTCATCAATCCCATTCCCGAGCAGAGCTCCACGGCCGGACTGCTGGGCCAACCTTTGGCGGGGGCACCGGTGATCGATCCCACGACCGGCCTGCCCATCACACCGGCCGCTCCGCCGACCGAGCAGGTGGACGTGGGGCAGGTCTCGATCAAGATCGCCCCGCCGCTGACGGATGTACGGCTGGCCGATGTGCTCGATGCCATCGTCCGCGTGGCCGAGCGCCCCATCAAATACTCCATCGAGGAATACGCGGTGGTCTTCTCGCTGCGCGGTCAGGAGCCGCTGCGCCTAGAGACGCGCGTGTTTAAGGTTGACCCGAACACCTTCTATCAGGGCCTCGAATCGGTGGAAGGGACGCAGTTCGGCGCTTTCGCCACCTCGACCGGCGGCGGCGGCGGCGGCGCGTTTGGGGGCGGCGGATTCGGCGGCGGGTTCGGCGGTGGATTCGGCGGGGGCGGCGGAGGCATGACCCTGGGTACGGTGGTGCCGCGCGTCAACGTGGCCGGCGGAGTGAGCTTCGGAGGCGGCTTTGGTGGCGTGGGTGGAGGGGGCGGCCAGGCCGGTGCCGGCGGCGGTGGCCTCCGGTTCATTACCCGCACCAACTCCACGGCCGATGTGAGCGCGGCAGTCCGCGATTACTTCCTGACCCTGGGCGTGGACCTGAACCCGCCCAAGGCGGTCTTCTGGAACGATCGCGCCGGCCGACTGATCGTGCGGGCCACGCCCGAGGATCTCGACATCATCCAGGCCGCCATTCAGGTGCTCAACGAGGCCCCGCCCCAGGTCAACATCCGGACCAAGTTCATCGATATTTCGCAGGAAGACTCTCGTGCCCTGGGCTTCGATTGGTACCTGGGCAACTGGCTCATGGGCGGCGGCCGGATCGGCTTGCAAGGCGGTACCGCGCCCTCGTACGCCGGTTCGCCCAGTCAGGCCAATCCCGCTGGCACGTTCCCCGGCGTGTTTATCCCCGGCGGCTTGGCAGGTCAGCCGGGTGCCGGCGCGGGCCAACAACCCGGCGTGGGGCAACAACCTGGAGTCGGAGGGCAACCGGGCCAGGCGGTTCCCACCGACATCAACACTCTGATTCTGCCTGCGCCGTCCGATGCCCGAGTAACCTCGGGGCTGCGGAATGAACTGAACGCGCCCTCCGTCTTTACCCTCACGGGAATCTTGACGGATCCGCAGTTCCGGCTGGCCATTCAGGCATTGGAACAACGGAAAGGCGTGGAGCTTCTCACGGCACCCGAGGTCACCACCCTCAGCGGTCGCCAGGCCCAGGTGAATCTGGTGGACATCAAATCGGTCGTCGTGGGATTGAGCACCGGCCAGACCGCGGCGGGCGGTGCCGGCGGACTGGCGGGCGTGGGCGGCGCCGGTGCCGTCGCCGGACAGATCGGATACGACATCGCTTCGCTGCCGTTTGGGCCCACGCTGGACGTTCTGCCGGTTGTCTCGGCCGACGGATATACGATTCAATTGACCATCCTGCCCACGGTCACCGAGTTCATCGGTTATGATACCGAAACCGCCCGCCAGTTTGTGCCGCAGGTCCAGTCCGTGGGCGCCGGAGCCATCGGTGTACCGCTGACGGCGCAGCTCCCGCTGCCCATTTTCCGCGTCCGACAGGTCACCACCACGGCCATTGTGTGGGACGGCCAGACCGTGGTGCTCGGTGGGCTGCTGAGCGAGAGCGTCGCCAAGGTGCGCGACAAGGTCCCCGTGCTGGGCGACCTGCCCTTGCTGGGACGGTTCTTCCGCAGCGAATCGGACGCCAAACAGAAAAAGAATCTCCTCATCTTCGTCACGCCCCGGATCATCGACCCGGCCGGCAACCCGGTGCATTCGGACGACGAAATGCCGTTCGCGCAAACGGCCATCCCGCCGCAAACGGTGTCGGCGCAACCCTGACCGGGGCTTCGACGACAGGGAGGACACTGCGGATTGAAGCGCGACCGCGAGGGTCGGGCCCATGTCCGCGACACGAACGAACGTGGGGCGACACTGATAACGATGGGTGGGGCAGAACCACGGTTGCTGCTGGTGGACGGGCACGCGTATGCCTACCGCGCCTTCCACGCGATCCGCGATCTGCGGGGTCCGGACGGTCGCCCCACCAACGCGATCTTTGGGTTCATCCAGGCATTCGAGAAGTTGCGGCAACGGTTGCAGCCCAGTCACGCCGCCGTGCTGTGGGACGGCGGCCTGGCCGCGGAACGCCTCGAAGCATTGCCGGAATACAAGGCCCAGCGACCGGAAATGCCGGAGGCACTGAAAGTCCAGCTGGACTCCATCGTGGCCTGGCTCCGAGCCGCCGGGGTGGCCACCGGCTGCCAGGAAGGCGTGGAAGCCGATGATTGGATTGCCGCCCTCGCCCGCTGGGCCGAGGGCAAAGGCTGGAACGTGATCATCGCCAGTTCGGACAAGGATTTCATGCAACTGGTTTCGGACAGAATCGGGTTGGTCAACCCGAACGATGCCTCCGGGCGCGTCTGGACCGCGCAGGAAGTGCGCGAGAAGACCGGCGTGGACCCGCGGCAGATCGTGGATTGGCTCAGCCTGGTCGGCGACACGTCGGACAACATCCCGGGCGTTCCCGGCGTGGGACCCAAAACGGCCGCTGCGTTGCTCCGAAGGTTCGGAACGATCGACGCGATGTTGGATCGCATCGGGGAAGTGGAGCCGGAACGGATCCGCAACGCCGTGCGTGAGGCTGCCGACGTCGTCCGGCGCAATCAGAGTCTGGTGCGGTTGCGAACGGACCTGCCCCCCGGCTTTCAGCCTGCAGAGCTGGAATTGCGAGACCCGAATGTGCCCGAGCTGCGTCGGCTTTATCAGCAGTGGGGCTTTCGCACCTTGTTGGAACGGCTCGGAGACGAATCAGAGAGGGCGCAGTCAAACGACCCGCAAACCGATTGGTTTGCCGATCTGAATGGCCGGTTGGAGCCGCACGCGGTTGCGCCCGGCGGGGAAAAAGTGGACAACCCAACGAACCACTGATAAGAATGAACCGAGGCTGGTTATGGCTGCACGGATAACCCATCGGCGCCGCATCCAAGGCCTGCTGGGGGTGGCGATGCTTCCTCTCTGGGTGATGGCCCAGGGCGATCTCGTTTTCCAGGGCGGTGAGTTTGCCCTGACCGACCCCCTGCCCGGCGACCAGGTCCAGCCCGCTGTGGCCGTCGGCCCCATGGGCGGTTACATCGTCTGGGAGGACGAATTCACCGACGGCCACGGTCAGGGCGTAAGCGCGCGCCGCTTGGACGCCAGCCTTTCGGGCGTGTTGAGCACCTTCCGTGTGAACCAGACCCTGGCGGGCGACCAGAACCGGCCCGCGGTCACAGCCCTGAAAGACGGCGGGGCGGTCTTCGCCTGGCAGAGCGGCCGCGCCAGCATGCAGCAGGTCATGGCCCGGTTCCTTTCCCCCGACGGCCTCTGGTTGACGGACGAGCTTCAAGTCAACACCCACACGAATACGGGGAAACAATGGCCGGCCCTGGCCTGCCTTGCCGACGGCACCGTGGTTTGCGTGTGGGCCAGTTGGAATCAAGAGGCGGGCAATCGGCCCATGCAGGGTGTCTTTGGCCGGCGGTTCAGCCCCACCGGGCAGCCCCTGACCGGTGAGTTCGCCATCAACCTGACCACCCCCTACAACCAGCGAACACCCGCCGTCGCAGGTCTTGCCGACGGCCGGTTCGTGGTGGTCTGGGTCAGCGAACAACAGCGTTTCGAAAACAGTGTGGATGTTTATGCCCGCCTGTTCCGCTCCGACGGCACGCCGGTTTCCGGTGAGATCCTCGTGAATGCCGACACCAATGTCTGTGCCAATCCCCAGGTGGCCGCTCTGCCCGGCGGTGGGTTCCTGGTGATCTGGGGACAAAAGGACACCCTGGTGCGCAGTAACAGTTGGGACATTTGGGGCCGCGCGTTCGACGCCAACGGCAGCGGCGGCGCTGTGCGACGGTTGAACACCCACACCTTCGGCGATCAGTTCGCGCCGAAGATCGCGTCGGCCCGGAACCAGGCGCTGGTGGTGTGGACCAGTCTGGAGCAGGACGGTTCCCGCGAGGGCGTGTTCGGGCGCGTGCTCGATGCCAGCGGCCTGCCTTTGGGCGGGGAGATTCAGCTCAACACCACCACGCGAGGCCAGCAAATCCATCCCGCCGTGGCGGGTGACGGTGCCGGCCGTCTTCTGGTTGTCTGGAGCAGCTTTACCGGCGTTGATCACGGCTTCGACCTTCGAGCCCAGCGCGTCGCGTCGGCCTCCGAACCGCTGCTCCCGCTGGACCCGCCCGTGGTCAGTGTGCTGGGATCGAACGCGCTCTCCGTGTCCTGGGCGCCCTTGGCTGGTTTCCCGGTGCAGGCCTACGAGCTGTACATGAACGGTGCCGAGCCACCCCAGGCCACGGTGGTGACCACCCGGAATGTGGTCACCGTGTCGAATCTCCTGCACAGCACCACGTACAGCTTCCGCGTGGCTTATGTGTTGACGAACGGTCAGCGTTCGCCGCTCTCGGCGCCGGGAAGCAACACGACTTACGGCGTCTGGTCCTATGGCGGAATCCCCTCGGAATGGATGGCTCAGCACTTTGGAGCCGACCTGTGGTCCTGGCCCCGCCCGCAGGACGATGCGGATGGGGACGGTGCGACCAACTGGGAGGAATTCCTCGCGGGGACCGATCCGCGGGATACGCGCAGCGTCCTCCGGGCACGACTGCACCGGGCGCCGAACGGAATGTATTTGGAATGGAACACCCAGCCGGGCCTGGTCTATCAGGTCCAGGCCTCCGGCGGTCTGACCGGCTGGACAAACCTCGGTGGTCCGCGGTTTGCGCACGGGACGCGCGACAGCATGCTGGTCCCGGGGGGAGAGGCTGCCTTTTATCGGGTGATCCGACTGCGCTGAATTCTCTATGTGGCGCTTTTGCAAACGCTTGTGTTGGATGGGGCTGGCCCTGGGCCTGGCCGCCCGGCTCCACGCCTTCAGCCTCCTCGGGCCGGTGAATGAGGCCTACCAGGTTCCCACCATCGGCTACAACCTGGCGGCCAACGCGGACATCGGTGTACCCAAGAACCTCGGTGAGGAATACCGATGGAATCTGCCCGTGGTTTACTACGCTTACGATGCCTCCTTCTTGGACTATTTCGGCTCCAACGGGGTAGCTGCGATTGAGCAGGCCATCGCAGTTTTCAACAGTTTGAGCAATGTTTCGAGCTACAGCACGGACCTGTCGGAGTTTCCTTTGGAAGTCACCCGGTACAACTACCGGGCTCAGGCGTTGAGCCTGGCGGATTTGAAATCGGTGGCGATGCATTTGATTTTGGAGGAGTTGGGCCTGGCCGAGTCGGTGCGTTGGATTTGGTGTTTGCGGGACCGTTACCCCCAGGGAGGGGCTCCCTGTCCCTTCATGATTTATCACGTGATCCGACGGAACTTCGACCCCGTCACCTTTGAACCCAGCAGTTACGTGAACGGGGTTCTGTGGTCGTATTTCATCAACGAGATTTGCACGGGGCCCGATCCCTTGGCCGATGCGGTGGAGTACCTTGTGGATCCGCTGGCGCAGCTCAACTTGCCTGTCAGCGAGAGTCTCTGGTTTGACTATGGCGTCTACTTGACCGGTCTGAGCCGGGACGACGTGGGAGGCCTCCGGTATCTCTGGCGATCCAACAATGTGAATTGGGAAGCCATTACGCAGGACAGCATCCTCTTCTACACGAATTTTCAAACCGCCCAGATGCTTGTCAGCTCGAATCTCAATACTTTGGTGGCCGCGGCATGGACGAACGATGCCATAGCTCTCCAAGGGCTTTACCCGGGTTTGGTAATCCAGCAGACCGAGCCGGTGTTCACGACCGAGGTGACCACCAATATTGTCGCCTACTTCACGAATGCACCTTGGGCCCCGGCGCCCTGGCAAACCCTCGTGTTCGCCACAAATTATGTCACCAATTACGTGGTGCGGTACCGGCACACGTTCGGCAATGTGATCACCAACCAGTATTTCCCCTACACCTTGGCGACCGTGGTGACCACGAACATTGGGCCGTGCCAGAATCAGTGGGGTTACCCCGGCGGCATCTGTACCAACATCACCACGAACCACATTGTTCTCGAGGTGCCCTCCGGAGACTTCTTCATCCTGCCCACCAATGCGTTGTGCGGATACGTCCTGCTTTCGAATCTGCCCCCGATCCTCCAGGTCGTCACCAACCAGATCGCCCTGGCCACCAATCAAGTGGGGCAGCAATTCTCGCAGCAGGTCTTCACCTACTTCACGAACCACGCAATCGTGATCCATCCCGTCAGTTGCGAGACCAACGTGCCGATGAATCGACAGGGGATCGAACGGATGCAGTTCGTCCGGGCCGAGTACGACTCTTTGTTGGGGCGATTTTTCGAGCCCATCACGAATTACTACACCCTGCACGCGGTCACGAACAATCGGATCGTCAAACAACACATCCAGCGGGTGGTGACGGCGCCGGATTTTCTGTTTTATGCAGATGACTTGAACCTGAATATTGCCGTGCGGTCTTCGACCGCGGGCATTTTCATTGATACGAATGCGATTCCGGGCCTGGCTGGTCCGGGCCATATTGAACCCAACATCACCATTGGTTTCAACCGGGTGGGCCCCATGAACATCAACATCTACAGTCCTTTCCTCTTGTTCAGTGGATTGACGGAGCGAGTGGGTATCACGAACTTCATCTGGGGCAGCTTCGATGGAAGCACCAATCCGCCGGTGGTCTATCCGCAGAGTCTGAGTCTGCGGCAGCTCGAGGATATGATTTTGACCGCGCTCACGATCTCCCCGCTGGCCCTCCCTCATGGTGTGGTCGGGCAATTCTACCAGGTGACCTTCACCGTCACCGGCGGCGACCCCCCCTATACGTTCTCGCTGGCCGAGGACTCTCCCGGGTTGCCGCCCGGCTTGGACCTCGCCCCCGGCGGCGTGTTGCTGGGCACGCCGAGAACCCCGGGGACGTATGACTTCGTGCTGCAGGTACAGGATGCACAGGGCCGGCGGCGGTTGCAGCCCTATTCGCTGACCATTCGCCTATGATGAAACGCAAGTGGAGAGCCCGAAATTGGGCGGCCGTTTGGGTCTTGTGGCTGGGGATGCTGGTGCCTCCCGCGCAGGCTGCGGACGAGCTCTTCTTGAACAGCGGCGTGCTCCGGGCCGTTTTTCCGCCCGAACCCCTGCCCGTCATTGATGCGCGACGCGTGGTCAACCTGGGCATTCTGGCCCTGACCAACGCACTGCTTCCGGGCCCCATCGAGTTTCAAAACGTGCTGTTCATTACGAACCGGGGGCAGTGGTGGGGCAGCCCTGGCTACCGATTGGAGACCATTGACCCTCAGGGCAATCCCCAGCGGCGCATGGCGGCCGTGTTCCATAATGAGGGCCTGCTCCACCCCAACGCCGCAGAGGTGTCCACCGATCTTTGGTTGCTCGTGCAGGCGACGAACATCATCAACCGGGGCAGGCTGGAAATCGGTCCGTTCGGACAGATCAATCTAACAGGTCACAACCTGGATTTGCGCGGAGGCGAGTTGAGGTATGTCGAGTCCGGCGACACCAATTTTGCCCTGCGCACTTACGACATTTACTGGGGTTTCAATACCAATGCCCTCAACCCTTTCACAACCTTCAGTTGGGCTTTTGCCCCTCCGCTGATTAGTGACCCTCATTGGGTGACCACCTTGCAAGACATTTTTTATCAATCGATGTTGACCCAGGTCACATTACCTGCGGGGTTCGATACCCATGTTCAAATCAGCGACGCCGGCAACAACAACTTCCTCATACAGGCAGTTTACGTATACAACGCGTCGCTGGAAATCCAAACGGAGGTCCGAATGATCCCCAACCTCCGCGTGGTGCGTTGGAGCGGTTTGGTGACCAATCCGGTTACTCGGTTTATCCAGACCAACGAAGTCTATCTCACGGAATTCCTCACGCCAGAGAACTACAATTACAATCTTACCAATGGCTCGCTTTACATTGCATCTGTGAATCCCGCCGGGGCCTTTCGTCCATTCAACTTCGTCGTGAGCAGCGTCCCTCCGCCTTTTTATAATGCCATGCCGGTTGTCGCGCCGAGCGGCTATGATCCCACGTTGTTGACGATGGGCACGAACGCGACGCCGGAATCCACGAACTCCGGATACTTTACCAAACTGATTCCTGCAGTAATGCTGCCGTCTTCCAGCCAGATCGGCAGTGGATTTTCGAACGTTCTGGGACGCATGGAGTTGGTGGCCGGATCGGCCCTGGATTTGCGGGAGGCGCGGCTTAACGTGCCCAGCTATCTGCGGCTGGACGGGACGAACCATTTCGTGGGCAGCACGAACGCCCAAATCGAGGCCCCGTTCAGCGACATTCGGCTCAGCTCCACGAATGGTTTGTTGGAGATCCGGCATCTGCAATTACCGCGCGTACCCCGGATGGTGGGCGACCTCCGGGCATGGGTGGGGATGTGGACAAACATCACCGCGACGGGAGAGGGACTGTGGTACCGGGTGCTGATGATCAGCAACTACTTCGAGCCGAGCGCCGAGCCCATGATTCAGGATTTGGAACTACGCAGTCCCCGGTCCCCCTACGAGGTGCGCGTGGCGGACAAACTGAACGTCCTCCGGAGCGCATTGATCGACGCGGAACGCGTGACGCTTACTACGAATCTGCCGCCGGGGCGCGAACTCCCGCCCTGGCTCCTTGCGCCATTCCATCCGAGAGGCGAGCTGAATTTCCTTAGCAATACGATCGCTTGGGCCGAGAGTTTTCCCCGGCTGCGCTATCTGACCAACGAGGGGAACATCACGGTTAGCAATGCAGCCAGCCTCCTCGGGCTCCGCCGGCCGCCGTGGTCTCCGTCGGTTTTTCAGGAGCCGTATGAAGCCGTGATCAACAAGGGCAGCGTGGATGCCCATGGGCTCGAGATCTGGAGTCGTTTCGTCCAGAACGAGGGCGCCCTCCTAAGCTGGTTCGGTCCCCTGCGTATCCGGGCTGGCGAGATGCGGCTGGGCAGTCCGGAGACGAATTTGTTGGGGCGAATCGAGGCACCGCTCGCAAACGTGGAACTCGGGGCGGACGGAATCCAAGTGACCAATCACACAATTCAGGCTGGTCGGCGTTTGGTGCTGGGGGGCACCAACTATCTGGGAGATGCCGACACCACCAATAACGTCTTCACTGCCCGGGACGGGTTGACGCTGACCGTGCGGCCGGCGGCCGGAGATCTTCGGGGTACGACCATCACCAATTTCGCCCCGGCTTATGCCTACAACGTGACGGTATGGGCCGGCGAGGACCGCGGTGCGACGCCGGAGGGCTTCACCAACAATGCTGCGATCGGTCGGCTGCTCCTGGACGGGCAATTCGGGTCCGTCTTCCGGTTCCAGGGCCTGGGAGTCAGCAATGCGCTGTACGTGGACCAACTCATTCTCTTGAACTATGCGACCAATGAATTGAACAACGCGTTTGTGGCACTGGACATCGCGCCCAACCTGGTCGTTTATTACGCGGACCTGTGGGTGGGGAATCGACGGCTGGCTGAGCCCGTGGACTCGAGCCGGTACAACCAGGGGCGGCTCCGCTGGGTGCGCGACTACGCCGGCGGCTTTTACGGTTCCACGAACCTCGTCATCGGAAGCTTGGAAATTCGCATCAATGCGGCGCTGCGGGAATCCACGGAACTGGACTCGGACGGGGACGGGATTCCGAATGCCTTGGATCCGGTGCCGGTGTTGGTACCTGAGGCCGTCACTCCGGCGGATGTGCCCCTGACGGCGCAGTGGCAGACGGGCGCCACGCCCTTCGTCATTTTGACCTGGCCCTCCCTGCCCGGTGCCGTGAACACCGTTTACGAAAGTGCGTCACTCACTGCGCCGAATTGGCAAGTGGTCTTGAAGACGAATTTCGCGACGCTACCACTTCCGGCTGATGTGCCTTGCTGGGATCCCGCGTGTTGGACGAATGTCCTGCCGGGCCGGGCCGCGGTGCGAGTCCCAGTAGGTCCGCAGGGCCAGCGTTATTATCGGGTTCAGGTCGAACTGCCACGTCGCTAGAACGCCTTTTCTCGAGCTATGATCCGATTGAGTCGCATGCCTTGGAACAACGCTCGGACCGCGTGGCCGGTGGCCGCTCTGCTGGCCGTGGCATGGCTGGGAGCGAGTCACTTGGACGCCCAACCGGCCAACGACAGTTTCGCCAACGCCGAGGAGATTAGCGGAGTCTTTGGCAGTGTGACCAACGATCTGAGCCAGGCGACCGCCGAGCCGGGCGAACCAAATCACGCGGGTTTTCTACCCCTGCAAACCGTCTGGTACAAATGGACCGCGCCAAAGGGCGGGGAGGTCCAGTTGGACACGCTGGCCAGTCCGGGTGGCCCCGACACCGTTTTGGCGGTTTATACCGGGGAAACCCTGAGCAGGCTCCGGCAAGTGGCCGCTAATGATGATCTGCCCCCGCGGGATTACCGGAAGATCCCATATGGCACCTTGGGACAGACCGGCTTTCGGGTTCTGCTGGGAGCCCCAAGTGCAGTACGGTTCAATGCGCAAGTGGGCCGGACCTATTACATCGCCGTAGGCCTCAAGGCCTCCTTACTCGGTGCGGCGAGCGGCCAAGTGGTCCTGAGCTGGGCCTATCACCCCGGAGGCGTGTTTCGGTTCGCAACGGAAGACATTTTCCCGCAGATCACTCCCGAGGGCGTTCGGGATGTTCCGGTCTACCAGTGCTCGGAGTGGGAGGGACTTGCGGCGGAAGACGCAAGCACTCGGCAGACCTACTACCAGTTCGGTGTGCCGGGCGTCCTGGTGACCGTGACGCGGGTGGCAGGCTCCACGGGCCGTATGCTGGTGGATTACAGCACCGAGGAGATCCTCGAGTCCGAAGTGCTGGTGCCGGGGCAGGAGATTCCGGCCGTGGCAGGGATGGATTTCCTGCCGATCCAGGGAACGTTGGTCTTCGACCACGGGGAGATGACAAAGCGCCTCGTGATTCAGGTGCTTCCGGATGGCGGAATCCCCCAGACCAACCGGAGTTTCGCCATCGTGCTCTCGAACGCCCGTCCGGACCCATCGGAGAGCTCCGAGGTTGCACCGCCCCGGATCGACGGCGCGTTCGCCCGGGCGATTGTCCGCATCCTGGATGCCGATATCGATCCGGTCTGGGAACGCAATTTCCAACCCATCGGGACGAATGATCCGCCGGATCTCCTCTTCATGCCGACGAACCCGATTCTCAACTTCTATCGAGTGGCGCATCGGACCACCGAAGATGTGAACGAATATTGGAGCCAGGTTTCGATCTGGGTCACGCGGTCGGGGACAAACCGCGACAGTGTGTCACTCCGATATCGAGTGAACAATTTCCTAGGGGCCGGTGATCCGGCAGATCCTGCGGAGATGGATAACAACGTTTTTCCGCTGCAACCCGGCTCCGACTATGCCACCCCCACCCCCCCGGACGATCCGATTGGCATTCGGGGCACCAACTCGGACTTTGAGGTTACCGGGAACTACACTTTTCCCGGTGGAGGCAGCTTGGATTGGGGGCAAAATGACTTCCGTGACAAGGCAATTACGCTCACGATTACCAATGATCCGCTGACCGAGTTCAACGAAGACTTCCAGCTGTTCCTGTACCGGAATGTGGACAATCAGCCCACGCTGGTGGGGACGGTGAACCAAACCACCGTGACGATCCTTTTCGATGATCGGGATCCGCCGGCGGGCTCGGTGGACCAGTTCCACAATCCGGACTTCGGTGCCTCTATGGTGCCGCCCATCACCACGTCGCCGGCGAATCTGGCCGCCCCGGGCGCCGACGGGGTGGTTTACGACCTGACAGTTCAATCGGACAACCGGACAATCATCGTCGGAGACTTTACCTCGTATAACACCATCCGCCGGCCGCGGATTGCCCGATTGAACGTGGACGGCTCGTTGGATACCAGCTTCGATCCGGGAGCGGGCGCGGATGCGTTCATTCATGCGATTGCGCCAGTACCGGGCGGCCAATGGGTCATCGCGGGCGGGTTCAGTTCTTACAACGGACAACCACGCATGCGCGTGGCGCGCATTTTGAGCAATGGCGGGCTGGACACCTCGTTCGATCCGGCGGACGGCCCCAACGACACCGTATGGGCGGTGGCACCGCGGGCGGATGGCAAGGTGTACATCGGGGGCGCGTTCACGAGTGTGAATGGCATCCCGCGGCCTTATGTGGCACGGCTGAATCGAGATGGCTCCTTGGATACGAGTTTTGATCCGGGACCCAATGGCCCGGACGGCCCGGTCTGGTCGCTGGCAATCCAGATGGATGGCAAGTTGCTCATCGGGGGTGAATTCCGCACCGTGGGGGGTCTCGTGCGGGGAGGCATTGCCCGGTTGCTGGACGATGGACGCTTGGACATGAGCTTCGATCCGGGCGCGGGTACAGACGGAACGGTTTACGCGGTGCGGGTGCAGAGCGATGGCAAGATTCTGATTGGCGGTGAGTTTTCGCAAGTCAACCTGGGCCGGCGATACAACTTGGCGCGTTTGACCACGACCGGAGCCCTCGATGCGGATTTCGATCCGGGCAGCACTGGTACCGACGGGCCCGTGTACACCATCGCCCTGGCTGGTGCGAGCATCTACATCGGTGGCAGTTTCGATTCGTACAACGGAACGCCGCGTCGGAGCTTTGCCCGATTGAATCCCGACGGGACGTTGGACACTTCCTTTTTGGACACCGCTTACAACCAGTTTGCCGGGTTGTTCCGGGCGCGGTTTGCGGATCCGCGCGGGGTAGTGTTGGCGGCGGGGGTTCAAACGGACGGTAACGTGATGATCGCGGGTCAGTTCTCCAAGGTTGGCGGCGGGCAGGCCTCCCGGTTGACCCGTCCCGAGGCCAATGGGGATCCGAATCTCTGGGTGGAACCGAAGGCGCGGGACGGCGTCCGGAACCGGCTGAACGTCGCCCGCCTCCTGGGAGGGATCACGCCGGGGCCGGGCAGTATTGGATTCGCCCAAACGGGTTACACGGCCAATGAAAACCAGGCTTTCCTCTCGGTTACCTTACAACGAGTCAACGGGAGTCTTGGTTACCTGAGCGCCAATTTTGAGATCGAAGATGGCCTGGCTCTGAGTGGCACTGATTACCAATACAACGCGGTGCCCCCGATCTATCTCACCTCTTGGAATGCCACATGGCCGGCCAGTGAGCCGACCTCCACCAGCCGCATGGTGAGCGATGGTTTGTTTGGCGATAACTTTGTGCCGGTCTCGATTTACGGCACACGGTATTTCAGCTATCAGGAAGGGTGGCTGAATGTCGCGTTGTTCAATGACAGCATCAGTCAGGGGGATCGGAACACCACGTTCCGGTTGTCCAATCCCACCTTTGCTGATGTCTTTTTCCTTGGGGGAGAGAACATTCCGCTGGGTGGTGCATTGGGTCGGTCCCAGGTGCCGTTCAATATTGTCGACGATGACCGGCGCTCCGGGGTGCTGGGCTTTGCTCTGACGAATTTTGTCGTGGTGGAAAACGTCGGGCAGGCGGTAATCACTGTGATCCGTACGAATGGAGCTTTTGGCGCCGTGTCTTGCAGGTATGAGGTTGTATCGGGTGGCACAGCTACGGCTGGCACAGATTACCAGACGCGCTCGGGGACGCTGACGTTCTTGAACGGGGAGACCAACAAGACCTTTACGATCCCGATCCTGAACGACAGTCAGGTGGAACCGGATGAAACGGTCTTGCTCCGGCTTGCCGGGCCGGTGGGCGGCGGCGCTGCACTCGGGTTGACCAACGCAGTGTTGACTGTAATCGACGACGACACCCCTGGCGGAAAGCTGAATTTCGGTCAGTCCGTGTTCGGGGCAGTGGAAGGTGCGGGGCAGGCGGTCATCACCGTGGTGCGGGTGGGCAGTGGCGCGGGCACGCTCACAGTCACGGCGGTGACCGAGCCGGGCACGGCAACGGCGGGTGAGGACTATGTCCCGGTCAGCACCAACCTGACCTGGGCCCACGGAGATGTGACACCAAAGAGCTTTGCCGTTCCCGTGGTGAATGACATGGACATTGAACCGGACGAAACGGTTACCCTGCGCCTCCTAAATCCGACGCTCAACGGCCTTCCGAATCCGGTTTCATTGGGCCCGCAATCGACCGCCCTCTTGGTGATTACCAATGACGACCGGCTGGGCTTTGTAGCTTTCCCGACGACTGTGTACCGGGTTAACGAGAACGGTGGAACGGCATTGATCACTGTAGTGCGGACGGATGGGGCCGCGGGCGCGGTGTCCGTGAACTACAGTGCGAGCGGGGGCACGGCGACTCCCAACTACCATTTCGTTCCCACGAGCGGAACACTGACCTTCGGACCTGGCGAGGTCGCCAAGAGTTTTGCGGTTCAGATCTTGGACAACGGAGACCAAGAGAGCGGGGACCGGTTCGTCACGCTCACACTGTCAGGCGCGGCACCGGGGTCTGCGCTTGGACAACCGGCCATAGCGATCCTGCGGATCGTGGACGATGAAAGCTTTAACGAGCCCGCGGGTGAGCTGGACTCACTGTTCGTGCAAGGTCATTTCAACGATGCCGTGCTGGCCCTGGCTCGACAGCCCGATGGGAAGTTGGTGGTGGGCGGAGACTTTACTGTGGCCAACTCGGCGACCCGGCAGCGTTTGGCCCGGTTGCTGGACGTAGATGGAAGTTTGGATCCCACGTTCGTCGCCTCGGTCAACGGGACGGTATATGCGCTGCTGGCCCAGCAGGACGGCAAGGTAGTAGCGGGCGGGGCCTTCTCGATGGTCAACGGGGTCATTCGCAACGGGCTGGTGCGGCTGCAGACCAACGGCGTGGTGGACACCGCGTTCGATCCCGGTGGGGGTATGGATCAACCCGTTTTCGCGCTGGGCGAGATCCTCTGGCAGGGTGGACGAAAGATCCTCGCAGGCGGAGCCTTCACCACGGTACGGGGGGTCAGCCGGCGTGGAGTCGTGCGGCTGAACGATGATGGAGCAGTGGACACCACCTTCGATCCGGGCTCGGGCGCCAATGGCACGGTGTATGCCCTGGTGGTGTACCCGACGAACAGTGTTCATGCCGGGAAGGTACTTCTCGCGGGTGAGTTTACTGAATTCAACGGCCAGATCACGCCCGGGGTCGTCCGATTGAATCCGGACGGTTCGGTGGATCCGACCTTCCGAGTCGGAACCGGCGCCGACGGTGCCGTGCGAGCGTTGCTGCTGCAGCCGGACGGCCGGATTCTCGTCGGCGGCGGGTTTACGAGTTTCAATGGTCAGCCGAGGATCCGTTTGGCTCGACTGAACGACGATGGCACGTTGGATGGCTCGTTCGACCCCGGCTTGGGGGCGAACGATACAGTGTGGGCTCTGGCACTGCAGCCGGATCAGCGGATTGTGGTCGGCGGTGCGTTCACCCGCTGCAGCGGGGTTACCAGGGGCGGGATTACGCGGTTGAACCCGGACGGCAGCGTGGACCCGAGCATCAACTTTGGTGCGGGAGCCGACGCTTTTGTGGCGACCCTGGTGATGCAACCGGATGCGAAGATCGTTCTGGGCGGTGGCTTCAGCACGTATGACGGTCAGCCGCGGCATCGACTGGCGCGCATTTATGGTGGCTCCGTAGCTGGCTCCGGCCGGTTCGAGTTCGCGCGTGGCCGGTTCGTCGTCTGGGAAGACCAGACCAACGCTGTGGTCACGTTGCGCCGGCGCGGCGGAACAGCCAATGCGCCTGGCGGTCAGCCGATCCGGGTGCAACTGACCACTGCGGATGGGACTGCCACCAATGGAGTGCATTATCGGGGTGGTGGGTTCGAGGTGGCGTTCCCTGAGGCCGAGGTCTTCGCACAGGTGCAGGTCCCGTTAGCGGACGATTTTGAGCTGAACCCGGCACGGACGTTCCAGGTCGTGATCACCAACTTGGAACCTGCGGGGGCTCCGGGTCTGGCCCTCGGTAACCAGCCTGTGGCGGAGGTCTTGGTTGTCAGCGACGACACGGGCGTGAGCTTCTCGGCTGCGGATTACGCGGTCAGTGAGAACATTGTGGGCGGCACGGCCCGAATCACGCTGACACGCCAGGGCAATTTGGAGCGGACCACCGTGGTGGACTTCACCACCCTGACCAATGGGACGGCAACGGCGGGACTGGACTTCCGTCATGTCACCAACACCGTGACGTTCCTGCCGGGAGACACGGTCCGCTTGCTATTCATTCCCATCCTTGATGATACCTTGCCGGAGACGGAGGAAACGGTCTGGATGGCGCTGACCAATGTGACCGGCGGTTTCCTGATCCACCCGTATCAAGGAGTCCTGACCATCTTGGATGACGAACGGGCGCCCGGTGAGATCCGCTTTGTTCAAACGAACTTTGTGGTGAGCGAGGCGGCTGGCCGCGCGGAGATCTCCTTGGTGCGAACGAACGGCCGCAGCGGGACGGTCAATGTTGGCTACGTGACGCGCGAGGTCAGCGCCACCGCCGGGTTGGACTTCATCCTGACGGCGGGCACTCTCACCTTCGGTGACGGCGAAACCAACAAAACCATTGTTGTGCCGATTCACAATGACGCCTTGGTGGAGGGCGACGAGCTCTTCGAGGTGGCCCTGACCAATGTTACAGGTGGAGCCCGGTTGATCGGGCTCACGAACCTTGCCGTGGTCATTCAGGACGACGAGACCGGATTCGCCTTTGCCTCTTCCACATTCCAAGCAGGAGAATCTGAGCCGGGCTTAACGTTTGTGGTGCGCCGGGTGGGCAACACCAATATGGCCGTGCAGGTCGGCTACGTGACCGAGGATGAAACTGCGACAGCCGGAGAGGATTATGTGCCGGCGGCGGGCACGCTGAGCTTTGCGCCGGGTGAATCGCTGAAGTCGGTCAGCGTGAGCCTGCTGGAGGAGGGTCGGGTGGAAGGGGACGAGACCTTCCGGCTGCGCCTGCGTCAGCCGGGTGCCGGGACAGAGATTCTGCAGCCGTTCGCGGTAGGGGTCATCTTGGACAACGATGCCGGGTTCAAGTTGGCAACCAACCGTTACGTGGTCATGGAGAGCCATACCAACGCTGTGGCCACCAATATCGTGATCGAGGTGGTCCGCGTGGGCTCGTTGCATGGGACGAACAGTGTGGGCTATACCGCGGTGAGCGGCACGGCCACGGCGGGACAAGACTTCGGGGCGGTCGGTGGCACGTTGGTGTTCACCAATGGTGAAGCAAGCAAGACGGTCGTCGTGCCGCTCCTTGACGATACGGAGGTCGAAGGGTTGGAGCAGTTCGGCTTTGAACTGTCGAATCCGGACACGAACTCGGTGATCTTGGAGCCGTCCAACGCCGTGATCAGCATTGTGGACGACGATGCGGGTTTGCGGCTGTTGCAGCCCTCGTACACAGTCTCGGAGGGCGGCGTCCTCGTTACCCTCACCGTTGTACGATCCAACGTGTTGGATTCGACGGTGTCGGTCGAGTGGCGTACCGAGGATGGATCGGCGATTGCCGGCCGGGATTATATCTCCGGTGCAGGTCGACTGGCATTTAGCAACGGAGTCACTGCGCAGACGGTCACCTTGTTCCTATTGGACGACACCGAAGAGGAGGGTACTGAGACCTTCAGCGTTCGGCTTTTCAATGTGGTGGGTCCGGCGACGCTGCTGCCGCCAGAAGTCGCCACCGTGACAATCGTGGACAATGATGGGGGCGTAATTGTACCGGCAGGTTCCCGGCTGTTGTCGGATCCCAACGGGAACGGGGCACTGGATCCGGGCGAGCAGGTGACGGTGCGGTTTGCCCTGCGGAATGCCGGCTCGGTGCCGGTGACGAATCTCGAAGCCACGCTGCTGCCGACCAACGGCGTGGTGGATCCGAGCGGCCCCCAGAGTTACGGCGCCCTCACGCCCGGCGGCCCGTCTCAATCCCGGGACTTTAGCTTCACCGTCCAAGGGACCAACGGAAGTATCGTCCGCGCCACTTTCCAGGTTCGAGACGGTGTCATGGATCTGGGGCGCGTGACCTTTAGTTATCTCCTGGGGACGCGGACGGCCACCTTCTCCAACACGGCTGCGATCGAGATCCCGGACGATCAACCGGCCAATCCATACCCCTCCGTGATCACCGTTACGGGCATGGTAGGGGTGGTCAGTCAGACCTTGGTGACCATCACGAATCTGTATCACACTCGACCAAGCGACATTGACATGCTGCTGGTGAGTCCGGGTGGACAACGGGCAATCGTGATGTCGGATGCTGGCGGCGGCTTCTGGATCACCAATGTTACGCTAAGGTTCGAGGACGGGGCTTCAAGCTCGCTCCCGGACTCGGCGCCGTTGACCAACGGGGCATTCAAACCGACGAATTACGGGCAGTTCGATCTCTTCGAGCCCCCGGCGCCCACACCTCCATACAGCAATGTGTTGTCGGCCTTTAATGACGGCAATCCCAACGGCCAGTGGCGCTTGTTCATCCGGGACGATGCCCCGCTCCAGTCGGGTCACATCCGCAGCGGCTGGTGGCTGACCGTCACCACGAGCGGCCGGTTCCTGCCGGAGGCCGATGTCTCCGTGGCAGGCCAGGTGGCGCCCTCGGCTGTAGTGGGCAGCAACTGGATCCTGCGGATTACGGTGACCAACCACGGGCCGTGGGCGGTGTCGGGTGTGAACCTGACGAATCTCGTACCGGCAGGTCTGGATCTGGTGGCCATCCAGGTGTCGCGGGGCCAGCTTGCGACCAACAACAGTGGCCTGGGCTGGTCCGTGGGCGCACTGGACATGGACCAGTTTGCCACGGCGACCCTGACGCTGAGGGCGCCACAGCCGGGCACGTATCAGTGGACAATCGGTGGTTGGCCTGTCGAAGCCGAGGCACATCCAGGAAACAACACCGCTGATCTGCAGATCGAGGTCATTCCGCCTCGGGCGGATCTGGAGGTCTTCCTTGTGGACGATCCTGATCCGGTGACGCTCGGTGGCACTGTCACGTACACGGCCACGGTAACCAACCGGGGTCCCGGCACGGCAATCTCTGTTGCTCTGACCAACCAGCTGCCTGCCGGATTCCAACTGGTGCGCGCTTGGCCGGTGTACCTCCAAGTGGGGAATGCTGTGGTGTTCCGCGACCTGGGAGATCTGGGAGCCGGGCAGGTCTTGTCAGTAAGTGTGACGGCTCGGCCCACGATGGCGGGTGAGTTTCCGGCAAGCGTCTTTGTGGGCTCGACCACCGACGACCCGGCCAAGGCGAACAATGTGGCCACGGTGCGCACGACCGTCCGTCCGGCGCAGTTGCGATTGCAGGCGCGCTTGGTGGCGGGCGGGTTGGAGCTGAGCTGGCCGGCTGACCTTGGCCTGGTGATCGTGGAACGCGCGGAGAGTCTGACACCGCCGGTGCAGTGGGCCCCGGTGGTAGTAACTCCCGTGCGGGACGGAGACCAGTACCGGGTGACGTTGCCCACGACAGGCGCCGGAGGGTTCTTCCGGATTCGCCCCGGTCCGTGAGCCCGTGGATGGTGTGAGGTTTTAGATCGCAAGGCGTGCCACGAGGCTGCCAGGGCGTCTGAGGAAAGGACGCTCGACGTCTGGCGCAGTGAAGCGTAGGTTTTCGACCGGTGAAACGTCCGATGAACAAGCCCATTTGGAGTGGAACAGGAGGCGCGGTGCGCGCGGCCGCTTGGTTGATGGTTCTGTGCTGGCTGGGCATTTCTTTTGGCGCCCGGGCATTGCTCCCCAGTGAGCATGCCTCGGCCCTGCCTGAAAAAGACCTGCGCAGTCACGCGGGCACGACCCCCGAAGTATTGGCGCAGCGGCAGGCGGGTTTGGCCCGCATGCAACAGGCGCTGCCGGGGGTGCAGGTCAGTTACGATTCTGTCGTCGGTTCGGCCCGGTTCGTGCGGCGCACCAGCGGGTTCCTCACTCAGGCACCGGTAGGTTCGCCGGGCCCCACGGCGGCGGCGGTTTCCCTCGCGGACCCGGAGGCGGTGGTCCGGGCGTTCCTGCGCGAGTATGCGGATGCGATCGGTCACGGCGATGTGGCGTTGGACCAGGCGCGGCGGGTTAGGGATACGGTCAGCCCGCGCAGCGGTTTGCGGACGGTGGTGTGGCAACAGGTGCTTGCCGGTGTGCCAATCTTCGAAGCGGATTTGATCGCGAACTTTACTGCACGCGGAGAGTTGGTGGCGTTGTCGAGTCGAATGGTGGCGGACCCGACTGCCGCAGCGGCTGCGGGAACCCCGAATTGGGCGACACGGCTGGGGCAGCCACCCGTCCCGGAGTCTGGCGCACTTTTGAAAGCCGCTGCGGACCTGGGACTGAGCCTGTCGGCCGGGGAATTGGGTGGGAGCGGCCAGCGAACCGAAGACGGCTATCTGAAACACAGCGTCCGCGGCCGAATGGCTTTGTCACGAGCGGTCTGGTTGCCTTTGGACGGGCAGACCCTGCGACTGGCCTGGGAGGTGCATTTGTCCAGACCGGGCACACCACAACATTATCAGCTCGTTGTCGACGCCGAGACTGGAGAGGTCTTACTACGGCGGCAGACGGCCTTCTTCATCAGCGACGCCAGCTACCGGGTGTACACCAGCGACAGTCCCTCGCCCTTCACGCCGGGGTGGCCCACCCCGAACGCAGCCCAACCACCTTACACCAACCGGGTCTTGGTTACCCTGAGTGCACTGGACGTCATTGCTTCGCCTAATGGCTGGATCAATGACGGCGACAACGAAACCCGCGGGAACAACGCTGATTGTTTCCTGGATCGGGATTTTGACTTTCAGCCGGATGGGCCGCGGCCGCAGGGGAATCCGCCTCGGGTATTCGATTTCCCGCTGGACCTGACCCGGGAGCCGATTGAGTACACCAATGCCTCCATTGTCCAAATGTTTTTCTGGGTGAACTGGTATCACGATCGATTGTACCAGTTTGGGTTTACGGAGAGCGCGGGGAACTTCCAAGAGGACAATTTCGGTCGGGGCGGTCTGGGAAGCGACTCGATCATCGGCTACGTGCAAAGCGGCGCGGATGCGGGGTTTTTCAACAATGCGTTCTTCATCCCGGCCCCGGATGGGGTCAATGGCCAGATTGCCATGTTTTTGTGGAATTTTCCCATGCCAGATCGGGACGGGGATCTGGACGCGGAAGTGATTTTTCACGAGGCGACGCACGGTCTCACGACGCGGTTGGTGGGTGGCGGCAACGGCATGACGGCTTCACAGGCACGAGGTCTGGGGGAGGGATGGTCGGACTTTTACGCCCTGGCGCTATTGAGCGAAGCAGGGGACGACGTGGACGGTGTGTATCCGATGGCCGGTTACGTTACGTACCAACTGGGCGGATTGCAGCAGAACTATTACTTCGGGCTTCGCCGCTATCCCTACAGCACGGACATGACCAAGAGTCCACTGACCTTCAAAGACATCGATCCGAGCCAGATCAGCCCGCATCCGGGTGTGCCGCGCAATCCCATCTGGCCTTTCGACCCCGACGAGGCGGATGAAGAACACAATCAGGGTGAGGTCTGGTGTGCCATCCTGTGGGAGGTACGGGCCAACCTGATCCGCAAGTATGGTTTTGCCGGCAATGACCTGATGCTGCAGTTGGTCACTGACGGTCTCAAGCTCAGCCCGCCGAATCCCAACTTCATTGAGGCCCGGGATGCGGTCATTTTGGCCGACTTGGTGGCCACCGGGGGTGCCAATGCGCGCGAGTTGTGGACGGGCTTTGCCAAGCGCGGCTTGGGCTTCAGTGCGCGATCGCCCGACAGCCGCACCACGGTGGGGGTGGTGGAGGCGTACGACACCCCGGGCCTGACCGTGGTCGGCTCGGTGATTATCGGAGGGAACGGCAACGGCATGGTGGACATCAATGAGTGCAACGACCTGTACCTGTTGGTGGCCAACTTCAACAACTTCACGGCCACTCGGTTGCGCGCGCGGGTGAACACCACCACCCCCGGCGTGGGACTTGGAGTGCGTGAATCGGCCTACCAAGATTTACCTTCCCTAGGGGTGGGCACGAACCTGATCCCGTTCCAGCTGAGCACGGCACCGTACATGGTGTGCGGCACGCCGGTGGTTCTGGAAGTAGTGCTGGAGTCCGACCAAGAGACCGTGACGAACACCGTGACGCTCAACACTGGGGTGATGGGGCAGATGCGTCGGTACGACAGCACTGCCCGTGTGCCCATTCCGGACAACGATCCAGCCGGGGCCAGCTCGGCGATCGTGGTGTCGAACCTGACCACGGCGGTGCGCAAGGTGGCGGTTTCGGTATACATCACGCATACCTGGGTGGGCGATCTCCGCCTCGAATTGATTGCCCCGGACGGTACGACTGTCGTGTTGAGCGACAGCAACGGCGGCTCCGGTAACAACTACGGCACAGCCTGCAGTCCGGATCGGCGTCGCACCACCTTCGATGACGACGGGCCGTTGCCGATTACGGGCGGGATTCCTCCCTATCAGGGGACGTTCCGGCCTCAACAACCCCTGTCGGCGTTCGTGGGGAAAGTTGGGGATGCGGCGAACGGCGCTTGGCGGCTGCGGGTTGTGGACCAGGAGGCTCTGGATACGGGGGCGATCGAGTGCTGGTCACTCTTCGTGTGGCCGGCGGAGTGTACGGATGGAGGAGGGAGCTGTCCGGGGGCGGATCTGGCATTGAGCATGACCGCGGCTCCGGATCCCGTGTTTCTGGGGAGCAATTTGGTATACACCATCACAGTGACCAACCGCGGGCCCTCGGCGGGGCGCTCCACGGTGGTGCGGCACGAGCTGCCCGGCGACGTCCTCTTTGTCCATGCGACGGCCAGCCGCGGCTCGCCGACCCCCACCGGGAACACGGTCATCTGGAATGTGGGCGATTTGCCGTTTGCGGCCGGTGGTATGCTGCAGGTCACCGTGTTACCCGCCAAGGCCGGGGTGTTGACCTCTCGGGCGACGGTGAATTCGTTGGAACCGGATGGCGATCTCAGCAACAACCAAGTGACAGTGGTTTCGCGAGCCATGCCGCCCGCATCAGACCTGGTGTTGGGGGTGACTGTGACGCCGGAGAGCGGTTTGCAGGGGCAGGTCCTGACTTATCGAATCACGGTTGACAATCTCGGTCCCTCTCCGGCCACAGGGCTGGCGGTGACCAATGAAATGCCCGCCAACTTCTTGGTCGGTACCGTGACCCCGTCGCAGGGCAGCTGGCGAGTGGAATCCTTCGGATTGGTGTGGACAGCGGGCAGCTTGGCTGCGGGAGGCACGGCGGAACTCGTCGTGAGCGGCGTTCCCGTGGCAGAGGGTACGTTGGTCTGGCGCAGCAGTGCGGGGGCGCATCAGGCCGATCCTTTCCCCGGGAACAACCGTGCGGAAGTCCGTACGGTGGTGGGCCCGGCAGCAAACCTGGTCTTGACGGCGCTGGCGATTCCGAACCCGGCCGTGATCAACGAGGAGTTTCAGTATCAGCTCGTGGTGAGCAACGCCGGCCCCAGCCTTGCCAATGGCGTGACATTGAGTGCCGTGTTGTCTGCAGGCCAGACCGTGCGTTCAAGCTACGCGACCCAGGGCTCGGTTACGGTTCAAGGCCAGGAAGTGATTGCCAATCTGGGCAGCCTGCTGCCGGGCCAACGGGTCCAAGTGGGCTTGATTGCGACCTCTTCCATACCCGGTACGTTCACCCTCCGGGCGAACGCGACGGCGCGGGAAACCGATCCACTGAGTGCCGACAATCAGGCGGAGGTTCGTGTCGTCGTGGCCGAGCGGTTTGTTGCCATCGGGTCTGCGGGGGCTACGTTGCTGGCGGAGTCCCTGCAGCCGGCGAACGGAGCGGTGGATGTCGACGAGACCGTGACCGTGGAGCTGCGGCTCTGGAACACCGGGAATATCCCCAACGTCAATTTGGTCGCAACTTTGCTACCGGGTAACGGCGTGGAGAATCCGTCTGGCCCGCAGGTGTATGGGGTGCTGCCTCCGGGTGGGATACCGGTGGATCGGTCGTTTACATTCACCGCGCGGCGAACGCCGGAAGGGGTGGTCAGAGCCGTGCTTCAGCTCTCCGACAACGGCCAGCCGCTGCCCGCGGTGGAATACACCTTTGTCCTGCCCCGGGTTGTCACCTTTACCAATACAACGCCGATTCAAATCCTGGACAACCGACCGGCCAGTCTGTACCCGTCTGTCATTCAGGTCAGCGGCGTTACGGGCACCGTGGGCCGCGTGACGGTCACGCTCTCGAACCTGACGCACGCCTACGCTCCGGATGTGCGGATGTTGCTGGTGGGACCTCGGGGACAGAAGACAGTGCTGATGTCCGCAGCCGGAGCCCCGTACGGCGTCAGTCAGGCCACGGTGACGTTCGACGACGCGGCGGAGACGGTTTTGCCGGAGTGGGATGCCCTGGTGTCTGGACGGTATCGTCCCGCTGCTTATGGAACGGAGCTGCCGTTCCCGGCGCCCGCCCCCGGCGTGCCGTACGGGACGACGTTGTCGCAGTTTGCCGGGTTGGACCCCAACGGCACGTGGTCGCTCTATGTATGGGACACCACGGCAGGCGACACAGGCCAGCTCGCGGGCGGGTGGTCAGTCAGTTTGCACCTCATCACGCCGCTAAATGAGGTGGCTGACCTGCGTGTGCTCGCTGCTCCCCCCTCGCGTGTGTTGGTGGGCCAGCCGGCAGTCATGACTTACACGGTTACGAACTTGGGCCCGGACACGGCGCGGGGTGTGGTGGTGCGAAATCAATGGCCCAGCGAATTCCGTGTGCTCGGGGTCGAGACGTCAGCGGATTCGTGGTCGTTGGAGGGCCAGACGGTCCTGGCGATCTTTAACGAGCTGGCCCCGGGCGATGCGAAGAGCCTGCGGGTCACCTTGGACGCCAACGAGGCGGGCCAATTCGGCGTGGTCGCCCAGGCAGTGGGTAGTGGCGTCGATCTGAATCTTTCAGACAATGCGCTGACGAATGTGCTCAACGTGGCGCTCCCGTTGGCCAACCTTCAGTTGTCACTGGAGACTCCGAACGCGGCTCTGGTGCTGGGACAAGAGGTCGATCTGGTACTGTCCTTGCGCAACGCCGGTCCGGAGCCGGCCCTGAACTCGGTGGTCCGAATTCCTCTTCCAGCTGCGTTGGAGCTGGTTGCCAGCTCGGTGCCGGGAGGTGTCTTGGAAAGAACCAGCGAGGGCGTTGAGATCCGGTATGATCGGCTGGTGGAGGGATTGGCGGTTCACGCCGTTTTGCGGGTGCGCGCCCGGGACGCGGGTGCCTATCAACTGGAAGCGGTGGCTTCGACGGATTCAGCGGAAGCGACACCGAGCGACAACCGGGCCACGGTGGTGTTGAACATCGCGCCTCCGCAGCCGCGGCTGATTGTGACCGGCGTCAGGGTGGTCGCGGAAAGCCAGGCACCCCCGAACGGCGCGTTGGATCAAGGGGAAGAGGTGACACTGGCCCTGGGGTTGCGCAATGTGGGTGAATTGCCGACGGAGAACCTGGTAGTGCAGCTGCTGGAACGCGGCGGCGTGTCCAGCCCTGGCGCAGCGCAGACCTACGGTGTGTTGGAACCGGGCGGTGGCACGATCTGGCGACAGTTCACGTTCACTGTCAACCGACCTGCCGGCGACATGGTTGAAGCGACATGGGAACTCCGGGACGGCGCGACCTTGGTGGGCACAGTGACTCAGGCCCTGCGGGTGGCTCGGACCTACACCTTCCGCAGCGAAGACGCCATCCAAGTTCCTGAGCGGGGTCCGGCCAATCCGTATCCGTCGCTCCTGACGGTCAACGGCCTTTCTGGCAGTGTGCTGGGGGTTCGCGTCACGCTCCACGGGTTCACGCACGGGTACCCGGACGATGTGGACGTGTTGTTGGTCGGGCCAGCGGGGCAAAAGGTGATGCTGGTATCGGATGCCGGAGGCGGCTGGGCCGTGACAAACCTGACGCTGGCACTGGAGGATTCGGCAGGGGACGGTTTGCCGGACAATGCCCGACTGAGCAGCGGGGCGTATCGGCCCGCAGACTTCGAGGCTTCCGACCTGTTACCGGTGCCTGCGCCCGCGCGGCCCTACGCAACCAGCCTAGGGATGCTTGCAGGCACCGATCCCAATGGAACCTGGTCGCTCTATGTAGCGGACGACGTGGCGGGTGAGCGCGGCGGCATCGCCGGCGGTTGGACCTTGGAGCTCTCGGTGGGCGAGCCGGTCAGTCCGTTGTCCAACCTTCGTCTGACCGGAAGTACTTCCGCCAGCACTGTCCGCACAGGAGGCTCTGCCATCTATACGTTGGAAGTGAGCAATGAAGGGCCGGCCCCCGCATCGGAAGTCGTGCTGAACGTGGCACCGCCGATGGGAAGCGAGCTTGTGCAGGTCGTCGTTTCCCAGGGCAGCACCAGCGTCAAACCGTCTGGGGTGGAGGCGCAACTGGGTGATCTGGCCCCGGGCGGCAGTGCCCAGGTCCGGCTCACGTATCGTCTGTTGCAACCCGGGACAGCGACGCTGGCAGCATCGGTGGACTCGACCAGCACCGACGTGGATGCTTCCGACAACACTTTGCAATTGGAAGTCGCTGTGGCTCCGGTGGCAGAACCGCGGTTGGAGGGCGGCTTCGAATATGGCCTGTTCCGGCTCACCTTGAAGGGTGAACCGGGCGAAACCTATGTTCTGCAGGTTTCGGAGGACCTGCAGAACTGGACGGACTTGGAGTCGCGCGTAATGCCGCCGAGCGGTGAAGTGAAATTCACCGATCCCGAGTCGGCCAGTCGCTCGCAGCGCTACTACCGGGCACTGCGCCTCCTACCGTGAAACCGGAGCCGGCCCTGCAATACCGCTGAAACTGTTCAACGCGGTTGCGGCGTTCCCGAACTGAGCGCAAGTGGCAGCCTCTCGCAGATCTGAGCAAGGACAAGCGAGGAGGATGCGTGGGCCCTGGGCAGGGGAGCCCGGGCCTTCCCGGGGTATCCAGAGAACCGCAAGCCGTTGTCGGTCACTTTGGGTCCAAATCTGTGGTAGCCGGCCGGTGACTGTCGCCAGCGCCATGCCGCCGGGCCCCGTGTGCGCTGCAGAGCGTCCGAACAGAGGTTCAAGAACAGAACAGCCTGCAAGGCAGCATGGAACGCGTCCCGCGTCTTTTCCGAATCGCAGCTTGTAGGCCCGGTAGCCTTCCTCCAAGGCAACCCCTGCGCGGGACCACGATGCCATGGAACGAATCGGGTTGACCGGCGGACTGGGCATGGGGAAATCCACGGTGGCCGGCATGTTTGCTGCGCGCGGTTTGCCGGTGGTGGATACCGACCAGTTGGCGCGGCAGGTGGTGGAGCCGGGCCAACCGGCCTGGGAGGAGATTCTGCAGACCTTCGGGCGGGACATCGCGCATCCTGATGGCCGGTTGAACCGATCGGAACTGGCCCGGCGCGTGTTTCGGAATCCGGAGGCGCGGCGTCGACTGGAAGCGATCACGCATCCGCGGATTCGGGAACGCTGGCACCAGCAAATGGCGGCCTGGGAGGCCGCCGGGGTGGCTCGGGCCATGGTGGTCATTCCGTTGTTGTACGAAGTGGGAGCGGAGGCCGAGTTGGACCGGGTCGTTTGCGTGGCGTGTCAGAAGGACACCCAGTGGGAGCGGCTGCGCGCCCGGGGCTGGTCAGAGGAGGAAATCCAACTTCGCCTGGCGGCGCAATGGCCGGTGGAAGAGAAGATGGCGCGTGCGCATCATGTGATTTGGACGGAGGGCTCGCTCTCGGCCACGGAAGCCCAGGTGGAGCACCTTCTGGCGCGGTGGAAGGCAGGTCCCCACGTCAGCAATCGGCCGGAGCGCTTGTAACCTTTTTGCGCCGGAGGGATCCCGGCTGTGGCGAGGCCGGCCGCAACCAGGCATCGGGCATGGGGACGGATGCCGTACCGCACCGATCAGAGGGGTAAGGACAGAGGTCGTGGGTAGTTTGCAGTGCGGCCGATCCTGGGGAATCGGGTAGACGGACCTCGTCCTTGTCGAGGGTGCACGAATCAGGTTTCAGGCTACGTTTGACGCCGTGAAGACGAAATGGAACAACCTGGGGATTTGCGGGGCGCTATTGGCCCTGTGGGCGTCCATGGCTTGTGCCGAGGCTGCGCATACGCGGGCGCAGCTGGTCTTGGAAGCGACACAGGCGCGGCCGGGGGAGATGGTCTGGGCCGGGCTGCATTTGCGCATGGACCCGGAATGGCATACGTATTGGCGCAACCCCGGCGCCTCCGGCATGGCCACCAAGATTGCCTGGGACCTCCCGGAGGGCATCACCGCCGGGCCCATCCAATGGCCCCCGCCGGAGAAGTATGGGGAAGGCGAACTGGCCACGTACGTTTACCATGACGAGGTGGTGCTGCTGATTCCCTTGCACGTGGCGTCGAATCAACCGCCGGGCCGATGGACATTGAAAGGCAAGGTTTCCTGGCTCGAGTGCAAAGAAGTCTGTGTGCCGGGTTCTGCGGAGGTCAGTGCCGTGTTGGAGGTGGGCGTGGAACGGCGGGCCTCTGCCGCTGCGGGTCTCATCCAGCAGTGGCGAGGTCGCTTGCCGGAGGACGGGGCAGGCCTCGGCTTTCGCGCGGTCTGGGACGCACCGCCGGGCGCGGGTCGGGAACGGCCCTTGGTGCTCGAATGGGCTGCAGAGGGGATGAGCGGGGCCGGGGCCGACTTTTTCCCGTACGAGGCCGACGATTATGAGGTGCAGGCACCGAGCACGCGGCTCCCGGCCGACCCGGCAAGGGTTCGACTGCGCAAAGTCGTGCAAACTTTCACGGGAAACTGGCCCGCGGAAATTGCCGGGATTGTGGTGGCCGGTGACGGGGTGCGGTCGCGTGCCTGGGAAGTGCGTGCGAAGATTCAGGAACCGGAAGGCGTCTCTGCCGGTTCGCCCGCGGCCAGCAGCGGCATCGGACCCTCGTCCTTGCGGGGATTGGCGTGGGTGTTGGGCTATGCGTTTCTGGGGGGATTGATCTTGAACGTCATGCCATGTGTCCTGCCGGTGATTGCGCTCAAGATTCTCGGGTTCGTGAACCAGGCGGGGGAGGATCGCCGGCAGATCTTGCGGTTGGGTTGGGTTTATACGCTGGGTGTGTTGGCATCCTTTGCGGCGCTCGCCGTGTTGGTGATCGGTTTGCAGGCGGCGGGGCGGCAGGCGGGTTGGGGGATTCAGTTCGGGAACCCGTACTTTTTGATCGCGATGACGATTCTGGTGACGCTCATCGCGTTGAACCTGTTTGGCGTGTTCGAGGTGACCGCGGGGGGCCGCGCCATGGACTCGGCAGCGCAGTGGGCGTCGCGTCCCGGGGCCGCGGGCGCGTTTTTCAGCGGTCTGTTGACCACGGTGCTGGCGACCTCCTGCACGGCCCCCTTTCTGGGCGCGGCCGTGGGATTTGCGTTTGTGCAACCGCCCTGGGTTGTCCTGTTGGTCCTGCTGACGGTGGGACTGGGGCTGGCATTTCCCTATCTCGTGCTGAGCTGGCAACCGGGCTGGTTGCGCTGGCTGCCGAAGCCGGGACCGTGGATGGAACACTTCAAGGTGGCGATGGGTTTCCCCATGCTCGCTGCAGCGGTGTGGCTGTTGAGCCTGGTGGAGGCACATTACGGGGATCGCACGTGGTGGTTGGCGTGGTTCCTGGTCTTGTTGAGCGTGGCGGCCTGGTTGTTCGGGACGTTCTGGCAACGGGGTCGGTCCCGGCGCGGAGCCGGGTTGGTGGCGGCGTTGATCGTGTTGGGCGCAGGCTATGTAGGCTTGCTCGAAGGAGCGATGCATTGGCGGGAGCCGGCAGCCAGCAACGTCGAGGCGAACGTGTCCGGCTCCGTGGGGAAAGGCGATGCGATTCCGTGGCAGCCGTGGAGTCCGGAGGCCGTCGCGGCGGCGCGTGCCGCGGGCCGACCCGTGTTGGTGGACTTTACCGCGCGTTGGTGCCTGACCTGCCAGGCGAACAAGAAGTTTGCGCTGGAGGTGCCTTCGGTGCGGGCCAAATTGCGAGAGCTCAACGCGGTGGCGCTGCTCGGCGACTACACGCACTTCCCCGAGGCGATCACCCAGGAATTGAAGCGGTTCGGCCGTGCCGGGGTACCGTTGGTCCTGGTGTATCCGGCAGATCCGGCGCGCGAGCCGTTGGTGTTGCCGGAGGCGCTGACACCGGGGATCGTGTTGGAAGCGCTGGAGAAGGCCGCGCGTTGAGGTGCGTGGAACGGCTGTGCAGAGCCCGCATCAATGCCGGCGGGGGCGGTTTGGCAAGAAGGCCGGCCATCGGGTTCTGCCGGCGAGCGTGATTCGCCTCGCCGCCGGATGGGATCACAGAGTGCGTTTCCGGCCCAAAGTGTGGGTGGCGTACCCGTAATAAGCTTCCGCAGCCTCCATGAGGGTTTCGGAGAGGGTCGGGTGCGGATGCACCGTGAGGGCGATATCCTCGGCGGTGGCGCCCATTTCGAGTGCCAGGGTGGCTTCGGCGATGAGTTCGCCGGCCCCGTGGCCGACAATCCCCACGCCCAGCACACGATCGCTCTCGGGGTCCACGATCAGCTTCGTCATGCCGTCGGTGCGATCGAACGACATGGCCCGACCCGAAGCAGACCAGGGGAACTTGGCGACTTCATGAGGGATGCCGCGTTCTTTGGCCTCGGCCTCGGTCAGACCGCACCACGCCAGTTCCGGGTCCGTGAACACCACCGCCGGGATGACGATGTTTTCGAAACGACTGTCCTCGCCGTTGATCACCTCGACGGCGATGCGTGCTTCTTTGTGCGCTTTGTGGGCGAGCAGGGCGCCGCCGACCACGTCGCCAATGGCATAAATGTGCGGGTCGTCGGTTTGCTGGTGTTCGTTGACCTTGATGAAACCCTTGTCGGTGAACTGGACCCGCGTGTTCTCGAGCCCGAGATCCTCGGTGTTGGGGACGCGGCCCACGGCCACCAGGACCCGGTCGTACAACTCTTCGAGTTTGCGCCCGTTGTATTCCGTGACCACCCGGATCTGTTTGCCGGCGGTGGCCATGCTGAGGACCTTGGCCTGGAGCCGGATTTCCTTGAACGCCTTCTGGGCCCGCTGGACCACCGGTCGGGCCAGGTCGGGATCCGCTCCGGCCAGGACCTTGTCGAGCGCCTCCACCAGGATGACTTCACTGCCCAAAGCGGCGTAGACCGTGCCGAGTTCCATGCCGATGTAGCCGCCGCCCACCACCAGCAGCCGGGGCGGGATCTCTTCCACCTCCAGGGCCTCGGTGGAGGTCATGATGCGAGGGTTGCCGAGGTCGAAGGCCTTGGGCATGGCGGGCAAGGATCCCGTGGCCACAATCGCGTGTTGGTATCGAATGAATTTTTGGCCCTCCTCGGTCTCGACGCGCAGGGTCTGAGAGTCCTCGAAATAGCCGCGCCCCCGGATGACCTGGACCCCGCGCTTTTGCGCCAGGAAGGCGACGCCGCCGGCGAGTTTCTCCAAAATGGAATCCTTCCACGCACGCAGCCGTGCCAGGTCCACCGTGGGCGGGGCAAAGGTGATGCCGCGATGCGAAGATTCCTTCGTTTCCGTGATCAGGTGGGTGGCGTACAGCAGGGCCTTCGAGGGGATGCAGCCGACGTTCAGGCAAACGCCGCCCAGGCGTTTGTCTTTTTCGACCAGGATGACTTTTTTGCCAAGGTCGGCTGCATAAAAGGCTGCGGCATAGCCGCCAGGGCCGGCGCCGACGACCACCAGTTCGGTTTCAATGGGCTGCATAGGCGATTTCAAAGGTCAACCCCCGGTGAGCGGCAAAGCCGAAGCGGTCAAAGCCGCACAGCTTCTTCGGGGAAATTCTCCAGGGCACGCACCAGATCCACGATGAACCGGGCTGCGGATCCCCCGTCGATCACCCGGTGGTCGTAACTGAGGGCCAGGGGCACCATCAGACGCGGTGTGACCTGACCGTCGCGCACCACGGGTTTCAGACTCCCGCGGCCCACACCCAGAATGGCGACCTCCGGCCGGTTGATGATCGGCGTGAAATGGGCTCCGCCAATGGCGCCCTGGTTGGAAATGGTGAAGCTTCCCCCTTGCATCTCCTCGCGGGCCAGCTTGCGTTCGCGGGCGCGCTGGGCCAGCGATTCGATCTCTTTCGCGAGGTCCAGCAGAGACTTTCGGTCGGCGTCCCGCACCACGGGCACCAGCAACCCGTGCTCGGTGTCCACCGCCAACCCGATGTGGAAGTACTCCTTGATGACCAGCTCCCGTGCCTGTTCATCCAGGCTGCTGTTGAAAACCGGATGTTTTTTGAGTGTGTCCACCACGGCACGGATCAGGAAAGGCGTCACCGTGAGTTTGACGCCCTTCTGTTCATAGGCCGGGGCGAATTGCTTGCGGAGCTCGTTAATGCGCGTGAAGTCGGCCTCGTCGAACTGCGTGACATGCGGGATGGCCTCCCAACTTTCCCAAAGCCGGCGTGCGATGACCTCGCGGAGGGTGCTCAGGGGTTCACGCCGGACCGGGCCCCATTTCGAGAAGTCCACCGGCTCGGCCGGAGGGGGTCCAGCCGGCTGAGCGGGTGCCGCAGCGGGGGCCGCGGCCCGGGCGGCCAACTCCTTGTATTTGACGGCGAGGGTCTGAAGGCGCTGGATGTAGTTGCGCAGGTCCTGGCGGGTGATGCGGCCACCGGGGTCGGTTCCCCGCACGCGGCTCAGGTCGATTCCGAGTTCCCGCGCCAGGCGCCGCACGGAGGGGGGAGCGACCGGGGCGGCGACCGGAGCCGGGATTTCCTCCTCTTCGAGTTCTTCCACGGGGGGCAACGGTGCGGCCGGGGTGGTCACCGGTGAGGCGGCAGCCGGGGTGGGCCTTGGGGGTGCCGGAGGTGCTTCGGGCTTGGGTGTTCGCGGCGTGGCAGCGCTCGGTGGGGCGGAGGCTGGCGCGGCGGCGCCGGTGGTCTGCAGGCGCAGGATGCGTTGGCCCACGGCGAGCTTTTCGCCGGGCTTGACGTACACCTCGGCCACGGTTCCGGCGTGTTCGGCCGGAATGGTGGCGATGGCCTTTTCGTTTTCCAGTTCGAGCAGTGGCTGGCCCGGGCTAATGGTGTCCCCGGGTTTGACAAACACACTGACCACCACACCACTGTCCGCACCTTCACCGAGAGGTGGAAGCTTGATATCCATGACGTCGAACGTCCGGGAATGTTATGCGGGATTGATCCGATGGCAAGCCCGCCGGCCGGGCGGATGAGACGAGGGCGCATTTGGAGTTGCTGACAACCGCGAGAGCCCGGTGTGGGGTTCGGAGGTTCCCGGCGCGAGAAAACGGACGAAACGGGGATTTTGCCGGGATTTTTGAATCTTGGGGCTCAGTGACGGAAACGCGCGCGCCGTGTCCGCGCATCGCGCGGGCCCGAGCACGCGCCGAAGGCGCCTCTCCTCCACCCGCCCGGCGCAGCGCCCCGGGAACTCGGTCCTCCAAATCCATCGGGCCCTGAAAAGGTGCAACCCCGGCACCCCAAAATCGCGAGCGCCGGGCGAGCCACACCGAATTGGGCGTTTTCAGGACGCGGTGAATTGTGGCGACTCGGTTGCCCAGGGCGTCGCCCTGGGCTGGTGCCTGCCACGTCCCGTCGGCGACGCGCACGGCGCGCCGAGGACACGAGAACTTCGTGACATCGGATTGGGTCTGGTGAGAACGGGTCTGCCTGGGGCTGTGTTGGAGGATCGTCGTTCGCACCGGGGGCGCCTGCAGGGCCCTGGCGCCTCAGATTCGCTGACCGGCGCAATTCATCGCTTGGACCGCCCCGAAAGCTCGGCGCCACTTCGGGCGTGTACGGACCGCGAAAGTCAGAGGACACCGGCGTTTCCTCCGGGTTGTTGAATCCGGCGCGTAAGAACGGAAGAATTCTCTCTCCCGTACTTTGGCGGATCGCCGACTTGCGACTCAACAGACCAGTGTCCTAGAGTGGCTCAGCGGATAGGGTCGGGCGATATGGGGTCTGCAAAACGCGGCCGCGCCGGAATACCTGCCTGTCCGGGGGAGCGACAAGCGGGAGGCATGGAGTCTCCCGTTTCCTCCCACCGCCGACCGCCTTTGTTTGCAGGGACGCGTTTCAGATTCCATCCGCAACTCGTCCACATTGCCACGGGGTTGCTTGGCTCGCTTGGCCTGTTCGTTTACGTTGCCACGCGGCTTCAGCCGACGCTGGAGTGGCATCGGGATCAACCGCAGTTCTACTGGACCCAAGACTTTTTTCGATTGTTTTGGCGCGAACCGGGAGGCCTGGTGCGTTACGCGGCGGCGGCACTGGCCCAGTGCGATGTGCACAACTGGAGCGGGGCCCTGGTTTTCACGATTCTGGCCGGCGGTTTGGGAACCCTGGGTTGTGCGCTGCTGAAACGTGCGGGCGCAGTCGCGCTCCTTCCTGCCGCCTTTGCGCCGCCGCTGCTGTTCCTCTGGTTGCGACAAGCCTTTGGGGCTTCCGCGCTGATCGCGGGACTGGGAGTGGGCCTGGCGTGGGCACTGGCGCTGGGATTGTCCCGCGGGACACGCTCTGGGTCGGCCGGAGGGCTTCTGTTGAGCTGGCTCGTGGCGGCCGGAGTGTATTTGGGGGCGGGCTTTTGGGCCTGGCTGGCCTTTCTGGTCGCAATCGAGGCCTTTCCTTGGGCATCTCCTCGCTCGTGGCTTCGCACGGGGGTTTTCTGGTTGGGGAGCCTGGCCGCCGCCGTGGGCGTGGCATGGAGCTACGGGGCCGGGTTGGTACCCGGGATGGAAGGCCCGGATCCGGTGAAGCGCCAGCTCCTTTGGGGGGCCCTGGCCCTGGGCGTGCCGGTCCTGGCGCTGATCCGTGCCCGGGTGGTCCCGCGGTTCCCTCCCGCTGTGGACGGGCCCGCAAAAGCCGGATCCACCAGTTTGCCCGCCCTGTCGTGGGCGGGTTTGAAAAGCGCCTCCGGCCGGACAGCCCTGGTCGCAACGGTGCTGCTGGCTGTTGCCGTGGCGGCGGATTTTGATCGGGACGCGCGCAGGGTGAGTGCGCTCCTGGTGGCGGCGGCTCACGAGGACCATCTCCAAGTACTGGAGCAAGCCGGTACCTTGCCCCGCCTTCCGGCCGCGGCGGAGATCGTGCTGCATCGCTCGCTCTACCACACGGGCAGGCTTTTGGATGAGCTGTTCCGGTATGAAAACCTGTCGCTTTGGCGCCTTCTCCCCGGCACCGAGGCGGGCGCGGCTGCGTGCCGGGCCCAGGTTCCCACCTTGTTGGAACTTGGGCAGGTGAACGAAGCAGAGCGTCTGGCTCATGAAGCCCTGGAGTTCGAAGGGCCGAGACCCGACTTGCTCCGCTGGTTGGCGGAGGTGAATGTGCTGAAAGACCGACCGGCGGCCGCACGGGTGTTTCTGAACGCGCTCAGTCGTCATCCGGTGCATCGGGTCCGGGCGCAAGAACGACTTCATGCACTGATGATGGATCCGGCCGGCACCAACGATGCCCGCCTGAGGCTCATTCGCCAGCGCATGGTGCGGACCGACCTTCCCCACAGTGGCATGCCCACGGCCCTGCTGCTGGAGCAGTTGCTCGACACGGATCCCTCCAATGACATGGCCTGGCAGTATCTCCTGGCTCATCATTTGCTCAGCTGCGATTTGGAACGTTTCGTCAGGTGGCTCCGCCGTCGGCAGCCTCTGCCCTGGACCCAGTGGCCGCGTCACTGCGAAGAAGCTGTGCTGCTGTATCAGTGGCTGAGCCCTGACGGGCCGGCACCGCCGAATCTTCCGATTCGACCCGAGACCCGGCAGCGGTTCATGGCTTTTCGGACGGCTCTCGCCCAAGGGGCCCTGCAGAGCGACGAGGGTCGGCGCCGACTGGCGGAAACCTTCCGGGGCACTTACTGGCTGTACCATCTGTCGCACGCGCCCGCTCCGGGCAACACAACCCCTTCAGCTGACTGAGCGTATGAAGATCTTTGGCTGTGAACGGAGACCCGCGCGGCACAGTGGCTGCGGCCCGCAGGTGCCGCCTCGGAAACGGGTTGCCGCAGTACGGGCCGCCGCTTTGCATCGCATCGCTTTCACGGGATGGTTTCTGGGAGGGTTCATCCTGTCGGTCTCTGCCGGAGCTCCGACCCTCGCAACGGAGGATCAACGGGGGACGTTGCCCCCGCCGCCGCCGGATTCAGTTCGTTTGTTCCCCGACTACACCGGAATCGTGGTCCCCCCGAACATCGCCCCACTCAACTTTCGGGTGGAACATCCCGGCCGGCGGTACCGCTTGGTGGCCCGGTCTCGTCACGGAGATCCGGTCCGAATCACGAGTCGCAGTCCGGTCATTCAGTTTCCCCTGCAAGCCTGGCGCCGCCTTCTTGCCGCCAATGCCGGAGAACCGCTGCTTTGGGAGCTGGCCCTCGAGGAGGCCAGTGGCGAGTGGCGAACCCTCCCCACCGTCACCAACTGGATCGCGCCGGACCCGGTGGACCCGACCCTGGTCTATCGCCGCTTGAGGCCGGTCTACAGTCTGTATGGGGAACTGGGGATTTATCAGCGCAATCTGGAGACGTTCGAGGAGCGTCCGGTACTGGAGAACCACCGTTTCCACCATGGATGCCTCAACTGCCACACGTTCCTGAACCAGCAGCCCGGGGTGTTCGTCTTTCACATCCGCACGTTCACCAACGTGCACCCGATGATTCTCGTGCGATCGAACGAAATCGTGCGAGTGGAGAAAACCATGGGATATCTGAGCTGGCATCCGAGCGGGCGGTTGCTGGTGTTTTCCCGGAACAAATTGGGCCTGTTCTATCATACGCGCGGCGAAACACGGGACGTGTTCGACGCCCAGTCCGATCTGGGTGTGTACTGGCTGGACTCCAACACCTTCGAGCATCCCCGGGCCATTGCCGCGCCGGATCGTAACGAAACCTGGCCGGCCTGGTCCCCGGATGGTCGATATCTGTACTTTTGCAGCGCGCCGCCCCGGCCCAGCGACGAGTTTCGCTCTGTACGGTACGACCTGGTCCGGGTGGCGTTCGACCTCGAGACCGGCCGCTGGGGCGAACCCGAGGTGGTGCTGTCCTCCGAGGTCACGCGCGCCAGCGCCGCTCAGCCCCGAATCTCACCCGACGGGCGCTGGCTGCTCTTCAGCCTGGCCCAGTACGGGAATTTCCCCATTTACCGGCGGAGTACCGACCTGTTCCTGATGGACCTTCAAAGTGGCGAGGTGAGTCGGCCCGACATCAACAGCGACTCGGCGGATTCCTGGCACACCTGGTCGAGCAACAGTCGCTGGGTCGTCTTCAGCAGCAAGCGGCTGGATGGGTTGTTCACCAGGCCCTTCTTCACGTACGTGGACCACTCCGGTCGCTGCTCCAAGCCCTTTGTGCTCCCGCAGGAGGATCCATCGTTTTACGAGGGCTTCCTGTACAATTATAACGTGCCGGAGCTGGTCCGGGGCCCCGTGACCGTTTCGGAACGTGCCCTGGCTCGGGCGATCCTTCGACCCGACCGGGTCATCGTGCCACAGCCTGCGGACGCGGCGGCCGGCGCCTCCCAAGCCTCTTTTGCAGACAAGCCGGGCGAGCGGCGCGTGGAGCAGTAAGCACCCCCCGACCCCGGAACGCCGGACACGCCCGATTCGGGCTTTGCGGCTGAAGGCCGGGTCGCCCGACCGGCAGCCGCCCACGCGGGTCCGCATGGGGCGCCGCCACGGGCTCGACATGCTCGGGCGCACCCTTCCGGTGCGTATCCAGGCCGGGCCACGGTGTCCACCCGGTTCCATCGGGAACGCTCGCGCTTGCGGTCGGGGGGCACCCGGCGAGCTGCGCCAGGCGCGGTCGGGGCAGCGCTTGACCCGTCTTTTCCGCCTTTGGACAATTCGCCTGCCATGCAAAACGCAGTGCGTTTTCTCCTGCTGGGCCTGCTCCTGGCGTGGGGCGTTTCCTGCCGCACTCCGCAGGCGGTCTTTCAAGAAGCCTCGCTCCCGGGTTATGCGCCCGCTCCGGTGCCGCCCCAGACCGAGCCGTGGCTCCGGCCCGGGGACCGGCTGGCCATCTGTGGGGATTCGATCACCGAGCAGAAGATGTACTCCCGCATTCTGGAGGACTACCTGACCATGTGCGTCCCGCAATATGGGGTCTGGGTGCGGCAATACGGGTGGAGCGGCGAAAAGGCCTCCGGTTTCCTGGGTCGCATGACCAACGACTGCCTCCGCTTTGCGCCCACCCTGGCGACCACGTGCTATGGGATGAACGACCACGAGTACCGGCCGTACGAGGAGCGCATCGGGCAAACCTATCGCCAGAACCTGACGGCCGTGGTCCGGGCATTCAAGGCGCACGGCACCCGCGTCATCGTCGGGTCGCCGGGCTGTGTGGGCAAAGTCCCGCACTGGGTGAAAACGGCCAACGGCACGGTGTCCGATTTGAATCGGAATCTGGGCACCCTGCGGAACATTGCGTTGGAAGTGGCCCGGCAAGAAGGCGTGGGGTTCGCGGATGTTTTTCTGCCCATGCTGCGGGCCGGGGAGCTGGGCCGGCAGCGGTTCGGCACGAATTTCATGATCGCCGGCAACGATGGCGTGCATCCGGACTGGGCCGGCCAGGCCGTCATGGCGTATGCCTTCCTCAAGTCGATGGGGCTGGACGGGCACATCGGCACGTTCACCGTGGATTTGAGTCGCAACACCATCCACGTGACCGCGGGACACGAGGTTTTGTCCACCGTGGGCCGCACTTTTACACTCCGCAGTCATCGGTATCCTTTTGCCTCCTGTTTGCCTCGCGAGGTCACTCCCCCAGGGGTGCAACCGGCGTTCCCTCCCTGTGATCTGCCGCCCGGTCAGGAGACCGCCAGCCTCAAGGCCGCCTTCGAACTGGTGCCGTTTCATCAGGAACTGAACCGCCTCATGCTGGTGGCCCGAAACGGTTCAGCCGCCAGATACCGTGTCCGTTGGGGGGACCAGAGCAAGGTGTTCACGGCAGACGAGCTGCGGCGCGGTGTCAATCTGGCCGCGGAGTTCGACCTGACTCCGTTTGCGGCCGCATTCGCGCGCGTGGACGCCGCGGTGGCCGCCAAACAGGCCTTCGAGACCCGACAGGTCAAACAGGTTTTCCACGGGGCCGAAGGGCGGGCGGACATGGAGGCCGCGGTTCGTCGGACGGAAGCGGAACGCAACCGCTTGGTGGCCGCCATCCACGCGGCCTTTGTGCCGGTTACTCACACCCTGAGCCTGGTGCCCGAGTCTTGAGAAGCGGTCCGTTTCCGGCGCCGCTTTGGCCGGTTGCCCGTTCCCGCAGGGGCGCAAAGCCCGGGCCGGCCCCGCCCACGGCCGGCCGGGCGTGAACAAGCCGGATCGGATCAACCGGTCGCTGGGCTGCCGGCCCGGGCGGCCTCCATAATTCGTTCCACGATGACTTCCAGCAAGGAGGGCTCGGTGCCGAGGGCCGGCGTGTACCACACGAGGCGCCCGTGGCGCTCGGTGGGATTGCGCCAGGGAAACTGCCCGGCCGCCAGTCGCTCTTTGACCACCCGGGGTGACTCGCCCAACAGGACGGGGATGTCTTCCTGGGTATGCAGACCGTCGCTGATGAATGCGGGCACGACCACAATGCGCCGTGTGACGGCCCGGGTGTAGCATTCGGGAATTCGCGGTGCCTCCTCCAGGAAGACCGCCTCGACCATCGCGTACCGTTCCAGGGCCCGAATCCGCTCTGCCATCGCTTCCACCGACCGGCGCGAGGCCGGATCCCGTTCCGTGCCGTGACCGGCCAGAAAGAGACTGATCTCCCGCGGCTGGGGCAGACGGGGAAACGGATGCTGTCGCACGATGCTTTCGGCCCGCGCCAGGGCCACTTCCGTAAGTCGGGGATGCGTCCCCACGGGCGCGCAATACCACCGCACCTGATCGCCGGCCTGATTGCGGCGGGGCCATCCCGATTCCGGAGCGAAGCCCAGCGCCTCCGGAATCACGCGAGCCGCGAAATAACCCTCCGCCATGAAGATGGGAACAATGAAGACGCAGGGTGCCTCCAGTTCGCGCAGCACATCCTGGACATGCTGGGCCTGTTTCCAAAAGGCCTCCCGTACTGCGGCGAACCATCCCCGCTCTCGCAACGCCGCGGCCTGACGGACAACCGCTTCGGCCGAACCACCGTTTTCCTCCGTCCCGTGCCCCAGGAGGATCACGGCGGCGCGTTTCCAATCTGGATCGGGAAGGAAAGCCATTGCCATGTCCACGTGTTTCTCAACGCGCTACCTCTTTTGCAAACCGGGCGACAGCCGGCGGGCGCGCCTGACAACGGTCGAAACCCGGGCATCCGCCTCCGGCTCACGGCTGCGCAGGGCGGCTCTGAGCGTGGCGTCCGGGCCCGGAGAGCCCGGCGCGGCCACGGCTCTCGAAGAGCCGAGATCGGTCCGCGCAGCAGCTGAAACCATGCCTTCGAGCCGTACGCCCGGTACCTTGGCCATGCTGCCGCGTTGCCCAAACATGATGCGCTGCCGTGCCCGGGGCAAATGGGGAATCTCGAAACTTCCCGGGGTTGCCATCTCGGCCCGAGCCGGCGGTGCCTGCCGGGTTGATGCGTCGCGCCAGGGCGAAGTTCCCGACGTCCGCGGCCCCCGGAGTTCGGGCCCCCGGATTCTCTCCGCGTCTTGGGATGCATCCCGCGGCGGATCCGTGTCCTCCGGGGCCTCTCAAGAGGCCAGCCGGCGGGCGACTTTGATGAGCGCCTGCATGTCCTGCGGCGTGCCGATGCTGATCCGCAAATAATCGCGCAGCTCGGGCAGATCGAACCAGCGCACGAGGATTTTTTGCTCGCGCAACTTGCGGTACCAGTCGGCCGCAGATGCGCCCGGGGGACGGACGAGGAGAAAGTTCGTATGACTCGGCAAAACCCGGAACCCGAGCGCCGTCAGCTCCCGAGCCGTCCAATCGCGGGTCTCGGCAATCTTGCGGAAGTTCTGCCGGTAATACTCCAGATCGTCCAGCGTGGCTTCGGCGGCGATCTGCCCCAGGCCGTTCACATTGTAGCTGTCCCGGAGTTTGTGCATGGCCTGGATCAACGGCCCGGGGCCCACGGCGTAGCCGACACGGAGGAAACACAGTGAGTACGCCTTGGAAAAGCTGCGACAGACCAGGACATTGGGCAGGGTCAGCGCCAGCGACAACGCCTGTTCCGGCGCAAAGTCCGCGTACGTTTCATCGAGCACAACCACGCCTCGCGAACGGGCGCAGATGGCCTCGAGTTGCGCCGTGGGGTAGGCGCGGCCGCTCGGGGCGTTGGGCGTCGTGATGAAGGTGAGCGCGGCGTTGGGCTGCCACTCTTTCAAGAATCGGAGTTGGCCGGGTTCGGGCAGGCCGAAGTCCATTTGCAGGGGCACCCCGTGGAAGGCGGCGCCGTGCTGCGCGGCCAGCACCGGGTAGAGCGAATAACTGGGTACGAAGCTTTGCACGAGTGCGGGCGCCGGTGGGACCAGGTACCGTCGACTCAGCGGGCCCCGTTGTGCCGCCACCGGCTCCACAAAGGCCTGGACCGCCAAACGCAGAATCTCGTCCGCCCCGTTGCCCACGATGATCTGATCGGGATCACACTTGTGCAGTTTGGCCAGTTTCTCGCGCAGACGCGTGGCGGTCGGATCCGGATACAGCCGCAACCGCCCGTCCACCGCGGCGCGTACCGCTTCCAAAACGCGCGGCGAAGGCGGGTAGGGGTTTTCGTTGGTGTTCAACTTGATCAACCCGCTGATGCGCGGCTGTTCTCCCGGTACGTACGGTTGGAGGTTTCGCACCAGCGGGCGAACCAGTTGATCCGAAACCGCTTTTTTCATAAGGCGCCCGCAGCATAGCGAGCAGGGGAGGGTTTCACAAAGGCATTTCCCGGCGCTCACCGCACCGGAGCGCGCCTTTCTTGCGGGAGCACTTCCCGCTTCTGCGCGGGATCTTCGGGCGGTTCACCCCGTGGCCGTGCGCATGCTGCAGGGCGAGATTGGGGCGGGAGCAGAAGCAGGTGCGGGGCAATCGCTCCGGGAGCTCGCCGGCCCTCCACTGGGACTCGTGGAGCGACTCCCGGGCGTGTCGAGGCGCGGGCCTTTGGGTAGCGGTCGGTTGGCGATTCCCCGCCTGAAGCACTGGTCAGGCCCGGGCCTCGGCAGGCAGGCACGATCCTCGCGGTCGCGGGGCAAAAGAACGGGTCGGGTGGCGGGTTCTCAGCAGCCGGGGAGGCGGGATGGGACATGATGCCCGCATGTGGGGGCAAGCCGGCCCGGCTGGCCCCGGCCGCGCGGTGGATCGCGGTTGTGTTCCAAGGCGCTGCGAGCACGAGCCCGTTCGATGCATCGTCAAGAAACTGGCGGGAAACCTGCCGGGGGGGAGGGAAGCTGTGACTCTTCCGCCCGGCCTCCTCGGGCTTGGCGGGCAAGCAGGAAGGCACTTGCGGCCGATGGGTTCGGTCCGAGCCTCTTGACAGTGAATGGGCGGGGAGTAGAATTTGCAGCGTTCGGGTGGCAGCACGTTTCTTCAGCGGGGTTCCCCACCCCCACCTCCTTGGCGTCTGCCGCCCGAACCCCCTTTGGGCGGGGCTTGAGGACTTGACTTGCAAGGTCGGGCTCCTTAAGTTCTGCCGCGTCTGAGCTGCGGGGGTGTAGCTCAATTGGTTAGAGCGCTGCCCTGTCACGGCAGAGGTTACGGGTTCGAGCCCCGCCACTCCCGCCATTTTTTTTCCCGCGCCTGCCTCGCTTAACCCGGCCCATCGGAGTTCTTCGACGATCACGCTTTGCATGACCAACGCCCACGCGCTCGAGGAATTCACACCGGATTCCGCGTTCCGGCTCTGAACGGTTGTTGGCCTTGCGAGGGCTCAGCAAGCAACGACGTGCACCGCGTGGGGATCACATCGCGGTGCTCGTCTCATTGGGAGCCCCTGAGAACCGGCAGCCGGGCTACCAACAGCGCCCCTGCCAGGAAGAGCACCGCACTGTAGGCGAACGCGACCTCCGTCCCCCATGCCGTCCACAGCGCCCCCACCACCACGCTGGAGACCAGGTCCCCGATGCCGTTCACAGTGGCCAGGGTCCCAAAAGCCATGCCCTGCTGGGATTCTGCCACCAGTTCGGCGCACAAGGAATCTTCGAGGGTTTCCTCGATGGCGATGTAAATCCCTGCCAGCACGAAAATCGCCGTCAGAGTGGCGAGGTTCAATGGCAGAACAATCAGCCCCAGCGCCATGAGAGCCGCCAGGCCATAGCCGACGGCCAGCACGCGAGATTTCGGAAAGCGATCCGCCAGCCAACCCGCGACCAGCGAGAACCCCGCATAAAAGAAGTTGCGCAGCATGTAGAGCATCACCGCGACGGAAGCGGCTGCGGCAGCGCCCCGCGTTTCCGTCAGTTGCTGGGTTGCCAACAGGATCAGGAGGGAATGCGCAAAATCCCCGGCGCCGAACAACGCCACCGCCAGGAGGAACCTGCGGTAGGGCAGGGGCAGGGCGCGGAGGCTGGCATGCCACGAGAGATGGCGGATCGGAAGACGCTCGCGTTCCACCACCCCCCAGGCGATGCACCCCGCCGCCAGCAATCCAGGCACCAGCGTCCACGCGAATACCGAGGGGTAATGATGCCCGGTGGCACTCAGCAACGCCATGGCGGCGGCGGGCCCCACGATGGCTCCGACGGTGTCCATCATCCGTTCAAAGCCGAAGGCCCGGCCATACGTGGCGGGGCTCACCGCCGCTGCCAGCAACGCCTTGCGCACCGGTGTGCGGACCCCGCGGCCCAGCCATGCCAGGGTGCGGGCGGCCAACACGTGCCACGCGCTCTGCGCCAGACCGAAGCCTGCCGTGCCGAGGGCGGTCACCACGTAGCCGGCCACGGCGATCGGTTTGCGACGCCGCAGCCGGTCCGTGTAATAGCCGCTGAGCATTTTGGCGAAACTGGCGGTCCCATCGGCTACGCCTTCGATCAAGCCCAGCCATGCGGCGGCCACTCCAAGCGTGGCCAGGTAGGCCGGCAGGACCGCCGTGGCGATCTCGTGGGAGCAGTCGCTCAACAGGCTGGCCAACCCGATGCCCAGGACGGTGCGGTTGAGCCACCGCTGCGGCGGGGTCGGGCTGGAGGCGACCCCTGCGCCATGGATGGGTTCGGCCATGTATCGATCCCGGGTCGTCGATGTCCAAAACGCCGCATTCGCTGCCGGGGATGCGCGGCAACCATCCCATTGCCGCCCTCCCGCGCGGCGGTTCCGTGGCATGGTGGACCCGCTGGGGGGAAGGAAACCAGTGGATTCTCCGCGCGGTGCGCCGTTCGCAGGGCCGGCGTTGATGCCACGGGCAGGCTCGGCTATGTTGGGAAGCCTATGACGCTGACCGAAAAAGTACTGGCACGCGCCGCCGGGAAGGCCCGCGTGCAGGCCGGAGACAACATCTGGGTCAAGGCCGACATCTTGATGACCCATGATGTCTGTGGCCCCGGCACCATTGGCGTGTTCAAGCGCGAGTTTGGACCGAAGGCCCGGGTGTGGGATCCCGAGGCCATCGTGATCATTCCGGACCATTACATCTTCACGGCCGATTCGAAGTCCAACCGCAACGTGGACATTCTCCGGGAGTTCGTGAAGGAGCAGGGGATCAAGTATTTTTACGACGTCATCGATGATCCCAACGGCGTCTGGCGGTTCGATCCCTCCAAGGGCATGTTGCGGCGCCAGTACGGGGTTCGGTACGCCGGCGTCTGTCACACCGCCCTGCCCCAAAAGGGCCATACCCGCCCGGGGGAGGTGTTGTTTGGAACCGACTCCCACACCTGCATGGCAGGTGCGTTCAACGAGTTCGCCACGGGGATCGGCAACACCGATGCCGGCTTCGTCATGGGCACCGGGCGTCTGCTGCTGAAGGTGCCGGAGACCATGCACTTTTATTTGGAGGGGCGACTCCAGCCGGGCGTCATGGCCAAGGATGTCATTCTGCACATCATCGGCGAGATCGGCTTTGACGGCGCCACCTACCGGGCCATGCAGTTCGACGGGCCGGGCGTGGCCTTCCTGTCCATGGACGACCGCATGACCATCGCCAACATGGCGATCGAGGCCGGGGCCAAGAACGGGATCTTCCCCTTTGACGCGCGGACGGCCGAATACGTCGAGGCCCGGACCCGGCTCAACAACACCAAGCAAGCCTATGAGCCGGTCGAGTTGGACCGGGATCAAAAGTTCGTTTACGAGCTGGTCGTGGATCTCTCGAAGCTCGAGCCCCTCGTGGCCTGTCATCCCGATCCGGGTCGGCGCAAAAAGGCCAAGGAACTGGGGCACATCAAGCTCGACCGCGCCTACATCGGATCGTGCACCGGCGGCAAGACCAGCGACTTTGTGGAGGCGGCCCGGATCCTGCGGGGGCGCAAGGTGGTGATCGATACCTTCGGTGTGCCGGCCACGCCGGAGATCGTGCACGAGCTGCAGACCACCTTCTGGGGGCAGGAAAGCATCTGGGACGTGCTTGTGAACGCGGGCGTCCAGATGACCGAAAACGCCAGTTGCGCCGCCTGCCTGGGTGGACCCGTGGACACGTTCGGCCGGATCAATCGGCCGGGCATCAAATGCATCAGCGCCACCAACCGCAACTTCCCGGGTCGCATGGGCGATAAAGAGTCGGAGGTTTATTTGGCCAGTCCGGCCACCGTGGCAGCCAGCGCGCTGACCGGCCGGATCACAGATCCGCGAGAGTTCCTTTGATCGCGCGCCCCGCCCGCAACCGGTCCGCCGGGGAGGGCCGGAACCCCTGCGGATCGCCGGGACGCCACCGGGGCCGAGCCTCATGGAGACACTCTCCATCGCCGGGCTCACCGTTCGCCGTCACTTCCGCGGCGGACAACCCATCCTCGTTTATTTGCCCGGCATCCACGGCGACTGGACCCTGGTGACCAGTTTCCGCGCGGCGGTGGCGCCTCCCGTGGAGTTCATCGAACTGGCCTATCCCGATCGGACGGATTGGGACATCCCGGATTACGCCCACGCGGTGAGCGCGGCCTTGCAGCAGTTGGAAACTTCCCGTTTCTGGCTGCTGGCGGAATCGTTCGGGTCGCTGGTTGCCTGGGCCTTGTTGGAACACTGGCGGGCAACCGCTGCGCAGGGGGAATCTTCACAGGGTGCCTCGAAGCCCGAGGTCCAAGGTCTGATCCTGGCGGGCGGGTTTGTCCGTCATCCCTGGCCGGCCGGGGCACGGGCGCTGGCGGCGCTCGGCCGGCGAATGCCCCAGGGCCTTCATCGTGTCCTCCTGCAGGCCTATGCCGGCGTGGCGGGCTGGCGGCATCGGCAGGCCCCGGAAACGCGCGATACCATCCACGAATTCATCGAGCGCCGCACACCGGAGAACCGTCGGGCCATTCACGCGCGGCTTCAGTTGGTGGCACGGGCCGACTATCGTTCCGTGGCGCGCCGGACGCATCGGCCTGTTTACGCACTGGCGGGCGGCTTCGATCCCCTCGTGCCGTGGTGGTGGGTGTGTCCCTGGTTGCGACGACATTGTCCGGGTTTTCGCGAATGGCGATTGTACGGACGCGCCGACCACAACGTGCTGGGCACTGCGCCGCGCCGGGCGGCGGCCGATGTGCTGCGCTGGATCCGTGAAGGGCTCGGCCCTCGGCCGGACGGCCCGCCCGCGTAATGCGCCGGGTCCGGGCTGCTCAGAACACGTTGCGAAGGATCCCGAACAACAAAAGGCCTCCCAGGCCCGCCCACGCCCAGAGAGGGGACAAGGTCCACGCTTGACCGGGATGGCGCCGGCGCCACCGCCACCACGCCGCCAGCATCACCGGCCCGGCCAGGGCAAGCAGGATGGGGAGCGGGTTGAACTGCCAGGACTCGGCAATTCGCCCGTGCAACAGCGCATGCACTGCGCGCAGGCCTCCGCAGCCCGGACATTGCCATCCGGTTACTGCATGAAACCGACATGGAGGATACAGGGCCGACCGCGCGGGATCGAAATGCCACAACACCCAAAGGCCCGCGCCAAGCATCAACACCATCAGGAACCAGACCGGGCGCCACCGCGCCGGCCGGTCCAACCGCGGCGGGCAAGTCGGTTGATCCATGGCACCATGGTCCCCCACGGTTTCGTCACGGAACGACCCGGCAGTGCAGACCGGGACAAATCGAAATCAACCACGGGGTCGCCACCGAGGCCACCATCCAGAACAACACGCTCAACGCGCCCAGGATCACACCGGCCAGTGCCCAGGCGCGTGCCCCGGACGTCCCGGGGTCCCCGTGTCCGAGATACAACACCACCGAACCCAGGACCACGGCCACCACGTTGAGCGGCGCGCCATAACAACAACAGCACAAGATCCACGCCAGAACCCCCGAGGCAAAACTGACCAGGGCCAGCGTGCGCAGCGTTTGCGGCGCCACAGTCGGCCGCGGATATGCCGACAGAGGAGGCGGGGCGGCCGGGGAGCTGCCGGACAGCGCAGAGGCAAACTCCGGCAGATGCCCCACCACGCGCCATTGCGTTTCGCCTTCGGGAAGCACGGGAGTCTGTGGCCCCACCCGGTTCTCCCGAATCCACTGCAGCAGGGTGTCGCGGGGCACGGGGCCATACTCCCTTCCGTCCTGTCCGATGATGCGATACATGGTCTTGGGCCCGGACCGGCCGGGCTCAACGAGCAGGGGAGTTTCGCTCGTTCCCCGGATCCTCCGGCTCTTTTCTCACGCGCAGCAAAGCATGCTCACCGCCGAACACAAGCCCGGAGTCGCGCCGTCCGAGCATCGTCCGCCGACGCCGTCGCAGGCCGGGGAGGGCCTGATGTGGCGGCGACCGGGACTTTCACGGCAGCATCGGAGCCAGGAACTGGTCCACCGTGAGTCCCGACTCGCGCAGCAACTGCACGCGGGTCCAGGGCAGGTCCGGTCGGCCGGCCGCCCACGTGGCGAATTCTCGGGCCGCCTCGGCTTTGCTCTCTGACAACGGCCAGGCCAGCCCCTCGTCGCGCGCTTCCCGACGCAGGCGTTCCCAATCCAGGAGAAACGCGTAACGAACGGGCAAGTGCGCCAGGCGCACGCGCGGTTGCCGTTCCGGGTCGTCTCGCACGCGCATTTCGGCTTCGGCCCAGAGGCGTTCGGCTTCGATCAGGACACGGGCCCGGCGGTGCGGCGCGTTGGGTCGGGTGAAACACCGCAGTTCGAATCCCGCCGAGGCCCGGTGGAGCAGCTCGAGATACTGGCCGATCGGACCGGCGGCCGCGCCGTAGTATCCTTCGAGGAATTCACGGATCAGGCGGCGGTCATCCTGTTGTGGGTTCCACAGCAATTGCGCCAGCACCCAGGCCCGCAGCTCGGCCATTTCGGCGCCCCAGTCCTGGTACGCACCCTGTTCGAACACGCCGCGCACTCCGTGGCGCTGGAACAGGCGCACGTTGGGGCCGAGGGTAAACCAGTTCGGGTGCGGCAACAGGTAGTTGGCAAAATCGGTGGTGTAATCCCACACATACAGTCGCGGCGCGCGCCGGGACCAGCCCTGAAGATCCTCCAAAAACGCCGCATTGGAGGGGTGATCCAGGGGTTCGCGAAAGTTCGCCTCGATCGAGCACAGGCGGATGACCACGTTCGACCGCGGACGCAGGCGGCGCGGCGGGCGGCGCGTGTACTGATACGCGAACGTATCCACCCACACGTGGGGAAACTCCGGCTCGATGCGGGCGGCGATTTCATTGACGAAGTCCAGCAAACTGCCCGCCGGGCTGCCTTCTGCCTCGTCCAGGGCCCGACAGTTCGGGCACTGACAGTTGCCGTGCCAGTCGTTTTGGGTGACCGAGACGATGCGGGCCTCGGGCGACTCGCGAAGCCAGGCCCTGACCCGTTCGGCCACGAACGCTCGCAGCTCCGGGTTCGACAAGCACAACTGGGCTCGTTCATGCGTGCGGCGTCCGTCGATCCAACTGAACCACTCCGGATGCCGCGCGAAATGCTCCGACGGCGGGACCAGGGCATAGAACGTGTGGGCGAATCCCTTGTAGCGAATGCAATCGCCCCACTCCGGCGGAATGGGCGGGTGGGCACCGTTGACGCCGTTGCGCACCTTCCAGCGCGGGTCAAAGGCGCAAAACCAAAACGGCTCCCGGTACTCGAACACCGGTCGCACCTCCACATCCAGCGGCGGCACGTGCAAGGTCGGCCGGCGCGGCACGTGCATGGCCCAGGGCGTCCACCAGCGCACGCCGCCATGCTCGGCGAGGAACCGGTACACGGCGTACAGGGTGCCGCGCGGCCGTCCGCCCGCCAGCAACAGATGCCCGCCCCGCGTTTGATGAACATAACTGTCCGGCCCCAGTCCCTCCCACGGCACCGAGGGGAACAAACGTTCGGCCCACCGGCTTCGTCCCACAAAGATCGCCCGGCTCGGCGGACGGGCCGGATTGGTCACGACGACGAACCGGGCCCCGGTGATCGCCTCCAAATACGCCGACAGTTCCCTTGCTGCATTGTGCTCCGCGGCCGTGGCTTCGGCGGCGACCACGAGGGTGGACTCCGCCCGGCCGTTTCGGGCCAGCACGCTGCCCACGGCACCCTGCACACAAAAGGCCGTGGGGCAGCCGAGCGCCAGCAAAAGGAGGAGCCTCCTCGAACGCAGACACCGCAGAGCGCGGCGGGAGGGATGGGGTCGGGCTCTTGCACCGGAACGCCTTGCGTGCCGCTCGGTTGCGGCCGTTTGCATGCGCCGTCTCGCGGGCCCGGGCAGGAGGCGGGACCATGGGGGAGCGACGGCCCGGTGAGGCCGGCCAGGTTTGGAGCTGACGGCTGAGGGACAAGCCCGGTTCATTGCCCCTACGCTGCGTCGCCCGGCGGTCGGGGTCAATGGCGTTCTGGCGGGAAATGCCCGAATCTGTTCGGCGCGCCGACTGCCGGATCCGGGGCCCGGGCCCTGACACTCCGGAGGTGCCTGTGACACGCCCCACACGGGGGCGCGCGTGCACCGGCATGGGCCCGGCTCGGCATTCCTGATTCGACAATGCCCAGTGGGCGGGGCATCCTGCGCGCCATGAAGTCCATGACCGGACATGGACGCGGCGTTTGCCAGCGCAACGGCCTGCGGGTGACGGTGGAATTGACCTCGGTCAATCGCAAACAAGCCGAGATCAACCTCCTGCTGCCCCGCGAGCTGGACGTGCTGGAAGGGCCCATGCGGGATTTGATCAGCCGGCAGATCGACCGAGGCCGCGTGCAGGGACGCGTCTCCGTCGAGATTCTTTCGCCACAATGGGCCCGACCGCGCCTGAATGCGGCCCTGGCCGAGGGTTGGGCGCGCGAATTGCAGCGGCTGGCGCGGAAACTGGGACTGGCCGAGACGGTGACCCTGGAGCATCTGCTGCGCATTCCGGGGCTGTTCCAGTCCGATGAGCCGCTGGTGCCGTGGGAGAAGCTGTGGCCCGTGGTGCAGGCGGCTTTGCAACAGGCGCTGGATCGGCTCGTGCGCATGCGGCAGCGCGAAGGAGAGTTTCTGGCCCGCGATTTGAGCCGCCGCATTGAACGCATGCGGCGGGCCGTGGCGCGGATTCGGGCCCGGGCCCCGCGGGCGCTGGAGCGCTATCGCAAACAGCTGTTGCAGCGCATCCGCGCCGCGGGCCTGACCCAGACGCCCGAGTCCGACGAACGACTGTTGAAAGAGGTCATCCTGTTTGCCGATCGCTCGGACATCACGGAAGAGCTGACCCGGCTGGAGAGTCACTTTCGGCAGTTCGACGCATGCCGTCGGAGCCGCGCGCCCGTCGGACGGACCCTGGATTTTCTGGCCCAGGAAATGTACCGCGAGATCAACACGCTGGGCACGAAGGCCAACGATGCCCGGATCAGTCAGGAAGTGGTCCGGCTCAAAACGGAATTGGAACGGTTTCGCGAGCAGGTGCAAAACGTCGAATGACGGATCCCATCGCCCCTTCTGCTGGTGCCCCGGCGCACCGTGCCACCGCCCCGGACTCCCCGGGGGCCCGGACGGCGGGCTCGGGGCCTCTTCCCGTGTTGTTGCTCCTTTCGGCGCCCTCGGGAGCGGGCAAGACCACGCTTTGTCAGGAGCTGCTCAAGCGCCGGCCCGGTCTGGCCCGGGCCATCACCTGCACCACGCGCCCGCCGCGGCCGGGGGAACGGGACGGCGTGGACTATCATTTCCTGGATCCGGAGACCTATGCCCGACGCGTCGCCGCGGGCGAGTTTCTGGAACACGCCACGGTCTACGGCCACGGTTACGGCACTTTGCGGCAGGAGGTTCTGGATCGGCTCCGTGCCGGACAGGACGTGTTGCTCAACGTGGATGTGCAGGGCGCCGCGGCCATCCGCGCCCGCGCCCGGGAGGAACCGTTGCTCCAGCAGGCGCTCGTCACGGTCTTTTTGACGCCCCCTTCGCGGGCGGTGCTGGAGGCGCGCCTGCGGCGGCGGGGGACGGATCCCGAGCCGGTCATTCAGCGCCGGTTGGCCATGGCCCAAACCGAAATTGCCCATTGGAAAGATTTCGATTATCTAATCCTCAGCGGCTCGATCGCCGAGGACGTGCAACGGCTGGAAGCCATCCTGGAAGCCGAGAAACTGCGCAGTCACCGGCAGCCGGCGCCGGCGTTTTGAAGCCGATCTGGGAAGCGTCAGAGCCGTGAAGCGGCGGACCGGGCCGGCGGTCGCCCGGGCACAAGGCCCGCTCGACGGAAACGGTTCGGGCCGCAGACAGGCATGAACAGCAAGGGCAACATCATCCTGGGCGTTACCGGATCCATTGCCGCCCATCGCGCCGTGGACCTGTGCAGTTTGTTGACCCGGGCCGGATGCGAAGTGCACGTGGTGCTGACCGCCGACGCCCAGCGATTCGTCACGGCTGTGCCCTTCCAAACCCTTTCCCGACAGCCCGTCATCACCGACCTCTATGACACCGCCGGCGGCTGGCAACCCACGCACATCCAGCTGGCCGATCAGGCGGATCTCCTGCTCATTGCGCCGGCCACTGCGCATACGATTGCCCGTCTGGCGCATGGACTGGCCGACGACGCCCTCACCTGCATCGCTCTGGCGTTGCGCCCGGAGGCCTCGGTGCTCATCGCCCCTGCCATGAACGGCAAAATGTGGTTGCACCCGGCCACCCAGGCCAACGTGAGCCTCCTGCGCCAACGCGGAGTCGAATTCCTGGGACCGGACGCGGGACTGCTGGCCTGCGGATACGAAGGGGTGGGCCGCCTCTGGCCCGTGGAACAAATTGCGGCGCGCGCGTTGGAACGCCTGCAACAGGCCCTGCCCCCGCCCGATGCGCCGCCCCAACCGGGGCCCCCATGAAAGGACTGTGGTCTGGGTTGACGCGGCTCCGGCGCCTGTTGGAGGCGCCGCCCGTGCCGGCCGCGCTCCAGGAACGCCGCGTCCTGCGACTGCAGCGCGAGGTCATACTGCCGTCGAAACTCGTCATCCTCGCCGCGGTCTATCATTACCTCTTGCGCGCCCCGTGGACCGAAGAGGCTGCTTCTGCGTTCGACGTCGTGCTGGAAACCCTGCAGCAGTTCTTCGTGCTGTACACGGGTTTGAACGTGTTGGCCTGGCTGGTTTTTTTGCTGTTGCGCAAACTTCCACCGGGCACGGTCCAGTGGACCTCTTTCGTGCTGGGGTTCGCCGATGGTTTGTTCCTCGGCGGATTGACGCTGCTCACCGGCGGTTTCGACAGCATCCTTTACTGGGTGTTTCCAGCCCTGATCGTGCTCAACGCCATCTGCATCCCGCTGGCCACGCCGCAGTTGGTCCTGAATCTCATGCTCAGCGGGTTCTTTCTCCTGGCCGGTCTGGTCGAACCGGAGCTGCGCAGCCAGGAACTGCCCGTCCCTCAGCTGCCGCCCCGGGCCCAGCGGAAACCCGTGCCCCCGGTGCGCCCGGACGATATCCCCGACCCCGGCGCCGTCCTTCAGCGTCTCCAACGTCCGACGGACACCCTGGCCCGGCTGATCTGGAACCGGATTCCAGAAACGGCCCGCCGTCAACTTCAGGAACTTGCGGAAGAAGGCTCGGACCAGGACGAGCGCCTGCGCCAACTCCTGGTCGATGAGTTGAACCGCCTGTTGCCCCAGTCTCGTTACGTGGTGCAGACCGAGATTCCCGCCGAACTGGCCGGAGAACCTTTTCTGTTGCGACTGGTGATCCTGTGGCTGTTGACCTTCTGCTGCTACGGGGTGCAGGTGCTGGCGGCCCGCCAGCGACAGGCCGAGGAAGAAGCCGAGGAGTTTGCGCATCGCACCGCCCAGTTGCATGCCGCCGGCCGCTTGGCCGCCGAGTTCGCCCATCAAATCAAAAACCCCCTGGCCATCATCAACAATGCGGCCTTTGCCCTGCAACGCCTCTTCGGCCACGATCCCCGCGCCGCCACCTCCCTGGAACTGATTCAGGAGGAGGTGGAAAAGGCCGACCGCATCATCACCCAGGTCATGGGATACGCGCAACTGAGCGAAGGGCGCGTGGAGAAGGTCGACGTGCGCGAGGCCATCGAACAGGCCGTGGCCCACGTGTTCCCCCCGGGCATGTCCACCGGAACCGAGGTGCAGCTGGACCTCCGCGGGCCGCTGCCGGTCATGCTGATGCAGCGACGCCACCTGACCGACATCCTCACCAATCTGCTGCAAAATGCCCGGGACGTGCTCGACGGACGCGGCCGGGTCCTCGTGTCGGCCCGCTGTCCCGACGAGGCCACGCTGGAGTTGAGCATCACCGACAACGGGCCGGGCATTCCGGCCGACAAACTCGAACGCATCTTCGAGCCCTACTTCACCATGCGGCCGAAGGGGACCGGGTTGGGACTGGCCATCGTCAAACACAACGCCGAACTGTATGGAGGACGCGTGCGCGTCGAATCCGAGCTTGGAAAGGGCGCCCGCTTCACCGTAACCTTTCCCATCCGGAGCATCGAGAGCACAATGGCCGAGCGTGCGTTGCCCGCGCCCTGACCCGTGGGTGGGACGCCCCGCTCACGCACCGAACGGGCGAAGGGGCGGCTCCCGACGGTGCGCACGGCGACTGCGTGCACGGCCCGAGGGTTGTGATGAAACCTGCCCTGCCACCATTGCTGGTCGTGGATGACGAGCCGAACCTGCGTCGCTCGCTCCGCGCCCTGCTGGAACCGGAGGGCTACGACGTCCGCGATGTCGAGTCCGCCGAGCAGGCCCTGCCGTTGCTGGCCGAGGAGGAGTTTTTCCTGGTCATCGCGGATGTGCGGCTCGGGGGCATGAACGGATACGAGTTCCTGCAGCGGGTCCGCCAGCGCTGGCCGCATCTGCCCGTGCTCATGATCACCGCCTACGCCACCCCCAAACAGGCCGTCCAGGCCATCCGTGCCGGCGCCTTCGATTACCTGCCCAAGCCCTTCGCCCCGGAAGAGCTGCTCCACGCCGTCGCCCGTTGCGCCGAACACTGGCGCCTCAAACAGGAGAACCTCCGCCTGCGCTCCCAGGTCGGGGTGATCACCGACCTGTCCCAAATCGTGGGCGAGTGTCCCAAGATGCGGGAGCTGCGCCAAATGATCCAAACCGTGGCCGCCACCGATGCGCGAGTGCTCATTCTGGGCGAAAGCGGCACCGGCAAGGAACTGGTCGCCGGCGCTCTCCACGGCCTGAGCCGCCGGCGCGATGCCACCTACGTGCGCATCAACTGCGCCGCCATTCCCGACACCCTGCTCGAAAGTGAACTGTTTGGACACGAAAAGGGCGCGTTCACCGGCGCCCTGAGACAGAAACCCGGCCGCGTCGAGGAAGCCGATGGCGGCACGCTGTTCCTCGATGAAATCGCCGACATGAGCCGGCCGTTGCAGGCCAAGCTGCTGCGGTTCCTCGAGGACGGCACCTTCACCCGCGTCGGCGGCACGCAGGAGCTCCGCGTCAACGTCCGCGTCATCGCCGCGACCAACCGCGACATCGTCCGCGCCATCCGCGAGGGCCAGTTTCGCGAGGACCTTTTCCACCGGCTCAATGTGGTCCAGTTTCGCCTGCCGCCCTTGCGGGAACGGGGCGACGACGTACTCCTGCTGGCCGAGTATTTTCTGCGCCAGTTCAATCAAACGCTGGGACGCAACGTCCGCGGGTTCTCGCGGGCTGCCCGACAAAAGCTGCTGTCCCACCACTGGCCGGGCAATGTGCGCGAACTGCGCAACGTGGTTGAACGTGCCCTCATCCTGGAGACCACGGACGAGATCCAATCCTCCAGTTTGCCGGACTTTGAACTGGAAGCGCGTCTGCATGCCGGGGGCGCCGGTTCCGCCGGTCCTGCGCTGCCCGGCCCGGGCCAGTCGCTGGACGACATTCTGGCCGATTACGAGCGCAAGCTGATCCTCGGCATTTTGGAGCAATGCCAGTACAACATCGGCCGGGCCGCGGAGCGGCTCGGCCTCAGCCGCCATGCCCTTCGCTACCGCATGCAGCGGCTCCACATCACCACCGAAACCGAAGCCGAACCGACCACGGCCTCCGAGCCGCCCGCCTCTCCATGAGCACCTCCAATCTCCCGGCCCTCCTCAAAGCCGCCACCCCGTTGGTGCCCGTCCCCCCGGTCGCCGCACCCCCGCCCCGCTGGGGCAGTCAGTTCCGCGATTTCGTTCCCATCCTGGCCGCAGTCGCGGCCCTGACCCTCCTGCTCGTGGTCTGGCTGACCCTCGTGAAACGTTCGCGCCGACGCCGCCGCGGCGGCGATGAAGCCGTCACCCTGGTCCGGTATCGCCGGCCCCGCCTGGAGGACAAGGGCCTCCTGTCTCTGCTCAAACCACGACATCGCCGCCGGAAACGGCGTTATCACCATCGCAACCCCACCCTGGCCGAAACGGGGGGCTTGCCTCCCATCCGTCAACCGGCCGGAGCGCCCCCGAGCGGACCCAACCTGCCAGCCGCCGGCTTTGGTCCCGGCCCGGCGCCGGCAAGCACCGGTCCCGCTTCTCCTCCGGGCTCCGCCAACGCCCCCGGTGCCGCGTCGGTTTCACAGCCACCTGCTCCCGGAATCCCTCCTGCCCCGCCCCCATCCAGCGCGCCGACTGCCCCGCCCCCGGCTTGAGCGGTGCCCATGCAGCAGAGCCAGCGCATCACCCGGCGCAGCGCCTCCAACCTGGCCCTGGCGTTCTGCCTGTTGCCCCGCACCACGCGCGAAGACATGGCGGTCCTGTACGCCTTTTGTCGGGAGGTGGACGATGTGGCCGATGATCCCACCGCTCCGCTGGAAGAGCGCCGGGCACGCCTGGATCTGTGGCGCCGGGACATTCGCCGCGCCTGTAACGGCCAAACTCCCGAACTGGCCGTCTGCCGCGAACTGCAGCCGATCATCGAGTGGTACCGCCTGCCGCTCACCCTGTTCGAGGAACTGCTGGACGGCGTGGCCATGGATCTGGAGATCTCCCGCTACGAGACCTGGGAGCAGCTCGATCTGTACTGCTACCGGGTGGCTTCCGTGGTCGGGCTCTTGAGCCTGCCCATCTTCGGATGTCGGCATCCGGCCTCGCGTGAGTACGCCATCGCCCTGGGCCGCGCCCTGCAGCTGACCAACATTCTCCGGGACGTGGCCACCGACGCAGTGCGGGGCCGCATCTACCTGCCCCTCGAGGAGATGCGGGCCTGTGGGGTCACCGTTGAAGACATTCTGGCGCGTCGCTACTCGCCCGCGTTCGTCGAAGTGGCCCGCCGCGTCGCCCGTCGGGCCCGCCGCTACTATCGGCAGGCTTCCGAGCTGCGGCCGGAGGAGGATCGCCAGGCCCTGATTGCTGCCGAACTCATGGGGGCCGTGTACTGGCGATTGCTCCGGAAGCTGGAGCGACGCCGGTTCAACGTGTTTGAGGGTCCGCCCGCTCGTTTGTCCCGTGCCTTCAAGGCACTGCTGATTTTGCGGACGTGGTACCGTCACGCGACCGGCCAACCCGGCTCGGATTACGGCTGGGATTGATCCGTTCCGCGATTTGGACAACCGGGAGGGGAGATGTCCGCCTTCGCCAGGCTTCCCGCGCAAGGCGCTTGTGGGAATGACCTCCCCGTGAAAACCGGCGCGCCCAGCCCACCAGATTGATGGGATGGCTCGTGCCCATGGGGCATCCCTGGTTCATTCCTCCGCGGAATACGTGCGGTGGCGGCTGCCGTGGCCCGGATGCGGCGCCCTTCCGCTGGACCCGGCTCCCGGCCCTGGCCACACGCATCCCCGGCCGGGATCCGCGGTGGTCGCGAGGTACAGCACGGGATTTCACGCGCATTCGGCAGCGCGCAGAGAGCCCCCAACTCGGCAACACCCTTTGGTAGTTCCTTCCCGGCGTCCTGGTCCTCACGTGGGTCTCGGGGACCTGGATTTCGGTCTTGCTCCCATGTCCGCGCTGGGGAAGGCTCCGTGGCGTCCGACGATGACCGCTTCGTGCAGATCCTTGACCCTCGTCCTGTGTGGCAGCGTTGCAGTGTGGGGTTTCCTGGCCCTTGCGGCAGCGGCGCCTCGTGTGTTCTACGTGGCTCCCGACGGTCGCGACGATGCCTCGGGGACCTCCGAGGCCCCGTTCCGCACGCTGGACCGAGCGCGTGACGCGATTCGCGAGCTGAAACGAACCAGCGGCCTCCCCATCGGCGGCGTCGAAGTCCGCGTTCGTGCCGGCGAATACCCTGTCCGCCACACGTTCCAATTGACCAGGGAAGACTCCGGACTGCCGGACGGGCCCATCGTGTACAAGGCGGCGGATCCCGAACCGCCCCGGTTCCATGGGGGAGTTCGCCTCCACCGCTTCCGTCCCGTCGAAGACGAGTCGATTCGAAAGCGCCTGCCGGAATCCGCACGTGCTCACGTGGTCGAATGCGACCTCGCAGAAGCCGGGGTACTCCCATTGCCGCCCATGGAACTGGGCGGCTTCGGTAGCGGCCGCGGCTTTCGCACACACCCGGTCCCCGAGTTGTTCGTGGACGACTTGCCCATGCCCATGGCGCGCTGGCCCAACGAAGGCTTTGTCTTCACCGGGCCCGTGCCCGAGCCGTTGTCGCTGCCGGCCTGGGACGGCCGCCCGGGCTCGCCCGAGGGCCGCTTCCGGTTTGAAGGAGACCGCCCGGCCCGTTGGATCGAGGAGCCGGAACTCTGGCTGTACGGCTACTGGTTTTGGGACTGGGCCGACTCGTACGAGAAGGTGGAGCGCATCGACCTGTCCGCCCGCCAAATCGTCCTCGCCAAGCCGTGGCACCGCTACGGCTACCGGCAGGGCCAACGCTACTACGCCGTGCACGCGCTGGCCGAACTCGATCAGCCCGGCGAATGGTATCTCGACCGGCGCCGTCACCGGCTTCTGTTTTGGCCTCCCACCGATCCCGTCAAGGCCAAGGTGGAACTCTCACTCCTCCAAACCCCGCTGGTCAGTCTCGAACAGGTCACGCACGTGCGGTTCGAAGGTCTGGTTTGGGAATGCGGGGCAGGGGATGGGGTCAGAGTCGTCGGTGGGGAGAATCTCCGCTTTGAAGGCTGTCTCTGGCGGAAACTGGGCGGCAACGGCCTGGAAATCCAGGGGGGCATCCGGCACCAGATCGTATCCTGCGATTTCTCGCATCTGGGGCGGGCCGGTGTGTTGCTCTCCGGCGGCAACCGCGCCCGACTCGAGCCCGGCGGTCACCTGGTCGAGAACTGCCGCTTCCATCACCTCTCGCGCATCGACCACACCTACACACCCGGTATCTGGGTGGACGGCGTGGGGCACCGGATCCGGCACAACCTTTTTCATGATCTGGCCAGCAGCGCCCTGCGGGTCGAAGGCAATGATCATCTGGTGGAACTCAACGAAGCCCATCGCGTCGTGCTCGAATCCGACGACCAGGGAGCCGTGGACATGTACGGGGACCCCACCTATCGGGGCAATGTTTACCGCTTCAATTACTTTCATCATCTGGGGCCGTTCCCGGCGTCCGAGGCCGCGCCCATGCGCGCGGGGATTCGACTCGACGACGCGATTTGCGGCGTGCTGGTGTACGGCAACGTGTTCCACCGCTGTGGCCCTCCCAACACCCGCTTCGGAGGCGTCCAGATCCACGGGGGCAGGGACAATCGCATCGAAGCCAATCTTTTCGTGGACACTCCGGTGGCCGTCAGCTTCAGCCCATGGGATGAGTTGCGCTGGCGCCAATATGCCAGCAATGCCTGGGCGGCAGCCCGGCTGGATCGCGGGCTTTACCTGGCGCGCTATCCCGAGCTGGGGCAGTTGCTCGAGCAGGCCAACCGGAATCTGGTCCGGAGCAACGTGACCGTGCGCACGCCCACCCTGTTGCTTCATGCGCCGCGCTCCACGCAGGCCGAGGCCAACCGCGAATACCCGCAAGAGACCGCTCTGGCGTCGGGTCCCGACGGGCGCTTGCGCTGGGACCCGGCGGCAGCCGGGCGGCTCGGACTCGCACACATCCCGTTCGAGCGCATCGGCCTCTACGCGGATCGCTGGCGGATCAAGAGCGGCGGGGAATGGCAACGTCGCACGGTGCCGCCGTGAGACGTGGGAGGCCCCCTTGCGCTGCGCCCGCTGCCAGATCTTGGAGATTCGTGAAGAGCTCGACAGACTCTTGGGCGTCTTCGGCACGGGAAGGCCAGGGGAAAAACGGGACTTCCGTGGGGTTCTTGAATTCAGGGCTCAAAAACCGAAGTGCGCTGCTCCGCTGTCCACGGACCCCACAGGGCAATCCCCGCGCCGAAGGCGCATCGATTCGCTAGCCCGGGGCAACGCCCCGGGCAACGCGCAGCCCAAAAACGGGCCGCGCCCTGAAAGGGCGCAACCCGAGGACGCCCCTCGCGAGGGCCGGACCTGCCACGCCGAAGGCCGCCCCTTCAGGGCGGCCTATATCTTGGCGACCCGGTTGCCCAGGGCGTTGCCCTGGACTGACGAATGCCGCCCTGTTGGGGCGGACACACTGCTGGCCAGAGACGCAAAGCCCCCGACCTGTGTTCTGTCTGGTGGAAACGAGTCCACATGGCGTTGCTCCGGGAGATCGTCGCTTGCAGCGTTGCCTCAGGCAGGTTGCCTGGCGCCTCAGATCCATCGTCCGACACGTCTCCGGTTTCGAGCGCCCCTGAAGGCTCCCCGCAGTTTCGGGCCTGCCCCGCAGGCGAAATCCGCGAGGAAACAGAGTTTCGATGGGATTCTTGAGTCCAGCGCTAAAAATGGAGACGCGCCCCTTGCCCCCGTTGGTCGCTTGTCCTGCTTGCGTGACCCCGCGTGCGGATCGATGAGTCAGGATCCCGTGCTCGGGTTGGGTTCACCGGTGGACCCGCGCAGACTCACGCCGCAGTTTGTGGACCCGCCAACCGAACGGTCTGTCCCCTGCCGGGCTCAGTTCCAACTCCACCCACCCGCCACCGCGCTCAAGCTGAATTCCTGCCAAGGACGGACACAGTCGTACGCGGAATTGTTTCCAAACCGCGGCCTGTCGCAACGCCCCGCTCATGCGCTCCACACTCACGCCCAGCCGGCGCACCCGTGGCATTCCTGCGAGCAACCAGCTCTTCCACAAGATCAGCGGCGAGTGCAGATGGCCGATGACCGTGAGGGCCACCTGATCCAGGTGCTGTCGGACCGCGGGAAGCTCTGCCAGAAACGGCAGGGCCGTCGGATCGTGACAAAACAGGATCCAGCGCCGGTGCGGGGCCAGCGGCTGCAAAGCAGCCGCAAGTTCCTCGAGGTGTACCCGCCGCAAATGTTCCCAGAGGGGGCGCTCTTCCGGCAACATATCGCGGCGGAACATCGGCAGTGCCACCAACGTGGAGGTCACCGCGATCAGTCGGTACACGCCCAGATCCCAGGCCCACACCGGCGCCAGCCCCAGGCCTTTCGTGGCCCGTTCCCAACTGACCAGTCGCAATCCGCCGTAATGCCCGAAGAAACTGAGCTTGCCCAGCTCGTGGTCGCCAATCACCAACCGCAACCGGTCGCCGAAAACCTTCCGCAACCGGTGCACACAGAGACAGGCGCTTTCCCAGGTGCCTTCGTCGCTCAGTCCCAGACTGGCGGTGTCGGCGGCGTAGTCCCCGTTGACGATGGCGTGGGTACATTCGGCCTGCACGGCCTGCTCCAGGAATCGATCCAACAGCGCGTTGTTTCCCAGGGGATGGCGCATCCAGAATCGGTGCCGCCAACAGCGCAGCGCGGCGCGCTGGATGGGATTCGGAATCTGCAGCAGGTCGGCGTCCTCGCCCCGGGCCTGCTCCCGGGGACCGGCATAGTGGATGTCGCTGGCCAGCGCCAGACGTACGCGTCCGGCGGTCGCTTCCGCAGGCTCCGGCACCGCGTCCATGGCCGGTTCAGGCAGAGGGGGCCGGGGGGAACAACACATGAAAAGCCGTGCCGTGGTGCAGCCGGCTTTCCACGCTCACGGCCGCCTGGTGCTCTTCGAAAATGCGCCTCGTGATGGCCAGTCCCAGGCCGGTCCCCTCTCGCTTCGTCGTGAAGAACGGCTCGAACACATGCGGCAGGTTTTCCGGGGCAATGCCGGAGCCCGTGTCGGCCACGGTGACGCGCAGCAACGGGCCGGTTGCCGGCCCCTCTCGCAGGGCCGGCGTTGGGTCCGAAGGCCCGGCCGGCGCAATTTCGAGGGTCAGGGTCCCACCGGTGGTCATGGATTCGACGGCATTGATCAACAGGTTTACGAACGCCTGCTCCAACTGGTATTCGTTGCCCAGGATCCAGTCCTGCTCCGTTCCATAGCGCCGTTCGAGGCGGATGGCCTTGAGTTTGAGCGGCTCCTGAACCAGTCGCAACGAATGCTCCAAAATGTCCCGCAGTCGCACGCGTCCCGCCTGCTGCCGGGGGGCCCCCGTGAATCGCAACATCTGGAGGATAATGGACTCGACGCGCTTAAGCTCGCGCAGAGCCACCTCGCCCAATTCAGCGGGCTTTTCGCCGGAGTGCGCCAGCTCCACGAAGGTCTTGATGGCCACCAACGCGTTCTTGATTTCGTGCGCCACACTGGCGGCCAGGGTGCCGATGTTGGCCAGTCGATCCAATCGCACCAGCTCGCGTTCCACCCGTTCCAACGGCCGCAGATCCTGCAGCGTCAGCCACCGCAGCCGTTCGCCTCCCGGGGTGCTGAGGCCGGCCACGGTGGCCCGGCAAATCATGCGGCCCCACCGCGGATCCTCCCACTCCAGGTCCCGCCCCGACTCTTCGGTGCCTTCAGGCATGGGTTCACGCAGGAGAGCCACCAGCGGCGCGGGCAGCGACTCCATCGGCTGCCCGACCCAGTCCGCAGGTTGCCCACCCAGGAGCCGTGTCGCGGCGGTGTTCACCCAACAAACCCGGTCAGCCGCGTCCACCACCAACAGACCGCAGGGCAGGCTGTCCCGAAACACCTCGGTCAGCCCGAGCCCGGTCACTGCCACACCGCTTCCCTCGCTTCCAGCATTGGACATACGGTTTCCATCCGCTGCGCGGCTCCCCACAATGTGCTTCCGGGCTTCCGACGGCAGTCCATTCACCCACCAAGGGTGCAAGCGTTCGAGGACTCTCCCGTCATGGAAGGGTCATCCGGACCAGGACGCCGGAAGTGTGGGTTGCAACGCCGACCCGATACTAGGCGCGTTCCGTAAGAGAACAAACAAATTCTGAACCGCCCCTGCGGAAATGGTTCAAAAAGGCTCGAATCGAGACACTCCCCGACCGTTTCCCGGGCGAGATACCCTGTGCCGGGTGCTGGCTTGGCGGAACCCGCTCCCCGCTGTCCCGCCGCGGGGTTTGGAGCCTCCGACACGATCCCGGCAAGTTGCCTCCCCGGGCCCCGGACGCATTTCATGTTTGAGCCTGAATGTAAGGATCTCGGGGAAGTGCCGTTTTTCCTGGCCTTCGCGGGCCGGGGAGCCCGAACTGCCGCCGATTCTTCAGGGGGGTCCACAACCTGAAATGCGCTGCCGGTGGACGGACATCGCTGAAAAACCGTTGACGAGAGCCATCGGGGCGCGTTGAATGGGCGTGTCCTGACAACCAATCACGAAACACTCGGAGATCCATGGCCATGAAAACGTTGCGAACGCTGCTTGCCTCGGGCCTTCTCTTCGGCGCATTCGGTTCCCTGACCCCCCTGGCCAGCGCCCAGAATGCAGTGGTGGATCCGTCGCTGAGCTGGAGCGGCTGGATGAACGTTTACGAGCTTTCCGGAGGAAACAGTCAGGGCAACTACCTTTGGGGCAGTGGCTGGGCGGTCAACGACCTGCCCGCGGTCTGGTCCGCCACGGAGGTCCGGCTCGGACCCAACGTGAACACTTGGAACCCGTCCGATCCGTACTGGGTGGTCAACGGTCAGCCCAACAAATGGATGGAGGCCAATTTGTACGTGGACATGGGCACGGCGTGGGGTGGGCAGGCGGTGAGTTTCTCCGGGACGACCCTGGAGAACTCGCTGGTGGGGCCCTACACCGCAGTGGCCTTCATCAAGGAGTTCACTTCCAGTTACGGTTGGGTGGGCATGACCACCGCTGCGCTCAGCTCCGGACAGCCTTTCTCCGTCAACCGGACCATTGCCCCCGGCAATGTCACCCAGTTCGGGTTCATGCTCACGGGTCCGAACGCCGATCCCGCCACGGTGGACAACTTCGGCAAGGTTCGCATCGCAGTGATCCCTGAGCCGGCTGTTCTGGCGCTGCTGGGGCTGGGGGCCGTGATCTGGCTGGCGCATCGCCGTCGGGGACACGTCACCGGCTGAGTACGCCTCGAAAGCCCGGGCTTCCGGGAAAGGTCGGGCGCGGATTGATCCGGGCCGAACCGCGACCTTTCGGCCGCCCTGTTCGACTCCTGGAATCAGGGTGGGGTGGCTTTACGTTTTTCTTTGGCCTTTCCCTCTTCAGACTTCCGCTTCTGCGGCCGAAGAATCCCGTTGGCGAGGGCGGCGCCTTGTTGTTCAATACCGGACAACGCTCGATGCATCATGAATGCGACCGGCCAAACGAGTGTGACCGCCGGGCTGGCAGGCGGAAAGCCGGAGGATCGTCCCGCCCGCGTCCTGCTGGTCGAGGACGACCCCGAGCTGCCCGAGATCCTGGCCAGCCTGCTGGCACACGATGGATTGGACCTGGACTGCGCAGCCACAGCCGCGGGGGCGTTGCAGCGGATTCGTGAACGGGAGCCGGACCTGATCCTGCTGGACCTGGGTCTGCCGGACATGGACGGGCTGGCCCTGCTGCACCAACTCAAAGCCGCACCGCAGACCCAATCCATCCCGGTGGTCGTCGTCACCGCTTGGAACAACCCGCAGGACAAACTCCGTGGTTTCGAGGCCGGTGCGGCCGACTATGTCACCAAGCCTTTCGAAGCCACCGAACTGCGTGCGCGCATCCGCGCCGTTCTGCGTACCAAACGCCTCCAGGACGAGCTCACCCGCGCAAATCGAGAGCTGGCCGCCGCCCGGGAGGCCGCCGAACAGTCCGCCCGCGCCAAGGCGGAATTCCTGGCCAACATGAGCCACGAAATCCGCACGCCCATGAACGGCGTCATCGCCATGTGCGGCCTGCTGCGAGAGACCCCGTTGACACCCGAACAGCGAACCTACGTCGAAACCATCCACTCCAGCGGCGAGGCCCTCCTGAGCCTGATCAACCAGATCCTCGATTTCTCCAAAATCGAGGCCGGCAAACTCGAGCTCGAACAGTTGCCGTTCAACCTCCGCCAGTGCGTCGAGGAAGCCCTGGATGTCCTGGCCGCCAAGGCGGCCGAGAAAAAACTCGAACTGACCTACCTGATGGACGACGGGATGCCGGAGATGTTCATCGGGGACATCAACCGCATCCGTCAGGTCCTGGTCAATCTTCTCAGCAACGCCGTCAAGTTCACTCATGTGGGGGAAGTGGTGTTGACGGTGCGGCTGTTGTCCGACCCGCACGAACCTCCGCGCGCCGATGCGCCCCTTTGGCTGCATTTTTCCGTGCGGGACACCGGGATCGGCATCCCCCCGGAGCGCCTGCCCCGTCTGTTCAAGTCCTTCAGCCAGGTCGACGCCTCCACCGCGCGTCAGTACGGGGGCACCGGCCTCGGCCTGGCCATCAGCCGAAGCCTCGTTGAAGCCATGGGGGGCCGAATCTGGGTCGAAAGCGCGGTGCAAAAAGGCTCCACGTTCCATTTCACCCTTCCCCTGCGCCCGGCCTCGACGGCCGTGAGCCCGCGCCCTGCCACTCCGAATTTGACGGGCCGACGCGTGCTCATCGTGGATGACAACGCCACTTGTCGGGAACAATTGCTCCGCGCGACCGCCCGTTGGGGGATGCAGCCCCGCGCCACCGGCAGTCCTTTGGAAGCTCTTGATTGGCTCCGCCAGGGAGAGCGTTTTGACGTCGGCATCCTCGACCTGCGCATGCCGGAAATGGACGGCCTGACCCTGGCCCATCAAATCCGCAAACTGCCCGCCGGCGAGCGACTCCCCCTGGTCTTGCTCAGCGCCATGGGCGTGCGGGTGGACGCGCCCGAAATCGCCAGCGCAAGGTTTGCTGCCTGCCTGATGAAGCCCACCAAACCCGTCGCCCTTCAGGAAACCCTCGGCCGCCTCCTCGGCGCCACCCCAAGCCCGGCCCCTGCTCCGGCGGCGCGTCCGGGAAAACTCGACCCCACCACCGCTCAGAGGCTCCCCATGCGCGTACTGCTCTGCGAAGACAATCTCATCAACCAAAAGGTTGCCCTGCGACTGCTGCAGCAGCTCGGCTACAAAGCCGACGTGGCCCAGAATGGTTTGGAAGCGCTGGCGGCCCTGGAGCGCGAGCCCTACGACCTGGTCTTCATGGATCTGCAGATGCCGGAAATGGACGGCCTGGCCGCCACGCAGGCCATTCGCGAACGACAAAACGCCCCGCAACCCCCGCCGCATTTCAATCGACGCATCGTCATCGTGGCCATGACCGCCAGCGCCATGCAAAGCGACCGGGACCGTTGCCTGGCTGCCGGCATGGACGATTACCTCGCCAAACCCATCCGTCCCGAGGATGTCCGCCAGGTCGTGGAACGCTGGGGTCCCGTGTTTCAGGCCGCCGCCGCCCCCGCCGCGGCGGCCCCGGCCCAATCCAATCCCGGTCCCACTCCGTCCGAAGAACCGGCCGTGGACATGAAACGGCTGCTGGAATTCGCCGAAGGGGACATGGACAACCTGCGCGAACTGGTGAGTCTTTACCTCCAACAGACCACCCAACAGCTCAACCAGCTCCGTGCGGCCGTGTCTGCCGGCAACGCCGCCGAGGTGCGTCGCGTCGCCCACAGTTGCGCCGGCGCCAGCGCCACCTGCGGCATGCGCCGGATCACCCCGCTCCTCCGGCGGATGGAAGCGCGCGCAGAGGCGGGAGATCTTTCGGAATTGCCCCAACTGCTCGCCCAGGCCGAACACGAGTTCCAGCAAATCCAGTCGCAAGTGCAGCCCTGGCTCGAGCCGGGCGGCTCCCCCCCACCTGCGGCCCAGGCATGAACAAGGTCCTCTTCATCGAGAACGATCCCGTCGTGGCCGGCATTTACCGGAACAAACTCTCCCTGGAGGGGTTCCAGGTCGAAGTGGCCTCCGACGGCGAAACCGGTCTTCAGCGCGCCCGCGAGTGGCGGCCGAACGTCATCCTGCTGGATCTGCTCCTTCCCAAATTGACCGGGCTGGAGGTGCTGCGCGCACTGCGGGCCGAGCCCGACTTTCAAACCGTTCCCATCATTGTCCTCAGCGGTACCTACCTCACTTCCCTGGTCCAGGAAGCCTGGAAAGCCGGCGCCACCAAATGCCTCGCCAAGGCCAACACCACCCCCAAGGTGGTGGTCGACACCATTCGCAACCTGCTGCGGCCGGTCCCAGAGGCAAGCCCCGCCAGGGCCGCAGTCGGCTCTGCCAGTCCGGCCACCGAGCCCGGCCCGCTGGATGCCGACACCTCCTTCCAGGCCGAGTTGCGCCGCGACTTCCTGCTCTCGCTGCCCCAGACCCTGGCCGCCTTTCGCGCGCACCTCCAAAGCCTCAATCGCGCCGGCTCCCCGGCCGAGCGCCTGGAACAGCTCCAGCAATTCCAACACCGCGTGCGCGCCTTCGCCGGGAGCGCCGGGCTGGCCGGCGTGAACCTGTTGGCCCGCGTGGCCGACCTGTTCGAAGCCCTTCTGCGCGAACTGGTCGAAAAGCCCGAAGCCTGGACCCCGTCGACCCTTCGCACCGTGGCCGGCGCCGTGGACTTTTTCCACTGGCTCGGCCAGCGTGTTCACCTGCCGGAACTCCAGTCCCTCCCGCAGGGCACCGCCCTGGTCGTGGACGATGAGCCGCTGGCCCGGCGTGCCGTGACCCACTCGCTCGACAAGGCCCGGATCCGCGCCGTGGCCGTGGAGGACGCCGAAACCGCCCTGCGTCTCCTGACGGATAATCGGTTCGATCTGATCGTGCTGGATGTGGACCTGCCCGGCATGGACGGCTTCAGTCTCTGCAGTCGATTGCGCACGCTGCCGGCGCACGCACGCACCCCCGTCGTCTTCGTCACCAGCCTCACCGATTTCCAGGCCCGCACCAGCTCCACCATGAGCGGCGGCAATGACTTCATCGCCAAGCCGTTCCTGTTCGTGGAGCTGAGTCTCAAAGCCCTCATGTTCGTCCTGCGCCATCAAATCGAGCAGGCCACCGCGCCCGCGCCCGCCCCGCCCACCTCCGCCCCGACCCCCTCGGCCGCACCAGCGAGCCCCGCCACCTCTTGAGCCCGAGGTCGCCCTGTGCTCCCTTTTCCTGCGATGACCGGACCGGTCGCCAGTCTCTACATTCACGTGCCGTTTTGCGCACGGAAATGCAGCTACTGCGCCTTTTACTCGGAAGCTGCAGACGCCAGCCTCATGGACCGATACGTGCGGGCTCTCCTTCGGGAGCTGGAACGCGTTGCACCCGACCTGCGCCCGCAAACCATCTTCTTCGGCGGCGGCACCCCCACGCTGCTCACCCTCCGCCATTGGGAGCAGATCTTCCGGGCCATGGAGCGACTCAACCTGCTGGGCGCCGCCGAGTTCACCGTGGAGGCCAACCCCGCCACGCTCTCCGCGGACAAGGCCCGACTCCTCCGCGCCCACGGCGTCAACCGGATCTCCCTGGGGGTGCAAACGCTCGATCCTGCGCTCCTGGACCGACTCGGCCGAATTCACACACCCGAACAAGTGTTCCGGTCCTACGACCTCCTCCGCCGCGCCGGATTCGACAACGTCAATCTGGATCTGATGTTCGGGATTCCCGGCCAAACCATGTCCAGTTGGGAAGGTACCCTCCGGGAAGCCCTGGCCCTCCAGAGCGAACACCTCTCCTGTTACGAGGTCATCTACGAGGAGGACACGCCGCTCTTTGCACAACTGCAGGCCGGGGCGTTCGCAGTCGACGAGGACCTCATTTGCGCGCAGTACGATCGGCTCCTCGAGCGCACCGCCGATGCCGGGTTCCACCAGTACGAGGTGGCCAACTTCGCCCGCAACCATCGGGGCTCCGCGGGCTGCGCAGGCCCGTTGAGCACCGAATTCCCCGCTTACGCCTGCCGGCACAACATCAATTACTGGCGCGGCGGCGATTTCTACGGCCTCGGCCCCAGTGCCGTCTCTTACGTGCGCGGCGTGCGCACGCGCAACCTCGCGCACACCCCGGCGTGGTGCGAAGCCCTGGAACAGGGTGGTCGGGCCCTGGCCTGGCGCGAAGCCCTGCCCCCGCTGGCCCGGGCCGGTGAGACCGCCGCCTTCGGCCTGCGCGTGGTGGCCGGCTGGCCCTACGCAGAGTTCCGAAGCCGCACCGGGTACGATCTCCGCGAGGAATGGGCGGCCGAACTGGAGGAACTGGAACGCCGCGGCTGGGGTGTGCGTGAGCCCGACCGCTTCCGACTCACACCCACCGGTCTGCGCTTCGCGGACGCGGCAGCCGAGATGATGTTGCGTCCCGCTGCCGATGCGTCCCCCGGCGCCTCTGAGCCCGCCCCGTTCTGGGCCGCCGCACCGTGAATCACCGGGGCCGGCCCCGTCTCACCCACCGGACCCTGCGGCGGGCAGGGGCGGTCCGGGCCGGCTCACCGTCTTCAATCGGTTTCGAATCAGGTCAGCCCGCAGAATGTCGCGCTCCTCCGCCTGCAGCTTCTCCTGATGCAGCAACTGGAGGTGCGCCGGCTGGATCAGCAGGAACAATTCATCCGTCAACGAGCGGTCCACTCCGGGGAACATGCCCAGGTCCACTCCCAGCCGCATCAGGGACAACATGTTCATCGCCTCCTTGGAGGCGATGATGTGGGCATTGGCCAGAATGCCGTAGGCGCGCCCGATGTGGTTGTACACCATCTTGGGGTTCTTCTCGATCAGGGTGGCGCGCGCGTTCTCTTCCAGCTCGATGATTTGCCGCAGTACCTTGTCGATCTTTTCGAGAATCGTCTGCTCCGACTCGCCCAGTGTCATCTGGTTGGACACCTGGAACACGTTCCCCAGGGCCTCGGTGCCCTCGCCATAGAGACCCCGCACCGCCAGGCCGAGCTTGTTCACCGATTGGATCACGCCGTTGATCTGCTCCGACAACACCAGGCCGGGCAGATGCAACATCGCACTGAACCGGATGCCGGTGCCCACGTTGGTCGGACAGGCCGTCAGATACCCCCACTGCGGGCTGAAGGCATATTCCAGGCGCGATTCCAGCTCCGTGTCGAGCGCGTCCAGCTCCGCCCACGCCTCGCGCAGTTGCAGCCCCGGCCGCAGGGATTGCATCCGCAGATGATCTTCTTCGTTGATCATCAGGCAGAAGGTCTCCTCGCGATTCAAGACCACGCCGCTGCCGGCGCTCTTGGCCGCATGTTCCCGACTGATCAGGTGCCGCTCCACCAGCAACTGCTTGTCCAGGGTGGAGAGACGGTCCAGCGCCTCGCAAAAACATCCCTGCAGAGCGGGCAATCCCGTCACGGCCGCGGCCACCCGCTCGTACACCTGCAGGCGATCCGGCTTTTTGGCCCATCCCGGAAACGCGAATCCCCGCAGGTTCCGCGCCAGACGCACCCGGCTGGAGAACACAATGCGGTCCTGCGGCCCGGTGCGGCGGGCCACTTCGGAGGCGGGGGCAAGAAACTCCTTCAACTCCATGGCTCAACGCCCCCCGGGCGCCGTCAGGCGCGCCTGCAACTGCTTGATCTCGTCGCGCAAGACGGCGGCTCGTTCGAAGTTCTCCTCCTGGACGGCTCGGGCCAGCTCCTGTTGCAGGCGCTCCAGGCGTTCCTTCATCGTGTGCAGTCCGGCAAACGCGGCGGGCACCTTGCCCACGTGCCGCGTGCCTTTGTGCATCGTTTTGAGCAGGTTTTCCAGGCCGTCGGCGAAGGTCTGATAGCATTCGGGGCAACCGAACCGCCCCAGCTTCTTGAAATCCGTCTGGGTGAAGCCGCAATGGGGACACCGGAGCTCGCCCGACTTGGTGGCCGGCTCCTCTTCCTGGGAGGACCCCAGGCCGAGCAACAGGTCCGCCAGCGAAAAGCCGGTAGGGTCGTTGACCCCCTTGCTGCGGGCACATTCCTCGCAAAGATCCAGCTTCTGCATCTTGTCACCCACAATCTGGGTCAGATGCACCGTGGCCTCGCGTTCCTTGCAAACACAGCATTTCATACCCGTGCGGGAAAGATCGGTTCGCCCGTCTCCCGGGTTAAATTCCGGTATAACTCCATGAGTTTCAAGGTGACCGGCCCGGGGCGACCGCTTCCGATGGTGCGGCCGTCGATCCGGGACACCGGCACGATCTCCGCCGCCGTGCCCGTCAGGAAGCATTCGTCGGCCGTGTACAGGTCGTACCGCGTCAGGTGCGGTTCGGTCACGCGCCAACCCTGCTGCCGTGCCAGATCCATCACCACCCGGCGCGTGATGCCCCGCAGCGCGCCGGCCGACAAGGGCGGCGTCTGCAGCTCGCCCTCCCGGACAATGAACAGATTGTCCCCGGTGCATTCGGCCACATAGCCCTCCGCATTTAACATCACCGCCTCGTCGCACCCGGCATTGAGGGCCTCGATCTTGGCCAGAATGTTGTTGAGGTAGTTCAGCGACTTGATGGCCGGGTTGATGGCATTGTGCAGGTTGCGCGTCGTGGGCACGGTGATGATCGCCAACCCGTTTTCGTACGTTTCCCGGGGATACAGCTGAATCGGCCCCGGGATGATGATCACCGAGCCCCGCTCGCAGTTGTTCGGGTTCAATCCCAACGTCCCGGCGCCCCGGGTGACAATCAACCGGATGTACCCTTCGCGCATGCGGTTGACGCGGCAGGTTTTGACCACCGCCTCCACCATCTCCGTGGGGGTCAGCGGGACCTTCAGCAGGATGGCCTTGGCCGACGCGAACAACCGGTCCACGTGCTCCCTGAGCGCAAACACCCGGCCATTGTACACCCGGATCCCCTCGAACACCCCGTCTCCGTAGAGCAATCCGTGATCGTAAACCGAAATCTTCGCCCGGGGCCCCGGATAGAATTTGCCGTCGATATAGACCTTGAAATTGCGATCGCTCATGTCCAGTCCGCGCCAACCTAGTGAAAGCCCCGGCGGGGCGCAACCCGGCAATCCGGTTTTACGACCCGGTCCATCGCGATGTCCGAGGGCCGATGGCATGAGCTCCCGAGGCCCGGGTCCGCGGGCTCCAAGGGAAATGGCGGTGGGAGCGTTGACCCGGTGGGCGCGGGGTCCGGCCGGAACAAAACAAAACGGGCGGACCGTGCAGTGCCGATCCGCCCGCGTGAATGCGGGGAGAGATGTCCCGGCTGGAGAACGGGCAGGCCCTAGCGTCCGGACTCGCTTTCCTCCTGTTCGCGTTCTTCCTCGGCCGCTTCGAAGGCGTGTTGCAGGGCGACCAGGTCCTCGCCGGGCTTGAGCTGATCGAGCAGCTTCTGCTCTTCGCGCAGTTGTTCCTCGGTGTAGTGGGCGGCCTTGATGGAGAGGCCGATCCGGCGCTCGGCGCGATCGATCTTGATGACCCGCGCCGTGACCTCCTGGCCCACCTTGAGCACGTTCTTGATCTTGTCCACGCGTTCCTCGCTGATTTGGGAAATGTGGACCAGACCGTCGATGTCGTGCTGCAGTCCGACGAAGGCGCCGAAGCTGGCCAGCTTGGTGACCTTGCCCGTGACCAGGTCGCCCACCTTGTAGAGCTCGTCGATGCGCTCCCAGGGATCCGGGGTGAGCTGTTTGATGCCCAGGGCGATGCGTTGGTTGGGTTTGTCCACTTCCAGCACCACGGCCTCGACCTCGTCGCCCTTCTTGAGCACTTCGGACGGGTGATTGATCTTGCGCGTCCACGACAGGTCGGAGACGTGGACCATCCCGTCGATGCCTTCCTCGAGTTCGATGAAGGCGCCGTAGCTGGTGAGGTTGCGCACCTTGCCCTTGACGCGGGTGCCCGGTGGGTACTTCTGGTCGATCGTGTCCCACGGGTTGGGTTCCAGCTGGCGCACACCGAGCGAGATTTTCTGTTCCTCGCGATTGATGCTGAGCACGACGGCTTCGATCTCCTGGCCCTGCTGGAGGACGTCCGACGGTTTGGCGATGCGCTTGGTCCAGGACAGTTCGGTGACGTGGACGAGGCCCTCCACGCCGGGTTCCAGCTCGACGAAGGCGCCGTAGGGCACCAGGTTGACCACCTTGCCCTTGACGCGCGAGCCCACGGGGTACTTGGTCTCGATCTGATCCCAGGGATTGGGCGTCTTTTGTTTGAGGCCGAGGCTCACCCGTTCCTTCTCGCGATTGACGTCGAGGACCACGACATCGATTTCCTGACCCACCTTGAGCAGCTCCGACGGGTGCCCGATGCGCCCCCAGCTCATGTCGGTGATGTGCAGCAGACCGTCGATGCCGTCCAGATCGATGAAGGCACCAAAATCGGTGAGGTTCTTGACGCGACCCTTGCGGATGTCGCCCGGCATCATTTCCTGCAGCAGTTGGGCGCGGCGCCGGGCCCGCTCCTCCTCAATGACCTCGCGCCGGGACAACACGATGTTCTGCCGTTCGGGGTTGATGCGAACCACCTTGAACTCGTACGTGTTGCCCACGTATTGGGAAAGGTTCTTGGGCGTCGTGATGTCCACCTGGGAGGCGGGCAGGAAGGCCTCCACCCCCACGTTGACCAGCAGGCCGCCCTTGACCACGGCTTTGACCTTGCCCTGGATGCGTCCGCCCTCGTTGCAGATCGACAGGATGCGTTCCCAGTTCTTCTTGAACACGGCCTTTTCGTGGGACAGCACCACCATGCCGTCCTTGTCCTCGAGTTTCTCGATCAGGACATCCACCTGCATGCCGGGATGGAGGGACTCGGGTTCCTCGAACTCGCTCAGGGGGATGACCCCTTCGCTCTTGTAGCCGATGTCCACCAAAACCTCTTTGGGGCGGACTTCAATGATGGTGCCGGGGACAATTTCGCCAACCGCAAAGCGCATCGGGCTTTGCTTCATGGCGTCTTCCATGGTGAACATAGAGTTCTCTGCCTTCTCTGAATGCTGTGGAGCGTTTGGGAACGCACCCTGGGGGGCGCTGCCGAATGCTCCATTGCCTAACGAACCAGTCGTTGCAACGGCAACGGAGGTTGCTCCCCGGCCTCGAGCCGGGGCCGGTCCCGGGTCTTCCCCGGGGACCGCAAGTTAGGTTACACGTTGACTTCTCGTTTCTCAGCCTCTTGCGGAACATCCGCACCCGCGGAGTCCAGGCGACCGGCAAGCATACGACCGTCCCGGGCCTGCGCAAGGCCAAAAACCCGCCCTCCGTCCCCCGCAGGTGCCCTTCAGGTTTTGGACATCCCCGCGAGCCCGGCGCAATCTCGGGGTACCGGGCGCGGGAAGGCCGGGGCAAAACGGCATTCTGTCGGAATCCTCGATTCGGGCTCAAAAAACGGAAATGCCCTTTCGGGGGGCCATCGGAACCCACGGGCCGATCCACGCGCCAAAGGCGCATTGCATTCGAAAGGCCAGGGCGACGCCTCGGGGATTCAGTTCCCCAACTTACCATGGCCTGAAAGGGCGCAACCCGACGACCCCCGTTGCGGGGCTCGGGCGTGCCCCGCCGAATTCCGCCCCTCCGGGGCGGGATGAATGACGGCGCCCGTTTACGCAGGGCGTTGCCCTGGGCTGATGGATTCTCGCCCCGATGGGGCAACAGCACGGCGCGCCGATGGGTCAAGACTTCGTCCGTATCAGTGCAACCCCAGTGCGCAAGGGCGACGCCCGGCTGGCGAATTCACGCCCCGCTGGGGCAACCATGTTGCGTGCTGGAGGCACAACCATTCCCACGGCAACGGGCACCCCGTGCCGCCCCCTCGGGCGGCGCACCTGCGTGCCGTTGGGTCAATCGCACGGCGCCCCGAGGGCGCGATTACCTTTCTGACCCTTGACGGTTTGGGTGGGAATGGATTTTTGCGGATTGTCGCAAGCGGCGCTGGCGCAGACAGGGGCCCTGGCGCCGCGAATCGGCTGTCCGGCGCATTTCAGGTTTTGCACACCTCCGAAAGCCCGGCCGAATTCCATGCGTCATCGGCGCGGAAAGGCCGGCGGGTAAACGGCATTCACTTCCTTGGGATCCCCGAACCCGGGCCGCAAAAACCGAAATGCGGTGGGCCCGGGCTTGCTGTCAGGTACGATCATGGCTAAATGGCCCGGGTTCGATCCCGCCCGACAGGATCGGGAAGCCACTGCAAGCCCCCGCAGGCCCGCGGCACGGGCCAAGCGGCCGAGGGAAGCAGGGCGTTTGCGCGGATGGATGGGAGGAGGAAACGTGGGACAGCAACAGATCGCGCTGGTTTCAACGGATTTTGACGGGACGATCTTCGCCGAGTTCGAGCAGCCGCCTCTGGCGCCCGAGTTGCTGGACTGGGTGGGAAGGTTTCAGCGCCAGGGCGGGTTCTGGGTGATCAATACCGGCCGGGACCTGACGTCGCTGTTGGAGTCGCTGGCCCGGGCGGAGGTGAACGTCTGGCCGGATTTTCTGGTTCTGGTGGAACGGGAGATCTACGTGCGGAAGCATTCCGAATACGTGGCCTGGGAGGAGTGGAATCGGGCCTGTCAGCAGGCTCATGCGGAGCTGTTCCAGCGGCTGCGGCCCCGGGTGCCGGAGCTGGCCGCATGGGTGGAGGAGCGATTCCGGGCCACGGTCTATGCCGACGCCTGGTCGCCCTTCTGTGTGGTGGCGGCGCATCCGGCGGAGGCCGATGCCATCGAACGGCGGGCGCGCCAGCTTTGCCGGGAAATCCCGGACCTCGATTACGTTCGCAACGACGTGTACGCGCGGTTTTGCCATGCTGCGTTCAACAAGGGGACGGCGCTGACGGCACTGGCGCGGCGGCTGGGGTTTGGTCCGGAGAGGGTCTTTGCTGCCGGCGACCACTTCAATGACCTGCCGATGCTGCGACCGGAAGTGGCGCGGTTTCTGGCGGCACCGGCCAACGCCGTGGCGGAGGTGCAGAAGGCGGTGCGGCGGGCGGGCGGCCTGGTGAGCCGGTTGGATCACGGCGAGGGAGTGGCGGAGGCACTGCGGCGGTGGGAGGCTGCGGGCTGGGATCCGACTCTGGAGGAGTGAAGGGCCGCCGCTGCGCGGCGCGGGTGGGGCGGGCCGGAGTCAATCGAAATCGGTCGGCAACTCGGGCTGGCGCGCGTGGTCGAACAAGCGCTGGATCTGCTCGGGCAGCACGCGCGTTCGGGAAAGCGGCGGCAGATCGTGCCGGGCAAAGAAGGCGGCGGCGCGGGTTTCCAGCCCCGGCTGGAGGGTGCCTCCGACGGGCTCGCAGAGGAAGAACAGCTTGTACACGTGAAAGGGGAAGGGCGGCTCGTGCGGATGCAGGGAGCGATCCAGCAGCATGGCCAGCTTCGTGACGCGCACCTCGAGGCCGGCTTCTTCCCGCACTTCTCGGCGTACGGCCTCGCTGGGGGCGTCGTTCACATCGGCCCAACCCCCGGGCAGTGTCCAGAGTCCATCTTCGGACTCTTGCACGAGCAGGATTTGGTCGTTCTGGAAGACGGCGGCGCGGACGTCCACCTTGGGCGTGGCATAGCCGGATTGACGTGCGAACAGTTCGCGCAGCTCGATCACCGGGAGGTCGGTGCTGCAGTGCATCAACTCGGCTGCCAGTTCCGTCAGCTCGAGATATCGCTGCCGATCGTAGATTCCCTCCGTGTAGGTCAAACCGGTTTGCGCGATCGCCTGGAGGCGTCGCGCCAGTCGCAACAGCGGCGGTTCCTGGGGTTGGCGTGACGGTTGCATCGGCGGCAGCATGGAGGTTCGGGCAGGGGAGGGCAAGGCCAGCGCCCGGACCCGAAACCCCGCCGGCGGCCGACGCGCATGCCCGGGGAAGGGCCTGCGGCTCGACAGACGTGGGGAATGGTGTCAATTTGGGGCTGTGCCGGACGAGAAGCTGGAAGCGTTGCGAGCGCGCCTGCGCGAGTATGGCTCGTGTCTGATTGCCTACTCGGGCGGTGTGGACTCGGTGTTCCTGGCGGTGGTGGCACATCAGACCCTCGGGGAACGGGCGCTGGCGGTGATCGCGGACTCTCCCAGCCTGCCAAGGCAGGAACTGGCCGAGGCGCTGGAACTGGGGCGTCGGTTTGGCTTCCCGGTGCGCGTGGTGCGGACGCGGGAGTTCGAAAACCCCAACTACCTGGCCAATCCCATTGATCGTTGTTATTTCTGCAAGACCGAGTTGTTCGATGTGTTGGTGCCGCTGGCGCGAGCCGAGGGTTTCGCCGTCATCGTGTACGGGGAGAATGCCAGCGACGTGGGCGATTGGCGGCCGGGGGCCCGAGCCGCGGCGGAACATCAGGTGCGTGCCCCGCTCAAGGAGGTTGGGTTGACCAAGTCGGAGATCCGCGCCCTGTCCGCTGCGATGGGGTTGCCGACGGCGGACAAACCCCAGATGGCGTGTTTGAGCTCGCGGGTGCCCTACGGCGAGGCGGTCACGCCGGAGAAACTGCGGATGATCGAGGCTGCCGAAGCGGTCTTGCGAGGATTGGGATTCCGCGATGTCCGGGTCCGGCATCATGAGCTGCCGGGGGCCGCGCCAGAGGCCCGGGCGTTGCCGACCCCGGTCAGTGCGGAGACTGCCGGGCGGCGGCCCGGCCCGGCGCTGGCCCGCATCGAGGTGGGCCCCGACGAGTTGCCCAGGTTTTTGGCCGACGGGGTGGCGCTCCGGGTTGCCGAGGCCCTGAAGCAGATCGGTTACGCGCACGTCACCGTGGATCTGCAGGGATATCGCCGGGGCAGCCTGAACGAGGGGACGCCGGCGGCCGGTCCCGGGCGCAAGCCCGTCGGCTAGTCGGAACGAGCGCGGACCCGGCCCCGGGGTGGTCCGGGCGACGTTGCCCCGCATCCGGGCCGTGGTTGCGGTTCCCCGGTGGGCCGCCCGATCCAGCCGAAACTTTTCAGGGACAGCGGTTTTTGCTTCAAGGAAGCGATGCCTCAGTTTGCCTACAGAGCACGCCGGCGAACCGGCGAGGTGGTGGAAGGGGTCTTGGAAGGGCCCGATCGCGCGGCGGTGCTGGCTCAAATCGAGCGGCTGGGACTGTTCCCGGTGTCGGTGGACGCCACCAAGGGCGGCGCGCAGGGCGCGGCCCGGGGGCGGGGATCCGCCGCGGCGACGTTGCGGCGATTGTGGCCGAGCAGTTGGCAGGCGTGGCGCAGCCGGCCGCGCAAACCCCGACTGCAGGAGCTGGCCACTTTCACCCAGCAACTGGCCAACCTGCTGCAGGCAGGCATGCCCCTGACGGTGGCGCTCCACAGCATGACGCACCTGGAAAGCCGCGGGATTCCGGCCGACGTGGCCCGCCAGTTGCGGCAGGAGGTCATGGAGGGTCGGAGTCTCTCGGATGCGATGGCGAAGCAGCCGGTGGTGTTCTCGGACCTGTACGTGAACATGGTGCGGGCGGGCGAGCAGAGCGGCGCGCTCGTGGAGGTGCTCCGCCGCATGGCGGAACATTTCGAGCGATTCGCCCAGGTGCAGGCCAGGTTCAGCTCCGCCCTGGTCTACCCGGCGTTCGTCGCGCTCGTGGGCGTGGCCATCATGTTCTTCTTCATGACCTACATGCTGCCCAAGTTCCTGACCATGTTCGAAGGCATGCAGGTCGAATTGCCCCTGATGACGCGGCTGGTGGTGGGCATCAGTCATTTCCTGAGTGGATACTGGTGGTTGCTGTTGCTGGTGGTGCTGGCAGTGTGGATCGTGTTCAATCGCTTCCAGGCCACCGAGGAGGGCAAACGAAAGATCGACCAGTGGAAGATGAACGCCCCGATTTTCGGGCGCGTGGTGCGTCTGCACCTGTTCGCCACGTTCGCGCGCACGCTGTCCACGTTGCTCGAAAACGGCGTGCCGGTGCTCACGGCGCTCAAGATCACCGAACAGGTGATTCCCAATCGCCTGGTCAAGGAGGCCATTGCCCGGGCACGGGAGGACGTCACCGACGGCAAGACGCTGGCCCAGCCGCTGGCCCGCAGCAAGTTGTTCCCGCAACTGATGGTGGACCTGGTGAAAATTGGCGAGGAAACCGGAGACGTGCCGGGGGCGCTGCGCAACCTGGCCGACACCTACGAGAACGAGCTGAGCATTGCCCTGCGGGTGATGACCAACCTGATCGAACCGGTGTTGATCATCGTCATGGCCCTGGGGGTCGGATTCCTCCTGCTCAGCGTCTTGTCGGCGATGTTCGCCATTACTTCGAACATTGCACGGTGAGGAGGGCGGTGATGCACAGGGGCCGGGCACAGCGGCAGGCGGACGGGGCGGTGGCGGTTCGGCCGGGGCGGTCCGCTGGGGCCTGGACGCTCATCGAGATCATGATTGTGGTGGGCATCCTGGGGATCGTAATGACAATGAGCATCCCCGCGTTTTCGCAGTTGCGGCGGAAAGCCGATTTTCGCCAGGCGGTGGCGGACGTGGTGGAAGTGTGCAGCACGGCGCGCGCGCGGGCCATTCTGGGGGGGCACCCGGTGGAGTTGTGGATCCGGCCGCAGGAGAAGCTGTTGTGGGTGGCCGGCGGGACGGAGGAGGCCGCGGAGGCGGAGGCGGGTTCGGGGCCCGAGCCGGTCGCTCGCTCCCCGCTGAACCGGCTGGAGGAGCGTTCCGGGCTGTCGGCCCGGCTGCCGGATAGCATCGCCCTCGAAATGGTGGATGTGAACTTCGTGGAGTTCAAAGACGCCGAGCTGGCGCGCGTGCGCTTCTTCCCCAACGGCACCTGCGATGAGCTGACGTTGGTGTTGCGCTCCGACCGCAACGAGTATCGCAAGATCTCCCTGGAGGTCACCACCGCCCTGGCCCGGGTCGAAACCCTGGGGAACCGATGAACCTGCCAGTCTGCAGCCACCCGACTTTGCGACGGACAGCCTCGAGAGGGGGCCGCACCGCCTTCACCCTCATCGAGGTGATGCTGGCGATGGCAATGTTTTTTGCCGCCGTGTTCGCCATCCTGGCGCTGGTCTCGAGTTCGCTGCGCAATGCCCGAGCCCTGCAACTGCAGCACGTGAATGCCTCGGCCCTGGCCGCGTTTCTGACCGTGTCCAATCGTCTGGAGGAGGGGATGTTTTCGGGGGACTTTGGCGATCTCTTTCCGGAGGAGCAGTTCGATTTTGAGGTCATCCCCATCACCAACGGGCTGGTGCGCGTGGACATGGTGGTGCGGTCGCGACAGGGCCGCGGCCGTCAGGTCTCCACCATGAGCGTGTTGCTCTTCCAAACCCAGTCGCCGATCCCGTCCCCGGCCGGGACGGCCGTTCCTCCGTTGCGACGATGAGGGGGCGTCAGCGAGCCAGGTGGAAGTGCAGAGCCTTCACGTTGGTGGAGGCGATGCTGGCGGTGGCCATCCTGAGTCTGGTGGTCGCGGCCATCTATTCGAGTTGGACGGCGATTCTGCGGGCCTCGAAAGTAGGGTTGGAGGCCGCGGCACAGGCCCAGCGATCGCGCATCGCTTTGCAAACCCTCGAAGACGCCCTGACGATGGCCCAGCTCTCGGTGGTCAACGCGGAGTACTACGGCTTTGTCGCCCAGGGCGGCGAAGAAGCCTTGCTGAGTTTTGTGGCCCGGCTGCCCCCGTCGTTTCCGCGCAGCGGCCGATTCGGCGACCTGAGTGTGCGCCGCGTGATCTTCCGGGTGGAACCCGGACCCGACAATGACCGCGTGCTTACCTTGCGACAGCACCCGTTGGTGCGCGATCTGGACGAGGACGAGGAGAACCATCCCCTGATCCTGGCCCGGCAGGTAAGGTCGCTGGAGCTGGCATTCTGGGATCTGCGTGCCGGGGACTGGGTGGAGGAATGGACCCTGACCAATCAACTGCCGCCGCTGGTTCGGGTTGCGCTGCGGATGGACCCACCCGGCACCCGGCGCTCCGGTGAGGAACGCGTGGTCACCCGGGTGGTTGCCGTGCCCAGCCGCGGGGTGCCGCCGCAGTTCCAGGTGCCGCGCGTGGGCGGTCCGGTGCCCGGTGCTCCGGGGACGCCGGGGATTCCGCAGGGCCCGGGTCAGCCGCCCGTCATTCCTGCGCCCACGCCCGGTGGGCCCGGTCCGGTGCCCGGTGGGCCTCCCACTCCTTGAGGGTATGCGTCTGACGTTGGCAAAAGAACACGGCCGTGGCGGCATCGCCCTGATCATCGTCATGATCACGGTGCTGGTGCTGTCGATCCTGGCCGGCGGCTTTGCCTATTCGATGCGGGTGGAAACCAAACTGGCCCGCAACGCGGCCTCCGAATCGGAACTGTTGTGGCTGGGGCGGTCCGGGGTGGAACTGGCCCGTTATGTGCTGGCCGAGCAGCTGGCCCTGGGGTGCGAACCGTACGATGCATTGAACCAGGTCTGGGCCGGCGGACCGGGCGGACTTTGCACCTCCAACAGCCCGCTGGCCGGCGTGCAACTGGCCGACGTCCAGTTGGGCCCGGGTAAATTCACCGTCCGCATCGTGGATCTGGAGCGGAAGTTCAACATCAACGTGGCCGATGAACTGATCCTGCAACAGGCCTTCATCGTGATGGGGGTCGATCCGGGCGAGTTCCCGGCCCTGGTCAGCGCAATCCTGGACTGGATCGACGCAGACGATGACACGCACCTCAGCGGGGCCGAAAGCGACTATTACCAGACGCTGGACCCGCCGTACTTTGCCAAGAACCGGCCGATGGATGACCTCTCGGAACTGCTGCTGGTCCGGGGCATTACGCCCGAACTCTACTGGGGGCCGGCGGTCAGCAACGCCGTGGCCGGCCGTTACGGAGCGCGCACCCCGGCGCTGGGCGTGGTGACCTCGGCGCTGACGCCTCCGGTGGGCCTGGTGGATCTGTTCACGACATTCTCTTCGGGCAAGCTCAACATCAACACCGCTTCCATCAGTGCCCTGCAACTGGTGCCGTTCATCGACGAGGGCCGGGCGGCGCGCATCGTGATGTTGCGCGCCGGCTACGACGGGGTCGAAGGCACCGAGGATGACACCCCGGCGGGCACCCCCGGGCTGTCGTTGCTCGACATGCTGGTCAGTGCCGGTCTTTCCCCTGCCGAAGCTACGGCGGCCGCGCGTTATCTGGATCAGCGCAGCCGCACCTTCGAGGTCACCGTGGAGGCCGAGGTCAACGGGGTCCATCGCACGTTTGTGGCGGTGCTGGGCCGCAACAACCCCCGGGACATCCCCATCCTCAGTTTCTACTCGAAATAGTGACGAACCGGCGGGAGGGCGCGGTGCCCGGGCTGCCATGAGTGTGGATCGGCCGGAAAAGCGCACCGCCCCTGCGACATGACTCGACGGGGCGGCCCTGCATTCCATGATCCGCGGCGTCAAGAGCGATCCTGGTCTGCGCGCCGCTGAAAGCCCGAGCGACGGATGTCATTCCGGCCGAAGGGAATGCCCGGTTCAGAGGCGCCGCCCGGGGATGCGGGACTCGAGTGATGCTTATGGCTGCATCGGGCGTTGGGCCAGCTTCCGAATCCAGCGACCGTACAGATAAATCATCACCGCCGAAAGCACGCCGATGCCGGCGAAGACGAACCATGTGGTTCCCACATGGTAGGCCTCGTACAACTCCCGGGTGAGCGCCTCCGGCGATTGCCCGGTGACCTCCACCAACTTGCGGAAGGCCTCGCCCACCGGCAGGGCCTGTTGCGACACGGCATCCCGGCTCCATCCGAGCTCCTCCACCAGGGTCCGGCGCGCCAACTGGTCCTTGTCGGAAAACATGTGGTACAGGTGCGGTCCCAGTTTCCCTTCGATGGTCCAACCGATCAGGATGGGAGCCTGGGAGAAGCCGATCCACATGGCCTTCTTGTCCGGCGGTGCCACGTTTCCAAGGAACTCGCTGTATTTGGGGCTGGCCAGCATTTCGCCCGCGCTGAAGATCACCATGGCCAACACGGCCCAACCCACCTGCCGCGTCATCCCGAACACGGTCAGGGCGGTCACGATCAACAACGTGCCCGCCAACAGGCTGTCCGTGGCCCGCATTTTCGCGCTCAGGCCGGCAAACAAAAAGCAGGTCAACATGATCATGCCCGCATTGATGTTGACGATGCCCTCGGGCTGGATGTGCTGTCCGGCCGAATCCATGCCCAGGAAAAAGCGCGCCAAAGCATTCTGGGCGCCGTCCGCTCCGAAGAGGAAGGTCACCATGGGCCGCGTGTCCACCCAGTCCTCCACATACTTGGGCAGCACGTCCCACAGCATGGGGAACATCAACCACCAGACCGAGAAGATGAGCAGATACACCGTCAGGTGGGGTTTGCGCAGTTCCGCCAGGCTTTCACGCCAGAGGGGCTTTTCCTGCTCCAGGCCGGCGCGGATGCGCTCCCGTCGGGCCAACCGTTCTTCGAGTCCCGGCTCCCGGTAGGTCAGCAGCAAGAGAAAGTTCAGACAGATGAACGCCGCGTTGGTGTAAAAAACCATCTGCCAGCCCATGTGGGAGCGCATGTGCAGGGCGATCAGGGGCCCGATCCACCCGCCGATGTTGACCGTTTGGTAAAAAATGCCCCAGGCCATGGAGCTGTTGAGGCGGTTGGTGGCCTTGATGAGCGTTCCCTGGATGCCGGGCTTGAAGACGGCCGTCCCCACCGCCAGGAACATCGCGCCCACAAAAAAGCCCGCGAAGGTCTGCCACCAGGCCATGATCAAGTAGGCGAGGCATTTCAGGAGGGTGGAAACAAAGATGGTCTGTTTGTAGCCGTAGCGATCAGAGAGACCACCGGTGAAAATCGGTACCAGAGACTGGGCCAGATTCCAGCACAACAGCAGCCAGCCAAATTGGGCCATGGTGACGCCCAGGCCGTGCTCCGAAGCGGGCCGGGTGGCATACAGCGTGGCCACGGCGCGCACGCCGTAGTAGGCGAGGCGCTCGATCATCTCCATGGCCCCCACGACCCAAAACACGTAACCGAGGCTGGCGATCGCCGCCCACATGCCCAGTTGCTTGACGTCGGCCAGTGGATTGGCCGGCGCGGCGGGCGCGGTCGGGCCGGACACGGAGGTGGGCGGATCGGCAGGGGACTGGCTCATGGCGGATTCAGTCTCGACGTTCCGGAGGCGCGTGAAAGAGCGTGGCAGTCGACGGACGCCCCATGACCGCTGTTCCGGGATCGCCCGCTTCTTCAGGCGGCGCGCTTTCCCGGGCTCGACGCGTCAATGTCGCGAGATTCGGCATCGCGGACCCATACGTTGCCGACCGCATCTCATCCAGACAAGTCTGCGGTACATCCGAAGCTGCGAAAGGGCGTATTTCCGTGATGAAGCCCGGAAGCAAGGATCCGAAGCCCATGCCCTTTCCCTCGACCTTCCTGCGCCGAGGACGCGCGAAAACCCGCCGGGCTTTTCGGAGGTGTGCGAAACCTGAAATGCGCCGGACAGCCGATCCGCAGCGCCGGGGCCCTGTCTGCGCCAGCGCCGCACGCGACGATCCTCCAAAGCAGCCTCTGGAGATTCATTCCTCCCAACCCGTGGAGGGTCGGGAAGGTATTCGCGCCCGCGAGGCGCCGTGCGATGACCCAACGGCGCGCACGTGCGCCGCCCAAGGGGCGGCTCGGCTGCCTCGTTGCCGGGTGAATGGCTGCGCCCTCAGCGCACACCACGGTTGCCCCGTTGGGAAGGAGAATCCACCAACCCGGCGTCCCCCTTGCGCAACGAGGTCGCACCCATGACGGGCGAACGGTTGCGCCTTCGGCGCGCCGTGTTGTTGCCCCATGGGGGCGGGAATTCACCAGCCTAGGGCAACGCCCCGGGGAAACGGGGCGCCTTCATTCATTCCGGCCTGAAGGGGCGGCATTCAGTGTGGCAAACCCGGCCCTCGCGATGGGCCTCCTCGAGTTGCGCCTTTTCTGGGCGCGATGGGGTTTGGGGTGCCGGCTTCCCGCGGCGTTGCCCCGGGTTGGTGGATGGGATGGCCCTCGGCGCGTGGATGGGCCCATGGGATTCGTGCACAGCGGAGGGCACATCTCGGTTTTGAGCCGCGATTCAAAAGTCCCGAGCCCTTTCCCTCGGTTTTCCGGGGCCGAGGAGCCCGAAACTCCGTCGGCCTTTTCGGGGGTGTCCAAAAACCGGAATGGGCTGGCTGCGGAAGCCGGCGCGTCCCGAATCCACTTCCCGGGCCAGCCGTGCCACCCTCGGTCGGAGGATGGCTCGCATCGCACCGTTTTTAGTGGCGGCGCACATGCGGCACGCAGGTGGGGCATCTGCGTGTCCTCGTCCACTGACCGGGCAACCGCAGGTGCCGGCCAGCTCTGCCGGGGCGCTTCCGGCGTGCCGACAAAGATGCGGCTGAAAGGTTTCCCCCGCGGTTTTATTGGGAGACTCGGAATGGGAACCCGGCTCCGCGCCGGCCGGTTTGGCGCTTCGCTTTCTGCCCAAGACGGCGCCCTGGCGTCGAAGTCCCGTTTCCCTGGTCCGCGCGGATGTACGCCGGACCCGGCGGGTTGCTGGGCGAGCGGGATCGGCGAGGGGTTCAGGCTTGATCGGCGAAGGAGCCGGCCGGGGATGTTCGGCCGAGACCGTTTTTGCCGGCGCGGGCGCAAGGGAGTTGTTGTCGGCGCAGCCACGCTTCGATCCGCTCCAGAGCCGTTCGGACACCCGCCTGCGCCAGGGTCGAAAAGCCCTCGCCCAGTCCGAAGTCTTCGCCAGGGATCGTCAGAAGCCACGCCGGGGGTTGCCGACCGAACACGGCGCGAGCCAGGCCCAACAACAGGGCGGGCGAACTGGCGTGGGCCAGGGAAGGGACAACTGCCCTGGCACGGATGCGGCGCATTCGGACGTGCCGTGGCCCGTCGGCCACGGCATCCACGAAAACCACCGCTGCTGCGCGGCTGATCGGTTCGGCCAGTTCGGGGGTGAGTTGATGGCAGGCAATGATCTGCACCCCGGAACGTGGTTGGGTAGCCAGGCGCTCGGCCACAGAAACGCCCACCCCATCGTCGCGCCGCAGAGTGTTTCCATACCCGATGATCAGGATGGAAGCCGGGGATGGAGCGGCGCCGCGGGTCGCAGCGTCAGTCCCGTCGCAATTCCTGGAGCAGTTCCCCATTCGGCCCCAACACGCGCACCAGCAGGGGCATTCGCCCGGCTGCGTGAGTCGAACAGCTCAGACAGGGATCGAAACACCGAATGCCGTGTTCGATGCGGTTGAGCACGGCCTCGGGCACCGGGATGCCGCGGACGTAGTGCCGTGCGATTTGGGCCACGGTCCGGTTCATGGCCAGGTTGTTTTGTCCCGTGGCAATGATCAGGTTGACGCGCTGCAGGATCCCGTGGCGATCCACGGTGTAGTCATGGAAGAGCGTGCCCCGGGGCGCTTCGCTGACGCCCACGCCGCGCAGGCTGTTGATGCCGGCATTGGCCCGAAGGTCGGAGCTCAACAGGTCAGGATCCTCGATCATCTGCTCGATGCGTTCCACGCAGGCCAGGATCTCGATCAACCGTGCGTAGTGATAGAGAAACGACGAGGTCACCGCACCCCGGCCCAGTTTCTTGAAGTAGCGCAGCTCGGCGTCCGCCAGCGGCGTGCCCATTTGCCGGGCCACGTTGAGCCGGGCCAACGGCCCCACCCGATACATCCCCTCCGGCATGCCCAGGGGACGGTAGTAGGGGGATTTGAGGTACGAACTGGTTTGAACCGACTCGCCTATGACCTCGTCGTATCGCTGCGGGTCCACCTGGTCGGCCAGCACATTCCCGCTGCTGTCCACGAAACACAGCCGCCCGCCGTAATGCTCCCAGGTGCCGTCGGCGGCCACCAGGCTCATGAAGAGCGAAGGGAAATTGCCGTAGATCTGCACCTCGCGGCCGTGGGTCTTGAGACATTTCTTGAACAGCTCCAGGGCGCGCTGGGCGGTGGCTTTGGCCTCGGGCAGCCATGTGCGAATGCGGTCGCGCCCCTCGGGCGTCAGCGGGTTGCGCACGCCACCGGGCACGGCCCACGAGGGATGGATCTTGCGCCCACCCAATCGCTCGATCACCTCCTGACCAAACTGGCGCAGCCGGATGCCGGCCCGGGCCAGGTCCGGCTGGGCGGCGATCAAGCCGAACAGATTGCGCTGCGCGGGCGGGGTGTCCCAGCCCAGCACAAAATCCGGGGCGCTCAAATGGAAGAAACTCAGTGCGTGACTCTGAATGATCTGGCCCAGGTTCATCAGCCGACGCAGCTTTTCCGCCGCGGGCGGAATGTCCACGGCCATGATGGCGTCTCCGGCCTTGGCGGAGGCCAACAGGTGACTCACCGGACAGATTCCGCAGACGCGGGCGGTCAGCCCGGGCATCTCGCTGAAGGGCCGGCCCTCGCAGAATTTTTCGAAGCCCCGGAACTCGACGACGTGAAACTCGGCGTCCACGACGTTGCCGGCCTCGTCGAGATGGAGGCTGATCTTGGCGTGGCCCTCGATGCGGGTGACGGGATCAATGACGATGCGTTGGGACATGGCAGCGCAGCAGGCGACCGTGGCCGAGAGGTCGGACAAAAACGGACCGGGCTGCCGACCTGCCGGCCTTCGGCCAAATTCCAAGGCACACGGCGTTCATGGTTCAGCCAAATTTGAGTTGAGGCCCCTCCAGGGCCGGCGCATGGCCCTCCAACAGCGCGACCAGGACGGCCCGGATCCGGTCGGCCGGCGGCGGACACCCGGGCAGGTAATGCTCGACCGGGACCACCTGGTGCACCGGAAGCACCTGCGGGAGCAACGGGGGCACGATCCCCTCGGCCCGCGGCAGCGTGGGATTATCCTGGGCGCATTCGAGGTAGGCGCGCTGGAGAACCTGCTCGGCATTGCGCGGGCCCAGCACATTGCGCAGGGCCGTGACGTTGCCGGTGACGGCGCAATCGCCGAAGCTCACCAGCACGCGCGTCCGTTGCCGGATGCGTTCCAACAGTTCGAGGTGATCCGTGTTCGCCACGGCCCCTTCGATGAGGCAGACGTCCACGCCTTCCGGATACTCCTTGGTGTCCACCAGCGGGCTGTACACCAGTTCCACCCGGGCGGCCAGTTCCAGGAGGAACTCGTCCAGATCGAGGAACGACATGTGGCAGCCGGAACAGCCGCCCAGCCAGACCGTGGCCAGTTTCAAGCGATCCATTGTTTTTGCTCCCGGGCAGTGACGATGAACTCGAGTTTGTGGCGGTCCCGGATCATTTCGCCGGTGGCCACGCCCTTGTAGTAGAGGGCCCCGGTGGGACAGGCCATCACACATTTGCCGCAGTGGGTGCAGGAGTCCGATTCACCCCACGGCTGATTCAGGTCGGTAATGATGCGACAGTCGGCTCCGCGGCCGGCCACGTTTTTGGTCCCGGCCCCTTCGATGTGCCAGCAAACCCGCACGCAGCGCGTGCAGAGAATGCACCGGTTGTGGTCCATGCCGAAGAGGGGATGCGTCTGGTCCACTTCCAGGTGCGGATGCTGGTAGGGATACCGCACGTGGTCCATGCCGGCCTCCCAGGCCAGGGTCTGCAATTCGCAGTTTCCGTTGGCCACGCAGACCGCGCAGACATGATTGCGTTCGGCAAACAACAGCTCGAGGGTCATGCGCCGGTACTTGCGGAGCCGGTCGGTGTCGGTCCACACCTCCATGCCTTCGGCGATCCTGGTGGTGCAGGCCGGGAGCAGTTTGTTGGACCCGGCCACTTCCACCAGGCAGAGCCGGCAGGCGCCCACATCGTAGACGCCCTCCAGGTGGCAGAGGGTCGGAATGCGGATGCCGGCATCCTGCGCCGCCTCCAGCACGGTGGTTCCGGCGGGGGCGCTGACCGGTTTGCCGTCGATCGTGAGGGTTAACGCGGCCATGGGACAGATCCTCCATCAAAGGGTGGCGGGCCGGGGCGCACCCGTCGGGATGCGTTCCGGCCGCAGCCGCCGTTCGTATTCGTGCCGGAAGAAACGCAACGTGCTCAACACGGGATTGGGGGCCGTCTGGCCCAGCCCGCAAAGGCTCGTGTGTTTGACCATGTCGCAGAGCTCCTCGAGGATGGCCAGGTCACGGGCCGTGGCTCGTCCCTCGAGGATTTTGGTCAGCAGTCCATGCATCTGCACCGTGCCGGCGCGGCACGGAATGCACTTGCCGCAGGACTCGTCCTTGCAGAACTCCATGAAGAAGCGGGCCACGTCCACCATGTCGGTCGTCTCGTCCATGACGATCATCCCTCCGGACCCCATGATGGAACCGAGGCGCGTGAGCGATTCGTAGTCCACTTCCACGTCCATCAACTCGGCCGGCACGCAGCCGCCGGAGGGGCCGCCGGTTTGCACGGCTTTGATCCGGGCCCCGCCCGGGGCCCCACCGCCCATCTCCTCTACGATCGTCCGCAGCGTGGTGCCCATCGGTACCTCGATGAGTCCGGTGTTTTTCACCCGGCCCGCCAGGGCGAAGACCTTGGTGCCCTTGCTCTTCTCGGTGCCGATGCTGGCAAACCACTCGGCCCCGTTGCGGATGATCGCCGGCACGTTGGCAAACGTTTCCACGTTGTTGATCAGCGTGGGACAGCCCCACAGACCGCTCTCGGCCGGAAAAGGCGGGCGCGGACGCGGCGTGCCGCGTCGACCCTCGATGGAGGCCATCAACGCCGTCTCCTCGCCACACACGAAGGCGCCGGCACCGATTCGCAGTTCGACGTTGAAGTTCAGCGGCGACCCGAAGATCCCGCTGCCGAGGATCCCCAGTCGCCGGGCCTGATCGATGGCCAGGCGCAGGCGCCGGATGGCCAGCGGATACTCGGCCCGGACATAGATGAATCCCTGCTCGGCCCCGACCGCGTAGGCCGCAATCGCCATGCCCTCCAGAACGCTGTGCGGATCGCTTTCCAACACACTGCGGTCCATGAACGCCCCCGGATCCCCCTCGTCGGCATTGCACACGACGTATTTGCGGGGGCCGGTGGACTTGGCGACCGTGCTCCATTTGAGGCCGGTGGGGAATCCCGCGCCCCCACGACCGCGCAGCCCGCTGGTGGTGATCGCCTGGATCACCTCGCGCGGCTCCATCTCGATGACCGCGTCGTGCAAAGCACGATACCCGTCGGCGGCGATGTAGGACTCGATGCGTTCCGGATCCACCACGCCGCTGTTGGCCAGCACGATGGACAGTTGCTTCGTGAAAAACGGATGCTGCAAGTCGGCCTGCTCCAGCGCCGGTTTGCCCCCGCGCACGCGCTCCAGCAGGGCCGCCGCGTTCTCGGCGTTCACCTTCTGGTACAGCTCGTTGACCGGGTCCACGTGCACCAGGGGGCCCTGGCAACACAGACGCAGACAACCCACACAGCGCACCTCCACCTGGTCGCGCAACCCCGCATCGGCCACGGCCCGCTCCAGCTGCTCTTTGACCTTGTCGCTGCCCGCCGACAAACACCCCGCGGCCGTACAGACGCGAAGCGTGTATGGCTTGCGAGAGCCCAGCTCCTTCTCTTTGATGGCCAGCAGTTGGTTAAGATCCATGGCTCATCCAGGATTGAATCGTGGCCAGGGCACTGTCCGGCGTTTGACGCGGCGCCACGTTGCCGTCGTACACCACCGCCGGGGCAATCCCGCAGGCACCAATACACCGGGCCGTCAGTATCGAAACCCGGCCGTCGGGGGTGGTCTCCCCGGCGCGGACCCCCGCGAATTGTTCGATGGCGGCCAGGATCTTGTCCGCCCCCTTCACGTAACAGGCCGTGCCCATGCACACCACGCAGGTGTGCTCGCCCTTGGGTTTGAGGCGGAAGAAATGATAGAAGGTGGCCACGCCATAGACCCGGCTGGGCGGCAGCTTGAGTCCGTGGGCAACGAACAACAACTGGTCGTCGTCCAAATACCCAAACAACTCCTGGGCCTTGTGGAGGATCTCGATGAGGGCGTCCTGCCGGTGCTGGTGCTTCTTCATGTGCGCTTCGAGGATCTTGAAGCGCTTGTCGCTGCCGGCCCGGGTCAGGACCTCCCGGATTCGCTTGCGCCTCGGCGTGGCAAGGGTCGCAATCATGGCATTGCTTTGGTTGCCCGGCATGGCCCGGTCGCTTCCCGACCGTTCCATCAACGGCCGGTCCCAATATGGCGGGAGGCACCAGCCGCAGCCCAGCATTTTTTGGCTTTCGCTGCACCAAGATTGTGACGGCCGATTGCGTCGGGCAAACCCTCGGGAAAGGTAAAGGCCTTTGGCTTCGTCCCATCCAACCACTCGGAGCCGGGGGCCGCCGTGAGCACCCGGCGGATCGGCGCCGGCCGCCGGCCTGGCTTGCCCCTTCGGGCGGCCGATCCCCTTTGTCTGCCCGGCCGGACCGGTGGGATCGCGCAACGAGTTCCTGTCCCATGCGCCTGCTGCGAAGGTGGGTCGAAGCGGCGGTTTGCGGAAGCACACGGGGGCGATCGGTTGCAGCGATCATCGGCTTTCGGGGCCGCACCGTTGCCAGGCAAGCCGAGAAACCTCGCGTGCCTCCGGCCGCTCCCGACCTGCCCGCGGTCCAAAGCATTTCCCAATGAGTCCCTGGTCTTGAAGGGCCTGGCGTTCGCACCAACCCGGTCCACGCGCCGAACAAGAAGCCCGCGATCCCCACCGAAAGAGTTTCCGAAGCGCGAAGCGACTCCAGACAGGGCCGCCCCATGCCGGAGCGGCAGACCCGCTGGGGATGTGCAGTGCGGGATGTGCAGTACGCACCCTGGTCGCACACTGCGGGCGCGGAGCGCTCAGCGGGATCCCTCAGGCACCCGCTGGATGCATCCGAGCGCGCCTGCCACCCCTGCAAACCCGGTCCAGCGGACGAACCATGCGCGCCTCCGCCCGCATTCATGGGCTCTTGCGCCGGCGCTGCGCGGAATGCTGCAAGCAACGCCCCATGTCCACGGGTCCTAAAAGCCGACGAGGGAATCCCTTGGCTCCATTTGCGGGTTGGGAATGTCGCCCCGGGTCTTGAGCGTCCCATCCCGCCTACCACGCAGGACGACCCGATAGGAAGCGCCTTCGCGGCTTGGCGCCGCTGCGCGCCCTTGAGAGAATCCAACCCCGCGCGAACGGCGTGTCGAGAGCCGCCGGCCCGGCAACCGGAGCCGGTGCCGGAACTTGATTTGCATCAAGGCCGGGTTGTCGATTCTGGGTACGATGCCGGACAAACAACGATGCTAATGGAAAGGCATTGCATATGAAGCGAACATCGAGTGCACGTCTGCGCACATGGACCGCGTTGACCGGACTGGTCTTGACAGGCGGAATCGCGGGGTCGATCGGACAAGACGGCCCGCGGGCCGGCTCCGGGTCGGCGGCCGGTACCCCCGCAGCGTTTTTCACCCAAACCCTGCCGGGCGCGTTCACCGGCGGGACCTTCTCCGCCAACGTGCGCGCCCGGTACGAGTTCGTCCACCAGAACAACCTGCCCCTAGATGCGCACGCCGGGACGATCCGAACGCGCTTCGGCTTTACCACTGCACCCTTGTACGGCGTTCAAGGCATGCTGGAGGCGGAGAACATCCTGGCGCTGGACGAGGACGCCTACAACGCCGCGGGCGCCAATCAACAGCCGGGCCGGCCCGTGGTCGCCGATCCCGAAACCACCGAGATCAACCAGGCCTGGGTGGCGTGGACCTGGACCAACGTCCTCGGCCTGAAGGTGGGCCGCCAACGCATCGTCTTCGACAACCACCGGTTTATCGGGGACGTGGGTTGGCGCCAAAACATGCAGACCTACGACGCTGCCAGCGCTCGATGGGCACCGGTGCCGCGCCTGACGCTGGACTACGCCTACGTGTGGGACGTGCGTCGGGTTTTTGGCAATGTCAGCGGATTGCCTCCTGCCAACCGCGACTTCGAGTCGGATTCCCACTTGATTCACCTGGCCTGGAACGCGCATGCCGCGGCTCAGCTCGTGGGGTACGCGTACCTGCTCGACCTGGAGAACCCTGCCGGCTTCAACCAGTCCTGTGCCACTTACGGTCTGGCCCTGACCGGGTCCGTCCCGCTGACGGAAGACATCAAGCTGGAGTATCGGGCTGAAGCAGCGCGCCAGACGGATTACCACCGCAGTACCCTCGATTACGAGGCCCCGTATTACGCCCTGGAACTGGCGGCGCATTGGTCGCCCGTGCTGGCGGGAGCCGGCTGGGAATTGCTGGGCAGTGACAACGGAGCCGGGTTTCGCACGCCCCTGGCCACCCTGCACGCCTTCAACGGATGGGCGGACGTGTTTCTCGCCACCCCCAACGCCGGATTGCGCGATCTCTACGGCTTCCTCCAGGTCACGCTGCCCGGGCAAATCCCGGTCCGCTTCGTGTACCACAAGTTCGACTCGGACGCCGGCAGTGCCGATTTCGGGCAGGAATTCGATCTTTTGGCCTCGTGTCGCTTCGGCAGGCACTGGACGCTCCTGGCCAAATACGCCTACTACGACGGCCAGGACGCGCCCTATGCCTTCCAGGTGCACAAGGTCTGGGCCCAGATCGAATTCAACTTCTAGAGGCCGGATCTCCTGCCCGCTTGTGGGCGCGGCAATATCGAAGGCCGCCGTGCTCGGGGCCTCGTGGATGAGCGACCGGTTTTCGACCGACCACCGATGCGGGGACCTTTTGCCCAACCCCGTTTCGCGCCCCGGGCCCACACTCTCTCAGCGAGCGCCGTCCGGGCGGCGCCAGCTCAGGTAAAGCACCGGCAGCACCAGCAGCGTCAGCAGGGTGTTGGTCAGTATGCCACCGATCACCACGGTGGCCAGCGGCCGTTGTACTTCGGCGCCAACCCCGGTGTTCAAGGCCATGGGCAGGAACCCGGCCGCGGCCACCAGCGCCGTCATCAGCACGGGGCGCAATCGCACACGGCAACCTTTTCGCACCGCGGTTTCCAGCGGCACTCCGGCGGCCAGGCGCTGACGCATGAACGTGACCAGCACCAGCCCGTTGAGAATCGCCACACCGCTGAGGGCGATGAATCCGATGGCGGCACTGACGGTGAACGGCATGTCCCGGAGCCACAGGGCCACCACGCCGCCGACGGCTCCCAACGGAATCCCCGTGGCCACGATGGCCACGTCCCGCCAGGAACGCAGGCTGAGATAGAGCAGGAAAAACACCAGCCCCAATGCCACGGGCACGATGAACTGCAAACGTCGCACCGCCCGTTGGTAGTGTTTGAACTGTCCGCCCCATTCGAGGCGGTAGCCCGCGGGAAGCCGCACCTGTTCGGCCACCCGGCGTTGTGCCTCCGCCACGAAGCCGGCCACATCGCGGCCGTGGACATTGGCCTGCACCGTTACGCGGCGCTGTCCCCACTCGCGCTGGATGACCGCCACTCCCTCGGTGTGCTGAAACGTTGCCAACTGCCCCAGCGGGAGCCACGCGCCCGTGCGGACCGGCCACAGGAGCCCGGCCAGGGCCTCGGGGTCCCGGCGCACGCTCTCGGGCCACCGCACCACCAGGGGGAATCGACGCAACCCCTCCGTCACGTCGCCCACCGCGAGCCCTCCGACCAGCTCCACGGCCGTGAGGATTTCGTCGGCCGTCACGCCCAGGCGATCGGCGGTGTCGGATCGTGCCACAATGCGCAACACCGGCTGTCCGGTCCACGGTTCCAGTGCCACGTCCCGCGCGCCGCGCACCTCGGCCAGGATTTGGCGGATCTGCTCGGCCAGCGAGCGGAGGGTGGCCAGGTCCTCGCCGAAAACCTTTACCGCCACATCGCCCCGCAGACCGGCGATCATTTCGTTGACACGCATTTCGATGGGCTGGCTGAACACCGCGCGAATGCCCGGCACGCGCGCCAGCACCTGGCGCATCGCTTCGGCGAGTTCGGCCTGCGTCCGGGCGCGCTTCCACACATGCCGCGGTTGCAGCGCCACGAAGACATCCGTCACCTCGATCCCCATCGGATCGGTGGCCACTTCCGCCGAGCCGAGCCGGCTCCAGATCCGCGCAATCTCGTCGGGGAATTCCCGCAACAATTCCCGTTCGATCCAGGTGTTGCCCGCGACGGCCTCCTCCACGGACACGCCGGTCAGGCGCACGATGTTGATCACCAGGGCTCCCTCGCTGAGTCGGGGCAGAAACTCTGCGCCCCGCTGGGCGGCCAGCAGGGCACCCGCTCCCACCATCCCCAGCGCCCCGAGGAGCGTCGCGGTGCGATACCGCAGGGCCGCCTCCAGGATCGGGGCATAGACGCGTCCCAGCCACCGCATCAGCCAGGGTTCCTCCTGCCGCGGAGCCCGTTGAAACAACAGGCTGGCCAGGACGGGCATCAGCGTCAGGGACAACACCATGGCGCCGAACAAAGCGAAAATCATCGTCAGGGCCATGGGCCGAAAGAGCTTCCCTTCCACCCCCTCGAGCGTGAGGATGGGGAGGAACACAATCAGGATGATCAGCTCGCCGAACATGGTGGGTCGCCGGACCTCGAGGGCAGCTTCGCGGACGACCTCCCGCAGTGGCTGGTTCGGTCGCAGCGCCGCGTGCCGCGCGCAGTTCTCCACCATGATCACCGAACTGTCCACGATCAGACCAAAATCGATGGCGCCCAGACTCAGCAGGCTGGCGGCAATGCCCGCCTGCAGCATCATCTGCCCCGCAAACAACATGGAGAGCGGGATGGCCAGGGCCACGATCAGCCCGGCCCGCAAGTGGCCCAGGAAGGCGAACAGGACCGACACCACCAACAGCGCGCCGGCCAGAAGATTGTGGCGGACCGTCCGGATGACCTGGTCCACCAGTTCCGTCCGGTCATAGAAGACCTCCAGCCGGAGGTCCTCGGGCAGTGCCGCTTGCAGGTCGGCCAGTTTGGCTTTCAGGGCCCGCGTGACGCGCGCGCTGTTCTCGCCCAGCAGCATGAACCCCAGTCCGAGGACCCCTTCTCCGCGGCCCTCGGCCGTGACCGCTCCGATGCGAAGGCCGTGATCGATGCGCACCTCGGCCACGTCCCCCACCCGGACCGGCACGCCGTCCTGCGTCGTCAGCACCAGATTGGCGATCTGCTCCGCATGGGTGAGTCGTCCCAGCCCGTACACCAGCAGGCTCTCACCGGCGCGGGTGATGACCCCGCCGCCCACATTGCGGTTGTTGGCCCGGAGCGCCTCGATCAGTTGATCCACGGTGACCGAGTACTTCAGAAGACGCTGCGGATCCGGCACGACGTGGTACTGCTTCTCCAGGCCACCCCAGGTGTTGACCTCGGCCACGCCCGGGACCTGGAGGAGCGCCGGCCGGATCACCCGGTCGTGCCACTCGCGCAGTTCGCTGAACGTCCGCGCCGGGTTGTCCGTGCGCAGGATGTAGTGAAACACCTCGCCGAGGCCCGAAGAGATCGGTCCCAATCGGGGGCGCTCGATCCCGTCCGGTAACTCCACCGTGGCCAGCCGTTCCGCCACCCACTGGCGCGCCAGCGGCATCGGCGTCGCGTCATCAAACGTCGCCACGACCTGCGCCAGCCCGAAGCGGGACAGGGAGCGAAGCTGGACCAGCCCGGGTAGACCGCCCAGGGCGCGCTCCAAGGGCAGGGTGATTTGTTGCTCGATCTCCTCGGCGTTGAGCGCGGGCGCCTGCACATTGACCTGGACCTGGACCGGGGTGGTGTCCGGAAAGGCATCCACGGGCAAGTGGGACAGGGCGCGAATCCCCAGCAGCGTGCACAAGCCCGCCAGCACACAGATCAACAGGCGGTTCTGCAGCGAAAACAAAATGATGCGCTCGAGCATGGTCCGGCCAAAAGGGCAGGGGCACGTCAATCGTCGGCACAACCGGCGCCGAGCCGGGACAACCACAGTTGTGCTTTGAGGGGAAAACTGCCCGCGGCGGCCACGCGTTCGCCCGGCTGCAACCCCTCGCAAACTTCCACCCGCGGGCCGCCGGTCCGGCCCAGCCGCACCACCCGAGCTTCAAACAGATCCGGCTCTCGCGGTACGAAAACCACTGGGGGACCGTCTGTCCGGTGAGCCGCGTCGGCCGGGATCCACAGGGCCGGCCGAAGCGGCCCGAGCCAGAGCCGCGCCCGTCCGAACATGTGAGCCCGCAACAGACCCTCGGGATTCGGCACCTCGGCCAGCACCAAGAGCCGGCGTGTGCGCGCGTCCACTTCGGCGGCGATCCAGGCCACCCGACCCGTTACCACCCTGCCCGGGAGCGCATCGAGCCACAGCTCGACCGTTTGGCCGGGGCGCAGGGCCGGCAGCGCGCTCTCCGGCAGGCTCAGCCGCGCCCGCAGCATGGATCGATCGGCCAGGGCAAACAAACGCTGGCCGGCTTCCACCCAGGCGCCCCGGACGGCGTTGCGCTCGATCACTTCGCCCTCCAGGGGCGCGCGCACAATCAGGCACGGATCGCGACGCCCCGGCTCGAGCCACGCATCGATCTCGTCTTCCGAAAAGCCCAGGGCGCGCAATTGCTCGCGGGCCAGCCGGTGCTCCGCCTCGGCTTGCAGGAGCTCCTTCGCCGGCGTGATTTGCCGGGCGCGCAGCCGTTGTTCTCGTTGCAGGGTTTGCCAGGTTGAGGCCAGCCGTGTGACTGCCTCTGCGATGGCCGGCGAGCCGAGCGTGGCCAGGGGCTCTCCCTGCGCCACGCGTGTGCCCAAATCGACGTGGACCTCCCGCAAAATGCCCGCCACAGGGGCGACCACCATCGCCAGCCGGTTCGAGTCCAGCACCAGCTCTGCCGGGCATTCCACGGCCTCCGCGGCAGGGGTCTCTTCCACCGACACGAGCCGGACCTGATCCGCCGGCAAGGGCGCCGGCAGACGCACCAGCAATCCCCGGCCCGGAGGCAGCTCGCGCAACCGGTCCGGACCACAAATGCCACACTCCGCTTCGGGCACACGATGCTCACCGCAAAACGCCGCCGACAGGGCCGTCTCCGCGGATGCGGGATCCGCCGAGCTTTCGGGCGGGCAACAGGCGTTCGTGCCCGACCCCGCGGACGGATTCGATTCCGGATCGGAGCAGCCCGTGTGCAAGGCCAGGGCCAGAAGGAGCGAAAGTTTGTGAAAAAGACGCATGCGTGGGTTCATGGTGAGACCTTCGAAAGGTGAGAAGGCGTTGTCTCCGCGGGGGCGGAGCCGATCAAGGCCTCGTACTCGGCTACGGCTTGCGCCAGTTCCAGCCAGCGTTCCCACGAGGCCAGTTCCAGTTCCGCCAGCATCTGCCGGGCGGACAACAGTTCGGCCGTACCCAGGCGACCCTCCGCCACCGCGGTTTCAATGCGCTGCAGCGTGGCGCGGGCCCGGGGGAGAATCTCGTCCCGATACCGAGCGAGCTGCTCCGCACCGGAGCGAAGTCGTGCGCGCACTGCGGCCAGGTTGCGTTGCTGCCGCGCCAGGGCCGCCGACACCAGCGCCGAGGCCGCCTCTTGCCGCGTCCGGGCTTCGTGACGCCGACGTTGCCCCCCATCCCAGGGCGGCAATGGGAAAGAGATCCGCAGTTCGACCACCGCGTCCCGATCCGGCGCGGCGCCGCGGCCGGCGGCCACGGTGACCGTGGGATCAGGGAAGAGCTCGAGTCGGGCCCGGCGCCATTCCAATTCGGCCTGACGCCGCTGCCATTCAGCAGCTTCCACGGCGGGAGTCTCGGCCGGGTCGGGTTCGCGATCGAGCAGTTGCTGCGCCTGCAAAAGGAGGTTGGGTTGCTCCGCACAATGGCAAGGGTCGGGCGGTTCCGGCTGGCCGAGCAGGGCCGCCAGCGCCGCCCGGGCCTGTTCCCGCCGTTCCTGCCACACGACAACTTCGTTTCGCAAGCGGCTGGCCGCGATCTCCGCTTGCAACCGCTCGACCTCCCAGGCATCCCCCGCTGCAACGCGTTCCTCCACGTTGGAGACCGTCGCTTCCGCCAGCCGGACTCGTTCGCGCGCCACTTGCAGTGCTTCCCCGGCGGCCAGCACCTGAAAAAACGCGACCTTCACTTCGCGCACGATGTCCCGTTGCCGGGCAACCAGCTCGGCATGCTGTGCATGTTGCACCACACGGGCCGTCTCACGGTCCAGCCCCTTCTTGCCCGGCCACGGCACGATCTGCGTCACGCCCACGGTTTGTTTGCTTTCCGTCAGGGACCGGACACCTGCCGCCGGGCCGTCTTCGAAAGCCAGTTCCAAGGCCGGCGCAGGCCAGAGGGCGGTGACCCGTGCATGCGCCACGGCGGCTTCCGTCTGAGCCGTAACCACCCGCAGTTCCGGGTTGTTGCGCAGGGCCAGCTCCACGGCGGTCTCCAGGGTCAAACAACCTGTAGGGCTGGCCGTCGCAGCGAACCCCGCAGCCACGTGAGCTGCGATTCCCAGGATGAGTCCCGTGCCATCGATCAGCCGGTTCCTGAAAACGAACCACGGTTTCATTGACGGGCACTGGAATGCAAATTCGTCTTGTTCAATCGATCGATGTCCAAACGGTCGAGCGGCTCTCGTTCGAGCCTGCAGAAAACAGCCCCGGCCAGGGAAACAGGCGGGCTGGGGGAAAAGGAAAGAAAGCCCGAAGCCTCCGGCCCACCGGCCGGCCGGGCGTTCAGAGCCAAACGTCCGGGGCCCTCGGCGGAAGGGCGGCGCGGCCGAGAAACCGCCAGCACCGCGTCAGGACGGTCACGGGTTCAGTGGGACAAAAGGCGCCCGGCCCCGGCCCCGTAAGCTCGCCGACGTCCTCGCGCGCGGATGGCCAAACCGGGGGAAACGCTGGAACGACCTGGTCTGCTTTCGCAGCTTCCGATGCGCCGTCTTCCACGCGGTGCCAACCCTGCTCGAGCCCCGCGCACAGCACGTCGCAACAGGGCAGGGCCGGCTCCGGCGCCGGAGCCGAGGGACAGCAGGGATCGGTCCCGACCCACTCTGCCAGCCCCTCCAAACGGCAATGCTGGGTCGCCGGCAGCCACACTGCCAGCAGAAGCCACGCCCAGACCTGTACCCAGCGCTTCATCGCCCGCAAGAAAGCCCCGTCCGCGGCCGCCGTCAAGCAGATCGCCGGTTCGCTGGTCAGCCGTACTGCTCCCTCTGGTCGTTTGTGCTCGACACCCGCGGATCCCCGGTGCGGCATGGTCGGGAGACCATGGAACGAAAACCTTGCGCCGAGAAGCCGCGGCCGGCGGGCGGGAAGGGCCACACAAGCTTGTTGCTGATCACGGCTGCCGGCCTGCTTTTGCCCGCCGGCCCCCGGGCCGCGCACGCTAACACCTCCTCCGCTCCGCGTCCCCTTCATCCGGCGCCCGGGAACGTGTTTCTCGAGGGGCAGTCGGTGCGCGTTCAGTTGCCCGCCGGGCCGGCGAGTTGGATCCTCGAGGATTTCGAGGGCCATCAGCTTCGCCGCATTGAGGCCGCTGCGGGGTCCGTCGAGTTGGGCCGGTGGCCCGTGGGTTTTTACCGCCTTCGCCCGGTGGGCGGCCCGGAAACCTTGTGGGTGTCCATGGGTGTCCTGCCCGCGCTGCGACACCCCCCGGGCCCCGGTTCCCCCGTCAGTCTGGACGTGGCGATGTCGTGGTTTTATCCGCCCGAACAAATGAGTACCGTGGCAACCCTCTGCAAACACGCAGGCGTGGTGCGCGTGCGGGATCGGTTGCGCTGGGCGGAGATCCACCCCTTGCGCCAACAGTGGGCCTCCGACACGCGTTACGATCGCGCGGCTCAAGCCCTGCACGCTGCCGGGCTGCAAGTCCTCCAAGTGATTCACGATTCCCCACCCTGGGCGGGTGGCGATCCTCGGAGGTTTCCCGAGGATCTGCGTGACGCGTTTCATTTCTGGTCCGCGTTGGCCCGGCGCTGGGCGGGGCGGGTCGAAGCCTTCGAACCGTGGAACGAAGCGGACATCCATGTCTTCGGCGGCCACACGGGCGCGGAAATGGCCGCCTATCAAAAGGCCGCCTGGTGGGGAGTGAAAGCCGGCAACCCGCGCGCCCTGGTGGGCTGGAACGTGTTCGCCCACGCGAACCCGGCGCGTCTGGCCGACCTGGACGCCAACATGGCCTGGCCGTACTTCGACACCTACAATTTCCACCACTACATCCCCTTCGATCAGTACCCGAGCCTCTACCAGCGGCACCGGGCCGCCTCGGCAGGCCGACCCTTGTGGGTCACGGAAGCCGCCCTGCCGGTGCGTTGGACCGGAGATCCGCGGTTGCAGGAGTTGAGTGACGACGATCTGCGCCTGCAGGCCGAACGGGTGGCCAAAACCTTCGCCGCCGGTTTGCACGAAGGCGCCGCGGCGATCTTCTATTTCCTCCTGCCACACTACGTCGAAGGACAAACCCAGTTTGGCTTGCTGCGCCGCGATCTCACCCCGCGCCCGGCTTACGTGGCCCTGGCAGCCGTGGGCCGGTGGCTGGCAGAAGCCCGCCCCCTGGGACGTGCCCGGGCCGACGCGCGAGCTCTCCGGCTTTACGTGTTTCGCGCCCGACCCGACGGGCGATGGCGCGATGTGATCGTGGTGTGGACCGAAAAAGAAACCGGGCAGCTCTCCCTGCCCTCGGAGCCATTGGAGATACGCGACCTTCTGGGTCGGCCGCGGCCCGTGACGAAATCCCTGGAGCTCGGCCGCGCGCCTCTGTTCCTGATCTTCCGCGCCGGACAGGGCATGAGCCTGGTGGAAGAGACTCCGCCGCTGGCCCCGCCGCACCGCCCCGGGAGCCCTTCGCCGGTCGTGCTCCAGCCGGTCTGGCCCGCCAACCGCGTGGAGCTGGCCCAGTCGGCTTACCGCGTCCCAAAAGATGGGCCCATCGATATCCCCATCCGCGTTTACCACTTCGGGAACCGGCCCCTGCGCGGCTCGTTCGAAGTCCAGACTCCGCCCGGGTGGACGACCGCGTTCCCCGACCACACCGCCTTGCAGCCGGGAGAAAGACAAGACCTCCTCCTGCGCCTCATCGGACCGCGAGCGCCGGGTCCGCTCATCCAGACTGTACGGATCATCGCCCGATTCCCGGGCGAATCGGACAGCGTGCTCTCGCTGCGACTCTTGCCCGAAGCCATCCGGGCAAGCCCGGACCTGAAAGCCCTGCCCCGGACCGTCCAGGCCACGCGATGGCAGCCGCGCGTTTCGGGGGCCGGTTCGTGTGAAATCCAGCAGCTTCAGGCGGGCGTCGAAGTGACCGCAGCCCCTTCGAGCGCCGACCCGTGGTTTTACCCGGAACTTTCTCTGGAACCGGAGGAGGTCCCGCCGCCGCACTGCAAGGGCTTGCTCCTCCGTTTCCAGCGCGACGCCGGCGAAGCAACCTTTCGGCTCATCCTTCAGGAAGCCTCGGGCGCGGCTTACGTTGTGGACCTGGAGAATCCGCCCCCACTTGGGGAAAGCCGGGACGTGTTTTTCTGGTTCGACCGCGCCGTTTTCGGCGCGGGCTGGAGCCCGCCGGATCCCAACGGCAAGCTGGATCCCGATCAAATCCGGGTGATCAAGCTGGGCGGCAACGGCCCCGGCCCCGTCCGGTATCAGTTCCGCGACCTGGCCTGGGTGTGCGATTGAAGCCGCGGCCGTGGCCCGGGCGGGCCCGTGCGAGCTGTCACTCCTCGTGGTCCGTCCCGGTCTTGGAGAAGTGTTGGTAACCCTGCAGCGTCAGGGGTTGCACGCCCTGCCGATCACGCAACACCAGGGTCGGTTCGGCCAGAATCTTGCCGATGCAACTGAGCCGCAGCTCCGGAAAGGTCTTTTTCCAACCGTCCACCAACGGCACCGCATCCCGGGCCGCCACGGTGAACAACAGCTCGAAATCCTCTCCGTCCGTCAGTGCGGCCACCAGCGGCGGCTTGGCCGCACTGGAAAGAAGAGCGGCCTGGCGCGCGGCTCGACTGACCGGAATGGCGCGCTTCAAAAGCTCCGCTCCCACGCCGCTGGCCCGCAGCAAATGCCGGAGATCCCCCGCCAGCCCGTCGCTCAAATCGATCATCGCGTGAATGTCGAAGTGCTCCACCAACCATTGCGCCTCTCGCAGACGCGGCTCGAAATCCAAATGTTTTCCGGCCGACGAACCGCCGAGTTCACCCGTGACGAAAATGGCGTCTCCGACCTGTGCGCCCGACCGCAGCACCGCCCGGCCCGCCGGAACCCAACCCCAAACCGCCACCGACAAAAACATCCCACCCGGGTTCCGCGTCGTCTCCCCGCCCACCACGGCCACCTCGTACCGCCGGGCCAGCGCCGTTAGCCCCGCGTACACGCGCATCACCCTGTCCGCCTCGTAGCCATCCGGCAGCCCCAACGTCACCAGCGCTGCCAGCGGCCGTCCCCCCATCGCCGCCACATCGCTCAAACAACGCGCCAGGGCCTTGTGCCCGATCTTCTCCGGCGGGGCCTCCGCGGTGAAATGCACCCCCTCGACCACCGCATCGGTCTTGAACAACCAGTCCCGACCGGCCCCTTCGGCGCGCAGCACGGCGCAATCATCCCCGGCCGGCACCAGCACCTCCGGTCGGCCCGGCAGCCCGTCCATGAGCCGTTCGATCAACGCAAACTCCTCCATCTCTCTTCAACCTCCTGCCCACCAGCGCTGATACACCTGCAGCGCCGCAAAGTTCAACGCGTTGAACACCGCGTGCGCCACGATCGGTGCCAGCAAGTTCCCCGTCCGCTCGTACAACCAGGCCAGTGCCAGCGCCAGGCCGACCAGCGCCGCGAACGAAGCCGCATTCGCGTGCACCAACGCAAACAGCAAAGCCGTGCCCCACCGGGCCAACCGACGATACCCGACCTGCTGCAGCGTGCGAAACAGCAACCCCCGAAACAACGCCTCTTCGGCCGGTGGCGCCAGGCCGATCGCCACCACCGCCATGGCCAGCTGCTGCCGCCAATCCGGCGTCGTCTGCAACACTTGCACGGCCACCTGAACCTCCGCCGGATAATCGAACCGCTGCAGCAGCGCCATCGTGAGCAACTGCAACGCCCAGGCCACCGGCAGAATCACGCACGCCCCGGCCACGCCCAGCCCCAGGGCCCGTATCGGCCGCAGCCACAAGCCGAACGCCTCCCGCCATCCGGTGCCGTGCTCGCGCAAAAAGAGGGTGACCAGGACCAGGGCCGCCCCCTGGAAACTCAGCCCCGCCAGCACCAACTGCGGCAGGCCGGGCCGCCGTTCCAGATCGGGCACCCACTGATGTGCCAGACTCAACAACACGAGCCCCACGTAAAAACCGAACCCGAAGTGGAGAATCCAGCGGCGGAACGATTCCAACCCGACGGGTTGGCGCGTCATCTTCAACGCCCATCCCAGGGCCGACATCCCCACCACCGCTGCCAACGACACCCGCCACGTCAGATGCTCGCCGGACCACGCCCGCCACAGCAGGCCGGCCCACGCTCCGAGAAGAACGCAGGTCAATACTCCCACCACCAGCCGCAGCAGCGCCTCCGGGCGCCAGGGTAAATCGCACTTCATCACTGCCGAGTCAGCCTAACCCATCCGGGACCACGAAACGAAGCAAATCGGGCCCGCCCTGCATGCGATGCGATCCACCCTGCTTCATGTCGGCAACGGGCGTTTGCACGAAAAGGTCCCGCCGGGTTCCCAGGCCGACGGTCCGTTTCCGCGGTGGAGGAACCGGCTGACGGGCGCCGTGAACGCCGGGGAACCACCGAGCCGCCGAGTTCATGGCAGAATCGAGCCGGCGGATCGGTCTCTCGAGAGGGCCGGTCGTCGACTCCCGGATCGCTCGGTCGCGTTCGTCCGGAAGGCCCTGCTCGTTCCCGAAATCTTCTGCCGCGTCCTGCGCGGCTCGAACGGCCACCTTCGTGTGTGACTGCCCTGGCCGGGATTGCTGCGAATCGTTTCTCGGCTTCATGCTGCCGGAGCGCTCTCGGTTCCCCTCAGCCGGTTGACCGCAATGACCCAGAGAACCGAAGCTTCCCCATTCCACCTCTTCGGCAGGCTTTTTTGCGAGTGAGGCCCATGTTCGACCGTGCGATCATCCGCGGCCACTCGAACTACAGCTTGCTGACAAGCCTGTGGATCTGTTGGCACATCCAATGCTGTTATCCTGATGGTGCGAGGCGAGAGCCGCCTCCACCCCGGTGCCGGTGGTTGGGGTCGAACAGGAACGGGATCATGCGCAAGTCATTTTGGTGCAATGTGTTGTGATCATTCCGCTGCGATAGCGGACCGCGACAGCGCTCGGTCGGCTGCGAACGAATCGTGGCCCCGGCAGAAGCCGGGCACCGGGGGCGCCGGTTCTCCCTTGGGCGCCTTGTTCCGGGTCGTCTCAAACCGGACCACCGGCGGCTCGATGCGTTCAAAATTTTTTCCAAAAACCTGTTGACAGGATTCGACGACTCTGGGAAAGTGGCGTCGCACACGGTAAACAACAACAGCACAGAGGACCATGAGAACCAAAGCACTACTGGTCGCTGCGACCTTCGCAGCAGGTCTCGCCACCTCAATGGCGCAAAACGTGTACTCCCTGAACGTCGTGGGGTACTACAACGTCACCATCCCGCCGAACAGCTTCGCGCTGATCGCGAACCAGCTGAACACAACGAACAACACGATCGCCGCTTTGCTGCCATCGGTACCTCCTGGCACTCAGTTTTTCAAGTATGTGACCGGCACAGGGTGGCAGTCCTACCTGTTTGACGAGTTTGAGTTGGCATGGACTCCGGATGGCAACGCAACGCTGAATCCGGGTGAGGGTGGGTTCATCAAGAACAACACCTCGCAGCCCCTTACGATCACATTCGTGGGCGAGGTCCTGCAAGGTTCGCTGACAAATCCGATTCCCGCCGGTTTCGCCGTGCGGAGCTCCATGGTCCCGCAAGCAGGGACGCTGACCGCCTTGGCCTTCCCTGCGGTGCCCGGCGACCAAGTCTACAAGTACACGCCTGGAAGCGGGTACACCTCGTACTTGTTTGACGAGTTTGAATTGGCTTGGACGCCGAGCGATCCGTCCGTCGGTGTTGGCGAAGCGTTCTTCAGCCGAAAGGGCCAAGCAGTTAACTGGGTGCGGAACTTCACCGTGCAGTAAAGCTGTGAAAGCCTGCTGATTCCGTGTGTAAACAGCAACCCGAGCAGTATCCGGAGAGCCTATGAAGAAACTGATCATCAGCGCATTGGCAACCTGTGCAGCCATCTCAGTCGTTGCCCAGGGTACAGTGACATTTGTGAATAACGTCACCGGAGTTCTGAGGGCTCCGGTGTATGGACCCTTGGGGCCGAATGACACCGTATCAATCGTCGGGAACACCCCGACCGGCCTTCCGGCTGGAACCGCGGATTATGGCGGTCGTCCCTTGTTGGCTGGATCCGGTTACACCGCGCAGCTTTTCGCTGCTCCCGGTGCTGGCCAGCCCGAGTCCAGCCTGCAGCCGGCTACTCCGACGACAACCTTCCGCACTGGCGCGGCCGCTGGCTTCGTGGCTATCGTGACTGCTACCCTGCAGGGAGTCCCGAAGGACGCTCCGGTGGCCACGCTGCAGATGAGAGTGTGGGATAACAGAGGCGGGACTGTGACCACTTGGGCGCAGGCTGAGGCACTCTGGCTCTCTGGGCAACTTGCCGCAGGGAAATCCCCGCTGTTCAACGTCAACGCCATTGGTGGGGATTTGAATACTCCGCCCAACCTGGTGGGCCTGCAGAGCTTCAACATCTACTACATCCCCGAGCCGGGCACGCTGGCGCTGCTGGGCTTGGGCGCGCTGGGCCTGATGATCTTCCGTCGGAAGTAATCGGCTGACAGCCTTTTCCAGGGCCGCACGGTTCACCGTGCGGCCTTTCTTTTTCACAAAAACTCTGAGTCCCTTGTTTCGGGACCCAGGGAGATGCAGACGGCGCACGTCATCCCCGGGCTGCAGGACAGGCCTCGGCATTCGCTTCGCCACCATCGAACGAACCAATCGCCTGCGGACACCCCGAGCCGACCGCCCATGCCCGCATGGCCGCGGCGCAATGCACGCGGAGGGGACCGTATCGAGGAGGTTGTCGAACCAAAAGTGGATCTTCCAGACGGAGGTAGTTGCTGGCCGGTCACGAATCGTGACGACGCCAATGGCCGAATGGCCTTCGCGAAAAACGCCCGGTATCCGCCGCCGGCAGGCGGCGGAGGACTCGAGGAAGCCCGCGCGGTCCTGGGAGAGGTGATCCGTCCATCCGACGACTCTTCAGTCGGCCGCGACCGGGCCGAGCCTCGCCAGCCTTCCGGCTGCCACGGAGTCGAGCACTGGGTAGCCACCCCTCGCAGGGGGCGGACTGGGAATCGAATCTCGGCCTCGCTCCGAGTGTTGCGACCGCTGCCGGGCAGCAAACAGAGAGTTGTTACACCGACTTTCGTCGGTGGTTGGCAGGCTTTTTCGAAAACCCACCGATTTCCGTTGGCGGCTACTTGAGCCGCTTCTGCAGGTCCTGTGGGCTGACTATTCTGTGTGTTTTGTGTGATCTGTGGGCTTTTCATCTCCGTGTTCTGCGGGCTGGAAGCCCGCGATCGGGAGGTGTAGCCGCCGCCGGGAGGCAGCGGATCGGAGGATTCTGAATCCGTGCCTACGTTTGCGGGTGTAGTCACCGCAGTACCTCAGCGATCTGTGGGGCGTTCCCACGACATCCGTCGGTGGCTGAGAAGTTCTCTGCATCATTTCCGTCGGCGGCTACCGAGTCGTAGATCGGGTCGCCACCGCGGGAACTCGGTGGGTGCTCACCAGTCCGCGGATTGCCATGGCAGGTAAAGAAACGGATTCCGCCAATTGACATCGGCGGCTACGGAACAGGGTCCCGCCGACTCCCGTCGACGGCTGCCGAGCGACTTCTGTGTATTCTGTGTGATCTGTGGGCTCTTTTCTCCGCGGGTTCTGCGGGCTGGAAGCCCCGGATCCGGAAAGTTTTGGAGCCGTCGCCGGTAGGCGGCGGACAATCCATGCAACCCACGCGCCCACGCGATAGGTCATCGGTACCATCCGCCGACTGCCATCGGCGGCTACGGGGTGGGGGAATTCGGCAGCCACCGCGGGAACGCGGTGAATCTTGGGTCGGTCCGCCGATTCTAATCGGCGGGTTCTGCAGGATTTCTGCGTCTCCTGCATGCACCATGGGCTTTGCTTCGATCCGTATCTTCGACTCGAGCCGGGCAACGCACCGATCGACTCTGGCCGAAGGAGGCGGAGTTGGATTCGCGGTGCCCGAGGGGCCGCAACTGCAGGGTTGCGTCGCCGATTGCGCGTCCATCTACTGTTGCCCGTGCTATGAAAACCAGAAGTCCTCTCCTCGCCTTGAACCTCCACGCGGTGCTGCTGTTCACCCTGGCGCTCCCCGGTCCTTCCGGCCGGGCAGCCGAACCAGCGGGTGCGGCTCGGGTCGTGAACCCGGGCCCGCCGCCCTCGGACGCGATTGTCCTTTTCGATGGGAAAAACTTGGACGCCTGGGAGAGCGAACAGGGCGGCCCGGCGCGCTGGCGCATCGAGGACGGTGCCATGGTGGTGGTCGGCGGGACGGGAAACATCCGAACCCGACGCGCCTTTGGTGACTGTCAGCTTCACATCGAGTGGGCCACCCCGGAAAAGATCGAAGGCGAAGGCCAGGGGCGCGGCAACAGCGGCGTCTTCCTCATGGGTCGGTACGAGGTGCAGATCCTCGATTCATGGCAGAATCCCACGTATCAAAACGGGCAAGCCGGCGCCGTCTATGGTCAGGCACCTCCCCTGGTCAACGCCTCCCGGCCCCCCGGCCAGTGGCAAACCTACGACATCATTTTCCGGGCGCCCCGACGAGATGGCTCCGGCAAAGTGGTCCGTCCCGCCACCATTACCGTGCTTCACAACGGTGTGCTGGTGCAGGACCACTTCGAGATCCGGGGCAGCACCTACCTGGAGCGACCTCAATACGAACCGCATCCGGACAAACTGCCGTTGGTCCTTCAAGACCACGGTAACCCCGTGCGCTTCCGGAACATCTGGATTCGAGAACTTTGATCTTTCGGCTCGACCTGTCTTGTGCGTCGGCCGATGGATCCGCCGAGCCTCCATCCGGTCCCAGTCTGACCCCGACCGGACTTCCGCGGCCAAGAGCCATTTGCGTGAACCGGGTCGAGGCGGTTTCCGGCCAGGCCCCGGGAGCCCCCCGCGGTGCTCCCTCCGCAAAGGTGAGAGATTGGAAGGGAATGCCAGCTCAGCCGGACCGGCAAGACCTTGCCCCGGGCGGGAAGGGTGACTTGCAGAAGCCCCTCGGGACCACGGCCTCCTACAGGGCTCGGTTCGAAGGGTTTTCCCAAGTGTTCCAGGGACTTGCCCTGCCGTTCCGCGGAGAGAGGGACTTCGGCGAGGAGTGCCGACGACGTTGCTGGGGAGCTTCGAACCGAACAGGAACCGGCGCCCGACCCCGGGGTGGGGCACGGCGGGGAGCGACCCCGGCACCTGTTCCGACGTGGAACCGGCAGTCGGCGCCGGACCGGAGATCGGCCTGATTTCGAAGCGAGGGGTTCCAAACAGGCCGGTTAGACCAGACCTTCAAGAATGTGAGGCAGCCGTTCGAGACTGCGCTCGAGCGACGCGCGCGCGATGGCCTGCTCCGAATCCTGCGGGTTGGGGAACAACAGCTTCCAGCCGGCCGATTCCTGGCACTGCTCGCGAGTGACGGGCACGTGGTTGCCGCTGTAGCCGATGCCCTCGGCCCGCAACAACAGGTCCGCTACATGCACCGACGCCACCAGCGCCGTGTGCTGTTCCGAGTCCTGCGGCCGGTGATGATAACGGGCAGCACGGACCATCAGGTCCGGCAGCCGTTGCCGCTCCAGATACATCGCGCCCAGTTCGGCATGGTCCAGTCCCAGGATCTCACGCTCGATTTCGGTCAGTTCCCGCGTGCCCGCACCGGCCTGACGATGAATCTCGGCAAAATGCTCCGGGAACGACCAGGCCATCACGATCTTGCCCACGTCATGGACCAGCCCCGCCACATAGTCCGACTCATCCATCGGCGTTTGCACCGTGCTGAGCACTTCGCGCGTCAGCAGGGCCACGCCGATGCAGTGCTGCCAAAATTCCCGCCAGGGAAACTGGCACTGCCGCGTCAGGCGCTGAAAATCCTCGATGATGGGCGTGACCAGGGCCAACTGCCGGATCTGTCGCACCCCCAGGTAGAACACCGCTTCCTCGATGCTGTTCACCGGCTGCGCCAGGCCGTAATAGACAGAGTTGACCAGCCGGAGGAGCCGCGACGTCAAACTGGGATCGCGCCGGATGATCTCCGAAATCTGTGCCGAGTAGCGCTGCTCCGCATGCAACAGCTCTTGCAAGGCCTTGTTGATGCTGCCCAGAGACGGCAGCGAGGGACAACGCGCCAGATGAGCCTGAATCTGACTCAGGCTCAACGGCCGCACAGTGCTGTTGGCAGCGACTTCCGGCATAGCCTTTTGTCGAATCGATACCTGCCTCTTCATCGGCAGAGACCGACCGGGAATTGAGGAAAATTCGCCGACCCTGACCGGGTGATCTCCGCCCCGAAGGGGCACGGAAGCACGGACCCGGAAGGTCGACGATGATCCCGCCGTCTCCTAGGTACGGCGTTTGCCGCGGCCTTTGACACCCGGCAGAGTTGCCGGGATTCCATTGTCGCCAATGAGACTCCCGATTCAGGGGGTGGCATCGGGAGTGGGAGGCGAGGTCGGACGTCGTCGCACGAATGGAGTGCTCGAGGCCACGGTGCCCTGCCGCTTTGAAAAGGCCGGAACCCGTTGCCAGCCCACCGACGGAGTCAGAACTCGCCCGGCGCCCCTGCCGCATGGTAGCGCAGACTTCTGACTCTGCCGGATCGCAGCCCTCCGGTCTGCGGGCGCTTCGGCAAGCAAACTTGCCCGCCTTACCTCGATCGCCACCGACGCAACGCGAAGCCGCGAGCTGGCTCCCGCGAACGCAGGCGCTTATCTCGAGCGTCGTGTCGTCTGCGCGCCGGAAGCCCGCGATCCGGCAGGTTGGGAATCTAATTCGATAGCCGCCGCCGTCGGGCGGCGCACCGGGGGATTCAGAATTCTCAGCCCCGCCCTCAGGTGCAGCCACCGCAGCCGGGCACGAGCTTGCAACTTCTTCCACCGACTTCCGTCGGTGGCTGGCAAGCTTCTTCGAGGTCCGCCGATTCCCATCGGCGGCTACCAAATTGGGCTCCGCCGACTTCCGTCGGCGGCTACAGGTCAGTTTCTGCGTGTTCTGTGTGATCTGTGGGCTTTCCTTGGGCGTAGCCGCCGCCGTCAGGCGGCGGACAAGATCCCGATTTCGGCTGGCCATCGCCCAACCGAGCAGCGCCCTGCGGTAAGGGGATGGATCTCGTGCCGGCCCACCGAGTTCGGTCAGCGGCTCCGGAGTGGTGGATTCGGTGACCACCGCGGGAACGCGGTGGACCATGGATGGATCCGCCGGATTCCTTCGGGGGCTCCCAACTGGCGCCCGCCAGACTAACGGCGGTGGCTGCCGAAGGCCCGTCCGCGTGCCCTGCTCCCGGCCTTTGCAGGCCTGTTCAATCCGACTCCACCGCAGCGAGGGCCGGGTGGCCCACCTTGATCACCCCGGCTGCCTATTCTGCCTGATCTGGCGCCCTCACCGCCGTGCTCCGTGGCTTCTCCGAGTACCGCGAGACACACGAATCAGAAAGCGTCACCAGCGGTTCACGCTCCGCCTCCAGAGAATCGGGCACCGAACGTCTACGAAACGCGCGGAGGAAACGCGACTGCGCAAAAAAGTTGCTTCGCGTTCCGCTCCGGTTTTACACCATCAGTTGCCCACGGCATTCGCGGGGACGGGCAGAGCGAGCGGACCGGGCCCGGGATGGCGCTCCCGCCCGTACTGCGAGCCGGCGGCCGAAAGGATTGTCCGTGACCATGAAACCGATGCGCGCTTCTTTCCCGTGGCTGTGGCTTGTCTTTGCTGCTTTGGCACTGCCCCCGGAAACCGGCCTTCGAGCCCGCGATTACACCCGGGAATCGCCCGAGGCGAAGGCCCGGCGGATGGCCTGGTTCGAGGCCGCGCGGTTCGGCCTGTTCATTCACTGGGGGGTCTATGCCGTGCCGGCCGGCGAGTGGCAGGGCAACACCAACTACGGCGAGTGGTTCCTCGAAGAAACCCGCATGCCGGTCTCCCAATACGAACGATTTGCCGATCAGTTCAACCCGGTGCAGTTCGACGCGCGCGCCTGGGTCCGCGCCGCCAAGGCGGCCGGAATGAAGTACATCGTGATTACCAGCAAGCATCACGACGGCTTTTGCCTCTGGGACTCCGCGGAGACCGACTGGGACATCGGTCGCACCCCGTTCGGCCGGGCAGGGCGCGATCCACTCAAGGAACTGGCCGATGCCTGCCGCGAAGAGGGTCTGCGGCTGTGCTTTTATTACTCGATCATGGACTGGCACCACCCCGACTGGGGCACGCGCCGTCCCTGGAACGACCGGGCCACGGGGACGCCGGACATGGACCGCTACGTGGCCTACATGAAGGCCCAGCTCAAGGAGCTTATCACCCGGTACGGTCCGCTGGGAATCCTCTGGTTCGACGGCGAATGGGAGTCGCCCTGGACCCATGAGCGCGGGGTGGACCTGTACAACTACGTGCGCAGCCTGCAGCCGGACATCATCATCAACAACCGCGTGGGCAAGGGACGCGCCGGCATGCAGGGTATGGACCGGGGCCGCGGCGTCGGCGATTACGGCACGCCGGAGCAGGAAATCCCGGCCACGGGATTTGGCCCCGGCGTGTATTGGGAATCGTGCATGACGATGAACAACCACTGGGGGTACAACAAACACGACCACCATTGGAAATCCGCGCGCACATTGATCCGAAACCTCGTGGATTGCGCCAGCAAGGGCGGCAATTACCTGCTCAACATCGGTCCCACGGCGGAAGGCACGTTTCCCGAACCCAGCCTGCAGCGGCTGCAGGAGATCGGCCGCTGGATGGAACGGAACGGCGAATCCATTTATGGGACGAAGGCCAGCCCGTTCGAACAGCTTGCGTTCGGTCGGTGCACCCAAAAGCCGCTGCGGGACGGAAACACGCGGCTTTATCTGCACGTGTTCGATCGACCTGCCCATGGCCGGTTGATCCTGCCCGGCCTGGTCAACGCACCGCTGAAGGCCTGGTTGCTGGCCGACGGCACCCCGCTGCCCGTGCGGTCCGAAGAACAGGGCCTGGTCATCCCGTTGCCGGACCGTCTGCCGGATCCTGATGTGACCGTGGTGGCGGTGGAGATTCGCGGCAAGCCGCGCATCGTCAAACCGGATCCGTACGCGGACGAGACCCCGGCGCAGCGCGACGCGCGCATGCGCTGGTGGCGCGAGGCACGCTTCGGGATGTTCATCCACTGGGGCGTCTATGCCGTGCCGGCCGGCACCTACAAGGGCCAGCGCATCCCCGGCATCGGCGAGTGGATCATGAACCGCGGGAAAATCCCCGTGGCCGAATACCGCGCATTCGCCCGCTCGTTCAACCCCATCTTTTACGACCCGGATGCCTGGGTGCGCCTGGCCAAAGAAGCCGGCATGAAATACATCATCATCACCAGCAAACACCATGACGGGTTCGCGCTGTTCGATTCGAAGGCCAGCGATTGGGACATCGTGGACGCCACGCCGTATGGCCGCGATCTGCTGCTCCCCCTGGCGGCGGCCTGTCGCAAGCATGGGATCAAACTCGGCTTCTACTACTCCCAGGCTCAGGACTGGGTCAATGGCGGTTCGGCCGCCGGTGGCAAATGGGATCCGGCCCAGCACCGCGACATGGACGAGTACATCCAGCAGGTGGCGGTACCGCAGGTGCGCGAGATTCTCACCCGCTACGGCGAGTTCCCGGCGGTCCTCTGGTGGGACACCCCGGTGGACATGAATCGGGAGCGGGCCGATCAGCTCATTCGCCTGCTGCGGCTCAAGCCGGGCATCATCCACAACAACCGCCTCGGCGGCGGTTATCGCGGCGATACCGAAACCCCCGAACAGTACATCCCCGCCACGGGCTATCCGGATGGCCGGGATTTCGAGGTTTGCATGACGATGAACGACACCTGGGGGTACAAGAGTTACGACCACAACTGGAAGAGCACGGAGACGCTGATCCGAAACCTGATCGACATTGCCAGCAAGGGTGGGAACTACCTGCTGAACGTGGGCCCCATGGCCGACGGGCGCATTCCGGAGCCGAGCATCCAGCGGCTGAAAGAGATGGGCGCGTGGATGAGGGTCAATGGCGAGGCCATTTACGGGACGCGGGCCAGTCCGTTCCGACGCCTGCCCTGGGGCCGCTGCACCACCAAACCCCAGGGCCGTCACACGATCCTCTACCTGCACGTGTTCCAATGGCCTGCCGATGGACGACTGGTCGTGCCCGGGCTGAAGAACCCGATCCAGCGGGCCTGGCTGCTGGCGGACCGCCGCGCCAAACTCACCGTGACCCGGACCGACGGACAGCAGGTGATCACCGTGCCGACCACGGCCCCCGATCCCATCGCCACGGTCGTGGCTGTGCGGATTGCCGGTCGACCGGAGGTCGAGCCCCTGCCGATCTATCCGGAGGCCGACGGACGCCTGCGCCTGGACGCCATGGAGGCCAACCTGCACGGCAGTCGCATCCAGTACGAGTCCGATCGCGCCAAACGCTGCATCGGATTCTGGACCGACCCGGCCGACTGGGTGGATTGGGAGATCCAACTGGATCAACCGCGGCGCTACCGGGTCACGGTCGAGACGGCGGCCGAGGCGGAAGGTGCACGACTGGTGTTGCGCGCCGGATCGGCCGCGTTGCAGGCCACCATTCCGCGTACGGGCGATTACACAAAATTCCAGCGCACCGAGGTGGGGGTGATCGAGCTGCCGGCGGGCCGGTACCGGTTCGAAGTTCGTCCCGTTGCGGAGGGATGGCGCCCGGTCAACTTGCGCTCGATTCAGTTGCGTCCCGCGGAGTGAAACAGTCCGCGCCGGGCCGGTGCCGGCCGGGTGCAGCGGCGACGCACCTCCGATGAATGGCCGGCCGGCTCTCGCCAACAAAAGCCCACGGAACACGCGAGACGCGCAAAAGCTGCTCGTGGCCGCCGACGATGGCCGGCGGAACCGAACTCCGTAGCCGCCAATGTGAATCGGCGGATTGCTCCGTGGTCAACCGCGTTCCCGCGGTGGCTACCAGGTCTCCCACTCCATAGCCGCCGACGTGAGCCGGCGAAGCCCAATTTGGTAGCCGCCGATGGAAATCGGCGGGTTTCAAAAAATGGCCGATTGCGTAGCCGCCGATGGGAATCGGCGGACCTCAAAGAAGCATGGTAGCCACCGACGAAAGTCGGTGGAACAAGCCGCAAACTCGCGTCCGGCTGCGACGACTGCCCCCCGAGGGCGGAGCTGCAGATTCGAAATCCCCGTCCGCCGCCTCACGGCGGCGGCTACGCGGAAGGAAAGCCCACAGAACACACAGAACACTTAGAAGCTGATTTGTAGCCGCCGACGGAAGCCGGCGGAACCCAACTCGGTAGCCGCCAATGTGAATCGGCGGATTGCCCCGTGGGGTCCACCGCGTTCCCGCGGTGGCTACCAGGTCTCCCACTCCATAGCCGCCGAGGTGAGCCGGCGGAGCCTGATCTGGTAGCCGCCGATGAAAATCGGCGGGTTTCAAAAAATGCCCGATTGCGTAGCCGCCGATGGGAATCGGCGGACCTCGAAGAAGCTTGCCAGCCACCGACGAAAGTCGGTGGAACAACCCGCAAACTCGCGTCCGGCTGCGGCGACTGCCCCCCGAGGGCGGAGCTGCAAATTCGAAATCCCCGTCCGCCGCCTCACGGCGGCGGCTACCAAACGCCCCGTAGCGAAGGTCGCTTTACTTGGTGTATCACGGGCTTTCAGCCCGCGGACGTGGCGGGTTCGAAAACGATCCTGATCGCCGAGACGGCCCGAGCGCGCAGAGCCGCATTGCGCTCGGACGGAGGACGGGGCGTTGACGGACTCGAGGCGCGGGCCTACGGTCGGATTTGTGGAGTTCGAGTTGGTGGCACCCTACAAGCCGGCGGGCGATCAACCGCAGGCCATCGAAAAACTGGTGGAGGGACTGGAGGCCGGGGCGCGGCACCAGGTCCTGCTGGGAGTGACCGGCTCCGGCAAAACCTTCACCATCGCCAATGTGATTGCCCGCGTGCAGCGGCCCACCCTGGTGATCTCGCACAACAAGACCCTGGCCGCGCAGCTGTACGCGGAGTTCAAGGGGTTCTTCCCGCGCAACGCGGTCGAGTATTTCATCAGCTACTTCGACTACTACCAGCCGGAGGCCTACATCCCGCGCACCGATACCTATATCGAAAAAGACTCCAGCATCAACGAGGAGATCGAGCGGATGCGGCTCTCCACCATGAGCAGTTTGTTCGCGCGGCGGGATGTGATCGTGGTGGCCAGCGTGTCATGCATTTACGGCATCGGCAGCAAGGAAGACTACGAAGCGATGCTGATCCACCTGCACGTGGGCCAGGGGATGAGCCGGGAGCAGCTGCTGGAACGGCTGGTGGCCCTGCAGTACAGCCGCAACGACATCGCCTTCCAGCGCGGCCACTTCCGCGTACGCGGCGACACGGTGGAACTGTGCCCGGCCTACAGCGAAGAAGCGGTGCGAATCGAGTTTTTCGGCGACGAAATCGAGCGGCTCACGCGATTCGATCCGTTGACAGGGCGGAAGCTCGACGAGCCGCGGCACCTGACCATCTTCCCCGGAAAACAGTTCGTGACGACCGCCGACAAGTTGAAGCGGGCGATCGTGAGCATTCGGGAGGAACTCGAAGAGCGCGTGGCCTGGTTCGAAAAACAGGGCAAGCTGTTGGAGGCCCAGCGGCTCCGAATGCGCACGGAGTACGACCTGGCCATGCTGGAAGAAATGGGGTTTTGCTCGGGGATCGAGAATTACTCGCGGCACATCGCCGGCCGGCCACCGGGATCGCGTCCCTGCACGTTGCTGGATTTCATGCCGCCGGATTACCTGCTGGTCATCGACGAGTCGCACGCGACCCTTCCGCAACTGGGCGGCATGTACGAGGGCGATCGTTCGCGCAAACAGACCCTGGTGGATTACGGATTCCGCCTGCCGAGTGCACTGGACAATCGGCCGTTGCGCTTCGATGAGTTTCAGGCGTTGCAGGGACCGACCATTTACGTGAGTGCGACGCCGGGGCCGCGGGAACTGCAGTGGGCCCGCGAAGACGCCCTGCGAAGGGCCGGCCGGAAAGTGCAGGTGCAGGGCGTGACCCTGACAGACGACCGAGCGCCGGACGAGGCCCCCGCCGGGGCAGAGGCAACCCCCATGCTGGCCGGCCCCATGCCCGGCGTGGTGGAGCTGGTGGTGCGGCCCACGGGACTGGTGGACCCCAAGGTCACGGTGAAACCCCTCAAGGGCCAGATCGACGACCTGATCGAGGAATGCCGCAAGCGCGCCGAGGCCGGCGAACGGGTGCTGGTGACGACGCTGACGAAACGAACGGCGGAGGAGTTGACCGATTATCTGCGGGAAATCGGCATCCGGGTGCAATACCTCCACAGCGAAATCGACGCACTGGAGCGGGTGGAAATCCTGCGCGCCCTGCGCAAGGGCGAGTTCGATGTGCTGGTGGGCATCAACCTTCTGCGGGAGGGGCTCGATTTGCCGGAGGTGTCGCTGGTGGCGATTCTGGACGCGGACAAGGAGGGTTTTCTGCGGAGCGAGACCAGTCTGATCCAGACCGCGGGTCGGGCCGCGCGACATTTGAACGGGGAAGTGATTCTGTACGCAGACGTGATGACCGAGAGCATTCGGCGCTTTTTGGCGGTGACGGAGTACCGGCGCCAGAAGCAGCTGGAATACAATCGCAGGCACGGCATCACGCCGCGGAGCGTCCAGCGTGCGGTAGAGGAAAGTCTGGGGGCGCGGGAGGCGACCCGACAAGAAGCCGAGTCGGTGCTGCGCGAGACGGGCGGGGACGTGGATTTGACGGAGACCATCGAGGAGCTCGAGGCCGAAATGCTGGCGGCGGCCGAGCGACTGGAATTCGAGAAAGCGGCCCTGTTGCGGGATCAGATTCGGGAGTTGAAGCGCATGCTGCAGCCGGGCGGGACGCCATCCACCGTGTCGGCGCGCACCCCACGATACCCAAAGCCCCGCGCCGCTGCCCGAGGGCGCCGGCCCGCGCGGAAAACGTAGCGCACCGCGCCGGTGGGCGACTCCGGGCGGCTCAGGGGCCGGACGACTCGACCCGCAAAACCGATGGGGGGAGCACCGCGCGCAGGGCTCGTCCGGTGTGACTGGCCGCGCAGGCGGCAATTTGCTCGGGAGTGCCGATGGCGACAATTCGCCCGCCCTCATCGCCCGCCTCGGGCCCCAGGTCCACGATCCAGTCGGCGCACTTGATCACCTCGAGGTTGTGCTCAATCACCAACAGCGAATGGCCGGCGTCCACCAGACGCTGGAAGACCCCGAGCAACAGCCGAATGTCGTCGAAGTGCAGGCCCGTCGTGGGCTCATCGAACAGGAACAGCAGACCCCGGGCGTCGGACGGTGAAGCAGTGCCGGCGGACCGGTCCGGGCCGGCGGCGGGCAAGGGGCTCGCAGCGGGCACGGCAGCCAGGTGCCGCACGAGTTTGAGTCGCTGACTCTCCCCACCGCTGAGGGTGTTCAGCGGCTGGCCGAGTCGGAGGTAGCCGAGACCGACGTCCTGAAGGAGGCGCAGGGCCGTGCGCGCTTTTTGGGCATGCGCCTGGTCGCCGAACCCCTCCAGCCATGCCAGCGCCTCGTCCACGGTGGCTTCTAGGAGGTCGGCAATGGTCCAGGCGGGCGCACCGCGGGGAGCCGGCGGAGCGAGCTTGACCTGGAGAATGTCGGGCCGATATCGCCGACCGTGACATTCGGGGCAGCGCACGAAGACATCGCTGAGGAACTGCATTTCGATTTTTTCGAATCCGGCGCCGCGGCATCGCTCGCACTGCCCCTGCGCGGAGTTGAAGCTGAAGGCCGAGGCGCGATAGCCCCGGGCCTGGGCCTGCGGCGAGGCGGCGAACAACTCGCGCAAAGCGTCGAAAGCGCCGCTGTAAACCGCGGGATTCGATCGCGGCGTCCGCCCCAACGGCGATTGGTCCACCCAGGTCCATCCGGCCAGATGTTCCCAGCCTTCGAGAGGAGCCGTGTCGGCAGCCCAGCCGGCCGGGGTGTCGCCATCGGCGTCGCTTTCCAGCCCCGGGGATTCGGGTTCCCAGTCCGCGGCGTGCGTTTTGCCTTCGGCCGCCGGGAGTCGCGCGGCGAGTGCGGGTACGAGAACGTCGCGGACGAGGGTGCTTTTGCCGGAGCCGCTCACGCCGGTAATGCAGACGAACCGGCGCAGCGGCAGGGCCACGGTCAGGTCCCGCAAGTTGTGTCGGGTGGCGTGGCGGACGACGAGCCAGGGGATGGAGGATTCGGCTTCGAGCGGCGCGGGCGCGTCATGGAGCGCGAGGACACGGGACTGATCGGAATTGCAAGAGCGGGCTGGGGCTGCCGCGCCCGGTTCCGGGGGGGTCGGAACCGGCCGGCGCACAGGGATGGGGATTTGACGACGGCCGCTGAGGTATTGGCCGGTGAGCGAACGCCGGGATCGGAGCAGGCGGGCGTAAGTGCCCTGAAAGACGATCTCCCCGCCATGAGCACCCCGGCCGGGCCCGAGTTCGATGAGATGATCGGCCGCGCGAATGATGCCGGGTTCGTGTTCCACCACCACGACCGTGTTGCCGGCGTCGCGGAGGCGCTGAAGGATGCCCACGAGTCGCTCGGTGTCGCGCGGGTGCAGACCCACACTCGGCTCGTCCAGAACGAAAAGGGTGTTGACCAGTTGGGTGCCGAGGCAGGTGGTGAGATTCACTCGCTCGGTCTCGCCCCCGGACAGGGTGCGCGTGGGACGATCGAGCGTCAGGTAACCGAGGCCCACTTCGACGAGGTACCGGAGCCGGGCGAGGACCTCGTGCAGCGCAATCGCCACGGGGTCGTGCGGACGCAGGGGATGGGTCCGGGCGATTTGTTCCAGCAGTGCCAGAGCGTCCCGCACCGGCAGGGCGTAAAAGTCCGCCAGGGTCAAATCGGGTTGACGCGCATCGTCGGCAGCGGACCCCGCGGCGGCCGGGCGAGCCAGCCGATAAAGCAACGTTTCCGGTCGAAACCGTGTGCCGCGACAGGCAGGACACGGCACATAGGCACGGTAACGCGAGAGCAGCACGCGCACGTGCATCTTGTAGGTCTTGGTCTCGAGCCACCGAAAGTAGCCGCGCACGCCGTACCAGGCGCGGGGCCACTCGTGTTCCTCGTCCTTGCCGTAATCGGGATCGCCCTCGACGATCCACTGTTGCCACTCGGGTTTGAGCTGGCAGAAGGGGACGTCGGTGGGGATGCCCATCGCCCGGCACATGCGCAGCAGGTCCCGTTGACATTCGAGGCCCATCCCGCTGAGCCAGGGGCGAACCACCCCCTGCGCCAGGGTGCGAGTGGGGTCGGGAATCGCCCGACGGTAATCGATGGTGATGATGCGACCGAACCCCTTGCATTCCGGGCAGGCGCCCATGGGATGGTTGAAGCTGAAACGGGCGGGCGTGGGGTCGGGGTACTCGAGATTGCACCGGGCACAGTGACGGCGTTGGGAAAACAGCAGACAGGCGTGCACGGTGGGGGAGACAGTTCCGGAATCGGCGCGGGCGCCGGAAGGTCGAGAAATCAGTCGGATGGTGACCTGGCCCCGGCCGAAGTGGTACGCCTGTTCGACGGCCTCCAGGAAGCGGGCGCGTGCGGCGGGCGTCAGCCGGATGCGATCCTGCACGATGGTCAGGCAGGTGGGCTGAACGGCTTGGGTCGCCCAGTGTTCCTGCAGGGTCTCGAGGCGCCAGATCCGGTCGTCCCACCAGAGGCGTTGATATCCCTGGCGCGCCACGAGGCCGAGGGATTCGTCCAGAGACATCCGGGGCGAAAGGGGAAGGTCGAACGTGACCAGCGCCTCGCAATCGGGCCGGCGCGCCGCCTCCGCCTGCGTCGTTTCCCAGACGCGCTGGGGGGTGTCCACCTGCACGGGCTGGCCGCATTGTTGGCAGTGCAGAGTGGCCAGGTGCGGCCAGAGAACCTTCATGTAGTCGCAGATTTCCGTCATGGTCCCGACCGTGGACCGGGTGGTGCGAACGGTGTTGCATTGTTCGAGCGCGATGGCGGGCGGGATGTTCTCGATGCTGTCCACGGCCGGCTTGTCCATCCGCTCGAAGAACTGTCGCGCGTAGGGGGAGAAGGTCTCGATGTACCGGCGCTGGCCCTCGGCGTACAGGGTGTCGAAGGCGAGCGAGCTCTTGCCCGATCCGCTCAGGCCCGTGATGACGATCAGCCGGTGCGCCGGCAGGTCCAGGTCGAACCCCTTGAGATTGTTCTGCCGGACGCCGCGCAGGCGAATGGGCGGCAATGTCGATCGTCGTGCCATGTGAAAGCAGGGAAGATTGTGCCCGATGTGCGATTGTCAATAGAGCTTGTGCGGGACCGTGAGCCCGCAAACGCGCCTCCATCGGAAGCAAAACCCGCTGACGCAGGTTTCCTTGCCCGGCCTGTCGCGGGCTTCCAGCCCGCCGAATACGCAGAAGAAAAAAGCCCACAGAACACGCAGAAGCTGACCTGTAGCCGCCGACGGAAGTCGGCGGATGGCCCCGTGGTCCACCGCGTTCCCGCGCTGCCGACCGGATCCGCCACTCCGTACCCGCAGAGGGGAATCAGCGGAATCCTTTGTGGTAGCCGCCGCTGGAAAGCGGCGGACCTCAAAGAAGCGTGGTAGCCACCGACGAGAGTCGGTGGAACAAGCTGCAAATTCGTGCCCGGCTGAGGCGACTGCACCCCAGGGCGGAGCTGCAAATTCAGAAACCCCCGTCCGCCGCCTCACGGCGGCGGCTGCGCGGAAGAAAAAGCCCACAGATCACGAAGAAACTGACTCGTGACCGCCGACGGAAGTCGGCGGAACCCAACTCGGTAGCCGCCGATGTGAATCGGCGGATGGCCCCGTGGTCCACCGCGTTCCCGCGGTGGCTACCATACTCCCACTCCGTAGCCGCTGAGGTGCGCCGGCGGAGCCTGATCTGGTAGCCGCCGATGAAAATCGGCGGACCTCACCGCGGTAGCCCCCGAAGAAAGGCGTTGGATCACCCCTCGATCCATCACGCGGTCCCGATGGCCGGCACGGTGCGGAGCCGAACTCCAGTCCCCCGAGACGCCGCTTCCCGGCGGCGGCTGCCAAATTGCAGCAAGACCTCAAGGCGGTGCGGATCATCGCAGAGAACGAGTCGAGAATCTGCGGACTCCAAGCGGATCGCAATGCTGGCGGGCGCAGGCTTTCGGCCGACCGGGTTGCGATCTTTCGGGCCATCCGATTGAGCCGACCTGCCCGCCGGGCGCTTGCATGGGAAGTGCCCTCCACCGGGGGCCCGACCGGGGCCTCTCGGTCCTCGAGAACTGTCCAGCTCTGGGACACGAGTGTCCTGATCCCGGGGGTTCTCGAGACACCCCGAGAACGCGAACTTCGGGGCTTGGACGAGGGTGGAACGCTGAAATCGGGCCGAATGGCCCGGTTTGGCTCCCGATCCCGCCACTTTGCGGGACTGGCATTCGGAATGCTGTTCCGCCAGGTGCGGTTGCGATCGGCAATGAAGCGAACAGCACCGTCCTGATGGAGTTGAACCCGCCGATCGCGCTGTTCGCGCCGCACTGGAAAGAAAGGCAGACACAGCTATGAAACTGAACACCTATCGTCGCACCGGTGCGTTCACGCTGGTGGAAATCATGATCGTGGTGGCCATCATCGGCCTCCTCGCCGCCATCGCCATCCCGAACTTTGTGAAGGCGCGGGAAACCTCTCAGACCAACGCGTGCGTGAATAATCTCAGGCAGATTGATGCAGCTAAAGATCAATGGGCACTGGAGACGGGGCAGGCGACGGGTGCCACGTGCAACATGAGCAACATTGTGGTTTATCTCCGAAAAGAACCCAGGTGCCCTGTTGGAAATGCCGCATACACTGTAAACAACATTGGAACCTCTCCTGCGTGCACGAGCACTAAGGCGTCGGAGCACAACACTGCATACGCCGGATCGTAATGCGATTCAGATAACGGTCTTACACGAGCAGACCGCTTCCGCAGGACTGTCTGTCAATGTGGCTCGGGTCCGAAAGGACTTGGGCCACATTGGTTTTGCAGCGACCGCAGCGATGGAGAACGATTCTTCAGTTGCGGCCGTATGCTCTTCACACGTGGAAACTTCGGATAACCAGCTCTGCTCGCTGCGAGCCTCACTCTGGGCAGGCGGAACAGTGCGCAGTTGGTCAAACTCTGACACGATTACGGCCTCTTCGGCATTTGCCCTGCAACGAAGAGGGCGGGCTTTTTATTGCGACGATAGGAGACCCGCCAACGGAGCGTCGTGAACTCGGCGGATCTCGGCTGGGGCGAAGCCACGTATCGACCCTTACTCCCAAGCGGAACTCGGCCCCTGGTGGGACACGCGTAAGGCGGGACCCAAGGCCGGTTGGCTTGGAACCTGCTGCTGAATTGGAGTGCCTTGGTGGGCGAGGATGGAGACGAGACTGTTCTCATTGAATCCAATGTATGTCGGCTCGCCTTCCAGGGACTGGCTGCGACGACAACAACCGGGCATAAGGTGAAGACCTATGAAGGCGAGACCCAGAGCCACCAGTGGGTTCACGCTGGTGGAAATCATGATCGTGGTGGCCATTCTCGGCCTCCTGATGGCGATTGCGATTCCCAACTTCGCGCGGGCGCGCACGCAAACGCAGAAGAACATCTGCGTGAGCCATTTGCGGGAAATCGACAGCATCAAACAGCAGTGGGCACTGGAAAAGGGCAAGGCCGAGGGAAGTGATGTCGCTGAGGAAGACTTGATTCCCTACTTCCGGGGCAGTCGTTGGCCCGAGTGCCCGGCAGGTGGACGCTACGAGATCAACGGAGTAGGCGAGCACCCCACCTGCAGCTTGGGCGACAGTCTCGGGCACAAGCTCGAGGATTGAGTCGCCGCGCGGTCGCGTCGCCGGTGCCCGGTGGTCGGGGGCGCGGGCGGCTTCTGCGGGAGCCCGCGGTCGAAATGTTCGTGGCGACCTGGCTGCGCATGGGGCCGCACCCTGCTGGGCAGGAGTGCTCGCGGATTCCACTGCTCGAGTGGCCGGGTCAGTGCCCAGGCCGGCCGTATCGCTGGCCGGGTTCGGGTTTGGTTGCTCGGTTAGCCTGCCGGGTTCAGCGGAGCACAGAACCTGGATCCACTGGAGCATCGGAAAGCCGGCATTGTCACGAGCAGACGACTTGCGGCCACGGTGCGGCAAGGGGCGACTCCCGGCACCGCGGGCTACCAGCCTGCCGGATCGCAGACCTCCGCTTTGCGGGCGCTTCGGGAAAGCAAACGAAGCCGCGTCACCACGATCGCCACGACCGCGGCGCGACGCCGCGAGCGGCCTCTCCCCGTGCACATGCACGCGTCCCGGGCTTCGTGTCGGCCACGGACTGGAAGACCTCGATACAGCACGCTGGAACACTTGCGCTGCAATGTATTCTGTAGCCGCCGCCGTGAGGCGGCGGACTCGCCGGATCGGAATTGAGTTCCGCACCTCCGACGGGCGGCTAGTCGGCTCCGCGATGCATCGAGGCGTGATCTACCCACTTTCGTTGGCGGCGACCCCATCGAGATCCGCCCATTTTCCTCGGCAGCTCCGCAGTTAGACATTTCTTGAAATCCGCCGATTTCCATTGGCGGCCAGACGGGATTCCGCCGACTCCCGTCGGCGGCTACGGAGTGGGAGTATGGTAGCCACCGCGGGAACGCGGTGGATCACTGGGCCATCCGCCGATTCCCATCGGCGGCTACCGAAGTTGGGTTCCGCCGACTCCCGTCGGCGGCTACAGGTCAGCTTCTGCGTGTTCTGCGTGATCTGTGGGCTTTTCTTCCGCGTAGCCGCCGCCATAAGGCGGCGGACGGGGGTTTCTGAATTTGCGGCTCCGCCCTGGGGTGTAGTCGCCTCAGCCGGGCACGAATTTGCGGCTTGTTCCACCGGCGTTCGTCGGTGGCGGGCGAGCTTCCTCGAGGTCCGCCGCTTTCCAGCGGCGGCTACCACAAAGGTTTTCGCCGATTCCCCTCTGCGGGTACGGAGTCGCGGATCTGGTCATCACCGCGGGAATGCGATGGACCATGGGGCCATCCGCCGATTTTCATCGGCGGCTACCGGGTTGGGCTCCGCCGACTTCCGTCGGCGGCTACAGGTCAGCTTCTGCGTGTTCTGCGTGATCTGTGGGCTTTCCTTCCGCGTAGCCGCCGCCGTGAGGCGGCGGACGGGGGTTTCCGAATCTGCAGCTCCGCCGTGGGGTGTAGTCGCCTCAGCCGGCCACGAATTTGCAGCTTGTTTCACCGACTCCCGTCGGCGGCTACAAGTCAGTTTCTGCGTGTTCTGTGTGATCTGTGGGCTCTTTTCTCGGCGGGTTCTGTGGGCTTTTCCCTTTTGCGTATTCTACGGGCTGGAAGCGCGCGATACGGCAGGCTGGGCACCTTGCGCTCCTGACCGGCAGGCGGCGCAGCGGCTCAGTGGGCTTCAGGTGCGGGCTCGGCTGGCGGCTCCGACCTGGCACGGGCTGGTGCCGGCCCCGCAAAACTGGACCGGATCAGTCCAGCCGCTTCACCCGAATGTTGCGGTATCGCACGACGCTGTTGGGGTCGTGCGCCTGCAAGGCAAAAGTACCCTCCCCCAACTTGCGTTCGAAGGGCCGACCCGGTTGTGCGCCTTCGGGCTCCACGTATTGCAACACGGTCACGCCGTCCACCTTGACCGTAATGGTGCGGCCCTCGACGATGATTTCCTGGGTCCACCACTTGCGGTCCTGCGAGAAGGCATGGCCGATGTTGACGATGCCGTACAGGCTGCCGGTCTTGATCCAGTCGCTGTGGGTGCAATTGACCTGGGACTCGAACCCGCCGCGCGGCCAGTCGCGCTCCTGGTAGCGGGTGTGGAAATAAATCCCACCGTTGGAACCCGGCTCGGTCATGACCTCCACCTTCAGATGGAAGTTCTTGAAGGGCCTGCCGTCGCCTTCGTAGAAGAGATGGGAACGCGGCCCGCGCGCCACAAAAGCCCCGTCTTCGATCGTCCAACTGTCCGGATTTTCAACCGATTTGCGCCAACCGTTGAACGTCTTGCCGTCCATGAGAGACACGAATCCCGGCTCGACTTCGGCGGCAAGGACCACGTTCGCCATGACAACACCGGCGAGGACTGCACTGGTCAAGCATCCACGTTTCATGAGGCGGGAAGGTAATCCTGCCCCGCCTTATGACAAGCTCAAACGTGGAGTCGGCATCCGTGCCGTGGGGCGGCCGGCGCTTTGAACACAGCCATTGCCACAGGCATCAGCCGGACTCGTCCCTGCCGACTTCTCCGCGTCGCCCGAGTTCCTCACCAGCGACGCGGGGAATCTCCACCGTGGGCCGATCGTGCCGGCCCGCACGAGGGCCTTCAGTGGCCGGTTTCCGGATTCTGTCGAGAGTGTCATGCGCTGCCGTGGGAGCCGTCGGGCCGGGAGCGGAGCCATTGTGGATCCGGCGAACCTTGTCAAACCACCCCGAGCCCTTCTGCAGAGGGGGCTCCGACAAGCCCGACGGTCGCCAAGCGGTCCGGCCGTTCCCCGATCTGCATCGAGATCCGGGGGCGGCAGATGGAAATCCGCTGTGGCCCTCCCAGGTCCGATGCCCGGTGAAGCCGAACAAGAACTCGAAGAACCTGTTCGCTCGGGACAGTCACCTGGCCGATCGGCGAGTGAAAAACTGCTTGTCGGAAGTGGGAGCGTTCCCGGCTCCTCCTGATCGGGCCACGATGTGTCAGGGGGTGCGAGGAGACGGGGATGGAGAGCCGCGCGGGTTGTCGCATTTTTTGCATGTTCCGCTTTTGGTAAAAGCTTCGCCTTGCGACAACGCAAAGCCGATCGTAAAAACCTGGCAGGAAAGCCTGGCTAGCGGGGCCGCAGGGTCGGACGCCCGAAGGCAACGTTCAGGACGTTCGTTCCACCAACCCGCAAGAGCGATGCGCGGAGAGGAAAACCCATGAAAGCCCTCAATCCCATGACCCGGTGTGATGTTCGCTGTCTGACCATCGTACTTGCAGTTGTGCCGTTTCTCCAGTGAGTGCGGGGACAGTGCTTCAGGACGGAACCACCGCCTCCGTATGTTCCAGCGGAATGTTCCTGAAGTGATCTTGCCTTTGATTGTTACGCGTCCAAAGATGGGCATTCGGAGACTATTCGGTTTGCGTCGGTGCCGAGGAGGGAATCTCGGGTTGCACACCCCCGCATCGGAAAGTCGTCCTGGCAACGGCGAACTGCGCGGCCACGTTGAATCCGGTGGGTCTGCTTGCCTGCATTCTCTCGCTCATCCTTGGCGGGGTAGCCTGTCATGCAACGGGCATCTGCATCGTAGCCGGCCAGCCGGTGCTTTCGGTGGCCTGTGCGGCGGCGATCATGGCTTGTCCGGCCAGCGTGGGTTGAACCCTCTTGGAGTGTCGTTACTGCAACCTGTTTGACTGCGGTCCGGACATGGACACTTACAACGAAATTTATGCCGAGCACAGCATTGCCGTGGGCAATCCCTGCCCCAAATGAGAACCACACGTATTGTCAGCCCCCGAAATGAGCACAGGGCGCGCGCTCTGAGTGAGAATCTCGGTCGGATCCGCCAGTGGAAGGCGATCCGGGTGATGACGAAGTTCTTGGGGAAGCGGACGATCGACCGTACCTGGCCCGTATGCCGTCCAGTCATGGGAAAGTCGTTGAAAAGACCGTTGTCCCACGGTGTGAGCGTTGGTTCGAGCCAACGACTCCAGGATGGACGTGATGTCGTACGGCGGGGAGGTGGAGAGGGAGCTGGGCAAGGGAGCCAGCGTGCAAGCGGCTCTGCGCGCTTCCCGTGGCGCAGCCGGGCCTTGAGATGTCTGCTGCTTGCCGTGACGCTGCAGGCACTCACGGGAGACGGCGCCGAGACAAGCCCGGACCACGTGCCAGTCGTGGAGCGATTGATGCTGTCCTTGTACACTCCGCCCTTCGACTGGAATCGCGAGATGACCGATGTGCTGGTGCTGTCGTGCATCCTTCGCGACAAGCAGGCACTGGAGCAAATGGCGACCCGGCTGGTTGAGGAATGCCATACGAGACCTGAGGAAATGAATCGTCTCCTGGCCCGGGTGACAAAAGACCTCTGGTTCACGAATCGGGCTGTGATTCGGACGCAGGGGCGGCTGCAGTACCTGACTCCGGGCGTGCAAATCGTCCGCGAACGCCTTTATGACCGCCATGCCCGATGGGACATCCACTTCCAGCCACCCGAGGATTTGATTCGGTCGTTGACGCATGGCGAAATCGAGACGGACCCGTTCTATGAGTTGAGCTTGGGCAATGAGTGCATCGACCCCGCGGGGCCAACTTGGCGTCGGTATCACGTGACCTGGCCGGACGACCTCTCCATAAGCCTTGGGAATGAGATGTTCGAGTACCCCCAGCGTGTCGCTCTGCGGATTCACGACCTGACGCCCCTGCTCAGCCTGAATGTCATGCTTCAAACGGCGGATCTCGAGAGCGTCAAAAAGGTGGCCGGGGAGAGGGATCGTCGAGACGCGGCGCACTCAGTGCCGTTGTGGCAGGTACCGATCCATCGTGAACGGGTTCGGGATCTGGCGGAGGGACGGAGCCGCCTCGGCCCGTGGACATTCCCTTCGTGGAAGGTCCGTCAGGTTTCGGTGGACGACGACCGAGTATGTTGGGCCTCTTACAGCGACGCCGGGGATGGGAAGGTGGCTTCGATTGGCTTCGTGGTGAGCTGCGAGAACATGCAGCGCCGATACCTCGCCTGGCTGCGCGACGGCCACTCAGGCCGGCTGGATGAAGTCTGTGCGTGGAATTACGACCGTCAGGGTCGGATGACGCACTATTTTTACTTTGCGCGGAACCTGCAGGGCGGACTCGAAGGGGCCGCATGTCGAATTCTGCGCTTCGAAAAAAAGGCCCCGGACCTTGACGTGTTCCGATTCGATCCGGGCGCGTTTCGAGTGGTGCATGACCGCACCGGGCCCAAGCCGATCCTGATCGTGGAGGGCCGAAGGCAGGAGATTCGGGAGAACCCGCAGCTAGATCCAATGCGCGGGGTTTCCTCGGGAGCGGCGCGTTGGCAGTGGGTGCGCTGGGCGATGCTGGGGCTTGCTTTTGCCTCCACGGCGGTGGCCGTTTGGGCGGTGTTGCGTGGCCTGCGACGGCGCGACCCGGCTGCGTGAGACTCGAGCCGCAGCGTCGCTCGGAACCTCGTGGGTCCGCCGGATCGCACGGCCCGGCCTCCGCGGCCATCGTTGCGCCATAGGCAACGCCTATGGGCGCCACAGGGAAAAGGTATTTCCGCAGCCGGCGCACTTCTGATTGATTGGGTCCACGTTGAACGAGCACGAGAAACCAACAACAAGAGCACTACACACAACGGAAACTCGCATGAGCACACCATCGCAATGTCCCTTCCACCAGGGCACCGCCGCAGTGGCCGGCACCGGTCCGACGCTGCTCGATTGGTGGCCCAACCGCCTGCGCGTGGACCTGCTGCACAAACATTCCTCGAAATCCAACCCCATGGGACCGGATTTCGATTACCGCAAAGAATTCCAGAGCCTGGACTACTTTGCGTTGAAAAAGGATCTGGCCGCTCTGATGACGGATTCGCAGGACTGGTGGCCGGCGGATTTCGGGCACTACGGCGGCCTGTTCATTCGCATGGCCTGGCACAGCGCGGGCACCTACCGCACGGGCGACGGGCGCGGCGGCGGTGGACGTGGCCAGCAGCGCTTCGCACCGATCAACAGTTGGCCCGACAACGTGAGCCTGGACAAGGCGCGTCGCCTGCTCTGGCCCATCAAGAAAAAGTACGGTCGCAAGATATCGTGGGCCGATCTGATGATTCTGGCGGGCAATGTGGCGCTGGAGACCATGGGCTTCAAGACCCTCGGCTTCGCCGGCGGCCGGGAAGATACCTGGGAGCCGGACGAGGACGTGTACTGGGGCAGTGAGAAGACCTGGCTCGGCGACAAGCGCTACAGCGGAGACCGTGAACTCGAAAAACCGCTGGCGGCGGTGCAAATGGGGCTCATTTATGTCAACCCCGAGGGCCCGAATGGGAAGCCCGACCCGGTGGCCGCGGCCCGGGACATTCGCGAGACCTTTGCCCGCATGGCCATGAACGACGAGGAAACGGTAGCCCTGATCGCGGGCGGGCACACCTTCGGCAAAACCCACGGTGCCGGCCCGGCCTCGCACGTCGGGCCCGAACCCGAGGCTGCGCCGCTGGAACAACAGGGCCTGGGTTGGAAAAGCACGTTCCGATCGGGCAAGGGCCCCGACACCATCACCAGCGGACTCGAGGTGACCTGGACGCAAACACCCACGCGGTGGAGCAATTACTATCTCGAGAACCTGTTCAAGTACGAGTGGGAGCTGACCAAGAGTCCCGCCGGGGCGTGGCAGTGGGTGGCCAAGGACGCGCCGGAGATCATCCCCGACGCGTACGATCCCAACAAGAAACACAAACCCACCATGCTCACCACCGATCTGGCCCTGCGCTACGACCCGGTGTACGCCAAGATCGCGCGTCGGTACCTGGAGAACCCGGACGAGTTTGCCCGGGCTTTTGCGCGGGCGTGGTTCAAGCTCACCCACCGGGACATGGGGCCCCGGTCTCGATATCTGGGACCGGAAGTCCCGCAGGAGGAGTTTCTCTGGCAGGATCCGATCCCGCCGGTGAATCACAAGCTGGTGGACGCGGCGGACGTCGCCGCGCTCAAACAGACGATCCTGGCCAGTGGTCTCACCATTCCGGAGCTGGTGTATACGGCCTGGTCCTCGGCCTCCACGTTCCGCGGCAGCGACAAGCGCGGCGGCGCCAACGGGGCGCGCATTCGACTGGCCCCGCAACGGTTCTGGGACGTCAATCAGCCCGCGCAACTCGGGCGCGTGCTGCAGGTGCTCGAGCGGATTCAGGCCGACTTCAATCGCTCGGCTGCGGATGGGAAGCGCATTTCGCTGGCCGACCTGATCGTGTTGGGTGGATGCGCCGCCATCGAGCAGGCGGCCCGAAACGCGGGTTACTCCATCACTGTGCCCTTCGACCCGGGTCGCACCGATGCCTCCCAGGAACAAACGGACGTGGAGTCGTTTGCCGTGCTGGAACCGATCGCGGACGGATTCCGGAACTATCTCAAGGGTCGGTACACCGTGCCCGCTGAGGCCCTGCTCATCGACAAGGCCCAGTTGCTGACGCTGACCGCGCCCGAGATGACCGTTCTCGTGGGCGGCATGCGGGTGCTGGGCGCCAACTACGGCGGGACCCGTCACGGCGTGTTCACGGATCGTCCGGGGAGTCTGACGAACGACTTCTTCGTCAACTTGCTCGACATGCGGACGGAGTGGAAGCCCACGAGTCCCGAGGCTGAACTGTTCGAGGGCTACGATCGCAAGACCGGTGCCCTGCGGTGGACGGCCACGCGGGTGGACCTGGTGTTCGGTGCCAATTCCGAGCTGCGCGCCGTGGCGGAGGTTTACGGAGCCGACGATGGTCAGGAGAAGTTCGTCCATGACTTTGTCGCGGCCTGGCACAAGGTCATGAACCTGGACCGGTTCGATTTGCACTGACGCGCAATCCGCTTGCGCGGTCCGTGCATGGGCGGGCCTGGAACCGGGCCGAATCCCCGGTTCCAGGCTTCCTGTTTGGTTAAGCGGGGGTGGCTTTCGAAGGAAAGAACCAGCCGCTGATCTGTCCCGGCCCAGGATCTGCCATTCCCGCCGGTACCAAAACCCGTCGGCACGCGAGGCCCGAGCAACAGGAGAACGCAGGTCGGGCCGCCCCCCGTTTGCCGGGGCCTCCGGCGGTCTTCGGCTTTGCTGTCGCGCAGAGAGCGTTCTGCTCGGGCGGAGCAAAGTCAGCCCCTGGCGCGGGTTCGAATTCGGGTCGGCTTCGACCGGCGCGTGCAAGGTCGAAAAGGGCACGTTGCCACGATCCATGCCTGCGGGTGCGGGGCGATCTGCAATTGCTGGTTTGCCAGTGTCCAAGGCCCGGTTGGGCGCTTCTGGAACGCCAAATCCGTGGCTCGGAGTGCCGTTGGCTTCGTTTCGTGGCATTCTCAGGGCGCAGCCCAGGGGAGGAATGGGATGTAGGAGCCGCCCGTCCGAGGTGAAGTCAAAGCCGTGCGGGGCGCCCCAGAAGCGGCTATGGGGACCACGCCTGCCGGACCCGAAGCTTCCGGCATCGACGGCGCTGCCGGGGCCCCGTCTTCGCGCTGAACGGGCGACCAAGCACGGGCTGCAGGGCCCTCGTGCAACAAAGCTTGTATGTGCGGCGGCGGATGGCTTAGCTGCAGGGCATGAACAGCGTACGGGCGGATGGTTTGGGATGGAGGACAGGGCGAACAGCCAGAGCCCTTCGCGCCCTGATGAGATCGGAAGTGTTGCGCCGGACGCTGACGTTGCTCCCCGGCTTGGGACTGTGGGCTTGCGGCGCCGGGTTGTTGGTTGCCCCGGTGGCAGGACAGAACGCGCGCAACCCCGTCATTTGGGCGGATGTGCCGGATGTCGCCGTGATCCGGGTCGGCGACACATATTACATGAGCAGCACCACCATGCACATGAGTCCGGGGCTGCCCATTATGAAGTCCCGCGATCTCGTGAACTGGGATTTGGTGAGCTATGCGTATGACATCCTAGAAGACACGGACGAACTGGCCCTGCGCAACGGTAAGAATGCGTATGGCGGCGGTTCCTGGGCCAGCAGCCTGCGGTATCACGAGGGGACGTACTATGTAACCACGTTCTCGCACACGACGGGCAAAACCTACATCTACCGGACGCGCGACATTGAAAAGGGGCCCTGGGTGGCGACGTCGTTCCGTCCCGCTCTGCACGATCACTCTTTGCATTTCGAGGAGGACGGTCGTGTGTTCATGGTCTATGGGGCGGGCGACATTCGATTGGTCGAGCTGCAGCCGGACTTGTCCGGGATCAAGCCGGGCGGTATCCACCAGATCATCATCACCAATGCCAGTCGCGTGGCTGGTCCCAACATCGGTCTGCCTGCGGAGGGCTCCCAGCTCCGGAAGATCCGTGGCAAATACTATTTGTGCCTGATCACCTGGCCGCGGGGCGGGATGCGCACGCAGCTCATTTTCCGGTCCGATCGCTTGACCGGGCCTTACGAGGGTCGCGTGGCCCTGCAGGATCAGGGGGTGGCCCAGGGCGGACTGATCGACACGCCGCAGGGGGATTGGTATGCGCTGTTGTTTCAGGACCACGGCGCCGTGGGGCGGGTGCCGTTTTTGGTGCCGGTGAAGTGGGAAGAGGACTGGCCGGTGCTGGGAGTGAATGGTCGGGTTCCGAGGGAACTGCCGATCCCGGCCGGGCGGGGCGGGTTGGGGAACCTGGTGGTTTCGGATGAATTCGAGCGGAATCCGGGCGAGCCTCTTCTCCCCTTGGCCTGGCAGTGGAACCACAATCCGGATCCGCAGGGATGGTCGTTGACCGCCCGGCCCGGGTGGTTGCGCCTGACCACGACGCGGGTGGACCGGGAGTTCGTTCAGGCCCGCAATTCTCTGACGCAGCGCACGTTCGGTCCCGAGTGCACGGGCACGGTTCGGCTGGATGTCCGCGGGTTGCGTGATGGCGATTATGCCGGCTTGGCCCTGTTACAAAGGCACTATGGACTGGTCGGCGTGACACGCACGGACGACGACTTGGCCGTGGTGATGCTCGACGCTGCGACAGACTCTGTCCAGGAGCGGGAACGCGTGCCGTTCCGGGGCGAAATCGTTTATCTCCGCGCCGAATGCGATTTCCGGGAGCGTGCGGACACGGCCCGGTTCTTTTACAGCCTCGATGGCAGGGAATGGAAACCGATCGGTGTTCCGTTGCGCATGCGCTACACTCTCCCCCACTTCATGGGGTATCGATTCGCTCTTTTCTGCTTTTCCACGAAAACCCCCGGCGGTTTTGCGGACTTCGACTATTTCCGAGTCGGACAGCAACGGCTGGGGAGTCCGTGATCGGCTGCAGGAGAGGGGGCATCGTGGACCGCTATCGAAGCCGGCTTTGTGCCCGGTCGAGTCCCGGCTCGCTCCGTGTGACCCTTTCCCGGGCGTGCCGGCGCGCGGCGCGCTGGCGGAGCGGGGATTGACCAGGCACCCTGGCGAGGCCATGTCGGTGTGAGGATGCGAGACAATGGCGTCGCCCCTCGAGCACGGAACGCTGCCTCGCTTCCGGACGCCGTGGCGTTAACTGCGTTGCGGCGTGGCCCACCCCGGATTGCGGAGGGCCAGCCTGTGCGTGGTGCGGCGGCGATTTACTGGGCGGTCCAACCGCCGTCGATCCGGATGTCCGTGCCCGTAATCCAACCGGCTGCCTCGGAACAGAGATAGAGCGCCAGAGCGGCGATTTCTTCCTCCCGCCCCCAGCGGCCCAGAGGGATGCGCGCGGTGAATTCGCGGTTGAGATCCGGGTTTTCCAACAGGGGCCGGTTCATCTCGGTTGCGACCGGGCCCGGACTGATGCCATTGACGGTAATGCCCTCGGGCGCCAGTTCCAGGGCGAGGGCCCTGGTAAAACCGAGCAAGCCGGTTTTGCTTGCCGCATAGGCGGTACGGCCCGGCAGTGCCACATGGCTCATGATGGAGGTCAGATTGAGAATGCGGCCGTAACCTTGACCGCGCATGAGGGGAATGAAAGCCCGGCACACCAGGAAAACGCCGGTCAAATTCGTGTCCAGCACCTGACGCCACTCGGGCAGTGTGAATTCGGTGATGGGCTTGCGGATGTTGATGCCGGCGGAGTTGACCAGAATATGCACCGCACCGAATGCGGCGCGCACCTGCTCGGCCGCTGCAGCGACCTGGGCTTCTGAAGCGACATCGCAAGGCAATGCAAGGGCACGGCGGCCGGTGGCCTCGATTTCTCCCGCGACGTTGCGCAACGCAGCGGCGTCGCGGGCCATCAGAACGACGTCGGCTCCTGCCCCGGCCAGGGCCCGGGCAATGGCGCGGCCCAGACCCCGACTGGCCCCGGTGACGACGGCAACTCTCCCCGACAACGATCTGCAGCTCATAGGAGAAAGGAGTGTGACGGCCCCGCGCCAACGCGCCAATTCGAAAGAGCGGAGATCTCCACGCTCGGCGGGTCTGGGGAAAAGCGAGTTGCGACGGGGGCGGTCCGGCAACCGGTCCCGACTTTCAAGGAGCGCAAGCCACGGCTCACCACGCGGGTGAAGGCACAAGGAACGTGCGATAAAGGGAAGGCCTGGGTGCGAAAGAAGGCGGGGGACTTTTGAAAAAGCCCGGCAGCCCGAGGTTCGAGATTTGGTGCGGTGCAGTGGGGACCACTGCTTTACGCCAATCAAGCCCCCGGCAGGGATGCGGCGGAACGCGTTTTCCCCGAGCGGCGTTGATTGGCGGGGCCCGAGAAGACTCAACCGGGGCCCAGCGGGATCAGTTGGTCTTCGGGGAGCCAGCCGCTCTGCTGGCCATCCGCTGTGACGCGGACCCAGCGATCTTTCCGATCCAAAATGCGGAGCTCGGCACCGTCGCGAACGGTGAACAGGGCAGGGGATTCCTCGAAAGGGCCACTGCGCACCTGGGCGTTTCCCACCACGACCACTCCCATCGGGCGATGCAGCCGGAGCTGCACCGCAGCCACCAGGCAGGCGGCCGTGACCGCGGTGACCACACTACCGATCCAAACCCAGGGGGCGAGACGAGTTTTCCATGCGGGGCGTACCTGACGGAGCGTCAGTAACAGCATGGTCCCCCAGAAGGGCACCAGCACCAGGATCGTCCACTCGTTCAGCGTGAGCCGTTCGAACGCCGCCTCGTACCAGGAGGGTCGCCATGTGGCGCCCTGGACCTGTTGGCGCGCGAAGTGCAGATTCGCTCGCACCTCGGGGTCTCGCGGGGCCCACTGCAGCGCCAACCGGTAACTGGCGATCGCCCGCCCGATTTGGCCGCCTTTGAACCAGGCGTTGCCCAGGTTGTAAAGCAGGGCTGACGAGAGCAGCCCGCGGTTTTGCAGTTCCTCATAGGCCCGGGCCGCTTCCAGGAACCGACCCTGCTCATAAAGCCGGTTGGCGGCCTCGAACGCTGCGTCCGCACCGTCCACGATGTCGGCGCGGGTCCATGCGACCAGCGCCGCAAACAGCGTCCAAGCGCAAATCCCCCAGAAACGAATCGCCTTCCGGAACGGGCAGTGCGTGCGGCCTGGGAGAAAGACACCCAACGGGCTCATGGCTCGAATTGCTCGAGTTGCCGGAGAATCTCCTCTGCCTCGGCACAAAGGGCGGGGAGCTCCGTCGTAGAACCGCCCGGGGCATAGCGAGCTTGATTGCAGAGCTGGAAGAGATGATGCAAGCGTGCACAAAGCTCGGGCGACAATCCCGCCGGGCGCAGTTTCTCTTCGATGACCGCCTCGGTGATGGCCGAGGGAGGTGTGTCCAGGCGCTCTCCGATGTGCTCCTGCAGGAGACGGAACAGCGTCGCATAGAAAGCCTCGGCCGGCCCTGTCACGGACAACCGGCGCAATTCGTGCCATGCGTCTCGAATGCGACGGCGCGCCTGCCGTTGACGCACCCGACGGGGATCGGCTGCCAGGGCATCGAGACGCCGTCGCCAGATCAGTGCGCCGGCCCATGCCAGCACGGGCAGGCTGTTGACCATCCAAAAGGCAGGTTGTTGGACCCATGGCGGAGCCGCGGCGGTGAGCGGCCCCAGATGCTGTTTCAGGCCAAGGATGTCACGGGTGACGGCCGGCGGTGCCTCCGACGATGACCGGCCTGCGGCCAGCACCGGCATGGGCGTGGCCGCGCCTGGTCGAACGCTCAAGGGCACCGCGTCGGACATGAGCCGGCGATACACGCGCGCCTCGGGATCGAAATAGGCGAATCGCAGCGGCGGCAGTGCTTGTACATCGGCAGCCTGGGGCGCAACGATCAACTCGAAGGTCTTGGTCCCTTCCAGCCCCAGCGGGTCCGTGGTCTCCACTTTGGACGTCGGGGGGTAGGTCTTGAAGGCCTGCCAGTCCGGCTGCTCGGGCAGTTGCAGGGCTTCCAACATACCGCGGCCCCGCAGGGTGACTTTCACCGTGATGGGGTCGCCCACGGTGACGTTCGTGGGGGCGGCCTGCAGCGAAAGCGTGAACTGCCCCACGGCACCCTTGAATTCGGGAGGCCGGCCTTCGGTGGGCAGCGGCAGGACCTGCACCGTCTGCGGTTCGGCGGAGAGGGAAACGGGTTTGCTGTCCGTGAAGCGGATGAAACCAAAGCCCAGCCCGGCCAGGGGATCCCGACGTCGGCCACCTTCGGGGGTCACCTCGGCCACGAAGCTGCAATCCACCGGCCCGAGGGTGAGCGTGCCAGGTTTGGCGGCCACCAGGGCGTGCACGATGGGGATCACCGTAAACTGGCCGTATTCGTTGCGCTCGACGCGGTTGGGCAGGCGCACCTGTTTCAATTGAGTACAGGACTCGGTTTGCAGCGGGGACATTTGGACGTTGCCGATGTTCTCGACGGTATCGCGCAGACAGAGATGGACCTCGACGGTGAATGCTTCCCCCACATAGAGCGGCCGCTGCGGTACGATCAGTCGCAAGTAGGCCAGTTGGGTGCGAGGGTCGCTCCGCACCACGCGCAGCACCACCGGGGCGCTGGTCAGCATTTCGTCGCCGACCTGAACCTGCAGTGCGGGAATCACGTACTCGCCGGGTTGCCGTGCCAGCAGGGTGTAGAGGAAACTGGTGGTGCTGCTGATGCGTCCGTTGCTGACGATGACCTGTCGGGACGGTCCCACGTAGCTGACCTGGAGATTGGGAAGGTCGGGCAGGTCCGGCGGTTGGGCCGGTTCGCCCCCGATGAAGGTCAGCGTCAAGGTCGCCGGCTCACCCACGGGTACAACCGCACGGTCTAGTTCCGCCGTGAAGCTCGCCGCTGCGCAGGACAGCACCAGGCCGAACGCGCACACCGCCGCCGGCCAGAGACGACGGCTGCGAATCCGAACCGGGATGTGCCCGGGCTCAGGACTCCTCAGCTTTGCTGTCATGCTGCGTTGAGTCATTCTGCCGGCGAACGCACAAGATGCAAGCGCACGGGCCCGTGGAGCGCGGTTCTGCCCGAATCCCTGGCGAGCCATCCGGAGCGGTTTTTGACGTGGGATTTGGGAGTGTTCCAAACGAGGTTCCTCCCGCAAGGGTCGCGAAGGGCTCGGGTTGAGTGCCGGCGCGGCCGACCCCACACGTGGCAGATGCTACCCGGGGAGGGCTTGTCCTTCGGCTGTCGATGAGGGCGGCTGCCAGGAGGTCTCCAATCCCAGGGTCGCCATGTGCCATCCTCGCATCCGGCGTTCCAGGACCAGCGCTTGCAAGTCCGGCCAGCCGTGCTTCAACAAGGCCAGGCCCCTCTCCCCCAGAACCAGCAACGCCGTGGAGAGCGCATCTGCGTCGGTGGGCGAGGCCGTCACCACGGCCGCCAGGACCGCCCCGGCCACCGGCCGGCCGGTACGCGGGTCCAACACATGTCCGTGGAAGCCGGATTCGTCCTCGAACGCCTTGCCCCAAACAGCCGATACGGACAGCGCGCGATCACGGAGCGCAATGACCGCCAGCGGTGGGACATTCTTTCCGCGCAATTGGGGCGGTGGCTCCACCGCGACCTGCCAGGCTGGTTGATCGGGCGGGCTTCCGAGGGCATAGACGGTACTGGTGCCACCATGGATCAAAGCGCTGCAAACCCCGGCCTCGCGCAACACTTCCGCGGCCTGCTCGATGGCGTAGCCTTTGCCGATTCCTCCCAGATCGACCTTCATGCCCGGTTGACGGAATCGGGCCGTGCGGTTGGCCACGTCCAATTCCAGATTGCGGCTGCCCACGCATCGAAGGGCCGCTGCGATGGCCTCCGGCGGGGGGCGCCGCCCGGTCCCGCCGATGAATCCCCAGCATTCCATCAACGGGGCCACGGTCACATCGAACGCCCCACCGGTTGCCTCGGACAATACGCACGCCCGGCGGAGCAGCTCCCACACTTCGGGGAGCAATCGAACCGGCTGGTCTGGCGTCGAGCGGTTGAGGCGGGCGATTTCGCTGTCCGTCCGGTACAGGCTCAGTCGCGCTTCCAGGCGCTCCACCTCGGCCAGGGCCTCCTCGGCGGCGGCGCGCAGCGCCTCGGCTCGGGACCCGTAAAGCAGGATCTCGAACCGCGTGGCCATGGCCATCAGGGCCACTCGAACCGACTCGGCACCTCGGCTGTCCTCCGGGGACATAAATCGTGATTCCATGCGAGGTCCTGCCCGCCGCCGCAACCCGGCTCACGGGTGCCGGTGAATGGCCAGTTGCCATGCGATGTGACTGCCGTGCAGAGCAGCCAACAGAAGCAGGACCACTCCGGAAGCCCGCTCCATTAGTAACAAGGCGCGATCGCTCAGCCGCCCGTGTCCTCGTGCTGCTGCCCAACTCAAGCCGGCAAACCAAACCGTGGTCGCCACGGCCACCCCGGCCACACAGGCCCCCTTGCCCCAGCCGTTCGCGGCCACCCAACCGCGCGCCAGAAAGTTCCCCGCCAGGATGATCCAAAACAGCAGGACTCCGGGATTGGCCAGTGTCCGCACCCAGCCCACCATGAAGGCCGAGTGCGGATGAAATCGCTCCTCCAGCCGCGCCTCCAGCCGGGTTTCCAGGCGGCCGCCCGCCGACACCTGGGCCGCGGTCGTCACCGACCGCGTCAGCAAAAACTTCAGCCCCAGAAACACCAGGAACAAGAAGCTGAACACCTCCATGAAGCTTTCCACCAGCGGCCGGCCGAAAAAGGAGGAGACCCCCGCGAAGGCCAGTCCGCAGTACAGCACCTCCATGCAGGCGGCGCCCAGGCCTATGAACAGGCCGCGTCGAAATCCCCAGCGGGCCGCCTCGTTCAGAATCGTAAGATTGACCGGCCCGACGGGAATGGACAACAGGAGCCCGCTGATCAGACCGGTGACGGCCGAAACCGCTATCTCGCGCACCCTTTGGTTCCTCCACTGCCCGGCGGCTCCCCGTTCCCCTCGCCTTCCTCTCCTTCGTCCTCGATTTCCCGCCGCAACGCCCGGGACAGCCGCGGTCGCACAAAGCCGTACACCAGATACGCCGTGAAGAAGCCGGGGAGCACGTAATAGAGAATCTTGTCCCGCAGAACCAGCAACATCCCCAGAAACAGTGCCGCGCCGATGGCCTTGGTAAAGGTGCTGGTGGCCCGCAATCCCAGGGACTTGAAACTGGGATAACGCACCGTGCTCACCATCATGATGGACAGGAACACCAGAACCACCGCCGGTACATATTTCCACGGCCCCAGACTCCGTTCTCTCTCGTTCAAGTGGATGATCAGCAGGGTCAGCGAAACCACCAGGCCCGCCGCCGAGGGGATGGGAAACCCCACAAACTCTTTGCCGCCCCCGTACCCTTGTGCGGCCAGCACGTTGAACCGTGCCAGACGAAAGGCGCCGCACAAAAGGTAAATCGAGGCAATGAACCATCCCACCTGGGGATGGTTCACGAACACATCCGCCAATACCACCCGATGGACCAGGAAGGCCGGCGCCACGCCAAAGGAAATCAAATCCGCCAGCGAGTCGAACTCGCGTCCGAACGGACTGTCCACTCCGCCCATCCGGGCCACCCGACCGTCGAACAGATCGAAGATGCAGGCCAACAGGATGAACGCCATGGCCAGCTTGATCGGCGCCCAATTGATGACCCCTTCCGGCGAGGGCGTCAGATCCGCCTCCACGATCTTGGTCAGCGCCACGAATCCGCAGAACAAGTTCCCCGCCGTCAGCAGGTTGGGCAGGAAATAGATCTGCAGCCGCTGATCGGGCTCGTCCGCCCAACCTGTCTCGGGGCTTTGCCTGGTTGCGTTGCCCGCCCGCATGGGGGTCCGCCTCTTACTCCCACGTCGCCACCACCGTCTCTCCGCCTGCCACTCGATCGCCGGGTTTGACCCGAACCTTTGCCTGCAGGGGCAGGTACAGCTCGACCCTGGAGCCGAACTGGATCAAGCTGATGCGGTCGCCCTGGGCCACCTCGTCGCCCGCCTCCACAAAGGGCACGATCCGGCGCGCGATCAGCCCCGCGATCAGCCGCACTGCCACCTTCTCCCCCCGCGGCTCCGCGGTCTCCAGCCCCAGCAGGATGTTTTCGTTGTAGGCGCCGCTGTCCGTCCGCAGCGCGCTCACATAGGCTCCGGGCGTGTGCTTCTGATAGGCCACCCGCCCCGCCACCGGCGCGTATTGCACGTGGACGTCGAACACAGACAGAAACATGGAAATCCGATGACACTCGCCGCCCATGAACCGCGGCTCCGTCGTACGATCCACCACGTCCACCCGCCCATAGGCTGGTGCCACAATCAGACCCCGCCCGGAGGGCACCCGCGGAGTGGGGTCGCGAAAAAAGTACAACGTGAAAATGGCAAAAGCGGCCCAGATGGCCACCAGGAGAGTGGACAGGGTCAACACCAGGGAACCCAGCGTGCGAGCCACCCACGCGGCCAGTAACACCAGCAGCAGCACCGCGAACGTCCAGCCCACCAATCGCAGCGCCGCCCGGCGCGCTTTGCCGGCATTGCTCATATGCCCCCAGCTTACGACCCCGCTCCTCTCCTTCAAGATCCAAACGGACGGCCGTCCTTGCCCTCATCTCAGGTCCGCCCCGGAGACGCTCCGGGGCCAGGGAAGTCGCTGGATTCCTGATCGAGCCTGCCCGCGGGCTCGAACAAGAGAAAGCTCATCACCATCTCCCCGGCAAACCCGCTTGCGACAGCTTGACTGCCCGGACCAAGAGGTCTGCAGCTCCCTTTGGTTGCCCGAGACGGGCGAGCGGGGAACCTGAAGCGCCGTCGCGGTGACGCGCGGCATGGGGAATCCGGCATCGCCTCTGCCCATGTGTGGCCGGCGGCAGGACAAAATCCCCTGGAGCACCGATGCGAGTCCGCGCAACAGGGTTCACTGGCTGCATGTCCGCCCCGTACGCAGAGCCCAAGACCACCAACGCGGGGTCCGCTGGCCCGTCCAGGGCACCCCGGCGTTCTTCGTGTTCCGCCAGTTTGCGCTTGGCAGGGGCACCGCGCTCCGACTTCCTGAAGTCGTGGCGAAACAGAAATGGGTGCCTCTGGAAACCATCGTGGAGTACTGCAACCGTGCCCTGGGAATCCCGGATTTTCCGGACTACGACGGGGCCTGGAACGGATTGCAGGTGGAAAACGACGGACGGGTCCACCGTCTGGCTGCGGCGGTGGATGCATCGGCCACCACCCTTCGCCTGGCAGCCGAAGCGGGTGCTGACCTGCTCCTCGTCCATCACGGGCTCTTCTGGTCTTTGCGCCAGCCCTGGACCGGGGCCAATCGACAGCTCTGGCTGCTGCTGTCCGCCCACAACCTCGCCGTGTACAGTGCACACCTGCCCCTGGACGCTCATCCGCGTTGGGGCAACAACCGCGGTTTGTGCGCCGCCCTGGGCTGGCGACCGCGACGAAGGTTTTTCCTGTGGAAGGGCCGGCCCATCGGCTGGGAGGTTCACACGCGCCTCTCCCGCGCCGAATTGCATCGCAAACTTGAGCAAGCCGTCGGCGGCCCGGTTCGATTGCTGGCCTGCGGCCCCGATCCCTGCCGCCGCATCGGCATCGTCACGGGCGGCGCCGGAAGCGAACTGCGACAAGCCGCGGTCGCAGGTCTGGACACCTTCATCACCGGCGAGGGCCCCCACTGGACGCATGCGCTGGCCGAAGAGCTCGGTTTGAACGTCTTTTACGCCGGGCATTACGCCACCGAGACCTTCGGCGTGAAAGCCCTGGCCGCGCACCTCTCCCGGCGATTCGGACTGTCTTGGGTTTTCTTGGATCACCCCAGCGGACTTTAAGTGCGGTTGCTTGTCGCCCGGGCCGGCCTCCGCGCATATTGCTCCAGACATGCAGACGCGGCTGCTCACTGTCATCCCCGTGTACAACGGCGAACGGTTCCTCGGGCGCACGCTGGCCTCGATCGCTGCGCAGACCGTGCGCCCGGACCAGATCGTGGTGCTGGACAACGGGTCCACCGACGGCACGGAGGCCGTGGTCCGCGCCTTCACGGGCTGTCCCTGTCAATTCCTGCGCAATCCCACCAATCTCGGCCTGTTCGGCAATCTCAATCGCGCCCTCGATTTCGCCGCGCAAACGGAATACCTGCACCTGATGCCGGCGGACGACGTCCTGAAGCCGCGCTTTTATGAAGTCATGCTGCGCACGCTCGATCCGTATCCGGCCCCGGCCCTGGCCTGGTGCCTGGACGAGCGCATCGACGAGGAGGATCGGCATCTGAGTGTCTCGGGTCGGCCCACGGGCGCTGTCCGACCGTGGTCGGTGGACGCGTACCTGCGCAAGAAGGCCGAAATTGGCAACCAGGCCCTGGCGGCAACGCTTTTCAAGACCGGACGTCAGCCGGCACCCTGCAGGTTCCGACTCGACATGCCGATCTTGGCGGACGTGGTGTTTTATGCGGAGTGGGGGCGGCTCAGCCGGGCCCGCATCGAGGTGGCGGAGGATCTGGTCCAATACCGGTGGCACGGCGGGAACATGAGCTGCGAGTTGATGCCCGGGCTTCAGGCCCTGGTCCTGGACGAATGGAAGACCATGCAACACATCGAGTCGCTCCGGGGGCACACCTCCCTCATTCGGCGTTGGAAACTTCAGGGTCTCTTCGGCGTCCGCACCGGGATCAAGGCACGGCGCATTCGGCAGCTCGGTCAAAAGGCCTACTCGCGCGAAATTGTTCAAGCCGGGCGGCGGATCTCCGGTTGGCCACTTTGGCTGGCCGCCCAATGTCTCGTGCACGCCCGGGATTGGATTGTCTACGGCCTGCTCGGGCGCCGGCGCCAGCCGCGGAACGTGTTCAGTTGAACCACGCCGCATGAGCTCGGAGTCCCCTTCATCGCCCCGGTTGCGCAGCCTTCCGCGCCCATATTGCCTCCTCTGCAACACCCCGGGGCAGATCCTGTACACCGGACTTCCGGACCGATCCTTTGCCGCGCCCGGCCAATGGGGATTCCTTCGGTGTCCCAATCCCGATTGCGGCCTGGTTTGGCTGCATCCCCAGCCGATCCCGGAGGACATCGGCGCTGCCTATCAGGGTTACTACACTCACGCGCAACCGGCTCCGGGGCCCTCGATGCTCCGCAGAATCTTCGAAGCCGTTCAGCGGGCTTACCTGGCCCGGCGCTTCGGCTACCCGAGCGGGTCCTCCCTCGACCGCGCTCTTGCCTGGCTGGCATGGCTGCACCCCGGCGGGCCGGACGAGCTGGATTCGGCCGCCATGTACCTGCCCGCACCCGGCCGACCCGCCCGGCTCCTGGACGTCGGATGCGGCAGCGGAATGCACCTGGCCCGCATGCAACAGCTCGGTTGGTCGGTCGAAGGAGTGGAGGTGGATCCGCAGGCCGCGGCCGTGGCCCGGGCCCGCGGGGTTCCGGTGCGCTCGGGAACGTTACAGCAACAACATTACCCTGATGGCAGCTTCGACGCCGTCTTTTCCGCCCACGTGCTGGAGCACGTGCATGATCCCGTGGATCTCCTTCGCGAATGCGCCCGAATCTTGAAGCCCGATGGCACCCTCGTGATCCTCACGCCGAACATCGACAGCCTTGGTCACCAACAGTTCGGTGCGGCCTGGCTCAATTTGGATCCGCCGCGACACCTCTACCTCTTTTCCCCGCGGACCCTCCGTCGCGCAGCCGAACGGGCCGGACTCCGCGTGGTCAGTCTTCGTACCACCGCGCGCACCGCCTGGGTGTACGGCGCCCTCAGCCGCGCCATCCAGCGCACCGGGCGGGGCGAGATGTCCGAGCTCGGTCGTCCCACGGCCCTGCTGTACGGGTTCTTGTACCAGCTCCGCCTCCGCCATCACCTCCGCCGTCATCCGGAAAGCGGGGACGAATTGCTCCTGTTTGCCCGGCCACTGCCGGAGACTGCGGGTGTTCCGGCGCCCCAACGCGCTGCGGTACACGGGGCTCCGCAGAGTTGAAGCAAATCGCGCGTTCCGCCGAGGCTTCTTGGCGATGGGTCGGGCCCTCGATCCCTGGTTTGCCCGGGCTCCCCGTCCGCTGCGGCCCCGTGAATCGCCGTGACCACGGCGAGCTTCACCCGGGACGGATGCGCCTGCTTCTCCGGACCGGGTCGGGGCACTCTGGGGATGGCCCTGAAATGTAAAAGTCCGCTCGTGGGCCCTGAAAGGACGCCGGGGTGCCCGGCCCTGCCCGAGTTCGTTCCATCCCGGGCCTGCCCATCGCAACAACCCCGGCGCGCACCTCCAAAACGGGTCGGCCACGCCACGGAGTGTCGCTGCATGGAACTGTTGAACGCCACGGTCCGTGCGCGGCTCGCTGGTAGGAGTGGCACGGCCCGGATGTGTGCTGCCGCCAACCACACGGCCTGCCCTCCGCGGGCGGAGATCAAAGTACTGCTGCGGATCGCCTTACAGGCTTGTGCCGGCCCGAGTTTCCGGGGCCGACGCAATGACGGACCCGGGCTCGGGCGGGGGGTCAACTTTCCCATGCAAAAGCCGTCTGCGCAGAATGGTCTGCCTGCTGCGCTTCGAGCCGCCGGTGGACCGTTCTCGCAATCCGAATCAATGATTGCCCGTGTCGGTGCACGCAAGCGGGGCCGGGCCGGCTCGCCAAAGGGAATGCCGACTGGCCATTGGAAAAAAGTTTGAACAACGCCCCGAGTTCGTCTATCTAATAGGGCGTATGAAGAAACTCATCGCACTCCTCGGCGTTGTGGCGGTCTCGTTCGCCCTGCAGGCCGGCGACACCGGCTGCACGAAGGATCAGGCTGCTTGCAACAAGGCTCAATCTGCCTGTCCGGCTTCTCAAGCCAAGAAGAGCTGTCCGGCGGGCGCCAAGGACGTGGCCAAGAAGCCCGTCCAGAGCCCGAAAGCAGGCGGCCAGAGCTGACCGCTCACGCCTTTTCCGCACCTCCCTCCCCGGCTCTCCCGAGCCGGGAAGGGAGTTTTTTTTTGACCTCCTCAGCTACCCGGGCCACCGGTGGGATTGTTGAAAGCACCGGCGCCGCGCGGATCTTTGCGCAAACGATCTGCGGAGCTTTGAGCCCGGCCCTCGTTGTGTGGCTGCCGGGGCCTTTTCCTGGAGGGGACCGGGCCATGATCACCGCGCGCGGGCATGGATGCGTTCCCGGATCTGCCGGTGAAACGCCCGGTTCGGCGAGTGAGCCGGGGCACAATCCCGAGCCGCACACACAAGCGTCGGGATCGCAACCCTCGGTGGACCCGCAGACAATTGAAAAATGCGGTTTTCCCGCGGGCAGGGTTCTGCCGCCCGGTTTCTCCGGGTTCTCCTGAACAAGCGTTCATCTCGAGTCAGTTGCGCCCGTCTGCAACAGGACCTTGGTGAACTGCCGCAGAGGTTTTACGTCCCCGGCGGCCGGTTCGTGGTCACTGTGGGAACACGCCTGCAGGTCCTCAGGAAGACTTTCCTCCAACTCCCCTCGGCGGCTACAGAAAACGCCTTCTGCGTGTTCTGTGGGTTGTTTTCTGCCGGGTGTTCTGCGGGCTGGAAGCCCCTGATACGGCAGGTTGGGAATCCGGGCTACGATGGATTCGATAGCCGCCGCCGTCAGGAGGTGGACCGGGGGGATTCGAATTCGGTTCCGCGCGGTGGGGTGTGGCCGGCGGGGCCTCGCCATGGATCGAGCAAGGGTCCGCCGACTCTCAAAGGTCGTTGGCTCATTTGGATCCTCCGATTCTCATCAGCGGCTACCAGCTCGGCCTCCGCCGATTCACGTCGGCGGGCACGACCCTGGAGTCGAGTAGCCGGCGCCCGGGCGGCGGACGCGGGATCCAAAAAGAATGGCGTTGGGTCGCCTCGGCGACCTGAACCTTGCGCCGGCGCACGCTCGTTTGGACAACGACCCATGTCGCCGACTCGACCGCTCCGGAAAGCGCTCCGGTTTCGACCAGCCCACCAAAAATCACCACTTGCGGTTTCGGCATCCGGGCCCGCGCCGCGCGCACCCTTGGAGTCTCACCCCTGGATGCTTGTCGGCGAGTCACAAGCCAACCTGCGGAGCGGCCCTTGTTGGAGTCGCGGTGCTGAGGACCCGCCCTTGTGGTCGAGCCACGCGTCTCGTTGATTCCCATGCATGCTGCGAGCGGCTCGGCCACGTGCGGGAACCGGCCGGGGCTCCCGTCGGGCACATCCCGGCTTTCGAGCTGCGGAGGCAGAGATTCAAATGCGACTTTCCTTCCGCCTTCTCTTCGCCGGTGACTCGGGGATTCCGCCGAGCGATCAAACGGGTCCGCAACCTGAAATGCGCGGGCGCCTGTCGCATCGTCATCTGCGCCATTGACCCTGTCCATGGGCCCGGCGAGAATCCCAACTCCCGCCCGGAGCAGGCAGGGTGCGCGCACCGTCTGGCGCAAGCCGCGCCTGCCCGGGCGCTTTTATACGTTCGAGACACGTTATGTCGGATTGGTGGACCAATTTTCAGCAAGCGCAACCGACCGCGCATGCCCTTCTGGTGCTGTGCCTGGTGGGTGCGGCGGGCCTTGCCCTGGGGAGTGTGCAGGTGCGCGGATTGAGCCTCGGCGTGGCAGGCACGCTGTTCGTCGGTTTGCTGCTCGGACACCTGGGCGTGGAGATCTCTCCGGAAGTCCGCGGGTTCGTTCAGGAGTTCGGCCTGATTCTTTTCGTGTACACGATCGGCATGCAGGTAGGGCCGGGCTTGGTGGATTCCCTGCGCCGTCAGGGCGCCTCGCTGAACCTGGCGGCTGCGGCCGTGGTCGGCCTGGGCACGTTGCTTGCCGCCGGCCTGGGTGCACTGTTGGGATTGGGACCGGGCGCCAGTGCGGGCATCTTTGCCGGTGCCACCACCAACACGCCTGCTTTGGGCGCGGCGCAGGAAGCCCTGCGAGCCACGGGCACGCAAGATCCGGCCGCTCTGGCCGTCCCGGCCATGGCTTACGCCGTCACCTATCCGTTCGGCATCCTCGGCATCATCCTCGCCATGATCCTGCTGCGGCGATGGCACGGGGTGGACCTGGAGACCGAACGGGTCCGATTCGAACAGGAACAGCGCGCCGGGCAGGAAAGCCTGACCCGGCTGACCGTGGAACTGACCAACCCCAATCTGGATGGCCTTACCGTGCGACAGTTGCCCGGCATCGAAAAACTGGGAGTGGTCATCTCCCGTTTGCGGAAACGCAACCAATCCACCGTGCAAATCGCCCGGGCAGACACGGTCCTGCATGTCGGCGATGTGATGGTCGTGGTGGGCACCCCTCGCGCCGTGAATCAGTTCCGGATGATTGTCGGCCGGGTCAGCCAGGAAGACCTTACACGCGCGGAGGGCCCGATCACCTACGCACGGGTGGTCGTGACCCGTCCCGATTGCGTCGGCAAAACCCTGCGCCAGCTCGCCCTGAACCATCGTCACAATGTGACGGTCACACGGCTCACTCGGGCCGATATGGAGCTTCCCGTCACGGCCGATCTGCGTTTGCAGTTCGGGGACATGCTCCAGTTGGTGGGAACGCGTGAAGACCTGGACCGGGCCGCCCGGCTTTTGGGGAACGCGGTCCAGGAGCTCAATCATACGCGGTTGGTCCCGATGTTCGTGGGCATCGCCCTGGGCATCCTGGCCGGGACCTGCGCCGTTCACTTGGGCAACATGCCGGCGCCGATCCGCTTGGGCCTGGCGGGAGGCCCCCTGCTGGTCGCGATCCTCCTCAGTCGCGTCGGCAAACTGGGGCCCCTGCTCTGGTACATGCCCGTGAACGCCAACCTTCTCTTGCGCGAGCTGGGCATCGTCCTGTTTCTGGCCTGCGTCGGCTTGCGGGCCGGGGCGCATTTCGCGGACGCGTTCGAGGGAGGACGCGGATGGCTGTGGTTGGGGGCCGGGTTCGTGGTCACCGCCGTTCCCATCCTCGCGGTCGGTCTCTGGCTGCGCCGTTACGCGATGACCAACTATTTGACCCTCTGCGGTCTGTTGGCCGGAAGCATGACCGATCCTCCGGCCCTGGCCTTCGCACAGGGTCTGTGTCGCTCGGAAGCGCCTGCCGTCGCGTACTCCACGGTGTATCCCCTGACCATGATCCTCCGCATCGTCATGGCTCAACTGATTGTGATGTTCGGCACCGGTTGAGCCAAAAGGCCCGGACCGGCAGGGAGCCGGCAGGCAGACCGGCCCCTCGGATGGACGCGATCAACTTACCCCCCGCGGTACCACGGTAAAGCAGATGGACAACCCGCTGACAACCTGGCTCCATGGCGGACCTACTGCTCCCTGGGTGTATCTCCTGTTATTTGTCCTGGGCTCGCTGTTGTTGGTCTGGCGGCTGGAGAGTCTTTCCGCCCGCGGCTTCGAAGGCACCGTGCTCGGGGCGCTGGTCATGCCCTACTGCTCGGGCCTGGGAAACCTGGTCTTCGTATATGTGCTGATTCGCGAGGGCGGGCCCGGTGGGGAAGTGCTTACGAATGCATTCGTCAACAATATGACGAATCTTACCCTGCTGCTCGGCCTGCCGGCCCTCTTTTGGGGACTGCCCGTGGCACGCCGGAGATCACGTGCCCGGGATCTGCCCCGCGCCAGTTGGCGAAGCTTGTGGCCTGCCGATCGACATCATCAGGCCGTGCTGACCACGTTGCTGGCCGTGTTGGGATTCACCCTGGCCGTATGGGTTCAAGGCCGGGATGGCTGGATAGGCCGCGCGGAGGGCTTACTGCTTATCGGGCTGTTCCTGGCCTGGCAGGCCTGGCACGTGCGGGAGGTGCTCCTCGAAAACGAGCGTCGCGAGGGCCGCCTGCTGGGCTGGCCCCTGGTGTGGGACATCGTGTTGCTCGCTCTGGGAGCCTGGTTGACTTACATCAGCATCCAATGGCTGGTCGATTGGGTGCTGGGTCGGGCCCACGGGCTTTTCAGCGCCCGGTATCTGGGCTGGTTGAGCGGCTGGCTACTGGTCCTGCCCAATGCAGTGCTGGCCCTTTACTATGCCTGGCGCCGACGTCCCGAGGTCGTGTACACGTCCCAGGTCGGCGACGGGCACATTTGCATCCCGTTGTGCGTGGGTCTCTACGCGCTGTTTCATCCACTGCCCGTCCCTGGTTTCTTCCAGCCGGCCATGGCCGGGTTGTGTCTGGCGGCGCTGGTCCACCTGTTGTTCATGATCTTCTCTGGGCGATTGCCGCGCTGGATGGGGGCCGGATTGGTGGCGGCCTACCTGGCATTCGTCCAGCAGGGGTTGCCACGCTGAGCGATGTGAACGGCCGGTCGGCAGTAGCGCACAGCTGGGTGTCGCTGCGGTGGGCGAGCGGACAGACGATTCGGGCGCCCTCGGCCTGCGAAATGCGCGAGGGACGCGGCCGCTGCAAGGGGGACCGGTGCACGTTCGAGGACGGAGCTACGATTTAAACCGCGGGCCGCACCGCCTGTCGCATTTTTTGCATGTTCCGCTTTTGTCACCTTGCTTCAGGATGCCGCTGCGTTTGAATGGAAAGGCGGAATTCCGGTCGAAGATCATGACGATGATCGAGGGCGATTCTGCCGACGCCCCAGGGCCATTGATCGGATCCGAAGAGTCGTGCCAGCTTCTCATGAAAGGCAGCCAGCATGGGTTGCACGGCCTTCTCGGGCGCTGGCGAGTTGGGCGGCCGCACCTGTGCACGACGCTGCTGGGTCGCGAGTCAAGCGCTGCAACGGTACTCCTCGGCACGGCCCGGTTGGGCCGTTTTAGGGCTCGGTCAGATTCGCGGCAGTCGCAGTTTCCTGGTGATTTGCAGCGATGGACGTGCCCCGGCCCGGTCCGGTCCCTTGCTCCGGTGCGACAAATCTCGACTCACCAGGGTGGCGGGGCCCTCGCTATGCCGGCCAACGCATCGCACCTCGGAACATGGGGAACCGGGGCCCGGACGATCCCTTGCTGCGCCCCATGGTTCGGCAGAGTTCGGAGCGGTTCCCGCTGCGCATGGGGAGCCATGTTTCCCGTCTTGGTCGCCTTGTGGATGGGAATGGAGCCCGCCCTTGCGATGGGCGCGGTTCCGACCGGTCTGCCGGGGTACCGCGTCCGCGGCGTGGCGTTGGCCCACGACATAGCTGCCGAACGCGAATCGCCGTACGACTTCGAGGTCTTGGTGGTCTCGAATCGCTGGCGAATCGATGCCATTGCTCACCATATCATCAACGCGCCGCGGTTGAAGATCACCGCGGCTTCCGACGGTGAATGCCTTTACCACCTGATGCATCATCATCCCGAGTTCACCAGCGTCGAAGTCACACCCCTGCCCATTCCCAACTGGGATCACTGGCTCGGAACGATCTGGCTCACCTACTGCTCGGCCGCCTACCTGGCCAGCCAGAAGACCAATTGGCTTCCCCTCCCCGTGATCATGTACGCTCTGGCCGGACAACCGACCATCGATGTGATCGCGGGACTGGCGGTGCGACAGGAAACATATTGGCGTCCCCACCGCGAACCGCCCGGACTGCCGGAATGGTTCGTGAGCCTCTGTCCTGGTGAAATTCTGGTGGCCAGCACGTACGGTGCGGAGTGGATCGGGGAACGGTATCTTCCTCCGTACGAGGAGGGCTTTACCAACATCCTGTTCCGCGCGGATTCGTTCCGGGACATCTCGGGATGGCACCTTCCCCGCGAAGCCGTGCTGGAGGTCTGGTCCACAGAGCTGCAGATCGAAGAGTTTCGAAAGAACCGCCGGAAGACCCTTCGGGATTTGCTGGGAGGTCCCATCCGGAGGCGCTTGATCGTGACGATCCGGGCCTCCTCCATGGAGGCCGTAAACGCGGACATCCAGTTTCCTCCGGCCCTTTCCGGGGGAAGCTCGGTCAAGGATTGGCGGTGGGAAAATGATCAGGTGCTGGCCATGGTGCGGCATTGGTTCACCAACCGGCTGCCCAGCCGGGCCGAGCTCCTCGCCTCGGAACGAAAGCGCGAAGGCTACGATTACGTCCGATTCACCAATGTCATCCGTCCCTTCACACCCCTCCCGTCCCGATCCCGGCAGAATGTCGAACCTGCCAGCGAGGCACCCCGCTGGCCGTGGATCGCCGCGGTGGTCCTCGCGGGTCTGGTGGTTTGGGTTTGGAAGACACGAGGCAGCACGCTGTATGAACGGCTTTCAGGCTCAAAGCAGAGCTGAAAGGAAGATCCGGAACCAACACGGAGGACCTGCGTATGAGAATCCCGGCATCGAGAGCAGCGGAACAAAGAAAGATACGAGCCACAACCCTCCTGGCGGCGCTCGGGATTGCCGCCGGCGGAGTCGTGTGCGCATGGGCCTGTTGCGCACATCGGGGACCGGCCACGCTCATGGACAACGTTTGCGTAACATGCACATGCATGGGGGATACCCCATAAATGACTTTGGACTTTGCTCGTGGTATCAGGCCACGGACGAGGTGTTCTGCGGCCTTGGTGCGCCCGGATTCAATTGCGTGAGAACGCCGGTCGCAAAAACTGTGGCAGTGGTTTTACGGTATCCCGGCACCTGCTGGAATGGCCGATGTTGGGCCATCCGCGTAGATGCACAGTGGGATTCGGTGCTTCCAATTCGTGCGCTGGCACGTTGCGAGCCTCCGAACGAGGTGCTGTGCAAGGTTCCCCGACCTTTGGATCCAGCGTCTGAGCAGTCGAACCCCACCAGACACGGGATGTACGCCATGGCCGCTGCGCAGGAGTGATGGCACAGGTGAGATCGAGGCCTCACCCGGCGACGCGTCTCGAGGCCGCGCGGCAGGGGCGACGTTCTCAAAGCCTCGTGCGCGGCGGCTGGGGTTCCGGGGAGCCTTGACCATCAGCCGGCGCATCCGGAGCGCTTGGGATCGCCCCATTGACTCATGTTTGTGCGGCCCATACGGCACAGGAGCTGCGAGTAAGATGTTGAACGAGGCCATGCGAAGCAGCCCGATGGTTCGGTGGGCTACACTGATCCTGGCTCAGGGGCTGACGCTGTCGGCTCACGCCGGGGAAGCCTCCGGATTCGAAGTGAGAGGCGAAGTCCGCGCCTTTGGGTTCGGGCCTGCGCCGCATGTGGAGTGGAGATTCGAGTTGGTGGTGGCCCGGGAGCGATGGGACATGAAACTCGAGCCGTTGGCTCAGCCCGACACGCGCGTGGTGGTGCGCCGAGCTGTTTCCGATGGGACGACCCTGTATGCGTGCAGCCGGTACAAGGGCGGCGAGATCGAGGGCTTGGTCCTGCCGCTGAGCGTGCCCAACTTCGATCCCTGCCTGGGGACGTTGTGGTTGGCCTACTGCTCCGCAAAGGCTCTGGCCCGAACCCCGCCCACCGACCTGCCGCCTCCCGTGACCGACTTCGTCTTCGGTGGAGCCCCCACGGGCGGGTGGATCGCTCCCGGGTTGGAAGGTCGGCTGCAGGCCTGGTGGACCTTGCACGAGCTGCCGCCGGGCCTGCCAAGGCATTTCTGGATGAAAGATCCGGGGGAGCTTCGGCTGCCCCACCAGTTGGGCCTTGCGCACACGGGGATCCCACACGCGCCTCCCTACAACCGGGGCTTCACGAACCTGGTATTTCATGGAGAAGCGTGGTGGAAAATCGCCCACATGGAGATTCCGCGAGTGGCCTGGCTGGAAATCTTGGCACTGCAAGACTCTGGGCCGGGCCCAATGGGTCGGACGGCTCCCGGCAGCCTGGTGGGGCCGCCGGCCCCCCGACTGCGGGTCGAAATCCAGGCTGATCGCGCCGTGCCGTTTCAGGGGGAGGTCACTTTCCCGCCGCTGCTTCCCGGGGAGGGCCGGGTCCACGACTGGCGCTTTGCGAGCGCCGACGGTCGCCCCATGGGCGTCGTGTATTGGGCCACGAACCGTTGGCTCGAGCGGTCCGAGATCATGCAGGTGCCCGAGTATCAGCAGGTCATCGCAACTTGGGCGCACCAGCGGAGCCTGCACGAGAGGGTAACGGCCGAACCTTCCATGACGGGCGGTCAGCCCCGAAGTGGCCGGGGCGTGGCCCTGGCGATCCTGTTGTTTTCTGTGCTTGCGGCGATCCCCCTGTATCTGGCGCTCCGCAGGAAGGAACGAACCGATACTTCCTGAGTTTTCCCGGTTGGCTGGATGCCGGAAGGGGCCACGAGTTCGCGAAACGACCGCAGCAAGTGGCCAGGGCGGAAGCGCTTTTTTGGAGACAAACGTTTCTCAGCGCTCTGGAAGCCGGGCGAACCTCTCTCGGAAAAGGGCGTCGCAGCGAATGGTTCTTCCCTCGGATGGAGGGGGCTGATTGCCCTCGGCGCAGTTCGCTTCCAGACCGCGGCTGCGGCCGCTTCGGGGTCTGCCGGGGGCATTTCCTTCACATGTGCCTCGTTTCGGAGCTGTTGACCAGGCTTTTCTGACCCGATGGCTTCGGCTTCGCGTTATGCGTCGCACCGGCTGCGGATTCCTGATGAATCTGTGGAGCCCAAAGCGAGTTGAATCCGGCAGCCGTGGACAGCGGCGCTTTGCTGTACCGGCTAAGGTATCGGTTCGCCGCTGGTGTAGCGCGATTTCGGTTTGCGGACGTCCCGCTCTCTCCGATCGCGATTCGAGAGGGACGCTCGAGAACGCTGACCGGAGGCTTGCGATTCGTGGAACCTTTCAACCCGTCGCCTCCTCACTTCCTCCTGGGCAACCCTCTTCATGACTGTCGGCTTCTGCACAGTCCGGGATCCGCATGGGCGGAGACCTCTGTTGGCGGACCAGGAGGAATGGGTTACGGGACCTCGGAGCGTGACGACTTTTGTCCGCCACGGGAACGCCAGCGGGACCATGCCCGGCAAAAGCTTTGGAGGGAAGCGTAGCCTGCTCTCACGGCGGCTTCCTTCGAGGACCAACCCTGCTGCATGAGACGCTGCGCGAACCGGAGACGAACTTCCGTCAACCACTTGCCAAGCGACTGACCAGTGGCCCGAGAAAACCGGTGGCGCAGAGTCCGAACGGACACACCCAGCGTGGCCGCCATCACCTTGGCGCGAAATCCACACCGCCGCGCCAGGGCTTGCCAGTGAGTCATCTGCCGCGGCCACCGGGTGGGTGGCGAGCCCTCCCAGTCCCTCTGCCGGCTCGAAGGCTGGCGAGGCCCATGGCTCCGGCTTGGCGGGTCGCACCCGGCAGCGGGCAAACGAAGCGCCGATTTCAAGCTTCGGACGTTTGCGTAGCCCAGCAGCGCTGCCACCTCGGCCGCCTCACGTGTTCGCAGGAACCGGAGTGCCGCGCGATGTCGCAAGCGGTGGAGCCATGAGCGCAGCGAAATGCGGCGCTGAAGGAGGAAATACCTTTCCAGCGTTCGCTGCGAAACGCCCGCCAATTGGGCCATCCTGTGAACGCAGAAATGCCCCTGCCGCGCCAGCTGACGCCACTGACGGGGCGAGATTGGCCTGGTAGCGGTCATGAGCTTGACTCTCCCACCGCCAAGCAAAAAGGCCTCCCTTCTGCGGGAGGCCCAACTGGTGCCACCAGTTTGCGCCCGGTGACATGTATGTCAAGGCGTTTGCAGTCGCGGTGCAAGCAGGGACGCTTTTCAAGCTTGAGCCACGGATTCTGGCATCTCAGGGAGATGCCGTTTTCCCTGGGTTCTCCCGCACCGACGACGGCTGGAGATTCCGCGGAGCTCTTGGGGATGTCCAAACCCCTGAAATGCGCCGGACTGCCCGCCCCTACGGGGCAGAGACTCGCCGGCACCGTAGCAGCGCTTTGGATGAAACCGAATCGCTCGACACCAGAGGAACGCGGAGGTGGCCTTTGGCACGCCGTGTGTGTCCGCCTCATCGGGGTGGAAATCATCAGCTAGGCCAACGCCCTCCTGGCCGGCAGGACGCCTCAGTGCATCGCGCGCTGAAGGGGTGGAACTCGCTGTGAAAACGGCCGCCCATCGCGGTGGGGTTCGGGAGTTACGCCCTTTCAGCGCACGGTGGGTTTTTGCAGGCCCAATACCCGGGACATCGCCCCGGGTTGACAAATGTGTCCACCTTCAGCGCGTTGATTCCCCCACGCGATCCGCGAGTGGCGCATCCCGGTGTTGGCCACCTCAGGGAGACCTCGGACGGCGGGGCCTTGCCTGTTTCAATCCCTGAACGGCAATTCCCGAATCCAACGGCATCCCATCTGATTCCAGCTAAACCGGCCAGCCCCCGGAACTGTTTCGCACCTGCCGCACGCCGTGTTGCCCACCCCATCGGACGGCATTCATTAGCCCGGGGCAACGCCCGGGGAAAACAGGTGCCCCCAATCCATCCCACCCTGAAAGGGCGGAAGGCGGCGTGGGCATACCCGGACCTCTCGACAAGATTATGGATTTGTCCCTTGTCAGGGCGCGAAAGGGAGCTTGCGTGCCCAGTTCGCGGGCCCTTGCCCCGGGCTTGCGCAGGTTATGCATCTTCGGCGCGTCGATGGGCCCGTGGGATCCACGGACTGCCCGGATGTGTTCGTGTTATCGAATCCGTGATTCAGGAATCAGACAGAAATGGAGTTTTGCGCCGGTTTTGCGGTTCCGGGAGCCCCGAGATTCCGGCGCACCTTCGGGGATGTTCAAAAGCCTGAAAAAAGCCGCACGCCGAAAGGCCTGGGCGGGTCCACTCGGCCCAAGCCAGGACCGCAAAGACCCATGGCGGTCGTCACCAGGCGATCTGCATGGCACGCAGCTTCACACTCTTAGACGGACGTACTGGGATCCCTGGGAGCCATGGCCGATTGAGCCGACCTGCAGTCGGATGCACGAGAAGGAGTCTGTGATCGGTCAAATCCGCAGCGGGGCGCCGGGCGAGAGTGAGGTAACCCCTCGATCCCGAACGAGCAACCTGCGGGCGCTTGGCAACGCGAGGCAGACGGGCACTCATTCCCGGTGTCCCCTGGGAGGCACCCCTTCGGAGTTCTTTCCAGTGTTTCGGACGACTCCGGAAGTTCCGAACCGCACTTGGAAAACACAGCAGCGCGATCCGGAAAGCGACAAGAGACATGGTCGGCAACACGAGCCTCCACGAGTCAGGGTTGGACCCGCCCGAGAGGCGTGTCGCATTTTTTGCAGGTTCCACTTTTGGTAACATCTCAGTGCTTGACGATCGGCCTCGGTGTGGTAAGAGGGCGCTCGAAGAATTAGAGAGAAGCCTTGGAACCAGGTGAACGGCCGTGCTTGCCAAGTTGGTTCCTGGGTGAGTGAACAGAGGCAATGATGCGTGGAAGCCGGGTCGGTGGCTCACCGCAGGCTTGCGCCACGGCAGACAGGAGGAACCGATCGCGAGCATGCGGGATGCGATTTCAGGGCGCGGCTCGCGTTGGTGGTCCGGCGACTATGTGGAGGATGCAGCCGAAGCGCACCAGCAGGAAACATTGCAACAGAGTTCGGACAGGCCGGACCGGGCCAAGCATCCGAGAGAGCGCGGCGCACCTCAGCGACCGTCACAAGAGCCCGATCGCGAACGGGACTCGACAAGTGGAATGGTCGCCTTTCACCTCGCGACCCGGCAACCTGAGCCTGCGAAAGGATTCGCCGTTCATTTTTTCGCAACAACCAGCAAAAGAGGGATACGGATGAACGTCATGGTGCGTGCAGTTCCCAGCATGGCGAAGGCAGCCACAACGGTATTCTTGTGCTCAGCCTTGCCTGTGGCCACGCTTCCGGCGCGCGCAAACAACTGCTTCATCACAGTCCCGAAAGGCATGACTGAAGGGCGGTGCGAATGCTCGGCGGAAATCGTTCCCAGGTGCGGTCCCTTCGAGCGGAGGCTGCAGATCAAACAGTGGTATGAATGTGTCGGTGGACAAGAAACGGGATATAGGGTTTGTGAAACTCGCATGATCTCTCCGGGAACAATAGCAGACTGCGAGAGGAACTGGAACAACGCCCGGGTCATGGTCTGTCGGCTCATCATCGCGGCTGCGGTTCCCATTTGTTCCGCTGCATGTACGGCCATTGTGCCGTGCCTGGAGTGCGCAGCGGCTGCCGGCGTAACCTCCGGCCTGGTGGGATGGCTTGGGTGTGACTTGTTGGAGGGTTGCGATCCGGTCAATGTGCGGAATCTGGATCCGGTTCGCATGACTGTGGCCGCTTCTGGAGAATGTCCAATCTGAGGGCAGGGAATCGGAAGTGCGCCATGCCCGGTTGCCGCGGGAGTCCAGCGAACGCAGTCCGAGAACGGGATCATGAGGAGTGAACGGTCTTCACGAAGTGCGCAGGTGTTGGGTTGGGGCGTCATCCTGGTCATGGGCCTGGGGTGGCTGGCCGCGGCCCGGGCCGAGGAGCTGCCGGGGTTGCGTCAGGCGGTAACGAATGTGTTTCTAACCACCCCCGCTGAACCACCGCGTTCGCCGACGGTGGAGGAACTGCGCGTCGTCTTCGAGACTGTGGTACGGGAGAGGCCCCTGCGTTACTACATCTGCGGTCGGGTGTATTACACGGGCCGGCCTCCGACGAAGGAGGAGTGGGAGCGAGATGTGAAGTTACAGCTCCAGGCGAAAGAGATGATGGGATACACGGTGGACCGTGAAACGGAGGCCAGGATCCGGGATTGGGTGTGGCACACTTTTCGGCAGCGGCGGATGGAATGGTGGAAGGAATATCGAGATGACAAAGAGTACCGGCTGGAGACAAGGGTGGAGACCAACGCCGGTCCGGCGCTGTGCGATTTTGTGCCCGAAAAGGTGGTGATTCAGACCAACCTGCCGGATGGGGCAGTTCGTTCATTCACCGTCAATCATGACGTGCGTTCGGCCACGCTGCGTGTGTGGCCGGGCGAGCGATCGGCCCTGGAGCAGGTGTTCCGCATCCCCACGGAATTGTACACGGCAGCGAGCACCTGGCTGGGCGATGCGGAGCTTCTTCTACGGTCAGGTGAACTGCGATTCGACCCGTCCAAGGCGGCGTCGGTCGCCGGGGACAGAGCGCCGGTGGGGCGCATGGAGGCAGTGGCGGTGGAGCTGTTCGGCACGCGGGCGCTGCGACTGGACTTCCGACTTGCCTCGAGCCCTTTGGCCATTGTGGAGAGACTCAAGCCCCGACTGGCCCTCGTCATCTCCCCAGAGCCCCCGGGTCGCTTGTTGGCCACCTACGTCGGAACGTCCGGACAATGGGAGGCGCGAGTGTACCGGTACGGCGCCTGGAGTTGGCCGGCCCGGGTGATGGGCCGGGTGAAGGCCGAGGAGGGAAAAGACCTGGAGGTGGAAACGTACTACGTGGACGAGTTTCGAGAACTAGACGTGGTGGATCGCAGCTTGTTCGAATTCGTCGCGCCCCGGGAATACCTGGTGGTGGAGCGCGACAACAAGGGGGAGGTGGCGGCGGTGTTGCAGGCGCCACGGTTCATGGACGTAAGCCCGCTGACCAACAGAGCGGCTTGGTCGCAGCCACGGCCGCCGGCTGAAAGACGAACATTGTCGAAGGTCGCCGTGGGCGCCTTCCTGGGGCTGAGTGTGGGCCTGTTGGTCTGGGTGTTGCGTCAGGGGCTGCGCCGGCAGTGTTGAGGCGCTTTCTCCATCCAGATTGCTGAACTGCTGGCTCGGTGAGTTTCGATGGCATGGCCTCGGGCGGGTTGCAACGCAGATCCCGGTTCCGCACCGCCAATGGAGCAGAGTCCTTCGTGTGTATTCTCAGGTGGCAACGTTTTCCAGCATGCTCGGATCAGGCCCGAGAACACATCCTTCTGCGCACAAAGGCGGCCGGGAGACTCCCGGGTTTGAAGGGTCTGCTTGGGAGGAGTAGGGTCTTGTCCGGGGGAAGCCCGAGAATGTCCCTGGAAACTCGGGTTGCCCGGACCCGGCCGGAGGGGGCCCGAATCTGCGGCACTGCCTGACTCTCGCGCATGTCGGCGGCAGCGAACCCGGTCCGAAACGACCGGTTGGTGGCCTCGCGGGGTTGTCGCATTTTTTGCCTGTTCCGCTTTTGTCCCTTTGCCGCTGCGGCAGGCCGTGGTAAAAGGAGATCGACAAGTCGGGCTCACAACCAACCGGAGCAACGTTTATGGCAGACAAAAGCGCCGGCAGACGGATTACGAAGAGGTCGAACGTCTGGACCGACAGTTCGAACCCGGCCGAGCCAGAAGGGGCAGCGCAACGAAAGGTGTTTCAGATGGGGATCGGCTGGCGCGGATACGCGTGTGGTTCCGGGCTGCTGGTGGAAGGGGCGAACTCGCGTCCGCGGTGGTGGTTGTGGCGAACCTGTGGAGCGGGTCAATGCTGTCGTTGACAGCCAAAGTGCCGAGGGCGGGGGCTCAGAAAGCCAAGGTGAGGGGCGGCCGCTTCACCATTAGGGGCTTGAACCTCAAGTGGGGTGCTGAGCGAAAGGATGGCAACAATGCCGATCCAATCTGCCGGGACTTGAACAGCGTCCACATTTGTGACAAGCGCCTGCGCAAGGGGACGAGGTGGCGGCATACGATTCTGGAGAAAGGGGGGGTTCGGCGCGTCGTTATGTGGGCGCTAATTGTGGGCTCGGCATGCACCGACGCCCTGGCGACCGAATACAGCGCTCTTGATCGTTTCAAGCGTTTCCTCGAAAGCAGGCCTGCCGTTCAGGCATGTCTCTTCGAGCGAGAATTGAGGATCCCTTTGCCGACGGATATACAACAGGCGCAGAGGCAAACATTCTTCTTCCGTTGGCGACCCGATGCGTACTATCTGCAGGCGGTGACTGATACGAATGCCATCGATGCGCCCCGGGAGGACCAGGTGTATGTGGGGCGAATTCGGGACCTCGTGTGGGAGCTGCATGCGGGCAACCTTACCACCATACACGGGCTAGAGGTTCGTGCCGCTGCGGCCCGGGCGGTCCGGGGCATCGAGGAGTTCGCGCATGCCACAGTGGAGACGGTCTTGAATCTTGGGCTTTCGGAGATCAAGCCAGGCTCGGTGCGCTGGAGGGACGACGAGTTGCAGGCAGAAAGCGAGGCGGGCGAAGTGTTTGGACAACTGACTCTGCGTGGCGGCCTGCCAGCGGAAATCGCGCTCAGGCACACCAAGGATGGACCCGTGCGCGCGGTGGTCCGATATCGCTATGACGAGATCTTCGCCGGCGGCACCTTTCCGGTCGAGTTTGAGCGTTATAGAATCGTCGATGACAGGGAGTATCCGGAAGTTCGGATCACCTTGCTCCACCTGGACATGGAGACGTCCCCGGTTCCGTTGGCCCTTTTCGAGCCGTTGAGGTTCGTCCCGGAAGCGCAGGACCGGTTCTTCATCGTTTCGAACGACACCGTGTATGCCGGGAGCATCCGCGATCCGAAGAAACCGCTACAAAAGGCGTACACAGCGGCCGAGCAGGCCAGGTCGCTCGGGGTCGTGCAGGCAGACGGCAGCCAACGGCGCCTTGTGGTTCTTTGCCTCCTGGTGATCTCGTCCCTGGCAGCGGGGTGGGTCGTGCTGCTCCGCTGCAGGAACCAGGATCAAGCCAAGCAGGAATAACAGGAAGGAATGGAAGGAGAAAACGAGCGACGCAAAGAAGGTTTGCATGGGCAGCGCTTTCGATCTGCCGGGCCGGAGCCGTCGGCGTGGTGTCCTCCGACTGTTACGACACGACCGGGGACATTATTTGTCATGTTGCCTGCTCGGTGAGACACCCTGTCTGCTGCAGATTCGGAGGCCCGGGCGGTAACGAGTGTCTCTGGTGGGGAGAGCGGGTCGTGCACACCTCCAACGGTTATGTGCCGGGTTGCATCCGTGGAACCTCGTACGGAACGCTTGACCCCTTCACCGCCACGTGCGCCCGGTTGGAATGGGGATCCATCTGTGGTGTGCCCTACGGACCCATTCAGCGCAGTGGCCCGACGCCCGCTTACAACTGTCATGGGCCGTGCTTGTAGTCGAGAAATTGCCGAAAGCGTGGAGGTCGTGAACGGATTGACCGTGGACCGCCAAAGGGCGCCAGGCGGTTTGTTCGCGAAGGGGGCGCTTGTGGAGAGTCACCGGGCCTCCTCGAGGGGAGAGGGACTCCGGGCGATCGGAATCGCACGGGCATGCGCCAGCGAGCTGTCACAAAGGATTTTTTCAACTGCATCTGCAAATCAAAGTGGTGCGTAGGGCCTGTGAGAGATGGGGCGCCTCGGGACATCGTTTGAGGACTCCCCAGGCCTGCCTCCACGTCCGCCTGCTGGGAGCCAGGGGTCCCACACAGTGGGCAACTGCGCTGTGTTTGCGGCCTGCGCCTACCGGCCCATCACTGCGTAGCAGCGCCTTTCAGCCGGCCGTATCGCGGGGCTCCATCCCGTAGGATACGCAGAAGGAACAGCCCACAAATCACGCAGAACACGCAGAAACTGCCTTGCAGCCGCCGACGGAAGTCTCCGGAACCCAAGCCGGTAGCTGCCGAAGAAAATGGGCGGGCTCACTCAAGATCCACCGCATTCCCGCGGTGGCTACCCGCCCCCTCACGCCGTAGCCGTTGATGGAAATCGGCGGACCTCAAAGACGCATGATAACCACTGACGGAAGTCGGATGAACAAGTCGCAAGGCCTGCTTGGCTGGGGTGACTCAGCCCAAGGGAAAGCGCCCGCGCCGGAATTCCCGGTCCGCCGCCTCACGGCGGCGGCTACGCTTAAGAAAGGCCCACAGATCACACAGAACACGCAGAAACTGACATGTAGCCGCCGACGGAAGTCGGCGGAATCCAATGTCCGTGGCCGCCGATGTGAATCGGGGGCCTTCAAGAAATTCCCAACTGCGGACCCGCCGAGGAGAATGGGCGGATCTCGATGGGGTCGCCGCCAACGAGAGTGGGTAGATCACGCCTCGATCCATCCCGGAGCCCATTGGCCGCCCGTCGGAGGTGCGGAACTCAATTCCGATCCGGCGAGTCCGCCGCCACACGGCGGCGGCCACGCTGAAGAGCAAAGCTCACAGAGTACGCAGAATGTAATCAGCAGCCGCCGACGGGAGTCCGCGGAGCCATCTCGGTAGCCGCCGATGTCAACCGGCGGATCCCATCGAGGGAGCATCCACGAAAGTCAGTGGAGCAACTCCCCGCTTGCTGCGTGGCCACGGTGGCAAGACTCGGTGCGTGGATTCGGATGTGAATCCCCGGTCTGCCGTCTTACGACGGCGGTTACCCAACGCGCCGTAGAGCAGATTTCGGAACCTGTCGTGTCGCGGGCTTCCAGCCCGCACCGGACACGGAGCGTGAGAATATCTCGATTTGCTGAGGGTGTCGGATCCCGGCTGCCAGCTGCGTCGGTGGCCATCTTCTTGAGGCTCCACCGGCGACTTCCCACGGCACCTGCAGGCCGGAGGCTGGGGTCCGGCAGACTGGGCGCCCTGCGATGCCGTCAGGCGGCGGAAGGAGTGCAGGGATTCCGCGACAGGTCGGCCGGGGAATTGCGAGGCTGCCAGGCCTGTGCTTCGGTCCGAGACGGCGGTGGTCCAGAGGACAGGGTGCAATCTACGGAGTCTGACGGTTGTCGCATTTTTTTTGCACGTTCCGCTTTTGTCCCTTGCCGGCGGCCGCGTCCGTGGTAAAAAGGATGCTGACAGCCTTGGATACGGAAACGCCGGCGGCCGGCTTTTGGCTGGCGAACACGCGAGCCGCACGAACACGACGACGGTGAGAGCAGGGACCGGTCGATTGGGACCGGCCACGCAGGGCGGAGGAGCGGTACGAGCGCGGGCGGCTGACTTTTGAACTGGTCGGAGAGGCGATTGCGGTTTTGTGGAATGCATCGGTGGTGTTCCCTGTGATGGATCCGGCGACGCAGCTCGCAGCCCGGGCCTTTTCCGGGCAAGGGTCTAAGACTCTGTCTTGTTTGAGATTCAGCGTACGACCAGGAGTTGCGTTTGCGTGTCACAGCTCAAACAGCACGACAAAAACTGAAGGGGGAGGATACATGAAAGCACATGCGATCAAGAAAGGTGGCGCAACCGAGCGCAGGGGAAGGCGTGGTGCACTCCACGTCGCCATCATGTGTTGGTTGCTTGGCATGGCCCTGACTGTGGTGGCAGGCGCGCGGAAACACGAGGCCGGACACGGGCTTACCACCCTTTGCGATGTGACCCAGCCGGTCTCCTGCGATGGCCGGAGGCACACATGGCGATGCTGGAACCGCTACTGCTGCCTATGGTGCGATCAGCAGAATCAAGCGCACGAAGACTGTTGTGATGGCGACCAAACGTGTCTCCCGGGGCAGGGTTGTAAGAACGATTGAACGGGTCAAGCACCATCGGCAGACAGGCTATGGGCTCACCTGTGTACAAGTTCCCGAGGCCTGAGGATCGCACGTTCGGCCCTGTAGATACGATCAGGCGCTGAGAGGGCTGGCCGCATGCGGGTCGTCCGGTGTGCTGGAGAAGGCCGCGCTGAAGCGGGGAATTCGACCGGAGGACAACGATGAAAGCGAAGCAATGGCTCGCGATCGTGATCTGGCTGTTGCCGACCATTCTGATCCTGTCCCTTGTGGCGGTGCGAAGGCAGCAGATGTGGGACCTTGGTTTGTGGGAACCTAACGATCCGGTGTGGGGCGTCCGCGAGTATCAGGAGCTCATCCGGAAATGGAACCGAGCCGAGTTTCGGCCGATCGAGGACTGGGGACCAAGCGACTGGCGGAGTGTGCGCGGCTTTGATGTCCTGGCGGCAGAGCTGCGCGACGAGCAGCTGCGGGACTGGTTGTGGCGGGTCCAGCGGCTGTTGCGTGCCCATTGGAGTGGAGACTGGACTGACTTGCGGGAAGTTTTATTTCCATGTGGAACCTGCGAGTATCGGCTCAGCCAGTACGTGGGCACTAAAGGGATTTCGTTAATCCTGGGCGGCGGCCGCACAAACCGGCTGGAGAATACGGACGGCGATGCCCGGCAGTTGGTGGAAACGGCATGGCGGCTGATCGTGGAACGGGGGCGCGTGGCCCCCGGACAGGGGTGGCTAACGATTGCTCCTTCGGAATCGCAGCTGTGGTTCCATCGGGTTGGGGCGGGGATGGACTTACCTCCGCTGGATTCGCCGCTGTACGGTCCGAACGCCGGGATTAGCTGGGGCCAAAGCATGGTAGTCCCGCAGTGTTCCGGCGGCGCCAAGCTGGAAGGCCCGCAGAAGGTCACCGCGGTGCGGATTCTTGTGCGTACGCATCAGAACCCGCGCCGTCCTGCACCGTGGATCTTTCGCTGGCGGTGGGACGACGACTGCAACGTGTGGGTCCCGCATGATTCTGCGGTGTGTTGCGTAAGAGCGCCCGGTCCCCACGCCTTTTTCTGAGCTGGTGGGAAACGACCGGGAGGCGCGCTGCCCGGCTAGAGCCCAGCATCCCGCCACCGCCCAAAAGCGGACCGGTGCACGGCTCGGGCTCCGGTCAGGGGACGTGTGCTGGCGTCAGCTTCAGGGGCGTTCTTGCGCACGACGCTCTTCCGGATGGTTGAGCAGGCAGTGCGTCGGCTGGGACCGACGGAGCTTTTTCGGGCGCTGGGTTCAGTGGCTTGCAGATGGGTCGGGTTCGATTCGGTCTCAAACGGTGTTCCTGGTTGGGATGAAACTCTCGCAATGCCGTCAGGCGGCGGAAGGAGTGCAGGGATTCCGCGACAGGTCGGTCGGGGAATTGCGAAACCGCCGGGCCGGTGCGTCGGGCCGAGACGGCGGTGGTCCAGAGGACAGGGGGCAATCGCTGGAGTCACGCGGTTGTCGCATTTTTTGCGCCTCCGCTCTTGTCCCTTGCCGGCGGCCGCGTCCGTGGTAAAAAGCAAGCTGACAGCCTTGGCTACGGAAGCGCAGGAGGCAGGCTTATGGCTGGCGAACAAGGAAGCCGAGCGAACACGACGGCGGTGACGGCAGGGATTGGTCGGTTGGGACCGGCGATGCAGGGCGGGAGCGCCGAGAAGGGGGGCAGGCCGTACTTGCACTGGCTCGGGAAGCGGGAGGATTGGGTTCGCGGTTTTGTGTGGAGTGCCGGGATGGTTTTGCTGGTGACGGGTTTGGCGAAGGTGTGGAGCAGTTTGGAGCCGTCCCGGGCCATGGAAGTGCAGGACCCGGTGCTTGGTGTGCCCTTCCGGTGGCTGATGTTGGCCGTGGGCTGGCTGGAGGTAATGGTTGCCGCAGTCTGCCTGGTGGGTGGAAGGCTCCAGATGGCGCTTGGGCTGGTGGGCTGGCTGGCGGGAAACCTGGCATTGTATCGGCTCGGATTGTCGTGGATGGACTGGAAGGCGCCCTGTGGGTGTTTGGGACACTTGACGGACGCCCTGGGGGTCTCGCCGGTGACCGCGGATCGGGTGATGAAAGTTGTGTTGGTGTATTTGCTGTTGGGGGCGGTCGGCGGATGGTGGGTCCTGGGTCGGCTCCGGACCGCTTCGCTGGCGCAGCGGCAGCAACCCGCCCCTGCGGGTTCGGTGAGGGTTGCCGGTTGAGTTATGAGAGTCGTCGGTCAAGGCTTGTGGAATTGCAGGGGCCCCAGCAACTGCGCAGGTGGGGTGCGGCGAACGCTTCTCCGCAGTCGTGCTGTCGCCCGCTCCTGCTTGCCCTGGTGATGTCGATGTTTCGCGAAAAACCGAGGGCCTTCGGATAGTGTGGGAGATGCCGAGGAATTCAAGCGCGTTGAAGGTGCCGGGTGGGCGGGACGCTCTTCTGCGAGCGCTGGGAGCGGAGGCCGACTCCACGGGAGTTGTACCTGGCAGTCAACTCGGGATCGTTCTCGAAAATCGCATTGTCGGCGGGAGGGGCGCGGCGCACCGTGTGACTATGAGAAGCAGTCCGCTTTGCATGTTCCGATGTGGGATGCCATGATATAACGGCCCGAGAACCTCGTTCCAGTCAAGTCATCAAGCCATGTTTGGTACGTTCATTAACGCCATCAGAAGGGGCTTAAAAGCCAAACACTCCGCATTGGTTGCGCTGCGGAGGAAGCTCCGCAGGGAGAATGGTTCGTGGTGTCGCCGATGGTTTGCAGGTTTGGGTGGGAGGGCGTGGAGCTGCCTTTGGCTGACCGCGTGCTGTGGTGTGGGTGGTGGCGCGCAGGCCGGCAATGGGCTGCCCCTCACCATAACAGCCGATTCCTTCGAATCATGGATGCACCGGCCGGGCCCCTTTGACACACTCGTTTTCAGCAGGACCCTGCACGAGTATCCCGTGGCATTTGAAAGCCTGGACGAAATGAAACGTTTTATGGAAGATGTGTTTCACAGGGGACAAGGGACACTCGCGTCGCGGACCGAATATTTCGCTCTTCGATTTCTGGATTGGGAACACTGGATGATCCAGCAGCTGTCGGGCAGCAACGCTACTCCCTGGCAGGCGGACGCGCGAGTAGGGACGTTCGCCGGGCGGCAGGGCACTCACTGGTGGATCGGGGGAAAAACCGGTTTTCAATGCCTCGAATCGCACAGCGGCACCTATGAGCATGAGGGAACCACCCTGGCGCCCCACGCGACATACGGGCGAATGGCTTCGGAAATTCTCCGACTTGGCCTGTATGAAATAGATCCGACAACGGTTCGGCTGGTTGGAAAGGAGGCTCAGTCCGTGCGTTTCAGGGCCCGTGGTGTCGACGACAGAGGGATCGTGGAGGGCAGGGTGCGCCTCCAGCAGGGACTGGTGCATGAAATTGAGTATGATCTTGGTAATGGATCGCAGCCGGCGGCCCGAAAAGTGCGGTTGATCCACGATTCCACAGGCCTTCGCCAGATTCAGGTGTACACGCGGTGGCAAGGAGAATCCGACTGGGACCACTATGCAACGTACGGCATTCTGCAGTGGTGGGCCTCATCCGTGAAGTTGTTGTCCACGGGATGCGAGCAATTCCTGCTGCCAACCGATTTCCACGTGGTCGTTCACCAGGACGGGGAGCGCGTAGTGCTACAGCATCCCAACTGGCAGGGCGGGAGGAGCGCGCCGCACGTCAGTTCGGTCTGGCAGTCCACGCGTGTGCGTCCCTGGCTCGTAGCGATCCTTGTGGCGTGCAGTGTATCCACGCTGGTCGTGTTGTTGTATCGGGAGAACCAGAAAGCACGATTCTCAGGAGACACTCGTCGCGAGTGATGGGGTCAGTGTGACAGGAATAACAGTATGAAGACGATGAGCACACAAGGAGCATCGCCTGACAAGCTGTCATGGCAGGTGGACTGGGTACATGCATCGTAACGGCAGCTGTATAGGCGTGTTGGCACATGAACGGCACCACGATTGGGTGTGAGGGGCGCAGAAATATGCTTGTGCTCTGTCAGGTATATCCACCTGTGTTGGCAGTGTGTACTGTAGAATCGCTCGGCTCAGTGTCCTGAAGCGAGAGGAGGAAATGATACAGGAACGATGGAAGCGGCCGGTCGGGTCAGTACTTGCAGCGCCACCGCCGTGCCTGTGTGGCAGTGACTGATGTGTCGTTGTATGGCTTCTATGGCTATGCAGAGTGTGTAGGCGCCCCTTGTCCGGGCACCTGAGCTGTTGCTTGCGATCCGCGCAGCATGCAGCGGAGCGAGCGGCGCATGAAAGCGGTGTGGGATCGTGGGGGTCTGGCAGCGTGTTGGAACACGTTGGGAGTCGACAGCGGAGCGTTAAGGTGTTGGAACAAGCCGCATGCGGCTCTGCGTGGTGAAGGACGTGTACAACATCCTGGCGGCAAGTGACGTTGTGTTACGGAGGATAATGTTAAAGCTCATCCGGCATGTGTGGGACATGAAGTGTCCTGCCCAGGAAAGCATTCCGTGAAGGGTGTTGAAATGGCTGAGGGTCATTGGCGGAAGAAATGAGACTGAAGTGATGCCTGTCCGCGCAGGAACTGTAGGAAACAAGGTGTGAGGGCACAGGAGGTGCATGCGCAAAGATCGGCATGGTTGTGTGCCCCGCACCGGATGTTGGTATGTGGCGCGTATGCTGCACGTTGCCGAGACGGTGGTCCAGTTCCGGGGAACCAAGCTGAAGAGCTCTGGAAAGCAAGGTCGCCAAAGGAAGCAGACAGGACGCTATTTGCTTTGGGTGTATGAGAACAGCATGGGCGTGGCCACCGGAGCATATCACCAGTATCCAGGGGGCCAGAAGGAGCCGACCGTCGTGCGTCGAATAGGGGGAACAAGCCGTGCACACATTGTCCCGGAAGGAGTTCTGCGGGGGATGGTAAATGTACGCAAGGTGAGACCCGGGGGGAATGTGGGAAGGATGGTTGTCGAAGACAGGGCTTGCGGGCGTGCGCGTGTGTGCCTCGAGGGCGCAAGCCTGAGCTGCTGCTTGGGGAAGCCCCGTGATCGCATGTCGGGCACGACTTGTGCTCTCTGCGTGCGGGCTGCGTCCGAGGACCGGGGGGAGCAGGCCCGGCGGGCGGCACCCGGCCAGGAGCCACGCGGATTGCGAGTGCAGCAAACCACGCCGGGGATTGGAGCAAAGTGCGCGGCCAGCTCGCGTGATCGGCCTGGTTGCGGGTTGTGCCGTGCGTGTGGGTGCATCGCTGGCGGGGTGGGCCGCCGAGGTGGATCGAGTGGCGTTTCTGAAGGACTTCGTCTCGAACCTGTGCATCGTGAAGCGGCTGGTGTTCGGGGCGATGCCTTTTGGTGCGCCCGTTTATCACGTTGTTCCTGCCGCGCTGGTGCCATATGTGGTGCAATGGGACCGGAGACCAACAGGTTCTGTCTTGCGGAATGTCTGCCGGGGGTGGATTCGGTGGAAGGGGAGACGTTGCGGGTGCGGAGGGCGTGCGGACATCATGGCGATGTCTGGTGGACCTACGATTCGTACTATGGACAAGGTTTGCGCTTTTACGCCAGGACCGTGCAAAAGCGTCACTGGCGAACGCACGAACGATGTAGTCGGGGCCTGTCGGGGAGCCTTGGATTATGTGTCCCAGGTCCCGAGCAGGGGAATTCCAAACCGCGACATCGGGGCAATCCGCTGGTGGGGAGACCGCTGTGTGCGAACGAACGCGCTGGGGATTGTGTGGTCGGGAACGCTGCTTGTAGAGTAAGATGGACTGCCGCGGGGCTTGCTCCTTACGGCTCGCGTGCCGGGCGAGCCGGCTGATTACATCTGGCATGTTGAATTCGAGTACTCCGCGGACTTCGTGCAGGGCCGACTCGCTGGAACGATTCGCAGGATGCTCGAAATACGACCGGGCAAGAAACAACTGACCGATCTCTTCCGGCTGCGGTCCCTGGAGGTGGCCGAGGGACCGTTGGAGCCCGGGATGTTTCACTATGCACAGATCCAGCAGGAGATCCCGACGCTGTCCGTGTACACAAACAATGCTGTCTATGTCAGCACGCAGGGCGGTTTTGCCAGTCTGGTGCCGGTGCGATACGTCGCGCCCGGGTCCGCGGATCGGAGGCAGCCGTCGGTTCGGTATGCGGTGCTGGCTGCCATGGCGGCGGGCACGGTGGTCCTCTGGCTTTTGTTGCGTCGGGAGCGATCGCGGGCACCGGGAGAGTGAGGCGGGCTGGTGGATCGAGGCGACGGATTGGCACACCGGGCGGGTGCCGATTCGAGATGGTCGCCTCAGTGTTTTGCAGGGTCCCTTTTGCGGCCCGGGGCGCCTTTGGCTCGGGACACTGAGGTCACACGCAAAGTGCACGGACATGCCTGAAAAGTGTGATGCCCGAATGGATGCGGGACAGCCAAGGGGCGAGAGAGGGCCGGAGCCCGGAAATCCAGTTGTCGGAGGTCGGTGCCTGGATTAAGCTGACGTCACACAGCCTGATGGGAGTGCTTATGGTTCGCAACCGATCTGGCTTGCCGGAAAACGGGTGGTTGAGGCGCAACGCCACCGCGGGCTGGCTGGGGTTCGGACTGTGCCTGGTGTTGGCGACTCTGGTCGTGTCGGGGCGGCGGCTTTGGTTGGTGTGGCAGTATCCGCGGGCCGGAGTGGAGGTGGCCGAGGCGTTGGGACGGTTCAGTGTGATTCAGAAGCCGCCGTTGGTGGATGCGGGCGGCCGACGGTTGGGCCTGATTCGGACGACGGGACGGGGCATCGAGGTTGCGGTGGTGGAGCCGGCGGTGGCGCGGGAAGAGCAACTTCTGGAGATCTGGGATGGGGATTACGATCCGGGCACGGCGCATGTGTTTTCCTGGGATGCGGAGGGAACCAGGCTGGCCTTCGGCATGACGAACACGGTGCATTTTTGGGAGCAGGGCGGGGGCGTGCAGCGAGCACCGGTGGGACAGGGCCTGGCCGGGGTCCAATGGTGGGAGGGGCGGGGCTGGTTGTGTTTGGATCGAGGTCGCACCCTTCGCTTGTTTCGTCGCACCGCTGCGGGTTGGGAAGAAGCGGAAACGTGGCAACTGCCGGGCGGGGAGGGTGCGCTTCGGGGGCTGCGGATTTTGAGCCCGGACATGATCGCGTGGGTGGTGGGGCCTGCGCTCTGGCGGGGATCGCTTACCGCGCGTGAGTGGTCCGAGGTGTGGCGGGCCGAGGCGGGGGAAGTGACGTGGGTGGATTACGAGCCGCAGCGGGATGCCCTGCTGGTGACCTATAGCTTTCGCACGAATCGGGTAACGACGTGCCGGCTGGTGGCGGTCGAGGGCCTGCGACAAGGTGCGAGCACGGCCCGGGTGTTGGCCGAGGGGGAATCGATTCTGGAAGGGCAATGGGTGATGGGTGGGGAGGGTTGGGCCTATCGGACGGTACGAAATGGGAAGCCCCGGCTGCGAGTGCGGGCGCAGTGGCTGGGCCGGGAGCGCGAGGTGCTCGAGGACGGCGCAGTGTACAGCTTTTGCACGGCGGAGCGTGGCCGTGCACTGTTTGTTCATGGCTCTGTGACCAACGAGCCGCCCGGGGTCTGGCGGTACGAAATCGGCTCCGAAAGTCTGACCTGCGCCTGGTGGCCGGGGGAACCGGGCGTGGCTTTGCCGCCGTTGCAACCCGTGCTGACGGCGCGTGCGCCGTACGGGGCCGGACATTGGGCGATGTTCGATCTTGTCCCGCCCGCGGATTATCGACGTGGCAAGAAATATCCCCTGGTCATAGTCCTGGGCGCCTATGAATGGACCCCGATTGCCCACGGAGTATCCGCGCAGGCCCTGGCACGGGCCGGTGCATATGTGGCGTTGGTCAGGTACCGCTGGGATCAGCGTCGGATCGAGACAATCTACGACCATACCAACCACGTATTAGCCGTGGAGAGGGTAATGCGGGCGCATCCCTCGGTGGACGGAGACCGGGTGTATTTGTTGGGGTTTAGCGCCGGCACGCTGACAGTGAACGCGTTGGCGGAGATGTATCCGGGGCGGTATCGGGGCCTGATGTTGTGCAATCGCGGCGACCTGCCGAAGCCGCAGGTGGGATTGACCGATCGGATTTTGGTCACGCACGGAGAGCGTGAACAGTGGAGCCCTGCGGAAGCGGCACGGCATGGAGCGGAGTTTTGCCGGGTTGGGATTCCGATGGAGTACCATGTACACCCGGGAGGGCGGCACATCATCCGGTCGAAGGAAAGCCTGCGCGAGCGGGCACTGTGGAAACTGGATTTTGTCTTTGGCCGCTGAGAAAGCTGTGGTGCGCGGCATGGGCCCGGATCGAACGCAAATGAAAAGGTTGAAGCGTCCACCGTGGCCGTGGGGTCCCGGACAGGCGGCGGCTACTGGATGCCGGGGGCGGGAGGACGGATTCACGCGGACGGAGCTGGCGACGGTCGTGCTGCTGCTCATGGTTGTGGGAGGCGTGGTATGGGCGGCGGTGCAGGGCACAGGAGAGCCGAGGCGCACGTGGGGCTGTCGCGCGCGCTTGAAAACGTTGGGCGAGGCCTTTCAGACCTATGCCATGGAGCGAGAGCGTGCCCTCCCTGTGGGTGCCGTGCGTCTGGGCGCGGTGGAGAGTGCCTGGGACCGCGAAATCGCAAAAGGCATGAACCCCACAGCCGGCGACGCAGGTTTGGACAAGTTGGCGCAGTGGTTCCGCTGTCCCTCGGACGCGGAGCCTCGCGGGGAGGGACAGGCCCGAAGTTATTCGATGCCGATGTACGAACTGCGGGACGAGGGATGGCCACCGCGGCGGTTGAGCATGGGCGGGGTGGGGCTCTACCTGGATCCGGACCGCCTTCGCGCCGCCCGGGAGTCGGATGCGACGTTGGGCGAAAGCTGGCCGGTGATGAGGGTCACGATGGTCCCGGCGCCGGCCGAGACCGCCCTGTTGGTGGAAAGAATTGCGATCCGGAACGTGTTGGGATCGCCCACATTCGCGTGCATTTTGCATCCCCGGGAACAATGGGCAGCCAAGACCCTGGAACGACCGAAGTTTCACGGGGGCAAGTTCAATTACCTGATGGTGGATGGGCACGTGGAGCGAATGACGGAACGAGAAAGCGGCGGGCATACCGGCAGTGGCGGGGTATGGACCCTTCGGCCCGACGATTGAGGGGCCTGAACCTCGACCCGACCGCGGAGGGCCGGCCGAGCCGGGCGCGACATCGGAGGCCCCGGCGGAGGCGGGGAGCGGCCGGGGTGCACGCTTCGGGAATCAAGCGCCTAACGCATGGCATGAGGCAAAGAGGTTGGCCGGGGGATGCGGATGGAAGCCGCCCTCGGCGTGCAGCCGCTTGCCTGGCGCCGGGCTGGCAACGCCGGCGTGAAAGGACCGCAACTCTCCAAGGATGGGTTTGCCGATGAGCATGGGCGGATCCAAGGGTCACCGGGGGCAGCGTGGCCGGCCATGGGATGGGCGCTGTGGGAGCGCCCGTGGCACCGGTTTCACTCTCGTGGAGTTGCTGGTGGTCGTTGCCATCCTGGGGATCCTGGCGGGGATGCTGCTCCCGGCCCTGGGGAAGGCCAAGGACCGCGCGATTCGCGTGACCGACATCAACAATCTCAAGCAACTTTCCATGGCCCTCCACTTGTACGCCAGCGATTCTGCAGATCTTTTGCCCTGGGCGAACTGGAAGCGGGGCGATCATCCCGAACGGGCCGGGTGGTTGTATCGATGGAACCCGCAGGTGGCCGGCCCAGCGCAGTTCCGAGTAGAAACAGGAGTGTTCTGGCCGATCCTGCAACAAAGCAAGCTTTACATGTGCCCGCGGGACGGGCCGCAGGTGCCCCGGTTTGCCGAGCGAGCCCAACAGAGCTCGAGTTATGTGATGAACGGCGCGGTGGTGGGGTACAATCGGACGAACTGGCCGGCGCTGAAGCTGGGTGCATTCCGACCCGAGGATATTGTCTTCTGGGAGACGGACGAACGATATCCGGAGTACTTCAATGACGGAGCAAGTTATCCCCGGGAGGGTGTGAGCGCACGGCACACCCAGGGGGCCATCCATGCGACGTTTGGCGGCGCCGTGAGTTATATTCCGCTGGCACGGTGGTATTTGATGGAGGCGCAGGAGCGGCGGAACCCGTTGTGGTGTTATCCGTTCAGTGAGGACGGCCGATAGCGGAGGGGTTGTGGGCCCGCACGCTCGAGACTCGCGAAGGGAAGAGACAGCATTTCCGTCGGCGCAGAGTGGGGCGCGGACGGGCGGGAACCCGGCCCCAGGGCGACAGTGGCGCATCCTGTTGCAGGGGCTGCTGATGGCGGCCGCGATCGGGGTGTTCCTCACGGCCGAGCGCGGCATCACAGGGTCGGCCTCGGCGAGCTGGTGGCGCGCACTGTTGCTCGAGATGCGGGCCGTGGTAACGGACCCCCGAATGCAGTGGGTGGTGGTGGTTTCGCTCTGGGTGTACGTCGTTTCTTGTTGGTGGTGGAGCGAGCTGCGGGCGCGGGCGTGGAAAGCTACGGGGTCGCGCTGGGGTTGGCGCTGGCTGGTGGGAATGCTGGCCTGGAGCGGGATCAGTTATGGGATCGGGTATGGCAGGGCGGACGAGGCCCGGCAATATGTAGGGCTCCTGGCCACGGTGGTCGCCGGGTGGTGGCTCGCTCTGTGGATGACGGGTGGCGATTCGGAAGAGCGACCGAGACGAAGCTTGTTCGGGTTTGGTGTCCTGGCCGGTTGGTTGGCGGTGCTGTCATGGATCAGGGTTCCCTCGAATGCGCGATTTCGCTACTGGAGTGTGGAGCGATGGGGCGGGTTTTGGGGGCATCCGAACGAGGCCGGTTTGTTGATGGCCCTCGGGACGGTTCTGGCCGTTGGACTGTTATGGTGCTGGTGGGCGAACAAGGGTCGGGAGTCCGACAGCCTGGAGGATACGAGCAAGGGATTGACCGGCCGCATGTTGCAGGGGTGCGTGGTTGGGTGGGGGGTGGTGGCTGGGGGGTCCTGTCTCTGGGCATGCGCGCGGAGTTACAGCCGGGGCGCGTGGTTGTCGGCACTTTGTGGGCTGGGTTATCTGCTGTGGCATGTCTGTGGTCACGGGCGGTGGAAGAGGCTGCGTCAGGCAGGAGCATGGGCGGGGCTTGCGGCCGCTGCCTTGTTGGTGACGGGTTACTGGGAGTTGCGGCATATCGAGGTGCCGTGGCTTCGTCGAATCTATTCCATCGCCAACATCTGGGATTTCTCGTGGAGAAACCGGATTCTGGGCTGGGAGGGCGCTTTGCAGATGATGGCCGATCGCCCGCTTCTGGGCTGGGGGTGGCAATCGACGACCGTCCTGCATGGTTCGTTGTACTCGTTTGCCGCCCCGGCCGAGGTGGGCGCGATCGCATTGAATTCGTGGCTGGTGTTGGGGGCCGGCTCGGGCGTGGTGGCGTTGATGGCGGCGGGTTTGGGAGTCTGGTTCCTCTGGCGAGCCGGGCGCGGGTTGAGGGCCGGGGAGGATGCGGGGGGACGGAACGGAGACCCCGAGGAAAGATTGGTGATCACGGCCCGAGCGGGCGCGCTGGTGATGGGTTTGGGGTGCGCCTTGAGCGGTGGATTGTTCTCGTTGAAAACGGGGACATGGCTGTGGCTTTGCCTGTTGTTTGCGGGGTTGGCGACGCGTCCCACGGCGAGCCCCGGGTCCAGAGGGTCAATTCGGGCCGGACCCGGGTGCTTGTTGCTCGCGGGCGTCGCTGTGGGATTCGCCGGGAGTCTGCTATGGGCGATGCGCGGGGATCCTTTCTCGAAATCGATTGTCCTGATCCGGGCCGCGGGGGGACAGAAGGAGGCGGTGTGCGTGATGCGGCCCAGGTTTGCGGCTCCGGCCGGACCGTTGGTCATCTATCTCCACGGTGTCGAGCAATCTTGGCGTTCTTGGGGGCAACGGCTTGTGCAGGTTGCTGGTACCGGCGTGACAGTGGCCGGGCTGAGCGTGGCCGGGAAGGACCTTCCCGTCTTGGCCGATAAATTGCGGGCGGTGCGAGAATATCTTCTGGAGCGGCACGGGAGCAGGGAAACTCCTGTGGTGTGGGTCGGCTTTCGGGACGGTGCGGCTTCCATGTTCGGGGCCCTGAGCAGGGACGACCGGCTCCGGGACGACGCGTGGGTCTGGGTGGAGGATGGGCCGCAACCGCGGTTGGGCTGGTATCTGCAAAGGCTGGGGGACAGGGACAATCGGGTGCGGCTGGGACCTGGTGTATGGATCTACCCGCTGCGCCCCCAGGAGAAGCTGCCTACAGGGGTCGAGCAGACCCTCGCGCAGCTCGGGAAACTGGGGGTGCAAGTCGAGCGGATCGCTATTCCGTGGGTGCCCGAGGCCAGCAAATCATGGGAGGCGATCGTGTTTCGCCTGGTGGGCGAGGAGGCGTGGCGCCTGGCCGGCCGGGAGACAGCCCGGGGATCCTCCCGGGGTGCCGAGGAATGCCGTGTCGGGCGGGGAAGTGTGGTCCTGTGGCTGCTGCCGGGGGTGGTGTGCACGGCAGCGGGGCTGGTGTGGCGCTGGCGAGAGCGGCGCGAGGGTCGGGAACCGGCGCGGACGATGACGCACGCCGACCGGCAGGATGCGTCCAGGGAAGGTGCATTCCTGCGGGTCGTGCGGATGGTTGCCGGGGTCCTCGTGGGCTGCGCCCTGGTGTGGAGCGCGTTCCAGGTGGGGTTGCGGCGTTGGTCGGCGGATGCCCGCACAGTGTCCTGGGTTCGAAGCCTCTGCGTGCAGGAGCGGCATCGGGAAGATTTCGAATGGTTGCTAACCCATGGCCACTGGGAAGGCAAACGTTGGTCGGTGTGGTTGGAACACATCGAGTTGGCGGAATACAATCGCAGGCTCGTGGCATGGAAGATTCCGGATGAGATATACCGTTCGTGGGTTTTGAACCCGTGGTTGGCTGCGGGCGCAAGCGGGGATGTGCGGTGGCGGTGGGCCTTGTGGGAACGATTGTATCCGCGGATGGACGATGTGGAATCGGTACGATCGGCGGCGGCATTGGTGGCTTATTATCTTCGAAGTCGCGTGAGTGTGTTGAGGGAGGACAGTGCGGAGCATGATGGAGAAGTTCTCGAGTATCTGCGGGCGGGCAGATGCCCGGAGGCGGCCTTCCACCGGTTGTGTGTGGCGGCGCTGCGATCGGTGGGCATTCCTGCCAGACTCGGTGCAGCGGGAGAAGCCGAGTTCTGGGATGGCCAAGGATGGCACCCCGTGGGGGCGTGGTTGCCTGTGAGGTGTGCGACACGCTGAGCCTCCTGTCCCCTTCGAGAATCGACCGCCGCATCGGGTCGGCTCGACGTGAGGGTTCTTCTCGTGGGAGACGGATCGCGGGGAGGGTCGTTGGCGGGGGCCCGAGAAAGGCCCGGACTCTCGTTGCGCCCGGGGCGGCAGGCAGCAAACGCAAGGCTTTTGGCAGGAAGGAGGGTTGTCAGCCGAACCTGCTCCGGACGATCGTGACTGATGACTGGAGGTTCGGCATGCAGTGGAGTCAACGCGATGGCAACGAAAGGCGTGCGACCCCGGTGGGGACCCGTTTGCGCGTGGCAGGAGGGCCGGGCGGTGGTTCGGAAGCTGATCCGGCGCGCATCTGTGGCTGCGGTCACGGGTTGGGGAAGGCGCCCCAATCGGTACGGGCGGACGGTGGCTGTCGGAAGGGATCAGGTCGGAAAGCAAGCCATGCAGTCGGGAGGGTTCGAACCCTGCGAGCATTGATTCTTGCAGTGGTTGGGATCGGCTCGGCCCTGACTGCACCGGCGCAAGAATTGAAGGTGGACATCAACAACCACAACCGGCCGGTGGCGGAGGGTCTGCAGCCGGGATTCACCCCTTGGTCCACCAACACCTCATGGTTTGCGGGCGGGGACGTCATTTCGAACACGTTCGGATCGGTGACCGTGATCCTGAGACGGGTGGGCCCGGAGGGGACGGCGCTTCAACCGGGGTATTGGAAAGAAGGGGTCCAGAGCGCAGTGTGGGACGCCAAGTTGGTGTCGGATGGCATCAAGGTAAACGGAGGTGACGCAGGAGCCCAGATCGAAATGCGGTTGATCGGATTGCCGGCGGGAAACCACACGCTTTTGACGTATCACAATGACTGGGACAATCACGGGACCACCTCGGTGGCTTCCCTGGACATCTTCGTCAACGGGGTGCTCGCAGCCGCCGGCGTCCCCCAGACGGTGCGCGTCACGAACAACGCCTTGGCATCCACGGCGTATCTTGTGTTTCAGGTTGGCGAAGGTGAGGAAGCGGTGATCCTGTTTCGCGCCGCGACCAATCCCGCCGCAGGAATTCGGAACGTGTATTTGAACGGGTTCGAGCTGAACACGGTACATCCGAGCCGGAGAGCGACGCAGCCGGTGCCGGCGGACCAGGACGAGCATGTGGATGCGGATGCGGGAAGCGTGGGGTTGCGTTGGGTGGGGGCCTCGGGGGCTGTGGCCCATGACTTGTATATTGGCACCGACAGCAACGCCGTGCGGCAGGCCACGAGGCAGTCACCCGAGTATCGCGGGCGCCTCTCCGAGGCGCAGTACGAATTGCGGCCGGTCAGCCGGTTGGTGGCCTATTACTGGCGCGTGGACGAGGTGGACGCGTCGGGCGCGGTGACGCGGGGGGACGTGTGGATGTTTCGGGCGCGCCGGCTTGCCTTTCTGGGGGCCGAGGGGTATGGACGATTCGCCCGGGGAGGCCGCGGCGGAGTGGTGATCAAGGTGACCAACCTGAACGATCGCGGTCCGGGCAGCCTGCGGGATGCCATCGAGGGCAATTACGGACCACGAACCATTGTCTTCGATGTAGGCGGACTGATCACTCTTGAGTCCGATCTCATCATCACGCAGCCCTGCATCACGGTGGCGGGCCAAACGGCGCCAGGGAAGGGCATCTGTCTGCGGAAACATCAGTTCGGTCTGAGCGGAGCGCGGGATGTGGTTGTGCGGTTTCTCCGGGTGCGCGTCGGGGACCTCAGCGGCGAGACCCAGAACGCCAGCGGGATGGCCGGGGTGGACCATTGCATCATGGATCACTGCTCCATCAGTTGGGGCATCGATGAAGGGATCAGCACCCGCGGGGCGAAAAACTTCACACTGCAGCGAACGATCATTGCCGAGGCTTTGAACATTGCCGGACATGACAAGTATCCGCCGGGGACGCGGCACGGCTATGCGGCCAGTGTCGGGGGTGACATTGGGAGCCTGCATCACAATCTGCTGGCCCACAACGAGGGACGAAACTGGAGTCTGGCCGGAGGTCTGGATGGGGCGGGTCGGTTCGCCGGCCGCTTGGATGTTTTCAACAACGTAGTGTACAACTGGCGGAGTCGGACCACGGACGGAGGTGCGCACCAGGTCAACTTCGTCAACAATTTCTACAAACCGGGCCCGGCGTCGCGCCATTTCTACATCCTGACGGCCCAGTACGACAACTTTCCCGGCACCCAGCAATACTATTTCGTCGGCAATGTCATGCCCGGCTATTTTCAAACCAACCAGCAGGAACAGGCTCGTCGGGCCACGGGATATGTGCCGACCAATTACAGCCCCTGGGTGACCATGCCCTTCTTCCCTTCGTACGCAACGATCGACGAGGTCACCAACGCGTACAAGAAGGTGCTTTCGGACGTGGGATGCAACCGGCCGGAGATCGACGACCATGATCTGCGCACCATTCGGGAGGTGCTCGACGGCACTGCCACCTATCGCGGGAGTATCAGTGGCGATCCGGGGTTGCCGGATTCGCAGAACGACGTGGGCGGGTGGGAAGAGTACCCGGTGGTGAACCGGCCGCCGGATTGGGACACGGACAACGACGGACTGCCGAATTGGTGGGAGGAGATTCACGGCCTGAACCCGCAGTCTGCGCCGGGGGATTTTTCGGACGCCAACGGGGATTTGGACGGGGACGAGTTCACGAATCTGGAGGAGTATCTGGACTGGCTGGCGCATCCGCAGTTCGATTGCACGAACGGGGTGCCCTTGGAGGTGGATCTGACGGAGTTTACACGCGGCTTTGCGAATGCGAATCCGGTGTACTTTGTGTTCGAGCCGCAGAATGGCGAGGTGAGGCTGGTGGGAGAGCGGCGGGCGCGGTTTGTGTCCGGGGTGACGACCAACGCGCTGGGGGGCTTTGGGTTTGCGGTCGTGGATGCGATGGGCCATGCGATGACGAACCGGGTGCATCTGCGGCTGTGGGCGGGGGAGGCTCCGGTGGGTCCGCCGCGGCTGACGATTCGGCACCGGGGCGGGGGGTTGGAAATCGGGGTGGATGGGCCGGTGGGGCGGCGGGTGGAGCTGGAGCAGAGCAGGGATTTGCGGAGCTAACAGGTGTGGACGAACTGGGTGGGCAGCGGGACGGCGGTGATTCCGTTGTCGGGGTCTGACGAGGGTCCGCGATTCTTCCGGGCGGTGGTCAGGTAGCGTGCGGGGGATTCGGAGGCATTTGGGTGCAGGGGTGATGCGCAGGCAGCCGGGAGCATGATGGTGTGATCCAGCCCGACCTGGTGTGCGGTGCCGCGTCAGGAATTGAGATGGGGAAGAGGTGGGGAGTACGCTGAGAGGCATGAAGGTTTGGAAGTGGCCGTGTCTCGCTCTATGGGGGTGGGCGGCCGTCGTCGCTGCCGGGGCACGTCCGAATGTGCTGTTGATCAGCGTGGACGATTTGAAGCCGACGCTCGGCTGTTATGGCGACACACTGGCGAAGACACCGCACATCGACCGGTTGGCTTCGCGCGGGGTGCGGTTCGACCTGGCCTTCTGCAATCAGGCGGTGTGTGCCCCGTCCCGGAACGCACTGATGGTGGGGGCCCGTTCCACCACGTTGGGCATTTACGATCTGGCGACGCACTTTCGTCGTTCGATCCCCGGGGCGGTGACGTTGCTCCAGTATTTCAAGGCGCACGGATGGCGCACGGAGGGCATGGGGAAGATCTTTCACATTGGTCACGGAAACCGGGACGATGCAGTCTCGTGGAGCGTGCCCTTTCGGCCGGACAAGGTGGTGGAGTATGTGAATCCGGCGAATGCGGCGGGCGGACGGCTCACGCGGGAGGAGGCATACTTCAGCAATCAGCGTTTGAATGAGATCGGGCGGCTGCCCCGGGGTCGGGCATGGGAGATGGAAGAGGTGGCAGACGAGGCGTATGCCGATGGCCGGATTGCATTGGAGGGAATTCGGCGGCTGCGAGCGGCTGCGGAACGCCCCGGCGAACCTTTCTTTCTGGCGCTGGGGTTCGTGAAGCCCCACCTGCCCTTCACCGCGCCGAAAAAGTATTGGGATTTGTACGAGCGGGAAAGGTTTCCGCTGGCCCGGCGACAAACTCCGCCGGCGGGAGCGCCCCCGTACGCGGGGAAAACCCTGGGGGAACTGAACCAGTACGACCCGATCCCCGAGCGGGGGCGGTTGGATCCGGATCTGCAACGGTTGCTGATCCACGGCTATTACGCGTGTGTCAGTTACGTGGACGCGCAGATCGGGCGGGTATTGGAGGAGCTGGACCGGTTGGGCCTGGCCACCAACACCCTCGTGGTGGTGTGGGGTGATCATGGATGGCATTTGGGGGATCACGGGATGTGGACGAAGCACACGAATTACGAGCAGGCGAACCGCATTCCGCTGATCCTCGTGGCCCCGGGCGTGGCTCGTCCGGGTGTCACACGGCAGGTGGCGGAGACGGTGGATTTGTATCCGACGTTGGTGGAGCTGGCGGGGTTGCCGCGGCCGGAGGTCCCGCAGCCGTTGGAGGGGGAGAGTCTGGTGCCCGTCTTGCGCGATCCCGCTGTGCGGGTGAGCGACCATGCCTACCACGCGTATCCTCGCCGGCGCGCGGGCCAGGAGGTGATCGGCCGAGCGATTCGCACGGAGCGATACCGGCTCGTGGAATGGAAGGTGCCCGGGGCACCGGGAGAGACGGCGGACGTGGAGCTTTACGATTACGAGGAGGATCCGGAGGAGACGCGCAACCTGGCGGCCGAGCGCCCGGAGGTGGTGGCGCATTTGCGGTCGATTTTGAACCGGTACCCGGAGGCCCGACCGCAGATCCACTGATCCCGGCAGGGGCCGGAGGGCTCGGCCGGCCCACCTCGCCCGCCCGAGCGCGGATCGTGCCGCCGGAAAGAGCTTCGGTGCGGCTTCGTCCTGCCGACAATCCGGCGGCGCTTCCGCGATCGGAGAGATCCGGGTGGTGCACATTTTTCACGACGTTTTGCAAAAGGTCGGGGAGGCGCGGCGTGTCGAAGGAGGGTAAAAGAGATGGCGAAGCCATGCGAACAGTGACCGCCATGCCCCGGCAGGAGAGCGGGCCGGGCCCCGTGTCCCGCGGGTGCGCCCGCGACTTTCCCAAGGGCAGCGGTCCGGGAGCCGTCTCTTCCGGGTCGGGTGCGAGGAAACCCATGGCTGTGTCAACATCGGAAGAACCCCAGAACAAAGGAGCCATTATGAGCCAATCGCAGATGGGTTTGGTTCGGAGGCGTTTCTGCCTGTGCGTGCGCCCTGTGATTGCGGTGTTGGTGGCGGGCCTCGTGAGCGGTGCCTGGCTCGAGGCCCATGCGGCCAAGATTGCGTACATCCATGACGGACAGAACAAGCGGGACACGTTGAAGCTCATCAAGATCCTCCAGGCCCAGGGTCATGAGGTGACGGTGATTGCGACACCGCCCGCGGCGAATGTGCTGACGGCGGAGCAGTTTGCCGCGCAGGGGTATCAGTTGCTGATCGCGGATGAGAACATCAGTTCGGGCAATGTGGGCAACAAGTTTCGGAACTCCCCGATCCCGGTGATCACGTGGGAGGGATTCCTGTACAGTGGCAATCGGAGCAGTTTCAATGCGGACACCGGCTTGAACGGGGGCACGTACGGCAGTGCCGCAGAGGCCGCGGCGGTGAATGGCGGCGCGGGGGCGGATTTCGGTCAAGTGGTGAGGCTTACGGCCATCGAGATTGTGAATCCGGCGCATCCGCTGGCGGCGGGGTTGCCGGCGGGTCTGGTGGACGTGTTCGATCCCAGTCATGTCTCGCCGGATTCGGGGGAGGGCAACGGCGTGATCACGTTCGTGGGACGGCGCACGCTGATCCCGGAGGCGGTGGGCGTGGCCGTGGTGCCCGGATTTCCCAATGGCTATGCGATCATGGCAGTCGATGCGGGGGTGCTGAACGCGGACGGGACCACGAATCGCGCCCGCTGGGTGCATCTGCCGTGGAACGATACTGATCCGGCGGAGCGGGTGATGATCGAGCCGAGTTTCTTCCTGTTCGAGGCCGCAGTGGCGTGGGCGTTGAACCTGCCGCAGCCGACGAAGATTTATGATTTGCAACCGCTGCCGGGCGGGTTCATGCCCACGAACACGGTCATTTCGTTCTCGGTGGACAAGACCACGGCCGCGGGCAGCTCGGTGACTCCCAGCGGCATCCGGTTGAAATTGAACGGAGTGGATGTGAGCGGGGACTTGGTGATTCAGGATGGCGGCAGTCGTTGGAACGTGAGTTACAATCGGCCCCTGGCAGCCAACCGGATGTGTGTCATCGTGGCCTCGGCCACGGCCGCCGACGGTGGCTTCAGCGCACGACAGACCGAGATCGACACCTTCGACCCTGCCAACTTCACGTTCGAGGCCGAGGACTTCAATTTCACGGACCCGTATCCGGGCGGAACCCCGGGGCAGTTTTTCGACACCATCGTATTGTGCGACACGATCGGAGGTGGGACGCCGAACTGTTATTTTGATCGCGTGGGGACCCAGGGCATCGACAAGAACGAGATCAACAACGTGGTCACGGTGCTGGTCCCGCAAACGAACGAGGTGTATCGGTACGGTCCGGGGGTGGGGACGCGTGATGAGTTCGTGGACACCTTTGTCACGGGCGACGTGGTGGTGCGTCAGAAGCATCAGCAGGCGGGCCTGCCGGATTACGACGTGCGGAACATCGTCACCGGGGAGTGGTTGAATTACACGCGTACGTTCCCTGCGGGCACCTATCATGTATATGCACGCATGGCGGCACCGGGGCCTTTCACGGTGCAGCTGGACTTCGTCGACAATCCGGCCTCGGAGGTGCAAAACCTCACCAAGATCGGCCGCTTCGTGGGCCCGGCGACGGCGGGGTATCAGTTCGTGCCCTTGACGGATGATGCGGGGGTGGCACCGCTGGTGGTGGCGTTCGATGGGACGGTGAAGACCATCCGGGTCACGGCCCTTTCGGACGGGATGGTACTGAATTACTTCATGCTCGTGCCGACGGCGGCGCCGGTGAACGAGCCCCCGAGCGTGGCCATCACCAGCCCCGCCGACGGCGCCTCCCTGGCCGAAGGGGACACGGTCATCCTGGCCGCGCAGGTCAACGATGACGGGACGATCACCAATGTGCAGTTCTTTGCCGGAACGGCAGAACCGCTGACGTTGATCGGTCAGACCAACCGGGCGCCGTTTTCAGTGGCGTATCAGTTGCCGCGGCTGGGCGGGGTGCACACGTACATCCTGCGGGTGGTGGCGACAGACGACGGCGGGCTGTCGGGACAGGCGGAGGTGCGGGTCAAGGTCACGGATCCGGCCCTGCGGTTTGTTTCGACGGCCGTGGGCAACGGAGCGGACGTGCAATTGAACGAGTACAACAACACACCGCAGGACACGGCCTCGAACGGTCCCCAACTCAATGCACGCACCGCAGCCACGGTGAACGAGGTGATCGCCCTGCGTTTCGATCTGACCGGGTATCCTCTCGGGCAGTTGCGGGATGTGAGCCTGAATCTGATCAACTTCCGGAACAACGGCCAACGGCTCCTGCACTTTTACGGGGTTTTGGACGGGACAGTGGGGTTGGACAACAACGGATACACGCCGGGGTTCACGGATAACACCTGGGACGAGGCATCGCCGGAGCTGCGCTATTCCACGATGCCCGGGCTCTATTACGATGGGGAACCAACGCAGGGCTATGACACGAACCGAATCGTCGACTTGGGGACCCTGATGATGCACGGGACCAAGGGCGAGCCCGAGGTGTTCCGCTCATCCGCGTTGACGGACTTCCTGAATCAGAGTCCGGATCCCCTGGTCACGATCCTGGTGGATGTGGACACGCTGAGCACCGGCCAGTCGCGGTTTGCCTCGAAGGAGGCGACGGCGCTGGACGGGGGCACGCCCACGGGCGAGCCGGGCACTTTTGCGCCTTATCTCATGTTCCGCGTGGCCGCGGTGGCCCCGCCGCTGCGGATCGAGGCGATTACGGTATCTGCAACCCAACTGACACTGCGGTGGTCAGGGGGCGCGGGTCCGTTTGCCATACAGCGCAAGGCGCGGTTGGAAGATCCGTGGGAGACGGTCCAGAGCGGATTGACGGAGACGACCGTGATCTTGCCGGTTACGGGCCAGAGCGGGTTCTTCCGCGTGGTCGGGCAGTAGCCATTCGCGTTGGGGCGAGAAACGCGCGGGCAGGCGGTTTCGGCGGGGCTGTCTGCCCGTGCGATTCGCCCCCTGGGGCGCGAGCGCAATTGTGGCGGAGATCCCGGGAGGGCCCGCGGATTTCAATCCGTGGGCTGCCCTCGACTTACGAGGGACGAATCCCTGGCCGGGTGGCTGGCGAGCCGGAAAACCCGACCTTGCAATGCCGCCGAAGGCCGCGCGTTCCTTCGGGCCGCCGCGCGTGGTTGCTTGGTTGGACAGACACCGAACAAACCCGGGGATTCGGCGTCCGCAGCGCTCTGAATTTCGCAAGACGCTGCGCCGGTCGGTCTCCCAACCGGTCGGACCACGCTTTCCCGAAGTGACAGCCGGGGCGCCGCGGGTGGCCGGCCCGGGATGGGCGGGGCGTCTGATCCGGACCCGTGGAGGCTTGGGGAAGAGAGACAGAAGGAGCCGCAGGGCCGGCCGGGGCGCAGGCCACTGCGGCTCGTGGCGTGGTTTATGGCAGACTTACATCCCCCGGAAAACGGATTTCGGACAGAGGCAAGTTAGAACCAGCGGATGCGCAGTCCGACGTAGAAACTTCGCCCCGGCATGGGTTCGATGCCGTCGCTTCGGACTCGCGAAAAGTACTCGCGATCGAAAAGGTTCTGGATGCCGGCCAGGAGGTGCGGGTTCTGGCGGTAGAGTGTCCATTCCGCGCTGAGGTCCCAGACGGTGAAGTCGGGGATTCGGGCCAAGCCGACGCTGCCGGGCTGGTTGTTATCCTGCCAATACATGGCGTCCACGTAAGTGCCCGTGAGGGCGATTTTGAAGCGCTCTTGCCACTGGCCGATGAGCCCGGTTTTGAGGACGTGGTCGGGGGCATAGGCCGGGGTGCGGCCTTCGTTCAGGCCGGCCGTGAACTCGGCATGCAGAAGGGCATAACTCGCGAACCAGGTCCAGCGGCCCCAGGCGGGATCGAGGGTTCGACCGGTCCAGGCTTCCAGGCAGGCGAGCGGCTGGAATTCCAGGCTGGTCTCCCAACCGTAATGTCGAGCGTGTCCGGAGTTGGATCGCTCGAAGTTGCCGCCACCGAGGTCGCGGTTTTCGATAACGCCGTCGTAATCGGTGTAAAAGATGCTGGTGTCGTACGTGAGCCAGGGGCTGGGGCTGCCCCGCAGGCCGGTTTCCAGGGTCAGCGTACGACCCTCGTCCAGTTCACGCGACGGGCGCTGGCTGTTACTGGTGGGATTGACCAGGTCGTCGTAGCGGGGCGGACGATAGCCTTGCGAGACGTTGGCGTACCAGCGATGGGACTCGTGCCAGTCCCAGGTGAGCCCGAGCCCGAACAGCGGCACCGCGCGGCGGAAGGTCTCGTCCTGAAGGGGTCGCGTGACCTCGGCGTTGAAGTTCTCGCGAACCGAGGTTTCCATGAGTTCGAGGCGAAACGCGGGGATGACTCCCCAAGGGCCCCATTGGAAGCGGTTTTCGGCGAAAAGGGCGCCGTAGAGGGAGTGGCGGTCGAGGTCGAACTGAGGTTGGCCACTGAGGCTGGTACTGAGGCCCGGGACCCGCTCGCGGCTGCGGGGGCTGTCGGCGGCGTACGCGACGAACCCGCCGGTGAGTTGATGTTCCTGTGCCCCCGTAGCCCAGGTGTGGCGCAGTCGCGCGTCGAGTCCGACGAAATCGAAGATTTGCTGGTCGAGGTTCATGAAGGTGCCGGCGTTGTTTTGGCGGCGGCTGAGGCGGTCCTGGTGGCCGGCCCAGGCTTTGAGAGTAAGGGCGGTTTGCTCGGAGAGGGCGCCGTCCAAGGTGAGCGAGGGCACGTAGCGTTCGACGAAGAGGCGGTCCAGGGGGCGAACGGTCTGCTCGCGGTTGGCGATGTATTGGGCAAGGGTGAGACGGCCGGGTTCTCCGGACTCGGCGCCGTACCCGTAGAAATCGAGGGTCAGGCGCCAGGATTCGCTCAGCTGCAGCGTGAGCTTGGCCTGACCATGGTAGACGGAATAATCGGCATTCGCATCTCGGAAACCATCGGCCTGGCGGTGATGAAAGGTGGCGAGGTATCCGAGGTGCGAGAGGGTCCCGGAGAGACAGGTGTGGGTGGAATAGAGTCCCCATGAGCCGGCCAGGTGTCGGGTGTCGATCTCCCAGGGCGTTCGGGTTTGGGGCAGGATGGTGACGTGGTTAAGGACAGGGCCGGGCTGGGGCCCGTAAAGCAGGGCGGATCCGCCACGGATCATTTCGACGCGCTGGACGCTTTCCATGGGCGGGGTGTAGTACGCGGTGCTGTAGCCGAGCCAGTCGGAGGCGATGGGGATGCCATCTTGGAGGTTGAGCAGGAACTCGGACTCGTGTGGGTCGCCAATGCCTCGATAGGTGGCGTTCAGGTGGCCGGGCGTGGGCATTTCGGAGATCAAAAGGCCGGGCAGCAGACTGAACGCCTCGCGATAATTGTTGTTGACGACCGCAGGGAGGGTCTCGAGGTCGGCCACGGAAGTTTTCTTGCCCTGGTAAAGTTGAACGCCGTGCACGTCGGGCAGGGCGCCGCCCGCAGGGGCGATTCCCCGGACGATGACCGGCGGCAGGACGCCGGGCACTGGCGTCTCCTGGGCCAGGCCAACGGTCGCGGCCGTGGCCACACAGGCCACGGCTCGAACTGCAGCGAAAACCGACAGAGCCTTCGGGTTGTGCAAGGTCTGCGCGTTTCGTTTCATACCCCTCATCGTAGGGAGTGACTTTGCGCGGTGCTGCCGGTCGGTTGCGATTTTTTGTCGGTGCTTTGCGCTTCCTTCCCCGGGGACGTACCGATGGAGAGGCCGGCTGGGGACGCGGGGCGCCTTCGAATCGTTTGAGGCGACAGCCTCGCGCAATCGAATGAGCTGGGGATTGCGGGATGCCCGAAGCTTTGGTTTGCACTTTCGCCGCTCGGGGGTTTGTCGTTTGGTTGGGGGAGATGAAACGTGTGCGATGTGTGTTCATGGGGACGGGGGCGATTGCGTGCCCGAGCCTGCGCCGCCTGGTGGCGTGGGGTGGTGTCGAGGTGGTCGGAGTGGTGACGCAGCCCGACCGGCCGGCGGGGCGTCATTTGCAGCCGCAGTCTTCGCCGGTGAAACAGCTGGCCGTGGGGCAGGGTTTGCCGGTGTTGCAACCGCAGCGGGTGCGAGAGCCGGGGTTTCTCGAGGCGTTGGCGGCGTGGCAACCGGAATTGGTGGTGGTGATGGCGTACGGCCAGATCCTGCCGCGGACGGTCCTGGAACTGCCGCGGCATGGCTGTGTGAATGTGCACGCGTCGTTATTGCCCAAGTATCGCGGGGCGGCGCCGATCCAATGGGCCCTGGCACGCGGAGAAACCGAGACGGGTGTGACCCTCATGCAAATGGACGAGGGGATGGACACCGGGCCGATTCTGGCCCAACGGGCCGTTCCCATTTTGCCGGAGGACACCGCTGCCACGCTGCAGGATCGGCTGGCGGTGCTGGGGGCGGACTTGTTGGTGGAGACCCTGCCGGCGTACCTGGCCGGGCAGATCGTGCCCCGACCCCAACCGGCGGAGGGCGTTTCGTATGCCCCTCGTTTGCGCAAGACCGATGGGCTCATGGACTGGGCGCTTTCGGCGCGAGACTTGTGGCTCCGGGTTCGGGCTTTCGACCCGTGGCCGGGGACGTTCACGTGGTGGTGGCGGCGAGGCGAACCGAGTGGGCCGGGTGGCGCGGGGAGCGCGGAAGAGGAGGACAAGCCGCGCTGGGCTGGGCCGGTCTTACTGAAGGTGTGGCGGGCCACTGTGGAGTCGGGCAGCGGGCGAGTGGGAGAGGTTTTGGAAGTGAATCCTCGCGGCGTCTTGGTGGGTTGCGGTCAGGGGATCCTGCGTCTTCTGGAGGTGCAGCGGGAGGGGGGACGGCGCATGGGGATTGCGGAGTTCCTGGCGGGGAATCCGATGCGCCCCGGCGACCGGCTCGGTAGCATGGAGCCGCCGGTATAGCAGTCGGGCGGAAGGGACCGCAGTTTCGCACCGGGTGAAGCCATGGTAGCTTGGGGGCGTCATGGCAGGGAGAACAAAAAGGCGGATCTTTCGACGGTTGGTGGCGGGCTGTGCGTGCCTGTGGCTGAGCCTGGTTCCGATGGTGTTTCGGGTGGGAGCCGCGGTGACCAACCGACTGGCGTGGGATACGCAGCAGAATCGGGTGGATGCGGATGTCCAAGGGTGGTCGTTGGACACAGTGTTGCGGGAGATCGCCGCGCAGACGGGCTGGCGGGTGTTTGTCGAGCCCGGTTTGTCAGGGCGCGTGTCCACGCGGTTTCAGGGCTTGCCGCCCGGTGAGGCGTTGCGACGGCTGTTGGACCGACTGAACTTTGCGTTGCTGCCCCGGAGCAACGGGCCTCCCCAGCTGTATGTGTTTCGCACTTCATTACAGGAGGCAACGCAGCCCGTGACAGAGGCCGGGCGTGCGCCCGCCGGAACGGCAGAGACGAACCGACTACGGAACGAGTGGATTGTGCGGGTAAAACCGGGGTCGGAGATAGAAGCTCTGGCGCGCGCACTGGGTGCGGAAGTGGTGGGTCGGCTGGAGGAGCTCCATGCGTATCGCCTGCGGTTTGCCAGTGCGGAGGCAGCGGAGGCGGCACGCCAGCGGTTGCTGGAGGATCCCGCGGTGACGGACGTGGAGGCCAACTACGCCATCGGGCGGCCGGGGGAGGTCCAGGGTTTGTTGGGGACCTCGGTGGGCTGGCCCCGGATTCGGGCGCGGCCTCCGGACCCCGGCGGGCCGGTCGTGGTGGCGTTGTTGGACACGGCGGTTCAGTCGTTACCGGGCTCGCTGGGCGAGTTTGTCCTTGCGCCAATCCGGGTTGTGCCGGGCGGCCAGGTCCCGGCGGATGTTCCCACGCACGGCACGGCCATGGCTCAGACGGTGTTGCGTGGAGTGGAAATGGTTTCCGGCGCGGATTTGAAGGTGAGGCTTTTGCCCGTGGACGTTTACGGGGATCAACCGGCGACCTCGACCTTCGACTTGGCGGTGGGGGTCTACCGGGCCGTGCACGAAGGAGGAGCGCACATTCTGAACCTCAGTTTGGGCAGCGAGGCGGACAACCGCTTTTTGCACGCGCTGCTGCAACAGGTGAGTGCAAGCGGGGTGCTGGTGTTGGCGGCGGCGGGGAACGAACCGGTGACGACTCCGGTGTTTCCGGCCGCGTATCCCGAGGTGATGGCGGTGACTGCGGGGGATCGGACCGGGCGGATCGCACCTTATGCGAATCGCGGGGATTTCGTGGACCTGATCGCACCCGGGGTGAGTGTGGTGTACCATCAAGGGCAGCCGTTTTTGGTCAGTGGCACCTCGGCGGCCACGGCGTTTGCCAGCGGGTTGGCGGCAGGGTTGGCCGAGACGCGCGGCCGCAACCCGGACGAGATTCGGAGTGCGCTGCGGGTGATTCTTTCGACGCCCAAACCTTAACGGGCTACCCGACGGAGTGCCGGCGCCAAGGATCACCCATTCGGGCGAGCGGGGCTAGCTGGGGTGGGATATACCAGTCGGTTCGGGTATCCGAAGAACAGGAATCCAGCCGCGGGTTTAAGAACACCACATGTTCTCAGGGGCGAGCCGAGGTGCGTTCAGCGATCCACATCCAGTCGGGACTTCCGGGCACGGCGCGGCGGCTGACATTTCCGCCGACCACCTTGGTGCGCGCATCCCGCCATTTGTGGATTTCGGAATGACCGTCTGCAAAGGCGAAGCCAGCGCCAAAGTTGTGATAGGTTCCGGGCCAATCAATCCACTCGGGATTCACCATCCCCACGGCGAAGCCGGCGTCGTTCAAACTGTAGGCGTCTTCATCCAAGATAACCCAGGTCATCGCTGGACCGGGTTTGAGGAAATCTGTGGTCTTGCCGTAGGTGAAAAAGGGCTGGTTGCGACGGTGAGTGTGAGAATTGTTCAACCAAGGACCGTTGGTCGGGCGATCGGGTGGACCAGCGTGACCGGAGCCAGCATCAAAACCTCGGCAAATTGTACCCACCGCCTGGCTCATGGCGATGGTGCGGGCGGCGCGAACGGTTTGGCCGCGCTTGGCCGGGTCGGTGCCACTGTAGAGGCCCGAGCGTTGATCTGCTGGACAACGGAAGATCTCGACATTCCTCCCGATGTAGGGCGCCACCAGCGTGCGGTCCGGGTCCATGAGGACGTCCGGATTGAACTCTTGAGCGCCGCCACGACCGGCCTGGCCGGCACACCAGTTGTGACCGGGAATGGTGTTGCCGTCGTCCGGGTTGGGCGGCAAAAGCTCCCGATGATCGCTGGCGTACAGGGTGATCGCTTTCATGAGCTGGTTGCCGTTGTTCATGCAGTAGATCCCCTGGGTTTTGGCCTTGGCCTTGCTCAGGGCCGGCAACAGCATGCCCGCCAAAATGGCAATGATGGCGATGACGACCAGTAGTTCGATCAGTGTAAACGCCCTGCCCGCGGCGTTCCGCCTTGTTTGGTTCCAAGGTTGCATGGTCGAAGTCGGTTGCTGCTTCTGCTTTGTAGCCGTCCGGACACTGGTTCGGCCCGTTTCTCAAGCCACGTTAGGCCGTTTGCCGGATTTCGTCAACTGGGCATTCCGGGCTCGGAGGTCCGGGGCGGAGAATGGCTTACTTGTAAGCCGGAGGAGGGGGGAGGAACTCGTCGCGGTGGGGCGCCGGGCCAAGAAGTGGGCCTAACGCGTTGGGCGTCGGCTTCTTTGCCTCCAAACCGGACTCGACGCACGTCCCGGGGCGAGGTTGAATGACGGCACACCGCTCCGGGGGAACCGCCGGATGCAGGGAAAGACCATGTCCAAAACCGTTTCGACCATGAAGATTCCAGCCGTATCGCCTTGGGTTCCGCTGATTTGCCTGGCCTTGAGCCTCGTTGTACCGGCCCGCGCCGAGGGCTTTTTGCGCGCCCGGGGAGATCGGATTGTGGACGGAGAGGGCAGGGAGGTGCTCTTGCGGGGCATGGGCCTGGGCGGCTGGATGCTCCAGGAGGGCTACATGCTGCGGCTGAAAGGGGAGAATCCACAGCATCGAATCCGGCAGCGGATCGTGGAGTTGATCGGACCCGAGGCGACGGAACGGTTTTATGTCCTGTGGCGGGACCGGCACATGACCGAGGCGGACGTGAGAGCATTGGCGGAAGCGGGCTTCAACTCGATCCGTCTGCCGATGCATTACAATCTGTTTACGCTGCCGGTGGATGAAGAGCCGGAGCCGGGGCGGCAGACGTGGCTGCCGACCGGCTTTGAGTTGGTGGACCGTCTGCTGGCCTGGTGTCGGGCGTATCGGATCTATTTGATCCTGGACCTGCACGCGGCTCCGGGTGGACAGGGCCACGACGTGAACATTTGCGATCGGGACACGAACAAGCCGTCCCTCTGGGAGGATCCACGGAATCGGGAAAAGACGGTGGCGTTGTGGCGGAAGTTGGCGGAGCGATATGCCCGGGAGCCATGGATCGGGGGCTACGATCTGATCAACGAGCCGAACTGGAGCTTCGAGGGGAGGGAGCGGCACGGCCGGGAAGACCAGACCAACGCGCCCCTGTGGGCCTTGTACCGGGAGATCACCCGCGCAATTCGGGAGGTGGACCGGAACCACATGATCATTTTGGGAGGCAACGGCTGGGGAAACAACTACCGGGGGTTCCCCGGTCCGTGGGATGACAACCTGGTGCTGAGTTTTCACAAGTACTGGAATCCGAACACGGACGAGGCGATCGCGCCGTACCTGGCGCTGCGCGAGAAGTATCGGATTCCGATCTGGTTGGGGGAGAGCGGGGAGAACTCCAACGAATGGTTTCGGGAGTGCGTGGCGTTGATGGAGCGGCATCGGATTGGGTGGGCCTGGTGGCCGCACAAGAAGGTGGAGAGCCGTTCCTGCGTGTACACGGTCACACCCCCGACCGAGTACAGGGCATTGTTGGAGTATTGGAACGGCGGCGGGGCCCGGCCGACGCGCGAGGTGGCAGTGCGGGCGCTGTTTGGTCTGGCGGAGAATTTGCGGGCGGAACGCTGTCAGTACAATGCCGAGGTGGTGGAGGCGTTGATTCCGCGCGGGGTGAGTCGGTGAGGAGAGCCGCGGGCGGGCGCGCCGGTGCGGTCGGGCGATGACCGCTGCCGGGGCGGTGCGGGGGGCTTCCAAGAGGGATTGCAAAATCCCGCTGAGGCGGACCAAACGCCCGGTGAGCGGTGGCCGGATCGAACCAGCACGTTCGAGCCCGGGGGCCGGAGGCGCGAATTGACGGCACGCCTGAGCTCGCTTTGGGGCAGCGAGGCTGAAAATGTCCTTTGCCCGGCCGCCGGGCCGTTCGTATGCTGGGTGCGGCGCGCGAGTCCCATGCGACCGTTTCTCAACATTGCCGTCAATGCGTTCATGGAGCTGGCCCGGCAGCCGGTGTTTTTGCTGCTCATGACCGCCTCGTCGTTGTTCGAGATTTTTCTGGCGGTCCCGTACTACTTTGCGTTCGGGGACGAGCCCAAGCTGGTGAAGAACAGCACGTTGGCAGTGGCGTTGATCAGTGGCCTGGCGGGGGCGGTGTTGAGTGCGGCCTCGTCGGTGGCCCGGGAGTTGCGCACCGGCACTGCACTGGCGGTGCTATCGAAGCCGGTGGGAAAGGGACGCTTTCTGGTGGCCAAATACCTCGGGCTGGCCGGTGCGTTGACCGTGCTGACGTATGTGAACGTTGTGGCGGCCATGGTGGCCGGCCGGATGGCGTTCGATGCGTACGGTCGGACCGACGTGCGGGCGCTGGGGATTTTTGCGGGGGCCGTGGTGGTGGCGTACTTGTACGGGGCCTTCGCGAATTATTTTCTGCGCCGGCCGTTCGTAAGCCATGCGGTCTTTGCGTTGGTTCCGATGGTGACGGTGGCGGCCCTGGTGATCGGGCAGGTTTCGGCCCACTCGCCCTCGCTGTACGAACAGGCCGGGTACGATTACCGGATGATCCCGGCGGGTTTGTTGATCTTGTTTGCGCTGTGGATCCTGGCTGCCGTGGCGGTGACCTGTTCGACGCGGCTGGATCTGATTCCGACGCTGGCCATTTGTTCCGCGGTATTCCTGTTGGGTTTGGTGGCCGACTACTTGTACAGCCGGATGGGGGGAACATTGGAGGGCGGGCCGTGGTGGGCGACTGTGCTTTACACGTTGCTGCCGAACTGGCAGCTTTTCTGGCTCGCGGACCTGTTGGAAACGGGCCGCGGTGCCTTCCACTGGGCCTATGTGGCCAAGGCGTTCGCCTACACGGCCGGGTTCGTGGGGGCCTTGTTGGCGTTGGCGGTGGTGTTGTTCGAGGACCGGGAACTGAGCTGAACCGTCCCTGCGGCGGCAGACGCCGGCGGGGTGAATGCCCGGCGGGGCCCTTGCAAGGGAGAGGGTGCCCCGGGGTTCCAACGCGCAGGGCTGGGAACCGGTCCAAGGAAGGGAAGCCGGCAGTGGGCCGGCCCCCGAGCAAGAACCAGAATGCGACGAAGTTACCAAAAGTACGGCCTGATCAACCTGCTGACGCTGTTGACCGTGGGGGCAGCAGCGTTGGGCGCCGCCCGGTATGTGAATTCGCTGGCGGGCTACGTGGCCGCGCTGCATTTGGGGCTGGGCATGTTGGTGGCCTTCGTCAGCTGGTTCCAGCTCCGGTTGGAAGAGCAGGAGGCCGAGGAACAGCTGGAACTGGAGGATCTGCTGCGGTCCAAGGGGCGCAGCGCTCTGTTCGAGACTGAAGAGGCGGAGGCTTTGCCGGCCCGGCGCGCCCGGGAACAGTTCGAACGGTATTTCGTTCCAGTTTTCACCCTACTGCTCTTTGGTCTGCAGGCGGCCGGGGTCTGGTGGATGTGGCGGTGGCTGGACCGGCAGACGCTGCCGCCGATTTCCCCGCCGCTGGTGGCGATGTCGTTCTTTGGGTTGTTTGCGCTGATTCTGTTTTTGCTGGGCAAGTTCGCCTCCACTTTGGCGCGGTTGGAGAACCAGCGTCTGCTGCGGCCCAGTGGGGATTACGTCCTGTTTGGAGCGTATGTGTGCATGGTGGCGGCTGCGGCCGTGGTCGGTGTGGAGGCGGGGTGGGCCCGGGCGGATTTCTGGGCGGCGCGCGTCCTGCTGGGGGTGCTGGCCCTGGTGGCGGTGGAGACGTTGCTGAACCTGATCCTGGAGATCTATCGACCGCGGATCAAGGGGCAGCGGCCCAGGCCGGTGTACGAGAGTCGGTTTGTCGGGTTGTTGGCGAGGCCGGAGGGGTTGATCACCACGGCGGCGGAGGCGCTGGATTACCAGTTCGGATTCAAGGTTTCCGAGACCTGGTTTTACAAGTTTTTCGAGCGGGCGTTGGGATGGTTGCTGTTGTTGCAGGTGGGGGTGTTGTTGCTGTCCACGTGCTTCGTGGTGGTGGAACCCGGACAACAGGCGTTGTTGGAACGGTGGGGTCGGCCGGCGGATGACCGTGCCTTGTTGGGGCCGGGTCTGCATCTGAAATGGCCATGGCCGGTGGAGCGGGTATATCGGTATCGGACGGACGAGATTCAGACCTTGATCGTCGGCATCGAGCCGGAGGAGCCCAAGCCCGGGGTGCAGGACACGCGAACGGTGGTGTGGTCGGTGGCCCACGGGAAGGAGGATTTGTTCATGGTGGCGCATCGGGAGGAGGGACTGACCCCGGGCCCGGGCGGTGGCGGGGACCGCTCCGCGCCTCCCGTCAGCTTCCTGGTGGTCAATGTGCCCATCCACTTCCAGATTCAGGACGTCCGCCAGTGGGCGTACGGGCACAAGGATCCGGCGGCCTTGTTGGAGAAGCTGGCAACGCGGGAGATTGTGCGCTACCTGGTGAGCGCAGATTTGGGGGAGATCATGAGCACGGGCCGTGCCCGGGCGGCTGAGGAGTTGCGGCTGCGCATTCAGCAGAGGGCGGAGGAGAAACGGCTGGGGGTGAAGATCCTGTTTGTTGGTTTGCAGGGGATTCATCCCCCGGTGAAGGTGGCGCCGGAGTTTGCCAAGGTGGTCTCCGCGGCGCACACGCGGCAGGCACGCATTCTGGATGCGCAGGCGGAGGCGATTCGGACCAATGCCCTGGCGGGGGCCCAAGCGTTTGTGCTGACGAACCAGGCCCTGGCCGAGCGCGCCCAGCTGGAACGGGTGAGCCTGGCACGGGCGGCGGCGTTCACCAATCAGGAACCCGCCTACCGCGCAGCGCCCTCGGTGTATCCTTTGCGTGCGTATTTGCAGACGCTGGTGCCCGCGGTGGCCGGTGTGCGCAAGTATGTTCTCTGGACCACGAACACCCAGGATTTGATCCAGGTGGACCTGCAGGATCGGATCCGGCAGGATTTGTTGGACGTTGCCCTGCCCGCCCCGCGTCAGTGAGTCGAGCACGTTCCGCCATGAAACGACCTGTTGTCACGCTTATCGTTGGTGCCCTGCTGGTGGCGATCTTTGCCCTGCTGCTGTTTACCTTTCAGGTGCGGCAGTCGGAGGTTGCCGTGGTCACCACCTTCGGGCAGCCCACCCGCAACATCAGCGAGCCCGGGGCCTACTTGAAATGGCCGTGGCCGATCCAGCGGGTCTACAAGTTCGATCGGCGCGTGCAGGTCTTCGAGGACAAGTTCACCGAGGGACTTACCGCGGATAACAACAATTTGTTGACCGCGGTGTATGTGGGGTGGCGGATCGAAGATGCGCAGGCGTTTTTTCCGAAGTTTGGCGGCGGCTCGATCCAGGCGGCCGAACGAATGCTGGAAGGCGTCCTGGGGAATGCCAAGGGGGCGGTGGTGGGGCGGTATCAATTGTCCGATTTCATCAATGCCGATCCGACCAAACTCAAGTTCGACCAGATCGAGCGTGACATTCTGGCGTTGGTGGACGCGCAATTGCGCACCAACAACACGGGGATCCGCATCGAGTTCCTGGGCATCAAGAAGATCGGGTTGCCCGAAAGCGTGACGCAAACGGTCTTCGACCGGATGACGTCGGAGCGAAAGGTGCTCGTGAGTCGGCTGGAGAACGAAGGAGAGGCCGAGGCGCAGAAGATTCGGGCCCAGGCCAACCGGCAGGCAGCGGAGATTCTGGCTGCGGCCGAGGCCGAGGCCACCCGGATTCGGGGCGAGGGCGAGGCCGCGGCGGCCCAGATCCTGCCCGTGTTCGAACGGAATCCGGCCCTGGCCAACTTCGAATTGCGGCTGCGTGCGTTGGAACAGGCGTTGAAGGAGCGGACGACACTGATCTTCGACGAGCGAACGCCGCCCTTCGATGTGTTTCAAGGTTTCCTGACGAATCGAGCTGCCCGGTAAGAGCCATGGCTGAGTCCCCTTCTTCTCCTGCCCCGCCCCGATTCCCGGAGACGGCGCCGCCGACCCCGCTGGATGCGGGTTCGCAAGCCCTGGCCGAGGCGCTGCACAGCAGCTTCGCCATCGTGCGGTTCCTGATGGTGGTGCTGGTGGTGGTGTTTCTGGCCTCGGGCTTTTTCTCGGTGGGGCCGCAGGAGCGGGGGTTGATCCTGCGCCTCGGCAAGCCCGTGGGCGAGGGAGAGGCGGCTCTGTTGGGTCCCGGTTTGCACTGGTCGTTCCCCTATCCCATCGACGAAGTCATTCGCGTGCCCATTACCGAGATTCAGACCTTGCGCAGCACCATCGGATGGTACGCCGTAACACCGGAGCAGGAGGCGGCGGGGACGGAACCGCCGGTGGATCCGCGGACCCCACTGATTCCGGGGGTGGACGGTTACCTGCTGACGGCCGACGGCAACATTATTCATTCCCGGGCGGTGTTGCGGTATCGGTTCGAGGACCCGCTGCGCTGCATTTTTGGGTTCAGCGGGGGCACTCCGGGACGCTTTGACCTGGCGGGGGTTTCCAACGCGGTGCTCAACACGCTGAACCAGGCACTTCTGCATGCGGCTGCGCGGTTCACCGTGGACGACATTCTGACGCGGAACGTTTTGGGCTTTCAGGAGGAGGTGTTGCGTCGGTTTCTGGCGTTGGCCGAGGAGCGCAACCTGGGCATTGCGGTCGAACAACTGCAGGTGGAGAGCCGTCCGCCGCGCCAGTTGAAACAGGCCTTCGACCAGGTGGTGCAGGCGGCCCTGCGGCGGAGCCAGGTGCTCAACGAGGCGCTCAGTTATGCCAATCAGACCACCAACCGGGCCGCGTCCGAAGCGGCCGCGCTGGTGAGTCGGGCCCAGGCTGAACGGACCCGCTACTTGGAGACGCTGGCGGCAGAGGCGCGACGCTTCGAGGGCCTGCTGGCCCAGTTCGAGCGGAATCCCGATCTGTACATGCAGCAGCGCGTGGCCGAAACCATGGCCCGCGTGTTGACCAATGTGCAGGACAAGTTCTTCGTGCCGGAACGTGCCGATGGCCGGACGCGGGAACTTCGGCTATTGTTGAATCGTGAGCCGCCCAGGCCGTCCCCGCAGCCGAGCCGATGACCGGCAGGGTTGGCGGGAGCGAAGAGTGCGGCTGCATCGGATGAGAGCCAACCATGCAGGTGACGTCGTTGCTGAGCCGGCGCGAACACGCGCATGACCACGAACACGGGCCCGGCTGTGGCTGTGGCCACGATCACGAGCACACGCCGATCAAGTTGTGGCAGACCCTGATCGGGCTGGTGTTCGTCGTGAACGCGTTCCTGGTCGACTGGTTGTTCGACCAGAGCCATGCCATCGCCAGTGCCAGTGGCATGATCGGGGCCATCATCCTCGGCTACCCGATCATGGTCACCGCGGTGCGCGACCTGCGCGCCGGCCGGCTCAGTATCAACGAACTTGTGGCCATCGCCGTCCTGGCTGCATTTGCCTCGGGCGACTACAAGACCGCCGGCGTGGTGGCGTTTTTCATGCTGTTGGGGGAGATCATCGAGACCCGCACGGCCGAGGGGGCCCGGGCTTCCATTGAATCCCTGATCAAACTGACGCCCACCAAGGCACGGCGGATTCGCCCCGACCGCACCGAGGAGGAGGTCCCGGCCAGCCAGTTGGCGGTGGGCGACATCATTCGCATCCGCCCCGGCGACAATGTGCCGGCCGACGGAGTGATCGTCAGCGGCCAGGGTTCCTTCAACCAGGCCACCATCACGGGCGAATCATTGCCGGTGGACAAGAAGCCCGGGGACGAGGTGTTTGCCGGCACGCAGAATCTCACCGGTGTGCTCGAGGTGCGCGTAACGCGGGCGGGGACGGATACCACCCTGGGCCGCGTGCGGGAACTGATCCTGGCGGCGGAAAAGACGAAGCTCCCGATCATGAAGATCGTGGACCAATACATGGGTTTTTACACGCCGCTGGTGCTGTTGATCGGGGCACTGGTGTGGGCGTTCACGCGTGATCTGGACCGGGTCATTGCCGTGTTCATCGTGGCCTGTCCGTGTGCGTTTATTCTGGCGACGCCCACCGCGATGGTGGCGGCCCTCTCGGCGGCGGCCCGGCTGGGGATCCTGATCAAGAACGTGGCGGACATCGAAGCCGCCGCCAAGATCAACGCCTTCATCTTCGACAAAACCGGCACGCTCACCACGGGGCAACTGGCGGTCAGCCGCCTGGCGCCGGCCCCGGGGGTCAAGCCGGCGGAATTGCTGCGGCTCGCGGCCTCGGCCGAGAAGTACAGCAACCATCCCACGGCCAGGGCGCTGGCGCAACTGGCCGAAGAGGTGAACGTGCCGATGGCAGAGCCGCAGGATTTTGCGGAAACGCCGGGCCGGGGCGTGCGGGCACGGGTGGGAGACGACTGGGTGCTGGTGGGACGGGCCCAGTGGCTCCAGGAACAGGGCGTCAATGGAGAGCTTTTCCAGTCCGTGGACCTGAACGAGGCGGAGGGATGGAGCCTGGTGTTCGTGGCCCGGAACGGTCAGTGCGTTGGCTGGATCGGCCTGCAGGACCAGATCCGTCCCGAAGCGAAGCCAGCCCTGGCCGAATTGAAAGAGGCCGGCGTGCGCCGCATTGCGATGATCTCCGGCGACCGGCAGCCGGTGGCCGAACGCGTGGCGCGGGAAATCGGCTGCGAGGAGGTTCGCGGAGACTGCCTGCCGCAGGACAAGGTCAATTTTGTGCGCGAGATTCGGGGCAAGGGATATCGCGTGGCGGTGGTGGGCGACGGCGTGAACGACGCGCCTGCGTTGGCGGCGGGCGACATGGGAATTGCCATGGGTGCCGCCGGCAGTGAAGTGGCCATTCACAGTGCCACCATTGCATTGATGAACAACGACCTGCGGCGGCTGCCCTTCCTGGTGAAGCTCTCCCGCAGCACACGGGCCGTCATCAATCAGAACTTCCTTTTCGGCGTGTTCTTCATCATCGCCGGTTTGACGGCCGCCGCCTTCGGCTATCTGAATCCCATCGTGGCGGCCATCCTGCACAACGTTGGTTCGCTCATTGTGGTGTTCAACAGCGCCCGGTTGGTGCGGAAGGGCGAGGAATTGGAGCATTTCCAGGCGCAGCAGGCGCCGGCAGTCCCTCCGACAGGTCCGACCGCCCCGCGGCACGGGGCTGCGACCCAGCTGGTCCCGCGGCCGGCTTGAAACAGGAGTGGAAATCTGTGCCACGATCCCTGCCGGATCCGCGGTGCAGATCGGGTTGGCGGCGGGAGCGGCAGAACGCGAGCGTCGAGATCGCTCGTCGGAGCGACGATTCTGGCAGTACGTTGGGGACGGTGGTTGCTTCCTGTGGCGCAGCCTCGGCTCTGCACACGGTCTGGGGCCCCTGCACGGGTTAAAGCAGCGGCGGACCAACGGCGGGCCGAAGTCGGTTGCCCTGTGACGCGGAGGTTTGGTCCGGTAGATCCGACTTTCCGGCTGCGCGCGGCCTTCAAGAATCAGGCCACGCGACGTTGAGCATTGTCCAGACAGCCGCAAAACAGCCCTCCCGCGGTCGGAAACTGTGGGCCCAGCCCCTGGCATCGCAACTGCAGGGCCTCCCCAATTGCCAGGTTGTTGAAAAACGTATTCTTCGGGAAACAGCCCTACCCGAGCAACGACTTGCGCAATATGCTTTTGCGCAATGCGTTCCTTCTCAGTGCCCCGGGAATGCGAGCCGCGCGGCTTTCCCAGAAGCCGCAGCCGAAGGCCTTGCTGGTAGCGGAGCCTGGAAGGAGGTGGAGCCAGCTTGGGCCACTTCCGTGGGGGCGGGGCCACGAGCCGATCGTACCGGTCGCCAAACGCGCTTCGAAGGCGGGCTCATTGAAGGAGCTGCCGACAGTAGTGGGCGGATGACCCTACGATCCTTCCCATGGCGGCGGTGCCCACGCTTTGTAGGCAAGGGGCTGGATTCGGTTCCCACGTGCCTCGCCTAACGGGCGGCGGCTACGAACCCTCGCAATTTCTGAAGCCACGGACGCAGGACGGCGAAGACTCTCTGGCAAGCCCATCGGCGGCGTTCCGTGGAGGCTACCGGATGACAGCTGTCAGCGGTTGCACCGGAGGGTCCACCGCGTCACCGCGGTAACTACCAGTTGGGGCGGCAGTTGGCTTCCAGATTCCGGGTCCGCTGCCTTACTGCGGCGGCCACCTCCGCAATTCCGTAGCCGCCGATGGAGGTCGGCGGGCAGACAGCTCGCGGATTATCAGTTGCGTTCCTGTTGGCCGTTGTTGAACGACAACGGAGGGCCGGCACCGAATGCGGGGCGCAAACCCCCGCGGCAGCGGGACGACCTGCTGTTCCGGAGGTGCGCCACCGAGTCGCAAAGAACCCTCAGCCTGCGCGGATCCTGACCACATCCAGTTCTCAGAACCCGGGCAGTCGAAAAGACAGCAGGATCGCCACGGCTCACCCGGTTTCGGCCTGGCGGGGGATCTGTTCCATGTGCGGGGGTTCTCGTTCCAGCCGCTGAGGCAATGGGTCGATGGGCGGGGTGGCGCCGAATCGGGTCTGGAGTGACCGCCTTTGTTCGGGATTGGACCGCGGTTGCAGCTCACCGCCGAAGCAGTCGATAGAACCGCGGGGAAGTGCCGGCATTCAGGTCCGTTACCGTGGTGTTGACGAATGCCGGGCCGTCCATGCGGGGCGTGACCTGAATGAGATTCTGCCACTGGCGCAGGTCGGAGGAGACCTGGACCTGGTAGGTGACGAAGGGCTCTCCGTGGATCTCGAATTGAAACTCGTGGGGGCCGACCTTGCGGGGACTGCCCAGGCCCGGAGTCGGCAGAGGGAAGACGGTGAAGTCCAGGACGGCGCCGCCAGGGGGAGGTAGAATCACACTCGCGGGTGCGCAATTGAAGCCCTCGTCCTGCAGATCGTCGCACGACAGCTGTACCTGCCAGGGGCCACCTGAAACGGGCATGCGGTAACGCCCCTGGGGGTCCGTGGCCATCCCGGAGGCATAGAACGTTTCGCCGCCGAGATCGGCCCAGCCGAAGACGCCGATACCCAGCACGGACAAGCCGCGTGGGTCGCGCACCGTGCCGGTGATTTGGTTGGTGGCTTCGACGACACGAATGTTTTGCGCGATCGCCTGACCCGGCAGCACGGTTTGATTGAATCGGAATCCGGAGGCGATGTGATTGGTCAGGCGCGGATTCAGGATCGGGTCGACCATGAGCATCCACCATGAGGGAGTGCCTCCGACGACGATGCCGGTGTAGCGGCCCTGGTCATCGGTGATGGGATCGTTGCCGTCGTAGGTGTCGCTCCCGGTCTGGCCGCTGACACGGAGCCGAATGCCGGCCAGGGGCTGGCCGGCGGCATCCAACACGCGTCCGTGGAACGCGGCATTCGCGGGCACGACGTGGACTTCGACTCCCGCCACGCTGCCGGTGGTGGTCAGGAAGGAGCGCTCTTTTTCGCTACTGGGGAAAAGCACGGCGTGCAGGTGAAGGTCCTCGAAAGCAGGCTCGATGGTCCACGCCCCCTCGCGGACGGCGACCGTGAAGAATCCGTTGCCATCGGTCCACGCCGGGGCGAAGAGCCCCGTGTCCGACTCCACCTGGAGGAACACCCCGGGCAGAGCTCGTTCGGGGTTGGAGGCGTCCACCAGACGACCGGAAAGTTGTCGCGTGGCAGACAAGAGTTCCAGCTCGGTCGGCACCGATTGGCCCGGACCCAAGCCGAGCATATAAGGGCTTTCGAGGTCGGTGACCCAACCGGGTCGAGCCGGCACGAGAACGTAAAACCCGGGCGGCAGTTGCAGTTGGAACCGTCCGCCCGCGTCCGTCAGGGTGGCTGCGGCAAAGGAACCGTCCTTGACCAGGTCGATGGCGACCACGACCGCCGCGGGCAGGTTGGTGCCGGCTGCGCGAACGACGCCGGTCACGCCTTGCCCCAGGGGCGCATTGGTGAACTGTTGAGTTTGGCGGACCGTGGCGAACCGGCCGGTGGGGCTGGCCAGCTCCCATATGTGAGTGCCGATGGTGTGGTCCAGCCAGGGCTGGCCGTAGTTCACCGGCACACGGAGTTGGCCGGCGGCGGGGTCCTGATCGAAAGGTTGGTTCCAGTTGGTCACTCCTGCGAGAAGGGGCACGCTGTTGTCCGTCAGCCGGAGTTCGAAGGTGAGCAGGTCGTTAGCGTCCCAGGTGCCGTTGCCATTGGCGTCCAACCACCTACGGAGGATGACGGTTTCGCCGCCCTGCAGACCCGTGGCCTGGAGGGTGACCATGCCGGAGTAGGTATGTGGCGCTGCCGTCGGACTGACGCTCAGCGTCGCAGCCCGGGTTTGCAGGAATCCACCCAGCAAACCAGTGAGCACAATCAAGCCAAAGCTGGAAATGCCGTTTCGCCGGCCGGGAACGAGAGTGTGTGACGACGTGGTACGCATATGCCCCTGTGATGACCCTCGGTAACTTTTTCCACGATCTCGAGGGAAGCGTAGACCTTATGGCTTCGCCGACAAGCGGTTTTTTGGGTTGCGACACATTCTTGGCGTTTTCTCAGGTTTTGGGCACTCCCGAAGAGCCCGGCGGAATTCCGGGCGTCCTCGGCACGGGTAAGCCGCGGGAAAAGGGTACTCGCTCGAGATCCTTCCTCACGGGGCTCGAAAACAGCCATGCGCCCACAACCCTCCTTTGGCTCCGGCGGGCATAAAGGTCGTCACGATCTCAGTCGGCTTGCTCGAACGCCCGTGGGCGTTGACCGGCCTCGTGGCGTTTGCCTGGTCACCAGCCCTGCTACGCGTGGTGGGACGCGGTGGAGAGACGCACATCGGGTTTCGCTGGAGCCTTCCGAGATCCTGGTTGAGCTCCGGGGACAGCGAAGCATTGACCGGTCCCGAGCCGATGCTCGATTCCGATCCCGTGCCCGCCGGCAGCGGGTGTGGCTGCGGAGCGGCCCGCTGGCCTGGCTGCAAATCGAGCCCGCATTGTTGCCATTGGCGCAGGCTACCCGGGTGCGGCATGGACGGTTGGCCCTGGATCTGCAAAATTGCACGCGACATGAGCCTCAGCCGCCGTTCGTTTCTGGACCGGTTGACAGCGTGCCTGCTTGCCGGCCCCTGGATGTTGCAACCGTCGATCTTGGCCGCGCGAAGCCGGGAACTCCAAGCCGACCTGGTGATCGTCGGAGGGGGAGTGGGCGGTTGTGCGGCTGCCCTGGCGGCCTGTCGAAATGGACTGCGGGTGATTCTCACCGAGGCCACCGACTGGCTGGGCGGGCAATTGACGGCCCAGGCGGTTCCGCCGGATGAGCACCCGTGGATCGAGCATTTCGGTTGCACCCGCAGCTACCGCGAGTTCCGCGAAGGTGTACGCTCGTTTTATCGCGCGCACTACCCACTTACTCCGGAAGCCCGCGCCCAGCCGTTTCTCAACCCCGGCAACGGGTGGGTGTCGCGTCTTTGCCATGAACCGCGTGTGGCCCTGGCCGTTTTGCATCAAATGCTCGCCCCGCATTGCAGCGGCGGGAGGCTCACCGTCCTGGGGGAGCATGCCCCCGTGAACGCGGCTATCTCCGGGGATCGAGTGGTTGTGGTGGAGGTGGAGGACCGTCGCTCGGGCGACCGGCGCACGTTGAGGGCCCCGTTCTTCATCGATGCCACGGAGTTGGGCGAACTTCTGCCGCTGACCGGCACCGAGCATGTCGTCGGCGCCGAGGCTAGGCGCGACACAGGGGAACCTCACGCACCCCCGGAGCCCGATCCCGGCGACCAACAGGCGTTCACCTGGTGCTTCGTCGTGGAATACCTGCCCGGGGAGGACCACACCATCGAGCGACCCGAGGAATACGATTTCTGGCGCACTTATGTGCCGCGGCTCCAGCCTCCGTGGCCCGGGCCGCTGCTCAGTTGGGAGGCTTCCGATCCCCGGACCCTTGGGGTGCGGCGGTTCGTGTTCGATCCCACGCTTCGGAGTTCCGGGTTGAACCTCTGGACCTATCGGCGCATTGCGGCGGCTGCGCAGTTCGTGCCCGGGACCTACCGCAGTGACCTCTGCCTCGTGAACTGGCCGCAGAACGATTACTGGCTCGGCCCCCTGGTGGGCGTGTCCCCGGCGGAAGCGGCCCGGAACCTCGCTCGTGCAAAACAATTGAGCCTCTCGCTTCTGTACTGGATGCAAACCGAGGCGCCCCGTCCGGACGGCGGCACGGGCTGGAAAGGGTTGCGTCTGCGCCCCGACGTGGTGGGCACGAGCGACGGGCTGGCGAAGGCCCCGTATATTCGTGAATCCCGGCGTTTACTGGCCGAGTTTACCGTCACCGAGCAACACGTCGGCACCGAAGCCCGCATGGCCCTGACCGGGAAACCGCGAGACGAGATCCTCGCCGAACGATTCGCCGACACCGTCGGCGTCGGCGCCTACCGCATCGATCTTCATCCCAGGACAAACGGGCGAAACTACCTCGACCTCAGTTGCCTCCCGTTCCAGATCCCGTTGGGGGCGTTGTTGCCACGACGCGTGGAAAACCTGCTGGCGGGTGCCAAGAACATCGGGACGACGCACATCACCAACGGGGCCTACCGACTCCACCCGGTGGAGTGGACGGTGGGCGAGGCCGCCGGTGTCCTGGTGGCGTTCTGCCATTCCAAAAAGGCCGTGCCGCGGCAGGTGCGCAACAACCCCAAACTGCTGGCCGAGTTTCAGCAAACGTTGCAGCGACAAGGATTCGAATTGGAATGGCCGCGCCTGCGCCCGCTGTGAAGGCCTCCCTCAAAGCTGCTCCCGGTGTCCGCATGAACTGCCCCTGGGTTGCAGGCGTGCGCGGCCCGCTTGGGTTTGCGGGGACCGGTGCGTTGCGATGCCTCGAGCGGGCACGGGACGACGCTTCTCGCTGAGGCGCCTCTGATCGACTCTCTGAAGAACGGGCCTCCCACCCGGGGGAGGCTGCGATCCTCCGCTGTTCTTGGCGCCGTCTTCATCGAAAGGGAGCGGCCGAGGGTTGCCCTCTTCGGCTCGCCGGCGCCGGAGGCGAGCGGCCCGAACGGGTCCCGCCCCTGGTTCGGCGCCGGGGACGCGGAGAGAATCATCTTGGGCGCGCCGCGAGCCCTGTCAGTTCGCTCCCGCGGCCAACTCGCCCACCAGCCGGAAGAAGCGGATGGGCAGATTCTGCGCGGCGATGAGCCGGACGTGTTCGAGCCCGCCACCCAGGGGTTGCACCTCCTCGATCAGGTCGCTGGCCCCGAGCCAGGTCAGAAGGTTCTGGCTGCTTTCGAACCGGATTCCCAGCGCGGCGGCACCGGTGGCCCGGTCGAATTCCAGTACCACCACCGGCTCGCCGTTGAGCAGGCCCGCCGTGATGGTCAGGGGCGGCTCGGTCTCGGCCACATACGGGTTGCGACCAAAATAGCTCTCGAACAGGTTGCGCAGACCATCGCCGTCAGGGTCGGCCGCCGGATCGGCCATGCTGCCGCTCAGATAATGATACGCCGCCCAGTCCTCGTAGGTCTGGATCAGGGCCGGGTCGGTCGCTTCAACGGGCACGATTCGGTAGTCCATGTCGGTCACGGGTGCTGGCGGGAGCGACGCGGGCACCCACGGCAGATCGGTGACGGTGAACGAGACCGGGCTTTGGGCGTTGGCGAACGTTAGCTGGCCCGAACCGGAGAGCACGTGGAACATGGTCGAAGCCGAGCTGTGAAAGACGCGCGGCTGGAGGAAGAGCGAACGCAGGCCGGTATCTTCGTGGAAGCGAAGGATGCCTTCCCACGGCAGCTTCATGAGCAGCGGCACAGTGGCCGCGGTGAGCGAACCGATGCCGAACCGGACCGTGTCCAGCGTGGCGTTCCCCAGCACGGCCAGGCCGTCACCGGCCTCCACGATTTCCGCGCACCAGTCTCCGCGCGGGCCGTCGAACACGCTGTAGAATTTCACTCCCAATTCGTCCGTAAGGCCGAGCACCCAGCCGGAGCGGCCATCGCCCAGGCCGGTGCTGCCGCAGGCGATCAAACCCTCCGGCGTCCAGCGCAGGCGCGTGGCGATGTCGTAGGGCGAGGTTCCGCCGGTGGGCAGTTCGTCGCTCCAATCCGGGTCTTCGCCGATGGTCACGTGGTCGAGCAGCGTGCCGTCGGCCTTGAATTTGCCCACAAAGATGGCGGGGAAGCCGTCCGTGACGATCAGGTGGATGGCGCCGGCCACGAACAGCGTTCCGTCCGGGCCTTCGGTGACCGAGGCGAGGTTGATGCCGCGTTCGCTGACGAAGGCAGTGGCCCAAAGCGGACCGCCGTCGGTTGCGGAAATCTTCAGCAACAGCCCGTTCGGAGTGTTGTTCTTGAACAGGTTGCCGTTGTCCGGTGTGCCATAAGGCGGCGGGGCGACATCGGCCGTGGTGGTGCCGCAAAGGACCAGGTTTCCGTCGGCGGTCAGGGTGGCGCCCCAGGTCGGGTCGTCGCCGGGCAGCGCGAAGTATTTGGCCCAGAGCACCGCACCGGCGGCGTCGAACTTGATCACCAGCGGGTCGTTTTCCCCGATGGCCCCGTGGCGCACGTAACCGGCGGCGAAGTATTCGGTTTGGCCCGCGCCATTCGTCCCGGCCAGCAACTCATGAATGAACAGCTCCTTGACCGGGTCGGCAGGCAGGAGGCTCGTCGCCCAGAGCCGGTTGCCGTCTGCGTCGAAATGCTGCAGCCAAACCGCCCGTCCCTGGTTGCCGATCAAAGTGAACGTGCCGTCCGCCAGAGCCACGCCGCGTTGGGGAGCAATGCCTCGATTTGCGCCCAGGTCTTTGGCCCAGAGCAGATCGCCCCGCGGACTCAGCCGCGCCAGTGCACCGGGCCACCCGGCGACGATCAAGTCCGTGTCGTTGCTCCCGCCGCTCTGGAGCACGACCGCCCCCCGGCCGGAGCTGCGCGTGCCCGTCTCGCCGAAGGCGTAAGGATCAAAGCCCGACGCCAGCAACCGCGCCCAGCGCACAGTCTGACCGGTCTCGGGCTTGAAATCGGTGGTCAACCCGGCCAACTGAATGCCGCCCAGACCACCGCCGGCGTCGCGATGGAACAACACGTTGTGATCCAGGTAGGTCGTGGCATCCACCAGCTCGAGGCCCAGCAACCGGAGACTGAAATGGCCGGTCACATCGAACGTGGCATCGAAGTTCCACCACGGATTGGCGAGCGGCGCGACGCGGAAATCGCTGCCCAACCGCAGGCCCATCGTCGTCGCGCCACTGACCACGGAGGCCACGCTGCCCTCGAGCCCCAGCTCCAGTTCCAACCACGCGCCCACCTCCGCAGCCAGTGTGGTGAACACGGTCGGGTCGGACACCCGCAAGGGCACGAACTCCTTGATCGGCTCGTAGAAAAAGCCGTTGGTGTTTGCCGTGGGCCGCGCGGGGTCGTAGCCCATTTCCATCCCGATGGTGAAACTGCTTTGCAACGGAAGCGTGAGCTTTTGCGGCAGGTTGGCTTCCACGCCGGCGGTCAGCCGCGCCGCCGGGCCGACCGTGATCGGCACACCGGCGATGTTGAGCGTGACCGGCGGCAGCGGCAGGTCGAAGATTTCCACCGTCTTCTCTGCCGGCGGGGTGTTGGTGGTGTTCTCCCCGCCGTCACATTCGAGCACCACGTTCATGACCACCCCGGCATCCAGATGCACCAACGCGTGTCGCAGGGCGAAGTTGCGGATGCGCGCCTCGATCTTCAGCCCCGACGAACGCAGCAACAGCTCGCCGCTGAGCCGGACCTTGTCGGTGAGGGGGAGGTCGTTGAAGTGCCACGGGATCGCGTTGAACCCGCGCAGGTCGGCCAGCCGGCCATCGCGCGGATCATCCCGTTCGATCGTCTCGGCGAGGACGTCGCGCGCGTCCTGCTCGGCCCCGGTGTAGGTGTTTTCCAGCTCCGGATTGTAAACGTCGCGCACCGGATTGTCGTAGGCGTCCAGGGCCGCCACCTGCACGAACGACCCACTCTGCAGCACGTCCAGCAGGGACCGGATGCGACCGGTCACGTGCACGTCGTTGCCGACCTGCGTGACCGCGGTCACTTCGAACGGCAGATACAGTCCCAGCCACGGCTCGGTCTGGTGAAACGGGTCGGCCGGGTTGGGCGCAGGTCGGTCCAACAGATTCACGCCCGGGTCTTCCAGCAGCAGATCGCCCGGTTGCAGTGTCGAAAGGAACGTCGTCAGCCGGTCGAACTTGAGGGTGGTCACGCCCAGCACGGTCTCCGCCGGCGGCAGCCAGGCGTCCTCGGTCTCCTGGTCAATACCTTGCGGCGGCGCGTTGAACACCCACAGCTCGAAGCCCGAGTGCGTCAGGGCCGACCCGCTGAGGATGTTCGAGACGGCAAGCTCGACCTCGTTGCTGGCCACGGCGGCGTAAAAGGGCGGGGAGTTGGACAGGGCGCCCATTGCCGGCAAAAGGTCGGGAAACGTGCCGGTGGGAGCGGCGGCGGAGAACTCGTTCGTCGCGAGCCCGGCGTCCACGGCCAGGAAAAGCTCCGACCACGTGTTCGAGCCGTTGTTTTGCAGGTCGGTGGTGAACACCAGCAGCGTCTTGCTGTCGGCCACGGGCAATTCGGCCAGCACGCGGGCATTGACCAGTTGGAGGTTTTCCGCCGCCCGGGCCGCGGCATCGAGGGTGCGGCGCTGGCCCAGCCGGTCCCTGGCGTGAAGCACCAGCGGACTGCCCGAAAGCAATTCGTCGCGCGCGGCGGTCAGGTTGGCCGTGGGCACGCGCAGATACATTGAATTGGTCACAACAAGGGTGCTGTTGGTGGAGAGCAGGCCCAGGATCTCGAGTCCGTTGGCGATGATGCCGTAGCCAACCCCGTTGCTGCTGCCGGGCTGAAATCCTACCTGCACGGCGCTCCACAACCCTTCGCCGACGTTTTGCACGCCGGCGCGGACCTCGAGCAACACGCGGCCGTCGGGCAACAGATGCTGGCCCTCCATCTGGATGGCGCTTTGCAGCAGCACCAGTTCGGCCGGGTGGTCCAGATCCGTGCCCAGCGTGGGCGAGGTGAACTCTGCGGCATAAACCTTGCCCAAGAGGAAAGCGGCGGCGGGTAAGGCAGTGATGATGGTCTTCACACTGTCTTATGACGCGCTGGCGAAGTGGCTGTTACAGGTGCTTGCCGGCTCGGCCCTGGACGCGCCCGCTTTCGAAAACTCTGGCCTCTCCGGCCGACATCGCCCGCGCTCAAACCGGGTTTCCTTTTATCCACCCGGGTGCGGGCTCGTGCGGCCTGATGGATGGCCGCTCCAACCGGGCCGGCGTTGCGATTGCAGGCGGTGAGCCGGACGCCACCGGCAGTCCCGGCCAGGGCAGGCACCTCGAACACGGTTGTGCCAGGGGTGTGGTCGATTTGGGCAGAATCCGTCCCGTGGGCCAAGACCGGTCGCAGGCCCGCTTTGCCCGGCTGCCGGCGTTTTGGGCGGTTTTCCCGAGCGTGGTCGGGCCGCCCACTTTTGCCCGTGCCTGGTTTGACAAGGAAAGAGATCTGCACCTGTGCGGGCGTCTCGCACGCCGGAAATGGCATTCTGCTGCAGTCTCGATAGTCTCCAGACGCCCATGCCCCGGTCCCAAGATGGTTGATCGGGGATTGTGGGGCTAAGCGCCCCGTTTCATGGCCACCCCCGGCGGTCGCATGTTCAGGTGGATCACCCCACGCCGGGAACTTGGCGGAGCTCGTGCCAACCCGAGATGCGCGAGCAACGCATTGGCGCCGAAGGAGCTCGGCCGGGTGCGATCGTAGGGGCTGCGCGTGGTGTTTGCCGGAGGACTCGTGCCGTCCGGCGGGTGACCACGGATCCCGGCCGGGAGAGCGCAAGCCTTCCCGGGTTGACTTTTTCCCTCTGCCGCGCGACAGTGCGTTCAGGAATCGCTTGGGGCCGAGCGCCGGATGAGCCGCGATGACCCCGTTCTTTCGAGTCTTTAACATTAGACAGCATCATGAAAGCCATCGGTCGTCTTCTCCTGGTTGCCATTAGCCTGACTGGATTCGGCCCGGGCGCTTTCGCCCAGGGTGGGCGGGCCGGGGACATCGTACCCGGACGGTATATTGTCCAGCTGCGCGACGTTGCATCCGCAACTGCGGTGAGTCAGCGACACGGCTTGCGCCCGACCCATGTGTATCACCGGACGATTCGTGGCTTTGCGGGCGAGATTCCGCCGGGACAGTTGCAGCGGTTGCAACAAGATCCTGATGTCCTGCGGATCGTGCCGGATCGGATCGTCACGGCCATCAGCGATCCGATTCAGGCAAAAAAGGGCAAACCGGGTGGCGGCTCGGGCGGGCAGGTTGTGCCCGCCGGGGTGCTCCGGGTCGGCGCGAACACCGTGTGGACGCTCGTGACAGGTCGGGGCGTGGGGGTGGCCGTCCTGGACACCGGATTGGACCATGGTCATGCGGACCTGAACATCGGCGGGACGCTTTACGATCCGTTTGACGGGGACGGTCAAGATCGCAACGGGCACGGGACCCATGTCGGCGGGATCATCGCAGCGAAGAACAATACTCGAGACGTCGTGGGTGTGGCTCCGGAGGCCACACTGTATTCGGTGCGTGTGCTGGACAACACCGGCACGGGTACCGATGCGACGATCATTGGCGGCCTCGAATCCTTGCTGACCGAGGAACATCGGGGCCTGGTCCGGGTCGCCAATCTCAGTTTGGGCCGGCCCGCGGCTGGTGACGACGACATCCCCTTGCACCAAGCCGTGCAGTCTGTCGTGGCCGCCGGCATTACGGTGGTGGTGGCCGCAGGCAATGATTGCGGGCGAGAAGTAAACGACCTGGTGCCGGCGCGGTTTCCCGAAGTCATTGCGGTCGCCAGCACCACGGCCACCGACGGCCGGGCGAATCGCCGCGGCGTTTTCATCCCTGCCGACACAGCCTCGTATTTCGCGACCGACGGCAACTGGTTCGACGATCACATCGGCGTGACCATCTCGGCCCCGGGCGAAACCCGGGAAGACGTCAATAACGCCAACCTGATTCAATCGGTGGGGATCCTTTCGACCAGGCTGGGAGGCGGCACAACCTCGATGTCCGGATCGAGCATGGCGGCTCCTCACGTGGCAGGAGCCGTTGCCCTTCTGCTGCAGGCGGATCCGTCGCTTGCGCCGGAGGAGTTGCGTACGGTCCTCATCGCCACCGCCGACCGTCCCGGCGTCGCCCCTCTGGATAGTCCCACCCGGTGCTATACCTTCGACGGCTTCCGCGAGGGCATTCTCAACGTCCCCGCCGCCTTGGGCGCCGTGCTCGGTCCCTGAAACGCCCGGTCCGTGCGGCTGCGCCACAAACGCTGCGGCTCCATCCGAGGGTTTCCGTGAAAGCTGCTCCGGCCGGGCCGGCCCTTGGAGGAGCGGAGACCGCGGCATCCATTGTCACGAAATGATCCATTGCCCCTGCAACCCTTCCCGGCGCCGGGCTCGGCATGGGCCCGATGAGGCGCCGGGAAAAACCGGCCTTGGAGTCTTCGATGGCTTTGACGGGTGAACGCCTTGTGCGTTTGTTTCCCGGGCCACTGCCGGCGGCAGGGATTCCGGCAACCGCGCCACTGCCCATTCCGGGCTCGGGGCCAAGCCCGCTGCGCCGCCGCAGAGCACATGGAAGTGGCCGCCCGGCAAACCTTGGTCCTCATCGGAGTGTTCACACGGCCCATCCCCTTGGGGCAACAATGGAACGTGGAAGGGACAGCCGGTGCGAGAGGAATGACCGGGCCCGAACCCGCGCCTCCCGCTTCATGCGCATGGCAAGTGCCTTTTGACCCGTTGACCGCTCCGCACTCGAAGCCGCACGCCTGAAGTGCCGGGGCCCGGGCGACCCGGCACCTCCAAACCGCTCCGGCCTGCCCGGGCCAGTTGGGCGGACGGGGGAATGTCCCGCAACCGCGGAGCATTGCCAGCCTGCTCGGCCCCCAACCCTCCTGCCGGGGTTGAGGCGAGTGATGAGCCGCGCCATATTTGCTACCAGGCGCAGCCCGGGCTTTTCCGTTACCTCCCGGACCTGGCACGTGCCGTCCAGTCGCGACAACGCAAGCGCGTCCGAGCCGGCAGTAACGCTTTGAGCTACCCTGCGTCTTTGTCTGTGGACGACGCGTCGCGAGAACGGGACCTGCCGGACACCCGCGAGGGCGGCCGAACGATGCCCGAGGCCGCGCTGCTGGCCGCCGTCCGCGCCGGGGACGACGCGGCGGCGCGGGCCCTGGTCGAACGGCTTTACCCCTGCGTCGCTGCGGTGGTGCGGGCCCACCTGCCGCGCCGGGACGACCTCGAAGACCTGATGCAGGAAACGTTTCTCAAGATGTTCGCCCGGCTGGACCAATATCGCGGCGACGTTGCCCTCGAGCGCTGGGTGACGCGTATCGCCCTCAACACCTGCCTGGATCGGTTGCGCCGCCAGCGCGCCCGGCCGGAGCTGCGTTGCGCAGATTTGAGCGTCGAGGACCAGACCTTCCTTGAAGGTTTGGCCGAGGAACGTCCGCAGCGGGACGCCGACGCGCCCCGTGCGCTGGCGCTGTTGGAACGGTTGCTGGCATCGCTGCCGGCGGCGGATGCCTGGCTGCTCCGCCAAATCGAGCTGGAAGAACGCTCACTGGCCGCCGTCTGCCAGGAGACCGGCTGGAGCGCCGTGGCTGCTCGCGTGCGTCTGTTCCGGGCCCGGAAACGCCTCCGGATCGCATGGAAGAAACTCGAATCCCCAATGCCGTGAGCCGCCATCCGACTGCGCTCTCCCGGCTGCTCGCCCTGGCCCGGCGCGCGCCGCGCCGCCCGGTCTGTCGGCCCGAACTCGAGTCGGCGCCCATCGGCTTTGCTGCCCGCATCGTGGCGGAAGCGCGAAGCCGGCGGCAGCCGCACGCCCAATGGACGATGTGGGAACGACTTTGCTGGATCGGCGCGGGTGCAGCGGTGGTCGTTTGTCTGGCGGCTGCGATGCACGCGCGCCGCGCGACCGAACCCTCCGGTTGGGAGATCCTGTTGTCCCGGGCGGAAGATCCGATCTTTCACTGAGTCCATGGAAACGTTCCGAATCCTCCGCATCAGTCTGCTGCTGGTGACGATCTTCATCGCCGGTGTGTTGACCGGTCGGTGGACCGCCCCGCGTCCGCCGATTCTTGTGCCCGTGGCCGGAGGTGGGGTGCGCACAGTGGACATGGCATTGGCGCGGATGACGGCCGAGTTGGGTCTGGACACCGAGCAGCAGGCGAAGTTCAAACCGGTGCTCGAGGAAATGGCGGAACAACTGGCGGTGTTGCCGCCGCGTTCCCGACAGCGGTTCGAAGTGCTGCAGCAGAACAGCCCCCGTCTGCGCGCCATCCTGCGGCCCGAACAGCGGGGCGCCTACGACCGCCTCCTGAGGCAGGCCGAGCGGGCGGTGGAGCGAAAACCGGCAAACGGGCGGTCCTCGGGAGTTTCGCAGGAGCCGCGGTGAAGGTCATCCGCGGGCGGTGTCCGGCACGACGGGGCGTGAGGAACGATCGACCGCGCAATCTGCTCCCCGCGACGAGGCGGTTGGCGAGATCTTCGACGAGTTGCCGGGGCAAGTCAGCCGAGGGCCCCCCGGAACCGTGCCTGAGTCAAGGCCGCTGAGGAAAAGACCTTCCCGGCCGTTGACGATGTGATGAGCAACGGCGCGGCCGGCCTGGCAGGCCGGGCACAGCCAGGCCATGGATTTGCGCTTGTCAGGGAATGTGAGAATGGCTAAGGGGGGCTAATGAAAACGTCAAAATTGGCTTTGTCCGGCGGGTTTCGGCTCCCTTTCTCCCTTCTTTTGGTGTGGGTCGTTTCGCTCGGTGAGGATCGCGCGGCAGCCCAATCGCCGACGTACGCGGGGCGGCCCTTCGTCCTGATCAGCCGGGCCAACGCCAATGATCCGGTGGCGGGCTTCATCCAGGATTTCGGCCGGGCGCAGGTGGTGGGCGACGCGGTGGTCTTTGTGACGCGGGACGCGGCTTTCAACCCCAGCGGGATTTTCCGTGGCCGCGGTGGACCGCTCACCAAACTGGCCGCCGCCGGCACGGCGACGCCCGCCGGCACGTTGCAGTTCTTCCACCAGGGATTCGCCCGCAACACCACCGCCGGTCACGAAGTGGTCATCGCCGCCGGCCCCGCTCGCGCCGATGCCCTGCTGCGCACCGACGGAACGAACTGGGCGACGCTGCTGCCCGGCGGCAGCGCGTTGCCCAACTCCGGCGGCAAGGTGGCCAATGTGGTCCTCGAGCCGTTTCAGGTCGGCGAAGCGCTCGCCGTCATTGCCGCCCATGAGACCACTCCTGGCAGCGAGGATTTCCGCGGCGTTTACCGGGTCAAGGCGGGGGCCTTGGAGGCGGTCGCAGACACCGCCACCGAACTGCCCGGCCTGGGCGTGCCCGGAACCTTCAGCAGCCAGGTGGGGTTCGACGGCCAGTCGCTGGCCTTCTGGGCCGCGCGGGGGCCCTTGGGCCAGGAGCAGGGCATGTTCGTGCAGGCCGATGGAGGGCCGGTGAAACTCATCGCCCGCACCGGCGACACGTTTCCGGACGGCGGCGCAATGGATCGCTTTTACAGCCCGCCGTTCGTGGCGGGCGGGGCGGTGTATTTCTTTGCCTACGACGCTGCCAGCGTGACGCGGTTGCTGAAGTTCGAGAACGACACCGTATCGGTGTTGGTCAAGGACGGAGACCTGACCCCCGAGGGCGATGCATTGCAAAACCTCGGCTCGTTCGGCCTGGCGGTGGAGCAGGGTAAGGTGTTTTTCCCGGCCCTGACCGCCCGTGGGCCGGGTGTTTACGAGCTTGGTGAGACCGGTCTGCGGACCGTTATTCCGCCGGGCGTCAACAACCTTGGCGGCATCCGCCCGGCGGCCATCGTTTTGCACGATGTGGCGGACGACACGCTCGTGCTCTACGTGGCGGACCAGTCCGGCAACCGCCGGTTGGTGGCCAACCTGGCCAGTCCGGCCGTGCCGGTGATCTTGTCCTCCCCCACCAACCTCTCCGTGCTGCCAGGGGCACGCGTCGAGCTGCGGGTCACAGTCCTCGGAGATGCGCCACTGACCTACGCTTGGAAATGGAGCAGTCCCACCGGAGAGGTCGTTCGCTCGACCACCGACACGCTGGTCCTGGACCCGGTCACGGTGGCCGATGCCGGGTACTACACCGTGCTGGTGACCAATTCGCTGGGCGCTGCGCAGGCTCCCAACTTCCTCCTGAACGTGGAGGCGCCGCCGCAGATCCTGGTGCAGCCGGTGGACAAAACCCTCGAAGCGGGTGACCAACTGCGTCTGGATGTCACGGCCATTGGCGGTTTCCCGCTCAGCTATTTTTGGACGAAGGACGGCGTGGCGGTGACCAACGATACAACGCTCGGAGGAGTCTTCATCCGCACGGTACCGACCGTGGCTGACTCGGGCCGCTATCGAGTGACCGTGAGCAACGCGTGGGGCCAGGTGACCAGTGCCGAAGCGGTGGTCACGGTGACTCCGGCTCCGCCGAATCCGGTGTACAACGGCGGTCGCTTCACGGCGATCCTCGGTCCCACGACCCTGGTGCCGAATAGCAACCAGCCCTTCGACCTCTCCGGTGCCTCGGTCACGTTCCGCGTCCTGGATGGCCGGCTGATTTTCTCGGGAGGTCCGGCCACCAACCGCAACGAGGGCATCTTTGCGTGGGAAAACGGCACCTTGACCCGCCTGGTGGGCGCCGGGGCCACCCTGCCGAATGGTTTGGGCGTGGCCTCGGGCTTTACCCTGCTGCCCTCGGCACTTGGGGAGCCGCTGGCGGTCGTAGGATACCGATTGGTCAACGGCGTCTCGCAGCGGGCGGGATTTTACCGTGTGAACGGCGGCACTCTCGAGGTGGTGGTGGACGTGACCACGCCCGCCCCGGGCTTCGCTGGCACACTGTTTCCGTCCTCATCCTTCTTCACTGCGGTCCAAGCCGGCGGCCGGATCGTCTTTGGCACGAGGATTGGGAGCCAGTCCGCCCTGTACCGTGCCGGGGATGGGGATTTGGTCCAGCTCGTGAACAGCACGCAAAACCTGCCCGTGGTGGGCGCGGGCGCCATTCAATTCCGGAACCTGGCGTTTGACGGAACCAACGTGGTTTTCGTGGCGGATACGGCGGGCCTCCAACAAAGCGTCGTCCTGCGCCGGGATGCGGCGGGCGAAATCACGGCCCTGCTGGCCAAAGGGGATCCCATTCCTGGCACCAGTGATACCGTGTCGAACTTTGGTTCGATGACAGCAGAAGGTGGCGCGGTGTTCATCATCGCTTTAAACTCGGCCCTAGCCTCAAATTGGCTCGAATGGCGCGAGGGCACCCTCCGCCGGATCGCCGGTCCAGGCATGCCCGTCCGAGGCGGCGGGACCGTGCAAACCGTGAGCGGTCTCGGCAGTGTCGCAGGCGGCAAAGTCTATGTACCCGGGACCTTGGACGGGGCCGAAGGCGTCCGGCAGGCGGTGTTTGCGGCCAGCGCGGAAGGCATCGAACCAATCTTGACCAGTGCTGCCAAGCTGGACGGCCGCCCGGGCAACAAGTTTGTGGCCGGCACCGACGGCACGCGGGTGGTCGTGGGCATCATAGACCCTTGGGGCGGCCGCACCTACTACGCCAACGTGGGCCCGGTCGATGACACGGCGCTTCGCCTGGAGTTCGCCCGCCCCGGCCCGGGCAGACTCCGATTCACCGTGCCCACCGGAACTGTGTTGGAGGCCGCGAGTGGGCTGGGAGCACCCTGGCAGGCGGTCGAAGGCACCGGTGAAGTCGAAGTGTCTCTGGACGGGCCCGGCCGTTTCTTCCGGCTGCGCCGCACTGCCCCCTGAGTCAACGAACGCCGTTCCCGCCATCGCCTTGACGCAATGGGCTTGCACCCGGTCTGCGGGCTGCTCGTCTCAGAGCTGTACCTCTCGCGTTTGAATCCCTGAACCGGCTTCGCGTGAGAGAAGTCAATTCCCGCTCGACCGGCAGGGCCGGGCCCCGGTGCGACGAGTGCTCTACACGGCAGCCCTTGGTGGGCCCCTCAGCCCACGGCCCGATGCGCGCCTTTGATCCGCGCCTGCGCTCCGCAGCCAAACCGGCCAAGGTGGTGCTGACGGTGGTGATATGCGGACTCATTCTCCTCATGAACCATGTCAAGGACCCTGCGTTTGCAGCGGCTCGGTAAATCCCGTTGCTGCTGAGGAGGCGCGGTCTTCCAAAAAACGCCCCACGCTTTTTCGAGGAAAGTCGCATGCGCTCTGCTGGTGAAACTACTTGTTCGATGACCCGGGGCCGGCGGATTGAAAAGACGCCGGTTTTCCGAATAGCGCCCACCGGTGTTTGTTGGAAGAGCGTTTACCGAGAAAAACCGTTTCTGCGTCTGCCAGGTAGCGCCGTGAGGCCCGATCGAGGCCCTGTGAGGGGCGGAAGCCCCGAGGTCGGACCCGGCCAGCCAAAACGATCGACTCCGGCGCGCGTTGGCAGGTGTGATTAGCTCCTTTTGTGCATCCGGGAAGCGGGCAGGTCTCTCTGCCGAAAAAAAAAGGTCTGGCATTGGAAAGCGGTTCTGGAAACTCAACACGTCGCCCCGGGCACGACCGAGCTGGCGCTCATGCGGACCCGATCGAGAATCACGCCGCGGGCGTTTCCGAAGAGGTCCGAGAAGAAGTGGTTGGGAATGCAGAGGCGTCGGGGCTTGCCTGCAGGGTTTCTTGAGCCGGTGTGGGCGCCAGGGGTGTGGATTCGGAGGGGCCGGGCGACGACAAGTCAGTGCCCGCGGAGTTTTCCACCACGGCGGGCTCGGAGGCAATGGGCGGCGCCGGCGGGAGTTGCGAGGTCGCGGGCGCACCACTCGCTGGGGCCTCCTGGGCGTCTGGACAGGAAGACCCCTGGTTCAGGGTCCTCCCCTTGTCTCGAGCGTGCGCTGCAGGACTCTTCGCTTTGTCCTTGGGTTTCCCGGTATAAACGCGGCGGAGGTTGGAGGCCAGAATGCCCAGTTCCATGCGGTATTTCGCCACGGTTCGACGGGCGATTTCGATGCCGCGTTGTTTGAGAATCCTGACGACCTGGTCGTCGGAGAGCGGGTTGGCCGGATCTTCGTTACGGAAGATCTCGGCGATCATTTCCTTGACGCTGGTGTTCGAGAGGCCGTCTCCATTGGCGGTGCGAATCCCCGTGCTGAAGAAATAGCGCATTTCGAACAGCCCGCGGGGAGTTTGCATGTACTTGCCGTTGACGGCGCGGCTGACGGTGGTTTCGTGAACGCCGACGGCCTCGGCGACGGCGGCCATGGTCAGCGGCTTGAGATGGGCCGGACCCTTGTCGAAGAATTCGCGCTGCCGCTGCACGATCTGGCGGGCGATGTTGAGGATGGTTTCCTGCCGCTGGTGGATGCTTCGGATGAGGAATTTCCCGGCCCGGATTTTTTCGCGGATGAAGTTGCGTGCCTCAACGAACGCGGCCTTTTCCATGAGCTGGGCCTGGGCCACTTGCAACGCCTGGCGCTGGCTGCGGCTCAGATTGGGGGTTTCGGCCAGTTGCTTCAGCAGGGCCAGGGCCCTGGCATCGTTGTCGGTGCGCATGGCCTCCAGGGCCTGTTCCAGCAGCGGGCGAATGGGCTCGTCACAACCCTCGAAGGCGCGGGCCAGGGCCACGGTGTCCACCGGCGACCGCGTCATCAGGTCCTTGTACGTGTGGCTGATGCGCAACCGGGGCAGGTATTCCGTGTTTGCGGTGACCACGTAGTCATCCCCGACCTTGTGGACGAAGACCTCCGGCACGACGTAAAGGTCGGTGTCGGGCTGATACGCGCGGCCGGGCCGCGGGTCGAGGCGGGCAATTCGCTGAAGGGCGCTCTGGACTTCGTCGACGGTGGACTCGGTGGCGCGGGCCAGTTCCGGGATCTTTCGCCGTGCCAGCAGGTCCATGTGGTCGCGGATCAACCGGTACTCGAGGCTCTCTTGTTGCCCGGCTCGTTCCAATTGCAGAAGGAGGCATTCGCGGAGGTCGCGTGCAGCGACGCCGGGCGGCTCGAAACTTTGCACCACACGCAGGACCTGTTCCACGCGCTCGGGCGTCACGCCGGCCTCCCGGGCAATCTCCTCGACGGTGGCCGTCAGATAGCCGCGCTCGTCCACGTTGCCGATGATCAGTTCGGCGATCGGATGGTCTTGCGGCGGCAGATCCGACTCCCGCATCTGCTCCAGCAGGTCTTCCTGCAGCGAGGGGTTGGCCACGAGGGAATCGAACATGAACTGGCGGCGTTCCTCGTCTTCTTCACTGGCGGGTTGGGCCAGGTTGGTCTGCATGAAATGTTCCCGCCATTCCTGGTCCATCTGGAGCAACCGCTCGAACTCGGCTTGAAAATCGTCCACGGGAGCATTGGATTCCGCGGTTGGGTCGACCCGCACATCGGGCGGCGGCTCGGCCGGATCGAGCCGATCGAAGTCCGTGTCGAAGCCCTCCCGTTCCTCCGCTTCGGTCTCCCCGGGCGGAGCTTCTTCCAGCACGGGGTTTTGCTGGAGCTCCTGTTCGACCAGGGCCTTCAATTCAAGCAGGGGCGCCTGCAACAGAACCAACGACTGTTGCAGTTGCGGCGCCAGAATCAGCGACTGGGTCAGTCGCTGCGACAAGTGCAGACCCTGAGCCATGCTTTGCCTGCACCCTACCAGCAGAGGCAGGGCCTCTCAAGTGCAATGTCCGGGGCCTCGCCTGCGTTCGCGGGAATGCCCGGCGTCGATGCCAACCCGGCCACCGCCGTGGACTGAACGACACTCCCGGTTCGCCGCTGCAGGATCGACGCCGGGGCACGGCCAGGGGCAATCCACGTCAGGCCCGGGGCGGCTCCTGCCACGTCCACCAACGCGCCTGCCGTGGGCCCTTGGCAGGTAGCGCAATCAGCCCCGGTTCGGGCGGGGAGCCCAAGCCGATGCCGCAGCCGCTCCGTGGCGTGCCCATGGGGTGGTGCACGACGGCTGCTTTACAGAGGTCTGGTGGGGCCCTAGTCTCCGAGTGGCCGGCGTTGCGAGCCCGGCTTGCACCCGGAAGTGAGACCTTGGAAACCGGGATTCTTCCGTGGATCGACCGCGGCATCCCTGCGGACCGGGGCACGGTCCGCAGACCTTCGCGCCGGCCGTCCGAGATGAACTGGCGTTATCTCAGGCCGTGGCCCTGGCTCGACACCCGCGCTGGTTTTGTGGCAGCAACGCCGCGTGGGGGATGCCTCCTGGACCTGGGCTCGTCGGATGGAGAAACCTTGCGGCACATGGCCGAGCTGCGGCCGGACCTCCGGTTCTTCGCCGCGGATCGTGCCGGTCGGCCGGATCAGTATCCGCCGGGCTGTGTGTTTGCGCGCGTGGATCTGGAGCAAGACCGATTGCCCTGGCCGGACGGCTCGATGGATGCCATCACCTGCATGCACGTCGTGGAACACCTTCGGTCCCTCGAAAACCTCCTCAACGAGGTGGCCCGGCTTCTGCGCCCGGGCGGCCGCGTGTATTTCGAAACGCCGCATCCGCGCAGCCTGAGCTTGCCCTCCTTGCGCGGGCAACAGGGGACGGCGGCGTTTACGTTGAATTTTTATGACGATCCGACGCACCACCGGTTGGTGCCGGTCGAAGAGCTGGCGCAAGAAGTGGAACGGCGGGGCCTGGCCGTTACCGGCCGCGGGATTTCGCGAAACTGGCTTTTTGCGCTGGCCCACTGGGTGTTGCGATGGGGCCCGCCTTCCCGGAAACGCTTCACCGCCCAGGTCCACTGGGTGGGATGGTCCGCCTGGCTCAGCGCCCGGAAACCTGAAACCGGGGACGCCCACGCTACGCCCTTGGCACATTCCGCAGCGGCATGAAACCGCGCTTGCTGGTCTTGGAACTTTGGGGGTTGGGTGACCTGGTCATTGCCACGCAGTTTCTCCGTGCGGCCAGTGAACGTTTCGAGGTGACACTGGTTGCCAAGCCGTTCGGCCGCGACTTGCAACCGCGTTTGTGGGCCGGGGTCCGGGTGCAGACACTGGTGGCGCCCTGGACGGCCTTTCGCGGAAAGTACCGGCTTTGGTTGTGGCCGTGGCGGCAATTGTTCCAGATGACCCGGGAGCTCCGGGCGCAACGGTTCGACGTGGGCGTCTCGGGCCGCTGGGACCCGCGGGATCACGCATGGCTTCGCCTGGTGGGCGCCAGGGAGCGGATCGGGTTCCCCCGGCTGGGCAGCCAGCGTTGGTTGACCCGGCCTCTGCCACGCCCCGATCCCGAGGCCCATCGCTACGAGTATTGGCGCGGCTTGGGACGGGCCCTGGGCTTCGAACTGCCGCCGCGTGAAGCTCTTGCGGCTCCTCCCCGCCTCAGCTTCCGGACGATTCTGGTCCACACCGGCGCCGGTCAGCCCGTTCGAGTCTGGCCGTTGGAGCGTTATCGCCAGTTGGTTCAGCGGCTCCGGTCACTGGGCTGGCGCGTCCAGGTGGCGTGCGATCCTCATCAGCGGCAGTGGTGGGGTGAGGCGGGCGAGACTGAAGTGGTTGCTCCGCAGACTGTGGCGGAGCTGCTCCGGCTCATCGACGCCGCGGATCTCTTCATCGGCAACGATTCGGGCCCCGGTCACCTGGCCGCCTGCTGCGGCGTGCCCACCTTCACGCTCTTCGGGCCCCAGTTGCCCGAATGGTTTGCGCCACTCCACCCCCGGGCGCGCTGGATCGAGGGGAAGCCCTGCCCCTTCAAGCCCTGCTCGGATTATTGTCGCTGGCCCCGGCCGGTTTGTCTGGAGCATTTGCGGTTCGAAGAGGTTTGGGCCGCGGTTCTCGAGTTCTTGCAAAAAACCACGGGTTCCCCGGCACTGACGCCGGCGGAAGGATTCTGCCCGACTTGAAGAGGAACGCGCGCACCGCGCCTCAACGCGCTCCGTTTTCCGGTTCGCGGAATCCCGCTTGGCCCCACTCCTTCAGAATTCAGGCCTCCGACTGAGCAACCCCGCCTCCGGGGCGCCCGCAGGCCTGCCCCCGCATTGCGTGGCACTCGGGAATCGCTCTGGAAAGGACGGTTCACCGGACGCGGATCTCGCGCCGGATGCCGAACTTTTCGATCCGCTTGCGCAACGTGGCCCGCGTAATTCCCAGGAGCCTGGCCGCCTGGACCTGGTTGTCCCCGGTTTCTTTCAGGGCCTGTACCACCAGTTCGCGCTCCACGGCCGGCAACACCTTCCGATCTGGATGCCGCCGGGCCCACTGAAAGAGCCGCTGGGCCAACTGGACGACCTCGTCGAGTTCGCTGGCTTCATCGGGCTCCGCTGTCGGCGCTCCCGGACCGGAAAGGGGGGCGGAAACGCCCGTGGCATTCGGCCTGGCGCCCGACTGCCGGCCAACCCCTGCCACCGCGGCCCCCAGGATCTCTGCGGGCAGGTCCTCCGGCAGAATGGCTTCCCCTTTGGCGATGACCGTGGCACGGCGTAGCGCGTTTTCCAGTTCACGCACGTTGCCCGGCCAGTGATAGGCCATCAGCGCCTCCAGGGCCCCGGCCGTGACGGACTTCGGGCCCTGATTCTGCTCGCGGGCGATGCGGCGCAAGAAATACTCCACCAGCAGCGGAATGTCCTCCTTGCGCTCACGCAGCGGCGGCAAGTGGATGCGCACGACGTTGAGGCGGTAGAACAGGTCTTCGCGGAACTGGCGGGAGGCCACCATTTGCTCGAGCGGGCGGTTGGTGGCGGCCAGGATGCGCACGTCCACCTGGAGCGTCTGGTTGCCCCCCACGCGCTCGAACTGCCCGCTCTGCAGCACCCGCAGAATCTTGGTCTGTGTCGTCAGGCTCATGTCGCCGATTTCGTCGAGAAAGAGCGTGCCGCGGTGGCATTGCTCGAACTTGCCGATGCGCTGGTGGGTGGCGCCGGTGAAGGCCCCGCGCTCGTGTCCGAACAATTCGCTCTCCAACAGCCCCTCCGGAATGGCCGCGCAGTTCACCGCCAGGAACGGCTGATCACTGCGCCGACTGTGCTGATATATGGCGCGGGCCACCAGTTCCTTGCCCGTGCCGCTTTCGCCGGTGATGAGCACCGTGGCATCCGAACCGGCGAGCTGCCCGATCAACTTGAATACCTGCTGCATCGGTTCGCTGCGCCCCACCAGTCCCAGGGCATCCTCTCCTTCGCCGGGACCGGAGGGGCGCAGGGCCACCGCCTGGCGCATGTCCCGGGCGGCCTTCAACCCCTGCTGGATCAGCGCGCGCAGCTTCGGCACATCGAACGGCTTGAGAAGGTAGTCGTACGCGCCGAGTTTCATCGCCTCGATGGCCGTCTGGGTGGTGCCGTAGGCGGTCATCAGGATCACCAGTTGCCGTGGATCCATCTGCCGGATGCGCCGCAGGGTTTCCAACCCGCTCAACCCCGCCATGCGAATGTCCATCACCACCAGGTCGGGCTGCACTTTGGGCAGCAAGCGCAATCCCTCCTCCCCGCTGCTGGCCGTGATCACCTCCAGCTCCGGCCCGGCAAACAGCCGGCGGAACGAGTACCGCACGTCTTCTTCGTCATCAATCAACAGCAGCTTGTACGCAGCCATAGATGGCCTTAACATAGCCCAAGCGGGAAACCTTCAGAAGGCCAAAGGCATGTTTGCCGCCCTCCGTCAGCGGCTGCCTTGAGAGGGCACTCGAGAGCGGGCGGTCAGAAATACACCCCTTCTTCAACATCCGGCCCGAGCGGTTCTCTGTAGCCTTGGCCCGTGCGCCCACCGGGATCGACCGCGGGGTTGCTTGAACCCGGGGCGGGTTTCCGGCACCCTGCCGGGGAATCGATGAGTGACCCGGTCCATCTTCGAGACTGGCGCCCGGACAGTTGGCAGACCCGGCCCGCTGCCCAACAGCCGGTCTATCTGGACTCTGCTGCCCTGGCCAGGGTGCTGGAACAGCTTCGTCAACTGCCTCCCCTGGTCAGCAGCTACGAAATCGAGTGCCTCAAGGCACAATTGGCCGAAGCCGCCCTGGGTCAGCGGTTTCTTCTCCAGGGAGGCGATTGCTCGGAGACGTTTGCCGATTGCCAGTCCTCCATTATCGCCGCCAAGCTCAAGATCCTCCTCCAAATGAGCCTGGTGCTCGCTTACGAAACGCGTCGGAGGATCATCCGTGTCGGCCGTTTTGCCGGACAGTACGCCAAACCGCGATCCACGGAGGTGGAAACCCGGAATGGCTTGACCCTCCCGGCGTACCGGGGGGACCTGGTCAATCGGCCGGAGTTTTCCCCCGAACAGCGCCAGCCGGACCCCGAGCTGTTGCTGCGCGGATACGAGCGAGCCGCGCTCACCCTCAACTTCATCCGCGCGCTCATCGATGGCGGGTTTGCCGACCTTCACCATCCGGAAAACTGGACCCTCAGTTTCGCCTGCGCCCGATCCGTGGCCGAGGCGTACCAGCAGCGCGTAACGGCTGTCCAGGAAGCGGTGTCGTTTCTGGAGACCCTCACCGGGGGAACGATCCCGCAGCTGCAACGGGTGGACTTTTTCACCAGTCACGAAGCGCTTCATCTGCTTTACGAACAGGCCCTCACCCGCCAGGTGCCGCGCCGCACCGGCTGGTACAATCTGGGGACCCACTTTCCCTGGATCGGAAACCGCACGCGGCAGATCGAGGGCGCCCACGTCGAGTATTGCCGCGGCATTCGCAACCCCGTGGCCGTCAAGATCGGCCCCCCCATCAGTCCGGAGGAATTGTTGGCGCTTTGCGAACGACTCGATCCCGAGCGCGAACCCGGCCGGCTGACACTCATCACGCGCTTCGGTGCCGACGCCGTCACGCGATACCTGCCGTCCTTGGTGGAGGCGCTGCAACGTCAGCCGCGGCGTGTCCTGTGGGTGTGCGATCCCATGCACGGCAACACCGAAACCACGCCGGCCGGCTTCAAAACCCGGCGGTTCGACCGCATCTTGTTGGAGCTCGAGCGCACCTGTGAAATCCTCCATGAGGCGGGCCTTCCCCTGGCAGGCGTTCACTTCGAACTGAGTGGCGAAGACGTCACGGAGTGCGTGGGCGGGGCTTGTGGCCTGACGGAGGATGACCTGGCCCGGGCCTACCGCAGCCCCGTGGACCCGCGCCTGAACTATGAGCAGTCCCTGGAAATGGCCCTGCACCTGGCCCGGCTGCTCCGCGCCCGATCGGTCACCCGCGTCTCGCTCGCCGGGAGCACCGCTCCCGAACGATCCCCCACTGTTGCCTCAGCACCGAGCCCGACTCCATGACCACCACCGAAGCCATTCAACTGTTGGAAGCCTTCCGCGCCGGCCGCGTCGAACGCGAAGAGGTCCTCCGGGCCTTTCAAATGGATCCCGTGGCCGACCTGGGGTTTGCACGCGTCGATCTGCACCGCGGGCTGCGTCAGGGCTTTCCGGAGGTGATCTTTGGACTCGGTAAAACACCCGCTCAGGTGGTGACCATCGCCGAGACCCTGCTGCAACGGGGCGAGCGAGTGCTGGCCACGCGTCTGACCCCCGAACACGCCAGTCAGTTGTGTGCCCGATGGCCGGCGGCCGTCTGGCACGAGGTCGCCCGATGCGTCACCATCGATCCCAATCCGCTGCCAAAACGCCCGGGCACCATCGCCGTGGTCAGTGCCGGGACCAGCGACCTGCCCGTGGCCGAGGAGGCGGCGGTCACGGCCGAGATCATGGGCAATCACGTGCTCCGCATTGCTGACGTCGGGGTGGCGGGCATCCACCGGCTTTTTCACAAGCTGCCCGAGCTTCACCGGGCCAACGTCCTGGTCGTCGTCGCCGGCATGGAAGGGGCCCTCCCCAGTGTCGTCGGCGGGCTGGTGAATCGACCCGTCATCGCCGTGCCCACCAGCGTCGGGTACGGAAGTCATTTCGGCGGGTTGGCGGCGTTGCTGGCCATGCTCAACAGCTGCGCCAGCGGCATCACGGTTGTGAACATCGACAACGGTTTCGGTGCGGGCTTCGCTGCCAGCCAGATCAACGCGCTGGTGGCCGAGAAGGCTGCTCAGGCCCCGAGGGTTCCACCGGCCTCCGCGCATCCAACCCCCCCAGCTTCATGAGCCACGTTCTTTACCTCGACCTTGGCAGCGGGATCAGCGGCGACATGCTGCTGGGCGCGCTGTTCGATTTGGGCGTTTCCCCGGAACGCGTCCGCCAGGAACTGCGCAAGCTGCCCCTGAGCGAATGGGATTGGCAGGTGTGGCGGGAGACACGCAGCGGCCTGGCCGGTTTTCGCGTCGAAGTGCATTCTCCCCGAGCTCCCGCGCCGGCGACCGTCTCGTCCGACTCCGGGCCCGGCGCCCGGGCGTCCCTGCCCCGGGAAAGCCACCCCGAGCACGGTCACCCGCATCCCTCTCACGAAGGGCCGAGCTCCGGATCCTCCGCCCCGGGCCACCACGTTCATGAGCACCACACATTCAAGGAAATCGAGCTGCTAATCTCTCAAAGTGCCCTGTCGGACTGGGTCCGACAAAAGGCCCTGGCCGTGTTTCAGCGCATCGCCACGGCCGAGGCGCGCATCCACGGCTGTCGGGTCGAAGAGGTGCATTTCCACGAAGTGGGCGCGATCGATTCCATCGTGGACATTGTGGGCGGATGCGTGGCCCTGGAGATGCTGGGACGGCCGCGCGTGATGGCTTCTGCGGTGGTGGACGGGACGGGCTTTGTCGAGTGTGCGCACGGCCGGTTGCCGTTGCCCGCCCCTGCGACGCTGGCCATTCTCGGGGCGCGCGGCATTCCCATCACCCAGTGCGAGGAACCTCATGAGTTGGTGACGCCCACGGGCGCGGCCTTTCTGGCCGAGTTCGCGGAGTCTTTTGGCCCGATGGTTTCGCTGGTGGCCGAACGCATCGGCCATGGTCTGGGATCGCGGACCTTGCGGACGCGCCCGAACGTGCTGCGCGCGGTCCTTGGCCATCAGGCAGAACCGGCGCGGGGCCCGTATGATTGGGAAGCGGACACCGTGGCCGTGTTGGAGACCAACCTGGACGACGTGACCGGGGAGGCCCTGGGCCATTTCATGGAGCGGGCCCGGGAGCTCGGAGCCCTCGAGGTCTTTTGCCTCCCCGCGCAAATGAAAAAGGGCAGGCCGGGTGTGCTGCTGACGGTGTTGTGCACACCGGAAAAGGCCGACGCCTTCACGGCCCTGATCCTGTGCGAGACACCGGCTCTGGGGGTGCGCCGCTCGTGGATCGAGCGACGCAAGCTCCGGCGTCGCATCCAGTCGGTCTCCACGCCCTACGGTCCTGTGGAGGTAAAAGTGGCCGAGTGGCAGGGCCGCATCGTGCACTGCAAGCCGGAGTGGGAGAGCTGCCGACTTCGGGCCCGGGAACACAACGTCAGTGTCCAGCTTGTGTGGCAGGCGGCCTTGGCGGCGGCGCAGCAGAATCCGGAGCCAGGTGGGCGTTCGGGAGGCTCTGCAGGATTTTGAAAAAAAACCTCTTGCACCCGCGCGGTCGCCTGCATAGAGTGAAGTCGTTCTTTACGAGAGGACGCTGCGCCGGGAAAAAAAATCGAAAAAACCCTGTTGACAGCAGCGTCGGCTGGAAATAAATTTCACGGCACAAAACAACGGCTGCGCGAAAGCCGGTTGTGAGAGAGCAACGCGGCGCGTTGCTGTGTCGTCTGCGGTGAAAGAAAAAGTTGAATCCCGCGGACGGCGGGTGCAGATTTTGAGGGTCGTGGAGACGACCCGGCGTTCTTTGAGAGTTGAATCGTGCGACAAGTGAGAGCCCCTCTGGAGCCGACCGGCAGGTGGGTCGGATCCGGAGTTTCAACCGATACGGCGGCCGGTCCTGCGGGACCGGTTGCGGAATCAGACCTGCGTGCTTTGCCACGGAGAGTTTGATTCTGGCTCAGAACGAACGCTGGCGGCGTGGATAAGACATGCAAGTGGAACGCTGGTCGTCGGGTAGCAATATCCGGCGGCCGGAGTCGCGAACGGGTGAGTAACACGTGGGTAATCTGCCGCGAAGACCGGTATAACCCGCCGAAAGGTGGGCTAATTCCGGATGTGGTCCCGTGGGGGCATCCCTGCGGGATTAAAGGGTGGGGACCGCAAGGCCTGCCGCTTCGCGAGGAGCCCGCGGCCTATCAGCTAGTTGGTAGGGTAACGGCCTACCAAGGCTAAGACGGGTAGCTGGTCTGAGAGGACGACCAGCCACACTGGGACTGAGACACGGCCCAGACACCTACGGGTGGCAGCAGTCGAGAATCTTTCACAATGGGCGAAAGCCTGATGGAGCGACGCCGCGTGGGGGATGAAGGGCTTCGGCTCGTAAACCCCTGTCAGCCGCGAACAAACCCGCCGACCTAACACGTCGGTGGCTGATAGTAGCGGCAGAGGAAGGGACGGCTAACTCTGTGCCAGCAGCCGCGGTAATACAGAGGTCCCGAGCGTTGTTCGGATTCACTGGGCGTAAAGGGTGCGTAGGCGGTCGGGTAAGTCTGACGTGAAATCCCGAGGCTCAACCTCGGAATGGCGTCGGAAACTGCCCGGCTCGAGGGTTGGAGGGGGGACTGGAATTCTCGGTGTAGCAGTGAAATGCGTAGATATCGAGAGGAACACCGGTGGCGAAGGCGAGTCCCTGGACAACTCCTGACGCTGAGGCACGAAAGCTGGGGGAGCAAACAGGATTAGATACCCTGGTAGTCCCAGCCCTAAACGGTGCACGTTTGCCGTGGGCGGATTCGACCCCGTCCGTGGCGTAGCTAACGCGTTAAACGTGCCGCCTGGGGAGTACGGCCGCAAGGTTGAAACTCAAAGAAATTGACGGGGGCCTGCACAAGCGGTGGAGTATGTGGCTTAATTCGATGCAACGCGAAGAACCTTACCTGGCCTTGACATGCACGTGGTAGGAGCCCGAAAGGGTGACGACCCCGCAAGGGGAGCGTGCACAGGTGCTGCATGGCTGTCGTCAGCTCGTGTCGTGAGATGTTGGGTTAAGTCCCGCAACGAGCGCAACCCCTGCGTCCTGTTGCCACCCGGTCGCAAGACCGGAGCACTCTGGACGGACTGCCTCGCTTCAACGAGGAGGAAGGTGGGGATGACGTCAAGTCAGTATGGCCCTTATGGCCAGGGCTGCACACGTACTACAATGCCCGGTACAATGGGACGCGAAACCGCAAGGTGGAGCAAATCCCCAAAAACCGGGCCCAGTTCAGATTGTCGGCTGCAACTCGCCGGCATGAAGCTGGAATCGCTAGTAATGGCGCATCAGCTACGGCGCCGTGAATACGTTCCCAGGCCTTGTACACACCGCCCGTCACACCACGAAAGCCGGCTGTACCCGAAGTCGCCCTTGACCGGGTGCCGAAGGTATGGCTGGTGATTGGGGTGAAGTCGTAACAAGGTAGCCGTAGGGGAACCTGCGGCTGGATCACCTCCTTTCTAAGGAGATCACGGGTCCCGGATTTTCAACGGGACTTCCGAGGTCGAACCTCCGCTGCGGCGGAGGACCGGGCGATCGCTTGTCGCACCATTCAGCTCTCAGTGAACGCCAGGTTCTTTGGCGATCGTCTCGCGTGGCGGCCGGCCCGGAGGGCCATCCGCGTGGGGCTGTAGCTCAGTTGGTAGAGCGGCAGCTTTGCAAGCTGTAGGTCGGGAGTTCGAGTCTCCTCAGCTCCACCAACCGGCTTTGCCAGCCCGGCCCGCGCCGACGGGCGTGTAGCTCAGTTGGTTAGAGCATGCGCTTGATAAGCGCAGGGTCACTGGTTCAAGTCCAGTCACGCCCACCACGCCGAATGCGAATTTCGAGCCGGGACCGCGCCCGGGGCAGCCGACCGGCTGCCGCCGCGGGCCGCGGTCGGACCGGTGGGTTCTTTGAAAACTGCGCATAGTGTCCATCAGGGCAGATACAGTTCGCTGGGTCTCCCGAGCGGATGTCCGGGTTTGCCGGACCTCCCAACGGGCCAGACTTTGCGATCAAGCTACTAAGGGCTTGGGGTGAATGCCTTGGTGCCAGGAGGCGATGAAGGACGTGGCAAGCTGCGATAAGCCCCGGGGAGCCGCAAGCAGGCGTTGATCCGGGGATCTCCGAATGGGGCAACCCGGCCGGCTTAATCGCCGGTCATCGCCGGATGAATGCATAGTCCGGCGAGGCGACACCCGCTGAAGTGAAACATCTCAGTAAGCGGAGGAAAAGAAACCGAATGGGATTCCGTGAGTAGTGGCGAGCGAAAGCGGAAGAGGCCAAACCGGGAGGACTTGTCCTCCCGGGGTTGCGGGACCTCCACAAGGGGATGTGCCAAAGGTTAGCCGAACGCTCTGGAAAGGGCGGCCAGAGAGCGTGACAGCCGCGTAGGCGAAAACCCGAGGCCCCCCGGAGGGATCCCAAGTAGCACGATGCACGTGAAACTTCGTGCGAATCCGTCCGGACCACCGGATAAGCCTAAATACTCCCTGGCAACCGATAGTGCACCAGTACCGTGAGGGAAAGGTGAAAAGAACCCCGATGAGGGGAGTGAAACAGAGCCTGCAACCCCATGCCTACAAGGTGTCGGAGCCGCGCAAGCGGTGACGGCGTGCCTTTTGCATAATGAGTCCGCGAGTTATGGTCCGTGGCGAGCCTAAGGTCCTCAGGACCGGAGGCGAAGCGAAAGCGAGTGCGAACAGCGCGTTCAGTCGCGGGCCATAGACCCGAAGCGGAGGTGATCTACCCTTGGGCAGGCTGAAGCCTGGGTAACACCAGGTGGAGGGCCGAACTCGTGGATGTTGAAAAATCCTGAGATGACCTGAGGGTAGGAGCGAAAGACTAATCAAACCCCGTGATAGCTGGTTCTCCCCGAAATCGCTTGAGGGCGAGCGTCGGGCCAGTACTCGGAGGAGGTAGAGCACTGAATGGCTTAGGGGGCCCACCAGCCTACCAAAACCAATCAAACTCCGAATGCCTCCGATCCCATTACCCCGGCCGTCAGGCTACGAGCGATAAGGTCCGTGGCCGAGAGGGCAACAGCCCAGACCACCAGCTAAGGTGCCTCAAGGCGGTTCAGTGGAAAGGATGTGACGTCGCTTAGACAGTGAGGATGTTGGCTTAGAGGCAGCCATCATTTAAACAGTGCGTAACAGCTGACTCATCGAGCGATGTCGCGCCGAAAATGATTGGCGATCAAACCGCCTACCGAAGCTGTGGATCCGGATCCGGTGCGCCGGGTCCGGGTGGTAGGGGAGCGTGACCGGTGCGGTGAAGCGGGAGGGAGACCGACCGTGGAGCGCCGGCCAGTGAGAATGCGGACACGAGTAGCGAGAAACCGGGTGAGAATCCCGGTCGCCGTAAACCCAAGGTTTCCTGGGCCAGGTTCGTCCGCCCAGGGTTAGCCGGGAGCTAACACGAGGCCGTAAGGCGTAGTGGATGCACAGCAGGTTAAATATTCCTGCGCCGGGCAAGGAGTTGGCCTGAAGGGGACGCATGGAAAGACGCCGGCTAGGCAATCGAATGCTGAGCTTAGGCTTCGGCCGAAGCGCACCGGTGTTGACTGTGCCGAGAAAAGCCTTCAGGCGGGCCGCCTTGTCCGCCCGTACCGGAAACCGACACAGGTGGGTGGGTGTCAATGCACTCAGGCGCGCGAGAGAAACCTCTCTAAGGAACTCGGCAAATTGGCCCCGTAACTTCGGGAGAAGGGGTGCCCCGACGCCGGTCGCAAGACGGGCGTTGCGGGCCGCAGTGAACGGCGCTTAGCGACTGTTTAACAAAAACACAGCTCTCTGCCAAGTCGTGAAGACGACGTATAGGGAGTGACACGTGACCAATGCGGAAAGATGAAAGCGCTCGGTTAGCCGCAAGGCGAAGCCGCGCGCCTAAGTCCCCGCGAATGTCGGCCGTAACTATAACGGTCCTAAGGTAGCGAAATTCCTTGTCGGGTAAGTTCCGACCTGCACGAATCGTGTAACGACTGAGCGACTGTCTCGGAGAGGTTCTCGGCGAAACTGTAATGGCGGTGAAGATGCCGCCTGCCCGCAGTAGGACGGAAAGACCCTATGCACCTTTACTGTAAGCACGTATTGGGTTCTGGTTGGCGCTGCGTAGCGTAGGTGGGAGACTTGGAAGCGGGGGCTTCGGTTCCCGTGGAGTCGCAATGTGAAACACCACTCTGCGCCAATTAGGATTCTAACCCCGATCCTGTGAAGCCAGGCGGGGGACAGTGCGTGCGGGTCAGTTTGACTGGGGCGGTTTCCTCCTAAAAGGTAACGGAGGAGCGCGAAGCTCGGCTCAGCACGGTTGGCAACCGTGCGGTGAGGGTATGGCCAGAAGCCGGGTTAACTGCGAGACCTACAAGTCGAGCAGGTGCGAAAGCAGGCCCAAATGATCCGGCGGTGGAATGTGGAATCGCCGTCGCTCATCGGACAAAAGGTACGCTAGGGATAACAGGCTGATCGGGCCCAAGAGTTCACATCGACGGCCCGGTTTGGCACCTCGATGTCGGCTCATCGCATCCTGGGGCTGGAGAAGGTCCCAAGGGTCCGGCTGTTCGCCGGTTAAAGCGGTACGCGAGCTGGGTTCAGAACGTCGTGAGACAGTTCGGTCCTTATCCACTGTGGGCGCAGGAGGCTTGAGGGATTCCTTCCCTAGTACGAGAGGACCGGGAAGGACGCACCTCTGGTGTGGCAGTTGTCCCGTCAGGGGCAGCGCTGCGTAGCCATGTGCGGAAGGGATAAGCGCTGAAAGCATCTAAGCGCCAAGCCCCTCCCAAGATCAGGCCTCCCGGACCGCAAGGTCCCTGAAGACCCCCGGAAGACTACCGGGTTGATAGGCCAGACGTGTAAGCGGAGCAATCCGTTCAGCCGACTGGTCCTAATCGGTCGTGCGGCTTGATCGTCTTCTCCGTCGCAAGACGGAAGGCGATTTTCGACCCGCGACTGCAGCTCCCTTGTGGCGCTGTGCGCAGTTTTCAGAGAACCCCGCGCTCTTTCAAAGGCTTTGGGTCCTGCCCGCTCGGCCCACCGGGCCGGAGCAGGCATAGGTGACCCGGAAGGATTTTCTGGTGGCCATGAAGCAGCGGACCCACCCGTTCCCATTCCGAACACGGCCGTGAAACGCTGCATTGCCGATGGTAGTGGTTGTCTAGCTTCCGCGAGAGTAGGTTGCTGCCAGAACTCATTATGCGGCAGTTGGAGCCTCAAGCTTCAACTGCCGCTTCTTTTTGGTCATGACCGGGCTCGTGGGCCAGGGACCTGTGCAGCCCGCGCGCCCCGAACCCCTCACTCCGGCCCCCCAACGCCGCCCCTCACCCCCTCCAGGCCGGAGCCGCTCCAGAAGGATCTGCTCCGGGCAAAAAACCGCCTGGTGGCGCTTCTCTCGAAGAAGGCTCGAAGGGAATGCGCGCTTGGGCCCGGGCCGGCTCGGCACGGCCAACGGGCGCCGAAGCCGCCAACTCTGATGACAAGCGGACGAGCCCCAACTCGAAACAGGCCGCTTCATGACCCGAGTGGACGACTTGGCTGGAATGCGGCCGAGCGACGAAGCGGGATGCTCCCGCCCTGCACAAGAAGTAATTGGACAGCGGAGGAACCTCCGAAGCCCGCGTCCGGGCGACTCTTTGAGGGACGTCCCGAATCCCTACCGGGGTCATGGAGGCGCCGTTGGCCGCGAAACGCCAGACCGCGCCAACCCCGTCGGGCAACCGACGCCCCGCCAAATGCGCTTTTTGGCCCGACTTTCCCGCCATGAGAGCGCGGGGATTTTGAACGGTCCGTGCGGCGGTTGGGGCGCTCCCCGGGATTCGCTTCGAGCCGATGCATGACCCGACCCTGCCTGCTGACGGCATGGAGCTCGAATGCGCCGCAGGCACGTCTCCCGTTTTCTCTGCGGCATTGCGAAAAGTCGCCACTCGGACGGCCGGCTGGCTCCTTGGTGCGGCTTGAGACCGAAGCCGGGGCGTCGCATCTTGTTTTTATGCAGATTGGGTCACTCAAATTGGCCACCAACCTTTTTCTGGCCCCGCTGGCGGGTTACACCAACCTGCCTTTCCGGCTCGTAATCCGGGAAATCGGCGGCGTCGGGCTGGCCACCACGGACCTGGTCAACGCCAGGTCTTTGTTGGAACGGCGTCCGAAGGCCCTGAAGCTGGTGCAAATGCATCCGGCGGATCAACCCCTGGCGGTCCAGTTGTTCGGCAGCAAACCCGAGGAGATGCGGGATGCCGCCCAGATGGTCGAGGCCCTGGGCGCGGCCGTGGTGGACATCAACATGGGTTGTCCGGTCCGGAAGGTTTGTCAGGTGGGTGCCGGAAGTGCGTTGATGCGCAGCATCGACCAGGCCGTGGCGGTGGCCAGAGCCGTGGTGGAGGCGGTTCGCATCCCCGTGACCGCGAAAATGCGGCTCGGTTGGGATGCTCGAAACCTGACGGCGCCGGACTTGGCCCGCGCCCTAGAAGATGTGGGCGTGGCCGCCATCACGGTTCACGGACGAACAAGAGAACAGGGATTCAGTGGTCAAGTGAGCCTGGAAGGCATCCGGAGGGTGGTCCAAGCGGTGCACCGCATCCCGGTCATCGGCAACGGGGACGTGACGACCCCGGAAGCAGCCTGGACCATGTTGGAGGTCACCGGCTGCGCCGGGGTCAGCATCGGTCGCGGGGCCTTTTACGACCCCTGGATTTTCCAGCGAACATGGGCCTACCTGCGGTTGCGGGGCCATCCCGAGGCCCTGGGGACATCTCCGTCGAGCCGGGGGGAACCACCGGGCGCAGTGCCGCCTCCCGAACCGAGTTTCGAGGAACGGATTCGTGTGATGCGCCGGCACCTCGATCTGATGGTGGAAGTTTTCGGAGAAGAGACCGGATGCAAGATGTTTCGCAAGGTGGCTCCCTGGTATGCCCGGCGGTTCGGGCCCAACCATGAATTCAACCGCCGCATCGTCCACTTGAGCCGGCGTGAAGAGTTCGAGGAGATCCTGGCCGAGTACCTCCGCTGGCGGCGTCAGTTCCTGGATGAACAGGGCAACTTGCTGCCCCGCTACCAGCCTGCGCCGTTGACCATGAACTTCCAAGAAACGTCGGGGCCTGGCGAGGAACTCCAAGCGGTCCCGGTTCCTGCCGGGCCGGTGGAATACTGGTAAGCAACCAGACGTCCTCCAACGGGGCAGATCCTCCTGCAAGCCGGGCGCGGACCTGCCAGTCCGCTTCCACTGTCGGCCGGGGGCGCCGGGAGCGCCGGACCAAGGTGGCGCCCGCCCCCGGGACGGTCGCGGCCAACCGCACCATGCATCTGCCCTGTACGGTTTCCCAACCGGGCAAGTTTGAGCTTCTAAGCACCAGATTCCCAATCCAAGGGAAATGTCGATTTGCCACAGCTGTCCCGTGCCGCAGACGCCCGAAAGTCCGCCCCGTTGACGGGGTGTCCGGGAAATGAAATGCACCGCGCCGCAAATCTCCAGCACCGGGAGCCCTGCCGCGCGAAGGCCGCAACCGGCCCCAATCCCGAGCAGTCCTCGATAATTCACTGGCAGCCAAAACCCATCCAAGGGTCGGGAAGATTTCGCCCCCACGGCCTGCCGCGGATTTGCCCCTGCAGGGCGCGGATGGATCGGCCCCGGGGCACGGCCCCGGCCACGCTGGCCAATCGGGATTCCTTTCGTCTCAAAGGGTTCAGTTCGGAGTGGCCTGCCCCGCGAACCTGGTGTTCGTCGTTGGACAGCGCCCTTTTCGGGCGTGGCGGATTGGGGGAGGAGTCGCGGATGGATTCCTCCGGGCTGAGGAATGAGCCGACGCCATTCATGGAGGGCCAAAGGCGCATGCCGGTTTTGGCACATCGGCCTCATGAATCCCGTTGAAATCACGTTTTCGCTCGAATCTCCGGTGCCGGGGACGTCTGAAATCCCGTCGAGCTTTCGGGCGTGTCCAAACCCTGAAATGCCCTGTGGGCCACGCCCCGAGCCTGCCGGGCGTGGTTGCATCCCGGGGATCAGCTGTGCGGTTACATGGGCGCGGACTCTCCACGGCGCCTGAGAGACCGAATCTTACCGAGCTCGGCCGATTCTCGCCTTCGCTCCGGGTGATGCGACTTTTGGTTTCGAGCAGCCCCTTGCTACACGCGTCTCTTGCTTGTTCCAACATCTTCCGGCCCGGATCGCAGGATGAGGATTGTGCAGCAGGAGTCGGTCGCGGGCAAAAGCCCGGCTGTCCCGTGGGACAGAAAGGAATTCCCCGGGCCATTTGGAAGTCGAGCTTCCCCGTTCCCTTCCTCCCGGATAACGCCCCTGTTCAGAGGCCCGATGGCCGATTGTTTCACGGTTGAAGGTGGGGCGCGGCGCTGTTTCGGTAGCTCGGGCTGGGCGTCTCCCCCGAGCGCGCATCCTGATTCAGAATCAGGACATCGCCTTGGGCAGGCCGGCGGAGGCGGTCGGTGATGGCCCCAGCACGTCGGGATCCAGCGATGCCGGCATAACGAAGAAGTCCGCAGAGAATCCACCAAGAGGCCGTCCTTGTGAGTCGCATGCCCACACGCTGCCTCGCGGCGGATGGGGATTGCCCCCAGGGAACCGACGGCAATGCGACTTCTGCGGGGGAGAGACGGAAGAAGGATTCTGCCCGGACGGGTGCCTCTTCGGCGGGATGGTGGGAGCGAGCCGGTAACGGTTCATTGGACTTCCTCAAGGGGCTTCAAGGGCGGGATGTTGGCCGGCGCTGACCGGTTGAAAGGTGCCCTGCAACGGATCCTAGCGGCTTTGGACTGGCGCCCGAGGGATTTCGGGTCCATGCTGCGGGGCGAAGGTTATGGCTGAGTGGAAAGGGACTTACACTGCGTTGGTGACGCCGTTTCGGGATGGCCATATTGACGAGGCGGCGTTGGAACGATTGATCGAGCGGCAGGTGCGCGCGGGCGTGGACGGAGTTGTGCCGGTGGGCACCACGGGCGAATCTTCGACGCTCGATTATGAAGAGCATGTGCGCGTGATCGAGCTGACGGTGAAGGTGGCCGCGGGAAGGACCAAGGTGATGGCCGGGAGCGGCGCGAATTCCACGAAGGAGGCCATTTATTTGACCCAGCGTGCCGAGGCGGCCGGGGCGGACGCCACCTTGCAAGTCGCCCCGTATTACAACCGGCCGACGCAGGAGGGATTGTTTCAGCATTTTCGAGAGGTGGCGCGGGCGACGCGGCTGCCGGTCATCTTGTACAACATCCCCAGCCGATGCGGCGTGGAGATCGCGGTGGACACAGTGCGGAGGCTGGCCGAGGCGTGCCCGAACGTGGTGGGCATCAAGGAGGCCGGCGGCAACCCCGATCGGGTGAGCCAGTTGCGCGCCGCCCTGGGTCCGCGGTTCTGGATCCTCAGCGGTGACGACGCTCTGACGCTGCCGTTCATGGCGGTGGGCGCCAACGGGGTGGTCAGTGTGGCCTCCAACGTGATCCCGCGGGAAATGGTGCGGATGGTGAACGCATTCGCGGAGGGCGACCCCGGCACGGCCAGGCGCATTCACGCGCGGTACTACCCGTTGTTCAAGGACCTGTTCCTCGAGACCAATCCGATTCCCGTGAAGGCCGCCCTGGCGATGATGGGACTGATTGCAGAGGAATACCGTCTGCCGCTGGTGCCCATGGCCCCGGCCAATCGGGAACGGCTGGCGCAGACTTTGCAGGCCTGTGGGCTGATCAGGTCCGGCGCCGCGCCAGCTCCCCAAACGCGCCGTCGGTCGGCAACGCGGACGGTCTGAATTCCGGCCGGGAAACAGGAGCATCTCATGACCCGGATCATTCTTCATGGCGCGCGGGGTCGCATGGGCCGCGCCATTCTCCAGTGTGTCGGCCAGCATCCGGACATGGAAATCACCGCCCAGGTGGATCAGGGCGACGATTTGGCCGCGGTGCTGGACCGTGGGGAGGTGGTGGTGGATTTCAGCGTGCCTGCCGCCACGGAGCGCATGTTGACATTGTGCGTGGAGCGGGGCATGGCCGTGGTTTTGGGCACCACCGGTCACGAGGAAAAAGCTCGAGCGTGGATTGGCGAATGCGCGCGAAGGATCCCGATTGTTTGGACGTCGAACTTCTCCACTGGCGTGAACACCCTGTTCTGGCTGGTGGAACGGGCGGCGGAGGTCCTCGGGCCGGGCTACGATCTGGAGATCGTAGAAATGCACCACCGCCAGAAGCAGGATGCACCCAGCGGCACGGCGCGAAGTCTGGCCGAGATTCTGGCGCGCGTGCGCCGACAGCAGCTTGAGTCGGTGGTCCGCCATGGGCGACACGGTTGGGTGGGCCCGCGGAGCGCAGAGGAGATTGGCGTGCATGCGGTCCGCGGCGGGGATGTCGTGGGCGAGCACACGGTCATCTTTGCGACGCAGGGGGAGCGTCTGGAGTTGACACACCGGGCCTCCAGTCGCGACACGTTCGCGCACGGCGCCCTCCGCGCGGCCCGATGGGTCGTGGGAAGGCCTCCGGGCCTGTACGACATGCAAGATGTTCTGGGTCTGCGTGCGGTCCGAGCGTAGCGAGGTGCGCATCCCTTGACGCGGTCCTGGGCGCACGTAGATTCCGCGCCGTGTCGCGAACCATTGACGCAGACGGCCGGTGGCCGCGCCGGTCCGGAACCGCATGAAACGCCCCTCGCTGGCCATCATTTGGCTGACCGTGTTTCTTGACCTGGTGGGGTTTGGGATCGTGGTGCCCCTGGTCCCGCTGTATGGTCGGGAGTTTGGGGCCAAGAGCTGGGTGCTGGGTCTGATCATCGCTTCCTTTTCGGCCTTTCAGTTCATCTGCGCGCCGTGGTGGGGGCGTTGGTCCGATCGCGTGGGCCGTCGGCCGGTGTTGTTGTTGAGCACGGCGGGTGCGGCCGTGTCGTACGTATTGTTTGCGCTGAGCAGCGGATTGCGGGATTCCGCGCTGGCGCTGCTGTTGTTGGGGGTGTCCCGGGCTTTTGCGGGTGCCTGCGGCGGCAACATCACCGTGGCCCAGGCTTATATTGCCGACATCACGCCCCCGGCCGAGCGTGCCCGGCGGATGGGGTTGATCGGAATGGCCTTCGGACTGGGATTCATTTTTGGCCCGATTCTCGGGGGCATCAGCCTCAAGCAGTGGGGACTCAGCGGGCCGGGCTGGATGGCGGCGGCGTTGTGCACGGTCAACTTTCTCCTGGCCTGGTTCATTCTGGCCGAGAGCCGTCGGAGCGGGCCCATCCCGAGCGTTCAACGGCCGCATTGGGCGCAGTATTGGCACACGTTGCGCACCCCCCGGGTCGGGTTGTTGGTCATGGTGTTTTTTCTGGCCACGTTTGCCTTTAGCTGTTTCGAGAGCACGTTGCCGCTGGTGGTCAGCGACAATTTCGGCCTGGATTTGACGCACAACGGCGAAGCGGCGGCGACCGTGGTGTTTTTGTTCGCGTATTGCGGGATCCTGGGCGCCCTGATGCAGGGGATGGCGGTGGGGCGGCTGGTGTCCCGGTGGGGCGAGGTACGCCTCATCCTGGTGAGTCTGGTTTGTACGGCCTGCAGCCTGTCGATGTTACCGTTCATTCGGGGACAGGGGTTGCTGGAGTGGTCGGTGTTGGGGAGTTCGCAGGGGCTGGGTTGGTGGGCGTTGTTGGGGGCGCTGGGATTGCTTTCCGTCGGTTCGAGCCTGACGCGACCTCCGTTGTTTGGGCTGCTCTCCAATCTGACCCACGAGCATGAGCAGGGGGCCACCTTTGGCGTGGCCCAGGGCATGGGCAGTCTGGCGCGGATCCTGGGCCCGATCTTTGCCACCACGACGCTTCACATTCTGCCGCCGCTGCCCTACCTGGTCTGCAGCGGGCTGTTGCTGGGCACCGCGGTGATCCTGGGGCTCCGTTGGGCCGGCTCGGAACCCGGGGTGGCGCCGGCGGGGTCGCGATGACGGCGGAGCTTTGAACGTTTTTCGGTCTGGACGGTTTAATTAGGCGAGCGGCGGTCGCCCGGGTTTCGCGGCGAGAAAAGAATGGACAGACCGACGCTCTCGCGCTATACATGGGATTCTGTCCGTGCTGGCGCAAGGAAGACGATGATTCGGGTCGAGCATTTGACAAAACAGTTTGGTCCGAAACGGGCGGTGGACGACGTGTCGTTCACGGTGGCTCCCGGGGAGGTGCTGGGCTTCCTGGGGCCCAACGGCGCGGGCAAGTCCACCACCATGCGCATGATCACGGGGTTCATCCCACCGACAGCGGGCCGCGTGTGGATTGGCGGGCACGACATGTGGGAGACCCCGATACCGGCCAAGCGGCTGATCGGGTATCTGCCGGAGAACGCGCCGGCCTACACCGACATGACGGTGTACGGCTTCTTGAACTTCGTGGCGGAATTGCGGGGCTTGCGAGGACAGGCGCGAAAGCAGGCGGTGCACCGGGTGGTGGAAATGTGTTTCCTGGAGAGCGTGTTGCACCAAAGCGTTGAGACCCTCTCGAAGGGCTACCGACACCGCACCTGCTTTGCGCAGGCCATCCTCCATGACCCTCCCGTCTTGGTCTTGGACGAGCCCACGGACGGCCTGGATCCAAACCAGAAACACGAAGTGCGCACCCTCATCCGGCGCATGGGCCAAACCAAAGCGATCATCTTTTCCACGCACATCCTCGAGGAAGTGGACGCCGCTTGTACCCGGGCCATCATCATTGACCGCGGGCGAATCGTGGCCAACGGCACCCCGGCCGAATTGCGCGCGCGTTCCGAAATGGCGGGTGCCGTGACGTTGCAGGTGCGCAATCAGTCCGCTGCCGCGGTTTCTTCGCGTCTTTACCAGGTGCCCGGGGTCAAGCGCGTCAGCATCCTGGAGGAAAAGGAGAATCTGGTGCGTGCCCGGGTCTTCCCGAAGGAACCCGGCGTGAACGGAGCATTCACCCGGGCGGTGGCGGAGGCCGTGCAGGGTTGGACCTTGGAGGAGTTGCGGGTGGAGGAGGGCCGATTGGACGAGGTCTTCCGCAGCATCACCATGCCGGACACGGTCCGGGAGGTGGGCGACCGCGCCGCCCCGAGGACGTAACGATCCGGCCCGTGACGCCGTGGGGCGCATCCGGCGCATTTGCTTCAGGCGTATGAAGGAATCCCTGGCCAACATCTGGACCATCACCAAGCGCGAGCTGTCGGGCTACTTCGCTTCCCCGGTGGCCTATGTGTACATTGTCATCTTCCTGTTGCTGAGCGGGTTTTTCACCTTCATGGTGGGCGGGTTTTTCGAGCGGGGAGAAGCCTCGCTCGCGGCGTTCTTCATCTGGCATCCGTGGTTTTACCTGTTCCTCGTGCCGGCGGTGGGCATGCGTTTGTGGGCCGAGGAACGGCGCGTGGGCACGCTGGAGCTGCTGCTGACCATGCCCATCACGGCCTGGCAGGCCATCCTGGGCAAGTTCCTGGCTTCCTGGTTGTTCCTGGCGCTCGCGCTGGCGCTGACCTTCCCGCTGGTGATCACCGTGAACTATCTGGGCGACCCGGATAACGGCGTGATCTTTGCAGCCTATTGCGGGAGCCTGCTCATGGCGGGAGCCTATCTGGCGATTACCTGCATGACCTCGGCCCTTACCCGCAATCAGGTCATCAGCTTCATCTTGTCGGTGGTCATCTGTCTCTTCCTCATTCTGGCCGGGTTTCCGCCGGTGACCAACCTGTTGGCCCAGTGGTCGGCCCCACTGGTGGAACTGGTCGCCTCCTTCAGCTTCATTACGCACTTCGACGCCTTTCACAAAGGCGTGCTCGACACACGCGACATCGTGTATTTCCTCTCGGTGACCGTGTTTGCGCTGTTCACCACGAGTGTGATTTTGCGCGGTCTGCGCGCCGGTTGAGCGTGCGCGTCCTGATGCCATGAACAAGCGAGCCTGGGAAACGATCGTATTCTCGGCCGTCGGCGTGGCGGCCATGTTCATCATTTTGCTGGGGCTGAACCTGGTCACGGCCCGGTTCAAGCACCGGGTGGACCTGACTGCCGAGAAGGCCTACACCCTGTCTCCCGGCACGCGCGCCATTCTGAGTCGGCTGGATACCCCCGTCACCATCCGGTTTTACTGGTCTCGCCTCGACACGGCCACGCCGGAGACGGTGTTTTTGCGCAACTATGCCCGGCGGGTGGAGGATCTTTTGGAGGAGTTTCGGGAGGCGGCCGGCGGCAAGCTGCGGATCGAGAAGCTGGATCCCCAACCCGACTCGGACGCGGAGGACTCGGCGCGGATGGACAACATGGAGCCGCAGTTGCTGCCCACCGGCGATCGTTTCTATCTCGGGCTGGCGGTCAGCATGCTTGATTCCCGGGCTGCCATTCCTTTTCTGGCTCCGACCCGGGAACGGTTGCTCGAGTACGACATCCTGCGGGCCATCACGCGGGTGATCAAACCGGAAAAGCCGGTGGTGGGGATCATGAGTGCCCTGCCGGTGTTCGGCGGCCCGGCCAATCCGTTCATGATGCAGATGGGCCAGCGGAATCAGGAACCGTGGGCGGTGGTCAGCGAGTTGCAAGCCGACTTCACCGTGCGCCGCGTGGAACTGACCGCGGAAAAAATCGATGACGACATTCAGGTGCTCGTGATCATCCATCCGCGGGACATTTCCGAGAAGACCCAGTACGCCATTGACCAGTTCCTGATGCGCGGCGGCAAGCTGGTGGCCTTCCTGGATCCGGTGTCGCTGGCGGACAGCCGGCAGCAGGGCAATCTGCCGTTCAGCATGCCGGGGGCGCCCTCGAATCTGGAGAAACTTTTGACGGCGTGGGGGCTGCGGTTCGACACCACGAAGGTCGTGGCCGATTTGAACTTCAAGATGCAGCTGTTGGGTCAACGCAATCAGCCGGTGGAGGCCCCGGCCTTTCTGGCGGTGACCCGGCAGGGGATGAATCCCGATGATCCGGTGACCAGTGAACTTGGGACGTTATGGATGCCGCTGGTCGGGGCTTTCTCGGGCACACCGGTCGAGGGGTTGAAACAGACGGTGTTGCTGAAGAGCACGCCGGAGTCCCAGTTGGTGGAAGGGTTCATGGCCCACATCAGCGGGGAGAACATCCTGAAGGAGTTCCGCTCCTCGGGGAAGGAACACCCGCTGGCCATCCGGTTAACCGGCCGGTTTAAAACGGCTTTTCCCAACGGAGCCCCCGGATCGACCAACGGGCCTCCGCCGCTGCAGGAAAGCAAAGAGGAGACCGTGGTGGTGCTGGTGGGAGATGCGGATCTCTTGTTCGACCGGTTTGCCATTCGGGAGTTGAACAGTCCCTTTGGCATCCTGCGCATACCGGCCAACGCCAACCTGAACTTTGTTCAAAACGTGGTGGAGCAGCTGGCCGGCGACGTGAACCTGATCAGCGTTCGCAGTCGCGCCATGCCAAGCCGGCCCTTCACGCGCATTCAAAAGATGCAGGCGGCGGCGCAGGAGCGATACCAGGCCGAAATCAAGAAACTCGAGGACAGCCTGGCAGAAACCCAGAGGCGCCTGAACGAACTCCAGCAGCAAAAGGAACCGGGCCAGCGATTCATTCTCTCGCCCGAGCAACAGGCGGAGATTGCGCGGTTTCGTCAACAGGAAGCCCGCACCCGCGAGGAGCTGAAGCGGGTGCGCCGCGAGTTTCGTCGGGACATTGACGCGCTGCAGACGCGCGTCCAATGGATGAACATCCTGGCGATGCCGTTGTTCGTTTCCCTGTCGGGCATCGCCATCGCACTCTATCGGCGCAAACGGACATCGGCCAAATGAACCGCAAACAACTGGCGTTGCTGTTGGGCCTTGTGGTCGTCCTGGGGGGGGCGGGTTATTGGCTTTACCGCCAGGAGAGCCGGAGCTGGCAGCAGGCGGCCCTGGGGGCGGGGTCAAAGGTCCTGCCCGATCTGGCCATCAACGACATTGCGCACGTGCGCATCCGCCGCGAGACCAATGAACTGAACCTGGTGAAAAAGGACGGTCTCTGGCGGGTGCGGGAGCGAGGGGATTACCCGGCCAATTTCAATCAGATCAGTGAGTGGATCCTGAAAGCGTCGGAGTTGAAGGCGGTGCAGGTGGAGGAAGTGGGCCCCTCCCAGATGGGCCGACTGTCCCTCCTACCCCCCGGACCGGGAACGAACACAGCGACGCTGGTCGAGTTCCTGGATGCGCAGGGCAAACCACTGGCCGGCTTGCTGCTCGGCAAGACCCAGGCCCGTCCGGTGGCAGCCGGAGCCGGGATGGAAGGTGACGGGGGCTTCCCCGTGGGCCGGTTCGTGATGTCCATGCAAGCGACCGGGCGGGTGGCACTGATCTCCGACACCTTGTCCGGGTTCGAGCCGAGGCCGGAACAATGGATTGCCAAGGACTTTTTCAAGGTGGAACGGCCGCGGCGAGTCGAGGTCCGCTTTGCCGAGGCTACGAACTCGTGGGCCATCCGGCGCGAAACCGAGAGCGCCCCCTGGCAGTTGGTGGACGCGAAACCGGGGGAACAACTGGACTCCGCCAAGGCCACCAGCGCGACCAGCGGCCTGAGCTGGCCCTCGTTCCTTGATGTCCTGCCCAAAGATACGCCGCCAGGGCAGGTCGGACTGGAACATCCGGTGACGGTGACCGTGGAGACTTTCGACCAATTCACCTACACCCTGCACGTCAGCCCCCAAACCAATCAGAGTTACTATGTGACGGTGAGCGTCCACGCCGATCTCCCGCAGGAGCGGACGCCCGGAGCGGACGAGAAGCCGGAGGACAAGGAGCGGCTCGACAAGGAATTCAAGGAGAAACAGCAGCGGTTGAGCGACAAGCTCGCCCAGGAAAAAAAACTGGAGGGCTGGATTTACCAGGTTTCCACCTGGACGCTGGACGCCTTGTTGAAGCCACGTCGGGAGATGCTGACTGCAAGCGGTCAGCCGGAGGGCGAGAAAGAACCGGAGTCGACCTCCGCGGTCAACGGCGGGGATGCGGATCGCTGGGTATCGATCCCAGAGCTGGAATAGCGGCGGCCTTCTGCATCGCTGCGACAGCGCTACGAGGTTCTCGCGGGTCTCGGAGGCGAGCGGAGCGGGCAGAGCCTCCCAGGCGGAATTCCGCACTTCGGGCGACCCGGCCGGAGCGCTCGTTATTCCGCGACGAACCTGACTCAGGGCGCGGCCAATTCCTGCCATGGACGCCCCGCCGGGTGCCGTTCTGCCGGCTCAACGCGTTCGCGATCAGGGTCCGGAGGTCCCATTCATGCGGCTGAGGGGTGGCAACGGCCATGGGGCGAGGGCCGATGTCGGAACGCCGCCCGATGTGATGGGCCCTGTTTTTCCTTGGACCGTTTGGATCCAGCGGCCGCGAGATTTCAGGGCGTTCGACAGGATTCAGGTGGTGAGCTTGGCCCCTCTTCGGGTCCAGATGTGATTGCCACCGCTCGCGTTTCCCGAGAATGCGGTCATGGGAGCGCATGGTTCGTTTGGCCGTCTCGGGGTCCTGGAAAACGCGGGCGAACACGCCGGGCCGTCGCACCCACAGCCAGCCCCGATGGTTCGGCCCATGATGGGTTGCGCCTCATGGCCGCGGGTCCCCACTCGGACCCTGCGGTGACTGGCGAAGCGCCGGCAAGTGGCATTGGGACTGCGACTGCGGCGGGCCGTCTGCTCGCTTGAAAGCCCGCGGTGCATCGGGTACACCCGCCTTGTGTCGAGCATCGTGATCGCGGTGGCCAATCAAAAAGGTGGCGTGGGCAAGACCACTACGGCCGTGAACCTGGCGGCGTGTCTGGGGCGACTGAAACCGCCGGTGGTGTTGATTGATTTGGATCCGCAGGCCAATGCCACCAGTGGCCTCGGGCTGGAAAAAAGGCCCGGAGGCAGCGTGTACGGCGTTCTTCTGGGAAGCGGGGCCGTGGAAGAAAAGATTCAGCCCACCGCCTGCGCCGGGTTGCATGTGGTTCCGAGTGAAGTGGATCTTTGCGGCGCGGAGGTGGAACTGGCGCGGGCCGAGAGGAATGTCCACCGACTGCGCGAGGCGCTGGTGTCGCTCCGACAGGCCGACCGCTACGGGCTGATTCTGATCGATTGTCCGCCCTCCCTCGGCCTGTTGACCATGAACGCGTTCGTGGCCGCGGATGCCGTCCTGGTGCCTCTGCAGTGCGAGTATTACGCCATGGAGGGGCTGTCGATGCTGCAGCGGGTGTTGGATCAGGTGCGCAGGGCCGGGCTCAATCCGCGACTGCAACTCCTGGGCATCTTGATGACCATGTATGATGCGCGGACCCGGCTTTCGAACCAGGTGGTCGAGGAGGTGCGTCAGTATTTTGGGGACTTGGTCTTTGAAACGGTGATTCCGCGCACCACGCGGCTTGCGGAGGCTCCCAGCTTCGGCAAACCGATTATCGAGTACGATCCGTACAGCAGTGCCTCCGCGGCCTACGAAGTGCTGGCCCAGGAAGTCCTGGCCAGGCTCGAACGACTCCGGCCGCTCGAAGCGGCTCCCGAGTCTTTGGCGCGGCCTTCTTCCCTTTCCTCATGCTGAAGCGCACTCCTCTGTTCGAAGAGCAGCAGCGCCTGGGCGCGCGCTTTGTGTCGTTCGCCGGATGGGAACTGCCCCTGCAGTATTCCGGGATCGTCGAAGAGCATTGGGCCGTGCGCCGGGCGGCCGGCCTTTTCGACATCTCGCACATGGGCGAAATCACCGTGAGCGGGCCGGCCGCACAGCGCTTCTTGAACTACGGGCTCACCAACGATGTCGCCCGCCTGGTGCCGGGGCAGGGACAGTACAGTCTGCTGTGCAATTCTCGTGGCGGCATCGTGGACGATCTGTATGTCTTCCGGCTGTCCGAAGAGGTCTTTTTGTTGGTGGTCAACGCCGCGCGAACCGCGGTGGACGTGGCCTGGTTGCAGCAGCTGGCGGAGTCCTTCGCGTCCCCGGACGAACTGCGGGTCACGGACGCCTCTCACAACTACGCCGCGCTGGCCGTCCAGGGCCCGGCAGTGACGAAGTTTCTGGACGCATGCGTGAGCGGCCCTTCGATCTCCGGGATGCGGGTCGCGCGCGTGACCGAGCTTCGAAAGAACCAAATTGGCGGGTTCGCCTTTGACAAGAGCGGCGTGCTCGTGTCGCGCACGGGGTACACGGGCGAGGACGGATTCGAAATCATTGGCACGGACAGCGCCATTGTGGCGTTGTGGCGTCGGATCCTCGAGGCCGGCGCTCCCCACGGGATCCGACCCTGTGGACTGGGTGCGCGCGACTCGTTGCGCATGGAAATGGGCTACCCACTGTACGGGCAGGAACTGGATGAAACCACGACCCCATGGGAAGCGGGCCTGGCCCGGTTTGTGATCATGACCAAGGGTGACTTTGTGGGCCGCGCGGCCCTGGAGGAACAGCAGCAGCGCGGTTGGTCGCGGCAGAGTGTGGCGTTCCGCATGATCGGACGCACCCCGCCGCCGCGTCCGGGTTATCCGATTCGCGTGGAAGGCGAACCCTGCGGTCGCGTGACGAGCGGAACGCAGAGTCCCTGCCTGGGGGTGGGGATTGGACTGGGTTACGTGCCCACCGCGCGGGCACAACCAGACACCCCGATCGAGATCGAAATTCGTGGCCAGGGATTCCCGGCCCAGATTGTGGACCGGCCGATTTATCGCCGAAACGCCCTCGCCGGCGCCGACCCGGCCTGAGGGGAAGACCAAGCACCCCGAGGGGGCAGCCCAAAGATTTGCCCGCCGCATCCGGCAAAAGCCTTCCCCTGCCTCGTGAAAGCGGGGCTTGCAAAACTCCATCGCATTGCGCGGGCTTGAGCGGAGCCGCGAAACCGCCATCGTTCCACGAGGCCGTTTTTCATGATCCCGGCCTCAAGGGGGTGCTGGGTCATGAACTCAGAGCGCCGAGTCAATACTGCGTGCATCCGAGCCGGCGCTCTCACTCACTGCAAAGGCGACCAAAGCCCGCACGGTCGGCCTGAGCCTGAGTGCAGACATCCCAGCCGATCTTGGGGGCAGTGGCCTGTCCGTGCGGAGGCGCGGCGTGGCGTGCCTGAGCTCGCTTTGAAGGTCAGCTTCGCGGACGGCCCGAAAGGTTGTGCAAAAATGCTGCGCTTCCGGCGGCTCTGGTTTTGTGGACCGGTCTTACAGGGATCAACGCCGGCGGGCAGATTTTTCGGGTTGGCGGCGCTTGTTGGCGGTACCTTCGCCTCCCGCGGGGTTTTCTGTGGATCTTCGGCAGTTCCTGTGCGCCCTGAGCCGCCAATTCGGTGGCTGTCGTCGAAACGCTGTGACGCGACCGGGCCCGGGGGCTTCGCCGACTTCCGTGGGGAGTATGACGGCAGCCACCAGGGACACGCAGTGAATGGTTGTGGGGCGAGCTTCCGCCGAGTTCCGTCGGGCGGCTGGGTGGATGGCGGCTCGCTCGTCGCCGCCATCGGCCGGAAGACCGGGAATTCGAATACAGACCCTGGCTTCGGGGGCAGTCGCTGCAGTGACCGCAGGACCATGGATCGATCCGGCGATCCCGATTGCCAGCCGGCTTGCTTCAAATCCGCCGACTTCCGTCGGTGGGCTACCTTGTTCCGTTGTCCGAATCGGACAGGGCTCTCTCGTCAACTCCGCCCCGAGTAAAGCCATGGGCCGCAGCCGTGGCGGAAGCCGCGCGTAGGGGCCACGCAGGTTTTGGGTGACGCACGCCTTTCTCGAGCCGATTTGGAGGACCTGTTTTTCTGAGAAGCAGGCCGTTCCAGGGCCGGTTAACGCCAGCGGACCTGGTGTAGGCGCCAGGGGAGTCCTTCTTGGGCGGCCAGAAAGCTTCGCGGCACCGTGGCCAGGAAAACCGGCTGGATGCCCTCCTGGTAACAACGCCGGCGAGGGGCCGCAAATCGAATCCGCCAACCGCGCTCGGTGCGCTCGACCGATTCCCGCTTCAGCATCTCCAACCCGACCCTGGCGCGGATCGCATGCGGATCTGCCGGGATCGGTGCCTCGCTGATCTCCTCCAATTCCAATTCCAGCAGGTGAGGTGAGTCCACGAAGAGGATCACGCAGGGCATGAGCATGCCCTCGGGATTGCGCTCCCAACCTGCGCCATTGAACGGGATCCCGGTGGCCCTGGGTTCCTCGGGATTCGTGTAACGACCATTCGGCGGTAGCGCGACCGGTTGAGTGGCCAGGTGCTTTTGTAGCGATGCGATGGCTTCGGCCCGCGTTTGGGGCCGTGGCTCGCCGTAAATCTGGTGCATGGCACGAGATTGCCATGCGAGCCAGGCTACTAGGGCGATGCCGGCTGTGCCCAGCAGCGTCACGCGCATGGAGGCCGAAGGAACCCGGTCGCAGGCGAGTCCAACGACCAGCCAACCGGCCATCATCCCGGCGGCGAACGCGGGCATGAAGTCCAGCATGTAACGCGTGGCGATGACGCAGTTGCGCAGATAGAACGCGGTCAGGAGAAACGTTGCAATTCCCGAATACACCCCTAACCCGGTGATCACCTGCCGGATTGCCCAAGGATGATCCGCAGGACGAGAGGCCCTCAGCCCGTTGCGGTGCCGATCCCGACGCGTTGCAAGGGCCAGTGCCGCGCCCCAACCCGGCAGCAAGAGCACGAGATAGGTTGGATCATACGTGGGAAGGCCGATCTCCCGCCATCGGACCGTGCTGGACTGACCCGGAAACAGGTTCGTGGCGTACCAATCCCACGTCAGCCGCTTTTCGAGGAACAAGAGCCCGAAAAGCTCTCGAGCCGCGGACGGAAGGGGTTCGGTGGCAAACGGATGGTCGAATCGCGTTGCATACAGGGACCCGTACAAGCTCTGGACGTTGAGCCTGTGACCGAACTCGAATCCGTCTCCGAAGCGCAACGCGTTGGTCACGTAGAGACCTGCTCCTCCCAGCACAAAGAGCAACAAGCCCGTGATGATGGGATGTCGCACCGGCGAGAGAGCCCGCGTGCGAGTGGTGCGCCCTTCAGCCCCGGCGCATTCGGGTCCACGATGGTTTGCCAGGAGCCACAAACCGCTAAGCACTGCGGCGATCCCGTGAAGGACAAGGGTGGGGCGGATCCATCCTCCCACCCCGGCCCATCCACACAGGGCCCACCATCGCGAAGGAGTCGGCCGGCCGGCTAGGCGGATCAGTAGAGCCAGCAATACGAGCCCGGCGATGTACTCGTACGCGATGGCTTGCTCGTAAACCTGGAAGCGCGTGCGCAGCAACCGCAAAAACGGAGGGAAAAACAGGGCCAATGCGGCGGTCAACCCTGTCCAGCAGAGCCAGAGGGCTCTCGGCTGCAGAACCGGTGTGGGCGCCTCGTGGGCCGGGACAACGGGTGGGCGGACGAGGATTTCGTGGAGGAGGCAGAAGAGTAAACACCAGGCGGCCAGGCCGAGTGCGATCCCGAACGCTGCCAGGTCGGGAAACGGCGCGAAGCCCATCGCGCGAGCCAGGGCTTCGAAGGGTAGCAACCATAGAGGAACCCCGAGGCCCCAGACCTGATGAACGCCTCCTTGGGACCAACAGTGATCGAACCGCAGGGCGGAGGGATCATGACTCAGGGCCAATCGGCCGGCGAGCAACGCCGCCACCTGAGCCCGGTACTCCGGCTGATAGGAATACCAACGGCCTCCGCTCTGTACCAGTCCCGTGAACACCAAAACGCCGGCGGAGTAAACCATCGCCTGCAGCAAGAGGATCCATCCGAGTGTCCGACGGCCGGGCGCTGCAGGCATGGCCGTTTTTTCGGTCGTTGGTTCGACAGGTGCCATGCTTTGACGCGATTTCCCGGCAGAGACCTCGCGGCACACAGGATAAGGCCGATGGTCAGGAAGGCGAGTCGACTTCTGCAGCCCGGAGAGCCTGGACGCTGGCGCAGGGTTGGTTCCGAGCTTCGTTTTGGTCAGGCTCGCCGTGGTCAGAAATGCCCCCTGAATCGAAGACCCGCGCTTCTTGTCGCCGAGCCGGTTGCTAGGCCCTGGACGAAGCGGTTTCGGGAGACGAAGTGGCCCGGCTGAGCTCTTGCTGGGGTGCTTTTGAACGAGGGGGCCGAAGTTTTGGCGTCAAGGGATGCGGGAGTATTACCCACAGGCATCGGAGAGCCGCCCGGCCCTCTTGTCACCTGAGCTTCTTGCCTCGGGCGCGGCCGCGGTGGCCATACTGAATGGGAAGTTCCAGCATCGGGATTCCGGATCGCGCCAGTTTGGCGATCTCCTCCGGACAGAAACCAAAACGTTCCTCTCCCAGGGGGAAACTCAGCAATAGGTCGCGACGGGAAGCCTCTTAGCAGGTTGCCACGTCAGTGAGTCGGAGGCCCGTAATGTGATTGGCGGCGCGGGGCAGGACCCGATTTCTGCCAGCGATGCCACAGCGGCGTACTGGGCCGGGTAGCTGCCGCAAAGCGGCTCCCATGGACCATGGCGGCGCGACTGCCAGGACGGGCTGAAGCAACAAGGGCCAATCAGTGGGGTCATACTCGAGATCGGCGTCCTGAATCACAACGACGGGCGCCGAGAGGGCAGCCAGGGCAGTACGGGTCGCTGCCCCATTGGCGCGGTTTTTGTCCTGCCGCAAGGTCTGAACACGGGCATCCTGCTCAGCCCGGTGCAGGAGAATCTCCCACGCGGCGTCCGAGAATCCATCATCCACGGCAACGACGTCCGCCGCCACGGGCGGGGCAGTGATGCATTGGGGGATCGTGTTCAGGCTTGGCGCCTCGTTGTCGCATGGCATCCATAACCTCAGGATGGCGGAGTTGCCTTGCGGTGCGGCAGGGGGAGCGTCGCACGAGTGATTTCCCGGGGTATCTGCAACTGCGGACCTGATCATACGGGTTGGCAAGGAGATGAAGGGCCACCGGTCGGCTGCGCGCCGGAATGTGTCTGAAACTCCGGCGACTTCAGGCGTACGCGCCCGATGGCCAGAAATGCCAGTCCCGCAAGGGTGAAAAACGAGATCCATCCTCCGAGGCGTTCCGGCAACAGGGCGGTGAGCCTGAGATCCACGCGGTAGTTTCCGGGCGGCAGTTCCACGGCGATCGCGCCGCCCGGGCCGGAACCGTCCACCTTGAGTTCCAAAGTGTTGTCACGCCACGCGCGCCAGCCCGGGTAATAAAGCTGTCGGACCCACAGTGTTGTGGCTCGGGGAGTGTTTACGGTGAACTGGAGATGGCGCGCTTTCCATCCCTGGATGGACACCGCGGCTTCGGAGGACCGTGGAACCACCAAGCGGTCTCCCATGGCATCGCGGGCCGCCCACGGGCTGGCCAGGCCCGGAAGGTATTCCCGGGCATCCAACAACGTGCGAAGGGGTTCCGGTGGATGAGACGGACCCCGGGCATATTGGGATGCAGTGTCCGAGATTACTCCTCCGCTCACGAGGACCAGCGTCACCAGGGCGCTCAGCAGTCCCACGCCATCACATACACGGCCGAGCCTGGGTTCCCTGGGGTCCCCTCTGCCGTTCGCAATCAATGCGGCCCATATCAGACTGGCGGGGGCGAGGAAGCGCCAGGTGAACTGAATCATCTGCAAGGGCCACAGAGCGCTGTAGATCGGACGACTCAAGGGCAGCATCAGGAACGTGACCAGCCAACCGAGCCCCAGCCAGTGCGGTGCGGCGGCCGGGCGGTCCCGGGATGCCCACGAGCTCAGCCACCGGAGATGGTGGCAAACAAGGGTCAAAAGGAATCCGAGAAATACCATGAAGACGCGGATACTGAAGGCGTCCGGCACTGCCAAGGGTTGGGTCAGGGATAGATTCGGAAAAAAGAAGGTCTCGTGCAGACCGCCCCGCATCGAGCCGGTGTTCACAAAGCCCAAGTACGCAAAACACGGCAAAAGGTAAACGGCCGCCAACATCACTGCACCGGTGAGCGCCAGTAGCGTGCGTCCCAATGCGGCCCAGCCGTGCCCCAGGGCCAGCAAGAGGGCCAATGGCGTGAAGGTAACCGTCGTGGGAAGGTGCGACAGGAACAGGCCGGTAAAACCGGTGATTGCCCAGCCCCATGCGGAGGGCTCCTTCGCCCGAAACCCCCATATCCCGCGCACAATGAGCGGCATCCATACGTACGTCCAAAACTCGGCGTAGGCCGCACGCTCGTACAAACCGAGAGCCAAATGGTAGGGACCCAGCATGTACAATGCCGAAGCCAACCATGCCCGGCCGGGCCTTGCCATTTTCGAGAAGCAGACCCAGGCAGTAACCCCGGAGAGCAGGAGCGCCAAGGCCGCAGCCCATCCCAGGCTCATCCAGACCTGCCGGGGGCCGGCGAACAGGGGGCACAAAGCGGCTGCGACCCAGTGCCCGAGCGGCGGGTAATAGAAAAAGGCAGGGCTGCCGAACCCAAAGTTGACCTGGGACAACCAGCGGGGATACGGCTCCCCGGACCAAACCTGGCTTGCGAAATTCGAGCACCAGCGGGCGTGATGGATGCTGTCATGTCCCCGCGGCGGGAAACCCAGGAAGAGCAGCGGCAGCGCGGCCACGAGGCCAAGAGCGATCAACCCGCTCACGGCTCGAAACGAACCCTGCCGGGACCCGGCGCCGGGCGCTGGGTCGACGGGGCTCATCGGATCAGAGCAGAGGAATTGTCAACGCAGGCGGCTGCGGGCGCGGACATCCCCGGCCGCCCGTGCTGGCCCATGCGGTCGGCGCGGTTGCTGTTGCGTCGTCTCACCGGGCCCCGTGTGTCGGTGCGCGTGTATCGGTCCACGGCCGGACAGGGCTCACCACACCCCCGGAAACCGCGCGTTGGACATGGCGACCGCGAGAACGCCTCCCCGCCTGTGATGGCTCTCAGCAGGCTTCTCGGCAGCGGTATGCCAGGGGTAGCGGGTCTCGTAGGGCGTGCACGCTGGATGACCCTGCCTGTGCCCTCGAGATGAATCGTCGGACGGCAGGCAGCCGGCCCGGCTGCGGCAGAAGCGGTGGCCTTTTGGGGGCACCGGCGGATTCGCGTTGAGATGACCATAAGAGTGCTCGAATCGCAGTTCCAGGTCGTGGTTCATGAGGATTGACTCCGGTGGCCGGCGGATCGGGGGAGCCCTGTTTTTCGAAGCTTCAGGGTCCAGAGGAGGGTGGGCAGGACGACCAGGGCGAGGAAGAGGGTCCAGGCCAGGTAGTGACGCGGGCCGGGGCGGAGGAAGGCGTCATAACGGGGGCCGTGGCGAATGTAATGCTCGGCCTGCGCCAGCAGTTCGGGATCGCGATCGGTGGGCCAGGGTTGACCCGGCTGGAGGGTGTAAGTGGCGTGGAGGAAGAGGCGTTTGCGTTCGAAGCGGCGGTAGCGGTAGTCGGCCACCTCCACCGGCTCCGACGGCCGGGGCACGGGGTCGAACCCCTCGGCCGACCATTGCACGTTGGTCGCCAGGACCGTCACCCGTCTCCAGAGCTTGCCCGGTACGGAACTCAAGTAGTGGTCCATGACGCAACGAACCGGAAGCGACCAGCCCCGATACTGCAGCCGCTCCATGCAAACGAACTCGCTGCGTACCAATCCATCTGGCAGGCCGTGGACAAACTCGATGTCCTCCAGGAACCAGTTGTACTCCTGCAAGGTCCGCGGAGTGTTATAGTGGGGGAGCAACATCCATTCTTTCGGGGGTCGATCGAGGGATCGATCGCGAATGACACGCAAGACATCGATGAATCGGCGATCCTTCGCCGGGACGACCTCGCTGCGGTTTACTGGCAGCCCATCGCGACCCCCGTGGATCGGCAGTGTTACGATTCGCCCCTGTTTGTCGGGCCTGAGGGAATCGGGCCGGAGGCAGTAAGCGATCCATGCGGGGTAGATCTGCATCCGTTCATTCAGGATGTAATGCAACAGCCACCACGAGCCCGTGTAAATCATCGCGCGGGAGGGGAGGGACGCACCGCTGAGTTTGTCGTCCTCCAATACTGGAGGGTAGAAGGCATACGTATTGGTTCCGTCGTGACACACGGATAACCAGTGATCAGGCATGTGCAGATTGGTGCCCTGCACCTGCCAGTATGGGTCACCGAACAGGACGCTAAAATGAATCAGCCGATACGACTCCTTGTACTCGGCACCGGTCTCTGGATTGAACTGGCGCCTCTCAATCAATCCGGTGACGTGAATCGTTTCGGCGAACCCCCCGAGAGCGCACGAAAGGCTGATCGACGTCCACAATATCGAGACGCAGAGGCGGAGATGCCTTTTTTCCTTACGGCGACGGTGGCCGGAGGTGCCCCTGGCAACCTCTTCTTTTGCAGCAGAACAGGCGCAAAGCCGCGTCGCAGCGGCAGCAGACGCAGAGGCGCGGCGGAAACAAGCCTTGGCCGAGGTCATAAGCGGCGGGAGTTGGATGGGAGTGGCAGAAGCGACGCGGCCGGGAGCAAGCATGCCTGAACGCTACATTGGGCTGGGGAGGAGCTCAAGCCTGTCATTGTAGCGGTGCGAATCGAAGAAGGGCCCGCCGGACCCGAGCAGACCCGACGGGCGCTGATGGAGGTGTGTCGCGGTTCGGTTGCGGCAACCGCGATCACAATTGCCGTGACGTGGGTGTCACAGCAGCCGGGTCTGACGGCGGTCGCATTTACACGGCTTTAGAGTGTTGCTCACCGTTTGACAGGTACCGTCGTTTGTAGTTTTCACCGTGCAGTCCTTACCTTGCTCCTTGCATCCGTCTTCGTCCTCGTTCACCTCGCACTGCTGGTCGCTTTGCGCGTGGGGTGGCTGGGCCAGCAGTTGCAGGGCGACTCAGGGAAGGGTCAGCGACAGGGCCAGGATCAGGCTTGCCAGTCTCGATTTCATGGGGGTTCCTCCTTCGTTGGGATCCGGGGTTGGGAACATGGCGGTCCGCACTGCTCTCCCGGGCACACCCGTACCCGGGGCAGCCCGGACCGCCAAAGGTTGGCACCCGTCGGCCGGGCGCACAGAGGGTCTCTCGGAGACGCTCGACAATCGGGCCGAGGGCGTTTGCGGCACGCAGGCTCGAGCGGCTGAAGGATTCTGAAAGCAGGACTGAGGTTCCCCACTGCGGGCGGTGGGCGAAGTGTGGCCGCCCATGGCTCAGGGGATCGAGCTGGACCGTAACGGACAGCAGGGCCCGAGCCTGAGCGTGACCGGGCCGGGGCGGAGGAAGGCGTCGTAACGCGGGCCCTGGCGAACGGCGTGTTCGGCCCGGGCCGGGTCTGCGGGACGGCGATCGAACATGGGGCGGCGGAATGTCGATGTGGCCCTGGGCGGCAAGCGGAGAGCAACCTGGTGCGGCCATTGATCTTCCCCCGGTGGCTGGAGTCAGGAATCCTGACGAGAGCCTTGGAAAGATGCCACGGCTCTGCGGGCCTATCCAGGTCCTGACGGGCTGAGAGGCGCGTGGCTTGCGCGGGAGGAGTGCTCTTCGCCTTGCCTGAACAAGGCGGGGAGCGCGCAAAGGACCATCAGCGCCAGGGCAACGGAGGGAATCAGACGATCCAGCTGGCGACCCACGGGGAACAGCCGCGGCAACACGCCGAGGCATCCACAGGATTCCACATAGCCGTTCCAGATCAGAGCCCAGCGATACCAGAGCATGGTGCCGACCAAGGCCAGGAGAATCGCGCTGGGGAGCTTCTGCCCTCGCCACCGGATAGAGATCCATGCACAGGCCAGTTGAAGGGCTGCTGCGAAGAGGTACACCTGCCGGTTTGTGAGGAACGGGAAGACAAGATTCCGCAGGCCGTCCTCGACCGAGGGGACAAAGAGCGTTGCCGCATGGGACGCTGCGAAGAAGAACAGAATGGCTGCTGCCAGCAGGTGAGGCAGATTTCGAAATACAGAAGATCGCGTCATGGGCACCTCCGGATGCTCCCGGAACCGAAGCCGAATGGCGCAGCGGGCGTGGCCATGGAGGGAATGCACAAAAACCCGTCCTGAGGACCTGTCGCTCCAATTGCACAAGGAAGGCGCCGTGGAAGAGGTCGCGGGCCAGCGGCGAACCTGTCGAAAGGAGACGCGGTTTGCAGGGCGGCCAATGGGCGCATTCGGGAGCAGAAGTGCACTGCACAATCGCTGAGAACCCTGGGTTGGCGCAGGAAATGTGGCCGACCTTGCGTGCGAGGGGCATTGGCATGGCGCATGCCCGCGCCTGACCGCTCATGGCACCAATGGCTTGCCGCTTGGTCACGGACCTGAGTCTCTCTCTCTCTCTCTCCTGTCAAGCCCCCGCTACGCGAAAGCAGCCGTGTCCCAGTCGGAGCCGGACAATCGAAGAACGGACAACGAGAGTGGTTCGCTCGAGATGCGATTCTGTCCGGCTGGGCGCGGGTGACCGCGCGAGGTTCGAGAGCGGGCGGCAGCGGTCGAGCCGGAAATCAGCGCGGCAATCTTCGCGGAGAGGCTGGAAAGGTTTGGTGTCCTGCCGGCCCAGTGGGTGACGGCCCGGTTTGACGGTTCCAGCGCGTGCCAGGGGTCTTTTCACGTCGAGTCCGTCCCTAAAGCAGCAGCTTTGCCTACCACAGCAGTGTGTTTTTTTTTTTGGCCTTCGGCGGCTGTTGGGCAGGGGGCCGGGAAAGTGACGAACGGTCTCGGGAAGGATTCTCCGTCGACTTTCGTCCCCCGACTCCCGTCGGCGGCTACGGAAGCCGACACTGCGATCACCTGGTCAAGCAGGGCTTGGACTCCGCCGACTTCCGCCGGCGGCGACTGGATTGAGGGCTGCCGACCGCCGTGGACCTGTCAGGGGTTCGTGGGTTTTTGGTGGCCGGTGCTGTGGAGCGCTGTTGCGGGGATGAGAATGCAGATTGCCGTCCCCGATCGAAGCCCCTCTGGTGGGATAGCCCGGCGAGGGCATCGATCTGCCGACTCTCGTCGGCAGCTACGTTGTACGGGAGGGTGGAATTTGGGCAGCGACTGTCCACGAGCCGGACAGCAGACGTCGCGAGACCATGGGCGCGGAGTTGCCCGCATCGACGGAAACCGCTCGGGAGAGGCGGCAGTGCAGGCAATTCGAGAGCCCGCACCTGCGGGCGGGCCGCTGCCGTTGCGCCGCAGCGGTGCATGGCATGCGTCCTGCCTCTGGGTGGTTGGACTTATGGCGACGAAGCTGCATCTGGCCACGTTTCTGCAAGAGATTCGATGTTACCAGGCGATTGCAGATCGCCGGCCCGAGGCGGCCTCGTTGCGCGGCGTCGGGTTTCCCGGATTGACCTGGCCGGCGGATCTGCCGGTGGGGATCCGTCGGCGTCGCCTGGTGGTGGAGATGCAGCACGAGCCGAATGAGGCTTCAGGGTGGCGGGTGCCCATTCGGCGCATTGCCGGGGTAGAGCGAATCCCTGATCCGGCCGGGCCGGTGGCTACACGGCGCACGCGATCCCGTTAACGCTTCGAGGGGGGCTTTCAGTTGTCCCGGTCGGGCCGTCGGATGTGGATCTGGACCTCGCGAAAGCCGGCCAGTTCGAAGAAGCGGCGTAGTTGTTGGCGGGCGTGTTCCTCGGCGTCGCGGAGGATCCCGGCTTCGTGCGCGGCCAAACGAATTTCCCGCAGCGCCGTTTGGCGTGCAGTTTGTTCCAGCTCTTTGTCGAAGCGCCGGAGCAGGCCGGTGTCGCGGTCGATGACGCGGGTCCGGGCTTCGTCGAGGTAGGCATCCGTCACGCGTGGGGGCGGCAGCCACAGCGTGAGGCGGTCTCCCTCCACCGCAATGTCCCCGGGTTCCATCCGAGCGAGATCGAAGCCCGCTTTGACCACGCCGTGGGCCAGAAGAAGCAATCGGTTCTGGCCGTACCATTTGACATCTTCGGCCACCACGGCCTTCTCCATCACGTAGCGGACGGTGACCAGTTGGGCGAGGGATTGAACCTGCTGGAGGATGGCAGCACTGGTCTGGATGCGCGGCCCCGTGGGTACGCCGAACCATTCCGGGTGACGGGAACCGAGCCAGAGCCCGAGGCTGAACAGCCCCACGATGATCAGCGCAAACACCAAACTTTGCAGTGGCTTCATCGGGGCCAACATGGCGGGGGCGGACCCCCGGCGCAAGGACGAGCGGCCGGTAGCGGCTGCGGAGGCGAAACGCTGAAGTGGCCGAATGAGGGGATTTCAAGGTTCGATGCCAAGGGCGGGGTAGAGGAGCTCGGAAAACGTTCGAGCTTCTGCGCAATCAGGCGCAATTTACGCGAAAGAAGGGGAGAATGTCCGGGACCGGCCCGGCTGCGTGGTGGAAGCGGGTGCCGCGCGGCCTAACGAGGGGTACGGTCCGTCCACAAAAAGGATTTTTGCTCCGCCAACAGGGCCGGACCCGACCAGAGGCTCACGCGCCAGGCGGTGACGTCGCCGAGCTGCCGGTACTGGTCGGGCGTGAGCCGAATCGAGGTCCAGCGTCGGCGGGTCGAGCCGGCCGGAACGGCCTGTTGCAGCGTCAGTTCCCGTGGACTGCCGGCGGTCGACCAGCCTCGAAGTTCAAGTTGGAGGCGCAAGGGCCCTTGATCGGGGGCGACGGGCTTCCAGAGGATTTGGAACCGCATGGTATTGCGGAGTGATGGGTTGCGACGGAGCTCGGCCTGGTAGGCGTCGCGATCAAACAGGCTGGGAGACAGGGCCGCTCGCCCCTGGGCGTCCAGGTACTGGGGCAGGACTTTCAGGATTTGCGCCTGCGCTTGGGTCGTGAAAACGGCCCATGCCAGGAGCATGAGCCTCAGCCAGGTTTGTGGCGCCAGCTTTTGCATGAACGGCACTATAGGGGCGCTTTGGGGGCTGGCAACCCCGGGCTTTGCCGCGGATCAGTCCGGCCCGGGCCTGGCGGTGCTCGAGGGCCGGGACAGGTCAGGGTCGGGCAGCAAGGGAGGGTGCGGCGCAGGGGGCGGCCATTTCACGAGCGGCTTTTCCGGTCTGCGGAGACGGCGCCGTGTCCGTCCGGGCCTCCCCGTTCTTCGGCTCTCTGCAACGGTGGCCACCTGACTCATCTTGGCGAGTTTCTGTTGCGCAAGCCGGGCGATGAACCGGCGGTGGTGGCAGGAGCGTGTAAAGCTCTGGAGAGCGTGGCTGGTGTCGGGCGGCCCTTGCCAAGAGGCACGGGTTGCTCGGCAAGCGTACCATGGAGGGAGCCGATCCCTGGAACCGCGGTGTCAGGTGGGGCGAAGGCCTTTGATCTCGACGGCGGCCATCCGGCCCCGGTAGAAGAGGGACATGAACCGGATGGCGTTTTGGCTTTGCCACGGGATCGCAGGGCTGGCGATGGTTACCTGGAGCCTTCGAGCCCAGAGCGCGACCCCGGTCCGCTACGAACCGCGGTGGGAATCTCTGGATCGCCGCCCCACGCCGGAATGGTTCCGCGATGCAAAGTTTGGGATTTTCATTCACTGGGGCGTGTATTCCGTGCCCGGATGGGGCGTGAAAGGTCAGTACGCGGAGTGGTATTGGCATCGAATGGCGAAGAAGGGGGAGAACAACCCGTGGTGGGAGTATCACAAACGGGTTTGGGGCGAGGACTTCGAGTACGCAGACTTTGCGCGGCTGTTTCGATGTGAGCATTTCGACCCGGATCAGTGGGCGGACCTGTTTGCGAGGTCCGGGGCACGCTATGTCGTGCCGACCTCAAAACATCATGATGGGTTTTGCCTCTGGCCCAGTGCGGAGGCGAGCCGAACCTGGGGCCGGCCCTGGAACGCGGTGGATACGGGACCGCGTCGTGATCTGCTCGGGGACCTGGCGGAGGCAGTGCGCCGCCGGGGACTGCGTTTCGGGTTTTACTATTCCCTGTACGAGTGGTTCAACCCGTTGTGGCGGACGGATCGGACCCGGTACGTGAACGAGCACATGATGCCCCAGCTCAGGGACGTGGTGCTGCGGTACAGGCCGGCCATCCTCTTCAGCGACGGCGAGTGGGAAATGACTTCGAAGGAATGGAAATCGGAGGAGTTTCTCGCCTGGCTGTTCAACGACTCACCCGTGCGTGACGAAGTGGCGGTGAACGATCGCTGGGGGAAAGAGACACGACACAAACACGGGGGATACTACACGACCGAATACGCCGCGGGCCTGCCAGGTGCGGATCATCCCTGGGAGGAAAATCGTGGCATGGCATACTCGTATGGGTGGAACCGGATCGAGACGGCCGAGGATTACCGGTCGGCCCGGGAATTGATCCTGCTCTTGTGCGATACCGTGAGCCGTGGTGGGAATCTGTTGCTCAATGTGGGACCGACAGGGGACGGACGCATTCCGGTGATCATGCAGCAGCGGCTGTTGGAGGTGGGCGATTGGCTTCGGGTCAATGGGGAGGCCATCTACGGGACGCGGTTTGCCGGCCGCGCGGCCCAGTGGACGGAGGGCCGGATTCCGGAGCAGAAGTACGGGGACTACAATGTGGAGTACAAACTGATGGAGCAGGTGGGACAACAGCCGCGCCCGGACGGACAGGCGGTCAAGCAGGTGTTTTTCACCCGGAAAGGCGACACGTTGTATGCGATTACGGCCGGCTGGCCGGGCCGCCGCCTGGTTTTACGGGACGTTGACGTGCCGGCACAGACAGAGGTCACGATGTTGGGAGTCCCCGGGGTCCTGAAGAGCCTGCGGGAGGGGAACCATCTGATCATTGAGACGCCCCCACTGGGCCCGGAAGAGGCGCCCTGCCGGTATGCCTACACCTTCAAGATTCCCGGCGCGCGCTTGACGGGTTCGACTGTGTCGGGAGCATCGGTTTCCGCTCGTTGAGTCCGGTATCTCCCCCAGGTTCGCGGGGCACCCTTCTTCCAATGCCACGCGGTTTCCGAAGGATGCTTCGCCGGCAAGGGCCCGATGCGCGGACAGCACAAGGGGGTGGGCTTGGGCCACAGACACGGGTGCGTTGTGAGCGAATCGGAATATCGGAGTCCGGAAAAGTTTTTGCGCGCTGGTGCGCCGAGGTCCTTATGAGGCAGGTGGTTTGGACGGTTCTGGCCATTGTGGGTTTGACGCGGCCGTCTGAGGGTGAAGCGGGCGAACCCGGGAGGGACAACTTGCGTCCGGATGCCGTGGTGGCGTTGGATGGCAGCGGGGATTACCGCAGCATCGAGGAAGCCATTTATGCGGCGCCCTATCGCGGGCCGGACCGTCGGTGGGTGATTCTGGTCAAGCCGGGGACTTACAGGGAACGGGTTTATGTACAACGGGAACGGGGTTACCTCCGATTGGTTGGCGAGGACGCCGCGACAACCGTTCTCAGTGCGGGACTGCACGCCAACATGCCGGATGTGGACGGGCGGCGCCTGGGGACATTTCGGACAGCCACGCTCCACGTGGATGGCGATGGGTTCGAGGTGGAGAACCTGACCATCGCGAACACGGCCGGGCCCGTGGGGCAGGCGCTGGCGCTGCGCGTGGATGGTGACCGGGTCCGCTTCCGGCGGTGTCGATTCCTCGGTTGGCAGGATACGATCCTGCTGAATCGCGGCCGGCATTACTTCGAAGATTGTTACATTGAGGGGCATGTGGACTTCATTTTCGGCGGGGCGACCGCTTATTTCGAAAACTGTCACATTCATTGCCTGCGGGATGGGTACATCACGGCCGCCTCCACTCCGCCGTGGCAAACCCACGGGCTGATTTTCCGTCGCTGTAGGGTTACGGGGGAACCGGGCGTGAAGACCTACCTGGGACGGCCCTGGCGTCCCCATGCCATGACGGTGTTTCTGCACTGTGATCTGAGTGCGGTGGTTCGGCCCGAAGGATGGCACAATTGGGGGGATCCATCGCGGGAAGCGACCGCGCGTTACGCGGAGTATGGAAATCGCGGGCCGGGAGCGGATCGTTCCGGGCGGGTGCCGTGGGCGCGGGAATTGGGCGAGGACGAAGCGACGTTGTTGACGCCGGAACGAGTGTTGGCAGGGCCGGACGGTTGGCGGCCTGCGGTCCTGCCCGCCGGTCCCCGATGAGGTAAAGCGGCAGCCGCTGTGGCCGGTGAAACGGGCGCACTTCTCCGGTTTTGGGTACTCCCGAACGCCCGGCGTAAGTTCGCGACACCTCGGCACGGGAAGGGTGGCAGACAAGCGGACTTCCCCGGGATCCGCGGTCCCGGGGCTTGAACACTTGGAACGCCTCCGCGGCCCACGGATCGCACGGGCCCAGTCCCGCGCCGAAGGCGGCTCCCACTCACCCGCCCGGGTGACGTCCAGGGAATTCTCTCTTGTAAGTCCACTGCGGCTTGATAGGGCGCAACCGTTGACCTCACCGCGAGGCCCGGGCGGGCCACGACGAAGGCCGCCCTTCGTGGGCGGGGAAATGGCGGTAATCCGGGTACCCAGGGTGTGCCCTGGGCTTGGTACCCATGGGGCAGCTGTACAGCGTGCTGGAGGCGCAATCCTTCCCCCGGGATCGAGGCAATCTGGTTACCCAGGGCGCTACCTTGGGCTCATGCAATTCGGGGCCCGTTGGGGCAAGCACCCCCTGCGCCGGGGCTGTGAAACCTCCCCGAGCTTGATGCGTTCGGAGGGAATGAAGCTGCAGGGACTGATTTGAGCCATCGTCCTTGGGAATGTTGGCCCAGGCAGGCCCCGGCGCCATGGGCCCGCTGCTCCGCGAGTTTCAGGTTTTCCATACTCCTGAAAGCCTGGCGGGATTCTGGGTGTCCTTGGCAAGGGTAAGCCGCCGGAACCGAGCCATTCTCCGGGATTCTGGATCCGGGCTGAAAAACGGAAATGCGCCCTCATGGAGCGACGTCGGGCTCGAGGACGGGGTGGGCGGCGCAGGGGGAGAGACACCTCCTCGGTTCCCGCCTTCAACCCGGTGAATGTCGAGGCTCGCATGGCGGACCGGGCGCGTCGGCCAGGTTACTCTGACTTTGACGCTTCGCTCTCCGCCGGGGCGGACCGGCTCGCGTGGTTGGTGTCGGTCTGGAGGATGCCTTCGATGCGATGCAGGTTCAGGTACTGATGGGATGCCTGGATCAGCTCCGGGGAGGTCATGCGGTCGGGTCCGATGATCTTGACGATTTTCCCCTTGAGGCAAAGGGCATCCACGATGGCTTTGAAATCGCCATCTCCCGTGATCAGCACCACTTCGTCGAGGTAGTCAGCCTGCGTGAGGATTTCGACCGCCATGTCCAGGTCCATGTTGGCCTTGATGGTGCCGTCGGGGAGGCGACGCAGCGGCTTGGAAATCACGCGATAGCCCATGAGGCCGAGGGCATTGCGAAACGAGCGTTGCCCGTCGCTTTCGGGGTCGAAGCAGGTGAAGGCCGTCAAAGTAACGACGCCGTCGGTGCTCCGGAGCAGGTAGTCGCGCAGCGTGGCGAAGTTGATTCGGCCCTGTCCGTAGAGCGCCTGCGTGGTAAGATACACGTTTTGAACATCGACAAACACACCGACTCGTTTCATGGTTTGGTCTTCCCAATGAGCGTTTTTGCGCATGGCGCGGGCCGGCCGGGCCTCCCGTGGGCCTGGCCGCGTGGGTTTCCCACCGGGACCTCGGGCGACCCGCCCAGGGCGGTGCCCCCGCGCCGCCGGGGTGGAATGTGTCCCGGGGCATCGGAACCGACAAGGTTTTTGCGCAAGCGCGCACGGGTTTAGGGCGTCGCCGTGCCGGGTGCAATCCGGGAGCGTGCGCAGAAGGCAACCGGCCCGGCACGTCGAGAGGCACGGGTCTGCCTCTCCGGGGGCGGACCTTTGCTCGTGGTGCGTGCGGATGGCAGCGTGCTTCGGTTCTCCGGCCGGCTTGGAGTCGGGTGTGTCTGTACGGACGTACTTGGGGACCATCGGTGCCCTGGGTTTCGGGAGCGCCCCGCTGAGGATGTGGAGTGTGCGGAGGTGAGGGGGATTCTGCGGTGGGGCACGAACGCTTGAGCGGTCAAGCCCGTGGCGGGCAGGGGGCTCTGGATGGCGCAGGGCATTGGCCCCGCCCGGGGTGTGCCCGGGGGAGTTCGGGACGTCCCAAGCGGGCCCCACTCATTGTGGTGTGGGCTCCGACCTGGCCGTGCAGGGGCTGCGCTCGAAATGAAGGAGCCGCTCCGGTGCAGGCCGGAGCGGCTCGTCGTAGATCGTTAGGAGGCCGTGTGGAGACGGCCCCCTGAGGCTGTGGCTATTTCTTGCGCGCGGCTTTCTTGGTGGCGGCCTGCTCCGCTTCTTCTTCCAGGGCGGCCTGGGCGGCGGCCAGGCGCGCCACGGGCACGCGGAAGGGCGAGCAACTGACGTAGGTCAGGCCGATGCGGTGACAGAACTTGACCGAATCGGGGTCGCCGCCGTGCTCGCCACAGATGCCCAGCTTGATGTCCGGCCGGGTGGCACGGCCTTTTTCGACGGCGATCTTCATGAGCTGACCCACACCGTTCTGGTCGATCGTGGCGAAGGGATTCTTTCGGCAGATCTCCAGCTCGGTGTAGGTGGGCAGGAACGAGGCGGAATCGTCGCGGCTCATGCCCAGGCAGGTCTGGGTGAGGTCGTTGGTGCCGAAGCTGAAGAATTGCGCGGTTTGCGCGATTTCGTCCGCGGTCAGTGCGCCGCGGGGCACTTCGATCATGGTGCCCACCAGGTAGTTGATCTTGACCTTCTGCTCCTTCATGACCTCCTGGGCCACGCGGTGGACGACGTCCACCTGCAGGTCGAGTTCCTTCTTGAAGCCGACCAAGGGGATCATGATCTCGGGTCGGACCTTGATGCCCTGTTTCTGCACCTCGGCCGCGGCTTCGAAGACGGCGCGGGCCTGCATTTCGGAGATCTCCGGATAGACGATCCCGAGGCGACAACCGCGGAAGCCGAGCATGGGATTGAACTCGTGGAGTTCCTTGACGCGCTGGCGGATTTTTTCGACCGGCACGCCCATCTTTTTGGCGAGGTCCTCCTGGGCGGCTTCCTCGTGCGGCAGGAACTCATGCAGCGGCGGGTCCAGGAACCGGATGGTTGCCGGATAGCCCTTGAGGGCCTTGAAGATGCCGATGAAGTCCTGTTTTTGATAGGGCAGGAGCTTGGCCAGCGCCTTTTTGCGGTCCTCGACGTTGTCGGCGAGGATCATTTCGCGCATGGCGTCGATGCGGTTGCCCTCGAAGAACATGTGTTCGGTGCGGCAGAGGCCGATGCCGGTGGCGCCGAAGGCCAGGGCATTTTCGGTTTGCTCGGGCGTATCGGCGTTGGTGCGCACCTCCAGGCGTGTGACCTTGCTGCACCAATCCATGAGGGTTTTGAACATTTGATAGGTCTTGCTGGCCTTGGGATCGAGGGTTTTGTTGATGAGGACCTGGACGATCTCCGAGGGCGCGGTGGGGATTTGCCCGGCATAGACGTTGCCGAGGGTTCCGTTGATGGAGAGCCAGTCGCCCTCCTTGAAGACCCGGCCGTTGACGGTAAGCGTGCGGGCTTCATAGTCCAGTTGGAGCGCGCTGGCGCCGCAAACACAGACCTTCCCCATTTGTCGAGCCACCAGGGCGGCATGCGAACTGACGCCGCCCTTGGCGGTGAGGATGCCCTCGGCGGCGATCATCCCGCGCAGGTCCTCCGGGGTGGTTTCGTTGCGGACCAGGAGCACTTTTTCCCCTTTTTGGGCAGCGGCCACGGCCCGTTCCCAGCTGAGATACATCTTGCCGGAAGCGGCCCCGGGGCCGGCGGGCAGGCCGGTGGCGATGACCTCCGCGGCCTTTTCGGCGTTGGCATCGAAAATCGGGGCCAGGAGCTGATCAAACTGATCGGCAGGGTTGCGACGGATGGCCGTCTTCCAGTCGATCAGTTTCTCTTTGACCATGTCGATGGAGAACTTGAGGGCGGCCAGGGCGGTCCGCTTGCCATTGCGGGTCTGAAGCATGAAGACCTTGCCGTCCTGGATGGTGAACTCGAAGTCCTGCACGTCCTTGAAATGCTTTTCGAGGATGGTGCGGATGCGTTCCAGCTCCTTGTAGGCTTCGGGCAGGTGTTTCTTGAGTTCGACGACCGGTTCCGGGGTGCGGATGCCGGCGACGACGTCTTCGCCCTGGGCGTTGATGAGAAACTCGCCGTAGAATTCCTTTTCGCCGTTGGCGGGGTTCCGCGTGAAGGCGACGCCGGAGCCGGAGCGTTCGCCGGTGTTGCCGTAGACCATGGCTTGCACGTTGACCGCCGTGCCCCAGTCGTGGGGGATGTTGTATTTGCGGCGGTAGACGATGGCGCGATCGTTCATCCAGGAACCGAAGACGGCTCCAATGGCGCCCCAAAGTTGTTTCCAGGGATCCTGTGGGAACTCCTTGCCCCCGGTGCGCTCTTTGATGAGGGCCTTGAACCGGTTGACCAGTTCCTTCAGGTCGTCGACCGTGAGTTTGGTATCTTCGATGTCGGCGCCGTAGCGTTCGTGCTTGAGCTGGTGCAAGACGCTTTCAAAGGGCTCGTGGTCTTCGCCGGAGCGCTTTTGCACGCCCATGACGACGTCGCCATACATTTGGACGAAACGGCGGTAGCAGTCCCAGGCGAAGCGCTCATTGTTCGTGGCGCGAGCCAGCGCGTGGACGGTCTGGTCATTGAGGCCGAGGTTCAGAATCGTGTCCATCATGCCTGGCATGGAGTCGCGGGCCCCGGAGCGGACGCTCACCAGCAGCGGCAGCGCTTTGGTGTCGCCGAACTTGGTGCCCATGATCTTTTCAATGTGGGCCATGCCGGCTCGGACCTGGGGTTCCAGGTCTTTGGGATAGGTTTTCTTATGGGCGTAGTAGTAGGTGCAGACCTCGGTGGTGATGGTGAAGCCGGGGGGCACGGGCAATCCGATGCGGGCCATCTCGGCGAGGTTGGCGCCCTTGCCGCCGAGCAGCGCCTTCATCGAGCCGTCGCCGTCTGCCTTGCCGTTGCCGAACAGGTACACGTACTTCGGTGCTTTAGCCATAAATCGTTCCCAATCCTCAATGTTCGTTGATCAAGTTTTGCTTGCGTCAGGACACCTCCGCAAGAAACGTGCCGGAGCGTATCAGAGGATGGGGAAGAGTCAATGCGGCAGTGGACTGTTTTGCGTTGTCACCGGGCCCGCAATGGGAGGACGAGCCGGTGTTGCTGGGAGGAAGAGCGGACCCGTGGGGAAGGTCGAAGAACTTCCACAAGGGCGCGGGCGAAGCGAGAGAAGGGGGGCGCGAAAGGTGAGCGTCGGGCGAGGCGTCACGGCCGCGGGGGATCGCAGCCGCGGGGCCGGGGCAGGTGGAGCGGGACAAGCCCCGGTGGAGATGTGGGCTGCGGCGGAGTTGCAGAGGGCAGCCGGTGGATTTAGTCGTTGTCTGCTTTCAGGCGGACGAGAACGGAGAGACCGAACAGCGATGCGTGAATCGCGGGCATTTCGAAGCGGATTTCGAGTCGGGCTGTGGCTGGCCGGGGCGTGGATCGTCCCTGGGATCAGCCCGGGGCTGCTGTCGGCGCAGGGTCCGGAGATGGAAATGGTCGCCTGGGACTTCAACAGTGAGCTGCCGGACGGGAACGAAGCGACGGGCACGCTGGCGCCTGCGAAGGGCTGGGGACAGGTGGCGCAGGTGGGCGGGGTGTGGGGCTGGTTCGGGTCCGGGCAGGGTTCCGCGGACCCGGCGACAGCCGACGACAGTGCCTGGCGGTTGGGGAACTGGCCGTCGCAAGGCGCGGGGAACAAGCAGCATGGGATCGAACTGCGTTTGAATGCCACGGGCTGGCAACCGGTGCGGTTGGAGTGGGATTTCCATGTTTCGGCCGGGGCCAGTCGGTATTGGCGCGTGCAGTATTCCATCGATGGCCGATCCTGGGTGGACGGGCCCGTGGTGGTCGTCGCTGCGGGAGCCTGGCTTCAGGGGGTGCGGGTGGATTTGCGGGGAATGCCAAGGGCGGCGGACAATCCCTGGTTGGCGTTGCGGTTGGTGAGTGAATTCGAAGCGACCGCGACGGGACGGGGAGCGGCGGCGTACGTGGGGGCCAGCTCGCAGCACGCCTATGACCCGAACGGTTGGGTGGCGGTGGATTCGGTGCGGGTGTGGGGAATCCCCACGTTGGCGCAATGGGGCGTGCTGACCTGGAACCTGTCGGGATTCGGCATGACCAACTGGACGCCCACGCATGCGCAGCTGGAAGCGGTGGTGCGCGTGTTGCGTCATCTGAGGCCGACCGTGGTGAGTTTTCAGGAGGTGCCGGAGGGATGGGAAACCGCCATGACCAACTGGGTGAAGAGTTGGTGGCCGGAAGCGACCGTGGTGGTCGGGGCGCGCACAGATGGTGCGTTGCGGCTGGCCGTGGCGAGCGGCTTGCCGGTGCGAGCGGTGCGTTCGTGGCTGCGCCGTGCTCCCCTGGATGCCTGGGGCCATGTGGGGGTGTTCACGCGGGAGCTGTTGGAAGCGGAAGTGGTGGTACCCGGCCATGCGGAGCCGGTGCATGTTTTTACGGTGCATTTAAAGGCGGGGACCGATGGGGAAAGCGCGGCGCGGCGCGCGGCGGAGGCACTGGCAATCTCGAATTTCTTTGCCGGGGAATGGCCAACCCGAAGACGGGGGCGGGCATACCTGCTGGCGGGCGATTGCAATGAGGACGTGAACCGACCCAGGCCGGGGGAACGGGGCGCGGTGCGAATCCTGGTGGGGGAGGGAACGGGGCTTCGGTTACTGACACCGGTGCAACCGGTGACCGGGGATGACCGGACGTGGTCGAGTCGGCAGGCGTCACTGAGCTACCGATTTGATTATGTCTTACCGAGCGGGTTGCTGGTGTCGAACGTGGTGGCAAGTGGCGTTTTTCGGTCGGATCGCGAGTGGCCGCGGCCGGTGGGGGTCGAGCCGGGCGATTCGGCGCTGGCGTCGGATCATCTGCCGGTATGGACGGTCTTTGCCAATCCGTTCCTGCCGCCGCGTCTGACGTGGGATGTCCGCGGGGGGAAAAGTTGGTTGCGGTGGTGGAGCGGGGCGGGACAGCGGTATCGCCTGGAGGTCTCCACGGATCTGGAGCGGTGGACTTCTTGGGAGGAGTTATGGGCAGCCGGCCCGGGGTGGATGGAATCCCCGGTGGAGATGACCGATGTCGGCCGGTTTTACCGGGTGGTGCGGCTGCCGTAAAGCAGGGGACTCAAGCCTGGCCGGATGCGGTCGCGGGCGCAGGAGAAGTCCGGGGGTGGACCGGACGGTCAGACGGCCGGAGGTAATACTTCTCCACGTACTCCTTGACCATGCGATCGGTGGTGAAGCGGGGCACCAGCGTGGCCATGGAACGTCGGATCCGTTGGATCCACTGCCGGGGGATGCCCTGGGCATCGCGTTGATAGAAGAGCGGGATGACTTCCTCGGAGAGCACCCGGTACAGGTTCTCGGCGTCGACGCGGTCCTGCTCTTCGACCGAGGAGGGGTGGGCGTCGGGGCCGATGGCGAATCCGTTGGTGCCGTCGTAGGCTTCGCGCCACCAGCCGTCCATGATGCTGAGGTTGAGGCATCCGTGACAGAGGGCTTTCATCCCGCTGGTGCCGCTGGCTTCGAGCGGCCGTCGCGGGGTGTTGAGCCAGACGTCGCAACCGGAAACCATCTGGCGGGCCACGTGGATGTCATAGTTTTCGATGAAGACGAGGTGGCCCTTGAGTTCACTGTACTTGCTCAGATGGATGATGTGCTGGATGAAGCGTTTGCCCTCGTCATCCCGGGGGTGGGCCTTGCCGGCGAAGATGAATTGGACGGGTCGGGCCGGGTCTTTGACGAGTTGAACGATGTCATGGAAGCGTTGGAAAACCAGGGGTGCGCGTTTGTAGGTGGCGAAGCGACGGGCGAAGCCAATCGTCAGGGCGTCCGGGTTCAGGAGGTGGTCGAAGGTGATGAAGTCGGTTTGGGTGACGTGATGCTGTTGGAGCAGGAGGCGGCGTCGGGTGAACTCGATGAGTTCACGTCGGAGTTTGTAGCGGAGGGCCCAGAGCTCTTCGTCGGAGATGAAGTTGGGGTCCAGGAGGCGATTCCAGAATTCAGCCGAGTTGATGTAGGCTTCCCAGTGGTGGTGGTGTTCGGCCAGTCTGCGGCGCCAATAGGTGCGGAGGGTCCCTTTCATCCAACCCATGAGGTGGATGCCGTTGGTGATGTGGCCGATGGGGACCTGATCCACGGGCCGGTCGGGGTAGAGGGCATGCCACATGTGTCGGCTGACCCGGCCGTGGAGTTCGCTGACGGCGTTGGCGGCCCGGGAGAGCCGGAGGGCCAGGACGGTCATGCAGAAGGGCTCGTTGGGGTCATCGGGGTGCACCCGGCCGAGGGCCATGAGGCGCTCGGGCTCGAGGCGCAGCTCATCCAGGAAGAGGCGACCCGCGTAGCACAGCAGATCCCTGGAAAAGCGGTCGTGTCCGGCTTCGACCGGGGTGTGAGTGGTGAAGACGCATTCCTGTCGGGTGGCCTCGAGGGCGGCGTCGAAGGTCTGGCCGGCTGCCAGCTTTTCCCGCACCAGTTCGAGAGTCAGGAAAGCGGCGTGGCCCTCGTTCATGTGAAAGACGGAGGGTTGGATGCCCAGGGCCCGAAGCATCCGAACGCCGCCGACACCCAGCAGGATCTCCTGCATGATGCGCACCGAGCTGTCGCCCCCATAAACGCGGCGCGTCAGATCGCGGATGAACGTCTCGTTCTCCGGCAGATCGGTGTCGAGGAGGTAAAGCCGGACGCGTCCCACGTTGACCCGCCAGGCACGGACCCGGGCCAGGGACATGGCAATCCGCACGGTGACGATCACCGGTTCGCCCTTCGGATCCAACACGGGTTCGATGGGCAGGTGCCGGGGGTTGAGCAGGGAGTAGTACTCGGTCTGCCAGTTGTTGGCGTCGATGGCCTGCTGGAAATAGCCTTCGCGGTAGAAGAGGCTGACCCCCACCAGGCCCAGGCCGAGATCGCTGGCGGACTTCAAATGATCGCCGGCCAAGACCCCGAGTCCTCCTGCGGCGATGGGCAGGGTCTCGTGTAAGCCGAACTCGGCGCAAAAGTAGGCGATGGGACGCTGCGCGAACTGCGGGGCATGCTTGGCGGCCCAGGTGTTCTTTTGGTTCATGTACGCGTCGAAGGCCTGCAAGACCGCGCGGACCTGAGCGGCGAATTCGGGATCCTGGAGGCGGACGCGCAGTTCGTAGTCGGAAACCTCGCGCAAGACCGCCACGGCGTTGTGGAAGAGGTTTTGCCACCCGCGAGGGGTCAACTGGGCAAAGACATCCTGGGCGGCCTGGTCCCAGGTCCACCAGAGGTTGTAGGCCAGGCGGTTCAAGCCGGTGGCCAGCTCGGCCACGGCTTCTGGTCCCAACGGTTGCTTCGGTTCCATGCGCATCGTGAGCGGTTTCGAGATCTCCAGTTACCAGATGGAGCCGGACAATCGGGCTTCAACGGTAAGAGCTTGACGACCGACCAGCAAATCAAAATCCGGGGCAGAGCTGCGAAAAGCGCTCGACGAGACGGACTCTGGAGGATCCCGGCCAGGAGGGCACCCCAGAGAAGAAGTCCAGTACACGGTGTGCCAGCGGAAAGCCTGATCGGCTGCTCCCGATCAAGGCCCGCTTCTCGCTGGCCGGGCTGTCCGGGTCGGCGCGCGGATTCTCGTCGGTCTCTCCCGGGGGCCAGACACGGGTTCCGCGTTGCTCCGGGCGGTCGCAGCGGATGCCCGGCAACGCACGCCGGCGGGTCATTGGCTCGGTGGTGGTCTCGCGAAACTGCTCCGTGCATTCGCGCTGTTGACCATCTCGTGAAGGCCGCGTTCCAACCATGGGCGGGGAGAATGTCACCCGCTTGCGGTTGGACGGCAGGCACCGGGCGCACTGGGCCGGCGTGCCGCACGGCGAGTCGCGCCGGCTTGTGGGCTCGGCGCCGTGGGAACACTTGGGTCCAGCGAGCCCGCTTCAATGGCATGGGTGTTGGCTGCGGCTGCTCGCTTCCGCTTCCCCCGAGAACCCGGCCCGGAGGGAACCCGGCGAAGGTCCCGCGTCCGCGTAGACGGCGTGGTGGGGAGCGGCATCTTGGGCCAGATCCACGACGGACGGACACGTTGCGCGAGCGCTTGGCACACTTTGAACGGCGGCCAGAGCGTTGCCGAATGGGTGCAGGGTAGGCGAGGCCACCCCGCCGAGTGGGGATGACCGGATTTCTTCAAAAAAAGACATAAACATTCCCTTGCCCCACGCTGTCGCCCCCCTAGAATGTGGGCCGGTTGTGGGGAGCAAACGGGCTGTACGGCCGGTCAAGCCCGACCGCCGGGGCTGGGGTGCCGGTCTGCAGTCCGGGCGCGCAGCGGGGTGGCCCGGACCAAGCCGGGCAGGCTCCAGCGGCTTTGCCAAGGAGGTATGGTTGAGGACTAACTGGTTCGGCGGGGGCGCCCACCCCTTCGGGCGCCCCCGCTTTCTTCAAGGCGGAGAGGAGGGCGCGGGCGAGACCCGGAAAACGCGCCGGATTGCCTCGCCCCGTGCCCACGCAGGACATGGGACCGGAGAAACATTGACAGCGAGGAATCGCCTATGAACGGGGCCTTCCAACTGACCTGGGTGGATATCGCCATTTTTCTGCTGTTTGTGGTGGCCGTGGTCGGCGTCGGCCTGTGGAAAAGCCGCCACGAGAAGGGGAGCGAGGATTACTTCTTGGCCGGTCGCGGTCTTCGCTGGTGGTTGATCGGTTTCTCCCTGATCGCAGCCAACATTTCGACCGAGCAGTTTGTGGGGATGAGTGGCAATGCCGCCAGCCACGTGGGCATGGCCATTGCCAGTTACGAGTGGATGGCCGCCATCACGCTCGTGGTGGTGGCGTTTGCGTTCCTCCCCTATTTCCTCCGGGCCGGGATTTACACCATGCCGGAGTTTCTCGAGTACCGCTATAACGCGACTGCGCGCACGATCATGGCCGTGGCCACGATTTTCATTTACATGCTCCTGCTGGGGGCTGTGACGTACTCGGGGGCCCTGACGATCAGCACGTTGGCGGGCCAGGCGGGCCAGTCTCTGACGCTGGCCACCGGATCGCTGATCATCGGGTTGATCGCGATGCTGTATGTCACGGCGGGGGGACTCAAGGCATGCGCGTGGGCCGATTTGATTCAGGGGAGCGCACTGATCCTGGGAGGGGGCGTGATCATGTTCTTTGCCTTTCAGAAGTTGGGGATGGCCCAAGAGGCCGCCACGGTGGTCAGCCCGGAGACGGGTGCCGTGACCATGGTGGCTCTGGCACCGGATGCGGGGCCCTTGGAGCGGTTCCTGGAGTTGAACCGGCCGCGCCTGAACATGTTCCTTCCGGCCACGGACACCGTGTTGCCCTGGACGGCGCTGCTGTTGGGGTTGTGGATTCCCAATTTCTACTACTGGGGGTTGAACCAGTACATCACGCAGCGCACCCTGGGCTCGGCCTCCCTGGCGCAGGGGCAGAAAGGGATCGTGTTTGCTGCGTTCATGAAGTTGCTCATTCCGTTTGTAATCGTGATACCGGGTATCATTGCGTTCAACCTCTACAGTACCCAGATGCGTCTGGAGGCGGCGCGGGACACGGCGACCAGCCTCACCAAGTACATCAAGGCCAATCCCCAGACCCAGTATGTCCGGACGGCCGAGGCGCCCTCGGAGGCTGAAATCGCGGCCTGGCCCGCCGGGCGGTACCTGGTGGCGATCTATCCGGACGCGGAGAGTCTGCGCCGCGTGCGCGTCCAGAATCCATACGTGCTGCCCGTGGCCCGTCAGGATTTCGATCGGATCCAGCCGGACGCGTTTCAGGTGTTCACGACGGAGGATCATTCGTGGCGTGCGGTTCATGAGGGGCTGGCACAGGAACTGGACGCGTACAACGCGCGCGTGCAGGAAGCGGCCCGGGGCGCGGGTCGGGCGGTGACGGTCGAGAAACTCATCGCGTTCAAGTACGACACGGCGCTGGCTCAGCTGCTGGGGCACGTGCTTCCCCAGGGGGTGGGCCTGGTGGGATTTGTGATGGCGGCGCTGCTGGGCGCGGTGGTGAGCTCGCTGGCGGCGATGTTGAATGCGGCGTCGACCATTTTTGCCATGGACGTGTTCAAGAAGTTTCTCGCACCGGCGGCCAGCCAGGAGCGCGTGGTGTGGGTGGGCCGCGTGTCGGTGGTTGTATTCACCGTGATTGCGGTGTTGCTGGCGCCGCAACTGGGGAATCCGAAGATCAGCAACAGCATTTTCACGATCATTCAGGAGGGGCAGGGATTCATTTCCCCCGGGATCCTGGCCGTGTTCGCGTTCGGGTTGGTGGTTCGGCGGGCGCCTCCGGTCTGCGGCGTGGCCGGGCTGTTGACGAACATCGCGGCCTACGGGTTGCTGAAGTTGCTGGTTCCCCAATTGCAGTTCCTGAACCGCATGGCGGTTTGCTTTGCGCTGTGTTTGGTGGTGATGAGCGTGATCACACTGCGGCGGCCCTTGGCCCAGCCGGTGGAATTCCGGCGCCAATCGACTCTCGCGCTCGAGAGCTCCCAGGGTGCGAAAGTGGCCGGGGCGATCGTGATCCTGCTCACGCTGTCGCTCTATGTGATCTTCAGCCCCTGGGGCTTGGCGCGGTGAGGGAGGTGCGACCTTGCGGGAAGGAAATGCAAGGGGCGGCTCCTCCCGGGTTGCCGCCGGGAGGGAGACGCATTGCGACCAAGGAGGTTGTGCCCGGTGAGTGAATTCGTCAGGGTGGAGCACTTCGGACGGCTGTCGGATGGCCGGAGCGTTCGCTGGTTTACGCTGGAGAACCGCCACGGTATGCGGGTGCGGGTGATCGATTACGGCACCATCATCACGGAAATCCATGTCCCGGATCGCCGCGGGCGTTTGTCCGATGTGGTGCTGGGGTTCGATCGGTTGGAGCCCTATCTGAAAGGGCACCCTTATTTTGGCTGTACGGTCGGCCGCTATACGAATCGCATTGCCGGGGCCCGGTTCGCTCTGGACGGCCGGGTTTATCAGTTGCCCCGGACCGAGGGATCGAATTGTCTGCATGGGGGCCGGCAGGGTTTTGACAAGGCCCTGTGGCGTGCGCGTGTGGTGGGACCGGCGGCGGTCCGGTTCGTCCACGTCAGCGAGGACGGAGACCAGGGGTTCCCCGGCCGGTTGCGCGTGGCGCTGACCCTGAGTCTGACCGCGGACAACGAGCTCCGGCTCGAGTATGTGGCGCGGACCAATGCGCCGACGGCCATCAACCTGACCAATCACACGTACTTCAATTTGGCCGGAGCGGGGGACATTCGCGGGCATCGCCTTCAGATTGCCGCCGATTTTTACACGCCGAAGGGACCGGACAACGTTCCCACGGGCGAAATCCGCTCCGTGGCGGGCACGCCTTTTGACTTTCGCAAGCTGACACCCGTGGGTGCCCGTTTTGACGAGGTCGGGGAGAACCCGCCCGGCTACGATCACAACTTTGTGCTGCGCGGGGATCCGGCGGGATGGAACCATGGCGAGGTTTGGGGCGGGCGCCCCGATCGACCTGCCTTTTGTGCGCGGCTGGTGGAGCCGCGGTGCGGGCGCGTGTTGGAGGTCTGGACGACGGAGCCCGGGGTGCAGTTGTACACAGGGAACTGGCTCGACGGTACTCTGGTGGGCAAGCAGGGCTGGCGCTATGAACGGCACGCCGGACTGTGTTTGGAGACGCAGCATTTTCCGAACTCCGTGAACCTTCCCCATTTCCCAAGCACGATTCTGCGGCCGGGTCAGACGTACCGGCAGACGACGGTCTATCGCTTTTTGACATTGTAACTCCCGGACCGTCCCGGCAACCGCCGGCGTGATCCGGTCGGGGCGGATCACCCGGGAGAAAGGAGAAACACACGGAGAGAGTCGCGCATGGAATTGGACGCATTGATCGAACAGACTCAAACGGCCTTTGCCCGGCGATACGGTCGGGCGCCGAAGTGGATGGCCGCGGCGCCGGGTCGGGTCAATCTCATCGGCGAACATACGGATTACAACGACGGCTACGTGTTCCCCATGGCGTTGGAGCGGTACACGATCGCTGCTGCCGCGCCCCGATCCGATGAAGTCTTTCATTGCGAAAGCGAGGAGCAGAAGGAGCCGGTGGAGGTCCGCCTGAACCAGCGGTTCCAGCCTCTGCCACGGGGTTCCTGGGGGAACTACCCACTGGGCGTTGTGGCGGGCTTTCGCGAGCGAGCCCTGCCGGTGCCGGGAATGGATGTCCTTGTGCATTCCAGCGTGCCCCTGGGCGGCGGCCTTTCCAGCAGTGCGGCCCTGGAGGTGGCCATCGCCACGCTCCTGGAGGCGGCGTGCGGTGTGCTGCTGGATCCTGTCGAAAAGGCGCTTTTGTGTCAGCGGGCGGAGCACGCGTATGCGGGAATGCCGTGCGGCATCATGGACCAGTTCATCGCCGTGTTGGCCCAGCGGGACCATGCGTTGTTGCTCGACTGTCGATCCCGTTCCTACGAGCAGGTTCCCATGCGGGATCCGGGGGTTTCGGTGCTCATCATCAACACGCAGGTGAAGCATGCACTTACCGGAAGCGAGTATCCGACGCGTCGCCGGCAATGCGAAGCGGCGGCGGCGGCGCTGGGCGTGCCCGCGCTGCGGGATGTCACTCCGGCGCAACTGACCCTGGCCCGGGACCGGCTGGACCCGGTGGTGTATCGCCGGGCCCGGCACGTGGTGGGAGAAATCGAGCGCACGTTGCAGGCGGCCGAGGCGATGCGCCAGGGCGACTGGGTACGGGCGGGTCAGTTGATGTATGCCAGCCACGCGTCGCTGCGGGACGATTACGAGGTCAGTTGCCGGGAGCTGGACGTGGTCGTGGAAGCCGCCCGTGCGATCGGGGTGGAGGGGGGCGTTTTCGGCTGTCGCATGACCGGCGGCGGATTCGGGGGCTGTGCCGTGGCGCTGGTTCGCACGGAGGCGGTGCCCGCAGTCCAGGCGCGCTTGGAGGCCGAATACCAGCGTCAGACCGGGATTCGGCCGGCTCTGTTCGTGACCCGGCCCGGTCGGGGTGCGTGGGTGATCCGGGGCTGAGGGAATCCCCGGGGTGTGGACCGAACAGCACGCAAGGCGATGAACGCAGGACAGTTTCGCGCGGACGATCACCCGCATCGACGGTACGATCCATTGCTGGACCGCTGGGTTCTCGTGTCGCCGCACCGGACCAAGCGGCCCTGGCTGGGGCAAACCGAGCGACCGGCGGAGGAGCAGCGGCCCGCTTATGACCCGGGTTGCTACCTTTGTCCCGGCAATCGCCGGGCCGGCGGCCAGGTCAATCCGCAGTACCGCGGGACGTTTGTGTTCACCAACGACTTTTCCGCGCTCTTGCCCCAGGTGCCGGGCGCCGAGGATGCCCCCGATCCGCTGCTCGCCTGTCAACCCGTCCGTGGCGAATGTCGAGTGCTTTGCTTTTCACCCCGACACGATTTGACGCTGGCCGAGATGTCCCTGGAAGGGATCCGGGCGGTGGTGGATTTGTGGGCGGAACAGGTTTCCGACCTGGGGCCGCGTTATACCTGGGTGCAGGTTTTCGAGAACAAGGGCGCGCTAATGGGTTGTTCCAATCCTCATCCCCACGGGCAGATTTGGGCGGGGGATTTCCTGCCGAACGAGCCGGCCCGGGAGGACCGTCAGCAGCGCCTCTGGTGGGAGCGGCACGGCGAGCCCTTGTTACTGGCTTACGCACGGAGGGAGGTTACCCTGGGGCAGCGGGTTGTGGCGGCCAACGCGCATTGGGTGGCCGTGGTGCCGTGGTGGGCCGTCTGGCCGTTTGAACTGCTGTTGCTGCCGTTGCGCCCGGTGCAGCGGTTGCCGGATCTGGATCCCGCGGAACGGACCTCGTTGGCCGAGGTGCTGCGCCTCATTCTCACCCGCTACGACAACCTTTTCGAGGTTTCCTTTCCCTACTCCATGGGCTGGCACGGGGCGCCCACGGGGACGTTGTGGGGGCAACCCCAGCCGCACTGGCAATTGCATGCGCATTTTTATCCCCCACTATTGCGCTCGGCAACGATCAGGAAATTCATGGTGGGGTATGAAATGTTGGCGGAGCCGCAACGCGACCTGACACCGGAACAGGCCGCAGCCCGGTTGCGGGCCGTGCCGGAAATCCATTACAAGCTCCGAAAGGCTGCCGCGAGCGCTGTGGTGCCGGGACAGCATCTGGAAACGCGCACTGCATCCGGGGTGCAGGAGGGCGGGGTATGAGGAAGCATTCCATGACGCGTTGGCTGGGCCTGAGCCTGGCGGTTGTCCAGCTTGGCGCAAGTCCCGGAATCCCCGCCGAGGAGGACCGCTGGGCGGATTTTGAGAATCCCCGGGTGACGGGGCGCAACCATTTAGCTCCGCGGGCGACGATGGTGATCTGTCCGGACCGGGCCACGGCGCTGCGGATCGGCCCGGTCTCCAATGCCGAAAGGATCAAATCCCCGTGGTACCGTTCGTTGAACGGCCGGTGGAAGTATCATTACGCATCGAATTACCTGGCGCGGATTCCCGGGTTTTGGCGGACCGACTTCGAGGATTCGACCTGGGCCACCATCCCCGTGCCGTCCAACGTGGAGATGCACGGCTACGGCATCCCCATCTATGTGAACATTCAGTATCCCTGGCCCGGGCCCTGGCAGCCCCCCAAGGTTCCGCGGGATGATCCCAACAACACCGTCAATCAGTACCGGCGTACATTCACCTTGCCCGCCTCGTGGTCGGGCCGGCGGGTGCTCCTGACCTTCGACGGGGTCAACAGCGGATTCCAAGTGTGGGTCAACGGGCATTGGGTGGGATTGGGGAAGGACAGTCGGACGCCGGTGGAATTTGACATCACCCCGTACGTGCGGCCCGGCCGGAACCTCCTGGCCGTGGAGAATTACCGGTGGTGCGACGGTTCCTGGTTGGAAGACCAGGATTTCTGGCGGCTGAGCGGCATCTTCCGGGACGTGTATCTCTGGTCGCCGCCGCCTCTCCATGTGCGGGACTTTGAAGTGCGGGCGGATCTGGACGCGTCGTTTCAAGGTGGGATTCTGAGCATCTCGGTGGAGGTGGAGAATCTCACGGGCCGGACGGCCGAGCCGTGGGTGGAGGCGGAATTGCTGGACGCCTCGGGACGCACCGTGGCCCGGGTGCAGGCCCGGCTGCGGGTCCCTCCGGACGGTCGCAGTCAACAGGCGTTTGCGGCGCACTCCGTTCCGCATGTCCAACCTTGGAGTGCGGAGACGCCTCATCTCTACAAACTGCTTCTCACGCTAAAAGACGAAAGTGGCCGGGTGATGGAGGTGATTCCCGCGAACGTGGGATTCCGCAGGGTGGAGATTCGGGACGGCAATCTGCTGGTCAACGGGCAACGCGTCTGGATCAAAGGGGTCAACCGTCACGAGCACGACCCGGACCGGGGCCAGGCCATCACGGTGGAGAGCATGGAGCGGGACATCCGGCTCATGAAGCAGTTCAACATCAACGCCGTGCGCACCAGCCATTATCCCAATCAACCGGCCTGGTACGACCTTTGCGACCGTTACGGACTGTATGTAATCGACGAGGCCAACATCGAAAGCCACGGGATGGGTTATGGAGAGCGTTCATTGGCCCGCCCTCCGGAATGGCGCGAAGCCCATCTGGATCGCACCCGTCGGATGGTGGAACGCGACAAAAACCATCCCTCGGTGATCATTTGGTCCCTGGGAAACGAGGCGGGAGACGGGCCGAATTTCGAAGCGACCTCGGCCTGGATCAAACGGCGGGATCCCACCCGGCCGGTCCACTATGAGCAGGCGGGACGTCGTCCCCACACCGACATCGTGTGTCCGATGTACCCGCCGCCGCGGGAGCTTGCAGCCTACTCCTCGGAGCCACAGCAACGGCCCTTGATCATGTGCGAGTATTCCCATGCGATGGGGAACAGCAGTGGGAACCTGTGGCTGTATTGGGATCTGATTTACCATCGGCCGCATTTGCAGGGGGGATTCATCTGGGACTGGGTGGATCAGGGGCTCCGGCAGGAACAGGGCCCGCTGCCCAAGCCGGTGTTCCAACCGGTGCGGAAAGGGCATCCCACCTTTTGGGCTTATGGCGGGGACTTTGGCCCGCCTGGAACCCCGTCCGATCAGAACTTTTGTTGCAACGGGCTGGTGAGTCCGGACCGCGTGCCCCATCCGGGCTTGTACGAGGTCAAACACGTGTATCAACCGGTGCGGGTGCGCTTGGTGGACGGCAAGAGGCGCCGGATCGAGATATCCAACGGTTATAACTTCTTGCGGTTGGGAGAAGTTTTGCAGGGCCGGTGGCGATTGAGCGGGGACGGTGCGGTGCTGCAGTCGGGGATCATTCCGCCCTTGGAGATAGCGCCGGGCGAACGGCTGGAGTGGGAGGTTCCCGTGGCCCCATTCGGCCCGGAGCCGGGCGTGGAGTATTTCCTGGAGATCCGCTGGACTCTGGCGCGCAAGACGAGTTGGGCCCCCGCGGGACATGAAGTGGCCTGGGACCAATTCCTCCTCCCGGACAGCGCCCCGGCCGAGGTGCGCCGGCCGCAGGGGCGGGGCGTATTGGACTGGCACACCAACGAGACCCACATTCAATTTGCAGGTCGGGACTTTGTCCTGAACTTCCGGCGGAGCGACGGCGCGCTGACATCCTGGCAATACCGGGGGCGTGAGCTGGTGGAGTCACCCTTGCGGCCCGATTTCTGGCGGGCGCCCACGGACAATGACCGGGGTCGGAACATGGAACAGTCCCAGGGCATCTGGCGACGGGCTCACGAGAATCCCCGGGTCCTGGCCGTCACGGCGGACCTGGCCGGGGATGGACGAACGGGGGTGCTGCAGGCCCGTTGGTTTTTGCCCGCCGTGGAGGCCACGTGGGCAACGACGTACACCATTCACGCCGACGGAGCCGTGGAGGTTGAAGCCTCATTCGAGCCCTCGCGGACCAACCTGCCGCCGCTGCCACGGTTGGGGATGCAAATGGTCCTGCCCATGGGTTATGATCGCATCGAATGGCTGGGCCCCGGTCCGCACGAAACCTATTGCGATCGCAAGGACGCGCGTGTCGGCCGGTACCGCGGCACGGTGCGGGCGCAGTTTTGTTATGATTACACCGAGCCGGGGGAAAGCGGGAACAAGGTGGAGGTCCGCTGGGTGGCATTGACCGACCGCCGCGGCCGCGGGTTGTTGGTCACCGGCGAGCCGTGGCTGAGCGTCAACGCCATGCACCACACCACGGACGACCTGCAGTCGGTTACGCATCCGTTCCAGCTCCCGCGGCGGGACTTCGTGGTGCTGAACCTGGACTGGAAACAGCAGGGCGTGGGGGGCGATGACAGCTGGGGCGCATGGCCGCATCCGCCGTTCCTGATTCCATGCCGGGCGCAGACATATCGGTTCCGGCTGGAACCGCTTGACTCCGGGCAGGACCCGGGACGGCTGGCCAGGAGCCGCCCGGCCAGCCCGGGGACATGACAAGGGGACCTGCCGCGGCAGATTCAGCCCGGCCTGAGTCCAGTGGCGCCGTCCGGGAGGGCGCCACGGCGCGCGGCCGCCCCGGGTCCCGTGAAACGGTCAGCGATTGGAATCCGCGTGGGAGAGATTCTCGGATGAGGGCATGGGCAGGCCTTCCCACTCCCAGCCGCCGCCCAGCGCTTTGTACAAGGCCACACAGGCGGTCGCGAGACGGGTTTCGGCCCGAGCCAGTTGTTCCTCGAAATCGAGCCGCGTGCGCTGTGCGTCCAACACGGCAAGATACTCCACGACGCCGGCCCGATAGCGTTGCTCCGCCAGTTCGGCGGCCTGGCGGGCGGCTGCCGCGGCTGCGCGAAGATGGTCACGGCGGACCCGGGCCCGTCCCAGTTCGAGCAGGGCGCCTTCGGTTTCTTCCAGGGCCTGCAGGACCGTGCGTTCGTAGAGGGCCAGTTGAGCGTCGGCACGTGCGCGTGCGGCTTCCAGACGGGCGCGTACCCGACCCAGATCGAGAGCGGCCCAGGTGAGGCGGGGACCGAAGCCGTACGTGTCCGAGCCGGCCTCACCGAGCCCGGAGAGCGCACCGGCCTGCCAGCCGAGGCTGCCCACAAAGGTCACCCGAGGAAAAAGGTCTGCCGTGGCAACGCCGATGCGGGCGGTGGCCGCGGCCAGGGACCGCTCGGCGGCCTGAATATCGGGGCGACGCCGCAACAGCTCGGCCGGGTTTCCGATGTGGACCAACGGGGGCACCTCGGGTAACGGGCCCGGGGAAGCGAGATCGGGTTCCAGTGCCTCCGGAGGTTGGCCGGTCAAAACGCTCAAGCGGTACAGCGTCCGGTGCACGGCGGTTTCCAGCGTCGGGATTGCCGCCAGGGTGGCCTCGTATTGGGCACGGGCCCGGGAGAGATCCAATTCGGTGGCGCGTCCGGCCTCGAGTTTGGCCCGGACGATCTCCAGACTCTCCGATTGCAGTCGTGCGTTTTGTTGGGCGACGCTCAGCTGGACCTGGAGGCCGCGGAGCTCGCAGTAATTCCGTGCCACCTCGGCCAGCAGGCTCAACAACACCTCGCGGCGGCCCGCCTCCACGGCGGCCACTTCAGCCCGGGCCGCTTCGACAGATCGCCGCACCCGGCCCCACAGATCGAGTTCCCAAAATGCGTCAAGGCCTGCTTCATAAAGTTCGGATTCGCGCCGGGGCCGGGGCACGCCGGGCATCGCGTCGGCACTGCGAACGCTTTTGGAGAATCCGCCGGCGGCTTGGACCGTGGGCAGCAGGTCGAGGTCGGTCATGCGGCGCAGGGCGCGGGCTTCGCGCAGGCGTGCCGTGGCCAGGCGGAGATCCGGGTTTCCGGTCACGGCTGCCTGGATGAGACGATCGAGAGTCGGATCGCGGAAATTGCGCCACCAGGTCACGTCCACGGGGGCATGGGTGAACTGGGGTGCGTTCCCCTGCACAAAAGTCGAGGCCACCCGGGTTCGGGGGTGGGCGTAGTCGGGGCCCACGGTGCAACCGGTCAGGGCGAGTACGCTGGCCGCGATGAGGGCCAGGAGACCGAGGGTAGCCCCGTCCGGCGTCAGTCCCGAGTTCGACGGCTGTCGGGGTCGGGTGGTTTCGCCTCGCAAACGGCGCAGGACGACGTAGAAGACCGGCGTGAGAAAGACGCCGAACACGGTAACTCCGAGCATGCCCCAGAACGTGGCCGTGCCGATGGCCCGGCGCAATTCACTGCCGGCGCCGGTGGCGATCATCAGGGGCAGAACTCCGAACGTGAAAGCCAGCGAGGTCATGAGGATCGGCCGCAGCCGCAATCGACTGGCCTCCAGGACGGCGTCAAAGCGATTGAGGCCCTTGTCCTGTAACTGGCGTGCGAATTCCACAATCAGCACCGCGTTCTTACAGGCCAACCCGAGCAGAACCACCAACCCGATCTGGGTGAAGAGGTTGTTGTCCATGCCGCGGGCCCAGACGGCCACGAGGGCGAACAGGAGGCTCAGGGGGGTGATCAGGATGATGGCAAGGGGCAGGGTCCAACTCTCGTATTGGGCCGCCAGGACGAGAAAGACCATGAGCACGCAAAGGGCGAAAATCCAGGCACCGGTTTTCCCCGCCAGGATTTCCAGGAGCGTCAGTTCCGTCCATTCGATCGCCATTCCCGGCGGGAGCAGCTGCTGGGCCAGAGACTCGAGAATGCGGATGGCCTGACTGGAACTGACTCCCGGTGCGGGTACGCCGCTCAGGTCTGCGCTGGGGTAGAGGTTGTAGTGGGACACGGTGGTGGGGCCGGTGGTGTCTCGCACGGTGATCACCGTTGCCAACGGCACCATCTCGCCGGCCAGGTTTCGGGTCTGCAAACGGAGGACGTTTTCAGGCCGGGCCCGAAAAGGTGCGTCGGCCTGGGCGACGACCTGGAAAGGACGCCCGAAGAGGGTGAAATCGTTCACGTACACCCCACCCAGAAAGACGGCCAGGGCCTCCCAGACGCCGGTCAGCGGCACTTGCATGCGCCTGGCCTTCTCGCGGTCCACTTCCAGTTGCACCTGGGGGACGTTGCCGCGGTAGGTGGTGATGACGTTCTGGAGGCGCGGGTTTTGGTTGGCGGCCCCCATGAGGGCAAAGGCGGCGGCCTGGAGTGCCTGGGGCCCGAGATGGGCGCGATCCTGGATCTGGAGTTTGAACCCGCCCACGGAACCCAGACCATCCACGGGAGGCAGATTGAAAGCCGCCACCATGCCCTCGCGGATGCCGGCGAACTTCGGCTGGAGTTCGGCCAGAATCTGGTGGCTGGTCCGGCCGGTCTGGCGGCGCTTTTCGAAAGGCTCCAGGCGAATGATGAGCGTGGAGGCATTGGGTTGGCTTCCGAACGAAAGGATGGAGAAACCGTCCAGCTTCAGTACCGTTTGGACCCCCGGGGTGTCCTTGACCAGCTCGTAGACCCGGGAGCTGACTTCCCGGGTGCGATTCAGCGAGGCACCGTCGGGCAGTTGCAGGTAGCAGAAAAGGGTTCCCTTGTCCTGCACGGGGATGAATCCGGTGGGCACGGTGCGGAGGCCGATGGCGGTGAGCGCCAGCAGGCCCGCGTAGAGAATCAGCACCATTCCCCCGTGACGGATGACCAGTCCCAGGGCCCGGGAATAACCGGATCGGGTCCGATCGAACAGCCGGTTGAACCCGCGAAACAGCCAACCAATCGAGCCGTGGATCGCTCGGCTGAGCGGGTCGTTCTTTTGATGGTGCGGCTGCAAGAGCAGGGCGCACAGGGCCGGGCTGAGCGTCAGCGCGACAAAGGCGGAAATCAGCGTCGAAACGGCAATGGTCAGGGCGAACTGCTGGTAGAACTTGCCCTGGATTCCCGGAAGGAACGCGGTGGGCAGAAAGACCGAGCTGAGGACCAGCGCGATGGCGATGACGGCGCCCCCGATCTCATCCATGGCGATTCGGGTGGCCTCCACCGGCGCCTTTCCTTCGGCGATGTGCCGTTCCACGTTTTCCACCACGACGATGGCATCATCCACCACGATGCCGATGGCCAGCACGAGGCCGAACAGGGTCAGGTTGTTGATGGAAAAACCGAGAGCGGCCATGACGGCGAACGTTCCGATCAGGGAGACCGGCACGGCAATCAGCGGAATGATCGAGGCCCGCCACGTTTGCAGAAACAGGATCACCACCCCGGTGACCAGAACCATCGCCTCCAGCAACGTTTTGAACACCTCGCGAATGGAAGCCCGAATGTACTCGGAATCGTCGCGAACAATGCGGTAGTCGAGGCCGGCGGGGAAGCGCTTTCGTAATTCGGCCATCGCGCGACGCACGGCGTCGGCGGTTTCAATGGTATTGGAACCCGGTTGCTGGAAGATGCCGAGGGCAATGGCGGGTTTGCCGTCGAGCCAGGCACTCACATTGTAGTCCCGGGCGCCGAGTTCGACGCGGGCCACGTCGCGCAGGCGAATCATCCGGCCGGAGGGATCCGTGCGCAGAATGATGTTGCCGAACTCCTCCTCGGTCGCCAGCCGGCCTCGCACCTGCGCCACCAGTTGCAGTTGTGTGTCCGGGAGGTTGGGGGGCTGGCCGAACACGCCGCCGGCGACCTCCACGTTCTGCTCGCGAACCGCCGCCACCACGTCGCCCGCGGTCAACCCGTGTGCGGAAAGCTTTTCCGGATCCAGCCACAGGCGCATCGAGTAATCGCGGGCCGCGAAGACCCGCACGTCGCCCACGCCCGGCAATCGGGCCAGCACGTCCCTGACCTGCAAATGGGCGTAATTGCTCAGAAACACCTCATCCAGCTCGCCCGTGGGAGAGAACAAGGTCACGACCGCGGTCAGGCTGGGGGAACGCTTGCGGACTTCGATGCCCAGGCGGCGCACTTCTTCCGGCAGCCGGGGCAGGGCCAGCGCCACGCGATTTTGGACCTGAACCTGGGCCTGATCGATGTCCGTACCGACGTTGAAGGTGACCTGGATCACCAGGGAGCCGTCGGCAGAGGCTGCGGACGACATGTAGAGCATGTTTTCCACGCCGTTGATTTCCTGCTCGAGCGGCGTGGCCACCGTGGCCGCGACCGTATCGGCGCTGGCCCCGGGAAACCGGGCGCTTACGAACACCGTGGGCGGCGCCACCTCGGGAAAGGAGGCGATCGGAAGTTCCAGCAGCGCCAGGAGTCCCAGCAGAGTGATGAAAATCGACAGAACCGCGGCGAAAATGGGACGCCGAATGAAGAAGTGCGAGAATTTCATGGCGGCCAAACCTCCTCCGGAATGGATGGGCTACTGCGGCCCCGCCGCCGTGGACGCAGCCGACGGCCCGGGAGCAGCTGCCTCCGGACGGGCCACCTGCACCTGCATGCCGGGCCGCAGCATCAACAGCCCGCTGACGACGACTGCATCCCCGGGGCCGATCCCGGCCAACACGACCCGTTGGGCACCGTGGGCCCGGCCCAGTTGCACGGGCCGGGCTTCGACCACTCGCTGCTCATTGACCACGTACACGAATTTGCGCGTCTGCTCCGAAAGGATCGCGGCCTCCGGAACCAGAAGGGCGCCCTCGATGCGCTCCACCGGGATTCGGATTCGTGCGAACATGCCGGGCACCAACACCCGATCCGGGTTGGCAAGCACCGCGCGCAAGCGCAGGGTGCCCGTGGCCGGGTTGACCCGGTTGTCCACGAAATCGATCCGGCCCCGATGGGGAAAGCCGTCCTCGCCGGCCAGGCCCAGTTCGCAGGCCACTGCGGAGGCTCCCGGGTTCTCCAAACCGGGCAGAAGCCTTCGATAGCGTTGGAAAGCCGCTTCCGGGACATCGAAATACGCGTAGATCGGATCCAGGCTGACCAGTGTGGCCAGAAGAGTGCCGGGCATCTGCGTGCTGCCCTGGATCATGTTCCCCACCGTGACGAAGCGCCGGCCGATCTTGCCGTCGATGGGAGCCTCGATGCGGGTGTAGGTCAGGTTGAGTTCCGCGGCGGCCTCGGCGGCCCGGGCCGCGGCCAATGCGTCTTCCGCAGCTCGGGCCCCCTTGGTTCGGGCATCAAATTCCTCCTCGGAAATGGCCCGGTGTGCCCGCAGGGTACGGGCCCGTTCCAGATCGTTGCGGGCCAGCTCTGCCTGGGTTTCTGCGCGTCGCCGTTCGGCTTGGGCGCGTCGGAGTTCCGCCTCGTAGGGTCTGGGATCGATGACGAAGAGCAGATCCCCGCTGCGTACCTCGGCCCCGTCGGTGAAGTGAATCGACGCGAGATAGCCGGCCACTCGGGATCGAATCTCCACGGTTTCCACGGCCTCCAGGTGGCCCGGATATTCGTCCCAGTTGGTCACCGTGGCACGGGCGGGGTGGGCCACCGTCACGATGGGAATGCGGGGCGGAGGCGCGGGCGGTTGGCGCATGCAGGAGACCCACGGGGCCAGTGCTCCCGCCAGCGCGAGGGCGAACAACGGCCGGGCTCGGGCCGTGACTCGGCTGCGTCGGTTTCCGGGGCCCGCCTCGTGGGTGAGGCGGTTTTGTTCTCCACGGCTCTCGGGCAACCTGTTCGGCTTGGGGGACGATGGTCGGCTGTCGTGATGCATGGCGACAAAACGTGCAGGGGTTACGGTCGGGGCCGGGCTCGGGAGCCCCGGGGCGCCGGCGCGGTGAGCCCGGCCACACAATACTGGACGAACTGGGGCAGCAGCGTCCCGGTGTCCAGGGGATCGCACACGCCGTCGGTCTTCCGGACGACCCACGAGCGATTGCAGAGCATGAAGGCCAGCGCGCCCCAGATGAATTCGTATCGCCACAACAGGACGGCCCGCGGCAGTTGGGGCAGATGGCGGGCCAGCAGTTCCAGGAATCCCTGGCGCACGTTTCGGATGTGCTCCTGGAACCAGTCCTGAATGGCGGGGGTGGGGTCGGCGATGACGCGACCGATCAAATGCATGACGACGGAGCCCTGTCGGGCGTCGGCCTCGGCCAGGCGCAGGACGGGCCGGATCATCGCTTCCAGAATGGTTTCCAGCTCGGGCGGAGGGGAGCCGGGCGACGGTTGCAGGCGGGCCAGCGCCTGTTGATGTTCGGTACGCAGCGGACCGAAGCGGCGTTCCAGCACGGCGCGGATCAGCCCGGTTTTGGATCCGAAATAGTAGTACAGCACCGGCAGCGACACGCGGGCGCGGCGGGCGATGGCGCGGATGGAGGCGGGCTCGAATCCCCGGTCGGCGAAGATCTGTTCGGCGGCGGTCAGGATGCGTTCCCGGGTCCGACCGTCGCGGGCCGTATGGGCGCGCGGGTTCATATTTAACGAACGTTAGATATACGACTATGTCCCTCGTCCGTCAAGGGACCTCCCGGGTGCTCGGCCCGCCCCGCCCGGTTCGTCCCTCGGGCGGTCCTGGTGCGTGGAAACCGGGCAGGGGACGGGGCCGCCGGTCCGATCCGGCGATTCCCGGAAGCCGGCGGTCATGCCCGGGCCGGAGGGATCAAAACGGTTCGGAACTCCGTTGTTCTTCGCTCCCCTCTTCCCGGGCACCGCGCGGCAGGGGACTTTTGTGCCGGGGTCGGAGGGGCGAGGGGCACAAGGGGGCGCTGCGGGAGACCGCAGCACGGGCCCGGGCCTCGACGCTCAACCGGTCGGGCGCTCGGAGCCGGCGTCCCGGTTTTGTTGGAGGCGGCGGCGCCGTTGCTGCACGGCCTGGCGAAGGAGGTATTCGATTTGACCGTTCAAACTGCGCAGCTCCTGCTGGGCCCACGCCTCCAGTTCCTTCAGCAGCTCGGCATCCACCCGCAAGAGAAAGGCCTTCCGCTCCGCCATCAGAGAGACATGCGTGGAGGTTGGGGCTCGAATCCCAGCGCCCGGACGAATGCCTCGGGCCGGTCCGGGCTGATCACCAGGGTGCGCCCGGGAAACTCCAGCACCACACAGCGGGCCGGATCGGTCACCCAGGCCCGGAAACGCCCCAGTCGTTTGTTGTAGTACCAGCCGAGGGCGGCCATGAACCCTGCGGCGCCCCAGATGCGCACCGACCCTCGGAGTGCATGGGGATCGACCCGCGCGTCCTGCAAATCGCTCAGGGGAATGCGGGTCCACCAGAAGGAACGTCGGATCCAAAGTTCCCCGTGCCGGAGGGCGTAGCCGCGCACGCAGAAGAGCGCCACCCCTCCGAGGATCAGCCAGAGAACGCCCACGCCGAACCAAGCCCAGCCACGGGCGCGGGGCTGGGGCGCCAGGGCCACAACGCAGGGGACCGTCAGCAGAATCACGGTCAAAAGGGCCGTGCTGATCCGGTTGCCCACGCTCCAGGGCGCCTGGAACTCCTGCGGTTGGTAGGAGGAAGGTCTCACGGTGGAAGGAGGCAGGGGTGGGGAGGGCTCAGGGATACAGTGTGCCGGTGTTGATGACCGGGGTGACCTCGGTGTCTCCGCACAACACCACCAGCAGGTTACTGACCATGGCCGCCCGCCGTTCATCGTCCAGTGCCACCACCTTGCGCGAGGCCAGGTCGTTCAAAGCCATTTCCACCATGCTGACGGCTCCGTGCACGATCTTTTGTCGGGCGGCAATGATTGCCTCGGCCTGCTGCCGGCGCAGCATGGCCTGGGCGATTTCCGGGGCGTAGGCCAGGTGCGTAATTCGGGCTTCCTCGACCACCACCCCGGCCTTGGCCAGTCGTCGCTGCAATTCCTCCTTGAGACAGGCGGCCACCTCGTCCGCGTTGCTGCGCAGGGTGATCTCGTCTTCCTCGCCCTGGTCGTAGGCGTAGCTGGAGGCCAGGTGTCGCACGGCGGCCTCGCTCTGGACATCCACGTACTGGTGATAGTCCTCGACGTCGAACATGGCCTGGGCGGTGTCCTGCACCCGCCACACCACCACGGCGGCGATCTCGATGGGGCTGCCGCGCTTGTCGTTCACCTTGAGTTTCTCGGTGCTGAAGTTGTTGGCGCGGAGCGAAATCTTGGTGCCGCGGCTGTAGAACGGGTTGGCCCAGTGGAACCCGCTTTCTTTGACGGTGCCGTGATAGGCGCCAAACAGGATCAGGACCCTGGCCTGGTTGGGCTGAAGGGTGAAATGACCCGAGCTCATCAACCCGGCAAAGGCGCCGAGCAGCAGACTCCCCACGAACATGCCCATGGGGAAATGATCCTGCCGGATGCCCATGCGGATGGAATGGACGAGCAGCGCGATGGTGATCAGGCACAACAGCACGTTGACGGCCAGCATCAGCCAGCCGTTGGCGACGGAGACGACACGTTCCTGGCTGGGCGGTTTGCCTGTGCCGGGGGCAGATGAAACATCCAGATGTGCATTCATAGCAAAATGATATCACTCTGCAATCGGTCGGCAAGTCTTTTTGCAGCCCCGGTTTTGGGCCCGGTCTGCGCCCTTCGCCAACGTGGGGTCGAAAACTCCCTCCACCGCCATCGCGTCCCAGAGCCCGGGCGGGCCGACTCCGGAGTTTGCCGCCGCAACGGGACGCGTTGTCCCTGCGGCTCCGGGCCTGCCGGCTGAAACCCGCGGGTGCGCGCGCATCGTCCGGAGCGGGGGCAGAAAGCCAAAGTCCAATCGTTGACGTGGGCCCGACCATCGAGTGCGGTTCGCCTCATGGGGCAGGGAGCGGTCCGTGGAAGACACAGGAGGGCCAAAGTCGCAGGGCGACGAATCTACACTCCCGACGGCGAGCGTTGTCGAAGGGCGCAGGTTCGCTTCACCGGTTTGAAGCCTCTTCGACGAAACGCCGGTTTCCCCCGGTTTTCTCGGGCCGAGGACGTACGAAATCTCGCCGAGCTTCAGATTGTGTCCAAAAAACCTGCAAGGCATCCACTGTCGAACAAAAGTCCGATGGATGCCTGGAGGTTTTTCTGCAAACGTCCAAAGTGTGAATCCGGGTTTCCGAGTCGCGGTGGCAGGGCGCGCCCTTTGGCGGGGCCGGGAGCGGGGGATGGGTTTCGGGCGCGTACCGGCTGGGAAGGGCGTTGCCGGCAGGTGGACTGGGAAAGACCCAAGGAGAGGGCGCGGAATCGGGGCGAGTTCGCGAAGTTTTCCATTCGAACCCCGGGTCGGGACGTTTGAAATCGCAGGTAATCAGGCGGGACAGGCTTATGCAAACTGAGGATGTTTCGCGGTGGCCACGGGTCGTTCGCACTTGCGGCAGGCCGACCGGTTGGGTGGTCATTTGGGTTCTCAGTGCGGCGGGTCTGGGCGGGGCGGACCGGGTGTGGGACGGGGGCGGTGCGGATGGGTACTGGCGAACGGATGCCAACTGGGTTTCCGACGTTCGGCCGGTGGCCGGGGACAGTCTGTTTTTTGCGGGCGATGCGCAATTGAGCAATACGAACGATTTTGTGCCCGGCACCGCCTTTGGGGGGCTGACGTTTCGGAGTCCGGCAGGGGCTTTTACGCTGCATGGCAACCGCGTCACGTTGAACGGCGGCCTGACGAATGAGCAAGCCCTGGTGACGCAGACGGTGGCGTTGCCGTTGACGTGGACGGGGCTGACACCGATTTGGGTGGCGGAGCAGGGGACCCTGGCTTTGACGGGTCCGGTGGATGGCGCCGGCGGTGGGCTGTTGAAGCTCGGCAACGGTGTGTTGACGCTGTCGGCGGTCAACGCGTTTGGCGGGCCGGTCGTGGTGCGGGAGGGTTTGGTGTCGATTGCTGCGGACGGGAGCCTGGGGGCCGTGCCCGGTGCGTATTGGGCGGATGCACTGGTGTTGGACGGGGGCGGCCTGCGCGTGACAAGCTCGATGGTGTTGTCGAGCAACCGTGGGGTGCGGCTGGGACCCACCGCGGGCCTTGGATACGGTCGAATCGAGACGGCCAGCGGCGTGACCCTGAGCTATGCCGGCACGCTGGCGGAAAGCGGTGGCACGGGCGGACTGATCAAGGGTGGGTTTGGTACGTTGACGCTGTCGGGGGCCCACACGTACAAGGGCCCCACGGCGGTGCGGGTGGGAACGTTGGTGCTGGACTTTGCGGGGCCGGGTGCTCCTTCGACGAATCTGTTGCATCCGGCCACGTCGTTGGTGCTGGGCGGGGAGACGGCCGGATTTGGTGCGGTGAATTATGCGGCGCTGGTCGTCAACGGGGCTCCGCAGCGCACGAATGAGCAGAGCTTCCACGGCACGCATGTGACGTTCGGGGCCGCCGTGGTGCGCGTGACCAATCAGGTGAACAATCAGGTGTTCGTCCACCTGGGTCCGCTCACGCAGGATCCCGGCGGTGTGTTGACGGTGATCAGTCCGGCCCTGGCGGGTGCCGGTCATGTGACCACCACGCGCACGAACCTGCACGGTCTGTTGGGCAGCTGGGCCACGATGGGGGATGGGACCGTGCTGTTCAACCTGGCCATTGCCACGAACTACGCACGGGTGGACGAAGCCGGCCGCCTGGTGAATTTCACGGATTATCGCGTGTATGCCACGGGGGAACGGCTGCGGGATGTTGCGACGCGCGAGACCAACCTGATGGTCGACAACAACTCGAGCGGGGACGTGGTGGTGGATGTGCCGAACGCGGGCACGTTGACCGAGGTCAACACCATTCATTATCGCCGCAACACCGCGGCCAGCGTCCGGATTGGCGCGGGCAACACCTTGCGGTTGGGACGCTACGGCGGCTTTTTGAAGTCGGACACCACCTCGGGTTTGACGCTGGTCATTGGGGAGGGCGGCGCCGCGGGCACGCAGGATGTGGGCACGTTGACGGCGGGGGACGGCGACAACAGCCCCGGCGAGATCGTGTTCCATCTGAACAGTACCAGTCAGTCGGCCGGGACCCTGGCGGTGGACGCCCGGATCACGGACAACGGCACGGGGGCGGTGACGGTGGTGAAAATGGGTCCGGGCTCGATGAAGCTGCGCGGGCACAACACCTACTCCGGCGGGACGTTCCTCTTACAGGGCCGAGTGCAAATGGTGGGGGGTGAAGTGGGGACGGGCAACGCCGACGGATGCGGTACGGGGCCCATTTACATTTTGCCCGGCTGTTACCTGTTCCCCAGCGGGGCCGGTCCGGGTGTGCCGGTCACCAACGCTGTGTACATCGCCGGCAATGGCACCGTGGGCGAGCCGTTGGGGGCGATTCGGACCAGTGCGGGATGGTTGTTCAACGGACCCTGGACGCTGTTGGGGGACACGACGATTGGAGGCAACGGCGGCGCCAGCGGGGCCATCGCGGCCCGTCTTTCGGGGCCCTATTCTCTGACGCTTTGTTCGCCCGCCACCGTGACCGGCACGGTGTGCCTTTCGAATCCTTCGAATGACTGGACCGGCACGACCATTTTGACGGCGCGACTGTCCGGCGGGACCCCGCCGCTGTACAACACGTTCCTCAGCGGCAACCACGAGGTCATTCCGAATGGCTTCGGTCGGGGCAACGTGGTGATGGCCGGCGGGGTTAATCGCTTCATTACCTGGAATCTCAACGGGTACAGCGAAACGATCAACGGCCTGCTGAACACGGGTCCGGGCGAAAGTTGCATCATCCTGAACAACGGCGCCGCTCCCTCCACGCTTACGGTGGGGGACAACGACCAGTCGGCCACGTTTGGGGGTTTGATTCAGGACGGGTCGGGCCAGTTGTCGCTGGTGAAGATCGGCGCAGGGGTTCAGACGCTGACGGGGGTGTGCACCTACAGTGGGGAAACCGTGGTGCGCGAGGGCACACTGGCACTGGCCGGTTCCGGCTCGATTGCGAACACGGCGCTGCTCACGGTCGAAGCCGGAGCCGCGTTCGACGTCTCGGGCGTCACGGGCGGTTTTACCCACCCCGGGCCGATCGCGGTTCGTGGGGGCACGTTGGTGCTGCGGTCCACGGTGAGTCCGGGGATCAGCCGGTTGCATCTCGAGAATGCCCGGCTGCGTTTGTTGACATTGTCCGGCACTCCGAGTTTGGAGGTGGGGACGCTGGAGACCGGGGGCGCCTCCAACGCCGTGGACGTGGTCTCGCTGGGGGCGGTTTCCGGATATCCGGTGGTTTTGCCCGTGCTGCGGTACAGCGGCGGGATTGGCGGTGCAGGGTTCAACTTTGTGTTGGGTCGGCTCCCTGGTGCGGGTACGACGGGCTATTTGTCCAACGACGTGGCGGGGGCGACGGTCTACCTTGTGCTGTTGAGCGGGCCGCGGCCGTTGACCTGGACGGGCGCCGCGGGATCGGACTGGGACGTGGGCCGGACCACCAACTGGTTGGCGTTCGGAACGACGCCGGCCGTGTATCAGGATGCGGACAGTGTGCGCTTCGATGACACGGCCAGCGAAACGACGGTCCGCCTGACGACCGCCCTGGCGCCGGGCGCGATCGTGGTTCAGAACACCACCCGCGATTACCTCTTCATCGGTCCGGGTCGGCTGACGGGCCTGACGGAGCTCTTCAAGGACGGTTCCGGGCGGCTCGTACTGGCCAATGAGGGGATCAACGATTATGCGGGCGGCACGACAGTCGCGGCGGGCACGTTGCAGATCGGCAACAACGATGCGACCGGCAATCTCCCCCCTGGCCCGGTGGCCAACAACGGCTTGCTGGTCTTCCATCGGAGCGACGACCTGGCGGTCAGCAGCACCGTGAGCGGGACGGGCGGACTTCTCAAGCGAGGTGCCGGGGTGCTGACGTTGAGCGGCCCGAATACGTTCGACGGGGAAGTGACGGTGGCCGAAGGCACCCTGCGGGTCGGGAGCGCCACGGCGTTGGGCAGTGGGATGGCCGGCACACGCGTCGAGGCCGGAGCCACGCTCGACGTCAACGGCCAGAACCTGGGCAGCGAACCCGTGCTTGTGGCCGGCAGTGGCGCGGGCGATCAGGGGGCCATCATCAACTCTGGGCCGGACCAGATCAACGCCCTGCAAAATGTGACATTGACAGGGCCGACGGTCTTTGGCGGGACCGGTCGCTGGGACATTCGGGGCGCAGGCTCGCAACTCTCCACGATGGGAGCCGCGTACGATCTGGTGAAGCGCGGCCCCAACCAGGTGTCGTTGGTGGGCACGACCGTGGACCCGGCCCTGCGGCATGTTACCGTGGAGCGGGGCGTGTTCTCGATCGAAACAACCACCACGGGCCTGGGGAGTCCCTCCGGCACTCTGTCCATTGCTTCTGGGGCCACGCTTCAGTTGTGGAACCTTCAAACGCCTCTGGACAAGGTGGTCGTGCTGCAGGGCGACGGTGTGAGTCCGTCATTGAACTGCGGGGCGGGCACACTCAATGCCATCGCCGGGCCGGTGACGCTGCAGGGCGATTGCGTCATCAACACCGCCGGGGGTACCACCTTGACGCTGGCGGGTGCGGTCGGCGGTCCGGGGGCATTGATCAAGACGGGCGGCGGCACGCAGCTGTTGACCGGCACGAGCAGTTATGCGGGGCCGACCCGTGTGCTGGGGGGAACCCTGGTGGTGGACGGTTCCAAGACGGGCACGGGTACGGTGGAGGTGGGTGCGGGTGCGGCCCTGGCAGGCGTGGGCTCCATAGCCGGTCCGGTGACGGTCGCGGGCGGTCGGGTCGCTCCGGGGAATTCAAGCCAACCGCAGGCCGCGCTCATTGTGGGCGGATTGCAGTTGGACAACGCGACGCTGGACTTCGATCTGGCGGGTGATCCGCAGGGGATGAACGACCGCGTGGTGGTGAATGGTGCGGTGGTGTTGAACGGCCTCACCACGATTCGGGTCAATCCCATTCCCTGGCTGGAGACGGGAGCCGAGTACACCGTGATTCAGTACAGTGGCCCCTTGACCGGTGGCACGAATCAACTGCAGGTGGTGGCGCCCAGTGGGTATCGCTTCTCGGTCGTGGATCCGGCCACGACGCCGGGCGCGATTCGGCTGCGGGTGGATTTCGCTGTGGCCAATCTGTACTGGCGGGGCGGCGCCACGGGCGCTCCCAACGTGTGGGATGCGGATCTGACGCCGAACTGGCTGCGGTTCGGGCAGATCGGTCGCTTTGCGCAGGGAGACTTCGTCAATTTTGACGACCAGTCCAGCCACCGCGAGGTCGAACTGCGCGGGGACCTGGAGGTCTCGGGCATGGTATTCAACAACTTCGTGCAGCCGTACCGGCTGGTGGGCCCGGGTCGGTTGACCGGGCCGGGCGGTCTGGAAATCAACGGTGCCGGACTGGTGCTGGCGAATCTGGGCAGCAACGATTTCACTGGCCCCATCACCATCAACAGTGGCTTCTTGCAGGTCGGCGACGGCGGCTCGGGCGGGAGCCTCGGCTCGGGCCCGATCACCAACTACGCCCAGCTCACGTTCGCCCGGAGCGGGGTGTTGCGGGTGAACAATCCCATCCGCGGGTTCGGTGTCATTACGCTGGAGGGCCCGGGGACGGTCGAACTGGCCGGAGCCAACAACCTGTTTAGTGGCGAGGTGCGGGTGCAGCGGGGCACGCTGCGCACCTTGAGCAGCACCGCGCTCGGCGATGCCAATGCCGGCACGTTCGTGGCCGAGGGCGCCACACTCGATTTGGGCGCCAACAACGTGAATCTGGGATTGGAACCCGTGACCGTTTCGGGCGCCGGCGGGGACGGCCAGGGCGCGATCATCAACAGCAGCGGCGATCCGGCCTTTGTGGGGCCGAACCTCCGCTATGTCACGCTGGCGGGCGACACCACCTTCGGCGGGACCGGTCGCTGGGATCTCCGGTCGGAACCTGCCACCGCGGCCAATGCCTGGCTGCTGACCGGGGGTCAGCCGTTCAAGCTGACCAAGCGCGGCACCAACATGGTGGCACTGGTGGGCGTGCAGACCGACCCGGCCCTGGCGGAAATCGATGTGCAGGAGGGAACCCTGGCGGTGGAACGCTGGACCACTCTGGGGGATGAAACGCGGCCTTTGACCGTCTTTTCCAATGCCGTGCTGCAGTTCTACCAGGTGTCCAATGTGCTGACCAAACCGGTGGTGCTGCGGGATGGCGCGCGGATCAACAACGCCAGCGGCACGAACGCGTATGGCGGCCCCGTCCAGTTGCTGGGCAGCAACACCGTGGTCGCCGGCGGCACCTGGTTGGCGTTCACCAACGTCTTGAGCGGCTCGGGCAGCCTGGTGAAGGAGGGTGGCTCCACCTTGTACCTTTTGGCCGTCAACACGTACACGGGTGCGACCCGCGTGCGCGCCGGCACGCTGGCCCTGGTGGGCGAAGCCAGCCTGACCGGGTCCAGTTCGCTGGTCATCAACACGGGAGCCACTCTGAGTGTGGTCGGTCGATCCGACGCCAGCCTGACGCTGCAGCCCGGACAATTGTTGGCCGGCAGCGGAACGCTGGATGGACGCTTGATCGCCACCGGCACGGCGCGCGTGGCCCCGGGCGAGGACGGGATCGGTACGCTCACCATCAGTGGCAGCGCGCTCTTGAGCGGTGTCACCGAAATCGAAGTGGACGGTGGAGAGGGACGGGCGGACCAGGTGCGGACGGTTCAGGGCGGATTGAGCTTCGGCGGCCGGCTGGTGATCTCTCTGCGCAATGGCCCGCCGGCCGGAGGGAGCAGTTTCCCTGTCTTTGTGTCCGGCAACGGCCAATTCACGGGGGATTTTGCCGAGGTCATGCTGCCCGAACTGCCGCCCGGGCTTTCGTGGGACACGAGCCGGCTGACCACCGAAGGGATATTGGCCGTGGTGGGAATGGCGCAGCCGCCCAGGATCGAGCAGGTGATCCGCACGCCGGACGGCCTGATCCTGCAGGGCTCCGGCGGCACGCCGGGTGGAACCTTCCGTGTGCTAAGCAGCCCCGACGTCACTTTGCCCCTGGCGCAATGGCAGGTGATCGACACCGGCCGGTTCGATGGCCAGGGCTTCTTCGAAGTTCGATTGCCGATCAGCACCGAACCCGGCGCGCGCTTCTACCGGCTGCAGGTCCCCTAGTATCCAACAATCACGAACCTTCGGGCTCTTGGCTGCAATCCTGGCTGCATCTCTCTCCTGGGAATTCGGGAGGAATTCGTTGGGCCTTGCCGAGGCTTCGGAGCACCCCTGGGTCGCTGGGTAAGCGTCCCGGGGCGGGTGCGACCCATTCGCGCACGGCGGTGGTTCAGTCCGGCTGAGCCGGTGGCCGCAGGACGGCTGGCAGGCGGGCGGACGTTTGGTTTGGAATGCGCACCGCCTTTGGCGGGCTGCCGCGGCAACTCTCGGTCCGGCGCAGCGCGTTGCGTGTCAATGCCCCGGATGTCGGCTTCCCGGCGACAAGGCTTCGGATCGGTTTGAGCACGTGCATCGCGGCTCCACTTGCAATCCCGCTGGCCGTCGAGCCCAACTCCGGGGCTGACCGCGGCGCCGGGCGAGAGCGGATCGAAAGGTGATATTCATCGCGCTTTTTCCAGCTGCCCCCATCCACCATGGGGTCTCAATGAGCTGAAACGGGCCGGCAGTGCACAACACCGGAAGAACAACCTTGACAATGGACCGCGCCGGCTTAAAACCCAGCCAAATGAATTTAACAAAAAACTCTTCTCGGTCTCCGCGTGGGACTTCAACGCGGAAACTCCCCTCCTCGGCATTGATCCTGGCGTCTGGCCTGGGCTTTCAGGCCTGGGCCGCGCCGGTCATCTCGCCCTTCGCAGCGGACCTGCCTGCCTCCAGTTACAGTGCGAGCGGGCAAATCGTGCATCCCACCCTGGGGCGGGCGTGGGCTGAGGACGCGTTCAATGGCGGCTACTGGAATGCGGGCAGCCAGGGGCCGGACTGGATCCAGGCCGACATGGGCAGCACCCAGACGCTCTCGATGGTGAAGATCCAGTATTCCAGTTCCGCAACTTTCTCCATCAGCGGACCCAACGTATTCATTCGCGTGTATCTCTCGGATGAGCCCATTGGCAATCGTTGGACGACGCTGACCCCGGTCGCAACTGCTCCCACACCCTTCGACCGTGGCGAGTTATTCGAGCTGCAGTTTGCCCCCACTTCGGGGCGCTATTTGCAAATCGTGGCGAACTATGCCACCTACTCCTGGGTTGCCCTGGGCGATACGCACCCCCGTCAAGACTGGGTCGATCCAATCTCGGTCCCAGAGCCCCGAGCAGGGCTCCTCCTGCTGGCCGGCCTGGGTTTGCTGGGACTGGGCCGAAGGCGTCTGAGAGCCGATGGCGCATCGGCATCCTAAAAGTGAGAACACGATGCTGCGGAACCCGGCAAGGGGCATGATCCATGCGCTCCGCGCCAGAGGGAAAGGGCGATCCATGTAACTGCGCTCCGAAGTGATTGGACGGCAGCCACTGTGGGCCCTCCCGTCACCTGGGAGCGAACGGCACACCGGGTTCATCCCGTGATCAGAGAGCGTGGTGCGCCGCAGGTTGGCCTCGAGGGCAACGACCAAAACCGGTGCGTCCGGATGGACCTCACGGCATTGCTCCGCCTCGGCGATGCTGGCGCGGCCGGGGCGTTTGCTGGGCGTCGCGGGTGGGTCGGCCTCCTCGCGGGAACTGCTCCGGCATGCTCTGTAGCGATGGATCATCGAATCCCCGTCGCCGGCGGTGACGCCGTGGAGCGGGCCGGAGGCCGAGTGGGGCAAACATCTCGGCTCGCTACTGTCCGGGTTGTGCGAGGATGCTTGCTCGGAAGCTGTGCGCCTCGAGCACGCACTCGGCGAGTGTGCTGCCGAGCCCCTTACGGCGTGGCGCGCCCAGAATCAATGCCTCTCGGTCCAAGAACGAGCGCATATGAGTTGCGCGGCACCCCGTTGAGAGTCGTGTGAAGCACCCGAGCACCCGGGGACCGACGTTCGTTGCGCGAGCAGGGGTCGGGACACTGCAGCGGTTCGTTGCCCTCATGGATTCCCAAACTGCCGGGACCGGTTGAAACGCCATGGAGCGTCCGTGCAGGCCGTCGACGCCCCTCCGGGGCCGGGCGCCTCCTGGCGCGGTGGCGCGTGTTTGGCGTCCATCCGCGACTCGTGCTCACCGGATGGCGCATTTGCCTGGCCAACGTGTCCCGGCAGGGCTGCCGTGGCTGCGTTGGCCCGGTAACTCATCCAGTCGCCCGAGGACGTTCTGCGCCGATTCGCTTTCCCACTGGCGCTTCCACGGTCCCAGCGGTGGGGCGGATGCCGCGCTGTGCCTGCCCAATCGCATTCGACCCACAGTGGCCGGCGGTTGCAGCGCAACCCAGTGATCCAGCCGGAGGAGGACCTCCAGCCAGCGGCCACTGAGCGGCCACTGGCTACCCGCACCAGGGACATCCGCACGTCCTCGAGGACTGGTGCCTTCGGCCGTTTGCCCCAACTGCCGGCGCAGCACCGCGGCTGGAAACTGGTACCGGAGCGCGTCCAGCCCCGGCACCGGGCCGGCCAGGGGAACGCGACGTTCCGTGGCATCGGCAAGCCGCCGCGACTGCGGTGCAGGGCCCGGGTGTAAACCGAATGCGGAAGGTGCGTGGATGGCCGTGGCTCAACCGGCTGGGTCTTTGGCGGCAGGGCAGCAGGAAGGGGTGGGGCCGGCCTTTGGTCCGGACGCCGGCGAGAACGCCGGTGTGGTGGCTTCCCCGGATGTAGCCCGTCGCTTTGGCTTCCGAGTGGCCGAGGCTTTGGGCGGCGGTGGGCCCGAACGCTCGGGGGGCCTTGCGCGAGTTGACCTGCAGCTTCGGCGCCACCCCGGGTAGTGAAGGCGGAGCACAGCGTGCCGGCCGGCGCCAACCGACAGGCTCGTCGGACGCCCCGGGTCCAGCCACCTGCTCGCCACCCGCCCTTTGCGAGAGCCGTGGCGGAAGGGCGCAAGGGCCATGGCCTGCATGGGGAACGCATTTGCGACCGGTCCGGTTCGGGTTCACACTTGCTTCGGGCGTGGCGCTTTGGTGTCATGAAGGTGCTTCACGCGGGCGACGATGCAACCGTATCCCAAACACTATTGCGGCGTCTTCGGTGTTTTCGGGCATCCGAAAGCAGCCGAGCTGACGTATTACGGATTGTTCGCCCTGCAGCATCGGGGTCAGGAGAGCGCCGGGATCGTGGTTTCCGACGGGCGCCAGTTTCGGGTGCACAAGGGGATGGGGCTGGTACCGCAGGTGTTCGATGCGGCCACACTGCAATCTTTGACCGGGCATTTGGCCATCGGCCACACGCGGTACTCCACCACCGGTTCCTCGCACTTTCGCAACGCCCAGCCTCTGACGGTGGATTGTGCACGGGGCCAGATCGCCGTGGCACACAACGGCAATTTGACCAATGCGGCCGCGCTGCGCGACGAACTGGAAGCGGCGGGGTCCATTTTCCAGACCACGGTGGACAGCGAGATTGTGCTGCACCTGCTGGCGCAGCCCCGTTGCAACGGTTCGACCAACACCCTGGTGGAGGCGATCCGGCGGATTCAGGGCGCCTTTTCCCTGTTGATCATGACGGAGACGGAACTGATTGCCGTGCGCGACCCGCACGGGTTCCGACCGTTGTCGCTGGGGCGGGTGGATGACGCGTGGGTGGTGGCCAGCGAGACCTGTGCGTTCGATTTGATCCATGCGAAGTTCGAGCGGGACATTCAGCCGGGGGAGATTCTCATCATCCGGGAGGGGGGATTGTTGAGTTTGCAGGCCTTTCCCGAGCACCGGCGCCGGGCCTTCTGCGTGTTCGAGTACGTGTACTTTGCCCGGCCGGACAGTCAGTTGGAGGGGCGCAACGTGCATCTGGCGCGCGTGGAAATGGGCCGGGAGCTGGCGCGGGAACATCCGGTGGATGCCGACCTCGTGATTCCGGTGCCGGACAGTGGCAATTCGGCCGCGCTGGGCTATGCGATGGAGTCGGGGATCCCGTTCGAGATGGCGTTTGTCCGCAATCATTACGTGGGCCGCAGCTTTCTTCAGCCCACGCAGCTGATTCGGGATTTCAACGTCCGGGTGAAGCTGAACCTGATCGGCGAGCTGGTGCGGGGCAAGCGGGTGGTCGTGGTGGATGACTCCATCGTGCGCGGCACCACGTGCAAGGCGCGGGTGAACACGCTCAAAGAGGCGGGCGCCCGCGAAGTGCACGTGCGCGTGAGCTGCCCTCCGCACATGAATCCCTGTGTGTACGGGATCGATTTTCCCGACCGCAGCAAGCTCATGGCCGCCAATCACACGCTGGAAGAAATCCGCCAGTATTTGAAGGCCGACTCGTTGCGGTACCTGTCGCTGGAGGGGATGGTCAAGGCGATTGGCCGTGCGCAGGACAGTCTCTGTCTGGCCTGCTACAACGGCGATTATCCGGTGCCGTACGATCCGGCGCTGGACAAACAGATCATGGAACGGCGCCGCAGTCGCAGTCCGCGTCTGGTGGAGGCCTTGTTGCAGGAGCAGGCCCAGGGGCGGTTGTTGTAAGCCGGGTCGGGGCCGGAGAGGAGGCGCCCGGAGGAGGTCGAGGCACCCGCGGGCCGACCGGTCGGCCGATTCCCGGTGAGGACGTGCGGAGGGCCGACGCGTCTCCGGACTTTGCACACGCTGGACCTGATTGTTTTGGGGATCTATCTGGCGGGCGTGGTGGGCGTGGGTTGGTGGTGCAGCCGACGCCAGCACGACCTCCGCGATTACTTTCTGGGCGGCCGGCAGGTGCCCTGGTGGGCGTTGCTGGCGTCCATCGTCGCCACCGAGACCTCGACGGTCACGTTCATCAGTGTGCCCGCCTTCGCCTTTGCGGCCAACGCACGCGGCGAGGGCGGGAACTTCAGTTTTCTCTCGCTGGTGCTGGGATCCCTGGTCGGGCGGTTGCTCGTGGTGGTGTTGCTGTTGCCCTCCTACTTTCGGGGCGAACTGTTCACCGTGTACGAGTTGCTCGACCGCCGGTTCAGCCGCGGCGTTCGGCAAACGGCTTCGGCGGTGTTCCTCGTGACGCGTTCGCTGGCGGATGGTGTGCGTTTGATGGCCACGGCCCTGGTGTTGGTGGCGCTGGTCGCGTGGAGCGATCCGACGGCGATCGTGGTGCTGGGTGTGGTGACGATGGTGTACACCTGGCTGGGGGGCATGCGCGCCGTGATCTGGGCGGACGTGTTGCAGCTGGGGGTGTACCTGGCGGGCGCGGGGGCGGCGGCCGTGCTCCTGTGGCAGAGCATCCCGGGCGGTTGGGAGACCGTGGTCACGACCGGGCATCAGCACGGAAAGTTCCAGATCCTCGATTTCACACTGGATCCGGGCCGGAGTTACACCTTTTGGGCGGGGCTGATCGGCGGGGCGTTCCTGACCACGGCCACGCATGGCACCGACCAGCTCATGGTGCAGCGCTATCTTTGCGCGCGAAATGCGCGGCAGGCCGCGCTGGCCCTGCTCGGGAGCGGAGCGATGGTGCTGTTGCAGTTCACCCTGTTTTTGGGGATCGGCCTGTTGTTGTTCGTCTTTTACGATCGAGCGGGCACGTTGCCGGCCGAGGTGGCCGCGCGGCCCGATCGCGTCTTCCCGCATTACATGGCCACGGCGTTGCCGGTGGGGTTGAAGGGGCTGGTGGTGGCCGCGGTGTTCGCGGCGGCGATGAGCACCTTGTCCTCCTCGCTCAACTCGCTGGCCGCGGCCACGATGAACGATTTTTACAAGGCGTGGCGCGTCGGCCCCGCCGATCCCCACCGGGAAGTGCGCGTTTCTCAATGGCTCACGCTTTTTTGGGGCGGGATTCTCATGGGTGTGGCCTGGGGCGCGGCGCATCTGACGACGCGGGTGGTGGACACTGTGTTGGCGCTGGCTTCCTTCACGAATGGTCCGGTGCTGGGTCTGTTTCTGCTGGGAGTTTACACCCGACGGGTGGATGGCACGAGCGCGGTGATGGGGCTGGTGGCGGGCCTGGTGGGCCTGCTGCTGGTCTGGAGCACGGGGAAGGTTTCGTGGCAATGGTACGTGGTGGTGGGATCGTTGCTCACGGCCGGGGTGGGATGGGGCGCGTCCATGGTGCGAGCGAGGCACACGGACGGGCCTTGCCGCGGAGGGGTCCCGCCGGACGGGCAGTGATCCGTGAACCCCGGCCGGCCCGGGCGCTGCTCGGGGAGCGCGCTATTTGCCGATGCAGAAGCGGCTGAAGATGATGTCCAGGAGGTCTTCCGTGGCTGTCTGGCCGACGATTTCGCCCACCGCGTCCGTGGCCGCGCGGAGATCCACGGCCACCAAATCCAGCGGCACGGTTTCGCGCAGCGCCTGCACCGCACGCTCCAGAGCGGCTTGTGCACGCAACAAGGCTTCCTGGTGCCGTGCATTGATGAGGGCTTCCGGCGCGGCATGATCGGGTTGTCGGCCCGACCAGATCAGGTTCTCCAGCGCGTCCTTGAGGGCCTCCAGCCCCTCGCCCGTCCGGCAGGATACCTCCACGCGCGGCGCGCGGGACTCCGGGAGGACCAGTCGCGGCGGCAGGTCGGCCTTGTTCAGAACCAGAAGGCGTCGGCGCGTGGCGAACATTTCCCACAGGCGTTGGTCCTCCGGGGTCCAGGGTTCGGAGCGGTCGAACACTTGAAGTAAAAGGTCCGCCGTGGCCACGGCCGAATGACTTCGGCGGATGCCCTCCTGTTCGATTTCGTCCCGGGCCTCGCGCACTCCGGCGGTGTCCACCAGGATCACGGGAATGCCGCGGATGTTGGCGGTTTCCTCGATGGTGTCGCGCGTGGTGCCGGGCCGGGGGGAGACGATGGCGCGGTCGTGGCCCAGCAGCAGGTTCAGCAGGCTGGACTTGCCCACGTTGGGCCGGCCCACGATGGCCACGCGGATTCCCTGTCGCAGAATGCGCCCCTCTTCGGCGGTGCGGAGCAGATCAGCCACGAGCCGCAGGCCCGCTTCGAGTCGCTGCAAGATGCCTTCGCGGGTGTCGGGGGCGATGTCTTCCTCGGGGAAATCGAGCTGGGCTTCCACATGGGCGAGGGCCAGCATGAGATCGTCCCGCAGTTGGTGCAATCGGCGGGAGAGGCTCCCGGCGAGTTGTTCGCGTGCGGCGGCCAGGGCGCGTTCGGTCCGAGCGGCGATCAGGTCCGCCACGGCCTCGGCCTGGGTCAGATCCAGCCGGCCATTGAGAAAGGCCCGACGGGTGAATTCGCCGGGCTGGGCGAGACGGGCCCCGGCTTCCAGCACGCTTTGCAACACGAGCCGCGCCACCAACATGCCCCCGTGACAGGAAATCTCCACCACGTCCTCGCGGGTGTAGGTGCGCGGCTTCCGCATCACGGCCAGCAACACCTCGTCCACGATCTCGCCCCGGCGATGCACATGCCCGTAGTGCAAGGTGTGCGAAGGGGCCGCCGACGGAAGACACGACCGTTTGCCTGCCGGGCGAAACACGCGATCAGCCACCTCCAGGGCCCGGGGTCCGGAGATCCGGATGACCGCCAGACCGCCTTCCCCGGGCGGCGTGGCGATGGCGGCAATGGTGTCCTGTTGCATACCGGCAGCGTAGAAGGACCATTCGTGGCGGAGCAAGCGGGCCACACCGACCCGGGAGCCCCGCGGGCGGCGACGGGTGCGCGCTTGTCCCGACTTTTGCCGGGCCGTCGAGGTTCTCAACCTGCGATCCGCATCGTCGGGGAGGGCCCTTGACCGCACTGCGTTTTCTCGAGCTTTTCATCTCCACCCTTGCGCTCCTGCATAGACTCATGCGGGGGTCCCGAAGCTTCATGCTCCGTGGACTCGACGGCGAAGGTGGGGATTCCCCTGACCGATGCCTTGTGCGGTACGTCAAAAGCTTGTGGCAAGGGGACGTGTTCCGGGACGGGGCGCGACGTCAGGAGCCGGAGGGAACGTCCGGACGCGGGGACTCGGGAGCGGCTTCCGCGGTGGAAATCTGCGCAGCGGGCTCGCAGTTGGCCGGTGCCGGGGAGGGCGCCATCTCGGGACCCGCGCCGGGGGCCGCGGCGACGGAGCATTCCGACCCTTGGAGTTGTGGTTCGGACGGTGGCGGGGCGGGTTCCGGTGCAGTTTGAGTCGGAGAACCAGCATCAGAGTCCCGGAGCTCCGGAGTTGTGGGGGAGGTGCTTGCAATAGAAGCCTGCGCAGCCGCGGCGGATTCGAAAGCTGCGGATTCTTCACCCGTGGCAGGGGATGGTCCGGTGACTTCGCCCGTTTCGGTTTGGGCGGCTGGTCCGGGCGATTGTCCTCCGTGGGCCGGGGCTTCCGCAGTGGCGGTTGCCGCTGCGGCCGGAGCGGTAAGCTTGGCAGTGGCCTGGGCCGGGGCGGCGGGTTTGACGGGCTTCGGGGCGGGCTTTTTGGCCACCTCCAGGGCGCCGTTGGAGAATTCGATGACGTGCCCCTGATGGATCAGCCAGTGAAGATCGGCGATGATCTGGGTTTGTTCCGGGGTTGGCGTGGGAGGTTGGGGTGGCTGCGTTGTGCCGGCCGGTTCGGGCTGGCCGGGGGTGGACGCCTCTTGCGGCTGGGGCGTCGGCTTGGGGGAGGGGGCCAGGGCCTCGAGCAGGTCGCGTCGCGTGCAATGCGGATGGTCCAGGATATACTGGACGATCCGCTTCACATTGAGAGAGACGGGTGTGTTCTCGATGTCCAGGTAGTGGGGGCGGGCGACTGCCACATGGGTGATGGTGCGGTTGACCTTGAAGAACTGCAGTCCATGGGCGGCGAACTGCTGGCTCAAGGCGGTGGCCAGCTGAAGTGGGAAATGGCGTTGTTCTTCGACGGTGTGGCGAACGAGTCGCGCCAGCTCGCGGCAGGGGATGTCCCGAGCCGCCTGTCCCGTGAGCGTGACCAGATCCACTTGTCGGACGATGTTGGGGGCGTGCACCTCGCGGAAGTGCCGCGCGACAGCCTCGCGGCTGCCCAGGCGCATGGGCTCGGGGACGTTCAGGGTGATGTACTCGGTCTTCCAGCTCTGCTCTTCCAGCCACTGTTTGACCACGGCTTCGTCTCGCACGATTTTGATCCGCGCCTTGTAGGCTTCGAACGGCATGTGCGAGAACCGTTCCGCATGCAACTGGCGGACGCGGTTGGGGTAGTCGTGGTGGTTGGGCGGACCGAGGATGACCCCGCTGAGCCCGCACTGGGCCACGAACGTGTACTTCCCCTTGGGAGGCTCGGTCGGGGTGCGTTCCACCTGGTAGAAGGTGTCGAAATGCTTTTCCAGAACGTGCGCCACGACCTCGTCGGCCGACAGCCAGGGCGTCTCGTCGAGGGCACACACGAACAGGGGCTGGAGGACGGTGCCATCGGATTTCTTTTTGACGCTGATCTCGACGCTGTAACGCTCCGGGCGATCCAGGAAGAGCTTGGCGATTTCGAACAGGGGAAAGGCGCGACCGGTGCTGCGGATGCGGCGTGCGACCAGCTCGACCCCTTTGGGGTCGGGGATCAGTCGAACCTGCAGATCCGGCAGGGGGGCGCGAGCGGGTTTGGTTCCGCGCGCCGGGGCCGGGGCCTTGGCGCCGGGGGGGGAGGGTGGCGAAGCCGGGGAGGGGGCGGGTCCACGCCGCAGTTCGGGCTTGCGGCCGCCCCGGGAACGTTCCTTCCGGCGCCGTGGGGGTCGGGCCTCGCCTTCCTCGGCCGGTTCCCGGGACCGGGTGACCTCGGAAGGCTTGGACGGCTCCGTCGCCCAAGCCGGCAGGAACAACTTCTCCAGGTCGAACTCGTTATCCGGCAACGCACTCATGACGTGTCGTGGGGATGCGCCCATGGAACCATGGGGGCGGTCCCTCTGCTGGCAGCATGCGAGCCCTCGGGCTCAAATGCAAGTGCGGGCTGGGAACGCGCCGGGGATCGCGACCCCGGCCAAGGGAACCACATTCCCGGCCCAACGGTCGCAGTGGGGGCTTTTTGGCGACCCGCGCCCGCCGTATCGGGCCGGGTCTTGGCAGAAGCGCCGCCTTTGCCCATATTGCGCCGCGTGATTGACACGCCGGAAGCACTGGAGGCTTTTCTTCCCGTCCTGCGTGCAGCTCCCTGGGTGGCGGTGGACACCGAAGCGGACAGCCTGCATGCGTATCCCGAGAAGCTGTGCCTGTTGCAGATCAGCACCCCCAGCGGAGACCGGCTTGTGGATCCGCTGGCCGGGCTGGACCTGCGGCCGCTATTGAACGTCCTGGCCGACCACGACCTGATTCTCCATGGCGCCGATTACGACCTGCGCCTGTTGTGGCGGCACAGCCGTTTCGTGCCCCGATGCATTTTCGACACCATGCTGGCCGCGCGGCTGCTCGGCGAGCGCAATTTCAGCCTGGGTGCGCTCCTGGAGAAATTTCTCGGGGTGCGGTTGGACAAAGCAATGCAGAAGGCCGATTGGGCCCGCCGACCTTTGACCCCGCGCATGGAAGCCTACGCGCGGAACGACACGCGGTTTCTGAAGCCGCTGGCCGATCGACTTCGCGCCGAGCTGATCCGGCGTGGCCGGTTGAGCTGGCACGAGGAGTTCTGTCAGCGACTCATCACCGAGTGCGCGTGCGACACGGCGCCGGACCCGGATCAGGTCTGGCGGGTCAAGGGCAGTCACCGGCTCGGTCGGCGCGGCCTGGCGGTGTTGCGGGAGCTCTGGCACTGGCGCGAGGCCGAGGCCCGAGAGGCCAATCGCCCGCCTTTTTTCATACTGCCGCACGAAACCCTCAGCCAGATCGCCGCCGCGGCGGTGGATTCCCAGCCGGTGGATCCCCTGCTACCGCCGCGATTGTCCCCGCGTCGTCGCGCCTCCCTGCAGCAGGCCATTGCCCGCGGGTTGGCTCTCCCGCCGGACCAGTGGCCCGAGCTGCGCCGCGGGACGGGGCGGCGCCTGACGGAGGCAGAGCTGCAGCGGTTCGAAGCGTTGGAGGCCCGTCGGAACGCGCGTGCGCAGGAGCTGGGCCTGGAGCCCTCCCTGATCGCTCCGCGCAGCGTGTTGCTGGATCTGGCGCGGGATTGGGAGACGCACGCCCCCCGTTTGATGCGCTGGCAGCGAGAGTTGTTGGAGCCCTGACGCCGGAGCGAGACGACTCGGGTTTCTCGTGCCGCGCAGGTCACCCCGGCGGGGCGGGCAGGGCAGCTCAGCGACGAGCCCTGGGAGGCGCCGGCGCGTTCGTTTCCACGGGCAGGTCTGCCAGTTCCACCGGCTTCAAATCCTCCACCAGCACCTCCACGGTTTCCTCGGCCCGGATCTTGCGCACGTAGTCGGGCAGCGCTTTTTGAATGGCTTGCGTGGTCAGGTACTCGCGCACGCGGTCCTGAACCTCGGCCAGCGGAATGCGACGCGCCGGCAGGCGCTCATGGAGCTTGAGGATGTGGTAGCCGAACGGGCTCGTCACCACGTCGCTGATCTCGCCGGGTTTCAAGCTGAACGCTGCGGTCTCGAATTCGGGGACCATCTGGCCGCGGGGAAAGGTGTATTCGCCCCCGCGGTCCTTGGAACCGGGATCCTCCGAGTATTGGCGTGCCAGGGCGGCAAAATCCTCGCCCGCGCGCGCGCGCGCCAGGAGCTCCTCGATCTGTTTGCGTTTGGCCTGCCGCACCTCCTCCGCCAACGGCTCGCGGGTGGCGGCGTCCACTGTGCGCAGCAGGATGTGACTGACGCGCACCATTTCGGGCTGCTCGAACTGGGCCGGGTTCTCCTCGTAGAACTTGCGCACGTCTTCGTCGGTGACCTGGACCTTCACTTCCCGGATGATGACCGCCTCGGCAATGGCCTCCTCGATCAATCGCTCCCGCAACTGGTCCGGGGTGATGCCCACGGACTTGAGTTGGCGGAGGAGGTTCTCCTCGGATCCGGCGCGCTCCTTGACCTGGGCGAAGCGTTTTTCGCCGTTGGCCCGTCCCTGGGCACGATCCTCCGGCGTGGCCCGGCCGACCAGCATCTGGATGCGGATCAATTGCTGGAGCAACTCGCGTTCGACCTGGAGGTTGGCGGCGGGCGGGATCACCTGGCCCCGCGCGGCCATGGTGGCCTTGAAACTGAGCAGCGCGGCGTCCAACTGGCTGCGCTTGATTTCGAAGCTCTTGCCGCGCGCGATGACCTGATCTCCGAACAGCTCGGTCATCGCGGCCACCGCACTGGTGGGGGTGGGATTGGTCTGGGCCCAGGCCAGGCCGGCCAGCAACACCGTGGTGAGAGTGAATCGAATCGTGTGGCGAGGTTCAGGTTGCTTCATGAACAAAGGGCTGCCCGCCGGAGGCTCACAGATGAACCAGGCGGACGTTGCTGATATCCGGATCTCGTTCCAGTTCTTCCAACACCGTGGCCGGCGGCTCGCTATCCAGGTGCAGGACCGTCAGGGCACGGCCCCCGGCCTCGTCCCGATGCAAGCTCATGCTGGCAATGTTGACTCCATGACGACCCATCAGGGTCCCGATGTGCCCGACCATGCCGGGCCGGTCCTTGTTGGTCAACAGCAGAATATGCCCGGCAATCGGGATTTCCACCGGCATGCTGTAGAGCCGCACGATGCGCGGATTCTGCGGCGATCCGAAAAACGTGCCCCCGGCCGAGACCAGTTTCTGTTCGCCCTGGAACACCTGCACATGGAGCCACTCGTTGTACGTAACGGGCTCGTGGGATCGCTTTTCCTCCACCGTGAGGCCCAGCGTGGAGGCGATGCTGCGGACGTTGACGTTGTTCAGATCCTTCACGCCCGCCCGCGCCAGGAACCCGAGCAGGATCGCGCGGGTGATGGGATCCACATTGGGCAGCTCGCGCGCCTTGCCGCCGTAGGTGATGTGCAATCGGTCGGCCGGACCCGGCACCAGCTGGCCCAGGAGCTTGCCCAACTTTTCCCCCAGCACCAGGTAGGGCTTGACCTGCTCGTAGGTCTGGGCGTCCAGGTAGGGGAGGTTCACCGCATTTCGAACCTCGCCCGTCAGCAGGTAGGCGGCAATGACTTCGGCCACCTCCACCCCGCACTTCTCCTGGGCTTCCTTCGTGCTGGCGCCGAGGTGCGGGGTCAGAATCAACGCGGGGTGCTTGCGGAACGGATGATCCGCCGGCAACGGTTCCACCGCGAACACGTCCAGGGCGGCTCCCGCCACCTGACCGCTGTCGAGGGCCGCCAACAGGTCGGCCTCCACGATGATCTCCCCGCGCGCACAATTGACGATGCGGACGCCGGGTTTCATCCGGGAGAAGGCGCTGGCGTTCAGCATGCCGCGCGTCAGTTCGGTCACCGGCATGTGCACTGTAATGAAATCCGCCGCCCGATACACCTCGTCCACCTCCTGCACCAGTTTGACCCCGAGATTGCGCACCCGCGGATCCGTCAGGAACGGATCATAGCCCAGCACCTCCATCCCAAAGGCCAGGGCCCGTTTGGCCACTTCACTTCCGATGCGGCCCAGACCCAGGATGCCGAGCTTCTTGCCGGCCAGCTCGATGCCGGTGAACTGTTTGCGATCCCATTGCCCGGCCACCATGGAGGCGTGCGCCTGGGGCAACTTGCGGGCCAGCGCCAGGAGCATGGCCCAGGTCAGTTCGGCGGTGGAAATCGTGTTGCCACCGGGCGTGTTCATCACCACCACGCCGCGCTGGGTGGCCGCCTCCACATCCACGTTGTCCACTCCCACGCCCGCCCGGCCGATCACCCGCAGGGCCGACGCGGCCTCGAGCACCCGCCGCGTGACCTTCGTTTCCGACCGTACCACCAGGGCCACCGCGTCCCGGACCAGGGGCAGGAGCTCGTCTTCGGAATGGCGTCGTGACAGGACTTCCACCCGAAACTCCGGTCGCGCCCGTAACAATTCGATGCCCTTGGGCGCGATAGGGTCACAGACCAGAATCTTCATAGACGATGGGGCGAGTGTAAGGGGGCTTTGGCGTCGGGGTCAAACGTGCGTTGGACGTCAACGTTCGGACCCTGTCGCAGCAGGCTGTCTTCGATGGCAGACCGTGAAGCCGCGCGGCGTCACGGCGCAGGCATGCGATAGGATCGGCCGGATCGGTACAACTCCAGCAAGTTTTGGTTGAACGTCACCAGATCACTTCGATTCTGCTCCCGCGCCAAACGAATGGCCTCTTCCGCCGTTTGCACCGCTTCGGCAAACCGGCCTGCCGCCGCCAGGGCCGCGGCCAGTGTTCCCAGAAACTGCGGCTCGGCCCACCGGGTCAGTTCACAGGCCTGCCGGGCCAGCGCCACCGCCTCCGCCGGTTGCCGCAGTTCTTCCACCGGAACCGTGGCCAACAGCCATGCAAGGTTGTTCAACAACTCCGGTCGATCCGTGGCGTTTGTGAGCGCGGCACGGCGCTGGTCCACCGCTTCCCGCCACTGCCCGTGCGCTTCCAGACACGTGGCGTACAAGTCGCGGAAGATCGGTTCCCGGGGCCGCACACGCACTGCCTGGGCCAGGGCGTCGGCCAGGGGCGGCCAGCGGGGCGAAATTGCCAGGGCCGCGCCGTACCGGCGCGCCGCGGCAGCCACGTCTCCCTGATCCAACGCCCAAATGCCCTGGACCACCATTGTCTGCGGATGGGAAGCCCGGACGAAAAACGCGCTCCAACTGGACCCGCACCAGACCAAGAGCAGCGTCGTCAGCAGCCCATGTCGGATCCGCGACGTGCCTGCCAACCTTTCCCATCCCGTCACGACGACCACGGCCAGGCCCGCGAGCGCGGGCAGGGCATAAAAGGCCTTGACCTGCGCGTAGGAAGGCACGCGCACCGACATGTAAAGCAGGCCCCACAAAAACAGCGCCAACAGTCCGGGCCCCACCCACCCGGCCTCATCGCCATGCCGCACCCATCGCCAGGCCAACACGCCCGCCCCCACAAGCAGCGACACCGTCCACACCGCCGACAGCCACCATGTCACCGCCATCCACGATTCATTCCACGGCGGTCGAAACGCCATCCAGGCCGCGCTGCTGGCCAGCCCGTCTCCCCATAACGTGGCGTACAGGCCGTCCCAAAAACTTCGAAAACCGCTGAACCAGGGTTCGACAAACACCCCACCGAATCGCAGGTAATCCCATGCCGTGCGGTACCCCGGGTCCTGCCACCAGTGCGCCCAGGCCTCGAGGTCCCAGTTCCCGACCAGCGGTTTTCCAAAGTGCCACCAGACCCGGAGGTAGTGCCAACCGCACACCAGGGCTGCAGTCAGGGCCGCCGACAGCACCCGAAGCGCCCCGGCAGCGGGCAGACCGCCACCGACGCGCGCGCTTTTTCCTGCGTGCGGTTCTCCCTGCCACAGGAGCCCCAACACGATCGGCATGGCCAGCAGCGTGGAGAACTTCGTGAGCAGACTCAGACCCAGGGCCACACCCGCACCGATGGCCGGCCCGATGGGTCGGGGACTTCGTGCCGCTTTCAGCGCCAGGGCCAGGGCGACGGTCACCCCCAGCGCGGCCAGCGGTTCGTTGGTCACATAATGGGACAGCAACAGGTGAGCCGGCAGAGCACTGACCAGGAGCGCACCCACGGCCGCCTTCCAACCTTCTTGGGGAAACAACAGACGCAAAAGCCAGAAAACGGCGGCAACGTGCAGCCAGCCGAGCAGCCCGTTGAACCCCCGCAACACCGCCACCGCGGTGTCTTCCGCTACTGTCAAGCCGCAGAGCTCCAGCAACGCGGCTGCCAGGACGTAGTACAGGGGCGGCTGATACATCTGCCAGCCCTCGTCTGCCAGGGGCAGGCGCCCTTCCTCCTGAACCAGCCGGATGTATTGCTCATGGCCTTCGGCGTCGAACCCGTAAATGCGGGGCAACTGCGGCAGGTTGTTGACAAAAAGGCCCAGCCACACGACCGCGCTCCCACCCAGGACCATTGCCGGCAGGAGCCGGTCCCATGCTTGTTTCAGGCGTTCCTCCAAAAATCGTCCGGCAAGGAACCCCACGGCGGCCAACAGGCCGCTGCCAACGGCCATTCCCATCCACGCCTTCCAGGCCGACCGCAGCAGATGGGGCAACGGGACCTGTCCATCCAGGTAGCTCCCCTTTGCCACGGGCAAAGGGATGTGGGCGGCCCGAGCAGGTTGGGGCTCCGCGCCGGCCGAGATCACCTCCCAATGCAGCTTTGGCAGCGCAGCCGGGACCGGCGACTCCCACCTGGCCCACAATGCGGGTGGACCGAGCATGTTCGTCACCCAGATCCCGACTTCGTTCGACCCGGGCCGCAGTCGGGGCGCCACGTCAGCGGCACGGCGCCGCTTCCAATCCGTCGGGTCCACACGGAGCTCCGGCACGGGCTGCTCATTGACCCAAACCGCGGCTTGTCGAAACGCGGCGACCTCCAGGAGAACGGGTCCATCCGGTCGTTGGTCCAACTCGAACCGCGCGCGAAAGCACGTCCACCGAACCTCTTGCCGGTGCATTTCGGCGGACGCCGTGCGTGGCGGGACCCACCAACCCTGACCTTCCCAGGCCGGCAAGTACGGGAGGGCAGGGTCCCATCGCGTCGCAAGGATCCAGCCCGCGAATCCGGCTGTCAGCAGCCCCACCAAGAGGAAAGCCGGTCCCCGCGGCCGCCACCGGTGCATCGCCAATCCGCTCACGTGGCCATCGTGCGTGGCCGGCCCGCAATCTGGCAAGGTCGGCCTGCCTTCGCGCAGCCGGCCGGCAGTTTTGACGTGTCCTGTGCGGGGTCCGAAGGTAGGATTGCGCCGTACGGTTTATGAATGCCTCCACGCCAGCCCTGGCCAATCACGTCGCATTCCTCAACGGTCGCGGGGAACTTCCCATGCTCGAGCTCCAGACCCGATGGAGCACGGCGGAACTGTATTTGCACGGCGCGCAGGTTACTCACTTTCAAAAGCACGGTGAACCCCCGCTGCTGTTCACCAGCCAGTGCAGCCGGTTTGAACCCGGCGCGCCCATCCGCGGGGGCATCCCCATCGTATTCCCCTGGTTCGGGAAGCCCGAGGGGCGGCCCTACCGACACGGGTTTGCGCGCTTGTGCGACTGGGCCCTGAGCGAGCTGGCCACGGGTCTGGACGGCTCGTTGCGCCTGCGGTTGCGCATGCCCGATTGCGAAAACCGACCCGACTGTGCCGCCTGCGCCGTCGAATATGAACTGGTCATTCGGGACACCCTCACTGCCGAAGTCAGCGTAACCAACCAATCCGATCGTCCCTTCCGGTTCGAACTTTGTCTGCATACCTACCTGTGGGTGGGCGACGTGCGTCAGATCTGGATCACCGGACTGCAGGGCACCGACTATCTCGACGCCACGGCCGGGCTGCGCCGCAGCCGCGACGCCGGCGACTCGTTGCGCATCGAGGGCGAAGTGGACCGGATCTACTTGGACACCGCGCGACCGGTCGAGGTGCACGACCCTGTCCTGGGACGGACCCTCCGCATCGACAAGACCGGCTCGGCCAGCACCGTCGTCTGGAATCCGGGGAGCTCCAGGGCCAAGGAGATGTCCGACTTCGGCGACGACGAATACCTGCAGATGGTCTGCGTCGAGTCCGGCAACGTCGCCGACAACGCTCTCACCCTGCCGCCCGGGGGCAACACCACCCTGCAGATCGTGCTCAGCAGCCGACCCGGCGCCTGAGGACCCGCTGCAACCGCTCCGGCACCCCGGAGAAGCTTCTCCCGGATGGCCCTGGTGTTTCTCGGGCAGGTGAAGACTTGCCGTCCTCGACCGCGCGCGCCCAACGTGAACGCATGCATGCGGATTCAGCGGTTCCAGTCACCCGTGCCCGGGTCTTTTCGGCCGCAGCGGCCGGGCTGTTGCTCTTTCTCCTGACGTGGGCCACCTACAGCCCGGTGGGCAGTTTTGATTTCGTCAACTACGACGATCCTGACTACGTCTCGGCAAACCCACGTGTTCAGGCAGGCCTGACTTGGGAAGGGCTGCGGTGGGCCTTCACAGCCGTCCACTCCAGCAATTGGCATCCCGTGACCTGGCTTTCGCACATGCTGGATTGTCACCTGTTCGGTCTGCGTCCCGGCGCGCATCACCGGGTCAACGTGGGCCTGCACGGGCTGGCTGCCGTGCTCTTGTTCGGTTGGCTGGCGTGGGTGACCGGCCGGTGGACATGGGCGTGGGTCGTGGCCGCGTTGTTCGCCTGGCATCCGCTGCGCGTGGAATCCGTCGCCTGGATCGCCGAACGGAAAGACGTGTTGAGCATGGGGTTCGGACTCGGTTCGGTGTGGGCTTACAGTGCGTATGCGCGCGCCCGGGGCATTCCTCTGGCCGCTCCGGCCCGCGCCCGGCGGTGGTACGCCCTGAGCTGGCTCCTGCTGGCCCTGGGGTTGATGAGCAAGCCCATGCTGGTCACCGTGCCCTGTTTGTTCTTGTTGCTCGACTATTGGCCGCTTCGCCGCATGCCCGTCTCTCCGCCGGCGATCGAGCCTTCCGGCGCGGCTTTCTCTTGTGCACCGGAGTCGTGGCGCCGCTTGATGCTGGAAAAAGTGCCGTTTTTCGCCCTCTCCGCAGCCGGCTCTCTGGTCACGCTCATTGCCCAAACCCGGGGCGGGGCTACGGTTCCCCTGGAAGCCCTGCCCGTGGAGGCCCGGGTTGCCCACGCCTTTGCGGCCTACGCCGCCTATCTGCAGAAGACGTTCTGGCCGTCGAACCTCGCACCTTTCTACCCCTATGAGCTGAGAGACTGGGCGGATGCGTCTGTTTGGGTGGGCGTGGGAGTCGTTGCGGCCGTGACTGCGGCCGCCTGGTTCCAGCGACGCCGATGGCCCTGGGGGCTGGTGGGATGGCTGTGGTTTTTGGGGACACTGGTTCCCGTGCTGGGATTGGTTCAGGTCGGTCGACAATCCATCGCGGATCGCTACACGTATCTTCCCCATGTGGGCCTTTTCTGGGCGATCGTTTGGTCGCTTGGCCATCTGTGGCCCACGAATCGTCTCTGGCGCGGAGTTCGGGTGGCCCTGGCGGCAGCCGTCCTGACGACCAGCCTCGGACTGACTCGTGAACAACTGTGGGCCTGGCGAAACACCCGGACGCTTGCCGAACACACTCTGCGCGTGAATCCCGACAACTTTGTGGCACAGACGCAACTGGCCACGGAACTCCTGCGGGAGGGACAACTGGAGGCCGCCCGAGAGGCCTGTGAACGGGCGCTGGCCATCCGACCCGATTACCCGGAGGCCCTCAACACCCTGGCCAACGTGCATCTCCGCCAGGGCCGGTTGGACGCGGCCCGACAGGCTTTTGAACTGGCGCTGCGTTCCGATCCCACCTACCCGGATGCGTGGCACGGCCTGGCCGCGGTCCACCTCGAGCGCGGCGAATGGGCGGCTGCAGAGACAGCGGCCGCACGCGCCGTGGAGTTATGGCCGCTTCACCTCGGGGCGCGGTTCGTCCTCGCCCGCGCGCAGCATCAGGCCGGCAAACTGGACGAGGCCATCCGCAACTATCGCGAACTGCTCCGGCTCAAGCCGGATTTGTCCTCCGCCCTCCAGGGCCTGGGCGGCGCGCTGGCCCTCCGCGGGGACCTGGAGGCGGCTTGTCAGACCTACGAACAGGCTCTGGCGCTTTCCCGGGACGCCCTCGAAATCCACCTCCGCCTCGGCATCCTTCGCCTCCGGCAGGGGCAACTGGAACCCGCCACCCGGCATCTCGAGCAGGTGCTCACAGCGCAGCCGGATCACGGGTTGGCGCATGCCCACATGGGTCATCTCTGCGTGGCCCGGGGCGACCGCGCAGGCGCTCGGGATCACTACCGCAAGGCCCTGGCGACGCACCCGGACGATGTCGAAGTCCTGAACAACCTGGCCTGGATGTTGGCCACCGATCCCGATGCCTCTCACCGGGACGGGGCTCTGGCGGTCCAGCTGGCGGAACGAGCGTGCCGGTTGACGGACCATCAGGTTCCCTTGCTGCTCGGAACCTTGGCCGCCGCTTATGCAGAAGCCGGCCGCTTCGCCGAGGCAGTGGCCACCGCAGAAAAAGCCATCGCCCGTGCTGCCGAACTGGGCCAGACAAACCTGGTCGAGCGCAATCGCCAACTGCTCGAACTTTACCGTGCCCGCCAGCCTGTCCGGGAATGAGTCCGCCGTGGGGACGGGGAGCGGCTTCCGGAGCGGCAGTTCGGCCCGCCTCTCTGCGGGCGCGTTGCCTCCTTGGAAAACCGCCGCTGCGAAAAGGATTTGCGAGCGGCTTGCGCCTCTGGTGAAGTGCTGGGCCATGAAACGCTTCGCCACCGTCACCGTCATCGGCAAGGACAAGACCGGTGTGGTCGCCCGCATCACAAGCTTCCTTTTTGCCCAGGGCGCCAACATCGAGGCTCTCGAAGAACAAGTGACGCGCGGCCAGTTCAGCATGACCCTGCAGGCTTCCTGGAGCCCGCGCAAACTCGATGAAACGGCGGTGCGCGACGGCCTCGTCCGGCTCGGACGCGAGCTGGAAATGGAGGTTACGATCCGGTTCACCGAGCCCCACCGCACCCAGCGCATGGGGATCATGGTGACCCGGGAACCTCATTGCCTGGAAGCGATCCTCCGAGCCTGGCGCGCCCGCCAACTGCCGCGGGCCGAGCCCGTGGTGGTCATCGGGAATCGGCCTGACCTCGAGCCGATCGCCCGCGCTCACCAGTTGCCGTTCGTGCATATCCCGTGGGAAGATCGCAACCAGGCCGAGACCCGGGCGCTGCAAGTGTTGGACCAGTACGAGTGCGATTTCATCGTCCTGGCCCGATTTATGAAGATTCTCTCGCCCAACTTCGTGTGGCGGTACAAGAACAAGATCATCAACATCCACCCCTCGCTTCTGCCCAGCTTTCCCGGTCCCCAGGCCTACCGTCAGGCCTACGAGCGCGGCGTCAAAATCGTGGGGGTCTCAGCCCATTTCGTCACCATGCACCTCGACGAGGGACCGATCATCGCCCAAAGCGCCTTCCCGGTGAAGTCCGGCATGACGCTCCAACAGATCATCGCCAAGGGGCGCGAACACGAAGCCAAAACCCTTCTGAGGGCCATCAAGATTTTCCTGACCAAACGGCTGGACGTGTACTGGGGTGTCGTGAAGGAGGTCTGAGGGGAGCCAGCCATGCTTCCATGGGCTGCAGCGCATTTGCCGCGTACTCCCGGGGCGGCTCGCCCTGCGCGGGAACGCTTCAGCCGCGTCTCTCACTGCTGAGAAACAGGATTGGTGGATCGCGCGGAGGTGCCCTCGAATGCACCCAGATCCAGCGGGCCCAGCTCCGGTCGTATCCGCCACCCCGCGGGTGGCGTGAATTCATACAGCACCAGACCGGGGACGCGTTGCCGCAACGCCGCCGGCTCGGCCCCGCCATCGGTGATACCCGTTACCGGAACCTGCAAGTGATAGTCGCCTCGGGCCGGATCCGTCCAGGGCAGCTCCTGGTCGGGCGCGCCCCATTGTGTCTGTTCCAACCGGGGTGGCGGGTCGCCGCGATAGCCCGCTGCCAGCCAGTTGCACCGGCCGCGGACCCGCTCTGCCTCGGCGCCGCTGCGCACTTCCACCAATCGCTGTCCCGGGCGCCTGCGTCCCCCGTCCCACACCACGTTGCCCTCCAGCCACGCAGAGGTCCCCGGCGCGGACAGTTCCACCACCGGCGCCACGTGCGGCGTCACAATGGTATTGTGCACCAGCCACAACGTGCCCGTGTGATCGTGACGCCCGTCCTGACCGAAGTGCGCCACGGCCCGATTCCCCCGGGTCGGATCGGCCTTCACGATCACGCACCCCACGACCCATGCATGACTTCCGGGCCGCGTCGTCCAGCCTGCTGCATCCACCAGGTCCAACTCGCGCTCCGCCGCGCCGTAGAGGTAACAACCCAGGACCCGCGTCTCATGCGCGCGGCTCTTCAGATTATGTCCCACCCGACTTGAGTGAATCACGCATCCTTGCAGGGTGACACTCTCCCCGCCCAGGTAAAGGTTGTGACTGTAGCCGAAATGTGCCGGACTGCCGTTCCGATAGATCCGGCACCCCTCCAGAACCAAACCGCCGGCACCGCCCGACCTGCCCGCCCCGTCGGACATCACTCCCATGTCGTTGTCGCGGATCACGCAGTTCCGAACCACGACATTGCGGGCCCCGGTGATACGCACACCGGCGGCGTTACCGGTTTCATTCGTGGCACCGTACAATTCGAACCCTTCCAACCGCGCCCCGTCGGCGTCGGGATCAAACTGCACAATGGCCCGCGGATGCACTCCGCGGCCCGAAAGGTCCGCTCCCTCGCCGCTCAAGGGAATCGGGCCGGCCGCTTGTGATGCCGCACGCAGCACGATGCCCGGTTGACGCACGCGCAACGCCACCCGCGGATAAGGCGCGTTTCCCGGCTGGGGATGCACCACAATCACATCGCCCGCTCGCGCCTCCGCCAGCGCCGCCGCAGGATCCGCCCACGCATGGCTGGGGCCCACGTGAAGTTCGGCCCCCTCCAAAGCCGAAAGATGGGCGAGCATCCACCCCACGCTCCACCAGGTGCTTCCGACGGAGTGCGAGCGTCGCCAGGCCTTTGTTTTCATGGAATGTCCCGCAACCGACTTGCTGTGAGCCAACGGCGGCCCCGGCGGGATCGCTGCCGGTCATGGGCCTGGCCGCCGCGGCTCGTGCGATGTCGTGACGTTGGCCCGGATTCGGAGGCGGCTCAAGTCCCCTCACGCCGTTCCGCAGGCTCATGGGTTCTTGGCCCCGGAACACGACCCGGACGGAATACCATGCGGGCCGGGGCCCACGAGGGGGCACCTTTCCGGCCGGGCGTATTTCAGGTTTTCCAACATCCGCCGAACGCCCGGCGGAACGCAGGGCATCCGCGGTACGGGAAAGCCGACGGGGAACTGGCATGTCCTCGGGATCTTCCATCCGGCGCTCGATCCTTGAAACGCCCCCTTTGCGGCCGCGGACCGCTTTTTTTTCTGTTGCACAAGGGCGGCTTCACATCGCATAGTAAAGGCGTCGTAGGTCTTGTTGGCCGCAGCGGTTGCCCGGCAACCGCCCTTCGGCTCAGCAAATTCCCAGAGCGCTCCAAGGCGCTGCATCCCCGGGGTCGGGGTTCAGTTTTCCGGACCTGTGACACCATCAGTCTCGTTATGAGCAACAACAACAGCGGCAACACGCCGGGCTACGGTTCCGGCTATTTGGAAATCTCGGAAAAAGGGTTTGGGTTTCTCCGTTCGCCCCAGAACCATTTCCAACCCAAGCCCACCGACATCTTTGTGACTCCGGATACCATCAAGCGCCATTTCCTGCGCGAAGGGTGTCTGGTGGCGGGCCCCTTGCAGCCGCCGCATCGCGGCAGCAGCCCGCAACTTAAAGCCGTCGAAAAGGTCAATGACCTGCCGTTTCAGGAATACCTGAAGCTGGTGCGGTTCGAAAACCTGACCACCATCGACCCGATCGAGAAATTCAAGCTGGAAACAACCCCGGACATGATCGAAACGCGGGTCATTGACCTGGTCACGCCGATCGGCAAGGGCACCCGGGGCTTGATCGTGGCGCCACCCCGCAGCGGCAAGACCACGGTGCTGAAGCAAATCGCCAACGCCATCACCACGAATCATCCGGAGGTGTACGTTCTGGTGCTGTTGATCGACGAACGTCCCGAGGAGGTGACCGATTTCCAGCGTTCGGTCAAAGCCGAGGTGGTTGCCTCCTCCAACGACCAGGACCTCGAAACGCATGTCCGGCTGTCGCGCTTCATGATCGAACGGTGCCGGCGCATGGTCGAATGCGGCAAGGATGTGTTCGTCCTGTTGGACTCGCTCACCCGGGTGGCCCGTGCCTACAACAGCGTCCACGGCGGAAGCGGTCGTACCATGACCGGCGGTGTGGACGCCCGCGCCCTCGAGATTCCCCGCAAAATGTTCGCGTCGGCGCGTAAAATCGAGGGCGGCGGCTCCCTCACCATCATCGCCACCGCACTGGTGGAGACCGGATCTCGCATGGACGAACTCATCTTCCAGGAGTTCAAAGGCACCGGAAACATGGAACTGGTGCTGGACCGAAAACTGGCCGACCGCCGGCTGTTCCCTGCCATCGACATTCCGCGCAGTGGCACCCGCAAGGAGGAAAAACTCTTTCCCAAACACCAAATCGAGGCCGTCCGCAAGCTGCGCCGCATGATGGTGGATCTCAACCCCGTCGAGGCCATGGAAACGCTCATCGCGGCCCTGCGGAAACACAAGACCAACGACGAATTGCTCGCCAAGCTTCTCTAGGTCGCCAGCGGGGGCAAAGCTCGGCGGATGCACCGCCGCTTCGGCACCATCAGCCTCAAGCATTTGATCGGCCTGCCTTGGGCACCGCCGCCGGTTCGACGTGTTCGCTTTTCCCCCATCCCGGTCTGGCCACGGGTTCACGATATCTTCTTCCGGAGGGCTTCTTGAATCGCGTCGCATCGGGCCCGGACCTCAGAGGTGTGCTGCGATATTCGGATGCGACATGTCACGCCTTGATGAATTTGAGGCGACGGGCTGTCCCGCAGGGCCACGAGGAGGTCCGACCGATCAGGAACAAACCGGCGAACCGAATTTGCCCCGTGGCTCGGGATGAGAAGTCTCGCACTGCGGGAGGCCAAGAGGGAGCGTGGCAACCTCTCGGCCCTGGACGATTACCGGCAGAATGCCGAAGCGAGCCGGGGACCCGGCCCTGTCACGGACGGGCTTTGCCGGAGCGGCTCAGATGCCCGGCCGCTTGGGAATCTCCGTGAACGGCGACGGCATCTTCGGTCCGCGGAGCGCAGGGGATGCGGACGGTCGCGTCACCGGCGGGGCCACCGTTCCTCCCAGGGGTGAACCCGACGCGGACGTTCCGGCCCCGAGCGCCGGCGTGTTCCCCGACGCTCCCCAGCCCGGACTCGGCGACGCTCCGCCCGGAGTCAGTCCCGGCGAGCGCGTCGCCGGCTGGCCGGCACCCGCCGTTGCCGAGGGCGTTTCCATCCACATCGGAGCCGTCGGCAAAGCCAAAGAACGCGTGCCGGTTTGCCCCGGTTGGCCCGCACCCTCGATCCGCATCGGATCCAAACCACCTTCCGGCGCGGTTGTGATGGCCTCCAATCCCGCCCGGAATCGCTCGAGTCGATCTTCCCGGCTCCGGGCCTGCGCTCTGGCCAGGTCCGATTCCCGCGTCGTCATGGGGCCGTCCCAAAACGATCGCTCCAGCCCGGGAAGCAGATTCAGCAGCCCGCTGCTTTCGCCGCCTTGTCGCAAAGCCTTTTCCAACTGCTCCACGCGCGCCTCGGTGGCGGCGGCTTCCGGGGATCTGCGCGGTGTTGGGGCACCTGGATCCGCGCGTGCATGACCGGGCTCGCCGGCTTCGGCCTCCCCCCCGGCCTGCTCGTCCTCCAACTCCTCGGCAAACCGCGTCCACAACCGCGGATCCGTCGGCTCCGGGGAATCCGTCGCAGAAGACCGTGGTTCGAGCGGGTTCTGGTTCAAACGCGCCTGTCCTTCCATCCCCTGCAGTTGATTCAGCGGATCCGCCTCGGAAGAGGACTCGCGCAGTCTCTGCCGTTCCAACAGCTCCCGCACGCGCGCACTCTGGATCATGGGACCTGCCGGGGGACGGGGGAGCAGGCTGGGGCGCAGCGGATCCCCCAGTTCCTGGAGTGGCGAGCGACCTCGCTGCAGCTCTTCTGAAAGATTCGGACGGGGTTGATCCCTGCGTGGCAACCGGTTCGCGTTCGTCACGAGCAAATCGTTCTGCGGTTCCGAGAACTGAATGGGCGGCCCGCGGCGGACCGGCTGTGCGACGAGTTCCTGCCCGGCCACGATCCAGGCCAATCCGGCCCAGACACACCACCGCGCCGCCACCAGCATCACAACCCTGCACATCGCCTCCACCCTACCCCGCATTACGGCCGCCGTCAAAGGTGCGTCACTCGCCTGAACCCTTCCTGCCGGACCTTCCCCATTTCGCCTCCCGAGCCGACCTCGAACAGATCAGTCCCCGGTGCACCTGGCAGGAATCCATCCGGATCCCACGGTTGTTCGAGGTCCTCCCCAAAGCCAGGCTGCCCGCCGGCAAACCGCCTCCGGGCCGGGTTGGTCGCCCGCTCCAAAAGGCTGCAGGGCTCATGGGCCGCACGGCCAACAAGCCCCGACCCCTTCCGGGCCTCCGACTGAAAAGCATGACGGAACGCATCGCTTTCGGTCCCTTTTTCGCTCCATATTGTGGGCCATGCCGGTCATCGAGGTGCAGGGACTGACGAAAACCTTTCGCGTTTACAAGAAGGAGCCGGGCTTCCGCGGCGCCTTGCGGGGCCTGGTGCGACGACGCTACGAAACGGTCACCGCCGTGCAGGAAGTTTCCTTCCAGATCGAGTCGGGTGAGTTCGTCGGCTTCCTCGGTCCCAACGGCGCGGGAAAAACCACCACGCTGAAAATGCTCTCCGGACTCCTGTATCCCACCTGCGGCACGGCCCGGGTTCTCGGTTACGTGCCGTGGGAACGACCCGACGGCTACCGGCGCCAGTTCGCCCTGCTGCTCGGCCAGAAGAATCAACTCTGGTGGGATCTGCCCGCCCGCGAGACCTTCGCCCTCAATGCCGCCATTTACGGCCTGGACAAGGCAGAGTTGGACCAACGGGTGGTGGAATTGACCGAACGCCTGGGCGTCCGGGACAAACTCGACGTCGTAGTGCGGGAGTTGTCGCTGGGCGAACGCATGAAACTGGAACTGATCGCGGTTCTGCTGCACCGGCCCCGGGTTCTCTTCCTGGACGAGCCCACGCTCGGGCTCGATGTCGTTTCGCAGAAGGTCGTGCGGGATTTCCTGCGCGAGTACAACCGACAGGCGGGCACCACCATTCTGCTGACCAGCCACGACATGGCCGACATCGAAGAGCTTTGCGAGCGGGTTATCATCATCGATCACGGCCGGATCATCTTCGACGGTCCCCTGACCGAGGTCCTCGAGCGCTATGCCGATTTCAAGTTGATCACCCTCCGATGGGATTCCGGCGCCGTCCCGCCCGCGCCCGCCCGGTTGGAAGCCCTCGGCCAGATCACCGAGCTCAACCCCGCCTTCGTCCGCCTTCGCGTCAAACGCGACCAGGTCATCCCCGTCTGCAAGGCACTGCTGGACCAGTTTCCCGTTCGTGACCTGGACATTCGTGAAGTGCCCGTCGAGGAAGTCATCCGGAATCTCTTCAGCCGGCGCCGCTCTCCTCCGGACTCGGGCGGTGCCTCGTGAGACGGATCGGGCCGTCGGGCTACCCCGAAAGGGTCACCGGCTCTCTCCGTGCGTCGTCGGCAAAAACCGGAACACCGTCGTGCTCCGAAACACCTGGCCGGGACGCAGAATCACCGACGGGAAGTGCGGCTGGTTCACCGCGTCCGGATAGTGCTGTGTCTCCAAACACACGCCGCGATGCTGCAGGTGATTGCCGGTGTACAATTGCAGCCCGGGTTCGGTCGTTTCCACTTCCATGCCCCGGCCGCTGAGTGGATCCCTCAAGCGTGCCACCAGGCGCAGGAGGGTGCCGTCCCCGCCCAGGACGTAATTGTGATCGTACCCCCGCAACCGCGGCTCCAGTGCGGCCATGCGCGCCCCCAACCGCGTCGGCGTCGTAAAGTCCAGGGGCGTGCCCACCACGGTCCGAATCTCGCCCGTGGGGATGAGCTCCTCATCCGTCGGAGTATAAAAACGCGCCGCGAGCCACAATTCATGGTTCCGGATGTCTCCATGACCGGCCAGGTTGAAATAGGCATGCTGCGTCAGATTCACCGGCGTGGGGCGGTCGGTCTGCGCTTCGTACTCCACCCGCACTTCGTTGCCGTCCGTCAGGGTGTATTTGACGTGCACGCGCAACGTGCCGGGATACCCTTCGTCCCCATCCGGGCTCACATACTCCCATCGAATCCATGCTGCCTCCGGCTCCACTCCTGACCCGGCCGGTTGCCACCATACCTGACTGAACCCCCGGCGACCGCCATGGATGTGGTGTCGGCCCGCGTTCGGAGTCAGCCGATACTCCACCCCGTCCAGGGTGAAACGTGCGCCGGCAATGCGATTGGCAACCCGACCGATCACCGCAGCCGCGCCCCCAAAGCCCTTCTCGTACTCTGCCGGCTCGGCGGCGGCCAGGATCACATTCGTCTTCCCTCCCCGGCCATCCGGCACCCAAATGCCGGTCAAAGTCGCGCCGAAACCGATGCCCCTGACCTCCATGCCCGTGCGATTCCGCAACACGAACTCGCGAATCAATCGCCCGTCCGCACCGCCACGGTGCTCCTGCCATTCGAGACGCACCGGGGAACCCTCCGACGCCATCGAGATTGCTGCGCCGAGACACAAGACCCCGGCAACCACGCACAACATGCGAGCCTGCATACCGTCAGCCTGAACCGAGCCGCCAGGTCTGCAAGATCAATCCGCGCGGTCCGCCCGGACCGGGGAGATTTCAGGATTCGAACCTTTGAGCCGGCTTCGCATGGGAAAACCCAGCTTCAGCCCGATCCACAGGTGGTCTTGGAGTCGGGCTTCGGGGCAAAACGACCAACTGTTCAAAAAGGGAAATGCGCCCGCCCGGGAAATGCACCCGTCCAAACTCCCGGGTCGTCCGGTCCGCCGTTGACCTCCAAGGGAGAGAGGTCGCGATCCTTCGAACCCTCGTCCTCGGCAGAGGCATCGGCCGCGCCCGCTCTTGTTGCGCGGACCCTCGTTGGCGGGCGGACCTGTCGCTCTTCGGCTTTCCATTCCTCCAACCCGGGGCCCGGAGCATCCCGGGCTGCGGTTCATCGCCGGGGTTTGGCTCTGCGACCCTCAAGCATCCGGGGAGAACTCGGGTTGGCCGAAGTTGCTTGTTCCCAAGGCCAATCCGTTTGGGGCCGCCGCCTGCCGGGAAGGTTCGGCTCCGGAAAAACCGACGCCATAAGGGAAAACGGATGGACGATGCCAGGGAAAGCATGTCCAGCCGTCGCTGCGGAGCCCTGAAAACCGTTCAGGCCGGGCCTGTGGGCGCTCTTGCTGTCGTCAGGGAACCGTGGAAAGCAGCCCCGTCGTTCTCGGAACGGAGCCTTGGCGGGATGCTGAGTTTCGGTTCACGTCGGAGAGCTGACATTCAAAATCCATGACCTTGTGCAGGCGCGTTGGGGAGCGAACGGCTCTTTAACACGCCTTCGGGGGGGCCGCGTGCGACCGGCAGTTCCTGACCCCGCTTCAGTGGCAGAAGAACCCCAAAAAAGTGATCGATTCGCGGGGGCTCTTTTTGCGGTAGCATCGCCAAAGCCACGGCCGGTTTTGCGCCCGGTCCTTGAGTGGCCGGCAGCAGATCTCGGAAAGACCTCCTGCAACATGCGACAAAATGTCTCTTTTGGTGCTGCGTTGGCACAGGGATCGAACGGCTTAAGAGACAATATGTCTCGATCGCTTTGGGTGTGAAACGCGGAAGTTATTCATTATCAAGTACTTGTTTTGAATCCGTCGATTGGCATGCCGGATGTTTTATTAGGAGGTGGCTTGGCGGTGGCCTCCGAGTGGAGGTCGCCACAGAGGATGACCAAGCCGCCTGCAAACCGTGATGATCGGCGGCGCGGTTGGCAGGTCCACAGAGCAAAACAAGCCGCCTGTGCTGGGAGAGAAGTGAATATGTCGGCCCTGACTCGCTGGAATCCCTTCCGGGAGCTGGAGGAAATGCAGCGGCGGATGGCTGCTCTGTTGGATTGGTCGCCCTTCCGTCGCAGCACGCTGACCACGGACGAGGAAACCATCACCGTGCCCGAGTGGTCGCCCTTGGTGGACATCTCGGAAGATGACAAGGAGTACCTGCTCAAGGTCGAGTTGCCCGAGGTGAGCAAGGACGACGTCAAGGTCACGGTGCAGAATGGCACACTGACCATCTCCGGCGAACGCAAAGCCGAGAAGGAGGAAAAAAACCGCCGGTATCACCGGATCGAGCGGTACTATGGGCGGTTCGAGCGCAGCTTCACCATCCCGGATGATGCCGAGCCCGAGAATGTTCGGGCCGAGTTCAAGGACGGTGTTCTGCGCGTGCACCTGCCCAAGAGCGAGAAGGCCCGTCCGAAACAGATCGAGGTCAAGGTCAGCTGACCTTCCTTCGCTCCCGGCACGCGCGCGGGGGCGCCTCCTTCGCGCCCCCGCGCTTTGTTGCACCGCCGGGGGTTGCGATTCCGTCTCTTCCATGAGCAGGACCCGTCCAAACTCGGAAAGAACGCGCCCGCGAAGCCGATGGTCCCAAAACGCGCATCGGCAGGTGCAACCGTCGATCCCGGGCCCGATCTTCGCCCGACCGAAATGGTGCCGGGAGCGACCTGGAGGCGCGGCGGGTTTCGGACTTGGAGTTCCGTCCTTTTCCAGCTACACATTGGGTGAGTGCAAACGTTTTCCCCGCAACCCGGTCAAATCCCTCGTATGAAAACGTCACCTTGGATCCTTTTAAAAAGCTTCATCCAGCACAGCTGGTTCGCACTCGGTAAACCCGCAGGCTCCCGGCGGAACCCGGGTGGCCATCGGCCTGTTTGGCCATGGGTGACCTTGCTGGTCTGGGCACTCGCTCAAGGGGCCTGGGCCGCCGCCCCGGCGCCCCGTTTCAAGCTGGACACGTCACCCTTGCCCGCCGAGGCGCGTCCCACCCTGTCCTTCCACGGCGTGGTGGAGCGGGTGGCGCCCAGTGTGGTGAACATTTACAGCACGAAAACCGTTCGGCAGGAACCGTTCTGGGCGCCGTTCCTGGAGGATCCGTTCTTCCGCCGCTTCTTTGATTTCCCGGACCAGGGTCCGCGGGAGCGTCGCGAACGAAGCCTGGGCTCGGGCGTGATTGTCACGGAGGACGGTTACATCCTGACCAGCCATCACGTCGTGGCCGGTGCGGAAGAGATCCGGGTGGCGCTGGCCGACGGGAAAACCGAATACGAAGCCAGGCTGGTGGGCTCGGATCCACGCACCGACGTGGCGGTGATCAAAGTGGAAGCGCGGAACCTCCCCGCCATCGTGATCACCGACAGCGACCAACTGCGCGTGGGGGACATCGTGCTGGCGATCGGCAATCCGTTTGGCGTGGGCCAAACGGTGACCATGGGCATCGTGAGTGCCAAATCGCGGTCCGGTCTCGGCCTCGATTACGAGGATTTCATTCAAACCGACGCCGCCATCAACCCCGGCAACTCCGGCGGCGCCCTGGTGGACGCCTCGGGTCGACTGGTGGGGATCAACACCGCCATCATTACGCGTACGGGTGGGAACCTCGGAATCGGGTTTGCGATCCCTGCCAACCTGGCCCGGTACGTGATGGAACGGCTGATCAGTGATGGCAAGGTCACGCGCGGCTATTTGGGCCTGTCGCTCCAACCCTTGACGCGCGAGCTGGCCCGCGAGTTCCAGCTGTCCGAACCCAGCGGCGCCCTGGTGGCCGAGGTGGTTCCCGACTCGCCTGCCGCCGAGGCGGGGCTGAAAGAAGGCGACGTCATCGTCGAATTCAACAACCGAAAAGTGGAAGACATGCGGCATCTGCGCCTCATGGCCGCCCAAACCCCTCCCGGCACCACCGTCCCCGTCAAGGTGTTGCGGGACGGCAAAGAGCTGACCCTGAAGGTCACGCTCGGAGAATTCCCCGAGGAGGGTGGCCTGGCCCGCGCCGGGCGCCCCGGTGGGCTGCGCCGGGGCGATCGGAGCGCGGCCGATCTCTTGGACGGCGTGGTGGTGGACGACCTGACACCCCGCAACCGTCAACAATTCAACATCCCCAGCCAGGTTCGAGGTGCGCTGGTCGTCGAGGTGGATCCGGATTCCCTGGCCGGGCAACAGGGGTTGCAGCCGGGTGATGTCATCCTTGAAATCAACCGCCAGCGCGTGACCAGTGCCGACCAGGCCGTCCGGATCAGTCAGAATCTGCGTGGCGACCGCGTGTTGCTGCGCGTCTGGAGCAACGGTGCGAGTCGATTCCTGGTCATTGACGCTACACGCCGACGCTGAGGTTGTGTCCGTTCGCCGGGCCGGGGCGCCGCGGATCCTGTCCGGCTCCGGCCCGGCCCGGACTCGCAAGCCATCCTGCCCATGAAGAAGAATCCGCCCCAACTGAAACTCCCGGGCAAATTCGATCCGCAAGCCCGACTGCTGTTCTGGTACTTCCTGGCCACTCTGCTGGTGCTCTGGGGCTGGCAGGAATGGTTTGATCAATGGACCGTCCGCACCATCCCCTACAGCCAGTTCAAACGCCACTTGCAGCGCGGCGAGGTCGTTCAAGCCCAGGTCAAGGAGACCGAGATCGTGGGCCGGATCGTGCCGCACGCGGAGGCCACCGCGGAACCGGACGCTGCGGGCTCGGCGACCCAACCGCCCGCCACTGCCAGCGCCTCCACGCCCGGCACCGAGGCCGGTCCCGCGGCTCGTCCCTTTTACTTCCGCACGGTTCGAGTCGAAGACCCCGATCTTGTGAAGGAACTTCAGGCGGCCGGAGTGGAGTTCTCCGGCGCCCGGCCGGGCGTGCTGAGTCAGTTGGTTTTGGGGTGGCTCCTGCCCATCGGCTTGATGGTGCTCTTGTTCATGTTCCTCAGTCGGCGCCTCAGTGCCGCAGGGGAACATGTCCTGAGCATCGGTCGCAGCCGGGCCCGCTTGATCCTCGACAAAAACACGGGGGTCACCTTCGCCGACGTGGCCGGGTGCGAGGAGGCCAAGCAGGAACTGAAAGAGGTGGTGGACTTTCTCAAGAACCCGAAGACCTATGAACAGCTGGGCGCCCGCATACCCAAAGGGGTGTTGTTGGTGGGCCCGCCCGGCACGGGCAAGACCCTGCTGGCTCGCGCGGTGGCCGGGGAGGCCGGTGTGCCCTTCTTTTCCATGAGCGGCGCCGATTTTGTCGAAATGTTCGTCGGCGTCGGTGCCGCCCGGGTGCGCGATCTGTTCAAACAGGCCAAGGAACATGCGCCCTGCATCATCTTCATCGACGAATTGGACGCCATCGGCCGCCAGCGCGGCGTGCACCTGGGCGCCGTCAACGACGAACGCGAGCAGACCCTCAATGCCCTGCTCGTCGAGATGGACGGATTCGAGGCCAACACGGGCGTGATCATCCTGGCGGCCACCAACCGACCGGAGATCCTCGACCGCGCCCTCCTGCGGCCGGGCCGCTTCGACCGGCAGGTCGTTGTCGACGCGCCGGACCTCGACGGTCGCGAAGCCATCCTGAAGGTCCATGCGCGGAACAAAAAGCTGGCGGCGGATGTGGACCTGCGGCGTGTGGCCGCCGCCACGGCCGGTTTCTCCGGAGCCGACCTGGCCAACGTCTTGAACGAGGCGGCTCTCCTGGCCGCGCGGCGTCAGGCCGAGGCCATCACGCAGCAGGACATCGAGGCGGCCATCGAAAAAGTGGTGGCGGGTCCCGAACGGCGCACCCGCCGCCTCAACACCGAGGAGAAAAAACGCGTCGCCTACCACGAGGTCGGCCATGCCCTGGTGGCCGCCTACTGTGCCCACGCCGACCCCGTTCACAAAATCAGCATCGTGCCCCGGGGTCGGGCCGCTCTCGGGTACACCCTGCAGCTGCCGCAGGAGGATCAATTCCTGCTGACCCGCAGCGAGCTGTTCGACCGCATCAAATGCCTCTTGGGCGGCCGCGCCGCCGAGGAAGTGGTCTTTGGTGAAGTATCCACGGGCGCCCAAAACGACCTGGAACGCGCCACGGCCCTGGCCCGCCAAATGGTCGCCGCCTACGGCATGAGCGAGCGGATCGGTCTGGCCCACTGCGTCCAGCGCGGCCCGGTCTTTCTGGCCGGCCACGACGGCGGCCTGCAACGCGATTGTTCCGAGCAAACCGCCCGCGAAATTGACGAGGAGGTTCGTTCCCTCCTCGAACACGCCTATGCCCAGGCCAAAGAGGTGCTCATCGAGCATCGGGATCAGCTCGAGCAGATCACCGCCCAGCTCCTGGCGCGCGAAACCCTCGATGGCGACGAGTTTTACCGACTCGTGGGGAAACCCCGTCCGCAGGCCAAAGAGCCGGTGCCGCCCCTGCCCGCACCGGCCCCGATGGCTGCGGCCTCTCCGGATCCCCACTCCGGCAGTCCGGCCCGCACGAAATCCACCCCCCCCGATCGCCCCTGAATCCATGAACGCGTTCGAACAATGGCAGATCCGACTCAGCCAGCTCTCCAACGAGCTCTACCAGCTGAGTGTCGTCCACCTGCAGTCCACGGCGGCCTGGCGACCTGCAATCAACGCCTTTCGGCTGCCGGATCACTACCTCGTGTGCGTGGATCTGGCCGGGATGCAAAAACCGGACATCTCCGTTCGCGTCGACGCACGCCGGCTGACGATCAGCGGCCACCGGCCCGCACCCGAACCTCCCCGCACCGATGCCAGTCCCTCGCCGCAGGTCCTGGCCATGGAAATCGATTACGGCCCCTTCGAAAGGACGGTGGAAATGCCCGAGCCGATCCAGCCGGAACAGGTCACCGCCCATTACCGCGAGGGGTTGCTCTGGATCCGCCTGCCCCTGGCAACCCATTCCAGCTCGCCCACCCCAACGGAGGACCATCAGCCATGAACGCCAACGCACGCTTTGAGCTGTTCCCCATCCTGCTGGACTCGGTCATCGAGGGAACGTCCGAGCCCGGCAGCGCCGCCGCGGCCTCCGGCCAGGGAGCCGAGCAGGACAGCCGCATTCCGGACACGCTGCCCATCCTGCCCGTGCGCAACACGGTTCTTTTCCCGGGTCTGGTGGCTCCGCTGACCATCGGCCGACCCTCGTCCAAAAAGTTGCTCGAGGAGTCGCTGCCGCACAGCAAAATCATCGGCATCTTCACGCAAAAAGATGCCACGGTGGAGGAACCCGGGCAGGAGGACCTCTACCACGTCGGCGTTGCCGCCCGCGTCCTCAAGCTGCTGCGCCAGTCCGATGACACGCTGGTCATCATCGTCCAGGCCCTGGAGCGGATCGCCCTCAAACGCGTGCTGGTGGTCGCCCCGTTTCTCCGGGCCGAGATCGAGGTCTTGCACAGCACCACCCCGCCCGCGGACGACCTGGAGTTCATTGCCGCGGTCGAGGGGCTGCGCGACGCCGCCCTGAAACTGGTCGAACTGACGCTGGACCCGCCCGACCAGGCCGCGGCCGTCCTCCGCAATCTCCGCGACCCCGGCCAGCTGGCCGATTTCATGGCCGGCAGCCTCAACCTGCCCGTGGAACAAAAACAGCCCTTGCTGGAGGAACTCGACGTCGCCAGGCGCGTGCGGGCCGTGCTGAAACACGTGGCCGCCCAACTCGAAATCGCGCGCATTCAGCAGAAAATCCAGAAGGACGTCTCCTCGGCCATCACCGACCAGCAACGGCGCGCCTTTCTGCGGGAACAGGTCCGGGCCATCCAAAAGGAACTCGGTGAAGACGAGGGCGGCGTCGAACAGCAAATCGAGGAACTCCGTCGCCGCCTGCAGGAGGCCGGGGCCCCCGAGCCGGTGCTGCAGCAGGCCGAACGCGAACTGCGCCGGCTTCAGCACCTGCATCCCGCCAGTCCCGAATACGCCGTGGTGGTTTCCTATCTGGAGACCCTGGCGGAACTGCCGTGGAACAAACTCACCGAGGACAACCTCGATCTGGACCGCGCCCAAAAGATTTTGGACCGCGATCATTTCAACCTCGAAAAGGTCAAGCGCCGCCTCATCGAGTACCTGGCCGTCCGCAAACTCAACCCGCAGGGGCACGGCCCCATCCTTTGCTTCTGCGGGCCTCCCGGCGTGGGCAAGACCAGCCTCGGCCAGTCCATCGCCGATGCCCTGGGACGCAAGTTCGCGCGGGTCAGCCTCGGCGGGGTGCATGACGAGGCCGAAATCCGCGGTCATCGCCGGACCTACATCGGTTCCATGCCCGGCCGCATCATCCAGGAAATCCGCCGCGCCGGTTCGCGCAACCCGGTGCTCATGCTCGACGAAATCGACAAGCTGGGCAGTGATTTTCGGGGCGACCCCGCCAGCGCCCTGCTGGAGGTACTCGACCCGCGCCAGAACCACGCCTTTGTGGATCATTACCTGGATGTGCCCTTCGACCTTTCCCAGGTCATGTTCATTTGCACCGCCAATGTCATGGACACAGTACCGGCGCCGCTGCGCGACCGCATGGAGGTGATCGAGATTCCCGGCTACACCGACCGCGAGAAACTCGAAATCGCCCGCCGGTATCTCGTCAAACGCCAGCTCAAGGAACACGGCCTCAAGAACGGCCAGTGCAAATTCGAGACGGCCGCCCTGCAGCGCATCATTCATGACTACACGCGCGAGGCGGGCGTGCGCGAACTGGAACGTCAGATCGCCGCCATTTGCCGTCACGTGGCCGCGCGCGTCGCGAAGGGCGAACTCACGGAATTCACCGTCACCCGAGACGAGGTGGAAAAAATCCTCGGCCCCGCCCGTTACATTCATGAGACCCGCTTGACCACCGGCCGACCCGGCGTGGTGACGGGCCTGGCCTGGACGCCCACCGGCGGCGAGATCCTCCATATCGAGGCGCTCGCCTACCCCGGCAAGGGCAACATCCTGCTGACCGGCCAAATCGGCGAGGTCATGAAGGAAAGTGCCCAGGCCGCCCTGAGCCTCGTCAAAAGCCGGGCCCGGGAACTCGGGATCCCCGACGACGCCTTCAAAGACGTGGACCTCCACATTCACGTGCCGGCCGGCGCCGTCCCCAAAGACGGCCCCTCCGCGGGCATCGCCATGTTCACGGCCATTGCCTCCCTGTTCTCCCAGCGCCCCGTCCGGCCCGATATCGCCATGACCGGCGAAATCACCCTGCGCGGAATCGTCCTGCCCATCGGAGGGCTGAAAGAAAAATGCCTCGCCGCCCTCCGGGCCGGCATCCGCACCATCATCCTCCCGAAGCACAACGAAAAAGACCTGACCGAACTGCCCCCGGAAGCCAGACGCCAGCTGCGCTTTCAACCCGTGGAAACCGTGGACGAGGTCCTGGCCCTGGCCCTCCGCCGGCCTCCGCGCCCGCGCCGCACAGCCCGGGCCGCATCCACCCAACCGGCCTTGTCCACGCCGAGTTCTGCCTGAAACCTGCAAACCACCCTTTAAACGCCTATGGACCTGAACCAATTCACCGAAAAATCCCAGGCCGCCCTGTTGGAAGCCCAAAACATCGCGGTGCGCTACCAACACCAGGCGGTGGACGTCGAACATCTCCTGCTGGCCCTCCTCGAGCAGGAGGGCGGCCTCATCCCCCGGCTCTTCGAGAAGGCCCGCGTCTCCCCTGATCTTCTCAAGACCAAGGTCGAGGAGGAGCTGGCCCGCCTGCCTCGCGTCTCCGGCAGCGATGTCACCACCCAGGGCATCTACATCACCCAACGCCTCAACCGCCTGCTCGTCACCGCCCGTGACCATGCCCGACGTCTGAAGGACGAGTACGTGTCGGTGGAGCATCTCGTTCTGGCCATGTTCGATGAACCGGTGGGCACCGGCATCGGCAAGATCTTCAAAAACCTCGGCATCCGCCGCGACGACTTCCTCAAGGCCCTCACCGAGGTGCGCGGCCACCAGCGCGTCACCAGCGCCAATCCGGAGGCCACCTATGAGGCCCTGGAAAAATACGGTCGGGACCTCACCCGCCTGGCCGCCCAGAACAAACTGGATCCCGTCATCGGGCGCGACGCCGAGATCCGTCGCTGCATCCAGGTCCTTTCCCGCCGCACCAAGAACAATCCCGTCCTCATCGGCGAGCCCGGCGTCGGAAAAACCGCCATCGTCGAGGGCCTGGCCCGGCGCATCGTCGCCGGCGATGTCCCCGACAGCCTCAAGGACAAACGCATCATTGCCCTGGACCTCGGCGCCCTCATTGCCGGGGCCAAATATCGCGGCGAATTCGAGGAACGCCTCAAGGCGGTCCTCCAGGAAATCGCCCGGTCCCAGGGCCAGATCATCCTCTTCATCGACGAAATTCACACCGTGGTCGGTGCGGGCAAGGCCGAGGGCGCCATGGACGCGGGCAACATGCTCAAACCGATGCTCGCCCGGGGCGAGCTCCACTGCATCGGCGCCACCACGCTGGACGAATACCGCAAATACATCGAGAAGGACGCCGCACTCGAGCGGCGCTTCCAACCGGTGCTCGTGGACGAGCCCAGTGTGGAGGACACCATTTCCATCCTCCGCGGCCTGCGCGAACGCTACGAACTTCACCACAAGGTCCGCATCCAGGATGCCGCCCTGGTGGCGGCCGCGCAGCTTTCCCACCGCTACATCTCGGACCGCTTCCTGCCGGACAAGGCCATCGACCTGGTGGACGAGGCGGCGGCCAAGCTCCGCACGGAGATGGAGTCCATGCCCGAGGAGCTCGAACAACTCGAACGCCGCATCACCCAGCTCGAAATTGAACGCGAGGCCCTCCGCAAGGAAAAGGACGAGGCCAGCCGGGAACGCCTCCAGGCCCTCGAAAAGGAACTCGCCAACCTCCAGGCTCAGCGCGATTCCCTGCGCGCCCAGTGGCAAACCGAAAAACAGCTCGTCGACGACATCCAAAAACTCCGCGAAGCCCTCGAACTGGCCCGCACCGAAATGGAAAAAGCCCGACGCGAACACGACCTGGGCCGCGTCGCCGAATACCAGTACGGCCGCATCCCGGCCCTCGAGAAACAGCTGCGCGAGCTCGAAGCCAAAGCCGACGCCGTCAGCAAGTCCGGCCAGCGCCTCCTGCGCGAAGAAGTCACCCCGGACGAAATCGCCGAGGTCGTTTCCCGCTGGACCGGCATCCCCGTGGCACGCCTCCTGGAGGGCGAAAAGGAAAAACTCCTCCGCCTCGACCAGATCCTTCACCAACGGGTCATCGGCCAGGACGAAGCCGTTCAGGCCGTGGCCGATGCCGTCATTCGCGCCCGTTCGGGCCTCAAAGACCCCAAACGGCCCATCGGCTCCTTCATCTTCCTCGGCCCCACCGGCGTCGGCAAAACCGAACTGGCCCGGGCCCTCGCAGAGGCCCTCTTCGACAGCGAAGACAACCTGATCCGCATCGACATGAGCGAGTACATGGAAAAACACGCCGTGGCCCGCCTCATCGGGGCCCCGCCGGGCTACGTCGGCTACGAGGAAGGTGGCCAGCTTACCGAAGCCGTCCGCCGCAAACCGTACTCGGTCATCCTCTTCGATGAAATCGAAAAGGCCCACCACGACGTCTTCAACATCCTGCTGCAGATCCTCGACGACGGTCGCCTGACCGACAGCCACGGCCGCACCGTGGACTTCAAGAACACCCTCATCATCATGACCAGCAACATCGGCAGTCCGTATCTCCTCGAGAATGCCAGCGAGACCGGGGAAATCGCCGAGGGCGTCCGCCGCAAGGTCCTTGCGGAACTGCGCGCCCATTTCCGACCCGAGTTTCTCAACCGCGTGGACGAAATCGTGCTCTTCAAGCCGCTCACCCTGGCGGAGATCAAGAAGATCGTGGACCTGCAGTTGCAGTTGTTGCGCCAGCGACTGGCCGACCGGCACATCGAGCTGGCGCTGACCGACGCCGCCAGGGAACACATCGCCCGCTCCGGCTACGACCCGGTCTACGGCGCCCGTCCGCTGAAGCGATTCCTCCAGCGTCACCTGGAAACCACGCTCTCCCGCAAACTGCTGGCCGGCGAAATCACCGACCACAGCCGCGTCACCGTGGATTGCAAGAACGGGGAGCTGGTGTTCCGCGCCGAAAGCCCCAGTCCATCTGCCGCTTGAGGTGATCCACGGCCCGTCCCGGCCCACGGGCTCCCTGCGATCCATCGGTTCCGGAGACGCCGGGGGCCCGTGCCCCCGGATCCCCGGCCCCCGCAAGCCGTCCCGGGCTTCGAATCTCAGCGGATGCATCCTTGCCCCGGCCGGGCGCATTAGGCTGGCCAAATCACCCGCTTCGTGATTTCATGCGAAGCGGGAAAGGAATCGAGCCATGCGTCCTCCTCTTTTTGGCTTCAGCCTGTGGGTCGGCTTTTGCAGTTGCAGTCTGCTCATGATGGCCGGCCAATGTTCTCGTGCGGCGGAATCGGGCGCTCCTGCCGGCGGTGCCAAACCGACTCCGGTCATCCTCGATACCGACATCGGCGACGATATCGACGATACCTGGGCCCTGGGGCTGCTGTTGCAATGCCCTGAACTGGACGTGAAGCTGGTTCTGACCGATTACGGTCGGCCCATGTACCGGGGCCGGCTCGCCGCCAAGCTCCTGCAAGCGATGGGCCGACCGGAGATCCCGATCGGTCTCGGGGTCGAGGTCCCTCACGTCGGCGGCCTCGAATCCCAGGCCCCGTGGCTGGGCTCCTACGATCTGAAGGAGTATCCCGGCCCCATTCATACCAACGGGGTCCAGGCCCTCATCGACTGCATCCGGGCCTCGCCCGAGCCGGTGACCGTCATTGCCATCGGGCCCTTGCCCAACCTGGCCGCCGCTCTGGACCGGGAACCGGGCATCGCGCCGCGCGCAAGGTTCATCGGCATGCACGGCAGCGTGCGCAAGGGTTATGGCGGAAAGCCCGCCCCTGATGCCGAATGGAACGTCCGCTGCGATCCCCGCGCCGCCCAAAAGGTCTTTGCCGCGCCCTGGCGTGAGATCCTGCTGACGCCGCTCGACACCTGTGGTCTGGTCTCCTTGGCCGGGGAAGATTTCGCCCGAGTTCGTGATTCCCGACAGCCCATTCCCCGGACGATTCTCGAGAATTACCGCATCTGGGCCGCCCAACGCCGCGAGCTCGCACCGGCCAATGTCGATGAACGCTCATCCACCCTGTTTGACTGCGTGGCCGTTTACCTGGCGGTCTCGGAGGCATTTTGTGAAATCGAGACGCTGGGCTTGCGGGTCACGGAGGACGGATTCACCCGCATTGACACGGCCGGACGGCCGATCCGCGTGGCCGCCGATTGGAAGGACCTGCCCGCCTTTCGGCAATGGATGGTCCAGCGACTGACGCGCCCCTGAGGAACTTCCCTCGGGAGGGCCCGAGGATTGTGGCGCCGAACAGCCCAGATTTACCGAAGGACGAAAACAGGGCGTGCGCGGCCCGGCTGCGGCCTTCCTCAACGGACCGCGCCGGGGGGCCTGGACTCGCGACCGTTCCCTGCACCCGCCGGACAAGCGCGCCCGAACCGGGCCTGCCGCAATACTCGGCAGGGTCGCCGTCCACGGAGGATCCGCGGAGGTGCGCCGCCTTGAGGCGCTCCGGGGATGGTTACGGGAGCCGGTCGGGCTGCCCGGGCAGCTTACCGGGGAAGGAGGATTTGATGGATGGGCCCTCGAGCCGTCAGATCGGCCAGCGTGTACCGGTCGAGCACCTCGTAGAACGCTCCGGCCGCTTCGTCCAGGGCCTGCTTCAGGGCACAGCTCGGCACCAGCCGGCAGGGCCGGCCGCCACGGTCTTCGCAGGAAACCACGGAGGCTTCGGACTCACACGACCGGATGACCTCGCCGAGTCGGATTTGGCCGGCCGGACGCGCCAACTGAAACCCGCCCCTGACCCCCCGGCTCGTCCGCAAGTATCCTTGTCGCCCCAGCTTGTGCACGACCTTCGTCAGATGATGATGGGAGATGCCGAAGGTCTCGGCCACTTCTTCCACCGTCACCCGGGCCGGGGCACGGAGAGCCGTGTACATCAGGACTCGAACTGCGTAATCGGAGAAGCGACTTATGCGCATGACGTCGGGAACTTATTCTAAAAACGTCGTTTCCCCAAATGCGCAGGGATTTGACTTGGCGCGTTTTCTGACCACTGTAGGGCGCAAAGGGTGTACGCTGTCCGGTGTGACCGGCCCGAGCCGGTCGAAGGCAGCACACGACCGGACGGGGCGTGGGCCCTGACTGGCGTCGGACATGAAAATGCGAGGTCGCGGCAGGCGAGGCGGAGCACCCGAGGGGCACCTTTCCGTTGCCTTGCGGTGCCACGCTTCCCCTGGGCGAAGCCGCTCGGATTCCGGTGCCTGGGCGGGAAGGAGCCGGGTGGACGCGCGTTCCAATCCGGGTCCGGTTCTGCCGAGCGTTGCATGCCGGCCAGGGCAAGGGTGCCCGGAACCGGTACGTGCGGTGCGTTGCTTTCGGGGGGTTCCCCCGCCGGGGCGCCGGCTTTCGAACGCACACCATTCGCCATGACCATTCAGCTCAAGCGCGTGTACGATTCACCGGAGCCCACGGACGGCGCCCGGTACCTGGTGGATCGACTCTGGCCCCGCGGGGTTTCCAAGGCAGCGTTGGTTCTGACGGGTTGGCTGAAGGAACTGGCCCCCAGCCATGAACTGCGTCGCTGGTTCGGTCACGATCCGAGCCGCTGGGAGGAGTTCCGACGCCGGTATTGGGAGGAGCTTCAGCAGAATCCGTGCGTAGATCAAATCGTGCCGCGACTTGCACAGCATGGCTGCATTACTCTGCTGTACGCTGCCTCCGACCCGCTTCACAACCATGCGGTTGTGTTGCGAGAATTTCTCGTTTCGCGCATGGGGAACTGTGTCCCGAGCGGCGGTTCGGCGCTTTTGAGCGACCTGAGTTGCGGTTCCATGCTCCCGCCCCATGCGGTTGACTCCGGACCGGCGCAACCGCCCAGGGTCCGCCCGCGTTGGGCCCGGCGGTCCCGGTCGCCTCGACGATCCGTGCCATGACATCCCAACCATCCAGTCCTTGGCCGAAGTCCGTGTCCGGCCCGGCGCCGGGGGACCCGATTTGTGATCAGTGCGGCTGCTACGGTGCTCAGCCCTGGGGAGATCGCCTCCTTTGTCCGGACTGCGTGACGCTCTGCGGTTCTTGTTGTCCGGAGTTTGGTGCATGGGACGCGTGGGACCAAACGGAGCAGGCCGATCCGCCGTCCTCCTCGAAGCCATGAACCCGCAGGATCTTGCTCGCGCCGGTTTCTCCACCCGGTGCGTCCACGCCGGAACCTGGTTCGATGCCGCCACGGGCGGCGCCTGTTCGCCGGTGTTTCTGTCCACTGCTCACGTGTATCCCCATCCGACGGGCGAGAATGTTTATCCCCGTTACTTCAACACCCCGAACCAACAGGTGGTGGCCCGCAAAATCGCCGCCCTCGAGGGTGGGGAAGCGGCCCTGGTGTTTTCGTCGGGCATGGCCGCCATCAGCACGCTCCTGGCCACGTGTCTTCGACCGGGGGACCACGCCATCTTTCAGACCGACCTCTACGGAGGCACGCACGAGCTGGTTGTCCGTGAGCTGCCGCGCTGGCAGGTGGAGGTGTCGCGGGCACGAACCGTGGAAGAGATCGAACGGGCCTGTCGCTCGAACACGCGCCTGATTTATGTGGAATCGCCCGCCAACCCCACGCTGCGGTGTCTCGACCTGGGGGCGGTGGCCGCTTTGGCCCGTCGGAGGAACATTCGCACAGTCATCGACAACACCTTCGCCACTCCCATCAATCAGAACCCTCTGGCCCTAGGCTTCGACTGGGTCGTTCACAGCGCCACCAAGTACCTCAACGGGCACAGTGACGTGAACGCGGGCGTGGTGGTGGGCGCGCGGGCGGAGATCGAACGTCTCCGCGAAGTGGCCATGCTCTACGGCGGGATGTTGGATGCCGAAGCGTGCGCCCGTTTGGAACGCGGGTTGAAAACGCTGGCCCTCCGCATGCACCGGCACAATGAAAACGGTCTGCAGCTGGCGCAGTTCCTTTGCGGTCACCCGGCCGTGGCCCGCGTGTATTATCCGGGGTTGCCCGATCACCCGGATCACGGGGTGGCGGCCCGGCAGATGCGGGGATTCGGCGGGATGCTCTCCTTCGAGCTGCGTCGGCCCGAGGCTGTGGACAAGTTCCTTCAGCGTCTGCGGCTGGCCCTGCCGGCTCTGAGCCTCGGCGGAGTCGAGAGTCTGGTTTGTGTGCCCGCTCGGACTTCGCATCGACGGCTGTCGCCCGAGGAACGACGGGAAGCCGGCATCTCCGAAGCCCTGGTGCGCGTATCGGTGGGCATCGAGGACCCTGCCGACCTGGTGGCCGATTTTGCGCAGGCTCTGGAGGGGTGCTGAAGCCCCCGGTTGACAGGGACCGGTTTTGCCGGGAAAGACCGCTGCCCGCTGAATCGCGCGAGCAGTTACCGGAACATCCCGGATTTTTCCGAGGGTCGGCCGGGCTGCGCGGCTTCGAGGCGCGATGAGGCGCTGCCGCGTTTCCCCATGCCTCACGCGGGGAGAGGGTGCCGTTCGGGGCATCGGACCGTTCGCAGTCACCCGGCCTGCGCCCGTGTGCAGGAGACCGGGTCGCGCATGATCCCGCATGGTCCATTTGGACACGGTGTTGGAGAAACTGGCGACGCTCAGCGACGGTCTGAAGGTTGTGGCGGCGGATGAGGCGACAATTCGGTGGCGAATTCCGTGGCCGTCGGTACGTCGAAGGTCAAGCCCGGGAGGCTTGGTTTGCGTGGCCTTGAAGGTGGACCAGGGGTGGGTTGGTGCGTGGCGGGTCTGCGTAGCGTGGCGCCGTCTTTGCCCCGGAGGTCCATGACCCCGAGGTTCACAGCCGGACAGGTCTCCGTGTGCTGACAATTGCCCACGGGTTCGAAAAAAGGGTCTGGCCATTGGGTCGAGGCCGTGGCAGATTGCTGCGAGCTAATTGGAAGAACAAGGACGGTAATTGGTTCGATGCACAGCGGTACTTCATCCACGACACACCACCGGTACAGTGCCCATTGCAACCTGCGGCCGGTCAATTTCATTTGCTATGCCCCGCAGGCGCAGGCGGTAAGTCTGGTGGGCGACTTCAACAACTGGGATCCAACGGCACATCCGATGCAGCGGATGCCGGATGGCGCCTGGCTGCTCAAGGTGGACCTGCGCCACGGGCATCACCGTTACGCGTTTTGGGTGGATGGTGTGCTGACGCTGGATCCGCGGGCTCAGGGCATAACGCGCAACGATCGCGGAGAGCGCGTCTCGCTCATTCCGGTGAGCTGATCGATTTGCTTGCGGCCCCGGGGCGAAGCGCGTGCCCGGGCAGCGGAAACGGCCGGCCGATGGGGGGCGCCGGCGGCCGCAGGGGAGGTGTGAACCGGGCTTCTTCCCCGGGGTCGGCTGAGGATCCGTGGGAGTGAGAGGGCCCGGGTGTTCCGGTGTGGAGGTGACCTGCCGGTGACCGCGGGGCGCTGGGGTGGGTGGGGGTGGTTTCGTTTTCGGCGGCGCCCTCCACCCGGGGGGAAATACCGCAATGCCTGCGCGGCTTCGAGCGTCTCCGGGTGCCCCGCCCGGAGCGGAGAGCCGGGGAGATGTGGACACCGGGCGGGTTCGGCGGCACCGGGTTTCGGGCCACCGGATGGGACGATTGCCGGGGCGTGGGTTCGACCGGCCATGGGATCTGCGCAGCCTGTCGCGGGCGCACTGATTTCTCGTTTCTTGAGAAGGCCCGGGCTTCTCTGGAAAAGGGAGGCAGAATGCCACGTCGGGATCCGGCTGCGAGGTGCGGAGGCGTCTTTCAGTTTTTGGGGGCCCAATTGCAGAGTCCCGATGGAATGCCGGTTGGCCGCGGCTGTGCCGCGTCGGGAACGTCCGGAGTTCGGCGGTGCGTTCCGGGATGTTCAGACACCGAAAGGTGCTGGAGGTTGCGAGGGTGGGATGGGCCCATTGACAGGGCAGGGGCCGGGGTTATGATGAGCGCTTAACTGAACATGAATCGAAAACCGCATGTGGCTGTGGTCGGTGCGACGGGGGCCGTCGGCATCGAGATGATTCAGACGTTGGAGCGCCGAAACTTTCCGGTGGGCCGGCTGACGTTGTTGGCGTCGGCGCGCTCGGCGGGCAAGCGATTGAAATTCCGGGGTGAGGAGATTGCCGTTCAGGAGCTGAAGCCCGACTCGTTTCGCGGGGTGGATCTGGCGTTGTTCAGTGCGGGGGGGAGCATTTCCAGGCAGTTTGCGCCCGAGGCGGTGAAGGCGGGCTGCGTGGTGGTGGACAATTCCAGTGCATTTCGGATGGATGACACGGTCCCGCTGGTGGTGCCGGAAATCAACGCCGAGGATGTGCGGTGGCATCGGGGCATCATTGCCAATCCGAATTGCACGACCGCGATTACGCTGATGGCCCTCTACCCCTTGCACAAGGCGTTTGGCTGCCGGCGGATTTTCGCTGCGAGCTATCAAGCCGTTTCGGGAACGGGTGCCAGGGCGATTGCGGAGTTGGAACAGCAGGTGCGGCAGATTGTGCGGGGCGAACCGGTGACCCGGGAGGTGTATCCCCACCAAATCGCGTTCAACGTGCTGCCGCACGTGGATGTGTTCCTGCCCAACGGCTACACGAAGGAGGAGATGAAGATGGAAAACGAGGGGCGCAAGATCATGCATCATCCCACCTTCCGGGCCAGTGTGACCTGTGTGCGGGTGCCGGTCTATCGCGCCCACTCCGTGGCCGTGAGTGCGGAGTTCGAGAAGCCGGTCAGCGTGGAAGCGGCGCTGGAGGTGTTGCGGCAGGCGCCGGGGTTGGACGTGATCGACGATCCGGCGCAGTGCCAGTACCCCATGCCCCTGTATCAGGCGGGCAGAGACAATTGTGCGGTGGGCCGGATTCGCAAGGACTGTGCGTTCGACAACGGACTCTGTTTCTGGGTGTGCGGGGATCAACTGCTCAAGGGGGCGGCGTTGAACGCGGTACAAATCGCCGAGACCCTGTTGGCGATGTAGCGTCCCCTGGGATCCCCAAGGGTGCGAAAGTTGCGGTGTCAGGGCGCGTCGGGCCGGGTGGCGCGCTTGCCCGCGAGGCGTCGAGCCTCCTCCCGGTGCCTTGGCGCCGGGTGCAGCAGGGTGGGTTTGCTGCGGCGATTTTGGATGGCATGCCGCGGTGCTGTTTGGGATTCAGTCGCCGCGGTCATGGAACCACTGCCAGGTCAGTTCGAGACCTTCCGCCAGGCGGTAGGGCGGATCGTAGCCCAGCAGGCGGCGTGCTTTGGAGATGTCGGCCTGTGAATGTCGCACATCCCCGGGCCGGAAAGGCTCGTACACGGGCGACGGCGGGTTGAGATCGGGGCGCCAACGCCGGAGGCCGACCACCAGAAGGTGGTAGAGTTCGTTCAACGAGGTCCGCTCCCCGACTGCGATGTTGTATACTTGGTGCACCGCTTCGGCCCGGTCCGTGGTGGCGGCCAGCAGGTTGGCCTGGACGACGTTGGCGACGTAACAGAAGTCCCGACTGGTTTCGCCGTCGCCGTAGACGGTGACGGGGCGGCCGTGCCACAGGGCATCCATCCAGCGCGGGATGACCGCAGCGTACGGCCCCTGCGGATCCTGTCGGGGGCCGAACACGTTGAAGTAGCGCAGGCCGATGCATTCAAGTCCGTAGACGCGTCCCCACGTGTCGGCGTAGATCTCGTTCATCCACTTCGTGGCGGCATAGGGAGACAGGGGTCGACCGATGCGGTCTTCCCGCTTGGGCAGCTCGGGGGCGTCGCCGTATACGGAACTGCTCGAAGCATAGACCACGCGTTTGACGCCGGCGTGGCGCGCGGCCTCCAGGAGTTCGAGGAAACCCGTCACATTGGCCCGGTGACTGGCCCGAGGTTCCGCCAGCGAACGCGGCACGCTGCCGAGGGCGGCGTGGTGCAGGACGTAATCCACGCCCTGGCAGGCGGCGGCGCAGGTGGCTGCGTCGGCGACATCTCCTTCGATGATGCGGCAGCGGGCCCACTGCGCCGGCTGCAGGCGAGTCCGGACCGCTTCGAGGTTTTCGGGTTTGCCGGTGCTGAAGTTGTCCAGAGCGATGACGCTCTGGTCCAGCGAAAGGAGCGTTTCCAACAGGTGGGAACCGATGAATCCGGCGGCGCCGGTGACCAGCCAGGTTCGGGGCCGGTTCCGGAGGGTTTCCGCGACCTTGCTGAATTCATTCATGACGGGGTGTGGGTGGCGCACTCACACGGTTCAATGCTGCCGCAACGGCCGTGGGGGCAAAACCTTTTGCGCGAATCTGCCCTGGTCGGAAGGTGCGGCCGGCGCTGCAGGCCCGGAACCCCAGAGTCGCCGGGAAGGACGCGTTCCCTGGAGAACATGGGAGGCCCCGCTCGAGCGCCGCATTCGATGGCAGCCGCCCGGAGACCTTGCGGTTTCGCATCCGGCTGGGTTGCGATTTGCACAGGCTTCCATGGGGGCGGGCCATCATTTGCGCGACCGGCGGGTCGGTTCGTGACCCACCTCGATCCGGGGGGTGCCATGAATCCGTTCGGATTAAACGTGGGACGCGACCAGATCGCCGACCTCACTGGTGCTGTAGCCCATTTGGCCTGCGGCCAGGCTTTTGAGCTTCTCGCGGACCACGCGGATGACGGCCTGTTCAATGGCTGCGGCAGCGGCCGTTTCGCCCAGGAAATCCAGCATCATTTGGCCGGCGCAAATCGCGGCCAGGGGGTTGATGACGCCCTTGCCGGTGTATTTGGGCGCGCTACCGCCGATCGGTTCGAACATGCTCGTGCCCTGCGGATTGATGTTGCCGCCCGCGGCGATGCCCATGCCGCCCTGGATCATTGCGCCCAGGTCGGTGATGATGTCGCCAAACATGTTGTCCGTGACGATGACATCGAACCACTCCGGGTTCTTGACGAACCACATGGTGGTGGCATCCACGTGGGCATAGTCCCGTTTCACATCCGGGTACTCGTTCCCGACCTCGTGGAAGACGCGTTCCCAGAGATCGAATGCGTAGGTGAGGACGTTGGTTTTGCCGCAGAGGGTGAGCTGCGCGCGTTTGCCGGCGGCGACATCCTCGGGTTTGAGGCCGCGCCAGGGCTGTTGGGCGTGTCGCTTGCGGGCGAACTCGAAGGCGAAGCGCAGGCAGCGTTCGACGCCGCGACGCGTGTTGATGCTTTCCTGCACGGCCACTTCATGAGGCGTGCCCTTGAAAACAAAGCCGCCGGCGCCCGTGTACAGTCCCTCGTTGTTCTCGCGAACCACCACGAAATCGATGTCTTCGGGACGCTTGTCTTTGATCGGGCAGAACCGGGCGTCGTACAGGCGCACGGGCCGGAGATTGATGTATTGCTCCAGCTCGAACCGGATGCGCAGCAGGATGCCCTTTTCCAGGATCCCGGGCTTGACGTTGGGATGGCCGATGGCCCCCAGCAAGATGGCCGGAAATCGGCGCAGCTCGGCCAACACGCTGTCCGGCAGCACTTCGCCGGTGCGAAGGTAGCGGTCGCCGCCGATGTCGTAATGCGTGTAGTTGAGTTTGAACCCGAATTTGGGGGCCGCTGCGTCCAAGACCTTGATGGCTTCCCGGACGACTTCGGGCCCGGTGCCGTCGCCTCCGATGACTGCGATGTCGTAGCTTTTCATACCTTGCAAAACTGTCGGGCGGGCGGTTTGCCGCCGGAGCCCCACATCCTAGTGCTCGAAATCGGTGGGGCAATTGTATTCTCGGTCCGGTCCGGGTGGCGGTGCATTTCAGGTGCGGGGTTCCCCGGAAACTCGGGCGCAATTCCGGGAGACGCTCGGCGCACAAGAACCCAAAAGTGGCCCTCTGATGTCCGCGAGCCCGTCCGCGTGCCCGAGGCGCATCGCCTTCTCGAGCCCGGGGCAACGCCCCGCGAGGTTGGATCGCCCTGACCCGCCTGAAAGGGCTCCGCCAGTGGGACCTCCACCGCCCGGCCCGGGCGCATCACACTGAATCTCGCCCCTTCGGGACAGGGTGAATCTGCAATCCAATTTGTGATGCGTTGGCCGGAGCTGGCGAATTCCCGCCCCGCTGGGGCGGAGCAGGGGCGCGGGGAAGGCGGGGAACCATTCATCCGACAGCGGGCCCATCGGTTTTGTCCAAAGACGCTGCCGTGGGCCGGTGCTTTTACGCCACACCGGGAGAAACCCGTGGCGTGTCGGGAACCCGGACACCTTTCCGACCCTCGGTGGGGTGGTGGAAAAGGGTGTGCAGGGGGCCGCGTTGGTGTGGCTGCTCGGTTGCAGCGTGCCGCAGGCAGGGCCTTTGGCGCGGCAGATCCCCTCTCCGGCGCACTTCGGGTTTTGGGCCGTTCCCGAAAGGCCGGGCGGAGTGCCGGGCGTCCCCCACGGCAAAGCCCGGGGGAAGGCACGTTTTCGCCGGGTTCTTGAAACCGGAGGTCAAAAACGGGAATGCGACCGGGCACAACCTCGAGACGCTTTCGTGTTTGCGGGGCTCGGGGCGCCTACATAGCCTTTCCGCCGGGTACGATTGGGGGCTGCGACAAAAGGATCAGGTCGATGTTCTCGCACATTGTCATTTTTTGGACGGATCCGGGGCAACCCGGGGCGGTGGAGGAACTGGTGGCCGGGGCCGAACAATATCTGCGCCCCATCCCGGGGATTCTGCATTTTCACGTGGGTCGAATGGTGCCCAGTGAGCGTCCGGTTGTGGAGCAGAGTTACCAGGTGGGTCTGAACGTCGTGTTCGCCGACAAGGCGGCTCACGATGCTTATCAGGTGCACCCGTTGCATGTGGAGTTTGTGGAGAAGGTGTTCAAACGCGTCTGCACCCGGGTTGTGGTCTATGATTTCGCCTGAAGCGGCGGCCAGGTTCGGGGCGGACGACGATGCGCTGAGGGTGCGAAGGAGCATGAGTATGACAACGCGGTGGAGACGGCTGCGTCCGCAGAGGTGGGTAACTGGGACAACGGCTTCGGCGCGAGCCGCGGCCCGGGCCCTCGGCCTGGCGGCGATGATTTGGGCGGCTGCCCCGGTGCCGGGCCAGACCCAGGGCGGGTTCCGCTTCGGTTCGGTGAACGAGACCTCTCTGGGCTTGTGGGAGGGGGAGCGTCCGGTGTTGGTGTACAATCACGGGGTGATCCGGCGACCAGGGGTGGCGGAACACCTGGCCCGGAGCACTTACGTGCATCCCCTGTACGGCTTGGACGGGGAGGTGCTCACGGACGATTTCCCATCGGACCACCTGCATCATCGGGGTTTGTTTTGGGCCTGGCCGCATGTGCGGATCGGGGAGGCCCATTATGATTTGTGGTTGTTGCGGGGGATCCGGCAGCAGTTCGAACGCTGGATACGGCGCGAGGCCACAAACGAGGGGGCGAGGTTGGAGGTGGAAAACGGATGGTATGTGGGAGCCGACAAGGTGGTGGCGGAAGAGGTGCGCTTCCATGTTCATCCGGCGCGGGAGGACGCTCGTGCGGTCGATGTGGCGTTCACATGGACGGTGCGCAAAGGGCCGCTCACGTTACAGGGGGCCGAAGGGAAGAGCTACGGAGGACTGACGCTGCGCTTTGCACCGGGTACGAACACGACCATTACCATCCCTGCGGGCCGCATTTCCGAAGACCTGCCCATGACCCATTTGCCGTGGGCGGATTTGACGCGGCTGTGGGAGGCCACCCGTCAGACCAGCGGTGCGGCCATCTTCGTTGCGCCCGATCATCCCGATTATCCCCCGCAATGGCTCCTGCGTCATTACGGCGTGCTGTGTTTGGGTTGGCCGGGCGTGCAGGCAGCCACATTCGCCGAGGGCCAAACCATCCGGGCCCGGTATCGGATTTGGATCCACCGCGGTGCGGTCTCTGCGGATCGTTTGCGCCGCGCGTACGAGGAGTATTGTCGCGAACTTTCGGTCTCGCGATGAGACCCGGCACTGTCCCGCGCGTGTGCGGACAGGTCGGACCCGGGCGGACCGGGGTGGTTTTGAAGGGTTTGCACTCCGGGTGCGTCCAACGAGCCGGGGAACCACCCTTGCTGCAAGGGCAGAGAGGGATTGCTTGTTCCTCGCACGAACCAAACGAGAACCTCGACCATGACACGAATGACTTCCTGGATCACGGGCCTGGGCGTTGCCGTGGCGGTGACGGCCCTGGCGCAATCGGACACTGTCTTGCGGCCGTTTAACGGTCGGAATCTGGAGGGTTGGAAGACCAAACCGGAGGGCAACAACCGGAACTACTGGACCGTGGGCACGGCACGATTGGACCCGGCGGATCCGCGGCGGCTGGTGGTGGACCCCGGTGGGCAGGAGTTGATCAACGCCGCTCCGGGCCACGGACAGGGGCTGGATTTGTACAGCGAGGCGCTTCACGGCGACGCGATCATCAAGTTGGAAGTGATGGTGCCCCGGGAATCCAACAGTGGCATCTACGTGATGGGCGAGTACGAGGTGCAGGTGCTGGACAGTTACGGGCGAGACGACCGGCCGGGGCCGGGAGACATGGGGGCGATTTACGGGGCGCAACCGCCGCGCCGGCCGAAATATCGGGCCCCGGGCGAGTGGAACACGTACGAGATCCACTGGCGTGCCCCCCGGTTCGATGCCGACGGAAAGAAGGTCGCCAATGCGCGCTTCGAGAAGGTCATTCTGAATGGCGTGGTCATTCACGAGAACGTGGAGATGAAAGGGCCGACTCCGGGCGGGGTGGATGGCCGGGAGAAACCGAAAGGTCCGCTGATGTTTCAGGGCAACCACGGGCCGGTGGCGTATCGGAACATCGAGATTCGTCCGCTCCCGTGACGAAGCGGCGCGCCCTTCACTGCCGCTGAGGAACTGCGCACGGCTCACGCCACGGCGGGTTCCAACAGGATCAGGTCGCCACGCTTGGCGTCCAGCTCGGCGCGGACCCCGAGGGGAAGAGTGGCGTTGCCGGGGGTGTGCCCGAAGGGCAGGCCGATGACGACCGGCTTGCGCAGCGGGCCCAGGCGATCTTTCCAGACGTCTTCCAGAGTGGGCCGTGGTTCACTGGAGGTGGGTGCCCACGGGTCTTCGCATCGCTCGCAGGTCCCGATGGCGATTCCGGCGACTTGTTGGAGCAAGCCGGCGTTGAGCAATTGGGTGAGCAGGCGGTCCACACGGTAGGGCGGCTCACCCACTTCTTCCAAGAGCAGGACGCGGCCGCGAAAATCCGGCTGCCAGGGCGTGCCCAGCGTGGAGACCAGGACGGTGAGGTTTCCCCCGAGCAGAGGGCCGACGGCGCGGCCCGGACGAAGGATGCGAGGAGCAGGCGCCGGGCAGTGGTCCCGGACACTTCCGTAGGGCTCCGACCGCGTCAAGAGACGCAGGAAGGATCGAAGGGTGAAATCCGGCAGATTGGGTCGGGCAAAGTCGGGCACGGCCATGGGCCCGTGGAACGTGACGAGCCGGGCGTGGGTGAGGAGGGCGCAGTGAAGGGCGGTGAGGTCGCTGTAGCCGACCACGATTTTGGGGTGCGCACGGAAAAGCCCGGGGTCGAACCACTGCAGGAGCCGGGCGCAGCCGTATCCGCCCCGGAGGCTCACGATGGCTTTGACCTTCCGGTGGCGCGCCAGTTGATGGAGATCGGCGGCGCGTTCCCGATCGGTCCCGGCCAGGTACCCACGCCGGCGCAGCAGGTGTCGGGCGGGCAGGATGCGGAAGCCGAGTGCCTCGAGCCGGGCGACGGCGCGATCGAGGTCGGCGGGCTGTGGCAAGGGACTGGCGGGAGCGGCCAAACCGATCAAATCTCCGGGTTCGAGCCGCGGGGGTCGGAGGAGCTGGAGGGTCCGCACGGTTCGGTGGGGGGAACAGGGCGCGCATCAGCCGCGGAGTGCGGCCAGCTCGGACAAGGTTTGGGCCAGGACGCCCTCGAGTTCGCGAACCAGGTCCGGTACGGGCTGGGTCTGACCGGCCCGGGCGGCCTTTTCGATCTGCTGGCAGAGGGCGACGACTTTTCGGGCGCCCAGGTTCATGCTCATGCTTTTGAGCGAATGGGCGTGGAAGGCCAATTGGGTGGGGTCGGCCACGGCCTGGCGCAGTTGGTGAAGCTGTTGCGGAGCGGTTTGTTGGTAGAGGTCGATGAGCTCCTGCAGCATGGTGAGATTCTCGCCGGATGGGATGTCGCGTAACTCCTCGAGCAGCTCCCGATCCAGCAGGGCTTCGGGTGCAGCCTGGGGCTGTCGGGCGAGGAAGGCGGTGGTGTCGAATTCGCGGAGGCGCGTGGGACCCCAGCGTTCGAGGGCGTTCTGGATCTCTTCGATGCGGATCGGCTTGGAGATGTAGTCGTCCATTCCGGCGGCGAGGCATTTCTCGCGATCGCTGGCGAAGGCGGCGCCGGTGATGGCGATCAAGCGGGGGCGTTTGTGCCGGGGCCAGTGTTGATGAATGTGGCGGGCGACCTCGAGTCCGTCCATCTCCGGCATTTGCACATCGAGGAAGAGAATATCGTAATCCTGGCGTTGCAGGGCGGCCAGGACTTCCCGGCCGTTCGTGGCGGTGTCGGCCTGGTAGCCGAGCTTGCGCAGAATGGTGAGTCCCACCTTGAGGTTGATGGGGTTGTCGTCGGCGACCAGAAGGCGCAGGGGCAGGCGTCGGGCGAGAGTGGCGTCCAGGACGGGCGGCGAAGGGGTTTTCTTTTCGCGTTGGATTTGGACGCCGATGGCACGACAGAGCGTGTCGAGGAGTTGAGCCGGCCGGATGGGTTTGTAAACGATCAGGTCGAACCCGGCCTGAGTGGCGCGACGATCCTCCTGACGCAGGGGCAGGCTCGAGAGGAGGATCACGGGAAGCGGGCGTCCGCCGGGCCGCTGTCGAATTTGCTGCGCCAGCGCCAGGCCGTCCGTGCCGGGCAGTTGCTGGTCCACCAGAGCCACGTCCACGCCCGGGGTGTGCTCGAGGAGGTTCAGGGCTTCTGCGGCCGTACTGGCGGTGGTCACGCGCATCCCCCACTGGGTGGCCCGGTGCCGCACTAGGCGTTGGTTGGTGGGATTGTCCTCCACCAGCAAAAGGTGCTTCCGCAGCAGCACGGGCTGAGGGGGCTGCCAGAGGGCCGGGGTGGTGGCGGGAGCGACGCAGGCCTGAATGGTGAAGTGGAAGGTGGCACCTTTGCCGGCGTCGCTTTCCACCCAGATGCGGCCGCCCATCAGTTCACAGAGGCGCCGGCAGATGGCCAGGCCCAGGCCGGTCCCGCCGTAGTGTCGGGCGGTGGAGGCGTCCACTTGTTGGAAGGATTTGAAAAGGCGGTCCTGTTTGTCCAAGGGGATGCCAATGCCGGTGTCACGCACGGAGAAATGCAGCAGGACGTTGGGGGCTTCGCCCGGGGCGGTCGAAGCGGCCGTGCGAGGCAGACCGGAACGGTCGGGACTTCCCGCGGGTCGGACCTCCACGACGACTTCGCCGGCATGGGTGAATTTGACGCCGTTGGAAAGCAGGTTGACCAGGATCTGGCGCAGACGGGTGACATCGCCAATGATCACGCGGGGCAGGTGGTCATCGAGCAAATAAGCCAGATCGAGATTCTTTTCCGCGGCCTTGGGGGCGACCTGTTCCAGGGCTTCCTCGATGCAGGCGTGCAACTCGAACGGGTGTTGTTCCAGTTCGAGCTTGCCGGACTCGATTTTGGAGAAGTCGAGGATGTCGTTGATGATGGTCAGGAGGGACTCGGCGCTGTGGCGGGCGGCTTCGGCGTATTCGCGTTGTTCCTCGGTCAATTCCGTGGCCAACAGGAGGTTGACCATGCCGATGACACCGTTCATGGGGGTGCGGATCTCGTGGCTCATGTTGGCCAGGAACTCGGTTTTGGCGAGGGTGGCCTCCTCGAGCTTCTGGTTCAGCGCCAGGAGGGCCGCGTTGTTTTCCATCAATTTTTGTTGGCTTTCACGCAGGGCCCGATAGGCGGCGTCGCGCTGCAACAGGTTCAGGTAGGCGCGGGAGTGGTAGCGGATGCGTGCGATGAACTCGGGTGCGTCCGGAAGCTTGACCAGGTAATCGTTGGCTCCGGCGGCGAAGGCGCGGCTCTTGGTTTGCGAATCGTCGCGGACGGACAGGACGAGGATCGGAACGTCTCTGGTGGTGGGATGGCCCCGGAACTGCGCCAGCAGGCTGAGGCCATCGATCCCGGGGAGCAGCAGGTCCAGCAGGATCACTGTGGGCCGGACTTCGGTGGCCACGGCGAGGGCCTCCCGGGGATCGGCGCAGTAGTGAAAATCGATGTCGGGTTCCGTGGCGAGGATACGACGAACCGCTTCGCAAACCACGGCCTGGTCGTCCACCAGCAGGACCATGGTGCGATAATCGGCCGAGGGCCACCCCGTCGGCAGGGGAGCCCTGGCCTCGGGCCCTTCCCGCGGCGTGATGTTGGTCATGGCGGCCGGTTCCTCCGTGCCGGGTTTGGGGCACGGCACCTCTCCGGTTCCAACCTGCGCGATTCTTGCGCGCTCCAGCCCCGCGGCAGGTGCGGCGTTGCCCACGGTTCAACCGCGGGCTGGCGACATCCACGCGCCGCCGTTTCCGGGGCAGGCTGCGCATTCCGCTGGGATCTCATGCTGGCGCGTCCCGGCGGCCTCGGCAACAGGAAACCCGCGCGGGACCGCCGGGGTCGGAGCTCGTGGGCGGGCGACTCGCGTCGCCGGGGCCGGGTGGGCAGGGCAATTCACCTTGCAGGGGCGGCGAAGCTCCACTAGGTTTGGCCGCGCTTACGGAGCGGGGACGGTCTCATGCAAACCACCACGGAGATCGGATACAACTCGAAGGTCGAGGGCGACGTCATTGTGACGCGCCTGGAGGCCGCTTTGAACTGGTTCCGGCAGTATTCGCTGTGGCCGATGCCGATGGGGTTGGCGTGTTGCGCGATCGAACTGATGGCGGCCGGGGCCAGTCGGTTCGATATTGCGCGGTTCGGGGCCGAGGTGATGCGGTTCAGTCCGCGCCAGTCGGACGTCATGATCGTCTCGGGCACCGTCACCTACAAGATGGCGTTGGTGGTGCGGCGGTTGTATGAACAGATGGCCGAGCCCAAGTGGGTCATCGCGATGGGGGCCTGTGCCTCCACGGGGGGGATGTACCGAAGCTACGCGGTGTTGCAGGGGGTGGACCGGATCCTGCCGGTGGACGTCTATGTGGCCGGATGCCCGCCGCGACCGGAGGCGTTGCTGGATGCGTTGATCAAGTTGCAGGCAAAGGTTCGGCGGGAGCCGGTGCTGCGGACCCTGAAACAACCGGGACCCGCCCTGCCGACGCGGCCGCCGGTGTTGCAAGCCGGACTTCAACCATGACCGCGCTCGAGTTGGCTCAACAGTTGCGCAACCGCTTCGGAGGGCTCCTGGGCGAGCCGCTCGAATTTCGCGGGGAGGTCAGCCTGGAACTGTCGGATCCGGACTGCATTGCCGAGGTTGGCCGGGTGGCCCGCGACGAGCTGGGCTTTGACCTGTTGCTGGACATCACCAGTGTGGACAACTTCGACCAGCCGCCGCGGTGGTTGATCGTCTACCACCTGTACAGCCTGCGGCATCGCCAGTTCCTGCGACTCAAGACCCGCGTGAGCGAGGAGAAATCGGAGCTCCCCACGGTGACGACCGTCTGGCCCGCCGCCGACTGGCATGAACGCGAGATTTATGACATGATGGGCGTGCGCTTTCGCGGCCATCCCGATTTGCGGCGGATCCTCATGTGGGAGGGTTACCCGTACCACCCCTTGCGCAAGGATTTTCCCCTTGGCGGTCTGCCCAGCGACGTGCCGGGCGTGGCCTTCACCGAACCGGCGCCCCTGGAGGGCGGCCCGTTCGTCACCCTGCCGGGAGCCCCGGACGCGATCGCCCGCGAGCCACGGGCCCGACCGGTGCAAAAAGAGTCCTGAAGCGCGGACGCGTTCCGGGAACGCGGTCCGCAGGGGACAGGCTGAACGCATGAGCAACCAGCACGAACTGACGTTTGGCGACGCGGCCGCGCGCATGGAAGAAGCGCGCGCGGCACTGCCGTCACCGCCGGACGAAGGGCCGTGGGAGGAGATCCACGGCGACCGAATGGTTCTGAACATGGGCCCGTCGCATCCCTCCACGCACGGGGTCCTGCGCATTGTCCTGGAGTTGGACGGGGAGGTGATCACGCGCGCCACGCCCGACATTGGTTACCTGCATCGCGGCGACGAGAAGATCGCCGAGAACATGACGTGGACGCAGTTCATCCCGTACACGGATCGTCTGGATTACCTGGCGCCGCTGGCGAACAACGTCGCCTACGCACTGGCCGTGGAAAAACTTCTGGGCATTCACGATCGCCTGCCGCCGCGCTGCCAGTACATTCGCGTGATCTGTGCCGAACTGGCGCGGATTTCGGCGCATTTGCTGGGTCTGGGCAGCTTCGCCATGGACGTCGGCGCCGTGACCGTGTTCCTGCACACGTTCACCGAGCGCGAGAAGATCTACAACTTTTGCGAGGCCCTCACCGGAGCCCGGTTCACCACCAGCTACACCCGCATCGGCGGGCTGTCACGCGACACGCCTCCGGGCTGGTGCGATGCGGTGCGCCGGTTTTTGGATGAGTTGCTGCGGGCGGTGGACGAGGTGGAGACGCTGTTGACCCGCAACCGCATCTGGGTGGACCGCACGCAGGGCCTGGGAGTGATTCCGGCCGAGCTGGCGATTGCCCACGGGTTGACCGGGCCCAACCTCCGCGGCAGCGGCGTGGCCCACGACCTGCGAAAGGCGCATCCCTACCTTTGTTACGCGGAACTGGAGTTCGACGTGCCCGTGGGGTCCACGGGCGACTGCTACGATCGCTACCTGGTGCGCATGGAAGAGATGCGGCAGAGCGCGCGAATCATCCGGCAGTGTCTGGATCGGCTGCCGGGGGGCCCGGACAATGCCACGGGCGAGCCGATCTGCGTGGACGATGGCAAAATCGTTTTGCCGCCCAAGCACAAGGTGCTCACCTCGATGGAGGAGTTGATCCACCAGTTCATGCTGGTGACGCAGGGGATTCATTGTCCACCGGGCGAGGTCTATTTCGGGCACGAGAACCCCAAGGGCGAACTGGGCTTTTACATTTACAGTCGGGGCGGGGGCAGCCCGTGGCGGCTGAAAATCCGCTCGCCCTCCTTTTGCAATTTGAGCATCCTGCCCCGGCTGTTGCCGGGTCACCTCCTCAGTGACACCACGGCCATTCTGGGGTCGCTCGATTTTGTCATGGGCGAGTGTGACCGCTAGGGGAGGGAAGGCCCGGGGCGGACAATGCACGGGCCGCGAAGGCGGCGCTCGTCCCCGGGAAGGAACACAAAGGGATGGACTGGACGGTACCCAGGGCGTTGGAGGAGCGGATTGACGCGTTGGTGGCGCGATATCCGGTGAAGCGGAGCGCGTCGCTCATGGTCCTGCACGCGCTGCAGGAGCACTTCGGATGGCTGTCGCAGGAGGCCATCGAATGGACGGCCCGCAAGCTGGAATTGCAGCCCATTCACATCTATGAACTGGTGACGTTTTATCCGATGTTCCGGCAGCAACCGGCCGGTCGGTACCAGATCAAAGTGTGCCGCACGCTCAGCTGCATGCTGGCAGGGTCCCATGAGGTGCACCGGAGATTGTGCGAACGCTTGGGGCTGGATCCGCACCGGCACGGCCCGCAGACCACCGCGGATGGCCGGTTCACCGTCGAGTTCGTCGAATGTCTGGCCAGTTGTCACACGGCCCCGGTGTTGATGATTAATGACAAGCTTTGTGCCCACATACGGCCCGAGCAGGTCGACTCGTTGTTGGCCGATCCGGACGCCGTTCCCAATGCGGAGCGCGTGTCGCCCGTGGCATCCGATTCCCGCGCATGAAAGGCTCTGCGCTACCGGTCTCGGGCCCCAATCCCTCGCGCTACGGACCTGTTGCCGTCGGCGGCGGGCTCGGAAAACGCCGGCAGGGTGGGGGAGACAAACGGATTCGGGACAAAAAGAATTGGCTGCCCGACATGGATTCGAACCATGACAAACAGATCCAGAGTCTGCTGTGCTACCGTTACACCATCGGGCAACCCCGTCTGCTAGAGAGACTACGCGTTTGTGCCGCGGAGTCAAGGGGCCAGCCCGCCCGCCTGCCCTAGGCATATGCCGGCCGAGTATCGACTGATTTTGAAGCACGCTTCGGAGCCGGGGTACACGCCGGACCTGGCGTGCTACCTGCGCCACGGGGGGTACGAGACCCTGCGGAAGGGCCTGACGTTGCCGCCCAAGACCCTGCCCGATGGCCGGGTCTTGAGTGCGCAGGAGCAAATCCGCGAAGAGGTGCTGCGCTCCGGCCTGCGGGGCCGTGGCGGCGCGGGCTTTTCCTGCGGCATGAAGTGGAACTTCGTGGACCGCAAGAGCGGCAAGCCCATCTACCTGATCTGCAATGCCGACGAGTCCGAGCCCGGCACCTTCAAGGATCGCCAGATCATCTACCGCGATCCCCATCAATTGCTCGAAGGGATGATCCTGGCGTGCTTTGCCAACGACGTGCACCTGGCGTTCATTTACATCCGGGGTGAGTTCGTGGAGGGGGCGAGGATTCTGGAGCGGGCGCTGGAGGAGGCGCGGGCGCACGGTTTTCTGGGCCGCAACATTCTGGGCACGGGTTATGATCTGGAGATTTACGTGCACCGCGGCGCCGGGGCCTACATTTGCGGAGAAGAGACGGGGCTGATCGAGTCGCTCGAAGGGAAGCGGCCGTACCCGCGGATCAAGCCGCCCTATTTCCCGGCCGTGTTGGGGCTGTACATGTGCCCCACCATCGTCAACAACGTGGAGACGCTCTGCAACATCAAGCACATCGTCGCCATGGGCGGTGCGGAGTTTGCCAGGATCGGGACCCCCAACAACACCGGCACCCGTCTGGTCAGCTTGAGCGGGCACGTGCGACGGCCGGGGTGTTATGAGATCGAAACGGGCAAGGTCACGCTGGGTGAGTTGATTTTCGATCCGGCCTTTGGCGGGGGGCTGCGCGAGGGGCGCCAATTACAGGCGATCATCCCGGGCGGGGTGAGCGCCAAGGTCTTCCGGGCCGGGGAGCGTGTGACCCTGCGTCGCCGCGGATTGGACGGCAAGGAGACCGTTGAGGAACGGGACGTGTTGGATCTGCCGTACGATTTCGACACGTTGATCGCGGCCGGCAGCATGTCGGGGTCCGGGGCCATCATCGTGGTGGACGATTCCGTCAGCATGGTGGAGGTGTTAGCCAACATCAGCGCCTTCTTCGCCCACGAAAGCTGCGGTCAATGCACGCCCTGCCGGGAAGGATCCCTGTGGATGGCCAAGATCCTCCAGCGGCTGGCGGCGGGGCAGGGCCGGCGCCGGGATGCGGACGACCTGCTGCACATTGCCGACAACATTCCGGGCGGCCGGACGATCTGCGCGTTTGGCGATGCATGTTCGTGGCCGGTGCAAAGCACGGTGCAGAAATTCAAGGAACAATTTGTGGCGCGCGGGGCCGAGGCCGAAGCGCGAAGGGCTGCCCAACGCGCGGCTTCGGCGGCTTCGGCGGCCGCTTCGACGCCGGGCCGGGCCCCGGTGGAGGCGACCGCCCAACCGTCACCAGTGGCGATTCCTAGCGGATCATGAGCGCTGGTTCCCTCACTCCCAATCCTGCGGTGACCTCGGCGGGTTCGATCGCGGCTCCTCCGGAGACCCTGCGCGTCCGCGTCAACGGGAAGGAGGTCGTGGTGCCGCGCACCATGCCGGACTGGCAGGGCCGGCCCGCGCCCACCACGATGCTGCAGGCATGTGAAATCGCCGGGGTGACGGTGCCCCATTACTGTTACCATCCCAAGTTGCCCGTGGCCGGCAACTGCCGGATGTGCCTGGTGGAATACGGGACGCCGGCACTGGGGCCGGATCGCCAGCCCATCCTCAATCCGGACGGCACCCCGCGGATCGTGCGGTCGCCCCGACCGGCCATCGCTTGCGCCACACCGGTCAGTCCGGGCATGGAGATTTACACGGACACGCCGGGTGTCAGGGCCATGCGGGCCGGGGTGCTGGAGTTCCTGCTGATCAACCATCCATTGGACTGCCCGATTTGCGATCAGGCGGGAGAATGCAAGCTTCAGGAGTATGCGCTCGATTACGGCGAGAGCCGCAGCCGGTTCGTGGAGGCCAAGGTCCACAAGCCCAAGGCCGTGTTGTTGGGGCCGCGGATCGTGTTCGATGCGGAGCGGTGCATTCTCTGCACCCGTTGCATTCGGTTCACGCGGGACATCGTGGGCGATGACGCACTGGGGATTCTGAACCGCGGCAGTTACAACACGATCGCCACGGCACCCGGCCGGGCGTTCGACAACAACTACACCCTCAACACCGTGGACATTTGTCCCGTCGGCGCACTGACCTCGCGGGATTTCCGTTTCCAGATGCGGGTCTGGTTCCTGAAGGAAACCAAGAGCATCTGTCCCAGTTGCGGCACGGGCTGCAACATCCTCATCGGCTCCCGGCAGGGTCGGATCTATCGTTACACCCCCAGACCCAACGATGCCGTCAACAGCCATTGGATGTGCGATTATGGTCGGCTGAATTACAAGTGGATTCACCGGCCCGACCGGTTGCAAAAGGTGCTGATTCAGGGACAGCCGTCGACCTGGGAGCGCGCCATGCTGGAAATGGTTCAGCGGCTGCGCCAGGCCACCCCGGGCACGGTGGCGATCGTGGCTTCCGCCCGCCTGAGCAACGAAGAACTCTGGTTGCTGGCCCGACTCAAGCAGCATTTCCGTGCCTTGAGCGATGCCGTGCCCCGGGAGGGCGAGGGCGATCACCTGCTGCTGCACCCGGACCGCAACCCGAACAGCCAGGGCGCACGGCTCACAGGGATCTGTTACACCGAAATGGGCAGCGTCCTGCCGCGGATTCTGGACCAGGTGCAAAAGGGCACCGTGCGCACGTTGCTGGTCTTCGGAGAAGACGTGACGCGACACGGCTTCGAGCCGGACCTGTTGCAGAAACTCGACACCCTGATTGTGTCGGATGTGTTGCCCAACGCCACCACGGCCCTGGCCCACTATCTGTTGCCCGGGTCTGCCCCCGCGGAAAAATCCGGCAGCTTCACCAACGTCCAAGGACGCGTGCAACGGTTCCATGCGGCCATCGCACCTCCCGGCGACGCACGGCCCGAGTGGGAAATGCTCGCGGAACTGGTGGAAAAAGTGACGGGTCAGCGACTGCCGTCTCATCTGCCCGGGCTGTTCGATGCCATGGCGGCAGCGGTGCCGGCTTATCGGGGGCTGACCTGGGCGGGCCTGGGCGACCTGGGGGTCTCGGTGCCGGTCTGAAGGACGACGCGGACCCTGGTAACAATCTCATCGAGTCCCGGAGGGTGAAGGAAGCATGAGCATGTGGGAACAGTTGAACCCGGCAACCCAGGCGGCCCTGGTGACCGTGCTCCGCGCGGTGGGGGCGTTTGCCGTGTTGATGTTCCTGGTTTCCTACATCGTGCTGATCGAGCGCAGGGTGTGTGCGTTCATCCAGGATCGCGTGGGTCCGAACCGTTGCGGCCCCCTGGGGTTGCTCCAACCGGCGGCGGACGCCATCAAGGCCTTTCTGAAAGAGGATTTCACTCCCGCGCATGTGCGCAGAGTGCTGTTCACGCTGGCGCCGGCCCTGGTCATGATGCCGGCCATTCTGAACCTCGCCGTGATCCCCTTCGGCTCGGCGCCCGGAACAACCTCCGGTTCCTGGGTGGTGGCGGACCTGAATGTGGGCCTGGTGTACGTGTTTGGCATCGTCTCCCTCAGTGTCTACGGGATTGTCCTGGCCGGTTATGCCTCCAATTCGCGCTACCCGCTGTTGGGCGGGCTGCGATCCGGTGCCCAGCTCATTTCGTACGAGGTCCTGATGGGCCTGTCCGCGGTCCCGGTCTTTTTGTGGGTGGGTAGCCTGAATCTCAGCGAGATCCTGGCTGTTCAGGCGGGCCGCGCAGATTGGGCTCCCGCCTGGTTGCCGGTCCCCAACTGGCTGGTGTTCCAGAGTCCGATGCTGTTTCTGTCGTTTTGCCTGTTCCTGGTGGCGGCCTTTGCGGAAACGAACCGGACCCCGTTCGATTTGCCGGAGGCGGAACAGGAGCTGGCCGGGGGCTACAACATCGAATACAGCTCGATGCGGTTCGCGCTGTTTTTCATGGGCGAATATGCCGCCATGATTCTGGCCTCCGCCCTCATGACGACGCTGTTTTTCGGTGGTTGGACCCTGCCCGTCGGGGGATTGGACCGGCCGGCGGCCACTGTCTGGGGTGGATTGTTGCACGTGGCCATTTTTCTGGGCAAAGTGCTGGCGTTTTTGCTGGTGTTCATCTGGGTGCGGTGGATGTGGCCGCGGTTCCGGTACGACCAACTGATGCAACTGAGCTGGCACCGGTTGATTCCGCTGGCCCTGGGCAACATTGTCGCAACCGCCGTGTGGCTCTGGTGGCGCGCGGGCTGACGGTGGCGGGGAGGCACGAAACCCGGAGACAGAAAGCATGAGTCGGGGCAACAACCAACGGACGAGGCGGCCGGGGTCGACAGCCCCCGGGACCGGGCCGGTCGCGGGGGTCGGCGATGGCACGCGTTGGCTCATGTAGCATGACCACGGTCGTCAAACGCAAGCCATTGAACCTCTGGGAGCGCCTTTACCTGCCGGCGGTCTGGGGCGGGCTCAAGGTCACCCTGCGGCATTTTTTCCGCAGAAAGGTGACCCTCCAGTATCCGGAAGAGAAATGGGTGGTGCCCGAGGGTTACCGGGGCGCGCCTTATCTGGTGCGCGACCAGGATGGCAACACCAAGTGTGTGTCCTGCCAGTTGTGCGAGTTTGTTTGCCCGCCCAAGGCCATCCGGATCGTGCCGCCCGGCCCGGACGGGCCGCCGGCGGATCGGCCGAATGCCGAGAAGATGCCGCTGGAGTTCGAAATCGACATGTTGCGGTGCATCTTTTGCGGGTTCTGTCAGGAGGTCTGTCCCGAGGAGGCCATTTTCCTCATGAAGGATTATTCGCTGACGGGGACCAGTCGGCAGGAGATGATTTACAACAAGGAGAAACTGCTGGCCCTGGGAGGGGTGCACGCGGGGATTCAGAAATGGAAACACAAGCTGGAAGAGGCACGCGCTCAAGAGGACTTCCCGCCGCCGACGTGAACCGGACCGTGTCTCCGGGGTTGTGTGCCGGCCCGGCCGGGCCGTATGGCTCGGGGGAGGTGTTCGAGGCATGAGCCTGCCGGACCTTTTGTTTTATGGGTTTGCCCTTGTGGCGCTGGTGAGCGGGGTGCTGGTGGTGTGGAATCCCTTCAGCCGCAACCCGGTCAACAGCGCGTTGTTTTTGGTGGTCACCATCCTGGCGCTGTCCGGACTGTTCGTTCTGCTGCGCGCCTACTTCGTAGCGGCCGTGCAGGTGCTGGTGTACGCCGGGGCCGTGATGGTGCTGTTCCTGTTCGTGCTCATGTTGTTGGATTTGCGGGAGGAAGCCAGGCGCCGGTTGCGCCTGGCCACGCTGATGACCGGCCTGGTGGCCGTGGGGCTGGCCACGGGCCTGTTGCTGCGAGCCCTGTGGCAGAACCGACCGGGCGAGGCGTTGCCGTCGATGGCCATGGAGGGAACCGTGCATCCCCTGGGCCGGCTCTTGTTTACGGATTACCTCCTGCCTTTGCAGGGCATGGGATTGTTGCTGCTGGTGGCCATGATCGGGGTGATCATCCTGAGCAAACGGGACCTGCCATGAGCACGGGCAAACCACACCAGAGGCGCCGGAGCCGGGCGGCCTTGCGGAAGCGCCGTGCGCCGCGGACCAGACCGTTCACGGAGGATTGACCCATGGAATGGAAACCCGGTTTGGAGCACTATCTCACGGTCAGCTTTTTGTTGTTCGGCCTGGGCCTGCTGGGTGTGGTGGTGCGCCGGAACCTGCTGGTGATGTACATGAGCCTGGAACTGATGCTCAACGCGGCGAATCTGGCCCTGGTGGCTTTCTCGCGGTTCCGTGGCGATTTGAACGGGCAGATGCTGGTGTTTTTTGTCATCACCGTGGCCGCGGCCGAGGTGGCCGTGGGTCTGGCCCTGTTGGTGGCCCTGTACCGTCAGCGCCAAACCGCCCATGTGGAGGATGTCAACCTGTTGCGCCTGTGAATCCCCGCGTGACGGCTGAGAGAGCGGGTCGGAACGAATCACCGCGCGGCATGGGCATGGGCCCCGCCCGCAGCAGGCAAGTCGTGCCATGAAGTTCGAAGGTTTGTTGTGGTGGATTCTGCTGCTGCCCCTGGCAGCGGCCGTCGGCATCACACTGCGCACGCTGAAGGATCCGCGGCGCAGCGCCACATTGTCGATCGGGGCGGCTCTGGCCTCGTTCGCTCTTACGCTGCTGTTCTGGATGGCCAATGGTTGGACCACCGGTCAGGTGTCGGTGACCTGGTGGAAGATCGGCACCTGGACGGCCACGTTCGACCTGCGCGTGGACCCGCTGAGTTTGTTGATGCTGCTGGTGGTGACCGGGGTCGGCAGTGCCATCCACGTTTACTCGGTTGGTTACATGCGGGGCGACCCGGGTTATTCAAGGTATTTTGCCTGCCTGAGTCTGTTCATGTTCTCGATGTTGGGCATTGTGCTCGCCGGAAACTTCCTGCAGATGTTTGTGTTCTGGGAGCTGGTGGGCGTGTCGAGTTACCTGCTGATTGGTCACTGGTTCGAACGCCCGGCGGCCGCGGATGCAGCCCAAAAGGCGTTCCTGACGAATCGACTGGGGGATTTGGGCTTTCTGGCGGGCATTCTCCTGCTGCACGGCCTCACGGGGACCCTGCAGTTCGACCGGCTGGAAGAGACCTGGCCCGGGATGATCCCCGCGTTGGGCCCCGTGGCGACCGTCGCCGGCTTGCTGGTTTTTTGCGGTGTGGTGGGCAAGTCGGCGCAGTTTCCTCTGCACGTGTGGTTGCCGGACGCCATGGAAGGTCCCACGCCGGTCAGCGCCCTGATCCATGCCGCCACCATGGTGGCCGCGGGCGTGTACTTGCTGTGCCGGGTCTTCTTCCTGTTCACCCCGGACGCGCTCATGGTCGTTGCGTGGACCGGGGGGTTGACCGCCCTGTTGGCGGCGGCGATCGCCACGCAGCAGAATGACATCAAACGCATCCTGGCCTATTCCACGCTCTCCCAATTGGGGTACATGGTCATGGGGGTGGGTCTCGGCGCGCCGGCGGCGGGAATGTTTCATTTGGTGACGCATGCGTTCTTCAAGGCACTGCTGTTTCTCGGGGCCGGTTCAGTCATCTGCGCGCTGCACCATGAGCAGAACATCTGGCGGATGGGCGGTCTGGCGCGGCGAATGCCCGTCACGTTCTGGACCTTCCTCGTCGGTACACTGGCCCTGGCGGGTGCATGGCCGTTGAGCGGCTTCTTCAGCAAAGATGCCCTGCTGGCCGCGGCATGGGAGCGGAACCTGCCCTTGTTCGCCCTTGGCCTGGGGGTGGCGGGCCTGACAAGTTTTTACATGTTCCGGCTCGTATGGGTGGCCTTCGGGGGCACGGGCCGGAGCGAATCCGCGGCGCACGCCGAGGAGTCTCCCCAGGGGATGCTCTGGCCCTTGCGTGTCCTGGCCGCTCTGAGCGTGGTCGCAGGTGTCCTGGGGATTCAGCCCGTGTTGCAGGGGATCCTGCCGGGTTTGGAGGGCACCCACGGCGCGGGCTGGTGGGCCCGGTTGAGGGAACCGTTTCATCACGCGCCACTGCCGGCTGCGGGCGGGCTGGTCGCCATGGGGTTGGGCCTCGCGCTGGCCTGGAAATGCTACGCGGGCGTTGCGGAAGATCCGTGGGTGGAGCGCTGGCCGGCGCTGAGTCGATGGCTCCGGAACCGGCTGTACTTCGATGAACTTTATGCGCAGACGGTGATTTGGTTCCACGAGGCGTGGGCAAGCTTTGCAGCGGGGGTGGAGCGGTGGGTGTTGAACGGTCTTTGTCTCGGCCTGATCCGCGGGGGCACCGACCTGCTGGGCCAGTCGCTGCGGCTGTTGCAGTCGGGCAACTTGCAGACGTACGCACTGGTCTTCGGGGCGGGCGTGGCCCTGCTGCTGTGGTGGGTGCTGGGAGGGTGAACACGGGTCCGATGAGGAGAACGCACGGGGGGACAAGATGACGGCGCTGGGTTGGATGGTTCTGATTCCGTTGCTGGCCGCAGGGGCGGTGTTGTTCGTGCCCCGGGACGCAGCCCGGGTGCCCCGATGGCTCACGCTGGGTGCCCTGAGTGTCACGCTGGTGTTGGGCCTCCGCGTTTTTGCAGGTTTCGAGGGTGCGGCAGCGGATGCCGACGGGTATCGATTGGTGACGGACATTCCCGGTTTGGGGGCTCCGAGCCTCGGGATTCGGTGCCGACTGGGGGTGGACGGTCTCAATGTGGCGTTGCTGTTGATGGCCGCCATGGTGGGACTGGCGGCCGCGGCCTGTGCCCGGGAGATTCAACACCGAGGCAAGGAGTTCTATTTCCTCCTGTTGCTCATGGTGGGGGGAATCCTGGGCGCGTTCGCCTCGCTCGACCTGTTCTTTTTCTACTTCTTTCATGAACTCGCGCTGGTGCCCACCTTTCTGATGATCGGAATGTGGGGGCGCGGCCCGGACCGCGCCGCGGCGGCGTATCAGATGACCCTTTACCTGACGGCGGGGGCCCTGTTGGCGCTGGTGGGGCTGGTCGCGCTGTATCTGCAGGTGCCGCCTGAACTTCGAACGTTCGACATCCCCACGCTGACTCGTTACTTCAGCGACCACCCGCTGCCCTCGAGCGTCCAGGCCTGGATCTACCCGATGCTGCTGTTCGGGTTCGGGATCCTGGTTTCCTTGTGGCCCTTTCATTCATGGGCACCACCGGGTTACGCCGCCGCTCCCACCGCCACGGCGATGCTGCACGCGGGCGTTTTAAAGAAGTTCGGCTTGTATGGTCTCCTGCGGGTCGGTCAGCCCTGGTTGCCGGATGCCGCCGCAGATTGGATGCCGGTCGTGGCCTGGCTGGCGCTGGGTAACCTGCTGTATGCAGGTTGGGTGGCCATGCGGCAGCAGGACCTCGGGCGGTTGCTGGGGTACGCCAGCGTGGCGCACATGGGATTTGTGTTCCTCGGGCTGACGGCGGGGAATGCCCTGGGTTTGACGGGAGCCGTGGTCGTCATGGTGGCGCACGGGTTGTTGGCGGCGCTCTCGTTCGCGGTGGCGGGTCATCTTCACCAGCAAGCCGGCACGCTGGAGATCCGGCGATTCGGCGGGCTGGGCCGGTCGATGCCGTTCGCTGGAGCGACGTTGACCATGGCCGCGCTGGCCGGCTGCGGGTTGCCCGGCTTTGCCAATTTCATCGGAGAAGTGACAGTTTTCCTGGGTGCCTGGCAGGTGCAGGAACTGCGCGCGGTGACGGTGGGAGCCTTGTGGGCAGCGTTGGTTGTCGGGGCCGTGTACATGCTGCGGGCCGTGCGCGCGGTTGTGCACGGGCCGGTGCCGGCGGCGGGTCAGTTGGGACAAGACATTCAGGGTTGGTCGGGGCGGTGGCCGTACGCGTTGTTGCTCGCGGGATTGTTGTGTTTCGGCTGGCTCCCTCAGATTCTGGTCGGGAAAGTGGAACCCGCGGTGGCGAAGATGCTGCCGGTGGATCGATCCGGCGTGCTGGCTTTCGGAGCGACCCCGGAAACGGATCTTTTGGATGCCCCTTCGGCGGACACCCTCTGCGGCTCCGGTGTTGGTCAGGCCGAAATGGCGAATTCTCCTTCAGGGCGGACTGCCGTGCAGCAAGTGCGCTGAGGCCATCAGGGCTCGATGAGGGGGACGGGAGGGTTTGCCTGAATGGCCCGCCGCGGGCGGCCGACCGAAACGCGAGGGAGGGCGAATCGTTGCACCGAGGGATGGATGCTGTCGGGCGGGGAACGCGACCAAGCAACCTACGGGCTGACCTTGCCTCGCAGAATCAGGGTTGATCCGCGACCGGGGGGGACTCGCTGCGTGTCAGGGCCTCCAGTCGTTCCGCGAGATCGTGCGCCAGTAGGGGTTCGATGACAGGGTCCAGGTCACCATCCATGACGGCGCCGAGGTTGTAAATCGTGAGATCGATTCGGTGGTCGGTGACGCGGTTTTGCGGAAAGTTGTAGGTGCGAATCCGTTCGTTGCGTTCGCCCGTTCCGACCTGGGCGCGGCGCTGGGCCGCAAGACGTGCGTTTTCTTCCGCACGTTTGGCGTCCAGCAGACGCGCCCGCAGGACGCGGAGCGCCTTCGCCTTGTTCTTTTGCTGGGACCGCTCGTCGGCGCAGCGCACGATGAGGCCGGTGGGCTTGTGCAGGATTTGGACGGCCGAATCCGTGGTGTTCACCCCCTGACCGCCCGGACCGGAGGCGCGACAGACAGTGATTTCCAGATCTTCCGGCTTGATTTCCACGTCCACTTCTTCGGCCTCCGGCAGCACGGCCACGGTGCAGGTGCTGGTGTGAATGCGTCCCTGGGCCTCGGTCACAGGCACGCGTTGGACCCGATGCACCCCGCTTTCGAACTTGAGCCGTTGGTACACGTCCTGGCCGCTGATCAGGAAGATCACCTCTCTGAATCCGCCGAGATCCGAGGGGGACGCGTCCATGGTCTCGGTGCGCCACCCACGGGCCTCGGCATAGCGGGTGTACATGCGGTACAGATCGGCTGCGAACAATGCGGCCTCCTGTCCGCCGGCGCCCGCCCGGATTTCCATGATGATGTTCCGTTGATCTACGGGATCCGGGGGCAGCAACCCGCGTTGCACCGCACGGGCGAGGCGGGGAATCTCCGACTCCAGCCGGGCGATCTCCTCCCGCACCAGGTCGGCCAGTTCCGATTGAGGCGGCTCGGCGGCCAGCAGCGCGCGGTTTCGCTCCAGTTCCTCCAGGGCGCGCAAATAAGCCTCTCCGCAGGAGACCAAATCCTTCAGGCGCGCGTACTCACGGCCCAGTTCCTGGAGTCGCGCCGGCTGGGCTGCCACCCCGGGGTCTCCCAGCGCAGTCTCCACTTCCGCCAGACGGCGGCGGAATCGCTCAATGTAAGGGCGCAGATCCACGGCGGTTCGGGAGCGAAATGGATGGCCGGTCCGCCCCGGACTTGAACGCGAGACGATGGCGCGGCCATCCGACACGGCGATCGGTTGGCGACCCCAACCCATGGGCCCCGGGGACTGAACCAGAGGCCCGGATGCAAGGGATGCCTGCGTGACGCATGCGGCACACCAAAAGCAAACCGCCCGCGGGCGCGAGCGACGGCGCACATCGACGGGCGGTCCGCCAAAGCCGACAGGCTAGCGTTTCTTCTTTTTCTTTTCCGCCAACGCCGCTTGCAGGGCCTGCGTCTTGGCCTGGCGTTGTTGGAACTTGTCCACGCGCCCTGCGGTATCCACCAGTTTCTGCTGACCGGTGTAAAACGGGTGGCAGGCGTTACAGATGCCCACGATGATCACCGGTTTGGTGGATCGCGTCTTGATCACGTTGCCGCAGGCGCAACGGATTTCCGCGTCCACGTATTTCGGATGAATGTCTGCTTTCATATCCCAAGGCAGACCAGCCTACCAGCGGGCCGCCGCCTGACAAGGCCGAAGTCTCGCTCAACTGCACAGGGGATGAGGTTGGCGAATTGTCCGTTGGAGGGGATGAAATCGGGTTGGGATGGAGCCGGAACCGGGGTTCGGTGTTTGCCCAGGCGGTTAAGTACCGGGGCCGAGGTCTGTGGTTGTTTAGGCTCCAGGAGCTGGTCAGCCCGGATGCGGTGCCGGCTGCGGCGTTGGCTTTGGAACCGGCGGTGGAGTTCCCCTTCGGGATTTCTTCGCCGCTGCACTCGAGCTGCTCTGGACGGCGGAGTTTCGGCGGCTGCGGTCGGGGCGCAGACGGGCCCGGGATGCGATGCCGGGCATTCGCACCGCGGCGGTGCCCCAAGAGGAAGCCGACCGGGGCCGCAAACGCCATGGGCCGTTACTGGCGCGGAGGACTGATGTGCACCGACACCGGGGCGACATGGCTGTGGAAGTTTCAGATCGCGCGCAGGAGCCGAGGGAAACTCTTCTTGCCCGGGATCAGTCAAGTGCGCACCGCCCTTGTGCCAGGTGTGAGTGGTGCAACCGCCGGGACCGAAGAGGCAAACAGGTTTGGCGCACTCGCTCCGAGCGCTCATCGCCATCGCTCGAGAGGGTCTGGAAGTCTGGAGCAAAGTGCCGGTGGGTTGGGAGTTGGAACTGGCGACCCAGCGGCGCAGGGGTGCGACGAGGACGAGTAGGGAGTGGTGCCGCAGCAGCAGGCCCGGGGAATCCCGGGTCCGCACGTATCGCTGCTGACCGGTGGGGCACTGCAGCTGAACCTTGCGATGCCGCCCCGGCCCACGGCGGCTGCGCTGACGGGTTTTATGCCAGGCCGACACGACCTCGGTGAGTGAGGGGCGGCACTTTGGGGATGGGTCGGGAGCGGAGAGGTTTGGTCCGGTTGGGCCTACGGGCACGGCTCGGGGGGTGGGACCGGGGCCCAGACCTTTCGGGCGTTGGGCCGGGCGTCGATCCGGCGGACAGGCCACGGGCGGCCGGGCGGTCTTTTTTGGGGCCGCTGCGTGAGCCTGCCGGTCCAGGGTCGGCGAAAGCCGACGGGTGGCTTTGCAGCGCAGCCGGGCCCGGGACGGGGTGCGGTAGCCGCCGAACGCTGTTTTTGGACCACCCGGGGCGGCGGCTCTACAGGTCTGAAAAGCCAGCCAATGAAAGGGAGTACCAAGGTCGAGGTCGGGAAAGGGGTGGGGCAGCCAGGTATCTGGGGCCGGCCGGTCGGGGCCTGGAGGCGTGGCTGCTCGCCCGCGGTGCGGGTGGCCTCCCGAATGGCATGTGCGCAGTTATGCACGCTCAGTAGGCCACCGGCTCGCCTCGCGTTGGCATAAGATGGAGACGGTGGAGAGCGCGATCCCCGGGCCGGGGCCTCATCTTGCGGCAGCTGCAGAAAAGCTTCGAAATCGAAGAATGCACCAGATCCACGGTGGTGGTTGGGCCGGAGCCCATCCTGTCCAAGCGGCCTCGGGCGTGGTGGCTGGTTCTTCTATGGCTGTCGGGAGACGCGTTTGCACCCGGTCTGTGGGCCGACATTCGGCTCACCAACTGCAGTGAGGCCGCGCTGCGGGCGGCCATCGCAAGGGGCGGACGAATTGTCTTCGATTGCGACGGTACAGTCGGGCTCAGCCAAACGCTCGTTATCACGACGAACGTTTCCGTGGACGCCCGAGAGCACGCGGTTGCCCTCAGTGGAAACAACGCTGTTCGTGTCTTCGAGGTGAACCCGGGCGCGGAACTCACGCTTCGGAACCTGACGGTGCGGGAAGGGCGCAGTGCCAGCGGTGCAGCGATCCGCAACATCGGTGAGGCAGTTACCCTGGTGAACTGCCAGGTTGTGTCCAATACGGCCGTGGGTGAGCTGGTAGACGACGGCCTGCAGGGATTACCCGCATATGGCGGGGCGGTTTTCAACCAGGGCACGTTGATCATTCGGGGCGGACGTCTGGTGGGCAACCTGGCGCGGGGCGGAGACGGGAGTGCGCGGCCCGGGGTGTGCGGTGGAGGGGGCGGGGCTGAAGGGGGCGCTGTGTTTAGCGTGGGCGGGCAGGTCAAATTGGAAGGCGTGGACTTTCAGTACAACAGCGCTGTTGGCGGCCAGGGAGGTTATGATCCGGTCTCCATGGCCGGCTGCGGCGGCGGTAGCGCGCATGGCGGCGCCATCCGGGTCCTGGGCGGAACGCTGCACGTAACCGGTTGCACCTTTGCCGACAACGAGGCGCGAGGAGGCTATGGCGCGCGTTACGGCTGGGGCGGGGTTGCCGAGGGCGGGGGCCTTTGCCTGGGCAGCAACCAGACTCAGATCGTTGGGAGCACCTTTGTGACAAATCGCTGTCAGGGCGGAGGAGGGGCCGCCGGTCAAGGGGGCGCCGTCCATAACGCCGGTGGCCGGTTGGCCATCCGGGACTGCACCTTCCGGGCGAACCGCGCTACTGGCGGCGGAGGCGGCTACCATACACGGCCGGGCGAGGGCTCCGGTGGTGCGTTGCGTCATGGTGCTTCCGTTGCCAGCACTGCACCCTGCGAGATAGCCGGATGCCTGTTCCACGCCAATGAAGCGCGTGGCGGCGACGGGCGAATCAGCCCGTTCGTGTGGTTGGGCGGACAGGGTCTGGGGGGCGCGATCTTGAACAACGGGCACATGACGATCCTCAACTCGACGATATTTGAAAACGTGGCGGTTGGAGGGCAAGGTGGATTCCCCTGGATGGCTTCCTCAGGCGAGGCCGGTGGCGACGCATGGGGCGGGGGCTTGTGCAGTCGCGGGCGGGCCGGCCTGACCAACGTCACCATTGCTGCCAACAGTGCCATGGGGGGCCTTGGCTCGGGCGACCCGGACCCAGGTCTATTGGGCCCGCCCGGCGCCAGTAACGGCGGGGGCCTGGCTGTTTTGGAGAGCCTCTTGTGGCTCAAAAACACCATCATTGCGCACAGCATCACAGGCTCGAACATCTTCGGCGCGCCGGTGGACGGCGGACACAACTTGTGTTCCGACGCCAGCGGCGCGTTTCGGGAGCCCAGCAACCTGATCAACACCGACCCCATGCTTGGTCCACTGAGCGACAATGGCGGGCCGACCTGCACATTAAGGTTGCTCCCCGGCAGCCCGGCCATCGATGCCGGGGAAAACGTGGCCGGATTGACCGTTGACCAGCGCGGCTTGTCCCGCGCCACCGGAGCCCGCACGGACATTGGCGCGTACGAAAGCTGCCAACCGTTGCAGTTCCTCAGTGTCGGTTGGCTTGACCCGGACCGACTGAAACTGCGTCTGCTCGCAGAGCCGGGCGCGTACCGGCTCGAAGCCTCCACGAACCTCCTGGCGTGGGTCGAAGTGGGGGCCTTTACCAACTGCACCGTCATCGTGGATTGGACGAATGCGGTCGAGGACTGTCCGGCGCGTTTCTTCCGCGCCTGTCAAGTTCGGCCTTGATGCCGGACAGGAGGGCCCTTCCCGACGGCCGGGCTGCGGCGGCCAAACCCACAGAGCCTCCCGCACACTGGGGCGATGGCAGCCGTGGAACTGCCTTCTTAAGGCTCGCTTCTTGCGTGACGGGCTGAAAAGCCCCAGGCGGATGACGCGGTCGGTGGTGCTGGCACTGCGGCGCAAGGTGGAAGGTGCGTTTGAGACGCAGGCGGCAGGCACTGATGTATGCACGGAGCGGGAAAACCCGGAGTTCGAGGGCTGGTGGGTGGGACGGAGGCAGGAGTCGGGCCTGGAGGGCCTTGGGGTCAGGGAGGAGCGTTGGGCGGGCTGGTGGCGGTGTGTTTGTAGGCGGACGGTATGGTGAGCGCACGAGAAGCGGCGAGCCGCACCGCTTGGATTTGTGGCGGCGGTGCCGGGCCGACGACTTCTTGTGTGGGCCAGTGGCGTTCGGTGCGATCACAGCAAAGGCCGGTGTGGGTCACAATGCACGCTGGGACGGTGGCGCTCGAGCTCTGGGGATGTTGACGCGTGGTCACTTGGGCGGTGTGAAGGGTGGTTTTGGCGCTTGGAGCAGCTCACGCTCTTGAGGGGCACGATCGGGGGCGGAACATGCGCCCTCTTTCTCGACCTCCCGTGAAATGCACTTTACATGGCGATCGGGGCGACTAGGCTTGCCGGCGGACAAGGAACGTTATGAAGGCGAGCATCCAATTCCTGGTGGGTTTGGCGATGGCGACGGGGCTGTTGTGCGGTTGTGCGGGGCCGGAGCAGAAGTTGGGGCGGGGCCTGCGGAACACGACGGAGATTGTGCGCTGGGGGGAGTTGCGCCGCACGGTGGAGCAGACCGCGTTGTTCGATTCGCCGGATCAGGCCTACACCACGGGGTTGGTACGCGGGTTCAACCGGTCCATGGCACGTTTTGGCGTGGGCCTGTACGAGATTGTGACGGCGCCTTTCCCACCCTACGAGCCGGTCGCCACGCGATATCTGTCGCCCGAGCCGGTGTATCCGGACAACTACAAACCGGACCTTTTGGCGGTGCCGGCCTTCGATTCGGCGAACGAACTGGGCTTCAGTGGGGGCGATGTGGCGCCCATGATTCCGAACAGCCGTTTCAAGATTTTCGATCGCTAAACCGGCGGCGTTCGCCGGAAGCGAAGGGCGCGCTGTGGGAATTGTCCCGGCGCGCCTTTGTTTTGCCATGGAACTGCAGAAACCGTCTCCTGCGAAGCTGAACCTGGTGCTGAACGTGTTGGGTCGCCGTCCGGATGGCTACCACGAGTTGGAGACCATTCTACATCCCCTGGCAGTGCAGGACCGTCTGGTTTTCGAGACGCGGCCGCACGGGATCGAGCTTACCTGTACGGATCCGCGGCTGCCCACGGATGACCGAAACCTGGTGTACAGGGCGGCCCGAATGTTCTTCGAGGCATCGGGCGTGCGGGCCGGGGTACGCATTCATCTGGAGAAACGGCTCCCGCAGGGTGCCGGACTGGGCGGGGGAAGCGGGAACGCGGCCGCCACGCTGCTGGCACTCAATGAATGTTTTGGGGCGCCACTGGGAGAGAGCGCGTTGCACGAGCTGGCCGCCCGGCTGGGATCCGACGTGCCGTTTTTCCTGCGCGGAGTGCCCGCCCTGGCCACTGGTCGGGGGGAATGCCTGGAATGGCTGGACTGGTTTCCCGCCCTGCGTGGCTGTGCGTTTGTGGTGGTGCATCCCGGCTTTGGGATCGCCACACCCTGGGCGTACGCGCAACTGCGTCGGTTCCCGGAGGTTCTGCATGGGACGCCGGGCCGGGCCCGGGCGGCGTTGGTCGCTTTGCAAGGAGACGACCCTCGAAAGGCCGGGGCGGAGTTTTACAACGCGTTCGAGGCTCCAGCCTTTGAAAAGTTTCCGGTGCTGGCGCTGTATTGCGAGTTTTTCGCCTCCCACGGCGCTTACGGGGCGCGGATGAGCGGGAGCGGTTCGGCCGTGTTTGCGGTGGTTCCGGATGTCGCTGCGGGAGAACGGATGCTGGAAGCTTTCAAGGACCGGTTCGGAAATCGGGTCTGGGCCGCGGTCGTACCGGTTTGCCCGGGCTGAGGCATTTGCCCGGTTCCCGACTGGCTGTCATGGGGATTGTGGGGCGGGCTCTTTTGGCAGCCGCGATCGGGGTTGAAGCCCGTGGTTGGGGAAGAGCGCACGTCTTTGACGGAACCGACCTCGATTTCACCGGCGCCCGGCGGCCAGCTTCTTCCGCGGGGCAAAACGGGCGGGGCGGAGAACGGATCGTTCGGTTGAAGCACGGGCAGATCGTGCCGAGCTGCGTTGCCGATCCCGCCGGGAAGGACCGCGTTGACGCGCGCCCTCGGAGGGGGCGGGCTGGGTTTGTGATTTGGAGACGACTCCATACTTCGTTCGATTGACATGCGCATCCAGATCCGTGCAAATGGTTGGCATGAGTCAAAGGCGCAGTGTCACTCGTCGCCAGTTTCTGCAAGCGGCCGGGCGAAGCACCGTGGGCGTGGCAGCGGGGCTGGCCTTCCCCAACCTCTTCCTCAACCGAACGAAGGCGGCCACGGGTCAGAATCCGTCGGAATTCATCCGCGTGGGATTCATCGGCGTGGGCGGCCAGGGCATGAGCAACCTGCGGGCGCTCATGAAAAACGCGGTGGCGGTTTGCGATGTGGACCAGAACCACCTGGAAGCAGCGCAGAAAGCCGTGGAGAAAGCCACGGGCCGCACCTGCGCGGGGTATCGGGATTACCGGCGCATGCTCGAGGACAAGTCGGTGGATGCGGTTTGCATCAGTACGCCGGATCATTGGCATGCGCTGCCCACCATCCACGCATGCGAGGCGGGCAAGGATGTGTATGTGGAGAAGCCGCTGACGCTGACGATCGAGGAGGGGCAGGTCATGGTGGCGGTGGCACGGCGGACGGGTCGGGTGGTCCAGACCGGGAGCCAACAGCGGTCCGATGCCCGGTTTCGGCAGGCGGTCGAATTGGTGCGCAACGGCCGGCTCGGAGTCATCAAGCGGGTGTTGGTGGGCTTGACGGGGGTCAACTGGACTCAGGAGCCCCCCGTACCGGATTCGGAGCCGCCGCCCGAGCTGGACTATGACATGTGGTTGGGCCCGGCGCCCTGGCGACCGTACAACAAACACCGCGTGCATTACTATTTTCGGTTTTTCTGGGACTATTCCGGGGGCCAGATGACCAATTGGGGGGCGCATCATCTGGACATCGCACAATGGGGACTCGGGATGGATGGCTCGGGTCCGCTGGAGATTCGCGGCACGGGCGAGTACGATCCGCAGAAACGGTTCGAGGTGCCCGTGTCCTTCTCCATCACCTACCGGTATGCCAACGGGGTGGTGGTGGAGTGTCGGAGTCCGCGGGCCCTGGTCTCCGAGTTGTTGCCGGATCGGCAAAAGGAAGCCCGGGAGATCCTCAACGGGCGCGACGAATTCACCGGCTGCATCTTTGAGGGCGAACGAGGGCTGTTGTACATCAACCGCGGTGCGATCGCGACGTGGCCGGAGGAGATTCTGCAGCAATCCATCGGGGACAACGACCTGCGGGTGTACGCCAGCCGCAATCATCATCAGAACTGGCTGGAGTGCATTCGCACGCGGGCGCTGCCGATCTGCGATGTGGCGGTCGGGCATCGGTCGGCCACGGTTTGTCATTTGGGCAACATTGCCGTGCGGACGGGGAAAGTGGTCCGCTGGGATCCGAATCAGGAGCGGATTGTAGGCGACGCAGAGCTGGCACGCTGGGTTTCCAAGCCGTATCGGGCGCCCTGGTCGCTGCCCAAGGTCTGAACATGGGCGGAATGGAGCGCGCCTGAATGGAAGGCGCATGATACGGGGGCCGGCCGAAGGCCGGGCAGACATGGTTGGGGCTGGTCCGGGGCGGACCGAGCCACACGCGGCGCCGGCTGGTTGCACGGCGCGAAGCTGCCGGCCTGTCTGCTCCCCGGCTCGACTGCAGGCGCAAGCGCGCTCCGGCCGCGCAGATCGGAGAGGCTGCGCCGCCGGGGTCGGGACCTGAGAGTTCCGTGCCGGCGATGCAATTTTGTCGGGTGTTCTTCGAGCATCGACTCGCGGTGGGCTTCGGTTGAGCGGACCCGGGTTGAGACGGCGTAGCCACCGCACAGGGGGTGCGAAGTCCGGGCTGGGCTCTGCATTTCGTACCAGGGTACCAGAAGCAGGCATCCGTGCATTGCGGACGCGCGCACGAGATTGCGGCGGGTGAACTCCCGGGGAGTTACCGGCTCTGCTTTTTGCGCGCCAACCTCCGGGCGGCTCGCGGCCGACGACGGCGGACTGGCCGCAGGGGACCGCCGGGGGTCCGGAGAACCTGCCCGGGCTTCGACGACCGGCCCGCGCCTTCCGCTTGACAGCGCCGGGCGCGCCTGCCTACAAGGCCAGTCCAGTCTGTCCGAGCCGGCGCGGCCCCGGACGGAAGCTGCGGTTGTTTGAACGCTTCGACCCAACCGGAGGACCAAAGTGGAGGATTATGAAGCGCGTGACCAAGCTTTGTTGGATGGTGGGGTTGCTGGGGTGGCTGGGGTCGGGTGCCGACCCGCTTCTGGCTGCCACCAGCACCAATGACCTGCCGGAACGATATTTCACAGCGGCGTTTCAATATCCGGGTGTGCGGCTCAGTCCGGAGGACAGCCTCAACGTGGACGTGCGGTTGAAAAACCGCGGCCGCAGTGACGAGACGGTGTTGTTGGAGGTGACCGAGCAACCGGCGGACTGGAACGTGGAGATTCGCCGCTACGGCACGGCCGTGACCGGTGTTTTCCTGCCCTCGGGAGAGGATCAAACGCTGACCTTCACGGCTCGTCCGAAGGACCGGAACCTCAAGCGGCTTCCGGAGGGGACGTACCGTTTTGCCATCCGGGCTCATACTCCGGACAACGCCCTGGTGCGGGAATCGTCGCTGGTGGTTACCGTCAGCTCGGGCGAGCATGGCCCGGAGCGCATCACGTTGGAAACCTCGTATCCCACGCTGCGGGGCTCCAGCGGCGACAAATTCCAGTTCTCGCTGGATGTGCGAAACGAGACCGGTCAGGACGCAGTGTTCAACTTCCGGGCCACGGCGCCCCAGGGCTGGCAGACCTCCTTCCGGCCCGCCTACGAATCCAAGCAGATCACCTCGTTGCAGATCAATGCCGGTTCGAGTCGGTCGATCGAGTTCGAGGTGACCCCGCCCTATCGGGCCCAGGCGGGCGAGTACGATTTCAAGGTGGAGGTGGAGGCGGGTCGGGCGCGAGCCGAGAAGGATCTGAAGGTGGTGTTGACGGGCACCTACGATCTCAAGGTCGGCACGCCGAGCGGGCTGCTCTCGCTGGTCACCGAGCGGGGGAAAAAGACCACTGCCACGTTGCTGGTCCAGAACACCGGTTCGGCGCCGCAGCGGGAGATCAGTTTTCAATCTTTCAAGCCGGAGAATTGGAAGGTCGAGTTCTCCCCGGAGAAGCTGGAGAATGTGCAACCGGGCGAGGTCAAACAGGTGGAGGTCAGCATCACCCCGGCCGAGCAGGCCCTGGTGGGCGATTACTCGGTCAGCCTGGCCATCGATGGGGAACGGGTCAATCGCGACCTGGAATTCCGGGTCACCATCCGGGCGGGAGCCACATGGGGCTGGGTGGGCCTGGCCATCATCGTGCTGGTGGTGGCGGGCCTGGGTGTGACGTTTCACTATTTGGGCCGCCGGTGACATGGCTGCGATCATCCAGACGCAGGGCCTGACCCGACGGTACGGCCGCCAAACCGCCGTCGAGCAGCTCGATCTCGAGGTGCAGGAGGGCGAGATCTTCGGCTTTCTCGGCCCCAACGGCGCGGGAAAGACGACCACCATCCTGATGTTGCTGGGCCTGACCGAACCCAGCGCGGGCTCTGCGCGCGTGTTGGGCTACGACCCGGTGCGCGATCCCCTGCCGATCAAGCGCCAGGTCGGGTATTTACCGGAAAATGTCGGCTTTTACGATGACCTCACCGGGCGGGAGAACCTCCGTTACATCGCCGACTTGAACGGCATCCCTGAACCCGAGGCCACGGGAAAAATCGAATCGGCGCTCCGGACGGTGGGCCTGGCCGACGAAGGGGACAAGCTGGTGGGGGCTTATTCCCGGGGCATGCGGCAACGGCTGGGGATCGCGGAGCTCCTGGTCAAGGACCCGCGGTTGCTGATTCTCGACGAACCGACTCTGGGACTGGACCCCGACGGAACCAACAAGATGCTGGATTTGATCCGGGATCTGAACCGGTCCCGGGGCATCACGGTGATGCTTTCGTCGCACCTGCTGGATCAGGTGCAGCGGATTTGCCACCGGGTCGGCATCATGATCAAGGGTCGCCTGGTCGCCCTGGGGACCATCGAGGAACTGGCCCGGCGCAAGGGCGCCGACAGCGGGCGCCCGGTTCTGGAAGAGATTTACATGCGTTACTTCAAGGAGGCCTGAGCCATGTGGACCATCTGCCGCAAGGAACTGGCGGACCATTTTAGTTCCACCCGTTTCCTGCTGCTGTTCTGCCTGATCTTCATGGTGGCGCTGGTGGCCGCCTACATGGCTGTGGAAAATGTGCACAAGGCGCTCGAGGGGTTTCCCAAGTCCTCCCACGTATTCCTGATGATGTTCACCACCCCGGGGAAGTTTTTCTCGCTCGTACAGTTCGTCGCGTTTTTCGGGCCGTTGTTGGGGATCATCATGGGCTTTGACGCCATCAATCGGGAACGGCACTTGCGAACCCTGGGCAAGCTCTTGTCGCAGCCGATCTTTCGGGACGCGGTGATCAACGGGAAGTTTCTAGCCGGCGTGATCACGGTGACGCTGGTCATGGTGAGCCTGCTGTTGTTGTTGACCGGGATGGGGCTGGTAACCCTGGGGGTGGTGCCGGGTTGGGAGGAGATCGCGCGGCTGGCCGTGTATCTCATCATCAGCATCGCGTATATCTCCTTCTGGCTGGGATTGGCGATTCTGTTCTCCATCGTGTTCCGCTCCCTGGCCACGTCGGCGCTGGCCTCGGTGGCGCTGTGGATCTTTTTCTCCTTTTTCATGGGCTTCGTCGCCGACATGGCAGCGGACACCCTGCGGCCCGTGTACAATCGGCGGGACGTGGAACAGGTGGTGGCCAACGACCGCCTGGCGCATGCGTTCAGCCTGGTATCTCCGGTGGTCCTTTACGGAGAAGCCACGGGTCCCATTCTGGATCCCTTCCAGCGAAGTGCCGGATCCCTGCTGGTGATCACGCCGATGGAGGCATTCTCCTTGGAGCGCTTTCGGGGTCCTCTGCCGCTGGACCAGTCCATGTTCATCGTCTGGCCGCATATTGTCCTGATGATGGCTCTGACCCTGATCTGCTTCGGGATCGGGTACGTCACCTTCTTGCGGCAGGAGATTCGAACCGTCTAGGACCGGGCGAGTCCGGGAGAGTTTCCCACTCGAACCCGGGCCCTTCATCGCGACCCCCGGGTGTCGTGCCCGTGCGGGGCCGGACCGCCTGGCGGAGGACCTTCTCGCGGCCTGTCTTCGACTCCGGGCGTCCCCTCGCCGGCTTTGCCGTTGAGGGGCGTGGAGCCGTCTCGTAAGGTGCGGAGCCGATGGATGCGAAGACATCGGAGCCTGCCGGGCCCCTGGCGTTCCCCGTGACCGAGTTGCGGGGCGTGGGCCGGGAACGGGCCGAACAATTGGCACGCCTCGGGATTCGGACGGTCGAGGACCTTTTGCTGCATCGGCCACGTCGGTACGAGGATCGCCGGCACTTCCGGCCCATTGGCCAGTTGCAGGTGGGCGAGGCGGCGCTGACGCGGGGGCGCGTGATCGCCATGGGACTCAAGACCTTCCGGAGAAGGACGCGTTCGCTCTTCGAGGTCGTTTTGGAGGACGAAACCGGCCGGTTGTACTGTCGGTGGTGGAACTCGCCCTTCATGGAACGGTACTTTCGCGTGGGGGACGAGGTGGTGGTGTACGGCAAGGTGCGCGCGCTCCGGCCCCCTGCGATGGATCATCCGGAGACCGAGGTCATCGAAGGAGACGCCGAGGCGTTCATTCATTTCGACCGGCTGACGCCGGTCTACCCTCTGACGGAGGGGCTGCCGCAACGCTGGTTGCGCGCGCTGATTTGGCGCACGCTGGCGCAGTACGGCGAGGCAGTGGCCGACCCCTGGCCACGGTCGCAACTCCCCGCGGAACTGCAGCATCTGCCCACCCGTGCCCAGGCCCTGCGCTGGCTCCATTTCCCGGACACGCTGGAGCAGGCGGAATGGGCCAGGCAGCGGCTGGCGCTGGACGAGTTCGTTCCCCTGCAGCAGGCCCTGTGGGAGCGGCGCCGTCGATTCGAACGGGTGGCCACGGCGCTTCCCTGTGCCGGGGATCGGAATCGCCTGATCAAACCGTTTCTGGCCCGGCTCGGATTCCGCTTGACCGAGGCCCAGACCCGCGTCCTGCGGGAGATCCGGCGCGACCTGGGCGGGCCCTGGCCCATGCGCCGGTTGTTGCAAGGAGACGTGGGCAGCGGCAAGACGGTGGTGGCTGCTTGTGCGGCTCTCATGGCGATCGAGAGCGGTTTCTCGGTGGCCCTCATGGCGCCCACCGAGATTTTGGCCGAGCAGCATTACAGCGTGTTTCAGCAGTGGTTCGGTCCGTTGGGAGTGCCTGTCTGGTTGCGGACCGGAAGCCGCAAAATCGAACCCTTGCCGGTCGAAGGGTCTGCGCGGCGATCGGCGTCGGGTGCCCCGCAGGGCGAGCCCGGCGAGCTCGCCGCCCTTTACGTCGGCACCCATGCGCTGCTGACCGGCGAGGTCTCTCTGCCCCGCCTGGGTCTCGTCATCATCGACGAACAACACAAGTTCGGCGTCACCCAGCGCGAGACCCTCGTGCGGAAGGGCCGGCACCCACATCTGCTGGTCATGACGGCGACGCCCATCCCGCGCACCCTGGCTCTGACGCTCTATGGGGATCTGGACGTGTCGTTGCTGGACCAACTTCCGCCCGGGCGCAAACCCGTGCGCACCTGCGTGCGATCGTCGGCGCAGCTTCCGGAGGTGTGGGCGCGGGTGCGGGCCGAGCTGGCGGCGGGTCGGCAGGCCTACGTGGTCTGCCCGCGTGTGGAGGACACCGACGCGGGTGTCGTGCGAGCGGTGGAGAAAGAATTCGCGCGGGTCCAGCAGGCCTTGCGACCGTACCCGGTGGCCCTGCTTCACGGTCGTCTGCCGGCGCGGCAAAAGGAGCAGGTCATGGAGGCCTTTCGCACCGGAGCGATCTCGGTCCTGGTGAGCACGCCGGTGATCGAAGTGGGGGTGGATGTGCCGCGGGCCACCGTGATGGTCATCCTCAGCGCCGAGACCTTTGGGCTGGCGCAACTGCATCAATTGCGGGGGCGGGTCGGCCGCGGAGCGCAACCGGGGGAATGCATCCTGGTGTCCGACGCCCGCACGCCCGAGGCACGGGCACGACTGCGCGTGCTGGAGGAAACCCGGGACGGCTTTGCCATCGCGGAGGCTGATTTGCAACTGCGTGGCCCGGGGGAGTTGCTGGGCCAGCAACAAAGCGGGATGCCGCGCCTGCGTTTTGGCGATCTGGTTCGCGACCATGCCCTCATCGAGGCTGCACGGCGAATCGTGCGGGAAGGGGCGCCGCGATCGGATCAGGAACCGAGTGCCACGCGCAATTCGGTGGGTTCTTGAGGTCGGCTGTGGTGTGCGCGGGGTGTCGATTGTCGGGACGCGCCGCTGGGATGGGGCTTTGCAGCGACTGTGCGCCACCCCGGCGAGGGGCCGATCCGGAGGGGTGCGAACAACGTAGGCGGTTCAGAGGCGGAGCGGCGAGTGCACGCTGCACTCTGGAAGCCCGGGAATCCAAGGTTCGCGAGACCGCACCCAGGCGATCTGGGTCGGTTAATCCGGGTCCCTTGAACTCTTCGGGTCCCCGACGGTTGCCTCCAGCAAACGGCGCAACAGCGTGTAACCTTCGACCAGCCGATATCCGGGTTGCAGAAAGATCTCGGGTGGGACGGCATGCACGGCCCGGTGCTGCACGGCGGCGACCGTTTCCCAACCGGGCCGCGTCAGAATGCGATCCACCGAGGTGGGCTTGCCGCACCAACTGGCCAGAATGAGCTCGGGATCGGCGGCCTGGATTTGCCGCAGCTCCACGGTCCGGTCGGATGCGCGGCCGCGGCTCCGGAATCCGGCGAACACATCCTCACCTCCGGCTCGCTCGATCATTTCGCTGATCCATGCAATGCCGGAGATGGGAGGTTCGTCCCACTCTTCGAAGTACACACGGACGCGACGTGGCAGGGGCGGGTACGGTTGCATGCGTCGGCGGAACTCCTCCAGGCACGCCATGCCCCGCTCCCCGCCGTCGACCAGGCGTGTCAGGGTGGCGAGGGTTTGCTCCACGTCCGTCAGGGTACGGGGGTTGGTCACATGGACGGTGCAACCGCACCGGATGAGGCGCGCGGCGAGATCCGCCTGCACGTCCGAGAACAGAACGACCAGGTCCGGTCGCAGCGCCAGCACCGCCTCCACATTTGCCGAGCTGAACCCTCCGACGCGCGGCTTCGGGGGGAGCCCATCCGGGCACTGGAAAAACGCGCTTACACCAACGACACGGTCCCATGCCCCGATGCGGGCAAGCCAGTCTGCAGCCTCGGCACTGAGGCACACAATCCGTTCCGGTCGGTGTCGGTTCATCTCGGCGAAGTCATTTGTCCGGAATTCTCATCCACTCTGCCTTCCTGATGATTGCGGGGCGCTTCAAGTGCGGAAGAACGTTTACGCCTCATTCCAGGTCGTACAGGGAATTGTCAGGGGACAAAAAGCCCGTGCCCGGTGCCACCATGAGGGCTCCGTCCTGGTTCTCGATAAAACGCCGCTGCAGGCTTTCCACATGTCCGTCCACAAATGCGGTGTTGCTTCGGTTCGCGTGTCGGTAGCCCTGGGTGCCCGCCCAGCGCCCGCGGAATTCCGCATCGCCGGGGTTGGGCCAGGGAGCGCGCATGAATTTGTTGGCTCCTCCGGCGTATTGTCCGTCGCCGAACATCGCCGTGGCCGCCGGCTGCTTCACGGCGGCCAATCGGGCCGGTTCGGGCACGGATTCGAATTGGCCATGACCGAGATAGCTGGTGTTGTAGTTGTAACCTGTGTAAGGGTCCACGGCCCAATTGGCGGGGCCGCGATACTCAGGGCACTGTTGGATCTGCGGGTTGCCCTGGCCATCCCACAGGGTGCCCGGGACCACGCGCGGTGGATCACTCATGACCGTGGTCAAGTCCCATGCCACCGCACAGGGGAGACCCTCGCGGACTTCATAGGAGTAGGCAGGCGGGAAAAAGCCGGCGTAGGTATCGGTGTACATTTGCGCGGCCACGGCCAATTGCCGCAGCTGGCTCAGACATTGCGTGCGCTTGCCCAGCTGCCGGCTGCGAGCCAGGGCGGGCAACAGAATCCCCGCCAGGATCCCCAAAATGACCATCACGACCAGGAGCTCGACGAGGGAGAACCCCGCTGACGCAGGCGGGGGCCGTTGCGGCCGAGTGGACCACCCAGGCCCACCGGGGTCGGCTGCGACCGGCTTTCTGCTGACGCTCCGTCGCAGGTCGCGGGGCGGGTAGAGAGGTCTCAAATCCGGTTCGCGGGAAGAGATCGCACCGTGAGACCCACCCACGGGGACGCGGCCTGGGATCTTATCGAGTTCAGGACCTGGCGAGCATTTCGGCACCGGGCGCAGCGTGGTCGGACCCTTCGAGCCCGTTCGGAACACGGCCCGGTCTCGGCCCTCTTCGTGCTGGCAGACATCGGAATCGCTGCGTGGGCGACTGATCCCGCAACGGAACTTCGGCACACCCGTGCTGGCCGTTCCCATCGGCTGCGACGGCTTTGGCGCGATTGAGTGTCCCTGGTACCCGCGACCTACCACGACTGGGAAAGTAGCGCAATCGACGAGCTTCAACACCTCGAATTGGCCGGGCCGACACGATCCTCAAGATCCTGCCCGGGCCCTCGTGCGGCGTTTGCCTGCCGGCAGCGTGTGAAGCGCGCGTGGTCTCCCTGCAGGCCAGCCAAGAAAACGCATCGCTGTGGACGAAATCCTCCGCTGGTCATCCGTGCCTCTCGCAAGTCCACGATGGCTCCAGCCCTCGGATTTCGCAAAGCCTGGCAGGTCGCCCAGCCGTGCGGACACGCGCTGGAAGGTCCGCGGAAGATTTTCCGCCGGTCCCGGGGCGGCCACGGATTTGAGGTCGGTTGGCCCCTGCAAGGTGGCGGACCGGGAATCTGGAATCGGGCTCGGACCCTCTGTGATGAACGGCAAGGCAGCGGGATGGACAGTGGGCAAGTCCGAGGACCTCTGTCTGCGGCCGCTCTCAGGAGATCCGCCGACTTCCGTCGGCGGCTACGGATTGAGGGTTGGCAGCCGCTACCGCGAGGTGGCGGAGCCGGAATCGGAATACGGTCCGTGTCCCGGAACGTGACCACGCGGCCACCCGGTCGATGGTGGGCTGGCCGACCAAGTTCCGGCAGGCGCTGCTGTATGGAAATTCGGCGGTTTTCGTCGGCGGCTACTTGATATTGAGCTCGCGATCCCCGTGTAGCCAGGGTCGGGGCGGCATCGTGGGCTCGCGACTTTCGCCCGCAAGGGAAGCTGCCAGGGTTGGACCGGCCTCTTTCAGAGATCTGCTGGGGAGTGAAGTGCCTGGGGGCACCATTCCCGGAGACTACACAGCTTGCACTCACAACTTGCTGCCCAGGGCCCCTTGTCCCAGGGGCGCCTGGGACAAGGCTTTGATCTGCCCGGCGCCTTTTCGAAGGGACAACGTCGTCAGTGCCCTCGTCAGAGATCCCCGACAAAGCCGCCTGCGTCAGAACCTGCAGCCGGAGAGATGGACGCAATCTCGCTGTTTAGGTGGCGCGGGTGCGTGCCCACATGGCCGGGTGAGGATTCGAAGAGGCGGCGGGATGTTACCGGTCGGGAGCGGGGTCAGGCCCGGCAATCAGCAGCTGCACGGGTCCGAAGAGGCCGGAGCGCATCAGCGGGGTTTCGGGGGTGAACTTTCGGATGTTTGTTCGGGTTCGCCGTTGTTCGGGCGGCAGGCCGGTGTCCCCGATCAATCGATTGGGCCAGAAATTGACCACCTCGATCTCCAGGTGATTCTCCCCTGCGCGAAGCGCCGGATCCACCTGCACGCGAAAAGGCGGTGTCCAGACAATGCCGCAGGCCCGGCCGTTGAGGCGGACTTCGGCCAGTTCCCTCAGATCGCCCAGGTCCAGCCAGATCTCGGTGGCGGGCGGCCGTCGATCCGGTGTCCAGACGAAACGGGTCTCGTAGCGTGCCGTGCCCGAGTAATATCGGATGTCTGGATGGGGATGCTCGGTCCAGCAAATCAGATTGGTTAGAACGAGGTTCGAGACCGAGGACCACGCAGGGTCGAAATGAACCGTCCACGGTCCCTCGATGGCGAGAACGGGATGAAACTCCGGCTCGTTCGGCCGGCCTGTCGGGGGATGCAGCTTTGCCGGATGTCGGAACACGATGAACCAGGAGCCGCAGGGGGCAAACGACAGGGGCAGGGTCGTGCGGCCGTCGCCGATGTGATAGTCCGTGGCACGGCGGCGCTCCCCCGTGACCGGATCCCAAAGCTCGGGAACCTTCCCCGCCACACGGAAGGTGGCCAGAACGCGAGTCGCATTGGTGCCCCGGTGCGCGACAAAGTAGATGTCGGCCTGCTCGGTCTGGCGATGGATGTAGTCCAGATCGGCGACGTTGTTGGTGTCGAGGGGCTTCCACTCGAAGTCCGGGGGTACCCCGAGGGCGGCGAGCACCGCCCGGGCTCCCCGGTCTGCGATGACGCGGCGCGGGACCGTCCCCCGGGGGGTGATCTCGGGCGGCGGCGCGTCTGCAGGGCCCCAGAGTTCTTCCACCAGACGGCCGAATTCCTCGTCGCAAGCGGGGTAATCCGTGAGTGTACCGGGGCTGACAGGACGGCGTCCAACGACGATGCCGCCGGCCCGGACGAAGTCGCGCAACCGCCGCAGGACCGGAGGGGAGATCACGCCGAGATCCCGCAGGACGAGGACACGATAACTCATCCCATCCGGCAGCACGAATCGGCCGTCACGGACCTCCATGCGCTGCAACAGGACTTCCGCGGTCACGACGTCGTAGTCGTATCCCGGCAGGATACCGGCGGGATCGCTGCTCTTGAGTTGGGCAAAGTTGGGCACGTGATCCCCGTAATAAAAGGCAACGTCGGCCACGAACCACCCCTGCTGGAGCAGGAACTGGCAGCGGTTGATATAGTCGAAAAACGGTCGGGATTTGGACCACCAGGTTACCAGGGGGTTGAGGTGGGTGCCGGCGAAGTATTGCTGGCCCGGGATGCCCTCGCTCTCCGGTGAACAAACGAAGGCATGCCAGACCAGGAGGTTGAGTCCCTCCGTACAAGCCTTGTCGAAGGTCGGTTTGAGGTTGTCCCACAGGGTTTCCTGCCAGTGCGGACCGATGGTGGTGAACCCTTCGGCCATGACGAGTTTGCGACCGTAGGTGTGGGCGGCGGAGGCGGGCTGCTTGACGAAGAAGCGGTTGGCGTCGCCCACGCGATGGCGCCACGACCAGGCCCAGAACTCGCTCATGGGAGCGTCGTTGAAACCCAGGCATTGTTGGGCGTCGATGGGCACCGCATGGGGGCCGCCGCTTTCGGGGTGAATCAGGAGTCCGTGGCGATGAGCGCGGTCACGGAACAGACGGTAGTGGTGGTCGATGGCCAGGTCCCCGAAGGTCCGTCGGAAGTCATGCAGGAAGCGGTTGCTTTCTTCGCGGCTGTTGACGATCCGGCCCGCGAGGACGGGCAGCCACGGTTTTGGATCGTAGCCGCGGCGGCGTTGAAACTCCTGCGGCAGCGTCGGGGTCCAATTGGCGACCTCCACTTCCCAGCTGTCGGTATGAAGATACTTGAGGGTCCGGCCCTTGTGGGGCCCGGCATGCTCGAGGAGCTTCTCCACCACCAGGTCCCAGTAACGCTGGAAGGCACCCGCGTCGAAGGGGTCGAGAGCGTAACCCTCCCAACCTTCACTGCAGGTGGAGACATAACAGTGGTCGTTCAGGGTACAGCCGAGGCGAAGGACTTCCCATGGACCGGGCGGCACCTCCCAGTGGAGAGGCCCCTGGGAGTCGAGGGCTGAAGTAAGGTCGCGGACATCGGCTGTGCGCAGATCTGCTTCGTCCGGGCGGGCGGGCCATTCTTCGAAGAGGGGACGTGATTCGGGAGCGGAGAAAGGCTCCAGAGTACGGTGCATGGCTTTCTGGGCCCAGTTTCGCAAGGGGCGCGAGATGCGGTTCAAGGCGGGCCACTCGCCCTGCCCGCCGGCCAATTTGATCTCGGCCACTTGTACGTTGCGCGCCGCTCCGGGGAAGCGGGGGTCCCGCGATCGATAGAAGGTGACGCGATACACCCTGCCGGTGACGGAGGGGAAACGCAGGGTGGTTTCACGGGTGCCGGAGACGGGGGCGCGATGCACGGGGCGAAATTGGGTGCCATCGTCCGAAACCGACAGCTCGAGTTCGGCAGGTCCGTAACGCGGACGAGGCCGGAGGGCCAGTTGTTGCACGTCCACGGGGCGGTCGAATTCCAACTCGATCCATTCCGGGCGGTCGGGCCGCGGGCCGTCGCCCGGGCTCTCCCCGCCCGAGACCCAGAAGGTTTCGGGGTCGTCGTCCACGGCGAGGCTCGGGGGATGGTCGACTTGGGCCGAGCTGCTGCGGACGGTGTGCAGGATGGGCAAGTGGGGCGGGGGCGGTCGGACCGGATAAGCCAGGACGTAGAGATCCCGGTAGTAACCATCACGGGCCTCGGGTCGAGGCAGGGCAAAGATGCCATTCGTAGGTCCGGTGAGCCGCGTGAAGCTCCAAACGACTTTCTTGGGGGCATCGTCAGGTGGCACCATGGGACCTCCGAGGTTCCAACCGCTCTGGATGTTGAGGCTGATTTCGAGTCCGAGCCGGGCGGCTTCGTCCAGCGTATGTCGGTATAATTCCAGCCACGCGGGGGAAAGAAAGGTAGGTCCATGCGGCACGCGGGCGTTGCCGTCCTGATTGGAACCGTCGGCGTCGCAAAGGATTGCACCGCCGAACCCCTTGGCTTTCATTTCCTCCAGGTCGCGGGTGATGGCTTCTTTGGTGACATTGCCGTTCAGCCACCACCAGTAGGCACGGAGGCGCGCTTCCGGAGGTGGCGCGTCGAATCCGGCCTCGAGGGGATCGGGTAGATCGTGCCCGGCGGCTAAGGGCCGCAACAGGCTACAGAAAAGCAGCGCCAGTCCGAGCCGAACCGCGATGCGACCCAATCTCAACCCGGGCCCTCGGTGCGGAGGGCGCTGTTCTCTGGCGTGTGCAGACAGCGTCGGTCGAAGGACACAGCGTCCCCGGGAGTCCCGACGCGGGCAGCGGCCCGCCTCAGCGTTCCTCGGTAAGTTCATACTGCAGGCGGAAGTATCTCGGGCTTGTTTCCACGGGAAAAGTCGCTTCCCAAAGGTCCAGGCCATTTGTGCGTTGCAGCAGGCGGATCGAAGTCGGCTCCACCGGGGACCAGGCGTGCAGATCAGGGGACGACTCAAAGCGCCGGGAGACTCCTGCGAGAGCGGAAGACTCCCGGAGCAACCAGTGGACATGAGTGGATGAGAGATCCCCGGCGACCGGGCTCGCCGGAGGCGGTTCCGGGACCCGGGGATCCGTGCCCAGGATGAACTCCAAGAGGTTGACGGCTCCATCCCGGTCCGGATCTGCGGTGGGGCCGAGCGCGTCGGCTGCCGGTTCCGGCGCCGCTGAGAAGTTGCGCAGGGCCCAGTCGGCGTAGGTTCCCGGACGGGCGCGTTCCCGGAAGATGAGCTCACTGATCTGGACGTTCCGCGGAGCGTTGGTGCTGCCGCGGTCGTAAGCACCGAGAATCAGCCAGAGTGCATTGGTGGCGGTCAGCGGGGAGGGGAGGCGAAGATACAGCTCGCTGGTGGGTGGCACCGGACCCTCGTAAGCGATTTCTCCCGTGAGGGGCGGACTGCCCGGAGAAGGCAGTTGAGACACGTTCAACAGCAATTGGACCTGGCTGGGACCATATCCGCCATTGTCGGGTCGGGGCACGAGCGTGATGTCCGACAATGCAACGGGTCGGGACCAGGCCACCCAGATCCACTCGATCCGGTTGGTGAGACCGTAGAGCGAAACCCAAAAACTGCCGGGATCACCGTCCAACACCCGTTCGACCCCATAGACTCCCTGCGTAGAAGAGGCCCGGATCCAGTCAGGTCGGACCGAATACGGCGGGTAGCGCGGGGCTTGTGGCACGGCAAGTTCAAGATGGTGCCGGGAGCCATCCGGCGCCGGCCATGCGAGACGGGCCGTACCATTGCTCAGCGACCATTCGACCTGCGCGGCCAGAACTTGCAACTCGGCGGTTGTGCGAGCGGGGAACCAGATGGCATAGCGCGCGCCGAGGGGATCAGCGGGAAAAAACCGCAACTGATCCTCGGCGGCCCCGAGGATGTTGTAATTCGAGGCGGCCTGGTACTCGAACCAACCTTCCGGGCCCGCGATCAGCCCGTACCAATCCGACACACTGATCCAGGCATTCGTCGCCCGGACCAGGAGGCCGGACCGGTTCGTCACCAAGCCGGTGCCGGAAGCCCAGTTCAACAATCGCACGCCTCCGGTCAGCGGGTCGTTTTCGATGCCACAGATGAAACTGGGGGCCGGAGGGGCGCCAGCGCCACTGGTCGGGTGCGGTACCTCGAGGACGGCGAAGCTTTCACCATCGCAACGCACCCGTACGTGGGTCCAGCCCATGCTTCCGTTGGTCAGGGCAAGTTCGGCGTCGAATCCGTGTTCCGGTTGGCTCAGTGACAGCAGTCGCGCCGCGGTGGGCGGCCCCAGTGCACCCAGGCCGATCAGGCCGGGCAGCCGCGGGGTGGCCACGAAGGCGTTGGTGGGAACGTCCCGGGCGGCGGGCTCCACCACCGCCATGATGCGTCCCGACTTGTAGCTGATGGAGAAAGAACCGCGCGCCGCGCGCAGATGGATGACCTGGACGTCCGGGTTGTGAAGGAACGCTTCCCCGGGAGGCACTGCCGCCCCGCTGGGATCCTCGTCGAATTGTGCGTGGAGCCACGCGATGGCGGTCCGCCGGGCCTCGACCGCTTCGCGATAGAACCCCCCACCGCTGGGCCCCACGAATTGACCGTCCCCGTTGATGATCTGGCGGTACCGGACCAGTCGCGCCACGCGTTCGTGGGCCCACCGGGCCAGCGGATCGCGAAAGTGGGCGGCCAGCCAGGCCAGATAGCTGTTGTGCTCGAAATCATGCAGCTCCCAGTCCAAACCGGCCGGATATGCAAAATCTCCCGAGTGGAGCAGCAGGGGCGCCAGGATATTGGTCCAGACGGCCCTGACATTATGTTCGGCGAAGGGTTGAAGCTCGCGGGCGATCGCGGGAGCCGCCAGTCGGGCCATCAAGAGGGAATCGCCCAGGGACATGCCGCCGACCATTTGATAGGTGGGGTGGAAGAAACCGTGGTTTTCCAGGGCGTAACTCGGGTAGAGCGTAACGGTGGTAATCCAGGGGCTTAGCGGATTGTTGTTGGTATCGGCGATGGTGTACGTGTTGACCAGATAACGACGGGCTGCTTCCAGCCAAACGGGGGCATTGCTGTGTTCGCTCAGCCAGGCCGCCCCGAGGGCAAGGATGTTACTGTTCCACCCGTTCTCCTCCGATTTGGTGTCGCTGATGTAACCGGTGGCGGGGGGAATTCCGGCACGGTGGTCGGCCTCATCGGCCACGACCCGCTGCACGGCCGCCACGGTATCGCCGGGCAGGCGAGCCTGGACCAACAGGCAGGCCAGGCCCATCGACGCGGCCCACTCTGCGGTCTGCCAACCACGACCCCAGCGACGTCCGTCGCGGGCGACATAACTTCCGGTCAGATGGGTGTTCGCGGCGTAATTGAGGGCGCGGCGGAGTTTGTCCAGGCGGTTGCTGTTTTGCGGGGCCGAGGGTTGGGCATAGACCAGGGTGGCGTAGGCCACGGCGATGCCACATGAACCGCGAATCCCGCCGTTGCCGGTGCTGTTCCCATCGCCCCAGTAGCCCGAGTCCGGTGGGCGGCCCGTGTGCGTTGCATTCCGCCAAAGGGTCTCGGCGTGGCGTTCGAAATCTTCAAGAGCCTCCAGGTACAGCGGATGCGCATTCAGCAGGGTCAGGAGGGGTAGATACACCAACGCGGTGGTCAGGAACCTGCGGGTGGGAGAAACCGTGGACAAACAACCCGGCATGTGGCTGCGGAGCGGTATGGGGAATGGAAGCGGCCAGGGACTTGCCGGCGGGGTTGAGACCCCGGGGCGAGGTGTCTGCGCGAGGTGGGATCGGCTGACCTGAACGGAGGCGGACAGGGAGCCCGGCCGTGGTGCGCGGGGAACGGAGCCCGAGCCAGAAATGCCGGAGTGAACTACACGGGATTCCCACACAGAGCCGCGGCGGACAAGCGGCTCTCGAGAATTGCCGCAGTGCCCGGGTCTCTTGTCGCCCTGAATCAACAAAGCACCGGCCGCCAAGGGCCCGCCGCAGGAGGCTCCGCCGCCGACTTCATGAGTGCGGGGAGCCAAAGAACCGTTGGAATCTGGCGGGGCGCCTTGACGGCCGTCTTCACGCCTCCAGAGGGCGACGATCCGGGGGATCACGCCTCGCGCCGACGGATCAGCCAGAGTCCCAGCAAGCCGGTGAGCAAGAGAGCGCCCGTGGCCGGTTCGGGGACGACGGTCAGGCTGAACGATTGGATCTGGCCGCCGGGGTTGTCCGTGGCGTTGCGCTCCCGACTGAAGCCGATGCCGCCGATGGCGGTTTTCGCGGCATCAGGCACGTTGACGACCTGGCGCGACACGCCGTTGAGGAAAAACTCCGCGGTCCACGTGGGCGCGGTGGTGTCGAGGACGATTTTGATCTCCACCGGCTGGGTGGAGTCGACCAAATCGCCGTTGAAGTTGCTCAGTCCCCCCGTGGTGTTGGGACCGACGAAGGCTTGTTGGTCGGGCTGAGTGGGATTGTTGCGCGTCAACCCCCACAGATAGGCGCCGTTATTGGAGTGGCGCACTTGGAAGCTCGTATCCGACCAGCTCAGGCCTGCCGGGGGTGTGGCCGGCATGAAGCCGAAGGCGATCCAGTTGGGCTGGGGATTCAAGATGGTGGCCGTGGCAGTGTAGATGAGGCCGTCGGCGGGACTGAACGGGAGCCATGCGGCCTGACCGTTGGCCGAGCCTGCCACCAGGGTTAGAACCACGCCGTTGTCGAGGAACAGGTTGCCCGCCTGCCACGGCGTACCGCTGACGGTCTCCGGCGTTCCATGCAAGGGCCCTCCGGAGCCGCTGAAGGAATGGTTGTAGATGACCGTCTGGGCGCAGGCGGTTGCCAGGCCCGCACCCAACACGGTGGTGAGGAGGATTCGTTTCATGTGTATCTTCGCTGTTCCGGGTTGCCTTCGTGGGTTGCTCTGCTGTGCCGGCTGCGTCAAGGCACCCGCAGCCGGAAATAGCGTTGCGACGGCTCGGGCTGCACGGGCAGGACAATTTCGAACGAACCGTCGCGGCCAAACTGTCCGGTGGTCACCGGGGTCCATTGGAACAACGGCAGGGCGAGGTTGGTCGTGGCAAGCAACGTATAAGGGGCCTCGGGAGGACCCTGCTGGCCGCGCAGGACCAGTTGCGCCCCGCCGAATTCCACACGCGAGATCGTGGGCACGCGGAGCTCTGTGGCCACGACGCGCAGCGAGCCGTTGACGCCAAGGTTTTCCAAATCCCAGGCCAGGCCGGGGCCGGGCGCGGGCGGTTCGATGGTTTGGAAGGCGCCGGTCAGGGTTCGGGCTTCGAACAACGGAAGAACGTCGCCCGGGGCCAGGGGATCCCCGGAGAGCACCAGCCGCAACGTTCCACCCAGCTGGAGATGCTGCAGACCGGCCAGGCGGTCGTGGGCAAGGGCGGCTCCCGCCTTGCGGATGCGCAGTTCGATGGTGCCGAGGTTCGTCAGGGAGCCAACGACGAAGAAGCGACCCTCACCGCGCAGGGTTTGGCGCGGAGAGAGGACGAAGGCGCCGTCGGTGCGCGTGCTCACATCGAGGACAGCGTTGGAACCGATCCACAGGGACGCAGTGTTGGGCAGGTCGGCTGCGCCCGTGAGGATCAGGCGGCCGGCCTCGATGCGGGTCGGACCGCTGTAGGGATTGGTTGCGCTGAGAGTGAGTGCGGCGTTGGCGCTGCCGCGAAAGGTCAGTCCGACGGTGCGGGTGCCACCGGCAGTGCTGTCGGCGATCTGGCCGTCGAAGATCCAGGACCGGTCCGTGGTGATCGTCAGGACGGAATCGCGGTTGGTGCTGCTACTGGCGATCAGACGGACGCCGGAGGTCTCGTTGCTGAGACCGGACACGGTTTGGTTGAACCCGGCGAGGTCGAAGACCCCGTTTCCGAGACGCAGGTAGGCGTTGGGATTCAAGGCGTTGTCGTTTCCGAGGGCAAGGCGGCCGCCCACGATCAGCGTGTAGAGGTAGGTGCTGGCACTGCCGTCCCCGGCCACGGTCCACACGCCGCCATCGGTTTTGGCCAGGGCACCCTGGGGCAACGTCACCACGCTCCGCAGGAGTCCCTGTCCGTTGCCGCGCATGGCGAACTGGTAGGTAAAGTCCGGGCCGCTGACCGGGCCGTCCACTTCCAGCCAGGCGCCGGCCTCCGCGGCGAGGAAGATGGCACTGTTGCCGCTCAGGCGGAGATGGGCGTGGACGATGTTCGAGCCGGCCTCGGCAAAGATGCTGGAGCGCCAATCGTAGGTGCTGATGCCGTCGCTCCAGTTGGTCGAGGCAAGATGAATGGTGACGTTGGATCCCACCACGGCGCCTCCGGTGAGGGCGAATTGCGTGCCCAACAGGGGCCCGAAGGGACGGGCGACAATGTTGGTCACCGAGCCCAGGGCGGCGGGGCCGAACACGATGGCTCCGCGATCGATCACCACGTGGGCCTCGGGTGTCAGACCGTTCGTGCCCAGCAGACGAATCGTTCCGGTGTTGCTGTTGATCAGGTGGCCGGGTCCCCAGATGGAGTCAGGGAGGTTGAGGGTCCCGGTGCGGTTGAACACGAGGGTCGCTTGATTCGTAACGGGACCACGGCCGAGGCTGCCGCGGCTGCTGCCGGCGCCGATTTGCAGGGTGCCCTCTGCCACGAGGGTGGGCCCGCTCCAGCTGCCGTCCACGTCCAACGTCAGCGTTCCGGGGCCGGCCTTCACCAGGGTGAGTTTGTTCACCAACGCCGCGGAGCCCAGCATGGTGAACTGATACTCGGAGGAGGTTTGCACGGTGATGCGGCTGGGGTTGAGCACTCCCTCGAGGTACACGACGGGGGCGTGGACACCCGTGTCATCGAACGTCACGCGGTCGCCTCCGGTGAAGGTCGTGTCGGCCTGGCGATCGCCGTTGCTGTCCCAGTTGGGGTCCGTGGAATTCCACGTCCAGCTTACCGCCGGTGCCCAGACGAGGTCTGCCGGTGTCCGGACCTGGACGCGCACGGGATCGCTGTAGGCGACGCCGGCCACGTTGGTGACCCGGAGCCGGTAGAGACCGTCGTCTGCGAGCGTGGCGCTGTCGACGTGGAGCACCTCCTGCGTGGCGCCGGGGATGGGCTGTCCGTTGCGTTCCCACTGATAAGCCAGGGGCAACTGACCGCTGGCTGCCGCGGCCAGCGTGAAGGATTGACCGACGGCCAGGGTTTGGGGCTGCGGCTGGCTGACGACAATCGGCGGCGCGGGTGCGAACATCATGCCATTGGCCGGTCGGGCGATGCTGCTGATGCGGACCTCGTCGATCAGCCCCACAAAATTGTTCTGGGAAGGGTTGCGTCCGATGTTGCCCACCACGAAATCGGTGGCGGCCACGGGCAGGTCGTTTTGCATGGCCCAGGTACCGATGAGGTTGGCCTCGGTGCGATTTGGGTCCATGCGAGTCCAGTAGAACTTGAGGTTGTCCGGGGTGTTCTCGTTGCCGTCATACGTGACGGCCACGTGGTACCACTGGCCCTGTTGGATGGCGTCGGGCCCTTCCGTGGGGATGGGTACGGTGATGTTTTCGATAGGGGGAGCGGCCTGGTGGACATTGATGAACTCGAGGTACACGTAAGGGTTGTTGTTGATCACGCCAATGGGGACGATCCGGAACTGAAAGACACGGCCGGCGTTGGCTTCGTCTTCGGCCGTGACGATTTGCATGGGCGCGGCGCGCCCGTTGCCGCCGCTGGCGACCGGTCCGTAATTGAGGGAGGGATCGAAGTCGATGCGCACCAGCGCTTCGAGGGTGAACGCCCCGCTTGCCGGATCGGCGTAGGTGAGCGAGACATTGTCGGCGGTGCCATTGACCAGCGTGCGCGGGGCGGCGTAGGCGTCCCGGTCGGTCCCCGCCGTGGCGTTCGGTCCGCCATCGAAGGTGTTGAGGGAACCCCCGAAGCCGGGGTACGAAAGGTTGGTGAGCACGGCGCCGCCCCCGAGAACGGTGAGCTCCAGGCCGCCCGCCACGGCGTTGGTGATGGGTGGAGCCGGCTCGTCGAAGTGCCAGAGATGCAACGTATGCGCATCCGGGGAGTAGGGACCGACAATGACGGCCGGAACCATCGAGGTCCCCGCGATCAACGCGGCCAGGGAGGCTGGCCACCCAAAATTGTAGCGCTTCATGCCCATGGGTTCACTGCCTGGGAGCGCCACCTGCCTGCGTCCCTCGCCGCGCCCTCTGGGGCCGGCCAACGCAGTCGTCGCTCCTCTCGACGTCCCATTCGCTCTTTCGCGGTGCCACTCTAATGTCCGCCAGCGGGACTGCCCATCCCCCAATCGGGTGAGGCTATTCGGGCGGCGCGGGCTGCGAGGCACCGGCTGGGTGAGGTTCTGGACGAGTCCCCGGCGTTGGCGCTCACGGTGCCCCAAAGACCGAGCAAGGTTCCGGAATCCGTCGATGTCCGCGAGCCGGCAAGTTCGCGTCAAGTGCCCGGCACGGCTCAGAGGCAAAGTTCCGGGATTTCAAGCGGGACGGGAACGGCGGCTCCGGGGTCCCATTCGCGGTGTCGGGGCGAGCGGATCAGTTTCGAGGTTCGACCAGAAACTCCAGCAGATCGGCCATTTGAGACGCGGTCAGACCGGATTCCAACCCTTCGGGCATGGCGGAGCGGCCCAAGGGACTCAGCGAGCGCACGGTTGCACGCGGCAGGGCCAGGGTTTCGCCGTCGGAGGTCAAGACCCAAAGGCCGGCAGGGTTTTCGTCGAGGACAGTGCCGAGAAGGAATCCCTGCTCGCGCGTTTCGATCCACCGCAGTTCTGCCCGCGGAGAAATGGATCGGTTGGGGTCGAGGATTCGGACCAACAGGGCCTGGCGCCCCCGGGGTAGGGATGCCTCCAGATCCGGTCCGAATGCGCTGCCCATTCCTTGGAATCGATGGCAGCGGGCGCATCGTTGTTGAAACAAGGCGCGACCGCGTTCCGCAACGCCCGCGGGGGGTAGATTCGTAAGCCACCCGCTCACCTGTTCGGTGCGGTTGGTGGAGCCGGGTGGGCCGAGCAGTTTCTGGGCGGCTTCTGCCACCTGGGCGGCCGGGTAACGTCGCAGCCCTTCCACTTCCCACGGCCCGAGGATGTGGTGTGGGAGGCGACCCTGATCGATGGCCCCGAGCAGGGCCAGGGCGGTCTCCGGGCGGGCCATGAGCACGCGGAGCGCGGTGGCCCGCGCGGCCGGGGCGAGGTTGGGCCAGCGTTCCACAAGGGTGGCGACGGCGTCTGTGCCGGCGTAGGATCCGAGGGTGAGCAAGGCGGCCTGTTGCAGTTCCGGAGGCTCGGAGGCCATCAGGCGCGGGAGCAGAACGTCCCGGGTTGTCAGGTACGGGAGTGCTGAGAGCAGGCGCGCGGCCTCGACCCGCGTGGGCAGGGGCAGGGAACGGTCTTCCACGGCCAGCAGGGTTTTTTGCCAGGCGGTTTCGAAAGGCTCCCACTCTGCGAAGCGCGCCACGGTGTCGCCACGCATGCGCAGACCCTCTTGGAGACCGGTCATCAGGCTCAAGCCCAGTTCTGCATCCGGAAGCCGTTGCACGGCTGTCAGGATGTTTTGAATCCCCGGGCCGTGTTCGAGCAGGCCGGTCAGACGAGCAAGCTCTCGAAGGAACAGTCGTCCTCCCGGGCTTCGGGTCAACGTCGGGTCGAGCATCGCCAGAGCCAGGCTGTCCCCGGGATCGCGGGAAAGGCCCACGAGAACGGCCGCGCGTGTGTACGGGCTGTCCGGTTGGCGGCGCAGCACTTCGAGCAATGCGATTTCGCGCTGGGGCGCCTGGTAACGATTCAGCGTCAAGGCCAGTTCGTAGCGGACCAGGGGCGAGGGATCCGCACTGAGCCGGCGCAAAACGACCCAAAGCCCATCCGGGATTCGCGCTCCGGTTTCCGCCAGCGTGCCCATCCACCGCACGGCCTGCAAGCGGACGGCTGCGTTGGTGTCCTGCAGGGCGCGGGAGAGAATCGCCGGATGCAGCGCGTTCAGGCCTCCCAGGGCATCCAGGGCGTGTTGACGGGCCAGGGGGCTTCGTGCCGTCGCCACCATGTTGCTCAGTAACGGGACCGCAGCGGGATCCTGTCGCTGGCAGATCAGGCGCAACGCGGTCTCTCGGTGCCACGGATTGGGATGAGCCAGAGTTCGGAGCACTTCGAGCAGCGGCGCGTGCTCCAGGCGGGGGGGCGAGGGTTGCTGGAATTTGACCGGCACGATGCGATAAATCCGGCCGCGGTCCGCACCCCGTCGAAGTCGGGCCGGTTCCTGCTGGTCTGGGGGGAGTGCTTCCGGGAGGTCGACGAATTCCCTGTGCAAGTCCACGACGTACAACGCCCCCTCGGGGCCCACCGTCAATTGCACGGGACGGAACCAGGGATGGGTGCTGGAAAGAAACTCGCCTGCCGGATCGGGCGCACGGAGGACAGTGCGTTCCGGAGCGGCATCCGCCAGTTTGAAACGTCGGACGACTCCGGCCCTGGCGTCTGCTACAAAGACATCGTTGCTATACTGGGGCGGAAACAACGGAGCCCGGTACACGGTGAGCGAAGTGATTTGAGAGAACCAACGCAGGGTCCGGGAGGGTGTGGGCTGCACTCGATTGGTGGCATGATCCCGACCGGAGGATAGAGGCCATGCAGAAAGCGGGCCGGTCAGCTCCAGGGCCGCGGGGGGCGGGACCCACGGGCCGGCCAAATCCACGTGGAACGCGCGCCACATCACCTCGGCCACGGGCAGGTCCGGGCGCGCGATGAGCTTGCGGCCTGCGGCGTCGAACGCCACGGCGACCGAACCGTGGGTGCTTTCGACGGCGGCCATGCCCGTGCGGGGATCGAACACCAGGTCATGATCGTTGAGCCCGGCGCTCAACGGGTCCTCGGCAGGGGGAGGCAGCAATTGAAGTCCCAACCCGCGCGCACCCGCATGCAACCGATGGTCCCAGCCCCATGCCCAACCACGGATGGCCATACCGCCGAAGGCGCGCTGGGGCGACACGTCGGGCCCGGTGTAGAGCACCTCCTGCACATCCGCGCGGCCGTCCCGGTTGGTGTCCTGGCAAAGCAGGATCTGGTTGGCTGCCGCGACCAGTACCCCGTTGCTCCAACAGAACACCGCAGATGGAGCCGCGAGATTTTCCGCGAAGTCATGGCTGACGTCCATGCGGCCATCGCCGTCGGTATCGGTGAGGAGCCGAATCCGGCCCAACCGGGGCGGCGCGGCGTCCATGCCGGGGAAATCACGATGCTCCGCGACGAACAGCCGGCCGTCCCCATCGAAGGCCATCGCCACCGGATCGAAGACCAGCGGTTCGGCGGCCACCAACTCCACGCGGAACCCGGGCGCGACCCGCAATTCCCCGGCGGAGGGCGATGTCTCCGGTGCCGCCGCGGCGGTTGTGGCCCAACCCCACGCACTCAGCAGGAGCACCAGCAGCGTTCGGACTCCTTGCATGCACTTCACCATGGGCCTCCGACCTTTGCGATACAAGCATCCGTTTTATTCGACGATGGACTGAATGGCGCAACCTGAGCCAAGGAAATGTGGTCCCACACAGTCGCTCCTGCGTTGGCACAAAGTGTGGCCACAAAATCCCGGGTCGGTAAGCCAAAGCCCCCTTTTTACATGGCTCAAAGGCTTCGCCAATGGATTCCAAAGCCATCAGCAGAGTTGGTCTCGGTTTTGAGAGCCGGCATTGCATGGACTGGGAGTCGTTACCGTACGATATTCACGCCAGTGACACGCTACGCTCAGGTGCTGAAACAGTCCCAGACTTCGCGCTTAGGCGGAATCGCCCCTGGGTGACGCAAAGCAAATGTTCGAGCGGTCCGGCTTTGCTGAAGCGCGAGAAGGTTCGTAGATGCTCTTAAACGTAAAAGGACACTGAACTACACAATCGGCTAGACCTGGACATTACACATGAGGACGTGCATCACGGTATTAAAAGGGCGGTGAAAAAGTACGGAAGTCCATATCCGGTCCTTCGTGTGGCGATGAATCGATTCGTTGGTAAATGTCACGGCTCCGTTGTCGATAAAACACCGTGCAGCGCCGTGTACATTCAATCCCAAGAGCATATATGGACATTGTTGCCTAAGTTGTTAAGCGAAACATTATGGGCGGAGCCCATAGTAAGCGCGCAGAGACTGTATTAGAAATGGCGCATCGAACACGTCATGATCATCAGGTTTATTTTGGAATGCCTTTACTACCAGAGTCACCTCTGGTTTCGAGGAAGTAACTACCTGAGGGGGAATATGCATAGTCTCCACATTTACCTGTGCTTGGCCACCGCTTGTGTTGCTGATGTAGCCCGTCGTTTGCGAGTAGCCGGGTGTGACCGTTGTCGAAACATAAGAATCTTCCTTGGCTTTAACGATGCAAAAATATCGAAAACCGTTCATGGCGACGACTTCCGCTGCGCGAAGCAGTGCATACTCATAGGCACGACGGGAACTCGTATATGCGTTTCCGGCGAAGGACACGCGGAAAGTGTCCGGCGCCAGGGCGACGTCAGTGTAGCCGCCTAACAGATTGGCGCGTTGGTATGGTGTAGCGCACCCGAGGAGACCCAGAAGGCAACCAAGACAAGCAGCGAATGAGGCGACGCTCTTCATAGTCAGGAGGTTGTTGGTAGCGTTGAAGTGAGGGAACTGTTGCTCGAGATTCGAGGTGTTGGAAAGGTTTGGCTAGAGGCGGCAGCGCGATTGGTGCAATGTGAACAAGTGATAGTATAGGCGACGTGCGCGGGTGCCGGGTGGAGCGGGGAAGGGAGCGGGGCGTCGGGGCCGAGATTCAGGATCGCGTAGAGTGCGTGCGGGCGCGGAGGGTGGCCGTAAAGTGTGCCTGACGCGCATCGCAAATTGGGCGAAGGGCAATACTGTTGTCGCCTGCAGCGTAAGCTTGGAGTCGCAGCGGAGGGAGGGTTGGCAGGCACTGGCGTGTGGCCTGGCAGCGCTTGGGGACGTTGGCGTCCGCACCCAGAGGCTAAGAGCCTTGACGGGGCTCTGGTCTCGTCGTGATCAGCCGCGCGCATCGTGCATTCGGTTCAAGTATCGGCAGGAGTATGTAAAGCTTAAGCAAATCTGCGGAACCCAGCGACTGGAAGCTGATGCTGCATGGAATGTGGGTTGCTGAGGCCTCGCTGTTCACTCGGTGCCTGTGTATAGGCGGGCGTCGAATGCCCGTATCCAGGTGTCGGGAGAAGCCGGGCGTGAGACATGGGCTGTTCCAATTGTCAGCGGAAGGCCGCGGTTGACTCATGGATTGATCATGGGAGCAGGTGGCGGCAGTTGCAGGTGACTGCAGGGGCCCACCTGAGGCCGCGCAGAGGTGTGGATCCATGGTTGGCTGGTCTGCGGGCTCGTCTGTACGCGGCGCTGTTCAATGCCAGGGCAGAACGGGCCCCCTAGGTTTCGGTGGCTCGGTTGTCAGCGGCCCGGTGCGCGCGGCGATGGCGTCGCGAGCTTTTTCAGAGCCTACCGGTCAGCGGGCAAAGCCGCGTTGGCGCAGCCAATGGGCGCAGGCGATCGTCCAAGGGTGTCGCTTGTCCGGGTCCCATTCGCGGGTACCGAGCCCGATGCCGTGGCCGCCGTGTTCGAAGATGTGCAGTTCGAACGGCACACCGGCCTCGCGCAGGGCACGGGCAAAGGCCAGGCTGTTTTCGATCGGAACCCCTTTGTCCTGCCAGGTGTGCCACAGGAAACACGGCGGAGTGTTGGAGGTAACATTCCGTTCGTTGGAAAGCGCCACGGCCAGGTCCTCCGGGGCGTCCTTGCCGAGCAACTGATCGCGCGATCCCCGATGCGCGAAAGGGCCGGACAAACTGATCACCGGATAACAGAGGATTCCCAAATCCGGGCGACAGCTCTGCCGTTCCACCGGCTCATCGGCCCCAGGGTTTCCGAGGTCGAAATGCGTGAGCAGGGTCGAGGCCAAATGCCCGCCGGCCGAGGAACCCATGATGCCGACCCGACCCGGGTCCAGCTTCCACTCCCCGGCGCGTGCCCGGACCAGGCGCACGGCGCGGGCAGCATCCTGGAGCATGACGGGGTGGCGATAACCGGCAGAGCCGAGGCGATATTTCAGAACAAAGGCGGCAATTCCCAGCTCGTTCAACCAGCGAGCGTAGTGGTCGCCCTCGTGAGGGGCCAATGTCGCATAGCCGCCTCCCGGGCAGATGACCACGGCGGCGCCGGTGGCGCGCTCGGGCGGCGGCAGGTAGGGCGTCAGGGTCGGAATGTCTTTCTCCTCGCGGCCCAGGGCCCCCGGCGGGTCGGCTGGCCAGAGGGGAATCGGCGCAGGCCCTTGAGCAAGACAGAACGAGACGCACCCGAGCACGAAGAATCCCAAGAACGATTTCATGGCCGTAGAGCATAGGCTCCAGTGGTCTGCTGCTCAACGCTACACCAAGCGGTGGTGGGCGCGAGCGGGGTAAACCTGGCCTGAACGAAGGCCGGGAAAACGAGAACCCGCTCCGGTGGCTGATCGGGGAGCGGTGTTCGCGCGGGATCCCGGAGATGCAGGTCCCCGGACCGCGGGGTCAACCCCCGATGGATTGCTCCGGCTGTCCGCGGGGAGTTACGACCCTCCCGGCTCCGGCACTGGTACGATTCCGTGCACCTCCGCGGAGACCCGCTCCGAACGGGCGTGCGCTGGCCGAGATGGCCATGGGCTCGATCGCTTGCCCGGGGAGCCTTGTGGGAAAGCGCTCTGCGAATCGTTGTCCCCTTTGGCTCTTACGACGCCCTTTCGCAAGGCTGCGGGAACTGAGGGCGGCCCTCCTCAGGGCTCCTGGCAGGGCCGGGCCGCGGCAGGCGGGTCGCGTCCCCCTGCTCCTGCCGGCGCCCTGCAGGACCCGAGCGCCGGGGAGTTTTACCGGGAGCCCTCTTGGAAGGCCGGGGTGATGATCATCGCTCGAGGTGGAAACGGGGCACGGGGTTTTCCTCCGGCGGCGGCATGGGGAGCAGGTCAGCTACGAAGGGCGGGTTCATTCTGCCTGACTTGCTGTCGACAGGGGCTGGTCCATCCCCGGGAGCGCACCGCAGGAAAACAAGTCCGGCAGGTTTTGGGGCGATGGGGCGAGATTGTGAGGTTCGAGCCGTGGAGGAGGTTTCACCCATAATGGCCTTGTGGAGGCCATAAGCAGCTGAGGGCATGGCAGGGATTGGTCTTCTTTACAGGGGCTTGAAGCAGAATCTTGGTCTTGGCCACGGGTGACGAGAATGCACATGGGACTGTCGAGCTCCGATCGCTCCGCTCCTCCGTAGCAGGTGAACTTCTTCCTCCTTGGGTCGACGGGAGTGCGTTCATGCCGGTCCCCCCGGTGCACACGTTTCTAGCACGGCCACTGAGTGACGACGATTCCAACGAACAGTTTCAACGCAGGACCTCGGAATGCCATGCATTCAAAGCATGCGTCGGATTTCTTGGGGTAATGGCATCCGTCGGTTTCCTCAACCTGGGGTGGAGAAAGACGGCAACGCAAGCCGGCATTGCAAAGACTGGATTTGAAATCTCCGCTTACGATGTTGAGCAATTCGCCGACCGTGTCGGTGAGAAGATCTGGTGTCTCTAGATCTTTGGGAGGGATACCCAAGACGGTTGCAGCGACGCGGCGGGCTGCCCGCAGGCTCATTCTCAGCTCGATTGTGCCTTCCATCCTGCCGTGGAACCCGATTGTACCCCGAAGATGACGGCCGCGTAGAGGTGTCAGGTCCTCTGGAGGGGTACGGACCAGTTGAATACCGGCCATGCTCCGGAAGGTCCGAACGATGGCAGACGTCAGCGGATGGCTCATGGTGAGCAGGAGTGCACAGCCGAGCCCGGCTCGGAGGAGCGCTTCCTCGATTGTTTCCACCACAAAGAGGCCCGCTCCGGTGGCCCGCGGGTTTGCGATTTCCAACAGGCGGCGGCTGAGTTCCGCATCTCCTGCGACGACCGCTGCAATCTCTTCCAGGTCGGCGTCCCGCCGAGCTACCAGCTGGGTGAGGCGAGCGACGCTTTCCGGGAGGGATTCCAAGTCCCGGCCTCTGGCCGAGCCGTGGAAGTTCGTCACGCCCCTGCTCATTGCCCCGCCGGGATGGTGGGTTCGAGCGTCCCGCCAGGTTTGGGGGAAAGCACCACGATCCGCGAGACCGCCTGCAAGAGCTCGTCCTCTCGAAAGGGTTTCACCAAATAGTCCCGGGCACCCAGACGAGTAAAATGCTGAAAGCTATCCCAACTTGATTCTGCGGTGATCATGACGACGGGAATCGCCCGAAGCTCCGGTGTTTCCTTGAGTTTGGTGAGCATGGTAACGCCGTCCATAACAGGCATGGTCACGTCCAGCAAAATGACGTCCGGTTTTTCCCGCGCGGCAATGGCCAACCCCTCCTCCCCGTTGGTGGCCTCGAGCACCTCGCAGTCATAACCACGCAAGGCTTTTCTCACGAGGATTCGGATGGTTTTGCTGTCGTCGACGCTAAGGATTCGCACAGGCATGGCAGATGAGTCCCGGGCCCCAAGTGCGGAACACGAGTGAATTTTTGGATAGTGCGCCAAAAGGCAGCATGCAAATCTCCCCGGATGGACGCCCTGGCGGCGGAGGGGCCACGCTTCGGCGGGGCGATGTGCCAGTTTTCGGGATCCTGTACCGCTCCGGCCCTCGAAGGCGCGTTAAGCAAGCGATGGACCACGAGGGGACGCTTGTCGGGTCCGAGGTGGATGCCGCTGCGCTCGGAGACCAGGCGGCGAATGAAATCGAAGTCCTCCCGGCTCAGGTCGTCCGGGACGGTTGCTTGCGGTTCCCCACGCGGTGCACTCCTCATGAGTTTCCAACCCATGTTCCGGCCCTTCATCGGCAAGGGCTCGGTCAGCTTGAGGAGAATTTTGCCCCGGCGGGAGTGGAAGCGGGCCGGATCATGCGCGACCGCTCCAAGGGGATTTTGCCAGCGCGGCTGCAACGGTCGAGGGTCCCGGTGGATCGAGGTAGTCGGATGGAGCCGGCCGAGCGGAGTTGACCGGTGCGACGAGAGGGCGCTGAACAAGCGCTCCTCGATGAAAAGCATCCCCAAGCGGTTGAATCGCAAAGACCTGGTGCCCCCACAGGCCCACGTCGAGTCCCCGGTGTGAGGTTGGAGAAACGCGTTTGCCGGCATCAAGGGGCCAATCTCCATGAGCGATGGAGGGTCGTTTTCGGAGCAACCCGCTGTTTTGGAATCTGCGGGGGCAGGATGGCAGGGGCTGGATCCGCGGCTGTCGGGGAAGGGCTCGTCCTCGCCGAGGGAGGTTTGCCACGGTGGCCAGAGGTCCGGACGTGATTCCTGCCTTGCCGTCAGCCGTGGCGGGTCTGGTGACCGTTCTTTTCGAGTGCGGCAAATAACGAGAACATTTCCCTGGGCCCCGGGCTCGAAAAAGGAAATGCGCCCTTCGCAGTCCACGCATCGCTCGGGGCGATCCACGCGCCGAAGGCCCATTCAGCCCGTTAGCCCGGAACAACGCCTCCGAGAACTCCATCCCCAGAACTTGCCGGGCCCTGGAGCAGCGAAACCTTTCGACCCTTGTCGCGAGGGCCGGGCGGGCCCCTCTGGATTCTGCCCCCTTCAGGGGGAGATGAATTGTGAGAACCCGGCCACCCACGGCGTTGCCCTGCGCTGCTGAATTCTCATCCCGATGGGGTGGACAACCGACGCGCCGGAGCCGCATTCAGTCGGTTAGGCCGAAGCAGCGCCCCGCGACCTTCCGACATCTGTTCTCACCGCACCCTGAAAGGGCATAACACGAGGACTTCCCGCGGCGCTGGCCCGGCGTGCTACACCCGGGTTCCGCCCCTTCAGGGCGGGGTGAATTGTCGAACCCTTGTTCCCCAAGGGGTTGTACGGGCTGGAGAATCATTGCTCCGGTGGGGCAATCGCACAACTCACTGGAGGCGCAACGGTGTACCTGGCAGCGACGCAGTCCGGCGTTGCGAGGCGCCTACCTGAAGCGGCCCAGCAGCGCCTCGTCGGGGCGGATTCGCAGGCGCGCCGATGGCGAGAGACGTTTTCTTCTGGGTGAGGCCGGGGAGGAGGTACTCGCATGGGGCTGCTTTGGGAGATCTGTCGTTTACAGCCCCGGCGCACTCAGCGCTCCTTTGGCAACGGAGATTTCCTGTCAGGCCGCAGTTCAGTTCCAGGAAGCCTCTGGAGGGTTGGCAGAACTTCGCGCGTCATCCACACGGGAAAGCCGTTGGGAAAAGGCATTTCCTTGGGCCGCTTGCATCCAGGGCTCGAAAACGGAAAGCCGCCCTCTCAGGCGGGCGGGCTTGCTGCCAATGGATCCGTCAGACCATGGGGCGCGGTTGGTCTTGCCGGGCAACTCCGGTGGAGGTGCGCAGTGCGACACGGTTTGTGTCGGAGGATCGACCGAGGGTGCAGAAACCGGGCTTGTGCGATGGATGGCTCGGCCCGGCAGTTCGAGCTGGGCGCTTCAAGGTGGGATGCCCGCCCGGTGTGGGTGCAGCCAACCGCCGGGGGCGCCGGGCCGGGGAGGAGGAGGAAGTCGGACCTGTGGCAAAGGGATTGCCGCCGCGGCAGCGTTGGCGTATGGTGTGGCCGGGTGCGCGAGTAGCTCAATTGGATAGAGCGTCGGCCTCCGGAGCCGAAGGTTGTGGGTTCGACCCCCGCCTCGCGCACCATTTTTTAGTCTTGACTCGGCGTGTGTCCGGGACGGTCCGTCCCCGACAGCGTGGTCGGAGGTTGGGGCCGCACTTCGGCTTCCCTTCGGATTTGGGCGGGGGTTTTGCCCAGGCGCTTTTTGAGCACTGCCCCCAAGTATTCCTGATGTTTGAAGCCGGACTGTTCGGCCACTTCGGGAATGGGCAGATCGGTCTCCCGCAACAGCTGACAGGCGCGGCGAATTCGCACGTCCAGGATCGCCTGATGAACGGTGCGTCCGAGCTGCGCCCGGAAGCGGCGTTGCAACACGCTTCGGGACAGGCCGGCCGCCGCAGCCACATCGTCCACGCTCAATCCCCGGCAGGCCTGTTCGCGGATGACCTGGAGGGCCCTGGCCAGGCTGCGATCCGGGATGGCCAGGACATCGGTGGAACGCCGGGTCACCACACCGATGGGCGGAACCAGCACGGGTTCGGCGGGTGGCGTGCTGCCGGCCATGAGGCGGTCCAGGAGGGCGGCGGCTTCGTAGCCGACGCGCTGGTGCGCGGGCCAAACACTGGAGAGGGGAGGAAAGGCAATCTCGCAGAGAGCATCGTCGTTATCCACGCCGATTACGGCGAGCTCATCCGGAACGGAGACGCCGGCCTGGCGACAAGCCTCGAGGAACTGGAGGCCGCGTTGATCGCTGCAAACCATGACGCCGGCGGGTTTGGGCAGGCTGGTGATCCAGCTCAGCAGTTCGCGTTCGCGTTCGGTCCAACGGGCGGTGTCGCCGTCATGGCGCGGTTGCTCGCAAACGGACACCGTGCCGCCCAGTTCGTGCACGCGTTGGCAGAAGAAATCGCGTCGGCGCAGGGACCAGTTCTCCTCGGTCAATCCGTAGAACCCGAAATGCCGGAACCCGCGTTCATAAAGGTGCTCCACGGCCATGCGCGCAATGGCCCGGTCGTCCACGTGCACCAGGGGCAGCCCTGCGGCCGGCACCAGTCCGAGCACGTCCACGGCCGGCAGGCCGGTGGCACGGACGGCCCGGGCCAAGAGCGGCGACTGTACACGGGCGATGATGCCGTCGCCTTCCCAATCGGCCAGCCAGGAGGGGGCCTGAACATCCAGACCACGAGGTTCGTGAAAAAGGGCCCAATCGCCGCGCTCTCGGACGTATCGGGCAATGCCCCGAAGGATGTCGCGGCCGGAGGCAAGCGAGGTCTCCACCAACAGCAGGACGCGGCGGTATGGTCTGGCTGGCCGGCCCGGCAGGAACGGCTCCGTCCGGGGGCCCGCCGCAGCACCACCTTTCGCAACACCTCCCTTTGGGGTCTGCGCGAATCTGGCCATCGGGCGTCTCGAACGGCCTGTAACGGGCGCCCGGAACCCCTTCGGTCTCGGGAACCGCAGGTTTCCGGGGCGGTGGACCTTTCTACAGGCCTCTGATTCCGTTGGAGCTCGAGCATGAGTCGGTCATTCGGTTCTGTCCAGTCGAAGGACCGAGTCCTGCCCGGTCGCGGGGCGCTTCAGGTTTGGGACACCCCGGGGAAGGCTCGGCCGAACTTTGGGTGCTTCGGCCCGGGAAAACCGAGGGAAAACGGCTTTTCATGGGGATTCCTGGATCCGGGGCTCAAAAACGGAAATGCACCCGCGGTCGCCCGGGTTGGAAACCCGCCGGTTGCCTCGTCGCAATCTGTCTGCTATTCTATCGGCAGAAACGACGGATTGGCGCCGGCAGTTCCCGCCCAAAGAGCAGGCGGAGAGCAGGTTGCCAGTGTCCGAGGCTTTACCAAGGAGGTTCGGTTGAGGACAAACTGGTTCGGCGGGGACGTCCACCCCTTCGGGCGTCCCCGCTTCGGTTTTCACCGACCGTACGAGCGGTGGGGCGTTTCCGGCGGCAGACATGCGTATTGACGGGATCGGGGGATTTGCTACATTCGCCGCCTCAATTTGCGAAAGGTTGCATGAAGACGTATTTGCCAAAGGTGAATCCGGATGCCCGGAAGTGGTACGTGGTGGACGCCGACGGGCAGGTTCTGGGTCGGTTGGCGGCGAAGGTGGCCGATCTGTTGCGCGGCAAGAACAAGCCGATTTTCACGCCGCATCTGGACACCGGGGACTTTGTGATCGTGATCAACGCGGAAAAGGTCGTCCTGACCGGCAAGAAGGAAACCCAGAAGACCTACATGTCGTACTCGGGTTGGAAGGGCGGCGAAAAGTACCGCACGGTGGCGGAGATGCGGGCGCGGCACCCGGAATTCCTGATCGAGCACGCGGTCAAGGGGATGCTTCCGAAGAACCGGCTGGGTCGGGCGTTGCTGACCAAGCTGAAGGTGTACCGGGGCAGTGTGCACCCGCACGCGGCGCAGCGTCCGGAGCCGATCGCCTTGTCGCGTTGAGCCGGGGTGGAACGTTGGAGCATTGACCATGAGTGAAACGGTTCAATACTGGGGCACGGGCCGTCGGAAAACCGCGGTGGCCCGGGTGCGTTTGCTGCCCGGGACGGGCAGCATCATGATCAACGGTCGTCCGTTTCAGCAGTATTTCCCGCTGGAAGCCCTCCGGGTGCACGCCCTCCAGCCGTTGGTGACGACGGGGATGAACGGCAAGTTCGACATCCGCGTGAATGTGCGGGGCGGCGGGCTTTCGGGACAAGCCGGGGCGGTGCGTTTGGGGATTGCCCGGGCGTTGTTGCGCATGGACCCGAATCTGCGTCCGGTTTTGCGTGCAGAGGGCCTGCTCACCCGCGACGCACGCGAGAAGGAGCGGAAGAAGTACGGGCAGCCGGGTGCCCGGAAGCGCTTCCAATACTCGAAGCGGTAGGGCGAGCCTTTCGTCCCGAACGGGACCTGGTTTGGCCACCCTGCCGGCTCCAAAGAGCCGGCAGGGTTTTTGTTTGGGGGACAGTCGGTGGCGGCATTTCGAGTGCCTTGTGGGATTGTCGGTGCCCGCGAAGGCGCGGGGTTCGGAGACGCGATCACGGCAACGGGCTTCCGCTTGCGGATTGAATCGCCGGGGGGTGACTCTATATTGAACCCTGCGGGAGGGCGCCAGGGCCGGCACGCGTTGGCTCCGGGCGTCGGCACGTATGCAAGTGTTGTTGCTCAAATCGAAGATTCATCGGGCGCGGGTGACCGCCGCCAATGTGGAGTACGAGGGCAGCCTGGCCATTGACCAGGAGCTGATGGACAAGGTCGGGCTTCTGCCCTACGAGAAGATTCTGTGCGGCAACATGGCGAATGGCGCCCGATGGGAGACCTACGCCATCCCGGCCCCGCGGGGGTCGCGGGCCATTGTTTTGAACGGTGCCGTGGCGCATCTGGGCAAGCCCGGAGACCAACTGACCATCATGAGCTACAGCTGGGTGGACAAGGCCAAGGCGCGGAGGTGGAAACCGCGGGTGATCGTGCTGGGCGCGCATAACGAGATTTTGGACGAACGGGGGGTCTGAATCGATTCGTGATCCCGTTTTGAGCATCCCATCCCGGCGAGCGGACAGTTGGCTAGCTGTAGAAAGAGGTGCAAGCATCTTCAATGGCTGTCTTTGGCGGGACCCCGTGAGGCCCTGGGGCTTTGGCGCCGCCAAAGGGCGAAGTGGCGGACCGGCTTTCCCTTGCCCGCAGGAAGCATGGAGAAGGCGGCCATTCACCGGCTGAGAACGTCGGTGCCGCGGATTCCGCAGCGCCACGCCTTTGGGACAACAAAGGAGACGGCGTTTTCCGGGCCACCGCTTCGGCGGTTCGGTGCGTTTTCGTGGCTTGCGTACGGCCGAGGGCTTCGGCCAGGAGGCAGAACGGTCCGGGCAACCGCCCCACCGCGTCTGCGGCGGGTCTGAGATTTTGGATATCCCGCAAAGCGTGGCGGCAACTCCAGCGCTTCGGCAGGCGGAAGCCGGCCGCAAACGCCGTTGCGTTGGATTCTAATCCCGGGCTCAAAAACTGAGAATGCCCTTGAAGCCAGACGCAGGCCCCTTGCGGCTCGGGAAAAGCCCGCCAACTGCCCGAAGTCACGGGAGAAAAGGGCGCGGCACATCCAGCCCAATCCAAGAGAGCCGCGGGACGGCACTCCGGACCGCCGCCACGAGGCTGGATCGACGAAGCTCCGGTCCGCTTCCGGTGATGTTGCGGGGCTGCGAAGGTCGGGTAACCGGGCAGTTGCCCGGCTGCTCTCTCCACTGGCTCTCAGTCGGACGAGGCTGCGAGCTTCCACGGCCTCGGAGGTCGGGGTGGATCGAGCGGCCGAGAAGTCCGGGACTGCACGCGGGTGGGTGCCAACCACCTAGTCTAGGACCGGGCGGATGAAAAGTCGGATCCGCGCCTCGGGGGCGGGTTCGGTGAGTCGAATGGCGACGCGGCGAGGTCTTTGGGGGGTGGGCACTTCTTCCTCCAAGGTCTCTGCGCGAATCTCGAATGCCGCTCCTGCAGGGTCGATGCGAATTTCGACGGTATCGGGCCCCTCGCCCACACGCAGGATGTTCGGCTCCCGGCGTGTCCAGGGCGACCAGGTGATCAGGGCGGTTTCGAAACTGACCGGGCGTGTTGCGGTCATGGAGTCGTTGATTTGCAATTCCGGCGCCGTTCCGCGCTGGAAGAAAAATTCACGCTCCAACGAGGTCAGACCCGGCACGTCATAGGCTGACTTGAGCTCAAGGCGCAGCCGATCTGCCCCGGGTCGAAAATCGGTCTCCAGCACCCTGGCTCGTGCGTGGGCACCGGTCTGCTGCAGGCGGCCGTCCACCACGGGCACACTGTGTCCGTAGGAACTGAGGACTTTGCTCTCGTAGCGTCGGGCGCTGAAGGTGCGGGCGGTGTACACTTCTGCCCCCGGGTCGCACAGGAGCATGCGGCTGCGGAAGACGACGCTGAAGCTGCCAAGGTCGTTGTGATTGTGGTGCTCGGCATTGTGCCCGCCTTTGAGGCAGACGGCGAAAGGGACCTCCCCGGGTCGAGGTCGGCAGATCAGGACGCCGGCGTCTGTGAACCAGGTGCGCAGCGGATCGAGAGGGGGGAGATCTTTGGGCGGTTCGAGAGGTGGGAGCGGCTCGGGCAGGAAAGCCGCGAGCACCGTGATGGCGAGAGCACGACCCGGTTGAGGCCGGCCGGGCGTCACGCCCCCGGGCGGGGGCAGTCCCAGGCGTCCCGACAAGACACGCACGACACGGCTGTCTGGCCTGGTGCCGGGCGTGCAATCGGAAATCGTGGGATAAAAACCGTTAAGGATTTCGGCGCGCCAGGGAAACCGGGCGGGCATCTGCGCCTGAGGATCGGCCAACAGGTCCAGCTTGCCCTCCGTGGCCAGCCGCAACATCTCGCTCAGCCAGACGAAATGCCCGAATCCGTAGTTCCAGTAGCCCAGTCCCTCGCTGCAATAGCCGTCGGGAGTAAAGCCCGCCAGGAAAGAGCGGATTCGTTCTTCGGCCACGGCCACAAACCAGGCGCGGTCTTCGGGGGAGTCGAGCATGGCCAAGGCGGTGCCGACCGTGCCTGCGAGGCAGACGGCGTTCCAGTTGTGCGTGGCGCGCAGCCAGAACGCCTCGGGTTGTTCGCCACGGATCATGGCCCGAAAGGGCCGGAGGGTGCGACGCTGTAGATTCTCCCGAATGAGCCTCCGGGCGGACTCGGACAGTTTGTCTCCCAGCAGCCAATGGGCCGTGGCCAGATCCCAGCTCAGGGCGGTGGAACCCAGGTCCATTTCCACCACTTCTCCCCGGAAATTGCGCAGGGCTCCGTCGTGGGCGGGGTACACCCAGGTGCGTTCGGCGCACAAGGCCTGAATGGTTTCCTCCAAAGGGGCGAGGAAACGGCCCCGGTTCTCCACTGCCTCGGCCAATACAAAGGTGGCGATCCGACCCCGCCGGGCGAATGCCACTCGTTGCCAGCGTTCCCGGTTGCCGGTCCGGGAGTAGTCCAGATACAGATCGTCCGGCTGGTCGGGTAACCCTTCCCGGACGAGTTGTTCGGCTTCGCGGATTACGGCTTGCCAGGCCGGTTGTTGGAGCAAGGGTGCCCAGGCGGCACGGTCGGCTACAGGTCGGCCCACGCCTGCGGGCCGTGGGGGCAACCAGCTGGTGAGGGCTCGTACCCGGGCTTCGTTCGGGGGATTTGCCACGCAGGTCTGCAGAAACGCGAATCCCAAGAGTGCCAGGGCGAGCCATCGCGGCGGAGGAATCAGGGGAGCGGGCTGCGGCCGCGGATGTGAGCCGGCCAAGGCGCGGGCTGTGGAGGCGATGCGCAGGTGCCACGCCGGAGCGGGATGCACCGATGGCAAGGCGCCGGGGCGACCCGGCTTGGAGACCGGCCGGGCGGGATCCGGTGGCGCCGCCCGGGATGGTGATCGTTTCTGGGGATGCTGGCCTCGATGGTCCATGGCCTTTTGATCTGACTGGGTTCCCCGGGTCGGCATTCAATCCGGTGCGGAGCAAATCGCCCAAGGCGGCAGGCATTTGTCTGGCGCATGCGACCGGAGTTTTGATCGCTGGCAGTCCCCGGGGACTCGGCACCGGCTTGCGTCCGAGGTGGGGTGGCGTAAGTTGGCCGCGTGAACGGTGCGTTTTCGGTATCGGCCTGGTATGGCGGGCGTTGGGACGAGTCCCAAGTGGCGGCGTGGGCATCCGATTTGCGGCGGCGGCTGAACGGTCCGGTGAGTTTCGGCCTTTTGTTCCTCACACCCACGTGGTCAACTCGGCTGCCGGGGTTGTTGGAAGTGGTGCAGTTGCATGCGCATGTGCCGTTGTTGGCCGGCTGCACCACCAGTGCGGCGATCGCCGGAGCGCAAGAGCTGGAGGGCCGTGGCGGGTTTGCCCTGGGGTTGTATCACCTGCCCGGAGCGGAAGTGCAGGCGGTCCATGTGAGGCAGGGGGATGTGGAAGGGGTGACCGGGCCCGAGCAGTGGATCTCCCGGGTGGGTGTGCCCCGGGAGTCCGCACGCGGCTGGCTGGCGTTCCTCGATCCATTGACGATGGACGTGGACGCGTGGCTCAAAAGTTGGAACGCTGCGTATCCCGGTGTGCCGATCATCGGGGGACTGGCGGGGGCGGACTTCCGTCACGAACGGACCCTGGTGTTTCTGAATCAGAGTGTCTTCGAAGAGGGCGGGGTTCTGCTTTCCCTCGGGGGAGCGGTCGAGTTGGTGGGGCGCGTGGCCCAGGGGTGCACGCCGATTGGCGAGACCTGGACGTTGACGCGGGTGGAGCAAAACTTGATCCATCGGATCGCGAACCGGCCGGCCTACGAGGTGTTGCTGCAAACCGTCCAGGGCCTGCCGCCGGATCAGCAGGAACGATTGGGAGGAAACCTTTTTATCGGCCTGGCGGCGGATGAGTATCGGGAGGAGTTTCGGCGCGGGGACTTCCTGGTGCGGAATCTGCTGGGAGCGGATCCACATTCGGGCGTCCTGGCGGTGGGGGCATTGCCGCGGCCGGGCCAGACGGTGCAGTTTCAGTGTCGGGACGCCGAAGCGGCCGATGTGGAGTTGCGGGAGCTGTTGCAACAGTTGCGCACTGAATTGACCGGACGGCGCGTGTATGGCGGTTGTTTGTGTGTTTGCAACGGCCGCGGCCGTCATCTGTTCGGCGTGTGCGATCATGACGCCCGGCTGGTCCAGGAGTTTTTGGGGCCTCTGGGAGTGGCGGGCTTCTTTTGCAACGGCGAAATTGGTCCCGTGGGGCGGACCAATCATCTCCACGGATATACTGCGGCACTGGGGTTGTTTGTGGGACGGTAGCCGGGCGTGGGGGGCTGCCGGCCCCTCTCGGGTCATCCGGGGCTCGCGGGGGCCGGGCCATCCGGGTCCAGAAGCAAATGCCATGATCGAAGAGACCATTCGAAGAATCGAAGAGCACCTCCAACGGGCCGGTGGAGTGGCCCCGGACCAGAAGGACCAACTGCTGGGCCTGGTTCAGGAACTCAAACGTGAAATCCAGACCCTGTCCCGGACGGATCAAGAGGCGGCTCAGAGCATCGTGGGTTTTACCCAGGTGTCGGCTCATGAGGCGACGCGGCGCCAGCCCGATGTGCGCTTGGTGAAACTGTCCCTGGACGGACTTCGAGCTTCGGTGGAGCGGTTTGAAACCTCGCACCCGCGGCTGGTGCAAGTGGTCAATCACATCAGCCAGATGCTGGCCAACCTGGGCATCTGAGCGCTTCTGGATGGGTCCGGGATGGAGGCGGCGGCCTGGCGGCAGAGGCCGGCGGGCTTTGCCATTTGACGCGGTGCCGTCCGGCTTGCGGGCCGTCGGACGACTCGTGACGTCCGAGGTTCCCCTTGCAACCTTGGAGCTCACCCCGGAATCCGGTCGGCTTTCGAACCCACCTCTGGTCTTGGCAACATGCATTACGCTCTTTGGGAGGCCGGCTTCCGAAAGCCTTCGCTCGCTTCCACGGTCGGGTCCTGAAGTCGGTTGAGATCCGGGAAACCGGCTCCGGCGGACCCGCGACCCTTCGATGGATCCATCGTGTGCCGGGCTTCGCTGGCGACCCGTGATCCCGTTGGGACAGAGACCCTCGCGGTGTCTGCATGATCGTCACGGCGCTTGGGCGATGACCAGTTGCCCAAGACGCCGGGGGAAGGCCGTCAGGAATTGTCTGCTCTCGGCAAGGGGGCCGGCTCGGATGGGGTTGAGGCGAGCGGGTTCGTGGCAAGAGGGAGGCCGGGGAGCCTCCGCGGGATTGTGAATCGAACATTTGTACGATGGGCAGTCGAGGGGTTTGTTGGGAGGTTTGGCAGGGTACGGAATGCGTTCTGGCTGCTCTTTCGCAAGAGATTTGCAGGCTGGTCGGCAAAGCGCGAGGCGTGCGCGGGCCAGCTGTGCGGCAGACGGTCGTCGCCGTGCGAGGCATCCCGTGGCGCGCCCTCGCGGCAGCGACGGCGTGCTCGAAGCCTGCAACCCGGACCGGCAGGGGGAAGTAGCTTTTGGGGAATGTGCGGCTGATGCTGTTGCCGGCCTCGGAGTCCGGCCTTAATTGGCGTTGGTTGCGTGGGAAAGGTACGGGCTCCGGGTACTCCTGGCGTCGCCAAGGCCCGGTCAAGACGCAATCCGTGCAGCAGGCCGTCGGCCGCTGCGGCAGGCCTTTCAGAAGGGGAGGGCCTGCCGCCTTGTTTTTGCGGCACCCGTGCCCGGGGGAGGCCCCGTGCGGGGTCGGCGATCGAGGTGGACGTCTCTCCTTGCGCGCGCTTTCAGGGGAAACAACGAGCGCGCACATTGTGCAGTGCGCGGGCCGCAGGGCGGGGTTCGCGCAGTTTGGACAAGACATGGTCGGGCCAAGGGGCCACGGATCCGGCGTCAAGGAGGGGAAAGGGCCGGTGAAGGAAGATGCCAGTCCGGGCTTGACGGCATCCGGGGGGCCGGGTTGGATGAGCTTCATGAGAACGGCATGGATGGTGGGGCTTTTGGGCGTGGCGCTCGTGGCCGGCGGCTGTGTCGGCACGCTGGACGGGCGTCGGCAGGCGGGTGTGCCCTTTGTGAAGGACCGCGTCGAGGGCCGTTACGAACGTCCCGTGGAGCGCGTGTACGCGGCGGCGCGTGAGGTGATTCGTTTCAATGGTACGCTGGTCCGGGAAAGCACCCAGCACGGGGAGACCAGTACGGTCCGGATCCTGGAGGGGAAGGTCAACCAGCGCACGGTTTGGGTGCGGGTCGAGCCGGTGGATCCCAAAGTAACCAGTGTCGTGGTCCAGGTCCGCACGCCCGCCGGGGGCAAGGACCTCGATCTGGCCCACGAGATCGAAAAGCAGATCGCCCTGCAGTTAACCCGGTAGGCCGCGTTTGAGGCCGAGATTTTGTTCGTACACGCCAAGCTTGATGGCTTGGCGTTTTTGTTTGGACTTGAACTCCAGCGGCAGAAGGTTGAGGCGACGTCGTGCCTGTTCGGCGTGGGCGCTGTTGGGAAACAGCTCTTCGACCCGTTCCAGGGTCCGTCGCACGGTGGCTTCGTCGCGACCATGGCGCACCTGCAGGTCGGCCAGCAGATGCAACCAGTGTGCCACCTGGGCCGGCGGGGCGTTGGAGTGTTGAATGAGTTGCTCCAGCTGATCCTCCGCCAGGTCCAGTCGGCCAAAGGCATCGGCGTACAGAAGGGCGAGTTTTTCGCGGGTCTCGAAGTCGTCCGGATGCTGTTCCAACTGGGCCACGTAGCGGGCGGCCAGGGTTTCGGGGGATTCGGGGGGCGGGGTCAGTTGGACGGGTTGGCGCTGGAGCCCGATGTTTTCGATGCCTTTCCGCACGACGATGCGTGTCGGTTCGTGTGACTCGGCGAGCCATTCGGCCGTGGGCATGCGCGCCAGGCGTTGGCGCGCGGTGATCGCCAGGTCGGTGTCCGGAAACTTTTCGAGGAGTTGCTCCAGCACGCGTCGCGCATTTTCCGGGTCCTGGCCGATGCGAAGGTACCAGTCGGCCAGTGTGCTCAACGCGTAGGCGAGGTTTTGTGGGGTATGACCCGGTTGTTCGCAGAGACGTTGGATGGTCAGCTCGGCGCCCTCGAGGTCGCGCATGTCCTCGGCCAGAATCTCTGCCGCCAGCATTTGGCCCTCGAAATCGTTGGGGAATCGGGCAAGTTGGGCGCGCACGTCGGCAAGGGCCGCGGCGGCCTGACCCCGTTTGCGTTTGGCCCGGGCGATCGAATAGAACGGGCGGGGTTCGGGTTCCTCGTCGCCTCCGGTGAAGGCATTCCAGATGGGTCGGAACAAGACCTCGGCGATGTTCGGCGCCCAGAGCACTCCCGCAATCATGGCCAGTGTGAGGGTGAGCAGGACCAGGTACGGCCCACTGCCGACCAACGGGCGCACGGTGAAAATGACGTAGAGCAGGAGCGCGGTGAAGAGCCACTTGAAGATCAAGACGGGCGGATCGTCACGGCTGCGTTTCAACCACCGAACCAGGGCAATTCCCCCGAGCACCAACACGGCCAGCAAGCCCAGCAGGTCGGCAACCGTTTTCCAGGACCACTCCATGGCTTCCATGGCTTTGTCCTAGCATCGCTCCGATCGTCTGACGATGCAACTCGCCGCATGAAGACTCGGTTTGGAGCAGCCGAGGGTCGGGCACGGCCGACGGGGCTTCCCGGCGCAACCCTGGCCCCGGGCCCCAACGAGGATTTGCCATCGGATCCCGCCCCCGGAGGCTCCCCCGGCCCGGCTGCCGCCAACACAAGGCCCTCTTCTTGACGGCACTCCAGCGGCCATGGGTGACCTCACGGCGGGGTTCGGGAGTTGCTGGGGCCACGGTAACTGGGCGCGCGGTTCCGGCACGCTTCCGGCCCGTGCAGGTGGCAAGTTCCCTTCGGAACGCCCACTGTGGGTATCGCTCAACCAGCGGCTGACCGCAGAAGCAAAGCAGGAGTCTTCAATGTGTCTATCAGACTACTGCAGGGTTTGCTCGAGGTACACAGCCAGGGGACCCGGCGTGTGTGTGCAAACCTTTCGCAAGCCGGGAGAATCGAAACTGCCTCCGGCTTGAATGGGCTGCGCCGTCCCGGAGTCGAATCGATCGGGCTGGACGGGTGTGACGCGCGCCGTCGAGGGCACGATGCACGCCCTCATCATGCGGTGTGGACACACAGCCTCGGTGTGCGTGCGTGGAAAAACCCATTACGGAACGAGCCGGGGCAGTGGGTTGGAGGTGAGGAGCGAAGCCGCCGGCCGGCCCAGCGCATGCTGGTTCGGTTGCTGGATGGGACGCGAAAGTTCCAAGAGAAGCTGACCCGGAGGCACAAGTGAGGATCGTGACAGAGCCAAGAATGTCCAAGGGGCGGCCAACCGCCGGACCATTCCAACCGCGGACCATTGCGTGTGCCGCCAGTCGGCCCTCTGGCGGTGCGTGGCAGCGATGGTTTGCGTGCGCGTTGGCCCTTGGACTCGTGGCGGGCCGGCTCAGTGCGCGAGCCGAGGAGGTTCTGACCTGGGAGATCGACCTCGAGCGGCGCCATCAGACGATCGAGGGCTTTGGCGCCTCGGACGCATGGTCGGCACAGTTCGTGGGCCGCTGGCCGGACGCTTTGCGGGAACGCGTGGCGGAGCTTTTGTTCAGCCGGGACTGGGACGCACAGGGTCGGCCTCGGGGCATTGGTCTGTCGATCTGGCGATTCAACGTGGGGGCCGGGAGCGCCGAGCAGGGCGCCGAAAGCGGCATCCGGGATCCGTGGCGGCGGGCGGAGTGTTTTCAGAAGGCCGATGGGACGTGGGACTGGAGCAAACAAGCCGGGCAGCAATGGTTCCTGGAGGCGGCGCGGCGACATGGGGTTGAAACGTTCGTGGCCTTCGTGAACAGTCCGCCCGTGCACCAGACGCGCAACGGCCGTGCATGGGGGGACGGAGGACATCGGAGCAATCTGAATCCCGACCGGTATGAAGCGTTCGCGGCGTTTTTGGCGGAGGTGTGTGCCCATTTCGCCCGCACGGGCCGGCCGTTTCAATACCTCAGTCCGGTGAATGAACCGCAATGGAACTGGTCGCGTCGCAACGGCCAGGAAGGCTGCCCCTGGACGAACGAAGAGCTTCGACGACTGGTGCCGGTGCTGGATGCGGCGGTGCGGGCCCGGGCGCCGGAGGTGCGCATCGTGCTGCCGGAGACCGCGACGCTGGACCACCTTCTGCGGCCCATGCAAGGAGAGCCCCTGGCATCCGACCAGTTGCGGGAGTTGTACGGAAATCGACCGGACGCGGTCCACCGTCTGGCGCGTGTGGCTCCGGTGGTGGCGGCGCACGGCTACGGCACCACGGAGCGGCGACAGCATTGGCTGGGGGTGCGACGCGAGTTGGGGCGGCGACTGCGCCAAGAGCATCCCGGGCTGCGGTTTTGGATGAGCGAGTACTGCATCCTGGGTCAAAACCACGAAGGACGCTTGCGTGGCTCGGGCCGCGATCTCGGGATGGCGCCCGCCTTGTTCGTGGCGCAAGTGATTCATCATGACCTCACGCTGGCGGAGGCGACGTCCTGGCAATGGTGGCTGGCGATCAGCCCATATGACTACAAGGACGGACTGGTGTATGTGGGGCGCGAACCGGCCCCCGAAGCGGTCCGGGAATCCAAGCTGCTGTGGGGGTTCGGACATTACGCGCGGTTCGTCCGACCGGGCAGCGTGCGCGTGGACGTTCGGGCCACCGGCAACGTGCCGAACCCGGAGACCGATGGCGACGCGCCTCTGTTGTCGGCGTACCTGCAACCGCAGACGGGTGCGGTGGTGGTCGTGGGCGTGAACCCGTCGGATCGGGAGCGGAAACTGACCCTGCGTTTGGCGGACGGTACAGCCGCGGAGTTCCGCACGTATCTGACAACGGAGGTGGAGGGGGAAAATCTGATGCCGGGCCGGCCGCTGCGCACAGGGGAAGCCTGGCCCTGGCCGGCACGCAGTGTCGTCACCTGGGTAATGGCGAAAAAGGATGTGTAGGAGCGGCCTGCGAAGGCCAGGGAAAGGCCTTGTTTCGCGGCTGCGGCGCCGGGTTTGCTGAAGGTTTTCTGCTCTGGAGGCCGGGCGATGTTTGCGGGCTGCAGGGCAACGCGTGGCCGTTTTACGAAGTGCGCTTGGCCCCGGGGATCCCGGCGAAGGCGGTCACTCGGATGGACGCGGATGGCTCAAACACGGCGGCGCGCGTTTTTCCCCGGATTCCAGGGCTGCCCGTGCGGCCGGGGTTATGGCGTGAGCAGGCTGACAGGGGACAGACTCCGAAGCCATTCAACTTCAGTGCTAATGCATCCGGGCCGCTGGGGATCCGTTCCGGGCCAACCCGCGACCTGTGGGTTGCGCAGCGGTCTGTTGACACCGGGGCCGGCAAGGGTTGGCGAGCTTCTCATCCGAGAGGCTCCGCCGGACTCGGACTTCTTGAAGATGCCGGTTCGCTCAGAGGGCGGATGCCGGATCCGCCTGGATGAGGGCCGGTGGATTCCGTCTTGGCACCGTTGCTTTGAGGAAGTTTGCCCTCTTGCGCGCCGGCCGGCCCTGTGCTATGTAGATGTCGCCCTGAATCGCGGGGTGGAGCAGCCTGGTAGCTCGCAAGGCTCATAACCTTGAGGTCGGTGGTTCAAATCCACCCCCCGCAACCAGCTTTGGAGTGCACGTCGCCCTGATCCGGGAGGATCAGGGCGATGTCTTTTTTGAAAACCGCCGGGCTGGGGATGCTTTTCACCTCGCACGCCAACGCCTTTCAGAGGGGCCGAGGGGATGCGGGTGGGGCCCCCGACCGGGCAGCAGGTTCGGGTGAGGGAGCGGACGCGTGTGTGGCGGGGAGAGCAGGGCATCGGAAAGGTCGGGCCCCCGGCCCCCGCCTTGGGCCACTCGAGCTGCCCGGAAAACCTTGCGGGCCGGGCGGGAACCATCTAGTGGATGCGGCATGACAGAGGATTTCCGCGCAATGGGACACGCCCCGGTCTCGCGTCGCCGGTTTTTGACACTGGGCCTGGCTGCGATGGGAACGCTGGGGCTGAGCCGGCGGCGGGTTCTGGCGGCCAGTCCCAACGACCGCATCACGCTGGGGTTCATCGGCATGGGCCGTCAGAACCGGAGTTTGTTGAATGGTTTTTTGCGGAAGCCGGAGGTGCAAGTGGTGGCGGTGTGCGACGTGGACACCACGCGGCGCGAGGATGCACGACAACGGGTCGATGCCTTTTACGGTCGGGAACAGCGATCGGGCGGGTACCGGGGTTGCGCGGCGTATCGGGATTTTCGGGAGCTGTTGGCGCGGTCGGACATCGATGCGGTGGTAATTGCCACGCCGGATCACTGGCATGCGTTGCAAGTGGTGGCAGCGGCGGCCGCGGGCAAGGACATTTACTGCGAGAAGCCGTTGTCGCTGACGATTGCCGAGGCGCAAGCCATGGTGGAGGCGGTGCGGCGGCACGGGCGGGTGTTGCAGACGGGCAGCCAGCAGCGGTCGTCGTCGGAGTTCCGCCGTGCGTGCGAACTGGTCCGCAACGGGCGGATCGGGCGTGTCGAGAGAGTGATCGTGGGGGTGGGCGGGCCGAGCCGTTGGTGTGACCTGCCGGAGGAGCCGCTGGAACCGGGCCTGGACTGGGATTTGTGGCTGGGACCGGCGCCCTGGCGGCCCTACAACTCGATCCTGAGCCCGCGGGGCGTTCACGATCATTTTCCTCTTTGGCGTCGGTACCGCGAATACTCGGGGGGAGCGATGACGGACTGGGGGGCGCATCATTTCGACATTGCGCAATGGGGGTTGGGGATGGATGGCAGTGGGCCGGTGGAGGTGATCCCGCCCGAGGATCCGGGTTCCGGCACCGGAGTTCGCTTTCGGTATGCCAACGGGGTGGAGGTGATCCATGACAGCGACAAGCGCGGAGTGTGGTTCGAGGGAACCGAGGGCCGCATTTTCGTGGATCGGGGCAAATTCGAGGCCCAGCCGGAGGCTGTGGCGGCCGAGCCGCTGGGGCCGGGGGCACTCCGGCTGTACGCGAGCGATGACCATCTGCAGGACTGGCTGGATTGCATGCGCACCCGCCGACGGCCGATCTGCGATGTGGAGGTGGGGGCGCGCTCGGTGACCGTGTGTCATCTGGGAAATCTGGCCTACTGGTATGGGCGCCGGTTGCGTTGGGATCCGGCGCAGTGGCGCTTCGTGGGTGATGCGGAGGCGAATGGTTGGTTGGACCGGCCGCGGCGCGAGCCGTGGAAACTGGCCACCTGAAGCCTGCGCGGGCAGGGCGTGGAGCGCGTGGATCTGCAGCTCGCGCGGGCGCACGATCTCCGGTAGCGGTGTTCGGCCGGCGACGCATTCGTGCGGGTTCGGGCTTGCCCGGGCGCGGGGGGAAGTTTAAGGAAGCACGGGTTTGATTTATGGAGTACCGCATTTCCAACCGGGCGGCCTCGCTGACGCCCTCGCTGACTTTGGAGATCGATGCGAAGGCGAAGCGGATGAAGGCCGAGGGACAGGACGTGGTGGGTTTCGGGGCCGGGGAACCGGACTTTGACACGCCGCAGCACATCAAGGATGCCGCGGCGGCGGCGCTGGCGGCGGGCTTTACGAAGTACACCCCGGCGGCCGGCATTCCGGAGCTGCGCAAGGCGATCGCGGACAAGCACCGGCGCGAAAACGGCCTGGAGTATGCACCGGAACAGATCATCGTCTCCTGCGGCGGAAAACATGCGTGTTACAACGTGATTCTGGCCACTTGTCAGGAGGGGGACGAGGTGCTGATTCCGAGTCCGTACTGGTTGAGTTATCCGGAGATGGTGAAGCTGGCCGGGGCCACGCCGGTGATTCTGCCGACGACCGACCGCACGGAATTCAAGGTGACGGCGGAACAGCTGCGGGCGGCGATCACGCCGCGGACGCGGTTGTTCATTTTGAATTCGCCGAGCAACCCGACCGGCACGGTCTACAGCCCGGAAGAGGTTCGCGCGCTGGGGGACGTGTGCATCGAGCATGGTGTGCTGATCATGAGCGACGAGATTTACGAGCATCTCCTGTACGACGGGGCGGTGCACCGCAGTGTGGCCAGTTTTTCGCGGGCCCACTACGAGCACACGATCCTGGTGCACGGGTTTGCCAAGGCCTGGAGCATGACCGGATGGCGGCTGGGCTGGACCGCCGCCCCGGAGCCGATCGCGCGTGCCATCGATGCCATCCAAAGCCATTCGACGAGCAATCCGACCAGCTTTGCGCAGAAGGGCGGGGTGGCGGCGCTGACGGGTCCGCAGGATCATTTGAAAACGTGGCTGGCCGAATTCGATCGGCGCCGGACGTATGCCTGGCGCCGGTTGAATCAGATTCCGGGCCTTTCCTGTGTGAATGCGCGCGGGGCGTTTTATCTGTTTCCGAACATTTCGGGCACGGGGTTGAAATCCACGGAGTTTTGCAAGCGGTTGTTGGAGGCGGAGAAGGTGGCTGCGGTGCCGGGCATTGCGTTCGGCGCGGATGATTACATCCGGATCAGTTACGCCACCAGCATGGAGAATCTGGAAAAGGGGCTGGATCGCATCGAACGGTTTTGTCGCGCCCTGGTGGGGTGACGGGGATGGGCTGCGGAAGCGGTTGCCGCCCGGAGTTGCCACCGCGGGGTTTCGTGGAGTTGCCGGGACGTTTGGCGGGAGGGTCCAAACGACCTCGGGATTTGATCACCCGTAGAGAGCGCCAGGGTCTGCGAAGGCAGCGGCGGGACGGCATCAGGGGGGCCAGTCGAGGGAACCGGCTTTTTCCATGCCCGGCAGGGGCGGCAACTGTTCGAGGAGCTGCATCACCGTCCGGGATTGTCCGGGCAGGATGAGGTCGGGCGCCAGCTCGCTGAGGGGTTCGAGCACGAAGCGGCGCAGGTGGGCGCGTGGGTGGGGGAGGATCAGCGTTTCGGTGCGGCGTTGCTCGTGTCCGAAGGCGATGAGGTCCAGGTCCAGGGGGCGGGGCGCATTGCGGACGGGCGCGGGTTGGCGGCCGAGGGTTCTTTCCAGAGCCAGCATTTTTTGCAGGAGGGATTCGGCGGTCTCGTCCGGGAACGGGATGAGCATGGCCACGGCGTTGAGAAAAGGGGGCGAGCCGGGCGGGCAATCCACGGGTGGGGTTCGATAGAGGGAGGAGACCCGCACGGGGCGGGGCGACCATTGGGCCATGGTGGTCAGGGCAGCTCGGAACGTTTGGGCCGGGTCTCCGAGATTGGCGCCCATGGCGATCCAGGCAGGACCGGGTTGGGGGGAGGGGGCGTCCCTCATCGCACTCGTTCCCGGGGCGGATGCCGCCCGCAGGTTCGTGGCAACAGGGTCAGGGGTTGGGTTGCCAGGGTTGATAGTTGAGCAGCTCGATCTCGACGCGCGGGTTGTGAACAGCGACGCGCGTCACACTGGCGTAATCGATGGCCAGCGAGGCCGTGGCGGCCAGGGACCACTGGCAGAGCCACGCCAGAGCCATGCGAATGACGCCGCCGTGACAAACCACCGCCACCGTGCGACCCGGCTGCTCCTGCAGGATTCGTTCGAGACAGGCGGCGACGCGGCTGCGGAATGCCTCACAGGGTTCGGCGGCGCGAATGGCGTTCTGTTCCAGCAGAGCGAGCCAGTCCCATGGGCTCTGGCCGAATCGGGCCTGAACCTCGTCCCATCCGACGCCGGTCCACTCGCCGAAGTCCACTTCGCGCAATTCCGGGCAGAGCACGGGGGTGGGACCACCGTTTCGGAGCCAGGGCTCGAGAGTTTGTCGGACGCGCAGCATCGGGCTGGCGTAAACGGCCCGGGGGGCCAAACTGGTCAGCCAGGGCACGAGGGCCCGGGCCTGTTGATGACCGTGCTCGGACAATTCGATGTCCAGGCGACCCGCAAAGACCCGTTGGTAGGGAACGGCCACTTCCGCATGCCGGATCAGGTACAGACGCGTGGGAGTTGCACTCATGGGGTCGTGGATGGACACACGGACGACGGTGCGCTGAAAGTCCGCAGCGCCTCTTGCTGGGCCTGAATGAGCTGTTGGATTCCTGCCTTGCCGGCTTCGAGCATCTCTTGCAGTTGGGCCTCGGTGAAGGTGGCCTCTTCTCCGGAGCCCTGGATTTCGATGATTTCGCCGGCCTGGTTCATGACCAGGTTCAGGTCCACACTGGCCTCCACGTCTTCGTTGTAGCAGAGGTCGAGGAGGACCTGACCATGGACGATGCCGACGCTGACGGCGGCGACCGGGGGACGGAGCGGGGATTCGGTGAGGGTGCCGTTGCGCAGGAGGCGTTCCAGGGCCAGGGCGAGGGCGACGTAACCGCCGGTGATGGCGGCGGTGCGGGTGCCGCCGTCGGCCTGGAGCACGTCGCAGTCCACCCAGAGTGTGCGGTCGCCGAGTTTCTGGAGGTCCACGGCGGTGCGCAGGGCACGGCCGATGAGTCGCTGGATTTCTTGGGTGCGTCCTTCGGGGCGGCCCTTGGTGATTTCGCGAGGTTTCCGTTGCGGGGTGGAGTAGGGGAGCATGGAGTACTCGGCGGTGAGCCAGCCGCCGGGCAAACCTTGTTCTTTTTTCCAGCGGGGCACGGCGGGTTCGAGGGTGACGGCGCAGATGACGCGAGTTTGGCCCCATGCGACGAGGGTGGACCCCAGGGCGTGCGGGGCGATGTCGTTTTGGAAATGGATCGGCCGGAGCTGACGGGGGTGTCGGCCGTCGAGCCGTACCGGTGGTGGCGATGTTGCTGACGTGGTCTCGACCATGGCGCGGGAGTTTAACGCCATGGCGGAGGTGGGGCAATGATACGGCGGGACCGGAGGGCCAGCGAGGGGGCGCTCTACCGAACGCTCCGCCCAGGGACCGGTGGATGCAACCCGGGGGGTGAGGTGACGGGTTGTGAAGCGGGCCGGAAGCGTTCACACTTGGGGGACATGAATCTGTTTGATTTGAGACGGGAGTACGAGAACCGGCCGTTGCACCGTCGGGATCTGGCGCCGGATCCGTTGGTGCAGTTCGAGCGCTGGTTTCTCGAGGCGCGCGAGCACGTGGCGTTGGATCCCAATGCGATGTGCTTGAGCACGGTGGGGTCGGACGGGCGTCCCTCGGCGCGGATGGTTCTGCTCAAGAGTTACGATGCGAACGGGTTTGTGTTTTTCACGAATTTGGAGAGCCGCAAAGCGCGGGAGATCGAAGGGAATCCCCATGTGTGCCTTCTGTTTTTTTGGGCGCCGTTGAGCCGGCAGGTGGTCATCGAGGGGCGGGCGGAACGGGTGTCGACGGCCGAGGCGATGGCGTATTTTTTGACGCGGCCCCGGGGCAGCCAGATTGGGGCCTGGGTCTCGGAGCAAAGTCGGCCGATTTCGTCCCGTGCGGTCCTCGAGGCGAAGTGGGAGGAGTTGAAGCGCAAGTTTGGTGAAGGGCAGATTCCGTTGCCTTCGTTTTGGGGCGGTTACCGGGTGCGGCCGGTGCGGTATGAGTTTTGGCAGGGACGGGAGAATCGGTTGCATGATCGCTTCGAGTATGTGGCCGATGGGGCGGGGGGGTGGCGGATCGAGCGGCTGCAGCCATGAGCGGGCAAAGCATCCGGGTCGGGCCCCCGATCCGGACCCGATGGCGCCCAAGAGGCGGGGGATCGGGAAAGTCACTGGACGCTGTTGATGTTCAAGGGTATAAGGAGGCTCGCCCCACGCCTGGGCCGCAGGCAAGGAGGGCTCGCCCGAGAGAATCGTCCGAGGCTGGCTGGGAATGAATCTCAAAGCCATAGAACGAGGGTGTGAACGGGGACTTCTGTTCCTGACCCTGGTATTGCTGGTGTTCGCGCCGTTGGCGACGGGCTGTGTGCGGCCGCAGGACTTTTTGGTGGTCCAGGCGTTGACGGTGGCATTGCTGGGGTTGTGGATCCTGCGGCTCTGGGTGGAGAAGCGGCCGGAACTGTTGTGGCCCCCGATCTGTTGGGTGGTGGTGCTGTTCACGCTGTACGCGCTGGGAAGGTATTGGACGGCCGACATCGAGTGGGTGGCGCGGCAGGAATGGTTGCGGGTCCTGGTGTACGCCTCGGTGTTTTTCGTGGTGTTGAATCATTTGCACGGCCAGGAGGCCACGCGGACGATCGCGTTCACGATGATCGGGTTGGGGACCCTGATTTCCTTTTATGCCATTTACCAGTTTGTGAGCGGGTCGAACCAGGTGTGGGGATTCGTGTCGCCCTACCGGCATCGGGGCCTGGGAACGTACATCAATCCGAATCATTTGGCCGGTTTTCTGGAGTTGGTCGTCCCGCTGGCCTTCACGTATGCGGTTGCAAGTCGGCTGTCGCCGGTGGGGAAGGTCGTCCTGGGGTATGCGGGGCTGGTCATGTTGGCGGGACTGGTGGTGACACTGTCGCGGGCGGGCTGGGTGGCGGCCGGGACCGTGTTGTTGGTGATGTTTGTGGTGCTGGCCCTGCGGAGTGCGCATCGGTGGCTGGCGCTGGGTCTGCTGGCGGTGGCCGTGGCGGCCGGCTTCTATTTTTTGCCGAAGAGTTTCGTCCTCAAGAAGCGATGGGAGCTGGTGGCCCGGGAGGTGGCCGAGGGCCGGACGGCGGATGTGCGACCCGCGTTGTGGCGGTCGGCCTGGGAATTGTGGCGGGAGAATCCGTGGTGGGGCATCGGTCCGGGGCATTTCGATTATCGATTCCGGCAGGTGCGGCCCGCGGCGGTGCAAAACCGGCCGGACCGCGTGCACAACGATTATCTGAACACGTTGGTGGATTGGGGCGTGGTGGGGGCCACGTTGGTGGGGGCGGCGCTGATCTGCCTGCTGGTGGGCGTGGTCCAGACCTGGCCGTATGTACGGGGAACTCTGGCGGATCTGGGGGGACGAGCGAGCAACAAGTTCGCCTTTGTCTTCGGGGCGTCGCTGGGGTTGGGAGCGATCCTGATTCATTCGGTGGCCGATTTCAACATGCACATCCCGGCCAATGCCCTGATCGCGGTGACGTGGATGGCGCTGTTGAGTTCGCATCTGCGGTTTTCCACGGACCGATACTGGTTCCGCGCGCGGTTGCCGGTGAAGGTCGCGGTGACATTGGTGCTGGTGACGGTGGCCGGCTATTTGGGGCGGGAGGCGTGGGTGAGCGCCCGGGAGCAACGCGTGCTCGCGCGGGCCGACCGATTGCCGGATTGTTCGCCGGAACAGGTGGCGGAGCTGCAAAAGGCGTGGGCCATCGAGCCGAGAAACGGGCGAACGGCCTATCGGCTGGGCGAGGCATTGCGGATTCAGAGCTTCGAAGGCGCGACCAATTATCAAGCGCTGGCCGAGGAGGCGATGCGGTGGTTTGAGATCGCGATGCGACTGAACCCTTACGATCCCTATCCGCCGTTGCGCTATGGCATGTGTCTGGACTGGCTGGATCGGACCGAGGAGGCCCAGCCGTATTTCGATCGCGCGGTGGAGCTGGATCCGAACAGCTACTACGTGGTGGCGCACATGGGCTGGCATTACGTGCAGAAGGGGCAATACGCCTCGGCCCGGCCGTGGTTCGAGCGATCGCGCCGCCTGCAATGGAAGGACAACCCGATGGCGGACCGGTACCTGGAGATTGTGCGACGCCGTTTGTTGGAAGCCGCGACCAACACGGTGCCCGTGCGGGGGGCCGGGCCCCCGTGAACCCGTGGCCGCGCGAGCACCTGCGTGCGCCAAACGGACGGCTCAGGGCGTCCGGCCCCGCAAGGACGGTTGCGCGAATCTGAAGGAAGATGGTGAAGACCCTCTACAACGTGCTGTTCACCGTGGGCTTCTGGCTGGCCGCCCCGTATTACTTTTGGCGGATGCGCCGGCGGGGGAACTGGCGGACGGGTTTTCGCCAGCGTTTTGGCCGCTACGACACGAAATTCAAGCAGTCCATCACCAACCGGCACGTGCTCTGGATTCACGCGGTGAGCGTGGGGGAGGTGAACCTGTGCACGCAGTTGATCCGCGCGCTGGAACCCCGCTTGCCCAACGTGAAGATCGTGGTTTCCACCACCACCACGACGGGCATGGGGGAGTTGCAGCGGAAGACCCCTTCCCACATCGGGAAGATTTATTATCCCATCGACCGCAAGCCCTACGTGGCGCGCGCGCTGGGGGCCGTCAAACCAATTGCCATTCTGCTGATGGAAGCGGAGATCTGGCCCAACTTTTTGTGGCGCGCACGCAACCTTGACATCCCCGTGTTTTTGATCAACGCACGCCTCTCGGAGCGGTCCTACCGCTGGTATCGGCGGCTGGGTTGGTTTTTTCGACCCCTGTTCGCGTCGTTTGCCGGGGTGGGTGCACAAAATGAAGCGGACGCGGCCCGGCTGCGGGAGCTGGGCTGCCGGCCGGAGGTGATCCGGGTGGTGGGCAGTTTGAAGTACGATGCGGCGCACCTGGAGGAACGAACTGCACTGGATGTGCCCCAATTGTTGCAGCAGATCGGCGTGGGGGCGGGACGGCGAATCCTTCTGGGGGGCAGCACGCACGCGGGTGAGGAGGCGATTCTGGCGGAGTTGTTCCTCCGGTTGCGCACACGGCATCCGGATCTGTTTCTGATTCTGGTTCCGAGACATTTCGAGCGCGGCCGCGAGGTGGGGGAGGTGCTGGCCCGGAGCGGTTTGCGGTTCGTGTATCGCAGTGAGATCACGAGTCGCACCGTGTACGCACCGGGGCAGGTGGACTGTTTGCTCGTGAACACCACGGGCGAACTCCGCCACTTTTATCCGCATGCCACCGTGGTTTTCGTGGGGAAGAGTCTGACGGCCGAGGGGGGACAGAATCCGCTGGAGCCGGCCGCGGTGGGCAAGCCGGTGGTGTTTGGGTCGCACATGGAGAATTTCGCGGCGATTGCCCGACAACTGGTGGACGCGGGGGCGGCGCTGCAGGTGCGGGACGTGCGGGAGTTGGAGTCGGCATTGGACCGATTGTTGGCGGATCCGGTGTTGCGAGAGGAGATGGGGCGGAAAGCGGTGGCGGTGGTACGGGAGAACCTCGGCGCAGTGGAGCGGACGGTGGAAATGGTGTTGGCGGAGCTGGCGCGGCGTCGGCCCGAGGTGTTGATTGTGCGGGATTGAGGCGGCTGGGGCGTCTCGATTGGCGCGAGTTTTGGGGTTGAGGGGCCGGGGATTCCTGACGGGCATTTTCCTTGGGATTTGGGGAGGTTCGGGCGCTTTTCGGGCCTGGTTGGCACGGGGTGTGGTTTCGGGTGTGAATAACTTGTGGACAATCCGGGCGAAATGTTGTTGACGGCTGGTGGGGCAAAGTGTTTAAGAGTGGGGCGAAGTGGAGCAAAAGTAGCGCCCAGACAAGCGCGGTGGATCGCCCGTGAGCGCCGAAGCCAAAAGTGCCCGGATCTATTACAACTCCCGCTACCTGCACGGTGTGGACGAGAAGCGGCGAGTCCAGATCCCGGCCAAGTGGCGTCCGGCCGAGGGCGAGGTCGAGTTCACCATCATTGTCTGGCGCAAAGGACCGCACGGTCCGTGCTTGCGGGTCCTGCCACCGGAGCAGATGGAACGGTTGATGCGGACGATCGATGCCATGCCCAACGAAGATCCGCGCAAGACCGTGTTGAAACGCGTCATTGGCAGTAACTCCGAGCAGGTGACCGTGGACCGGGCGGGTCGGATTTGCCTGCCGGAGGCGATGGCCCGCGAGGCGGGCATCAAAGACGAGGCGCTTCTGGTGGGACTGCTGGACCGATTCGAGATCTGGAATCCGCAACGATACGCGGCGGTGGAAGCGGCCGACCAGGTGCTGCTGCCGGATGCGATGAACCTGATGGAGTGAGCCTCATGCTGGAGCGGTTACTCGTGACCACGCGTGTGATTACCCGCGCCGGCGACAAAGCCGGGGCATATCGAATGCGAAACATTCCGACGCTGCCGCCCCTGGGCTCGGCCGGAGGCCCCCGGGTGCGCCCCCGCGCAGGCGCGGCGGGAAGCTGGGGCCGGGCTAGGGTCTCCGAGCCCATGGCCACGACGCCGGCGGTGACTCCAGTTCCAGTGCCGCAGGCGGCCGCGGCCGAGCCGGGCCGGCGGAACCCGGCAATCGCAACCCACTCGGGCGGGGCGGCGGGCGAGGAAATGCGGGAGCGCGAGTGCGAGCAGGTGGCCGCGGCGAAGGTTGCCCGTGGGGAGATCCTGCAGCCGAATGCGGCGGGGCCCGCGCCGGGAAGGCGGCTCTGGCGTGGACCGGCGGGTTGGAAGTGGCCGTGGAGGAGAACTCCCGGGGCGCAGGGTCCGGCGCAACAGATGGAGCTGCCGCTGCGGCGGAGGGAGGCGCTGGCCGAGGTGAAGGTGGTTCGGAACGATTTGCGGGATGCGGACGAGGAGCTGTGGGGTCAGCGCGGGAAGGCCTCGAGCGGAGGTGACTCCGGCCCGAGGGCGTGGCTGACCGGTTTGCGGGCACTGCAACGCTGGTTCGATGGCTGGGTGGCACGGCTGGCCGGCAGCCGGCAGGGTTGAAGCGGGAGGGCCACGCAATGGCGGGGGCTTGTGAAACGGTGGCATCAACCGGTGTTGGTGGAAGAGGTCGTGGGCCTGTTGGCGCCGCGGCCCGGGGGGCGGTATGTGGATGCCACGGTGGGCACGGGGGGACACGCCGAGGCGATTTTGCAGGCCAGTGCTCCGGATGGCTGGCTTTGGGGCTTCGATCGCGATCCGGAGGCACTGGCGTTGGCGCAGGAGCGGTTGGCGCCGTTTGCGGGCCGGTTCGAACTGCAAAAGGGCAACTACGCGGATTTGCTGATGAAACTGGCGCCGGAAAGTTGTGACGGGGTGCTGCTGGACCTGGGGGTCAGTTCGCTGCAACTGGAGACGCCCGATCGCGGGTTCAGTTTCCAGGCCGACGGCCCGTTGGACATGCGGATGGACCCCGCGCAGCGATTGACGGCTGCGGATCTGGTGAACAGCGCTTCCGAGGAGGAACTGGCGCGGTGGTTCTGGGAGTTGGGCGGCGAACGACGGTCGCGTGCGATTGCGCGGGCGATCGTGCGGGCCCGACCGGTGACGCGCACGGCACAATTGGCGGAGCTGGTCTGTGCAGTGGTTGGACGGGGGGGCGGTGCGCGGCATCCGGCCACGCGGGTGTTTCAAGCGCTGCGCATTGTGGTCAACGACGAATTGGGCTCGCTGGAACGGGGTTTGGAAGCGGCGTGGCGGGTGTTGAAGCCGGGCGGCCGGCTCGCGGTGATCACGTTTCATTCCTTGGAGGTGCGGTTGGTGAAGGCTTTCGGACGGGAACGGGTACGGGACTACGAGTGTCCGGGGGACGTCGATGTGCCGGAACTGCGTCGGCCGCGGCCGCCGCAGGCGCGCTGGGTGACGCGCAAGGCGGTGGTCCCCCGGGCGGCGGAGGTGGAGGCCAATCCGCGCAGCCGGAGTGCGCAGCTGCGGGTGTTGGAAAAGGTCTGACGCATGACAGGGCGACATCGCAAGCATCGGCAGGAAGGCTGGTTTTGGCCGGCGCTGTGGGTGGCGGTCTTGTGTCTGGGGTTTGGCGCTTTGGGCCTGGGTTACGTGTGGCAGCAGAATCAGGTGGACCGGTTGAGCCGGGAGATTCGGCTGCGGGAGCAACGGTTGGCGGAGTTGCGGTTGCAGAACGAGCGGTTGCGACGGCAGCTGGCCACGTTGCAGACGCCGCGGGTGTTGGAGCAGCGGGTTCGGGAACTGAATCTGGGCCTCGTGCCGGCGCATCCGGCGCAGGTGTGGCGGTTGCCGGAGCCGCACGGCTGGCCGGAGACGCGGACGGCGGGCGGGTTGGCGAACCCGACGGTTCCCGGGCCGGGTTGAATTGAGCGGCTTTGGGCCGCCGCCCGTGACGCGGTCGGAAGAGGAACCGATCGCCGCGGGCGTGCGGCCGCCCATTTGGGGAGGCACGCGCCAAAGGCGCGGCCAGCGGCGGGAACGGGGACGGGGTTGCCCGGGTGCGGGTCGAGAGGGCAACCCCGTCCGGGGATCGGGCAGCGGAAACGGGCGGATGGGCGACAGTGTCAAAACGGCGGTGCAGTTGCGCCGGGCGGTCCTGGTGGCCACGGTGTTGTTCGGGCTTTTCGGCCTGCTGGCGTACCGGCTGGTGGAGCTGCAGTTGGTGAGGCATCCCGAGCTGGCGGAGGAAGCGCGGCGGAATCGGGAGCGGGAGTTTCTTCGGCAACCCCGTCGAGGCGACATTCTGGATGCTCGGGGAGTTTTGCTGGCCACGAGTGTACCGGTGCGCACGGTCTGCGCGGATCCGGTTCTGGTCGGCGACCGTCAGGCGGTGGTGGCTCGTTTGTTGTCGCCCTTGTTGGGCATTTCGGAACTGGAGCTGCAGCAGAAGTTGTTGCCGCGGGTGCGGTGGGACGCCGAGACGGGTCGTGCGGTCACGAATCGTTATGTCGTGTTGGCGCGCAAAGTTCCGGTGGAGACGTGGCAGCAGATTCGGAAGGCGATGGCCACGTTGGCTCCTCCGCCGGACAGCACGCTGCCCAAGGCCGAGAAGAATTTCCTGTCCCAACTGAGCCGTTACGCGGTGTTCGTGGAGCCGTGGGAGGATCAACTGCGGGTGTACCCGAATCAGAAGTTGGCTGCGCATGTGCTGGGGTACACGGGATTGCAAGAGGTCACCGTGGACGGGGTGAAGCTTCTGGAGACCCGCGGAGCCGATGGCCTGGAGCGCACCCTGGATGCGCAACTGGCCGGGGTGCGCGGCTGGCGGGTGACCGAAGTGGACGGGGGCCGGCGCGAGGTGGTGCGGTTGCGCGATCAGGATGTGGAGCCGCGGGACGGGTGGAACGTGGTGGTCACGCTGGACGCGGTCATTCAGAACATTCTGGAGAGTGCTCTGGCCGAGGCCATGGAGCAGCATCGGCCGCGCAACATCACCGGCATCGTCCTGCGCCCGCAAACCGGTGCGATTCTGGCGATGGCCTGCCTGCCCAGTTTCGATCCCAACCGCCCCGGTGATGCACCGGAAGAGGCGCGCCGCAATGTCATTCTGACCGACCACATGGAGCCGGGCTCGACCTTCAAGATCGTGGTGGTGGCCGGTGCGCTCAACGACGGGGTGGTGCGATTGGAGGACGTGTTCGACTGCGAGCAGGGCCGGTTCGCGTACGGGGGCCGCATCCTTCACGACCATCATCCCTACGATCGGCTGACGGTGGAGGAGATCATCACCAAGTCCTCCAACATCGGGGCGGCCAAAATCGGCATGCGGCTGGGCGAGCCACGGCTGTACGAGTACATTCGCGCCTTTGGGTTTGGGGCGCGGACCGGGCTGCCCTTGTTGGGCGAGATGCCCGGGTATGTGCCGCCGGTGAACCGGTGGTACAAGATCTCGATTGCGCAGATTCCGATGGGCCACGGTGTGGCGGTCACGCGGATGCAGATGGCCATGGCGATGGCGGCGCTGGCCAATGGAGGGGTGCTGATGCGCCCGATGCTGGTGGAGCGGCTGGAGGACCGTCGGGGCCGCGTGGTGGCGGCGTACGAACCCCAAGTGGTGCGGCGGGTGGTCAGCGAAGAGGCGGCGCGGGCGATGGTGCGTGCGTTGAAGACCGTGCCGACGCCACAGGGCACGGCTCCGGCCGCGGCCGTCCCGGGCTACGCGGTGGCAGGAAAGACCGGGACCGCCCAGAAGGCCGAGGGCACGCGCGGGTACGTGCCCGGCAAATACATTTCGTCTTTCATTGGGTTTTTGCCGGCGGATCGACCGGAGGTGTTGATTGCCATCACGTTGGACGAGCCGCAGCGGGGCTATTACGGGGGCCAGGTGGCCGGGCCGGTGTTCCGCAAGGTGGCCGAACGGGTGATGCAGTATCTGGGCGTGCCGCCGGACGATTCGGAGACGGAGTCGGGGTCGGTCGCGCGGGCGGCCTCGGAAGGCGCGGGCTCGCGACCGGGTTCCGAACGTCGTTTGCGTTCCACGCACGGAGGCAGGGAGTCATGAATACGAATGCACATCCATCGCATCGCTTGTTTCTGGCGGCGGCGGCCGGCGAGCGGCCGGGGACGCGGCGTCCGGCGCGCCTCGAGGATCCCGGCGGGCGGTTGCCGGGGAAGGCCTCGGCACCGCAGCACCGGGCGGGGTGGGCGTTGGAGCGGGCACTCGATCTGGCCCAGGAGCTGCACAAACTTCAGAAGGCGGAGGTTGCGGCTCGATGATCGCCATTGCTCCGGTTCGGTTTCGCGCTCCCCGGGGGCGCCGGCGTCGTTGTAGGCTGGAGCCGCTCATGGAACCTTGCACGCTGGAGTTTATCGCGGAGGCTTGTCAGGCCCGGTGGGTGCGGGGAGACCCCGCGCTGCGGATTCAGCGGGTTTGCACGGATTCGCGGCAGGTGTTGCCCGGGGACCTGTTCGTGGCCCTGCGAGGGCCGAACTTCGACGGGCATCAGTTTGTGTCGGCCGCCGTCGCAGGCGGGGCGGTGGCCGTGCTGGTGGAGTCCGGCTGGGCCGTGCATTGTCCGGAGGGATGCGCGGTTTTGGAAGTGGACGACACCCGGGCCGCTCTGGGCCGATGGGCCGCCCGACACCGGCAACAGTTCGACATCCCGGTGGTGGCCGTGGCGGGGGCCAACGGGAAAACCAGCACCAAGGAGTTGTTGGCGGCGGTGTTGAGTCAGCACGGGCCGACCCTCTGGAGTCAGGCCAGCTTCAACAATGATGTGGGCGTTCCGTTGACCCTCCTGCGGCTGGAACGAAAACACTGGGCCGCGGTCCTGGAAGCGGGGACCAACCACCCGGGCGAACTGCGGCCGTTGTTGGAATGGATTCGTCCCTGGCACGGCATTTTCACGGGCGTGGGACGAGAGCATTTGGAGTTTTTCGGGGACCTGGCCGGTGTGGCCAGGGAGGAGGGAACGCTGGCGGAAGTGCTTCCGGCGGAGGGCCTGTTGGTGCTCAATGGCGACGATCCCTGGGCCGGGACGATGATCGAGCGAACCCGGGCCCGAGTGATTCGGGTTGGGCTGGGATCGCACAACGATTGGCGCGTGAAGAGCGTCCATGTGGACTGGTCGGGCACGGAATTTGAAGTGGAAGGGCCGGTGCCGGCGTGGGCGGGGAAGTACCGGACTCGGTTGCTGGGGGGTCACCAGGCCCGGAATGCCGTCCTGGCGCTGGTGATGGCACATGCGTTGGGGGTGAGTGCCGACGCGGCCCGGCAGGGGCTGGCCCGGTGCGCGCCGCCGCCGCACCGGATGGAGACTTTCCAAGTCCAGGGGGTCTGGGTGCTGGACGACTGTTACAATGCGAATCCGGACTCGATGCTGGCGGCGTTGGAGACCTTTGTGAGGCTGCCGTGTTCCGGCCGACGCGTGGCGGTGCTGGGAGAGATGGCGGAGTTGGGGGCGCATGCCGAGGCGGCGCATGCGGAGGTGGGCCGGCGTGCGGCCGAGTTGGGGGTCGAACAGTTGTTTGCGGTGGGGCCGTGGGCTGCGGTGATGGGGGCGGCCGCACGGGCCGCGGGCCTGATGCGGGTGTTGGAACTGACCCACCCGGAGTCGGTGGCGGGAGCCTTGCGCCAATTCTTGCGCGCCGGCGATGTGGTGCTGATCAAGGCGTCCCGGCGGATGCGACTGGAGCAGGTGGTCGACGGATTGCGGGCTGATGCCGGACGGGATGCATGATTTATTATTTGTGCCAGTGGATCGGCGAGATGGCCGAGGGGACGGTCTGGGCCGAGCGACTCTCGTTTCTGCGGCTGTTCCGATACATCACGGTGCGCAGCGGGGGTGCGGCTTTGACAGCACTCGGGTTGAGCTGGTGGTTGGGCCCGCGAGTCATCGCCTGGTTGAAGGCCCTGAAGTTTGGACAGGAATACCGGGATCGTGCGGAAGAGTCGGGCGACTTACGGGCGCGGTTGTTGAGCAAGAAGGGAACGCCCACGATGGGCGGCTTGCTCCTGGTGCCGGTGATGGTGCTCAGCACGCTCTTGTGGGCGGTGTGGAATCCGCTGGTCTGTCTGGCGGTCTTGTGCGTGCTGGTCTTGTGCGGGCTGGGGTTCTACGACGACTTTGCCAAGATCACCCAGCAGAACAGCCGCGGGACCTCCGAGCGGGTGAAGCTGGCGGTGCAAACCCTGTTGGGATTGGTTGTCGGGTTGTATTTGTGGTGGAATCCGGCCACCCGCCCTCTGGTCACCGAGATCATGGTGCCGTTTTACAAGCATCCGGTGCTCACCGGCGCCGGTGGCGTGGGGTTGCTGGTGACGGTGCTGGCCGTGGTGGGGAGCTCGAATGCGGTGAATCTGACGGACGGCCTGGACGGGTTGGCCATTGGGCTCACGGTGATCACGGCCTTTGTGTTTCTGGTGTTCACATACCTGGCGGGTCACGCGGTGGCCGCGGCGTATTTGTTGATTCCGTACGTACCGGGGGCGGGCGAACTCACGGTCTTTTGCGCGGCCATGATCGGGGCGGGATTGGGGTTTTTGTGGTACAACTGTCATCCGGCGCAGGTGTTCATGGGGGACACGGGCTCGTTGGCGCTGGGGGGCGGACTGGGCGTGGTGGCGGTGTTGATTCATCAACCGTTTGTGTTGGTGATTGCCGGGGGGGTGTTCGTGCTCGAGGCGCTCTCGGTGCTGTTGCAGCGGTATTACTTCCGCTACACGCGGCTGCGGACGGGCACGGGGCGGCGGGTCTTTCTGATGGCGCCGCTGCATCATCATTTCGAGAAGCTGGGCTGGTACGAGAGTCAGGTGGTCACGCGCTTTTACATCCTGGGCGTGTTGTTTGCCGTGCTGGCGCTGGCCACGTTGAAGATCCGATGAACACCGCAGAATGCCGGGGATCGCAGCTTGTGGAAATGCGTCCGCACCCGCGGGGCGGACCGCAGGCATGTTGCCGCTTGCGCCGCCGGGGGCAGGGTGTTAGAAGCTGGCCTTGCGAGGCGCGCCTGCTGCCGGCCGGGCCGGGAGCGGGTGTGCGGTGGCCGGTTGTTCGAGCTTTCGATCCCATTCGAATCGCCCAGCAACGCGGTCTGTTCTTTCGAAGGATTCGCGGATCCGGGCCGGATCGTACGCCGGGTGGAAGAAGCCGGTCCCGGGGGTTCCGGAGCATTGGCATGGGTCGGGGTGAGGGACGACCGACATGCAGGGCTGAAACCTTCCCTCAGGAGAAACTTCCGGCGCGTGGGGCGCCGTTTGAATTATGAGCACTGACAATCCGTTGCTTCCGCAGGGTTCGTTGTTGGGACAACGAGCACAGAGCCGGTCCCGCGTGCGGACGGCGTTTTTGTGTGTCCTGGCTGTGCACGTGCTGGCCATCGGCGCGGCTTTGATCGTTCAGGGTTGCAAACGCGAGCAGCCGCCGCCGGCGTTTCCCGAGTTGTCTCCTGTGTTGCCAACGTTCGACACGAACCTGCCGCCGGTGGTGGAGACCAACGTGGCTCCGGTGCCCGGGTTGGCCGAGACTTCGCCGCCGCCGGCGGTGGTCACGGCACCTCCGCTGCCGGTGCCGTTGCCCGCGCCCACGCCGGCGGTCCCGACCCCGGTGGACAGGCCCGCGGAGGGGGCGCCGCCTTCAGAATACACCGTGGAACCGGGGGACTCGTTTTACACGATCGCCCGGAAGCTGGGTGTGCCGATGAAGGCATTGATGGATGCCAATCCGGGGGTGGAACCGCGGCGGCTGCGGGTGGGACAGAAACTGGTGGTGCCGGCGGGCGCGACCGCGACTGCGGCGAATCGGACGGCCGCCACCAGCGGTGCGGTGGAGTCCCAGGCGTCGGTGGCCGGGGAACAGGTATACGTGGTGAAGTCCGGGGACAACCTGACCAAGATTGCCCGGCAGTTCGGCGTTACCGTGGAAGCGTTGCGTCGCGCGAACCAGTTGCGCACGGACCGCATCAAGGTGGGGGACAAACTGAAGATTCCTGCGCCGGCGGCTCCGGTGCGATCCGAGCCTGCACCGGTGACGCAGCCGGTGCCCATGCCAACGCCGCCCTCGGTGCCGGGCGGGTCCGGGGGTGGGCCGGGTTCGATGCCCCCCATCGGGCCGGGACCGGTGCAGCCGCAGGGACCGCGTCCGTGAGAGCTGCGAAGACGCTGCCCCCATGACTCGGATGGGCCGTTTCAACCCCGGCTTGCAGTTCGACTCGGCATGAAGCTGGCGGTGACCACTTTGGTGTTTTGCGTGACGGCGTTGGTGGCGCTGGGCCTGGTGGTCTTGTACAGCTCGACAATGGTGCAGCACGGGGCCGACCAGGTGACCCGGCAGGCGATCTGGTGTGCCCTGGGCCTGACGATCGCGGCGGTTCTGGCCGCGGTGGATTACGCCCGCTGGCGCCGTTGGGTCTGGATCATGTACGGGATCGCGGTCTTCTTGTTGGCGCTGGTGTTGGTGCCGGGGATCGGGATCCGGGTCAATGGCGCGTCCCGCTGGCTGGGGTTCGGGTCGGTCCGCCTGCAGCCGTCGGAGTTCGCCAAATTGGCGCTGATTCTCCTGATCGCGTGGTACGGAGAGCGCCGGGCGCGGCAGCTGATGACCTTGCGCGGCGTGGTGAAACCGGGGTTGGCCGTGGGGGTGATGTTGGGCCTGGTGTTTTTGGAACCGGATGTGGGGACGACGGTTTTGATGGCGGGGCTGGCGCTGGCGTTGTTTCTGGTGGCGGGGGTTTCGTGGCGGCTGGTGCTTCCGGCGGGGTTGTCCGGCGCGGCGGCCGTGGGATGGTACGTCTGGCAGGATCCGGTGCGTGCCCAACGGATCTTTTCGTGGGTGGCGTTGGAGGAGACGAAGCAGGGCACGGGATTCCAACCGTACCAGGCGATGCTGGCGCTGGGATCCGGCGGCTGGACCGGGTTGGGGTTGGGCAACGGCCGACAGAAGATGGGCTTCGTGCCGGAACACCACACGGACTTCATTTTCGCGGTGGTGGGCGAGGAGCTTGGATTGGTCGGCACCCTCTTGGTGTTGTTCCTCTACGTGACGGTGTTGTGGTGCGGGTTGTGGATTGCGCTGCGGGCCAGGGACACGTTCGGCCTGTTGCTGGCCATGGGCGTCACCCTCCTGATCTCCATGCAGGCCATCATCAACATCGGGGTGGTCACAAGCCTGTTTCCGAACAAGGGATTGCCGTTGCCGTTTATCAGTTACGGCGGCTCCAGTCTGGTGGTGATGCTGGCGGCGGTGGGATTGCTGCTGAGCGTGGCACGCCGTGCACCGGCGCCCCTGCCGCAGAGCCGAAACCCATTTTTGCCGGACGAAGAAGCCGTACCTGCCGGATCTTGAGAGTCGTGGAGGCCGGGAACAAAGCGACGGTGTACAGGCAGCGAATGCCGGGCGGCAGCGACTGTTCCGCCGTGCCGCCCCTGCGGGTGGGCATTGCCTGCGGGGGCACGGGCGGGCATTTGTTTCCGGGTCTGGCCGTGGCCGAGGTGTTGCGGCAGCGCGGAGCGGAGGTGACGTTGTTCGTTTCGCCGAAGGAGGTGGATCGGCGTGCGGTCCGCGGCGTGCACGGTTGTGCGGTGGAGGTCTTGCCGGTGGCGGCATGGCAGGCGGGCAGTCGCTGGAGGTGCTTGACGGGATGGCTGCGGGCATGGCGTCGCGTGCGGCGTCTCTGTCGGGCCGGGGAAGCGTGGGTGGTTTTGGGCATGGGGGGATTCAGCTCGGTGCCGGTGTTGGGGGCGGCTCGGCGCGCGGGGCATCCGGTGTTTTTGCACGAGTCGAACGCGGTGCCGGGTCGGGCGAATCGCTGGTTGGTGCGCTGGGTGGACCGGGCGTTTGTGGGATTCGAGTGTGCGGCGAAAGCGTGGCCGGGCCGGCCAGTGGAGTGTACCGGCACGCCGGTGCGGTCGAGTTTCGCGGAGGCCGGCCGACTGGATGCGATCCGGCGGGCGGACGAGCAGCGGCGCGTGCGGTTGGAATTGGGGCTCGAGGCGGAGGCGCCGACCGTGCTGGTGGTGGGGGGCAGTCAGGGAGCGCGCGGTTTGAACGAAGCGGTGTTGCAAGCGTTGCCGCAGTGGCAGAGGACACGCGCGCCGGTGCAGTGGATCCATGTGACGGGGCAGGAGGATGAGAGTCGCGTCCGTGCGGCTTATGCGGCGCAAAAGGTGCGGGCAGTGGTGATGCCGTTTTCGGAGGCGATGGCGGAGCTGATGCTGGCGGCGACGGTGGTGTTGAGCCGGGCCGGGGCGTCGTTTCTGGCCGAGTTGGCGGCGGTGGGCGTGCCGGCGCTGTTGGTGCCGTTCCCGGCGGCGGCGGATGATCATCAATGGCACAACGCGCGTTGCCTTGCAGACTCCGGCGCGGCCCGGGTGTTGCGGCAGTCCGAGGCCACGCCGGAGCGTCTGATCCGCGAATTGGGCGAGTTGCTCGACGGGGACGAGGTGCGGCGAGCGATGGTGACGGCGCAGCGACGCTGGCATCGACCCGAGGCTGCGGCGCGGATTGCAGAGGCCCTTTGGGAAGCCGGGCAACAGCGGGTCGCGGAGGTGCGGCCGCGGGTGTGCTGCGGCCCAACGGTGGCGGCAATCCATGGCTGAGTGTGAGTACGGCACAGAGCTCATGAATCCGGCGGAGGCCAGTGGGAGCATCGGAACGGCAACGGAAAAGGCCCGGCCGCCGATGTTCGAGTCGCGGCTGCGGGAGGGGCTGTCGGGTGAAGCGCGGCTGTTCCGGGATGAACCGATGGCGCGGCGGACCACTTGGAGGGTGGGGGGGCCGGCAGACTGGTTGGTGGAGCCGGCCCAGGAAGCGGATCTGGCCTGGGTGGTGCGGGTCTGTCGGGAGGAAAGGGTGCCCCTGTTGGTGCTGGGACGCGGTTCGAATCTGCTGGTGACCGACGCCGGGTTTCGTGGGGTGGTGGTGGCCCTGGCACATCCGCTCTGGCAGCGCGTGGAGGTCGTGGGGGATCGGATCCGCAGCGGGGCGGGCGCGCGCTTGAAGGCGGTGGCTTGTGTGGCGCGGGATGCGGGTCTGAGCGGGTTGGAGTTTCTGGAGGGGATCCCCGGCAGTGTGGGCGGCGCGCTGCGCATGAATGCGGGGGCCATGGGCAGTTGCACGTTCGACGTGGTGGAGCTGGTGCGGTTCATGACGATGGACGGGCAGGTCGAAGAACGGTCTGCCCGGGAGATGGGTGCCCGGTATCGGGGCTGCGACGGGTTGCGGGAGCGGATTGCGTTGGGGGCGGTGTTCCGAGGGCGACCGGCCGCACGGGAGGAGATTCAGGAGCGGATGCGCCAGTACAGTGAACGCCGCTGGGCAACGCAACCGGCGGCTCCGAGCGCGGGGTGTGTGTTCAAGAATCCCGAGGGTTTGGCGGCGGGTCGATTGCTGGATGAGTTGGGTTGCAAGGGTTGGCGGGAGGGAGGCGCGCGGGTCAGCGAGGAACACGCAAATTTCATCGTGACGGAGCCGGGTGCGACCGCATCCGACGTGCTCCGTTTGATGGCGCGCCTCCGTTCGCACGTGCAGGTGGAGCGCGGCGTCAATTTGGAACCCGAGGTGCAGATTGTGGGCGAGGGAGCCGAGGCGTGGGTATGCTGGAAAGGCGACTGACGGTCACGGTCATGTTGGGGGGGCCCTCGGCGGAGCGCGAGGTTTCGCTGCGCTCCGGGGCCGGTGTGGCGGCGGCCTTGCGGTCCCTGGGACACCGTGTGTTCGAGGTGGATCCGGTGGAGCCGGGTTGGCGTCTGCCCGAGGGCACGGACGTAGTGTTTTTGGCGTTGCACGGCGCGTATGGCGAAGACGGCACGGTGCAATCGGTGCTGGAGCGGATGGGGGTTCCCTACACGGGCTGCGATGCCGAGGCCAGTCGGATCGGGTTCGACAAGGTCTTGAGCAAGGAACGGTTTGTGGCGGCCGGCGTGCCGACGGCCCGGTATGTGGTGGTGGATCGGCCGGATGCGCCGTGGCCGGACGGTTGGGAACCGCCGCTGATTGTGAAGCCGGCCCGTCAGGGCTCCAGTTTGGGATTGCAGTGTGTGGAGCGGCGCGAGGACTGGGCAGCGGCGCTGGCGGCGGCCTGGCAGTATGACAGCCGGTTGCTGGTGGAGGAACGGATTGTCGGACGCGAGGTCACCGTGGGACTCCTGGGGGAGGAGATTCTCCCGATCAGCGAGGTGCGTGTGCGGTCGGGGTTGTACGATTACCAGACGAAATACACGCCGGGGGCGGCGGAGTATCTGTGCCCGGCCCCGTTCGACGAGGCCACGGCGGAACGGATCCGTGCGGCGGCCCGCGCTGCGTTCGAGGCGATCGGCGGGCGCGATTACGGTCGGGTGGACATGATGGTCCGTCCGGATGGTTCGCCGGTGGTGCTGGAGGTGAACACGCTGCCGGGGATGACGCCGACCAGTGCGTTGCCGCGTGCGGCGCGCGCGGCCGGCATCTCGTACGAGGAGTTGTGCGAACGGATGGTGGCGCTGGCCTGGCGCCGCGCCCACGGGCCGGCGCCGGTCGGACTGGAGCGGAGGCACTGACATGTGGAGCTGGCGCCCCAAAGCACGGAATCGTCGACTGGGCCGCGAACACCTCTTGGACGTGAAATTGCGGTCCAGTGTGGTTCGAGCCGCGCGTGCGCGGTTGGTGGCCGGATTACTGGCCGGGGCCTTCGGGCTGGGGGTGGGGATGTACGCCGTGTGGCGGGCGGGGGCCTGGCTGCAGAACTGCCTGTTTTATGAAAACCCGCGCTTCACGCTGCACCGCGTGGAGGTGAGCACCGACGGGGTGTTGTCGGTGGAGCAACTCCGGCGCTGGGCGGGCGTGCGACCGGGCGTGAATCTCCTGGCGCTGGACCTGGCGCAGGTGAAACGGAGTCTGGAGATGGTGCCGTACGTAGCCTCGGTGTCCGTGGAACGGGTTTTGCCCGATACCTTGCGGTTGCGGGTGACCGAACGCCGGCCGGTGGCAAGGATCCAAGTCCCGCTGCCGGTTTCGCCCGGGGGCGTGGACTTTGTGACGTATCACGTGGACGGGGAAGGGGTGGTGTTGCCGCCCCTGGACCCGCGGCTGATGAGCGAGGGGGCGGGGACGGATTCGGCGCTGCCCCTCTTGCGGGGTCTGAATTACCACGATCTGCAGCCGGGGCGAAGGGTTGAGCATGCGTCGGTTCAAGCGGCGCTGGGTTGGTTGCGGGCGTTTGCGCAGTCCCCCATGGCGGGCTTGGCGGAGGTACGAGAGTTGGCACTGGGCGCGGGCGTACTGGAGGTGCTGACCGGGGAGGGAAGTCGGATCACGTTTGGCTTGGAGGACTTCGAGCGCCAGTTGCTGCGCTGGCGGGAGATTCACGAGGCCGGATGGCGGCAGCAGCGACAGATCGAAACCCTGGACCTGGCGGTGGGGAACAACATTCCCGTGCGTTGGAAGGCGCCGGAATCGGAGCCGGAGCCCTCCCCGCCGCGCCGGCCCAACACCGTTTCCCGGAAACATGTTTGACCGAACGCCCATTCTCGTCGGGTTGGAAGTCGGAACCTCCAAGGTGTGCGCCGTGGTGGGGGAAACCCACGGGGATGGTCAGGTGACCGTCATCGGGGTGGGTCAGAGCCCCTCGCGCGGTGTGCGCAAGGGTGAGATCACCGATTTCGATCAGGCGCGTCAGGACATGCAGGCTGCTCTGGCGGAAGCGGAGCAAATGGCCAATGTGGAGATTCGCAGTGTCTTCCTGGGCGTGAGCGGAGGCCACATCCGCGGCTTCAACAACCGCGGCGTCAAGCCCATCACGGCGGAGGATCACGAGATCACCGAGCAGGACGTCGCGGACGCCATGGAGCATGCGCGGAGCATCAATCTGCCCGCGGATCACCAGGTCATCCACGCGGTGCGGCAGCATTTTTTGGTGGACGGGCAGGATGGCATTTTGAACCCCGTCGGAATGCTGGGGGGATTGCTGGAGGTGGACGTGCACATCATTCACGGCCATGTCCACCGACTTCGCAACACGGTGCGCGCGGTGCGGGAGCTGCACCTGGAGATCGAGGACGTCGTGTTCAACGGGCTGGCGTCGGCGCTGGCGATCCTGGGGCGCGAACAGAAGGAACTGGGGGCCCTGGTGGTGGACATGGGGGGAGGCACCACCGACTTCGTCGTGTATGCCGACGGGATCCTTCGACATGCGGGCGTGTTGGCCGTGGGCGGGGATCACGTGACGAACGATCTGGCCAGCGGCCTGAAAGTGGCCCTGAGCCGCGCCGAGCAACTCAAGATCGATTACGGGGCGGCTCTGGTGGACGAACGAATCCGGGGACAAACCCTGGATCTGACCAACGAGTTCGGGGCCACGCTCCGCACCATTCACCTCGAACACCTGCGGCGCATCATGCACCTGCGTCTGGAGGAAACGTTCGAGTTGGTGCGACAGGAGGTCGAAGAGGCGGGTCTGTATGACTCCATCCGGGCCGGCGTCTTTCTTTGTGGCGGATGCGCGCGAATTCCGCACGTGACGCAACTGGCGGAGCAGGTGTTCGGGCTGCCGGTGTTCCTGGGGCGCACCCATGCGGTCAGCGGCTTGAAGAGTGCTCTCGATCAACCGGAATTTGCCTGTGCGATTGGTTTGCTGAAGTACGGAGCCCAGCGGCGCCGACCGGTCGTGCGGACCGGTCTGGTGCAGAGTGTGAAGGAAACCCTGCGTCATTGGTTTCACCGTTGATGAATCTGCTCCCCATGGAGACGCCCTTGTCGCCGTCCGGTCCCGTTGCGGGCACAGAAGCCCCGGCGCATGTGTTACGGCTCTTCGGTGTCGGCACGGCGGGGATGCGCCTGCTGTTGCCGTTGGCCGCGCGTCGGCCGGGTTCTCCGGCTGCCTTCGTCGTGTTGCCGGCGTGGGATCCGATTCCCACGGAGCTGCCGGACGGGGTCCGGTGTTTGCGTCTGGAACGCACAACGCAACTGCCTTGGAGTGCTACTGGCGATCCCGACGGCGCCCGGGCGATGGCCGAAGAGAATTACGGTCGCCTGAGGGAGGTCTGTGCCGGGGCGGAGTGGGTATTGGTACTGGCGGGCCTGGGCGGCGGCAGTGGCAGTGGCATGGCGCCCGTGTTGGCACGCGCCGCGCGGGAGGCCGGAGCCCGAACCCTGGTGCTCGCGGTCACGCCGTTTCATTGGGAGGGCAGCTTTCGTCTTCAGCAGGCGCACGCGGCCCTGGAGGAATTGCGGGCGGTGGCGGACGGTCTCGTTTGTTTGCCGAATCAAAAGCTGTTTGGGTTGCTGCCCCAACCCACGCCGGTGGTGGAGACCTACGCGCGGGTCAACGAGTGGTTGCACCAGGGTCTGGAGGCGTTTCTGGACCTGCTGACCCATCGCGGGTTGTTACCGCTGCCGTTGGACAAGCTTTGTGCGCTGTTGCGCGGGCGTCATGCCGAGAGCGTGCTGGTCACGGCCCGGGCCGAAGGGACCGGACGTCTGGTCACCTTGAATCAGGAGCTTCTGCAACATCCACTCCTGGAAGAGGGCCAAGCTTTGTTGGCTGCCACCTCGGTGGTGTTGCATGTCACCGGCGGACCGGACCTGTCGGTGGGGGATGTGGACGGGTTGGTGCAGCTGTTGCAGACACGGTGCGGGCATGCAGAGTTGTTGGTGGGGGCGGCCGTGCGGCCCGAATGGTCGGGTCGTCTGCGCGCGCTGCTGTTGGTAACGCGGCGCGGGGATCGTTTGGCGCGCACCGCCTCCGGCTCATTCGGGCATGCCGCTGTCGTCGAGGGCACCCGGGAGGCAGAGCGCGGACGTTCCGCTTCGGGTTCAGCGGACCATGTCAACGGCAAGACCGCCGGGCAAACTCCATCCGGGTCGGCCGGGCTCGAGGACGGTGCAGCGGGACTTCGCAGGGACGTCGCTTCGCGGGTGACCTTTCCACGGCGAACCGCGCCGGCACGCATGCGACAGGGTACCCTGCCGTTGGACGTGCCTCCCCGGGGCCGATTCGAACGGACGCAGCCAAACATCCACCGGGGGGAAGACCTGGACATTCCCACTTACATCCGTCGGGGCATCGTGTTGGAGTGAGCCTCCGGAGCTGCGGCGGCAAGGGCATGGGCCGCCATCGAGGGAGGGATTCGGGGTTCCGACTCCGGGATCCGAAGAAACCCAGCGGTGAGGAATCGAGGGCCCCGGCGGTTTCCGGGCCGCGGCGCCTTTCCACGGCCGGGTTCGGCTTGTGACAACCTTTCCGGGGTCCCGAATGGTCGCGGTTCCTTTCGACGCGGATGCCCGCGCTGTTCCCTTCGCCGTCGCCGTGTCAGCCCGGCCAGAGATGCCGGATGCAACGCACAAGGAGGCTCTCCAGTTGGACGAAGCGCCCCTGTTGCAGCCAGACCAGCAGAAATCGGCCAATCCCCGCAGCCAGCGCCAACACCAGGCTCCCGATCAGGTACAACCCGAAGGCCTGGGGTGGATCGGGCATCATCACCCGGGGCACGCCGTGATAGAGGACGGCAATGGTCAGGGTGATCCCCAGCACATACGTCACCCAGGGGCTCACCGCGGGGACGGCATCCAGCACGCGCAAGCTCCAGAACGGTCCCAGTCCGTAGGCGACCACGGTGAAGGCCTGCTGGTAGGTGTGCTGGCCATGGAAGGTCTCCCCGAGGCTTTTGAACATTTTGGCTCCGAAAAACACCAACGCCACATTGACCGCCAGATGCACCAACTGATGCGCGATGGCTTCGGGCACGGTCAACTGCTTCAGCCGCAGTGGATCGCCCCGCCACTCGCCCCAATAGTGCATGCCCAGCCCTTCGACGGCGCAGGTCAGCAGCAGCAAGGGCAGCACGTACAGCCAGAACGTGCGAGCCACGCTGCGGCCCTCCGTGGCGATGCGATCCCAGGTTCTTTGTGGCTCCAAGACCAGCAACAACGCACGAATCATGACCGCCCAGAGATAGCGATCGCGCGCGCCACTGACAATGCACTTCTTTTGTCGAGCGGGCGCGCCGTGCGTTTCGCGTCGGGGGACGGCTCCATGATTTACGGCGCCGGAGAGTAAGGCCGTGCGACCCTGCGCCGAAAAGCTTACACGCCGTTGCCCGCTTGTCCGGCTGCGGAGGTGCGGGGCCGAGGGGCCGCCGCTGTGAGGGAATGGGTTTCGCACGCCTGTGGCCGAGTACTTGCGCCTCATGCTCTCGCGGAGGGCAGGACTCGGCTTCCCTTTCGGCCTCCGGCCCCGCCATGGAAAGTGGCTGGCGGCTCGAGTCGCGGGTGGCGGAATCCGGGAAGAATGACCGCCCGAGGGCTCTCTCGGGGCCACAGCATTTTGGTTCGCTCCCGCCCCTGCGCGAGCCGACGGATCGTTTGCCCTCTCCCGGCGGAGATCGCGAGGCCGCTGGACACCGCGGGTTCATTCGGCTCTGGGCGACGGGGAAATCCGGCCCCCAAATCGGTCATGCCGCACTTGACCCTGGGGTCCACAAATCTGGGGTTTGCCGTCTGGATTTCCGCCGGAGATCCCTCCCTGGGGAGCAAGGAGCGTCGCTTCGTTTGTTGCCCGAACTGCCATCGGCGGCGACCGTGGTGGCTGGTCTCGACCGCCGACGAACACTGCCCGGCGCAGCAGGAGCAGCGTCGGACCCGTCCGGCGACCTTTGAGAAGGGCCGGGTGTTTATTCCGGCGCCCGCAGGGCGGCGATGAGATCCAGTCTCCGGATTCGTTGGAGTACAATCAGGGCGGAAAGAAAAGCGGCCGTGGCGACGGTGGCGATTGCGAAGCTGTAATTCCGCAGGGTGAGCACGGCAGGCAGACGCACCGTCTCGGTGTTGATGGCTTCGACGATGGCGGTGGCGAATCCACTGCCGGCCAGCAGTCCCAGCGGCATCGCGACCAGCGTCAGGATGCCCAACTCGATCAGCAACACCGCCGCCACTTCGGTCTCGGTGAACCCGATCACGCGCAGGGTGGCCAGTTCGCGCGCGCGTTCGGCCAGGGAGATTCGGGCATTGTTGTAAACGACTCCGAAGGCCACGACGACGGCAAAGGCAAGATACATGCGCTGGATGAGGTTGATGCTCGCAGCGGTGGTTTGTCGGAAGTTCGCGCGCAACGAGTCCTTGATACTGACCCAACTGACCTGTGGGATGTCTTTGAGTGCCCGGAGGAAAGCGGCCCGCTGCGCGGGATCCAAAGTGAAGCTGGCCCCGGTCACACGATCGCCCTCGCCCAGTAACCGGTTCAACGCCTGAAGTTCCATGTGGGCTCCCAACCCCGTGAGGTCCTCCGACACCGCCACCAGGGGGACGTGACAGACCGGTCGTCGTCCCTCGAGGAACTCGACCTCGAGCAGGTCCCCCGGCCGTGCGCCCAACACCTCGGCCAGCTTGGCGGACACGATGAGTCCCGACGGCGGAAGGCTGAGCTGGCGCCAGTGCTTGTTGATGACCCGACTGTGCAGGGTCTCGGCCGGCACGGCCACGATGGCGAGTTGGCGGCTCCGCGGACCGAATCGCAATCGGGCCGGCGCGGCACGGATGGGTTCCACCGCCAGCACTCCCGGCAACCGCCGCAACCCGGACAATGCGGCGGGTGAATTGGGTTCGACCAGGCCGACGTTCAGGTCCTGCCGTTGCACGACGTCCCACTGAAAGCCCAGCAAGAGGTCCACGCTGTCGCGAAAGCAATTGGGTACGATGAGCAACGCGGTGGCCAGGGCCAGGCCGGCCACGGTGAAGAAAGCCTGGGCGGGGTGGCGTTCCAGGTTGCGCAGGGCCATTCGGGCCGCGGGGGAGAGATACGCGCCCCACCCGACGCGCTCCATCCAGGCGGGCCGGTACCGGGCCGGCGGCTCGGGACGCATGGCCTCCGCAGGGGGCACGCGAGCTGCCTTGCGCACCGCGGTGGCCACGCCCGCGGCGGCGGCCAGCGCTCCCACGCCGAGCGCCACGGCCACGGCCGCCAGATCCAGCCGAAAATGCAGCTCGGGAAAACGGAAGAACAGGTGATACAAGGCCACCAACCGGTGCCCCAGCGCAATACCGGCGCCGGTTCCCAACACGGCCGCCAGGGTGGCCATGACCAGGCCGAACTTGAGGTAGTGCACCACGATTTGCGCGTCGGTGAACCCGAAGGCCTTGAGGATGGCGATCTGTTCCCGCTGCAACGTCAGCAGCCGCATCAGCACCGCATGGGTCATGAAAGCCGCCACGGCCAGAAACAGAGTGGGAAACCCGATGGAAATAGTGCGCAAGATGAAGATCTCGTCGGAGACCCGAACGTGGGAGGGATGATCGGCGCGCGCATGGGCACCGCGGCCTCCATGGGCTTGCAACAGCCGGTCCAGTTCAGCGCACACGGCCTGTGCGGATGCACCGGGGGCCAGCATCGAGGTCAGGTGGTTGAACGCGCCTTCCAGGTCGTACGCAGTGGCGATCTCGCTTTCCCACATCCAGAACGTGCCGTAGGTGCGGTTGTCCGGGAGGGAAACGCCGGGGCGGGCTTCGAAGATGATTTCCGGTGACAACACCACTCCGGCGATGCGGAACTCTTGTCGGCGTCCGTTGAGGAGCAGGGTCAATGGATCGCCGGGCTGAAGCCGATTGGCCTCGGCAAACGCCTCGCTCACCAGCAATTCGCCCCGGCGGCCCGGCTGCAGTTCGCGTCCCCGACGGATGAAGAGCCGGTTCAGCTCCATGGGACCGTCTTCGGGCACGGACCGCACCAGGCCGCTGGCGGGCTCATCCAGACCGGGCAGATCCACGGTGACCTGCACGGCGATCCCGGGTTGCACGGCGGCCACACCGGGGATGGCGGCCAGCCGGGGCACGAGACTGCGCGGGGCCCGTTTGAGTTGCACGAACACGTCGGCAAATCGATGCGTGCGGTAGTAGGTTTGCCGCGTGGTCTCGAGGGAATGAATCAGGCTGCGGGTCATGATCAACATCGCCAATCCGCAGCCCATCACCAGGGCCACCGCGAGGGTTTGCCCCTTCATCCGCTGCAGGTCCCGCCACAGCTTCAGATCGAGCAGGCTCATCCGTTCAAGGTTGTGCGATTGCGTGGCCGGCGCGGTTCAAAACAAGGGGAGTGAAGGATCGCAGCTGCATTTTCCGGAAGGCCGGCCGTTTTACCATTGCAATGCGCGGGGCGGCACCCGCTGCGGGTTGCGCCGCTGGTGTTGGATGCGGCCATCCATGAGATGGATGACCCGATCGGCCATGTCGGCAATGACGGCGTTGTGGGTGATGACGACCGTGAGGGTGCCCAGCTCGCGGTTGACGCGCTCGATGGCTTCCAGGACCGCGACCCCGGTGCGAACATCCAGGGCGCCGGTGGGTTCATCGCACAAGAGCACCGCCGGCCGTTTGGCAATGGCGCGGGCGATGGCGACTCTTTGTTGTTCGCCGCCGGAGAGTTGGGACGGGAAATGGTCGAGGCGTTCCCCCAGTTGCACCAGTCGCAGCGCCTCTTCCGGGTCCATGGGCCGGGCGGCAATTTCGGTGATCAAAGCCACGTTTTCGCGCGCGGTGAGGCTCGGGATCAGGTTGTAAAACTGAAACACGAATCCGACGGCGTTGCGCCGGTAGAGCGTGCGTTCCGCCTCCGACGCCCGGGCCAGGTTCAGGGAGCCGAACCACAAATCGCCCGCGGTGGGCACGTCCAGGCCGCCGAGCTGATTGAGCAACGTCGTCTTGCCGCTGCCCGAGGGCCCCAGCAACACCACGAACTCGCCGGGATACAGGTCCAGATCCACGCCATCGAGCGCACGCACGGCAGCCGGGCCACTGCCGTAAACCTTCGTCAATCCCCGTGCCCGAAGGAGCGGCGGGGATGCCTCGGTGGATTCCAACCGGAGCGCTTCTGCGTTCACACGGGAGAAGTGTGGCAATGCCGGAGGGATGCGGCAACGGGCAAGCCTTCCCTGCGAGTGCGGAACCCCGGCGAAGTGCGGCTGTCGCCTCGGGGCGACTGCAGCCCGCGGAATCCGGGGCGTGTGGTTCAAACAAGCCGTGACGACCTGCGCGACAGACCGGTCCGGCTCAGCGAACCGACACGGGAGAAGGAGCGGCAGGCCGGCCCGGAAGCTCGAGCGGCCGGAGGTCGTTCGGCAGACCTGCCGGCGGGCCGGACGGCGGGGCGGCGGCGGCCCGATGGTTCCCGCCGGCAGTGTTGACGGTCCGTTGCCGCCGGTATTCCGACGGCCGCCATCCGATCCACCGGGCAAACGCATTGGAAAACACGAACGGATTCTGGTAGCCGACCCGGTGGGCGATGGCCGCCACGGTAAGTTCCGTGGTGGCCAACAGTTCTGCGGCCCGTCGCATCCGCAAGTAGGTCACCTGGTGCATCGGACTGCGGCCCAGCTGACGACGGCACAATCGGCGCAAGTGTTCGCGGCTGTAGCCGGCTTCCGCGGCAAGTTTCTCCAGGGTCCACGGTTCCTCCAGTCGGGATTCCACCCGCTCCCAGAGCATGCGGAGCTGATCGGGTTGGTGACAGGGCCGGGCAAAACGCAGCACGTAGGCGTGGATCAGGTGACTCCATTGCATCATCAGGCTGGGTTGCGCAGGGCCGCTGCATTCGTAAAGAAGCCCCTGAATGGCCGCCAGCAGTGGTTGCGAATCATACGGCGCCATCACGGGGGAGGCGGCGTTTCCCAGCGGCCGTTGATCGCGCGGCTGCTGGTAGCACACCCAGCAGAACTCCCATCGAACTCCGGGGATGGCTTCGAAGGCATTCAGCGTGTGCGCGGGCAGCAAACAGGCCCAGCCGGCCCGGCAAACCCGCCAGCGCCCGTCGATCAATACACGCCCTTTCCCACCCGTGCAGGCCAGAAAATAGGTGGTGGTCTGCCGCGTGCGGACAATTTTCATGGGGGCAGCCGTTTGTTGAATCCCGGTATGGATGATGCCGAGAGTGTTCAAGGCCGGACACACAGGGAACGGCTCGATCCAGGGACGCGGCTCCACCGCGGCCGCCCGAACACCGGCCAGTTGCGTGTGCGGGCCGAGGATCGTGACGTCGGACCGGGGTAACGGTTGCGCGCCCATGGCGACACCGCCATAACATAGTGCGTTTCACCGGGCGAGCAAACCTAATCCGCGGGCGGGGAAAGAGGGCATCTCGGGTCTTGAGCCACGGGATGCGCGAATCTCAACGAAACCACCTTCCCCCTGGCTTTCGTGGGCTGAGGAGATGCGCGATTCCGCCCTAAGGGGATTGCAAACCCTGAAATGCCCCGGACCGCGAGTCTGCGGCACAGAGGCCCTGCCTGTGCAACCGCCGCAAGCGACGGGCCTCCAAAACCGAGCCTCCAAATTCTTTTCCGCCGAAGCCATCGGGGATCGAGAGGGTTTCGCGCCCGGCTCGCGCCGTCGGTTTGCCCCAAGGGGCGCGGCGGCATCAGCCCCGGGGCGACACCCTGAGTACACCAGCGAGTTGGGGTTCAGCCCGGCCTGGTGATGCGCAATCCGCCGGGCACGCCCTGCCCCCGCGACGGGGATCGGGTTGCGCCCTCCTAGGGCTCCGTGGGTTCAGGGGATGAAGCTCCGGGGGCGTCGCCCCGGAATGGTCAATCGCATGCGCCTGCGGCGCGTGGAGGGGCCTGTGCGACGGGTGGAACGGCGGAGTTCCCATGTTGAGCGCGGGATTCAAGGTTCCGAATGTGATATGTCGTGTTGCCCCGGTGTTCCTGTGCTCGGAACGGCCGACATTCCGCTGCGCTTTCAGAGGGTGTCCAGAACCAAGCACACACCCGACTCAAAGACGCCTCCGCCGGCTCTCTGATTGGGCATCCGGTCCCCGTCCATGGCTGGATGCCTCCGCCCGGCGGTCATGGCTCCCTCCTTGCGCGCGGAAGGCTTGCCGGGACAGCGGGAGAAAACGACGAAATCCGACTCAGCCGGGCGGCAGTTGGGCCTTGAGTTGCTGAAGTCTCTGGCGCTGGGCCGGTGTCATGGGTCGCGACTCGAGTTCGGAGATCGCGCGACGCGCCTGGTCGAACTCTTTTCGTTGCATCAAGTTCTCCAGGTAATCCAACAACCGGTGGGTGGAGACGATGTCGGCCTCGCTGAGGGTTGGGGTCTGCGTTTCGGATGCGGGCGCGGGTGTCGTCTCGCTGGCCGGAGGGGGCGTGGATTCCCGCCGGCAGGCGGCCAATAGAAGACCGGCCGCGATCCCGGCGAGCGTCCATCGCAGCACCCACCCAATCCGTGCCCGGCCCGGTCGAGGGACGGTGAAGTCGCTGTTTTTCATGTCCCTACCACCAGAAGACCGGCGAACCCCCGCCGACCGTGCGCGGGGTCATCGTTTCCCATTTGCGCCACTGGACGTGGCCGTCCATCATGCCGGTATATCCCCCGGCGGGCACGCTGCCGCGCAGGTGCGCGGACCGATGGGGTTTGAAGTAGCCTCCCTGGACACGGGTCCAGTTGTACGTGTGGCGGAGGGATGGACTCATCTGACCCGGAGCGGAGAGCGTTACATCGGCCACCAACACCCGCTGGGCCGGGCCCTCGGTGATGGTGGTGTTGAATCCCACCTGAATGGTGGCGGAACGGATGAGATCCCGGTTCCAGTTGGTGGGCGCCAGAGTGGCGGTGTTGGGGAAGGTGATGCAGTACCCGAGCACCCGATAGGCCCCCGAATAGTTCCAAAGATTCCAGAAGTCGGTGGTGTCGAAGTGCGGCTTGAGTCCGGGGCAATACCAGATGAGCCAGCTTTTGCCGGCTTGCTCCATGGCGGTGCCGACGGCGGTGGGCATGTCCCATGCCCAGAACCCCACGTTGGCATTGTCGGGCAATCGCTCGTTGTTCTCGCTGGCGTAGATGTAGAGGGCCGTCAGCATCTGCTTGGTCCCGTTGATGCAGGCGGTGCGCACGGCGCGTTCCTTGGCCTTGCCGAGCGCCGGCAACAACATCGCCGCCAAAATGGCGATAATGGCGATCACCACGAGCAGTTCGATCAGGGTAAAGCCCCGCGGTGGGGCAGAGCCTCCCTGTTGCTCCCGGGCGTTTGTGGCGTGCTGTTGCATCGCAAACTGTCGGTTCCAAAGGAGGGCCGCCAGCGGTCCGAAGACCCGTCCGGACGAGCCGAAGGGAAGTCGGAGCCGCTGGCGGCCGGGGTCCATGCCTGGAGGATCGTCGTGATTGGGTTGGGACCGAAAGCTCATTTGCGCAGCCGGAAATACTGCTGCGAGCCGGTGAGCGGAACCGTGTACGGGCTGGAAGCTCCCGACACGTCCGTGTAGGGCCCGGTGACGCTGGGGGCCGACTGGAGGACGGCTTGGGCGTCGGTCCAGGTCAGGACGAGGTTGTCGCCCTGGCGCGCGGCCGTAATCACCAGGGGCGCCGCCAACGGACTGACGGTCGGGGAGCCGTCGGGTCCGGCCGCGGTATGCGCCGCAATTTGCTCCGGCGTCAGAGCGCCGTGATAGATGCGGAATTCATCGATTTGGGCCAGCAGATAGGCATCGGCAGAGAACAGGGATCGGCCGATGAAGTTCCACGCATTCTGGATGGCCGAGAGATCCGCCGTGATGGTCTGCCGTACGACCTGGGCGCCGTCCAGGTAGAGGGCCAGGTACCGCTCACCCAGGGCCGCGTCCGTCTGGAAGACACAGACGATGTGGCGCATGACCCCGTCGTTGAGATCGCCCTGAGGCGCCCCGGTGGAGGCAGTGACGCCAACCTCGGCGCCCGGCGGGTTGATCGCAATGCGGTAGCTGGCGCCTCCGGTGCGCGGCGCGAAGAAGATGTAATCCACGCCGCCCGGTCGGGCCGCGGCGCTGTAGACGCCGAAGTCGAACAGACGCGTCCAGTTGCCCGAGGGCAGGAACTGGGCCCAGGCCTCCAGGGTGATCGTGGCATAGCCGTCCACGAGGTAGCGCGGCAGTTCCACATAGGTGTTCCGCTCGCCGGTCAACTGAACCATGCGGTTCTCGACGACCGTGACATTGCCGTGCGGCCTCGCATCGGCCCCTCCCACCAGGTCGCGCAGATCGCCGTTGAAACTGTAGCGATGCATGAGCGCGGTTTGCTTGGGCACGACGACCACTTGCCGGCTGGTGCTGGCGCCACCGTAGGACGCGGTCAGCGTCGCGATTCCCGGCGCAACGGCCTGGATGCGGCCATCGGCCAGAACCTGCAGCACCCCGGGCGCGCTCGATTGCAGGGTGGCCACGCCGGTGAGATCAATGTTGGCGGCGTTGGCCGCATCGCCGGACACGGCGGGACGCCGGCGCGTTCCCTGGATCATGACGCCGGGAACTTCCAGCCGCAGCGTGGAGAAGGCCCCCGGATCCAGTTGCGGATTGTCCGGCCCGGCGGCGCGGCTGGTGCGGATCTGGGCCAGGCTGAGAACACCCTTGTAGATCCGGAACTCGTCCAGGGCGCCCTGGAACACGAGAGGTTCGGTGGTGGCAAGGGATTTCCCAAGGTACGCCAGCGGGCTGCTGACGGCCCACAAGGGCGCCGCGGCGCCCACGGTCTGCACGAGTTCGCCGTCCAGGTAGAGGGCCATCTGTTGGCGGGCCCCGTCGTACACGGCCACCACGTGTTTGTACCCGGACAACAGGGCATTCCAGCCACCGGAGAGGGTGCGCCCGCCGATCAATGCTCCGCTGTTGAGGGCGGGACCGTCCAGCGAGATTTGCGTGACCGGCGCGGCCGCGTCGGCATCCCTGAGGGCCAGACGCACAAACTTGGCGGCGCTGCCGTTGGGCAGGCGTTCGCCGAAGCTGTAGAGGTACAACGGCCCGCCCAACGCGTGGTAATTGGAGGCGTAGAACCATGCCTCGATGGTCAGCGAATTGTAGTTGCTGACAATGCCCGGCGGCAGTTCCAGCGTCTGGACTCCGTCGAACACCGCCGTCCCGTTGAAGACCATGCCGCCCTCCGGGTTGACGCCGTGCGCGTTGCCCACGGAGTCGCGCGCATCGCTGGTGAAGCTGTAGCGATGCACCAGCACGGGCGCGGGCGGAGGAACGACCGTCACAGTCCGGCTGGTCGTCTGACCGCCGAAGGAGGCGGTAATGTCGGCGGTCCCGGCGGCCACGGCGGTGACCACTCCGGCGGCCGTGACCGTGAGCACGTTCGTGTCACTGGAGCTGAATGTGGCCCCCACGGCCGTCACGTTCACATTGGAAACGTTGGCGAAGTTGGCCATTACGCCGGCGCTCTGGACGGCGCCAACCTCCATTTCAGGTTGCGGCAGCAGGAGTGCGATGGACTGAAGGGCGCCCGGGTCATCCACCAGTCGATCGGGTCCGGCCGCGGCGTTGATGGCCACACGCAGGGCCGTCAAAGCATTGGACCAGATGCGAAACTCATCCACGCGTCCGCCCCAGTACGGGTCGCCACCAAATTGCGAGCGGCCCAACCAGTTGTTGGTGGTGGACCCCACGGTCAAGGGCGAGTTGGTAAAGCCCGTGGCGGACACGGCGACCGGAATGCCGTTCACGTACAGGACGCCCCGACGGGTTTCCGCGTCGGTGGTGACCACCAGGTGAGTCTTCTGGCCCACTTGCGGTCGGCCGCCGCCGCCGGTGGTCCAGGTGAGTTGATGCGTGCCCTCCCCGCCGCCTGCATTATACGCGAACCGGGTTTGTGCCAGGTTGACGCCGGGCACGGCCAGGAACATGTACCGCGTGGTGCCGCTGCCAAAGTCGAACAAACGGGCCCACGTGGCGCTGCCGTCGTCGGTAACCCAGGCTTCCCAGGTGATGGCGGTTAGATTCGTGGTGAGATCAGGTGGCAGGGCTACATAGGCCCCACCCGGGTTGGACGACGGGGTGGTGGTGGCGGGCGGCACCGGGTTGGGCAGGACCAGCTCGCCATCGGCCACGGTGGCGCCGTTCATGAGCGTGCCGTGGGCGTTGCCCACCGAATCACTGGCATCCGTATTGAAGGAGTATCGGTGCAGCAAAGTGGCCGGCGGCGGTCCCACCGCAGTGACCTGCCGACTGGCGGAGAATTGCTGATGGGTCGCGGTAATGGTGGCCACGGCCCCTTCCACGGCGCCGACCCCGGTGACCAACCCGGCGGCATTCACCGTAAAGACGCTGGGATCGCTGCTCTGGAAGGTGGCCTGGGCGGTGAGGTTGGCCGTGGAGCCGTCGTCGAAATGCCCGATGACCACGGCCTGGGCAAAGCCGTTGGTTTGGATTCGCTCCGGCAGTTGGAGCGTAATGGACTGCAGGGTCGCGGGAGGCCGGGCGCTGGCCGTGGGCGCGCCGGCCAGCGTGTAGTTGATGGAGGCACCGCTTCCGACGTACGAATAGACGGCCACGTGGTATTGGTGCGCCCCGCTGAGGCCCGTGACCACCACGGAGTTCCCCGATCCCGCATAAACGACGTAGTTGCGGAAGCCAATTTGCGAGCCCGCGCCGAATTGCGCGTTCGCAGTGTACTCGGTGAAGTCAGACGGTTGGGCCATCAACGGACCGCCCTCCCGGATCACCACCAACGACCCGCTGCTGCCTGCACCCGGGGTCCATTGGATCCGGAGCGCTCCCGGACCGGCGTCCGTCGTGATGGACAGACCGCTGGCCGGCGGAGCTTCCGTGCCGGCTTGGACGTTCGGGCCCGTGAGCCTGAAATTGGAGAAGGCCGCGGTGAGGGTGTTGGCGCTGAAGGTCGCGTGAATGAGCCCCACTTGGACGGGCAGGCCGTCCATGTCGGGCCGATCCTGCTGGTCCCGCAGGATCCACTCCTGATCCGCAGTGGCGCGTTCGTAGGCGTAGAATGTGTTGCCGACGCGCTGCAGCCGGAGCCAGTAGTTGTTGTTGACCTCGAAGATGGGCCGTCGCACGGCACCGCTGGTGTCGCCGTTCACTTCGTTGCGGAAATAGTTGGCAATGCCAAACTGGTCGAACCGGGTCCATGAGACGTAGTTCTCGGCGGGTCCGCCGTCGCTGGGCAGCCGGGCCATGAGCCCTGCGGTGTTGAACGCGGTGGGGTCATAGGGTGTACCGATCAACACCTCGGCGTCAAAATCGCCGTATACCAATTTGTACAGGAAGACGCCGTCGGCATCTTGGAATTCCCAGTCGGTGGCCACCGAGGTGACGACGAGCTGCCCGGTGTCCACCTTGTTGGTCATGGCGACGGTGGAGCCGGGTCCGGATCCGCCCAGAGTGGCATTGGGGATTTGGCCTGCGCCGGTGTAGAGGCCTTCCCACAGGGTGCCGGGGAGACCTTGTGCCAGGTAATCGCGGGGGGTGTTGAAGTTGTCGCTGAAGGTGGCGGTCCATGCCGCGGGCACGACCGCCAGTCCCAGCCCCAGGGCCGCCCAGCCGAGGTGTCGGGTTGCTTTCATGGGGAACGGGTTTTGGGTTTTGGGTTTGTTCGAACGCGGTGACTCGCTCTTTCGTTTGCCGGGCATGGATTCGGCAAACGCTTACGCACCGAGGCACCGCGACACACGCCCACAATACGGGGAAGTACACCTTCGTCCATGTCATGGATGCACCCGGCCATACTGCAAATGCACCCGGTTACCCTGACGCAACAGGTCGGAGCGCCGACGCAAGGAACCGCAGTCTGGCGCCGTGGGGCCGATTCGGCTTGCGGCCCTCGCCGTCATGAAGCATTGGAAACCGCATGAACAGAACGGCCCATGATCCCCCGGCTCCGTTCATGGCTCAGCCCGTCCGGTTGCGCGTCCCGCACACCCTGGCGTTGCTGTTCTTCATCATGAGCCTGGCCTGGCTCGCGACCTGGATCTTGCCGCAGGGCCGGTTCGACACCGTCTTGAACGAGCGGGGTCGGCCGGTGGTGGTGCCGGGGACGTACCATCCGGTCGCCGAACGGGTTGCGCTGATGCCGTGGGTACTGTTCACGGTGGTGCCGCGGGCCCTGGCCGATGCGCAGGGGATCATTTTTTTCCTTCTCATTGTGGGCGGGGCCATTTCGGTGCTGCGCGGCACGGGGGCGCTGGATGCAGGGATGCACCGGATCCTGCGGGCCGTGGGGGGCCGGCCGGGCTGGTTTGTGGCGGGAGCCACGTTGTTGTTTGCCGCGGTCTCCGCCACGCTCGGGTGCTCCACCGAGTACATTCCATTGACGACGTTGCTGGTCACGCTCTGTGCGGGGATGCGCCTGGATGCGTTGACGGCGTGTGGCGTGCTGGTCGGGGGCTATTGCGTCGGCTACGGCGCGGCCCTGATGAATCCCTACACGGTGATCGTGGCCCAGGAGGTCTCGGGTCTGCAGCCCACCTCGGGTTTGGGGTATCGGTTGCTGTGGTTTTTTCCGTTTGTCGCCGTGGGGATCCATCACGTCTGGCGGCACGCCCGGCAGAGCCTGTCGCTTCCCGCCCCGCGGCAGAGCACGGAACCCGTGTCCGGGTCGATGAACGCGGCCCAAGCGGCGCCGCTGCTCACCTGTCGGCACGGGGTGATCCTGTTGCTGGTGGCGATGGTGTTGGTGAGCATGGTGTGGGGCATCGTGGCGCGGGGCTGGTATTTGGTGGAGTTGAGTGCCTTGTGGTTGGGATTGGCCGTGGTCTGCGGGCTGGTGGGTGGAATGGGAGTGGACGAGACAGCCCGGCGATTTGCGCAAGGGGCCGGCGACCTGGCCGCCGTGGCGTTGATGGTGGGATTTGCGCGTTCCATCGCGCTCCTGCTCGAGGAGGGTCAGGTGCTGCATACGATCGTGTACGGTCTGGCGCGACCGCTGGAGGGGTGGCCGCCCGTGGTGGGGGCGTTGGGCATGCTGGTGGTGCAGACCTTGATCAACTTCTTCATCCCCTCGGGCAGCGGGCAGGCGTACGCCACGATGCCCATCATGGCGCCTTTGGCGGATGTGCTGGGCCTGGAACGGCAGGTGGCGGTGCTGGCGTATCAGTTCGGCGACGGGTTTTCGAACATTCTCATTCCGACCAACATCGTGCTCATGGCGATCTTGGGAATGGCCGGCGTGCCGTATGAACGCTGGGTGCGGTTTGCCGCGCCGCTGTTGCTGAAACTGACGGTGGTGGCGGCGGCGGCCCTGGTGGTGGCGGTGTGGAGCGGGTATCGGTGAGACCTTGCCAGGATCGACGAGACGCTGCGGGAGGGGGTCCGTTCCGGGGGAAGGGCCCGGGGATTCGTACGCAGCGGGGCGGAGAAGCGGGCGGGGTGCGTCAGGGAGTGGCCGGCGGGGCGTTGACGGCCATGGCGGGGGCGGGTTGCGGGCCGCCGAGGTGACGCTGGAAGAAATCACGGATGCGTCGCTGGCCGTACGCGCCGCCCATGGAATGGCCGGTGTTGGGCAACAGGAGAAACTCGAAATCCTTGTCGGCACGGACGAGGGCATCCACGAAGCGCAACGTGCTCTCCGGGGGCACGTTGCTATCGAGTTCTCCGACCATGAGCAGAAGTTTGCCCTGCAGGCGGTGGGCATTCTCGATGTTGGAGGAGGCGGCGTACCAGTTGTCCGGGCCGGTCTTCCAGATTTGATCGGCCGGCAGATAGCCCATCCACTGTTCGTTCCACGACGCTTTATCGAGGCGGTTGTCGTGGCAGCCGCAGGACGCGACGGCGGCCTTGTAGAAATCGCCGTGGAACAACACGGCTGCCGCGGCGTTTTGGCCCCCGGCGGAGTGTCCGAAGACACCGACGCGGCTCAGGTCCATCCATGGATACTGACGCGCCGCCGCCTGCATCCACAGGATGCGGTCGGGCAGGCCGGCGTCTTTGAGGTTCCGGTAACAGACGTCGTGGAAGGCCTTGGAACGGTGCGCGGTGCCCATGCCGTCGATTTGCACGACCACGAAGCCGGCCTCCGTCAGCCAGGAGAATCGCTCGCTCGGGCTGAAGGCCTTGGGGACGAAGAATCCCTGAGGCCCGGCATAGATGCTTTCCACGACGGGATAGCGCCTGGTGGGGTCGAGGTTCTTGGGGACGTGAATGACGCCGTAGATATCGGTGCTGCCATCGCGGCCCTTGGCGACAAAGGGGATCGGGGGCGTCCAACCGGCCGCGCGCAGCTCGGAAAGGTCGGCCTCTTCCAAGACGCACAGCCGGGCGCCGTCGGTGGCACGGCGCAGTTCGGTCACCGGGGGATGATCCACGCGGGACCAGGTGGCCAGGAGGAAACGTCGATCGGGCGAGAATTCGATCTGATGCGTCCCGTTGGCATCCGTGAGGGCCACCAGGCCGGTCCCGTCGAAGTTCACGCGGTAGTAGTGCAGGTAGTAAGGGTCTTGATCCGGGTTCATGCCTCCGGCGCTGAACCAAATCTGACGCCGGTCCTCATCGATGAATTGAATGCCGCGGACCACCCACGGGCCGCGGGTGATCTGGCGCGACTCTGCGGTGTTCATGTCCACAAGATAAAGGTGCCGCCAGCCGTCGCGTTCGGAGACGTACAGCAGTTCGTCGGTGTTCGCCAGCCAGGTCACCAGGTCCAGTTCGAGCGACTCGGTGTGGGCGGTCCAGATGAAGGTTTGGCTTCGTTCATCGATGAGGTTTCGAACGTGGCCCGTTTCGCGGTCGACCTCGATGACGCGGAGACGTTGGTGCCCGCGGTCCACCTGGAGCCAGCTGAAGCGCGTCCCGTCCCGGCTCCAGTACACCCGCGGGCGCAGCCACTGGTGCTCGAACGGATCCACTTCCGGGCGCAGGCGCCGACCGCTGTCCACATGGAAGACATTCAGTTCGTATTTGGGAAACGGATCGCCGGGCAATGCGTAGGGCCGGCGCTCGAGCTGGGCGCGACCTCCCTGGGCGGGGGAGGAGCGGATGAGGTAAACCTCCTGGATTTGGACCGGTTGCATGCGCCAGGCCAGCAGAACGCGACCGTCCGGCGACCAAGAGAGATGCACGTAGGGACGCTCAACAGAGCCGTCTGTGGTCAAGGCGGTCTCGATCCCCTCGGCGTTGCGCAGGAAAATGTTGTGATCCCGGACGAGCGCGGTGAGGCGACCGTCGGGGGACTCCACGCGATCGCCCGCGGTCGCACTTCGTCGGCCGGCGACGGCCCGGGCGGCACGCGCGGGAGGGCCGCGTCGGGTCGCGCCTTCGTTGTCCAGCACGGCGGTGGCCGGTGTGTCACTGGCTTCGAACACGGCCAGGGGTTGACCGTCCGTGTCCGTCAGGAGCCATACGTGGCCGCCGTAAGTGTGCTGGACGTGGCGGGCCCCCGGCTCGAGGGTGCCATACGGTTGGCGCCGTCCCTCCTCGTCGATCCAGAAAAGGCGCACCGGTCGATCGAAACGATTCACAAACGTGATCTCCGTTTCGGGACCGGTCCGGCGTGTTGGACGGGGTCGGCGTTCCGGGATCAAATCGCCGGTGCTGCGCGGAGGTACCGCCTCGGCACGGAGCTGGCCGGTGGCGCGGTCGAGACGCCAGGCCTGCGTGCGCCCGATCAAAAGCACGGTTTGGCCGTCGTCGGAGAACTGGAGCTCTTCGACGGGCAGTCGATCTGGAGCGACGCCGGCGCCGATCTGGCGGGCCACGGCCTCGTGATCGAAGGCGGGTTGGCGCACGCCCTGTTCGGCGTCCACGAGGATGAACTCGCGACGGTTCCCTGGTAGCTCGTTGCGGTACCAGAAGCGGCGGTTGTGATCGAACCAGTGAGGCTGGACACGGGCCCGATAGACACGAGGGCTGGCGGCACGTTGCCCGGGAGCGCCCGAGGCCGGTGGGACCCGTGAATACGGCTGGTATCGCCAGTCCGGCCGTTCCTCGAAGGCCATCGTCTCGTGCACGAGGTCGTACAGGCCGCGGTCGTAGGCGCGAAGTTGTTCCCGCGTACGCGGCCGCTGCGCACCACCCGGAGACGCACTTCCTGCCGCATCGAAATAGGCCAGCAGACCGGCGACCCAGTAGGCGGCCGGATCCTGCTCTGCGGGAGTTTCCTTCCAGAGCCCCTGGGCCCGGGCTTGCTCGTGAAGTTCCCCCACTCGTCGGCCGAAGGTTTCGTCCAGCGGCTTGACGCGCAGCTCGTACTGCTGAACGGCTCGCGGACTGCTCGACACGGGGCGTTTGCTGCCCACGCGGTAAATCGCCTCGCCGAAGACCGCGATCAGTTGATTGTCGGTGCCCCCAGCACGTCCCGGATTGTCGAGGAGATTCTCTTCCAGCACGACCAGGAGTTTTGCCTCCGGATAAAAACCTGCGGCGCGATCGCCCGGCCGGGGGGACAGGCCCGCGCGACGGAATTCGGGCACGTCGGCCAGGGTTTCCTCCGGCGCCAGAACGACCAGCTTCAGCCCCTGGGCGATGAAGGTTTTGACGATGTCATGCCGATAGGCGAACAGCCGACGCAGGGTGTGATTGGCGTGCAGGAGGGCCTCGGGTCGGGCATTCCGGCCAAGGACGGGAAACTCGCGCGCCCAGGTGAACTTCGTATACCAGGAATCCAGGTCGGCCCAGCGGCCGATGCGGGGTGGGGCGGACACCATGGGCAGCGGTTGAAGCCACCGGTAGCGCCAGTCGCGGTTGGGCGGGATGCGTAGGGTCTCGTGGACGAGCTGGTAACCCACCGGGTCGAGGCTGCGAAGAGCTTCGCGGGTGCCGATCGGGCCATGGTTCCAGTTGTTGGTGCGGTTGCAATCGAAGTAGGATTGGACCAATTCGGCCCAATACTCGCCGGGATTGGTTTCGGCATAGGTCAGGTGCCAGAGCCTCTTCTGCATCGCATTGTCATAGGCGGCACGCAGGCGCTTCGACCAGTCGGGTTCCAGACGGCGCAGGATGGCGTCGATCGCATGGGCGAACTCGTGGACGGCGATGCTTTCGTCGTCGTAGCGATCGATCGGCAGACTGAGAAGATTCTCCTCGCCAAAGCTGGTGGGATTGCCGCCCGTGCCCCGAACCCTTTCATTGATGAAATCGGGGTCGGGGTGGTTTCGGTACTCCGGCATGTCCGTGTATTGTTGGTGTTTGCCGATGATGATCAGATACCACTGCTGCTCGATCATGGCCCGCAGGATGTCGGGTCGACCCGCCAGCATGTGGGTGACGATCTCGTAGGTTCGTTGCAGGGCCAGGTCGGCCACGTCGGCGTGTGCCGCGACCGGCAGGCCCTGGATATCCAGATACTTGCGATAGAAACTGCGGTAGAGGGCCAGCTCTTCCTGAATCCGGCGGGGATCGGTGGCCGACGTTTCGGCCGGGCGGGCCGGAGGGTCGTTGGTGTTGGCCCGACCCCGCCGCGCAGTGTCCGGTCGGGTCAGCCGGTTGGAAATCATTTGAAAGAAGCTCTCGGGCGGCGCGGTCACGGGAGGCGCATTGATCTGCACCGCGGGCGGATCGAAGGGCGAAGGCGGCGGCTGTGCAGAGGCCGCGGCGGGCGAAAGAAGGTCCCCAGCGGGCAGGCTGACCGCCAGCATCACAGCGATCAGGCGCCCGGGGAAAGCGCGGCCCCCGGCAGGAGCCGGGGCGACCACGGGTCGAGGAGGTGGTGTGGCCTTCATGGGATTCTCAGCGGCTCGTCCGAGTGAGCTCAATCCACGTGAGGTTGTTGTTCAAAGGAATGCGCCAGGCTTCACGGTCCCGGGCAAAGGACCCCGACAGCTGGTAACCTGCTTTGGGACCGGGGCCGGTCGTCTCGATCCGGAGATACGCCGTCGGAGTGAACGAATCAGCGGGTCCCAGGCCGATCCGAATTCGTCCCTCGGCGGTGTCATACTCCAGTTGCTCGAATCGGCCCGCGTCCAGCGTGAGCCAGAGCGCCTGCGGGGCCAGAAAGATGCGGCGACGCAGGGAATCCTTCGGGTGAACGCGAACGAGCCGGTCCCGGGTCTCCAGCTCGCCTCCAAAGGCGATCCAGCCCCACTCGGGATGCCGGGCCACGTAAGTTCCGATGGTCATGACGTGACCGAAAAAGTTCGGACCGTAGTCACCGCTGTAAGGGTCCCAGAACAGGCTGTCGGGAAACGAGTGAAACGCGGCCGAGGCAAAACCTTCCGCATCGATGTTGGCCAGCGGTCCCATCGCACCTCCATAGCCCACGCGCAAAAGGTGGAAGTCCCCGGGTTGCTCTCGATAGGCATGGAGCACCGGGATCGCATTGAGGCCGGAGCCGTAGTGATGGAGTTGACGCTCGATGCGACGAATCTTGCCCGCGTAAAGAAAGTCCCAGTAGCGGCGCGCGCATCCATTGTAGCCCCAGTGCGGCAAGGTGGGCATGTAGCCCAGGATGGCATGGAGCGTCACATCGGCCTGTTGGTCAAAGCCGAAGTACTTGCACCAGGCGTACACCTCCTCCTGGCCGGTCGAGTCCCAGGCCATCTCGCTGCCGAAGGGATACGCCTGGCGGGCCCAGCGCTCGGCCCGCGCCCGCATCCGTTCTTCCAGGGCCCGGGCCTGCTCTGTGCGGCCCTCCCGTTTCAAATCTTCCAGCAATTCGAGAAACACCGTGCCTTGCATCAGGCCCCAGTTGACGTAACCGACGCGCGGTCGGCCTTCCGGGGTTCGTGAAGTGAGAAACATGACGGTGTGCCACGCCTGGTCGAGAAACCAGTCCCACGGGTGCGAGGTCACCAGGCCGGGATGATGCCGCGCCAGACGGTACAGGGTCCAGTAGGCGATGACCACGTGCGGGTAATTGTAACCGCGCCCCACGCTGCGTGCCTCGTGCTCGGACCAACTCGTCCAGGTCCGCCAATTCTGCGAGGGGTCGTAGGTGAACCCCGGGATCTCATTGGTGGTGTAATAGAAAAGGCTCTTGCGCACGCCGTACTTCAGGTCCCCCTCGCTGTACTGAAGCCGACCCCAAACAACCTCGTTGACGAACCGTTCGAACTTGCGGACCTGCTCGGGCTCGGGCTGCGCCCAGAGCTTGCAGGCCGCCGCGATCCAGGAGCCGGCGCCCCCTTCGTCACTCAAACCGGCGATCCAAACCCGACTTTCCTGCGTCAGAATGCGATTCGCCTCGCGGTCATAGGACATGACGGAGGGACTGCGCCCGAAGGGGTCACCAGGGTCCTCGTACCACTGCCGGGAGAAGAGAAACCGGCCCAGATCGGCCACGACCTCGGGCATCGGTTTGATGACATAGTAATGAATGGTTTGTCGCAAGCCGTCCTCGTACGTCACCGTGAGTCGCGCCCGCCCCCATTGCCGGCCGCGCACCTGATAAGCCTGCCATGCCGCCGAGGGGGACGGGAGTGCCGAGACCTCGAGCGCGCCGGGTGGATCGGAAGCAATGTCGCGCACCTGGTGGGCATGCCGGAGATACAAGCGCGCGCGGAGGCCCATCGGCAGTATGTACCCGGGTACACCCACGGCCACGGGCCGATGGGCTTGGATCAAGGCGCGATCCAGGGCGCGAATCTCCGGAGCCGGTATGAATCGCAGGCCATAGGATCGCGTCTGCCCGGGTTCCAACACGACGGCCGTGGGCGGGTTCCAGGGCTCGGCCCGGCTCCATTCGTTCTCGGCCCATGCACGACTGTGGACCGTCCAGGCGAAGGTGCCCTCGAAGGTCTGCATGGGCCGTGCGGGCTCACGCAACGGTTGCCAGGCTTCCAGAGGCGTCTGGCCCCACGGAACCACCAGCAGGGCCGGGCCCTTGCCGTTGAGCCGCGTGACCTGCACATAACCGGCATCCCGGCCGATGTAGGGATCGAAAAACACACAGGTTTCGTGAGCCTCCTCGAGCGACCGGGCCTGGCGGGTGACAAAGTTGTGAATCATGTTGTTGAAAACCACGGGCAGGGCCAGGCCGCCGATCTCCACCGGCGCATCACTTCGATTCTGCAGGTCGAAGCGGAGCACCAGTTGTCCCTCCTCGAGGAGCCAGGTGCGGCGGATCGACAGCGGGAAATCGGCCGGCAGGGCCGGATCGAGACTCGCCGAGGCAATGGCACCCTCGGGGGCCGCATGCGGCTGGACGGCGCGCGGTCCCTCGGCCGAAGACCAGTGCGTCCAGTTCGTTTGCCCCGCGCGACGCACCCGAACAATCACATCTCCCAGGTGGTGGAAGCCGGATCGAGCCCGGAATTCCAACTGGTCGGCCGGAAGGAAGTCGAATGGGGCTGCCCGGGAGCGCAGCGAAACCAGGATCTGCGCCGTCTTGGCAAGCCGCAGATCGAAATCCGGAGTGCTGGCTTCGATCCATCCGGCCTGCAGGTCGAATGCGAGGGGCAGCTCGGAGATGCGTCCGGCCGACCCCCGTGGACCGGTTGGGGCGTTGGTAGCCGGGCCGGGCCCTGCCCCCGAGGGAGGTTGTGCGCCCAGGCGCATGGCTCCGAGCCCCGAAGCGGCAAGGACGGCGAGGAGAGATGCTGTTAGCCGCCGCCCTCCGGAGCGACGTTGCCCCGCCATGAGCCAGTGCCCGCCGCGTTGCCTGGTTGAATCCTTGTCGGGCTTGGTTGTGCTCATCGGGCCTCAAGATTGCGCCACGCTCCGCTGCCAGCAAAAGGAGAAATCGGGTCCTGCCCATATCCGAAATCCACTCCGGCCTATTCCATATCACCACGCCGCCGAACCTGCGGCCGGAGCCCCGGGCAGCGTGCCGACCGAGAAATCCAGAGAGCCTTCCGGGAATGCCCCCGGGCCCGCCGGCAGCCCGCTGCGGGACCCGCGTGGGCGCAGGTGCAAGGGGTGGAAACCCCTTGCCCATGCGATGTTTTTAGCAGTCACTGCTCGTCCGTCACAGGCTCGAACGGTGGTCCCGGGGAAAGAGACTCGCCTCGGCCGGGGGCGGGCCGGTGGTCTGCGGTCGCAAAGGAACGAGTGTTCCGGCAGGTCCATTTCCGATCCGCCTGCATCCCACCCGGACCGGCCGGCTGCATTTGACTCCAAGCCCGGCTCTGCCCATCTTGTGCCGCGAGTAACTCGCAAACCCGGACTCGAAACTCGGTAGCAACCATGAACAACCTCCGACGCGGCTCGATCTTACTCGGCACGGGGCTGCTCTGCGGGCTCCTTTGGGGCGACAGGTCCGCGGGGGCCCTGTACCTGTCCGATCTTGTGCAACCCGTGGTGTCCACAAACACCTGCCGGGCCCATCCCCTGCCTCTGAACCGGGTGCGTGTGACCGGGGGCCCCTTGAAGCGCGCGCAAGAGCTGGACGCTCGCTATTTGTTGGAGCTGGAACCGGATCGAATGCTTGCGTTGTTGCGCGAAAGTGCCGGCCTGACGGCCAGGGCCGCCCCCTACGAGGGATGGGACGGCCGGGGCCGACAGCTCAGCGGCCACATCGCCGGGCATTATCTGTCCGCTGTCAGCCTCATGTACGCGGCCACCGGCGATGAGCGATTCAAACAGCGGGCCGACTATTTGGTGGCGGAACTGCAGGAGATTCAAAAGGCCCATGGCGACGGGTATCTCGGGGCCCAGACGGATCGGGAGGGAACCCCCGGCAAACGGTTGCTCGAGCAGATGGCGGAGGGTCGAATCGATGCGGCTGCGTTCGATCTGAACGGACTCTGGGCCCCCTGGTACGTACATCACAAATTGTTCGCGGGTTTGCGGGATGCGTACCGGCTGACGGGAAACCGAACGGCCCTGGAGGTGGCCCGGGCATACGCCGGTTGGGTGGAACGTGTCCTGGCGCCGCTCAACGATGAACAACTCCAGCGGATGTTGCGGACGGAATTCGGTGGGATCATGGAGACCCTGGTGGACTTGTACGCGGACACCGGGGACGCACGGTGGCTGCGCCTGGCCGACAAGTTTCATCACCGGGCGGTGGTGGACCCGCTGGCGGAGGGTCGCGACATCCTGCAACATCTGCACGGCAACACGCAGGTCCCCAAGTTACACGGGCACCTGGTGCGCTATCTCCACACCGGGGATCCGTTCCACCTGCGCGCGGCACGGTTTTTCTGGGAACGGGTCGCGGGACATCACAGCTTTGCCACCGGCGGCCACGGCCGCAACGAATACTTCGGCGCACCGGGGCGCCTCAGCGACATGATCGAGGGGCGCACCGCGGAAACGTGCAACGTGTACAACATGTTGAAGCTGACCCGGGCCCTGTTTGCCGTGGAGCCGGAGGTGCGCTACGCGGAATTCCACGAGCGCGCCCTGTTCAATCACATCCTGGCCTCGATCGATCCCGAGGACGGTCGCGTTTGTTACATGGTGCCCGTGGGCCGCGGCGTGCAGCATGAGTATCAGGACATGTTCCGCAGTTTCACCTGCTGCGTCGGCACGGGGATGGAGAGTCATGCGCTGCACGGGCACGGCGTGTATTACGAGGCGGGCGACACCCTGTGGGTGAACCTGTACGTGCCCTCCGAGGCAGATTGGACGCGGCAACGGGCCCGTGTGCAACTGCAGACCGGTTTTCCCCTGGGGGAGACGGCGAGCCTGACGCTTCGGCTGGAACAGCCGCGGCCACTCACGCTGGCCCTGCGACGACCGGCCTGGGCCGGGGAAGGCTTCGCCGTGCGCGTCAATGGCGAAAGGGTCGCAACCCTGGGCCCGCCGGGATCGTACGTGCGACTGACCCGGACCTGGCGGGACGGCGACACGGTGGCCGTGGTGCTGCCGAAAACGTTGCGCGAAGAGCCCCTGCCGGACAATCCGCACCGGGTGGCCCTACTGTGGGGGCCTTTGGTGTTGGCGGCGGACCTGGGACCGGCGACGGCTCGACGCCCGCGGGAAGAGCGCCAGCGGCAGACCGACCCGGCCGAATTTACCCTGGTGGTCCCGGAGGGTCCGGTGAGTCAGTGGCTCCAGGCGGTCGCTGGTGAACCCGGTACATTTCGCACGCGTCAAACCGCCACCCAGACCGAGGTTACCTTCAAGCCTTTCTATCAGTTGGCCCGGCGCCAGTACGCGGTTTATTGGGACCGGTACACGCCGGAGCAATGGGCCCGCGAGAAGGAGGCCCGCGAGAAACAAGCGGCGGCACGGCAACGGATCGAAGCGGCGACCGTGGTGTACATCGAGCCGGGCAATGCGGAGAGCGAGAAGCCGTACCAGTTCCAGGGCGAGGGCGCCGGCACGATTCGCGTGGAGGGCCGGTCCGGTCGACGCGCGGATCGGTGGTTTTCCTACGAGCTGCCTCTGCCGGGCCCCGGGCGCTGGGCGGTGGTGGTCACTTATGGCAACGACACGCCCCGGAACACCACCTTCTCTGTCTTGATCAATGGCGAAAAAGTGGGCGAACAAACCGTGCGCCGGCGCAGCCCGGAGGAGCTGGTCCGGTTCGAGGAGGTCACCTACGTTGTGCCGCCCTCTCTGGTCGAGGGTCGCGACAAGCTGTTGGTCCGTTTCGAGGCGCCCGCAGGCCAGCTCGTGTCGGGAGTTTTTGGCGTGCGGTTGGTTCGGCACGACGCCCTGCAGTCCTCTCCATAACTCGTCCAACGGCCTTTCTTGGAACCCGTCGCCGGCCATGCCGGCATCCGGTTCCGGCAGGTTCAGCTTGGGAGGGCAACCCGCGGGCCCGGCGGAGAATGGAATCGTTTCCTCTGGAGGCGAGGCGCTGGCAAAGGAACCGTTTGGGTGGTCGTGACCCGGTTGTGCTGCTCCTTGTCGAGGGGGCGGCCTGCCCGAGCAGAAGGCCGGGGAGTGGTCGAGCGTTGGTGCTGCCTGGATAGTGAGCCGCATGGACCCCGTGGGCGAAACGGGTTTTCCCACGACGTTGTGGATGGACCTGGTTTGGGAAGCGGCGGCGGGGGTTCGAGCAGGTGCCGGCTGGAGCGTTCGGGCCCTTTGCGAGGCGGGGCCGGATGCTGTCTACAGGTTCCGGTCCTCATTCGTTGCTTCCGCCCCCGACGGTGAGCTCGGGCCGTCCCGGGCTGATCGCCACCCGCATGGCCCCGACTGCACGAAAACAAAGGTCCGGGGAAGGCCCGCAGCCTGCCCGGCGCGCGTCACCGGTCCGGGATCCCCAATCCGAGACAAGTCCAGGCTGTCACCGCGTGCTCTGCAGCGCACGCCGCGGGAATCCCAAAGCCTGGTCTCATGATCCCCTCGTCCGTGGCCGGCTTTTCGAGCGCGGCCCCGTTTTCAGGTTGCCCTGGTTTTATCCGGTCCGTGCCGCTGGCCGGCCGGGCTCGAGCACCGGCGCAATCCGTCCCACAGGCGCCCGGGTGGTAAACCTCCAGCTCTTGAGGCTCGGTGCGCCAGGGTGAAAACGGTTTTGCCGTGAAATCTCCGGGCCTTGCCTCTGCCAAATCGGGCACTTTGTCGCGCGGACCGGCGCGGCGGGGCATCGTCGCTCCTTCGAGCAGGCGCGGTGGCCGCGGATTTCCCACCGGCCGCGGCTTTTTTCTTCGTAACCGGACGGCGCGGGCATTTCCGGACCGGGGATTCCGGACGTTGCCTTTCTGACGTCTGTGCCCCGGGTTCCCGGGCCGGGATGCCAGCACTGCGCCGAGCCAGGGTAAGTCTCCCGGCGCATCGCATCCGGGCCAGTGCGATGGTCGCGTCGGGCTGGTCGGGCGACACGCGAGTGTGGGGCACCCCGCATTGAGAAAGCCGGGCGACCTTTCAAAACCTTGACGCAAGTCAAGGACGGCGGGGTGCGCGAGGATTAAGCGTCTAATGACCATGAAAAGGGCGTTGCATTCCGGGCTGGGTCTGGTGGTCTTGGGATGTTGGGCGGCTACACCGCCGGTGTCGGGGGAAACCGCACCCTCTCTGCGCGCTTCTCTGGAGACAGGTCGAAGGCTGTATGAACAGCATTGTGCCCCCTGTCACGGTGCCAACGGGGACGGCAATGGCCCGGCGGCGGTCTGGTTGTATCCGAAACCGCGGAACTTCAGCGCCGGCCTGTTCAAGATTCGCAGCACGCCTCCCGGAGTGCTGCCCTCGGACGACGATCTTTTCCGCAGCATCACGCGCGGGCTGCCGGGCAGCTCCATGCCGGGCTTTGCCTATCTACCGGAATCGGAACGCTGGGCGCTGGTTGCTTATGTGAAGGAATTGACCGCCTACACCAATGCCGCCGGCCAACGGATCAACCGGTTCGAGGAACAGCGGGCGGCCGGCATTGCGTCCGATCCATTGCCGGTGCCGCCCGAGCCCCCCGTGACGGTCCAATCACTGGCCCTGGGCAAGCAGGTTTACGAGCGGATGCAATGCGCCTTGTGCCACGGCCAGACCGGCGCGGGCGACGGTCCGCAGGTGCCCCTGCTGAAAGACAGTTTCGGATTTCCGGCCCGTCCCCGGGACTTCAACACGGGGCTGTTCCGCGGGGGGCACACGGGCCGCGACTTGTATTTGCGGATCCTGACGGGCCTTTCGGGCACGCCCATGGTGCCCTACGGGGACGATGTGATGACCCCGCAGGAGCGTTGGGCCCTGGTTCACTACATCCAGTCGCTGCGTCGGACCGACGTGGCGGTCAATGACCTGCTGCAGCCGGAGAACAACCTGATTCCGGTGCGCTGGGTCCGCCGTGTTCCGGTGGACCCGCTGGATCCGGCCTGGGAAGAGTGGGAGACAGTGCGGGTGCCGTTGCATCCGCTTTGGCCCGAGCCGGAACAGGTCTATGCCGTGGTGGTAAGAGCCGTCTCGGATGGGCGCAGGCTGGCAGTATGGTTGCAATGGAAGGATCCGCTGCCCCAGCGGGAGGCCGTGCGGGTGCAGGATTTCCAGGACGCGGCGGCCATTCAATTTGCGCTGGGCGAGACCCCTGCCTTTTTGGGCATGGGCGATGCCCAGCATCCGGTGAACATCTGGCAGTGGAAAGCCGGTTGGCAGGCCGAGCTGGATCAGACGACGGAAGCGGGGCCCGCGCAAGCGTATCCGGCGATGCACGTGGACACGTACTTTGACCGGGTGCGCCCGCCGCTCACCGCGGCCGAGGCGGGCAATTTCCTGGCGCAGCCGCTTCGTTCGCCCGTGGAAGACGCCAACGCGCGTGGATTCGGATCGTTCCGTTCGCAACCGCCGGCCGGCCAGAACGTCACCGGCAAGGGGGTGTGGGTGGACGGCAGTTGGAATGTGGTTTTCGTCCGCACGCTGCGTTCCCGGGACCGCGATGATGTCCAGTTCGTGCGGGGGCGGTCGGTGCCGGTGGCCTTTGCGGTTTGGAACGGAGAACAGGGCGATCGGAATGGTCGGAAAATGATCAGTTACTGGTACCAGTTGCGCCTGGACGCCGCGCGCCCGGCGCTGGCGGCAAGGCGCTGACGGAGCGGAGAGCCCTGGGCGGAGGAATCAAGCTATGAGCGAATCCATCACACGGCGTGCCTTTCTCCAACGGAGCGGCCTGGCAGGTGCGGGTCTGGTGGCGGCACAGTTCCTGCCGTTTCGCTACCTGCAGGCCCAACCGACCGAGGACGTGGCCAATCCCCTGGCGCACTATCCCAATCGTGGTTGGGAACAGGTGTACCGAAACCAATACGCCTACGACCGGGCGTTTTCGTGGGTCTGCGCGCCCAACGACACCCATAACTGCCGGATCACGGCCCATGTGCGCAACGGGGTCATCGTGCGGCTGGGCGAGCAGTTCGACATCCATACGTACTCCGATCTTTATGGAAACAAGGCGAGCGCCAGCTGGGGGAACCGGCATTGTGCCAAGGGCTACACCTTCCACCGCATCCTGTACGGGCCCTACCGGCTCAAGCACCCCATCGTCCGGCGCGGGTGGCGCCAATGGGCCGACGACGGCTTCCCCACGCTGACGCCCGAACTCCGCGCGAAATACAAATTCGACTCCCGCGGCACCGACCGGTTCGAACGCATTTCCTGGGAGCAGGCCTTTGATTACATCGCGCGGGCGCTGGTGGCCATCGCCCGACGGTACAGCGGGGAGGCGGGTGCCCGGCTGCTGGCCGAGCAGGGGTATCCGCCGGAAATGATCGAGGAAATGGGCGGGGCCGGCACCCGCACCATCAAAATGCGCGGGGGCATGGGCCTGCTGGGCGTCCTGGGCAAGTACGGCATGTACCGTCTGTGCAACTCGCTGGCGCTGCTGGACGTGTACGTGCGCGGGGTCTCCCCGGCCGAAGCCAGGGCGGGCCGGAACTGGTCCAACTACACCTGGCACGGGGATCAGGCCCCGGGCCATCCCTGGGTGCATGGATTGCAGAACTCGGAGTGCGACTTCAACGACCTGCGCAACTCCAAGCTCATCATCATGAACGGCAAGAACCTGGTGGAGAACAAGCTGACCGACGCCCACTGGTTCATCGAGTGCATGGAGCGCGGGGCCAAAATCGTGGTCATCACGCCCGAATACGGTGCACCCTCCACCAAGGCCGATTACTGGATTCCAATTCGACCCGCCACGGATGCCGCGTTGTGGCTCGGAGTCACCCGTCTCATGATCGAGCGCGGCTGGTACCATGAAGCGTTCATCAAACAATTTACGGACTTCCCCCTGCTCGTCCGACTGGACAACGGCCGTCGGCTCCGCGCCGCGGAGGTCTTCGCCGACTATCGGAGTGTGCTGCCCGAGGACAGTCCCAGCAAAAAGATCCAGGGCCTCACGGATGAACAGCACCGGCGGATTGGAGACTTCGTGATCTTCGACAGCCGCAGTGGCCGGCTGCAGGCACTCACCCGGGACATGGTCGGTCAGACCTTGGTGCGTCGCGGCCTGGACCCGGCCCTGGATTGGCAGGGTCGCGTACGACTCGTGGACGGCAGCGAAGTCGAAGTGGCCACGACCTGGCGCCTGTATCAAACCCATCTGCGCGACTACGACCTGGACACCGTGGCCGAGATCACGCAGGCGCCCAAACACCTCATCGAACAACTGGCCAGCGACATTGCGACCATTTCCCCCTGCGCCATCCACCAGGGCGAAGGGATCAATCACTGGTTCCATGCCACGGAGGCCAATCGCGCCGCCTATCTGCCGCTGCTGCTGACGGGCAACATTGGCAAGCCGGGGGCGGGATGCCACAGCTGGGCCGGCAATTACAAGGCCGCCCAGTTCCAGGGCAGCCAGTTGACCGGTCCGGGCTTCAAGGGCTGGGTCGCAGAGGATCCGTTTGCCCCCAATCTGGATCCCCGGGCCCATGGACGAGAGGTCAAGGTCCACGCCTACACCAAGGATGAAGAACCGGCCTACTGGAATCACGGCGACCGTCCCTTGATCGTGGACACCCCGAAGCTGGGCCGGAAGTGTTTCACCGGCAAGACCCACATGCCCACGCCGACCAAGGCGATTTTCACCACCAACGTCAACCTGATCAACAACGCCAAGTGGGCCTATGGCGTCATCCGCAACGTGAACCCGATGGTGGAGCTCATCGTCACCATCGACACCCAGATGACCGCCTCGGTGGAGTACTCCGATTTCGGTCTGCCGGCCAATTCCTGGGTGGAATTTCAGGACCTGGAGGTCACGGCCAGTTGTTCGAATCCCTTCCTGCAGATCTGGAAAGGAGGCATCAAGCCGCTGTATGATTCGAAGGACGACCTTGCCATTCTGGCGGGGATCGCCGCGGCGCTGGGCCGGGTCACCGGGGACCGTCGGTTTTACGACTACTTCAAGTTCGAGCACGAGGGACGCCGGAAAGTCTATCTGCAGCGGCTGCTGGACACCTGCATCACCACCGCCGGGTACAAGGTGGACGACATCCTGGCGGGCAAATACGGGCCGCCGGGCGGAGCGCTGATGCTGTTCCGGACCTACCCCCGGGTACCGTTCTACGAGCAGATCCACGACAGTTATCCGTTTTACACGGACACCGGGCGCCTCAACACCTACACGGACGATCCGACGGCGCTGGCCTGTGGCGAGAATTTCATCGTGCACCGCGAGGGACCGGAGGCCACACCGTATCTGCCGAACGTCATCGTCAGCTCCAATCCCCTGGTGCGACCCGAGGATTACGGCATCCCGCTGGACGCGGAGGGGTGGGACGAACGAACGATCCGCAACGTCAAACTCCCGTGGTCCGAGGTGAAAAAGACGCGCAACTTCCTGTGGGAACGCGGGTATCGGTTTTACTGCCTGACCCCCAAATCGCGACACAGCGTGCATTCCTCGTGGGCCAACGTGGACTGGCACCTCATTTGGAATTCCAACTTCGGCGATCCCTATCGCGTGGACAAACGTCTGCCCAACGTGGGAGAGCATCAGTTGCACATGAACCCGCAGGCGGCCCGCGACCTGGGCATCAACGACGGGGATTACGTGTACGTGGACGCGAATCCGGCCGACCGCCCCTATCTGGGAGCCACGCCCAGCGATCCCTTCTACAAGGTCAGCCGTCTCATGCTGCGCGTCACCTACAACCCGGCCTATCCCTATCACGTGGTGATGATGAAACACGGCTCCTTCATCGCCACGGAGAAGACGGTGCGCGCCCAGCAAACCCGCCGCGACGGTCTTTCCCTTACCGAGGACGGTTACATCTCGAATTTCCGCTTCGGCTCCCAGCAGTCGGTCACGCGGAACTGGCACATGCCCATGCATCAGACCGACACCTTGTTCCACAAGAGCAAGGTGTTCATGGGGTTCATCTTCGGCGGCGAGGCGGACAATCACGCCGTCAACACCGTGCCCAAGGAGTGCCTGGTGCGCATCACGAAAGCCGAGGACGGCGGACTGGGCGGCCGGGGACCGTGGAAGCCCGGATTGAACGGCATGGCCCCGGATGCCGAAAACGAAATCATGCAGAAGTATCTCGCCGGTGGGTTCATCGGCCAGGGCGAGGCCCCGAAAGCCACGGGTTATGAGTAGGACCGCCCCAGCGCCCGGGCCAGGGCAGGTGATCGGGCCGCTCCCGGCCCGCCGGAGGGTCCGGGAGCCGGAAGATCGTGCGAAACCGAAGGGCGGTCCGGCCAGAGACGCCCGCGGGCCCGACAAGTGAGACGGAGCTCATGCCAAAGGACGAGTTCGATCCCGAGGATCCGTGGGAACTGAACCGGGTGGCGGTTCCGACGGAAGAGGACACGCTTCCGGCCATGGCGGAAACGTTCGTCGAGGAGTTCATGCGGATGGGGTACGGCGCGCCGCAGGTGTTGGCCCTGTTTCGGAACCCGCATTACGTGGGGCCGTATGCGGTGCGGGCGCGCCACGGGGAAGGTTTTGTGCGCGAGCTGATCGCCCGGGTGTTTCAGCGGTGGGGACGCACACCGGACTGGGGCGCGGTCCTGCCGGATCGCGGCCGCGGAACGGGGGGGTTGACGGAGCCTCCCGGCGGGCCGGGCTCGGGCAGGGTTTGGGAACAGGGTGAGCATTCATGAAGGGCAGGGGGAGGGGGACGAATCATGAGCAGCGTGTATAACTGGCAACTGGGCCGGGAGATGGAATATCCCTACCCGGCGGCATATCCCCGGCAACAGTTCGCGTTCGTATTCAATCTGAACCGTTGCATCGGGTGTCAAAGCTGCACCATGGCCTGCAAGTCCACGTGGACGTGGGGCAAGGGCCAGGAATACATGTGGTGGAACAACGTCGAGACCAAGCCCTATGGCGGCTATCCGCACCACTGGGACGTCAAGACCCTGGCCCTGCTGGAGCAGGCGAATCCGGGCGGACAGGTTTGGGGAGGAAAGCCCGACGGAGTGCGGGCGCCCTACGGTCAGTTCCTGGGCAAGACGATCTTCGAAGCCGCCCAAACGCACGTGGGCCCCGAGGGGGCCAACCGGGCGCTCGGGTACCTGCCCACGGACGACGAATGGTCGGCCCCGAACCGATACGAAGATCATCCCGTGGCCGCGGAGAAGGGCGCGCCGGACCGGTATTTCCAAAACGGCCAGCAGTTACCCGAACATCGCACGTGGTTCTTCTATCTGGCGCGCCTCTGCAATCACTGCACCTATCCCGCGTGTTTGGCGGCCTGCCCGCGCAATGCCATTTACAAGCGGCCGGAGGACGGCATCGTCCTGATCGACCAGGAGCGGTGTCGGGGGTATCGCAAGTGCATGGAGGCCTGTCCGTACAAGAAGACCATGTACCGCTCGAACACGCGGGTCAGCGAAAAATGCATCGCATGTTATCCGCGGATCGAGGGTCGGGATCCGGCGGGCGGCGGGCTGCCGATGCAGACGCGCTGCATGGCCGCGTGCATCGGCCACATCCGGCTTCAGGGTTTGGTGGAGTTGAACCCCGACGGGACGTGGAAGGAGGCCCGGTACAACCCGATTTACTATCTGGTGCATGTGGCCCGGGTGGCCTTGCCGTTGTATCCGCAGTTCGGCACGGAGCCCAACGGCTACTACATTCCGCCCCGCTGGGTGCCGCGGCCGTATCTGCGCCAGATGTTCGGTCCGGGCGTGGACGAGGCGATCGAACGGTACCTCGTTCCGGATCGCGAGCTGCTGGCCGTGCTCCAGTTGTTCGGCAAGGACCATCGCATCTGCCACCGCTACGAGATCCGCGAAGGTCCCAAGGTGTTCGAAGGCGAGATTCACGGCCGGAAGTTCACCCTCTACAATGACACAATCATCGGATACGCCGCCGACGGGACCAAGATCATCGAGGTAAGCGTCGAAGAACCGTTCCACCGGAGGCCGGAACTCCATGCCAATTCCATCTGACAATCTTCCCGGCGGCGACTGGGGCGCGCGGCCGACCGGGCCGAAACGCTCGGTCTTCCCGAACTATGCAGCGACGGCGGATGCCGAAGAATCGGAACCGCAGGACGACGGCGTCCGGACAACGGTTCCGGCGGCTGCCACAGCCGAACCCTCGGCAGAGGCGGCCAGGGCGTTGGCGCGCAGTTTCGTTTATCGGGTGCTGGCCGCGGCCTTTGCGGACCCGGACGCGGACACGTGGCACTGGTTGGCCTCCGCGGAGACGGGGACGGCGTGGGCCAATGCCTGGACACAGGTGGGAGAGGGCACCGGGCCTGTTCCGGCATTTCGGGAGGGGGAGTTCGAGGCTTTTCGTGACGCATATGCGGCCGTGTTCGGACACGCCGCGCGCGGGCCCTGCCCCATCAATGAGATCGAGTATGGCGAGCCGCATGCCGACCCTCTCTATCAGCCCCAGCGACTGGCCGATCTGGCGGGGTTTTACCGGGCCTTCGGCATGGAGCTGGCCGAGCAGGCGGACGAACGGCCCGACCACCTGAGTGTCGAGCTGGAGTTCCTGTGTGTATTGACGGCCAAGGAGGCGTGGGCCTGGAGCCAACAACCCCCAGGTGAGGGACCCGCCATCTGCCGCGATGCCCAGCGAAAGTTCCTCCGAGAACATCTGGGACGCTGGGCCCCGGCGTTCGCTCGCCGCCTCGCGGGGCTCGCCGCTCACCCCACGCTCCAGGCACTGGCCGGATGTCTGGCCGCCTTCGTGACTGCGGAATGCCGTCTGCTCGGAGTCGAACCCGGTCCGGCCCATCTGGGCCTGCGGCCCGTGGACGACGCCCTGGAACGATTGTGCGACAGCTGTGGCCTGGCCTCTGCATTGCCGGGGGCGGTCCGCCCGCCGGCTTGACGCCATGGAGCTGCAGTACGAAGGACTGTTCCTGGAGACGGCGGTTTTCCTCTGCGCACGACAACGGAACCCGCCGGTGCCCGCGGTCCAGGTGCATCGGTTCCACTGGGAACGCGAGCGGGTCTATCGCGTCCTGGATCCCGAGGAACGCGAACGGCGGTTTTACGAGGTCCACCTTTCCTGGTTTCGTGAATGGGGGCTGGAAGAGCGGTGGCGGCGGGTTCTGGACGAGTATCCTTTGATCTTGCAGCGCCTCGATCGGATGGTCCTGTGCCGGCCGCAACGGCCTTCGGAAGCCGGCGCGGAGTTGTACATGGACCCCGCGGCCGGAGCCAGCGCCGTACTGGCCGTTTCGCCGGAAATGCTGGTCAGCGGCTGCGGCCTGGAAGCCTTTCTGCGACACGAGTTCCTGCATTTGCAGGACATGTTGGATCCGGCGTTTGGCTACGAACCGGCCCTGCCGATCGCCGGGATGCCGGCCGGTTTGGAGCCCGTGGTCCGGGAACGCTACCGGCTGTTGTGGGATGTCAGTATTGACGGCCGGTTGCACGCGGCGGGCCTGCCGGCGCCCGGCAGCCGGGAGCGATACGCCGCGGCCCTGGAACGCGGGTTTCCGTGCTGGTCGGAGTCGCAACGAGCAGAGGTGTTGGCACGCCTGTGGAGCGGGGCTGCCGTGACGCACGGTCAACTGGCTGCCTGGGCGGCGGACCCGCGCGGCCTGCAGCGGCACAGCGGCCCGGCCCCCGGAGCGCCGTGTCCCTTGTGCGGGTTCCCGTCCTTCGAATGGGCGCCGGCGGCAAAGGCGCTGGCCCTCGAATGTGCCGTGCGCCGGGATTTTCCCTGGTGGGAACCGCAACTGGGGTTGTGCGGCCGCTGCGCGGAGTTATACGAGGTCCGCAGCAAACAGGGTGCGCCCTCGCTGGCTGCTTGACTTGACCTCGGGCGCCCGCATGTTGCGGGGGCGGAGCGCATGAGAATTCGACATTTGTTCATCTCGCCGGGGCACAATTACTTCGGCCACCACGGCCAACCGCCGGGGGAACACCCGGTCCTCGAGGTGGAGGCGATTGAATGTGTGGCAGGTCGGGGCATTCGTGGAGATCGCTTTTTCGACTTCAAATCGGATTACAAGGGGCAAATCACCTTCTTTGCCTGGGAAACGTTGATGGCCCTGCAACGCGAGCTGGGCCTTCCAGAAGTCTGGGCCGGGGCCACGCGTCGCAACGTGATCACCGAAGGACTCGACCTGAATGCGTTGGTGGGCCGGATCTTCGAGATCCAGGGCGTGCAGTTTCAGGGCGTCGAAGAGTGTCGTCCGTGCTACTGGATGAATCATGCGTTCCGCGATGAACGGGTGGAGGCATGGCTGCGGGGCCGGGGCGGTCTGCGGGCGCGCATCCTTACGGACGGCTGGTTGCGCCGGGATGTTTGAGTGACGCGCAGGCGCGCTGCCGCCGTGCAAACCCAACCGCTCAGGTTCAGTGCGGTGATTCTGGCCGGGGGACGGTCCGCGCGGATGGGCCGCGACAAGGCGTTCCTCGCCCGGGCCGGGCAGCCCCTGTTGGCTCATCAGTTGACGAAGCTGCGCGCGGCCGGTGCCGCGGAGGTCTTCATTTCCGGGCGCCCCGACGCGGATTACGCTGCGTTTGACTGTCCGGTCCTGCAGGACCGGTTCGTGGACGCAGGACCATTGGCGGGGGTCGAACGCGGCCTGGCAGCGATGACGACTCCCCTGCTGCTCGTGTTGGCGGTGGACCTGCCCTGCGTGGAAGTCGAGTTTCTCCTCGAGTTGCTGGCGCGCTGCGAGTCGGAGCGGGGCGTGGTGCCCGTGTGGCAGGGCCGGTTGGAGCCCTTGCTGGCCGTGTACCCGCGCCGGGCGCACCCCTGGGCCGTGGCGCAACTGGAGCGGGGCCAGCCTGCAGTGCACCGCTTTGCGGAGCAGTGTCAGCGCGAGGGCGCGGTGATCTTCTGGCCCGTCCCCGTCGATGCAGGCTCGAATTTCAGAAACTGCAATGCCCCCGAAGATTGGGCGGCACTGACCGACCCGGCACGCGGTAACGGGGCCAGGCGCCAATGAGGGACACGCCCCCACCCCGGAACGGATGCACCGGCATCCACCCGTGACCTGCGGGACGGCAGGTGGTGACCCGCAGCGGAGGGTGCCGGGATTCAGGGGATGGGGGCGGGTGAACCCGGTTCACCCGGCTGGCCCTCTCCCTCCAGCCGTTTAAGGGCTTCCTGCACGCGAGGCTGCGAGCCCGCGATGCGTCGCAGGGTTTGTGCGGCTTGGTCTCGAATGGCAGGGTCGGGATCTTCCAGCAGCTCCAGCAGTACCGGCACACCGGCCCTTGGAGGCGGCGGATTGCGCTGCAGGGCTTGCATGGCTTCCCGGCGCGCATTCGATGGGCCCGCCTGCGCAGCCGCCAGAAAGATCCGGGACGGTTCGTGGCTGACGCGGCCCAGTGCATCGGCGGCGGAGGCGCGCACGGCTCCTTCCGGGTGGCCGAGCGCCTGGATGAGCAGGGGTGCGGCTTCTGCCGCGGCACTGCCCATTTCGCCGAGGGCGTACACTGCGGGATGATGCAGGCTCAGATTCGTGGCGGCCAGCAGGTCGACGCAAACGCGCACCGCGGCCGGCGTGGCGATGCGACCCAGCGCGGTGGCGGCGGCCCAACGTTCCGCGGGCTGGCCGCGTCGAAGCAACTCCGCCAGGTGCGGCACGGCCGGCTCCGCCTGCGGACCCAGGAGCCCCAGAGCGTACGCGCCGGCGATGCGGGCGGCCGAGGCGTCGGCGGGCCGAATCCGCAGGCGCAGGAACCGGACGATCGGTTCGGGCAACCGGCCCTCGGCGAACTTCAACAGCGGGGTCAGGGGAGGATCCGGGGTTCGGACCATCCGCACCAGGTCGCGCACGGCGCCGTCTTGGGCGGAACGCAGTACCTGAGCCGCTTCTTCACGCCGTGGGGCGTCCGGCCCGAGATACGCAAAGGCCCAGGCCCGCACCGACCGGCCCTGAAGGCGAGTCTCCCGGGCGTCGAGCCAGACATACAGCCCCAACCCACCGGCCAGAAGAATCGCAGCCAGTGCGGCCAGCGTCGGAATCGAAAGGGCCCGCCTCATGGGAGCAAAGTGGCGCAGGTTCGCGGGGTGGGCAAGGTTGGGAATGGGACTTCAGCGGGCGTCGCGTTTGCGGCGCAGGGCACGGCGGAGTTGGGGCAACGGCAGGGTGTTGATGACGTCTTCGCGACGGAGCCAGCCTTTGCGGGCGACGGCCACGCCGAGTTTGAGGTAGGCGGCGTGCTCGCGCCGGTGGGCATCGGGGCCCAGCACGCAGCGCACCCCTTTGCGAAGTGCCGCGGGCCAGTGCCGCCAGTCCATGTCCAGGCGTCGCGGGTTGCAGTTGAGTTCGATCCAAGTGCCGGTTTCGGCACACGCATCGATGACCGCGGACAGGTTCACCGGGTAGGGTTCGCGTTCCAGCAACAGCCGGCCCGTGGGGTGACCCAGGGCGTGGACGAACCGGTTTTGCGCGGCCCGGATGAGGCGCCTGGTGTTTTCGGCCTCGCTGTTGGCGGGCACGTGGAGACTGGCAATGACAAAGTCCAGCTCGGCCAACAGGTCGTCGTCGAAGTCGAGTCGATCCCGGAGAATGTCCACCTCGGTGCCGGCCAGCAGGCGGAAGTCGGAACCCTGGTCTTCGAGGCGGCGATTGATGTCGCGGATGGCCCGGATCTGCTGGCGCAACCGGTCCGGGTCGAGTCCGTTGGCCTGGAAAGAGGAGCGGGAATGGTCGGTGATGGCCCAGTAGGAAAGGCCGAGGGACTGGGCCAGTTGAACGATTTCCTCGAGGGTGTTGTGACCGTCGCTCCAGGTGGAGTGGTTGTGCATCGAGCCCTTCAGGTCGGTCCATTCCAACAGCCGCGGCAGGGGACCTTTCTCGGCGGCTTCGAACTCGCCCAAATCCTCGCGGAGCTCCGGGGGGATGTAATGCAGGCCGAGCTGTTGAAAGACCTCGGCCTCGTCCTTGCACGGGATCAGAAGTTTGGGGTCGCGCGTCTCCTCCTTGGAACGGAACAGGCCGTATTCGTTCAGGCGCAGGCCGCGTTCGATGGCGCGTTGACGCATGACGATGTTGTGCTGTTTGCTGCCGGTGAAGTACATGAGGGCGAAGGGGAACTCCCGATCGGAGACGACGCGCAGGTCGGCCTGCAGTCCGCCCTCCAGCAGCACACTGGCCTTGGTGTCGCCCTTGGCCAGCACCTTGAGAATGCCGGGCTGGCGGGCGAAATCGTCCAGGACGGCGGCGGGTTGTTTCGAGGAGGCCAGCAGGTCCAGGTCGCCAACGACCTCCTTGCTGCGGCGGAGGCTGCCGGCGGGGCTGCAGCGGATGACCTGCGGGTGCTGGCGCAGGAACTCCAGCAGCGGCTCGGCCGCCGCCCAAACCTCGCTCAACAGATGTTGCGTGGCGTATTTGCGCCGGCGCTCGATGCCCTCGAGCAGGTTGGCCTGGGTTTTCTCCCCAAAGCCGGGCAGGGCCGCCACCTTGCCCTCCCGACAGGCCTTCTCGAGGGCTTCCACGGATTCGATGCCGAGTTTTTCGCGCAGGGTGAGGATGCGTTTGGGCCCGAGGCCCGGGATCTCCAACAGCTCGATCAATCCCGGAGGAATCGACGCTTTGAGTTCCTCGTAGTACGGCAACCGCCCGGTGGTGACCAGTTCGGTGATCTTTTGCTGCAGACTCTCGCCGATGCCCTTGATCTGGCCCAGCCGCTGTTCGGCCACCACGGTTTCCAGCGGCTCGTCGAGGCTTTCGATGGCGCGGGCGGCGTTGAAATAGGCGCGGGTTTTGAAGGGGTTCTCGCCCTTGAGCTCCAACAAGGTGCCGATCTCGGTCAGGATGGCGGCGACTTGTTCCTTGTTCATCGGGGCCATGATGAGCGAGCCGGTGGCGCTGGCAAGGGCAATGCCGGAGGCCGCGGCCGGGGCGAGCCGTCACGGCCGGGGCTCACTCCTCCGGGGATTCCAACCAGCGCCGCGTGAGACCCTGGTAGGCGTCGATGCGCCGATCCCGCAAGAACGGCCAGTGCGTGCGGGTCACATCCACGGCTTCCAGGTCCACCTCCGCCATGAGGATCTCCTCCCGGTCCACCGGGGCCTTGGCCAGCAGCTCCCCGGACGGACCGGCCACGAAACTTTGCCCCCAGAACTCGATGCCGTCTCCGACCGCGCCGGGGATGCGTTCGTGGCCCACGCGGTTGACGGCGGCCACATAGCAACCGTTGGCCACGGCGTGGCTGCGCTGGATGAGTTCCCACGCCGCATGTTGTTTCTCGCCGTACTCGGCCTTTTCGGCAGGGTGCCAGCCAATGGCCGTGGGATAGAAGAGGATCTGCGCCCCCTGCAACGCCGTCAGCCGGGCCGCCTCCGGGTACCATTGGTCCCAGCAAATCAGCACGCCCACCTTGCCGTACCGGGTGGACCAGGCGCGAAAGCCCAGGTCGCCCGGCGCAAAGTAAAACTTTTCGTAGTACAGCGGATCGTCGGGGATGTGCATTTTGCGGTATCGACCCAGCAGGGTGCCGTCGGCATCGATCACCACCGCGGTGTTGTGATAAAGACCGGGGGCCCGCCGTTCGAACAGGGAGGCGATCACGACCACGCGGTGGCGTCGGGCCAGGTCTTGAAAGGCCCTCGTGCTCGGCCCGGGAATGGGCTCGGCCAGACGAAAGAAATCGTGGTTCTCGCACTGGCAGAAATACCGGGAGCGGAAGAGCTCCTGGGTACAAATGATCTGGGCGCCCTGCCGCGCGGCCTGTCGGGCCGCTTGGAGCGTGCGCTGCAGGTTCTCGTCGGGATCCGCAGAGGCCGCGCGTTGCAACAAAGCCACACGGATTCGTTTCGGGGAAGCGGGTCGCGCCATAACTTCGCGGGTTTCAGCGGGACTGCGACGAATGCCGGACTCGAGCCTCCAACCGCGTGCTCTCCTCCATGGCCGGCGAGGGCGCGGGCACCAGCTGGGTGTCCACGTCGAACAACTCGCGGATATAGCGGCCGAGGGTCTCGTTGGTGGGCCCGTAGCCGGCGTGATAGATGTAGTGTTCCAGATCGTAAAGCAGCTCGTCGGCCGAGCCGTAGCGTTGCTTCAGATCCCGGGCCAACGCCTTGTGCAGAATGGCGTTGAGCCGGTCGTCAATGCGCTCGTCCAGGGTTCGAAAATCCGGAATGGGCAGCTCCAGAATGCGCCGTCGGGACTCCTCCGGCGTCGCCGCCTTGAAGATGTTGTAGCCCAGCAACAGATGGGCCAGCACGATGCCCGCCGAGAAGAGGTCGGAGCGCTTGTCCGTTTTCTGAAAGCTGGCCTGTTCGGGGCTCATGAAGTCCGCCTTGCCGGCCACCACTTCGCCCTCCTGATCCGTGAGATAGCCCCGGGCCTTGGCGATGCCAAAGTCGGTCAGTTTCACGTCCCCTTCGAACGCAATGAGAATGTTCTTGAAACTGACATCGCGGTGGACGATGCCGAGCGGACGACCGTGACGGTCCGTCTTGGCATGGGCATAGGCCAGGCCGCGGGCCACCCGGCTGACAATGAACACGGCCAGTTCCTTGGGCAGGCGACGCCGGCGCTGGACATGTTGCTGGGCAAACTGCTCGAGGTTCACCCCCCGGATCAGTTCCATCGCGATGAAGTAGACGCCATGGGCCTCGCCCAGGTGATACGTCTGCACGATGTTCGTGTGAATAAGGTCGGCCACGAGCTTGGCCTCCCCGATGAAATTGGCGATGAACTCCGGCTGCCGGGCGTACTGCTGCCGGATCACCTTGATGGCCACCCGCTTGACGAACCCGTGCGCGCCGAGTTGCTCCGCCTCATACACGATCCCCATCCCGCCCTCGGCCAGCTTGCGCACGATCTCATAGCGGCAATCCGATTGGATGGTAAACAGCGCCACACCGGGATGGTGAGACAGAGTTTGGGCCAGTCAAGCCGCGTTGCTGCTCTTTTTCATGTCGACCGGTCCGGCATCCCCCAGCCGGTTTCGACCTCGGGATGTGCGATTCCGATTCCCGGCTCTCCCGGCCCCTTCATCCCGGGCGGATCGCGCCCGGGGCTTTCTCCGAACGCCACGCAAAACGCGGGAAAGGACCAGTTCCATCGCCCGCAGTTCGGTACGGCGGCATGGCCGCGTCACCCGACCTCAGGGCACCAATCGCACCCGGTAATAGGCCTGCGTGTCTGGAGGAGCCGGCAGCGCAAGCTGCAGGACGCTGGTCGTGGCGCGGACCGCCGCTCCCGCGGGCTGCCAGTCATGAAGATCCACGGACTGTTCACACTGATAGGTCTTGCCCGGGACGCTGTCGATGCGCAGGTACACCATTCCGCCGATCACCCGGGCCAGTAGCAGCCGGAGGGCACTGGCGGCATCGACCGGATCCGTGCCTGCCCAATACTCCTGCCAGTTCCGCATCCCGTCGCCATCGGGATCCGCCGTCGGCTCGGCCGAGCTGGGCCCGCCAAAAAAGCGTTCCTCCCACCAGTCGGGCAGGCCATTGGCATCACGATCGGTTTGCGGGTCCACCAGGGTGATTTGCCCTTGCGCCAAGGCGGCGCCGGGGGCGCCCGGCAGCGGCCGACCATGCTGGCCGTGGAGCCGATAGTCGGCCACGGTCAGCGGCGCGGTCAACCCGGCCACGGTGCCCGGACGCGCACGAAAGGTCACCACCGCCAGAATCCCCGAGGATTGCGCCAGGCCGGTCTCCCGCGCCGCCACGATCTGCCAGGTGGTGTCGCGCACAGACGACGCCACGGCAAACCCAGAGGACGCATCCGGAGCGGACACACTCACCGGCTCCACCAATCCGGGATCGAACCGCAGCGTGACTGCCGCAGATGCCACGCCCGGCGCGTTGGTAAACCAAATGGGGACCCGCACCCGGTCTCCGGGCAGCACCGCATGTTCTCCGATGAACACTTGAGAAGCCAATAGGGGTCCCGCCGGGCTGCTGGACAAAAACCACGCCAGCAGCGCCCCCAGGCCCATGGCAGGGCGTCGGACGGAAGTCGCCTTCCGGGCGGCTGCGTGCATGGCGCCCGGGTCATTCTGGGTTCGGATTCCGGCCATGAATCATCCGCAGGATTTGATGAGCATCGTCCTCGTCCGCTACGCCGTTCCCGTTCATGTCCAGCGCAGCCAGTTCCGCTGCCGTGGGAGCGCGCTGCCCCGCCGCCAGCCGCAGGGCCAGCTCGAAATCTTGCGGGTCGAGCACGCCGTCGCCGGTCACGTCCCCGGCCCAATACCGGTCGGAAACCACACACACCGCCGGGCCCACAATATGCACGGGCAATTCGACCCCGGCCGAATCGAACAACCGGGCGGCCACCACGACGTTCGTGATCCGGGTGCCCGGCACGGCGTCGGGACTCAGTTGGAAGTGCAGGTCAAGCAGGTTCCCCCGGCCCTGCAGGGGCCCGCCGCCCTCTCCCCACAACACCAGTTCGCCGGCGGCCTCCGCGGCATTGTCGCGGAGGCGCAACGACTCGGTCAGGGCCGTTCGTTCCACCGTTGGCCGTGAGGGATCGATCTGGCTGCGCGGCCGCAGCCGGCTCGGATCGTACCGAACGCGGATTTCCAGGTTCGTGCCGGTGATCCCCGTGGCCAGAGGCGTGTTGATCTGCAGCACCACGTTCGAACCCGGCGCCGCGAACGTGTCGGACATCCCCAGGGTGAGCCCTCCCGGCACGACACTGACGATGTCAGAAGGCCGGCTCTCCACGACCAACTCTGCGCCGGTCCCGCCGCTTGTGCGCACGCGCACAGCCGTGACGCGATAGTGGTGGGTGACCCCGGGCGTCGCTTGCTGATCTTCGAAGCGCGGGACCGGGAGCCATTGGGAGGTCAACCGTTCGAACGCCTGCGTGGACCCCACACTGCGATAGACATGATAACCCGCCACGCGGAAGTGCAGGTCCGGCGCCCATGTGAGGAGCACCGTGCGAGGGCCGACGGTGGCCTGCAGCCCCGTCGGGATCGCGTTGCTCGGGTCCCGCAGGGCCAGCAGTGCGCCCTCGGCGGTGCCGCCAATCAAGTCCAGATCCCCATCCCCGTCCACGTCCCCCACGGCGATACCCTGCAGCAAAGCGAACCCGGCGCCTGTTCCCGCCCACACCTTGCTCACCAGGCGGAACTGCTCCGTCGCGGGATCGCGATGAAATTCCCAGATGCGGCCCGAGCTGTCGGCCACGAGCACATCCACCTGACCGTCATAATTCACATCCGCGACGGCCAACCCGCTCGGGCCCGGCACCGGCTCGGGTAGCAGCGGGCTGCGCGTGGCAGGGGACGCGAAGGGTTGGGCCGGGTCCCGGCGATTCAGATACAGGTCCGCCGTCCCCGTGCTCCGAAGAACCAGCAGATCCGCCCAACCATCGCCGTCCACATCCCCGAGGGCGGTGCCTGCGATTTCGGATCCGGTGGCAAAGCTTCGAACCGGTGCCGGTTCCTGCGGCGAACCAAAATGTCCTGTCGAAGCCACCAACAGCAACGTATCGCCACTGCCACCCACGACCAGATCGTCCCGCCCGTCGCCGTTCCAATCGCCCAGGGCGGGAACGGGGCGCCTCCAGCCCGACCACAAGGGCGCCAGCAGGGCAAACGCTGCAGTTCGTTCGCTGAGATGGAGATTGTAAGCCGACCCGATGTTCTCCCAGATCCGAAGCTCGCCCGGAGTGTGACCGATGAACAGATCGAGATCCCCGTCGCCGTCCCAGTCGCCCAACGCCGGTGCAGCATCGGTGCCGAATCGGACGCCGCCGCTGCCGGACGGGCCGGCAAAGAAGTTACTCGTCACTCCATCGATCAGCACGAACTGCATCCGTTCGAACGGCTGAAGGTCCACCCACAACGCCGGCGTGCGCACGATCGTCACTCCCCCGGGCACCCACACATCCGCCAGCTTGGGGACGGTGCCCAACAGTGACTCTTGCGCCAGAGTCCACCCATCCCCATCGGCGTCCGAAGCCCCGTCTTGCAACTCCAGCGACGGGAAGTACGTCAGCTCGAACCAGTCCGGGACCCCGTCCGCGTCCTCGTCTCCGCGGACCGGGTGGAAGTGCGCCGTGAGAAGAACGTTGCTGACGACAGGGACCTGCACCATCCCCAGGGCGATGCCGAGGCTGTCCTCTTGCCGGATGCCATCGAGCGACCAGAATGCAAACCGGTATCCACCCATTTCTCTGCCCCAGAGATCCGGCGTCCGAATCACGGTGCCCGGGGGCACCAGGTTGCTCTGCACGAGCAGTCCCGGAGGCTGGCTCAGGATCTGGTACCACGGCCAGCCGGCAAAGTTGAGCACCACGGCCGCGCTGCGCACCACGACCACTCCACCCGGAACGAGCTCATCGGCCAGTCGGGGCACCGTTTGCTGAAGATACTCGTGCCGGAGCGTCCAGCCGTCCCCGTCGGCGTCCGACCCGCCGTCCTGTACTTCGAGCGATGGAAAGTACATCAGTTCGAACCAGTCGGGCACGCCGTCGGCGTCCCGGTCCTCCTGCAGCGCGTAAAAGTGAGCGGTAACCACGGTGTTGGTGGTGACGGAAAAACGGATCCTGCCCAGGGCGATGCCCAGGGAATCGGCCTGTCGGATGCCGCCAATGTCCCAGAAGGCAAACCGGGATCCCTGGATTTCGTGGTTCCAGTAATCCGGGGTCTGAACGATCGTACCCGGAGGCACCAGGTTGCTCTGCACGATCAACCCGGGTGGCTCACTGACGATCTGGTACCACGGCCAGCCGGCGAAATTGACGGCCACCGCCGGACTCCGGTGCACGGTGATTCCCCCGGGGACGATTTCATCCTTCAACCGTGGATGCGTCCCCGCAGCCAGCTCCTCGAGCAGCCGGTAGCCGTCCAGGTCGGTGTCGGAGGCGGCATCCGGACCGAGATCGCCGTAATACTCGATCTCGAACCAGTCGGGCACCCCGTCGCTGTCACTGTCCTGCTGGGCCGGCAGGTAATGCGCCACGGCGATGGTGGGTTCGTAAATCGTGAAGCGCACCGGGTTGAGTGAGCGCCCCGTGAAGTCGTTGGTGCGCACGCCGTTGATCGTCCAGTGCGTAAACCGCAGCGTCCCGGCCTGTGCCGGCGCCGTCCGCGTCACCACCACCAATGGCGTGGACACCACACTGGTGGATGCGAACAGCGTGGGTGGATCGGACATCTCCACATACTGCACCGTGGCGGCCGAGAGCCGGACCAGGCCCAGGCAGCCGATCAGGCCGGAGACCAGCCATCGGCCCATGGCCGGACCGGGTCTCCGACGCGTGCGCGCTCGATCTGCCGGAACCGGTGCCATGGCGGGCGAGGGCGAAGGGTTAGGGCGTCTTTTTGTCCACGAACACCATGTAGTCCGCGGCGCAACCGTACCCCAGGAGGTCGATGCCCGAGAAGAACCCGACCACACCCGCGGGTTCCGGCGATGCGCCCCAGGCCACCGCCCGTCCATCCGCCCGGAGCGCCACACTGTGGATCGGACCTGCTGACACCGCCACGACGTTGGTCGCCTCGGCCGGCACATTCGTCTGGCCACGCGCATTGTCCCCCCAGGCCACCACCGTGCCGTCCGCGCGCAGCGCCAGGGTATGATGCAGCCCCGCCGCGATGGCGACGATGTTGGTGGCCGTGGGCGGGACCTGCAGTTGTCCCTTCGAATTGTCGCCCCAGGCCACCACGGTGCCATCGGCCCGCAACGCCACACTGTGCTGCTCACCCGCGTTTACCGCGATCACGTTGGTTGCGGTGGGCGGCACCTGACATTGACCCCTGTCGTTCCGCCCCCACGCCACCACCGTCCCGTTGCTCCGTACTACCAGGTTGTGATACGCCCCTGCGGCGATAGCCATGGCCGGCATGGCCTGAGGCGGCACGTCCAGCTGACCGTACTGGTTCGGCGCGCCATCCAGATGGTACGTGTCCCACGCCAGCACGGAACCGTCCGCCCGCAACGCCAGCGCATGCGTGGCCCCGGCGGCAATGCCCATGACGTTGGTGGCCTCCGCCGGTGTGGACGTCGTGTTCAAAGGGACCAACCCGTCGCGCGTCAATGCGATCGACCATGCCGGCCCAAGGGACAGCGCCCGCGTACCGCGCAGAAACAGCGTGTGCAGGAAAAACCAGCCGCGAGGCGACCACTGTGCATATTTGTCTTTCCACGCATGTGGGCCACCGGCCACGTAGGCGCGATCCACCGGGTCGTCCCCGCTCACGCGCACATACGAGCTGGCAATGCCGTATCGCGAAAGGTCTGGCCGGCTTTCCTCGGGCCGCGCCACTCGCAGACCCAGCCGGTCATAGACGTAAGCCAGCGCAGCCGGATTGGCTCCAATGTAGGCATCTGTACTGGTGACCAGGTCCTGCGCCAGCACACAGTACGAGGGCAATCCTCCGGCGGCCACCAGCCGCGGACCTGTGGACTGAATCACAAACGGAGGGTCGCCCCCGTAACTGATGACGCAGAAATTGCTCAGCACGCAATAATTCCGCTGGATCGTCAGCTCCGGGTTGCCCAACGCCAGCTCCCACAGGAGAATCGAGATGACTTCGGCCTCGCTTATCGGCCTGCGCAGGTAGGTCGTGGCCGGATACGCACCGTCGGCCGGCACCGTGACCCAGTGCAAGGGCAGGGGCGATCGCCGGTCCTTGGCCCGAATCTCCACCTGCACCGAAGCCACCGTCAGATCCGAGTCGGCCGCAATGTTCCACGTCAACCGCAACGGGCGATTGGCCGGGACATTCACACCCCGGTTGGTGTGCGTGCCCTCGACCAGGGCTCGAATGGGGATCACGTGCTCCAGCCGTGTGCCATTGTTGAGCCAACCCAGGGCGCCGACCTCCACCGTCTCATCGTCGGGATCCACCACACGAAAGTCCACGTCGATGTATGTCGTGCCGGGCCGCAACGTCGTGCTCAGGATCTCGACGGTCGGCGGCTGGTTCGTTTGGCCCGACAGCATCAGCTCGCCACCCAGCAGCCCGGCCAAAAGGATCCACACCGGCCGACCGCAGCCGCGGGTCTGTGCCCATGTGCGCCCCCGGCCGAGACGGGGCCGACGAGAAACCGGTTGGGAAAATGCAGTGCGCGCCGGCGGCTCTTTGGCCGGGCCGATCCGGTCGCGTGGGCGGTCCGCCTGATGCGGCCGGCGCTGGATCCGGGCGCCCGGGGTTGGGAGGTGTGGAATGACCGGAGTGGGATTGCTTGGTCTTGAGCCGGGGAACCGGAAGTCGTCCTGCATGGTCACCTCCTGCACGTGTTTAACGGCTCTGCGAGGCTACACTGCCTTTAGCAAACGCCCGTGAGCCCGATCTGTCAAGGCCCTGCCCCGCAGCCGTTTCGAGACCTCCTTGCTTTGACGGCATCAGGGATGGAAAGACTTCCGCTGCAGTCGACGCTGTTCCGCATCCCCGAGACGGACGCAGGAAAACCCGGGCCGGGGGAAAAGCGTCGCCACGGGTGGGGGGGTGGGCTCGCCTGTGGACTCTGCGTTTCGATGGTACCGCCGGTATGCGGCAGGGGGAAGGAACGCGTCCCGCGTTTTGGGGTTGGCCCGAAGTTCAATCAGACGGCTGGCGGCGTTGGTGGACAGCCTCGCAGGCGGCGCCGTGGCGACCTGTGACGGTCCGGGTTATAGCTGCAAGGGATTGCGCAGGGGAGGGCCGTTCGCGGAGGAGGAGGTGGTTTGTCCGCAAGGGATAAAGTCGAGAATGGCCCCGCACCTGCTTGCCCGGACTGCCCCGGGCATGGGGCCGTCGCGAGTGGACATACAAGGTACGGTGTGGCTCTTTATGGCCGTGCTCCTCGGGGGCTCGAGGTACCCCATCGAGGCCGCCCCTGCCCAGGCTCGGCAGGTCGGAAAAGGCAGACTTGTCCGGGGCAACTGTTGTGTCTATGGTGTGCATCGCATTTGCCCTGGTGGGATGCGTTGTGAAAGCTGAGCGTGCCAACAGTGAGGAGCGAGCTCAGGGCGCGGGAGCTGTGGCTTCTCGGTTTGAGCACGGCAGTGGGGTCCCCGGGTTCGATTTTCAATCACCGTTCGTTTGCCCTCCCGCTCGGCTGGTGGGTCGGGATAGACTTTTGGCTGCGGTTGCCGGGCCGAATGTGGGCGGCACATTGCGGGGGCAGGCAGTCAGGGTCGGGCAAGCGAAGCGTCGCATCCCCGGGGGGAAAGGGCGGTCGCTGGTGTCCCCAGGAACGGAGCGATCCGCCGGCTGTATCTCGCGATGTCCTCGATGGATCTCAGGGGGCTTCACTCGGACGGTCATCGGATGGACACGGCGACTACGCAGCTGCGTGACTTGCGAGCCGGACGTGGGTAGTAGCGCGGTCATGACTGTCCATTTGCGACGCCCTGTTTGGCACCCTCAACCCTCCGAGGATCGCCCACGAGCCTTGGCCATTGGCCTTTCTCGTCTCTGCCGACATCTCGACCACACATCCGGACAGCTCTGTGAGCTGGGCGAGGCCCACTCTTGTGGTGTGCGGCCACCCTCCCCGGCCGGAGAATCAATCGGTATGCCGCTGGGATTGCGGGTGTGGATCGGACGGTCTTTTGTGGCAGCCGTCGTCTCAGGACGATCGGGGCGAATTGTGGCGGCGGGTTGGGAACCTCCCTCGGTTCCCGACCTTCGCCTCGGCATCTCAGCCATACGGAAGTCGCGCAGCACTATTTGCGGCTGCAGTGTTGATGTTCAATTGCCCCGCTCTGGTACGGGTATCGGTGGGGCAAGGTGGAATTGCCGGCTTGAGGTGTATTGAGCACTAGGTAGATGGTGTATGGAACAACTCCTTGCCAGGCTTCGGAGATTTGATGCCCTGAGGGACGGGTCTGACGGGGGACGAGGAGACATTGTACTCACCCGGAAGCTCCCGTGTAAGCCACCTGATTTTGCTCCGGAAAGCTCCCTTGGCCGTCTTCCCGTGGCGATTCGGCGAGCGCTGAGCAGCTTGGGCATTCGCGCTTTGTACGCGCATCAGGCTCAAGCGATCGAAAGTATCTTGAGCGGCGAGGATGTTGTACTCGAGGCCCCGACGGCCAGCGGCAAGACACTATGCTTCAACATTCCCTTGGTTCTGGGCCTGTTGGAGTCGCCTCACTCCCATGCGCTGATGGTTCATCCGATGAAAGCCCTGTCGAACGATCAGCGCCGCCAGTTCGAGGAGCTTGCCGGGGCAGTCGAGGCAGCGTCGGCACGGCGGTTGGAATCGTGGGTGTTCGATGGAGATCTCGACCCCGAACATCGCAGATTGCTCAAGGCGCATCCACCGGCCGTGTTGTTTACGAATCCGGAGATGCTTCACCAAAGCTTCCTTGGATGGCAGGAGCAGTGGACTACATTCCTTTCCCATCTGCGACTGGTCATTCTTGATGAGATTCATGAGTACCGGGGGTACTTCGGCACGAACGTGGCGCTTCTTTTGCGAAGGTTCTTCGCAAAACTAAGTCAGCTTGGCGTACGTCCTCAGATCGTGCTCGCAACGGCGACCTGCGGAAATGCCGAGGAACATGCCTACCGGCTCACAGGACGGAGGTGCAAGGTTGTGCGGGCGGCGACAACCATGCGTCCTGAGCGTCACTTCGCGTTCATCGATCCCGACATTCCCGACTTTCGGTTCTACGAGATCTACCTGCTGCGGATTGCACGAGCAGCCCTGGCATGTGTCAGCGAGGGACTGAGCACGTTGGTATTCTGTCCGTCCAGGAGATTCGCAGAAGAAGCCGCCGTGCGAGCCAAACGGGACGCTGTCGAGTATGGAATCGACGCCGGGAGAATCGCACCGTACCGCAGCGGTTACGAGGCCGCCCTTAGGCGGGAGATCGAGGAGGGACTCCGCACAGGCCGATTTCAGGCCGTTTTCTGCACGAATGCCCTGGAGATTGGGGTGGACATCGGCCGATTGGACGCTTGCATCCTCGCAGGCTTCCCCGACAGTGTGCTTTCCGCCTGGCAGCGTATCGGCCGCGTTGGGCGGAGTTGGGAGAAGAAAGCCTACGTGCTGTTTTACGCGCTCAACAATCCTTTCGACAAGTTTTTCGCGAGTAATATTGATGCGTTCCTTAACAAGCCACTCGACGAGATTTTGATCGGAATCGACAACGAGGAGCTCATGAGCCGGCATCTGCCGTACCTGGTGCACGAGTGCGGCGGAGAGGTTACCCGTGAATTGGAGCAGACTCTCGGATCCTGCTTCTACAACTTCAGTCGCAAGGCGATGGCGGGCAAAAAGCCGGTTAGGGGCGTCAAGCCGAACTATCAGCAGCTGAAGATCCGCGGGGGATCCGGCATGATGTATCGGCTGCTGTACAAGGGCAAGGAAATCGGCGAGATTTCCGACATACACCTTTTTCGAGAGGCGTACGTGGGTGCGATTTACAACCACTTCGGTCGGCCATACAAGGTAGCCGCCCATGGTGCGGCGGAAGTTCTGCTGGAGGAGGCCGACCCGCATCTTCGTACGGAGGGCGTTTTCTGGACGGTCATCCATGGGCCTGAAATCCTCTCGGGCCGTCGCTATGCAGAGAGCATTGCAGCCTGCTACGGAAAGCTCACGGTGTTCGAGAACTTCGGGGGATTCAAGCTAATTGACACGCATTCGGGCCAAGTTGTGAGGGAGGAGCGTGGGCAGCTTGCTCGCTCTTCGAGCGTCAGAGGTTTCTGGCTGGAGCTGGCGAATCTTTCGGCTCTGGGTGGCGATTTTGAGGCCCGAGACCTCGTTGGGTTGGAGCAACTCCTGCGAATTGGGGCGCCCTTCGTGGTTCCCTGCGACAGGCATGACCTCAGCACTCACACGACACTCAGGGACCCCCCAACGGTATACTTGTACGAGAGCGTGCCGGGTGGCATTGGTGTGGCGGAGAGGGCCCTGGAGTTGTGGCCCAGGATCATTGAGACGGCCATTCGAATCGCCGAGAAGTGCCCCTGCAAGCGTGGATGCCCGAGCTGCCTGATGCCCCCGCGACCGCCTTCAGGCTTTGAGGAGCCCAAGAAGGACCGGGCGATGGCACTGGCCAGGCGGCTTCTAAGCATTGCAGAAAAGGCCGCGCTTGAGAAGTTTGATCCGGGATCTCATGCATGGGTTCCCGCGTCGTGAAAAGCCGATTGCGATGGACCGACAAGTGCACCAGAGAATACCGCAGACGTCCGGAGGTGATGGAGAAGGGTGCATGACAAGTCGGCCGCGATAAGTGGGGCCGACCCGTTGAGGATTGTGGAAAAAGTCAGAGTGAACGTACCCACGAGTGGGCTCGCGGGCCAGCGGGCGGATGGCTCAGAGCGCGGCTTCGAACATATTGTGACCACCGAGGGTGAGCTTGCCCTGTGCCGCTGGTCCGCCGCGGCCGGGCGCGAGCAAATGACATGTGAGGCGTGATCCTGCATCACCTGAGGGTCCGGTTCAGTAAGCGCTGCGAGGACTGCGCGCGTGGGCTTCGCAGCCAACGATTTCGCTGCCAACGGGCGGGCTGCGAGGTCGTCCGGTTGGGATACGAGGTGTGCGGGTTAGGAAGGGGTGTGAGGAGAGGGGGCAGGGAAAGACTTTGTGGCGGGAAGCCGGGATAGAGCTCATGGAGCTTTCGGTGGCGTGCAAGGGGCAGGGGAAGTCAGAGCGCAAGTTGAGGGGGCCCATAAGGGGAAAGCAGGTCGCTGTTTGACGGAACGATGTCGGAAGCGGTGGCAGAGATCGCTGGGCGGATGCATACAATGTTAAGGGCACGGCGCAACCGGCATCGGGGCCGGGACTGAACGCGGGTGTGGGCTTCTTGGAGGTTCTCGCCGGCGGCTTGGTGCGGCTGGCGCAGCGGCGCCCGACACCGGGGTGCTGAACTGCGCACTATGGATTGGCGACGGCCGCAAGGAGGCACCAATAATCGGCGGCTGCCTCTCCGACCTATTGCGCGCTGTACGAACGACCAGAACAAAACCGCTTGCACCTTGCCCCGTAGAGCCCACAGGACTCCGCAGTACGCTACGACTCGGGCAACCTCCTCTTACATGCCCAACGGAGGCAACCGGCAGTTGCGGGAAGGACATGGCGTCGAGCCGCGGCTTCGAGTGGAGGACGCCCAAGCAGAAGTGCTCCGGGTGAAACGGATCGCCAAGGGAGACCCCGCTGAGGCGGCCGAAGCGGCCACGATCTGCCGCTCGCAGGGTAGGGCCCACCGTTGCGGGCAGGGGCGCCGGTGGCGGGATTCTGGCAACCGAACGGCTTTCACCCACCAGGGTCAGACCAATAGGCGCTGCAGCACGCAAGACGAATCGGTCTGCTGGTGTCCAGGTCGTGGTCGAGCGGCTTTCGTGCTGGTTTCCCTTGGACCAAGCCTGCTGGGGACTTTAGGCGTGGGGTCCGGCTGCGTGGGTGGTGTTGCCGGTGGCTTGACGGCGGGCGGGGGTTGGGGTTCTTTCGCCTGCCGCATGAGCGAAGTGTCTCCGCGGGCAAGAACCGGGCCGTCGGCCTGGTTGCGTCGGTTGTATGAGTGGACGGTGAGCTGGGCGGAACGGCCGGGTGGCGCCTGGGCGCTGTTCTGGATCGCCTTTGCCGAGTCGTCGGTGTTTCCCGTGCCGCCGGACGTGCTGCTGCTGGCCCTGAGCGTGGGGGCTCCGCGGCGGGCGCTGTTTTTTGCCCTGGTGTGCTCGGTGGGATCGGTGTTGGGCGGAATGTTCGGCTATGCCCTGGGTTACGGGGCGTGGCAGTCGGTGAAGGGGTTTTTCATCCCGTATGTGTTTTCCCAGGAGGCGTTCGATCGAGTGGCCGCCCTGTACGAGCAGAACGCGTTTTGGGCGATTCTGACGGCGGCGTTCACGCCCATCCCTTACAAGGTTTTCACCGTGGCGGCAGGGGTTTGTGAGGTGAGTTTTTGGACGCTGGTGGTGGCGTCCGCGGTGGGACGGCCTGCTCGGTTCTTTTTGGTTGGCGGGGCGATTTACCTCCTGGGGCCGCAGGTGAAGGGGTGGATCGAGAAGTACTTCGACTGGCTGGCCTGGGGGGTGTTGGTGCTGGGCGTGGCCGGATTTGTGGCGCTGAAGTATCTGCGCTGAGCGGCGGAAGCCGGGAGGCGCGCTCGCGCACGAAGGCCCGGGCGTGGAGCGAGGACGGCCCCGTTCGGAGCCCGAGGCCAAGCAGGGCGAGGATTCGACGGATGCGCATTTGTGTGATTGCCAATCCCGCGGCGCGGGGCGTGCGTCGGTGGCGCCAACACCTCGAAGGCCGCGTGGCGGCTTCGGGCACGGTGCAGTGGACGCGCGTCGCGGGGGAGGGTCGGGTGCTGGCGGCGCAGGCGGTGGAGGAGGGGGTCGAGGTGATCGTGGCGGCCGGTGGGGACGGCACGGTGCACGAAGTGCTCAACGGCATCGGCGAGGTCCCGGACGGGTTCGAGCGGGTGCGCCTGGGGGTGTTGCCGATGGGGACGGCGAATGTCTGGGCGCGGGAGCTGGGCTTGCCGCGCTCGGGGCTGCGGGCGTGGGACCGCGTTGTGGCGGGGCGCGAACGGCGTTGGGATCTGGGATGGACGGAGTGGGATGGGCCCGGGGGTCGGCAGCGCCGGTATTTTGTGCAGATGGGCGGGGCGGGTTTGGACGCGCGGGCGATCGAGCGGGTGAATCCGCAGTGGAAAGCGCGGCTGGGGCCCTGGGCGTATGTGTGGGCGGGCTGGCGCGCGGTATGGGCGGGGGTGGATCGCGTGCGTTGGGAGGGCGGGTCCGCATGTTTGGAGGGCGGGCTGGTGTTGGTGGGCAACGGGTGTCTCTACGGGGGAAGGTTCGTGCTGTTTCCGGAGGCGCGGCCGGATGACGGCGTGTTGGATGTGTGCGTGTTTCCGCGAGTGACGCCCTGGCGGGTGGTGCTGTGCGGGCCGTGGTTGCTGCTGCGCGGTCGGGTGCCGGAATGGATGGTCGTTCGGCGTCGCGCGACCGGGTTTCGTTTGGCGGCGGAGGCGCCTGTGCCGTTCGAGTTGGACGGAGAATGGGTGGGCCGGACGCCGGTCGAGTTCGGGGTGATCCCGCGCGGGTTGCGGGTGGCGGTCTGATCCAGGGACGAGCCGCGAGGGCCGGGCGGTGGCGCGGGGCAATGGGGCGCCCGGCCGACGGACGGACTTGCGGGGGCGGGCGCCGGGCTCGGACAAAGGAAGGGTTGAGTCCGGGCTTCAACGGATTGCACAATGGCGGCCATGGAAACGAATCGCACGGCCCCGGCGGGCCTCCCGTTGGCCGGGCAGGTGGATGGGGAGAAGCTGCAGCAGGAGGTGGCGGCGCTGCAGGCGTTGGAACGGCTGCCGTGGCCGGAGCGCGCCCTGGGCTATCTGAAACGGACGGGGCCCGGCTTGCTGCAGAGTGCGATGACGCTGGGGGCGGGCAGCGCCGTGGCGTCGGTGGTGGCGGGGGCGTCGTTCGGGTACGATCTGCTGTGGGTGCAGCCGGTGGCGATGTTGTTGGGGGTGTGCATGCTGGCGGCGCTGGGGCAGGTGGTGCTCACCACGGGCGAGCGACCCTACCGGTTGTTTGCGCGGGAGCTGCATCCGGTCATGGCGTTCTTGTGGGCGCTGGCGACGATCGTGGCTTCGGTCATCTGGCATTTTCCGCAATACGGACTGGCCGCGGGGGCGGCGCGGGATCTGGCGGAACTGGCGGGGCTGGAGGTGTACGCCACCGACGCAGCGGGGGCACGTTCGTTGACGGCGACCGGTTATGCGGTGAGTTTCGGCATCGGGTTTTTGTTGTTGGGCGTGGCGATCTTCACGACGTGGAACTACGGTCGGCGCGGCGCGGGCATCCGGATCTACGAGTGGTTCCTGCGGGGCGTGATCCTGGCGGTGGTGCTGGCGTTTGCCACGGTGGTGGCGTGGACCGGGGTGGACTGGGGGGCGTTGTTGCGCGGGTTTTTCGGGTTCCGATTGCCGCAGAGCCCGGAGGGGATTCAGACGGTGTTGGGCGCGATCGGGGCGGCGGTGGGGATCAACATGACGTTTCTGTACGGGTATTCGCTGCTGGCGAAGGGTTGGGGGCCGGCGCACCGGACGTTGTCGCGATGGGATCTGGTGATGTCGATGTTCGTGCCGTTCGTGCTGGTGACGTCGCTGATCATCATCGGGATGGCCAACACGATTTACGACCCGACGCAGGCGGGGTTGGTGCGGACCGATTTGCGACCCGTGGATGCGGCGCAGGCCCTGGTGCCGGTCATGGGGGCCAATGTGGGGCGGGTGGTGTTCGACCTGGGATTCATTGCGATGACGTGCGGGGCGATCAGCGCCCACATGGTGGTGTGCGGATTCACTGTGTGCGAGATGTTCGGGCTGGAGTACACGGTGAAGCGGTATCGGATGTTCACGTTGGTGCCGGTGGTGGGATTGCTGGGAGTGGTGACCTCGACGCCGTTGTGGCTGCCGGTGGTGGCGTCGGCGATGGCGTTCACGATGCTGCCGATTGCGTACGTATCGTTCTGGATTTTGTACAATCGGCGTTCCTGCGGCGGGCAGCCGTGGTTTGCGAGCGGGAAACGACTGGTGTTCAACGTGGTGCTGGCGGTGGCGGTGGCGATGTCGGTGGTGGGGGCGGCGATTCAGTTGAAGACGCGCGTGTGGGACCGATTGCCGGCATTGCTCGGGCGCACGACGGCGCAGGTGGTGCCGGGCGAACCGTGGCGCGGGGTGCCCGCGGAGAGGGCGCCGTTGCGGCCGGCTTGAGCGGGGCTCGCGGGTCGGGTGCAAGGTTCCCGGAACTGATGGGGCAGGTTTGGGCCGACGGGGCATTCCTGGCCGGAGCCTTCGGGGCGGCCCGAACGTTTCCGCAATGCCCCGACCGGAATCGGAGGCCCGCGGCCTGCCGGCCGAAGGAGAGCCGGACAGGGGAACTGAAGCACGGTGCTTTGCGCTTGCTGGGCGGAGGCGATTGCGCGTTGAATGCGCCGCAATGGAATCTCAGCAGCAGCATGGAGCCATGAACATGAAGAAAGTCGTGATTCGGCCGGCGCGATCGCCGGCCGCGGTGGGGCCCTACAATCATGCGGTCCGCGTGGGCGACCTGTTGTTTTGTGCGGGGCAGATTCCGGTGGATCCGGCCACGGGGGCTCTGGTGGAGGGAGACATTCGCGCGCAGACGGAGCAGGTTTTGAAAAACATTGGCACGATTTTGGAGGACCAGGGCCTGGGGTTCGAGCACGTGGTCAAGAGCACGGTGTTTTTGACTGATCTGAACGATTTCGCGGCGATGAACGAGGTGTACGCCCGATATTTCACGCACGACCATCCGGCGCGATCGACGGTGCAGGTGGCGGCGCTGCCCAGGGGGGCGCGCGTGGAGATCGAGGTGATTGCGCATTATCCGGGGCCTTGAGGCGGCGCCCGGTCAGGCGGCCGGAGGCGGTCCCGAGACGCATGCGCGGCCGCGATGTCGGGCGCGAGAAGTCGGCCGGTGGACGATCGTGTTATGGAATGGCTGCTCGGATTTGGCATCGGCGCAGGGGTGGGCGGGCTGGTGGGTTGGTTGTGGGCCCGGGCAAGAACCCCGGTTCCGGACACGCGGCTGGAGCAGGAGTTGCGGGAACAGGTGCGGCTCCGGGAGGACGAGCTGGTGAGGTTGCGGGCGCAGGCGGCGGAGCTGGCGGCGGCCCGGGCCGCGGCGGAGGCGGCGCGCGACGCGGCGCAGAAGTTGGCGGCGGATCAGCGGGAACTGCACGAGCGGGCGTTGCGCGAGGTTCAGGAGGCAAGGGAGAAAGCGCTGGCGGAGGTGCGCGAGGCGTTTCGGGCGCTGAGCGCGGAGGCGTTGAAAGAGAGCGCGCCGGCGTTTCTGCAACTGGCGGGCGAAATGCTGGGCAAACTGCAGGAGGCGGCCAAGGGGGATCTGGCACAGCGGCAGGAGGCGATTCGCGCACTGGTGGAGCCGTTGCGCCAGCAGTTGGAGGCGTATCAGCGGCGGTTGCAACAGGCGGAGAGTCAGCAATCGCTGGTGCTCGGGGAGGTGAAAAAGCAATTGGAAGCGCTCTCGCAACAGAGCCAGATGCTGGCGCAGGAGACGCAGCAGTTTCGGATGGTGCTCCGATCGAGCCAGGCACGGGGCCGGTGGGGGGAGGAAACGTTGCGCCGAGTGGTGGAGGCGGCCGGCATGAGTGCGCACTGCGATTTTGTCGAGCAGGCGTCCGGTGAGGAGGGCAAACCGGACCTGATCGTGCATCTGCCCGGCAACCGACTGATCCTTGTGGACGCGAAGGTTCCGGATCTGGAGTTCCTCAGCGCCCTGGACGAGGCGGATCCCGTGCGGCGGGCTGCAGCCCTGACGCAGCACGCGGCGCGCTTGCGGCAGACGATCCTGGATTTGGCGAAACGGGATTATCCGCGACAGTTCCCGAACGCGCTGGACCATGTCGTGTTGTTTCTACCGGCGGAATCGCTGTTCAGCGCCGCGTTGGAGGGGGATCGGGACCTCATCGTGTGGGCGGCGCAGAGGCGAATTTTGCTGGCCACGCCGGCGTCGTTGATTGCGTTGTTGCGGTCCGTGGCGGTGAGCTGGCAGCAGCATGCGCAAACGGAGAACGCCCAGCGGATTGCGCGGGCGGCCCAGGAGTTTTACGAACGGGTGGTGGTGTTCACGCAGCATTTGGACCGGCTGCGGACCGGGTTGGAGCGGGCGAATGCGGCGTTCAACGAGGCGGTGGGCAGTTTCCAGTCCCGCGTGCGGCCGGCGGGGGAACGCCTGGTGGAGCTGGGCGGGGGCGTGCCGGGCAAGGAACTGGCGGACCTACAGCCGTTGGCGGGGCAGTTGCGGTTGACCTCGGCCGGAGGCCCCACCGCCATGCCGTCGGGCGGGTCGGACTGAGTCGGGTCTCGCGAAAGCCGGTGCGCGCGGCAAGCCGCTCTGGAGGGGGCTCCCGCGACGCACGGGGCTGCCGACCCGCGACGGACCCATCACAACGCGGTTCCATCGGCGCGACGCGATCCACCGGCCGAACCGAACCCGCACTGATCAAAGTCCGGCAAACCGGGTCCGCCCGGGCTGTGGGACCGGATAGGTGCCATCCGGACCCGGTTGCGTTGGCGGTTCCATGTCGTCGCGGCAATCCTCCGGCCTGGGCGGGTAGAAGAAATTCGATGCCTGGACCTGCTCCCAGGTGATTTCCTGGCCGGTGTAGCAGGACAGTTGGCCCATGACGGCGATCTGGGTGCTGCGAATCATGTACTCGCCATTGTCGAGGACCCGGCCGGCGCGAATGGCGGCAAAGAGCTGGTTGTGTTCTTCCTGGTAGGGATCGCACTGACCCTCCCAACGCCAGGGACGGGCACCGGTGATCCGGCAGGCCAGAATGTTGGCGCGCCCCTCGGTGCCGTACACGATGCTGGAGTTTTCATCGTAGCAACCCGTGGTGGTACGGCAGAACGCGTAAATCTTCACCCCATCGGCCATTTCATACACCACGGCGTGGTGATCGAACACATCGCCGTAGCGCGCTTCGATCATTGTGGAACGACCCCCCAGACCGTGGCACTTGACGGGCGCGGCTTCGCGGAGGATCCAGCTCGCTCGATCCAGGTTGTGCACGAGCGATTGGACCACGTCGTCACCGGACAGCCAGCGGAACCGGTACTGGACGTAGCACTGCCATTGGAGTTCGGACAGGCCCGGGGGACGCTCCAAAATGCCGTAGGGCGCGCGAAGGAAATTCTCCTCGAGAGCCACGATACGGCCAATGGCGCCATCGTGGATGCGCTGAATGGTTTCCCGATAGCCGGTGTGGTAGCGGCTGTGGAGGCCGGAAACCATGCAGAGCCGTTTCTTGCGCCCCAGGGCCACGGCACGTTCCAGCATTCGCAGGCCATAGGGGTCGATGGCGTGGGGCTTTTCGACAAACACGTGTTTGCCGGCCTCGACGGCCGCGAGCATGTGGAGGGGGTGAAACTTCGCGGCGTTGGCGATGAGGACCACGTCGCTGAGCTCGATGACGCGCCGATAGGCGTCGAAGCCGGTGAAACAGTGGTCGTCGGGCACCTGGACCTGATCCGCGCGGCCGTCGCGGCCCAGCTCGGCCCGAATGACGTCGCGGGCACGGCGGATGCGGTCCAGGAAGATGTCGGCCATGGCGACGAGGCGGGCGCCGCGGTCGGCGTGGAGCGCTTGCGCGCCGGCGCCGGTGTTGCGGCCGCCGCAACCGATCAGGCCCACACGCAGGGTGTCGCTGCCCGCGGCGTGGGCGAACCGTGCAATATCCAGCGTGGCCAGGCCCGCGGTAGCCGCGGCGGAGGTTCGAAGAAAACTCCGGCGTGACAGAGTCCGTGCAGGGCTGGGTTCGCCGGAAGTGGAGGCCTCCGAGTGGGTGGTGTGATTCGACATCCCGGAGTGCGGCGCGCAGTCCGGTGTTTGCTTCGTGTGCATACGTCGAGTGTTCATGGTTGGGATCGGGTCCGGGTTGAGGGTTGAGTTCGGCATGAGTGGGAAGAGGTTCCGGAGGGGTCGGGATCGTTCGGGGATTGGCGCTGGCGAGGCCAACTTCGGCCCCTGACCGGCCAGGCGGATGGAAAGGCGGAATTCATGGCGGTGGCAGGCCGGCGGCCCACTGGCAGCCCTGGCGGAGGAGTTGGGGCACGAGCGCATTGGTCAGGGCCGGTACATCATGGCCCAAAGTGGTGAAAAAGACCCGACCGGCGCCGTAATGGCGGACCCACGCCATGGGATGGGACCGACCGTCCACGCGGGAGGTGGCCTGCGCCAGCACGCGAATCGGCGGTGTGCCCTCGAGGCATGTGTACAGTTCATCGTCGGTGACAAAGTTTGTCAGACCGCGGGTCACGGGATGGTGGGGATCGGTGATTTCGACGGTGAACGGGCCGCGGGGATCATGTTGGGACCTGCCGGGACCGCTGCCGTGCCAGACGCGGCCCAGCAGTTCCACGAATGCGGGCCACTCGCCGTGCCAGGCGCCGCAGGCGAAGTGCACGCCGGCCAGGCCGCCGCCGCGTTCGACGAAACGGCGAAGGTTTTCCCTGGCCTCCGGCCCGGGCCCGGGTTGTTCCCAGTTCATGAAATGCAGCACGACGAGTCGGTAGCGCTCCAGCCCGGGTGCGGCCAGGTGCTGCGGGTCTTCGGTGATGCGGACCTGGAAACGGGCATCGGCTTCCAGGATGTGTCGAAGCACGGGGGCGGTTTGGCGCCACGGATGAGCGGGATGGTCCTGGCCGGTGACGAGCAACACCGGGACGGGATCCGCGCAGAGCGCGAAGGCGGCGAGGACGGGGCCGAGGGCCACGATGGTCCGGACAAGGTGAATCGCCCGAGGAGAAGCCCCGAGTGGATGGCCATTCCGCTGGGTTGAGGTCCGGTTCATAAGGGCTGGGCGACTCTCGTGAACGGGCCCGGCGCCCGTCCAGAAGTATGAGCACTGCGGCAGACCGCGCAAGCCCCGCGAAAGCGGCTGGGAGGAGGGAGCAGGAGGTTTGTGATGCGGCGGCTGAGAGGCTCTCCGCCCTTCAAAAGCCGACTCTTGGTGGTCGATGCGGAAACGCAGCGGAGGGTCGCTGGTGGGCGTTTCCGCCGACTTTCGTCGGCGGCTACGGGAGGCTTGGTAGCCGCCGCCGTGAGGCGGCGGACCCAAGATGCGAATGCAGATCCGCACCCCGGAGGATGGCCATTGCGGAAACTCTGTGGCTCACTGGATCAAGGCGCCGACTTCCGCCGGCCGCTGCAGGGGGGCGGTGGTTTGCAGCTCAATCCGCCGACTCCCGTCGGCGGCTAAGAGTGAGCCGGGTCCGGATCCGGGAATACCAGCCCAAAGCCCCCACAGAATGAACGGCCCACAGAGAACACAGAATGCGCAGAGGGAAAGCGCACCGAGCAGGCAGAGGACGCAAAAGGCGACCCATGGGCAAGGTCCGCCTTACAAAGTCGGGGGCTTGGACCCGGGGGACGTTGCGAGGTGCGAGACAGGCTCGAGGCTTCGAGAGAGCGGCGGCGCCGGAATCCGCGGTTTGACTGATACGGCGTTCGTGGGCCCGCGGGAAGCTCCCTCGAACCGACAAAAGCCGACGCAGGTATCGAGCCTTCGACCTTCCGAAGCCTGCTCGGAGGAGACTCAGCGTGTTGGCACGCTCAAGGCGCCGGTGGGCGCGGATGAGCGCGGTTCCACTCGATGACTGCGTTGTACTTGGGGGATCCCGTTTGGCTGGCGCCTTCCAGGAGCCCCCAACTGCCCCATTTCGAGGAACTGCTGACGGAGGAGAACAAACAGCAGAGGTCGCCGCCGGCTTCGCGAAGCCAGGCATCCAGATAGGTCCTGTAGAACTCGCCCATGGCCGGGTGACGATTGGCGGCCTGGAGCGAGCGGGTCAGATCCTCGAGGTTTTCTGCACCGCCGGTGCCGACGAGGTGTTGGCCGGCCTCGTAGGCGATCAGGCGCAGCCCGTAGCGGTCGGCCAACTTGCGGTGTTGTCGCATGTGTTCGATGGCCTCGGGCAGGGCGTGCTGGCGCACGTGGTCAAGGAGCCGCTCCAGGGGCCAGGTGGCGACCTCCGCCGCGGGTGGCAGGGTCTTGGATCCTTGCAGGGAAACGATGGGGCCGAAATACGGTGCGATGGCGAGGGCGTCGAAGTGGCGGGCGCTGTCCTGGAAGGTGAGAATCTGCTCGGTGACATGGGGATTGGCGGCCTGGGAGGCGATGACGCGGACCAGCCGTTCGCGGCCGCCGAAGGTTTCTTCCCAGATGCGGTGAATCTGGCGCGAGCGCCAGGCGGTGTAACGCCAGGCGGCTTCCCAATCTTTGTCCGCGAAGCCGAGTCGCCGACCTTCCGCCGCGGCGTAGTGGTGTTGGGCGAACATGGAATTCCAGAGTTCGTTGGAGTACTCGACGTACACGTGAAGGTCGGGGCGGAGCCGATCCCGGACCATGCGGGCGAACTGCCGGACGTAGTCGTCGGTGGCTTGATGCGGCATGCAAAACCAGGGATGGGCGCCGAGGCGGTTGCAGAGGTCGATCATGATTTCCAGCGGCACACCGCGCTGGCTGTAGGTGGCATGGGCGGGGGTGGGGCGATCCGACCACTCGCGTTGTTCGGAGTTGTTGGTTTCCATCCAGTCCATGAAGCGGAGGGTGTTGAATTCGCGCCAGCGTTGAAGAAAGGCGGGGTGAAACGGGCCGGTGGGACCGTCCGGGCCGCAACCGGGCATGAAGAGGCGGATGTTTCGCACGGGACGCTCGGGATGGATCTGGCGCAGTTGGAGGAACAAAGGGCCCTGGGCGGGGTCGAGTTGGATTTCGAGGCGACCGGGCTGGCGCCGCAGCATGCGGCCGCTGCCGCCCACGTCGAGACGGCCCTCGCCCTCATAGAGACACAGGTAAGTGCCGGCCGGGGCGTGGCCGTGGGTGAAGAGCAGCGTTTCGGCCCAGCAGTCGGGCTCGAGGCGGCGCACCCAGCCGAGAGAATCCAGGTCCAGTTTGGGCCCCTGACCCCAGGGCGCACCGGTGCGTTGGCTGATCCAGGGCCGGGCCGTTTTGAAAGCGTCGGCGAACGGGTGCTCGGTGTTCCAGTCGGCGATACCGCTGAGGTTGATGCCCAGGCGTGAGCGGGCCGGGGCGATGGATTCCGCGGCGGCGGCGGCGAGCGCGCCCGCCGCCATCAGGGCCACCAGGCCCAGCCAGGGACCCGCGGCCCAAAGCGCCCCGGGACGTCCGCAGGGACTGTCGGGCGCAGGGTTGGCTCGACCCGGTCCGGAAAGCACGGGGAGCGTCCCGGTGGAAGGCGTCCCGGGGTGGGGTCGATACAGGCAGGCTGCGATGGCGCGATACTCGGGGCAGTTGAGGGTCGCACTCATGGTTCGAGGGTTATGAGCTAAGAGAGCGGGACGCGGCGACTTCGGCCCGGGCCACAAGCCAGACGCTGCGTGGATTGAATCGGGTGGGCCGGCCCGGCGCGATCTTGGGCGTGTCGAATCCATCGGCCGGGCGGGAGCTTAGCATGCGAAGGAGGGCTCCATGCAAGCGTGAGAGCGCTTACCGCGGATGCGAGGTCCACGAGTTGCGGGGGACGGCAAAGTGTGGGACCCCGAGATTCCGCACTGGCCAACCCGGGCCGCAGGCGGTTTTCTGGTTTTGGTACTCGGACAAGGGAAGCCTGGTTTGTGAGAGCGAGAAAGCCAAAGGGTAGGGACCGTGCGGGCCGCCGGGGTTTGACCGGCTGGCGCGGCGTGGGCTGGCTGGCCGGGTGCGCGCTGCTGGGCTGGTTGCTTTGGAGCACGGCCTGTGCGGTTCTGCCGGCGCGTACGGAGGCGGGGCAGTCGCCTGCCGGGCGGCAGTTGCCAGCCGGGCTGAGTTATCGGGTCGAGATTCGGGAGCAGCCGCGCCCGTTGCGCATTCACATACTGGTGGTGGAGTTGGACCAGCGGGCCCTGGAGCTCGCCGTGGCAGCGGGACCGGACCCGGACGGGCCGGGCGGTGCCGAATCGCAGTTGGTGGAACCGACCATGTTGGCTGCAGAAGCGGGGATGGTGGCAGCAGTGAATGCGAACGCGTTTGCGTGGTTTGGCGGGGAGGAGGCGACCTCGCGGTCCGCACGATGGCGTGCGGGGATGGCGGTGGACATTTTGGGCTGGGCACATGATGGCCGGCGGCAGGCCAGTCCGCCGGAGCCCGGTTACTGGAGCGTATGGCAGGAGACGGGCGGGCGGGTTCGTCTGGGTCAGGTGCGGCAGGCGGCGCCGGTGCGCTGGGCCGCGGCCGGATTCGGTGCGCTGGTGATGGCGGGGCAGGAGGTGCCGTTGGAGGATCGGGCGCGTCATCCGCGCACGGCGGTGGGGGTGGATCGGACGGGTCGACGGCTTTTCTGGGTGGTGGTGGATGGACGGCAGCCGGGTTACAGCGAGGGGATGACCCTGCGGGAGTTGGCGGCGTGGATGCGGGGGCTTGGCTGTTGGGAAGCGATCAATCTGGATGGCGGGGGGAGCAGCGCAATGCTGGTGCGGGACCCCAGGGGCGAATGGGCGGTCCTGAATCGGCCGTCGGAGGGACGACTGCGGCCGGTCCCCGTGCTGTTGGGGATTCGGGTGCGGGGGACGGCTTCGGGGGCGCGAAGCTCTCCTTCGGCCCGCTGACTGCGACGGGCGGGGCGGCGCCTCGCGGAACGGCCGGGGGCGTTGGAACCTCCGCGGAATCAAAGCCGGCCTGCAGCGGCTGGGCCGTTACTGGGACGAGTCGTTCCGCCAACCCAGGGCCACGGCGCATTGGCGCGCGAGGGCCCGGAAGGCAAGGGCGGCGCGAGTGCGATACCTCAGGTTGTGGAGCAGGAGGTTGATTTCGCGGCGTGGCTGGGGCGCGCTCAACGGTAGGAGACGACATCCCCGGGCCTCGGCCAGCGCGCCGAAGGACCAGGGGGCCAGAGAAACCCCAATGCCGTGGGCGACCATCTCGATGATGGTCCCGAGGTGGGCGGCTTGGAACCAGACCTGCCAGCGCACGTCTCGCGCCTTGCAAAGGTCGTGGACCTGGCGGCCCAGGCAGTGGAGTTCACTGAGCACCAGGGCCTTCTCCTCTTTCAGGTCGTCCCAGTGGATCTGACGGTGTCGGGCCAACGGGTGGTTTCGGGGGAGCAGTACTCCCAGCGGCTCGTGGCCGAGCGATTCCACATGGACGGCGGATTCCACTTCGACGCTGGAAACCAGCGCCAGGTCGAGTTCGCCCTCCTCCAGACGCCGCAGCAGACGTTCGGTGAGGTCTTCCACGACTTCGAGTTCCACGCCCGGGTGTCGTTCGGAAAACGGCGAGAGCAACCGGGGCAGCAGGCCGGGGGCAATGGTGGGGATGGCGCCGACGACCAGGCGCCCCTGGAGCGGTTCGCGGCAGTCGGCGACACAGCGGGTGGCGTCGGCAACCTCGGCCAGGATGCGGCGGGCGCGCTCATAGAATCGGCGCCCGGCGTCCGTGGGGATCACGCCCCGCGGGAGACGATCGAGCAGCGGTTGACCCAGTTCCTGTTCCAGTTTGGCGATCTGCTGGCTGAGCGACGGTTGCGCAACATGCAGGCGCGCCGCGGCGCGGGAAAAGCCGCCTTCCTCGACCACGGCCACGAAATACCGGAGTTGGTGCAATTCCATAGGTTTTGCCTATGGCAGGCATCGTAATTGGCTTTTGGAGGGGAGACAATCCGCGGCCTACGTTCGGAGTGGTTCGCACTCCCGGCCGGCCATGTGGGGCCGGCCCGGGAGCACGGAGATTCAGGAACAACTCGAGATCACGGGAAGGAGAGATCGACCATGTTCCTGCGCATCGACAAGCTGCAGATCGAACTGCCGAAACCGAAGGAGGCCGATCCCAACGCGGCCGCCGCGGTTCAGGAGTTGTTGGGGGGACGTTTCGGTGAAATGTCCACCCTGATGAACTACATGTACCAGTCGTTCAACTTCCGCGGACGCGAGAAGTTGCGACCGTACTACGATCTGATTGCGAACATCGCGACCGAGGAGCTGGGGCACATCGAACTGGTGTCCGCCTCGGTGAACATGTTGTTGAACGGGCCGCGCACCTCGGACACGCAGCCGGTGGATCCGGTGAGCGCGCCGCTGGAGTCGGCCAAGGACGTGCGCAACACGCACCACTTCATTGCCACGGCCCAGACCACGCTGGTGGGCAACTCCATGGGCCAGCCCTGGCGCGGCGATTATGTCTTCGCCAGCGGCAACCTGATTCTGGACCTGCTGCACAACTTCTTCCTGGAATGCGGGGCGCGTACGCAGAAGCTGCGCGTTTACGAGATGACGCGCAATCCGGCCGCGCGGGAGATGCTGGGGTATCTGTTCGTGCGCGGCGGCGTCCACGCGCTGGCCTATGCCAGGGCCCTGGAAACCCTCACCGGTGTGGAGGTGAAAAAGATGCTGCCGATTCCGAAACTGGAGAACTCGATCTTCCCGGAAGCGCGGAAATTCGAGCAGCTGGGCGTGCATCGGAAGCTCTACCGGTTCAGCCCCGACGACTATCGGGAGCTGGCCAAAATCTGGACGGGTCCATCGCCGTCGGGTGATGGGGACCTGGAGGTGGTGGACGGCCCACCGCCGGGCGGGCCCTTGCCGGACCTGGCCGATCTCTCGGCCGAGTTCGCTCCGGAGTATCACCCGGCGGAAATTTACGAAATCGCGCAAAAGCTGACCGCAAAGGCCAAATAACCGGCCGGCGTGTGCCTGCAGCCGCCTGCCGGAAGGGGTTCGAGCGCCCCGCCGGCAGGCGTTTTTTTATGGGCGGGCCGGCTGAGATTCCGGAGCGGCTTCCGGAGGGGTTCGAGAAAAACCCTGCAGGAGCCGGCGGGCGTCTTCGAAGCGAAAGTTGGCCAGGGCATCGGCGGCGGCGTCCAGGTCGGTTTGCGGATGGGCTGCCCGCCGGGCGGCGCGGCGCAGCTGGTAGAGCTGCCAGACCATCGCCAATTCGTTGGTGGTCGGAGGAAAGGCCGGGTCGATCCATTGCCGGCGCAACTGCTGTAGCAGGGCCAGATCGCGAAAGCCGAATTCCCGGGTGGGTTCGATGAGGGTGCCCTCGCCGAAATGGTTCCACGTGGCGATCATGACCATGGGGATGGCATTCGTGAGCGCGCGGGTCAGGGTTTCCCGGAAGGTGTCGCCGCCGCGGTCGCCCAGGTAGCCCCAGTAGGGACGCGTGCCGGCTCGGGCGTGGATGTCGTGGAACCGGGGAAAGGCACAACTGATGGCGGCGGGCCAGCGCTGAGCGGCCTGTTCGAAATCGCCAAGGTAGCGATGGAGCGCGGCCGCAGAGAGCACGCCACCGGTGCCCGGGGCCTGACTGAGCCACATCGGCGGCCAGGCAAAGGCGCCGACCGCTCCCGGCGCGGGAGTGTTGATGGTGAACAGAGCGGGAGGGGGGTCGCATTCACGCACCAGGGCCGGCCAGTCCTCCGGGTTCCGGAGGACCTGCGGACCGAAGTTGAGCAACACGGGTCGGTCCTTCCAGCGGAGGTAACAGGCACGACCGAAATACGCGGAGCAGGCGTATTGGAGGGCCCGACGGGCGCGATCCAGCGCGCTCGGTGGAGGATGCCCGGGGTCGGGCGCGGGCGCCTGAAGCGCGCGGTCTTCGTAGCAGAGGACCAGTTTCAGTCCGGTGCGCTCGAGGTACGGGAGGAGTTGGTGCAGTCGTCGGTCGATGGTGGCGTAGTCGAAGACCGGTTCGGGGCCGAACCAGTTGACCACGACGGCATCGGCACCGGCCAGGCGCATGAGAAGGGCGTGGTACTCGAGCACGACCGGATCCCCTGAGTCGTAGGTCCCGATGAGGGGTTGGTACCATGAAGCGATGTCCTGCTCGCCCAGTGCGTTGGTGCGATCTGGGCGGAACCGGTCCATGGTCCAATGCCAGCCCCAGGTCGGGCTGTGGGGCGGGGCGCTGAACCAGAGGTGATAATAGATCAGCACGGACTTGGCCTGGGCCGGCAGGAGGACCGGGACAAACCCCAACCAGACCCACAGGCCGGCGAGGATTCGAAAAACCCGGGCTCGGAGATCAGGAGCGCAGGTATTTGGCGACGGCTTCGGTCCGGGACTGCACATGGAGTTTTTCGTAGATGCGGCGAATGTAGGTCCGGATGGTTTCGATGCTGATCTGGAGCTGATCGGCGATCTGCTTGTACGTGAGGCCGCGCGCCAGACCCTCCAGAACGGCCTGTTCCCGAGGGGAAAGAGCGGGATGGGAAGGACAACGCGGGGCGGTTTGGCGGAAGGAGGCGACGACTTTGCGGGCGATGGAGCTGGACATGGGCGAGCCGCCTTCATGGACCTCGCGGATGGCTTCCAGGAGTTTGTCGGGCGTGACCCGCTTCAGCAGGTACCCGGTGGCGCCGGCGGCCAGGGCGGCAAAGATCCGGTCGGCATCCTCGTACACCGTGAGCATCACCACCTGGACATCGGGCAGGATCTGCTTCAATTGCTGCACGCAGGCGATGCCGTCGCGGCCGGGCATGTTGATGTCCATGAGCACCACATCCGGCGGGTTGCGGGGGATGCCCTCGAGAGCGGCGGCGGTGCTTCCGTAGGTGGCGATGCACGAAAAGCCCGGCGTGGCATTCAGAAAAGCGGCCATGGTCGCGCAGAGGGCGCGGTCATCGTCCACGAGGGCAACGCGGATGACAGGGTTCATGGTTTCCCTGGCGGTACAGGGTTGGGAGGGGGCCATGGCAGGCGCAAGCAAACTTCGGTGCCCTGACCGGGGAGGGAGGTGATGCGACAGGTCCCCCCGAGCTCGCTCATGCGATGGTGAAGGTTGGCCAGTCCCTGACCGGGATCTGCACCGGTGGCCGGGGTTGCCGGATCGAATCCGCGGCCGTTGTCGCGCACGATCCATTCCATGCCCTCCGGCGTGCAGCGCAGCCGCAACTCGGCCCGGGTGGCGTGGCTGTGTTTCAGGATGTTGGTGAGCGCTTCGCGTACGGCACGAAACAGGTGATGCCGCACATGGGAGGGCAACATGACGGGCGGTAAAGAGGCCGGCAGGTCCACCTCGCACTCCACGGGTGTGCCCTGGAAAAAGTCGTGGGCGTACTGCGCCAGGTAGGAGGCCAGATGCTCGAGGGAGTCATTGGCGGGATTGACGGCCCAGACGATTTCATCGAGAGCCCGGAGCAGCTCGCGAGAGGCTTCGGCGATGGCCGCCACGGCCGATTCCCGTTGAGCCGGATCGATCTGGCTGCGACGGGCTTGTTCACTGAGGAAGGAAATGCGGCAGAGTTGGCCGCCCATTTCATCGTGCAGGTCGCGGGCGATCCGGGCGCGTTCGCGTTCGAGGGCGTGTTGGTGTTGCAGGGCTGCGAGTCGCCGGCGGGCGCGCCGTCGTTCCACCGCTTGGGCGCAGGCCGCGGCGGCCAAGAGGAGACCCAGGCCCAGCGCGGCGGCCGTGCCGGGCCGTTGCCAGAAATGCGGCGGGATGACGAGAGCCAGTTCCGTCTCCGCCGTGTCGAGGCTGAAAGAGCGGCTCTGGGCGCGGAGGCGGAAACGGTAGCGGCCCGGGGCCAGCGAACCGTACGTGACGGTGCGGAGCTCCCCGGCGTCGCGCCAGTCCGGGTCCACGCCTTCCAGCCGATACGACACGCGCACGGAGTCCGGTTCGGTGACGTGGAGCACGGCAAACTCGATCTGTACCTGCCGGGCTCCGGGCGTCAGGTGCACCGGGCGGTGTTGGTCGGGTGGAGGATCGCGAGGCGAAGCCGGGCCGTTGCTGTAAACGGTCCGCCCATTCCCCCGAACGGTTTCGACCAGAACGCGCGTGGGCCGGCGGTTTGCCGGTGCCCGGGTTGTGTCCACCACGATGAGTTCGCTGCCGCGGGCGATCCACAGCTCACCGGAGCGGGTCCGCAGCATCGGAAGAGCGGCATTGGTCTGGAGAGGGAACGATCGGTCCGGTTCTGCGGATGAGTCCCAGGGCCACCAGGCGGTGCGCGGGATCGAAAGCTTCTGTTGCGCGGAATCCGGTCGCCAGCAGGCCAGTCCGGGCGAGCTGGCCAGCCAAAGACGACCGGAATCGTCTTCGGCGAGCGCCAGAACCGGGAGCGGCGGGAGGGCTTCGAAGGCCACGGCGATCCACCCGAGGGTGGCTTTGCGCCACAAGCCGGCCTCCGTGGCCACCCACAGGGTGCCCGTACGAGATCGCAGCAGGGCGAACACCCGCCTGGCCGGCAGCCGGTCCACTGGTTGTGGAGGGTTCGTCGCGTGTGGGGTGAGGTGGAACAACCCGGCGCCCAGGGTGCCGATCCAGAGGCCATCGGGTTCCCACAGCAGGGTGGAGACGGGCACTTGGCCCCAGGGCCGTGGCTGCTCCTGCCGTTCGCCGTGCTGGAGCCGCCAAAGACCGCCTCCTACGGTGCCGACCCAGAGGGCCCCGTCGGGGGCTTCTGCGAGCGCATGCACGGGGGCCTCGGGCAGGTGCGTGTCTTGCACCTCATCGGCCACGGCCTGCGGATCTTTGAACCGGAGCAAACGGGATCGGGTACCCACCCAGCAACTGCCGTCCGGGGCCGTCCAAACGAACTCGGGCGATTCTCCCCGGGCGGAGAGCCCGGCTGCGGAGAGTCGGGCGAAGTTTTCGCCGGTCCAGCGCAGCAGGCCGAGATCGGCCTGGGCGATCCAGAGGAGTCCCGGCGCGACCTCAGCAAGGCCGGTGATCGGCGTATCGGCCAAACCGTGTTCCGTACGGTAGATCACGCGCCAGCGAGGGCGCACACGGTACAGTGTCACGCGGTCGAGCACCCACATCGTCCCCTCCGGATCCGAGATGGCAACCATCGGGCCTGCACCAGCGGACAGGACGCGCAGGCGTGGGCCCGGAGAAGCCTCCGGCCCGACTCGAACCCAATGGCCCGAGGACAGGAGGATCCAGACGCCGTGGGACCGATCCGGGAGCAAACCCACGATGTGCTCGGCGTCCGATGGCTGCCACACGGATTGCCAGCCAGAGGTGTCCGAGTCCACGGAGGCCCGCCAGAGGCGGTCGGAGGTGGCCAGCCACAGGCGCCGAGAGCCTTCGGCGCACCAGGCGATCCAGCGTGACGGATCCGGCTCGGGCGGGGCGGGCAACGACCGTGATCCAGTGGTGGTCATGAGGGTCAGCGGGCCTTGCGCGGGAATGAGCCAGAGATCGCCCTGCGCACCAGGGATCAGCGTCTGGATTTCTCCGGCGGCACCTTCGGGTCGTGGCCTCCGGATCCATTGGGATTCGTCCCACTGCCAGAGTTCGGTGGCTGTAGCCAACCAGACCCGGCCCGGCTCATCGGCTGTCAGGACCCGCACTGTGCGATTGCTGGCGGTGGGAGGCAGGGGCAGGCTTTGCCAGCGGTCGTCAGCCCAACGGCCCACCTCGTTTTGATCCGTGGCCAGCCACAGGCCTCCCCGCGCATCGACGGCGACATGGCGAAGGCCGCCCTGCGGAGCGTGAGGCGGAGTGACGCGATTGAATCGGCGCCCGTCGAAGCGGAACAGGCCGTTATCGGCGGCAATCCAGAGATAGCCCTCTGCCGTGAGTGTCATCTTCAAGGGTGGGAGGGGCGGCTCAAGGGAGGGCAGGGGCCACGTGGCGACCTCGAGAATCGGCGGGTGTGGGGCGGCGATGGCCAGAGCGGGGAAATGCGCGCTGCTGATTTCCACGAAGTCGGTAAACGTGGTGCCGATGGCCAGGTCGCTGAACCACCAGGGGGCCGTGCTGTTGCGGTTACGCAGACAGACCCGGTCGAAGGAAGCGTCGGCGTAGAATCGGGTCGTCAGCGTTTCCGGCTGGTACAGCTCGTTGGCGCCGGGACCCAAATCGGGATCGAGCCAGACCGTGATCACGTCATCGGCGTTGGGGACGAACTGGATTTTGACGATGAGGGTGCGTTCGCTTCCCCGCCGCGGCACTTCGAAGCGTCGGGCATGCTCCCCCGCCGCGGGCTCGGGTCGGGCCGAGTTCAGGTCGCGCATCTCCCAGGTGGGTGGATTTGTCCCGGACGCCGATGTGGGGAAGTAGGCACTGTAGGCGGCCGCCCCGCGGGCTTTGCCGATGCCCAGGTGAGGTTCGTCGCCGTGCCAGAGCTCGAGGCCGATTTCGGCTTCCGGTTCCGGCTCCTCGTTCAGCGGGCTCACGCCGAACCGCAGGTAGAGGGTGTCTGCGGCCCGGGCGTCCCGATGAACTGCGCCGGTCATGAGGACAAGAGGTGAGTCGGCGGGCCGGACCAGAAACGGACCGGAAGCGCTCCACAGGATGGCCCCGGCGGCGAGGTGGGAAACGGCGACGCTCAAGAGGCCAACCGCCAGTCGGCAAAGGAAGCCGTGCGCCGGAGCTCGGGGGTCGCCGGCGCAGCGGCGCCAGCGGAAGGCTCTGAGTGGTGCGGCCCCCGGATTCATAACGGCAGCGTTTTCAGTATGCGTTGCCGGGGACGGCGAACAAGCCCGGCGGATGCGCCCGGACCCGAGTTCGGCAGCGCGGGGCCGGCCTGACCCGGGCTTGCCTGCTGAACGCGGGCGATCGCGGCGCTTACCGGGTGGAGTCACGTGGGGCGCGGATGGGAGCGGTGCGGGGGGCGGGTGCCGACGGTGGGGCGTTGGTGTCTGAAGGCCGGGTTCGGAAGGCGGAGCGCAGGAGCCAATGACGTTTGAGTCCCTGAACGAACTCGTCGGCATGGCGGATGGCATCGGAGATGTGGGCGAGGAGGTTTGTATTGGCTTCGACCTGCTGGCGCAGGCTGGCTGTGATGGCGCCGAGGTGTTCGAGGGTGGACAGAAGCTCGGTGGTGAGCTGTTCGACAGATTGGTCTGCGCGGGCCAGGAGTTGGGTGGCGTGCTGGAGCGTGGCCGGGGCCGAAGCCAGGATTTGGCCAAGGTTGGTGCGGGCGGGCGGGTCCAGCAGCCAGGCGCCCAGGGCACCTTCGCCCCGGAGTTGGGCGCTGAGTTCACCGAAGTTGGTGAGGGCGGGGCGCAGCGCGGTCAGGGTTGCGTCGAGGTTTCGGGTCAGTTCGGTGGCTTGGGCGAGGGTGGCCCGGACGTCGTTGGTGAGGGCCATCAGACCGGGCAGGGCGGCCTCGACCTGGCGCACGAGTTGGTCGAGCCGCTCGGTCAGTGCGGGCGTTTCCTCGGCGCGCAGCCAGTACGGTTTGGACTGGGGCGTGTAGGGGTCGAACCGACCTTCCCGGTCGTTCCAGATGCCGGTGAAGAAGCGGCGCGTTTCCCGCGTGTCCAGCAGCCGGACCCGGGTGCGACCGATTTCCTGAAGGGTCCGGATCACCTCGGGGCTGAGTGGCGATTGTGCATGGACCAGAATCTGGGGTGCATCCGGCGCGTAGATGTCTTCGGCCAGTTGCCACCGGGCGGGATCGGGAAGTTCCGTCAACGCGGCCACCGGGACATCGCGCAGCGGATGGAGAATGTAGGTGGCCGTGCCGCCGGTGCCCTTGGTGACCTCCAGTTCGCGTTTGCCCCAGAGATCGGCCGGGGTGACGCGCACCCGGGAGCCGGTGGTCCAGAGATACCCGTGGTAGGGCGCCCGAACCTCGAATTCGACGTAGACGTTGTAATAGAAGTCCTCCGGCGGCTGGGCCTCGATGCGGGTGATGCGACCCACTTCGAACCCCATGAGTTTGACCGGGTCGCCCACCCGCAGGCCCGTGGCGCGGTCCAACAGGGTGAAGTAGCGCGCCTTGATGACGAACCAGCCCTTGCGTTGGGCCGTGTGGTACGCGTAGTAGCCGAAGCCCAACATCAGCAGGGCCAGCGCCAGGAGGACGAACCAGCCGGCGAGCCGTTCCAGCCGGCTGAGTCGGGTGCGCAGTTCGGGTGTCAGATCCTGCAACGGCATCGTCTGTCGAGTTGGCCGGGGCGCGGGGCGACCCGCGGGGCCAGACCGGGCACGACGATTTCAGAAACCCGCCGGGTCGTCAACGCGGGCCCGGCGACCGGCGGGACAGCGCGGGTACCACGTGGCCTCGCAATCGTGAAGATCGAGGTCATGAGAGGCTCCAAGACGAAAAGCAACTTCGCAGGCGGTCGTATGACGGAAGGAGCGGCTTGAAGTCTCCGAGGAGACCTTTCCTCGGGGCGACCGGCGATTCGGTCCGCGCGCCGAACCATGCGCGTCGATTCATGCCGCTTTCGGGGAGGGCTCCGCCCCCGCGCAAAGCGGCAGGCTCTCTGCGCTCGGCCACGGACCGGGTTCGCTTCCCCAACCCGGTTCATAAACCCTTTGCCGTTGGGAGCTCAACGAACGCTCTTCTTTGGCCGTGCGTTGCTGCCGGTGCCGGTCGAGCCGACGCGGCCTCGTGCCACCGTTCCGTGACGTGGGGAGTTGTGATGCACCCGGCTGTTTGCGGCCACCGAACGAGGCAGGCGTGACACGGGTGCGGGGTCGGGCTGGGTCAGGGGTGCCGCTGTGCTCGGACGCGCAGAGAGAGGGACGGAATCCACCGGGCTGCGGCGACCGTCGGATCCGGTTTTGGCATGGACGGGCCGGGTTGGCATACTGACGTCGTGAACGACCTGGCGCTTTGGGCAATCGGGGTGGCCGTGGTGGCCACCGCCGGCAGTTTTTTCTTCGCGTTGGCGGAAACGGCCCTTTTCTCGCTCAGCAAGTGGCAGGTGCGCCGCCTGGCCGAGGCCCAGGGGGAACGCGGGCGCCAGGTCGCGGCCTGCCTGGACGCCCCGGACGATCTGCTGGCCACGATGGTCCTGGGCAACACTCTGGCCAACGGGGCCTTGCTGGGCGCGGGCTTGTGGATGGCGGTGACGGGGCATTGGCCCTGGGGCTGGACAGTGGCCGGAGTGTTGCTGGTGGCCCTGGTGTTGGGCGAAGTCCTGCCGAAGACCCTGGCCGTGCGGCGCCCGGAACGGTGGTCGGTGCGGATCATCCGGCCGCTGACATGGATGCACCGGGGATTGCGGCCGTTGCACCGGTTGGCGCAGCGGATCAACGGGACGCTGTTGCGATGGTGGTTGCGGGAGGCGCCTCCGGCCGTGCCCGGTCTTTCCGACGAGGAATACCGTGAGCTGGTGGAGCTGGCGTATCGTCAGGGCACGCTGGCGCGCGGCCAACGCGACTGGTTACTGCAAATCATTAGCCTGGACCGTCGGATGGCGCGGGAGGTCATGGTCCCCCGGGCGCAAATGAGCTGGATTCGCGACGATTTGTCGGTGGAGGAGATGATCCAGGAGGCGCGGCGCCGGCGGTACCGTCGCCTGCCCATTTACGACGAGGAAGCCGATACGGTGGTGGGCATTCTGAACGTGCGGGCCTTCCTGCTCGATCCGTATCAGGATCTTTCCGAGGTGATCGAGTTCCCGTCGTTTGTTCCCGAGACGATGAATCTGCTGCAGTTGCTGCAGAGCCTGCAGCGGCAGGGACGCGGCATGGCGATTGTGCTGGACGAGTTCGGGGAAGTGGCCGGTCTGGTCACGCTGGAGGACATACTGGCGGAGGTGGTGGGCGGCCGGCGTCGCGCGGTGCTGAGGCGGATGCGGGTGGAACGGCTGGGTCCGGGGCGATGGCGCGTGGACGGTTCGGTGCGGCTGGAGGAGTTTCGACAGGAGTACCCGGCGCTGGGAGAAGTCCCGGAGGTGGAAACCATGGCCGGACTGATGTTGAGCCGGCTGGGGGTGGTCCCCGCCCGAGGGGAATCCGTCGTGTTTCGCGGGTTGCGCATGACGGCGGAGGAGGTGGACGAACGACGGGTCCGGCGAATCCTGGTGGAGCAGGTGCGCCGATGACCCCGTGGGGCGGTCGCCGGGGGCAGCACAGGAGGCCGGGACGATGAGCGCAGACGGTGCCGTGTGGGCGGGCGTGGTCGTGGCACTGGCCGTTTCTTTCCTGTTATCCGGGATGGAAGCAGGCCTGTTTGCGTTGAACCGCCTCCGCATCCGGCACCAGGCGCGACAGGGCCGCAGCTCGGCGCAGCGGTTGCTGGAGTACCTGGAACGGCCCGAGCGTTTCCTCTGGACCATCGTGGTGGGGAACACACTGGCCAATGTCGTGGTGCTGGGCTGGATGTTTCTGGAGGTGCATCGGTGGACGCGCGGATCCGTCGCCGGCCTGGCCGTGGGTTACGCAGCCGGCGTGTACCTGTTTTACACGTTCTTCGATTTGTTGCCGAAGATGTGGTTTCGCACCCGGCCCAACCGGCTTTGCACCGCATGTGCCCCGGTGTTCCGCCTGGTGGACCTGCTGTTGCGGCCGGCGGTGTACGGACTGGAAGCCGCTTCGCGCCTGCTGCTGCGCTGGACCGGCGGCCGGGCCGCAACCGGCCGGCTGTTCGGGAATCGCGAGGAGATGCGAGCGATCATGCTGGAATCGGCCCAGGCCATGACCAGCGCGGAGCGGGCGATGATCCTGCGGGTGTTGGAGCTTTCGACGCTGACGGTCCGACAACTGATGCAGGATTGGGATCGGGCGCCCTGGATCTCGGCCGAGACCCCGGTGGGCCAGCTTCTGGAGCGGGCACGCCGCGAGGGATGGTCCCAGGTGCCGGTGCGCGGTTCCGGGGCCCGGCGGGATTCGGTCCTCGGCGTGGTTTCGGTGGACCACATCCTTTTTGCGGGGGAACCGGATCCGGACCAGTCCGTGAGTGGATGGTTGGAGCCGCCCCTGTGGGTGGAGGAGAATGAACGACTGGAAGTGGTGCTGCGCCGGATGCAGGGCTCGGGTCAGGTCCTGGCCGTGGTGCGGGACGGCAACGGCCAGGCCGTGGGGGTTCTTCGGCGCGAGGACATCCTGAGACTGATCTTCGGGGAGTTGCGCTTGTGAACGAGTCGTGGGGCTGGTTCGTCGTGTTGTGGAAGCTGCTGGCCGTGGCGGCGTTGGTGCTGCTGAACGCCTTCTTCGTCGCCACGGAGTTTGCGCTGGTGAAGATCCGGCCCACGCAACTGGCGCCGCTCCAGAGTCGCGGGCAGCGACGGGCCCGGATGGCGTTGCACCTGGTCCGGCACCTGGACGCGTACCTGAGCGCCTGTCAGCTGGGGATCACGCTGGCGAGTCTGGGGCTCGGGTGGATTGGCGAACCCGTGTTCGCGTACCTGTTGCAGCCGGTGTTCCGTTGGTTGGCGGTGGAAAGTCCGGCGGCGCAGGAGACCCTGGCGTTCGGGGTGGGGTTCAGTGTGATCACCTTTTTGCACATCGTGGTGGGGGAGATGGCGCCCAAGTCGCTGGCCATCCGTCGGGCGATGCCGGTGAGTTTGTGGGTGGCCTATCCCATGCACTGGTTTTACGTCGCGATGTACCCGGCGATCTGGCTGCTCAACGAGAGTGCCCTGTGGTTGCTGCGGTGGGTGGGGATCGAGCCGGTGGCGGAAGGGGAGGGCATTCGCTCCGAGGAAGAACTGCGGCTGGTGCTGGCGGCTTCCCAGCAGCAAATGGGGGTCTCGGCCTTCAGTCGGGAGCTGGTCCAGAACGCGTTGGATTTGCGCCATCGCGTGGTGCGCGAGGTGATGCGACCCCGGCAGGAGATTGTCGCCCTGGACACGACCGCCAGCATCAGCGCCTGTCTGGAGGTCGCCCAGCAGTCCCGCTACTCGCGGTTTCCCATCTGCGACGAAGGCGACCTGGACCGCACGCTCGGGGTCATCCACATCAAGGATCTGTATGCAATGCGCCTGAAGGCGCGCACGGCGGCCGAACTCCTGCCGGTGGCGCATCCGCTGCTCTACGTGCCGGAGACGGGCAGCCTGGAACGGCTGCTGCGACTGTTCCTGGAGCGGCGGTTGCACATGGCCATCGTCGTCGATGAATACGGCACGACCGTGGGATTGGTCACCCTGGAAAACGTATTGGAGGAGCTCGTGGGCCCGATCCAGGACGAGTTCGACCAGGAAAAGCCCGTTCTGACGGCCGTGGGCGAGGGCGTCTGGGAAGCGGCGGGCACCCTGCCGCTGCATGAGTTGAGCCAGCTTGTGGGCGAGCCCATTCACGCACCGGGCATCGCCACGGTCAGCGGCTGGATTACGCGACAACTGGGCGGGTTTCCGCAAAGCGGGGACACGGTACGCCTGGGCAATTGGGTCCTGCGTGTGCTCGAGACCGAGGGCGGTCGTGTGACGCGCCTGCGCATGGAACGTGGTGCGGAGGAGGGAAAAGCCCCGGCCCGGCAGGGCGCTTCCCCGGGCAGCGAGCAGTCGCCTCCGGCCTCCTCGTGAAAGAATCGAGTGGGGAGGAGGCCTGTGGCGGGCCGAAGGGCAGACTGCGGTCGAGGGGAGCCCCCGGCCGGTCCCGCCGGTAACCGAGCAGTGGTTGCCCGCTTCCGGCCCGGCTTTTCCGCCCGGCTCGAGTTGCCCTTCCCCGACCTTCACTCACCTCGGAGAGGGGATTGCCCCGCGGGTCCGGCCTTTACGGTGGCAAAGCGGTTTTTCACACTGGGCCGCATGCTGTTGCTGGGCTCTCTGGCCTGTTTCATTGTGGGTTACCTTTTGGGCTCGATCCCCACGGGCTACCTGGTGGCCCGGGCCCGCGGGGTGGATTTGCGCCAAGTGGGAAGCGGGAACATTGGCGCGACCAACGCATTTCGTGTGCTGGGCAGGGGCCCGGGACTGGTGGTGCTGGCGGGGGACGCCCTGAAGGGCTACCTGGCCTGCACGGTGGGTTACCAGAGTTGTTTGAGGCTGCTGGAGGCCTGCGGGGTGGCGGCCGGGGCTTCCGAGGTGGCTCGCGTAATGGCCGGCCTGGGTGCGGTGCTGGGCCACACGTACACATTTTGGCTCCGCTTTCGCGGGGGCAAGGGCATCGCGACCAGCGCAGGGGTGTTTGCCGCCCTGGCGCCCTGGGCGTTGGCGGTGGCCCTGGCGGGTTGGATCCTGGTCCTGGCCTGTTTCCGGTATGTGTCCCTGGCGTCGATCGCGGCCGCCGTGCTGTTGCCCGCCATGGTTTGGGTCATGCGGGAGCATGCGTTTCTGTGCTGGGTAACGACCCTGGTTGGGGTGCTGGTCATCGCGCGGCACCATGCCAATCTGAAGCGGCTTTGGCTGGGAACGGAACCGAAAGTGCAGTGGCGCGGAGGGCATCGGGCATGAGAATCACCGTGTTGGGGGCAGGAGCCTGGGGAACGGCGCTGGCACGGATGCTGGCCGAACGCGGTCACGAGATCACCTTGTGGGATTACTTTCCGGCCACGCTGGAAGGGATTCGACAAACAGGCAGCAACGAACGGTACCTGCCCGGGGTGGTCTTGCCGAAGGGACTGGGCCTGGAGCCGGTGGCGGATCGGGCCGTGGATGGAGCGGAACTGGTGGTGGTGGCCAGTGTGTCGCGGGCGTTTCGTGCCGTGACCCGTTGCCTGGGCGCGTTCGACGGCGTGGTGGTGAGCGTGACCAAGGGAATCGAATTCGAGACGGGTCTGACCATGTCCGGTGTGTTGCGCCAGACCGCACCGCGCGCGCGGGTGGTGGCGCTGTCCGGGCCGTCCCTGGCGTTGGAAGTGGCGCGCGGGGTGCCCACGGCCGTGGTAGTGGCCAGCGAGGACGCCGAGGCGGCCCGCCTGGCGCAGGCATTGTTCCACGGACCGACGTTCCGGGTTTACACCAGCAGCGACCTCGTGGGGGTGGAGCTCGGCGGCGCCCTCAAAAACGTGTTCGCCATCGGTGCAGGTGTCTGCGACGGGCTGGGTTTTGGCGACAATTCGAAGGCCGCCCTGGTGACGCGCGCCATTGCCGAGATGCGACGCCTGGGGGTGGCCTGTGGCGCGCGGCCCGAGACCTTCTCCGGCCTCAGCGGCATTGGCGACCTGATGGTCACGTGTTTTTCGCCGCTGAGTCGGAATCGGCAGTTTGGCGAGCGGCTCGGCCGGGGCGAGTCCGTCGAGCAGATCCTGGCCACCATGACCGCGGTGGCGGAAGGCTATCCCACGGCCCGGGCCGCGCATGCCCTGGCCCGCCGACTCGGGGTGGAAACGCCCATCATCGACGAGGTTTACGCCATGCTCTACGAGGGCAAGGATGTGCGGCGCGCGGTGCAGGACCTTCTGGCGCGCGAATCGAAACCGGAAGACTGAACCCGGGGCGCGCCGGCGTGACGCACGGGCCGCAGCCCGAGGCCCTGTCGGGGGCCGGCGGCCATCGCAGCCGAAACGTCATCCACCACGCCAGCTCCCTGGTCGAGAGTTGGAATCCACGGCCGCTGTGCTACGTTGAGCGCCGACGCTTGTTCCACAACGGAGTCGGAACCATGAACTGGAAGACACCAGACCTGCGAGTTCATCCGCCGCGAAGCCCCCGGGTTCGATTGGGCGGATACGTGATTTTGCCGCGCATGTTGGACAAGGGGCGGGCCCTGCTGGCCGGCACCAACGGCGAGTACAACTACAATTGCCCGCTGGATCAACAGTTCCTGACCTTCACCGGGCTGGATGCCGAGGCCTTGAAGGCGGAACTGGCGGCCGGCAAGAGCGACGCAGAGATCCTGGCGTGGGTGCAGGCCCACGCGCGGCCCCGCTCCCCCGCCGAGATTCTGGCCTGGTCGGCCTGGCAGGAGCAACGGGCCCCGGACAACCCGGAGGCACGGGCTTTCTTCAACGAGATCCACCAGAAACTGGCGCCCCATCGCACGGACATCGTGACGTGGTTCGATTTGCTCGATCTGGACGATTACGTGAGCTTTGGCGGCCGTCCTTGAAGGACGCGCACCGACGTCCGTTTTGGAAGGGAAACTCCATGGCGCCCGAATGTGAACTGCCCCGTTTTCAGCCCTCCTCCGAGGAGATTCGGGCCTTGTTGGCCCGCGCACGCACGATCGCCGTGGTGGGTCTGTCGGACAAACCGGATCGCGACAGCTACCGCGTGGCCCGGTATTTGCTCGACCAGGGTTACGAGATCATTCCCGTGAACCCGAACATTCGGGAGGTCCTGGGACGCCGGGCCTGGGCCGACCTGCGCGAGGTACCCCATCCGGTGGACATCGTGGACATTTTTCGCAGGCCGGAGGCGGTGCCGGAGATTGTCGAAGCCGCGATCGCGCGCCGGGACGGCGCCATTTGGATGCAGGAAGGTATCGTCCATAATGCCGCCGCGGAACGTGCCCGGGCGGCGGGACTGCTAGTGGTGATGAACCGCTGCCTCCTGAAGGAACATCGGCGGTGGCGGCAAGAAAGCGGCGCGCAAGGTTGAACGAACCAAGGCCACTCGACCCGCTCACGGCGCGGGTCGGCGCGGGCTCCTTCCGCCCGCACGGGGGAATTGGCAAAGCGCGACCGGCATCCGCGGGTTGCGCCGCTGGCGAGGTGCCGGTGTTCCGGTCCGTCATGCCTCCCCGCTTCGCCCGGCCCGAGAGCCCGGCTGCGGGCGGACAGCTTGGGGAACAAGCCCTCGCGCGCCATTCAATGCTCCTTTCGATGGTCCTCTTCGACAGGAACGGCGTCTGAAGGATCCCGGGAATTCCGCGTAACACCCCCGGGATGGTTCGCTGCAACGCCCACTGAGGTGCGGCGGCTGGATCGGACTGGCGGGTCGCTTCGTCCCGCTTTCCACTGTTCCGTTTTCCCCCGGGGTCCCGGCCGGCTGCGCAGAGCAGGAACGAGTTCCCGAGGTCGCCCGGACTCTGTTGAATAAGCGAGGCGGCGCGGCGTCAGTAATTTTTTGGACTTGGAAAGCCTCGGGGTCGTGGCGGAACCCGGTTTCTTTTTGCGCATGCTGAGATGGTCTTGTAGGTTGAGCCGTACAGAATCGAACCATGAAATACGTTTGGGTCCTCTTATTCGTGGCAGGGTTGGGTGCCGGAGGCTACTTCATCTGGCGCCAGCAGGCGACGGCAGGGGCGGCTTCGAGTCAGCCGCGGCGGCCGACCACCGCGATTGTCATTCAGACGAACATCAGCTTTGCGGTGAATGCGGCCGGCGAGATTACCCCTGCGGAGCAGGTCTCCGTGCGCCCCGAAATCACCGGTCGCATCGAGCTTTTGCCGGTGGACATTGGCGACTTCGTAAAAAAGGGCGACCTGCTGTTCAAACTGGACGACAAGGAGCTGCAGCAGCAACGGGCCTCGAATCTGACGGCGGTCGAACGGGCCCGGTTGGAGCTGGAAAAGGCGGAGCGGGATTTGCGCCGGGCCGAGCAGCTTTTGGCGGATCGTCTGATTTCCCAGGAGCTCTACGACGACACGCGCACGGCGTATGAACTGGCGAAGAACTCGCTGGCGCGGGCGGAGCGGGAGCTGGCGATCGTGGAGGAGCGCCTGACCAAAACCGAAGTGCGGGCCCCCTTCGATTGCACGGTGCTGACGCGGCCGGTGTCGGTCGGGCAGGCCGTCTCCGGATCGGGCGGGGTCAGCGGCGGCACCGAGGTGCTCACGATTGCCGATCTGAGCACGATGGTGATCAACGCGCACGTCAACCAGGCGGATGTGCCGCGGCTGCACGTGAACCAGAAGGTGGAGGTCACCGTGGAAGCCGTCCCGGGCCTGGTGGTCACCGGGATTGTCGAACGGATTGCCCCGCAGGCCACCATCCGGAACAACATCAAGGGCTTCGCCACCCGGATCGTGTTGCGGGACGTCGATCCGCGCATCCGACCCGGCATGACGGCCAACATCCGCATCCCGGTGGCCTCGGCCTCCAACGTCACGGCGGTGCCCTTGTCCGCCGTGTTCACGGAAAAGAATCCGGAAACCGGCCAGTACGAGCGCTTTGTGTACGTGCGCAAGCCGGACGGCGCGGTCGAGAAGCGCAACGTCAAGGTGGGCGTTTCGGACTTCTTTTACGCCGAGATTCAGGAGGGCCTTTCAGCCGGGGAAGTCGTGATGTTGGAGATGCCGCGCGAGGAGCGTGAACGGCGGGCGCGGCTGGCGGCCGGTCAGGGTCCCGGTGGCGGGCCCGGTGGACCCGGCATGCGACCGGGCGGCGGGCCCGGGGGCGGACCGGGCGGACGGCCGGGGGGCGGCCCCCGGCCCGGCGGCGGAGGCGGGCCGCGACAGGGCGGCTGAACCCGCGCGGAACGGAGGCGCCATGGCACTGGTGGAACTGCGCAACGTCAGCAAGATCTATCACCTCGGCGGCGAGGAAATTCGCGCCCTGGACAACGTCTCGCTGGACATCGAGGAAGGCGAGTTCATCTCCATCATCGGCCCGTCCGGCAGTGGCAAATCCACCCTAATGCACATCCTGGGCTGTTTGGACACCCCCACCAGCGGCACGGTGAAGTTGGACGGGATCATGATCCAGGACGCCTCACCGCGGGAACTGGCGGCCATTCGCAACCGCAAGATCGGCTTCGTGTTCCAGTTCTTCAATCTGCTGCCCAAGCTGAACGTGCTGCAGAACGTGGAGTTGCCGATGATCTACAGCGGCGTGCCGGCGCGCGAACGACACCGGCGCGCCATGGCGGCGCTGGAGGCGGTGGACATGGCCAACCGGGCCAAACATCGCCCCAGTCAGCTGTCCGGGGGCCAGCAGCAGCGGGCGGCCATCGCACGGGCGCTGGTGAACAATCCGCGCATCATCTTTGCCGATGAACCCACGGGCAATCTCGACTCGCACACGGGCGAGACGATTCTGCAGTTGTTCCGCCGGCTGAATGCCGAGGGCCGGACCATCGTCCTGGTGACGCACGATCCCGAGATTGCCGCGGTCACCCCGCGGCGCATCGAAATCCGGGATGGACGCATCGCGCCCAAGCCGGACCTCCGACTGGCGGGTTTGCAGACCAGGCAATGAACCGCACTCCCCAACCGGATCCAGTTGCGAAGACGCGCTCCGTGTGGTCGGCCATGGGTCCGACCCTGGTGGCGGGGCTGCGGGAGATTTGGGCGCACAAGTTTCGATCGCTCCTGACGATGCTCGGCATCGTGCTGGGGGTGTCGAGTCTGGTGGCGATGTCCGCCCTGGTCACCGGCATGGAACGGGGGGCCAAGGAGGCCCTCATCGCCATCGGCGGGTTGGCGCGCATTCGCATCGAGCCGGCGGAGCTTCCGGCCGAGCAGCGGCACCTGGCCGACCAGGCCGTCGGCATCACCTTGCGGGATGTGGAGGCGCTGGAACAGAACATCCCGCTGGTGACGCTGACCTCTCCGGAGATGCGCATCCCGGTGACGGTCTCGGCCAACGGGCGCACCTTCCGGCCCTGGCTGTGCAGTGGGGTGCGACCGGCGGCCCTGGAGATGTTCGAGCACCGCATTGCCCACGGTCGGATGTTCAACGAGATCGATGACGAGCTGGCCCGGAATGTGTGTGTCATCGGCACGGCGACGCGGGACGAACTCTGGGGTTCGCCGGAGGACATCGGCCGGGAAATCATCCCGGTCGGGGAGACCCTCTACATCAACGGCGTGCCGTTCGTCATCATCGGCATGTTCGAGCATTACGAAAGCGAACAGGAGCGGCGCGAGCGGGAATTCCGTCAGCGGCAACAACCGCAACCGCAGGCGCAGACCGGCCCGCAGCGGGATCGGGGGTGGGGACGAAGACCCGGCGGATTCGCCTTCCGGCTGAAGAACTCGACGATTTACCTCCCTTTGAACACGGTCTGGATGCGGTTCCGCGGTCTGGTGGCGACGACGGGGTTCGGTCCACCCCGCTTGCAGGCCACGAACGTGGTGCCGGACCGGGCCGAGCCGGTTCTGTCGAGTTTGGAAGTGAAGCTGGCGTCCATCGAGGACCTGCCCGAGACCCTTCAGCAGATGCGCAATGTCCTGATGGTGACCCACCGGGGCATCGAGGACTTCCAGTTTCGCACCCAGGAGGAATGGGCCGAGCAGATTGAAACCTTTGTGCGCAACGCGCGCATCAGCGGGGGCCTGATTGCCGGCATCAGTCTCCTGGTGGGCGGCATCGGCATCATGAACATCATGCTGGCCAGTATCTCCGAACGGGTGCGAGAGATCGGCATCCGAAAATCCGTGGGTGCTTCGGACGGTGACATTTTTGTGCAAATCCTGGCGGAGTCCGTGGTGATCTCCGTGCTGGGCGGGTTTTTGGGGATGGGCGCGGCCCTGGGCTTGGTGCGGCTGGTCAGCCAACTGTCGCCCACGGGCAACGAGCCCATCGTGACGCCGTTGGCCCTGGGGGTGGCGTTCGGTTTCAGCGTGGTGGTCGGCATCCTGGCCGGGCTGTACCCGGCCGTGAAGGCGGCCCGCCTGAATCCCATCGAGGCCCTGCGTTATGAGTGAGTTGTGGCGTCAGCACCGGTCTGCGGCCCTGATCGCCCGCGGGAGGTTCCAACCATGACCCTTTGGACGTCCTTTCTGGTGGGGCTCAAAGAAGTCTGGGCCCACAAGATGCGGTCCCTGTTGACCATGCTGGGGATCATTCTGGGGGTTTCGAGCCTGGTCGGCATGGCGGCGATCATCAAGGGCATGGAGAACGGCATGAAAGAGACGATGATCGCCATGGGCGGGGCGGACAAGGTGCTGCTGGAGGAGAGCGACGTGCCGGCCGAGCAGGAACATCTGGCCGATCAGGCCCCGGGACGGACCATGGCCGACGTGATTGCCCTGCAGGAGACGGCCCCGCTGATCCGGTTGGTTTCTCCCGAGATGCGGGTGAACAACGCCATCCTGACGCGCGGGGGCCGCATGACGGTACCGAGTGAGTGTGTGGGCGTAACGGAAGCGGCCCTGGAGATGAACCTCCACACCGTGGCGCACGGCCGCTTTTTCACGGAACTGGACCAGGAACTGGCCAATCCGGTCTGCGTCATCGGCACCGCGATCCGCGACGACCTGTTCGGCTCGCCGGAACGAACCGGACGGGAGATCATCCCCATCGGCGAGACCATCTTCATCAATGAACAGCCCTTCACCATCGTGGGGATGTTCGAACATTACGAAAGCGAACAGGATCGCCGACGGCGCCTGGCCCAGCAACGACAGGGCACTCCCGCCGTGGCCGGTCCGGAGCGGGCTCGGGGGTTCGGACGCGGCAACTGGGCTTTCGAACGCAAAAACCGCACCGTGTACATCCCGCTGAAGACCGCCTGGCTGCGGTTCCGCGCCTCCTCCGACCGTGGCGGCATCCCCGACCCGCGCCTGACGGATGTCGATTTGAAAGTCGCCAGCCTGGACCAGCTCGAGACCGCTCTGCAGCAGGCGCGCAATGTCCTGATGCTGACCCACCGGGGCATCGAGGACTTCGAGTTCCGCACGCAGGAGAACCAGGTCGAGAACATCAATCAGCAGATTCGCAACGCCCGCATGAGCGGCGGCTTGATTGCGGCCATCAGCCTGCTTGTCGGAGGCATCGGGATCATGAACATCATGCTGGCCAGCATCAACGAGCGGATCCGCGAGATCGGCATCTGCAAGGCGGTGGGCGCAACAGGGTTCGCCATTTTCACACAGGTCTTGATCGAGAGCCTGGTGGTCGCCCTGCTGGGAGCGGCCCTGGGCGTGCTGGTGTCGTTTGGGTTTGTGCATGTCCTGTCCTGGGTGACCCCGACGGCCAACGAACCGGTGATCACGCCCATGGCATTGCTGGTGGCCGTGGCGTTCAGCGCCGCCGTCGGGATTCTGGCCGGGCTGTTCCCCGCTTTCAAAGCGGCACGGCTGCACCCCATTCAGGCGCTACGCTACGAATAGGAAAGGTCCGCCCCCTGCCGTGCCCCCTGGCAGCAGACCCGGGGGCTGCATGTTCCAACACAAATGGGCGGGCCTCCGCGGAAGGGCCGGTTCCACGGATCGCCCGGCCCGGAGCCGCAGCCTACCAGACGCGCGCCCAGATCACCTTCAGATAGCGGCCCTCGGGGCAGTTCGACATCACCGGATGATCCGGCCCTGCTCCGGTCCGATCCAGGATTTGGAGTCGTCGGTTCAGCCGATGCACGGCGCGACAGACCCATTGTTCGAAGTCTTCCGCGGTGACCAGGCCGGAGCAGGAACAAGTGACCAGCAGACCGCCCGGGGCGACCAGCGCGGCCGCCAACCCGTTGAGATCTTCGTATCGACGCCGGCCCTCCTCCCGTTCCTCCCGGCTCGGCACAAACTTCGGCGGATCGACCACGACCACGTCCCATTGCCGGCCGTTGCGTTGCATTTGCCGGGCATAGCTGAAGGCATCGCAATGGACCCACTGGACCCGCACCTGGTTCAGGTTGGCATTGCGCCGGGCCCGGGCAATGGCTTTCTCGTCCAGGTCCACCCCGGTCACGTCTCCGGCCTTCCCCAGCACTGCGGCGGCCAGGGCGAATCCGCCGGTGTAACAGCACAGGTCCAGCACGCGCTGGCCGGGCCGCAGAAGCCGGGCCAGTCGCACCCGGTTGTCGCGTTGATCGCAGAAGAACCCCGTCTTGTGGCCCTCGGCGAAATCGACTTCGTAGAGCACCCCGTGTTCGCGAATCCTGACCCGCCGGGGCGCGAGATCGATCGGAGATTCCGGAGCCGGGATTCGCTCCACGCGGCGGGCGAGCTCGCTCACCTCCACGACCGCGTGGCGCGTACCCAGGCGCCGGTGGAGATGGGGCAGCCACTGCGGCAGCCGCTGCCAGATCCCCAAACTGTGGACCTCGATGCTGAGCACGTCTGCGAGCTTGTCCACGATGAGGCCGCTGAGACCGTCTCCATCGGAGTGCACCACGCGAAATGCGTCCGTAACCTCGGGCAGCCGCAAAACCTCCACACGCAGCTCCACAGCACGATCGAGCAATCTGACGAAGTCTTCTTCGGTAAACGGTTGCGGGCCGTGCTGCAGCATCCGCAGCGGCACCCGGGCGTGCGGATTGTAAAGGCCGGTGCCAAACCACCGGCCCGCCTTGTCGTACACGGTCACAAGGCTGCCGGGTTGAGCGTCCGGGGAGGCTTTCGCGATCATCGCCGGGTAAAGCTGGGTCGAATAGCTGATGTACTTCAGCTGGACCCACGGCCGGATCCGCTCGGCTTCGGGAGTTCCGCCGACAGCCGGGGTGGGTTCGATGACAGACGCCTCCGGCTCGGCGGTTTGCCTGTCAGGCAACGACGCCGGCGTGGTGGGATCCCGAACCTCGCGGGCTTTTTGGGTGGTCGCGTGTTTGCGCATGCTGCCGGGGATTTTGCGCCGAGGTGCGGGCGTCGTCCACCCGAACGAAAGCGGCCCGGGGCATGTGTCGGTTTCGGCGGCCGACAGAGCTCGCGGGCAGCTCCGCGCGCAAACCAGACGGGCCGATTCTTACCACCCTCGGTTGACCCGCAGGCGATAAAGTCTGCCCTCTGGCGTTGCGGTGGTGAGCGAAATGGTGGAAACGCCCGGGGCACCGGTGCTGGGCGCCGACCAGACCTCTTGCCAGCCCTCGGCGGGGCCCGGGCCGGGCAACGGCCGGCCCTCCAGAGTGTACTGGCGGTCGGGGACGGTGCGAAACGTGATCTCGACCTGGCCGGGGCGTGGCGCGATCTGGAGCGTGAACCGCGCGCCCGAGTCGCGGGGATCGGTACCGGCGAGGAATTCTGCGAGGTTCGGAGAACCGTCGCTGTCCGGATCCTGCGCGGCATCCTCGGAGTTGCGCGGGTCCAGACCGTGGATGCCCTCCCAGGGATCCGGCAGTCCGTCCTGATCCGTGTCCACGAGGAACGAGCCCACGGGCGGCAGGGCGCCGAGAGTGGCTCCGTCGGTTCCTGCCCCGATGGCCGGGGAGTCCGGCTGCAAGCGAAAATCTTCCGCCAGCGGGTTGCGGAATCGGGGATCGGCCGACAGGTTCCCCTCGCCGGGCCACGGCGCGGGACCGTCCGTGTCCGAATGATGCAGGACGAGGGACGACAGATCGTCCAGGGTCACGGGCGAGCCGTTCCCCCAGAGGATGTTGTTCCACGCGACCGCGTGGCCGCCGCCCTGACCCGCGGTTTTCTGGTAGAGATGGAAGCCGTGCCGGGTGCGGGTGACGGTGTTGTGGACCAGTTCGGCCGTCGACGAATCCTTCACCGCCACGCCGCTGTCCACGTCATGGATGACACAGTGGCGCACCACGATGTTGGTGGAGCGTTCGCCGATGGAGACGCCCTTGTCGAAGGGAAAATCGTGAATCCAACAGGCCTCGACCACCACGCCCTCGGACTCGCTGCCGAGGTCGATGGCGTCGACATTGGTTGCGGCGCCATGTCGCAGGGTGCAGCCGCGGATGACCGACCCGGGGCCGGCCGCGTCGAAGTCGATCCCGTCGCCGCGAATCCGTTCGAAGAGGCTGTCCTCAATGACAATGCGGCCATATCGGAAGAGGGTTTCATAAAAGTTGGTGAAATGACAGGCACGCACGTGGGTGAAGGCGGCCCGCTCCGCGAGCAGGATGGGGGTGCCGCTCGTACCGGAAGGGAAGTCGCGGAACGTGACGAATTCGAACCGGCCCTGGGCGCCGTTGCGGACGGCGGTTTGGCCGCCGGCAATGTCAGTGTGGCGCACGAGGAGTTCGGCGTTCGTGCCGGAAGCGGTCAGGTCGGCCCAATCAGCACCACTCAGCGGGAGGAGTTGGATGCGCCGGTCGGGGGTGCCGACCAAAAGGATTCGCCCGCCGGCCTGGGCCCGGAGGGCCACGTTGCTGCCCAGGTACACCTGCGTGCCCGGCTCGATCGTCAGTGTGAGATTGGCGGGCACGACCACCGTGTTGGTCAGGTGCACCGGACGGTCGGCGGTCCATGTGGTGTTGGAGAGGAGCGTTCCGCCCCAAACCAGGGGGGCGGGCAGGACCGTCCAGGTCTTCGAGACGGTGGGGCGGTTCGTGTCCTGCCACCTGCCGGCGGAGTCCAAGCCCAACACCCGCACGGTGTAGCTGCCGGGGGGCAGATTGGACAGGACGATGGGGACCGCATCGTCGAACAGGGTGGGACCGTAGCGGAGGCTGTTGGTCAGCGGGAGGACTTCGCTCCAGGGCCCGTCGTTGAGTTGCCAGCGATAGGCCACGATTCCGGGGCCGGCCACGCGCAGCACTGCCCAGTTCTGTGTCGTCGGCGAGGCGGGTTCACCGGCCACGGTGGCCCCGGGCGGCACCAGTGCGCCAAGATCGAGGCCGTTGGGTCCGGCGCCGCGGGCCGGGGAGTCGGCCTGCAGGGCAAGGTTGCTGCGGATGTTTTGCCATGTCATCGGCTCCGCCAGACTCACGAACAATGGGTCGTTGGTGAAATTGCCCTGGCCGGGCCCGCCGGGGAACTCCAGCGTGGGCAGCAGATTCGACCGGACCAGCAACCGGGTGAAGGTATTGGTGAAGTTGAGGAACAGGCGCTGGTCGGTCACGTCCCAGATGATGTTTCCCTCCAAAAGGGCCGCCGCGCCGGGGGTGACCCCGGAACGGGGCTCGTAAAAATTCACAACGGCTGCCACCGCGGCGGCCGGTGCGTTGGTGCGGATGCGGACGATGGTGTTGTTCTGGAGCACGGCACTGCCGCCATCCTTCAGGAGGAGGGCGTGGTCGCAGTCATAGAAAATGTTCCGCACGATCATGAGCTCCGAGGTGTTCGTGCCGTCGGCCCCGGTACTGATGGCGTTGGCCGTGCTGGAGCGCGCGGCGTCCTGGTGAACGTGCAGAAAGAGGTTGCCCTCGATGTGGGCGTCGGTGCCGTCCAGATCGAAGCAATCGTCCACGGCGCCCAGAAAGACGTTGTCGAGTAGCTGCAAAATGGGGCCGGGCCGGTTGCCGCCCGTGATATCCAGGATGTCGTTGTAACCGGTGGTGGTGCCAAAGACGTTGCCCTGAATGACGATGTGGCCGTTGGGCGGCATGCCACTGATGTGGACAAGCTCGTCGTTCTGAATCGAAGGCAACCAGCAATTCCGCAGAACCAGGGAACACTGGGTGAGGTCGAGCAGCTGCACCGTGGTTTGAGACCACACGATGTCTTCGAGGTAAAGGCTCGTCTGGTTGCCGCGGATGGTGCCCGTGCCGGCCGCGTATTCGATGTCGGCGTGCGTGATGCGCGATTCCTGGGCACCGGCGGTGAAATCGAGGCGGCTCCAACTGGTGGCTCCGGTGGCTTCGTTGCGGGTGAACCGGATGCGTTGGCCGGGCGTCCCTTCAGCGATCAGCCGGCCTTGAATCGTCATGCGGAGACCCTGGTTGAACCGGACCTCGACGCCGGGCTCGATGGTCAGCGTGACCTGGGGCGCGACGGTCAGGTTGTTGGTGATCACAAACGGCGCCGCGGCAAGGGTCCAAACGGTGGAGTTCGTGAGCGTGCCGCCCACCTCGGTCAGGGCCGGCCCCGACCACGGAACGAGGAAACAGGCGAGCAGACCGAGGACCGGCCTGGCGGTCGAAGGTACGGAGCCGAGGGAAAGCGGAGGCCGAGTTTTCATGGTTCAAGTTGGACCTGGAGGCGATAGAACCGGGGTTGGATCGGTGCCCGGGGATCGACGAGTTGAATCGTTTCAGGAAGTTCAGCCACGAGGTTGGTCCATGCGTACCAGGGACCGGTCGGTCCTTCGTCGCTGCAGAGCACGTGGTACCGGCGCCCCGGCGCGGCGCGGAACGTCAGCACGAGGCCGGAGGCGTTGGGGTGTCCCGCCGTGAGGTACAGGAAATCGGATGCGTTCCGGGGATCGCTTCCGGTCACGAGCTCGGCGCCGTTGGGCTGGCCGTCGCCGTCGGGATCCCCGTTCCAGCCGTCCATGTCCGTCCCCCTGCGCGGATCCAGACCGTGTTGGCGTTCCCACCAGTCGGGCAGCCCGTCCGCGTCGCTGTCGGTTGCGGTGGTCCGACCGGCCGAGGGCAGGTCGGCGATCCAGTACAACGGTTCGTTCCCGAAGCCGGTCAGGCGGGTTCGCTGGAGGGAGATCCCCGCGGTGAAAAGGTCCAGCGGCCAGGGGGGCTCGGACTGGTACTGAATGCGCTCGACCAGGACATGGGGCACAAACCCGGCGTCGGGACGGGGTGGCAGTTGCGGGGGATCGGGTTTGTAAAGCTCGAGGATGCCGGCGCGTTCATCGAGTTCTCCGGACCATGGTCCAAGAATCGGCACGGGGGCGGGGACTTCGTAAGCGGCACGGAACCAGGCGAGCTCCTCCGGCTGCGTTGCCGGATCGAAGTCCACCACTAATGCGAGGCCCCTGGGCGGCAGGCTGAATTGCGGGGGGAAAACAAAGTCAATCGAGCCGGCCAGACGCCATCGGTTGGTGGGGGCGTCGGGATCGTAAAGGAGCAGGGGCTGGTCGCTCAGATTGCAAAGTTCCACGAACTGGCCCGAGCCCGGGCGCGTAGAATCGAACTTTTCGACCGGTCGGCAGTGAATCTCGCTGATCACCAGCGGCCCCACCAGGGGTGCGGAGTTGGGCGCGCCCCGACCGGTGCGGAATTCCTCCAATGTGGATGGATTGTCCGCCCCGAACGACCTTTGCCGCAGCGCGACGAATTCCTCGCGCCAACTGGTCCGAATGCGGCCCAGGGAAACTCCGTTGGCGGCGGCCCCGAATGCCGCGCGGGCCCGGCGCCCGGTCAAGGAGCCATCCGGGTTTACCTCGCTCAATACCACCTCGCCCCCGTGGGCGGAGTCGAGTTGGAAGGGCACGAGCGTGTCTTCCTGGAGCGGATTGCCGAACTGGTCCTGATAAAACACAACGAACCCTCCGGCCGGCAGGACCGTACCCGGCGGAATCCGAAATTTGCGCGGCACGACCGGGTCATCGCTGAGGTACCAGCCGCTCAGGTCCACGGGTTGATGGGATGCGTTGTACAGTTCGATGGCGTCTTCCAGAGGCGGATCCGTGTGGGTGAGGATTTCGTTGATTCTCACGGTGGGCAGCAGCACGTAATTCGGTCCGCCCGGACTGGCCGTGTCCGGAAAGGCAGCGAACGCGGGGGCGCCGTCGGGAAGTCGGCCCTGAGATACCGCGAGGACCTGCGGCCCGTATAAGATGCCGTCGATCTGCTGACCGGTGGACAGATACAGACCGATCCACCCACCCTCGGCGGCCAGTCGAAACCGTGCATGATCGGCACCTCCTGTCTGGCGACCCTCGGCATATACAAGCCAGTAACTCTCGGGCCCGATGTACGAACGAGCAGGGAAAGGCGAGCGGGCGCGGTCCGTGGGATCGTCACTCAGGGCCATCCCGCTCAACTCCACCGGTTGCGGTTCGGGGTTGTAGAGTTCGATCCAGTCCTCGCCCTGGTCGGGGTGGGCCATCCACTCGTTGATTCGGACCCGGGCGGGATTGCCCAGGCTGGCGGGGACGTTGAGGTCGCCCGGGGTGGGCAACGCCAGAAGCCAGTCCCCCATTCCGTCGGGGATTCTGGCCAGGCTGAAGTCCGCGGGCTGGGCGCCGTAAAACACCGCATCGAGCACGGTACCCCCTTGCTCCGGCGCGTTGAACAAGTACACCGCACCTCCGGCGGCGGCCAGGCCGAAGCCCGTGTTTTGGGCCGAGGGCGGCAGGTCCGGATCACACCACACGACGAGTCGCTCGCCACCCCCCAACCGCGTCCCCGGCGGAAACACCCATTTCCGCGGCTGCCGCAGGTCATCCGAAAGACTCAAACCCGTCAGATCCACCGGATGGACGTCCGGGTTCAGAATCTCCAACCAGTCGGCGCTGCGGCCAAGGTCGTTCGTGATCCGGCTGTTTCGGGCCTGGAGTTCGTTGAGCACCACCAGGGCAGCCCCGCAGTTGGTCAGCGTGCGAACCGCCACGATGCTCAAACCCCAGACAATATCCGAACTGTTGGTGGCCTGCTGATGCACGGAGACGGCCACCGTGTTGGTACCGTGCACCACGAGCGAAGCCGGCAGAAAAAACGACTCCGGTTGGGTGGCCTCGTCCGAGGAACCCGGCCCCCCCGTGGCCAGGGTGGCGGGACTGACAGGGCCCTCGGGCATGCGGATGCGCACGGCTTCGCGGCCATTGAGATAGATGACCGCTCCATCGTCCAAATGGGTCGAGGCCTGAAAGAGGAACTCGTCAGGGGCGTTGGTCAGCAGAAAGGTCGTGCGAAAATAATAGGCATGACCGGGCAGCAGCCCCGAACCGGCAGGGGGCCGGCGCGGATCCTGCAATACCGTGTTGACCAGACCAGTGATGGCCGGGTTGCTTTCGTAGGCCAGCAACCCCGGGCCGACCGGCCAATGGGAGTCGTCGTAATCCGGCCGGGCCCAGTCCTGCGTGTCGAAACCGGCCGTCTGCTGGTAACGCCAGAGATTGGTGTAGGTGAGCAGGGGGATGGAGAGTACGGTGACCACGCAGGGTGGCGGGCCCTCGCTGTTGGCGGCACCCGGGGTCGGCAACGTGAGATTCTGAATGGTGGTGCCGCCGTCCGGCACGCGTCCCTGGGCCACGTCGATCTGCTGCGGCCCATAGGCAACGACATCGATGAGGCTGAGGTCGTTTCCCAGCAGCGCAATCAGTCCCTGCTCGGCGGACAGTTGGAAAGCGACGTGATCGGCGCCCTGTTGCGGATCGTTGTCGGCCCAAAACCGCCGGAAACCCTGCGGGCCGATGAAAGACAGGGGAGCGATCCGGTGGCGACGGGGGAGGCCGATGGGGTTGTCCGTCAGGTACAGGCCCCCGAGGGCCACGGGCAAGGGTTCCGGATTGTACAGCTCGACATAATCGCGCGGCGCCAGTTGCTGCGGTCGGGCCAACCATTCATTGATGCGCACCTTGTGGGGATCTCCGAGCGGCTGGACCATGTTGGTGCCTCCCAAGGTCGGTTGGGTGAGAACAAACTCGCCCGTGTTTCCGATCCTTCCGATGGAAAGATCGGGCAGCTGAAGTCCAAAGGTTACTTGGTCCAGCAGTGCGCCCCCGCGGCTGGGTCGGTCGAACAAATAGACGCCCTCGCCGTCCTGATTCAGGGCAAACCCCGTGTGCAGGCCCGAAGTGCCGTCGGGATTGTTGGCCCACAACACCAGATACGAGTGGGGCGCCAGCACCGTGCCCGCAGGGAAGGTAAACTTGCCCGGCGTGGCCGGGTTGTCGGTGAGCCGCATGCCCGACAGGTCCACGGGTTGCGCCGTCTCGTTGTAGAGCTCGATGGCATCCGGATAGGTGCCTTCGTGGGCGACGGCCGCGCGGTTGTTGGCCAGGACCTCGTTGATCCGGACGCCGGGCCAGTTGGTCAGCACCACCCAGCTCGCGGAAGGTGTGGGTTCCGATTCAGCCTGCCAACGGCCTTGCGCGTCCGCCCCGAGTACTTCCACCCGGTTGGTGCTGCCGTGCGCCAAATCGGTCAGGACAATCGCCTGCTCCACGGGCTGCGGATCGCTCCAGACGCCGCCGTTGAGACGGAAGCGGTAGGCGACCACGTTCGAGCCGCCCACGTGCAGCGTGGCCGTGGTCAGCGGAGTGGGCGAGCGGGGCTCGCCGGAGATCCGGGCGCGCGGCAGGGGCGGGTTGGTTTGCAGATGCGGCGCGATCTGGGCCGCCAGATGGCTGCGCCGTGCAGCCATCCACTGTTTCAACGCGTCCCGCACGGGCCCCGGTACGAAGTCGCGCAAGGTCTGGTCCACCGTCAGGTCGAACTCCGCCTGGCTGAAGGCGGTGCGGAGCAGCCGATCCAGCGTGTGATAAAACAGCGCCGGTGTCTCGGGCAATGACCACAGCCGCTGCAGTGCGGGCAGGTCCGCGTCTCGCGTCCACTGGAGGAAATCCAGCGTGGGGCTCCCCGGATGGTTGCCCTGGCCGAGGATCGTGTCCAGGTCGTAATACATGAGCCGGAACCTCCGATCCGAAGCCCCGGCGTACAGGACGTAGTCGTCGTTGTAACCGTTGTACAACGAGGTTTCGCGGTTATCGAGCAGGGCCATGACCGCGAAATAGGTCATCCATTGCTCCCAATGGATCACCGAGCGAACCGCGTCGGCGGTCAACAGGTCGTTGGTGCCCAGGATTCGCAGCAGCGTCAGCAGGTCCGACCAGTCGTTTTCGCTGTTGTTGGTCCATTTGAACCATGTGTTGGTATAGGCCAGGTAGTTGCTGCCCCGCCAGGTGAAGGAAGAGGGGGCAATGTCCCGCAGCGCCCGATACACGTTGCCGGCCGGGTCCTCCGGAAACCAGCGCTCCGCCCAGTCGCTGTTCACCACTTCGTTGGCTGCGTAACACCCCCCGTAGGTCTGCGGGCCGTTGTTGGCCAGGTTGCGGTTGTTGACCCGCACCTGCACGGGGCGGGAAAAGGCGCCTGCCAGACCGGCTTTCAAGGCCAGCGTGGCCCCCAGAATCTGCAGGTGCGTGTACTGCGCATTCAGATTGAGGGCGACGACGCCCTGCCACGGCTCGTCGCTTCGAAAATTGACCCGATAGTTGTTGGGCTTGGCGGTGCGGCTGCCATGCCCACGGTTGCGTACCCCGATCAGGTACCGGACCTGCAGCCCCGTGGCGTCCTGACTGATGAAGGTGGCATTCATCTGGGCATCGGACAGCGCCGACCCGTCCGTGGCAGAACCGATGTAGGCCAGCTGCCGACGTTCTGCCTCGGTCAGGACGATCTTGTACAACGGGAACGGGCCGGCATAACGGGTGTCGTCCACCTGATAGAGGGCATTGGCCACGGGGCCCAGAATCACGCCGTTGGTCTCGACCGCGGGCGCGGGCCAGAGGCGCACCTGACCCAGGTCATCGCGCGCCTCAAGATAGAACTCGACCACGGCGTCGTTGGTCTGCGGGGGAATGGCCGCACCGAATCGGCCGTCGAACGGGGCGCCATCCTCGTGTTGCCCGTCGTCGTGCATCGGAACCGTCTCGAAAGCCGGGCTGCCATCCAACCGCCAGTATAACCGGAGCGTGGCGCCGCCCGGTTGCTCATCCAAGAGTCGGGCCGTGATCCAGACCGGATCCGTCGAACGCGGCACCGCCGGCCAGTGCTGCACCTGCACGATCATCGGGGCCAGATTGGTCTGCGCCACCGAATTGGGTCGGCCCGGCGTGCCACCGGCAACCCGGCTGGGAGCCCAGTTCTGGCCGGGGTCGTTGGACAACGCCGGCTGCATGAGTTCCAGCGAGGATCCGCCACCGTCGGCCGCCGACTTCCATGTCCAGCCGCGCTGGCCACGGTCGGGCGGGCTCCGCAGTCGCACGGCCCAGTCCCCCTCGTCGGCGTAGGTCACCGCGTCCACCAGCTCTCCCCGCGCATCGACCAGCTGCAACGTGTCGCGACTGTTGCTCAGGCGACCGGTCCAGTTGCCGACCACGTTCGTGACGTCGGGATACAGGCTCGAAAAGGTGGCCAGATCCGCGGCCACCACGCAAAAGCCGCCCGGTGGCAGTGTGACCGCCGGGAAGGTGAACTCCACGCCCCGCGTCAGGCGCCAACCGGCCAGGTTCACGGGCTCGTTGCCGGCGTTGTAGAGCTCGATGAATTCTTCCCGAACATCTTCGGACGCCGGGTGAAAATGGATCTCATGAAACACAACCGAGGCCTGCAAATGCCCCGCGATCGCCATCGCCAGTGCAGCACCGGTGGCGCGACGACGCCGACCGCCCGGGGGAGCGGGTCGGCGGATGATCCCCGGCAGGGACAAGATGTCCACGCTCTAACCTCTATCACCGCCTGACCAGACGGGCAATGCCGGCCACGCCTCCGGAAGCGCCGCGGCTCGGGCCGGTCCCCCGCGGCCCAGAAGGTCGGGACCTCCTGCCCCTTCCAAGGGTTGGCACTGCCGCAATGGCCGGCTCCGGCCTCGGGGACCGACGCCGTGGGTCAACGATCAGTCGGCCCCATGGCCAGGCCGACGGCGACGGATCGGGAGTGCGAAGGCCCGATCCATGGGACGGCGCCTCCGCACTCGGAAGGGCCGAAAAGCGCGCTGATTCTCGGCAACGCCTCACCCGTGGGGAGAAGGGATGGGCCGCCTTCCACTGCACGGAGGAAGCTCCGTTCGTTGACACCGCAGCACCGGATTCCTAGGCTGCGGCGGATGTCGCGATTGCCGTTTGAGCTGCTGCTGGCGCTGCGGTATCTCCGGCCCAAGCGCTCGTTCGTGTCCGTCATCACGCTGATCTCCGTGCTGGGAGTCACTTTGGGAGTGGCCGTGTTGATCATCGTCATCAGCGTGATGAGCGGGTTCGATCATGATTTGCGCGAGCGCGTTTTTGGCTTCAACGCGCACCTCAAGGTCCTGCGCCGCGACGGGGCCATGCCGGACTGGCAAAGCGTGCTGGCGCAGGTGCAAACCAATCCGCTCGTTCAGGGTGCTGCGCCCTTTGTCCTGGGCCAGGTCCTGGTGGAAACCCAGCCGCCCTTTGGTCAGCCCCGGGTCTTTGCCCCCGTGGTGCGGGGATGTGCCCCGGAGCTGGAGCCCCGGGTGAGTGCCCTGCCGCGCAGCGTGGTGTCCGGCGGCTTCCAGCTGGGACCGCGCGACCTGCTGGTGGGCACCGTTTTCGCGGAGAACATGGGCCTGGCGGTGGGGGACCGCGTCACGCTCTACTCGTGGCAGGAGTTGCGGCGTCTGAAGGAAAGCCATGAGCGGCAACAACCCGAGGCGATTCTTCCGGAAGAGTACACCGTGCGGGGGATCTTCGACGCCGGGTATTACGAGTTCAACGCCAACGTGGTGGTGACCGGTTTGGAAGATGCCCAGGAGTTGTTCGACCTGGCCGGCGACGATGCGGTGCACGGCCTCATGGTGGCGCTGCACGATCCCCTGCAGCCCCAGACCGCCGCGCGCACCCTGCGGCTCCAACTGGGGCCGGAATACGTGGTGACCACCTGGATGGAAGACAGTCCCCTCATGCTGGCCGTCCTGGTGGAGAAGAACGTGATGCTCTACATCTTGTTTTTCATCGTGATTGTGGCGGCCTTCGGGATCACCTGCACGCTCATCACCTTCGTGGTAATGAAGACGCGCGAGATCGGAGTGCTCAAGGCGCTGGGCGCCACCCACCGCCAGGTGTTGTGGGTGTTCCTGGGCCAAAGCCTGATCGTCAGCATCGGTGGCGTGGCCGCCGGCGTCGGTCTCGGACTGACCGCCATCGCTTACCGGAATGAATTCCTCGCCTTCCTGCGCCGGGCCACCGGGTTCGAGTTGTTCCCCGCCTCCATCTACGGCTTCGATCAACTGCCTGCCCTGGTCCTGCCGCGGGATGTGGCCATCATCTGCGGCGGCTCGCTTTTGATTTGTCTGCTGGCGGCCGCGTTTCCCGCGCGGCACGCCAGCCGGCTCAACCCCGTGGAAGCCCTGCGCCATGAGTGAGTTGTTGTCCGGGCCGAATCCCACCGGGCGGTCTTCCGCTTCCCTGGAGACCGGCCCGGGGGCCGTGGCGACTCCCGCGGCGGCGCTCACGGCGGAGCCACCGATCCTTCGGGCCCGCGGCCTGGTCAAACGATATCGGATGGGCCGCCGCCTCTTGGAAGTCTTGCGGGGCGTGGATCTCGTCGTACCGCGAGGTGCGTTCCTGGCGCTCCGTGGGGCCTCGGGCGCCGGCAAAAGCACCCTCCTGCACCTGCTGGGGGGGCTGGATGTGCCGGATGCGGGCGAGATCTGGTTTCAGGGACAGAACCTGGCTGCGCTTCCGGAGACGGCCCTGACCCGCCTGCGGAATCGGCACATCGGGTTTGTGTTTCAAGCGTACCATCTCCTCCCGGAATTGGATGCTTTGGAGAACGTCTGTTTGCCGGCGCGCATCGCGCGGCTCGATGCCGCCACGGCCGTCCGTCGCGGCCGCGAACTGCTGGCGCGCGTAGGCCTGGCCGACCGCATGGAACACAAACCGACGGAACTCTCCGGGGGCGAACAACAGCGGGTGGCCATTGCCCGGGCCCTGATCAACGAGCCCGACCTGATTCTGGCCGACGAGCCCACGGGCAACCTCGATTCGCACACCGGCGAGGAGATCCTGCGCCTGTTGATGGAAATCCGGCGCGAACGTCAGGTCACGCTGGTCATGGCCACCCACGACCACCGCGTCGCGGCGCATGCACCGATGATCGTGGATCTGGTGGATGGGCAAATCCACAAGCCCGGTGCGATGCCCTCGGCGCCGGCTTGAGCCTGTGGGGCCCTGATCCGATGAACCTCGCCCCTGTCCATCAACCGGATTACTGGGAAAACCGCTATCAGTGCGGGGATACCCGCTGGGACAAAGGCGAGCCCGCTCCCGGTTTGGTGGATTTCCTGCGAGCGCATCCCGAGCTGCCCCGGGGCACGGTACTTGTCCCCGGCTGCGGCACGGGCCACGACGTGGTGGCCTGGGCACGGGCCGGTTTCGACGTCGTGGGCATGGACTTTGCCCCATCGGCAGTGGCTCGCGCGCAACAACGCCTGGCCGGAGCCGGGTTGCCCGGAGAGATCTGGCTCGGTGATTTCTTGCGCGATCCGCCCCGGCGAGTGTTCGACTGGATCTTCGAGCATACGCTTTACTGTGCAATCGCGCCTGCAGACCGGGCCCTCTACCTCGAAGCGGTGTTGCGCTGGCTGTCGCCCGCCGGACAGTTGCTGGCCATTCACTACCTCATCCCGGACGCCGGCCCGGAACCGCCCTTTGGCACCACGCGCGAGGAGGTCGTGGATCGTTTCGGGCCGCATTTCGAACTCGTGGCGGACTGGGTGCCGCGGTCCTACCCCAACCGGGTCGGCCTCGAGCGGATGTTTTGGTGGCGACGAAAGCCGTGAGCGGGAGGAGCTCTCGCTCCCGACTCTGGCGCAATCCCTTCCCCGCACCACACCGCCGGGAGCGCGCCCAAGGCCGGCCGCGAACGAATCCGCGCGAGGCAAGGGCAAACGGTCCCCGAACAAGCCGGCGTCGGAGCGTCCCCACGGCTTCGGACACCGGCGAGTTTTCATCGGGCCCACCGGCCCGGGGGAGCAAGACACGCAGTTTACCGGAGGCGCACATCCATCCATGAGTTCGGCAGGGCCTGGTCGGCAACGTTCGACCCGACGCACCGGGGGCCGACTCCACGGTCGTGAAGGGGGCAGTCCGGGAGTCACCGGACTGCCGAGGCGAGGGAAGTGGGGATCGCGAGGGAAAACCCGCGCCCGAGCGATCCGCTGCCCGGGCCGCACCACGTGTTCTTTCGCGGCCTGGACCCCGCCCACAAGACCGTTCCGACGTTGACGCGACCAGGTTGTGACCGCAGCGATGAGCCGCGACTTCTCCAGGGCCACGTGCCATGGCCCCGGGCCGAGGATACAGCGGGGGAGAGCGGGCCCCGTGCCCCCGGGAAGCCGGAGCCGCTGCCGCGTTGCAGACGGATTTGTGGGCCGGTCCTGTTTGCGGGCGGGCACGGCTCACTCCGGCGTTGCGGGCGGGGCGGGGCCGTCGTTTATTGGGCCGGCAACGGATCGGGTCTCATGGAAGCGCATTGGGAAGAATCTGGCAGTCCGCACGAGAAGGCGTTGAGGATCAATCTCGATGCCCGATGGTACGGCACGTTTGCCGAGATCGGCGCCGGTCAGGAGGTGGCGCGCTGGTTTTTTCGCGTGGGCGGGGCCTCCGGCACGGTGGCCAAGACCATCTCGGCCTATGACATGGCGGTGAGCGACGCCCTGTACGGGCCGGCCGAACGATACGTCAGTCGCCAGCGTCTGCAGGCGATGCTGAATTACGAGTTCGATCTGGTCGTGCAACGCCTGGACCCGATCAGAGGGGCCGACCGCAACTTTTTTGCCTTTGCCGACACGGTGGCAACGCGGAGTTATTCGCGGCCAGAAGATGGTCACGGCTGGATGGGCATTCGCTTCCAGCACGCGCCGCGGCAGCCGCCGTCCGACCTCCTGATCCACGTCCGTCTGTTGGACAAGGAACCGGTGCGCCAACAGGAGGCCCTGGGGATTCTCGGCGTGAATTTGTTGTACGGAGCGTTCTACCTGCGGGAGCAGCCCGACCGGCTCATTCACTCACTGCTCGACCATTTGACGTGGGAGCGGATCGAGGTGGACCTCATCCATTTCTCGGGTCCGGCCTTTCGCCACGTGGACAACCGGTTGATGGCCCTGCAACTGGTGGAACAGGACCTGACCGAGGCGGCCATGTTCACCGCCGCGGGCGAACCGGTGCAGTGGGCTGAGGTCCTGTACAAACGGCCGGTCCTGGTGCAGCGGGGCAGCTTCCGCCCCTACACCAACGCCGCCCTGGATGTGTTGGAACGGGCCTACGACCAGTTCGTCCGGGAACCGGAGCTGGCCGGCCAGACGCCGGTGGTGTTGCTGGAAATGACGCTCCGCCATCTGACCACCGGCGATGCCGTGGATCATCGCGATTTTTTGCAGCGTGCCGAGATGTTGCGGGCACTAGGGAAGCCGGTGCTGATCTCCAACTTTCGGCGGTTCCATCGACTGGCCTGGTACCTGAGTCGTTATACAAACCGCCCCATCGGGCTGGCGCTGGGCGCCTCCAAGCTGTTCGAGATCTTCGACGAAAGCTTCTACAACAACGCCGAGGGCGGGTTGCTCGGCGGGCTGGGTCAATTGTTCAAGAACCCGGGCCGACTGTATGTGTACCCCAGCCTCGACGCCCGCCTGGGCCGGGTAGTGCGCGTGGAGGACTTTCCCGTGCCACCGCGGCTGAGGCTCCTGTACGCGTTTTTGTGCGAGAACCGGTATCTGGTGGGCTTGACGCCCACGGACGAGGCCTTCGTGTCGATTCGGCGTGCCGAGATCCTGGCCAAAATCCAGCGGGGCGATCCGGACTGGGAGGCGTACGTGCCGCCCCCGGTGGCGGCTGTCATCAAGCGCGACCGATTGTTCGGGTATCGACCGCCGGTCACAGAGTCGGAGGGGGCCACAGAGCCGGAGCGTCGCGTGTCACCGTAACCTCCTGAGGGAAGCCGGCGCATGGCTCTCGCTCCGAACAGGCAATGGCTTGGCCGGGCAGGCCCGCGGCCCCTGACGCCCCTGCGGGCCGGATTGGCGTTGCTGGTGGCCCTGGCGGCGGACTTTGTGCAAATCGGATTGGGCCCTCTGGGGGTCACCGGGTTGGATGACGTATTGGATTTGGTGGTGGCTGCGCTGGAGATCGGGTTGTTGGGATTTCATCCGCTCCTGTTGCCCACGTTCGTGCTCGAAGTCCTGCCCATTGTCGAATTCATGCCCACATGGACGGCGTGCGTGCTGGCGGTGATGCTGCGACGGCCGCGGGCCCCCCGCCCACCCGGAGGTGCCACGCGAGAGCCACACTCCGCGGCCGGAGAAAGCCGTGGGCCGGTGATCGACGTTTAGTCCGCGTTACACGGCTGGATGCGCGGACGGGTTGTCGGCGGGCCGGTATTCGCCGGGAAACCCCTGCTGGCGGAGCGCCTCGAACAAAACCACGGCCACGCAGTTCGCCAGGTTGAGAGATCGAACCCGGGGATGAAACATGGGCAGCCGGAGCCAGGCAGAGGGTTGACCCTCCAACAGAGCCCGGGGCAGACCGGCCGTCTCCCGACCGAACACAAGGTAGTCTTCCGGGTGGTAACGGACCTCGGTGTAAAGGCGAGGTCCGCCGGCCTCGATGAACCAGAGTCGCGCGTCGGGCGGCAGGGCCCGGGTGAAGGTGGTCCAATCGGGCCAGCGTTGCCACTGCAGGTGGGCCCAGTAGTCGAGTCCGGCCCGCCGCAGGCTGGGTTCGTCCAGGCGGAATCCAAGCGGTTCAATGAGGTGGAGACGGGTGCGCGTGGCGGCGCACAGCCGGGCGATGTTGCCGGTGTTGGGCGGGATCTCGGGCTCGACCAAAACGACATTCATTCCGGCAAAGATTCAAGATCCGCGGTGGTTTCCGACATGGCACCGGCCGGCGGCCGGCTCGTGCGGGACCGCGGCGGGTAGAAAACCTTCCACAGAATCAAGCCGTGCGCAGGGGCGGTCATGCCCGCCACGCGGCGATCCCCCGCGGCCAGCATCCGGGGAATGTCGTCCGGTTGGAATTTGCCCAGACCCACTTGAACCATGGTCCCCACCATGCCCCGACACATTTTGTACAGGAAGCCGTCGGCCTCGATGATGCACGTCAGCAATGGACCCTGCCGGCGCCATTCGCAGCGGCGCACCGTCCGCACGGTGGAGCGCCGGGGATAGCCGGGGTTGGCGGTGAAGGCGCGGAAGTCGTGGGTGCCCAGGAAATGGGCCGCGGCGGCGCGCAGGGTGGCAACGTCCAGCGGTCGGGGTACATGCCAGGCCGTAAACCTCAGCAGCGGGTTCATGGCCGGGTGGTTCCAGACCTGGTAGCGATACTGTTTGCCGATGGCACTGAAGCGTGCGTGAAAATCCGCCGGAGCGCGCTGGACACGAAACACCCGGATGTCCGGTGGCAGATGGGCATTGATGGCCAGGACGAGTTTCCGCAACGGAATGCGACACTCCGTCCGGGGCACGTCGAAGTGCGCCACAAGCCCGAGCGCATGTACGCCCGTGTCCGTGCGACTGGAGCTGTGCACGCGCGGCCGGCTGGGAAACAGCGCGGCCAGGGCGGCCTCGACCTTTTCCTGGACACCGGTGCCGATGGTTTGGACCTGCCAGCCTTCATAGCGTGTGCCGTCGTAGGCGATGACAAGTTTCAGGCGCACGAGGGAGGTCGGCGCAGACATGGACGGCCGTGGCGCGGGCATGGGCTCGGCGGGGCTCACGCGACTCGGTCCAGATAGCTTTGCAGCAGGATCGCGGCGGCGGAGCTGTCCACCCGTTGGCGACGTTTCCTTTCGGAGTGACCGGCCTCCCGCAGCCTTCGATGCGCCTGAACGGTGGTTAAACGCTCGTCCCAGAGCATCACGGGCACCGGGAGGTGGGGTTGCAATTCGGCGACCCAGGTCTGTACGGCTGCGGCCGCCGGGCCGTACGTCCCGTTCATATTGCGCGGCAATCCCACGATGATGCGCTCGACCTCGTGCTCCTGAATGAGGCGTTGAAGGGCCGCGACCAACTCCGGGAAGGGCTGAGCCGGCAGGGAACCCAGCGGCCGTGCCAGCACACCCAGGGCGTCGCTAATGGCCACGCCGACCCGGCGTGTCCCGTAATCGAGAGCCATGACTCGCATCGTGGCCAGCATGCCGCAAACGGGCCGGTTCTGCCACTGGCAAATGCGGCGCTCATCGGCGGAGCGCCGGAGTCGGGCCTCGTCAGGAGGGCCGGAAGGGGCCCGGGTGAAATCGCCGCGCCAGTTCCTCCCGCGTCCAGGCTTTGCACTTCCAAATCGGCACGTCCTGTTTGAGCCGGTCCATGAAACGCGCCAGCAGGGAGAACGCCTCCTGGCGATGGGCGGCCAGGACGCGAACGATGATCGCGGCTTCCCCCACGGGCACGATCCCGAGCCGGTGAAGGACCTGCACCGTGTGACAGGGATGAGCGGAGCCCAGTTCGTTCAGCAGTCGCTCGATTTCACATTCGGCCATCGGCTGATAGGCCTCGTACTCGAGCGCCGCGATCGGACGGCCGTTTTCCTCGCTGCGCACGATGCCCAGAAACTCCACCTGCGCCCCCACGGGCCCGGCCGTGGCCGGCGGTCCCGGCAGCTCTTCCAGCCGCTGCGTGGTCAGTGTCACCTGGGTGATCATGGACGCGGATCAGCCGCCGGACACCGGGGGAATGAGGGCCACTTCATCCGACGGCCCGAAGCGGGTGTCCGGACCGGCATAACGGGCATTGCAGGCCAGACGCACGGTGGAACGGTACGGGCCCAGGCCGGGATACCGTTGCAGCAGCGCATCCCACAAACCGTCGGCGTCCACTTCCCCGCAGTCCAGCTCCGTGTGGGCGCAACCCGTCACATCTTTGAGGTGGGCGAAAAACAGAACGCGCATGAGACAACCCGGGCGAGGGGCCGGGTCCCGGCCGATGTCACACGGTCATGATCTCCTTCTCCTTGTGCGCCAGGTGCTGGTCGATTCGGGCGATGAAATCGTCGGTGAGCTTTTGGAGCTCCTTTTCGGCCTGTTTTTCCTCGTCCTCCGTAATGCCACTGTCGTGCTTGTGCTTGCGGAGTTCCTCCAGCGCATCCCGGCGAACGTGGCGGATGGCCACCCGCGCGTCCTCGGCCATTTTGCGCACGATGCGCACGAACTCCAGGCGTCGTTCCTGACTGAGCTCGGGGAAGTAGAGCCGGACCGTTTTGCCCTGGATGGAAGGGGTGAGCCCGAGGTTGGCCTTCTGCAGGGCCTTCTCGATGGCGTGGACGAGGCTGGCATCCCAGGGTTGGATCACCAGCACGCGCGGCTCCGGCGTGGTGATGCCCGCCAGCTCGCGGATCCGCATCTGGCCGCCGTAGGCTTCCACCATGATGTTTTCGACCAGAGCCGGCGAGGCCTTGCCCGTGCGTACGCCGGCAAACTCGCGCAAGACGATCTGCTCCGTCTTGGACATCTTTTCCTCGGCCTCCAGCAGGATCTCGTCAAGTGTCATAGTACCGCAAACGCTAACAAAAACCGGTCGGGCTGTATAGGGGCAAGCGACAAGAGGACGGGCGGGTTTCCCGGGTCTGCCGGCGCTCCGGTCGAGGGCGCGATGGTCGTCGGGTCGAAGGCGGGGCCGTGTGGAGCAGAATGGCCGAATTGCGAGCCGGGCTGAAGTCAACGGTGCGCGATCCGGGGCCAGCTGCCTGCCTCCGGACCCACGAGCTAACGCCACGCAGGGGCAGGGTTCGTCACCGGGGGTTCGAAGCGAATCACCGTTTCGCCGGGCCGGGCGTACCCGAGTCGTTCCCGGGCCAGCCGTTCCACCACTTTCGGATCCTCCCGTAACGCCTGAATGGCCGCACTCATTTGCCGGCCCTGTTGTTCTTCCTGCTGGATCTCCTGGTCCAGCCGCAGCAGCTCCCGACGCATCCGCTCGTGCTGGCGGATCACCGGTAGATACCACTGGGCCGCCAGGACCAGCACGCCCAGAACCACGGCAGCCACCAGCAGGCGCGTGGTCCATCGGATCAAACGATTCCAGATCCCCGGCTCGGCGTTCACGTCCTCAGTTAAACCCCGCATGCCCGATCCGAAAAGCCCAAATCTTGCCGCCGTTGCCAACGGTTGAGGACTCCATGTTCTCTGGAACGAGAACGCGCCGGGCAGCCGGAAGGGTTTCCAGACGGCTCTGTGGGGATCGGCAGGTCGCTGAGGATCACTGTTGCCGGCAAAACTGCGAACGCCCGCAAAAAACTCCGAGGTCGCCCTCCGAAAACGCCGCGGCCTCCACCGCTCGTTGGGTCCTGCGAGGGTCTCGACCGGGGCCGGGGATCTGGCACGAGATCGTGTTTAGCGAGTCCTTTCCCTTTCAGCCCCAACACGGTGTACGTCTTTGCACCTGAGCGACGAAGAAGCAACGGGCCTACGGGAATCCGGAATCCCGGCGAAGGCACCGATCCTTGCGCTCCTGTTGCGCGGCACGGCGGGGGCTTGCGATGGGGGCAGCGGGTTGCGCCGGTTCCGGGGGCGGTGCGTTTGGCGGACCGAGTTCCCGGAGTGTGCCCGGGGCTGGTGGATACGATGCGGCTTCGGCGCGCCGTGGATTCGCCCCCCGAGGGGGCCGCGATTCGTCGGCCCGGGGCGACGCTCCGGTTAACGGGCTTCCTCCGAAAAGACCGGGTTTTACTGATACGCTCCCGCCACGAGCGGGATTGCCGCCGCCATGAAAGTGCAGGATTTCGGTCTGGCAGGCTTGGGGAATAGAACGTCGAACCAAGGAGCGTCCAGTAAGTTGTGGAAAAGGTCGTGCGAGGACCTTGCCAAAATGGATGGGAGCAGTCCCGAACCGGCATGCGTGGAACTCGGTAAGCCCGGGCCCAGTGTCTCTTTTTCCCAACCTCAGTCCCCTGGTTCCGACCAATCGTCACCTGTGTGCCACCAAGGGCCGCACGGGAGCCATGCTCAAAATTACAGCTCTGCGGCATGGAGGAGGTCCGCAGAGCACGCAGAACGCGCAGAAAGCAAGGCCCAGAGAGCGCGCAGAGTACGCAAACGCGGGTTGGTGGTCGTCAGGAGAAACCCGCGGGAAATGGTCCCACGGGCTGTATCCCGACGCCCTGTGGAGTGGGCGCGACGCGACGACGAACTGTTACGAAGGACGGCCTCCGCAGCCGCCAGGCTGCACGAGCCGGTACCTTCGGGATGGGCGTCCGGTTTCTTGATGCCTGGGCAAGCGGCCTGACGGCGGCAGCCGGCGCCTCCAGATGCATGGGCCGCTGTGGGAGTTGGCGGAAAGTCCATCCGGAACGTATGCGCCGCGTTTACGCGGCGGCTGCCCCGGCTTCCACGGCGGGGCACCCGTGGACGCACCGCGTTACCCCGGCGGCTGCCTTTTGGGAGGGAAGGCTGTTTTCAGGTCCCTCGTTCGCTGCCTGATCGCGGCGGATGGCAACCGCTGGCTGCCGCCCGACCCCTGAGGACCGGCAGCGGTCCGGGGCGCAGAAGCCCTGCGACGACCGGCGAGCGTGCCGTGGCAGGGGTTCGGGAGTAACCCGATAAGAGGTTGTGGCTTTCCCGATCCTCGAAAGAGGCATGCGTCAGGAACGTGACCTCCGGTGGTTCAAGAGAGGCTGCATGCTGGTTCGTACAAGGATGGATCGAACACCTTGGCAAGGGCATCCCGATTCAGGATGGAGCCATTTGAATCCTTTCAGGGGAACGAACGGCGCTGATTTCAGCGGCTCGGCAGCCCTTCATCAGGTCGATCATGGGTTGTTGCAATGCGTGGCCGTTGGAGGGGCAGGGGGTGCCGGTGGGTCCGGCGCGAGGGCGGAGCGGGAGGACGACGACGACCTTTCCCAAGATGCCCTCCCGGGGTACGACGGCATGCAACGGAAGAAGGTCGGAGACCGTCCGGTTGTCGCCGAGCAGGGCGTAATGGTTGGGGCGCAGCCGGCCTTTGCCGAGGCGCAGGTTGCCCTCGAGGAGGGGATGGGTCTCTTGCAGCGGGCGATCGTTGATCCACACGCGTCCGGCGCGCAGCTCGACCATTTCTCCGGGCAGACCAACGATCCGTTTCACGAGAAGTTCGTCGCCCCATCGGGCGATGACAAGGTCACCGCGTTCCGGGGCGGATCGGACATAGGCGCGGGTGTCAATGACCAGCAGATCGCCCGGGGCCAAAGTGGGCAGCATACTTTCACCTTGGACCACGGCCAGCATGAAGCGGAACCTCAGCACCGCCAGCGTCGCTCCGACCGTCATGGCGACGGCCAGCCACCTGCGCTGCCTGCGGGCTCGGGCACCTGCGGTGGCGTCAGAGGGGTGGCTCATGTTCGGCAGGCACCGTACTTGCGGGCGCCGGGAGGTGCGCCAGAGGCGCCTGTTCGTAAATCCCGGCCAGGTAGGGTCCCGGAACTTGTTGCAGGTAGCTCAGGGCGCGCTCCAGCTCGGTTTGCCGGCCGAGGCTCTGGCCAATGCGCAGGGCGTCGTTTCGGAAATCTGCGGCCAAGGGATGAGTGGGAAAGCGGTAGGCAGCCTCCAGGTACAACTCCAGCCAGCGGTCGTAACCGCCGGCGTGTTTGAGGGCGAGGAGGAGCGGCCGCATGAGTTCGGGCTCCAGACCCGTGCCGCGGAACTCGGCCAGGGCTTCTTCGAGTTGTTCGATGGCTTCCAAGAGATCCCGCTGGGATGCGGCGGGCGCGCGGTTGCTGGCGGAGTTTCGATCGAGCAGGGCACGTGCGATTTTGGTTTGAGCCTGCAGGATGTACTCTTGGGCGATGGTTTCGAGCGTGGCGCGGGCCAGGTCCACTTCCGAAAAGGAGCGCCAGGCCACGCGCGGATCGATTCCTGAAGTTGGCTGAGGCTCGGGCCCCGAAGGGCGGAATGGCCAGAACAGACCGGCGGTGAACCCGAGCAGGCCGGCCACGATCAGGGGACGCCATCGTTCCAAGCCGCTCGATGGTCGCCCGGCTCTCGATTTGGAGTTGAGCCCACTCATCGCACCTGCTTACGTCTGCGTCCGCGATCGGGTTACGCGAATCAGGCGGTTCTGCCGTTTGGTTTTTGCTCTCACGCCCTTTCATGCGCAAAGGAAGCGCTGATTCCGCCACTCCCGGGCACGCGCCGGGGAGGGACCTTGACCGGCTGGGAGGGCGGTTTCATGTTACGGCCCGTGGGCACGGTGACTGAACTTCTGCAAGCGATGCGGCGGGGGGAGCCGGAGGCTGCGGATCGGTTACTGGCGCTGGTGTACCAGGAGCTGCGGCAGATGGCGGGGCGGATGCTGGCGCGGGAGGCACCGGGGCAGACCTTGCAACCGACGGCGTTGGTCCACGAGGCGTGGTTACGGATGGTCGGGCCGGGGCAGGAAGCGCCCACGGGGCGGGCGCACTTTTTTGGGGTGGCGGCCGAGGCGATGCGACGGATCCTGGTGGAAGCGGCGCGGCGTCGCCGGGCGCAAAAGCGCGGAGGCGGAGCCGAGCGGGTCGAACTCCAAGAGGGTTGCGCGGTCACCGACCCGCCGGCGGAGGAGGTTCTGGCCGTGCACGAGGCCCTGGATGCGCTGGCTGCGGAAGATTCGGTGGCGGCCGAACTGGTCAAGCTCCGGTATTTTGTGGGACTCACGATGGAAGAGGCCGCATCGGTGGTGGGGCTGCCGGTGCGGACGGCGGAGCGTCGCTGGGCCTTTGCGCGGGCGTGGTTGCGACGCAGGTTGCAGCCGGAGAACTGAACCAGGTTCGTTTGCAGCGTGGCTTCGGGCTCAGGGTGCGGAGCTTTCCCAGCGCGCGATTTCCTCGAAGGAGGGTGCCCGCCAGATATGGAGAGTGCCCTGCATGTTGCAGGAGACCAGGAGATTGCCATCGGGCGAAAAGGCGGTTTGGTTAAAGATCGAGCCCTGTCCGGGCAGAGTGAGCAACTCCTGCAGGCTCTCCACGTCCCAGAGTTTGACTGCCTCGTTGCCGTTGCTGCCGATGGCGATCCGCCGTCCGTCCGGAGAGAAGGCAACGGAGTGAGCGCCCTGCAGGAAGCCCTGGACGGGGGCGGACACAAGTTGGCGCTGCCGATCGAACAGCAGCCCTGTGCCCTGAAGGCTGACGGCAGCCAACCAGCGCTGGTCAGGAGACATTGCCGCGGCAGTAATCTGTCGAAGAGGCAGGGAGACCGGTTGCTCGGGTCCGTCCGGCAAGAGACGCAGAAGGATCGAATCGTCCGGGGCGAGACTGATGAGCCACGGGCCGTGGGAGGAGAGCTGGACTTTGGTGGGGCCTTTCCATGGCGGTGTGTGCCACTCCCACAGCAGCCGGCCGGTGGACGGGTCCCATCCGCGGTAGAGCGCTGCAGAGGGTTGGACCGTGATCAGGTGGTTGGAAGGACTCAAAAAGCCGACGAGCCGTTCCCGGTTTTCCGGTTGCCCGAGTTCGATGAGGAGCTGGCCCGTTTCGAGTGACCAGACCTGAACCGAGCCTTCGGACGTGGTGACGGCCAGAAGACCACCGTCGGGGGAGAAATGGGCCGGGCCGCGCGGTGGCGATCCGAGGTTTCGCAAGGGCAGGGACAGTTCGAACGTGGACCCCGACCATCGGACCACGTGGCCAGCCTGGTCCAGGGTAAGAATGGCGTCGCCCGCCGGCGTAAAGGTCCAGGCTTCGACCTGTGCGGGAAGCGTGATGGGCAACTTGCGGCGCTGAGGCGCCTGGGTGTCCCAAACGCAGATTTGGCCGTCTTTGGCGCCGCTGACGAGGATGGTTCGGTCCGGGGCCAGGGCGAGGCTCCAAACCTCGAGGCGATGCCCGCGCAGGGTGGTACGGGGTGAGAGCACCCAGTCGGTGCCGGCCCCGGCGAGGATGCGGGGGCCGGACGGCGAGTCAGGTGTCAGGGAGTTGGGCCGGGCCAGGAGCGGGCCGAGGTCCCAAAGATGGATCGTTTGATCGCCGCTGCCGGAAGCCAGCGTTCGGCCATGGGGCCAAAAGACGAGGGTGCGTACGTAGGTGCGGTGACCTTCCAAGCGGGCCACGGCCTGCCCGTTGGTGGCGTTCCAAAGACGGACGGTGGACTCTACGAACCCGCCTGCCGACGCGAGCCATTGGCCGTCCGGGGAGAGTGCCAGGGCGGTGACATGCTCTTCGGCCACGCGGGCATTCCACAGTTCGCGGCTGGTGGTGAGGTCGAGGACGCGCACGTGTCCGTCGCTGATCGCTTGGGCGGCCAGCGCGAGGTCCGGGGTCACCGTGGTGCGGCTGCCGAGCACGGGGCGATTGCCCGGGCCCCTGGGGTACGGGAATTGAAACCGGGCCACGGGGGAGGCGTCGGAGATGCGCCAAAGGGTGAATGTGCTGTCGTCGCTGACGGTCAGGAGGCGATCGCCATCGGAGGAGAAAGCCAGCGCGGTTACAGGACCGGGCAAGGAGAGGCTGCCGCGGAGGGTTTGCGTTTGGATGTCCCAGAGATGGACTTCGGTGGTGGTGCCCCGGCCGGGCGGGGCTGGTTGCTCTCGCGGGGAGACGAAAGCCAAGAGGGGTGCCGTGGGGCTGAACACGAAGGGTTCGTCTGCGGTGTCCGGGGGGAGATGGGAGTGTTGTCGGCGCGTGCGCAGGTCCCAGAGCAAGATGCCATGGCGGCCCTGCTGGCCGATGGCGAGCCACCGGCCGTCGTGCGAGATGCTCAAGCGGGTGATTTCGTGCGGGAGTGTGACGAGGGTGAAGAGGGCGTCGCTTTGACAGAGCTGCCACAGGTATCGCCATTCCCATCCGCGAAGGTCGCGCTCCGGCCTGGCAACCGGGGGCACACTGCCGGGGATGGGGCTGTGGGGGCCTGTCGGGGTGGCGGGCCGGTGTCGGTCGAGCAGTTCGCGGGCACGGCCGAGGTTGTTGGCAACCAGGGCCTGGTGGGCGAGGTTCATGTCCGCGGCGTAGGCGTGAAGTCGGGCCAGATGGGCACGCAGCTCGGCGTCTTGACGTGCGGTTTCGGCTTCCTGGCGGAGGCGCGCTTGTTCCTGTTCGGCCTGCAGCGCGCGTTGGTAGGCGAGATCTTTTTGGTGCGCCTGCCAGGAGGTGAGGGCCAGGCCGAGGAGGAGGGCGAGGGTTGCCGCGGCGGCGGTGGCGGAAACGAGGCGGTGTCGGCGGATGATTTTACGGAGCCGGTAAAGGGTACTGGGCGGTCGCGCCTGAATGGGCTCGGAGTGGAGGTAACGCTGAATGTCCTGGGCGAGCGCGTGGGCGGTGGTGTAGCGTCGGGAGCGGTCTTTTTCCAGGGTTTTGGTGACGATGCAGTCGAGGTCGCCTTTGAGCAGTTTGGGCCACCGGTGAGGGTCGATCCCGCGCAGGGCCGCCAGGGCGGAGCGTTTTCCCAGTGGCAGGGCGAGCAGCCGCTGGGACGGCGGGACGGGGTCGCGTTCCAAGATGATGCGGCGCATGCCGTCAAGGCCGGCAGCGGCCAGTTCCTGTTCGTCGAAGGGGGTCAGGCCGGTGAGCAATTCGTAGAGGAGGACGCCGAGGCTGTAGATGTCGGAGCGGGTATCGATGTCGGGGCTGCGGAGGTCGGCCTGTTCAGGGCTCATGTAGGCGGGGGTGCCGAGGAAGGCGCGCAATTCGGTGAAAAGGGTTTTGTCGGTGAGGGGGTGGTCGAGCGCCTTGGCAATGCCGAAATCGATGACCTTGACCCGTGGCGATCCGTCCTGGTGGGTGACGAGGACGTTGGACGGTTTGATGTCACGGTGGATGATGCCTTTTTGGTGGGCATGTTGAATGGCTTCGCACACCTGGATGAAGAGCGCCAGCCGTTCTCGGAGGGGCAGCCGGTGTCGATCGCAATAGTCCGTGATGCGCAGGCCCGGGACCAGCTCCATGACGAAGAAGGGGCGGCCGCTGGGGGTGGTGCCGGCATCGAACACGCGCGCGATATTCGGATGGTCCATGAGGGCCAGGGCCTGGCGTTCGGATTCGAAGCGGGCAATGACGGCGCGGGTGTCCATGCCCGGTTTGAGGACTTTGAGGGCGACGCGGCGCCGGATGGGGGCTTCCTGTTCGGCCATGAAGACGATGCCCACGCCCCCTTCGCCGAGGGGCTGGAGCAGCTTGTAAGGACCGATGCGGTCGCCGGGCTTTTCGGGGACTTCCGAGGTCGGTGAGACGAGGCGGATGGGGGGGCCCTCGTGGGTGGCCAGACGTGCCAGGGCGGGGGTCTCGAGGAAGTCGTCCTGCTTGTGGTGGCGGAGCAGCGTCTCCACGGCCGCGCGGAGGGCGGGGTCCCGGGCGCCGACCTCCTGCAGGAGTGCGGCGCGGGCCTCGGGAGTGGGCTGCTCCAGCGCCTCGAGAAAGAGCTCGCATTCGGTTCGGGGTTTTGGGTCTTGCGCCGGTTTCATGGCGGTCTGTTCCCTTAGAACATGCGCCATTTGGACCGGATTTCCGCCACGGATTCAAGGTGAGTTGGTTGCCCCCGCCGGCGTGGGCCCGCTTTGGCAAGGGTCTGGCGACCGGGAGCATGCAGGAAAGAGCTTTCAGGCGGGTGACGCCTCGTTTTAGCCTGCGGGCTTGATGAAAGCGGTTCCTGTGGTTGCGTTGTCCCGCAGGGGCGGGCTGGTTCCCCGGGTCTGGCGTCGGGACGTGGCCGCGGTGTTGATCCCGGAAGAACGCCTGGCGCGTCGGGTGCGCGCGTTGGCGCGAAGAATTCAGAAGGATTACCAGGGGCGAGATTTGGTTCTGGTGGCGTTGTTGAGCGGGACGCTGGTGTTTCTGGCCGATTTGATTCGGCATCTGACCCTGCCGCTGCGGCTGGATTTCATCGGTGTGTCGAGCTACGGAGCGGGCACGGTGCCGGGTCGGCTGGTGTTCACAAAAGAGCTGAAGCTGGATGTGGCAGGGCGGGACGTGTTGGTGGTGGATGACATTTTGGACACGGGTCGGACGCTGCGACGGGTGCTGGAGAAGCTGGAAGCGCTGCGGCCAAGGTCGCTGCGGGTGTGTGTGCTGCTGGAGAAAAAGGGGCGTCGGGTGGAACCGGTGAAAGCGGACTACGTGGGTTTCGAGATCCCGGACCTGTTCGTGGTGGGCTACGGCTTGGATTACGCGGAGCGGTACCGGCACTTGCCGTTTGTGGGGGTGTTGCATCCGCAATTATTGGACGGGGCCGAGGTGGTGGAGACCGAGAGGGGTTCGGCCAGGAACGGCCCGGCGGCGCGCCACAGCGCCGGGCGCACTGCCAGGCGGGTGTGACGAACCACCCGTTGTCCCGGAGTTGTATGGAGGCGGCACCCGGGAGGATCTCCACTTGGGCATGGTGACCGTCGAACTGGTTCACACGGGAACTGAACTGCTGCTGGGGGCGCGGCTGAACCGGCATGCGTGGTGGTTGAGTCGCCGGCTCACGGAGCTGGGGTACATGGTGACTCGGCAGACCACGGTGCCGGATCAGGCGCGAGCCATTTGCGACGCCGTGGCAGAAGCGTTGGGACGGGCCGACCTGGTGGTGGTCACGGGCGGGCTGGGGCCCACTTCGGACGATTGCACGCGAGAGGAGATTGCGCGGTTGCTGGGTCGGCCGCTGCGGGAGGATCCGGAGGTGCTCCGGCATTTGGAGGCCTTCTATGCGGCGCGAGGGCGGTCAATGCCGCCGCGGAACCGCGTGCAGGCGCTGGTTCCGGAAGGGGCCCGTGTCCTGCCGAATCCCCACGGGACCGCTCCGGGGTTGGCGTTGGAAGTGCGGCCGAATGTTTTTCGGCAGCGGGCGAGCGCAATCATCGGGGCGAAACCGGCGGACGCAGAGGCAGTCGGAGACAGGGCCGCGGGGAGTTGGGTGCTCCTGTTACCCGGGCCGGGGCGCGAGCTGTACCCAATGTTCGATGAGGCGGTCGTGCCTTTGCTTCGGCAGGTACTGCCGGTGAGGGACGCGTGGGCCGGCGTGACGTTGCGCACGGTGGGCTTGGGGGAATCGGCTGTGGAACAACAACTGGCGGGGCCTTTGGCGCGGTGGAGAGAGATGGGGGTGGAGGTGGGGTATTGTGCGATGGCCGGGCTGGTGGACGTTCGGCTGACGGCGCGCGGTGCGGGGGCGCAGGAACGGGTGGCGGGAGCGGAACAGGCGGTGGTCGAGGCCCTCGGTCCGGCGGTGTATGGCCGGGGGGAAGTCTCCCTGGAGCAGGTGGTACTCGAGCTGTTACGCAGCCGGGGCGAGACCCTGGCCGTGGCCGAGTCGTGCACCGGCGGTGGGTTGGCGCACCGGCTGACGAACGTTCCCGGAGCCTCGGCAGTATTCCTGGCCGGTTGGGTGACGTACAGCAATGCGGCCAAGGTGGACTGCCTCGGTGTGGAACCGGCCGCGCTCGAACGGCATGGCGCCGTGAGCGAACAGGTGGCCCGTCAAATGGCCGAAGGCGCGCGGCAAAGGGCGCGGAGCACGTACGCCCTGGCCACGACGGGCATTGCCGGGCCCACCGGGGGGACGCCGAACAAACCCGTGGGCACGGTTTACATCGCTCTGGCGGGGCCCGCGCCCACCCGGGTGATCCACAGGTTCAACCCTTTCGATCGGGAAACATTCAAGGCCGTCACGATCACGCAGGCGTTGGATCTGTTGCGTCGGGCCTTGTTGGAGAAGGCCGAGGGGCTCTGAACGGCCAGAAAATGAGGGTGGTTCGGGCCCCCTGAGCCGGGTCAATGATTGCGCTCTGAGGATGCCCCGGCCGGCTCAATTGCGGCCGGGTTTTGGAATGCGGGGGAGCGACGAGATCCCCGCAGCCAAAAGCGCGCAGCACCGGGAACGGCCAGTGAAATCCGGTGATCGGGTTGCGGGAGGGGAGGAACAGCAAAACGCCCGCGGGCCATCAACGCTTGTGACCCGCGGGCGGAAAAGAGTGCCGGAACGCTGCAGCGGGATTGCAGGCACTTATTGATCTCCGTCGTCGCCGATGGCCTCGACGGGGCAACCCTCCTTGGCCTCTTTGCACTGGGCCTCTTCCTCGGGGGTGGAGGGCTGCTTGTACACGTAGGAGTACCCGCCCTCCTCGTTCCGACGGAAATTGTTGGGCGCGGTTTCGCGACACAGGTCGCAATCGATGCACTGGTTGTCCACGTAGTATTTGCCGGGGACGTTGTCCGGATACTTGTTCGCTTTGTCTGCCATAAAGCCTGTTCCTTTCGGTTGCGGCATTTATAGAGGCGGTTGGCCCGAATGGCAAATGCCAAAGAATCGAGGAAAGTGCGGTCCCGGAGCCGGAATCCGGGGACGGACCACGAGCTGCCCGGGGCCGGCTTCATGGTGGGGCGTGGCGTTGCCTCGCGTCGGAGAAGGCCTTATGGTGGGGCCATGAGCACTGACTGGCGGTGGTGGGTTCTTGGCGCGGCGATGACGCTGGGGCCCGGTGTGGGGTCGGCGGGGGCCAAGGGACCGGACGTGGTGGAGTTGCGGAACGGCAACGCGGTGCGGGGGAGCGTGCTCGCGGAGAGACGCGATGCTTTGGTGGTGGACCTGGGATTTACGGTATTGGTGATTCCGCGTCGGGAGGTGGCGGCCTGGTACCGCGGCGCGGCGGAGGGAGAGCGGATCCGGTCCGGCGCAGGGCCGTGGGCCGAGCCAGAGGCTGCGGATCTGCCAGAGGGTGCGGTCGGGGAGGATGGGTTTTATCGGGTGGGGTCGGCGCGTTTGCCGGTCCGGAATGTGCGTGAACTGGCCGCGGAGGTGGGCGAGGCGGTGGTCCAGGTGCGCACCCCGTCCGGACTGGGCTCGGGTTTCATTCTGAACGAGGAGGGCTATTTGCTGACCAACTTCCATGTCATCGAGGGCGAGACGGACCTTGCGGTGGAAGTGTATCACCAGCGGGGAGGACAGCTCGAACGGCGCACGTATCGCAGGGTTCGAATCGTGGCGCTGAACAAGTTCTTCGATCTGGCGTTGCTGAAGATCGAGGACGAGGGCGCGCCCCGGTTTCGGGCGGTGCAACTGGGCAGCTCGCGACTGTTGGCCGTGGGCGAGCCGGTGTTCGCCGTGGGAAGCCCGCTGGGTCTGGAGCGCACGGTGACCGAGGGGATCGTCAGCACCAAGACGCGGGAGTTGCAGGGCGTTTTGTACCTGCAAACCACGGCCCAGATCAATCCGGGAAACAGTGGCGGGCCCTTGTTCGACTTGCGGGGACTGGTTGTGGGGGTGACGAACATGAAAGTCACTTTTGGCGAGGGGTTGGGCTTTGCGATCCCCGTGGAGCGGGTCAGGGAGTTTCTGGACCATCGGGACGCCTACGCCTACGACAACAGCAATCCGAACAACCCGTACCGGTATTTGCCGCCGCCACGGCGTGCCGAGCGCAGCCCGGAAGCGCCTTGATGTCCATGACCGTCGCCCTCCCATTGCCGGCCTGCCAGGGCCATCGCAGCGATCGGCCTTCGACCCGGTGAAGTCCAGAGAGGCCATGGCCGATCGCTCGGGAAAGCATCCGCGCGACCACGGGTGTCCGGTGGGCAGTGGGTGCGAGGCCCGGACGACGGGGAGGCCATCGGTGGTCAAGCCCCGCACGGGCTCCGGACACTGGTGGCTCGTGGTGAGCGCGTGGCTGATGATGGCGAGCGGCGCCGGGACGGTCGCCGTCGAAGGCGCCCCCGGCTCAACGGTTCAAGCCGATCCGGCCGCGGCCAACCCGCCAGGGTCCCTTCCCATGGCGCCCGCATGGTTGCCCGCAGAGACGGTTGCCTGGGTCACAATTCCAGACGCTCGGCAGTTTCGCCAGACCTGGAATCGATTGTCGTTGATTCGCTTGTGGGCCGATCCGGCCATGACCCCGTTTCGAGAACACTTCCTGAAAGCCTGGCGGGAAGCGGTGCTGCGCCCCATCGAACAGCGATGGGCGATCTCGTGGACCGAGCTGGCGGAGTGGCTGCAGGGGCAGTGGACGCTGGCGTGGGTGGATGGTTCGGCTGTGAACGGCGGACCGCCCGGGGGCGTGGTGATGGGGTTGGAAGTGGGCGACCGCAGAGAGCAGGTGCGGACGAATTTGGCGGCCTTGCAGCAGCGGTGGGTGGCTGCGGGGCGCTCCGTGCGCACGGAAATGGTGCGAGGGATTCCCTGCCTGGTATTGTTGCTGCCGGGCGGAGGTTGGACCGAGGCGGTCTCGGCTGCGTTACACGATCGCGCGGAGTTGCCCCCGGCAGAGCCGTCCAGTGCCGCACCCTCGGATTCAGCAAAGGCGCAGAAACCGTTCGAGCTTGCGATGGGCTTGCACGGCGGAGTCCTGTGGATGAGCGATGACTTGAGCCTGTTGGAACGGATCCTGGCCGGAATCGACGGCTCCCAGGTTCCTTCGTTGAAAGAAAGCGGGCGGCTGGGGCCCGGCGACCTCGACGCGTTGCGGGGATCGATGGTGTTTGGGGCGTTGTTTCCCGATCGTTTGCCCGGGCTGGCGGAGAGAGAAGCCGGAGCAGCAGCCAGGGAGGGGGACGGTTTTGGATGGGCGCACCTGCTGCGGGCGGCGGGTCTCAGCGAGGCGAAGTTGGTGACGTTTCGGGTGGTCGGTAGCGGAGCAGGGCTGCGATGCGAAGTCACCCTGCACGTCCCGCAAGAAAAGCGACAAGGACTGGTGCGCGTCCTGGACTTCGAGCCGTTGGACGCCCTGCCTCCGGAGTGGGTGCCGGCCGGGGTGCTCCGCTTTTACCGGGTACGCTTGAACGGTCCCCAGGGTTGGCAGCGGATGGAGGAGTTCCTCGCGCAGTTGAGTCCGGCGTGGAAGCGGACGTGGGACTTTTTGGTCGAGACGGCCCAACAGGCGGGCCGGCAGCAGGATCCCGGTTTCGACGTGCGCCGCGAGGTGGTGGAGAAGTTGGGAGACGACTGGGTTTATTGGCAGGTGACTCCGCGGGAGCAGGGCTGGGACGGTCTGGAGCAGGCGCCGTCGCTGCTGCTGGTAGGTTCGGGTCACAGCGAGGCCCTGGCGGCGAGCCTGGCCAAGGTGCTTGCCGGGGCTGCATTGCGGTCGGAGGCGATGACCGAGCGCGAGTTTCTCGGCCGGAAGTTGTACTCGGTGGTTCTGCCCTGGGCCGTGCGGTCGGCCGATCCCTCGGGCGCGGCGCCGCGGTTGCATTTTGGGGCTTCCGAACGCTACGTGGGATTCGCGTTCAAGCCGGGCCTTTTGGAGGATTGGCTGCGCAGTTTGGACACCTCGGGTGCCTCGGCGGCATGGCAGGGAGGCTGGCGCGAGGCTCTTGCCGAGATCCGAGGAGGCCGCGGATGCGTGGGCTATGAGGACTATGCGGCGGTGCTGCAGCATGTTTTGCAGGCCGCCCGCGCCGATCCGGAGAACCTGCACCAGGCTCTGATTCCCGGCCCCCTGGGGTTTCGGATTCACCTGCACAGCGACCCGGAGCGGCTGCGGCGGTGGGTCGATCCGCAGGCCCTGCCGCCGTGGGAGGCGGTGGCCCGCTACGTGGGCTTTGGATTGCTGAGCACGGAACGGGATGCCGATCGCATCCGGTGGACCTTTTTGATGTCGGCCGGCGGGAGGGCACCCTGAGCTGCCGGAGCGGGCCCCCGGCTTTGGGCTCAGCTGGAGGAGGTGGGCTTCTGAATGCCCAAGCGCTCCATCAACTCGTAGAGGGTGGGCCGGCTGATATCGAGTTCCTGAGCGGTGGGGGCGATGCGCCACTGATTGCGTTGCAGGGCATTCAGGATGGCCGTGCGTTCGGCGGCATCCCGGATTTCGCGGAGCGTGCGCAGCGGCGGGGGTGCCGCCCCCGGATCGGCCAGCTCCAGGTCTTCCGGCGTGATGGCGCGGCCTTCGGCCATGATCACCGCGCGTCGCACCCGGTTCTCCAGTTCGCGCACATTGCCCGGCCAATCGTGCCGCTGGATGGCCCGCAGTGCGGCCGAAGTGAACTGGGGGGCCGGCGTCCGCTTCACCTCGGCGGCAAAGCGACGCAGAAAGGTGCGCGCCAGTAACACCACGTCGTCGCCGCGTTCGCGCAGCGGGGGCAATTGAATGGTCACCACGGCCACCCGGTAGTAAAGATCCTCCCGAAACCGGCCCGCTTCCATGGCCTTGCGCAGGTCCACGTTGGTGGCGGCGATGACACGGGCGTTGACCGGGATGGTTTCGCGCCCGCCCACGCGTTCAATGGTCTGCTCCTGCAGGTAGCGGAGCAGTTTGACCTGCAGGGGCAGGGGCAGTTCGCCGAGCTCGTCCAGGAACAACGTGCCGCCCTCGGCCATTTCGATCCGCCCTTTGCGTTGCACGTGCGCTCCGGTGAAAGCCCCGCGTTCGTGTCCGAACAGCTCGCTTTCCAGCAGGTTTTCCGGAATGGCGCCGCAGTTGATGGGGATAAACGGACCTTCCCGGCGCGGGCTGCGGCGATGAATGGCTCGCGCCACCACCTCTTTGCCGGTACCGCTCTCCCCCAGAATCAGCACCGGGGCATCCGAGGGAGCCACGCGGCGAATGGTGTGAAAGACCGCCTGCATGCCGGGGCAATCGCCGATCAACCCTTCGAAGCCCTCCCCGCCGTAGAGGGCGTGGAGCTGGCGCAATTCGCGCTCCAGATCCGCCAGGTAAAAGGCGCGGCGCAGGATCACCCGCAGCTCTTCCAGCTCCACGGGTTTGGTAAGAAAGTCATAGGCCCCTTCGGCCACGGCTCGAAGCGCGTTGCCCTTTTCGCCCTGACCCGAAACAATGATGACCTTCACGTTGCGGTCCAGCTCCAGCAACGCCGTCAGTGTGGCCAGGCCTTCGTCGGGATCGGCAGGGCGGGGGGGCAGGCCCAGGTCCAGAAGCACCACGGGGAACCGATGCTGACGCCACAACTCCAGCGTGAGCAGGCGATCCCCCGCCGAGTACACATTGTAGTCGTCCGCCAGTGCCCAGCGGAGCTGGGACCGGATCGCCTCGTCGTCATCCACGATGAGCAGGTTCGGCTTCATGCACGGTTCGATCAGCTGGAATCAGCGGCAGCCAGACGCGGAACACTGTGCCGCGGCCGGGCTCACTTTGCACTTCCAAACGTCCGCCATGCGCTTCCACCAGGGTGCGCACCTGGAACATGCCGATGCCCAGGCCGTCCTTTTTGGTGGTCTGGAAGGGCTTGAACAACTTCTGCGCGATGAACTCGGGGCTCATGCCGCAGCCGGTGTCGGCGACCCGCATGCAGAGCCAGTCGCCCTGCACGGCCACGTCCAGGGAGATCCGGCCGGGCGGCGTGATGGCATCGCGCGCATTGAGGAGCAGATTGGTGAGGATGCTCTCGACGGCCCGGGCATCGAGGAGCAAAGGGGGCAGCGCCGGCCATTGAGTGTGAACCTCGATCCCGGGGGGCTGTCCCAGCGCGGTCAGCGCCGCGCGCAACACGGACTCCAGGTCGGTCGGCGCGCGCTGGATGTGGAGCTTCTGACGCAGGCTGGTCAGGCGGGTAATCAGTTCATTGATGTGCTGCATGCAGCGGGTCAGGCTCCGGATGGCATCCTCGCGGAACTCGGGCTTGTCGAAATGAACCGGCAGATTCCGCAGCATCAGATTGAGCGTGGAAGCGGTGTTCTTCAGGTCATGCACCAGAAAGGCCGACATGGCCTGAAAGGCCTCCCATTCGCGGGCCTGGGCCAGTTGTTCGGAGAGGTTGAGCGTGCGCAAAGCGCTGCCGAGTTGTTCGGCCAGGCAGGTCAGCAGCTCGAGGTCCTCCGGACCGTACGGCATGCCCGCCACCCGGTCGCCGGTGACAAGAAAACCGACCACCTCGCCTCCGGAGACCAGCGGCACACACCAGCGCGGGCCTCCCTCGACGAAAAAGGAGGGATTCAACTGCCGCAACACCCGGCACCAACGTTCCGAAGAACGTTCCAAATCCACCGGCTCCGGCGTGCGCCCGGCCAGTTTGCCCAGTTCGGGAACCAGCTCGCCCGCATCCACGGAGGTCTGGGTGCCGGCGGGCAGGGAGGTGGAAGCCGCCAGCACGAGCCGCCCGCGCGTCGGATCCAGCAGCCAGACGCTCACCGACAGCGCTTCGAAGGTCTCGGAAATGAGCCGGGCCACCTCCCGACACAGCTCCGCCCGGTCCAACCGCGCCGATGTGCGCTCGGCAAACCGCGACCACACCTGACGGTAATCGTGAAACGGGCGACGGAAATGCCGGCTGACGAACCGGCGCAGCCGCTGGCGCACACGATCGGACATCCAGAGGACGCTCAACCCCACCGCCGCCAGCAACAGCAGGAAGGCGACAATGGGGAACGCCTGTTGCCCGCCCGCCCGTGTGACCCAGCTCGCCAGCAGCCCCACCACAACGAGGTACACACCCGACAACAAGACCGTCAGAGACCGGTGAATGGCCACGGCCGAGGGATACAAATCCAGGGCTGCCAGGCGCGATCGGTACAGGGCCAGTCCCACCAGGAGACAGCAGAGCAGCAACGCGGCCGCATTGAGCAGGGCCAGCTGGAAATTCGGCCCCGCATACAACAGCGCCTGGCTGCCGGTATAAATCCGCGTGCCGAACAGCAGGGCCAGGCCGATCACCGCATACTTTACCCGCCACCGGCCCGTCCCGACCGCGGCGCGAAACGTCCATTCAAGCTGGGTAAGGACCAGCACTGCGCCCGCCACGGAACCCGCGTAGAGCAGCCGGACCACGGGATGCCCCCGGAAATACCAGTTGCCCGGGGGCGGCAGAGGACCTGCATCCTGGATGAGGGCCGGATAAAAACCGAGCATCAATCCGGGCAGGCCCAACCCCAGCCCCAGCAGAACCCATCGCCACCGATACAAGTAACGGCCCGGTTCCCCGCGCGCGAACGTCAGACTGAATCCCAACCACACGGCCGGCAGCAGCGCGCTGACCAACAGCGCGCCCCGTTGCCAAGCGAGCATGGCTTCGCGAGACGGGGCTCGATAGCTGGCGTGTTGGCAGAGGGTTTCGATGACCAACAGGGCGAGCCCGGCCGCCAACCAGCCTTGCGCCGGGTGTCGGGGCCTGACCAGGAGCCCGGCCACCGCAAGCCCCACGCCCGCCAGGGCCGCCGCAATCAAAATGGCAGGAAACCAATCCATGTGCCGTTGCGGATTCGCACGAATCAGCCGGCCATTCACCGAGAGGGTGCCCGAGCCCGGCGACTCAGGCAACCCAAAGCTGGGGTTTGGGCTTCTGCGTCCCGGCCCCTGCCTCCACGGGCCCCGCAAGTTGACCGGTGATGAAACCTTCGCCGGCAGTGGTGGCCCGCGATCTCACCAGCTCAGTTCCAAGCGGTAGAAGGCCGCGGGCCCGTCGGGCGACACGGGCAGCGGCCAGAAGCTTGCTTCGGGACTGGCCGACCACGTCGTCACCGGAACCCATTCCAGGAGATTGGTGGACATCCAAAGGGTGCAGGGCACTGGCACGGGCGGAAGCTGCAACGACCAGCCGCCCTGGTCGGGATCCTTCACGACGGAGAGCACCGGAGCGCGGACGACGACCAGGTGAATCGGTGCACTCGTGGTGGCCCCTGCCGCGTTCGAAGCCACCAGATGATATCTTCCGGCATCCTCAATGCCTACGAAGGGCAGGAAGAGCACCTCATTTGTGGCCCCGGGCAAGAGGTGGCCGTCCCGTAGCCACTGGTATTGGATCGGTGCAAAGGCGCTGCAGGCGGTAAGACGAAACCCTGCCGACTCACCCTCTTTGCGCACCAGGGTTCGAACTGAGACCTCGGGGAAGAAGGGCCGTTGCCGGACCAGTCTGCTGAGCCGCAGATCAAACCAGAGATTTGTGGACGGGGAAAGAATCCGGTTGCGCACCCCGAGCGTGAACAATTCCGCCCGTTCCGAGGCTGAAAGCACGCGGCGGTAGAGGAACACCTCGTCCATGGCGAAACCGCCCTCCGAACGGTTCCGCCGCAGGGCCCGGAGGGGATTGGAGGTGGGGGAGGGGAGCTCGGCGGTCGTGCAATAGACGGGCCCTTGATCGACCTGGATACACGCCTGTGTGCCGTCGAACCAGGCGACGACAAAGCGCCACTGGCCCGGAAGCGTTCCCGGTGTCTCGTCCTGCACCTCCACGGCGCCAACCGCAAACCGGTAGCGGTTTGTGCGCGTTCCGGTGTAGTAGAGCCGAAACTCGCCCTCCTTCTCCAGAGCGACGCCGGGAGGATCATCGCCGGTGCTCCAGCCATAGGCAAACCAGCCGCCGACGGTAAAGGGGCCGTCGATTTGAAGCGCGGGTGTGCTCGCGGTTTCCAGCCACGTGGACGCCGAAGCGGCGTTCGATACGCAGGCACCGATCCGGCCCCCGGCACTCACCCAGCCGGTCCCCATGGGAACAAAATCGTGTCCGCCGACCAGATCCCGCCAGGGTGGCTCCGCCTCGTCCAGAGTCCAGAATGCCGTGGGGCTTGCGGAATTCCTGAAGGCGTGGAGCTCCACCGCCAGGGAATTGGGTCCTGCCCGCAAGTTCCCCGCAGGAATCTCAAAGGCGACGGTCGCAGGAGGCGCGGTGCCCTCGAGTGGAGACAACGCAGGGGTGTCCCATCGCAGCGGGCCCTCGGGCATGTTGATGCGTCGGATTTCGACGCCGTTCAGATAAACCACCGCCCCCGGGCCGGCCTTCAACTGCACGAGCAGCGGAGCTTCCCACTGCTCCTCCCCCGGCTTGAACATCCCCCGGAAATAGGCAACGTCCACGGGCAGCAGGCTGCGCGAGGCCAGGGGCGTCCGACAGGGCAGTGCCCCCTGACCGAACGGGGCCGAGCCTTCTTCCCAGTCGTTCGTCATGCTCCCGGGCTCCCGCCACCTCTCGTCCTTGACGGGTTCGGTGCGGTATTGCCACCGGCTTCCGAAGGGAACCAGGGGTTCCAATTCCCACGGGCTCATCACCGTCAGCCTGGCGACCGCGCTCGTGGCGGTGCCGTACTCGTTGCTGACCACGACGTGATACAGCCCGCCATCCAGAGGACTCAGATTGGTGAGAAGGAGCAGGGGTCGCGGGCTCCAGCCACTGCCGAGAGTCTCGCCATCCTTGAACCAAAGGTAAGACTTCGGTTCGGCCCCCAGGGCAGTCACGGTCAAGGCCGCCCAGTAGGATTGCGTTCGCACCAGGGATTGGGGATCTCCAAGGAGGCGGGGATGGCGCACCCAGCGACCGAGCACCCGCGCGAGCCGACTGGTCGAACGGCCATGAAGATTGGAAGCCACCACGTGATAAATCCCCTCGTCCGATGGGCCCATGGCTGGCAGCTGCAGCGCGCTTCCCGTTGCGCCCGCGGCCGCATCGGGCCCTCGGCTCCCTGGCGGAGCGCCGAGGCGGAGTGGTGAATCCTGTCCCATCAGAGCGCACCGCTCCTTTTGGTTCGCCGGTGGAGGCATCAAGCCTGGAAGCGGGAAAGAGTGCCGGTTGCGGACGCCGCGACAACGGGGTTGTGGGCCGGGCGAGCGAACTCTACGTCGCCGGCTGCGAAGACAAGTTGGCTTCCGTTCCCCGGGATTGGCTCCCCTCCGATCGAGCTCGAGATGTCCAGCCCACCTACCTACATCCGCCGCACGCATCGTGGGTCGTGCAAGTGCCCTTTGGCCAGTTAAGTCTGATTTCATCGGTCCACCAAACCGTGCGGATCCCATGGCCGGCCGGCTTCCAGGGACGACGCAAGGTCCAGCGTGGCCGGATCCCGTCTCGCACGAACGCGGACAGACTGCACAGGAGGTCCTACCGGCTCACTCCTGAATGCCAAACGCTTTCGGCTGGGCGCAGTCTCGCGTGGGCGCTCCAGAGGCAGACGAGCAAGCCCGTCAGCGCTTGCGCCAGCAGGCGAAACCATCCCCCCCAAATCCAGCTCAACCCGGGCCCGTATCGGGACTGCGGGGAAAGAAAAGGGCGGCTCGGGATCCTTTTCGACCATGGAAAGCCCGGGGATGGGGAGTGATGCCGGATGGCTGTTTCAATTGGGCCGGGACACGGGCGAAAGCCGAGGTCGCCGTCTCGGACACGGAAATCCTTTTGGTCGGAACCGTTTCTTGCACGACCGGTGTCCGAGACCGTCAACAGTCCCGTGACGGATTGAACCGGCGGAAGCCGCAAGCCCGCTCGCGGTCAAAGCCACGCCTGAAGTTCGGCCCGCAGAATCTGCCGGGCGCGGTAGAGGCGGGATTCCACCGCTTTGGCGGTGGTGCCCAAGATGGCAGCGGCCTCGGCTTGGGAAAGCTCCTCCCATTCACAAAGCACAACGGCTTCCCGCAATTCCGGGGGTAACTTCGCGACGGCCTGACGCACGGCCTCCGCGCGTTCGCGGCTTAAAACAATGTCTGACGGGGAATGTACAGGCTCCACGCAGTCCGGGCTGCGACCCGTACCGGCCCAGGGATCCTCGGGCCCGGTGGGATCCGGTTCCCACGGGACCGTGGGATGTCGCCGGCGCCAGCGGATGCGATTGCGGGCCAGGTTGGTGGCGATGGTGAAGAGCCAGGGCACAAACCGGTCGCGGGACCGGAACCGATGGCGCGCCTGGTACACGCGCACGAAGGTTTCCTGGGTCAGATCGAGGGCGTCCTGGGGGTCTTGCAAGAGTCCCAAGAGCAGACGATGGACGGCCCTGCCATGTCGCTGCATCAACGCATCCAGCGCCGCATCTTCACCGGCGGCCAGACGCTGCATGTCCGCGCGGTCTTGGGCGTCGCTCTCAGGGATGGCCATGTCGGTGAGGGACGGCGGGGGCCATGGCCTGCTCGGTTTGTTCGTGCGCGGCCAGGGTGAGCCGCAGCATTTCGGCCAGGTAACGGCGCCCCTGCTCGGGGGGCATGGCCCGGCTGACTTCCGTGAAATGCTGGAGCATGCGGATTTGGCACTCGGCGCGAAGGGCGGCCACCTGGCGCACCAGCTCGGCGACCCGCGGGCTCACGTCCGACGCGCGCGCCAGCTCCGCTTCCAGTTCCGCTTTGGCGGCGGCGATTTTGGCACACCACTCGCGGCACTGGGGCAGGTAACCCTCATGTAACTGACGGATCCGGGCCAGCTCTGACTGAGTCAGGCCAAATTCACGTCGGAGCCATTCAAGGTCGTCGTGAGGGTTGCTGAAGCGCTCGGCGGACCATCGGGCCACCAGATGCGCACTGCTGAAGAAGAGGCCCACGGCCAGCAGCGCTGCGCAAAGCAGGGCCCAACCTGCGAGTCGGGGATTCATGGCCAGGAACTCAGCGGACTGACCGCGGCGAGATAGCGCTGCCGCGCCAGTTCTTCGGACTGTTGCCATCCCAGAACGAGCCCCGCGGCAGCACCCAGAAGTGCGATCCCACTCAGCAGGGCCAGAGCACGCCGCGGCTCGCAAAGAAACCCCGCGGCTTCCATCAGCCATGTGGCCCAGTGACCCGCGGAGGCTGCTTCGGTTTGTTCGATGCGCCGCCAAACCGCCGCGGCAAACCCCGGCGGCAACGCGCCCTCCGGCCTGGCGGCCCGTAACAACTGTCGCAGCACGATGTCTTCCGAGTCGTTCGTTTTCATGAACTCGTGACTATGGTGGCGGCCGCAGCTGGCGGGTCCGGGAACCTTTCGCCTTTGGGTCACCTTAGAGCAGCCCTCCGGAGCCGGCAACGTCCAGCCACGACCCCTCTGTCACTTGATTCTACCCCGCTTCTCCGGAATTCCCGCAAAAGCAATCCTCGTCCTTGCCCCTCGGGCCCCAGGACCGGTCTTTCCCGCCGCTGGTGCCGATCCCGGTGATCGTGGGTCAGGGCCCGCTCCGGCCGGGCCCTGCCCAAAAGGCGCAAATGAGTCGGGGAACGCTTTGCTTGGATTGCGCTTTCCGGCAGCCGGAGATTCGGATTGGGCGTTCTGCCGCTCTTGTGGGGCTTGCCGGGCAGGCCCGGGAGGTTCGCCGAGCGCAGTGATTCCGGACGTGGCGCGTGGGGTCCGAGGAAAGTTTGCGGGGTTGGCCCGAGTTCGGGGTAATGCAGGTTGACGGGCAGCCGCCGCCGCGGGGCGAACCGGCTGCGCGTGATTCGGCAGTCAGACGCAAGACGACAAGTGCGATGAAGACGAAACCGATGCTCCTGATCACGGGATTGGTGGGGAGTTTGGTGCTGACGCAGGCCCTCGTCGGCTGTGGCTCCGGCGGATCCAGCGCCAGCGCCAAGCCCTATCCGTTGGATGTGTGCCTGGTCTCTGGAGAAAAACTGGGTGGTCACGGCGCCCCGTACGTGTTTGTGCATGAGGGCCAGGAGATCAAGCTCTGCTGCAAAAGCTGCCTGAAAGACTTCCGCGCAGAACCCGCCAAGTACTTTCAGAAACTGGCCTCCGCCGCCGGCGCGGGCGGGTCGACTCCGGGTCAGGCCCAGTGAGCCGTCGGATCTGACGCAGGAGCGTCTCCTCGAGACCGTGGTCGCTGGAGCGCCGGGGAGCCTTCTGGTCGGAGGACCGGGCGAAGCGGGCGGGGGGATTTGTTGACCCTGCACCTCGGCGCAACGGGCCCGAGACCCGGAGGCGGAGCCCGGGGTGTGCAACGGGGCAGGGCAGGCCGGTGCTCTTGGGGATCGCGCCGCGTGGTTCGGGCGCTACCGCGGGGCCCGGGAGTCAGGGGAGAGCCTTGTGCTGAGGGCTCCTGGGGCGGTGCCAGGGAGAGGGGGAGGTTGCAGCATGAATCCCAGGGCCGGGTGCGGCGCTGGTCAGACCAGCGCTGAGGTTGCGATTGCAGGTGGGAACCAGACAAAAGCCGGCCGGGGGGCAATGACATCAAAATCCGAATCCGGGCGGCGACCGATTCATGGCCGGGCCGTGCCGCGTTTGGATTGCCGCTGGCTGTGGAGCCTGTGCTGGATGTTCCCGCTGCGGGTGCCGGCCGTCGGGCTTTCCATGATCGTGGGCGTGGCCCTGGCCGGCAGCGGATGTCGTGGCGTGCCCACGCCGGCGGAGGTCCGGGCCCGGGCGGAGTTGCAGCGGGTGCGGGCGGAATGGGAAGGGGATCGGATCCACGGGCAGGCGGCGGCTCTGAGCGCCTCGGCCACGTTGCCCGATCTGGTGTTGTTTGCGGTGCGCAATCACCCCTCGGTTCGGGCGGCCTATTCGGAATGGGCTGCGGCCGTGGAGCGCATCACGATTGCACGCTCGCTGCCCGATCCACGCCTGTCGTTCGAATCGGACATCGCGGATGTGGTGATGACCGTGATGCCGGGGTTGATGCAGGAGTTTCCCGGGCCGGGCAGGCTGCGCGCAGCGGCGGCGGTCGCCGGCGCCGAGAGCCGGGCCAAATACTTTGCGTTCGAGCGGGCGGTGCTCCAAACGGCTTATGAGGTCCGGCGTGCGTATTACGAGGGCTGGTCTCTGGAGGAACGGGTGCGCCTCCTGCGCCGCTCCCTCCAGGTGCTCGACGCGCTGGAGGCGGCCGCGCGCGCACAAAATGCGGCCGGACGCGCCCCGCTCCAGGTGGTTTACCGGGCGCAGATGGAACGCGAACGCATGGCAAGCGAAATCGCAAACCTGGAGGACTTGCGCCGGGCCTGGCGGACCCAGATAAAGGGCGTGCTGGGTCTCGGGCCGAACGCACCGGACCCTCCGTTGCCCGGCCGCTTTGAGAGCACCCCGCTGGAAGTGAATGCCGAGACGCTTTTGGAAACCGCCTTTGTTCGGAATCCGCGACTCCGGCTGATGGAGGCGGAGGTGCGAATGGCCGAGGCCGACCTGGCGGTGGCCGCCAGCTCGCGAGTCCCGGACTTCACCCTGGGGTTGATGGCGGATTTGAAGGCGGTGCCGATGATGTTTCGACCCCTGGCCGGAATGACCCTGCCGGTGTGGCGGGACAAAATTGCTGCCGAAATCGCGCGTGCGCAGGCGCAGAAGGATGCCGCGCAGGCCCGCCTGAATGCCGAGCAGATCCAGCTCGCAGTAGAGCTGGCCGTCAAGAGCTTCGAATACCGTCAGTGGACGCGGAACCTGGCACTGCTGCAGGACCGCCTCATCCCAAGGGCCCGCCAAACGCTGGAAACCAGCCTCTCCGAGTTTCGGGTGGGACGAACCGATCTAATCGAGGTTTTGGAGGCCGAACGTGCCTGGCTGGAGCTGGGGCTCCAAGAGGTCGAAGCCCGAACCCGTCGCGAGATTCTCCTGGCGGAGTTGGCCTTGCTCCTTGCCGGCGTGCCTCCGGCCGGCGCGGAGTGGCTTTCCTTGTCCGCTGAGCCCCGGGGGCAATCCGCCGCAACCCGGGCTGCGGCGTCCAAATCCTTGAACCAAGCTCCCGGCACGGGTGCAGCGTCGCCGCATCAGGAAACCAGGCCATGAACGAGAAAGCTTGGATGGACCGTGTTCGCCCCACCCGGGGATTCCCGTTGGTTGTTCTGGTGTTGGGATTGCTGGCGTGGGCCGGCTTGGGTTGTCAACGCGCGGCCGGTCCGGCCGGACAACGCTACCACTGCCCCATGCACCCCACGTACATCACCGATCGGCCCGGCGACTGCCCGATCTGCGGGATGCGGTTGGTTCCGATCAAGGACGTGGCCACGACGGGCCCCGCCCGCCCGGAGACCTCCGGACACCAACCCTCCGAGTCTCTGGCCCACATTCAGCCGGGCCAGTTTTACTGTCCGATGCATCCCGAGGTGGTGCAGGACGGATCGGGCCGTTGCCCGAAGTGTGGAATGCAGCTGGTGGAAAAGAAGGAGGACGCCGGCAGGCCCGGCCAGCCGTCGGCGCCAGCGGATTCGGCAAAGACTGTTCCCGGGCGCACGATGATCCATCTTTCTCCCGAGAAACGGCAATTGATCGGACTGACCCTGGCCCCGGTGGAACGGCGTCGGTTGGTGCAAACGCTCCGCACGGCGGCTGTGGTGGAGCATGACGAGACGCGGTTTTACCGCGTGGCCCCGCGGTTTGCCGGCTGGGTGCGCAGGCTTTACGTCAACTTCACGGGCGCACCGCTGGAGCACGGACAGCCCATGCTCCGCGTGTACAGTCCGGAGCTGTATGCCGCGCAAAACGATTACCTGGTGGCCTGGAGGGCGTGGCAGCAATTGCCTCCGGATGCCCACGAGGAAGCCCGGGCAGCGGCCCGGGCTTTGTGGGAAGCCGCTCGCCTCCGGCTGGAACTGCTGGGCATGGAGGAACCGGACATCCGCGCGCTGGAGGAACGGGGCAGCGCAGCAGCAGAAATCGAGTTCCGTTCCCCCGTGTCGGGTCACGTGGTGCAGAAACGCGTGGCGGAGGGTCAGGCGTTTCAGACGGGAGAGACACTGCTGGAAGTGGCCGACCTGTCCCGGTTGTGGTTGCGGGCGTTTGTGTTCGAGATGGATCTGCCGCGCATTGCGGTGGGACAGCCGGCGGTGGTGCGCTTCCCGCAATGGCCGGATCGGACGTACTCGGCCCGGGTCAGCTTCGTGTACCCGCACATCGAACCGCGGACGCGCCGGGCCGAGTTACGCTTGGAGCTGGACAATCCCCGCCACGAAATCCGGCCCGACATGTGGGCGGACGTGGAATTGGTATTGGATGCCGGGGAGCGACTGGCGGTGCCGGCGAGTGCGCTGATCGACACCGGGCTGCGGAGGGTGGCATTCGTGGATCGCGGAGACGGACATTTGGAGCCGCGGGAGGTACGGGTGGGCTGGCGTACAGACGATTTCTGTGAAGTGCTGTCCGGTTTGGCAGAGGGCGAGCAGGTCGTGACTCGGGCGCTGTTCCTCGTGGATGCCGAAAGCCAGCTGAAGGCTGCAATGGCCGCCATGGCCGCACATGCACACTGAGGCGGGAGGGCGGGATATGAATGCTTCGAGACCGGGTTCCTCCGGACCGGCGGCACAGGGCAGCCTGATCGAACGGCTGATCGAGTGGAGCGCACGCAACCGGTTTTTGGTCCTGATGATGACCGGGGCGCTGGTCTTGTGGGGGCTCCACGCCATGCGTCACACGCCGCTGGACGCGATTCCCGACCTCTCCGACGTCCAGGTCATCGTCTTCACCGAATGGCCGGGGCGCAGCCCGAATCTGGTGGAGGACCAGATTACCTACCCCATCGTGAGCCGACTGCTGGCGGCCCCGCAGGTCAAGGTGGTGCGCGGATACTCGTTCTTCGGGTACTCGTTCGTGTACGTCATCTTCGAGGAGGGCACCGACATTTATTGGGCCCGCTCCCGGGTCCTGGAGTATCTCCAGGGTCTGAGTGGTGGCCTGCCTCCGGGAGTGACGCCGACTCTGGGTCCGGATGCCACCGGCGTGGGGTGGGGATTTCAATACGCCCTGGTGGACCGGAGCGGCCGGCATGACCTGGCCGATCTTCGTACCTTCCAGGACTGGTACCTGCGCTACTGGCTCGAAAGCGTGGAAGGGGTGGCGGAGGTGGCCACCTTCGGCGGCTTTCAGAAGCAGTACCAGGTGGAGCTGGATCCCAACCGCCTGCTCGCCTACAACGTCACGGTTCCCCAAATCCTCGCCGCCATCCGAGCGGCCAACAACGAGGTGGGGGGACGGGAGCTGGAGAGGTTCGGGACCTCCTACATCGTCCGCGGACGCGGCTATATCGCGTCGCTACAGGATCTGCGCGAAGTGGTGGTGGGCACCGACGGCCGCGGCACGCCGCTGCGATTGCGCGATGTGGCCCGGAACATCTCCCTGGGCCCCGAAATGCGTCGCGGCGCCGGCGATTTGAACGGGGAGGGCGAGGTGGTCGGCGGAATCGTCGTGGTCCGGTTCGGCCAAAACGTCCTGCAGGTCATCGAGCGGATCAAGGCCCGACTGGAGGAAATCAAACCTTCGTTGCCCCCCGGGGTGGAGGTGGTGATCACCTACGACCGTTCGGATTTGATCCGACGGGCCATTCAGACCCTGAGGCGGACCCTGATCGAGGAATCGATTCTCGTTGCGATCATCGTGATCGTTTTCCTGCTCGATTTCGGCGGAGCGGTTCGGGCCATCGTCACGTTACCCATCGCGGTATGCCTGGCGTTCATCCCCATGTATTACCTGGGCCTGACGGCCAACATCATGTCCCTGGCGGGCATCGCCATTTCCATCGGGGCCATCTGCGACGAGGCGGTGGTCATGGTCGAAAACGTGCACAAGCATCTGGAACATGCCCCGCCGGGGCTGTCGCGCCGCGAGCGGCAGGAGATCATCATTCGGGCCTGCCGACAGTTGGGCAAACCGCTGTTCTTTGCCCTGCTGGTGATCACCGTAAGTTTTCTGCCGGTGTTCTCGTTGGAGGCGCAGGAGGGCCGACTGTTCAAGCCCCTGGCGTTTACGAAGACGTTCACCATGGCCTGGGCGGCGTTTTTGTCGGTCACCCTGGGCCCGGCGTTGATTGTCTGGCTGACCGGCGCACGCGTCATCCCCGAACATCGGCATCCGGTCAGCCGGCTGTTGCATCGGCTGTATTACCCGTGGGTCAGCATGCTCATGCGGCGGCGGCTGCTGTCGATCGCGCTGGCCGTGCTCGCGGTGGGTTCCGCCTGGCCGATCTACAACCGCCTGGGTTCGGAGTTCATGCCGCCGCTGAACGAGGGGTCGATTCTCTACATGCCGACCACGTTGCCCACGATCTCGATTACGGAGGCGACCCGGTTGATGCAGATCCAGGACCGGATTCTTGCTCAGTTTCCCGAGGTGCTGACCGTGCACGGCAAGGTGGGCCGCTCGGAAACCGCCACGGACCCGGCGCCCCTGGAGATGTTCGAAACGGTCGTGGTGCTGCGGCCCGAGTCCGAGTGGCGCAAAGTGCCCCGGCCGCGCTGGTATTCCCAGTGGGCACCGGAATGGCTCCGCCGCATACTGCGTCCCATTTGGCCGGAGGAACGCACCCTTCGTTGGGAGGAACTGATCGACGAAATGGATCGGGCGCTGCAAATCCCCGGCCAGGTGAACGCCTGGACCATGCCGATCAAGGCACGGATCGACATGCTCACCACGGGGATTCGGACGCCGGTGGGGATCAAGATTTTCGGGCCGGACCTGACGGTGATTCAGCGGCTGGGCGAGCAACTGGAGGTTGTGCTGCGCGGAGTCCGGGGCACGCGCAACGTCTATGCCGAGCGGACCGCCGGCGGCTACTTCCTGGACATCGTGCCACGGAGAGATCAGATCGCGCGCTTGGGCCTGAACGTCGAGGACGTGCTCATGATGGTGGAAACGGCCATCGGCGGCATGGCCGTGGACACCACGGTCGAGGGCCGAGAACGTTATTCCATCAACGTGCGCTACAGCCGTGAGCTGCGCGACGACGTGGAGAAGCTGCATCGCGTGCTCGTGCCGGTGCCCCCCGCAGGGCCGGGGGCCATGGAAACCATGGAAAGGGCCGACGCCACGGGTGCCGCCACCACCCCGGTAACACAGGTCCCGCTGGCCCAGTTGGCCGAGATCCGGCTTGTCGCTGGCCCCCCGTTGATCCGGAGCGAGGACGGAGTTTTGACCGGATGGGTCTATGTGGACGTGGCCGACCGCGACCTTGGCAGTTACGTGGCGGAAGCTCGTCGGGTCGTGGAAGAAAAGATCATCCGGGCCGGCCTTCTGCCGGCCGGTTATCGGCTCGAGTGGTCGGGCCAATACGAACACATGTTGCGGGTCCGGGAGCGGTTGAAGCTGGTCATCCCGGTGACCCTGGTCCTGATCTTCGTGTTGCTGTACCTGAACTTTCGCAGTGTGGCGGAGACTCTGATCATCCTCCTGTCCGTCCCGTTTGCCATGACCGGCAGCATCTGGATGCTCTGGCTGATGGGCTATCATTTGAGCATCGCGGTGTGGGTCGGCATCATTGCGCTGGCCGGGCTGGCGGCCCAGACCGGTACCGTCATGATCATTTACCTGGACGAAGCCTTCCACGCCTGGCAACGGGCCGGGCGCATGAAGACACAACACGATCTTTTCGAAGCCATCACCTACGGAGCGGTCCAGCGGGTGCGGCCCAAGCTGATGACCGTGGCGATGATGACCCTGGGCCTTGTGCCGGCCTTGTGGGCGGAGGGCGCCGGAGCGGAGGCCATCCAACGGATTGCCGCCCCGATGGTCGGCGGCATGATCACCAGCACCATCCTCACCTTGGAGATTGTGCCGGCCATTTACAGTCTTTGGCGCGGCCGCCAGGTCGAGTGGGTCAAAGGGCCTCCGCCCCCGCGAAAGAGCTGGGACGAACTGAGCCAGCAGTTTGCCGAGTGGGAGAAACGCTGGCACGCCACTGCTTCGGCGTGAAGGCGCGCACGATGTGTGCCGGCCTCCCCCGGCATCCGATCTGGGTCCGACAGGCAGCGATTCCAAAGTCGCGCCCCCCGCAGCTCCACGGCCCGGCGGAAAGCCCTGGGAGGTCTTGCGCCTATACGAGTATGCAAGTATGCCCGGCGAGAACTTGCGGCTGTATGAAGGGCAGCGCAGAGACGGCACCGACTTCGACAAGGTCAGGGCCAGCGGGCGGCGCTTCCGGAAAGGGGCCACTCGATGCCTTCCGTGCAAGCTTCGCCCATCGTTGATGAACTCCCGGTTCCCCCAAAGCGACCAGTCCGCGGGGAAGGCAACAGCTGACCAGAGCCACCCCGATTCACGCCCGCCTCCCGGGGTGCCCACCTTGCCCGGGGTCGTGCCGCAGCACGACGCGGCGGTTTTTTTTCTGACTGCCGAGGCGGCAGGGTTTGGGATGGGCGATGGCGACCCCCGGCGGGGAGAATCCCAGCTTGCTGGCACTCGTGTGCCCGTCGGATGGGGTCCTACGTTTGGAAGTGGGCCGGTTAATGGTGTAGGCCGCCCGAGGTCCCCCGGACACTGAAGGGTGTTTTTCTTCGCAAAAGCGGCCTTTCAAAGGAGCGGCTTGCGCTGACATTTTTCGGCAGTGGCGATAGTTCGAGCCCCTGCGGATGGCTTCCGCTGCCCGGCCACCCCACTGACCCGGGCTGGGCGAACGGCGGTGGCGTCGCCCCGCTGCACATGTTCGGCCTCAAAGGCCGGCGACTACGGCTCTTGCAGCGGTCCCGACGCTGCCCGGCGGCCGGTTTAGGGGTTGGCCGGGAGGACCAAGCCATGGTCGGGGTGCACATTTGACAGCAGGGAAGTCAGGCGATTAGTCTCTTGTGTCCTCGAAACGAACGGGGGAATCGAAGACGTCACGCTTGTGGCTGAAAAAGACGATTATTTGATCGATTTGCTGGTGGACCTCGGGTTTGTCACCAGCGACCAGGTCGAGCAGGCCCGCAAGGAGGCGCAGGCCGCCGGGGTGGGGGTGGTCGATTACATGGTGGCCAACGGCATCCTTCGGCCGGCTGATGTGACCCAGGCCAAGGCGGCGCACTTCGGAGCCGAGGTCGTTCACCTGGCCGGCATGCAAATCGACGACCAGGTGATTGCCGCCGTCCCCCGGCATATCGCCAAAAAATACCGCGTGGTCCCGGTCTACCTTCACGACAACACGCTCACGGTGGCGATGTCGGATCCCTCAGACCTGGCGACGATCGATTCCCTGACCCACCTGTTGAACAAGGAGATCGTGGTCATGGTGGCCTCGGAGCCGGAAATCGAGGCCGCCTTGTCCAAGTACTATGGCGGCCAGCGCAGCGTTGCGGACGACGAGCGGTTCAAGGGCGTCATCGAGGAGCTGACCCGGGAGCATGTGGAGGCCACCCCGACCCTGACGGAGGACGATGGCACGGCGGTGGACGCGGACGCGCCGCTGATTCGGCTGGTCAACTCCATCATCACCGACGCCGTGAAAATGCGCGCGTCGGACATTCACCTGGAGCCTCTGGAAAAGCGGTTCCGCGTCCGCTACCGCATCGACGGCATTCTGCACGAGGTCAAGGGTCCCCCGAAGCGGCTGCAGGCGGCCATCATCAGCCGGATCAAAATCATGTCCAACATGTCCATCTCGGAGCACCGGATCCCCCAGGACGGCCGCATCCAGACCAAGGTGGGCAACAAGGTGTTGGACTTGCGTGTTTCCTGCATCCCCACGACGCACGGCGAGAGCATCGTCATGCGTATTTTGGACAAGGAGGGGCTGCGGTTGGGCCTGCCCGAGCTGGGCTTCTTTACCGACGACCAGCAGACGTTCGAGCGTTTGATCACGTTGCCCGACGGCATCCTGCTGGTGACGGGGCCGACCGGTTCGGGCAAGACCACCACGCTTTATGCGGTCCTGCACTTCATCAACCGGCCCGACCGCAAGATCATCACCGTGGAAGACCCCGTGGAGTACATCCTGGCCGGGATCAACCAGGTGCAGGTCAACGAGGCGGTCGGGTTGACCTTTGCCACCGCCCTGCGCTCGATTCTCCGTCAGGCCCCCAACGTCATCATGGTGGGGGAAATCCGTGACCTGGAGACCGCCACCATCGCCATCAACGCCTCGCTGACCGGTCACCTGGTTTTCTCCACGCTGCACACCAATGACGCCCCCAGTGCCGTGACCCGGTTGATCGACATCGGAGTCAAACCCTTCCTGGTGGCCTCTTCCACCCGGGCGATCATGGCCCAGCGGCTGGTGCGAAAAGTTTGCAAGAAATGCGCCGAGCCGCGGCAGCCGACCGAGGCGGAGATCCGGCAGTTGAATCTGGACCCGGAACAGCTGGCCACCGCCAAGTGCATGGCCGGCCGGGGCTGTCCCGAATGTTCCAATACCGGGTACCGGGGTCGCATGGGGATTTTCGAGATTTTCGTCGTGGACGACGAGGCGCGGAAGCTGATTTACGAGAAGGTGCCGGCCTCGGTCTTGCGCAATCGGGCCCGGGAGATGGGCATGCGCACGTTGCGCGAGGACGGCGTCCGCAAAGTGCTGGCCGGCCTGACGACGCCGGAGGAGGTGATCCGCGCCACGGTGGGCGATGAAGCCTGAGGCTGGCCGGTCCGGGTGGGAGGAGCCCGCCCGGCTCGGCGCCCGCGCCGGTCCGTAACCAGGGAGAGACGAAGCAAGCCATGTCCTACTCGATGTCTGATCTGCTGCAGTTGGTCGTGTCCGAGGGCGCGTCCGACCTGCACATTCGCGTGGGGACCCCGCCGGTGATCCGGGTCCACGGCATCCTGCACCGGGTGGAGGGCCCCGCGTTGAAACCCGAAGACACCGAGGAGTTGATGCGCAGCATCACCTCGGAGGAACACATCCAGCATGTGCGCGAACGCGGCGGTGCCGACTTCGGCTTTGCTTTCGGCGATCTGGCCCGGTTCCGCGTCAGCGTGTTCAAAGAAAAGGGGAACTTCGGCCTGGTGCTCCGCCAGATCCCCAACAAGCTCCTGACCATGGAGGAGATTGGCATCCCACCCTCGGTCAAGGAGCTGCTGTATAAGCCCCGTGGCCTGATTCTGGTGACCGGCCCCACGGGCTCGGGGAAAACCACCACCCTGGCTTCGATGATCAACATCATCAACGAGGAGCGGGAGGAGGTCCACATCATTACCATCGAGGACCCCATCGAGTACTACCACACGCACAAGAAGGCCATCGTCACCCAGCGCGAAATCGGCGTGGACGTCCCGAATTTCGCCGAGGCCCTGCGCCGGGCCCTGCGACAGGACCCGGACGTGATCCTGGTCGGCGAGATGCGTGACCTGGAGACCATCGACGCGGCCATCACCGCCGCCGAGACCGGCCACCTGGTGTTCGGGACCTTGCACACCACCGGCGCCGCCAAGACCATCGACCGTCTCGTGAACGCCTTCCCCACCAACCAGCAGGAGCAGATTCGAATCCAGCTGTCCACCGTGCTGCAGGCGGTCATCTCTCAATTGCTGATTCCCCGCATCGACAAGCCGGGCCGGGTCGCCGTTTTCGAGATCATGATCAACACCCCCTCCATTGCGGCCCTCATCCGCGACAACAAGACCTTCCGGATCCAGTCGGACATCCAAACCGGTGCCAAGTACGGGATGGTCACCCTCGACAGCTTCTTGCTGGAAAAGTACCAACAGGGCATTATTGCTCGGGAAGAAGTCATCACCAAAGCCATGGATCCCGTGACGGTCCAGCAGAAGTTGCAGGAGCTCGACCTGGCCCGGGCCGTGGGCGCCGAGGGCCATGGCAGGGCCCGGAAAGGCTGAAGGGACGAGTCATGGCCGAGGAATTCCACAGTCCGTTGTTGGCCCTGCTGCGGGAGCGCAGCCTCATCGACGACCTCCAGTACGAGGAGGTGGTGGCCGAGTGCAAACGCACCGGCAACCCGGTCATCCAGGTCCTGCAGGACTATGGCGTGCTGGACCTGGACTCCATCCTGCACGTCATGGCTGATCACCTGGGTACCGAGGTCGTTTCCCTTCGCGACCGCCAGATCCCTGCGGACGTCCTCGAGCTCGTTCCGGCGGAGACCGCCCGGCTTTACCAGTGCATTCCCGTCGAGGACGACGGCTCCACCCTGAAGGTGGCCTTCGCCGATCCCTTGAACCCGGCCCAGATCGACGAGGTCAGTTTCGTGGTGAAACGGGACATCCAACCCGTGGTGGCGGACCCGGCCGAGGTCCAGAAGGCCATCGAACGCCATTACGGCGAGGAAGCCACCAGCGTGTCGGAAGTCCTTAAAGAATTGGGCGCCGACGCCGAGCTGGCCCGGGAAGCAGCGGAAGCCAGTGAGGACATCTCCGTGGCCGAGGACCTGGCCAATCAGGCGCCCATCGTCAAATTCGTGAACCTGGTGCTCCAGCAGGCCATCTTGGACCGTGCCAGCGACATCCATTTCGAGCCGTTCGAGGACGAGTTCAAGATCCGATACCGGGTGGACGGTGCGCTCTACGAGATGACCCCGCCTCCGAAACATCTGGCGCTGCCGGTCATCTCCCGGATCAAAGTCATGGCCAACCTGAACATTTCGGAGCGCCGGCTCCCCCAGGACGGCCGCATCACCCACAACATCGGCGGACGGGTGGTCGATCTGCGCGTTTCCACCCTCCCCACCCAGTTCGGCGAGTCGGTGGTGCTCCGTGTGCTGGATCGGTCCACGGTCAATCTTGAACTCGAAAACCTCGGCTTCCCCAAATTCATCTACGACTACATGACCGAGGCCATCCAGCGGCCCAACGGGATCATCATCGTGACCGGCCCGACCGGCTGCGGCAAAACGACCACTCTGTACGCCTGCCTGCGGCGGATCAACACCATCGACTCGAAACTGCTCACCGCCGAAGACCCCGTCGAGTACGACATCGAAGGGATCATGCAGGTCCCCATCAACGAGGCCGTGGGCATGACCTTCGGCCGTGCCCTGCGCGCATTCCTTCGTCAGGACCCGGACATCATCATGATCGGGGAAATGCGCGACCTGGAAACGGCCCAGATCGCCATTCAATCCTCACTGACCGGGCACCTGGTTCTCAGCACGTTGCACACCAACGATGCCCCGGGAGCCGTTACCCGTCTGATTGACATGGGCACCGAGCCGTTCCTGATTTCGTCCACTCTGGTGGCGGTGCTGGCCCAGCGGCTGGTGCGCAAGATCTGTCGGGAGTGCCGCACTCCGTTCGAACCCACCGAAAGCCAGTTGGCGCTGTTGAACCTGTCCCCGCACGACCTGGGCGAGAAGGTCTTCTATTACGGCCGCGGTTGTTCCAATTGCAACGACACCGGCTACAAGGGCCGCAAGGGCATCTTCGAACTCCTTGTCATTACCGAGCCGATTCGGGCCCTGATCAATGAACGCGCGCCCACCGTGGTCCTGCGCCAGAAGGCCATTGAACTGGGCATGACCACCTTGCGCGAGGACGGCTTGCGGAACATCTTTGAAGGGGAGACCACCATCGAAGAGGTCGTCAAGTACACGTAAGACCATCGTCACTCATCCAGCCCAGGAGCCGCCATGCCCAAGTACAGCTACGTTGCCATGGACGCCCACGGCAAGGAGGTCAAGGGCGTCATCGAGGTCGCCTCCCAAAACGAGGCCATCGGCCGCATCCGCGAGATGAACCTGTTCCCCACGAAGATCGTGGAGGTGGACGGCGCGAAGGCGGCGAAAAAGACGGGCAAGGCCGCTCCGGCACGCCCGGCCGCCAAGGGAAAGAAACGGGGGGCCCTCGATATCCAGATCAAGATTCCGGGCCTGGGCGGTCGGGTGAAACCCAAGGTTCTCATGACCTTCACCCGACAGTTGGCCACCCTGGTGGATGCCGGTCTGCCCCTGCTGCGCGGCCTGCGCGTTTTGGAGAAACAGGAGCGAAATCCCACCCTGAAAAACGTCATCGGCGAGCTGGCCCTGGCGGTCGAAGGCGGCAGCACGTTTTCGGAAGCCCTGGCCCAGCACCCCAAGATCTTCAACCGCCTCTACGTAAACATGGTCAAGGCCGGCGAAATGGGCGGCGTGTTGGAAGTGGTCCTGAACCGTCTGGCCCAGTTCCAAGAAAAAGCCCAAAAGATCAAGGGCAAGGTGGTGGCCGCCATGTTCTACCCGGTGGCGGTGTTGTTCGTGGCTGCCACCATCATCACGGTGCTGACCGTGTACGTCATTCCGAAGTTCGAGGAAGTGTTTGCCGGCCTGCTGGAGGGGGAAGCGTTGCCCGCCTTCACGCGCCTCGTACTCAACATCAGCCGGGTGATCCGAGAGAACATCCTGATGACGTTCGGAGTCATCGTGGGCTTTTTCGTGCTTCTGAAGCTGGCCACCAAGACCAAGCTGGGCCGGCTGATCTGGGACAAGATCAAGCTCAAACTGCCGGCCATCGGCCCCTTGATCTCCAAGCTGGCCATTGCCCGCTTCACCCGGACCCTCGGGACCCTGGTCAGCAGCGGCGTGCCCATCTTGCAGGCACTGACCATTGTCAAGGAAACCGCCGGCAACGTCGTCATCGCCAACGCCATTGCCGCCGTCCACGACAGTGTGAAGGAGGGAGAGACCATCACCGCTCCGTTGGAAGCCTCGGGCGTGTTCCCTCCCATGGTCATCAGCATGGTGGACGTGGGCGAACAGACCGGTGCCCTGCCGGAAATGCTGCTGAAAATCGCCGACAACTACGATGACGAGGTGGACAACGCCGTGGCTGCGATGACCTCGCTCTTGGAGCCGATCATGATTGTCTGCCTTGCCGTCATCGTGGGCAGCATCGTCATCGCCATGTTCCTGCCGCTGATCAAGCTGATGGAGGGGGTGGGCGAAGCCGGCGGCGGTCGGCGCGGGGCGGAGGATTGACGCAGGGACGTCCGCCTCATCGGCTTGTGAGGAACGCCCTGTTCGGGGCCGGCGTGGCGGCGTGGTTGGGATGCCGCCGCAGGACGGTCGATGACATGGAAGGCGGCGCAGCAGGCTTCCATTGCCCTGGTTGACAAAGCGGAGCGGTGCCTGTAAATACAAAGTAGTGACAATGCATGGGCGATGGCATGACGATTGAACCGGAATGGAGTTCGATTGGTCCAACCCGCCCTTCGCTCTGAACAGTTCTTTGACTCAACGGGAGATCGAAGAATCCTTTGAAGATCCGTTTGCCGTCCGCTTGATGCCCGATTCGCCCCGCTTCGCCAAGCAGGCCCGGTTCTTCAACCTGGGCATGTCCGCCGCGGGGCGGGGCATCTTCAGCGTGTACCGCACCAATGGCAAACTGATCCGCGTGATCTTCGCTCGCCCGTTCGAGCCGGAGGAGCAGTTTTTTTACCAGCGCAAGATGCAGGAGAGCCTGAACCTGTAGAGCCCGCCGCAGCCAGGGAGGCGCGGGCCGAACAACTCTAGGTCGCCATGCGCACGTTTACCTCGTGGGAAGAAGTACCCCTCTTCGACAGCGAAGAGGCAGAGGCCGACTTTTGGTCGGAAAACCGACCCGATTTGCGCCTCATGGAAGGCGCCGTGGCCGGGAGCGGCGATCTCACCGAGTCCGTGACCATCACGCTGCGCATGGACCCGCGCATGCTGGCCCGGATCAAGCGGCTGGCCCGATCCCGGTACCTCAACTATCAGAGCATGATCAAGCAGTGGCTCAGCGAACGCATGGAGCAGGAACTGCGAGATCGCGGCCCAAACCGGCATCCATGAAAGCGCATCGCACCATGACGATGGCCCGCAGGGCGGCCTTTACGCTCATTGAATTGCTGGTGGTCATTGCCATCATCGCCGTGGTGGCCGGGCTCATTCTGCCGTTGAGCGCCGCCATCAAGGCCCGGGCCATCCGATCCAAAGCTCAGGCCGAGCTCGAACAGATCTCCCTGGCCATCGAGGCCTACAAGGACCATTACGGCCAGTACCCGCCCGACAACCCGGGCAACCCCGTCATCAACCCGCTCTACTTCGAACTGCTCGGGACGCGATATCTCCCGGACACACGCGTGTATGAGACGCTCGATGGCACCGTGCGAATCCGGGACACCGACGCCGCGTTCAGCGCGGTGTTCGGGACCGTGGACGGCCGGCCCGCCCTGCGCGGCTTCCTGAATACCACGAGGGCTACGGATCCCGATGACGCTGCCCGGGCGCGGTCGTTCCTTACCCAGGTGAGGCCCGGCCACTACCGGGAGGTGACGCTTGGAGGGCAAACCGTGCGCCTTCTGACCTGCTCCGTGAACTGGCCGGATACCCACCCTTACCAGCCCATCCCAACCGCGCCCGGGGTCAACCCGTGGCGATACGTCTCCCAAAACCCAACCAACAATCCCGGCGGGTTCGATCTCTGGGTGGATGTGCTCATCGGGGGCAAGACGAACCGCATTTCCAACTGGAGCCAAAAAGTGCAAATCGTGAGCCAACCCTAACCGTCAACCGCTTTTGCGTCATGTGTTTCGCCCTTTTCCAACGTATGCGGCAGGCCTCCAGACGGTCCGTCCCGGTGGCCTGGTACCAGACGAGGTGGGAACCTCCGGTTTGCGGGTTTCGTTCGGCCGGATCCCATTCGCGGCGGCCCGTGCCCGAGCCGGGTGCTTGCCCCGGGACCCTTCCCGACCACGGCGCGTCGTTCCGACGGTGTGCGCCGCGGCGAAGGTCCTACGAGGTCCGAGCACGGGGCTTCACGCTGGTCGAGTTACTGGTGGTCATTTCCATCATCGCCATTTTGGCGGGCCTCTTACTTCCCACGCTCGGACGCGCCAAACGCCAGGCCCTGGTGAAACGCGCCCAGATGGAAATCGCGGATTTGGTCCAGGCCATCCGACAATACGAAACCATGTACAGCCGCTTTCCCACGTCCACCGAAGCCCAACAAGCCGCCGCGAAACTCAACCCGCCTGACGACTTCACTTACGGCGGCCAGTTCCGGACGCCCGTGGGGGTCATGAACATTGGCACGCCCGGTTACACGGCGGGTGGCCCGGGCGTGGCCAACAACGCCGAGGTCATGGCCATCCTCATGGATGTGGAGTCGTTCCCGTCGGCGACCCCCCAGGTCAACCAGGTCAATGCCGGGCATCGGCGGAACCCTCAGCGACAAAAGCTGATCAACCCCAAGATGGTCAGTACGACCACCGACCCCGGCGTGGGCCTGGATGGTGTGTACCGGGATCCGTGGGGGAACCCGTACATCATCACGATGGACCTGAATTACGACGAAACCGCCCGGGACGCCTTCTATCGCACTGCCCAGGTTTCCGCCGACCCTGCCAATCCGGCCCGTGGCCTGAATGGACTGCTCCGCAAGACCGTCGCAAACCAAACCTTTTATGAATACAATGGCCCCATCATGGTCTGGTCGGCCGGGCCGGACGGCATGGTGGATCCGAATCAGAAAGCCGACCGGGGCGCCAACCGGGACAACATTCTGAGCTGGAAGGAATGATGAGGCCGGCCGAACGACAGTCGTCGAGTCACAGCAGCCTTGTTCGGCATGACTGGAGCCGCCATGGCCCGAACGGGTTTACCCTGATCGAGCTGCTGGTGGTGCTCAGCATCATGGCCGTACTGGCTGCCCTAACCGTCCCGGCCCTGAAGAACTTCGCTCAGGCAGAGGCCCAGGTCTCCGGCACACGCCATCTCATGGACGAGCTCGGCCGCGCCCGCCAACTGGCCATCAGCCAGCGCACGACCGTGTACATGGTCTTTGTCCCGCCCGAATTCTGGAGCGATGCGAGCGCCCCCGGCAACGCGGCTGCCTGGCAAAGCCTGCCCTCTGAAGAAAAGGCCAGGGCCGAAAAACTCTATGACAAGCAACTCATCGGGTACAATTTCATCACCGTCCGGAGCGTGGGTGACCAACCCGGGGCACGGAATCCTCGTTACTTGACCGCGTGGCGGACCCTGCCCGAGGGTGTTTTCATTCCTCCTTGGAAGTTCCAGTACAACGGGCCCCGGGTGCGGATCTACGATCCGGCGCCTCCGCTGCCACCCCGGCGCGTGTACGAAGTGGCGCCCTTCCGATGGACCACCCCCGACATGGGAATCCCGTTCCCTTCCGCCACGGGTTCGACCAACTTTCGGCTTCCTTACCTGGCCTTCAATCACCTGGGCCAGTTGGTATCCGAAGTCGAGCCGGGCGGACTGCGGGACGCTTACATCCCACTGGCCCGCGGGCGAGTATCGGCAGCTTACACCCGTGAGGGCGCGCCCTTGCAACAACCGCCCTCGGTGACCGAGCGTCCTCCGGGCAACAGCACCAACGCGTTCAATTTGGTTTGTATCGAATGGTTGACCGGTCGCGCGCGTGTCATTCGGCAGGAGGTGCAATGAGAATCGGTCGGCCAAGCATGAACCCGTTGGGGCGGAGCCCCACCGCGAAAAACGTCCGCGGCCGGAGGCAGGCGGCGTTTACCATGGTGGAAATCGCCCTGAGTCTGGCGATCATTGGGTTCGCCCTCGTGGCCATCGTTGGGGTGCTCCCTCTGGGTTTGCAGGTCCAGCGCGAAAACCGGGAGGAAACGGTGATTCTGCAGGACGCCCAGGTCTGGCTCAGTGCGATTCGTGCGGGGGCCCGCGGGTATGATGATCTGACCAATGCGGTTGAAACCATCACGGTCCACTGGGCCGACTGGAGCATGAACGGCACCCTGCTCGGGCAGGGACGCGACCTCTACACCCGCACCAATTCCGACATTACCAGCATTTCTCCCCCTCCGTTTCTTCCCCTGACCAACGGGTATACGATTGTAGGTGTTCTGAGCACGCCACGGTATGTTTATCTGCCCAACGTTTTCCAACCCGTGGCCTTCCGCAGCAACTACGTGGTGGCTCATGTGCGCGCCTTCAGCGGGTCGGCGGTGGAAAAGTTCCCGCAGCGGGATCCGGCGGTGGAGGAACTGGCCTTTCGGTATCGCATGGTTTCGGAAGTCATGCCCTACACGCATTGGGACACCAACTGGATTGCCTTCGATGCGACCGGCTTGTCCCCTGCGGAGATGGTCCAGCGCTCCAATTACTGGTGGGTAACCCGGAACCTGCACGTCAACCTGCACGAGGTGCGGCTGCTTTTCACCTGGCCCCTGCGACCCAACGGCCAGACGGGCAACGGTCGCATGGTGTTCCGCGGGGCCGTCAGCGGCGTGCGCAGCAATGCAGGCCCGCTGAACTTTTTCCACCCGGGCACCTTTGCGAGGTACCCATGAAGGTCACGACGCACCAGCCTCGCCCACGGCGATCAGCCACCGCCTTGCCGAGAGCGGCTCGCAGGGGGTTTTCGCTGATCGAAATCCTGCTGGTCACGGCCCTCCTGGCGGTGATCGTCCTCGGTCTGGTCGCGATGTTCGGGCAGACGCAACGGGCGTTCCGGGCCGGACTGACCCAGACGGACTATCTCGAGTCCGGCCGGCTGGTCACCGAGATGCTCGGTCAGGAGTTGGTCCAACTGGCCCCTTCCCGCCTCTCGGGAGTGCCCAACTTTTATGCCGAGATTCCGCCGCCGTTTGTGTATCAACCGCTTTACCAATCCCTTCCGGGCGACCAACGGCGAACCAATGTTTTGATGGACCTGTTTTTCCTGATCCAGGAAAACCGCCGCTGGCATGCCATCGGCTACCGGGTGGGCACGCCGGACGCGGGCGGCGGCACCCTGTTTCGGTACGCGGCCACGAATCTGGGTCCCGAGTCCTTGCGCGCGCAGTTGCTTCAGTTCATGAAGACACCCCTGACCAATTTCAACCGCGTGGCGGATGGGGTCGTCCATTTCCGCGTCCGCGCCTTTGACACCAATGGGGTCTGGATCACTCAGGACCTGCCCAACAATTTCAACCGGCACAAGACCGACATTCGCGCCTCGGGCGTGGTCCCGGGTGAAGTGGGCCTTTACGTGTTCAAGAGCAACGCCGTGCCGGCGGCCGTGGAAATCGAATTGGGCGTGGTGGAACGTCGCACCTGGGAACGGGCCGCGTCCATTCCCGACGCCACCGCGCGTCGCCAGTTTCTGGAACAACAAGCAGGCCGTACGCACCTGTTCCGTCAGAGGGTGAACATCCCCTCGGTGGATCCTTCGGCTTACCAATGAACCTGTCAGCAGCCAGACTCTCCCCTGTGCGAGAACTGCCCGCCTTGACCGCCGACGGGTCACCCCGACCGGCCGGCCTTGTTTGCCAACGGACCTCGCCCCGGGAGGCCTCGCGCCGGGGTGTGGCCCTGGTCGTGACGGTCATCATGTTGTCGGTCATTACGTTCCTGGCGGTGGCATTCCTGGTGCTGACCCGCCGGGAGAAAGGGGCCGTGACGACCAGCTCGGACCAGGCGCGGGCCCGATTGGCGGCAGAACAGGCCCTGGAGCGGGCGCAGGCACAGTTGCTGGCTCCCATCTTGGCGTTCACGAACCCGGCGCTCTACGACCTCCGTGTGTCCACCAATTACATCAATCCTTTGGGCTTCGATCCCCGGCAGAGCCCGCGCGGACAGATCCTGCCCCCGGCCCGGCACTGGCTGACCAACGTCAGTTACACCTACGCCAACGGCGCGCCACTGAACGTGGACGATTACCGTCAAAACCTGGCCAACCTTTATTACGACCCGCGCCCTCCGGTCTTCGTCACCAATGCCAATGGGACCGTGGAGTTTCGCTACTACCTGGACCTCAATCGCAATGGCAGATTCGACACGAATGGATGGCAACCCGTCATCACACCTTCTGGCGGGTATCTGGCGTGGGACGGAACGGAAACCACCAGCCTCAGCAACGCCGTGTTTCAATTCATGGTGGGAGATCCCGAGTGGATCGGGGTGCTCGAACGGCCCGACCGACCGCATTCTTCGACGAACCTGTTTGTGGCCCGCTATGCCTGGCTGGCCCTGCCCGCGGGCAAGACGCTCGACCTCAACGCGATCCACAACCAGGCCAAGATGTTGAATCCGCGCTGGGATGGCTTCGTCCGCAACATGGGCGTGGCCCCCTTCGAAATCAACCTCGCGGCGTTCCTGGCGGACCTGAACACCAACCTGTGGAACTTGGGAAACTTGCCCGGATTGGAAGAGTCGTATCCGGCGTCGGTTCCGTATTTGTACATCACCAACCTCGCGCAGCCGAGCCGTGGGACCGCCTTTGAGGATGCGGTCGCCCTGCTGAGTTACCGATACAACCTGAGCTACAACAACCTGCCCTCGGTCAGCCAGTGGTTCGGCCCCGCAGGGACCCTGTTCTTCAGCACGAACCGGATCGACGACCTGTTAAACGGTCCGTTGCTGACCGGGGTGCATTTGCCGCCGATCGACAATGACGGATTGCGGGTCAACTTCGCCTGGCCCGGCGCGGAGAATCCCCGGGCGTTTTTCAGCATGCAGGATCTCTTCGATAAAACCAAAACCTCGCCGGCTCAGCCCGATTTGTTCAGCTTTACCGACCGTCTCCTGGCGGTCTCGGCGAAAACCAACACCTATGACCGCTACACCTTTTACCGGTTGTTGCAGCAGTTGGGGACCGACTCGGAACCCGTGCCGCCGGAGCGCATGCATTTGACCTTCGACAACTTGACCACGGCCAACCCGGTTTCCGGGGTCTTCAGTCCGACCAACTATTATCCGTGGCGTCCCCTGGCGTTCTTTACCAACGCCGCCGATCGCATGTTGCGCGCGTACACGGCGGAATGGCTGCGCAGCAGCCCCGCCGACTACCTGTTGACCTATGGCACCAACCAGCCGTTCGGCATCACCAACATCCCGGTATGGATCAGCAACCGCTTCGTGTACACCCCGGCGGTGAACCGGCTGCTGCAGTTGGCCGCCAACATGTACGATGCCCAGAACACCAACCGATTGCCGTCCGTGTTCCGACCCCTCTTCAGCCGGCAGGGGCCCGATGTGTTCATCACGGGCTACGAGCAGGTCGTGGGCGATCCCACGCCGTACCTCCTGCCGCCCGTGGAGCCCTCGGAGGTGGGCCAGGGCTCCAACCTGCGCGTCAACGTGTACGGGGTGCCCTGGATCCTCGGGGCCAAGTCGGGCCTGCCCAATTTCAATGAATTCGCCATGCAAACCGTGTTCGAGGTGACGCGGAAAGTGAAGATTCGAAAGCCTTCGGTCAATGCCCATCACAGTCAGTTCCAGACCAACCAGCTTTACATCGTCAGCCTGACCAACGCGCTCGCGGTGGAGTTGTGGAATTCGTATCGGGTGGACTTTACCAATCCCGTGCACATTCGGGTCGTTGGGGACGTGACGATGGTCCTGACCAACGAGTACGGACTGATGCGGCTCAACTCGGGTGCCGTGCTGAGCAACCGTATTCCGTTTGTTGCGGTTACGAACCTGGTCCGGTGGCCCGGATACCGGGCGTTGCAAAGCCCCGAGCCGGCGTCGTTCGTCATCCCGGTTCGAACCAATATCACCTTCGTGCCGCCGGCCTTTTGGGAGAACAACTCCCCGAACCTGAACACCAACTTGCTGGGATTCCCCAACATCCCCGGCTTCCCGCTGCCCCGTTTTGGATTGCTCGTGCAGGCACGCTTGCGGGCGATCATCCAGTTGGATGGGCCCAGTGGACCGATCCTCGACTATGTGCAGTTGAACGGACTCGACGAACTTCGGGATCTTGCAGAGGAATTCAGCCGCACCCGCACGGATGATCCCAACGGCCTGGCATGGGGTTTGTTGTGGGACACCAATCGCATCGGTGGGAATACCGTCAACCATGTCACCCGCGGCATCAATTATCAGATCCGAATCTCTCTGGGTGACTATGGTGGCAATACGGTGGACTGGTTGAACTACGGGCTCCCGCCGCGGATGAGCCGCGAGTGGGAAATCGACTCTTTCCGGGCCTTTCTGGGACTGGCTCCGCTGCGGTACGGAGGCCTGGTGAATACCAACCTCGAACAACAGGTGCCCTTTACCCCGTCGCGTCGGATCTCTCGCCACCATACCTGGCAGGCGAACGATCCCCTGGTCCACGCCATGGCCTCGGACTTGCGTTACTGGCCGGCGGAGGAGGAGCTTCGCGATGAATCCATTCGTCCCGGCGTGCCGGTCCAGTTGCTGGAAAACATCGGTCGCTTGAACAACCGTTTCCGCCCCTGGGGCGGCCATCCGCTGGGTAGCACCGACCCGCGGGCGTTCGACATGGCCTTGAAGGATCCGGGCGTCCGGGCCTCGGACGACTGGGAGTTCCCCACCAACTCGCTGCCCAATATCGGTTGGTTGGGACGAATCCATCGTGGCACCCCGTGGCAAACGGTGTACCTGAAGGCCGGCAACATCTTGGCCGACGACGCCGGACGCACGTATTGGAGCAGGGATTGGACCGGCAACACGAATCTGTTCGACGCCATCAATGCGGCTCCGGTTTATGATCGGTTGCTGTTCGACCTTTTCACCACCGATTACGACTTGGTCTCGTCGCGGGGCAAACTTTCGGTCAACCAGACCAATCTTGCAGCCTGGTCGGCCATCTTCAGTGGCGTCATTGCGTTGACCAACAGCCTGCCCGACGACGAGGTGCGCTTGCGGTGGTTGCGAGACCCGCAACGGGGATGGCTCGCGGAGCATTACCAACCCTTCGTGATCGCCCCCGCGGGGATCTACAATCCGTTCAACACGAACACCTGGTCGCCCGTGGTCCGCCTGGTGTATGGCATCAATCAGACGCGGTCCAGCACGAATCTTTTCCCGCGACAGGTGTTCGAGCGGACGGGCGACATCTTGGCCGTGCCGGAACTCACCGACCGTTCACCCTTTTTGAACTGGTCCGCGTTGCAGCTCCAGTACGGATTGACGGATGCTGCCGTGGAACGATTGCCCCAGCAGATTCTGGGCCTGCTGAAGATCGACCAGCCTCGGTTCGTGATCTATGCGTACGGCCAGGCACTGCGGCCGGCGCCCAATAGCCGGATCGCCAGCGGTCCCTTCGCCGGCATGTACGACAACTACCAGATCACCGCGGAAAGCGCGCTGCGAGCCGTCGTGAGGATGGAAGGCACGCCGGAAAACCCGCGCATGGTTGTGGAACAATACAACTGGCTGGGCCCGGACTGAGGACTTCCGGGCGCCATGGATGGAAATGCTTGCTTGCAAATGCGGCTGCTTGTGGGAGTTTGAAAACGCCAAGGATTGAGGAGGCTTATGCGGGCGCGACCGTTCATCTGGTTGGCGGCAAGCTTGACGCTCTTCGCAGCGTCGTTGGCAATCTGGCGTTGGGCCGAGCGAGCCCGCGGAGCGGTCCCGCCCGCGAGCACCGGCGCTGCCGCCTCTTCAGCCCCCCAGGTTCTGGATGCCACGCCCCGCGCGTTGCGGCTGAGTTTCGGTGACCGTCTTCTGAGCAGCACATCGAGCTCGGGGCCCGCCCTGCCTTCCCGCAAGGAACTCCGGCTGCGCAATGCCAGCCATTTGCCCGAAACATGGCTGCGCCTGCCCACGGCCATCCTGCTGGAAAACGCTCTCGTGGACACGGCCGCAGGCCAGCCGCCGGCCATCCCGCCCCATCTTCAGGCACAGGGAGATCCCGGTGCCTACATTGTGCAGCGCAAGGGGGAGCTCACCGCCGCCTTCCAGGCACAACTGCGCGCGATGAACGCGGCCGTGGTGGCGTACATCCCCAACAACGCCTATTTGGTGCGGGCCTCGCGGGAAGTGGCGGAGCGGCTCCGGTTGCATCCGGACGTCCAAGCGGTTCTGGCCTATGAGCCCTACTACAAGCTGCGGGGCGAACTCTTGCCACGCGCAGTGATGCGGGCGCCCTTGCCGTTGGGCGAACGTCTCCACGTGGCGGTTTTCGAAGATGCGCGCGCTCAGGTCTCGGAGGCACTGACCGGCTTGGGAGCTCGCCTGGTGGCCGAGGAGCCGTCGCCGTTCGGTCCCGTGATGATCGTGGAACCGCCTCCGGACCGATGGTTGGATTTGGCGTTGCTTTCCGGGGTGCAACTTCTCGAGATCGCCACGGACCGGGTCCCGGCCAACGACTTGGGCCGGGTGACGCTCGGCGTGGCTCCGACCCCGGTCGCTCCGGACAACTGGTTCGGGCTGACGGGAACCAACGTGCTGGTCAATGTGAACGATTCCGGCGTGGACGCCACCCACCCGGATCTGGCGGGACGGATGCTGGCGTTGCGACCCGAGGACTTGAGTGATCCCAACGGGCACGGCACCCACGTCATTGGCACCATTGCCGGCACCGGAGAGATGTCCCCGACCGTGGCCAACGCCAGCGGATCCCCCATGCCGGCCGAGCCCGGACAGTTCCGAGGTGTGGCGCCGAAGGCGCGTGTGTTCGTCCAACCGGTACTGATGGAGCAGCGGCCCGCACGGGCGGGCGCCCGGCCGATCCTCCCCGATTCCGTGTTACAGGAGCAGGCGGCCCGGACCAACGCATTCATTTCGAACAACAGTTGGCACTACGGCGGCAACACCGGCTACGACCTGGCTGCCGCCCGTTACGATGCCGCCACTCGCGACGCGCTGCCGGGTGTCCCCGGTTCCCAGCCGCTGCTGTTTGTTTTTGCCGCTGGCAACTTCGGGAACGGCAACCCTTCCGGCCTGGGGGGAGAGGCCGACTCCATCCGGTCTCCGGGCACGGCCAAGAACGTCATCACCGTGGGCTCGATCGAGCAACCTCGTCAAATCGACGCCGAGGTGGTGCTCTGCCGCCCCTTCGACACGGGGACCAACAACATTGAATTGTGTGTGACCAACACGCCCTGGCGGGAGGACACCGACAGCCGGGACCAGGTGGCGGCCATGTCCAGTCGGGGCAACACCGGCATCGGCGTGGAAGGCGAGTTCGGTCGATTCAAACCGGACGTGGTGGCGCCCGGCCAATGGGTGGTTTCCACACGCTCCCAACAGTGGGATGAAGACGCCTATTACAATCCCACCAACGTGTACGGAGACGAGTTCACCGGGCTCGTTGTCCCGCCCGGGGAAGTCAACCGGTATTCGGTGTTTGTGCCGTTCAATGCCGTTCAGCTCGAAATCGAATTGCTCCCGCACCCGGAATCGCCGGTGCCGTTTCCGGGGCTGCCGATTTTCGTCCGTGCCGGCGAGTTCCCCACGGCGGCCGACCTGGCCGGCACGAACCGGGTCTCCATCCCCCCGGACCTGACTCCGGACCTGTCGCCGCGGGACGTCAGTTGGAACATCGGCGTGGGCAATCCCACCGCCGTGGCGGTCACCTTCAATCTACGCATTACGCTGCGCACGACCAACGACCTCGGGAACGAGCTGGAAGTGCGCCGTCAACTGAACGCCACCCTGGCTCCCTGGTACCGGTACGAAAGTGGCAGCAGTATGGCGGCGGCGCATGTGGCCGGGACGCTGGCCCTCATGCAGGAGTTTTTCGAAAGCCGCGGCCGCACCAACAGTCCGGCCCTCATGAAGGCCCTCCTGATCAACGGCGCCCGATCCCTCAACCCCGTCTATGATTTTGAAGTCCGCACGCTTCACAACTACCAGGGCTGGGGCCGCGTGAACCTGCCCACGACGTTGCCTCCGGCTCTGACCAACACCACGCCTCCCAATCGAGGCGCCATGATCCTCTATGACCAGAATCCCACCAACGCTCTGGTCACGGGCGACCGCCATCTTCGGCGCCTCACTCTCACCGAAGCCGCCCGGGCCCTGCCCTTGCGCGTAACTCTGGTCTGGACCGACCCGCCGGGGAACCCCGTGGCCGGCGTGAAACTGGTCAACGACCTCGACCTGGTGGTGACCAATGTGGATACGGGCGAGGTTTATTTCGGGAACGACATCCCGGGCGGCAGCGACTTCAACCAGCCCTGGCGTACCAACGAACCTCCCACGACCGACATGATCAACAACGTGGAGAACGTTTTCCTGGCCCCGCCCCTGGGCACCAATTACGTCGTGGCCGTGATCGGCCGTCGCGTCAATGTGAATGCCGTCACCGCACACACGAACAACATCGCCCAGGATTACGCCCTGGTGATCTCCAGCGGCGACGGCGACCTGGAGGATGCCATCACGGTGACCGAACTTCCGGGAGCCAGCTCGACCAATGCCAGCTTTGCCGGAACCACAAACGCCTTCAACTTCACCCCGGAAACGACGCCGGGTTACACCGGGATGTTGTTACTGGGTCAGCGGGTGGGCGCGAATCCGGCGCTGTTGGGGATTACCAACGGACTTCCCTCGCAATGGCGGTTCTATGTGCTTACGAACACGCAGAATTACACCAACGCGGCGTTCATCACCTTCCTTCCGCACAACCTCTCCATTCCACGGATGGGGGTGAATGAAAACGAGCAGGAGAACGCGACGCGCCTGGAGGCCGATATCGATTTGTACGTGTCGCGCAATCCGGCCCTGACAAACCTCGACCCGGCAGCGCTGGCCACGGCGGACAAGTCGAGAGGCCGCGGGGGCACGGAGATCCTCGTGTACTCCAATGCCGCGCCGGGCGGGGTGTACTACGTGGGGGTCAAGGCCGAGGATCAGATGGCCTCGGACTTCGGTTTCCTGGGCGTGTTCAGCCTGCTGCCGTTCAGCACGCTGGAGGAGGGCAACCAGATCGTGCGTGGCTTCCCCGTGCCGACGTGGATTCCGGACGGCAGCCCGGCGGCCCCCGGGGCTGCGTACGTCTTCGGCGTGGCCACGTTCCCCATGCAGGTGCGGCGTGTCGTGGTGACGAATGCCCTGACTCATCAGAGCTTTGGCGATCTTGTGGTGAGCCTCCACCACGAGAATCGCTTCGCGGTGCTGCGCAATCATACCTACCCGGCAGTGCCGCCTCCCCTGACCGCATGGACCGTCTACGAGGATCAAGGCGAACGCGACATTCCCGGGGCACAGCGGACGGACGGCCCGGGCAGTTTGCGGGACTTCGTGGGTGAGCAGGCCGCGGGACTGTGGGTGCTCCAGGCCCTGGACGATGCACTGACACAGACGGGAGCGGTGCAGCACCTCTTCTTGCGGATCGAGCCGCAGCGGCTGGATGAGACGAATGCGTGGCGCGGCATCCAACCGTTCAGTTTCTTTTACGAGGTGATCGATGTGCCCGAGGATGCCACGAACCTGACCATTTGCGTGACCACGACGAACGCGCCGGTGGAGCTTTACGTGCGCCACGGAGACTTCCCCACGCGCCAAGTGTACGACCATTTCTTGCCGGTTCCCGTGCCCACGGCCTGCCTCAGCATCGGGCGCAGCAGTGTGCCCCCGCTGCGGGCGGGACGTTACTACATCGGCGTGTACAATCCGCAGCCCTTTGCCCAACATGTGCAGATCGTCGTCACGCTGGACCGGGACCCGCGCGGGATTGTGCCCTTGGTGGTTACCGCCACTGGAGAGACACCGCTGCTGGATGATGCGGTCACCAATGCGAGTTTGCTCGTGACAAACCGTGGCCGGATCGGCTCGGTCGAGGTGGGGGTGCGGATCGACCATCCGCGGGTGTCCGATCTGGCCCTTACGTTGGTCAGTCCGAAAGGGACCCGGATTTTGCTGAGCGAGGCGCGCGGGTGGGCGTCCACCGCCGGCATGGGGTCGACCTATCTGATTACGAATATTGTGCCGGTGCAGTATAGCGGCGGAGCAGAGGCGGTGACGAATGTAGTGGATCTGGGCATCAACCAGGGAACAGTAACCATCGATTACGATTTCTATCAGCTCCCGGATCGGCTCAAGGTTTATTACGAGGGACAGTTGCTCCATGATACCGGAATGATCAGCGGGGCTGGACGGATCCAGGTCGATTACGGGCCCGGGGCTTCCACGCTTCTCACCATCACGGTCAACGAGGGGGGAAATCCAGAAACCAACACATTATGGAAATACGTTCTCACCTCCATACGAGAAGTGCACAACTACTTGATCTTCACGGAAAACACCAATCTCGCCCCCGGTCCGATCAAGTTCATTGCTCCGCCGTTTGCCCCGCCGACCAATCGGACCGAAACCTTCTTGGGCGGGTTCGAGAGCGTGTCGCCCGGGTGGTATGATCCCGGGCAGGTGGTGGAGGGTTGGACGGTCCTGGAGTCGGGCCCCGTACAGGTGGTGAGCAACGCGGCTTGGGCGCATACGGGGGCTCAATTTCTGGCCCTGCACGACGGCGGTTTGGCGCGGACGCTGTCCACGGTCAGCGGCCGCCATTACATGCTCCAGTTCGCATCGCGCGCTGCGCCCGCGCTGGAGGGAATCATCAGCTGGTGGCCCGGGGAGGATGACGCAGTGGACATCGTCAACCGACAGAATGGAGCCTTCCTCGGAACCGCTGCGACGCGCTTTACCAACGGGGTGGTGGGCCGCGCCTTTGGCTTTGACGGCTCCATCGATGCCATCCGGGTGCCGGTGAGCGACCTTCTGAAAGTGCGGGACGCCATCACGGTCGACGCGTGGGTGTACCCTCTGGCTCACGGGGCCTTTCACGACATTTTGACGCGCTGGGGCGCCTTCGGCCTTGACGATCGGAGTTTTGGGCTCTCTCTGGATCCTCTGGGCCGTCCCTACTTCGTGATCAGCACGAACGGGTTCGATTGCTCGCCCACCCCGTGCATGGCCCGGGCAACGGCACCACTGCCGCTCCGGACTTGGACGCATCTGGCGGGCACTTATGATGGTCAGTACATCCGCCTGTACGTCAACGGCGCGCTGGCGAGCGAGGTCCTTCTGCCGGGTTCGATCTGGCCCGGGAACAACGACCTGGTGATTGGCGGAGAGGTCTCCAATAACACTCTCTTGTCTCCCTTTGCCGGTTACATCGACGAGCCAACGCTGTACGGGCGTGCACTGACGGCTGAAGAGGTGCGCGCCATCTTCGAGGCCGGTGCGCGCGGCAAGTGTGGGCTGCCGAATCCACCGGCGGTCTGCGGCGGAGAAACCCGGTTCGCGGCCGCAGTGGCCGGGATTGTGACCAATGTGATCTACAACGCCTCGACCAACTGGGTCACCAACATGCTCTCCTTCCAGGCGCGGGGGCCGGCAACGACGATTGTTCTGGAATCGCCGCCCCAGGGTTCGCGCATCTGGCTGGACACCTTCACGCTGACGGAGTTCCCGAGTCCCATGTATGCATTGCCCGAGGAATCGCTGCGTGCACTGACCGGCGAGGAGGCCTTCGGCGAGTGGAAGCTGGAGATCTGGGACATGCGCGCGGGTGCCACGAATGTGCAGCCGGTGTTGCTGAGCTGGCAGCTCCGCTTCGTGTTCCAGAACGAGACTGCGTTGCCGGATCGGCTGGCCACCGGCCAGGCGTTGACGAATACACTGCCGGCCGGTCAAATGCGGTTCTATACGGTGGACGTGCCGGATTGGGCCCTGGCGGCCACCAACCAGCTCCTCGCAGCCACCCGGCCACTCAACCTGTGGTTCAACCAGAGCCAGCCGCCTTTTGGCACCAATGCCGGCGATTACCTGCTGTTGTCCCAGGTGACCGCCGGCAGTGTGACGCTCACACCCGGCAGCGTGCCGGCCCTTCAACCCGGCACCCGGTACTATCTGGGAGTGCAAAACACCAACACCAACGCAGTGACCTACAGCCTGCGCGTGGATTTCAACATCACGCCGTTGACCAACGGTGTGCCCCTCTACGGCGTGGAACCGCCGGGGCGGGGACCTCGCTATTTCAGCTTCGTGGTATCGCCCGCTGCGGCGGCGGTGGTCTTCCGGCTCGCGGAGCTGACCGCGAACGCAGATCTCGTGGTGCGGCGCGCCCCGGATTTGCCGAACCTCTTGTCCTTCGACTACGGCAGTTTCAACCCCGGCTTGGCGGACGAGGAAATCGTCATCCTCACCAATTCGGCCCCTGTCCCGTTGCGGCCGGGCGTCTGGTTGCTGGGACTCTTTAACCGGGACACGGCGCCCGCAGAGTACACCCTGCTGGCTCAGGAGCAGGCGTGGGCGCGGCCGATCATCACCTTGACCAACGGAGTGCCTTATTCGAGCACGGTGCCCGCCGACGAGGTGGATTACTACCGGTTCGTGGTCCCGGCAGACGCGGCCCGGGCGCAATTCGAGATTCGACAGCCCGGTGCGGATGTGAATCTTGTGCTCCGTCGCGGTTGGCCGCCGGCCACGATGGCCAACTTTGATTACCTGAGCGCAAACCCCGGCCGTAGTGAGGAGTACATCCTGGTTCTGAGCAACAGCGATCCCGTACCGCTGGCTCCGGGCGAGTGGTATGTGTCCGCGGTGAGCGCAGATGGCGTGCCGGCGTCGTACAGCGTGGTTGCCACGGCCTGGGCCGTAACCGGCCGGCCGGTGGTCATCACCTCCGTTTCCGCCACCGCGACGAATCTTTGTCTCACCTGGAGCTCGCTGCCCGGCGCGCGGTACTTCGTGGAAGGCGTGGAAGCCCTGGACGGCAGCTCGTGGACGCCGGTCTCGTCCACGTTGACCGCCACCTCGACGAATCTGCAGTGGTGCATCCCGTTGCCCTCGGAGTACTCCTTCTTCCGAGTGGTGGAGGGCATTGTGCCCGAACCCTGATTCCCAAGCCACGCCCGACGGCCCGATTGCGGTGGCTTCATCGCGCAAGGTCGTGATTCTGTGTGCCAATCCCGCCCTGGATGAGGAATGGGAAGTGGATGGGGTCCGCCGGGAGGAGAAGAATCGAGTCCTTCGCAAGCGGCAATGGGCGGGAGGCAAAGGGGTCAACGTGGCGCGATGGTTGGGGTGGCTGCGGGTTCCCGCGCGCCTGGTGCTTCTGGCGGGGGGAGAACCCGGGCGGACGTTGCTTCAGCTCCTGCGCAGGGAGGGGATTCGGTATCATTGCATTCCCGTGAGTGGCGCTACGCGAGTGAACGTGCTGGTGACGGATCCCCGGGGGCGCCAGTGGCGGTTCAATCCGGAGGGCCCCAGGGTCGGCCTTGCGGAGTGGCGGTCGGCCGTGGCAGCTGTGGTAGAAGAACTGCAGCGAAGTTCGTTGTTGATTCTTTCCGGAAGCCTGCCGCCGGGCGTTCCCGCTCGGGGCTATGCAGAGCTGGTGCGGCGGGCGCGGCGTATGGGCGTACGGGTGGTCTTGGATTGCGATGGGCCGACCCTCAGGCATGCCGTGCCGGCCGGTCCCTTTTTGGTCAAGCCCAACGAGGCCGAACTGAGGGAATGGGCCCGGACCTTCTTCCGCGCGGAGCTGTCCCTGAAAGATGCGGCCCGGCGGATGTCCGAAATGACCGGGGGTTGGGTGCTGGTCTCGCGGGGCGGTCGGCCGGCTCTCTTGGTGCACGCCCGGCTCGGGATCGAAAGGGCCATGAGACCGCCGCATGTCCGCCCGCGCAACCGGTTGGGGGCCGGGGATGCGTTGGTGGCCGGAGTTTGCCGGGCGATCCTCCACGATGGTCCTCCGGACAGCTGGCTGCGGTCGGGTCTTTTGGTGGGTTCGATGGCCACGCAGTATCCGGGCGGGGTGTTGCCGCCGCGCGCGAGGTTGAAGACGGTTCTGCGGGCCGCGGGAGGCTCGAGACCCCTGTGAGTGGAGAGGGCAGGGGTCTTTTGCCGGGGGAGGCCGGGTTCCAAATCAGCGGTGGCGGGGCGGGGGATTCGGTGTAATGTTGGAGACGTGAGGCGTGTGCGTGTGTGGGACCGAGCCGTTGGCTATCTGGGTTGGATCATGGGTGTCTCGCTGGTGAGTTGTGCGCCGTTGGATGAGCCGCTTTCCATGGTGGACCTGCGTCGGCGCATGGTGGAGGAACAGCTCAAGGCGCCGGGCCGGGACATTACGCATCCACGCGTGCTTCGGGCCATGGAAAAGGTTCCCCGGCACGAGTTCGTCCCGGAGGCGCTTCGCGCCCAGGCCTATGAAGATCGCCCCCTGCCCATTGGCTACGGCCAAACGATCTCGCAGCCGTTCATCGTGGCCTTCATGACCGCCCAGCTGGATCCGCAGCCCGGAGAGAAGGTTCTGGAAGTGGGCACCGGATCGGGCTATCAGGCAGCCATCCTGGCCGAGCTTGGGGCCCATGTGTACACGATCGAGATTCTGGAGCCGCTGGCCGAAACGGCCGCCGCCACCTTGCGTCGGCTGGGCTACACGAATGTCCAGGTACGCGCGGGCGACGGTTATCTTGGCTGGCCGGAGGCCGCGCCGTTCGACGCGATCATGGTCACCTGCGCGCCGGATCACGTGCCGCAACCCTTGGTGGAGCAGTTGCGCGAGGGCGGCCGAATGATCATCCCGGTGGGGCCGCCGGGCATGCAACAATTGGTGGTGTTGCGGAAAAAGGAGGGGAAACTGGAACGGCGTGCAGTGTTGCCGGTGTTGTTCGTGCCGATGACAGGTCCGCGGGCCCAGCCTGTCAAACCCTGAAGGCGGCGATGGAGCTTTCAGCGCAACACGGCCCGTTCAGGTTTTGGCCCCAAGCCGGGTGCTTGCGCGCGGCGGGAGGAAACCGAAGATTCAGTAGCACGCCCCTTTGCCGGTACGGCGTCACGCTGCGGGCACCGGGTCAGGCGGTCGCCAGCGTGCTGAGGCGTGTGCTGAGACGGGATTTGGCGCGAGCCGCTGTGCGCCAATGAAGCACACCCGCCTGTACGGCCTTGTCGACGGCCGAGGTGTATGCCCGGAGGGCCTCCTCGGCGGCTTTGCGGTCGCCGCTGGTCAACGCCTGCAGGTAAGCCTTTTGCAGCCGTCGGACGCGGGTCTTGACTGCCCGGTTCCGGCGACGGCGTCGTTCACTCACTCGGGCTGCGCGTGCTGCCGATCTTGTATTGGCCATAGCAAAACGGTCTCAAGCTTGCTCCGGTCGAATTCAAGGGCGGCTAGGGTACACGGCGACTGGATGATGTCAACGCCCTGTTTGGGGGTTCTGCGCGATGCGCCCAGTGGGATCCGCTTGGGAAACCCACAAGTGCAGGTCGTATCTGGCCCCGACCTGGTCTCCGGACGGAACGGGTTTTTATCTCCCGGTCCCTGACCGGCGGAGGTGGCTTCACACGGCCGCTGGGGCCGCGGTCGCGCAATCGCCTTTTCCCGCCGAGAGCGACCGGGTTGACCGATTTGGATGGGACTCCGGCCATGTCTGCTTTCGGTGCCTGCCGGCGAGCCCGCGGGTGGATCGTCGGGTTTGGCGCCGGTTCCGAAAGAATTGATTGCCGCCGGGGCTGTATGTACGGAGAGGCGTCCGTCTCCTGAGCGGCGGAGCGGGACCTGGGTGCTTCTCCCGCAGGCACTGCCTGCCGTAGCCGAGCGCGCCATCGGATTCGGCCATGGCTTTCCCAGGGAGCTTTGGCGATCAAGTTGTCGCAAGGGTCTGGGGATCGCAGGCTTGTCGTGGGTCCCCACTACACGGCCCTGGACCGACGCTGGTGGTAAAAGTCTTGTGCGGCCCGGGCGATGGCTCGAATGTTTTCCGGGCTGACGCCCGTGGTGGTGGCACCGGCGAAGGACAGGATGAGGGGATGATTCCCCGCTGTTTCCAGGGCCTGCCACGCCGCCGCATAATTCGCCTCCGGAGTTCCTCGCACACCTAGGTCCAACGGCGGCACGTTCCCCATCAGGGTCATTCGGCCCTGAATCCGTTGACAGGCCTCTGCCATGGGGGTTTCCACGCCCCAGTTGAGCACATCGAATCCGGTGTCGGGAAGAAGATCCAGGCAGGCCTTCACGCTGGCGTCGTTGTGGAAGACCTTGACCCAATGCGGCGGGAAGGCCTCCGCGTAACGCTTGAGAAACGGATGGGCAAACTGCAGGTAATGACGTCGGCCGATGAAGCCGGCCAGGTCGTCGAGGACCAGGATGCCCTCGACCTGTTCGCCGAGCACTTGCGCCTGGGCTTGCAACCACTGAATCCCCAGCCGGGTGGTGAGCTCGAGCAACTGCAGGGTTTGCTCGGGATGGTCGATGATGTCCTCCATCAATTGTGTGACGCCGCGCACGAACGAGGCGATCGTCAACGGGCCCCGTGCTGCCACCACAGGGACACAGCAGCCGGCTTCGGCAATGCGGTGTTTGAGTTTTTCGTAGCGGTAGAGGCACAGGGCCATGAACCCGTCATGGACGGCGTCCGGGGCAGTGGCCTCGTGCAGCCGCTCGACCGCCACCGGCAGGGGTTCGACATCGGGGACCCGATCATCATGGAAACGCAACCGGGCCCCGAGGGCGGAAGGTTCGGCCCCCATGCCGACCTCGGACCACCAGGAAGGGAACCAGATGACTTCGGGAAAATCCTGAATCACGCGCAGGTGGCAGCGAAACCAGGTGTCCGGGTCGAAGAAGTAATCGCGATGGCGGACGCCGCAATACGGCGGGATCCAGGGGCAATCGACGATGAACGCGACGGGCACGGGGCCCTCGAGAGGCTGGCGTTTGGCGGCGGCCTTGAATCGCTGCCATTGTTCAGGACGCATAAGATTTGCGCAGGTGGGGAGGATGTCGGTTGAGGAGGTTGCTTGGGCAGACACGCAGCTTCGACGATTGCCGGACCGGCGGTGGAGGCATGGAGAGGACAGCCACGGTTTCCGAAGCCAGGTTGCAGGGTCGTCAGATATCCAGAGCCACACGCCGCGCCCAGGCGTCGGCTTCCAGGATCTGTTCCAGCGAGGGATGATCGATGACCCGGTGAGCGTCCATGGTGCGGCGGACGCGCTCGGGGATTTCGGCAAAGGACAAACGGCCCTCGGCAAAGGCGGCCACGGCGACTTCGTTGGCCGCGTTCAACACGGCGGGCAGGGTCCCGCCGATGCGGCCGGCGCGACGGGCCAGCTCGAGTGCGGGGAACCGTTCCGTGTCCGGGGCTTCGAACGTCAGTGTCCCCAGCTTGACAAAGTCGGTTTGGACGCGCGCGCTGGGGACCCGCTCCGGGTAGGTCAGCGCATACTGGATGGGCAGACACATGTCGGGCGTCGAAAGCTGTGCCAGCCAGGAACCGTCCACGAACTCGACCATCGAATGGACCACGCTCTGGGGATGGATCAGGACTTCGACCTGGTCAATGGGAATGTCGAACAGCCACCGGGCCTCGATCATTTCGAGTCCCTTGTTGAAAAGGGTGGCCGAGTCGATGGTGATTTTGCGGCCCATGACCCAACTGGGATGTTGCAGGGCGTCCTGCAATGTGATCTCGCGGAATCGCCACTTGGGCCACAGGCGTGCATCGCGAAAAGGCCCTCCGGAGGCGGTCAGCCAGAGCTTGCGCACGGAGCTGATCGGCTTGCCGTCCAGGCATTGGAAAATGGCCGAGTGTTCACTGTCGACGGCCAGGACGCGAACGCCGTGGGCCCGGGCCTCGCGCATGACGATTTCGCCGGCCATGACCAGGATTTCCTTGGAAGCCAGGGCCAGATCCTTGCCGGCGCGAATGGCCTCCAGCGCAGGTCGGAGCCCGGTGGTGCCCACGATGGCCACCAACACAATGTGGGCATCCGGGAGTGTGGCCAGTCGGATCAGTCCCTCTTCGCCACTGAAAACCTGACAGTCGGCGCCCAGGGCGGTCGCCAGGTCCGCGGCGGCCCGGGTATCGCGCACGCACACGGCCCGGGGCTGATACTGCCGGGCCTGTTCCAAAAGGCGGGAAATGTTGCTGCCGGCGGCCAGACCCACCACACGCAGGCGGTCTCGGAGGTCGCCCACAACCTTCAAGGCGCTGGTGCCAATGGAGCCCGTACTGCCCAGAATGACAACGTTCTTCATGGCCGCGTCAGGACGTGGCGCAAATACAAATACATCAACGGCGCATTGAACAACAGGCTGTCCAGAAGGTCGAGCAACCCTCCGATTCCGGGAAACCATCGCCCCGAATCCTTCACGCCCGCCTCGCGCTTGAGCAGAGATTCGATCAGATCGCCCACCACGGCTCCGGCTCCCAAAAGCAGCCCCAGGATCAGCGCGTGGACGCCATTCATGCCGGGAAGATGGTTTCCCAGCACGGCGGCCAGCGTCAAACTGGCAGCGGTGGACAGTCCCAGGGCGCCGACCAGACCTTCCCAGGTTTTTCCCGGGCTGAGCCGGGGTGCCAGCTTGTGGCGTCCGCAGAGGGAGCCGACGACATAAGCTCCGGTGTCGCTGAGCTTGGTGACGACGATGAAATAGAGCACGTAGTACTTGCCGAGGTGATCAATGCCCGGGAAGAAGTGGATTTTCTGGATGAAGTTGAGCAGCCACGGCACGTACATCAGGCCCAACAGGCTGACCGCCAGTGCCGGCAGGCCGTGACCGGTGGGGCCGGCCACGAGCAGTCGGACCGCCAGACCGAGCACAAACACGATGAGGAAACTGGTCTCGAAATCATTGACCCGCGCGGGAGTGCCGTGGATGCCGAGCTGGCCCGTGCAATGGAGAAAGGTCCCCACCATGAGCAGCAGTCCTCCGGCCAGACCACACCCGCGAAAGCACGGCAGCCCGCGTTTTTGGGCCAGGCCGTAGAACTCCATCAGGCCCGCTCCGGCCAGCACGACCATGATCGCGAGGAAGATCCATTGAGCCACCGTCGGATGCTTGGAAAACAAGGCCAGGAGGACCGCAGACCACAGGAGGACCGACGAGGCCAGCCGCCGGAGAAAGGTGCGCGTTTTCGCGCCGGGGCCGTTGCCCGGGGATGCGACGCCGGTGCCGAGAGGCGCTGGTGAGTCCGCGTTCATGGCATTGCCCTTCGGAGCGCGCCTGCTTCCGGCAGAAGAGCCAGTCTGCCGCGTCGGCAGGGGGAATCACTGCGGATCTTCAGTCGCATACCCGACAGCGACGGTTCGGCTTCCGGGTGTGTCGGCTCAGGAGGCCCGGTTGGGGTAGGGCGGCTTTTGAATCCTGGGCGGTGGGTTCTGCTTGAGCGCCTTCAGGACTTCTTGCACAGCCCGTTCCAGTTGCGGATCGCCGCCCCGGGCCATTTCTCCCGGATCGTCCACCACTTCGATATCCGGGTCCACACCGTAGCCCTCGATGATCCACTCCCCGGTCTTGCTGTAGATGCCGAAGGTGGGAACCGTGACGGAGCCGCCGTCGACCAGGGGCGGCGCGCCGGTGATGCCGATCAGGCCGCCCCAGGTGCGCTGACCGATCAGCGGCCCAAGGCCCGACTGCTTGAAATAGTAGGGGAAACAGTCGCCCCCGGAGCCGCTCCAGCCGTTGATGAGCATGGCCTTGGGACCGAAATGGGCCACGGGCGGCCAGGCCCAGTCGCGTCCGTCGCGCACGCCCCAGAAATTGCGGAGGGGTCGGTTCAGCAGTTCCACGAAGCGATCGGGAATCTGGCCGCCGCTGTTGAAGCGCTCGTCAATGATCAGGCCCTCCTTGGTAATCTGCCCGCGCCACTGGCGCACCAGCTCGGTTTGGCCGTTCTGGCCCGTGTCGGGGACGTAAATGTACCCGATGCGGCCGCCGCTGAGTTTTTCCACGCGAAGCCGGTTCTCGTGGATCCAGGCCAGGTGACGGAGACGCGACTCTTGTGCCAGATCGAGGGTTTGCACCAGGACCTGCCGGGCGCCTTCGAACACGGGCTTGTCGTTGACGGTGAGAAGCACCGGTTGCCCGGCCAGGCCTTGGAACGCGGCCCAGGGATCCTTGGCGGGGTCGAGAGGTTCTCCGTTGACGGCGAGAAGGTAATCTCCGACCTGCACGTTGGTGACACCGGGCTCGCGCAAAGGCGAGCGCACTTCCACGTCCCACGGGGCAGCTTCCAGGATCCGGGCGATTTGATACGCCCCGTTGGTCAGGACAAAGTCACAGCCCAGATAGCCCACGCCCCGTTCCGGGGGACGCTCCGTGTCGCCTCCACTCCGGTAGGTGTGCGAGGCGTTCAGTTCGGCAATCAGTTCCCCGATGATGTAGTTGACGTCCCATCGTGTCACGGCGTCCTCCAGCAAGCGGCCGTACCGTTCGCGCATGGCGGTCCAGTCCACGCCGTGGAGGTTGGGATCGTAGAAATAGTCGCGTTGCAGCCGCCAGGCGTCGTTGAAGATCTGACGCCACTCGGCCACGGGATCGATGGTGGCCTCGAGCCGATCGGTGGCCAGCCGTTTGTCCATGCGCTGGTTTTCCTTCGGCTCGATGAAGGCGTAGTTGTTGCCCTTGCGCACTAGCAGCCTGGAGCGGTCCGCGGTCAGTTGGAGATCGTCCGCGTCGTCGAGGATCCGTTTGGTTTCGCGTTTTTCCAGGTCGTAGTACTCGATCGGGCTGGCGGTGGCATCGCTGCCCAAGCGGGGGAGCCACCGGTAGATCAACTTGCCGGACACCGCGGCCAGGTCGTCGTAACGACCCGGTTTGGTGGGCAGGAGTACGACGCGCGATTCGAATCCCTCCAAATCGATTTCGACGGGTTTGGGCGCCTTGCCCGGAGCGGTGTCGGGCTTTTTCGCTGCAGCGGGCGCCGCGTTGGTGGTGCCGGAGCCGGCGCTCTCGGCCGGGGGTGTGTTCGTGTCGGCGAGGACAAGGCCGGCGGCAACCGGCGCGAGTTCTTCGGAGACCCCGGCGGGATCCATCCCGGTCCCCCCGGACTTGTCCTCCTTCGGTTTGTCGCCGTCCTTGGGCTTGTCAGCCTCCTTTTCTTTGACGGGTTCCTCGTCGTTGCGAGGCCCCACCGGGGAGGGGACGTCCTTCCGCAGCGGCACGGCGGCCAGCCGGGCGCCGTTGGCGTAAATCCAGGTGTTGTCCAGTTCGCTGTACAACGGGGCAAAATGCCGCGTGGTGCGGAAGAACAGGTATTTGCCGTCGGGATCGAACACGGGGAGGTCGTCGTTGTAGAAGCCGCTGGTGACCTGATGGCGGCGGTGGTTTTGATAGTCGTAGAGGACAATGGCGGTTTGCCGGTTTTCGCAGTCGGCGGCGTAAGCGATCCAACGGCTGTCGGGGGACCAGCTCACGCGGAAGCGCTGGAGCGCGCCGTGGTACATCCACATTTGCTGGTCGATGCAGCGGTTGGTCCGGGTGTCGAAATCGTACACCCAGATCTTCATGGCCTGATCGATCCAGAGGATCTTTTTCGAATCCGGCGACCACTGGGGTTGGTAGCGGAACCCGGGGCCGAGCCGGGTCAGCGTGCGCGGTTCGGCATTGGTGCCGGGGCCGGGCTCGGCAGGCAGGAGGGTGAGCTCATATTCGCCGGTGCGATCGCTGAAGCAGGCAATCCAGCGGCCGTCAGGAGACCAGGCGGGGAATCGCTCGGCAGACCCGGAATTGCGGGTGAGGTTGCGGATGACGCCGTGCTCGGCCGGCACGGAAAAGATCTCGCCGCGGGCCTCGAACAGAGCGCGTTTGCCGGAGGGCGAGGGCGCGGCATTTTGAATGAAGTTGGAGACGTTTTGGGCGCGCGGCTTGAGGGTGGCGCGGTCGGTGCGGACCGTAACGGGGACTTCGCGGGTTTGCTCCGTGCGCAAATCCAGCAGGTACAGGCGCCCGCCGCATTCGAAGACGATGTCCCCCGGGCCGATGCTGGGGAACCGCACGTCGAATTCCTTGAAAAACGTGACCTGGCGGAAGCGGTCCCGGCCGAAGTCATAGGCCCATATGTTGAAGCGTTTGTCGGGGCCGCGATCGGACAGGAAGTACAGCGTTTGGCCGTGCCACATGGGGATGGATTCTGAGGCGTCGGATCGTGTCAGATTGCGCGCCTTGTACGTTGCAAGATCGAAAAGCCAGATGTCGGGATTCATCCCGCCCCGGTATCGCTTCCAGGTGCGGAAATCCACGCTGATGGGGTGGTAGGCAAGGGTGCGACCGTCCGGCCCGATCGCGCCGAATTCGCCGTAGGGCACGGGAAGTTTCTCCGGCAGGCCCCCTTCGGCGGGAACTTTGTAAAGCTGGTTGAACCGATCTTTGTAGCTGGTCATGGTGGTGGCGTAGAGGAGGTGCTTGCCGTCCGGGTACCAATCCACCATGCGATCCGGCGCGCCGTGATGGGTGACGCGTCGGGGCAGGCCGCCGGACACCGGCATGACGTAGATGTCCAGGTTGCCGTCGTAGTTGCCGCTAAAAGCGATTTGGCTGCCGTCGGGAGAGAATTTGGGGAAGGACTCTTCACCCCGCGGCGAGCTGAGTCGGACGGCTTCGCCTCCGCTCTTCGGTACCAGCCAGATGTCGCCGGCATACACGAACACAATGTGCGTGGCCGAGACATCCGGCTGCCGCATCATCCGCGCGTCGAGCGCGCGCGGCGGATCGTCAGCGGCGCGGAGCGGGGTGAACGCAACGCTCGCGGTGGCGAGCACGGTGAGGACCAATCCAAGGTGCAGCATACAAGACGGGCCTGAATGTGCGTCAGGCAAAGGGGAAAAACCAAGCCCGGAAATGCGGGGGGTCTCCGCAGGCCTCCGGGCGGCAGCGGAATTCGGGGGCGCATCCGTTCGTTGGAACTGGCCGAACCCTCATGGCCCCGGCTGCTGGTAATGAACGTCCACGAAGGTGAAGTAGATCTCGCGGGTGACCTCCCACGGCCAGGCCTGACCCTTGGCGTAATAGGCACCCAGCTGCGTCCAGCAGGGGACCTTGTGGCCCACCGTGAGCAGTTCGGAATTCAGGTTCGGGTCTCCCGCAAGCCGGCGCAGGAGATCGCGCAGGGGACCGCTGGCGAAGCGGGTGGGAGAAACGCGTACATCGGCCGTGTGCACGGTGTATCCGTACTGGCGCTCCATTTCCTCGCGGAGCGAGGTGGTGTCCTGAAAGGCGCGCAGGCAACGGAGGAGGTGCTGCGCGGAGCGGTGCATGGAACAACGACCGGCGCGGAAGGGAATCGACGCGTCGAGGAAACAGTCGTGCACTCCGAGCAGCAGCCGCCAAACCTCGCCGCTCTCGCCGCCCACGCCGGCACAGGTCTCGGCCACAATGCCTTCCAGCTCGGCCACCACGGCCCGGCGCAGCAGCACCAGCGGGACCCCGTCCATGAAACGGCCCAGCCAGGTGCTGTCGCAACCCCAATCGATCACCTCGCCGCTCTCCAGTTGGGCTCGCGATTCCACCTCGAGCAGCCCGGTTTGGCCGGTCCCGAGCCGGACCAGGTTGCTCGATTCCAACTGCAGCCGGACTCCGGTCCGCAAGGGCAGGCTCTGACCATTGCGGGTGATGAGCTGACCGGGCCGCGCGGTGCGCACCTCCCGGCCCGAGGTGCTCCGCACCTCCAAATCGGATTCGAGCAATCCCTGATGTCCTTCCCACGCGACACGGCTGCCGGCGGCCAGTACCAGCGGGGTGTCGGGCGCCAACACCCGTTCCTTTCCATCGGCCAGCCGCAACCGGGCAGACCAGGAGAGGGTCACTGGTTCGACGGTGAGTAGCGATTTTCGACATCGGACCCGGCCGCCCCGGTACAATTGGTCGTAATCCACACTCTCCAGGGGATTCAGGCCATCCATGGGCGAGACCTGGATGGCGCGGCCGACGCTGCCGGAAATGTTCTCCCGGGAAAGGCTGACGCGGAACCGGGGCGGGCCCAACAGGCGCGTGTGAACACCATCGACCAACAGGACGTAATGGTCCAGCTCCAGCGGCCGCAAGCCCTGTTTCACGGTTTCCACCGCCACCCCACAGGCCCGCTTCAAATCGCCCAACGTCGTCACCACGGGCTGGCTGCCGCGCAATTCCACGACTCCATCCTGCAGCCGCACGGTCCCGCCTTTGAGCAAGCCTCGCAGCCATTCCTCGATCTGTTGGGCGCCGCCCTTGTGGGGGGCTCCCAGGGCCACCAGTTGTTGCGCGTCCAGACGATGCATGCCTCGCGCCCCCAGTCTGTAAAGGGGCGCCTTCAAGGGCCAGTCCGGAGTGCCGTCCCGCCAACCGCAACGCCTCTGGATGTTCCGGCAGGAGGAAAGGCCCTGCGGGTCTTACCCGTTCGCTCGTTCCGCAAACGCGTGTGGAACTCCACTCAGGGGCGTGATCCAAGGGTCCGGCTCGTCAAGTGAGCACTACGGGCGTAAAGGCCCACCCGGGACATCTCCGGCTCGATGCGGGTCGTGTCTGGGGGAGGGTCCCTGAGAAAAATTCCTCGGCGAAGTATGAGTCCGGGGATTCGAATCGCCCGGGCAGAAGTGACCCCGGATTCCCCCATTCGCCAAGTGTCCGACGCCGCCCCGCAGGCTCGAGGGCGCGCCACGGCCCGGCCAAGAGCTGCCGGCCCGTCGGCCCGGGCAGAGCCGTTGAATGCATCCTGAGCGCCGGAGCGCAGAGCCCGATCCGCTTCAATGCGCCGACCCTGCACAACGGGCCGGCTGTTCTTCGGCGCCAGCCTGCTTGCGCAAGCCTCAGAAAGCCGGTCGATCCGGCCGTGCCCGATGCCGCTTCACGGCCGCTCGGCAAACCGGCGTGGTTTTCCAAACGGGCGTGGGGAAAACCTTCGCCTGCCGGGCTAGGCCTTCTTGGCAGATTTTTTCGAGGCTTTGTCGGTTTCCGGGGCAGCGGATTCTGCCGCTGCTTCGCCAGATCGGCGTGCGCCGGCCCGTTTCTCGGTCTTTGGCTCGGCCGGGGCTGGTGCGGCTGCAGTCTCGGCCGCGGGAGGCGGATTGCTGCTCTCCACGCGCACCTTGAGCGTGCCCTTGACTTCCGGGTGCAGCCGCAGCTCCACCTCGTATTCCCCGAGGCTCTTGATGGGGTGCTCGAGATGGATCTGCTTCTTGTCCAGCACCACGTCGAACTGGGTCTTCAGTGCGTCGGCGATGGTCCCGTTGGTGACGCTGCCGAACAGCTTGCCATCCTCGCCCGTCTTGACGGTGATGACACAAACGAGTTTGGCGAGGGAGCGGGCCAGTTCGCACATCGTGTTGTACTCCTGGGCCTCGCGTTCGGCACGGCGCTGCCGCAGTACTTCCAGCCGCCGCTTGTTTGCGGCGGTCAGAGGGATGGCCAGGCCGCGCGGGAACAAGTAGTTCCGTGCGTAGCCGGCGGCCACGGTGACCTGGTCGGATTCGGCGCCCAGGCCGACGATATTGCTGGTGAGAATGACTTGCATCTTGGCCATAAAGAAAACTCCGAAAAACCCCGGGTTGAGGGCTCAAAAAGGTACATCGTCTTCCGGGGGCAGCGGCTCGGGTTCGACCGGCTCGGGGGCCGGTTTGCCGGCGCCGGCATTGGCGTTCTCGGCGCGCCCGGAATCCAAAAACGAAAAACTTTCCAGCACGACGCTCAGCTTGGAGCGTTTCTGCCCGGTTTGCTTGTCCTCCCAGGTGTCGTAGCGCAGGCGTCCTTCGATCAGCACGGACCGCCCCTTCTTGAGGTATTGGGCGATGGTTTCCGCGGTTTTGCCGAAGGCGTCCACGTCCACGAAGGTGGTCTCGTCCTTCAATTCCCCGGTTTCGGTGCGCCAACGGCGGTTGATAGCCAAACCCAGGCGCGCGACGGCGGTGCCCTTGGGCGTGTAGCGCAGTTCCGGGTCCCGGGTCAGGTTCCCGGCCAGGATGACTTTGTTGAAATTGGCCATCGCGCACCTCCTTTCAGTGGTCAGGCGGCGGCTTTGACGGGCGGTGCCAGCGTGAACATGACGCGGAAGATCTCCTCGTTCAGGGCGAACCGGTTGCGCAGCTGGGCCAGCGCCTCTGGCGGCGCCTCGAAAATAAAGTTCACGTAGAAGCCCGAGGTGACCTTCTTGTTGGCCACGCGGGCGAAGCTGCGGCGATCCATTTTCTGAATGGTTTCGACGCGGCCACCCGCCTGGGTGATTTCGGCCGTGATCCGGTCGATGGCCTCCTTGATGCCTTCTTCGCGACCGGCCGTGTTGAGGATGAAGAGTCCTTCGTATCGTCTCACGTCTCGTCTCTCCTTTCGGCTGGGCGTTCGACCCATCCGTTATATCGGTTCATCGCCAATTGCAATCCGAAGTCCAGCCAGCACTCGATCTGGTCCGCCGCCTTTTCGAGCACCTTCTGCAGTCGTTCCCATTCGTCGGGGCTGAATCGGCCCAGGACGTAGTCGGTGATCTCTCGCGCACCGGGCTGGCGTCCGATCCCAATGCGCAGCCTGGGGAACGCGGTGGTCCCCAGATGCGCCGTGACCGACTCCAGTCCGTGATGGCCACCCGTGCCGCCCCCGGGGCGCATGCGAATTTGCCCCAGCGGCAAATCCGCGTCGTCCACCACAATGAGGACCCGGTCGACGGGAATTTGATGGTACCGGGCGACGGCGGCCACGGACCGGCCGCTGGCATTCATATAGGTTTGGGGCTGACAGAGCAAGACCCGGTTGGGGCCGCGCGGGACCCGCGCCAGCCTCGCCTCGAAGGCCCGTTCCCAGGTCCACTTGGCCTGCCACCGCTGCGCCAACCGCTCGGCCACGAGAAACCCCGCGTTGTGCCGGGTGCGTTCGTACGCGGGTCCCGGATTGCCCAATCCGGCCACCAGATACCAGGATTCCATGGACAGGCCGGGCTACAGAGACGGTTGGGCGCCGCGGTGCCATCGGCGACGGGGCTATTTCTTCTTTTCGGCTGCGGGTTTCTTCTCCGCCGCAGGCTTTTTCTCGGCGGGTTCCGGCGCAGCCTTTTTCTCGGCCGGCTCGGCGGCAGCTTCTTCCTTCTTTTCCTTGATCATCTCGACGGCGCCGGCTTCCACCGGAGCGGCTGCGGCCGCGGCTTCTTCCGCCTCCACCTTCGGCACGGCGATCGTGATGACCGGGGCGGATTTCTCCCCCAGGATCTCCACGCCCGGCGGCACCGGCAATTCGCCCAGATGAATCGTCTGGCCGGCCTGAAGGTTCGTCACGTCCACCACGATCTGTTCGGGCAAATCCTTGGGCAGGGCACGCACCTTGACCCGGAACAGCACGTGTTCGAGGATGCCGCCGCCGGTCTTGACCCCCACGGCCTCGCCCACGGTCTCGACCGGCACGTACACGGTCACCTTTTCGGTCTCGGCCACCTCGTGGAAATCGACGTGCAGGATGGCGCCCGTCAAGGGGTGACGCTGGATGTCCTGCAGAAGCGCCAGCCGTTGCGGCCGGGCGTCGCCCTCGACGGTGAGGTCGACCAAAATGTTGTCCGAGGCGGTGTGGTGCAAAAGATTCTCCAGTTCGCGCCGCGGCACTTGGAGGGTTTGCGGCCGGGTGTGCCGGCCGTAAATGACAGCGGGCACGTGCCCGGAAGCCCGCACGCGGCGGGTGCCGCTGCGACGCGTTTCATTGCGCGGAACTGCTTTCAGCGGTACGGCTTTCATTTCAGTGTCTCAGGTCTCGGGGGCGTTCAACTGGTACGCCCGCCCTTGAACTCGAAGAGCGAGTTGACCGATTCGTTGTTGTGGATGCGCTTGATCGCCTCGCCCAAGAGTCCGGCCACCGACAGCGTGGTGATGTTCACGCCGGTGATGACCGGACGCAGCACGGTATCAGTTGTGATCAGTTCGTCAATCTCGGAGTTGCGGAGCCGCTCGATGGCCTGATCGTTCAGGATGGCGTGGGACACGCAGGCCAGGATCTGGCGGGCCCCCTTGCGCTTGAGCAGCTCGGCCGCCTGCACCAACGTACCGGCCGTCTCGGTCAGATCGTCCACCAACAAGCAGTTCTTCCCGCGGACCTCGCCGATGACGGCCAGCGATTCCACCTCGGTGGCGCTGCGGCGGCGCTTGGCCACGATGGCCAGCCCGGCCTCCAGGGTCTGGGCGTAGGCATAGGCCATCTTCAGGCCCCCCACGTCCGGGCTCACCACCACCAGGTTGGGAATGTTCTTCTGGCGCAGGTAGGCGTACATGACCGGCGCCGCATACAGATGATCCACGGGGATGTCAAAAAAGCCCTGGATCTGCTGGGCATGCAGGTCCATCGTCAACAGCCGATTGGCCCCGGCCGCAACCATCAGGTTGGCCACGAGCTTGGCAGTAATGGGCACCCGCGGCTGATCTTTGCGGTCCTGTCGGGCGTAGCCGTAGAAGGGCACGACCGCCGTGATGCGTTGCGCGCTGGCCCGCCGCAACGCGTCCATCATGATGAACAACTCCATCAGGTTGTGGTTCGTGGGCGGCGAAGTGGGCTGCACCACGAACACGTCCTGACCGCGGACGTTCTCCTCGATCTTGACAAACGTCTCCCCGTCCGGAAAAGGCCGGATGGTGGCCTTTCCCAGTTCGATCCCGATGTACTGACAGATTGCCCGAGCCAGGGGCTCGTTGGCCGTGCCGCTGAAAACCTTCACGTAACCGTGTTGTCCTGATGCCGGGTTTCGCGCTCGGAGGCTTGCAAACCGAGCGGCTCAAAACAAAAAGCCACCGATCCTCGGTGGTAAAGGCGGCTTCCACTTTACCAGGATCCATGGTCCGTGCAAGTGGCATCTTCGGACCGGTCTGCCGTCGGCCGTATTGCAGGTTGCGGACGTGCCCCAAAAAGCCCGGCGCAATTCCGGGCGTCCCCTCGGCATGAGAAAACCGAGGGTAAAGGGCATTGCACCCGGGTTCTTGAATCCGGGGGCTCCAAAGCCGTGCGCCCACCGTGACCGCGGGTCGGTCGGGGTCGGGCAATGGCCGGTTCGGGTCCCTCCGTCGAAATCGGGCGTCTCGAGCGGCTGCTTCCGGATTTCTTGGGAGTCAGTGGAGGCGACGGTGACCGTCTCGATCGGCCCGGCTGGCTGTGGCGTGCAGCCGGCGACCCCGACCTGTTGGGGCCGCCGTTTGGCGGGTGTTGAGTTGGCTCCAAAGCCCGGGTTCGGTCGCCCACCCATGGGCGAGAGGCCCTTCCCCTTCGAGAGATGGATGTCATGGCCAGGGGGCTGGGAGTGGCCGTTCTCCTCGCCTCCGCGGAGCAAAACCCGGGACCGAACCGTCGCGCAAAGGGCGGCCGGGAAAGGGGGGCTGCATCGGCACGGCGGGTGGCGTATTGGAGTCTGCAAGGTTTCCCGGCCTCGAGATTCCGAGATGAAAGACTCGAGAGATGCGTCGGTTCGACATCGGAGACCGCTACTTCGAGCGCGCTCAGTTCGCGGCCCGACAGATGCTCCTGCGCGCGCTTGGCAATTCCTCGGGCTCGGCAGGGCTGGCCGTCCGAAGTCCACCACAGCCAATTTGGCCGGGGTTCGGGCCACGCAAAGTGTTTGGTTTTCCGACAACCCGTCGGCCAGGTTTACACTTTTGGTGGGTTGGCTGAGATTGCGGTAACTGGTTACAAGACAATCGGATGCATGGCCGCCATCGGGTCAACTACGGATTCGGTGGGGAAAAGTGTAATCTTTTCCTTACACATCTGTTGGCTGCCGCTTTCCACAGCAAATCCGTAACATTCTAATGTACAATTACTTACGATTGATATGCCGCGTTGGCATGAAATCAGCTCATGATGGTTTCAGCTGAAGAAAAGCGCGAAACCGTGAACCGAAAAGTTTGGAAAGGAAAGGTGGCCATGAAAAAGAACTTGAGAGCCCTGAGCGGCCTGATGTTTACCGCCGGCTTGATCACAGCGCAGGCAGCTGTGATGGCCCCACCCGAGATCGTGCGCCTGTCCCGAGTCGAGACTGTCGTGACTGACTTGGGGAACGGCTTTTATCATTACAGCTATGTCGTCTGGAACGACTCCGAACGCCAGAGGGATCCTGGCAATCGCAAGATGTGGGTCTGGCCCCAAATCATCGGTTGGGAGATCCCCTTGGACTCGCCGGGTGTCGTAACGGCAATTACTGCACCGCCCACATGGGATTGGCAAATCCTGAGCGCCGAAGAATATGTTAATCTGTACGGGGTGGAGAACCCTTTCGATGCCTTGTACGTTCTTCAGTGGTACGATGCTGAACTGATTCGCGGGATCAGCAGGAACAAGCGCATTGTGCCAACCGGGTATAACGCGTTTTTCGCCGAGAATCAGTATGAACCGTCTGCGGACGGCTTTGGGTTCATTTCACCCTTGGCTCCCGTGGACGGGCCTTATGCCGCGGTATGGTTTGATCGGTACCGTCAGCTTGGCGACCCCCCTCTGCCGGGGGGCGGCATTACTGGCGGTGGGTTGCCCTACACTCCTCGGCACCAAATGCCCGATGGGGGGACCACTGCGGTACTGCTGGGGTTGAGTTTGATCGGCCTGCAGATTTGGCGACGGTCACGGTAACGCGCTCCGCTGCCGCCCGCCTGTAAAGCGGGCGGCTTTTTTTTTACCGAAGCGGCTCGCTCGGACGGGGTGAGCCGCTTCTGCCTTCTTCTGAAACTGTGGATTCGCTCCCTGACTTCTGCCGATGTACCGACTGTATGGGCGGACTTTACCAGAGGCCCGGCAGCGACGCCGTTTGCCGTCGACCGACTCTGCAGATCACCAACGCCGCAAGTCCACTGGATCGCGGCGAGGGCGCGATGCGACAATGGTGTGCCATTCGTCGCGGAACAGGCCTTCCTGTGCGAGGCCACAGCCCTGTCGATCTCCCGTCCAAAGCCACCGGCCCGTGCTGCACTACTTTCCAAACTTGAAACAGGCCGTCGAAGGGTGCATTGCGGTGTTGGATGAACATTCGTCACAGGGCGCCTCGGGCGATCAGCTTCGCTTGGAGACCTGTCTCGGCATGGCTTGAGCTCCACCTGCGACCGGCTCGTGACCGAGTCCGACCGCGCGCGTTTACCGTGGTGCCCGCACGTCGCCCCGGGATTCAGTTTTTGCAGGGTTCGGGCCTGGCTGCGAGCCCGAGCAGTCTGGGCCGGTAACGTCCTTCGGAGGACAGGCTCCGGCTGAATTGAGCTCTCTCGAGCACCGAACACGATGTCCGGCGTGGATTTGCAGCAGAACCACCAACTTTGCGGCCTGCTCGAACAGTTCCAATTCCGGGCCGCGCTCGAGGTGGAACGCTGCGTGCACCAAGCGTAGCAGCGGCTGGGATGGTACACTCTTTAAGGGCCCCGGGCTGGACCGAGGAAAAACGAACGGGGGATGGCGCCGGGCCATCCCCCGAGGAGAAGCGATCAAAACCAGCTAATTGAGAGACCGGGCCTGGCGGGCCTGCCATTTCCTGCGCGCCCAACCACCCGCCAGAGCGAGACCGGCAAATGCGCCGGCCAGCCAGGTAGAAGCCTCGGGAACAGCCTCGACCATCATGCGTTGGGGATCTGATAATGAAGGTTCGCTCCAATTCCCCCCGCCAACATCATAATAGGAAAACCGGCTCGGGAATCCGGTTCCCGATGTGGACTCCGTGTAACCCCAGTGAATGGACCCGCTGAGCGGCTTAACAACGATATAGTAATGCCGCAGTTTGGTGATCGGCACATTGAGGCCGGTGATGCTAACGACGTTATCCTCGTTGTCGGTTATTGGATTGCTGAGCCCGCCAGCCAGCACGGCCACCATTGACCCCGGTCTGCCCCCGGCGCCCGAAGCGTTCCATAGCTCAACGTTGTACTGGCCTTCCGTGTCACTGTAGAGGTTTAAATGAACCGCTGCCAGTGCACCATAACTCCCGCTGAAGAATGACTGCGCCGCCCAAAAGGTAGTTGGGTCAAGTTCCACAGAGGCGGCAAAATCTTGATTCAGGTTGTCTGCAATCACGATCCCCGCGCGCAATTGGGGTGCACAGAGAGCTGCTGCGAGCGCCGTCGCTTTCAGAAGAGCCGTGATTTTCATGGCATCGCTGCGGCTTTTTTAGCAGAGCCCATGCGGCAGTCAACAGTTTTTTCAGGCCACGATTCTTTTTACCGGCGGCTCGGGAGACTCTGGATGAGCCCGCCGCCGTGGCTGCTTTTGCACGGTGCCAGTCCTGATGGGACGACTGTCGCCGGGTCGGTGGCCCGAATCCTCATCGGCCGTGGATGCCGCAGCGGCATGCGGCCTCAGCGCGAGAAGCAACGATGGTGGGAAGCGCTTCGGGCCGGCGGTGATTCCGAAGCATGCCGATTCCCCTGGAGTCATCCTGGCAAGCTATTGACCAGCAAGAACTTGGCGTTTTCCATTCCTGTATTTCGCCGGCCTGCGGGCCGGGGGCTGCGCCCTCAGAACCCGAGTGTCGCGGTTTTTGGACTGCTCCGGGCTTCTTTGGGACCGGTGGACCTGCGCGTGAGCGAGCGGTCGAAAAAAGGGGTTTCCCGAAAACGTGCTTCGATTCTCTCGAGAGCCCCCATGTCTTTTCCTGGCAAAACGGCTTTCCGGCAACCTCCTAAGGTCCCTGCGATTCCCGGCCGCGGGGGTCCCAGACCAGGTCCGGGATGGGACTGCCATCGGGTCGAAGGATCTCGATCCAAAAACCGCAGCCGGCGGTGTGTTGGGTGAGTTTGACGAGCAGAGTGTTCCAGCCGCGCTGCAGGTGAGCCGGGGCATGATCTTGTCCCCGGACCAGGCCGCGGATCGCGTTGTGGGCATGGACGAGCCGGCCGTTGATCCAGAGTTTGATCCCGTCGTCGCTGCCGATGCGCAAAAGCACCGGCAGGTTCACGGGCGCGTACACCCCGGTGCGGGCGTACAGCACACAATGGTCACCCGGCTGCAAGTCGGTCAGATCCACATGGCCGGGCTGATTGGGGGATGCGGCTGGTTTCGTTCGCCAAGCGATCTGCTGGGTCCCGGTTTCCTCTGGTGGGAAGGGCACGTCGAACAATGCCGGCCCCTCCCGGCCTTGCACGCGATAAGGGCCGGCCACCTGCCAGCCGGAATGGAGCTGGCGCAGGCGATCCGCCGCTTGCGCACGGATCGCGGGTGTGGTGCCTTCGGCGGCCAGCGTTGCGAGGATGTCCTCGGCTGGTGACCAGGAGTCTGCCAGGGCGCTGGCCAGTTGGCAGGAGGCCGATTCAGCCTCTGCCCGTACCGTCGGGTCGTCGCGGCGCAGTTGTTCGACCGCACGGAGCGTGTCCGGGTGCGGAAACCGGGGCAGGACCGACAAGCCCAACCGCCGCAGCGCGGGCGTGTCGGCCACGGCCAGCAGACGCAGCGCCGTTACTCGGGATTCCTCGGACTCTGGCGCCGTCGCAGCGTGCTCACTCAACAAGCGGATGGCTGCTTCGAACAAGCGGGCACGTTGTTTGGGATTCTGCGTTTTCTCGCATTCCCGAACCAGGTCCGGGAGCAGGGCAGGGTCGCGCGTTTGGGTCAGGGCTTCCAGGGCGAGGGAACGTCGGGCCGGGTCGGCGGCAGTCAATGCGCGGCGGATCGCGGCGCGGACACCTTCGTGGCGGAGCCAGCCGGCGATTTGGTGCAGCGCGACGGCGGTGTCTCCAGCGGTCGTAGTCATGGCCTCGAGCAACGGCGAGGGATCCAGGGATCGCGGGTCGAGCCGCTCCAGCCAGCGCTGAAAGAACTCGACGCCTTCGCGTCGGACCTCGGCTTGGGACACCTCGGCGATCCACCGGACCAAGGGAGCGAACTCGGCGGGGCCGGCCAGCTCGATCAGCGCGCGCAGTGCGGCCGATTGGGCAGACGCGGGGCCGGTTCTCACCACGTGGATCAGTGGCGGCACCGCTGCGGTGTCGTGTCGGGCGCTCAGAACCCGGACCAGCTCGAGTTGGACGCTTCCCGAGGCGCGCCGCAGCTGTTCGATCAGGGCTGGGGTGACTCCGGGGTGTGCCATATGGGCGAGGGCCCAGCGGGCGGCTTCCTGTTCGGCTCCGACCCCATGGGCGGCCCGTTGGAGCAGGAGCTCGGTGTCGCTTGCGTCTCCCACTACGGCAAGCGCACGAATGGCAGCGACACGGACGGGAGGCTCTCCCTCATGGATCAACTGGCGAACCGCGGGCGCAGTTTCAGGGCCGGCGCCGTACTCCAAGTGGGCCAGGACGGCCGCCTGCGTGAGCGGGCCCGCTCTCGACAAGGCATGGATCGCCAGTGCAGTGCGGGCCTCCACCGGCCATTCCGGCCACAAGGCCAGCACGGCCGGGATGGCCTCCGGATCGGAGCCTGTGAGCGCCTGCGCGGCCTCCTCGAGGAGCCGGGGGCCGGCTGATCGCAATTTGCCGATCCAGGCAGCACGGCGGATGGCCGCGGGCTGGTCCGAACTCATCAAGCGCTCGAACCATGCCAGCGCTTCGGAGGTTTGCCCCGCGCTCCTGCGCATGTCTGCCAGCAGCAGGACTGCCGGCGCAATCAAGCGGGCCCCTTGTGGACCCAGCCGGATCCATGCCCTTTCCAGCGCCGCTTCTGCCTCGGCGGAACCGATGCGGGCCAGCGCCAGACTCGTCGCAGCCAGCAGAGCCGGATCCGACGGACCGAGCAGCGGCGCCAGATGTGCCGCGCTGGCCGGATCCCCCCGCAGCCCGAGCGTTTGCACGATTGCGAGGCGAACGGCGCCGGTGGCCTGGGCCAGGGCGGCATGCAGGGCGGCGGTGACCTCGTGGCCCGGCACCACCTCCAACGCATGAAGCGCGGCATGAGCGGTGAGCGGGTCCTGGAGCAGCGGAGTGAGCACGGGCACGGCCTCGGGGCCGGCCACGGTGCGCAACCGGGCGCACAGGTTGGCTTGTTCGGTTGCATTCGTGGTCGCGCGCAACCGGCTCATTAGCTCGGCCGGATTCTCCCGCAGTGTTTCTGCCCAACCGACGCTGGTTGCCCCCAACGAAATGCCCAAAACCCAGGTGCCCGCGAGGGATTTCGCGAACCGACTCCATGGTGGGCAGGCGGCAAGGTTCATAATCCCCAGGGTGGACGCGGGACGTAAGACAGAAACCGATTGGCTTCGGCGTCGCCCTCGAACCGGCGTTGGCTTCCGTTCCACCGCAACGAACGTTGAAGGGCCAGGGCGATGCCGCCGGCCAGGATGAAGTCCATGGTTTGCACCGCAACGACGGGATTGCACACGGGCGCGCGACGGGTGCGGATGCAGTCGAGGAAGTTGCCCGAATGACTGCTGGCGCTGTGCAGCCGGGTTTCTCCAGGTCGGAGGGGTGTGCGCAACAGGTCGGGCGGGTCGGCCACGATTTGCGACCGGTCGACGGCGATTCTGCCGGCCGTGCCGACGAAACAAACACCGCCTTCTTGTCCGACCGGCTCGCCGGGGTGGAGATCCGAATGAACCACGACGCCGCCCGGCAGGTGATATCGGACGGCAGGCTGCCTGCCGGGGCCGGTGGGCGGGACAAACTCGATCTCCACGGTGGCCTCCGCGGTCAGACCGGTGCCCCAGAGCACAATGTCGTAGTGATGCGGGCTCCAGTTGACGTCCCCCACGAAACATCCGGGCAGGGCATGGCCGGGCTCGCCGGCGTAGGGCCGCCAGGGCAGGGGCCCGAGCCAGAGGTCCCAGTCGAATCCCTCGGGCACGGGTTGTTGCTCGGTGGTGGTCCACGGCTGCGGCCAAAACGCGCCGGGCAGGCGATACGCGAAAACTTCTCGCAAGGTTCCGATGCGGCCGTTGCGCACCAGTTCGCAAGCGAGGCGGAAGCGTCCGGAATACTCGCAGCGCTGCTGGGTGCCCGCCTGATAGACGGCGCCCCATTGGCGGGCCGTGTCGAGTACCAGTCCGCCCTCACGGATCGTGATCGCGACGGGTTTCTCGCAATAGACATCCTTGCCGGCGCGCATGGCGAGCACGGACATGGGGGCGGCCCAGTGGTAGGGCAGGGCCAGCAGGACGGCGTCGATGTCCGGGCGGGCCAGGAGTTCTCGAAAGTCGGCGTAGGCCTCGACGCCGCGGTAGTTCGGTTGGCCGAGTTTCTCGGCGTACACTTGAAGGCAGCGCTGGCGCGCGTGCTCGCGTCGGTCTCTGCGGACGTCGCACACGGCCAGCACTTGCACGTCGGCACGGGCAACGTACCCGCCCGGCACATAGGTCCACGCGCCCCCCAGCAGGTGTCCCATGCCCTGACCGCCCAGACCGATGAAGCCCATTTGGATTCGCGCACTGGGCGGCCGCAGCCCGCCCCGGCCCAGGGCCGTCGCCGGGATGATCCACGGCGCTGCGCAGAGGGCGGCCCATCCTCGTGCGGCCGTCGCCAGGAACCTGCGTCGGGACACACCCGGGGACCGAGTCAGCTTGCGTTGGGTCATGAGCGGCCGGGGATGGGATGTGCGCGGCTGTTCCATTCTCGGTGCGAGGGGTTCGAGGGGGCCGCGCATGTTGAGGCAAAAAAGAATTGGTGCCGATGGAGGGAGTCGAACCCCCAAGCCCTTGCGGGCACCAGATTTTGAGTCTAGCGCGTCTGCCAATTCCGCCACATCGGCACCGACGACACTTTTAGCATACACATCTGCGCCATTCTGTAAACCCCCTGATGAAGTCGGGGCGCGGACGCACTTCAGCTCCACAGCTCCGCGTGCCGGCGGCGGACCTCGTCAACGGCGGGCGATGCGCTGTCGGGCGGCCTCCAGGATCTTTCGCTCGCGCGGGGTGAGGCTTTGAATGCCGTGCGCGGAGATTTTGTCCAGGATGGGATCCACCTCCCGGCTGAGGAACTCGTCGGGTGGCAGGTCATCCGGCAAACGCGGTTCGGGGGCAGCGGCGCGGGGAGAGGTCATCAAGCGGGGCGTGGAACGGGGCTTCGAAGAGCGACTCTGAAAGCGGATCCGCAGCCCCGGCCAGGACCAATCCAGCCCCCAGCGCGCATAGATCACGCCGGCCAGCATTCCGCCCAGGTGCGCCGCGTGCGCGATGGAATCTCCGGGGAAGAGGATCCCAAACAGGGCCAACAGCGCACTGATGAGCAGCAGGTACTTCGCTTTGAGCGTCAGTGGCAGCACGAAGAACAGAAGCAGGGTGAGCGGCCGCTCCGGGTGGAGCATGGCGAAGGCTGACATGAGGGCGAAAGCGCCGGCGGAGGCCCCCATCACGGCTCCACCGAACCACCGCGGAGAAATGGCGGCCGCCAGCACCTGCAACAGGCCGCCTGCGAACCCACCGATGAAGTACAGCGTCAGAAACCGGCGGCAGCCCAGCTCCTCCTCCAGGGCGCGGCCGAATACGTAGATCACGAACGCATTCAGCAGCAGGTGCAAAAGCCCACCGTGCATGAACTGAAAGGTGATCAACTGCCACACATAGCCGCGGCTCAATCCCTCGAGACTCAGCGCCAGCAGGGGATCCGTGGGGAAGCCCGGGAAAACTCGGTAAAGGACGTTCTGCACCAGGAACGCCACGGCATTGGCCACAATGAGCCACACCGCCACGGGCCAGCCAGTGCGGCCGTACGACGCGCTCCGCATGTAATCCCGGTCCTCGAGCATCCCAGTGCCAAGCTACCGTTTTTGAGCGGCCGAATCAAACGTGGTTTCGGGCTCCGACGTTGGACAGCATACGTTCGCGCCGTGGGACGGAGTCTTTGGCGAAGCTGGGTGCCGCCACAGGTTTTGGGACATCCGGGTTTGCGAGTTTGCCGCGTCCAACTCTGAATCCGAGGACCGCGTACCGCGGTGCTTCTGAAGCCAAGGGCTCCACCGTGTTGGGGCACAACGAGATGACAGACAGACCTGCGCCGGGTTCGTGACGAATCTGCTGCGTTCGACCTGGGGGGTGTGCAAGGCTGACGCCGGGCGATGGGGGCGCTATGACAAGTGATGGCGTTCCCAGTCAGGTCCGTAACCGGCGGCGCCGGATGGCAAGCAGCGGGGCGGGGACAGCCGGGCGGGATGGACAGCAGCAGTGCCGGGAGCGGTGGCACCTTGCACGGGCCTGCGAACACGGCCCTTGCGTGCCACCCGCACGGGTGAGGACCTCTCCAGGGGCCGTTGCGCTTCGGGGCATGCCAGGGCGCGGCCAAGGTTTGGACTTTTTCGGATCGGCCCGTCGGCGTACCCTGCGCGCCCGTTGCGACGGATGAAACTGTTCAACACGCTGACGCGAACGCTGGAGGAGTTTGTGCCGCTGGACCCGGGCGGCCGCCACGTGGGCATGTATTGTTGCGGCCCCACGGTGTATGACTACGCCCACATCGGCAACTGGCGCACGTTCGTGTTTGCCGACCTGCTGCGCCGCTACCTTGAATTCCGCGGCTATGGGGTCCGGCATGTGATGAACATCACCGATGTGGAGGACAAGATCATCCGCCGCGTCCGTGAGACGGGGATGTCCCTGCGCGAATACACGGCCCGGTACGAGGCGGCCTTCTTCGAGGATTTCGAGACGCTGCGGTGCCGGCGGCCGCATCTGACCCCGCGGGCCACGGAACACATCCCGGACATCATCGCTCTGATCGAGCGGCTGATGGCGCGCGGCCTGGCCTATCGGGCCGCAGATGGCTCGGTGTACTTCAGCATCGAGAAGTATCGCGCCGCCGGGGGCCACTACGGGCAGCTGGTGCGGGTTCAGTTCGATCAATTGCGCCCGGGGGAACGGGTGCGAAGCGACGAATACGCCAAGGAAACGCCGGTGGATTTTGCCCTCTGGAAGGCCCGGACGCCCGAGGATGGCGAGATCTTTTGGCCCAGTCCCTGGGGCGAGGGCCGACCCGGCTGGCACATCGAATGTTCCGCCATGAGCATGAAGGCCCTGGGGCCGAGTTTCGATCTGCATCTGGGGGGCGAGGATCTGATGTTCCCGCATCACGAGGACGAGATCGCGCAGAGCGAAGGAGCTGCGCTGCAGCCCCCCGGCCAGCGGTTTGTGAAGTACTGGCTGCACGGGGCGTTCCTGTTGGTCGAGGGTCGCAAGATGAGCAAGTCGCTCGGCAACTTTTTCACCCTGCGCGATCTTCTGGCGCGCGGGTTCAGCGGGCGCGAGATCCGTTACACGCTGCTGACGGCGCATTACCGGGAGACCTTCAACTTCACGCTGGAAGGCCTCCAGGCCGCCCGCGGCGCGTTGGGGCGGCTGGACGAGTGCCTGACACGGCTGCGCGAGGTTGCAGCCGCCGCCACCGGCAACGGCGCTCCGACCGCGGCGCAGGCGGTGTCGGTCCCGGACCTGGTGGGGCCGTTTACGGCGGCCATGGATGAAGACCTGAACATTTCGGCGGCGTGGGCTGCGGTGTTCGAGTGGGTGCGGCAATTGAATCGGGCCATGGCGGCCGGGGAACTGACGCCGGACCAGGCCCGGGTCGCCCTGGATCAGTGGCAGCGCGTCGATCAGGTCCTCGGGGTGGGCGAAGTGCAGGAGCTGCAAGTGCCGCCCGAGATCCAGTCTCTGGTGGAAGCGCGGCAGGCGGCACGCAAGGCCCGGGACTTTGCGCGCGCCGACGCCTTGCGGGAGCAATTGAGGGCAGCGGGTTGGCTGGTCGAGGACACTCCCAAGGGGCCCCGCTTGAAACGCATTCAGAGCTGAGCGCCGGTCCCGGCGGCCGCAAGTTGTGCGGGTCTGCCGGTGTGCACCCCAGGTTGTAACGAGGTTTGTGAAAGGGCTCTTCATCACGTTTGAAGGCACGGAGGGCAGTGGAAAGACCACACAAGTGGCCCTGCTGGCCCAGCGATTGCGCGAGTGGGGGCGACGCGTGCGCGTGGTCCGTGAACCCGGCGGAACCCCCATCGGGGAAGAGATTCGCCACACACTCAAGCACAGTCAGCACAACCACGCCATGACCTGGGAGACCGAGCTGCTGCTGATGAATGCCAGCCGGGCCCAGTTGGTGCGCGAGGTGATCCGGCCCGCGCTGGCGGCCGGGGAGATCGTGTTGTGCGACCGGTTTGCCGACTCGACGATTGCTTATCAGGGGTACGGTCGGGGCCTGGATCTGGAGATGGTGCGTCGGGTCGTCGAGGTGGCGGTGGGCGGTACGTGGCCGGATTTGACCCTTCTCTTGCACGTGCCGCCCGAGGTCAGCGCCGAACGTTTGCGGTCCCGGCAGGCCACGCTGCCTTTTGTGCGGGATCGAATGGAGGAGGCTGACCCGGCATTTTTCGAACGTGTGGCTCAGGGCTATCGAGCCATTGCGCAAGCGGATCCCAAGCGGGTCAAGGTCATTGACGCCACGGGTTCCATCGAGCAGGTGCGAGCGGCCATTTGGCGGGAGGTGGCGCCCCTGGTGGCCTTGAGCGAGCCGTGAGCCGGTCTTGCTGAGTTGGCCGGAGGAGCGAAAAGCCGCGTCGGATATCGTAATCGGAGATTTGGGATCATCGAAGATTTCTCATTAGCGGAGATTTTTCATTATCGGAGATTTTTCATTACCGGAGATTTTTCGTTATCGGAGATTTTTTTCATTTTTTCGCTTGCAACCCTATATATTGGGGATATCGTCGCGTCGTTGCCCTACAGGTTGGGCAATGAGCCTTTCCGGGCGGCTGGTTCGCCCGGGTAACGGCCCAAGTTTGAAAGCGTAACTTTTAGCAACCCCCGTCGGCTGGACCTGTGGATGCGGTGTCCCTGGGCCGGCCGGCGAACCCAAATGAACACAGCAGCCATGATCGAAGCACCGACTCCTGAAGTGGCGGCCCGACCGTCGCGTCATAGTTCTGTGTCCTCTCGCCCGGCCGGGGGCGAAGAATCGCCGGTGACCCCGGAGCGACGACCCCTGCCGTGGCCGCGGGTCTTCAGCGACCCGAATGTCAGCCCGTTCGATCAGATCGAATGGGAGCGCCGGACGGCAGAGATCGCCGACGATTCGGGCAAGGTCATTTTCAAGCAGGAGAACGTGGAGGTGCCCAAGAGTTGGTCGCATCTGGCCACGAAGGTGGTGGTGTCGAAGTACTTTTACGGCGAGATGGGCACCCCCGAACGGGAGACCTCGGTGCGCCAATTGATTCACCGTGTCTGCCGGACCATCGCGGACTGGGGCATCAAGGACGGGTACTTCACGCCCGAAGACGGCGAGGTGTTCTACAACGAGCTGGTCTGGCTGTGCCTGAACCAGTACGGGTCGTTCAACTCGCCGGTGTGGTTCAACGTCGGTTTGTACCATCAGTACGGCATCGGCACGCGGTCGGCCCCGGGCAATTGGTACTACAACCCCAGGACCGGCCAGGCGGAACGGGCGCGGACCCAGTACGAATATCCGCAGTGCAGCGCCTGTTTCATTCAGTCCGTGGAGGACAACATGGAGTCGATCATGCGGTTGGCCTATTCGGAGGCAATGCTGTTCAAGTTCGGCTCCGGCACCGGCACGGACCTGTCGCCCATCCGGTCCAGCAAAGAGAAGCTCAGCGGAGGGGGCCGGCCGAGCGGTCCGCTCAGTTTCCTGAAGGTGTACGATCAGGTGGCCAACGTGGTCAAAAGCGGGGGCAAAACCCGCCGGGCGGCCAAGATGAACACCCTGTATGACTGGCACGGGGACATCGAAGAGTTCATCGAAGCCAAGGCCAAGGAGGAGAAGAAGGCTTGGGCGCTGATCGAGCAGGGATACGACGGCAGTTACAACGGCGAGGCCTACGGCAGCGTGATGTATCAGAATGAGAACCTCTCGGTGCGCGCCACGGACGCCTTCATGGAGGCCGCCCTGGCCGGAGGCGAATGGTGGACGCGCGCCGTGACCACGGGCAAGCCGTTGGAGAAAAAAGACGCCGCCAAACTGCTGTGGAAAATCGCCGAGGGCACCTGGATTTGTGGCGATCCGGGGATGCAGTTCGACGGGGCCATCCAGAAGTGGCACACGTGCAAAGGGACCGAGCCGATCTACTCCACCAACCCCTGTTCGGAGTATGTGTTCATCAACAACACCGCCTGCAATCTGGCGTCGTTGAACCTGATGAAGTTCAAGCGGCCGGACGGACGGTTTGACGTGGAGCGGTTTCAGGCGGCCGTGCGCGTGTTCATTACCGCGCAGGACATCATCGTGGACAATGCCAGCTATCCCACCAAGGAGATTGCCGAGAATTCGCACATTTTCCGGACGTTGGGGCTCGGGTATGCGAATTTGGGCTCGTTGATCATGAGTTACGGGTTGCCCTACGACTCGGACGAGGCTCGGGCCCTGGCGGGAGCGATCACCGCGATCATGACGGGTACCGCCTATGAACAATCGGCCCGGCTGGCCAGGGCGCTCGGGCCCTTCCCCGGCCTGCACGATGCCCGATGCGCGCACGTGCCCAAGCCGCTCAAACCGGACAATGTCGAGTCCATGTTCGAGGTCATTCAACTGCACCGCGACGCCGTGGAGCAGATCCAGCCCAGCGCCGAGTTCGCCTATTTGAAGGAGGAAGCCCGCGCCTGTTGGGACCGCGCCCTCCAACTGGGCCGTTGTTACGGTTATCGGAATGCCCAGGTGACGGTCCTGGCCCCCACCGGGACCATCGCCTTCATGATGGACTGTGATACCACCGGGATCGAACCGGACATTGCGCTGGTCAAATACAAACTGCTGGCCGGGGGCGGCATGCTGAAGATTGTCAACCGCACCGTGCCGGAGGCACTGCGCCGGCTGGGGTACAGCCCGGCGGAAATCGAACGCATCGTGGCCCACATCGAAAAGTACGACACCATCGAAGACGTCGAAGAAAACGGCCAGCGCATCGCCAGCGGGCTCAAGCCGGAGCACCTGCCGGTGTTTGATTGCGCGTTCAAACCCGCCCGGGGCCGGCGTGCCATCCACTACATGGCACACCTGAAAATGATGGCTGCCGCCCAGCCCTTCCTCAGCGGTGCCATCTCCAAGACCGTCAACATGCCGCACGACAGCACCATCGAGGAGATCCGCGACGCGTACGTGCAGGCCTGGAAGATGGGCTTGAAATGCGTGGCCATTTACCGGGATGGGTCGAAACGCTCGCAGCCCCTGAGCACGCGCAAGAGTGACGGGGCGGGCAGCGGCGAGGAGGCCAACATCGCCACCCTGCGGCAGCGGATTCAGGAGCTGGAGGCCGAAGTGGAGCGCCTGCGCCAGCAGGTGGGCCAACCGATCCGACGCCGGTTGCCCGAAACCCGCACCGCCATCACGCACAAGTTCGACATTGCCGGCCACGAGGGCTATCTCACGGTGGGCCTTTTCGACGATGGCACGCCGGGCGAGCTGTTCATCACCATGGCCAAGGAGGGTTCCACCATCGGGGGCCTGATGGACGCCATTGGGACGCTGACCAGCCTGGCCTTGCAATACGGCGTGCCCCTGGAGGCGCTGGTCAAGAAGTTCGCGCATCAGCGGTTCGAACCCAGCGGATTCACGAAGAATCCCGAGATTCGCAACGCCTCTTCCATCACGGACTATGTGTTCCGCTGGATGGCGCTGCAGTTCCTGCCCGGCTACCGGGAACAACAGGCGGCCGCGCAACAGCCCGAGCTGGCCATCCCCGGTCTCATCGAGGAGCTGAAGAAGAAGATCAACCGCCCCGTGCCGGAGTTGCCCCGGACCGGGGACGACACGGAGGTGATGCCGGTGGCCGCTGCCGGAGCGGCAGCCTCCGTCGCACAAACCCCGGCACCCGGCGCCCCGGCGGCCGGGCCCCGCTCGCTGAGCGAGGCAGTGGCGCACTTCCAACTCGACGCGCCGACCTGCCCCAACTGCGGCCACGTCACCGTGCGCAACGGCGCCTGCTACAAATGCCTCAACTGCGGGGAGAGCCTGGGCTGCTCGTAATCGCAGCCGGAGCGGTCCGCAGGCTTCCCGCGAAAATCCGTCGTCCCGGCCCGCCTCCTCCAGCAGGAGGCGGGCCGGCGTGTTCTTCGCGGCAACCGCGAACGGGCCGCTTTGTCCGTGGACGGCACCCCTCCCAACGGGATTGGTGGCAACGCAAGGGGAGGCGAGGGGGATCGCCGCCAATGACCGGCTCGGGCGTGGCAGGGGCTGGTTTGCGGCAGAGCCGAATCGACCTCCTGAGCCCAGAGTTTGCGGATTGCGCGGCCGGTGTTCCCGGAGGGCTTGCAGGCACGACCAAGCCCCGGGCCGCGCTTGGCCGTGAGGGCAGGGCTCAAAGTGACGTCCGACCCGCTCCGGAAGCGCCGGCAGGGGGCGGCTGCGTCGGCCTCGGTTCGCGCCAATCCATGGCTTGCGATTGCGTCGGCGTGCGGACCGGATACAGCCCGGGGCAACATCCGTGGTATTCGTGAAACGCCTGGCTGAAGTGACTGAGGCTGTTGTAGCCGACCTCCAGGGCCACTTCGGTCACGTTGTAGCGACCGCTGCGAAGCAATTCGGCGGCCCGCTCCAACCGCAGCTGCCGCAGATATTGGGGAATGGTCCGACCGGTTTGGGCCGAAAAGATGCGGCTCAGGTAAAACGGACTGCAGCCGACGCGTCGCCCCAGCTCTTCCAGGGAAGGCGGCTCGGCCAGGTTTTGTTTCAGGATTTCGATGACCCGATCCACGCGTTCCTGAGCCAGACGCTGTTGGCGCGTGCAGAACAGCTCGGCCTCGGGCGGGGGACGGAAGAGGAAAAGCACCGCCAGCTCCACTGCCTTGCATCGATACCAAATGGGCTGGGCGGCGGCATAGACGGGGGGATGCCGGAGGGTCTCGACCATTTGCCGTTGTTCCACGGTCAGACGGCCCAACGGTCCCAGGGGGTTTTTGACCGGTTGACCCTCGATGACCGCCCGAACCAGGGGATGCAGCACGGATTCCGCCCCGGGCAGATGTTCCCGCAGGAAGCCGGGCGCGAATTCCACCGTCAAAAACTGGTGGCGCTCGCCACCGACACGCCGGGCTTCCAGGGGCTGTTCTCCGCGATGATAGAACGCGACGGTGTCGGGTTCGAACTCGAGGAGAGCCTCGCCCGTTCGCACGTATCCCCGTCCGGCCAGGTTCAGACAGACCTCGATGCTTCCCGGGTGGAAACTGGCCCCCCAATCCAGATCGCGTGCGGTCTGGAAGTCATGCCACTCGATGCTGTAGCCGGAGCCCTTGAAGCTGCCGAAGACCCGTTGCCACCCGTTGCCCAACGGCCGCCAGAACCTGGTTTCGCTAAAAGCGATCGGTCCGGTTCCCGGGGTTTCCGGAGAACCGGCGGAGGCGCCGCTGGCCGTAGGTCTTCCTTTCATGTGTGCTCCACCCGCGGTTTGCAGGATAAAGGTGATCCCCGCCCATTAGTTGTCCAGAAACGGACCCGGTGCAAACCCTCCGCAGGGAGGTTTCCTGCAGGGCCGGGGAGCTCGGGTTGGCAGCCGAAGCGCTTCCGGGGCTTTGGGAAACGCGCGTGGAGCGGTGCGCCCTGCCGCGCCAGCCGTGGCGGAAGCCGGGCCGCAATTCCGTCACCGGCGCCTGCGGCCGGGGGAGGTTTCAACTACGGGCAGCGACTTCAGCGGAGATCTCGCTGATTGCCCTTGGAGGTGGTCGGCTTTCCAGCCCTTCAACCTCTTGCGTGGAAACATGAACCCGCGGGCGAACTGCACGCCTGTAGGTCGGGACAAAAGAGGGACCGGGCGCCGTTTTGCCTGGGTGATTTACGCACTGGAGCTCAATAAAGGCATTTGGCGCCGGCGGGATTGGGTGCGTGCCGGGAACGTCCGGTCGTTCATTCGCCTCGGCGCGCACCTCGCACAGAACGCCGCGGCGACCGGGGATTCGCCATGTGGCCGGTCGGGCTTTTCCCGGGGGGCCGGAGCGAGTCAAAGATCCTGCGTTCGTACCCGCTTTTGGAGGTGTACGCGAGCGCCTGGAAGAATACCATGGGGTGGCGAATGAACGGCAGTTGGATCGCATTGCTCGACGCGTTGATCAGCGAATTGGAGCGCCGGAGATCGCTGGGTGTGCTGTATGTGGGTGTTTCTGCCCGGGCTGCGGCGCTGCTGGAACAATTGGAGTCGTTACCTACCGAGGCGCGGGTCGAATCGCGGGCGCGCCCCGTGACAGCGAGCGGGCCCGCGGCCGTTTCCAAAGAAGCCCCAAACCCGCCGTCGATGGCCGCGGCTACTTCGAGCCGGACCCAAGGTGTCACGGGGACACAGGGGGCGGAGGCCGCTGGGGGGGTGGTGGACGCTGCGGTGGCGCCGCCCGCCAGCAAATTGTCGCCAGAGCTGTTCCCTGGCGCGGCTTCCGTGTCGGGCGTGGCTGCGGGTTTGAGCCGGGAGGCGCGCATCGCCGCCCTGGCCGAACTGCGTCAGCGCGTTTTGCAGTGCGTCAAATGCCCCCATTTGGCGGCCACGCGCAAAAACGTGGTCTTTGGCGTGGGCTCCCCGGAGGCGGAGCTGGTGTTTGTGGGCGAGGCGCCGGGAGTGGACGAAGACGAGCAGGGCGAGCCCTTCGTGGGGGCTGCGGGGCAGTTGCTGACGAAGATCATCCAGGCGATGGGTTTCACGCGTGAGCAGGTGTATATCGCGAACATCCTGAAGTGCCGGCCGGATACCCCGGGTCAGACCAGTGGGAATCGCAAGCCCACGCCCACGGAGATGGCCACCTGTTTTCCCTGGCTGCGCGAGCAGCTGCTGCTCATTCGGCCCAAGGTGATTGTGGCCCTGGGCGCCACGGCCGTGGAGGGGTTGCTGGGCAAAAGCACCGTCGGCATCACCCGGCTGCGCGGGCAATGGCAACAGTGGGAGGGCATTCCCGTGATGCCGACGTATCACCCAGCCTACTTGCTGCGGAACCAATCCCTGGTTGAAAAACGAAAGGTGTGGGAGGACATGCTGCAGGTTCTGGAGCGGCTGGGACGACCCATTACCGAACGCCAGCGGAACTATTTCACACGGGCCGGCACGGAACGGACCTGAATCGGATCGCCCCGGCTGCGGCGGGGTCAGAAGAGGAGACGGTCTTGTTTGGATGCCCCGCAGAGGGGGCGGCCCTTGGCGCCGCCCCGGAATTCGCGCTGTCGGCGTGCGAACGAAGTTTTTTCGCGCAGACGTTGAATTATCCTGTTGACAAATCGGTGCTTAAGCCTAAAGTGGCGGCGACTGACAGAGCACTAGCAGCACAGTCTCGGAGAGCCTATGAAAACAACAGCCACGTGGATTAAAAGCTTCCTGGTCGCCGTTGCCGCCCTGGCCATTGCCGGTAGTGCGTTTGCAGAAACCAAGAATCTCACCGCCAAGGTCACCCGCATCAAAGGGGCTGCTCGTTATTCCACGGATGGGACCACGTGGAAGACGTTGAAGACGGGTCAAACGCTTTCTCCGGGCACGGTCATCCAGACGGCGGCAAACTCCATGGTGGACCTGGTTCTGGGGCCCGAGGACACCATTCGGCTGGCCCCGCAGGTTACGGAGAACATTACGGTCCTGCCGCCGGCAGAGGTCATTTTCCAGCCCATCACCGGGCCCGACACCGTGCGGCTTTATTCGGACACCACGCTGGCGATCGATCGGCTGATCTCGACGGCTACGGGCATGGATGAGGTCCGGGAAACGGTGCTCGACCTGCGTGCGGGCGCGATCTTCGGCAAGGTGAAGCGGATGACGGCGGCTTCCCGGTATGAGGTCAAGATTCCCAATGGCGTGGCCGGCATCCGCGGGACCATCTATCACATCAACGCCCAGGGCGTCGTGAGCGTGCTGGTGGGTACGGTGGTGCTCTCGGTGGTCGGCCAGGACGGTCGGGTCATTACCCAGGTCATCCACGCCGGCTACCAATATGATGTGCGGACCGGGCAGTTGACGCCGCTGCCCGACACGTTGGCGCAGGAGATGTCCACGGCAGCGCAAACCGTGGGCACGGGTGAGATGGCGCCTCCGACGGTTTACACGCAGGATCAAACCACCATCTTCGTGTCGCCCACCACGGGCAGCTCCGGTAGCGGGAGCAGCGGTGGCGGTAGCGGCGGTGGCAATGGCGGCTGATCCTCGTGGCTGAAGTGTCAGTCTCTCCAACGAAGGCCAGGGTAGCAGCAACGGTTGCCCTGGCCTTCGCGCTTTCCAGCGGGTGAGAATCGATTGGCGACATTGCATCGGGCCGGGTTTGGCCGCCCTGGTTTTGGTGGTCGTGGCGGTTCCGCTGCGGCTCCGCTGGGGCCCGTTGGAACGGGTGGAGGCCCTGACCTACGACTGGCGGGTGCGTTGGGCAGCGCGCTTTCCGCCGCCGGCGGTGACCAACCTGGGCTTCGTGGACATCAACGACGAAAGCATCCGGCTTCTCAAAAGCGGTGCGATCGATCCGAGATTCCGATTCGGCCTTTACTGGCCCCGCCACCTCTATGGCCGGGTCCTCCGGGAGTTGCATGCGCAGGGCGCGACTGCCGTTGGGCTGGACATCTTGTTTGCCGATCCCCGGGATGACCATGCGCCGGTCAAGTTGCCGGCCGGACAGGCGGCGGTGAACGACCCCTTTTGGCGGGGGTTGCCCGAGTTTCTGCGTCCTGCGTTGTTCGACGAGGAGGATCGCAAGATGGCGCTCGTCGAATCCGACGCCTTTTTCGCCTGGCAGCTGCATCGCACCGGCATTGGCATCTTGGCCGCGGATCGCGGTGTGCTCCCCTATTCGTTGCTGGCCACCAATGCGGCTGCCATCGGTGACATCTCGGCCGAGAAGGACATGGACGGCGTGCTCCGTCGGGCGCGCGCCTTTCAAATGTACCGGGTTTGGCACCCGCTGTTTCAGAAGGCCGCCGACCAGTTCGGCGTGGATCTTCAGCAGGCACGGATCGAAGCAGATCGGATTGTGCTGAGGCTCCCTGACGGCACCGAGCTGCCGCCCATTTCCCTGGATCGGGAGGGCCGCTTTTCCTTGTCCGATCTGGTGGGCGATACCCTGCCGGCGGGCTGGCCGGAGCGGGCCCGGCCTTTCGAGGAACGCCGGGTGTGGCATATGGGGATCGTGTTGGCGGCCCGGGCCCTGCAACTGGACCTGGAGACCGCCGAAGTGGATTTGAAGGGTGGTCGGATCGTTTTGCGGGGACCCGGTGTGACGCGAGTGATTCCGGTGGACCAGCAGGGCTTTTTTCTCATCGACTGGACCATTCAACCGAATCAACCCGGGCTGGTGGCCCGCAACTTCATCGAGGTTCTGGGTCAGGATCTGGCGCGGGAAGCAGGAGAGCCGATGGACCAGCCCGGGTTGTGGAAGGGCCGGTTGGTGGTCATCGGTTCCACGGCCACCGGCAATGACCTGACCGATTTGGGTGCCACCCCGCTGGCGCGCGAGACCTTCCTGCTGAGCAAACACTGGAATGTGGCGCACTCGATCCTCACCGGCCGGTTCGTACAGCGGAGCGGTTTTGGGGTGGATCTCTTGGTGTTGGCCGGCGCGGTGGCGGTGGCCGCGGCAATCACCCTGTTGGGGCGGCCGCCGTGGTCGCCCCTGGGGGTGCTTGGTGGCGGGCTGCTGTACACCGCGGCGGTGACGTGGGCCTATCAGGAGCACCGGCTCTGGCTTCCCTTGGTGGCCCCGGTGGCGGGCGGGCTGGGGCTGACCCATGGCGTATTGCTGGCGTACCAGGCCCTGTTCGAACAACGCGAAAAGCGGCGGGTGAAATCCGTCTTCAGTCGGATTGTTTCTCCGGATGTGGTGCAGGAGCTGCTCCGGGCGCGCGAATTGTCCCTGGGCGGCCAGCGTCGCGAGGTCACCGTGTTCTTTGCGGACATCCGCGGGTTTACGGAGCTGACCGACCGCGCGCAGGCCGAGGCCGAGGCACTGGTTCGGGAGCGCGGGTGGTCCGGTCCTGAAGCGGAAGCCTGCTACGCCGAGTGCGCCCGCGAGACGTTGACCACCGTCAACGAATACCTGGCCTGTGTGGCCGACGTGATCAAGCGCCACCAGGGTACGCTCGACAAGTACATTGGCGATTGCGTGATGGCGTTCTGGGGGGCGCCGACGGCCCGCAAGGACCACGCCGCCGCGTGCGTGCGGGCGGCGATCGACGCGCAGCGCGCCGTGCGTGCGTTGAACGAACGTCGAGAGGCGGAGAACCGCATCCGTGAGATGGAGAATGAAAGACGGCGCCAAACCGGTTTGCCGCCCCGGCCGCATCTGCCCCCCTTGCATCTGGGAACCGGCATCCACACCGGCGTGGTAACGGTGGGACTGATGGGATCGGATCAGCACCTGCTCAATTACACCGTGTTCGGTCGGGAGGTGAATCTGGCCAGCCGGTTGGAGAACATTTCCGGGCAGGGACGCATTCTCATCAGTCAGGTGACCTACGAACATCTGCTTCGACACGACCCGGCGCTGGCGCGGCGGTGTCGGCCCCTGCCTCCGGTTACGGTCAAAGGCATTCGGGAGCCGATCGCCGTGTACGAAGTCCTGTGGCAGGATGGTGACGATGAGGCTCTGTCAGCGGCGAAGTTGGACTCTCCACCGCCGGGACAGCGGCCCCGGGCGGCGTAGCAAGAACTCCAAGGGCTCCACGGGTGGGAAAGCTGTCCGATTCGAACGGGCCACTTCCTGATTCCGGAGGTGCCGGAAAGTCTTCAACGCGTCAGGCTACCGGGGGACCACACTCGTCGAATGGAGGCCTTTCATGTGCGCGCCGCCCATGGCAGGGCTTTTCCCTCCGCTCGCTGCGGGTTATGAAGTAAGACCGGTTACGGGGCGAGGCTGAGCCTGCGAGCGTAACGCGGCCGTGGGCGCAGGCATGCGATCGCCCCTCGGGTTCCGGTCGCCTTGGGCACTTTGTCCCCCGCCGTTTCCGGGCTCACCGCGACCGGGGACCGGCGGCCCTGGGCACTGAAACCACGACCGGGGCGCCATGCAACCGCATCAACCTTCCGCGGGCCTTCGCTCCACGATTTCAATCGCCGCACGGTTCTTTGCGATCCGATCCGCCGGAAGATAACCCCGCCAGTTGACGCAGGGATAAACCACGGCGCGACGCCCGAGGATACTGCCCGGATTCAGCACGGCCTGACAACCGACTTCGGCGAAGTCCCCCACCAGCGCTCCCAGTTTGCGCAGGCCGGTGTCGATGCGTTCTCCCTCCACCTCGACCCAGATGGTGCCCGGCAGCGAGCGGAAGTTGGACAGGATGACCCCGGCGCCCAGATGGGCGCGGTGACCCAGAATGGAGTCGCCCACGTAGTTGAAATGCGGCACCTGGGCCCCGTTGAAAAGAATACAGTGCTTCAGTTCGCAGGCATTGCCCACCACGCAGTTGTCGCCAATGAGGACATGTTCCCGAATGTAGGCGTTGTGTCGGATGCGGCAATTGCGGCCAATGATGGCCGGGCCTTTGATCATCGCACCGTCCTCCACCAGCGTACCCTCGCCGATGTACACCTTGTCCCCGATGTAGGCGACGCCGTCGCATCGGTTCTTCAGGATCGGCTGGACCCGGGCCTCGATGTACTCCGCCAGCTGCCGCAAGGCGTCCCAGGGATACACCAGGTCACGAAACAGATCTCGATGCTCCGTCTGGCTCAAGTCGAAGAGGTCTTCCGCTCGCAACATGGCGCCCAAGGTAGGCCAAGCCGGGGTTCCGGCAACGCCAATTTGGCTCGGGGCGGTTTCGTCACCGTTCCTTTGGACTCGGGTTCGAACGCGGCTGGCGGTTCCGGCATGCAACCGGTCCGTGCGCTTCGCCCTGGGGCCAGGCCGTCCGAAAACCGCGGGCGGCCGGAGGCCCGCCCGGGCATTCTCTCCGACGTCCGGAGGGGCCGGCATCCGACGGGCGGTGTTTTTGGAAAAGAACACTTGACATGTTACTGCGTATAATTAAACGGGTCTCATGACACAGAAGCTTTCCCGCCGCGCCTTCATGCAATCGGCCGTTTTGGCCACGGTGGCGGCCCCGTGGCTGACAGCGGCCGCGGGGACGGATGGTTCCGGCTCGCAGGGCAGCGATGCATCCAAGGGGAATGTGGAGGAGCGGCTGCCTCAGGGGCGAATCGGTTCCTGCTCGTTCAGCCGGCTGATGTTGGGGGGCAACCTGCTCTCGGGCCACGCGCACGCGCGGGACCTGGCGTATGTACGGGACTTGATGCGGGCCTACCATACCGAAGCCAAGATCCGTCAGACGCTGGAACTGGCCGAGAGTCACGGCATCGACACCCTGAATTCGTGGGTCATGGATGACAACCGGCCGTTGTTCGACCACTGGAGGAACGGGGGCCGGATGAAGTGGATTGCGCAGGTCCGCTTCGGGGGAGCGGACGGATTCGACCAGGTACGGCGCGCCGTGGCGGAGGGAGCGACGGCGGTTCACGTTACGGGGGATGCGGCAGAGCAGATGCTGTACCGGGAGCAATTCGACCGGGTCGGGGAGATGGTGGAGTTTATTCGGGCGCAGCGGTGCCCGGCCGGTATCGGGGCCCATGATTTGAAGGTGGTGATGGAAAGCGAACGGCGCGGGTTCCAACCCGATTTCTACGTGAAGACCCTGCACACGCACGACTATTTCAGTGCGCCCCGCGGTGGTGAAACCGAGGCGGTGGGACGCGCCGACAACTATTGGTGCCTGGATCCGGAAGCCGTGGTGAAGTTCATGGCCGGAGTCCGAAAGCCCTGGATCGCGTTCAAGATCCTTGCGGCCGGGGCGATCCATCCCCGCAACGCCTTCCCGTATGCATTTCAAAGCGGGGCGGATTTCATCCTGGTGGGGATGTTCGACTGGCAGATCCCGGAAAACGCTGCGTTGGCCCGGCGCGTCTTGCGAACCGTCCTCGCACCCAACCACAAGCGGACTCGTCCGTGGTGCGCCTGACGCTCCGCAGGGGCCGGCGGAGATCCCTGCGGGCCTTCCCGAATGAGTCGTTCTACCTGCGCAGCGCAGGTGCCTAAGGGCAGGGCCGGCTCCCGCTCGTCGGAACCGCCGGGTCCGTGAAGTGGGTGCGCTCCGACTTGAAAGCTCGCCGTGGGAATCGTTGCGGATCCTTCGCGCAGCGGAAACAGCGGCCTAAATGACAAAATCCATCAGCTCGCCCCGCTGCCGACGCAATTCGCGCGCCCGGTCGCACAGGGCCGCAATGCTCCATTGCTGCAGGGCGTGCAAAAGCGCCGATTGCGCCTGCGCCCACACCTCGTGCAGGACTTCATCGCTGGCTTCCCGGTTTCCCGGAGACGTGTTCCTGCCGGTGTTGGTGGCCCCCGGAACTTCGAGATACTCGACCACCTCGCGGACACTGATCGCGTGGGCGGGCCGGGCCAGTCGATAGCCGCCGGTCACACCGCGCCGACTTTCGACGAACCCGCCGCTGCGGAGGTCATTGAGGATCTGCTCCAAGAAGCGTTTGGGGATTCGCTGGCGCTCCGCAATGGCCTGGATGCGCAGCAAAGCGCCATCCGGCGCTTCGGCCAGCGCCATCAGGGCCCGCAACGCGTATTCACAGCGAACGGAAAGCTTCACGGAACCCGATGGAACGCGTTTCCACGGCTTGTCGTCAAGCCCGGCGTCGGATCGGGCCACCGGCCGCAGGTGAACCGTTCCCACCGTTGCGCCGGATTGCGGCGCCGGGATGCGGGTTCGAGTCGACCGGAACCCACCGCCAGACTCCCATGCGAGGGGAGGAGTCCCGTGGCTGCCGGCCCGTCATTCCTCGTCGAACTTGTCCTGGGTCGAAGGGCGCACCTCTTGGACGGTTTTGGGCAGCGGCTTGCCGTAGTAGGGGGAGTGCAGGTTGAAATAGATGCCACAAAGCGGGCGGTCCGTGTCGGAGACGCTCAGAATCACCGTCACATACTTGTCCAGCGCCACGCCGTGCCGCATGCCGGGGCCGCGGTTTTCGTAGGCCTGGATCGCCCGCGCCATCAAAGAGCGCAGCGACCGCTCGAAATCCGGCGTGGGCCGTTCCAGACACACCACGCAGCGGTCGTAGGCCCGAATCGCGGCTTCCATTTCAGGTTTGAAATCGTCCGGCGTCACATCCGCCAGATTAAACTGGAACCGGCGAAACTCAAGTGGCACCCCGAACCACCCGAGCGGGATCGTTCGCACGGTTTTCCGCTGCGACGGTCGGTTCGCTTTGTCCAGGCGTGGTAGCAGGTTTGTCGGGAACGCCCGGGATTCCGACGGTTTTCCGGGGCGTTTGCGCGGAATTCGGAAGGGCCCGAGGCTGTGGCTCGGGCTGCTGCGGATCCGCGATGATGCGAGCAGGGGTGTGGCGGGTCCTGTTTGGAGCCGAGCCCCCTCGGGTCCCGATGGAAACGGGCTGGCGCGCCGGTCTGCGCGGGCGCAGAAGCAAGCGGGGGCGAAACCTGTCAGTCGCCCGTACCGGGGTCCGCACCTTCCACCGGAATGGGTCGCACGGTTGAGGCCCGGGGACCGAAGAGCACCGTGCCGAGCCGGACCATGGTGGCACCTTCCTCCACGGCCACTTCGAAATCCTGGCTCATCCCCATGCTGAGGTGCGGGAGGGGCGCTCCGAGTCGATCCTCGCAAGCATCTTTGAGTTCCCGGAGTTTGCGAAACCACGGGCGCACCCGTTCAGGGTCGGGAGACCAGGGCGGTACGGTCATCAGGCCCTGGATCTCGAGGCGGGGCAACGCGTTCAGGGCACTGAGTTCTTCCAACAGACGGTCGGGCGAATAACCAAATTTGCTGGCTTCGCCGGCCACGTTCACCTCCAGGAGCACGGGCAGGCGCCGCCCGGCCTGTTCGGCCCGCCGCTGGATTTCCTCCGCCAATCGCAAGCTGTCCACGCTTTGAATCATTTCGAACAGGGCCACGGCGTCCCGCACCTTGTTGGTCTGGAGGTGGCCGATCAGGTGCCAGTGGATCGAGGAGGGGCAGTGGGGAATCTTGGCCTTCGCCTCCTGGACGCGGTTTTCGCCAAAGACACGCAAACCGCAGACGGCTGCGGCCCGCACGACCTCCGGCGGATGCGTTTTCGTGACCGCGACGATGGTGATCTGTGCGGGATCGCGTCCGGCGCGCGCGCAGGCGGCCCGGATTCGTTCGTTCACCGCAGCCAGGTTCGCAGCGATGCGTTCGGTCCAGTCCACGCCTGCATCGTATCGGGAGTTGGGGCCACTCGAAAGGCTGGAAGCGCGCGGCGTTTGGGTCAAAGAGACCCTGGGGCCGGCAACGTCTCGGGGCAGAGCCGACGGCCGGGCGGCGTCCAGGGCCTTGTCGCATGGCGGGGCGTGTAGCGGGACGGCGATGCCGAGAAAGCCGGTCTTTCCAAAGCCTCACGCCCGGGGCGGTAGTGTGCTCTCGTTCTGAGCTCCCGGGTGATCTTGTGATTCGGAGGCTTCGATTGCTGAAGCGTGCAGCCCGTCGAGCGCCTGGCAGAGGTCGGGGAAAAACGGCTCCCCGTGCCAGAGGAACCCGCCCCACCGTGGAGCGCGGGCCGTGCGGACGTCGGAGGACGTGTCTTGGTTGCCGCGCCCGGGCCGCACGGCCCGAGGGGTGTTCGCGGGGCTCGAGGCGACGGCCCGGGCGTGCTGCGAGGGTTGCCCCGGACTGGAGCGGATGTTACGGTTGGCGCGAGCCATGTGAACCAGGGCTCGTGGCGGGAGACCGGCCATGCACATTCCGGACAACTTTTTGGATGCGAAAACCGTGGGCGTCACTTCGGCCCTGGCAGCCGGGGCGGTCGCCCTGGCCCTGCGCGAGGCGCGACGCCAGCTCTCCCCTGCGGGCGTCCCGCTCCTGGGCCTGAGTGCGGCGTTCGTGTTTGCGGCGCAGATGGTGAATTTTCCCGTGCTGGGCGGGACCTCCGGACATTTGGCGGGGGGAACCCTGGTGGCGGTCCTGTTGGGGCCGGCGGCCGCGGTGGTGGTGCTGACCACGGTGCTGGTGGTGCAATGCGTGTTGTTTGCGGATGGCGGGGTCACAGCCCTGGGGGCGAACATTTTGAATTTGGGCGTCGTGGGGGCGGTGAGCGGATGGGTGGTGTACCGTGGCGTGAGTCGTTGGATGCGCGGCATGGCGGGTCGGGTGGCCGGTGTGGCTTTCGGGGCGTGGTGTTCCATTGTATTGGCAGCGGTGGCATGCTCACTGGAGCTGGCCTGGTCGCGCACGGTGGCCCTTTCCGTGGCGCTCCCCGCGATGGTGGGGATTCACGCGGTGATCGGGCTGGCGGAGGGGTTGATCAGTGCCCTGGTGTATCGCGCGGTGATGCAGGTGCGCCCCGACCTGGGAGAAGGGACCGTGTTCACGGGCGTGGGGCGAAGGGCCGAGCCGGTGTGGGCCTGGGGATTGGGCGTGAGTTTGGTTTTGGCAGTGTTGCTGGCGCCGTGGGCGTCGAGTTGGCCGGACGGGCTGGAGCGGGTGGCCGAGAGGTTCGGATTTGCGGAGCGGGCCACGACGGCGGCCTGGGCGCCGATCCCGGATTACGAGCTGCCCGGCATTCCGTGGTCCGCATTGGCCGTGGGGATGGCCGGCTTGGTGGGGACCGCCGTGGTGTTCGGGCTGGCCATGTGGCTGGGTCGGACTCTCGCGCGGACCGAGAGTCGCCGGGCTGGCGGGCAAAAGCCGCCCGAGGCGTCGCCGCTCGTGTGACCCGACCCTGCGGACGGGAACCGATGCGTTTGCCCGGACACATCCACCCACGGCCGGTCAGTGGCGTGTACCGCTGGCCGGCGGAAGCGAAGCTGGCCGGCGCAATGCTGATTCTGTTGGGCACTGTGGTCCAGCCCCGCTTGACCCTGTTCTGGTTCGGGCCGGTGTGGCTGGTTTTGGCCTGGGCCTGGTGGAAGAGTCGGCTGCCGTTGGGCTTCGTGCTGGGGCGTTTGCTGTGGTTGTCGCCCTTCGTGCTGGGTGTGTTGGTGACGGGGATGTGGCGGCCGACAGGGGGACCTCCGTGGTGGGTGCTGGCGGGCAAGGCGGTGACGAGTTTGGTGACCGTGATTCTTCTGGCCAACACCACGCCGTTTGGGGAAATGTTGCGCCTGGCCCGGCGGTTGCGTGTGCCGGTCCTGTTGGTGAGCACCCTGGCGTTGATGCACCGATATTTGTTCGTGTTGCTGGAGGAGATGGAACGGATGCGGCGCGCGCGGGCCAGTCGGACGTTCCGGCCGGTGCGGCGTCGGGTGTGGGAGATCCAGGCCTCGGTGGTGGGGCATTTGTTTGTGCGGGCGCTGGCGCGGGCCGGCCGCATTTACCAGGCGATGCTGGCGCGAGGGTGGTCATGACTGCAGCCGTCGAGGTTCGGGATCTGTGCTACCGTTACCATGACGGGACGGAAGCCTTGTGGGGTGTGAGTTTTCGGGTGGAGGTGGGGGAGTGCGTGGGTTTGTTGGGGCCGAATGGATCGGGCAAATCGACACTGCTGCTCCACTTGAACGGCATCCTGCCCGAGGAGGGGCCGGCCAACGGACAGGTGCGAATCCTGGGCAGGCCGGTTCAGCCGGCGCATTTGCCCTGGATTCGGCAGCAGGTGGGGTTGTTGTTTCAGGATCCGGACGATCAGCTGTTTTGTGCCACGGTGGCGGAAGATGTGGCATTTGGTCCGCGCCAACTTGGCCTGCCCGAGTCGGAAGTACGCGCGCGCGTGGAACGGTCGCTTGCCGCGGTGGGGCTGGCGGGGCTGGGGGACCGCGCGACGCATCATCTGAGTCACGGAGAGAAACGACGGGCGTGTCTGGCCGGTCTGCTCGCATGTGAGCCTTCCATCCTGGTGCTGGACGAGCCGACCAGCGGATTGGATCCGCGGGGGCGGCGGGAATTGAAGGCCTTGTTGCGTCGGTTGCCCGGCACGAAGCTCATCGCCACGCACGACCTGGAGCTGGCGGTGGAGTTGTGTCCGCGCTGCTTGATTCTGGATCAAGGTCGCCTGGTGGCCGACGGGGCGACCTTGGAGTTGTTGAACGACGAGGCGTTCATGCTGGCCCACGGCCTGGAGCGGCCGCACATTCTGCAACACGTTCATCCCCATCCCAACCATGTTTGAAATGCCCCGGTTGTCCGCGCGTTCCAAGCCCGCCCGGTACAGGGCACTGGCGGAAGCCTTGCGAAGTTTGCTGGCGGGGGAACGCGATTTTCTGGCCAACGCCGCCAACACCGCGGCGCTGCTCTACCATGGTTTGCCCCGGCTCAACTGGGTGGGGTTTTATCGGTGGTTGGACGGTGAGTTGGTGCTGGGCCCGTTTCAGGGCAAACCCGCCTGTACGCGGATCCGACCCGGTCAGGGCGTGTGCGGCACGGCCGTAGCGCGCCGTGCCACCATTGTGGTGCCGGATGTGACGGCCTTTCCCGGGCACATCGCCTGCGACCCGGCTTCGCGGTCGGAAATCGTCATCCCGCTGATTGTGGGAGACCGTTTGTTGGGGGTCTGGGACATGGACAGTCCCGAACCGGGGCGCTTCGATGCCGAAGATCAGGCGGGACTGGAGTGCCTGCTGGAAATTCTGTTGGCGAACAGCGCATGGGAGGGCGCTCCGGCGCCCCGGGGGCGGTCGAGAGCCCGGGCTCGTCGCACGGACCGCGACCGGGTGGAACGATGAAACGGGTACTCGAACCGGAGCTGATGACCGAGAGGGCGCAGGCCCGAGCATACGCGGAGGCCGACTTTTCCGAGCCGCACAGCCGCTACGTCGCTTTGTTGCTGGAAAAGTTCCCCGATCTGCCGCCCCGGGGCCGTGCCCTGGACCTGGGATGCGGCCCCGGGGATGTCACGCGACGTTTTGCGCGGGCGTGCCCCGGGTACGAGATTGTGGCCGTGGACGGCTCGCCGGCGATGCTCCGCGAGGCTCGCCGGTTGACGCAACCCTGGCCCGATCTGCGGGCGCGGATTCGCTACCGGTTGGGTCGTTTGCCGGGAGCACGATTGCCCCGGGGGCCGTATGACGTCATCCTGGCTACCAGCTTCCTGCATCATCTGGCGGATCCGATGGTGTTGTGGAACGCCGTACGACAATACGGAGGCACCGGCACGGTGGTGATGGTGGCGGATTTGCGGCGGCCGCGCACCGTTCAAGAAGCCCGCCGGCTCACGGAACGGTACGCGGCCGGGGCACCGGAGGTCTTGCGGCGCGACTTTTACCGCTCGCTACTGGCGGCGTTTACGCCGGCGGAAGTAAGCGCCCAATTGCGTGCGGCCGGGCTGGGCGGTTTCACGGTCGAAGTCATCAGCGATCGTCATCTGTTCGTCAGCGGTCGGTTGAACGAATAGCCGGTGTGTCTCCCAAAGCGGCCGTTCAGGGAAACCGGCCGGGCCGGGGGGCTCACCTCACCGGAGTTCGATCCGAGGCATGTGTGCCCGTTTGGGCCCGTCCCTGCGAGGTCCGGGGCGTGGCCTCGGGCCGATTGCCCCCGCGGGGGTGCTTCGAGTGAACGGCCCTTCCTGGCGTTGCTAGCAGGCCGGTCTGCGGACGGCATTGCCTTGGACCGGGTGCCCCGCGTAGTGGAAAAGGCGCGATGCAGTGGTCGGAGACATGGCTGTCGGTTGCTCCCCGAGTGCGCCCGCCGCTGGACCCCGGCTTTCGTCCGATGGCGCTGGCATACCGAAAGTTTCTCGAAGCGGCGAGCGAAACGCCCGGGGCCCGTCCCGTCACCCTGGCGTTGGAACAGTTGGACGGCCTCGTCTCGCATCATCGGATGTGGATGTTTCCGGCGGACGATCCGCGGGCATCCGCGAACTTCCCCGTGCTGGAGCGGGTGGTGAAAACGCTGCTCTGGTCGCGGGGTGGCTGGCGACTTCACATTGACGGCCCGCCGGAACTGGTGGCGGCCTTGCAGCGGCACTACCGGGAATCCCCGACCGGCCGGTTCGACGAAGAGACGGTGGCGCGGCGCATGTTCGATCATCCCCTGGAAATCGTGGCCACCTGCCATCCGCCGCCCGAGCGTGCATCGAGCCTGCGGCTGGGTCGTCACTGGGAGGGCTGTCGCATCGGGTTCGACCTGGGCGGCAGCGATCGCAAGGTGGCTGCAGTGAAGGACGGCGAGGTCCTTTTCAGCGAGGAGACCCCGTGGGATCCGTATTTTCAGAAGGATCCGCAGTACCACTACGAGGGTATCATGGACTCGCTGCGTCGGGCTGCCGCGCACCTGCCGCGGGTGGACGCCATCGGAGGCAGCGCCGCGGGGGTGTACGTGAACAATCGCGTGAAAGTGGCCTCGCTGTTTCGAGGGGTTCCCCCGGAGCTGTTCGAGCGGCGGGTGAAGGATTTGTTCCTTGAGGTGCAGCGGGCCTGGGGCGGCGTACCCATGGTGGTCATGAACGACGGAGAGGTCACGGCCCTGGCCGGGTCGATGCTCTTGGGGTGCACGAGCGTGTTGGGAATCGCCCTGGGGACCAGCACTGCGGGTGGCTGGGTGAACCGGGAGGGCAACCTCACTTCATGGATCAACGAGCTGGCGTTTGTCCCGGTGGATCTCCAGCCCCAGGCCCCCCGCGACGAATGGTCGGGCGACTGCGGCGTGGGCGCGCAGTACTTTTCGCAGCAGGCGGTGGGCCGATTGTTGGAGCCGGCGGGAATCGAGGTTCCGGCCGCGATGTCGTTGCCGGAAAAACTCCGGCATGTCCAGGCCCTCCTGGCAGGCGGGGACGAACGGGCACGGCGCATTTACGAAACGCTGGGAGCGTATCTGGGTTACCAGCTGGCGTATCTGGCCGAGTTTTATCCCATGGAACACGTGCTGGTGCTGGGCCGCGTGACCAGCGGGCCGGGCGGCCAGGTCATGGTGGAACATGCCCGGCAGGTCCTGCACGTCGAGTTCCCGGCCCTGGCGACGCGATTGTCCCTCCACTTACCGGAGGAACGGTTCAAACGACACGGGCAGGCCATCGCCGCGGCGAGCCTGCCGGAAATTCAGCCCCTGACGGAGATCCCATGAGCACGCCGTATCACGAATGGATTCGAGACCTGGAAGGCTGGTGGCAACGGGGCGCGCAACTGCCCTGCGGCGGATTTACCCCCTGCGCGCGGCCGCCCTTGGCACCCGACGCGCCGTGCGTACTGTACTTCGCCCCTCACCCGGACGACGAGAGCATCATCGGAGCACTGGCCCTGCGGCTCTTCCGGGAGGCGGGCGTGCGCATTGTGAACGTCGCGGTGACGTTGGGACGAAAGAAGGAACGTCGCCAGGCCCGGCTCGCGGAGTTGCGCCAGGCCTGTGCGTTCCTGGGGTACGAACTGGAGCTGAGCGCGCCGGACGGGTTCGAGGAGGTGCACGTCGGCACCCGTCAGCATGAGCCGACCCGCTGGCAGAGCATGGTGGATCGGATGGCACAACTCCTGGACCGCTACCACCCGGTGGCGGTCTTTTTCCCCCATGACCGCGACTGGAACTCCACCCATGTGGGCACCCATTACCTGATCGTGGATGCGTTGGGCCGCATGGGACCCGGCTTTGGCTGCCGCGTGTTCGAGACGGAGTTTTGGGGGGCCATGGAGGATCCGAATCTCATGGTGGAGATCGCGCCCTCCCTGTTGGCGGACCTCATCGCCGCCACCACCTTTCACGTCGGTGAGGTCCAGCGGAATCCCTATCATCTGACCCTGCCGGCCTGGATGATGGACAACGTGCGGCGCGGGGCGGAACTGGTCGGAGGGCAGGGAGCCGCAGCGCCCTCTTTTCTGTTCGCCCAATTGTTTCGGTTTCGTTTGTGGCGCGGCGGCCGGTGGGAACCTGCGCCGTGGACGGAAAAGCTGTTGCCTGCGACGGTTTCAGCCGCCAAGTTGCTCGCCTGAACCGGAACTGAGAGCAGGACAACTGCCTCGAGGCGCCTTGCGGAGCGAGCCCGGGGCGCACGGATGTTTTCGCCGGAAGATTCATGGCCCGACTCCGATGTCATTTTCTGCCGGCCGCAGAGCCGGAATCACGGCGGCTGTTGCTGATGATGCACGGCCTGGGCGACAGTCACGAGGGATACCTCTGGCTGCCCTCAGCGTTGCAACTGCCGTGGCTGCATTACGCACTGCCCGATGCTCCGGACCCCTATTACGGGGGATACTCATGGTTCGACATCTTCGGGGATCCCGTCCCCGGGGTGCGTCGCAGTTATGCGTGGTTGGCCGAGCTGCTGGACGAGTTGCAGCAGCGGGGCTGGCCCGCGGACCAAATGGTCGTGGGTGGATTTTCCCAGGGCGGGTTGATGGCCCTGGAGGTGGCGCTGCGTTATCCGCACCGATTCGCCGGAGTGATTTGCATCAGCGGCGCGGTGTGCGATCCGGAAGGACTTCTGCGCGAGCAATCGCCGGTGGCGCGTCAGCAACGGATTCTGGCCACCCATGGTCGGTACGACGATGTGCTGCCCATCGAAACCACCCGCCGTCAGATCCGCCGGCTTCAACAGGGGGGCATCCCGATCGAATGGGTGGAATTCGAAAAGGCTCACACCATTGCGGGGGAAACGGAGCTGGCGCTGCTCCGGAGGTTCATCCAGTCGTGTTGCGGGGAGGCGGGAGTCGGTGCGCCCGGCCGGACGGGCGGCGATCCTTCCACCGAACCGGCGCGTGATTGAACGTGATTCGAGCCCGAGTGCGCGGGGTTGCCGGCATGGCGCGATCGCCCGAAGGCCCCGTGGTGAGGGGCGCGGCGGCCGGTTGCATCCCCGGGGCTGGTGGCGTCGGCCAAGCCGGCCCGCGAAGGCGTGATTCGGCCTGATGCTTGGCTGCGGCGCCACCGCTCGGCAGACGATCCGCCGTGCTCGCTTCATAAAAAATCGGGCAGGTGGGAGGGGGCGCGGGATTCTGGTGAGACGGATCCACGGGTCGGGCGCTACGTGAGCCCGTGCGGTGGGTTTTCGAATTGCCCGCGGAGGCGCGTTTCTCGGAGAGCACCCCCGGCCCGTACTCAACACCTGCTCACCACGAAACCGGGATGCTCAGTTTTTTACCCAGGCGATTGCGGTAGTACACATGTCCGTGCGCGCGTCCGTACTCGTGTAGCATGCGGGTCAGTTTCACGTCATAGCAGCAGTATTCGGCGATTTCGAGCAACCGACCCTGTTTGTACCATTCGAGGGCCTGCAATCCTTCCGCGGTTTTTTCCAGTCCGAAGGTGGCCGAGACGAGAGCATCCAGGGAAAGACGATGCTGGAGTTTGTCCTGCAGACTCACCAGCAGGTCGAGGGTGGGCAACTGACGCAGATCCAGCGGCGTGTAACCGTGCAGCACTTCGTAGTCGAACCGCAGGATGTTAAACCCGACCACCAGATCGGCCCGCTGGAGGTCCCGGATCAGCTCGTCCACGTCGGCCTCGGTGTAGATGCGGTATTCGCCCCGGGCGGTGCTGTAGGTGACGCCGATGCTCATGCCCATGCGACTGATGTGGTGCCAGCCGCCGACTTCGCCCGCGGACTTTTGCGTTTCGAGGTCGAAATAGACGATGTTGCTCACGGTTGGAGGATGAAAAACCGCCGGGCGCCGTGCAGGCAAGCATGGAGCGCACCTTCTGGAGGCGCGAAGAGCGGTGCGCGGGGTTCGTCGGGAGGGCGTCATACGACCCGGACCATGGCGCGAACTTGCCAAAGGGCCGCGGTTGTGAAACCCTTGCGCGCAAGCCGCCCGGAGCGAAGGAGCGCGCCGGCGGTGCGTTGTCTATGGGCCATGTGAAATTGCACATACCGGGTCCGGTGGAGGTCAGCGAACGGACCTTCCGGGCGTTTTGCCAGCCGATGATCGGGCATCGCGGGCAGGGTTTCAAAGACCTGTACGCCCGTCTGCAGCCCAAACTGCAGCAGTTGCTGTACACCAGGCGGCCGGTCTACCTGTCCACCTCGAGCGCGTGGGGGGTGATGGAGGCGGCCATCCGGAATCTGGTGAAGCGCAAGGTGCTCACCTGCATGTGCGGGGCCTTTTCGGATAAGTGGTACGACGTGGCGCTGCGCTGCGGCAAGGAGGCCGAACCCCTGCAGGTGCCGTGGGGCTCCCCCATCCGCGCCGAGGCGGTGGATGCGAAGCTGGCCACGGGCCGGTTCGACGCCCTCACCGTGATCCACAACGAGACCAGCACCGGCGTCATGAGCCCGATCGAGGAAATCGCGGCGCTGAAACGCAAGTACCCGGACGTGATGTTCATCGTGGACACGGTCAGCTCCATGTCGGCGGTGAAGCTGCCCTTCGACGAGCTCGGCATCGATGTGATGCTGGCGGGCACGCAGAAGGCCTTTGCCCTGCCACCGGGCATGACCGTGTTTGTGTGCTCGGAGGCCGCCCTGCAGCGGGCCGCCACCGTCCCGGATCGCGGCTACTACTTTGACTTCCTGGAATTCCAGAAAAACGCCGAACAGAACATGACCCCCAGCACGCCCAGCATCGCCCACGTGTATGCACTGGACGCGAAGCTGGACGAGATCCTTGCCGAGGGGCTGGAAGCCAGGTTCGAGCGGCACCGCCGAACCAACCAGATGGTGCGTGATTGGGCTGCCCGGCACGGTTTCACCTTGTTCCCCGAGCCGGGGTTCGAGTCCCGGACCCTCACCTGCGTGAACAACGGGGCCAAGCCGGGCGGCCGCGTGGTGGATGTGCCCCGGCTGCAGCAGTTGGTGAAGGAGCGCGGATTCTTGATCGACGGGGGTTACGGCAAGATCAAGGGCAAGACCTTCCGGATCTCCAACATGGGCGACGAGACCGAGGCAACCATGGCCGAGCTTCTGGCGGCGATGGACGAGGCCATGAAGCTGCTCTGAACCGCGCCTCCTCAGCGGGCATCCAGGCAGCGGCGTACGGCTTCCAGGAGTTCATGCGGGTTGGCCGGCTTGGGCACGAACGTCTGGCCGGCGGCCAGGTTGAGTTCGCGTCCTGCCATTTCCGCGCTGTAGCCGCTGGTGAAAAGGACCCGGAGGCCGGGATTGTCGCGGCGGAGGCGCGCCGCAAGTTCGTGCCCGTTGATCCCCCCGGGCATTACGACGTCCGTCAAGAGCAGCCGAATCTCCGGGGATTGGGCCCGCCAGATTTCCATGGCTTCCGCTGCGTCGCAGGCCGCCAGGACGCGATAGCCGGCTGATTCCAGGATGGCCCGCATCAACGTGCGAACGGATTCATCGTCTTCGACCAGGAGGATGGTTTCGGTGCCGCCGGGCGGCCGGGTTCGAGTTTGTGCCTCGCCCGCCGCCGCCTCTGTGGAGTGAAGGGGCAGCCAAACCTCGAAGGTGCTTCCTTCGCCCACCACGCTGCGCACGGTCACGGTGCCGCGGTGCTGTTTGGCGACGCCGAAAACCGTGGAAAGGCCCAAACCGGTGCCTTTGCCGGGCTCTTTGGTGGTGAAGAACGGTTCGAAGATTCGCTCCAGGTGCTCGGCCGGAATGCCCACCCCGGTGTCACTGACGCGCAGCAAGGCATAGGGGCCGGGAACAAGATCGGCGGGAGCTTCGGGGTGCCCGGGCTCGAGACGCACCAGATCCGTCTCCAGGATCAGCACGCCGCCCTGGGGCATGGCATCGCGCGCGTTGACCACCAGGTTCATGACGACCTGGTCCAGCATGCCGGGGTCGGCTCGCACGATGAGGGGGCGGGGGTGGAGTCGAAGTTGGAGTTGGATGTCTTCGCCGATGATGCGTTGGACCATTTTGACGAGGCTGGTGAGCAGCTCGTTGAGATCCAACTCGCGCGTTTGCATGATTTGCTTGCGACTGAACATGAGCAGCTGGCGGGTCAGGGTGGCCGCCCGCTCGGCCGCGGACCGGATTTGGTGAAGGCCATCGCGCACGTCCGCCGGCAGGGTCTCCTCCATGCTGAGCAGCTCGGTCTGCATCAGGATGACGGCGAGAACGTTGTTGAAGTCGTGGGCGACGCCGCCCGCCAGGCGCCCGATGGCCTCGAGCTTCTGAGCCTGGCGCAGTTGTTCTTCCAGTTGGCGCAGTTCGGTCACGTCGCGGGCATTCACGACGATCCCGCCTCCAGGGGCCAGGTCGGACACGAACCGCCCCACCGCCTCCAAGTGATGCCAGGTACCGCTTTGATGCCGAATGCGAAAACTCACCGCCACCGGGAGTCCGTCCTTCCGGGTGACGGCCCGTTCCAGGGCTTCCCGGACCGCGGGCAAATCCTCCGGGTGAACAAACTGCAGCGCCGACTGGCCCACGAGCGCAACGGGATCGTAGCCCAACAGACGCGTCACGGAAGGACTGCCGTAATGGATCGTTCCCCGAGCATCCACCACGGCGATCAGATCGGTGGCATTCTCGATGAGCTTGCGGAACCGCTCTTCGCTTTGACGCAGTTGGGCCACGGCTTCCTGGCGCTGCCGCTCCCGCTCCAGATTCTCCAGCGCCAGCGCCAAATCCGCCGTCAGTTCCTGGAACAACCGCTGCATGTCGGCGTCGAAAAACCCGGGTTGATCGGCAAACAGTGCCAACACGGCAACGATGCCGCCCGCGGTGACGACGGGGAAACATCCCACCGAGCGAAGGCCGAACCGGAGCACTTCTTCCCGGCACGGGGCCATCTCCGGTGCGGTTTGCAGGTCGCTGCAGATCGCCGGTGCCAGAGTGGTCCAGGCTCGCTCCACGAAAGCGCAACATTGATTGGAACCTGAACCGAGGATGCGGCAAAGCTCGGGTGCGTCCGGGTGAGTGGCGGCCCTGGCCAGTTCCTGCCACTGACCGGTTTCAGGGACGCGCCGGCCCAGCCAGGCCAGGGCCAGGCCGCCCGTTTCCACGGCAATTCGGCAGGTGCCCTGAAAGAGGACCGCCGGATCCCGCTCGCGCACGATCAGTTGATTGATCTCGCTGAGCAGCGCATACGTGCGGGTCAGGCGGGCGATGCGTTCCTCGGCGGCTTTGCGTTCGGAGATGTCGAGAATGCTGCCCCGGATGACGGTCCGCCCGTCGAATTCCAGTCGCAGGAGCCGCACCTCGCAAGGGATGTCGCGGCCTTCGGCGTTGCGATGCACCCATTCGAACGCGGGCGTCTCGCCCGCCAGCGCGGCGGCGATGAATTGGTGGGCTTTCCGGTCGGAGGGTTGTCCGTCCGGTTGCACCGGCGGGCTCAGCTCCACCGGGCCGTGGCGCAACAGCTCCCGGGCCGGCATTCCGAACAGACGCTCCGCTGCGGGATTGGCCATCACGAATCGGCCGGCGGCCACGTCCAACAACACGATGGCCTCGGGGGCAAACTGGATGAGCCGCCGGAACTGCTCCTCACTGCGCCGGACCGACTCTTCCAGTCGTTTCAGCTCCGTGATGTCCAGGGACGTGCCCGCGATGCGGACGGCTCGGCCCGTTTCGTCTCGCAGCACCTCCACTCGTGCTTGAATCGTCCGCACGGGCCCGCGGTCCGGGTGGGTGCGGTACTCGATCAAAAACGGAGCCCGCGCCTGAGTAATCCGCTGGTGGACCGCTCGCAGGCGTGCCTGGTCGTCTGGATGCACCAGTTCCAGGAATTCCTCGAAACTCGGAGCCGGCTTGTCCGGGTCGTAGGAATGGAGCCGGGCCATCTCGGCCGACCACTCGGCACGGCCCTCGATCAAATCCAGCTCCCAACTCCCGAGCCGGGCCCGGGCCTGGGCGGCCGCCAGCCTGGCCTCGCTTTGGCGAAGCGCGTCCAAGGTCTGGTGATGTTCCATGACCAGGCTGGCCAGATGGGCCCAACGCTCCAGGGTGCGAAACTCCTCCTCGGTGGGTCCCCGGGGCTGCCGATAGTACACCGCAAAGGTCCCGAGCACCCGACCCCGGGAATCGCGAATGGGAAAGGACCAGCACGCGGCCAACTGGTGGGTGGCCGCCAGCTCTTGATAGCCGGCCCAGAGGGGGCTGGTGGCGATGTTTTCCACGATCACCGGTTCATTCCGGTGGGCTGCGGTTCCGCAGGAGCCCACGCAGGGGCCGATCTGCACGCCATCGATGGCGCTGGAGTAGGCTGCGGGCAGGGAAGGAGCGGCTGCGGTATAGAGCCTGCGCCGGTCCAGCCGCAGCACCGAACACAATGCGCCCGGGTGAAGCCTTTCGTAAGCCAGGCACAGGCGGGTCAACCATTCCTCCAGAGGGAGGGCGGCGGCATGCTGTTCCAGCAACTGCCGTTCGGCTTCGCGGTGGCGTTGCCAGCTCCGCTCCGCCGTTTGATCGCGAAACACCAGGACCACTCCGAGGACCCGGCCGGCCGCGTCGCGAATCGGGGCCCCGGCGTCGCTGATGGGGATCTCGCGGCCGTCGCGCGAGCGCAGCACGGTGTGGTTGGCCAGCCCCACGACCACGCCTTCCCGCAGGACGCGCGTTACGGGCGATTCCACCGGCTGGCCGGTCTCCTCGTGAACGATGCGAAAGACTTCCTCGATGGGTCGGCCGTGGGCTTCTTCGGCCGACCAACCGGTCAGACGCTCGGCCACCGCGTTCATGAAATCCACCCGGCCATGCGCGTCCGTGGTCAGAACGGCGTCCCCGATGCTCTGGAGGATCGTCTGGAAACGCGCCTCGGTCTCGGGGACCGTGGCCGTGGAACCAACTGGTTCCGACAAAAACCGCACCAGCCGGCTGCCGTCGGGCAGGGGCACGACGCTGAGCCACCAAACCGTCTCCGTACCGTCGGGGCGACGCAAGCGAAGCCGCGACGGCGGGGTTTGGCCGTGTGCCGGGACCGGCATTCCCGGCGACGGTTCCGGAACGGCTGGGGAGAAGTCGCAGAGGTGCTCCAACCTGCGCCCCAGCACGGCCTCTTTGTTCAGTCCCGTAAGGGCACAAAAGGCCGCGTTTGCGTCGCGCACGCGGCCTCCGGCGTCCAGAAGCACCAAGGGGTGGGGGAACAAGTCAAACCCATGCGAGTCCGCGGCGGGGCGTTCCGGCCGCTGCGGATCAGGGTCCTGAGAATGCGCAAGATCGACATTAAAAGTCATTGCATTGTCTCACCGTTCGCTCCGCGGCTGCACCAGGAGTGACGCGAGAGCATTTGTGGAGATCGGTCCGTCTACTGTTCTGTCGCGTCGGGGCAACGACGTCTTCGGGCGAATGTTCCGGAAGACGACGACGACCTCCTTCCACACAACGGCCGGCGCTTCGAAGCGTTCTCCGCTCGGCACAAACCGGTTGGGCGGGTTTGTGGGGCGCTCGGACGGGCTGAGGCGCTCGGCAGTGCACATGCCACTGGCACGCTCAATCTGACACGGGTTGGGACGCTGTCAACCGGCGCCGTGGCGACCCTCAGTTCCCCAAACGGCGCGGTGGCGCTGGGTCAGGTGCAGAACGGTTGCGGGTCGAGGGGACCGCGCCGGCCGATCCGGGTAAAATACCGGCCATCTCCAAGACCGCCGCCGGCTTCGCGTACGGGGCCCGGGGACAAGCCCGCCCCACCCGTGTTCGGGGTGCGATGGCACTCCGGAGGCCTGGAGACCTCGTTCGTCCCACTGGAAACGGGCGCCAGAGAGCCTCCTCCTCCCGAATCCCGATTGGGGAGAACGCCGCCCTGGTGCTCTGGAAAAGCGCGATCCCGGCCGGCACCCCGGGGCCGGGGAAAAACGGTGACCACGCCAAGAATGGTTGGCAGAGGCGCAAAAAAAGTGTTGGCCTGCCCCGCCCGGGTCGGCACTCTGCAGGCACGTTCTTGTTTATGCAAAGGCAACATTCTATGCGCGCGCTGACAACAGTTCTGATGCTGTTCGGGGGCGGTTTGCTTTCCGCATGGGCCAGCGAAGCGGAACTGCGGCTGCCCAGTTTGCGTGAGGTCCATTTCCCCGGCCTGGGCGATGCCAGTGGGTATGCGCTGATGTTGTTGGGCATCGGGGTCTGCGCCGTCGGGGCTCTGTTCGGGCTGGTGCAATACCTGCAGACGAAGGCCCTGCCCGTGCACGAGGCCATGCGGAATGTCTCCACGTTGATCTGGGAGACGTGCAAGAGTTACCTGATCCAGCAGGGCAAGTTCCTCGCCCTGCTGTGGGCGCTGATCGGGATTTGCATCATTTATTACTTCGGTTCGCTGCGTCACATGCCGGCCGGCAGCGTGGTGGTGATTCTGCTGTCGTCGGTCCTCGGCATTTTGGGCAGTTACGGAGTGGCCTGGTTCGGCATGCGCATCAACACACAGGCCAACAGCCGGTCGGCCTTTGCGGCGTTGCGCGGGTTGCCGTGGCCGCCGCTGGCGATTCCGATGCGCTCGGGCATGAGCGTGGGTTTGTTGCTGATCAGCGTGGAGCTCTTCTTCATGATCTGCATCCTGATCTTCCTGCCGCCGGAGCTGACCGGTCCGTGCTTTATCGGGTTCGCCATCGGCGAGTCGCTGGGTGCCTCGGCCCTGCGCATTTGCGGCGGCATCTTCACCAAGATCGCCGACATCGGGTCGGACCTGATGAAGATCGTCTTCAAGCTGCCGGAGGATGACCCGAAGAACCCCGGGGTGATTGCGGACTGCACCGGGGACAACGCGGGCGATTCGGTGGGCCCGACAGCGGACGGGTTCGAGACGTACGGGGTGACCGGGGTGGCGCTGATTTCGTTCCTGGCGTTGACCCTGGGGGCGGAGGGACTCACCGGGGCCATTTGCGCCAAGCTGATCACGTGGATCTTCGTGATGCGGATCATGATGATCGTGACCTCGCTGGTCGCCTACGGGGTCAACCAGGCCATTTTCGGCGCCAAGTACGGTACGGCCCGCGACTTCCACCCGGAAAAACCGCTCACCTGGCTGGTGTGGCTGACTTCGGGCATTTCCATGGTGCTCACGTTCGTGGTGAGTTATTTGATGCTGGGCGATTTCAAGGATGTCCACGGGCGGCCGCAGCCGGATCTGTGGTGGGTGTTGTCCATCATCATCTCCTGCGGCACGGCCGCGGGCGCCCTGATCCCCGAATTCACCAAGGTCTTCACCAGCACCAACGCCCGGCACACGCAGGAAATTGTCACCGCGTCCCGACAGGGTGGCTCGTCGCTGAACATCCTCTCCGGGTTCGTGGCCGGGAATTTCTCGGCTTTCTGGGAGGGACTGCTGATGCTGTTCCTGATGTTGATTGCAGCCGTGATGGCCGGGCACGAAGCCTTGCAAGCCATCATGCCGGAAGGGGTCGGATTTGCCGCGCCGATTTTCGCGTTCGGCCTGGTCGCCTTCGGGTTCCTCGGAATGGGCCCGGTGACCATTGCCGTGGACAGCTTTGGTCCGGTGTCGGACAACGCGCAATCGGTCTATGAATTGAGCCAGATCGAGTCGGTCCCCAACGTGGAACAGGACATCCAGAGCAAGTTCGGTTTCAAGCCCGACTTCAAGGCGGCCAAGCACAACCTGGAGAAGAACGACGGGGCCGGCAACACGTTCAAGGCCACGGCCAAGCCGGTGTTGATCGGTACGGCCGTGGTGGGGGCGACGACGATGATCTTTGGGATCATCCTTCTGCTGGACAAGGAGTTCGGCGACGTCATCAGCAAGCTGTCGCTGGTGCAGCCGGAGATCGTTCTCGGCTTCCTGATGGGCGGGGCGGTGATCTACTGGTTTACCGGCGCTTCGACCCAGGCGGTGGTCACCGGCGCCTACCGCGCCGTGGTGTACATCAAGGAGAACCTCGACCTCACGGCCAAGGCCGCCTCCATCGAGGACAGCAAGGAAGTGGTCCGGATCTGCACCGTGTACGCGCAAAAGGGCATGATCAACATTTTCGTGGCCATTTTCTGCCTGTCCCTCGCACTGGCCTTCTTCAACGCCTACTTCTTCATCGGATACCTGATCTCGATCGCGTTCTTCGGGCTGTTCCAGGCGATCTTCATGGCCAATGCGGGTGGGGCGTGGGACAACGCCAAGAAGATCGTGGAAGTGGACCTGCGGCAGAAGGGCACGGATCTGCATGCCGCGACCGTCGTGGGTGACACGGTGGGAGATCCGTTCAAGGACACCAGCTCCGTCTCGATGAACCCCATCATCAAGTTCACCACGCTGTTCGGGCTGTTGGCGGTGGAAATTGCGGTGGCCATGCAGAAACAGGGTCAGACCGGCCTCAAGACCGGCATTGCGGTGGTTCTGCTCCTGATCGCGCTCACCTTCGTGTACCGGTCGTTCTACGGCATGCGCATCCCGGAGGAGAAGTAGGCAGAGCCTTCAGGTTCCGGCTGCCCGAGTCTTGAACCCGGCCGGGTCGAAGGGCCCGGCCGGTCGCTTTTTCGGATGACTCTTGGGCGATGTAACCGGGCACGGGTTTTGGGCACTTCCGGGTGGCTCTGCGTTTCCAATCATTTCCGGTCACGGGCGCGAGCTTCCTTCAAGGGCCCAGTTCGTTGGTGAGGACTTCTCAGAGGCTGATTCGGGGTGTGCAGCCGGCCTCTCCGGAGTTTGACCTCGATTCCGGGGGAGGCGTTGCTGGCTGCAACAACGGGGGAAGGGTCGGATCCCTACCTGTTGCCGTCGGGCCGATGGCCGGGAGGGAACCCCTCCCGACCCCAACCAACCAGTGCGGCGGATGCAGAAGGTTGCGGCTCCACGGTGAGGCGAACTTGTGTGCGCGTACGGGGGCCGGGCGCCGTGACTCGCGTTGCGTTCAGGGACGCGGGAGAAGTCGGCAGCCGCTCATCTCCACCACATTGCCCCGGAGACCCTTGACGCGTCCCTCCACCGTCGCCGTGTCCCCGAGGCGCAACAGCGGGCGACGCTGACCGGATGCATCCGCGACCATGAGCACCGTGCCTCCCTGGGCCACGTAGGCGCCCCGGATTCCCTGGGGCGGCTCCACGACGGCACGAACGCGGACGGCGGGTTGATCGGTCTCGAGCAACACCTGGTAATTCCGGGTCAGCCATGGCTTTTCAAAACCGACCACACGCCCGATGACTTGCAGGTTTCGGTTCTGCAGGCGGGCAGCAGCAGTGGCGGGATCGCGCAGGAAATATTCGGCCAGCAGAGGAGCGGAGATGCGGCCGTCTTCGGGAAGGGGCGGCAGGTTGGCGGCACCCGGGGGAGGCGAGGACTTCGCCGCCTCGCCGCTGGCACCTGCACCGGGGAGTAGCGCGCGCGTGGCGCCGGTTGTGGCACTCGGGCGGTCGGGGATGTCAGGGGTCAGCTTCGCCCGCAATCGCGCCAATTCCTCTTCTTTGCGCAGAAGCTCCTCATACCGTGCGCGGGGGATGGTGACCGTTTCGTCCGTGCCTGCTCGGAGTGCGGCAGCGATCAGGCAAACGGCGAGCAACACGAGCGCCGCGGGCCGGCATCCTGGATGTCTCATGGGCTCCGAATACACATAGCCGGGCCGGGGTGTCAAATCCCGCTTCCCGCGGGTCCGGAAATCCATCCAATTTCGGAGAGCCGACCTCCGGCCTGCGGGCTTTGCAAGCACCGGCTTCGTAGGCAGGTTCGGACCCATACAGCCGGGCGGAACCAGGCACCTGGAATCATGCGGGCGGTTCGACGCCTGCGAACAGATCGTTCAATCGGTTCAGCGCGGGTTCGGGTCGGGGGTTCAGCACCTGGCGCAGGTATTGAACGGCGTCTTCGGTGGTGCGCACGGAGCGGGGCAGGGTGGCCGCGGCGGCATTGGGATGACCACCGCCCTGGAGTCGTTCGGCCACCGCCAGGGCTTCGCCGTGCCGACTGCGCAGACTCACTGCCAGCGATCCGTTCCCCCGGCGCACCGCCGTCATGAGCACGGAATACCGGATGGCCGGATCGTCCAGCAGCGCGTGCACGATCAGGTTCGGATTGCCCACCACCGTCTCGACCAGCCCCACCGTGGGCGTGATTTCAATGACGTTGGAACGGCTCCAGGCCAGGCCGATGGGGTTTTCCACCTGACGTTTGACGGCCATGACCTCCAGCAGGGGATGGTTCAGGAGCCGCTCGATTTGGCCCTCGACAAGGGTGAGCAGGTTCCAGAAGCCGTAGATCTTGACCAGGTTGGCATAGTCGGTGGCGACGACGAAGTCGGGGTCGTCGTCGCGGAACAAATCGGCCACATCGCTGAGATGCACAAGGCGATCGAGTTCGGGCGATCCCAATCCCGCAGCCTGGCAGAGCTCGTAGCAAAGGCGGCCGGCGGACTTGTGGGGATCGTGGATCAGCACGGCGTTTCTGGGCGGTGTGTCGAATGCGTGGTGATCGATGATGACCCAGTTGGGCCGGTCCATGCGCGGGTCCAGGGCCAGGTCGGCCACCCAGGCCGACGGTTCGTGCAGGGGACGTTGGCGCAGACCGTGATAGTTCCAGGCTTCCAGACGGGGGCGAACGCCGAACTCCGCTTCGGCCAGGCGCTGCAGAAGCACACCCGAGATCAAACCATCCAGGTCGCTCTCATGGGTGAGAATCACATCGGGCTTGGGCAAAGGCGCCATGGCGGCAACGTAGAGTAGAGGAGACCGAATGGCCAGCCCGGAGTGGCGTCGGCGACAGCGGCCGTTGACAGGCTCGAGCCGGCGTGGGACTTGGGGATGGCCGACACAAGATTGCGCAAGGCTCGCCTGGTGAATTCACGCCGGGCACTTCGGGGGCATTTTGGGTCTCCGGAGTCCCGGGTCCGCGTTAGCAAAAGGTCACGGCGCCGAGGCACGCCGGACACTGAGACGGAAGTAACGCGGGCCGGGAACGGAATCCCAAGAGTTGGTCCATGAAGCCACGGACTCGGTCAAATCCACCGCTCCGGGAACCGGGGTAAACTCTTCCGAGGGGTCCGCTGCTTCCCAAAGCGTGTACAACCGTCCCGGCTGCGGATGCCAGCGAAGGATCACTGACGTGCCGGGCTGCAGGGGGACAATGTCCAACTGGAATCGGCTCTCCGGATCCAAGGGGTTCAGGCCGGCAATGTAGGACTGCCAAAGCGGAAGTCCGTTGGCACCCACCGAGTCCACGGCGGCTTCGAAATCGTTCGTGTAGCCGTAGCTGGCCAGCCACCAAAGTGGGGTCGGATGGTTGGTGGTCAGCCGTTCCACGAAAACTGCCGTCAGCGAGATGTCCTGGGTCAAAACAAGGCTCAGAGGGTTCTCGGTTCGGACCACGGACCCGGTCCAGGTGACGAAGTCAAACCACGGCCCCGGCAGCGCGCGGATCTCCACCAGTGCGCCTTCAGCAAATTCGCCCTCGGCGGGCTCGACGGTTCCCCACTCGGGCGGCTGCGCGGTCACCGTCAAGCGGAATACACGATTGCTGAGGACCTCGAGAATGGCCAGCCGCGCGGCATTGCCCTGACCGGTGGTGGCGTTGAGAAAGCTGATCGTTGCCGTGTGGGTGCCGGCCGGCAACTCGGTGGCCGTGGGGGTGAGGGAGAGTTGGATCGGTTGCGCCTGTCCGGGGGCCAACGATCCCGTTTCGGGATCTGCGGTGAGCCAGTCTGCGCTGCTGCTGACGGTGAAGTGCAGGGTGGAGCCGCCGGCATTGGTGAGGATGTAGACCGTCGTTCCCGGCTCGAAGGGGCCTCCGACCGGCCCCGAAACGGTCCAGTCAGCATCGGGCCAAACGGCGAGGATGCCGGGTTCGGCAGCCGGGATGTTGACCTCGAATGTGCCCAACACGGTCTGAGGGGTGGCGTGGCCCCACACGTCGTCCACGGCGCTCTCGACCAGGGTCACCGTGTAGGTGCCGTTGTGCTGCGATTCCCACGCCCCGTTGGGGGGCGGAATGGTGTAACTGGCTGTCACCTGGGGGGCGTCCATGGGCACGTCGGCAGCCACGAACTGGGCATACGCCTGGTACCCGTTCGGGCCCGTTATGAGCAAATCTTCCGAGTCGAGTGAGCCCAGGCGGACGGCGGTCTCATCCGTGAACTGCACACTGCAGGAGTGAGCAATGGTACCGGCGAGGGTGATGTTGGCGACACTGAGGGCGGGCCTTGGCGGCGCGTTGTCGAAGACCCCCTGCCCGAGCAGCTCCACGTCGTCCAGGTGCCAGCCGAGATCGGTTTGCGCCTGGTTGGAAGCCAGCCCCCACCGGATCCGCAACGTGGGACTGCCGACGACAGCCGGCGGCAGATCATATTGGACTCGACGCCACGAGTTGTCGGCCACCTGGCTGGTGGTGGACCAAACCGTCTGCCAGTCGAGCCCATTGGTGGAGACCTCGATGGTGGCGGTGTCGCCCCGGCGGAGGCGCAGCCATCGTTGGAACCGCAGCGTCAGGCTTGTGCTTCCCAGGGTGTTGATTGCGGGAGTCGTGGCATGGCGCGGGGCGAGGTTGTTCTCGTAGGTGCCGTTGAGGTTGTAGCCGACGACGTTCGTGCCGGTCGCTCCCGCGCTCGGGCCCCCGCTGGGATAGGCGGGTTTTCCGAATTGCCAGAGGGGATCCAGCGACCAGCCCGGGTCCGCGTCCATGCGCGCCTCGTAGTACACTACCGGGACGGCCACGCGAAACTCTCCCAGTTTTCCGGGGACCACCCATTGACCTTCGGTGTCGGCGACTTGTTGTCCCGCCATCCACACCTCGTAAACCCCGTTGTGTGCGGCGGACCAGACGGACCCCTCGGGCGGTGCCACGGCATAGACCGCGGTGCGCGGCGTGCCGTCCGTGAAATCATTGAGGCTGACGAGCCGGGCAATTTGGCTGAAACCGTTGGGGCCGGTGACCCAGAGATCGCCGTCTCCGATCGTGGCCACCTGAATGGCCAGGTTGTCGGAGTACGTAACTGTGAGGAAGTGTTGCGATTGTCCGGTCTCGGTCAGATTCGTCGTGTTCAACTCGGCCACGGGGGGAATGGCGACCCCCTGGGGATCGGTCACCCAGCCGCTGAAGAAATACTGGCCCAGGCTGCCGTACGCGGTGTAACCGGTCGGTGTCGAGCTGAAGGGGTTGCCCGCGCCGCTGTTGCGGACGGCCACGAAATACAGGCCCGCGGCCAACTGCGTGGACAGGGTGGCGGAGGTGGTTTCGGGGGGGTTGTTGGTCAACAAGAGATTGCCCGTGGCGTCGTACAGCTCCAGGCCAAGGTCGAGATTCCCGCCGCGCGTGCCACTGGGCATGACCCAGGGACGCGCCGTCAACCCGACGGGGCCGGTGCCCGTAACAAACGAGAACCAATCCACGTCGTCGGTTTTCTCCATGATGCCCTTGTTGACCTGGTTCGTGTTGGCCGGGTCGGTTTCGGGCGTGGTGGACACGACGTTGGTGCCGCCAGTGAGAACCAGGGGTGTGGCCGTGCCGGGCGATGAACCATGATCGTCGGCCCGGTAGCTCAGCTTGGACGCCACGATGGCCAGGTCGTCTTGAGTGTTGTTGGCGAGGTAGTACTCGCCCTTGGACCATTGGGAGACGTTGCGATTGTAGCCGGTGCCCATGATCGGCCCCCAGGAAGTGTCGCCGGTCCCATGGCCGCCGTAATACTCGATGCCGTCCGTGCGGCCGTCGTGGCTGAGCCCCAGATTGTGCCCCGCTTCGTGCGAGGCGGCCTCCGCGATGTACGATTCCACGTTTCCCAGATTATTCGCGTATACCCACGCGGGCCGATACTTGGCGTAGAAGACGGTGCCGAACACGTTGACGTAACTGACCCCACCCGAATCACTGGCCGGGTTGGGAAGCCCGTTGGCATCCGTGTTCCGGGTGATGAGGACCACGGCGGTGCGATTGTTGAGCGTGGCAGGCCGCTCGGTGGTGACGTCCACATCGAACGGGGCGTAGTCCTCGGCCACCCGCTGCCAGACCGCACGAATCACAGCCTGTTCGGTCTCGCTGTAAGTGGCGTAATCTCCGTCCATGCTGAACGGCAGCGCCGGGATTTCGGCACGGCCGAGATCGGTGTTCCACTGGGTGTTGGTCACCGTTTCGCCGGCGAAATTCAGGTAGATCACGTTGGGTGCGCCGGGCCGGCTGTGAAACTTCAGCGAATCCGGAAAGGGCGACACCGGCAAAGCGGCCGCACCGGGCTGCGGCTCTGCAGTGGCTGCGAGGGCCGCGTGCGCGTGTGGCACCCGCTCGAACCGGCACGCGTAGTAGATGCCGCCTTCGTGATCCGCGTGCAGCGAGGCGACGTCGTGGGCCGGAAACTGGAAACTCTGCAACCACTGCCGGGCGCGTTCACGAGCAACCTGCGGCAGCAGATCGAGCTGGCTACGGAGCCGACCCGCAGGCAGCTCCTCCAACCGGGTCCATTCGCCCGGCCGGAACACCTCCGGGCTGGAGGCCCTTCCGGGAAGCTGGGGTTGAGCCTGCGAAACCGCACCGGAGAGCCAAAGGCACAACAGGGCCGGCCGGAGGAGACGCATCAAGGAGGAGCGCTTGAACGCGCGCTCCCGCCGTGCCAACGCGCCACTCTTCCAACCGCGGTTGAAACGGTTTCGCCTCGATCCTGTGCCCACGGTGCGACTTTCCCTCAACGGGAGAATCGGCGCAACCTCGGTCGAACTTGAGAGATTTTTTCCGCGCCGGCGGGATGCAGCGGGGCACATGATTCGTCAGGTTACCGGGGTGTGCCGGAGGCCATGCTCCGAGCCCGGGAGCCTGCCTTCTCCCAATGGGCGCGACTGTTTCGTCCGGCGGCGGTCGGGCACTTCAAGGCCCGGATGTAAAGTTGTTCCAATGCGCTGTGGGCAGGCCCCGCAGGGTCCCTGGTTACCCAACGGCGCGTGGGTCCGGGCGAACCGGGACCCGCGGCTTGCCCGGGCCCTGATGGACTCGCAGTTTCCGGCGCGGCCTGAGGATCCAGGGCGGGGTCCGGATCCGCGGGGTGACATTCCCGTTCCAACCCCTGTTTGTGAAAGGGAGCTTGACGTTCTGGCGTAACCGGGGATTGTAAGGCACAGAGCGTGGTTGGTCCCATGAACACGGCACCGCCAGAGCCGGCTGGATCCCAGATCCTCGACCCCGGGCCCGATACCTCGGCGCGGCAGGTTCGGCGTCCGCGTGCCAAACCAACCCGCCCGCTCGGCATTCCGCGGGTCGCACTTCTGATCGAATCCTCCCGCGCCGCCGGACGCGCCCTGTTGTGTGGGATAGCCCGGTACGCGCACCACCACGGGCCGTGGTCCTTCTACTGGGAAGCCCGGGGGCTGGAGAATCCTTCGCCTTCGGCCCTGGTGCTGGACGCCGATGGGGTGATCATGCGCGACACGGGTCAAGTGGAGCAGGTTCTGGCCCGGGGCCTCCCGACGGTGGTGGTCTGTCATCGGCACGGCGAAATGGAGGGGGTCATCAGTGTCGTTACCGACGGCGAGGTCATTGGGAAGTTGGCCGCCGAGCATCTGCTGGCCTGCGGGATGCGACACTTCGCCTTTTGCGGGTACAAGGACTGTACCTGGTCGGAAAGCCGGTGGGAGGCCTTCCAACGCCGAATCGGTCAGGCCGGATTTGAAGCCACAGTCTTTCGCGTCCAGGCCGAGGTGACCGGAGCGCCGTGGCAGGATCAGCGTCCCGCGATCGCCCGCTGGTTGCAGACGCTTCCCCGTCCTGTCGCGTTGATGGCCTGCAATGACGACCTGGGCCATGAGGTGGTGGCGGCCTGCAAGATGGTGGGCCTGTCGGTGCCGGACGATGTGGCGGTGATCGGCGCGGACAACGACGAGGTCGTCTGTGGTCTGAGTGATCCGCCGTTGTCCAGTGTGCACATCAACTTCGAGCAGGCCGGCTATGAGGCCGCGCAGGTGTTGGATCGGTTGATGCGGAGAGGGCGGAGCGAGACGGGTCGGATCCTGGTCCGCGCCAGTCATGTGGTGCCGCGGCGTTCCACGGACATCCTGGCTGTGGACGACCCCGCTCTGGCGCGAGCCCTGCAGTTCATTCGGGATCATGCTCGAGAGCCTTTTCTGGTGGATGACGTGGCGCGGGCGGCTGGCATTTCCCGGCGTGCATTGGAAAAACGGTTCCGGCGCTTGTTGGGGCGGTCGGTCCTCCATGAGATTCGGCGTGTTCGCACGGACCAAATTGCCCGGATGCTGGTGGAAACCGACCTGCCCGTGGCGGAGATCGCGCAGCGGCTGGGGTTTACCGATGTTCAGCACGTGGCCCGATACTTCCGCGCCGCCAAAGGGATGAGTCCGCTGGCCTGGAGAAAACTCCATGGAGGGCGCCCTTCCTGAAGAGGCCCCGCAACTCGCGTTTTGGAATCCAGGCCCGGCCGGCTGACCCGCGGTTCCGCCAACGAGGCGGCCCGCCCGGCTTCCCAGACCACTCCCGTCTTTGGAAAGCGGGCAGCGCCAGGCCCTCCGACTATTCGGAGAATTGGCACCCGGCTGACCGCCCGGTTGCTGTTGGTCGTTCCCCTGTGCTTTCGGAGCTCAACAAACGCTCGAACCGGCTGCCATTCGCCGGCCCGGCGAAGGTGCGGTTCCAATGCAGGAGGGCAGCCACGCGGCCACTCCCTGGGAGCAGGAGAGGTGGACCGGGGTCAGCGCTAGGCGATCGCCGGGCCAGCCGTGGTTGCCGTTGCCACCCGGCTCCGGCGCTGGCCATTTTGTACCGCGAACCTCTCGTGCTTGTCGGTCTTGGGAACTGTGCTGCTCTTCGAACCGGAGCCTCGCGGGCCGGGGCTATCCGCACGTTCGCAAAATGGCGAAATCTTTACGCAAAATGGCGTTGCCACGATTCTTAAGAGTCCTTAGTTTGCTTTGGTGTGCTGGTGGGCCGAGCTCCGGCCGGCCGGCCAAACAACCAGACCGTTATGCGAGTAGGGGACCGATCCATGCCTGAAGTCCGCAGTGCTTACCGACGGCGTCATCACGCCTTTACCCTCATTGAGCTGCTGGTGGTGATTGCCATTATCGCCATCTTGGCGGGAATGTTGCTGCCCGCGTTGTCCCGCGCCAAGGAGCGGGCCAAGCGCGTTCAATGCCTCAACAATGTGAAGCAACAGATCAACGCCCTGTTCATGTACGCCAATGACAACAACGATCGGCTGCCCAGCTGGCAAAACAACGGCAACTGGCTCTGGGACATTCCCCAGGCGGTAACCGATCGCATGGGCAATGAAGGGGCCATTCGGGATGTCTGGTATGATCCCGGGTTCCCCGATCAAAACAGTGACGACTTGTGGGGATTTGCCACGAATGCCGCAGGCACGGGCTTTCGCGTCGTCGGCTACGCATTTACCTTCGATGGCACCGGGTTCAGCGGCCAGCCGATTCTTCATCCCACGAACGTAAACAAGCGGATCACGCCACAACCCATCACAGTGGGCAGTCTGACGCTGCCGCCGCCGTCGCCTTCGGAGCGCGTCCTGTTGGCCTGTGCGACCATCTCGACCGGCAACAACGAGGCCAATCGCAGCATCAACAACTACACCCGCATCATGGGCGGATGGAGCAAGCCGCACCGCTCTCCCCACCTGAACGGACCGATCCCCAGCGGTGGCAATGTGGGGATGCTGGACGGACACGGAGAGTGGCGCAAATTCCCTCCGATGCGTGTCCGGACTCTGTCCGGCCCCTATTTCTGGTGGTAACCCTTGCCCGGGGCCATGAGAAGTCCGTTCATCATCAGGCTGTTGCTTCCGCCATTGCCCTGGCCGGGCGAGCCGGGATTGGACCGATACGACGCCTCACCCCTTTCCGGGTTGCCTCCGCACTGCTCTGCCTTTCCGATTCGTCCGTCAGGAAACCTGAAACCCCAAAACCACCTGTGACTATGCGTACAACCAGTGTGAGCACTCGACTGATCCTCCTGGGCAGCGTTCTGCTACTGGGGGCCCATGGGACCCTCTCCGGGGCCACGTTGAAGAATCGCTACAGCTTCAACGAGCCCAGCGGACAAACCACGGCCACTGATTCGGTCGGTGGACGGCATGCCACCCTCATGAATGGCGCGTATTTCGACGGCGCAGGGTCGGTATGGCTGAACAGCACGATTCCTTCCAGTGATCCCAGCGGCGATTACGTGGCGTTGCCGGCCAACATCCTTACCGGTTATACGGCCGTCACCATCGAGGTTTGGTACACTCCTTATGCCTCGGCATTGTGGAGCCGCGTTTGGGACATTGGCAACAGCTTGAACAACAGCGGAGCGCAGACGTCGTACTTCTTCATGCGTTCCGGCGACAGCGCCTCTGGTGTCCTCGGCGACATCACCATCATGCAGCCTGCCCGAAACACGCAGCAGGTCGGCGGCCCCATTGTGCCACTCGGTTCGGAAACGCACCTGGTGTGGACCTCGGACGGCGCGTCGGGGATTGCTCGCATCTACGTGAATGGTGTCCTGGCAGGGGAGACGATTGGATTCACCAACACCCCGGCCATGATGGGGCCCACCACCAACAACTGGCTGGGCCGCTCACAGTGGGGCGCCGACCCGTACCTGTCGGCCAGTTATAACGAGTTCCGGATCTGGGAGGGGGCCTTGACTCCCCTGGAGGTGGCGGGCAGCTACGTTTCCGGTCCCAATACCGTAAGCACCGACTACGGCACCATCACCGCTGTGGAACTGCAACTGCCGGCGACTCTCTCGAAAGGCTCCGGGGCCAGCGCGCGCGTGCGCGCCAGCGCGTCTCGGTTGACCAATCCGGTGGATGTCACCGGCATGCCCGGCCTGACCTACCAATCTTCTGACCCGAATGTGCTGACCGTGGATGCCGCAGGCATGGTCCGCGCCGTCGGCTTGGGTACCGCCACCATCACCGTCACCTTCGACCATGGCGGGGTCCAGCGTTCCGATCAGCGGACGATCACCGTATTGAACCTGCCGCCGCGCCTGATCCATCGCTACAGCTTTAATGACGACGGCAGCATGACCGCCATCGACAGCGTCGGCGGGGCTCACGGCACACTGGACCTCATGGCAGAGCAGCGGGACGGCCAGGTCTGGCTCAGCGGCCAGGCCCTGTCTTACGTGGACCTGCCCGCCAACCTCATCACGGTGGACACCATCACCCGCAACGCCATCACCTTCGAAGCATGGGCCAGTTTCGGCGTGAACGGGAACTGGGCCCGGCTGTTTGACTTCGGCAACTCCGTCGGCGGGGCCGGAGGCAACTACGTGTTCTTCTGCCCGCGCTCGGGCGGCGGGGACACCCGGTTTATCATCTCCAACACGCAGCCGGGCTGGAGTGGCGGCGGAGAACAGGGTGTCTTTATTCCCGGGATCATGGACAATCAGACAAACGTACACATTGTGGCGATTCTTGATTTCGGTCGGGACCTGGCTGTGGTGTACACGAACGGCCGCCTGGCGGGCCTGAACGCCTCAATGACGCGGGAGCTGACCGCCATCATCAACAACTTCAGCTACTTGGGCCGCTCCTTGTATGGTGCGGACGCCTACCTGAACGGTTCGATCGATGAATTCCGCATCTGGGACGGAGCACTGAGCGCGCAAGAGGTCGTGGCCAGCTACCTGGCGGGGCCCAACAACACCAACAATGCGCCGGGCAACTTTGTCAGCCTGGATATTGACGTGCCCGCTCAGATCACGGCGGAGTGGCAAACCCGGGCGCGCGTGGTCGGCAACTGGCAAAACGCGCCCAATGTGGATCTCTTGGCGGATCCGGATTTGCAACTGACTTCGCTCAATCCCGAGGTCGCCACCGTGGGTGCCGGCGGACTGGTCACCGCGGTGGCCCCCGGCACGGCTACGATTCGGGCCCGTTATCAGGGCATCGAGGCCACCAAGCAGATCACCGTGGTCGCCCCCTCGGCCACCCTTGTGCATCGCTGGACGTTCAATGAAACCGAGGGTAACCGTGTGGCGGATGTCGTTGGTGGTGCTCATGGTTACATCACCATCGGCACCAACACGCTCGGCGTGACGAACGCCTACTGGACCGGGCAGGGCGAACTGGTCATCAACACCAACGCGGCCCTGGGAGCCACGGATGCATACATCGACCTTCCGGACGGCATCATCTCGCGGTTGACGAATAATGCGACCTTTGAAGTCTGGGTGACCACCTACAATGCCGATTACTGGTCGCGCGTCTTCGACTTCGGGAGTCTGCCCGGTGGTCCGACGTGGATTGCCGAGCCCAACCTGTTCTTTGCGCGCGGGTCGCGCCTCGACTGGGTGAGCGGTGGCATTGCGGGGGCGGCCCTGCCGACCGGTTCCAAGGTGCACCTGGTAGTGCTGTACAACGAGACGGAAAAACAGGCCAAGTACTACGTGAACGGCGTGCTCTCGCAGCAGAGCCAGCCCGGTCTGGCGAACCTGTCGCTGAGCCAGATCAACGACACGAACAACTGGCTCGGTCGGTCGCTCTACTCCGAACCGATGCCCACGCCGTGGCGGGATCCCTATCTGCAAGCGGCCTACGACGAGTTCCGGATCTACTCCGGGCTCCTTACCTCCGCTCAAATCGCGGCCAATTACGCCATTGGCCCGAATCCGCCCGCGGAGGCTCCGAGACTGGCCGCTCGCATCCAGGGCAACCAGCTGATCCTGAGCTGGCCCACCAGTGCCGCCGGTTTCGCGCCCTACTCCACCACCGCGCTGGGGCCGGGCGCCAGTTGGTCGCCGGTCTCGGGTACGCCCACCGTCGTGGGTGATCAGCTCGAGCTGGCCGTGCCGCTGGGCGACGCGCCGCAACGGTACTTCCGGTTGCAGCGCTAGGCTGTCCGGACTGAGAGCGCAGCCATGATTCCCAAGGGTTGCATGGAGGGCCGCTGACGGTCCCCCATGCAACCCTGCCTTTTTGAGGCGTCCTCTCATGGCCACCCGGCTTTACCCGACCTCGGACCGCCTGCGACTCCGGATCGCGGTATGCATGTTGGTGGGCCCGGCATTGGTCTCCGAGGTGTTTACCGTGCCGGGTACGGCTGCGACCGCGGGGAAGGTGGAAACGGCTCCGATGCTGCGGGGAGCCACCCGCATTCACGATCCCTCGACGATCGTACGCGACGGTAACCGTTGGTGGGTATTCGGCACCGGCCGGGGAATCCTGACCCTGTGGTCGAGTAACCGGGTGGACTGGGAGATGGGACCTTCGGTTTTGCGCGAGCCGCCGGCATGGGCGACGGAGTGGGTTCCCGATCACCGATTCCGCTATTGGGCGCCGGACATCATTCGCGTAAAGGATCGTTACTACCTGTACTACTCCGTTTCCACTTGGGGCTCGCGGCAGTCCGCCATCGGCTTGTTGGTCGGACGCCGTTTGGATCCCGAGGCTCCCGACCATGGTTGGGAAGATCGCGGCCCCGTGGTCCGCACCACGCCCCAGGACGACTATAACGCCATTGATCCCGCCCTGTTTCAGGATCGGGACGGCCGACTATGGATGGTGTTCGGCTCTTACTGGTCGGGAATCAAACTTGTCGAGCTGGACCCCGATACGGGATTGCGCAAGGAGCCGAAGGGAACTGTGATCGATTTGGCGTGGAAGGAGGCGATCGAGGCTGCCGCTCTGTTGCGACAGGGGGATGATTACTTTCTGTTTGTCAACTGGGGCCAATGCTGTCGAGGCACCAACAGCACGTATGAGATCCGGGTCGGCCGCAGCCGAAGCGTGACCGGGCCGTACGTGGATCGGGAGGGTCGGGACCTGCGCAAAGGGGGCGGCACCCTGTTGCTCGGGAGTTCGGGCCGTTTCATCGGGCCGGGCCATGCGGCCTTCTTCGAAGCCGATGGCCAGCTCTGGATGAGTTATCATTTTTACGACGGAGCCCAAGGCGGCCGAAGCGCTTTGGATATCCTGCCGGTGCAATGGGATGCCGAAGGCTGGCCCCAAGTGAAGGGTCGGCGCGACCCCTGACAGCCTGTTGGAAGAACTCTGTAGGGCCGAGAAGCGGCCTTTTTAAATTAACGACTCGCTTCCCGGTCCTTGAATCACGGTGCTCGAACAGCGGGCGAACACAAACTTGTTCCTCGTGAGATCAGGATCCCAAATACTCGTGCACGACCCGGCTCTGTAACGAGGCGCCTCGGTCAAAGAGGGCAGTGCAATCGTCATCCATACCAGCGGCCGGTTTGGCGGAGAGGGAGTTCGTCTCGAACGATTGTACATCCGGGATTTCGAACACTGCCCATGGACGGTGAATTGCAGCCCCCTCCAGGTACGTGACTCGGCTCTGCTCGTGGCCAAAGCATCCGTGGTGCGGACCGAGAGTCACGTGGACATCTTTCGCTTCGAATCCTGTAACCAAGGTTATGGCGCGAACTCTTCCGTCGACCCGTACGCATTCGGATCCGTGCCCATTTTCGACATCCGTGGCCCGGTGAAAAACCTCCAGATCCCGAACTGCGAGATCGGAAATGCGGCGCCCTTCATTCTGATGGCCGGCGGAAATTATGAAGGGCGGCTTACCGTCAAGGATCCCAACTTCGAGCGGATCTGCAAGCGGGCCCGGCAACGAACCTGATGGTTCTACGCGGCCGTTCTTCGTCGTAGTTTGTAAACAATCGGCTTACGCGGCCTGATTGGGCGGTGGCGATCCTCCGCGGTGCCGGCCCCGGGGAGCACAGGGGGTTGTTGCACGGCACCGCCCCCGACATCGGGACCTTCCATGGGCATGGTTTCCCGTAAGATGATGATGTGCGGGTTCAGGGGGAGGGGTGTCGACGATCCCCGATATTTGTAGAATCAGCGGAATCTTTCAGACAAGCGTGACGGTAGCCGGGTACGGAATGCCCCGGCGTGTCCGCGAAATGCGTTTTTCCACCGAAAGGGTCGCCTGCGGTTCAAGGACCTGCGCGGGCCCTTTTTGGGGACGCGGCCTTTTTCAACACCCTCGTGAGGAAAAGGCTGCGCTTGTTTGCGGGCAGGAGAAGCATCCGCAACGCCCGCGGACTCCGATCCCCTTGTGGATAGCGGCATCACCGGGTTCTCCGCGCCCCGATGTCTGCGGAACGTTTCTTTGGCCCGACGGCGTTGGGGATGACAGGGCGCGGGCGGAAATGGCGAGGGTCGACCGGCCCAGTGGATCCGGCCATCCTTCAGCGGGCGGGGATCCTGAGGACGGTTAGCGAGTAAGGGGGTACCGTGTATGCGAAGTTCTCGGCCACCTCGAGGAAATTCGTCTGCGGCACCACACGATCGGGGGAGTCAAAATCGTTCACGATCAGCGGATCCTGATGGCCAAGGTGAATCACCGTTGCCCGGATGCGCGACGGAAGTCCGGGCAGTCCCACTTGAACAGAGCGGGCAGAGGGCCGGTTGTTTACCCATTTCAGAATCACGTCACCGGTGGCAGAGTCGCGGACGGCGGAGTGAGCAAAATCCGGGGGAGGCCGGAACCCCGCGTCTTCGATTTCCTGAACCAGATGACCGTTGAGGTAGCATCGTGCGATCATTCCATCGACTTCGACCCGCAGATCGTACCAACGACCCGGTTCGATGCGCCCGATCCTCTCCGGGCCAAGCTGTTGCTTTGCTCCGTCGGTGGCCTTTTCGATGGCATGGCGGGTATTCCCCCACCCGCCCAGATTCCACCAGAAATAATTCTGTGCGTCGTGGTACCGGAATCCGATGAGGAAACCCTCCGATCCGCCGGTTTTTCGCGCTTTCAGGCTGAATGTGTAACGAGAAGCGCCCGCCGGCGCTTTCAACAGGCTCAAGGCCGGGGTTTCGCGGCTTTGCTGCTGGTACACGCCATTCTGAAGCTGCCAGGTTCCGAAGATGGGCTCCCAACGGTCCGTGGGCCCGGAGAAATCCTCGGCCACCACCGTTCTTCCCTCGACCACCAGACGCACGTCGTCGAACTCGGCCTGCGTGTCCCAGGTGCCAAGGAACACACGGTCCTCCGCTGGGGAGGGGCGGGCGAAGGTCGTGTCCTCCGCCAGGGTTGCGGAAAGGTAGGTGTCCCCTGCGTGGACGCTGAACAGCTGCTGAACGTAGTAGTTGATGGTGCGCAGGATCTGTGTGTTCGAAAAATAGATCAGGTTGGGATTCCACTGGGTCCGGCCGCGTTTGCCGAGCAACGGTGCGTAGGAGGCCATGGCGACCACATCCCCGTTGCGCTCCAGGCTGGTGAGGTACGCCGCCTCCGCCAGCGCCGACCGCAAGGTGTTTCGGCGGCCTGCGTCGTGAGCTGCGTATTCGCCCAGGTAAACCCGGGAGCGCTGTCGGTCGTAGCGATCGTATCGCATCAGGTTCTCCCAAAACCATCGCGGAGGGACGTAATAGTGTTCGTCCACCATGGGCAGTCGCAGCTCGTCGGCAAAGGCCCAACCCGCGTCATAGTCGGGACCGCTGTGGGACGGCCCGACCGTGCCGATCACGGTGATTTCCGGGTGCTTGCGGCGCAGGGCTTCGTAGATCATGCGAAACCGTTCGCGAAAGACGGGCGTGATGTGTTCCTCGTTGCCGACGGCGATGTATTTGAGGTGGAAGGGCTCGGGATGCCCGGCGGCGGCGCGGAGCGAACCCCACTTCGAATCCGGCGGCCCCTTGGCCCACTCCACCAGGTCGAGGACTTCCTGAACATAAGCCGGCATTTCCTCCATGGGTAACCCGCGCTGGCCGGTGCCGCCCTGGTGATCGGCATTCTGGCAGCACACCCCGGCGGGCACGACCGGAACCGGTTCGGCCCCGATGTCTTCGCAGAACTGGAAATACTCCAAGTAGCCCAGCCCCATGGACTGGTGGTATCCCCAGAGGTTGGGCTGGCTGCGACGTTGCTCGACCGGTCCGATGGTCCGGGGCCATCGGTACATGTTGTTCAGTCCGTAGCCATGGACCAGGCAGCCACCGGGAAAGCGCACAAAGCGGGGTTTGAGATCCGCAATGGCTTGCGCCAGGTCGGCACGCAGGCCGTTGCGCCGATTCTTGAAAGTCGCGCGGGGAAAGAGCGAGATTTCGTCCACGGCTACGCCGCCCCGCGTGTGGGAGAGAAGGACGAGCCGGGCTTCGGATTCACTTCGCGACGGGACGAGCGTGGCCGTGGCCCGGTGCCATTCCCGCCCCCGAATGGCCACCGTGGCGGAGGCCAGGACCTCGTCCCGAGAATCCTGCAGCAGCACGGTGAACTCGGCCGGCCCGTCCAAAACCCCGCTGTTGCCCCAGCGGTTGCCCGTGAAAAGCTGGCGGCCCCAGAGGGAGAAATCGTAGGGCTTCCCTGCCTCCACCGCGATGCCGTCGTAACCCCGGTTCCTCAGCCCGAAACCACGGCCGGGCTGCCGGGTCTCGAGGACGACGTAGTGAGGGTTGTTGGGGTGGATGGAAAAGGCGTCTGCCACGACCACCGAACCTTCTGCACCGTCGCACCGCACGGTTTCCCATGCGGTCAGAGCCGTCCAGTCGGGGCGCGCCGTGGGCTGATACTCAAAGGACCGGTTCTGTACCAACTCGGCGTACAGTCCGCCGTCCGCCGCGTAATTGATGTCTTCGAAAAACACGCCGATGAGATTTGTGCTGATGGGCTTGCCCGGTTGGCGGAGATCAATGGTCAACCGAATTGAGGGTGTGCCGGACGACGGCGGCACGGCGGGCGAAGCTCCGGTGCCTCCAAAGGTTGGCCAGAGACACAGCAAGGATCCAGCGGCCAGAATTCTGTGACACCCTTTCATGATGGCGAGGCAGGGTAGGAATCTGGGCCGCGGCAATCAATGGTTTTGGGCGGGGCTGTTGGGGCTGCTGTACCCTGGCGGCCGGGTTATAGCCCGACATCCATCTTCGCTTCGTCTCGGGCGAGCTCTGAAAGTTGCTCCGAGTTTGTTGTCGAAGGACACCAGAGAGCCGAAGTCCTCCTCATGCCAACAAGGCGGGGCCTTCAGGAAGCGTTCTTTAGCTGAGCAAAGTCAGAGTCGGGTTTTCGCTCGCAAGGCGAAGAGCTTTCTCTGCCGGGTTCCCTTGCCGGCCCGCGATCGTGGGGCAATCGGGGGTTGAAGTGGAGCCACGGGGTGTCTCGGCTCGGGCCCGGCTCTGCGAAACTGGATCGTGATCTGTCGTTGCCTTGAACCGTTCCGTGGTTCGTGCGCGATGGGTGCACCGAGCGTGGCGCATTGCTTGAGCCGGATTCCCGCTCGCAAAGCACCACGAGACGGGGTTGTCCATCGCTGCCCGGGTCCAAGCTGGAGTCGTTGTGCGCGCCGGGGTAGAGCTCCAGAGAAGAGCCACGGCTCAAAGGTGGGCCGGCCAACCCTTGAGAGAGTCAGGCCACCCCAGCCATGAGCCTGTGCTGGAGACCGCTGCGCAAGGCCGTGTCACGGGCCCGATGAGGGATGCTCCCCGGGGACCTCTCAGGGGGCTGCTGCCAGGGTTTGCCAGCGGCCTCGAATCACGGCCCGGACGGACGGGCAGAGGGGAGGCAGCTTGTTGGGGTCCAGGAAATTGAGGTCGAAATGCCAGTTGCGATTCGGGGCATTGTACACCGAGCCCGTGCCCGGCCAGCGATTTGTAGCCATCTGGCTGGGGAAGAGCACAATCATGGATCCGTTGTAGGTAACAGTGCGTCCGCTCCAGTTCTCCAGAAACCGAGGGAAGTTTTCGACCCCTCCACTGTAGGCTCCGGGTTGCGTGGGCACGATACCGGCCATGAAAGCCGCGTTGACCGTCGTGTCCGACGCAGGGCGGTAGGAGATGGATTTCGAACTGTTGGCGTCGTTCCAATTTCCCGAGAGGATGGTGATGGCGTCGGCGATGAGAGCGGCGGGCTTGGTGAAGACGGTGTTGGTGGTGCCGCGGTAACCGTCCGGGGCATTGTAGTGGCCCTGGACGTAGAGCGGGTTGGGGGTTGCCACGGTGAGGCCGTTGGCCGGGAGGGTGGCACCGTTGACAAGACGCACGGCGGGAAGCACGCCCGACGGCGCCGAGCGAAGGTCGGCCACGTAAAGCGAACTGATGGGCCGCCCCAGCGCGGCGCGGATGGGGTTGGTGGTGGCCGACGCCCATGTGGCCAGTTTGCCGACGTCGATTTGGACGGCCCGGACGGTCTTGGCTTCCCGTTGGTCGGTGAAGGTCGCATTGGTGGAGATGAAGTTGGTGACCGCGGTCCACGGCAGACTGACGCCCGCGGCGGTGGTGAGGGATCCGCCGCGGATCTCCACGCCGGTATCCTGCAAAACGACGCGCAGATCGGCGGTGTTGAAGAAGCGGGCACGAGCCAACTCGCTGGAGAGCAACTCGCCGGGCGGCGCCGGCTCGATCAGAGCGCGCACCGAAAGCGGATCATTGGGCATGCCCAGCGGAACGTTGAGGGTCATCACGCCGCTGTCCGAGCGGGCCTGGAAGATCGTGGTCCCGAGGCCGCGTGCGACGGGATCGTCCGGATGTTTGTGCAGATACACCGTTCCGGCCGCCGTCACGTCGTTGAGGAACCGCAGTGTCACTCCGGAGTTGGGATTGCAGTAAATGTCCCGATTGCCATGCACACGGCCTCCGATGGTCATGGCGGCGCCCGGGTTGATCTCGAGGTCCAAGTTGTAAAAGATCGCGAACTGAAAGATCGGTACCAGGGCAAATTGCACTTCTTGTTGGACGGCGGCAGCGACCGCCGGGTCACGAGCGGTGTTGCGTGCGGCCGCGCGCACGCGGAAAGTGGCGGCGTACCCCGAAAGTCCGCGGTATTGGGATTGCAGCGCAGTCATCGTCCAGGGGGTGGCCTGTTCGACGAGCAGATCCCCGCCCTGGAGAGGATCGCCGAATTGAAACCTGGCCCAAATCGGGTGTTCCTCGGGCAGGGGAATGCGGAGGCGGTAGGTTGGTAGTTTGGCTTGAACCACACTGACGCCCTGGCGGTTGTAGTCCGTGATCATTTCGGCCAGGACTTTCTCCGTGGCTGCTTCGGCGGCATAAACAGCCTCCTGATAATCCAGGTTGCGACGGGTGAGACTGGCCGTGCCGGCGGTCCAGCTCATGGCGGCGGCAAGGATGGCGACCCCGACGCCACCGAACAGAACGACCAACAGCAAGGCCGAGCCGGTGATCGCTGCGGGTTGTAAGCGGCGAGTTTTCATGGGGCAGGGCTACTCCAGGGCGCGTCGTGTAATCCGGGTACGCACCTGATAGAGGTCGTACAGACTGCCCGGGCCGACAGCCATGGAGGGAAACAACAGTTGGGAAAAGTGCAGAGTCAGGCTGATGACCCGGTTGTTATATGGATTGGTCTGCACATTGCCGGCAAAGTCCTCCGCCGCAAAGGCCACCGAGTTGGTGACAAAGCGGGCCAGGGTGCACGCGACGCCCTCTTGGGAGTCGAGCCGCAGCAGGAGTTGCGTGTCCGGTTCGACATAGTAACGGATGAACCGATTCGTCACGGCTTTGTCAGGGTAGACTTGAATGGCATTGCCCTGCTGAGGTTGTCCGGGGGCCACCGGGGCAAATGAGAAGGCATCCCCGTTGCCGACTTGAACCCAGCCGGCCGAACGAATCTCCTGCTCGAGAATCCCGAGAGAGCGACGGGCGTCATCGGTGGCGGCCAATTTGGCGCGTCCGATGCGGTCCAACCGCAGGGCAAGCAGGTGGACCGAGAGCAGTCCTCCCACCAACATCAGCAGGACGGAGGATGTGACCATCAGCTCGGGCAGAGTGAAGGCTGCCCGGGCGTTGCGCGATGGGCTGCGGCATTGGCTGCGCGGGACATTCATTGGTCAGGGCCACGGTAGGTCACGACAGTGTTGGTGAAAGTGCCGCGGTGTTTGAAGCTCCACGTTGTGTCGACCCGAATGCACTTGAGCGGTGGGTTGCTGGACACCAGGGTGATCGTAACGGTGGAGGTGGCATAGGGAATGAGGGCACCGCTGATGGGCAGGTCCAGGATGTCCACGCGCGGAGGAAAATTGCTGGGAAGGAGTTGGTCGACCGGGGGAAACGCCTGGGTGTCCCATTTGGCCGCGCGGGTTTGTTCGAGGCGGTCGGTGGCCAGTGCCTGCGCTGCCAGCCAGTACGCCGTCCATTCGGCCCGACTGGTGGTGAGGATGTATCCGCTCAGAATCCCGGCATACAATAGGGCGCCGATGCCGAGGGCGATCATCACTTCGGCCAGTGTCAGGCCGTGCATGAATTGCCGTTGTCTTCCTGAAAAGACCAGTTTCATCCGAACGAGTGTTTTCCCGTTCTGCGCCAACGTGTTAAGCAGGAATTGTGCCGGTGCTGAGAGTAGTCCGGGATCGGCGTCTCATGTCCAGCCCTTGACTCGTCCCGTGGCGCGGGTGTCTCGGATCGGGGCATTCAAGCTGCGCTTGCGTATCTGCGAGAGCCAGGGCGACCCGTGTCCCAGGGCTCCAGGGCACGGCGGATTCACCTCGGCGAGACCCCGCAAGGTGCGCCCTCCGAGGGCCGGCGAGCACCTCGCTTCCGGCTCCGGACAGGAGTTCGAGACGGGCTGGAGCTCAAGGCCGGCGGGGGAAAGGGCAAACGATACCGGATGGAGCGTGCTTGCGTGCAGGACCCGCCCTGCGTAAGCAGATGGGCCATGTCAACCTGGGCGGCTGTGTTCGATTGGGATGGTGTAATACTGGACTCCTCGGCGGCGCATGAACGGGCCTGGGAACGACTCGCCGCGGAGGAGGGGCGGGTTTTGTTCCCCGGCTTCTTTCTCCGGAGCTTCGGCATGAAAAACGATCGCGTCATCCGGGAGTTGCTGGCTTGGACGCAGGACCCGGCAGAAATCGAAAGGTTGAGCTCGAGGAAGGAGGAGTTGTTTCGCGAGGAAATTCGGCATCGTCCCGTTCAGCCGTTGCCCGGGGTGCGGGCATTTCTGGAATCGCTGCAGCGGGCCGGGGTTCCCTGTGGCGTGGGCTCGTCCACTCCACGGGCGAACATCGAGTGTGTACTGGATCCGTTGGGACTGCGTGGATTCTTTCGAGTGATCGTGACCGGAGAGGATGTGCAGCGGGGGAAACCGGACCCGGAGGTGTTTTTGCGGGTGGCGGAGCGACTGGGGATTGCGCCGGCGCGCTGTGTGGTTTTTGAGGATGCGCCGGTCGGGATCGAGGCGGCGCGGCGGGCGGGCATGAAGGTGGTGGGCGTGGCAGGCACTCACCCGGCCGAGAGATTGAGCAACTGCGACCGCGTGGTGCGACGCCTGGATGAGTTGGGGGTCGGAGAGCTGGCGGGCTGGTTCGAGGGGCCGGTGGGCACGAGCGATTGAGTCGGCCGGGGAAAGAGCCGAGGCGCTGGTTCTGTTGCCGGGGCGGAGCAGGCCAAAGACTTCCTGACGGGACGGGGTACGGCTTCAAAGGGTCGATGTGTTCAGAAGGGCCGGCGCGGGCGGGCGAGATTTCGCGGAACCGGAGACGATTTTTCATGTTTATCTCGGCGCCCGGCTGGGTTAAGAATCCCGCCGCCATGCAGGGTTTGGAACAGCAAGTGGCGGTGGTGACCGGCGGCAGTCGGGGGATTGGCCGTGCGGTGGCATTGCGCCTGGCCGAGGCGGGTGCGGACGTGGCCGTGGTCGCGCGGACGGTGGAGGCGTGTGCCGGCACGGTGGAAGCCATTCGCGCCATGAATCGGCGTGCGTGGGCGGTGGCCGCCGATGTTTCTCAGGCGCCCAGTGTGGAGGCAGCGGCGGAGACGATTCTGCGCGAGGCGGGCCGGGTGGACATTTTGGTGAACAACGCCGGCATTACGCGGGACGGTTTGTTGATGCGCATGGGGGAAGGCGACTGGGATGCGGTGCTCGACACAAATTTGAAGGGGGCCTTCCTGTTTACGCGCGCCCTGGCGCGGACGTTTTTGAAGCAGCGGTCCGGTCGCATCATCAACATCACCTCGGTCATCGGTCTGATGGGCAATGCGGGCCAGGCGAACTATGCGGCGAGCAAGGCGGGTTTGATCGGGTTCACGAAGGCCTGCGCGCGGGAGTTTGCCAGCCGGGGGGTGACGGTGAACGCGGTGGCTCCCGGGTTCATTGAGACCGACATGACGGCGGTGTTGGCGCCGGAGCAGAAGCAGGCCATTCTGAGCCGCGTACCGCTCGGCGTGTTTGGCAAGCCGGAGGACGTGGCGCATGCGGTTTGGTTTTTGGCTCTTCCGGAGTCGCGCTACATCACCGGACAGGTTCTGGTGGTGGATGGCGGGATGGTGATGTAGGGCGAAGAGGGGAGGTTGGGAGAGTTTTTTTCGGGGCTTGACGGCCCCGGGGCCGTTCCATAGACACAAAGCAACGTTAGACCGAGCAATTGGAGACACCCATGGCGGACAACACCATTGAACAGCGCGTCAAAAAAATCATTGTCGAGCAGTTGGGCGTGAATCCCGACCAGGTCACGCCGGAAGCCCGGTTCATTGATGACCTGGGGGCCGACTCGCTCGACACGGTGGAGCTGGTCATGGCCCTCGAGGAGGAGTTTGGGCATGACATCCCCGACGAGCAGGCGGAAAAGCTGCAGACGGTCGGGGACGTCATCAAGTACATCGAAGAACTGCAGGAGAAGTGAGGGCCAACGACGGAAGGCCGGGGCAGTGGCAGCCGGAACCGGCGGGCGCTGCCCCTTTTTGAATTTATGGGTGGGAGCCTCTGTGAACGCCGGGTGGTGGTCACCGGACTGGGGGTGGTCACCCCGCTGGGATCCACGCTGGAGACCTTTTGGCAGAATCTGATCGCCGGCCGCTGTGGCATTCAACGGATCAGCCGGTTCGATCCGTCGCCCTTCGCCACGCAGATCGCGGCGGAAGTGCGTGACTTCGATCCCAGCCCGGCGTTCCCGTCGGCCAAGGAGCTGCGGCGCACGGATCGGTTTGCGCAATTCGGCATTTACGCGGCATGGGCCGCCCTCAAGGATTCGGGAGCCGATCTGGACAGGCTCAATCGCGATGAAATCGGGGTCATTATCGGGTCCGGTATCGGCGGCCTGGAGACCACGACCCAGCAGCACCAGGTGTTGCTCGAGCGGGGCCCCAATCGCCTCTCGGCGTTTATGATCCCGATGCTCATCAGCAACATGGCCTCGGGCATGTTTTCCATGTATTACGGGCTGAAGGGGCCCAATTACGCCACCTGCTCGGCGTGTGCCACGGCCAACCATGCCATCGGCGAGGCCTGGCGAACGATCAAGGCGGGCGACGCGGTGATGATGTTCGCCGGGGGAGCGGAGGCGACGATCGTGCCGATCGGCATTGGCGGATTCTGCGCCATGCGGGCCATGAGCACCCGCAATGACGACCCCCAGCGGGCTTCGCGGCCGTTTGATCGGGAGCGGGACGGTTTCGTCATGGGCGAGGGCGCCGGGGTGATCGTGTTGGAAGAACTGGAGCATGCCAAGCGTCGGGGCGCCCGCATCTATTGCGAAGTCGTCGGCTATGGGAACACCGCTGACGCCTACCATTTGACCGCACCGTCCCCGGGAGGCGAGGGGGCCGCCCGCTGCATGCGCATGGCCCTGCGAAATGCGCGCTTGAACCCGGAGGACATCACCTACATCAACGCCCACGGCACGTCCACCCCCGCCGGGGATGTGGCCGAAACCCAGGCCATCAAGGCCGTCTTCGGCGAGCATGCCCGAAAGCTCGCCGTGAGCTCGATCAAGGGTGCGGTGGGGCACATGTTGGGGGCCGCCGGCGCGGTCGAGATGGCCGCTTCCGTGTTGGCCCTGTGGCATGGCGTGGTGCCGCCCACCATCAACTACGAGGTCCCGGACCCTGAGTGCGACCTGGACTACGTGCCGAACACGGCTCGGGAGTTGAAGATCCACGCGTTCGTCAACAACTCCTTCGGGTTCGGCGGCCATAACGCCAGTGTGGTGGCCCGGCGATTCGAGGGCTGAGCCGGCTTTCCCCAACGCGTGGCCCGGTCGGCGGGGCTTGCTTCATGAAGGCCGTGGCTTGGATCGAGACCAAGCGCGATGGCGGCGCGCTGACCGAGGCCGACTGGCGGGCCTTCGTGCAGGGTGTGGTGGACGGATCCATTCCGGACTATCAGATCAGTGCCCTGTTGATGGCGATCTACTTTCGCGGAATGGATGCCGGCGAAACCGCCGCCCTGACCCTGGCCATGCGCGATTCCGGGCGCACGTTCCAATGGCCCGCCGATCCCCGCCCAGTGGTGGACAAGCATTCCACGGGTGGTGTGGGCGACAAGGTCTCCCTGCCGCTGGCGCCCTTGCTGGCCGCCCTGGGGTTTCGAGTGCCCATGATCTCCGGCCGCAGCCTGGGCATCACGGGCGGCACGCTCGACAAGTTGGAGTCGATCCCCGGCTACTGCACGCGGCTGGGGCCCGAGCGGTTCGTCGAGCAGGTGCAAACCGTGGGCTGCGCCATCGTGGGACAGACCGAGGATCTCGTGCCGGCCGACCGCAAACTCTACGCCCTGCGGGATGTCACCGGGACGGTGCCCAGCCTGCCCCTCATCACGAGTTCTATTTTGTCCAAAAAACTCGCGGAGGGGTTGGACGCGCTGGTCCTGGACGTCAAATGCGGCCGCGCTGCTTTCATGGATACCCCGGAAAAAGCGCATGCGCTTGCGCGGGCCATGGTGGAACTGGCCCATGCATGCGGCGTGCGAACCTGTGCCTTGATCACCGGCATGGACGTGCCGTTGGGACGGGCCGTGGGCAACTGGCTCGAGGTTCGGGAAAGCCATCGGTTTTTGGAAAGCTGCGCCCGGGCGGCCGGGGGGAAGATGCCGGCGGAGGACGGGTGGTCGGATCTCAAGACCCTGGTGGTCGAGTGTGCAGCACGGTTGTTGGTGCTGACGGGTCGGGCGCGAGACCCGGGCCGTGCCGTCGAGCAAGCCGAAGCCTGCCTGGGGTCCCGGGCTCCGTGGGAACGGTGGAAAGCCATGCTGCTGGCTCAAGGGACCCGGTGGGATGCCTATGAGGCCCAGTTGCAGGCGGATAGTCTGGCCCCGGTGGTGGCCGAAGTGTTGGCCGATCGGGAAGGCTGGATTGTGGACTGCGACGCCCGACAGATCGGCGAACTGGTACGGGATCTGGGAGGCGGGCGCAGGACCGCGGAAGATTCAGTGGATCCGGCGGTCGGGGTGGATGAACTGGCCCGATGCGGGCAATGGGTACGCAAAGGCGATTTGCTCGGCCGGGTCCATTTGCGCCAGGAGTCGCAGAAGGCCGAAGCTGTGCGCCGGTTGCGTGCGGCGTTTCGACTGGCGGACGCTGCGGCACCGCCCCCGCCGCTGGTGCGAGACTGCCTTTGGCCCGAGCCGGCTTCTGCTCGGGCTTGAGCAAGTTGGCCGGGGCGGTTTTCCATCCGGGGTAGCGGGGGCCCGGGTGGCCGGAACCTCGCTACGGGGAGGTCATGGGCGCAAGGAACGGCGTGCCCGCCGGGACCCGGGGTCGATCGGTTGCGGCTCCTGCGCGTGCGGAGATGAAATTTGATTGGAAAAACCGGCTTCTACTGCGGCAGATTGAGCGAGCATGGCACAGGATACGATCCAGGTCGGGAACGCGCCTTTGACGAGGGAAGAGCTCGAGCGAGAGTGGCCGGAGGTGCGGCTGCGGTTGGAGCAACTGGCCTCGCGCTGCGCGGTGCTCGAGGAGGAGGTCAAATCGCTGCGCCGGCTGCTGGAACGGGTGATTGAACACCGGCAGAAATCGCACGGGGAACTCGTGCTCCTGCTGACGGGCCTGGTGAGCAAGTTGCCCATTCAGGACGTCGGCGTGTTTGTCTCCCGACTCGTTGAACACAACACGCATGTCAGCGACATCCTGACCGCGTTGGGGAAGGGGCAGACCGACGCGGAGTTGTTGCGGCCGCCGCTGCTGGAAGCCCTGGAGGGCACGAAGAATCGGCTGCGGGAGGCGGCGCGGGAGGCGGTCAAGGAGCTGATGCGCCTGGAAACGCCCCTGGAAGTGGAGATGCTGCAGTCCCTCATCGAGGAGCCGGAACGGTTTTTCACCCCTCCGGTGGTGCGCGCCACGCGTTGCTTCGTCAAGGGACAGGTGCCCCGCGAGCGGATTGTCCGGCAGTTCGGCGAAGCAGCGTTGTTCTGTTTCCAGGACATGACGACCGATCCCAAGCTGAACCCGCGGCCCAAGCCGGAGGAGATCGCCCTGGCCTTCCGGCCGGATGCGGAGCAGTTGCTGCAGCAGGACAATCCCTTGAGCCCGCAACAACGCGCCGAGCTGCTGGAGTTGCAGCGACGAATTCAGCAGAGCCGGGGCAACAGCGCGGAGGCACTGGCCCAGCGCGAGGCGTTCACCCGGCTCTCCTTCATCCTGGATCTCCTCCATTTTTACGAGCACCAGTCCACCGAGCCGGTGGACGTGGTGTTCGCCCAGCGCCTGCCGGCGTTGGTGGAGCAACTGGCTTTCAACCGGCCCGGCGCCGAACTGGAAGAAGGGTTGGTGGCCAAAATCGAGGAGCTGCTCGGGATGGTGCTGAGTCCGGAACACCGCCTGATGATCATCAACAACGTGGGCAAGGCCGGGGGCCCGGCCCGCACTCTCAAATTCATCCTGCGTTTGCGTGCTCCGGAAACGACGGATTTGGACGTGATCATTCTGGACTTCATTCGCCACCTGTGTCCCTCCGGCGCAGGGGCCCCGCCCAGGGCCGCCCAGTGGGTTCCGTTGTTGCGCCTGTTGCCGCCGGAGCGGCAAAAGATGGTCGTCCGGGCTCTGATGGGGACCGACCGCCTTCCCAAGGAAAAGGCCCGCGCGCTGGCTCTGGAACTGGCCGCGGCGCTGGGACTGCCCCCGCTCGAGGTGCAAACGCCGCCCGCGGCTTTGCCTCCCGAACTGGAACGGGAACGGGCCTGGGAGCGGATTCAAGAGCAGTTGCAACATCACGCCGACCCGCGCGCCGTGGCCGAGGCGATTCGCGAGCGCCTGCATGCCCATTACAATGCGGATGAACTGCGCCAGAGCTGGCTGGCCCTGAGCACGGCCGACCCGATGACGCTGATCCGCGTTTGCTCGGCCCTGCCCTATACGAAAGACGGCAGGACCGATCCCATCGCCCATCCGGTCCTGCAAAGCTACATCAGCCGCCTGATGCACGACAAATACGCCGCGGTGTACCAGCGCGTGGTCAACAGCCTGCGCCAGATTCACAAGGTCCGGCCGGACAGTCCCACCTTGCAGAATTTTCTGGCGGTGGTGCGCTGGGTCGATCCGGCCGCCGCGGCGCGGCTGACGGCCGACGTTGGCCTGGAGAGCCAGCCGGTGCGGGCCTGAGCCCCGCGGTTCCCGGCCCGCCGGCCCGGCATGACGAGCGGGGGGGAGACGGCCACGCTTGCGTCCCCGGGCCCACGGGGGTCGGGGCCCCGCAGAACGTTTCGCCGGCGAAGGACGTTCAGTCCTCGCCCTGGGCCATGGTGAACCCGAGGCTGCCGTCGAATTCCTGCAGCTTCTCCACGTGCATCCAGCGATGTTCGGCCGCCACGCGCTGAAGCAGGGCGAACAAGGCCGCGTCGGTCACTTCCCCGGCGCCGTCCCGGAGCACGAACCGGCACCGCCAGTGATCCACACAGTCGGTGATGGCGCCGGTGGGCGGGAACACCTTGGTGCCGCGATTGGAGATCATTTTCAGCTTGAGCGGCGAGTCGGCCGCCAGCCGTTCCAGACTCTGGCCCAATGCCTCGGCCGACAGGGGCGACTCGACGAAGATATCGGCACCGATCACCCGCCGCTTCTGGGGTCGGACAAAGTCCGGCCGGGCGTCCACCTGGGGCAGGCGGAGGGGCTTGTAGTCGCGGACGCGGCAGCGTTCCGAGCGCCGACCCAGATTGGCAATCACCGCATCCGTGAAGGCCGTGGTCGAGGCACCCTTGTCATAGCCCACCACGTCGCCGGTGCGGACCTTGCCCTCCTCCAGGGTGACCAGGAGGGCGTGTTCGATCTTGGCGGCGACTTCGAATTCCCCCAGGTGCCGCAGCATCAGGACCGCCGAAAGAATCACCGCGGTGGGGTTGATGACGTTCTTGCCCGCATACTTCGGGGCGGAACCGTGCACGGCCTCAAAGATGGCGACGTCGTTGCCGATGTTGGCCGAGGGAGCAAAGCCCAGCCCGCCGATCAAGGCCGAGGTCAGGTCGCTGATGATGTCGCCGTTCATGTTGGTGGTGACGATGACGTCGAACTGCTCCGGCCGTTTGACAAGCTGGTGGGCGCAATTGTCGATGATGATGTGCTGGGCTTCGATGTCCGGGTATTCGGGGCTGATGCGCTCGAAGGTCCGTTTGAGCATGCCCTCGGTCAGCTTCATGATGTTGGACTTGGTGGCGCAATGAACGCGTTTGCGTCCCTCCGCGCGGGCCAGCTCGAAGGCGAGGCGTACGATTTTTTCACAGCCCTTGGCCGAGATCAGCTTCAGACACTGCGCCACGCCCGGCGTTTGCATGTGCTCGATGCCGGCATAGAGGTCCTCAACGTTTTCCCGGACCACCACCAGGTCAATGCCGCGGCCACTGTACGGGGTCGGGACGCCCGGCAGCTCGCGCACGGGCCGGATGTTCCCGTACGTCTCGAAGAGCTTGCGCAGCGTGACGTTGGCGCTCTTTTCGCCGAAACCGACGGGCGTTTCCAAGGGACCCTTCAGGACCACCCGGGTGCGCCGGATGGACTCGATGGTTTCGTGGGGGACCCCGGAGGCGATGCCCTTGCGGAACACGCTGGCACCGGCCTCGCATTCTTCCCACGCGATCGGCGCACCGGCCGCTTCAAGAATGCGTTGTGCCGCTCGCACACACTCCGGCCCGATGCCGTCGCCGGGGATCACTGTGACGGTTCGCTTGTTGGATGCAGTGAACGTGCTCATGCCTCTGTCAGGATGGTTGATTCCGATGGAATTGTGGCTGCCCGGTTCTGCCCCGCCGGTTCCTCCCGTGCCATCCGGGCTTCACGTACCCCGGGCACGCTGACACAGTTGGCGGTAGGTTGCCAGAGCCAGCAGCGGCCAGGCGTTCCGGTAGCTGTCGTATTTCAAATAGAAGACCTTCGGGAAGCCCGTACCGGTGGTTTCCTCCTCCGTCCAAGTGCCATCCGGATTCTGAGTGCGCAGCAGGTATTCAACGCCCGCTCGCAGGGAGGGTCGATGGGGATCGCCGAAGGCACACAACCCCATCACCGCCCAGGCGGTCTGGGAGGCGGTGCTGGGGCCCTGGCCCTTGAAGACAGGGTCGTCGTAGGTGTTGCAGCGTTCGCCCCAGCCGCCGTCCTCGTGTTGCACACTTTCCAACCAATCGCGAGCGCGCAACAGCCACGGCTGGTGCATGTCCATGCCGAGGGCATGCAAGCCGCGCAACACCTGCCAGGTGCCGTAGATGTAATTGACTCCCCAGCGGCCGTACCATGACCCGTCGGCTTCCTGCTGGGAGCGCAGATAGGCGATGGCCCGCCGGACCTGCGGATGATCGAGGGGGAATCCCTCCCTGCCGAGCAATTCCAAAATGCGCGCCGTGATGTCCGCGCACTCCGGGTCCAACATCGCGTTGTGATCGGCGAAGGGCACCTTCTCGAGGATGTTGTTGGTGCAGTCCTTGTCGAAGGCGGCCCAGCCGCCGTCCCGGCACTGGAACGTGAGCATCCAGTTCAGCCCGCGTCGGAATGCGGCATCCCGTCGGGCGGGATCCTCTGTGGGGACCAGGCGCAGGGCCAGCAGGACCATGGCGGTGTCATCCACGTCCGGGTTCCATTTGTTGTTGAACTCGAAGGCCCAGCCGCTGGGCTCCACCGGTGCGGGGTTTTTGTACTGCCAGTCCCCGCGGAAGCGGATTTCCCGGTCCAGCAGCCAGTTGGCCGCGCGCACGACGGCAGGGTGATCGGCCGGCAGACCGGATTCGCGCAGTGCGATCGTGACGATGGCCGTGTCCCACACGGGGGAGAAACAGGGTTCGATGCGGATGGAATCGGCGGTCTCGTGCTCGAGCTCCTTCAGCTTCTGGCGGGCACGGATGACCTCCGGATGGTCGTCGGGGTAACCGAGTGCCTTGAGGGCGATGAGCGAGTTGAGCATGGCCGGGAAGATCGCTCCCAGACCGTCCGAGCCTTCAAAACGCTCCAACATCCACTGCTCGGCCTTGCGCAGGGCGCGGCGGCGGAAGGGATGAATGCCCGCCCGTGCCCAGAGCTCGGCGAATTTGTGCAGTTTGTCCAGGCAGAGGAAAAAGTTGCGCCAGGTGAACCAGTCGGGATCCCGGGGCAGGCGCAGGTCGCGTTCGTGGAAGCCCTCGGGATACAGTTCATCCAGATCCACCCCACAGGGTCGGGTGGGCCGAAAATGGTTGATGATCGCCAGGGGCACGAGCATGGCGCGGGTCCAATTGCTCATGTCCCAGAAGTTGACGCGGAACCATTTGCCCAGGAGAAGCACCTCGCAGGGGATGGTGGGCACGTATTTCCAAGGGTACAGTCCCAGCAGCGCCAGATAGAGTTTGGAGAAGGTGTTCAAGCGGGGCACCCCCCCGAGGGACCGGGCCACCTCGCGTGCGCGCAACATGCGCGGGTGGGTGGGAGAAACGCCGGCCAGCTTCAGGGCCAGATACGCCTTGATCGTGGCGTTCACCTCCGCCGGGCCGCCGTGGTAAATGTTCCAGCCTCCGTCGGGCAGTTGCTTGTCGAAAATGTGACGGACCGCCTTGCGTTGCCAGGCCGGATCCACGCTGCGGTCCCAATGGTGAAACGCGACCATGTCCGCCACGAGCGTGACGTCCACGATCAACTCGCCGATCCAATACCCTTCCGGCTTTTGCTGGCCGAGCCAGAACTCCTGGGAACGCCGGATGGCCTCGTCGATCCGAGCCGACCACGTGTCTCCCGGAGCGGATGCCCCGGGCCGAACGGAAGACACCGGGACCGCGTTCATGGAACGTTGTGTCATCGCGCCACAGCATGCAGGGCGGCCGGGGCGCTGTAAAGCCTTCAAACCCGCCGGGGGCACCCCTCCTTACGGGGCGCATTTCAGGTTTATGCACGGCTTGGAAGCCTCGGCGGAATTCCGCGCGTCCCCGGCAGGGGAAGGCTGGGGGAAACGGGCGTTTCCCCGGGATTCGTGGATCCGGGCTCAAACACCAAAGTCCGCTCCTGCCTCGGGACCGCCATGGTGCAACGGGTCTTGCCGCGGCAAACTCGCAGGCGCGGCTGTCGGAAACGGCAACGCGGAGCCGAAGCGGCTGGTGGGGCATCCCGATCGGGCGGGGATGTTACTGCTGCCACGGCGCCAGCTGTTCCAACCCCCAAATGGCTTCCACCGGTTGGCGTTTGCGGACCAGGGCGGCACGAGAGCCAGACACCAGTACCTCGGCCGCCAGAGGCCGGGTGTTGTAGTTGGAGGCCATGACCGATCCGTAGGCCCCCGCGCTGAGGATGGCCAGCAAATCTCCTTGCCGCACGCGCGGCAGCGCACGGTCCTTGCAAAAATAGTCGCCCGACTCGCACACGCCGCCCACCACGTCGCAGACCACCGCCGGGGTCTTGCGGCGCCGGAGGGGCACGATTTCATGGTAGGCATCGTAAAACGCGGGTCGAATCAGCTCCGTCATGGCGGCGTCGACGATCACGAACGTTTTGGAACCGGTTTGTTTGATGTATTCGACCCGCGTGACCAGGACGCCAGCGTTGCCGGTCAAGAATCGGCCCGGCTCCAGAAGAATCCGCAGGCCCAGCGGTTCCAGCAGGGGCACGAGCCGCCGGGCGTACACTTCGGGGGTGAGCATGCGACGTCCCTGGGGCGACTGCCACCAGGCAGGGTCACCGCTGGCCAGCGCCTGTTCATAGACGATTCCCAGGCCGCCCCCGATGCTGAAGAACTCGATGCCGTAACGGTCTTTGAGACGATGCGCCAGCGGGGCAACCTTGCGCACGGCTTGTTCGAAGGGGTCGACCCGCACCAGTTGCGAGCCGATGTGCATTTGCAGCCCCCGCAACCAGAGATGTCGACGGCGGGCGGCCCGGGCGTACACGCCCTCGACCTGTTCGAAGGCGATTCCAAACTTGTTCTGGTACGTGCCCGTGGTGATCTTGGCGTGGGTGCGGGCGGCCACGTCCGGGTTCACGCGCACGGCCACCGGGGCCACGGTGCCCAGGTCGGCGGCCACCCGGTCGATCCGTTCCAGCTCGGGGACGCTCTCAACGTTGAAACAATAGATACCGGCCCGGAGTGCCTGAGCGATTTCTTTCTCGGTCTTGGCCACGCCGGCGAAAATGCAACGCTCGGCCTTCCCGCCGGCGGCCAGAACCCGCTGCAATTCCCCCCCGCTGACGACATCGAATCCGCCGCCCAGGTCGGCCATGACGCGCAACACCGCCAGGTTCGAGTTGGCCTTGACTGCGTAACAGGGCAGGTGTCGGAGCGGCGCCATGGCCTCGTCCAGCCGGCGGAAGTTCTGCTCCAGCGTGCGTTGGGAATAGACATAGAGCGGCGTGCCATACCGCCGGGCCAGGTGGACCAGCGACACGTCTTCGCAAAACAGCTCGTTGCCTCGGTAACGGAAAAAGTGCATGGATCGTGGGTTGGAGGAGGTTTCCTGGACCGCAGCAGCAGACGTCGCGTCCCGGGGCAGGGAAGTTTACCTGTGCCGGGTCGCCCTCACCGTTGCCGGAGGATCCGGGCCCGCTCCCGGTGGTATTCTTGTGGCGTGATCTGGTCGGCCTTGTACCGTTCGAGAAGCTCAGCCAGGCGGGCTTGTTGCTCGGCGGTCAGCGGCGATTCCACCGGAGGCAGAGGGGCCGGGGAGCCGGAAGGGGCAGTTGCGGGTTGTGGCTGCGCCGGGGCCGCTGCCGAGGGGACGCGCGATTCCGGGGGCGCTTGTCCTTCGTCCGGCTTCGACCGGGCCGTAGAGAGTTCCGTTCGAGTTGCGGGAGCCGCGCTCGCGTCCAGTGTGCGCCGGGCGCGCTCGGTGCCAAAGGGATGATGGGGTGCGTACAAGGGCCGTCGGGCGACGGACGCGCCCGCAGAGGAGGTTTCCGCGGCGGGCGTTCGCCCTGGCGCCAGCCCAATGCCTGCCACCCAGCCGAGCACCACCAACCAATGGACTCTCATGAGCCCAGTTACTAGGCCAAAGAGTTCGCCCGCGCAACCGATTTTCCGCCGCTGTTCGAGCAACCGAGGTTCCTCGGAGCCCGCCCCGACACCGGCCCGGGCGCGGGTTCTCACACCGGAGGCCAGGGGACTTTTCCCGGGCGGGTCGGTCTGAGCTCAAGGAGGAAGGAATCCGACCGGGCGGGACAAACGACGACCGGCCTTGGCGGGCTTGCGGGAGGATCGGGCAACCCCCCAACGGGATGGGCGCCTCGACCTAGTCGTTCGGAACCACCGTCCAATAGCCGCGCGGGTCGTTCATGGAACCACGGCCGATCGTGCGTTCCACCTTCAGTAATTCGCTGTGCCCATCGTGCAGCAGATAGTTGAACCGCCCGTTGTGGAGGAAATAGACCGGTCCTCCGTAACCGTCGAGTTGCACGACCGGGCTGGGCACCGCCGCCGGCCAACAGTTGCCGGCGATGTTGTTGGTCTTCGGGTTTTCGGCGATGAGAAACGTGGTGGCCGGCTGCAAAACCACGCTGCTTTTATAGCCGGGCTGATCCCAGTTGGGCAGGCCCGAGACGCCCCGCCACCAGTAATAGACCCCCACGCCCCGTGACGTGGGAGGCAACGGGTCCCCGAACCGGTTGACCGACAGGGACGCCTCAATCATCGAGTAGGTGCGCCGCTGGCCGTACTGGGCCCAGACCACGGTGTTCGGCACGCGGTCGGCGGGACACTTCAACAACTTCGGCACGTAGATGCTGTCCATGATGGCCAGGTCGAGTTCCCGCTGAGGCGCCGTGCCCCCCAGACTGCGATGCAGCAGGTCGTCCCAGGACATTTGGTACATGTAGTCGCCGGTGTAGATGGCGGCGTACGGGTACATGTCGCTGTTCTCGTTCACGTGCATGGCCATGGCGACGCCGATCTGCTTCATGTTGGCCATGCACTGGGTGGTGTGGGCCTTGGCCTTGGCCCTGGACAAAGCGGGCAAAAGCAGCCCTGCCAGGATGGCGATGATGGCGATGACAACCAGCAGTTCGATCAGCGTAAACCCCGGAGGGCCCCAGGCCCGGAGCGATTTGAGCGGGGCCGTTCGGGGAGAGGGCCGAAGAGGGAGACTCCAGCGATGGGGGATGGTCATGGTCCGCGCCAGATTATTGCTTGACCAAAAGCACTTCCAAGCGGGTCGGGTCGATGACGTAGCGCATGCCGGGCGGCGGGGGTGGCAGGACTTTCAGGTATCCCGCGGCGACCACTTCGTTGAGGTTCGAAGGGACGCGCCGCTTTTCAGCGCCGTAACGGCGCACGGCCTGGGTTAGCGCGTCCAAATCCACTGCGGGCGAGCCCGGCACGGAGGGGGAAACGTTGCCCTGGGTCTGCGCCGGAGAGGACCGCCCGCCCCTGCCTTGCACGGGCGCGTTGCCGGGTGCCGGCATCGCCGCGGGGGATTGTTCCGCTGCCGGATGCTGCGGCGTCACGGACTCTGCCGCGCCCGGCGGAGGCGCGGCGGGCACGGTTTCGTCCGAACCGCGCTCCCGGCAGCTCGTCAGCAGGCTCATCGGAACCAGAAGCATCAGCGCTCCCCTCGTTGCGCGACGCGACCAGGGGCGGGACTTGAATCGGTTGCTGCCGGTCATAGGCCAAGGACCCTTCGCGCCGACCCACCGGGCCGGTGTACGCCGCAACCTACGCCACAAGCGGGGTCCGCGCATGTCATGAGAATTGGGGACAGAACGGGGCCCTGCCCCTGAAGGATTCCCCGCGAGCGGACACGCGTGGCGTTTCCGGGGCTTCTGAGTTTTTTGAGGCTACCCCAGTATTTGTCCGACCCCCTCCGTTACGCTGGAGCCGCCAATGATCGGAAAGAGGCAACGCATGAAGACGATGACAACGCAACTGGAGCTGCCCCTCGGACGTGAAGCGCGCCGGCGCCACACGCCGGCCGACCGGCGGCGGGCCCGTGCGGCGTGGTGGTTTGCCCAAATGCGACGGGTGGTGGACGCGGCGGGCGAGCCGGTGCGGGGTTGGTCCCTGTCGCCCGTGGTGGGCGCTCCCACCCCGAGCGGGGTTCCGCGCTGATTTCGGGAGCGGAGCGGACCCTCAGGGAGAACGGGCCCTGCCGGACGTTCCTTCGGAACGAACGGTGGGGCCCACGCCCGGGGAGAACACGGTGCAGCCGGTTCTGCGCCGCAGGCGTCGGACGGAGGCACGGGGAGGCCCCGCCCCTTGCGTCAGATCACAAAGTCCGTGTACTCGAGCCGCGCCGGTTCCGTGGGCGGACGGAGCATGCCGGCGGCGACGGTGGCGTTGGTCCCCGGTTCGATGAGGATGAAGGAGCCGGTGAGCCGGTTGCTGGCGTAACCGTCGTAGATCAGGGGCCTGGCCGTGTGGATCCGGACCTCGCCGATGTCGTTGAGCTGCAGCTCCGCCGGGCAGGGCTGGGGCTCGAACGAGGCGATGTCGAGTCGGTGTTCCAAACCGGTGACGACCGCCTGGACGGTTTGCGTGGTGTGTTTGAGCAGAAACTTGCGGCCGGCGGTCAGCGGGCGGGGATGCATCCAGCAGAGCCGCGCGACGACGTCCTGGCTCATGCCGGGCAGCGCATCGACTCCCACGATCATGTCCCCCCGGCTGATGTCGAGGTCATGTTCCAGGACCAGCGTGATGCTCTGCGGGCAAAAGGCCTCGGGTTCGATCCCGGCCGGGGTCCAGATTTCGCGCACATGGGTTTTCCATCCCGAAGGCAGCACCAACACGGGCTGGCCGACGCGGACGATGCCGCCGGCCAGTTGGCCGCTGAACCCGCGAAAATCGTGCAGGCGCGGGTCGGTCGGACGATGGGGCCGGTTGACCCATTGCACCGGGAAGCGCAGTGCCGCGAGGTTCCAGTCGCTGGCGATGTGAACGGTTTCCAGGTGCCGGAGCAGCGTGGGGCCCTCGTACCAGGGCATGTGGGGCGAGGGGTCGACGACGTTGTCACCGTGGAGGGCGCTGATGGGGATGAACTTGACGTCACGAAACGCATCCAGCTTGGGCAGGAAGGCTTCGATGTCGGCCCGGATTTGCAGGAAACGCTCCTCGCTCCAATCCACCAGGTCCATTTTGTTGACGGCGAAGACAATATGCGGGATGCCGAGCAGGGCGGCGATGCAGCTGTGGCGACGGGTTTGCTCGGTGACCCCCTGCCGGGCATCCACCAGGACGATGGACAGGTTGGCGGTGGAAGCGCCGGTGACCATGTTGCGGGTGTACTGCACGTGACCCGGGGTGTCGGCGACGATGAACCGGCGGCGCGGGGTGGCGAAGTACCGGTAGGCCACGTCGATGGTGATGCCCTGTTCGCGCTCCGCCCGCAGCCCGTCCGTGACATTGGCCAGGTTGATCTGCCCGCCTCCGGTCAGATCGGCCGATCGTTCCAGGGCGTCGAGCTGGTCTTCCATCAGGTTTTTGGAATCGTACAGGAGCCGACCAATGAGCGTGGACTTTCCGTCGTCCACGCTGCCGCAGGTGTTGAAGCGCAGGATTTCAATGCTGGGGGGCGTGATCATGGCGCAACTCGAATCCGGTCTCAGAAATACCCAAGCTTCTTGCGGTCTTCCATGGCGGCCTCGCTGCTCTTGTCATCGGCCCGCGAGCCGCGCTCGGTCACGCGGGCCGCGGCGATCTCGGCGATGATATCGTCCACGCTGTCGGCGGGACTCTCGATCATGCCGGTGCTGATGATGTCGCCGATGGTGCGCACGCGCACCCGCAGTTCCCGGACTTCCTCGCCCGGCCGGGGCGGCAACAGATCCGTGACCGGCATCCACTGGCCCTGGCGACGAACGCAGAGCCGCTGGTGACTGAAGTAGATGCTCGGCACCTCCAGCTTTTCGCGGCGGATGTATTCCCAAACGTCCAGTTCGGTCCAGTTGGACAGGGGAAACACCCGCATGTGTTCGCCGGGGTTGACCCGCGTGTTGTAGAGGTTCCAGACCTCCGGCCGCTGGTTGCGGGGATCCCACTGGCCAAAGCTGTCGCGAAAGCTGAAGAACCGCTCCTTGGCCCGGGCCTTTTCCTCATCCCGTCGGGCTCCGCCCACACAGGCATCGAACCGGAACTCCTCGATGGCCGCCAGCAGGGTGGGGATTTGCAGACGGTTGCGACTGATCTCGCCCGGCGTGGGCACGGCGATGCCGCGGGCGATGGCGTCTTCAACGGTACGGACAATGAGGCGGGCCCCCAGCTCCCGCGCGCGGCGGTCGCGGAACTCGTTGAGCTCCGGGAAATGATGGCCGGTGTCGATGTTCAACAGCGGCATCGGGATGGGAGAGGGGCGAAAGGCTTTTTCGGCCAGGCGGAGCAGGCAGATCGAATCCTTGCCGCCGGAGAAGAGAATGCAGGACCGCTCGAACTCGGCGGCCACTTCGCGCAGCACGTGAATGGCCTCGCTTTCGAGATACTGTAAATGATCCAGGTGATAAGTCACGCTCATGGTCGATCAGCACCGCGGACCCGGCGGAGGGAAATGGACGGCCTCACGCGGAGGCGGCCGGCGCCCGCCAGGGGGCGTGCAAGCCGCACTCGCGTTTCTCATCGGCCTTGGCCGGGTCGTGGTAATCCCACTCGTTGGGAAGCTGATGGGCCTGGAGATAGGCTTCCATGTCGGCGTCGGTCCAGTAAAAGACCGGGCTGACTTTCAAGGTCTGAAATTGTTCGTCCCAGGTGACGATGTCGAGGGTGGCGCGATGCGGGTTCTGGACTTTGCGCAGGGCCGTGAGCCAGACGCGCGGGGCCAGCTCGCGCATGGCGCGTTGGAAGGGCTCCAATTTCATCAGGGCACTGAAGCGGCGCAGGCCCTCTTCATCCTCGGGACCGGGAATGGGACCGTACACGGCGTCCCGATGGGCCGCCGAGATGCGCGGCAGGTAGATCTTCAAATTGAGGTTGAGCAGGCGCCGCAGGGTCTCGGCATGCCGGTAGGTGGCCGGGCGGTTGTACCCGTGATCCACCCACACGACCGGGATGTCAGGCTGGGCCTGGACACACATGTGGAGGAGCACGGCCTCGTACGGACGGAAATTGGTGGAAACCACGGCGCGACCCTCCGCCTGGTCCAGGGCCCACCGGACAATCTCCGGAGCGGGCCGGTGACGGAGTTCTGCATTCCAACGTTTCAAAAGGTCGGGATTCATGCCACCAGGGCGGGTTCGGTCAGCTGGGGCCAGAGCTCGCGCACGGCCCAATCCCCGAACCGTTCGCCGGGGAGACGTTCCCGGGCGTAACGCTCGAGCAGGGCGCGCAGCTCCGCTTCCAGTTCGGTGTCTTTGACGGTGTCCTTCCAAAGCCGGTTCAGCCGTGTGCCGGCGACGTCGCCGCCGACCCACAACTGGTATCGACCCGGGGCCTTGCCCACCAGGCCGATCTCGGCCATGTAGGGTCGGGCGCAGCCGTTGGGGCATCCGGTCATGCGCACGATGATCTCCTGATCCTGCAGGCCGAGCTCGGCGACAATGGCCTCCAGGCGGTCGAGCACCGTGGGGAGCAACCGCTCGGATTCGGCCAAGGCAAGCCCGCAGGTGGGCAGGGCGGGGCAGGAGAGCGCGGCCGCCCGGATCACGGTGGTCTGGCGATCGGTGCGCACACCGTGCTCGCGCAGCAGTGCGTCGAGCTCGGAACGCGCCGACTCGGGGACATTGGCCAGGATGACGTTCTGATTCGGCGTGAGACGAAACTCGAGGTCGGGCCAGCGCTCTGCCACTTGGCGCAACGCAGTCTTGAGTCGCAGCCCGGGCGTGTCCTTCACGCGGCCGGATTCCACGTACACGGTGAAGAACCACCGACCGTCCACCTGCCGGTGCCACCCCAGCAGATCGCCCGTGGTGGTGAAATGGAACGGTCGGGGCGGCTCGAGGGGGAAGCCCGCACGTTTTTCGACCTCGGCCCGGGTCCAGTCCACGCCGCGCTCGGCCACCACGTACTTCAGCCGTGCATGTTTGCGATTGGTGCGGTCGCCGTAGTCCCGGTGGATCGTCAGCACTGCCTTGGCGACTTCGACGACTTTTTCCCGGGGCAGGAATCCCAGGACATCGGCCAGGCGCGGATAGGTTTGGGCATTGCCGTGACTTCGGCCCATGCCGCCCCCGACGGCGAGGTTGTATCCGACCAGCCGGTCGTTCTCCACGATGGCGATAAAGCCCAGGTCGTTGGTCAGGATGTCGATGTCGTTGATCGGCGGGATGACGAAGCCGGTCTTGAACTTGCGGGGCAGATAGCCGGGGCCGTAGAGCGGGTCCACGAAATCGCGGTTCCCGGGCTGATCGAGCTTCAACTCCACGCCCTCCACCCAGATCGTGTGATAGGCCGGGGTGCGGGGTTTGAGGGCCTCGGCGACCCGCTGGCAATCGGCCAGCACCTCCGCCCGCGCCGGGGTGTAGGCCGGCGTCGGCGGCGCCATCACATTGCGGTTTACGTCGCCGCAGGCCGCCAGAGTGGACAGCAGGCAGTCGTTGATGCCCTTGACCAGGGGACGCAGTCCCGCTTTCACCACGCCGTGAAACTGAATGCTCTGCCGGGTGGTGATCCGCAGCGTGTTGTTACCGTAGCGAGCCGACAACTCATCGAAGGCCAGCCATTGGCGGGCGGTCATGACCCCGCCCGGGATCCGACCGCGCACCATGAAGATGTATTTCTTGCCGGTTTTGCGCAGGTCGCGATCGTCCTGTTGGTAAATGCCGTGGAATTTGAGGAACTCATAGTCGTCATGACTGAAGTGGTCCTGCGCCGGGTCTGCCAGCGTGGGGGCGATGGTGCCGGCCAGGGTGGGGCAACCCGACTTGAGTTCCTCATTGTGGGTGAGAGGGGCGGAAGGGTTCGGTGCGCTCATGACCAGTGGGAGATTACGCTTGGACCTGACGGCGGGCCTCATCCGCAAGCGGCGTGCTCAGGTACCGCTCGCCCGTGCTGGGGGCCACCGTCACGATCAGTTTTCCTTTGTTCTCCGGGCGTTTGGCCACCTGCAGGGCCGCCCAAACGTTGGCCCCGCTGGAAATGCCGGCCAAAATGCCCTCCTCCAGGGCCAGCCGACGCGCCATGGCAAAGGCGTCTTCGTTGCTGACCGTGATGACCTCGTCGAGGATTTGCAGGTTCAACACCTTGGGTACGAAACCGGCCCCGGTCCCCTGGATCTTGTGCGGGCCCGGTTTGATGGGCTCACCCCGCAACGTTTGCGTGATCACAGGAGAATCCTTGGGTTCGACCGCAATCACCTTGAAATCTTTCTTCCGCGACTTGATGACCTCGCCGACGCCGGTAATGGTCCCGCCGGTGCCCACCGCGGCCACGAAGATGTCGATCTTCCCGTTCGTGTCGGCCCAAATCTCTTCTGCGGTGGTCCGGCGGTGGATCTCGGGGTTGGCCGGGTTTTCGAACTGCTGGGGGATCCACGAGGGTTGGATGTCGCGATGCAATTCTTCCGCCTTGCGAATGGCGCCGCGCATGCCTTCGGGTCCCGGGGTGAGCACCAGCCGGGCGCCCAGCATGGCCAGCAGGGTGCGTCGCTCCAGGCTCATCGTTTCGGGCATGGTCAGGATGAGCTTGTAACCGCGCGCCGCCGCCACGAAGGCCAGGGCAATCCCCGTATTGCCCGAAGTGGGCTCGATGATGGTGGTGTCCGGCGTGAGAATCCCGTCCCGCTCGGCCGCGGCAATCATCGAGTACCCGATGCGGTCCTTGACGCTGCTGAGCGGGTTGAAAAACTCGCACTTGACCGCGATGGTGGCGTCCAACCCGGCCGTGATGCGGTTGAGTTTCACCAGCGGGGTGCGCCCCACGGTTCCGACGATGTCCGGATACATCGGCATGGCTGTTGTCTCCTGTGTTCCCTGTGGTTTCCCTGCGACTAAATGCTGTAATCCTCCTGAGCTTTCACCCGGCCCAGGGGAATCCGATTCCAAACCCGCTCATGCAAATAGTAAAGGAGGATTTTGGTACCCAGCTCGATCACTCCAATGGAGACAGCGGCCTTCAGTTTTCCCGTCACCAGGAACGAGATGAAAATCGTGTCCAGCGTGCCGGTGATGCGCCAGGAAATTGCCTTGATCAGGCTGCGATACGGTTTTTCGGTAACTGCGTTGGCCATGAAGTTTCACAGCAAGGGGCACGCGGTTCATGCGTCGGTTCGTTGAAGCTTCCCTCCGGGCGCGGGCCCCCCGGCGGACCGCCCCAAGCCCGCCGGGAGAAAGGAAGCGGATGCCCGCACGGGCATCGCGTGGCCCGACCGCCGGCCACTGGAGGTGTACGAACTCATTTTCCGGACAGGCGTGTGGCTCGTCTTGCGATGGGCGACCCGGTCAAGGAGCCGAACGCCACGGGCCTCGGCGTTGTCCGGTTCAGATCGTGGCGGCTGGATCGATCGCCAAGAGGCGCGGATGGTGCGCACCGCTTGGCAGCTTGGTGATAAGCGGGTGGCCAGAACTGGCGGGCTGCAACGGCATGGGCGTTGCCCGACGCTCCGACGGCGGCCCGTCGCGGCCGGCCGAATTGCCCGTTTGGTTGGGATCAGTGTCATCTTTCTCGGCTGTCCGCACATCATCCGAGACAGAGCATAGTGAAAAACACAACAATGTCAATAGAGATTGTGCATTTTACTGAAAAAGCCTGTTCTTGAGCGCAAGTCATTGCATGCCAAATGGATGTGCGTCAGTCGGTTTGGGCGCCCGGTTTCGAACGACCCAATTCCTCCTGCCGAACCTCGCCTTTTCGCCACGAACCGACGCGCGCCCGTGGTTTCCTCAGGGTCGGAAGTGCATCGTCAATCGTGCCTTGTTCGAGAGTCCAAGTGTCGGTGCCTCGACTGCGGGATGTGTGCGCTTTGCATGGGCTCCCGGCCCAAACCCGTGGGCGCGACCCGGAGGCAGCCCGCCCATTGTTGCCCAATTCGGCCAGCACTTCTGGTTGAGCCGGGACGGCCAAACGCATCCGCAAACCGGAGATCGCCAGCCGGAGCAACCGCGGGCGCGGGCAGGAAGGGGACCGGGCCCGGGGGAGCCTGCAGATAATCCGACCGGAGGTCCGCAGTCCCGCCCGCCTGACTAGCCCGCGCGACTCCTCGGGGCAACCTCGCTCGAGGATCTCTCTGCGGACCCCTTGCGTCCGCTCGAGGTTTCCAGCGGCGGTACCACTTGGATGGGCCTTTGTCCCTGTCGATGACGGAATGCTCTGCGCCCTCTGGAACGTGTCCCGCAGGGCGCCCGCACCCGGGGTAAATGATTGTTGATGAAACTCGAAAGGGCCCACGGGGCGTCGAAGAGCCAAATTACGGCCCTTGTTGAACCGACCGAGCGAGGGCCTCTGAAGGCGCGGCTCAACACCTCCTTGCACGGAAACTGGAGGGAACAGCTCATTGGAGTTGGGAGACCCGACAAAATGGTTGCGGCTCTTTTCACAATCTCGTCCGGCGCCGGCCGAAGAACCCGAAGCCTGCGGAATGTGCGTGCGGGAGGGAAACCCTCTCGCCCGCTGAGGCACTCGGAGCCCGCTCGGGATCCGGTAATTCTCCGGATGGCCTTCGGCCCTGCCGGGTTCGGCTCTGCGCGAGCTCGACTCCAGTTCGCGGGCGGTGTCGGAAGTTGATCCTGGGAGCCGATAGCGGCGGACCTTCCGAGCGCCGGGCTTATCGCAGCCAGCGTTTCGCCGCGAGCCCGTCAAAGTGCAACCGAATAGAGCGGCTTTGCTCCGCAAGGGAAACGGGCGGGTGGACCACTCGTGGGAGAGCCTTCCCGCCGGGTTTGCGGTGGGAGCAGGCATGGGTTCCCGGGACACGAAGGACGGAACGACCGTGGCCAAGCCTCACAAACCCGTCGCCGGGGGTGTCTTCCGGGAAGCGCAGGGGAGTCGCGATTCTTGCGCAGGTCGCTGGGCCGTTGCCAGAGAAGCAAAAAAACGTATGCTGAAGGGCATGTTCGATGTGATTGCGACGCAGATTGCTTCGGCAGCGGAGAAGCTTGCGTATCTACGGAGGTTTCTTTGACGTGGCCGGGGCTCAGCGACGCCTCGGGGAGATCGAATCCCTGATGGCGGGGGAGAACTTTTGGGCCAACCGTGAGCAGGCCCAAAAGCTCATCGAGGAATCCAGTCAGCTTCGCTCGAAGATCGAGCCGCTGCTGAAGGCGGAAAAGCAACTGGAAGATTTGCGCCTGATGCTGGAGCTGGGCCGCGCCGAACCGCCTTCGGCTCAACCGGCCATTGCCGCGGATCTGGCGGCGGAGACCGAGCGGTTCTTGAAGGAGCTGGACAAGCTGGAGTTGCGGATTCTGTTGAACGGGCCTCACGACCATCGCAACTGCATCATGAGCATCAACGCCGGCGCGGGGGGGACCGAATCCTGCGACTGGGCCGCGATGCTGTTGCGGATGTACCAGCGCTGGGCCGAGTCGCGCGGCTGGGAGGTCGAAATCGAGGATATTCTGCCCGGGGAAGCGGCCGGCATCCGACACGCCACGCTGACCATCCGCGGGGAAAATGCGTATGGCTTTTGCAAGGCCGAACGCGGCGTGCACCGGCTGGTGCGCATCTCGCCCTTCGACGCCAACAAACGCCGCCACACCAGCTTCGCCAGTGTGGACGTCATCGCCGAGATCGAGGACTCCGGGGAAATCGAGATCAATCCGGCCGACCTCAAGATCGACTTTTACCGCTCGGGAGGCAAGGGCGGCCAAAACGTCAACAAGGTGGAAACCGCGGTGCGCATTACCCACCTGCCCACCGGCATTGTCGCGGCCTCCCAGAGCCAGCGGTCCCAGCACCAGAACCGTGCCACGGCGATGAAGCTGTTGATCTCCAAGCTCATGGCCCTGCGTGAGGACCAGCAGCGGGCCGAAATGGAACGGTTCTACGGCGAGAAAGGCAGCATCAGTTGGGGCAACCAGATCCGCAGCTATGTGCTGCAGCCCTATCGCATGGTCAAGGACCTCCGCACGGGGGTCCAGACGGGCGACACCGATGCGGTGTTGGACGGGGACCTGGACATGTTCGTACACGCATGGCTGCGGGCCGGCTGTCCCACCAAACGCCAGCAGGGCATCAAGGACACGGAAGACGAGGAATGATTCCCCCTCATACGGCGAGCATCCTGGACCGCATCGTGGCCCGCAAACGGGAGGAGGTGGCGCGCCTGCCGGGCGGGCCGGTGAGCCCGGAAGAACTGCAGGCCGCCGTCCAAGAGCACGGCCCGCGTCGCGACTTTGCGGGTGCGCTGCGCCGGCCCCGGCGGGGCTCGATCGCCCTGATCGCCGAGGTGAAAAAGGCCTCTCCCTCCGCCGGTGTGATCCGGCCGGACTTCGACCCGGTGAGCATTGCGCGAGAGTATGAAGCCGCAGGGGCCACCTGCCTGTCGATCCTCACGGATGCCCCGTTTTTTCAGGGGCAGTTGAGTTACTTACGGGCGGTGCGTGCCGCGGTGAATCTGCCTCTGTTGCGCAAGGACTTCCTTCTGGACAGTCGCCAGCTGCGGGAGGCGGTGGAGTGGGGGGCCGATGCGGTGTTGCTGATTGCAGCCATTCTTTCTGCGGAGCAACTGCAGCAGTTGCATGCCCTGGCCAGGAGCGCGGGCCTGGCCGTGCTGGTGGAAGTGCATGACGAGGAAGAGTTGGAAACTGCCCTGGGCGCAGGGGCGAATCTCATCGGCGTGAACAACCGCGATCTCCGCACGTTTCAGGTGGACCTGGCGACAACGGAACGACTTGCCGGGCGCCTGGCGATGCATTTTCCCAATGCGGCCCAACGCCCGTTGCTGGTTGCCGAAAGCGGAATTCATACTCGCGCGGACGTGGAGAGGGTGCAGGCGGCCGGCGCAGACGCGATTTTGGTGGGGGAAAGTCTGATGCGCAGTCCGGATCTTCGGGCGCAGATGCGTGCATTATTGGGAGACTGAGGTGCCGCAGCCTTCGGCGGCCTCTTTGTCCGGGATGAGACCGGTAAGAGGCGCCATCGAATTCATGGTCCGAGGGTGGATCGCGGCCCGCGGAAGGAGCGGCCAGCGGGTTTATCCACGGTCCTTGGCGCTGGGAACACGGCCCGAGTGCTGAACGCTTTCCGGCGCGAAACCCGGGGCTGGAGAGTTGGTGCTCCACTCGACGCCCCTGGAAGAGTGGCGCCTTTCTCTGTGGCTCTTGCCCAACCTGCAAACCTCCGGAGCGGCCGGCAAGGAGCTCCCAGGGCTTTGCCTGCAGCGGCGGATGCAAACGGGCATGCGTGGGCCATATGGCAAGAAACGGTGGCTGCGACGCCGAGGGTTCCGGGTTCGACGAGCGGTTGACCCACGGCTTTCGGGCCCCGACCTCATGGGCCCCCACCGATTGCCCGGCCCGTGATGCGGGGCTGCGCGAAAGTCATTTCAAGTCTGCGGTTCAGGGGGCGTTGCCTTTGGCCCGTTCATACTCGGCCAGTGCCTGCGGCATCCATTCCTCGAGCTGCCGGATCCGCGTTTCATCCAGGGGGTGCGTGCGCAACCACGCCGGCATCGCTGCGCCGCCCTGGCGGCGGTTGTACTCCGCGAAGCGCTGCCAGAAAGCGATGGCCGCACGCGGATCGTAGCCGGCTCGGGCCATGTAAAGCAGCCCCAAATGGTCTGCCTCGGATTCATGGAGCCGGCTGTAGGGCAGGATGGCCCCGATTTGGGTGCCGAGACCGTACGCCACGGTGGCCAGTTGCCGGGCCCGGGGATCGGCGTGCGAGATGCTCGCGGCCAGAACCTGGCCCCCCGCCTGCCGCAGCAACTCGTGACTCAGCCGCTCCGCACCGTGGCGGGCCACTGCATGGGCGATCTCATGGCCCAGCACAGTGGCGAGCCCGGCCTCGTCCTGCGTGATGGGCAACAGGCCGGTAAACACGCCCACCTTGCCGCCCGGCAAACAGAACGCGTTGGCTTCCGGACTCTCGAAGAGGACAAACTCCCACTGTGCATCAGGCAGGGGCGCGACAGCCGCGATGGCGCGCCCCACTTTTTCCACCATCGCCTGCGCCCGGGCATCCTTGCTGACCTTCAGCTCCTTTTTGAGTTGCTCGAAACTGCGCAGCCCGAGTTGAACCTCCTCGGCCGCGGAGATCAGACGCAACTGCTGTCGGCCCGTCTCGGGCACCGTGGCGCACCCGCCCAGAAACAGCAGCAAAATCATGAGAGCCACGGCCCCCACGGGACCGAAGACACATTCTTCGACTGGTCTGGATCGGTACCTCATAGTGCCTGCGCTGAGGCGCAAACATGGGAAGGACCGGCAAAATTGCAATTCCAAAACCCGACGAGCCGCAGCTGTGGCCTGGCGTGGGCCGGAGGTTCGAGTGGAGGGCGATCCGGTGGCCTTGCAAGTTGGTGTCTGATGCCCTCGCGCGCAGGAGAGAACCCGGCTGCACCCAGACCTGGCCTCCCCTGCAGGTCCCTGTGCGATCAGGTGGTCCTGATGCCGCGATGGCCGGGTCCGGTGCGTTGCTCTGACGGGATCCCTGGCATCCTGAGGTGTGCGTGACCGGCCGCGCGCCAACCGGTCCCGAAGGACGTGGGCAGGGGCGGGGCGGCTGACGCTGGAATTCAATCCCGCGGAGTGCCCGCGAGGATGTGTCGTTGGGCGGGTAAGCCCGGCAGGCGGTCCGGGCTCCGCGTCTTACGGGGACTTTCGTGGCGGCCGGGTCAGCCGGCAGCCAGCCGTCTGTGCGGCGGGGTGGTTGACCACGGGTGCGTCGGTGGGCTTTGCACTTCTCTGCCGGAGCCGGGGCGGATAGGTTGGAGCCATGGTTCTGCAGTTCTGGAAAATGAATGGCGCGGGCAATGACTTTATCCTGTTCGACAACCGCGCGGGGGAGGTCTCATTGACCCCGGCCTTGATTCGACGCCTTTGCGATCGGCATCGGGGGGTCGGGGCGGATGGCATCATTGGTTTGCGGCGCTGCGAGTCGGGCCGGGCGGACTGGGCATGGGAGTTTTACAACAGCGATGGGAGCTGTGCGGAAATGTGCGGAAACGGAGCGCGCTGCTTTGCGCGGTTTATCCAGCGGGTGACGGGTTGGGCTCGTGACACGCTGAGCTTCGAAACGCTGGCCGGTGTGGTGCGCGCTCGTTTGGAGGATGCGTGCGTGGCGGTCGACCTGACTCCGCCGACGGATCTGCGGCTGGGACTGAAACTTCACCTGAGTACCGGCCCGGCTGAAGTGCATGCGATCAACACGGGCGTGCCGCACGCGGTGCTCTTTGTAGAGGACGCGGACCGGGCGGCCGTCAGCACCTTGGGACCCGAGCTGCGATGGCACCCGGAGTTCGCTCCCCGGGGGACGAACGTGAACTTTGTCCAGGTGCTGGAGCCGGGCCGGATCCGGGTGCGCACCTTCGAGCGGGGCGTGGAAGGAGAGACACTGGCTTGCGGCACCGGGGTTACGGCATCGGCATTGATCACGGCGCTCCAGCACGATTTCGCATCTCCGGTTCGTGTCCGGGTGCAGAGCGGAGATACGCTGGAGGTTCGGTTCGAACGGCGGGGCGACTCCTTTGACACCGTGCAGTTGTCCGGGCCCGCGGAGTTCGTGTTCGAAGGACGGATTGAGCTGTGAAAACGCACGAGGTTTCAGCGAAAGAGCGACGGAGGAAGGCTGCCCCGGCCGGCTTCGGGCGGTGGCCGGGGCGGACCTGGATGGTATCGATCGTGTGGGTCCTGGCGCTTTGGGCCGTGGTGGCGTCGGGAGAAGCTCCGAAATTCCGGGTCGCCACCTACAACGTGGCCAATTACATCCTCCGGGAGGGGACGGGTCGCCCCGTCAAAAGTCCCGAATCGCGAGCCCAAGTATGTGCAGCGATCCGCGCGCTGGCGCCGGACGTCCTCGTGTTGCAGGAGATGGGCGGGTCAGACGCCCTGGAAGAGTTGCGGGGCCGTCTCAAGGGGGAAGGTCTGGATTACCCGTGGGCGGAGATTGTGCCGGGGTGGGACACGAACATCCAAGTTGCCGTGCTGAGTCGGTTTCCGATCGTGGCTCGCCGGCATCATACCAACGAGAGTTATCTTCTGGCGGGACGCAGGTTGCATGTCAGCCGCGGCATCGCCGAGGTGGACATCGAGGTGGCCTCCGCCTACCGCTTCACCTTGTTCGGGGTTCATCTGAAATCGCGGCGACCGGTGGGAGTTGCCGATGAAGCAGAAATGCGCCTGCAGGAGGCGCGGATTCTACGCGCAAAGATCGAGGAACGGCTGTCGGCTCAGCCGGAGGCGAACCTGCTGGTGGCCGGCGATTTGAATGATGTGAAGAACTCGCGCCCCGTTCGGACCATCCTGGGTTCGGGCCGCATTCGATTGACGGACACCCGGCCCGCTGAACGAAACGGGGACACGGTTCCCGCCCTGCGGCCTCGCAGCGATCCCCCTCGCATCACGTGGACGCATTTCTACGAGCCCGAGGATTCCTATTCCCGCGTCGATTACGTCCTGCTCAGCCGCGGCATGACGCGCGAATGGGTGCCGGAGGAGACTTACGTGCTTGCCTTTCCCGACTGGGGCCTGGCGTCGGATCATCGTCCCGTCCTGGCAACCTTCGTGGCCGAAGACCGTTGAGGACCCACGGGCGGCGGGGGAATTTGCCGGAGCCGGGACCGAGCCAGGAGGACCGGAGGCTCCGTGGTTGCTTCCGCTCGAGCCCGTGTCTCTGGCCGTTGACGGTCTTGCCTCAGGTCGAGGATCCGGCGCTGTTGGAAGGATCAACCTGTTCGGCGAAACCGGCGCCCACGCAGCCAGGGGTCGCGCTTCGGCCAATGGAGGTCTTCACGAGTGAGCCACTGGTGGTTTCGATCGGCCACCCGTGTCGTCGGGGAAAAAGTGCGGCCTGTTTCGCAGCCATATGGATCTCGGCAGCTCGGCGAGCAGGATACGGCCAGCCTTTTCGAGCGCTGCTCCGTCGCAAAACGGCACGCGGGGCCGCGGCAGCCTTGTCGGATTCCTGCCGGCTTCCGGCCGGGACCCGAACGGTTCCCGTCCGCGACGCAGCCCCGGCGGCCGTGCCGGGAATTCCAAGGGCGCATCCCCGTTCAAACGCCGTGGATGCCGGTGTCAGTCTGGCTGCCCGTGCTTGCTCCCGCTTCCCACGATTCATGTGAACCGTGGGGCACATCGCGGTATTTGCGAGTTGCTGTTTTGCTTGACAGCGGTTGGGATGCGCGGCGGGAAAAGATGCGCGGCAAGTGCCTGCTGCGGAGGGAGAGGTTGTACCGCTTGCGGCAAGCGCAACATCGGTTTCTCCCGATTAGTTGGTTATTGTTCTGAGTGCACGTTTGAGGAAAAACACCTTGTCTGCATCCCCGGCCTTGCAAGACATGGAAGGTCGCACTGGGTACCCGGGCGAACGGATCCCTTTGGAGCCCGGTGTTTGTGCGCGGAGAGGAGGCAGGATGGGCAGGATGATTGTTGGCAACTACTTGGAGTTCAATCCCTCATGCCCTTGTCCTCCGTTTCCCGTCCAGCGTTCTGGGAGAGAGGCCCGGGCATGTCGGAGCATCGCAGAGTGGTGATAAACGTCCCTTGCTGGAACGGGCACTCTTGCACATCGAACAATTGCGTGGGCGCTTTCTGCAATCCGGCCTTTTTCTCCATCCTGATCGCTGGTCGAATGAAGAGCTCCGCGGGATTGGCTGCCAAACAGGCTGCTTCCTCGAAAGCATCCCACCCAATCGACGACCTGCACAAGTGTTTTGGGGAAACGTGGCCTCGTTTACCAACCCGGAAACTGGATCTGCGCGGTTCGTGGCAAAGCCGCAGCCGGGAGCCTTGCCAGCAGCGAAGCCCGGGAAGGAGGCCGAATCCAACTTGGCCAACTCAAAGGGCCGGCCGCCCACAGATACTTGGCCGAACCATTCTCCACCCGCCGCGTTACCGGGGTGGCTGACGTCGGGGACGTGGGTCCGTGGTCGCATTCCGGATTGGCCGTCTTGCGGCGGCTCCCGTTGCTGCCGCGGCTACTGAATGGTCGCGGAGGACCGGTAGTGACCCTGGCCCAGAAACCGTTTCCGCGGCGGGCAAACGAGCCGCCGTGGCAAGCCCGGCCGAGCCGCCAAGAGCACTCGCTCACCCTGATCCGGGCACGAATAAGTCACCAGAGCTCAACCAAGTCGAAAACTCAGGGGCTTCGCACGCGCTCTTAGCATGAGGACAGACTTGGTGTGGTCGGAGGCGTGCCATCTTTGGGGAGCTTATGGACTTCGCTCCGCATGTAATTTTCTTGCTTGCCAAACCGGTGAGCCAGGGCTTTAACTGTCATCATGAATGCGGCACTTGCCAGTTTGTCCAGTGAGCAATTGCGTCGTGCAGTTGCCATCAAAGAACAGATCGAAGCCCTTGAGAAAGAGCTGAACGCACTGCTGAGCGGTGCGGCCACCGCCCCTGGCGGGGCGGCGGCTCCGGCGGGTGCGCCGGCGCGGGTGGCCCCCGGAGGGCGAGGGGGCCGCAGACGTTTGACGCCCGAAGCCCGAGCCCGTCTGGCCGAGGCAGCCCGACGGCGCTGGGCGTTGGCCAAGGGTGCGCCGGTTACCCCGTCGGCTCCGGCCGCTCCGAGCGCGACGCCGGCGGCGGTAGGGGCTCCGAAGCGTCGCAAGATCAGCCCCGAGGGCCGGCGGCGGATCATCGAGGCACAGAAACGCCGTTGGGCGGCGTGGCGCGCGGCCCGCAAGGCCCAGCAGGGCAAGGCTCAGCAGAAATAGCTCCCGTCAAGGCTTCCTTCATTTGCTCCGCGGGGCGACACCGAAAGGGTGCTCGCCCCGTTTGCTTTTTGGGATTGCGCAGCCAGGCCCCGCATCCCTGCGGCACGCGCGCGTAGCGTTTGAAGGACTGTGTCTGCTTGGTCCGCCACTGCCTGCCGGCGCCGGCCGCGGCCGCGGCCGACACGTCGCCGGATCGACGGTTGCCCTTGTACCCGGATAACCCGGCCCATGGCGCCACGGGAATCTACATGGCATGATTAGTCGATCTTCCCCCCGGTTCTTCCGGCAGGTGCGGATTCCAAAAGATGAAAGCACGGAAACCGCTGCGTGAACCCGTGTGCCTGCCGGGCGCCTTCCCTCGGAAAACGTTTTTCGAGAATGCGTTCCCGCGGCTTCGCTCCTCGTCAACGCCACCGGGACCGGACCCATGGGAAGTGGTTTGTCCCATCGTTGGAAGGCTCTTGAAACGGGGCAAATATGTAAAAACTCCTGCGGAGGTGGAGGCGCTCCCGGGACACGAGCCTCGAGGCACTCGTGGGTTCGACAGTCTGCTGAGTGCGCGTGGCTGAACGAAGTGCGCTTTGGCAAATGGCGCGTTAGAAATTGAACCGCTTCTCGGGCACGTGGATGATGTCGAAGGGTTTGAGATGGAAAGGAGTGGGATCCTGGCCCCGCAGCGCGTTCTGCAGGTTCAGGGTGTAGTGGCGTTGCTGGCCGTCTTCTTTTCGGATGACGACGACGGCGCTGGGCTTGGCACGGCGCAGATCGAACCCGCCGGCTTCCATGATGGCCTCAAGAGCGGTCATGGGACGGTCCAAAGGGATGCGGCCGGGTTTGAGGACAGCACCGGATACATACACACTGGCCGAGGAGGCCAACACGGCCACGGTAAGCTCATTGATGCTGAGCAGCTTTTCGTAACGCTTCATCAGATCGGCGCGCAGCTGTTCCGGGGTCAACCCGGCAGCTTTTACGGCCCCGATCAGGGGCAGCGTCACTGTGCCGTCGAGCTGCACCTTGGCGACGGTGGTCAGGTTGGTATCCGCTTCGAAGGCCACGCGGATGGTGTCGCCCTCGGTAAGGACGGTCGAGGTGTACGGTTCTGCCGTGGGAGGATTGGTCACCGCCGAGGGGGGCGTGGTTTGGCAGGCGGTCAACAGCACAGCCAGCGTCAAGGCGACCAAGCGGCAGAGAATGCCACCGGTTTCAACGGCGCGGGTGTGTGTGTCGCCGGGTGGGCGACCGGATTGCGGAGAGGTCGTGGCTTTCATAGAGCGTGTGAGGGTGTCGGGTTCGGGGGTTCAGGTCAGAAACGATAGTCCAGCCGGAGGCTGGCAAGGTTCATGCGGTAGTCGAAAGTGTCGGTTTCGGAGTCCTTCCAAGTAAACCGGTAGGCAACGCTGGCGAAGAAATGTCGGGTAAACTGCCAGCGGGTGCTGAGGCCGATGCCGTAGCGGTCATAGACTTCATCCACGCCGCCCCGGGGCTCGGAGCTGTGCTCGTAGAAGAGATCCAGTCCGGCCGTACCCTGTTCGTGGAACGCCCAGGTGGCGCGGTACTGGGCATTCAGGGTTTCGATGAAGTCGCTGAAATAACCGATCCCGCGGTTGACTCCCTGTTGGACGAGCCGTTGGACGGAAAGGCTGTGGACCAAATGATCGGTGAGCCGGTTTCGTGCGTCCAGGCTCAGGTACCAAGAATTCAGGCTCCGGTCGCGGGGCGTAAAAGCGTCGGCATCGAATTCGTAGTAGGTCGTTCCTCCGCGGAGGGTGAGGTCGGTGGCCTCGGTGATCTGCCAGATGACGTAGGGGCCGAGGCTGAGGTTCCGATTGTCGCCACGCAGTTCGGAGGAGAACTGCGTCAACGCGCCGCTGACCTCGATGCCGAACTGGGAAAGCTCTGCCCAACGATAACCCAGGCGAACGAACGCCTGTTCGGACGCCCGATCAAGATATTCGAAGCGGTCGCCGTCGGAGACGAAATTGTAGTGGGCATAGCCGAAGCCAACCACGTATTGGTCCGGCAGCCAGAGGGCGCGGAAGCCGACGGTGTTCTCGAATCGGGGGAATTCTGCCTGACCGCTGAGTGCGCCCTGGCTCAGGACGTCGGTGGAGTAGCTGGCTTGTTCGTACAGGGTGATGACCCAGTCGCGCACCGGCAGATCGTAGAACAGGGCCGTATCAGGCGTGACATAGAAGCGATCGAGGTCGCTGTGGTCCATGTATTTGCGGTAGCCCACGCCGGTGCCGACGCTGAGCACGGAATCCTTGGTGGCCTGCCAGGTGGCGCGCACCGTGGCTTGCGGGGTGTGGATCCAGTCGGATTCCCGGTTGTGGCGGCGGTAGAAAATGTTGTCGTTGAACTCCAGCCCGTACCCCAGAGTGACCGCGTAGGTGACCGGGCCGGTGCGCAGGCCTTCTTCCGGGGGAAGGAATCGTCCGGTGCTGCGCTGCTCATAGGAGCGATCGAGCTGGATGGCGGTTTGCAGGGCGTCCTGGGCCCATAGGGTGGTACTGCTCAATCCCAGGGCCATACATGCAGCCCACGGCCGGGCCGGGGCCCGACGCTTCCCGGGTCGGCCCGGCGCGTGGCACACGGAGGCGGGGGCAGTTTGGGTGGGCGACTCCGACGCTGTCTGACGCTCGCCGTGCAATGGTGTTAGCATAGAGACTTGGTGCTGTCCGTCCCCAGTGGAATAGCTGGCGAGGCGGAAGTTGGCAAGCGTTCGCTTGTCGCCGGAGCGCCGGGGCCGGGGTGGCCGTCGGAAAAGACCGCGACCTGGCGAGGGGACTTCCGCGGAGAAGACGGTTCCCAAGGTGGGCAGGAAAAGGCACATTTCCAGAGAGTTGCCCGTTGCTGCGGAGGCCGAGAATCCAACCGCGACGGGCGGACGTTTTCGGCAGCCTTCGAGGGTTCGCCCTTCGATGTTGTAAGCGGGGCCCCGCGTGAGCGACACGGGTCAGGCTCTCGGGTGAGTGAGGCGACGGTGGTCGCCGACCTCGGGCGCATCGGGATTGACCTCCGGTCCGAAGTATCGAAGGCAGACCAGCGGCTCGGTTTGGCTGGTGTTTTCGAAGCAGACGCCGTTGCGTGCGCCTTCTTCGCAGCAGAAGTACTCGTCCTCGGTCAACTCATGGAAGCGGATGAGCTTGGGTGAGTTCAGGGGCAGACCGTTGATGCGGCCGGTGCCCTGGACGCAAATCAAGCCGTAGGCACCGTTGTCGCGGATGGTACAGCGCACCCCGGGTTGCACGGTCAGCTCCTTGGCGGTGAAGTATTGGACGCCATCGATCCGGCCGTACACGATCCAGCGGTCCTCCCAACCTTCCCTGGCGGTGTCGGCCACCGGGATCGGTTCCAGGTAATGATGATCTTTGAAGTTGGGATCGGTATTGCCCTCCCAGTCGAGCTGATTGACCAGGTAATCCAGGTCCCGGTGGTATTGTTTGGGGACATCTTTGACCAGCAGGTCCCAGGGAACATAACGGCCTTCGACCATGCTCTGATACATGCCGAAGACGTCGCTGCCCCACTGCGGTTCGTACGTGCAGAGACTGCCCGGGGCGTGGAGAATGCAGGGCGGCACCAACCAACCGGTGCCGGGCTTCAATCGGTAAGCTTTCGACAGGTCCAGGATGCCGTTGTCGCCCCGGTTCCAGTTTTCCAGGCAGCGGCGGACCTGGTCTTTCGTGGTGCCCGGTTCCAGGCCGAAGAAGGTGTAGGGGAAGTTGTTACCCACGGGGTTGTGTTGGGGCGGGAAGTAGTAGCCCTCGGGTTTGCCCTCTTGGCCGACCAGTTTGGCCTGTTTGAAGTTCTGGTGCATGTGATGGGGGATGGGCCCCATGTTGTCGAAAAACTTGGAGTAGACGGGCCAGCGGCCGTACTTCTTCCAAATGTCCCGACCGACCAGGGTGGCGCCGCAGTCTTCCACGGCCTTGCGGAGGGTGAATCGTTCCCGGCCCACCACCACGTAGGAGAGGCCCTCGTCGGGGCGGCGTCCCTCGTTGGCCGCCTCCGTCGTGGAGGCGAACCAGCGTTCGTCGATCCCGCCCCGATGGGCCCCGAAGGCGTAGATGTCGTCGGGATGCAATTTCAACCGCAGACCGGGCTGCAGGAAGGAACGCGGCACCCAGCAGGGCGCCAGTCGCAGCAGCCCGCCTGTACGGCTGAGTTCGGCCTCGACTTTGGCCCGGGTGTTACCTTTGACCGTCTTCAAGTCGTGGATGGTGTTCATGCGAGTGGTCTGTGAGGGTTGGAGGATTGAACAAGTCCGGGTTTTTCTGCGTCAGGTTCTCACGGTCGAACCGGTCCCAGAAAACCGCAGCCGCGTTGCCGCGTCAATCGCATTGCCTCGGGCAGGACCCGCGGGTGGCGCGCCCGGCCGGCAGCGGTTCAAAAAACCGTTCAAGGCGGACGGAGTTTTGGCCGATATTCCATGGGGTTGGTGCCTGAAGGGACGAGCGAGTTCGTGCACCGGCCAAACGGTGGATCGTGGTTCGATCTGGTGGTCCTCCATCGCCCGGGCGCGAGGAACGAACGCTGCCGTCCGGGTGGACGGGTTGGGGGACGAGCACAAACCACGGTCACGTGCCGGAATTGTCACCGAAACCGCGGGCATGGCAACCTGGCCGGGCAGTGTCGAACAGCACAGGTCCGATTCATGACAACGAATCTCGTGCGGTTGGGTCGAACGTGTGGGTTTGCCGCCGTCTGGTTGCTTGTCACCACGAACCCCGTGGGGGCACAGCCCACCATGGGCATCCTGCGGCAGGTCTGGCTGGACATCGGAGGGGGCGTCTCGGTGGCCGACCTCACGAACGCGCCGACCTTCCCGAATCAGCCCACCTTCGAAGAGGTACTCACGAACGTTTTTGAGACCCCCACCGACGTGTATGACATGTACGGGCAGCGTTTGCAGGCCCTGATCGTACCGCCGGCGACGGGCAACTACCGGTTCTGGATCGCCAGTGACGATGCCTCGCAGTTGTACCTGAGCACGGACGACAATCCCGCCAACAAGCGCCTGATCGCCCAGGTTCAGGGGTGGACACCGCCGCGTGCGTGGACCGTGGAACCCGGGCAAAGCTCGAGCCTGATCCCGCTGACGGCCGGCCAGCGGTATTACATCGAGGCCCTCATGAAGGAAGGCTGGGGCGGCGACAATCTGGCGGTGCGCTGGCAGTTGCCCAATGGCACCATCGAGGAGCCGATTCCCGCGTCCCGATGCATTCCTTACGGCTTGGGCGCCCCCGTGATCACGGTGCAACCGACCAACGTGACGGTGGTCGAAGGCGGCATGGCAGGGTTCCGCGTCGAATTGGCGCGGGCACTGGGGGCGACCTATCAGTGGAAACGAAACGGCACGAACCTGCCCGGGGCCACTTCGGCCGCGTTGTGGTTCGGCCCCGTACGGCTCTCCGACAGCGGCAGTGTCTTTGTCTGCGCCGTCACGAACGCCTACGGCTGGACGAACAGTGCCGCTGCCGTGTTGACAGTGCTGGCCGATACCAACCCGCCCACGCTGACCGGGGTGCGGAACCTGGGCGATCCCACGTTGCTCATGGTCTCCTTTTCCGAGCCGGTGGAGCCCGCATCCGCGGGTAATGCAGGCAATTACACGCTCAGCCACGGGGTGGGTGTCCTGGACGTGATTCTGTTGGAAGATCCTGCGACGGTGGCGCTTCGGACCACCCCGATGACGCCCGGCCCCATTTACGTGCTGACGGTCAACAACGTCCGCGACCGGGCCCAGAATCCCAACACGATTCCGCCCAACAGCCAGCAGACTTTTACGCTGGGCTACACCCCGTTGGCTCCGGGCGTGGTGCGGGGAACCAACGAACCGCCCGGGCCCTCGAGCCGGCGGACCAGCCTGGCCATTACCGAAATCATGTACCACCCCACCAATCGGCCGGATGGACGCAACCTCGAATTCATCGAGATCTACAACAGCGGACTGTGGGCGGAAGACCTCGGCGGGTATCGCCTGAGCGGCGACGTGGATTATACGTTCCCGGCCGGAACCACACTGCCGGCACGAGGATACCTGGTTGTCGCAGCCAATCCTGCGGACGTCCAGGCTGTCTATGGTCTGACGGGCGTGCTGGGTCCCCTGACCAACGCCAATGCCGACCCCATGAATGTCCTGCCGAATGGAGGGGGGCGAATTCGGCTGCGCGACGAGTTGGGTGCAGTTCTTTTGGAGGTGAACTACGACGATGCGGATCCCTGGCCGGTGGCCGCGGATGGCGCAGGCCATTCGCTGGTGCTGGCTCGTCCCTCGTATGGAGAGGATGATCCCTGGGCATGGACCGCCAGTGACCGCGTGGGCGGTTCGCCGGGGGTGCGGGACGTGCCCACCTCGCATCCCTGGGCCACCCTCATGATCAACGAGATCCTGGCGCACACCGATGCGCCCTGGTTCGACTTTGTGGAGCTGTTCAATTACGGCAGCGGGGTGGTGGATCTCAGCCATTGCATTCTCACAGACGACCCGTCGACCAACAAATTCCGTATCCCGGCAGGCACGACGCTGCCGCCGCTGGGATGGGTAAGCTTCACGGAGCTGCAGATGGGCTTTGCATTGAACGCGGCCGGCGAGACCGTCTATCTGCTTACCCCGGATGGGAGCCGCGTCATTGACGTGGTGCGCTTCGATGCCCAGCAGAACGGGGTCTCTTGTGGCCGGTACCCGGACGGGGCGCCCTCGTTCCGCCGCCTGACCCAGCCGACGCCGGGTCAGGCGAACGCGCGCCCCTTGACCAGCCCGGTGGTCCTCAACGAGCTCTATTACCATCCCATCAGCGAAGACGACGACGAGGAGTTTGTGGAGGTGTGGAACCGGGGATCGCAGGCAGTGGACCTGTCCGGTTGGCGACTGCGCGGGGGCATCAGTTTTAACTTTCCCCAGGGCACCCTGTTGCCCTCCGCCGGGCACCTGGTGGTGGCGCGAAACCGCACGCGACTGCTGTCCGTCCATACGAACCTCGATCCCGCTCGCGTGCTCGGTGATTACGCGGGCCGTCTGGGCAACCAGCGGGATGTCGTCCGCTTGCAGATGCCTGATGATCTGGTGTCCACCAATTCCCAGGGCGTCGTGATTACAAACAAGATTCACATCACGGTGGACGAGGTCCGGTACCGGGACGGAGGTCGCTGGGCCCGGTGGGCGGATGGCGGCGGGAGCAGTCTCGAACGAACGGATCCGCGCGTGGACGGGAATCTGCCCGAGGCCTGGGCGGACAGTGACGAAACGGGGAAGAGCGCATGGGCCGTGGTCGAGCACACCGGGGTGCTGGACCTGGGGGCCATGGCCAATGCCAGCCAGTTACAGATTCTGTTGTTGGGAGCGGGCGAGTGCCTGGTGGACAATGTCGAGGTCATTCCCCAGGGCGGGGGCAACGTGGTACCGAATGGCACGTTCGATGCCGGTGCGGACGGCTGGTTCTGGCAGGGCACGCACCAGGACACGCGGTGGGAACCCACCGGCGGGTTCAGCGGCGGCTGCCTTCGCATTGTGGCTTCGGACCGGGGGGATACGGGCGCCAACCGGGTGCGTGCACCGCTGACGCAAACACTTTCGCCGGGCTCCGTGGCCACGCTGCGCGCCCGGGTTCGCTGGCTCAAGGGACATCCGGAGATCCTCCTCCGCCTGTGGGGCAATTGGTTGGAAGCCACGGGGCCCACCCTGGCCACGGGGGCGTTGGGCACGCCCGGCCGCACCAATTCGCAGTTCCGCCTCAACGCGGGACCGGCGATTGCACAAGTATCGCATGGGCCGGTGCTGCCCGCCGCCGGCCAGGCAGTGACGGTCACGGCTTACATCGAAGATCCCGACGGCCTTGCCGCCGCCACGCTCCGGTATCGTGTCGATCCCGATACCAACTACACCGCGGTGCCCATGACTTATCGCGGCGCGGGGTTTTTCTCGGCGACCATCCCCGGCCAGCCGGCCGGCCGACTGGTGGCGTTTTACCTGGAGACCTCCGATGCGGGAGCCCCGCCCGCCAGCCGGCGGTTTCCGGAGGGCGCGCCGCAACGGGAATGCCTCGTCCGCTTCGGGGAGCCGGCCAGCGCACCGCTCCTGGCCAGTTACCGGATTTGGATGACGCAAAGCAACGTGAACCGTTGGTCAGCGCGGGAAAAACAAAGCAATCACCCTCTGGACTGCACCTTTGTGTATGCCGACACCCGCGTGGTTTACAACGCCGGGACCCTGTACAGTGGCAGTCCCTGGCACACGCCCGGCTACAACGGTCCGCTGGGGAACCTGTGCGATTACGAAGTGAACCTGCCGAAGGATGACCTGGTCCTGGGTACGGATGATTTCGTGCTGGCCACCGTGGGCAACTTGGACAGTGATCCGACCTATCAGGGCGAACAAACCGCCTTCTGGATCGGGCGCAAACTGGGGGCACCCTACCTGCACCGGCGGCATATTCGTGTATTCCTGAATGGCCAGCAGCGCGGTTTGGTGTACGAGGACGCTCAACAACCCAATCGCGACGTGGTTTGGCAGTATTTCCCGGACGACGACGCCGGCAGTTTGCACAAGATCGAGGACTGGTTCGAATTCGACAATTCCGGCGACAACAAGCTCGGCTACGTGGATGCGACACTGGAAAACTTCACCACCTCGGGCGGAGCCAAAAAGATTGCCCGGTACCGTTGGACCTGGCGGCCGCGTGCCGTGCGGGAATCGGCCAATGACTTCACGAATCTGCTCGCGCTGGTGGACGCGATGAATGCGGTCCAACCGGAGCCGTACCGTTCCCAGGTGGCCACGCGGGTGGACGTCGAGGAATGGATGCGGATCCTCGCCATGGAGCGCATTGTGGGCAATTGGGACAGTTACGGGTTTTCCCGGGGGAAAAACATGTATGCGTACAAGCCGGAGCGCGGCCCCTGGGTGCTGTTGCCGTGGGACATTGACTTCGTGTTCCACGTGGGCGGCACCGGTCCCGAGCAGGCCCTGTTTGGCAGCAACGAGCCGGTGCTGGACCGGTTTCGGGCCTTTCCGGAATTCCAGCGCGCGTACTGGCGAGCCTTTGAGGATGCGCTGAGCGGCCCGCTGCAGGCCGCCACGTTCGCCAGTCGAGTGGACCGTGTGTACAGCGGGCTGATCAGTGCCGGCGTGTCGGCCGTCAATCCCCAGGGGCTCAAGGACTATGTCGCCGCGCGGCGCAATTACATTCTGAATCAACTGGTCAATGTTGCCGCGCCCTTCACGGTGGATGGTCCGACGAGCTTTGTGACCAACCGAAATCTCATCACGATCAGCGGCCGCGCGCCCATCACCATCGCCACCCTTACGGTGAATGGCATGCCCGTGCAGCCCACGTGGACGAGTGTGACGAACTGGACCCTGCGGATCGCCTTGCAGCCCGGCGTCAACAACCTTGTGTTGCAGGGCTGGAACAACAAAGGCCAGCCGGTGGGCGGGACAACCCCGACGCTGACGATCACCTATAATGGCGTGGTCGAGCCGCCCCAGGGCCGCATCGTCATCAACGAGATCATGTACCATCCGGCCGTGCCAGAAGCCGAGTTCCTCGAGATCCACAACCTTTCCACCAACACCGCTTATGACCTGTCGCGGTGGCGGCTCAACGGACTCGATGCCACCATGGCTCCGGGCACGATCCTGGAGCCGGGTGGTTTCGTGGTGTTGGTGCGGAATCCGGAGGTGTTCGCCCGGGTTTACGGCATGAACATTCCGGTTGCCGGGCTGATCGAGGGAAGCTTCGACCGCGGGGGGGAAACCCTCACGTTGATCCGGCCCGGCGCCACGCCCGACCTGGACGAGGTCATCGACGAGGTCACGTATGATGATGATCCGCCCTGGCCGGCAGCGGCCGACGGAGGCGGGCCATCCCTGCAACTCATGGATCCCCGGCAGGACAACAACCGCGTGGCCAACTGGGCCGCGGTGACCGTGGACACCAATGTCCCCGGGCCGGTGCGCGTGGTCGATTGGGGATCCACCTGGCGTTACAATCAAACTGACAACCTGGACGGGGTAAATTGGAAGGCCCCGTCTTACAACGCCTCTGCGTGGCCCTCCGGCGCCGGGGTCCTGGCAGACGAGGAGTGCAACTGTTTGCCGGAGCCGATTCGGACGCCCCTGGCCGACAACAGCGGTCGTACCGCCTTCTACTTCCGCACCGCCTTCGTTTACAACGGGCCGTTGTCGGGCGTTCAGCTGCAATTGAGCTGCCTGGTCGATGATGGGGCCGTGGTGTATTTGAACGGTCAGGAACTGTTCCGCATTGGCATGCCGGACGGGACCCCGGTGTATGCGACGCTGGCGAATCGCGTCGTCGGTGATGCAGTGATCGAGGGCCCCTACACGCTTCCGGCCACTGCCCTGGTTGCGGGCACCAACATCCTGGCCGTGGAAGTCCACCAGACCAGCGCCAACAGTAGTGACCTGGTCTGGGCCATGCGATTGGACGTGGTTCCCTCCGGGACGGGCGGAGGCGCAGCTCTGGCCACCCCGGGCGCCGTCAACTCGGTGCGCACCAACCTGCCCGCCTTTCCCACCCTCTGGCTCAACGAATTGTTGGTGCTGAACAGTCCGGCCATCACGAACGCGGTGCGGGACCGAGCGGGTGAGTATGATCCCTGGGTGGAGCTGTTCAACGGCGGCACCAATCCGGTGAGCCTTTCGGGCTTTTACCTGACCACCAATTATGCCCTGCCGACGCTTTGGTCCTTCCCGGCCGGGGCCACGCTGCAGCCGGGCCAGTTCGCACTGGTCTGGCTGGACGGAGAGCCCGGAGAGGGGAACGCCAGCGAGTGGCATGCGAACTTCCGCATCTCTCCCGGCACGGGCACGGTGGCGTTGGTCTACGTCCAAAGCGGCCGCACCAACGTGCTGGATTACCTGCATTACAGTCTTCAGACCGTCGGGCGCAGTTACGGCGGCGTCCCGGATGGGCGGGTCAGTGGCCGGCGCGTGCTGACCGTGCCCACCCCGGGCGCGTCGAACAACCCGGCCAGCCTTCCCATCGAGGTGTACATCAACGAATGGATGGCCGACAACGTCACCACGTTGGCGGACGCGGCCGACGGTCAATACGAAGACTGGTTCGAACTTTACAACGCCGGCGAGGTGCCAGCGGACCTGGGCGGCTATTATCTGACCGACAACCTTACCAACAAGTTCCAGTTCCGGATCCCGGACAATGGACAGTATGTCATTCCGCCGCGGGGGTACTTGTTGGTGTGGGCGGATAACGAGAGCAACCAGAACCGGTCGGATCGGCCGGATCTGCATGTCAACTTTGCCCTCAGCAAGTCCGGCGAGGCCATCGGCCTGTTCGGCGCGGATGGCACCCTCATCGACGCCGTGACGTTCGGGGCCCAAACCACCGACGTTTCGGAGGGACGCTTCCCCGACGGGGCCGGAACCGTGGTCCGGTTCGAAACCCCGACCCCACGGGCGCCCAACCGATTGGCTCAGACCAATCGTCCCCCCGCACTGGATCCGCTGCCGGACCGCACGGCTGACGAGAATCGCCTTCTCACCTTCCGGGCAACGGCCACCGATCCCGACGTGCCGGCCCAAGGTTTGACGTTCACCCTGGATCCCGGTGCGCCCAACGGAGCGACCATCTCCTCGGACGGCGTTTTCAGCTGGATTCCCGCCGAGCCGCAGGGGCCGGGCACTTACACCGTGACCATCCGGGTTACCGACGACGGCACGCCTCCCTTGAGCGATGCCCGCAGTTTCCAGGTCACCGTGCGGGAGGTAAACGATCCACCGACACTCGGCGCGTTGCCATCGACAAGCTTGCCGGAGATGGTGCCGTGGACTCTGCAGGCCCGGGCCTCCGATCTGGACCAGCCAGCCCAGCGCCTGACCTTCTCGCTGGATCCGGGCGCGCCGGCCGGATTGACGGTGGACCCGCAGACCGGACTGCTGAGTTGGACTCCTTCGGAGCTCCAGGGGCCCGGCACCTATTTCGTCACGGTGCGCGTCACCGACGACGGCGAACCGCCCGCCAGTGCCACGCACCCGCTGACGCTCACCGTGCTGGAAGTCAACCAACCTCCGGCTTTCGCCCCGCAGCCCGATGTCACCGTGCGGGCCGGGCAAACCGTCCAAGTGACAGCGGCTGTGGCGGATCCGGATCTGCCGCCCCAGAATCTGTTCCTGCAGTTGCTCAGTGCCCCGTCGGGCGCGACCTTCGATGCGAACACGCGGCGATTCTCGTGGCGCCCGGGAATGGCAGACGCGGGCACGTCGCATCCGGTGAGCTGGAGCGTTCGGGACGATGGCGTCCCGGCGCTGGCGGCCACCCAGAGCTTCCAAATCGTGGTGACTCGGCCAGCCCCGCCGCAGTTGCGCATACTGGGGTGGACCAATGGATGGCCCTGTTTCCAGGTGTCAGGGGAGGAAGGACCGGATTATGTGCTGGAGCGGGCCGCGGCCATCTCGGGCGCAGTCTGGCAACCCTTGAAGACGAACGAAACCCCGACGCTGCCGTTCGTGTGGGTGGATACGAACCCGCCGCCGGGACAGGCGTTCTACCGGGTTCGACTGGCGCCCTAGTCGGAGCCGGGCCCGCAATTTGCCCGTGCTTCCGCGGCTGAAGCATTGGAGCATGCCAATCCCTCGGACCCGACGTTGTCGGGAAACGGCCGAACCTCGAGGATTTCGTCTCCCTCACGCTGCCATTGCTGGAGGGGATCGCACGAACCCTTCTTGAGTCTCTGATACGCGTCCGGCAACCGACGCCGGGTCAATCGGTATTCCCGAACGCCGGAGGCGTCACAGGCCAGGATCAGGGCATGAGGCTTGTAAACGCGCGGCCTGCCGATGACCCGGACCGCATTCGGAGGGACGGCGGGTGCAGGGCGCCGATCCAACACCAGGAAGCTGACCGGCAGGCTGCGAAGATCGATGTTCATTTCATGAGCGAACCGTCCCCAGAACGGATCCGTGTAAATCTCGGGCGGGGACGGGGCGAAGTGGTGACACCAGTGGCGCTCGTTTTCCGGTGCCAGGATGCCGCAGCGTTCCCGGTGGAGGCAGGGAGCCACGACGTGCAACGTGGCGCGAAGCTTTTCGCGGACGGCAATCAGGGTGAGGCTGGCTTCATAGGTGCCGGGTTCGACCCAGACGGTCGCGGTGGCGCGGGCCACGAGATGGGTGAGTTGTTCGATCTGGGGCGGACTCAGCTCGCCCAACACATGGCTGATCAGGAGCAGGTCGGGTCGTTCGACCAGGCCGACCTGTACTTCCAACCCCGGGTACTTCGCGTGAACCCGGCGCCGGGCGTACGCACGGGCCAGACCGGAGCGATCCCAGAGCCACAGCACCTGGACCGAACCGGGGCCGAAATGGTCCAGGAACGCCCGGCTGGCGATGCCGGTGCCGCAACCCCAGTCGAGGACCTGTCCGGCCGGCGGTGACCAGCCCCGGCGCCGGAGTTCTTCCAGCACATAATCCCACTTCCAACCGATGCGCTGGGCAAAGGTGGCATCGTAACCCTCCAGGTCTGTTTCGCTTTCCCAGTAGTCGGGCAGGGGCGGCCCCGGTTGGAGAAATGCCGCCCGCAAGCGGTGCAGGGACTTCCAACTAACTTCCGGGAGTTGGTTCATGGCCGGGGATGGGCGCCAGGGGCGAGCTGCTCCGGGACCAGGAGCGGATCGAGAGCGTGATGGCGAATGCCAAACTCTCGTTTGAGGGCCAGGATGCCATCGCGCCGGGTCGGGTCGGTGAAGGGTGGGTGCCTGCGCACGGCGGCCAGGAGCAGGTTCTTCGGCGTGTGTTCGGAGGAGACAAACTCGATGGCCTTCACTTCGTAGCCGGCCCACTCCAGGAACAAAACACGGAGACCGTCCGTGATCCACTCTGCGAATCGCTCGGCCAGAAGGCCGTGCCGGAGCAGGGGCGCCCACAGGGGCGGTGCCCGGAGCTGGGGACGCACCTGCTGGTGGCAACAGGGAGCAACCAGGATCAAGCGGGCCTGACATTCGATGCCGCGCAGCAGCGCGGCGTCGGTGGCCGTGTTACAAGCGTGCAGCGCCACGAGCATGTCCAGATTCGGCAGTGGACAATCGAAGATTTCTCCGCAGACGAATTCCAGGCCTTCGGCCCCGAGGTCTTTCGCGGTTCGTTGGGCGGACTGGACCAGCTCGGATCGTCTCTCGATTCCCAGCACCCGCACCGGGCGACGGGCCACACGGTGCAACAGATGCCACAGGGCAAATGTCAGATAGCCTTTGCCGCAGCCGAGGTCTGCGATTTGCAGAGGTGTTGTGGGCGGCTCTGCCGGACGGGGCGAGACGACGGAGGACCTCGCGTCCGAGGGCAACTCCGTCCTCAGCCAGCCACAGGCGCGGGCCTGATGGCTTACGATTTCCATGTATCGCTCGATTTGGTGGTACTTGGAGATCATGGAGGGACGGGGCCGACCCCGGGCGTCCACCAGCCCCAGCGCATGCAACCAGTCCCGGGCGGCGGGCCCCAGCCAGGAGGCCTTGGGTTGGTCGTGGACGCGGGGCGGAATCTCGGTTTGCGCGGGACGATGCGTGACCAGACGCGGGCCGTTGCGGGTGGGTTGCCACTGCCAGTCCCTGTGGACGGTGCCGAGGAGCGCGCCGCAACGGTGGACCTGCAACTGGCCGGCCAACCATTCCAGGGCTTCTCCCAGAGCCAGGTTCCAGGTCCGATCCTGCGTGCCCTCGCGTGCCGTCAGCGAAAGATGCGGTCGGCCGCGCAGTTCGATCAGTCGACCAACGATGCGCCGCGCCGGGGCGGACTCCGTGGCATCCGCGGGCCGTGTCACCAGCAGGCGCACAAAGGTTCCGTCCGCCCAGCTCTGCTGGACGGCCCGGAGAAAGCGTTGCAAAAGCGGATCGGCTCCGGTCACGAGACGGCATTGTATGCCGGCGCGGCATGAAGGACAGGCCCAAACAAACCGCTCGTTCTTCCCGTGGCGCATCTCGGGTTTTGGGATACTCCGAGCGCCGGGCGGCTTCCGGCGGTCCTCAGCAGGGGAAAAGGAGGGAAAACACCATTGCTTTCGAACCCCTGCTTTCGGGGCTCAACCACGGAGACGGGCCCTGCTTGCCCGGCACCTGCACCGGAACTTGTTCCTGCTCGTTTCCGGCAAACCGAGTGGGTGCCGAAACCGGCGTTGGCGGTCGGCGCGGTTTCTATAAAATCGACGGCGGGGCCGCCGAGGCATGAAAGTACCGAGGAGCCAAAGGAAACATGCACAGTCACCGGGCGTGAACCAGGGTCGGATGGCGAGGGCAATCGGGCGCATCCTTCGCCGGAGGCACGACGGCTTCCGGCTGCGGGCACGGCGCATTCGGATTCATCCGAAGCGAGCACGGCAGGCGTGGCTGGTGTGGGTCTGCGTGCTTGCCGGGCTTGGCGGAGTTGGCGCCGGCGAGAGCATTGGGGGATCCGGGGTGCGGCTGGACCCGGAGTGGAAGGTGGGCGCCTGGATTTGGGATGCCCGGTGGTTTGACAAACAGACCTGCCGGTTCTGGCGTGGGATCGACATCCCGGAGGAGGCCCCCGTGGCCCGGGCCCGACTACGCATCACGGCGGACAACGGCTTCCGCCTGATGGTGGACGGACGCGAAGTGGGCCGGGGCAGCGACTGGCGGAGTCTGACGGAATACGACCTGACCCAGTTGTTTCGGCCGGGCCGGCACGTGCTGGCGGTGGAGGCCTTCAACGATCGTTTGGAGGCCGGCGTGCTTGCCGGATTGGTCGTCACACTGATGAACGGCCGGAGCCTTGAAATCGCCACGGACACCAACTGGTGGGTGGTGCCCGGAGAGGAACGTGGCTGGGAACGACGCCGACAGCCCCGACCGGGATGGCGGCCGGCCGTGGTGGTGGGAGGTTTTGGTACTGCGCCGTGGACCACCCGACCCCTGGCCGTGACGGAGATGCCGGCCCTGCAGCCATTGGAGTTGCGGTTCTGGCAGCGCGGCTGGTTCCAACTGGCGTTGCTGGCCTGCTGCGCGGCTGCGGTTGTCTCCAGTCTGGGGCTGATGATTCGCTTGACCGGACAGCGCGAGGCGGAGCGGTTGCTGCACCGCGAACGGATGCGGATGGCCAGAGACCTGCACGACGAGCTGGGGGCCGGATTGACGCAACTGCTCTTGTTGGCCGAGGTGGCCCGCAAGGAACCGGGCGCGGGAGATCGCGTGCGGGAATCCTTGGAGGCCTTGTGCAGTCGTGCCCGCGCCCTGGGGGCTGCCCTGGACGAAATCGTCTGGGCGGTGAATTCGCGCCGGGACACCCTCCGCGATTTCGTCAGCCACACCTGCAAGTATGCCGGGACCTTCCTGGAACAGGCGGGGATGCGTTGCCGACTCGACGTGCCTTCGGATTTGCCCGCGGGACCGTTCGCGCTGCCGTGCCGGCGCAATCTGTTCCTGGCGGTCAAAGAAGCGCTGAACAACGCCGTTCGGCACAGCGGGGCACCGGAGATCCACCTCCGGTTTCGACACGAGCGTGGACGCATCTCGGTGCAGGTGGAGGATGCAGGTCGCGGCTTCGATCCCGCTGGCGTGTCGGAAGACCGCAACGGTTTGGCGAACCTGCGGCAGCGGATGGCGGAAGTGGGCGGGCAGTGCGCAGTGGAAAGTGCACCCGGCAAGGGCTGTCGCGTGACGCTCGAGGTGCCGCTGCATCCACCTGCGGGCCGATGGTGGCGCCGGGGCCGGACCCGGGAGGCCGGAGCCGCGGCTCCGGTGCGAGTTCCGGCGGCCGGGACCGGCGACAAGGGTGGGACGGGCCCGGGAGGTGCAGCATGAACGCAAGCAAAGCGCCGGCGCAGGGTGAGGCGGTGCGGACGCCGTTGCGGGTGGCGCTGGTGGAAGATCAGCGGGACGTGCGGGAGAGTTGGGCGCGGCTGGTGGATTCGTTTGCCGAGTTTCGGTGCATCGCCGCGTGTGCGTCCGGAGAGGAGGCCCTGCGCACCCTGCCGGCGTTGCGGCCGGATGTGATTCTCATGGACATCTTTCTGCCGCGGATGTCGGGGATCGAATGCACGGCCCGGCTGAAGGCCAGCCTGCCTGAATCGAAAATCGTGATTCTGACCGCCTCGGACGACGATGAACTGGTATTCCTTGCCCTGGAGGCGGGGGCGGACGGGTATTTGCTGAAGCGGACCGAGCCGGAGTCGCTGCGTACGGCGTTACTGGATGTCTGGCAGGGAGGTGCGCCCATGTCGAGCGTGATTGCCCGGCTGGTGGTGGAGTCGTTCCGCCACAAGGGTCGAGGGAGTGCGGATTTCGTCCGCTTGAGCGCGCGGGAGGAGGAGATTTTGCTGCTTTTGTCCAAGGGCTATGCCAACAAGGAAATCGCCGATCGCCTCGGCGTCAGCACCGAGACCGTGCGCAGCCACCTGAAACACATCTACGAAAAGCTGCACGTGCGGTCGCGGGCGGAGGCGGTGGCCCGTTACATGACGGCGCGTCTGCCGCGCAACGAAGTCTGAAGAACCGGATCCCCCGGTCCAGTGCATTTGGCGCATTGACCGCCGCTGGTTCCCACCGCTAGGGTGGTTTCGGCCGGCCTGACAGAGCCGGGCATTGAACCAGAACCGATCATGAGAAGCGTCCTCGTCATGAACTCACAGCCTCACAATCCGGTCTCGCGTCGTGCCTTCCTGCGCACGGGCCTCGGCATGGTGGGAATTGCGGCGTTGAGCCGCGGGACAGAACTATGGGCGGCCGCGGAGCGGCGAAAGATCCCGGTGGGCGTGCAGTTGTACTCGGTCCGCGAACTGTGTGCCAGGGATCTGCCGGGCACGTTGGCCGCAGTGGCCAAAATCGGTTACAAGGGAGTCGAGTGGGCCGGCTATTACAATCGCAGTGCCCGGGAGTTGCGACGCATGCTGGACGACGTGGGTCTCGTCACGTGTGGTACCCACACGCCGTACGAAAGCATCCTGCCGCAGAACCTGGAAGCGACGATCGAGTTCAACCAGATCCTGGGCAACAAATTCCTGATCGTTCCGTGGATGCAGGGGAAAACCCGGCAGGAATGGCTCGACCGGGCGCGGCTGTTCAACGAGGTGGCGGAGAAGGTTCGGGCGCATGGGATGTACGTGGGCTATCACGCCCACGCGCACGACTTCGAGAAGTTCGAGGGCCAAACGGCATGGGACCTCTTTTTCGGGAACACGCGTCCGGAGGTGGTGATGCAACTGGATACCAGCAATTGCATGGCGGGAGGCGCCGACCCCGTGGAGGTCCTGCGACGATATCCGGGCCGGGCCATCACCATCCACCTCAAGGCGCACGGCGGAGGTCCAGAGGCGGTCTTTGGCGAGGACAAGGTGGACTGGAAGGCGGTGTTCGAGTGGTGCGAGACGCAGGGGGGCACCCAGTGGTATGTCGTCGAGCACGAGTCCAGCAAGGATCCGATGGATGCCATCCGGCGTTGTTACGCGGCGCTGCAGAAAATGGGGAAAGTGTGAACACGGCCCGGTCCGGGGGCCGGCTCTGTGCGTGGCTTGAGACGATGCGGGCGCGCCGTGGGCGGTGCGGCGGCGTGTCCCGTGCACTTCCTGGCCGGCAGGGCCTTGTCCGCCGCTTCGCTTGGGCAGAGTTTTGCAGGACGCGGCGGGGAGGGTGAAAAAGGCAGAAGCTCCTTACTTTTCCTTCAGCGCAGCTTCGATTGCCTGCACGAGTTCCTCTGACTCGGGCGCCACCCGCGAGTCGAACCGTTTCAGGATTCGGCCATCCCGGCTGACCAGAAACTTGGTGAAGTTCCAGCGGATGTCGCCGGGGTAGGGGGAGTCCGGACCGGCCAGCCACTGATAGAGGGGATGTCGGCCGGGGCCGTTGACCTCGATCTTGCTGAACAGCGGGAAACTGACCTGGTAGCGAGTGGTGCAAAACTCCTTGATCTCCTGGGGTGTCCCGGGCTCCTGATTGCCGAACTGGTTGCAGGGAAATCCCAGCACCACCAGTCCGCGGTCGCGGTATTTGCGATACAACTGTTCCAGTCCGGCGTATTGCGGGGTGAAGCCGCATTTGGATGCCACGTTGACGATCAACAGGACTTTCCCGCGATACTGGCCCAGGGTGGTCTCTTTGCCATCGATGTCCACCAGCTTCAGGTCGTACGGGGCCGAGGGACTGGGGCCGCCGACCACACCCGCCACGGCAGCAGACAGGACCGCGATCACGATCAGCGAGAGTTTCATGCGCGCGAATATTGGGCCGGCCGGACAGCCTGTCAAATCGGGCGCAGGGCGGACGCCGGCGTCGAGGGCGGATCGGCTCCGGGATCTGGATCCGCGGCATGGGTGTGGGGCGCTTCAAAAAGGCTCGCTTCCGGCCGGAACTCTGGCATTTAAGCCCCCATGACCGAACCACGAATCGGGATCATCGGCGGGACGGGCCTGTACGAGATGGCGGAGGTGACCGACCGGCGCTGGGTTCGGGTGCGCACGCCGTTCGGGGCGCCGTCGGATGCCCTGTTGACCGGGCGCCTGGGCGGTCGGCCGGTGGTGTTTCTGCCGCGCCATGGCCGGGGCCACCGGTGGTTGCCCAGCGAACTGAATCATCGGGCCAACATCTGGGCGATGAAAAAGCTCGGAGTGGCCTGGATCCTCAGCGTAAGTGCCGTGGGCTCGCTGCAGCGGCGCTATCGACCTTGCGATCTGGTGCTGGTGGACCAGTTCGTGGACCGCACCAAGAAAAGTGCCGAGCACACCTTTTTCGGGCGCGGGATTGTGGCGCACGTGGCCTTTGCGCACCCGATTTGTGAGGAGCTGCGGCGTCTGGTGCTCGAAGAGGCGCGGGCGGCGCGGATCCGGGTGCACGACGGCGGAACCTACGTTTGCATGGAGGGTCCGGCCTTCAGTACCCGGGCCGAATCGCTCACCCACCATCGACTGGGATATGATGTGATCGGCATGACCAACCTGGGGGAGGCCCGATGCGCCCGGGAGGCCGAAATCGCTTACGTCACGCTGGCGCTGGTTACGGATTACGACGCGTGGAGCGATGAACACGAACACGTCACGGTCGATCAGGTGGTGTCGTATTTGCGCCGCAACGCGGCCACGGCTCAGGAACTGATCCGACGCGTGGTCCCGCGCATCCCGACCGCGCCGGGTTGTTCCTGCCATCGCGCGTTGGACCACGCGATTCTCACCGATCGCGCCCATTGGCCGGCGGCCACGGTCCGGGCGCTCAAACCGATCCTGGCTCGGCACCTCGACCGGGAGTAGGCAGAGGTGTTTCCTCGCCGGCGGCGGCCGGCTCTTCTCCACGCGAAACGTCAGGGTGGAGATCCGGTCGCGTGTCATGCCGCCCGGGCCAGGGTCGCCGCAGGGAGGACGCGAGCGTTTGTCGCCGGCACGGGCAAGCCGGTCGGCTTGCGGCGCAGGCACTCCACGATCGCCTCGGCGGCACGCGCGCAGGCGCCGGGTGGGCCGAGGCGGGCGCGCACCTGTTGGAGGGCTTCGCGGATGCGCAGGCGGCGGGCATCGTCCAGCCACAATTCCTCGATCAGGGCCGCAAGTCGCTCCGGCGTGGCCTGATCCTGCACCAACTCGGGATAGACGGGTTCCGGCGCCAACAGGTTCGGCATGGCGAGGTGACGCACGTGGACCAGGTGACGCCCGACCCGGTACGTCAGGGCCGCGGTTTTGTAGAAAACGATGGCCGGCAATCCGGCCAGGGCACACTCCAGCGTGATGGTACCGGACTTCGTCAGGGCCAGGTCGGCCCGGCACAAGGCAGGCGCGGCCGGTCCGGCCTCGACGGGTACCTCTGCCGGCCACTCGGTTTGCCGGAGCATCGGCACCAGGGAGGGATCGGGCACCACGCAGCGGCCCTCGAGGTTGGGCCAACGCTGTCGCAACCGTCGCCAGGTCGCGGCCAACAAGGGGCCGTGGCGACGCAACTCGTCCGGCCGGCTGCCGGGCAGCAAGACCAGCCGGGGTGCTCCGGCGGTGCTGGGACGGTGCACGCTGGAGGCACCGACCGGCCAGCGGTCCACGAGCGGGTGCCCCACGAACCGCACTGGTAGTCGGGGCGCATGGTGCGCGAACCATTCCGGCTCGAACGGCAGGATGCTCAGCAACAGGTCCAGCGTGCGCTCCATCTGGGCGGCGCGCCCCGGCCGGGACGCCCACACCTGGGGCGACACGAACTGGACCAGCACGGGTTGCCATGGATGAAACCAGTCCTGTCGTCGTCGGAGGTATCGGCGGATGGCCGCGGCGAAGCGCAGGTTGAACGCGCCGTAGTCCACGCCGAGGATCACGTCCGGCTGTCGCTCCACTGCCGCCTGATAGAGCTGCCGGAACGCTCGGTAGTAGTGTTTCAGACGGGGCAGGACATCGAACAGGCCGATGCTGGCCCAGGGGGTGAGGTCGCAAAGCAGTTCCGCGCCGGCCTGCCGAAGGGCTCGGCCGCCGGCCCCGAAGAACTCGGGCGGCAACGCGGTGCGCCGGGGCAGGGTTTCCGGCGTGGGTTGGGCGCCCAACTCGATCAGCCGGGGCCGAAGCTGCTCAACCAGCTCGGCCGCCAGACGATCGCCGCTGGGTTCACCGGCAATCAACAGGATACGGAACGGGCGCATATCGAAACGCAGCGATTCGCTCAAGGCTTGGTTGACTGGATCTGACGGGTGATCTCCAGGGCAAGATCCAGGGCCGCTTTGGCGGCCTGACCGTCCACGCGCGGACTCTGCCGGGCACGGACGCATTCCAGGAAATGCCGCAGTTCGAGCTTGAGAGGCTCGTCTTTGTTGAGGGGGACGGGTTGGCGAACGATCTTGCGGCCGGCATAAGCGGTGACCACGGTGGCCTCTCGACCGGCCAGGGCCAGCAGCCGGCTGAGCGCAGAACTTTCGGGCTCGTCCGCACCCGCCAAGCGATAAATGAAGCCCTCCTGTGCCCGGTAATCGAGTGAGATGTAACAAGGGTCCGGCCCGGCGCTGAACACCCGGATCTTTCGCAACCGCTCCGGACTGACGCGGCTGGCGGTCAGGTTGGCCACACACCCGTTGGCGAAGCGAAGCCGTGCATTCGCAATGTCCTCCGAACCGCTCAACACCGCCACTCCCACCGCCTCCACGCTCACCACGGGCGCCGCTACGAACGCCAGCACGACGTCCAGATCGTGAATCATCAAATCCAGCACCACCCCCACGTCGGTCGAACGGGCCGGGTAGGGGGACAGCCGGTGGACTTCGATGAACCGGGGTTGGCGCGCCACCGACTGCAGGTAATCGAACACCGGATTGAACCGCTCCACATGCCCCACCTGCAGCACACAACCGTGTTGGCGGGCCAGTTCCACCAGTTCGGCCGCCTGCTCGGATCGCTCGGTCATGGGCTTTTCAACCAGCACATGCCGGCCGCGGCTGAGACAGTGGCGGGCCAGCTCGTAGTGGGTCACCGTGGGCGTCACAATGCTGAGTGCCTCGCAGGCCTCCACCAGCGACTCAAACGTGGGGAAGGCACGAACCCCGTGCCGGCGGGCGACTTCAGCGGCTGTCTCGGGCACCAGATCGTGGACCCCGACAAACTCCGCCTCGCCGGCGGCTGCCAGCTCGGAGTAAATCCGGGCGTGGTGCCGCCCCAACGCCCCGGTGCCGATGACCCCCACACGCAACGTGCGGTTCATGAACCCCAGTGTGCGTCGAAGCCCCTCGTTAAGGCAACCGACCATTGGATGGAGGCCGTGGAGTCCCTGACCGCATCCGCGCCGACAGTTGTGGCTTCGGCGGCAGGAAACCATGCAGCCGATTCCACATCCGCCCAAATCCGCGCGGGACCGAACTTTCCGGCAGCCTGAACCTTCGCAGGTGCCCGGGCTTTTGCCTCTCGCGCTCTTGCGACCGTCAGAGCCGGGGCGAGCCGGAGGGATTGCACTGACTCCGGGAGTTCCGAGCCCGTCGTTTGGCACGGCCGGCGGGCAACCGAGGCACAAGGCGAGCCGCCCTCATAAGGATTGCAGCGCCGGGGTTGGTGAGCTGCGTCGTCCCCGGAACCGCATTCCCGAAGGACGTTGAGTTTCAGATGCCGGGTTTGCCTCCTGACGGCGGCGGCTACCGGTTTCCCAAGCGTACCCGCGAAGGTAGGCGGCAGAAAGTGTAGCGACGCGCTCTCCCGCCGGGCACCCGCGGGGTTACCGACCAACTACTGAGGACCGGGGGTCACCGACCGTAAACATCCCCGGGGCCGCAGACAAACGTGCCGTGTTGAAGGTGCAGGACCCGGCAGAGCACCGGCCGCCGCGGATCCCGGGCGACAAGAACTCACCAGAACCCCGGCAGTCGGGAAACGGTGCCATTTTCAATGGTCGGCCGGCGGGGTGTTGACAAAGTGGCCTGGCCCACGAAGAACATGCGGATTTCCTGGATCAATCGAGGCTCATTGTCGCAGAACACCCCTTTGTCATCACCCTGCCAAGGCACTTTCAGCTTGGCAGGGTGGGAGCCACACGAAAGCCCGAGCGTCGAAACCCATGCCGCCGGCTGTCAAGCGCGGCTGCCGGATGGTCCGTTTGGAGCTTGCCGAGCAAACAGGGGCACTTTAGACGGTGATGTGTGAAGCCCCGAAGGCGGCAGAGCTTTTCCACCCGAAGCGCCGGAACCGCGGCCTTGACTGCGTCCACGAAGGTGCGGGGATGGAAGCTGTGGTTGGGGCGGTTGGCGTTGTCGGTCCTGGTCCCGGGGCTGTTGGTGGGGTTGGCCGAGCTCGGACTTCGATGGAGCGGTTATGGCTGGCCCACCAGCTACTTCGTCCCCGGTGAATCGGAGGGTCGGCCTTGCTGGGTGGAAAACGATCGATTCGCGTGGCGGTTCTTTCCCCGGGGGCTGGAGCGGCATCCACCACCCACCCTGTTGCGGGCGGAACGTCCTCCCGGGAGTTGTCGGATTTTTGTCTTGGGCGAGTCGGCAGCCATGGGCGATCCCAGGCCGGCCTACAGCATGGGCCGATACTTGCAGGTGCTGCTCGAAGAACGTTACCCGGGGCGGCAGTTCGAGGTGGTCACCGTGGCGATGACGGCAATCAACTCGCACGCCTTGCTGCCCATGGCGCGGGATTGCGCGCGGCATGGCGGCGATATCTGGATTCTCTACATCGGCAACAATGAGATGGTCGGGCCCTTCGGAGCCTTGGACGTGTTGGGCCCGGCTGCACCGCCCTGGCCATGGGTTCGGGCTCGACTGGCCGCGCAGGAGTGGCGCCTGGGTCAGGCCCTGCAGGACACGCTCGACCGGTGGCGGCGCCGCCCTGTGCCTCCCGGGGGATGGGCGGGGATGGAAATGTTTTCCGCACAGCGGCTGCCGCCGGGGGATCCTCGGCGCGAGCGGGCGTATCGGAATTTTGAGCGCAACCTCCGCGACATTCTGAAGGTGGGCCTGCAGCACGGGGTGCGCATTCTGGTCAGCCCCGCTGCAGTGAATTTGAAAGATTGTCCGCCTTTCGCCTCGGTCCCGGGTCGGATGCGGTCGGGAGCGACGACGGAAACGCTGGAGATCTGGCTGGCGCGCGGGGCCGAGGCCGAGCGCGGTGGGCAATGGGCGGCGGCCGCGGAAGCCTACGGCGCCGCGGTGGCGCTGGCCCCTGAACACGCCGGCGCCCAATACCGACTGGCCCGGGTCCTCCTTCGGCTCGGCCGCCGGGAGGACGCGCATCGGGCCTTTCAGGCGGCTTGCGATTCGGATGCGCTCCCGTTCCGTGCCGACTCGCGGATTCAAACGCTGACGCGGCAGGTGGTCGAACAGATGCACACGGAGCGGGTCCGTTGGTTGGACGCCGCGGCGGTTCTGGCGGCACGAAGCGGGGACGGCATTCCGGGTCGGGAAAGTTTCTTCGAACACGTGCACCTGAATCCCGAGGGCAATTACGCGCTGGCGCGCGCGTTTGCCGAACAACTGGAGGACTGGTTACCGCAGGCGGCCACCGCTTCCGCGCAAGGAGAATGGCTGTCAGAGTCCGGGTGCGCTGATCGGCTCGCGTTGACGGACTGGAACCGGATTTCCATTTACGAAGATCTGCGCCGGCGGCTGAGGCAGCCCCCGTTCACGGCGCAGGCGGATCACGAGGCCGAGCTGCGCTGGATCGACTCGCAGTTGGAAGCCCTCCGGGCCCGCCGGGCGCACGCTCAGATCGAGCAAGCCCGGCGAGTGTACGCTGCGGCCCTGGAACGGCGGCCGGGAGACCACAGGCTTTACGAGAACCAGGCGGAGTTCCTGGAGGCGGTGGGGGACCTGGAGGCAGCGGTCGGGGCGTGGGCCGCAGTGACGCGCATCCTTCCGCACCATCATCTCGGCTGGTTCCAACAGGGTCGGCTCCTGGCACGTTTGGGCCGGCTGGAAGAGGCCGAGCAGGCCCTGAAAGCGGCTGTGACCCGAAGGCCGGAGTTGAGCGAAGGCTGGCTGGAACTTGGCCAGGTCCTGCTCCGCCGGCAGCGGGCGGAGGCGGCCCTGGAGTGCTTTGCCCGGGCTCATGAGTGGTTGCCCCAGGACTGGCGCGCGCCCTTTCAGATGGGACGGGCCCTGCAACAACTCAATCGACGGGCCGAGGCCATCGAACTGTTTCGACTCGCATTGCGGCTGAACTCCGAGGCCGTGGAACCCCGGTTCCAGTTGGCCCAGGAACTGGCCTTCGCCGGCCGCACACCGGAAGCGCGCGAAATGTTCGAGGAGGTGTTGCGGCGGGATCCGTCTCATCTCCTGGCTCGGATCAATCTGGGGGTAGCCCTGGTACAACTGGGGCAGTTGGAGGCCGCAGCGGAGCAGTTTCGTCGGGCGCAAGCCCAGGCGCCCCAGAACCCGTTGGTGAGCAATTACTTGGCACAAGTGGAGTCGCGCCTGGGACGGCGCCCCTGATGCCTGCCGACTGAACAGCGCCTCCCGGGCGAAGCCCCGCGTGTGGTGTGCGGTGCCGGACCGTCACGTTCGCCGGTCGTGCCTCTGTTTGCGTTCAGGATCGCCGGGGCCTTCCGCGGAGGATTCTTGGCCGGCCGCGGAGTCGGAATCGGTTCGGATGAGCAGGACCCGGGGCTTGGGTGATGGATGCGGCCCGTGGCGCAGCAACAGCCGGCTCAGAGCCAGGGCTTGTTCGACCTGCTCTGCCGCCAGCCAGCCTTTCGTGGTTCCACAAGCCAGCCGTAGCGCACCGAGCGCTCGCGCCTGCCGGGTGAAGAACCGTTCCAGCTGCGCCAGGTCGGCCTCGAATCCCCACCTTTTCCAGGCCCCGCGTTCCGCCCAGGCCACTGCTTCCTGACGCAACCAGGTCAGCAGTTCATCGCTCTGGCCCAACCAATACTTGCGCAGCCGGTCTGCCCAATGGTCACGTTCCCTTTCTCCGCCGCGGTCTTCTGAAAAGTGAAACCGAACCAGCCTGGGCCCGGATCCCTCCCACCAACCGAAGGGCCAGTCTGGAATCTTCGGGCTGGCCGACCAAACCCGCCACAAACAGCGGGAGAGGATGCCGAACGTGGCCCGCTGCGTGAACGCACCAAACCATTCGCCCTCCGACAGAGGTTTGTCTGCTCGAGTCAGCAGGAGGTCCCGTCCCTGTGCCAGCATCCCGGCAAACCACCGGCTTTGGGGATGTGTCCCCTGACGATTTCCCGGGGGATGATAGAGTTGCAGCAGTTCGGCTTCGTACCGTACGGCTTCTGCGTGGCTCGGGCAGGGCTGCCATCGGACCTCTTGCACATGCGTCAGGTGGCGCGCCAGGGCGGGAGGCAGTCGGCCTGGCGGGGCCACACGATACCCTGCCAGTCGGCGACGGAGATTCACCGCTTTGCCGACATAAAGAACCTGCAACCCGGGCCGCCCGGGTCGAACCCCCACGAACCAGTACACGCCGGGCAGCCGGGGCACGGCCCGCAGCCGTTCCGGCGTGAGAATCCGTCGCAATGGCCGCGGTTCCGGCCCGACGAACAACTCGAGCTGGCCTTTCATTCGGTGTTGCGGAGCGCCGCCCTTCGGCAGCTGGAGGCACGCTTGCCGCGGGTGCGCTCGCCGGCATGTTGGGATTTGGCCGCGCTGGATAAAAGCCAACAGTGCGAGACGGTTGAAACACTTCGGCAGCCCGCGCCCTCGGCCGTTCGATGACTGCCTAACCTTTTGATGGAAAAGGACATCGCAAGGCGACGGCCATGCCCGTGGGCCACTTGGCATTGCAGGTGCTCTTGTCCCGGCGACCGGTTTTCTGGCCGATCAGGCGGTGATGGCTGACCAGGTCGCGAAGTGTCGCGCTGGCGGTCTGCCCGCCGCGCCGGGTCGGGCCGGCTCTGACGTTATGAAGAAAATCGAAGCGATCATCAAACCGTTCAAACTCGAGGACGTCAAAGAGGCGCTGAGCGAGGTGGGCATCGCCGGCATGACCGTCACGGAGGTGAAGGGCTTCGGGCGGCAACGCGGCCACACCGAGATCTATCGGGGCAGCGAATACACCGTGGATTTTCTGCCCAAGATCAAAATCGAAGTGGTGGTGACCAACGCCCAATTGGATGGCGCGGTGCAGGCCATTCTGCGAGCGGCCCGTACCGGAAAGATCGGCGACGGGAAGATCTTTGTGTTGAACGTGGAGCAGGCAATTCGCATTCGGACCGAGGAACGCGACGAGGCAGCCATCTGATGCGCCGTCACGTCTCCCTTCACAACGGAACCATGAACCCCTTGGAGAATCCTGGACTGATCATGAAAAGCTTTTGCACGCGACCGTTGGCATTGGCAGCGGCGGGATTCGCATTGCTCAGCCCTCTGGCCGCAGGAGCGGAAGAGGCCGCCGGTCCCGCACTTTCGGCCGGGGACACCGCCTGGATGTTGACCGCCACGGCCTTGGTGTTGTTCATGACCCTGCCCGGGCTGGCGCTCTTTTATGGCGGCCTGGTGCGCGCCAAAAACGTTCTGACCGTGTTGGTGCAATGCTTTGCCCTTGCGAGCTTGATCACGGTGCTGTGGGTGCTCTACGGATACAGTCTGGCGTTCGACACCACCGGCATGACCGCCAACGTGAAAAACATCCACTCGTTCATCGGCAGCCTGAACAAGGCCTTTCTCAAAGGAGTGGGACTGAATTCGTTGACGGGGACGATTCCAGAGTCCGTGTTTGTGACCTTTCAACTGACCTTCGCGATCATCACGCCCGCGCTCATTGTGGGTGCCTTTGCCGAGCGCATGAAGTTCAGCGCCATGCTGATCTTCACCCTGACCTGGTTCACGTTTTGTTACCTGCCGATCTGTCACATGGCCTGGTCCGGGGCGGGATCGCTGTTTGGGGACTGGGGCGTGCTGGACTTTGCCGGGGGGACCGTCGTGCACATCAACGCGGGCATCGCCGGCCTGGTGGCCTGCCTGATGGTGGGCAAGCGCATGGGCTTCGGCAAGGAACCGCTCCCCCCGCACAACGTGCCCATGACCGTGATGGGCGCGGCCATGCTGTGGGTGGGATGGTTCGGATTCAACGCAGGGAGTGCGTTGGCGGCCAATGCCACGGCCGGCATGGCCATGTTGGTGACGCAGGTGGCCACGGGGACGGCGGCCGCAACCTGGATGTTCTGGGAATGGATCCGCAGCGGCAAACCCACCGCGGTGGGCCTGGCCACGGGGGCGGTGGCGGGATTGGTGGCGATCACCCCGGCCAGCGGAACGGCCGGCCCTCTGGGAGCGTTGTTGATCGGACTTCTGGCCGGAACGGGCTGCTATTTTGCGGCCACCAGTCTGAAGCGTTCCCTCGGCTACGATGACAGCCTCGATGTCTTTGGCGTGCACGGTATCGGAGGCATCATCGGCGCCCTCCTTACGGGCGTGTGCGCCAGCAGCGCCCTGGGAGGCGCCGGATTGGCCGAGGGCGTCCGGATCCCGGGCCAGGTCTTTACCCAGCTCAAAAGCGTCCTGGTGACGATCGTCTGGAGCGGCATTGTTTCGGTGGTCGCGCTGACCCTGGCCCGGTTCACCGTGGGCCTGCGCGTGGCGCCGGAGGTGGAACATGCCGGACTCGACCTGGCCGAGCACGGCGAGGAGGGCTACCCCACCGCTCGCAGTTGACGATCCGGCGAGAATTGCACTGGACAGACCCTTTCCCCGGAGCCAAGCTCCGCGCCCGCCTGAGCGGACTCCGCGGCGCGGCTCCGGGGAACAACCGGAGAAACCTGAAAATCATCGCAGATCCTGTACACGCAGAACGCAGAACCACAACACGACAAACCCATGAGCACACCCAAACAAGTCATCGAGATGGCCCGCAAAGCCGGGGCCAAGATGGTGGACATCAAATTCGTGGACACCTTCGGAACCTGGCAGCATTTCACCTGCCCGATCGAGGAACTGACCGAGGAAGTGTTCACCGAAGGGCTGGGGTTTGACGGCTCCAGCATCCGCGGTTGGAAAAGCATTGAAGCCAGTGACATGCTGGCCATGCCGGATCCCGCCACGGCCTTCATCGATCCCTTTTGTGCGGTACCCACCTTGTCGTTGACGTGCACCATTCACGAGACCGGCACGCGGGAACCCTACAACCGGGACCCGAGAGGCATCGCGCAACGGGCGGAGCGCTACCTGGCCTCCACCGGCATCGGCGACACGGCCTACTTCGGTCCCGAGGCCGAATTCTTCATCTTTGACAACGTTCAGTACGACAACCGCGCCAACGGTTGTTTCTACAGCCTCGACTCAATCGAGGGCATATGGAACACCGGGCGGGAAGAGCATCCCAACCTGGGGTACAAAATCCGACACAAGGAGGGCTACTTCCCGGTGGCCCCGGCGGACACCCAGCAGGACATCCGCACCGAGATGTGCCTGACGATGATGCAGCTGGGCGTGAAAATCGAACGGCAGCATCACGAAGTGGCCACGGCGGGCCAGGCCGAGATCGATTACCGATTCGACACGCTGGTGCGGGCGGCCGACGCCATGATGGTGTACAAGTACGTGGTCAAGAACGTGGCGCGCAAGCACGGCAAAACCGCCACGTTCATGCCCAAGCCGCTGTTCGGCGACAACGGCAGCGGCATGCACACGCACATCAGCGTCTGGAAGAAGGGCAAGCCATTGTTTGCCGGCAACGAGTACGCCGGTTTGAGCGAGACCGCCCTGTATTTCATCGGCGGCCTCCTCAAGCATGCGCGGGCGTTGTGTGCCATTTGCAACCCGACGACCAACAGTTACAAGCGGTTGGTGCCGGGCTACGAGGCACCGGTCAACCTCGCCTACAGCGCGCGCAACCGCTCGGCGGCCATCCGCATCCCCACCTACAGCGAGAACCCCAAGGCGCGTCGGCTGGAGTATCGGCCGCCGGATCCGGCCGCCAACCCGTATCTGGCCTTTGCCGCCCTGTTGATGGCCGGCTTGGACGGCGTCCAGAACAAGATCCATCCCGGGGAGCCGCTCGACAAAAACATTTACGAGCTGCCCCCGGAGGAATTGAAGCGGGTGCCCCAAGTGGCCGGCAGCCTGCTCGAGGCCATCGAATGCCTGGAACAGGACCATGAGTTCCTGCTCAAGGGCGATGTCTTCTCCCGCGACTTCCTCGAGATGTGGGTCGCCGCCAAACTCAAGGAGCACGACGCCATCCGGCTCCGCCCGCATCCCTACGAGTTCTTCCTCTACTACGACGTCTGAGACGGGTGTGCTCCGTTGTCGTGGAGGGTGAGCGACGGCGCGGGCTGCGGCCCGCGCCGTTTGTTTCATGGTGGGAATGCGCCGGAGCCGCAGCCGACCCCTTACCGCGGATTCAACACGAAGTTCTCCAGCAAGATGACCGCGATGCCCATTAACGCCCCGCCGGCAATGACCCCGCCGCAAATCGGCTCCTGATTCTGGACAATCAGCCGGTGGGCCGGCGAGGTTTCGCGACGAATCCAGCGCTCCGCCAGCCAGAAGACAAACGCACCCAGGAACATCGCCAGACAGGTGTTGAACGGAATCACCGTGGCCAGGCCCAGGCCGACTGGCGAAAGCCAAAAGCGACCTTTTGTGATCAGTCGCACCCCTTCCAGCACCAGGCCCAGCACGCCGCCAACCAGCGCCGCCCAACGGGCCGACACCGGCAGCTGCGAAAGCCCCTGGGTCAGCGCCTCGGCTACGGCCTTCCAGATGGTGGCCGCCGGCATGGGATACTGCTCCTGGACCAGTTCAGAAGGCCCGCCCCGCAAAAACACCCAGTAAAACACCGGCACGGAGACGAGGGCCCCGGCCAGAATCCCCAGCACATGACCGATGGCCTGCTGGCGCGGCTTGGCCCCCAGCATGTAGCCGGGTTTGATGTCCATGAGCAGGTTCGACGCGTTACTGGCCACCTCCGCGGTGATCCCTGCGGTCATGAGATTGCTCTTGATGTTGCCCGGATCCAGCAGGCCATAGGTGAGTTGCGTCAGTTTGCCCATGGCCCCCGTGGGCGTAATCGAGGTCAGCGCCGTGGAATTGACGGCAATGAGCGTAAACACGAACACCAGCGGAATCGCCAGCGCCCCCAACCACCATTTCACATCGAAATAGGCGTGCCCGATCCAGACCACCGCAAAACCCGCCAGAGGGATCCCCAGCACAAAGACCCGCATCGGCAGCTCGATGTGGGCCAGCACATCCGACTGGGCCGACCCGCTCCGACGGAACAGACCTCGAAAGGCGCTGACCAACAATTGCGGCTTGGCAAAGAAAGCCAGGAGCGAGGCCGTGGTCATCATGGCCACCCCACCCCAGAGCGCCCAGGCGGTAATCGTGCGGAACCCGTAGTGGACCACTCCGTCCGCACCCGGGCGCCCCTCGATCGCCCCGATACTGATCGCCCATGGCACGAGGATCAGGTAGTTGAGGATGGCGCCGACCAGGATGGAAACCCCCACTCGGATTCCCATCAGGCCGCCCGCGGCCATCATGACAAAATCGGTGTCCGGCCGGACCGTCAGCTCCCTGAGGTCCACGCCCCGAATCTGCAGGGTCGTTAGGCGATACAACCAGCCATCCAAATACTCGGGAATGGTCAGCCAGCCGAGCCGCAGCTTTTCCATCACGGCGTGACTCTGCATCAACTTGGCCAGTGCCGACAAACCGCCCGCGGTCACCAGAACCTTCGCTTTGAACAGACCCTCCTGCGCGCCGCTGGAATGCAACGCATCCATGACGATCCCGGCAGCCCGTCCCTCCGGAAAAGGATGCTGTTCATCGTTGATGAACCGTTTCTTCAGCGGGAAGGCAAACAGCACCCCCAGAACCGAAACGGCAATCATCCAGGTGATGGTCACCCCCATGGGAATCACGGCATTGGTGACCATCATGTACGCGGCCAGGCTGGAGATGAGCGGCGCCGTCATGTAACCGGCGGCGGTCGCGATGGACTGCATGCAGTTGTTTTCGAGGATGGTGAACTCGCGCGCCAGGCCCACCCGGGCCATCACCTTGAACAGGGCGAACGCCAGAATGACCGAGGTGATGCCCACGCCAAGGGTCCATCCGGTTTTGGCGCCCACGTACAGATTGGTCAGGGAAAGCAGGCCGCCCAGGCCCATGCCCGTGAGTGCCGATCGCCAGGTCAGTTGCGGCATGTCACCGCGCCAGACATTTTCCAGCCACCAGCGATCTTTCTGTTCCAGCGTCCAGGTGCGAATCTGCTCCGGAGTCAGTTGTTTGAGGGCCATGGCTTGCGAGGACCGGGGTATGAAGGTGCGGCCAAACGGAGGAAACGACGAACCCGTGGCTTCTGAACTCAGTCGCCGATGATCTTCACCAGCACCCGTTTGCGCCGGCGCCCGTCGAACTCACCGTAAAAAATCTGTTCCCAGGGGCCGAGGTCCAGGCGTCCGCGGGTAATCGCCACGACGACCTCCCGACCCATCACCTGCCGCTTGAGATGGGCGTCTGCGTTGTCCTCGCCGGTGCGGTTGTGCCGGTACTGGCTGATGGGTTCGTGGGGCGCCAGCTTTTCCAGCCAAACCTCGAAGTCGTGAAGCAGGCCGTCCTCGGCATCGTTGATGAAGACGCTGGCGGTGATGTGCATGGCGTTGACGAGGCAGAGTCCCTCCTGTACGCCGCTTTTTTCGACGAGACGCTGGACCGTGTCGGTGATGTTGACGAACCCGCGGCGCTGCGGCAGTTCGAACCAGAGGTACTCGGTCAGACTTTTCACGCGCCCCCTTATGCCACGGGACGGGCCGGGGCGGCAATCCTGCGCATGGTGGGGTGTAGCGGGAGACGATTCGGGTGCGCTGCGCCCTTTGCAGCGTCTCGACGGGACCGGACCTGGCGAAAAGCCACGGCGGACGTCCATTCTCGCGTGGGGCGTGCCACCGCCTCACGGGTTGCTGCCCGGCAGAACTTTCGGGACAGATGCAGCGGCTCTGGCGGTCGTCGGGCCGCCGGTCTCAGTCGAGCCGTACAGATTCAGGCCAGGCAGTGGCCATGCGCTCTGCCGGGTGCTCTGGATGCCGATCCGCAGGTCCTGGTCCCGACTTCCCCTGCCCGGAGGGCGGACGTTGGCCTCCGTCGGAAGGCAGGACCCTCGATGTGCGGCTCTGCCAGACTCCACAAACAAGTTTCAAATCTCCGTGCTGGGAAGCGTGCGTTCAGCGCCCGCCCAAAAAATGACCCTGCCGGCAGGGAGGGGCTGCCGGCAGGGTTGCGGGAGGAGGTGTGGTATGCGTGGCAGGAAAACCGCCTCAAACCTAGAAATTGGGAACCCGCCGCCCACCGCGATATCGCATCCACCTCAGATCCGGATCATTGGCCGAGGTGGGAATGTTCAAGGTGCTGGTGTATCGCACCTGTGGGAACCGGGTCATGACGCCGCGCCACTTGTGGATCTCGGAATGCCCGTCGGCAAATGCAAACCCGGCCGCCATGTTGTGGTAGGTGGCCGGCAGGTCCACGAATTGGCTCGCATACGGATTGAAGAACCCGGCGTCGTTGATGCTGTCGGGGTGTTCATCCAGGTAAACCCACGTCTCGGCCGGACCCGGATAGAGGAAGTCAGACATTTTCCGAATGTGGTTGTAAATACTGTCCCATGGGCCGGTTTCGGCGTTGCCGTCCCCAACCCCGATGTTCCCGGAGATGCTCCGGACCCGATAGGGCCAACCGCGCGCCCGTTGCACCGGGCTGGCATACTGGTCCGCGGGACAATGGAAAATCTCGTGTTTCTTGCCGATGTACGGTCCCAGCGCTGCATAGCGCTCGTCGGTGAGGAAGAGAATATTCGTGTTGTCCGGCTCCAATCCCCAGGTCAACCAGCCCACCACCCAGGGGCGATTGCGCGGATTGTTGGCAGCCGCGCCGCCCTGCGCCTCGCCACCATGGAAGCTCATGACCAGGCGGTCGTTGTTGTCCGCGGCGTACATCTGCCAGGCCACCATCAATTGCTTCGTGTTGTTCATGCAATAGATGCCCTGGGTTTTGGCCTTCGCCTTGGTCAGGGCCGGCAGCAGCATGCCCGCCAGAATCGCAATGATTGCAATTACCACCAGCAGTTCGATCAGCGTGAACCCTCGCGAAGTCACCGGACCCCGGCGAACCCGAAGCCTGGTCACGAGGCGAGTCGTGGTCGGAAGAGGCGTTTTCATGTTGGTTGACTCAAGGACCCGTTAAGGTTTCCGCCCAAATCTCTATGCTTTCGGGCCTTGATGTCAACACCAAGTTTTGTTCATGGCCGGGCGGCAGAGCACCTTATTGGCCGCAAGCACAATCCGGGCCCCAAGGGCCAACGAATGGCCGCCCTCCGCCCCCTTCCGGCCGGACTTCCGAAGGTGCGGAATTCGGTGTGGCTCACCCCGTTCTTGGCGAGCGGGCATCGGGTTCGTGCCCTTTGAAGGGCGGCGGGTGTGGGGGACCGATTCTCCGGCGCATTGCCCCGGACTGACGGGTGGGATGCGCATTGGGCGCGGAGATCGGGCCGGTGCAATCCTTGGGCAGCGGGGGCGCATTTCAGTTTTTTGAGCCCCGTGTTCGTTTCCAACGAACTGCCCGATTCCCTTGACTTTGCAGCACCGAGGACACCTGAAACCCTGCCGAGTTTTCACGCACTGTCCAAAGCCTGAATTCCCCCATCACCCGGGGCGCCGCAGGATCCGGGTTGTTTGCACTTGCCGGGCCCGCTTAGCTTGGGTTCGTGGCACGACGAAGGCCTCAGAATTCCAAACTCCGCCCGCACGGCGTCGGCCGGACGCCTGCCGAACCAGCACCGGGACGGTCGCCGCCCGTGCTGATGCCCTTGGGCAAGAGGTGGCTCTTCCGCCTGACCGCCATGGTGGTTCTGCCCTTGGTCGTGGTGGCGGGGACTGAACTGGGACTTCGGTTGACCGGCGCCGGGTTCGATCCGCACTTCTTCCGACGGTATCAATCCGGGCCCCCGGAGACTTGGGTGGAAAACCCGGCCTTCGGGCGGAGGTACTTTCCGCGGGTGCTTGCTCGAGCTCCGCAGGCGCTACGGGTCACCCTGCCCAAGCCTGCCGGGACCATCCGCATTTTCATTCTCGGCGAATCGGCCGCTCTGGGGGACCCCCGGCCGCGGTATGGCGCCGGGCGATATCTCGAGGTTCTTTTGCAGGAACGCTTTCCCACCACCCGGTTCGAGGTCATCAACACGGCCATGACCGCCATCAACTCTCATGCCATCCGGGACATCGCCACGGAACTGGGCCGTTTCGAGGGGGACCTCTGGATTGTGTACATGGGCAACAACGAGATGGTCGGTCCCTTTGGCGCAGCCACGGTCTTCGGTCCCAAGGCCCCGCCTCGTTGGTTGGTGCGAATGACCCTCGGCCTGCAACGACTCCGCCTGGCGCAAGTGCTCAAGGATTGGGCCGATGCCGCCCGACAACGGCCGGGCCGGCCGCTCGTCTGGGAGGGGATGGCGATGTTCCTGGACAACGTGCTGGCTGCGGACGAGCCGCGCCGGGAACGGGTGCGACGGAGTTTTGCCGCGAACCTGGAAGACATCTTGCAAGCGGCCGATCGCGCCGGTGCGCAGGTGGTGTTGAGCACCGTGGCAGTAAACCTGAAAGATTGCCCACCGTTCCATGCGAGCGCACCCGCATTCGCAGATCCGGCGCAGCAACAAAAGTTTGCCGCGCTGATGGAGCAGGGGACGGCTGCCCTCCAACAAGGTCGTTGGGCGGAAGCGAACGACCGGTTTCGCGAAGCCCTGCAACTGGCTCCCCAGGCGGCCGGGGTGCACTACGGCCTGGCCCGGGCGCTGCTGGCGATGGGCCAGGTGGAGCAGGCACGGATTCATTTTCAGAAAGCCTGTGACCTGGACGGACTGCCGTTCCGGACGGATGGCCCCATGAATGCCTTGATTCGCGCCGCCGCACAACGCCGGCCAAGCCATGTCGTCTTGTGCGACGCGGCCGAAGCATTGGCCCGGCTCAGCCCGGACGGTGTGCCCGGAAGGGAGTTTTTTTACGAACATGTGCACCTGAATTTTGACGGGAATTATCAGCTTGCGCGTCTGTGGGCAGAGACCCTCCTGCCCCTGCTGCCCGGGTCCGTGCGTGCTTCCGCCGCGGCCGACTGGCCCACGCAGGAACGTTGCGAACAGTTGTTGGGCCTGACGGACTGGAACCGCCGTTCCGTGGTGGCGGAAATGATCGACCGCATCCAGCGCCCGCCCTTCGACCGTCAATGGGATCAGCTCGCGCAGCTGGCGGACTTGCGGCAGGCGCTGGCAACGATCGAGGCGCGCCTGGCCACCACGCCTCCGGAACAGGCCCGCCAGGTGTACGAGGCGGCCTTGAAACGCCGGCCCGACGATCCTGCCTTGCATGAAAACTACGCCGAGTTCCTCGAGGCCATCGGGGACGGTGCCGCAGCCGTGGCGCATCGCCAGCGAGTCTGCCAGCTTCTGCCTCATCACTACTTCAGTCACTATTGCCTCGGGACCTTGCTGAAAGAGCAACGCCGCCTCCCCGAGGCACAGCGGGCCCTGGAAACCGCGGCGCAATTGCACCCCGACGTGGCCGACGTCCACGTGGAATTGGGAGCCGTGCTGGCCGCTCAAAAAGAGTGGGAGCCGGCCCGACGAGCGTTGGAACGTGCGCGTCGGCTCGACCCCACGGATGCGCGCGCGGCCCTGTTTCTGGGGGCGGTTCTGGCGCAACTGGGACGTCCTGCCGACGCCATGGCGGCCCTCCGGGAGGCGGTGCGGCTCAACCCCGATCTGGTCGATGCCCGGGAGCGGCTGGCCGAACAACTGGCTCAAACCGGCCAGTGGCGTGCGGCGGCCGAGCAGCTTCAGGAAGTCGTGCGAAGGGCCCCCGATCGTTGGCGGGCCCGCTTGAACCTGGCGATTGCCTGGAGCCAGTTGGGCAATCTCCCGGGCGCTCTGGAGCAAGTAGATACGGTGTTGGCGCAGGACCCCAAAAACGGGCTGGCGTTGGAACTGAAAGCGCGGTTGACAAACCGGAGTCCGTGACCCTCCGCAAAGGCGACACGCACAGAGCTGAACTTGCCGCCAGACGCGCACGAAGGCCCGTGCGCGCTCCAGCCACGGGAACGCGGACCGAACCAAGGCAACCCCGTCGGGGCAAAAAACACACAGGGCGCCCGACGACAAACCCCCATCGGACGCCCTGTGGTTGGTTGAGGACCAAATCCATCCCGGGTCACGGGCTGCCTTCGATCTGCGCCGCCCCGCGGCCCTGCGCTTCGGCGTTGCCGGCCCTCATACCTGCTGACCCCCTACGCGGGCGCAGCCGGATTGGCAACTCCTGATAAGGCCGCATCGCCAGCCCGCCTTGCTAGATAGCATCGACTCTTGGCTGCCTTGCCGATTTGGGTGGACGGAAGCGGGCCACAGGTCCGGCCGTGGGTCGGCAATTTGGAACGCCGTGCGCCGGTCGGCTGCTCGACGGGGAGCTGGACCCGCCAGTTGCCCCGCGGCCGGGTTTGGCCCGACCCCCGGGACCAGTCGAACTCTTCGGACCATGCCTGGCCTTGCCATTGTGCCGTTGACGGGCCCAGTTCCAACGAGACCTCAGGAATCCGGCAACACGACAAGAGCCCACGGTGGGCCGCGGAGTGTTGGTGACGGGGCCTGCCCACCCGCTTCGCCGGCCCACACGGGTCGACGGTTCCGGAGCACCGTCGCTGCGGCACCGGTCAGGCTTGCCTTTGCCCGGGCCTTCCGTCATTACGTGGGCATGAACCGCCGCCAATTCCTGAAACTCGGTGCGACCGCGCTGGCTGCGGCCACTGCGGTCCGATACGTCCCCACGACCTTCGCCGCGCAAAAGCCACGTCGGGTTGGCTTGATCGGAACCGGTTGGTACGGCAAATCGGCCCTGTTTCGGCTGCTTCAAGTGGAGCCGGTCGAAGTGGTCTCGCTGTGCGATCCCGATTCGCGCATGCTGAACGAGGCCGCCGACATGGTGGCCGAACGGCAGCCCTCCAAGAAACGGCCCCGGCTGTACAAGGACTTTCGCGAGATGTTGCGGGAACGGGACCTGGACATCGTCATGGTCTCCACCCCGGACCACTGGCATTGCCTGCCCATGATCGAAGCCTGCCGCGCCGGAGCGGACGTGTGGGTCGAAAAGCCCATCGGGGTGGATGTCGTCGAATGCCAGTCCATGGTGGCGGCGGCGCGGAAGTACAACCGGGTGGTTCAGGTCAACACCCAGCGGCGCAGCACACCGCACTTGGTGGAGGCCCGCGACCGGTTCATCCGCGAGGGCCGGCTCGGCCGGATCGGCCTGGTCGAAGTGTACTGTTACTACCACATGCGCACCCGCGAGAATCCGCCCGACACCGCACCGCCGGAACATCTGGATTGGGAGTGGTGGACGGGGCCGGCGCCGATGCGCCCGTTCAATCGGCTGATCCATCCGCGCGGCTGGCGCAACTTCATGGAGTACGGCAACGGCATCGTGGGCGACATGTGCATTCACATGTTCGACATGGTGCGCTGGATGCTGGACCTGGGATGGCCCAAACGAATCAGTTCCAGCGGCGGAATTCTGGTGGACAAACAGAGCAAGGCCAACATCACCGACACCCAGACGGCCACGTTCGACTACGGCGATCTGGTGGTGGTCTGGACCCATCGCACCTACGGACACGCGCCCGATCCGCAGTATCCCTGGGGCGCCACGTTCTATGGCGACCGCGGCACGCTCAAGGCCAGCATCATGAGCTACGATTTCATCCCGCAGGGCGGTGGGGAACCGGTGCACAAGGACGTCACGTACGAACTGGAGCAGTATCCGGAAGACAAGACGGAGCGCGATCTTGAACGGCACGTGGCCCCTGCGCTCCGACGACACTGGCGAAACTTTTTGGAGGCCGTGGATCAACGCAGCCGGCCCGTGGCCGACATCGAACAGGGCGCCATTTCCAGCGCCTGCTGTATCTTGGCCAATCTGTCCATGCAGCTGGGCCGGTCCCTGACGTGGGACCCGCAGAACTGGCGCGTGGTGGGCGATGACGAGGCCAATCGGCTCTTGCGCCGGCCCTACCGGGCCCCCTGGAGCCATCCGGAACCGGACAAGGTTTGATTCCGGGCGGTCTCTTCGCGTGGAGTGCAGGGTGCGTGAGCTTCAAGTGAGTCGGCCCCGGCGGGATCGGAACCCGCCGGGGCCGGCGCAGCGCGCGAAGGATCCCTATTTGAGATCGTTCAGGGAGGCGCCGAAGTTGATGTGGTACACCTGGCCGTTGAGCACCAGGGCGGGCACGGATTTGACGCCAATCCGCTCCGCCTCGGCCACCCGCTGCTTGTCACGACCCAGGTGGACCACCTCCAACTCGTACCGCGCCGGATCCAGCGCGCGCGCCACGTTTTCCTCGGCTGCCACACAGACCGGGCAGCCCGCATGATAGAAGACGGCTTTCGTTTTCATCGCCTTTCTCCTTGCTTCCGGGTTTTCGGTTCCGAGGTCGGATCGACCTCTGCGCCTGCACATTGGGGGTGTCTCGAGGGCGGCGCCAGAGGGCACATTTTGGTAACCGATTACCATTTGGTGACCCTTGGCCGGATCGGGCTTCGGAGTTAGAATAAACATGATGAAGCCCGGTTATCTCTCGTTGAAGGAGCGTACCGCGTACCGTCGATTGGAAGACGTCGTCGGCTGCAAGTGGTCCGCCGCCGTTCTGGCTGCCATCGCGCGCGGCGTCACCCGGCCGGGGCAACTCGAGCGGTTCATCCCCGGTATTTCCACCAAGGTTCTGAACGAGCGGTTGCGCAAGCTCCTCGACTACGGCCTGATCACACGCACAGAAAAACCGGGACGCGTGCTGGAGGTTCACTATCAGTTGACGCCGACCGGACAGAAACTCAGTGCCATCCTGGATCAGCTTCGCGAGCTGGACGAGGAGCATGCCCGACAGGTCGAAGCGGCCCGGGAAGGGGCCGCAACGGATGCGCCCACTCTCCCCGGTCCCGGAGCTTCCCCGACTCTGGCTCGCCCCCGAAAACGTCCACGATCTTGAAGTTCAGCCTTGGGACGGACCGACGCATGCCGGCTGACCCGGCTTGCTCAGAGGACTCAAGCCCACGAGGATGACCCAGGGAGCGCAACTCGCAGGCTCTGCCGTGCGGGCCTCTTCGAACCGCTTCCAGCGTTCTTCATTTTCCAACCCCGGCCAATTCGGGCAGGGCAGGGGAGCTGCCCGTGAGACGGAAGGGGCGGCGGTTCTGTGGTGAAGACGGTGGCCGCAGCGACCGAACCGGGCCCGAGCACGGTCGACTTGCGATGCCATCCAACCCGCCATGCGCCTACGTCTGACGGCCCGGGCCCAGCCGCTGCAGCAATGCCGTGGTGGATCGTCCGGGGACAAGCGGTAGGACGACGATTTGTCCCCCGAGGGCCTCTACGATGCGGCGTTCCTCCGGGTTCAAGCTCTCCAGTGTATAATCCCCACCCTTGACGTAGATGTCGGGCTCGGCCCTCTGGAGGAACCGACAGGCATCCACTTCCTCGAAGATGCAAACCCCGGTCACGGACTCCAGGGCCGCCAGCACTGCCGCGCGATCCCCCTCCGGGTTCACCGGGCGGCCCTCTCCTTTCAAAGCCCGCACACTGGCGTCGCTGTTCAACCCCACCAACAGGGCATCGCCCAATTGCCGGGCCGCCTCCAGATAGGTCACGTGGCCCAGGTGCAGGATGTCGAAACAACCGTTGGTGACGACCAGACGACGACCCGCCCTCCGGAGGGCCTGACGCCAGGCGGGCAAGTCGTCCCATGCGATGATCTTGTCTCGGTACCCCACGGAGCAGAGGGTGACTGCAGGACCCGGCATCGGGCAACCGGATTCCATCGGTTCCATCCGCTGCGCAATGCCCTGCCTTCGGGCCCGACGAGCCGGAGGCTTCCAGAGCAACGACACCACTTCCACCGCGGGCGGGACCCGGTCCAGAAAGCGAAGGCACCCCGCGTTCCTTTGGCCTTGCCGGGCTTCGGACCCGGACCATGGTCGGTGATGATGGCCGCCGGTTCGCGTGCGCGCTCCGGCCAGAGCGTCCGACGCATCACAATTGGATTCCCGCCCGGCCCCCGTGGTGGCAAGCGCTCTTGGGAGCCCAAAGCATCTGCGTGGTCCCATCTCCTCATCCCGGGTGACCGTCTCTGCGGCAGATGCTCCGCAAGCGGACAAGGATTGCCCGGTCAGGGGCTTGTCCCACGGAAACTCTTGCCGGTTCAACCCTCCGCGCCCTGCGGAAGAGGGCCTCAGGCGGCACTTTTGCCCGGCTGGCATCGCCTTTGCTCTGCACCGGCACTCGGAATGGTGCCATGATCGACGCGCTCTTCAATTCGACCAACTACGTGGCGGCCAAGAGACTGCTGGACGCCACGGTGGTTCGTCACGAGGCCATTGCCGCCAACCTGGCCAACTTGGAAACGCCGGGTTACCAGCGCGTGGACCTGTCCCGGTCTTTTCAAGAAGAGCTGCGTCGGGCTATCGCGTCCAAAAACACGTCTCAGATTGCTGCACTGAAACCGGCGTTGGCGCCGGATCCCACGGCCCTGCCCAACAGCCGGGACGGCAACACGGTCAACTTGGAGCAGGAGTTGCTGGAACTGAATCAAAACGCCCTGGTCCACGCCTTTCAGACCCAGTTGATCACCAGCCGGTTGCTCCGCCTCAAACTGGCCATCACTGGTCGCCCTGTCTGATGCCATGATCCAGATTCTCTCCGGCATTCAAAGCACGGCCTCGGCGCTCACCGCCGAGCGAACCCGCCTCGACGTCATCGCCGAGAACATCGCCAACGCCCAAACCACCCGCGGCCCGGACGGTCGGCCCTATCAGCGGCGCGTGGTCGTGTTCGAAACGGTTTTGCAGCAGGCCAGTGACCGCTTCGGTACCGCCTCTGCACCCGCGGCCGTCCGGGTGGCACGGATTCAAACCGACCCGCGGCCGCCGCTTCTGGTGTACCGACCTGGACACCCGGATGCCGACGCTCAGGGCATGGTGGCCTTGCCCAACATCAATGTTCATGAAGAGATGGCCGATCTGATTGCGGCCTCCCGCGCCTTCGAGGCCAACCTGGCGGTGGTCAAAAATGCCCGGGCCATGGCGCTGCAGACCCTGGCCATTGGCAAACGCTGAGCCCGTGCCCGGAGCCCATTGATGCACTCTCATGTCGCCGCTGTCGTCCATCCCAGGCACCCGGCCCCCCGTCGATTGGCCGACACTGCGACTGGATGCCGCCCCGGGATTGCCGCCGCTGGCCGCCCCGGGAGCCCCGGCCACCGTGCCGACGCCGGGTACCGCACCGGCCACGGGCCCGGCACCCACCAGCGACGCCTTCGGGCAGCTTCTGCAGCGGTTCGTGGCCGAGGTCAATCATCACCAGCAGGTGGCCGCCGAGACCGTCCATGCCCTGCAGCGGGGCGAACCGGTCCCGCTGCACCAGGCGGTCATCGCCATGGAAGAAGCCAGCGTCAGCTTTCAACTCATGGTCGAGGTGCGAAACAAACTGCTGGAGGCGTATCAGGAGCTGATGCGCCTGCAGATCTGAGGGAGGGCTCCAGCGCGGGTTCCCAGGGAGTCACCGGTCCATGAACGCCTCACTGACCCGACTTGCCTCGCAACTGGCAGACATTTGGAAACAGCTGGGGCCGGCCCAGCGCCTGACGCTGATGGCCGCAGGCCTGATCGTCCTGGGCGGCCTGGGGGCCGTGGCCGTCTGGTCCGCCCGCACCCCGTATGCCCTGCTGTATGGCCGCCTTTCCGAAGCCGAGGCAGCCAGGGTCATCGCCGCCCTCGACGATGCCAAGGTCCCTTACAAAATCGGTGCCGGGGGTGGCTCCATCTACGTGCCGGCCGACAAGGTGCACGTGATGCGCATGCAACTGGCCGGGCGCGGCATTCCGCGGGGAGACGGCGTGGGCTTCGAGATCTTCGACAAACCCAACTTCGGCATTTCGGATTTCGTGCAGCGCGCCAATTACCTTCGGGCCCTTCAGGGCGAACTGGCCCGCACGATCAGCCAATTGGACGAGGTCGAGTCCGCCCGGGTCATGGTGGTGCTCCCGGAAAACCGCCTGCTGCTCGACCGCGACAAGCAGCCCACCGCCTCCGTTTTCGTGCGCCTGCGCGGCAGCGGGCCATTGCCGCCGCAGGCGGTCAACTCCATCCGTTTCCTCGTGGCCAACGCCGTCGAAGGGCTCAAACCCAACCGGGTCACCGTCGTGGACAACTTCGGCAACGTCCTCTCCGAAAACACCGAGGACAATTCCCTGCCCGGCCTGACGGCGGCTCAACTGGCCGCCCGCCGCGAGCTGGAGCAATACCTGGCGAAAAAGGCCCAAGACATGCTCGAAAAAATCCTCGGGCCCGGCCAGGCCATCGTCCGCGTTTCGGCCGAGATCAACTTCGACACGCTCAGCCGCACAGAGGAACGCTACGATCCGGAGACCCAGGTGATTCGCACCCAGACCAAGAACGATGAGAACACCGACACGGTCACCAGTTCTCCGGTCATGCCCGTGGGCATCACCGCCAACACCGCCACGGAAACCAACACCGCCGCCGCGGCCACCCCGGTGACCAACACTCGCAACCGCAAGACCACCTCCACGGTGGAATACGAATTCGGCAAGACCATCAGCAGCCTGACGCAGGTGGCGGGCGGCATCAAACGACTCTCCGCCGCGGTGACCCTGGCCGCACGGGTCGAGGGCACCGGCGCCGAACGCAAGGTCGTCCCACGCAGCCCGGAGGAACTCGAAAAGATCCGGCGCATGGTGGCGGATGCGCTCGGCATCATCACGTCGCCCGACAATCCGCGCGGCGACAGCCTCACCGTGGAGGAGCTTCCGTTCGAGGACCAGTTCTCCCGCGAGCTGGTCCGCGAATTCGAACGCCAGCAGCGCTGGGAGTTTTGGACTTCGCTGGCCCGGCAACTGGGCTACCCATTGCTGGCCGTGGCTGCCGTGGTCGTCCTTTGGCGGCTCCTGCAACGCACCAGTGCGCCGGACATTCCCCTGGGCGTCCCCGTGGGCGAACTGCTGGCCCACGGCAACGGCAACGGTCACGGCCGATCCCGGCGCGGCCACGGTCTCCCCGGCCCGGGTGCGGCCGAGGAGGAGGAGCCGGAGCAGGTCGCCCTCGAGGCGCTCCACCGGCTGGTCAAAGAAAACCCGGTCAATCTCAGCCAGGCCCTGCGCGAATGGATGCACAAGGGCCGGGCTCCCGAGTGATCCCCCATGCCCGCCCCTGCAGCCACAACTCCTGCAGCTCCCGCCGAAGCCGCGGCCGAGAACGGCAGCATGACCCGGCTGCAGAAACTGGCTGCCTTCCTGGTCATGCTCGGCCCGGACAACGCCGCCGCGATCCTGCGGCAATTCCCGCCCCGCGAGGTCGAGGCCATTTCGCGCGAGATGGCCCGTTTCACGCTCATCACCCGCGAGCAACAGCAGGCCCTCCTGCGCGAATTGGCGCCCGTGATCCTGTCCGCTGCCACGGCCATGCCGGCCGGCCTCGAACTGACCCGCGCCACGCTGGAAAAGGCGCTGGGCAGTTTCAAGGCCAGCGACATCCTCGGCCGCATCGCTCCCAGCCGGCCCATCCCCGCCGCGATGCAGGACATCACCGACATGGATCCGCGCAACATTGCCAATCTCATCCGGGACGAGCACACGCAGACCATCGCGTTCGTGATCAGCCATTTGCCCCCGGAAAAGGCCGCCCAGGTGTTGAACCTCCTGCGGCCCGAGCAACGGGACCAGGTCATCGAACGCCTGGCCACCCTGGCCCCCACGCCGGTCGAGGTCACCGAAAAGGTCGCCGAGGTCATCAACGCCAAACTCGGCGTCAAACAGACCCGCGCCCTTACCCAGACCGGCGGCATCACCACCGCGGCGGACATTCTGAACGCGATGGACAAGAACGTGAGCCGCAGCCTGCTCACCAGCCTGGAGGAACGAAATCCCGACCTCTGCCAGGCCATCCGCAAAAAGATGTTCACGTTCGAAGACCTGCGCCGGCTCGACAACCAGGCCATCCAGCGCATCCTGCGCGAAATCGAGATGCGCGATCTGGTGCTGGCCCTCAAGAAGGCCAGCGAACCGCTCACGCAACTGCTGCTGTCCAACATTTCCCGCCGTGCGGCCGAGACCGTGCGCGAGGAAATGGCCTTCCTCGGCCACGTCAAACTGCGCGACATCGAGGCCGCCCAGTTCCGGATCATCGACGTGGTCCGCAAACTCGAGGCCGAGGGAGAGATCGACCTCGACGCCGCCCTTGCCCCGGAAGATGCCGTGGTCTGAAACCATCCGATTCGACCGACCCTTGCGCGACGTGCAATGTCTGGCGGGCACGCCGCCGCCGGACTGGCCGGCGTTGCTCGAGCAGCAGCTCCGTCAGGCCCACGAGCGCGGTCGGCTGGAGGGAGAACGCGCGCTGAGCGAACAACTCATTCACCAGCGGAACGAACTGGCCGAGCTCCAGCGCGGCGTGCTCGATGCCCTGCGTCGTGCCGTGCCCCAGGTGCTGCAGCAGGCCGAATCGCTCCTGATTCCGCTGGCCCTGGAAGCCGCCCGCCGCGTGGTGGCCGAAATGCCCATCACCCCCGAGCTGGTCGAACGCATCGTGCGCGAGACGCTCCAGCAGGCCGAAGACACCGCCGAAATTACGGTCCGGCTGCATCCGGACGACCTGGCCCTGCTGCGTCAGTACGGTTCCGAATTGTTGCAGGGCCTGCCCGGTCTCGGCCCCTTGAAGTTCGTGGCCTCGACCGACGTCGGTCGCGGCGGCTGCATCGTACAAACCCGGTTCGGCCTGATCGACGCCCGGCGCGAAACCAAGCTCGAGCAATTGCACCAGACGCTCACGCCATGAAAACCGCCGCTGGCCCTTCGCGAAGCCTCGACCAGGCGCTGGCCCGGATCCGGCAGGCCCGCCTGACCGAGACCTGCGGCCGCGTGGTGCAACTGATCGGCCTGGTCATCGAATCCGAAGGGCCCCTGGCCGCGGTGGGGGAGGTCTGCCGCATCGTTTCCCCGCGCCACGGCACCGAGACCCTGGCCGAAGTGGTGGGATTCCGCGAGCATCACCTGTTGCTCATGCCCCTGGGCGAGATTCGCGGGATTCACCCCGGCTGCGAGGTTCTGGCCACCGGCGCGCCCCTGCGCGTGGCCGTCGGCTCCGCCTTGCAGGGACGCGTGATCGACGGACTGGGGCGGCCGATCGACGGACACGGCCCCATCGCCGCCGAGACCACCGTGCCCTTGCAGTTGCCGCCGCCCCATCCGTTGCGGCGCCAGCGGATCCGACACGTCTTCCGTACCGGGATCAAGGCCCTCGACACCTTTGTGCCCCTCGGCCGCGGCCAGCGCCTCGGGATCTTCGCCGGCAGCGGCGTGGGCAAATCCACGCTCCTGGGCATGATCGCCTCCCATGCCGAGGCGGACGTCAACGTCATCGCCCTCATCGGCGAGCGCGGACGCGAGGTGCGCGAATTCCTCGAACGCGATCTGGACGAGACCGGCCGCCGCAAATCCGTCGTCGTCGTGGCCACCTCCAACGAACCGGCCCTCAACCGTGTCAAAGGGGCCTTCCTGGCCATGGCCATCGCCGAGTACTTCCGCGATCTCGGCCGCAGCGTGTTGCTCATGATGGACTCGGTCACCCGCTTCGCCATGGCCCAGCGCGAAATCGGACTGGCGGTGGGCGAACCGCCTGCGACCCGGGGTTACACGCCCTCCGTGTTTTCCCTGCTGCCCCAGTTGCTCGAACGCGCCGGCGCGGGCGAGCACGGTACCATCACCGGCCTGTTCACCGTCCTGGTGGAAGCCGATGACATGAACGATCCCATCGCCGACGCCGTCCGGTCCATCCTGGACGGGCACGTCGTGCTCAGTCGCGAGCTGGCCACCCAGAACCACTACCCCGCCATCGACGTGCTGGAGAGCGTGAGCCGACTCACCCGCGATCTGCTCACGCCGGAACAGTTGCGATTGACCGCCCGCGCCCGGGATCTGTTGGCCATTTACCGCCGCAACCAGGATCTCATCAGCATCGGCGCCTACCCGGCCGGCAGCAACCCGGCCATCGACCAGGCCATCGCATTGCACGAACCCTTGCGCGCCTTCCTTCGCCAAGACGTCCACGAAGGATTCAGCCTCGAACAAAGCTGGACACTCCTGCAACAAACACTCTCGGGTCCGGCTCCGGGCCCGACCGGTGCCGCAACCAACTCCGCCAGCCAGAATCCCGCCCCATGCACCGGACCCGGTGTCTGGCCGGGCGTCGCCCGACCTGACCTCGATCTGCCCACCGCCTCATGAAACACTTCCGTTTCAGCCTTCATGCCCTCTGGGTTTTGCGCGGCCAGCAGGAAGAGCTGGCCCGGCGGCGCCTTGCCGACAGCCTCCGGGCGGTCGAAACCGCGGCTGCCCGGGTGCGTGAGACCGAGGCCATGCTGGCGCGGGCCGCCGACGCGTTCCTGCAGGACCTCGCTGCCGCGGCGCCCGCAGGCGGCCTCCAGCCCCACCGGCTGTGGATGCAGCAACTTCAGGCGCTGCTGCGTCAACGCCTGGCCTCCTGGCAGGCGGCCCGGGAAGCCGCAGCGGAACGTTGGCAGGAACTGCTCCGCGCACGACGCGACCGCGAGATCCTCGACCGCTACCGCGAGCGTCAATGGCAGAGCTGGCAGCTGGCCTGCCAGCGACTGGAACAAAAACAACTCGATGAATTGGCCCAGCGACGGCGCGCGTGGACCGTCGCGCCCGCCGCGAAGCCCGCACTGCGAACCGTCTCTCGACCATGACCCGGCTCCTTCAAGCCCCATGGCTGGCCGCGCTGGTGGGCGGCCTGCTCTACCTGGGCGTCACCCTTGCCCTGTTGTCTCCCGCGCGCCTCGGCGTGCCGACCGGATTCACGCCCTCCTCTCCGCCGCGGGAACGACGTCCCCCCGACGACCTGCCGTCGTGGCGCTTCCGCAATCCCGAACTGCAGCAGTGGATCGCCGAACTCCAGCGCGAACGGGAGCTGCTCGCCCAGCGCGAGCAGCAGCTCAAAGACTGGGAAATCCGACTCCAGGCCGAACAGCAGGAACTTGCCACCATCACCCAAACCGTCGCCCGCCTCCAGGCCGAGTTCGATCGCAACGTGATCCGACTGCAGGAAGCCCAGCAGGAACATTATAAACGCCAGGCCAAACTCCTCACCGGCATGTCCGTCGAGGGCCAACTGGCCATGCTGCAACAGATGCCGGACGACGACATCGTCCGCCTCTTCCTGCTCATGAGGAACGACGACGTCAGTCAGGTGCTGGACGCCATGAGCAAGGCCGGCTCGGAGGAGGCCAAACGCGCCGTTCTCCTGATCGAAAAAATGCGACGGGCCCTGCCTCCCGCCTCCACCAACGCCACGGCGGCACGAACGTCCGCGCCCGGCCCATGACACCCGCCTCTCCATTCGAGTCTTGCCACCGTGCCGCGGCGTGGCTGCCTCGAGGTCCCGAACCGGAGCCCACACCGCCTGGACCCCGGGTGGCGGCCTCGACCCCGCAGCCCGATTTCGTTCAGTGGTTGGCTTCCTCGCTGAGACCTGCGCCCGCCTCGGAAATGCCGGATGAAACCGGCATCGTTGCCGAGTCTTCGAGTCGCTCCAGCGACCCGGCTGCGCGGAAACTCTCCGGCAGCCTCGCCCCCGGCGACGAGACAGCCTCGGGAGCAGCGGCCATCCCCAATCTTGCCCCACCTGTTCCGCCGCCTCCGATCCCCGTCGTCAGTGTCCCTGCCTCGGGCGGCCCGCTTCCGGGAGGCGGCGGCCCGGCGCCCTTGCTGGTTGATGCGGCCTCACAAACCGTTGCTCCCCCGGGCTCCGCTCCAATGCCAACGCCTTCACAGCCGGGACCTGCTCCGGCCATGGCGGCAGGCGGCGGACCAACCTCCACCGGACCACAGTCAGCCGGGGCCGCAGACCCGGGTCGGCTTCAAGCCGTCGCGGACAGGTTGGATCTATCGGCACTGGATTCTCACTCTCCCGCGGTCCCTGCGCCGGAAGGAGCGGAAGCGGTGGAGACGCCACTTTGGGACGGCGGCAAAACCGCCCGCGCATCCGGTCCTGAGCCCGCCCAGCCCACCCCGGTTTCCGTCCAACGGGCCCCTGCGAGCACAGCCGCTTTGGCGGTGCCCGAGACCGGTCCAGAAGCTGTGGAAGGGAACCTCGAGCTGCGCGGGCCGTGGACAGCCCCTCCGGAGGAACCTGCTTCACTGGTCGAATCTCTCGCCTCACATGGCACAACCCATGCTCCGCAAACAACCGGTATGAACAACGCCGTGCACGCGTCCAAAGATGCCGAGCTGAACCAGCAGAATTTGCCGGCCCAGCCCGAAGCCAGTGCGACGGCCGGCACTTCGCAAGCCCCCGCTGCCAGTGCCTCGTCGGCACCCCACGGTTCGGCCGCGTCGGTTCAACTTCTGTTCCAGGCGCTGGAACGCACGCATGATATTGTGGCCCTCCACGCCCTGCGGATTCGCGATGCGGGGGCCGATCACCTGCACGTCGTAATCAAACCCGGCGCCGGCGTGCAGCTGTCCATGGAGCTGCGACAGGAGGACGGACGCGTGCAGGTGCAGGTGTGGATGCACCGCGGCGATTTTGAGTTTTTCCAACGACACTGGAAGGAACTGCAGGAACGCTTCGAATCGCGCGGGATCCAGTTGGGCGATCTGCAGCGGCATCCCGATTTCCAGTCCGGCCCGCACCGCCATCCGTACCGGCCCGCGGAAGGCGATTGGACGGATCCGTTGATGGCGGGGGCCTTCGCCGAGTTTGCCCTGGCCGGGTCTCTCACCGAACCGCCCGGCCGGCGCGCGTTTCGCACCGCCCGCCAACGCGGTTGGGAAACCTGGGCCTGAACGGCAATCCTGGAGCACCATGAGCGTCACTGCGACATCCACTGCCGGCCTCGCGCCGTGGACCACGGACCCGGCGGCCGGGCGCGTGCCGATCAAGACGCTGTCCCAACAGGATTTTCTGAAGCTGCTGGTGGCCCAGATCACCAGCCAAAATCCTCTCCAGCCGAACGCGGACCTCGGCTCGATTGCCCAGATGGCCCAGTTCACCGCGCTGGAACAGGCCCGGCAGATGCAGGCCGACCTGCAGCAACTGCGCGATCAACAACAGTGGCTCCAGGCCGCCGCCCTGCTGGGCCGACCCGTCGCCATTGCGGGCGACGACACCGCGCGCATCGAGGGGGTCGTCCAGGCAATCCAGCTCGAGGCCGGGGAGCCCCGGCTGGTGGTGAACGATCAACTCTACCGGCTGGACCAGGTCGTCGCCATTTTAACCCCGCCCATCTCGTAAACGCTCCACACGACCACCCACTATGCTGCGATCCCTCAACTCCGGCGTGAGCGCTCTGCAACAGTTCCAGGAGCGCATGGATGTCATCGGCAACAACATTGCCAACGTCAACACCACCGGATTCAAGAGTGCCCGCGTGGATTTTGCCGACGCGTTCAGTCAAACCATTGGCAACACCGGCGGCAGCGTCCTGCAGATCGGTACCGGCGTGGCCACCAGCGCCATCCGGAACCAGTTCACCCAGGGCGCCATCGCCCGCACGGGAGTTCCTACCGACCTGGCCATCTCGGGCCCGGGCTTCTTTGTCGTCAGAGACCCGAACAGCAATGCACAGTACCTGACCCGCGATGGGGCATTCCAGCTGGACGCCAGCGGATATCTTGTGACCAGCAGTGGGCTGCGGCTGCAAGGCTATGCCGACAAAGATTTAAAGGAGAGAGGGGACCTGATAATCGACCCGACAGGTGCACCAGAAAGCAGCAATGAAGGTCAGGAAGGTAACGGCGACTCTTCGGAGTCCAAAAATCAGGTGCGTGGCGTTGCATCCTTTACGATTGACACGCAGGGGTACATCCGCGTGCGCCTGACCGACGGCACCGAGTTTGTGCGCGGGCAGGTCCTGCTCCAGAACGTCCAAAATCCCCATGCCCTGGCCAAGGAGGGCCAAAATCTTTATTCGAACATTACGGCTGCAGGTCCCCTGGCGCAGCCGCAGCCGCCGGGTTCGAGCGGGCTGGGCACCGTCATCAGCGGCGCCCTCGAGCTTTCCAACGTGGATCTGGCCCAGGAATTCTCCACATTGATCACCACCCAGCGCGCCTTCCAGGCCGGCGCCCGTGTGATCACCACCAGCGACGATATCCTGGCCGAAGTGGTCAACCTGAAACGTTGATGTCCCATGGCGGAGAAACCGGAGGAAACCCAGACCACTCCCTCTGCGGGTGAGGGAGCGGCGCAAGCCGCGGCGGCGGGCGGCGGACTCAAGACGTGGCTGCCGTTGATCGTGGTGGTCGTGCTCATGCCGGTCCTGGCGTACGCGATGACCACCTTCGTGCTGGTGCCGCAGTTGCAAAAGAGCCTGGGCTTGCAGCCCGCGGCGACCGAACACGGCAGCAGCACCGGTAAGTCCGCCAAGAAAGAAGGCCCGCGCGTCAGCGTCTCCATGAACAAGTTGCTGGTCAACGTGGCCGGCACCATGGGTTCCCGCTACCTCTTGGTGAGTCTCACGGCCGTCAGTCGGGATCCTTCGTTTCAGGCCAGGATGCAGGAGCACGACGCCGAGTTGCGGGATGTGGCCTGCGGCATTCTGGCCACCAAAACGCTGGCCGACCTCGAGAAACCCGGGGCGCGGAATCTGGTCCGCACCGAGTTGATCAACGCCTTCAACAACGTGCTGGGCGAGGCCATGGTGGAGGAGATCTACCTCACCGAATTCGCCATTCAGTGAGCCCGGCCTCCGGACAACGCATTGAACCATGGGCACCCCGTCGCAAGAATCCAGCTCCCCGGGTGCGGCCGCCGACGCCGTGGAGGTCCTGACCCCGCGGGGCCGCAGGGAACGCCGGAGCGTCGAGAGCATTCGGCCCCACGACTTCCGCCAGTCGGGCTTTCTCGCCCCCAGCGAATTGCGCCGGATCCGGCTCCGTCACGAACAGTTTGTCCGTTCCCTGGCCGCCCGCCTGGCCGTGCTGTTGCGCATCGAGTTTGCTCTCCACTTGGACCGCCTCTCCATCGTCGGCTATCAAAAGTTCACCGACAGCCTCCCGTTGCCCACGCACATCACCTTGTTCCGCACCGAACCGCTCAAGGGGGTGGGACTGCTGGTCATGCCCCCGCGCCTGGGCCTGGCCCTCGTGGACCGTTTGCTCGGCGGGTTCGGTCTGCCGCCGGAGGCCGACCGCGAATTAACCGAAATCGAAGTGGCCCTCCTGGACCAGATCAACCAGTTGTTACTCAATGAATGGTGCCTCCACTGGCCCGAGATGCGCGAGTTGCGGCCCGTGATTCTCGGCCACGAAACCAACAGCCGCTTTCTGCAGACGGCTCCGGCGGACGCAGCGATCCTGGTCCTCAGCCTCAAGGGCGGCCCGGGCGAGTACCGCGAAACGCTCCAGCTGGCCTTCCCCTACGCCACGGTCGAACCCTTGACCCGGCTGCTGGCTCCGCCGCTGACGGAAACCCGACCCGGTCCCGCCGGCGCCGCGGCCGTTTCCTGGAAATCCGAATTCGATGATCTACCCGTGCCGGTTTCGGTGGAATGGACCGGCCTGCAAATGGCCGCCGGCGAGTTGGGCCGCCTCCAGCCCGGCAGCGTGCTGGTGCTGGAACAGCCCGAGGTGTCCGTGCGTCTCAAACTCAACGGTGTGCCGCGATTTCTCGGCCGGCCCGGCTTGAAGGGCGGTCGGTGGGCAGTCGAACTCACGGCTCCTGTCTCTTCCTGAGGGTGTCCCATGAGCGCTTCGCCTCCGCAGAACCTGGACCTGGTGTTGGACGTGCCGGTGAATCTGACCATCGAGCTGGGCGGCTGTCAGTTGCCCATGCGCGAAGTGCTCCAGCTCAACGTCGGATCCGTCGTTCAACTGGACAAGCCGGCCGATGCACCCGTGGACCTCACCGTCAACGGCAAGCTCATTGCCCGCGGCGAGGTGGTCGTCATCGAAGACCGGTTCGGAGTGAAAATCACCGAGGTCATCACCGGCTCTCATCCGGGATGACCCTCTCGATCCGCGGTTCCATGGCAAAACCGGACCGTACCAAACCCGACATTGGGCGAGCGACTGCACCCGGACGACCGGGCGCCATCCTGGGTGTGCTCGGGTGCTCGGGCCTGCTCCTTCGCGCCGCTGACGAGGCCGCTTCGGCCACGGCACCCGCGCTGGCTGCGCCCGACCTGCCCAATCCGGGGTTGGCTCTGCTTCGGGTCCTGGGGGCGCTGGCCATCGTATTGGCCGTCTTCTGGCTGGGAGTCTGGCTGTACCGCAACTGGCAGAGGTTCTTCCTCCGCACGGGTCCGCCGCGATTGCGGGTGCTGGAAGCGCGGCCGCTCGGCGGCCGGCAGATGCTTTATGTGGTGGCCTATGAGCAGGAGCGGCTCCTGTTGGCCAGCTCGCCTCAGGGCGTCACTTTGTTGACCCACCTGCCGCCGGGATCCGAGGAAATCTCTCCCGTTGCAACGCCGGCACCCGCTCCGGCAGACCCCGCTGCATCCGGCTTCCTGCGCGTGCTGAGTCGCGCCCTGCACCGGCCATGAACGGCCTCCTTGCCAGCCCGGCCCGCCAGGCTCGACCGCGGCGGACCCGCTCCGCCCGCGGCAGGCGCGCCGCCTGGTGGATGCTCACGGTGCTTTTCCTGGCCGTGGCCTCCACCGTCGCACAAACCACCAATCTGGTCACCGGATTCGGTCCCATCCAGATCACCGTCGGCACCCAAAACGCGCCGCAGGACGTGGACGTGGCCCTCAAGGTCCTGTTGGTGATCACGCTGCTGTCGCTGGCGCCGGCCATTCTGCTGTTGATGACCTGTTTCACGCGCGTGGTCATCGTCCTCTCTTTCGTCCGCACGGCCCTCCAGCTGCAGGGCACCCCGGCCAACCAGATCATCGTGGGACTTTCGCTGTTCATCACGTGGTTCGTCATGGCGCCGGTCTGGGAACGCATTCATGCCGACGCGCTGGCCCCGTACCAGGCCCGCCAGATCAGTGCCGCGGAGGCCATGGACCGGGCCACCCTCCATCTGCGCGCGTTCATGCTGCGGCAAACGCGGCCCAAAGACGTCGAGCTCTTCATGACCATGGCCCGGATGGCACCCACCGAACCGGAAAAACTCCCCTTGCGCGTCGTCATTCCCGCCTACGTGTTGAGCGAATTGCGCACCGCCTTTCAAATGGGGTTCCTCATCTTCGTGCCGTTCATTCTGATCGATCTGGTCGTGGCCACGGTCTTGATGAGCATGGGCATGATGATGATGCCGCCCATGATGATCTCGCTGCCACTGAAACTGCTGCTGTTTGTCCTGGTGGACGGCTGGACCCTGGTGGTGCAGTCGCTGGTCCGCAGCCTGGGACTCTGAACGCGTATGAACCCCGAATTCGCGGTTGAACTGCTGCGCACGATGATCTTTCAGGCCCTGCTGCTGGCGGCGCCGGTTCTGTTGGCCGCCATGACCGTGGGCCTGGCCGTGAGCCTGTTCCAGGCGGTGACCACCATCCACGAGCACACACTCACCTTCGTCCCCAAGGCGCTGGCCGTGGTGGGCGTGCTGCTGCTTCTGTTGCCCTGGATGGTCCGCAGCCTGGTCGATTTCACCACCGCCGTGATCGAAAAGCTCCCGCAGATGACGCTTTGAGGCATGCCCACGGCAATCGAAATCCAGGCCGTTCAATGGATGCTGGTGTTCCTGCGGGTCGGGGCGTTCCTTCAGGTCCTGCCGTTCTTTTCCGCGATCAACTTTCCGCCGGTGATGCGCGTGGCCATGGCGGCCTTCATCGCTCTGCTGCTTGGGCCGTTTTTGCCGCCTTTCGACCCGGGACCCCTGACCCTGGGCCAATGGACGGCTCTGATGGCCCGGGAGCTTTGCATCGGGCTGTTGCTGGGCTTCGTGGCGCGCATGGTGTTTTATGCCGTGGACCTGGCGGGGAACATCATCGGATTGGAAACCGGCTTGAACCTCGGCGCCCTGATGGATCCCTTCCAACGGCAGACCATCGGCGCCCCGGGACTGGTGTTATTCCTCCTGGCTGCGGTCGTTATGCTCACCCTGGACCTGCATCACTGGATGCTGGCCGGGTTTTGGCGCACCTACAGCGTGCTACCCGTGGGGCAGATGAATTTGAATGCGCCCTTGTTCGAGACGCTGGTCCGGCACTCGGCCCTCATCTTCGTCGTGGCCCTGCAGATGGCGGCGCCGGTCATCGCCGTCTCGGCGGTGATCATGCTGGTCTTCAGTTTGTTCAGCCGGGCCGTCCCCCAGATGAATGTGTTTGCCGAAAGCTTCGCGTTTCGGATTGGCGGGGGACTGCTGGTCTTCGGCCTGACCCTCCATCTGACGGCCCAGTACGTGTTCAATTATTTGCACCGGTTGCCGGATGACCTTCTGGTGGTGGCCCGCTTGATGGGCGGCGTCTGACCGGAGCGGCGCGCCGTCGCCAGGTTGCCTCGCTGTCGTCACGTCCATGGCCGAGCACACAGGCGAAAAAACCGAACAACCGACACCGCGTCGGATGGAAGAGGCTCTGAAGCGCGGGCAGATCGCCCGGAGCGCCGAGCTTCAGACCGCTTTCGTCCTTCTGGGCGGTGCCGTGGCGCTCAGCTTCGCCGGCCGCGAAACCTGGGGGCGCCTCGTGGCCGCCATGGCCCAAACCCTGGGCCACTTGCATGACACGCCGCTGACCCTCGCCGCCCTGCCCGGCTATGCCATCAGCGGCTGCTGGTTCCTCATCCAGTGCGCCGGCCCCCTGGTGTTGGGCACCGCGCTGGCCGGGCTCTTGGCCGGGGCGATCCAAAACCGATTCAACACCGCCTCCGAGGCACTGACCCCCAACTGGTCGCGCCTGAACCCCGCCGCGGGTCTGAAACGCATCTTCTCCGTCCGCCAACTCCCCGTGACCGGATTGGTCCTGTTGAAGTTCGCCGTCATCCTGGGCCTGACGTACTCCGAAATCCGGGCCGTGTTGAACGACCCCATCTTCGCCACCTCGGTCAGCGTCGGGCGTCTGGCCGGGTTTCTCGGCGAAACGGCATTGCGCCTGTTGCTGCGCATCGCGCTGGCCCTGCTGGCCCTGGCCGTGGTGGATTACGCCTACCAGGCCTGGCGGACCCATCGCGACCTGATGATGACCCGCGAAGAGCTCAAGGAGGAACTCAAACACACCGAGGGCAATCCCCTGATCAAAGCGGCCCGGCGACGTCGCCGGACGCTCACGCGCGCCCAATCCCATGCCCTCGTGCCCAAAGCCGATGTGGTCATCACCAACCCCACGCACGTGGCCGTGGCTCTCCGGTACGATCGCAAGACCATGCGCGCGCCGCGTGTGGTGGCCAAGGGCCTGCGTCTGCAGGCCCTCCAGATCCGTCAGATCGCCCAACAACATCACGTGCCGATCGTGGAAAACCCGCCCCTGGCCCGGATGCTCTACAAACACACCCCGTTGGGCGGGGAGATCCCCGTTTCTCTGTACGCCGCCGTGGCGGAGGTCCTGGCCTGGGTCTATCGCATCAACCGCTACCGGTACTACGCCGAGGAACAGCAAGCGTGAGGCGGGCAAAGCTCCGCGTGTGCCCGTGCCCCGCAGGCAGGGGAGTCGGGAGCCCGCAGGGTCTGCGGGGGCGGAAGTGGCCCGGCAACGGTCTCTCCTCGGCCCAATTCACGTGCTCGGGCGGGTTCGATCCGTTCTCGAGCTGCTCCTGTGGGCTCTCTTTGCTGCGGGGAAGCGCTGCGGGCATTGGCAACAGCACTCGGGTCGGTGCGGATGGAATGCATTCCAGGCCTTTGGAAGCCTCCGCAAGCGCGGCCGAATCTGGGGCCTCGTCGGGGCGGGAGAACAGAACGAAACAGGGCGTTTCCCCGCAGTTTTGGATCCGGCGGTCAAAAAACGGGATGCACCTGCGACCGCGCACCTTTCCACATTCGATTTGTGAGCGGGATCGTCTTGCGCCAAGGTTGGGGTCATGCTGGATTTGCGGTACCTGGCCGGTTTGGTGGAGGAACATTCGGAGGCATTGGAGGCCAACGTTTCGCCCCTGACCCTGCGCGGGCGGACGCTCCCGTTCGGACAACGCCCGGTCCTCATGGGCGTCATCAACCTGTCGCCCGACTCGTGGTACCGGGAGAGCGTGTGCCTCAACCCGGAGAGTGCCGTGCGGCGCGGCCGCGTGCTGGCGGCGCAGGGGGCCGACCTTGTGGACGTGGGGGCCGAATCCACCCTGGCACATGCCGCTCGCGTGGAGGATGCGCTTCAGGAAAGTCGCCTCTTGCCCGTGGTCCGGGAGTTGGCCGCGGCCGGTTTGCTGGTGTCCGTGGAAACGTACTCGGCCCGTGTGGCGCGCGCCGCCCTGGAGGCCGGCGCCAGCGTCATCAACCTCACCGGCACCGCCGAAGCCGATGCCGTGTACGAACTGGTGGCGGCCCACGACGCTGCCGTGATTCTCTGTTACGTCCAGGGACCGCACGTGCGGGCCGTGGGCGATTTCGTTTTCACACCGGACCTCCTCCGCACCATGCACGAGTCGTTTGCCCGTGAAATCGAGCGCGCCCGCCACCGCGGCGTCGAAAAAATCATCCTCGATCCCGGCCTGGGATTCTATTACCGCAACCTGCAGGACAGCGCCGCGCGCGTGCGACATCAAATGCGGGTCTTTCTCCACACCTTTCGCCTCCGCACGCTGGGTTGCCCCGTCTGCCATGCGCTGCCGCATGCGTTCGAGTACTTCGGCGAAGAGGTTCGTTGCGCGGAGCCGTTTTTTGCCGTTCTGGCTGCGCTGGGACGCACCGACCTCTTCCGCACGCACGAGATACCCCGCGTCAAAGCGGTCCTGGATACACTGCAGATCTTTTGAGCCGGACCTCCGTCTCGCATGACGCATCGATCCGGCAACAGTGCCAGGAGAACGCAGGGGCCGGAATCCACCGGCAGCCTCGCGCGGACCCGGCTGCAAAACGGGCCTGCCGGGTGTAGATTGGAACGGCGGTCCGGCCGCCTCGCGCCGTGATCCACCGGAAGTGCGGCGCGACCGTCCAACCGGAAACCCAGGCCGGCCTCGGTGGAGGCAGGCAAAGGACATGGAGCAACTGCCATGGCGACTCGCTTGCATCCAACGGTGGCACGGATCCTGGCCGAGGCGCTGACACGACTGCGGCGTCGCCATCGCAAACGTTGGGACCGCGCGGCGGCTCGTCCCACCCCCGAACACGTCCATCAGTTGCGCGTGGAAACCCGTCGCCTCCTGGCCCTGGTGGAGTTGCTTCGATCCGCCGGGGTCGGCGACGGCGTGCGGAAACTGCGCAGGTCCCTGAAACGGCGCCTCGACGATTTCGACCCGCTGCGGGACCTTCACATCAGCCGGGAACGGCTCGTCGCCCTGCGCGACGACGTTCCCGATCGGGACGCCTTGCTCGAGCTCTGGACACAACGGGAACAGACCCTCAGTCGTGAACTGGCCGGCAAACTGACCTCGAAACGCTACCGCAAACTGAAAAAGCGGCTGAGCCGGTTGCAAACGGCCCTGAAATCCATGGCCCGCGAGCAGGCACGCGAATCCGTTGCCGGCACGGTCCGGACCCTCCTGCAGCCGCTCTACCAGCAGGTGTTGACCCGTGCGCAACATGCCCGTACGGCCGCCCAGGTGCACCGTCTGCGCGTGGCCTTCAAAAAGTTCCGGTACGCTTGCGAGATGCTGCAGGCCAAACTGCCGGGGCTCACCCGGACTGAACTGCAGGCCATGCGCCGCTTCCACACCCTCATGGGCGAGCTGCAAGACACGGTCGTCTTGCGGCAGGCATGGCAAACCGATGCTCCCAGGGCCGGTGTGCCGCCGACGCGCGTGCGGCAGGTGGATCGGCTGTTGCGCGAGCAGCAGCGCCAGCTTTTGACCCGCTGCCGGGCCGCGATCGCCCAAGTGACCCGTTGGGAGCCTTCCAGACTGGCACAGCGGCGTCGCTCGTGACATCCTCCGGACTCGTGAAGCTCTATCTGCTGCGCCACGCCGAGGCGGTGGACGCCACCGAGACCGCCTCCGGGAAAGACGAGGATCGGGCCCTGACGCCGCGCGGCCGACGCCGCGCCCGGGCCCTGGCCCACGCGCTGCGCCAGCGCGGAATCCAGTGTGACCTCGTCTGGACCAGTCCGCTGGTCCGCGCGCGTCAAACCGCCGACATCCTCGCCCGCGGATTGCGGCTGGGTCGCGCGCCCGTTGTCGTGGAATCGTTGGCACCCGACCAACCTCCGCGCCACCTCGTCGCCGAGCTGCAGGCCCTGCGGCCGTTGCCGGACGCCATGATGCTGGTCGGCCACGAACCGTTCCTGAGCCGGCTGGCAGCGCTCCTCTGTACGGGTGACCCCGACGGACTGGATCTGACACTCAAAAAATGCGGGCTTTGCCGACTGGAACTGGACAGCGTGCGAGCCGGCCGATGCGCCACCTTGGAATGGCTCATCAGCCCGCGCTGGTTCGACCCGGAGTGAACCGGGCACGAGCCTCCGGCCGCGCCCGGCACCCCGCCCCGGTGTTCAAGGAGTTGGCCCCGGCGTCATCACCCGATAGTACCGCGAGGCCGTTCCTGCGGGGGAGAGCTCGATCTCTTCCATCCGCCGCACAGTGCGCGCAGGAACGTTCGTGAGCGCTTGCCAGGCGCCCGACTCCGGGCGCGCCCCAACCAGCACCGTGTAGGAACGATGCGGCTCGGCCGGGAACCGCAGCCGCCATCGGCCCTCGTCGCGCACCACCTCCAGACACAGCCGGCTGGCCGGATCCCGTGGATCCGTGCCCGCCGCCCACTCGTGAAGATTGCTGGCGCCGTCGCCGTCGGCGTCACCCGCGGCATCGCCGCGATCCAGCGGATCGAATCCATGGGCCCGCTCGAAATAGTCGGGCATCCCGTCGCTGTCCGTGTCCGGCGCGCCGGCGCGATTGGGTCGGCCGGGCGTGGGAGGAGCCGAGCCCCAGTGCAGCGGCTCGTTGCCATACAGCCAGGGAAGGGCCTTCTGCAGGGAATGGCCGCCGCCGTCGGCACGGAGCGGCCACGGGACTGCGTCCGTGTAGGCGACCCGGTCCACCCGCACGTACGGGACGTATCCCGGCTGGCCTGAGTTCGGTCCCTCCGGCCGATCGGGCGCCTGCAGCTCCACTGTGTCGCCGGCATTGTCCAGCCGACCTGCGAAGGGGCCGTAGAGCGGAACCTCGGCAGGAATGTCGTAACGAGCTCGAAACGCCGTCGCCCGCACGGGATCGGTGTTTGGATCGAAATCCACCACCAGTGCGAATCCGCCGGGGACCAACAGGGCCCCTGGAGGAAAGGCATAAGCAATGCCCCCGGCCACTCGCCATGTGTTGGTCGGGTGCTCTGGGTCGTACAGAGCGACCGGCTGCTCGCCGAGGTTGTGCAGTTCGATCCACTCGTTCGAGACGTCTTCACTCTCGGCCGGATGGTAGTGCACTTCATTCACCACCACCGGCCCCACTTGCGGCGGGGCATTGGGACCGCCCCGACCGGTGCGAAACTCTTCCAACGTTCGGGGCTCCGAGACACCAAACGTGGGCCGGGCCAATGGCGCGAACTCCACTCCCGCACTGGTGGTCACCCGACCGAACGCCTGTCCGTTGAACGAGGCGCCCCAGCGCACCACATCCCGACGGCCGGTCTCCAGGCCCTGGCGCACTTCGGTCAGCCACAGTTCCTCCCCGTGCGTCGAACTCAACCCGAACGCGCGGTCTCCCAGGGATGGCGCCCCGAACTGCCCCTCGTAAAACACCACAAAACCCTTGGGCGGCACGACCGTGCCCTCGGGAATGCGGAACTTCAGCCGATCCGCCCCGTCGTTGCTGAGACCCCAACCGCCGATGTCCACCGGCTGATCCGTCGGGTTGTACAACTCGATGGCGTCTTCGAACGGCGGATCGCTATGGGCCAACACTTCATGGATGACCACGGTTGCGAGTGGGCGATAATTGCTGGCCCCGGGCGTGGCCGTGCCCGGGAATTCAACAAACGTCGGCCCGCCGTCGGGCAAGCGCCCCTGCGACACGCCCGGTGCGGCCGCGCCAAAGCCCACGTTGTCCACCACCACCCACACGCCATTGCTGATCCAGTACAGCACCAGCGCTTCTCCGGCCGCTTCCAACGCAAAACTCACATGATCCGCGCCGCGGCCGGGCTCGCCGTCTGCGATGAACTGCACGAATCCACCTGCCGCGATGTAGCTCAGCGGGGCCACGCGATGTCGCTCCCGTCCGGCCAGCGAGGGATCGTCCGTCACAATGAGACCACCGAGATCCACGGGCCAGGAGCTTGGGTTGTACAGCTCGAACCAGTCCAAGCCGGACAGCGGTTCGGCCATCCATTCGTTGATCCGCAGCACCGTGGGCGAGCCGAGCCGCGCAGCCGGGGCATTCGCCGCGCCCGGCGTCGGTCGCTCCAGCAAGGTCCGGACCGAACCGGCCACCCCCACGGACAAATCCGCCACCTGCGGCCCGTACTCGATACTGTCCAGTCGCCGGCCCAGCGCATCCCACAGATAGACCCCGCCGCCCTCCGCCGGCAGGCCGCGCCCGAGGTTGAACTGACCCGGCTCCATCGAAGGCGGCTGCGTCGGATCGCACAACACCACCATGAACTCGAAGGGACCAAGCCAACTGCCTGACGGGAAGCTCCACGCATCGGAGCCGTCTGGCTGCAAACTGAGCCGCATCCCCGTGAGGTCGAGAATCGTGCTGGTGGGATTGTAGAGCTCTACAAAATCGGCCACTCGCCCCCGGACCGGCACGGACCGGTTTCGGGCCAGAATTTCATGCAACCGCGGCGCACCGGCCACGGCGAGTTCGTTGCTGCGACCGGGCGTGCTGCTGCCCGGAAACGACATGATGGCATCGGCGCCGTCTGGATACCGACCCATGGCAACCCCGGGGCCGGCGGCGGTGTAGGTGACGCTGTCCAGCAAGCCCCCGGCCGGGTCGTACAGTGCCAGGCGTCCGGCGGCGGGCAGGGTGAGTGGCACCCAGTTCGGCCCCGCCCCATCGTCCAACCGGAGCAGCAGATGCGACTGCGGGGGCAGAAAGGCACGAACCCACAACGGAACCGCAGTTTCATCGGCGGCCAACCACAGACCTTCCAACGCCACGGGGAGATCGCTCGAGCGATTGAAAAGTTCCACCCAGGCGGGCTGCCCCATGGCCGGCCCGGGCAGCCACTCGTTCAGGGCGAGCTGGTCGGGATCCGCGATGGCCGCAGGCCGATTCGCCGTCCCCGGGGTGGGCTCGGTCAACGTCCACCGTCCCTGCCAGCGGCCCAGGGTACGGTCCGGCACTTGCAGTCCGAACACCACCGCATCCACGCGATTGGTCTGGGCATCGTACAGGAAGACCGCGTCCCCCTGGCGATCGAGCCCAAAGCCGGCGTTCAGTGCGCCCGGCGGCGCGCCCTGCGCATTGCACCAAACGACGAGATACCCGCCGGCAGGGAGCGTTGTGCCGGCAGGAAACACGAACCGCCGCGGATCGTCATCGTCGGTGAGGCTCCAGCCACTCAGGTCCACAGGTTGCCCTCCGGCATTGTGCAATTCGATCCAGTCCGGAAACCCGGCGCCGAGCGGCACCGCGCTGCGGTTGTCCGCCATGATCTCGTGAATCTGAACGAACCCGGGCAGGGCAGGGGAGTTGGGAGCCCCGGGACTGCCGCCCGCGGCGGCGCTGGCCCGCCAGTTGCCCGGATCCAGCGGATTCCCCCACGGATCCACCAGCTCGAGCGAAGGCCCCCCACCGTCCGGTTCCGTGGGCCACCCCCGCTCGTCGTCGAATTCGACTGCAGTGACCACGCGGCCCTGAGCATCGCGCAGGACAATGCGTTCGCCTCCGTTGGCGAGATTGCCGCCGAACCAGCCGAAGGGCATGACGCCGGGATACCGCTGGCGCCACGCGTTGGTATCCGTGTTGGACGCCAAAACCACGCGCGCACCCGGCGGCAGCACGCTGCCCAAAGGAAACCGAAAAGTAATCCCTTCGAACCAAAAGCCACTTACGTCCAGAGCCGTGCCGCCGAGGTTGGCCAGCTCCAAGAACTCTTCCGCACTGCCCCCGGCCGGATTGTAATGGAGTTCGGTGATGCGCAGAGGCACACCCGGCCCGCCCACACGAAACGTCGCCTCGCTGATCGCACTCCACGTGGCGCCCGCCAGCGAACGCGCCCGCACAGTCAAGTCTGCCGTGACCCGGATCGGCCCCGTGTACGGTCGGGCGTCGGGCGCCACCCCGCTGGTGAAGGGCACCCGCGGATCGCCCCCGTTGGTCGTGTAATAAATCACGCCCGCCCCGTTGTTGGTCATCACCAGCTCGAACCCCAACGGCACACGTCCGCCCGGATGGTTGAACCGCGGTGCGTTGGTGAAGTTGAACAGGCCCGCTTGAAGCAGTTGATTGGAGTAAATCGGTCCCCGCTCGCGGATCCAGTTGCCGATGGTCGGCGAGAAGTCGGGCATCAACGGTTCCAGCTGCTGACGCAGCTCGTTCAGCCGACGCCAGAGGTTGCTCGTGCTCAGGGCGCCTCCTTCCGAGAAATGCTTGTGCACCCGGTCCGCCCACAACAACCGGAATTCTCCGCTGGTCCGCAACCGCTGAAACATGCGGGCGATTTCCGAGCCCGCCGTGCTGCCCAGGCCGGAGTCCGTCGGACCGGGCCCGCTCAGCGTGAACGAGTTCAGCGTCACCGAGCGATTGGCAAACCCCATCGCCCACTCCGCGTCCCACACCACGAACCGCCACGGGCCTCCGGCACGATCCCGACCCGCCCGCCAGTTGTTCACCGGCCAGTCCCCCGTGGCCGCCCAGGTGTTGAGAATCAGGTAATCCGCGAAATTCGTCAGATCCAACCAGCGCGCCACGTTGCTGTACACGACCGGAGGAAACGTGGTCTGCGACCACACATAGTTCACCAGCGCATCGAAATCGGCCCGATCCCCGTCGATCACGCCCGGCGTCCCCGCGGTCTGCGCCCAGCCCGGCCCCACCACGTCCCACTCCGCTCCGCCCCCCAGGTGCTCCTGGAAGAACTCTTCGTGCACACGTTCGCAGGGATTGTACCAGGGCGAGCCGACGTAATAGCGCCCGTTCAAGAACACGATCGCCAGCGTGCCGTGCGAAGCGATCTGCCCCATGTCCGACGACAGCCGTCGCGTCAGCTCGTCGCGCACGAAGGGGTTGTCCGGTTCATTGAATCCCGCCCGCAACACCAGCTGATCGAACCGCTGCACCGGCGTCAGCGGAAACAGCGGATACTCCAGCCGACCCGGCCCGTAATCGCTGCGGAAATAAAGGCGGTAGGAGAATTTGCTCGTGGGGCGGAGACGCGGCCGCTGGTAGTCGCTGCCCTGCACCCGAATTCCGGCATCTGCTTGGAAACCGCGCCCGTCGCCCGGCTCGATCCACTCCACCGACACCGGCCGTTCCCAGGCCAGCCCGTGCTGCGAGGGGTTGTGATAATCGCCGGGTGCGACCGGCTGCCACGGCCCACCCGCATAGGTGCCTCCCTGAATGCCCAAAATCCCGCTCGGCCCGTACAAGTGGTTGGACGCCGTCACGAGCGAAAGAGTGGGCAAGGACCGCAGCGGTGCGGGCAAACCGAAGAAATAACTGTGCGTCACGACCCGCGAGGGCAAATGCCCGGGCTTGAACGCCGCCGCCCGAAACAACGTCGTGCGATCCACCCGCAGCCGCCCCGGAAACAGCGGGCTGTCCGGCGTCGGTTCGCTTCCGTCGGTCGTGTAGCGGAATTCGACGCCGGGGGTGGCGCACGACAAAACCAGATCGAACGGCACTTCGAAGTGGCCGCGCTGTACGTTCACCCGCACCTCCCCACATACCCCGGTCAGGCTGGTGAACCCGTTCGGGGCGCCGGGGGTCGGCACGTCGTAATAGCTCCACTGTCCCAGGGGATCCAATCCGTAGCTGACATCGTTGCGTTGCTCCGGATACCGGTCCCAGCCGCTGACCCGGACGCGCGGGGCATCCGGTGAGTAGAGCCCGAGCGGCTCGCCGCCCAACGCCAGTCGAAAATTCGTGTGCAACGGAACCTGCGGGTCCGCGGACCGCCGATCCTTGCCCGAGGCAAACACCACAAGGTACTGGTTCGGCCCCAACACCCGCTCCGGAAACACCCACCGACCCGGCACGGTCGGATCGTCGCTCAAGGACCAGTTCGCCAGGTTCACCGGCTCGGTCCCGCGATTGTAAATCTCGATCCAGTCCTGCAGCTCGCCATCCTCGTCCACCAGGCCGTTGCTTCGCACCGCCCCGGCCAGGATCTCCGTGATGACCAGGTCCGCCCCCGGCGCCGCCGGGTCCACTTCGTACGTCCAGGACCCGCCGCCGAACGCATTGGGCTCGGCTGCAGTGTCCGTGATCCCGTGCTGCGCGACCCATCGCACCTGCACCACCCCGGAGGCCGGCGGATCGAACGTGAACACGTAAACGCCTTCACCGCGACTGGCGACGTAACGCGCCGGCCGACCCCCCATTTCCAAATCCGCGGCGTCCAGACCCCAAATCGGCTCGCTGAACGTCACCTCGATCTCTTCCAACCGCCGCACGCGCAGTCCCGCCGGCGGATGCAACCGGACCACTGCGGGGGGCGTCCGATCCCGAAAATCGTACTCCCAAACCGCCCCGGCCGCCGCGCCATCGAACGCCAACGGCGGCTCTGCCAGATCGGTGATTCCATGCCCGGCCGCCCACTGAAAGCGCAACGTCCCGTACGGCGGCCTCATCCATCGGAACCGGTACACCGCGCCTTCGCCGCGCACTGCCAGCGCCGGAACACCGTTCAACCACAGATCATCCGCGTCCACGCCGGTCACCGGCTCCGAAAAGGTCACCACCACTTCGGTGAAGTCGGTGATTTCCCCCGGCGACGGTTCCACCCGCAGAATCACCGGCGGATTCGTGTCCAGATACACCCCCTCCAAACGGGCGTCGAAGCCCAGGTCCGAGCTGCCCGGGCTGGTGTTGAACACTTGCACCGCCAGCACATTCGTTCCCGAACGCAGGACCCCGGTCGGCACCGTCAACGGGTGGATCTCCCACATCACCGGCTCCGGCGCGTTCTGCGCCAGCGTGTTCACCGTCGGCTCGCCCGACGGCATGCGAATGCGCAAAACCTCCTGGCCGTTGATCCACGCCACCAGCCCGTCGTCTACGAACGTCCGCAGACGAACCTGCTGAACCATCGCCGCGTTGGTCACCACGAACCGATGCCGCAGGAAAATGCAGCGGTACCGGTTCTGCATGTCGGTCAGCTCCGTCCCGCCGGTTTGCGGATCGCCATACCAGAACGGCGCCGGAGCGTCCCGGAAACCCGCCGCGGCATCGTCGAATTCCGGCAACCGCCACAACCCGATCGGCGAAGAGGCTTCGTAGGTGCCGGCCCGAAACCTCCACACCGAACCTTCGGGGACCCAAACCACTGCCGCTGGCGCCTGGACTATAAACCAGCCCGCCAGCAAACAGACCTGCCGCCATCCCGCCGGACCCACGTGGCCGGACCTGCAACGACCTCGCGCAGGCTGGCGGCCGCGTGGCGCCGATGTTCTAACGGAACAACAGTGAAGCAAACTCCACCAGATAGTCCCGCCAGTTGTTCCACGTATGTCCTCCATCGGTCTCCTTGTACGTCACCGGCCAGCCCCGCTGCCGCAACAACTCCACTGTCGCACGACTCACCTCGACCAGGAAATCGTCCCGGCCGGTGGCGAACCACAGCACCTTCAAGCCCTCTCGTGCCTTGGCATCCTCCAACACCTTCCGATTCCGCTCCTCCCAGGTCGGCCCTTCCGGCGCCGGTCCCGGCCCGCCGCGCAACCCGAACACACCGGAGCTGAAAACCCCTGCGTACGCGAACGCCTCCGGCCGCTGCATCAACACGTTCAACGTCTGCATGCCGCCCATCGAAAGACCCGCGATCGCCCGGGAACCGCGCTCGGAGCGCACCCGGTACCGACGCTCAACCTCGGGCATCAGGTCATTCAAAAAATCGCGCTCGAACTCATCACTGAACCGCATGCCGAACCGAAACGGTCCCGTGTGCCCGTGCGGCATCACCACCACCATCGGCGGGACCCGACCCGCCGCAATCAGATTGTCCAAAATCACCCCGGCCCGACCCACCGTGCTCCACGAGGCATCCGAATCCGTCGCTCCGTGCAACAAATACAGGACCGGATACTGATTCGTGCCCGCCTCGTACCCCGGCGGCGTGTACACGTGCATTCGGCGGAACCGCTGCAGTGTGGACGACCAGTACCACACCGCCGACACCGCCCCGTGGGGCACCCGTCGCAGATCGAACCACTCCGACCCCGGCACGACCACCAGGCTCCAGGTCGTCTCGTTGGATTCACTGGTGGCCGGATTCCGGGGGTCCACCACCGGCACGTCGTCCACCATAAACACGTACCGGTACGCCCCCGGCGGCACCGGTCCCACCGTCACCGTCCACACGTCATTGGTGTCCCGGCTCAACGGCGGCAGCTCCCCCAAACCCGCCCCCTGCAGATCGCTGCTCTGCAATCGGACCCGCTCCGCCCGCGGCGCCCGCAACCGGAAGGTAATCTTTCGATCTTCGGTCACCTCCGGCGACCGCACCATTGCCTGGGGGTTGCCCATCGCACGTGGCGGAGGCGCTCCCGTCTGCGCGTTGGCCACGACCACCGTCATCGCCCCGAACACCGCCATCCCCGCCAGGCCAACCGCTCGTGTGCGGAGCCATCGCCCGAAACGAACACACCGCTTCCACCTTGCAGAACTCGCGACCCTGGGATGCTTCATAGAACCTCCGTGGATTCGTGCTGAATGCGAACGTGACAGCCCTTTGCCCGACGTGTCCGCACGGTCGTGCTCGGCCGAAACCCTTGCTTCCTGCTTTAGCACACGTGCGGGCCTTCGCCGGGCCGGCCCGACTCTGCCTCATCCGCGCCTGCCTGACCAGCCTGATTTCTCTTCAATCCTCGGTGATGGTCCGCAGCCGCCGCTCCAGCTCTTGCCGCAACGACTCTCGCTCGGTCTCCGAGGCTTCGCGCGGCACCCACAGCCGCGGCCCCAGCACCACCTCCCAGACCGAAAACGGCAGCGGCACCAGAAACCCGTCCCAGCTCCGCAACCGCACCCGCCAACTCAGCCGATAGGAGGCCGGCACGATCGGCAGTCCGGTCACCTGCGCCAGCGCAATGACCCCCTCCTGCACCACGTAGCGCGGACCGCGCGGTCCGTCGGGCGTGATCGCCAGATCGTACCCGCGTTCGGCCCACGTGGTCAGCTCCAGCAACGCCTGGGGCCCGCGCCGACTCGACGATCCCCGCACCGGTTGCACACCGTAACACTCCAAAACGGCGGCCAGAAACCCGCCATCCCGGCTCGCACTCACCAATGCGGCCAACCCCGCCGCGCGCGAGTGCGGCCGCGCAAACACCCGGTACGCTTCCAGACACAACGCCAGCCGGTTGTGCCACATGACGTAAATCGCCTGCCCCGGCCAGTCCGCACCATACCCGCCCCGGTCCAGCAGCCTACGGCGCAGCGTCCTCGTCAAACCGCGCCCCAGCAGGTACAGCAGCCGGGCCGCCCACCGCTGCCACGGCGTCGGCGCATGCGGAATCACCGGACCTCCCCGGTGTTTCCGCGCCACGGGCCCATCGGCTTGACGCACCGCCTCGTTCATTTCGCCGACACGCTCCGTTTCAACGCCGCGCGCACCAGTTCCTCGACCGTCGCTTGCGGGCCCAACGCCGCCGCCACCGCGCGCACCGCCTCCTGCGCCTCGCCCGACTTGTACCCCAGCGCCATCAGGGCCAGCACCGCGTCGTTCCATTTGGCGTCAGTCAGCCCGACAGAAACCCCGCCGCCCGTTCCGCCCACCGGCAGCACCGGCCCCAGCTTGTCCTTCAACTCCACCACGATCCGCTCCGCCGTCTTGCGTCCCACACCCGGAATCCGCGACAACGCCCGCACATCCCCTCGCATCACCGCCTCCCGAAACGCCGGCACGCTCATTCCGCTCAACACACTCAAAGCCGTCTTGGGCCCGATGCCGTTCACCGTGTGAATGAGGAGTCGAAACGTGTCCCGTTCCTCCGCCGTGGCGAATCCGTACAGCAGATGCGCATCCTCGCGCACGATCAGTTCCGTCAAGAGTCGCACCGGCTGGCCCACCGCCGGCAACTTGTCATACGACGACAGCGGAATGAACACCTGATATCCCACGCCGTGCACGTCCACCAACACCTCCGTGGGCGAAGCCTCCACCAACGTGCCATGCAAAAAGGCGATCATCGTGCCGTGAATCTGTGACTGGGTGCCGAACCGTCCACCCGGCCGCGTGCCGTGCAACCTGCCCCTGCCACCTCAGAGCCGGCGTTCGCCCGAGGCGGCCCACGGACGCCCCTGCGTCTGCCAGTGTGCCACCGCCAGGGCCAGCGCATCCGCGGCATCCGGCGCCGGCGTCTCCGGCAGCGACAACATCCGCTGCACCATTCGCGCCACGGCAAGCTTGGCCGCCGCTCCGTGCCCCGTGATCGCCAGCTTCACCCGCCGGGGCGCGATCTCGTAAATCTCCAAACCGAACTCGGCCAGCACGGCCAGCGCCGCTCCCCGGGCTTCCCCCATCACCAGGGCCGTCCGCACGTTCCGGGCATGAAACAAGCCTTCCAGGATCACCACCGTGGGCCGATGCACTTCCACAATCTCCCGCAGTCGCCGCGCAATCGCGCGCAAACACTCCGTCCGGGACCAGGCCCGCGGACACGCGATCGTTCCATAGTCCACCGCACGAAGCCCCGACCCCTCCCGCGCCACCAGCCCATAGCCGGTCCCCCGCAGCGAAGGATCCACCCCCAGCGCCAACCCCGGCGTCCGGTCCACGGGTCCGGCCACCGCCGGCTCGGCCGAGCCCGAGGGTCTTCGCAACCGCGCCTGCAGCTCGGCGTACGCTTTGATCGAAATCCCCATCGCGCCCAATCTGCCAGTCCCGAGCGTCCCGTCCAATGGCGAAATACCGCCCCGGTGCATTTCGCGCCTTCCGGGTCCGGCGATTTCCGTTGGCCCCGGCCCGGCCGCCTCATCCCGTGCGGCGCCTTCCGCCTCAATCGAACACCCACCGACACACCCACACCGACACCACCATCGCCACCACGTCCGTGGTGAGCCCCGCCCAAAGCGCATGCCGGATCCGTTGCACCCCGACCGCGCCGAAATACACCGCCAACACGTAAAACGTCGTCTCCGTGCTGCCGTAGAGCGTCCCGCCCATCCGCGCCAGCAAACTATCCGGCCCGTGCGTGCGCACCAGCTCCGTAAACACCCCCAGCGCCCCGCTCCCGCTCAGCGGTCGCACCAGCGCCAGAGGCAGCAACTCCGCCGGGAACCCCAACCACCCCAGCACCGGCGTCAGCCACCGACTCAACAGCTCCACACCGCCGGCCGCCCGAAACATCCCGATGGCCACCAGCATCGCCACCAAATACGGAATGATCCGGACGGCGACTTCGAACCCCTCCCGCGCCCCGGCCACGAACTCCTCGTACACCCGGACCCGCCGCAGGGCCGCGTACAACGGGAACCACGCCAGCAGAAACGGCACCGCCAGTTGTGACAGGCCCTGCAATCCCCGCACGGCCCAACCCGCCACGCCCGGGGCAGCCCCATCTCTCGGGCCCCAAACCTGCACCGCCCATAACGCCACGAAAAAAACCACCAATCCCCACAAAAGCAGCAGCCCCCACCATGCCAGCGGTGCCGGCTCCGGCTGCGCCTGTTCCTCCACAGGCGGACTCGCCGCCCCTGATTCCTCGTTCGACGTGCGCCGTGGCGACGTCGCTTCGCGGGGCGGGAGCCGAAACCATCGCAGCCGCTCCAGGACCTTCGCCGCCGTCACCGCTGTGACCGCACTGCACAACGTCGCCACCAACGCCGTCCCCACAATCGCCGTCGGTTCCCGTGCCTGCTGCGCCGCCAGCACCGCCATGGCCGTCACCGGCACCAGTTGCACCGAGCCCGTGTTCAACGCCAGAAAGGTGCACATCGCATTGGTCGCCGTGCCCGGCTGCGGATTCAGCTTGTCCAGCTCCCGCATCGCCCGCAGTCCCAGGGGCGTGGCCGCATTGCCCAGGCCGAGCATGTTCGCCGCCAGGTTCAACACCATCGCCCCCATGGCCGGATGATCCCCGGGCACATCGGGAAACAACCGTCGCATCACCGGCCGGAGTGCCCGCGCCAGGGCCTGCACCAACCCCGCCCGTTCCGCCAACCGCATCATCCCCAGCCACAGCGCCATTAGGCCCACCAGCGGCAACGCCACCTCCAGTACGGCCACACGCGCCATCTCCAGGGCCCGGCCCGTCAGCAACTCCAGCCGGCCCGACGCACCGGCCAGAATTACCGCTCCCACCAGCATGCCGAGCCACAGATAATTCAGCATAGACGCTCCGCTGCGCCTCCACGCGGTTCAAAACTCCGCCCCACCGCCAATCCACGCCAAACCGGCCCGGATCCACAAGGGCATCGTCACCAGCGAGACCACGGAGGTGCTCAAGACCACCTGCAACGCCGTCGCCACATCGCCGCCGTACTGCCGCGCCATCACGATGGGAAACACCGCGGCCGGCATCGCCGCCTCCAGCACCAGGACCCGCTGGAGTTCGGGGGTGCCGGGCAGCAGCCGCGCCAGCAGCAGAAACAGCGCGGGCAACACACCCAGCCGCAACACCACCGCCGTGCCCATCACACGCCAACCTGCGGCCGAACGGAACCGACCCAGGTGATCCGCCACCACCGCCCCGATCAACAGCAGGGCCGTCGGAATGGCGCACTGGCCCAGCCAGTGCAACGCCGTGCGCACCGGCACGGGAATCCAGGCCTGGCCCTGCACACTGTTGAGCAGCAGTGCCACCACGATTGCCACCAACGGCGCATTCAGCAACCGTCGCCAGTCGATCCGACCCGTCCCGCGTGCCGCCAGTCCCAGTACGCCCAGCGTCCACAACGCCGTTTCCACCCCCACCATGAACAAAAACAAAACCCCCGTCGTGGCCTTGTCGAACAACAACACCGCCAGCGGAATCGGCACGTAGCCGTAATTGTAAATCCCCACCGTCACCGTGAACGTGCGCACGGCTGCCGACTCCCTCAACCCGTGAAGTCGTCGTGCGGCCGCTGCCACCGCCATCCCCAGCGCCACCGTGACAAACCCCGTCAGCGGCGCCCACACCAGATTCCGCCACTGGCCCAGTGCCGGATTCCCCAACGCCGAGTCCAGCACCAGGCAGGGCACCAACAACTGAATCGTCACCCGCAACAGGCTTGCATCCGCTTCCTCTGTCAACCACTCCAGCCGCCGCACCGCAAAACCGCAAGCAATGATCCCGAACACCGGCAGCACCGCCGCCAGAATCGTCGGATAGGGATTCATCCGGCCCTCGTGGTTTCAACCCTGCCGGCCTGATCCCGCGCCCCCGACAAACGTGGCGAGCACGGCCTCGAATTCCGCCCGTTGCAGCGCCCGCGCCGCCTGCCCCTCGGCCGATTCCTCGCGCCCCTGCAGCTCCGTGCACAAATCGACAAACGCGTACGGATCCCACCGTCCCCCGGGCAACAGCCGCCGGGCCCAGCCCGCCGTTCCATGACGCTCCAACACTGCACCTGCCTCCCGCCCCAGGCGCTCCAATGCGGGATGCGCCCCGGTCCGACGCCACCAGTATTTCGAGTTCCACGGGTCCGGTTCCCGCCGGTGCACGATCGCGTGCACAAGCGCCGCGTCGGCTGACGGGTCCGACTGCACCAGCTCATGCGCCGCGTTCCAGTGATCGTGCCACAACAACACCAGGGCACGAATGACCACACTGCGCCTCCTGGCCGCGGGTTCCGCTTCTTCCAAAGAAACCAACCGCGCCAGGATCTCGGATTCCGACCACGTGCCCGCACGCCGGTCCGGCCCCAGATGCGCCGGCGTCTCCGTGTTCAGCAATTCAAACCAGTCGGTGCTCATCCCTCGGCCCTCTCTTGCGTGCTTGTCTCTTCCGCCGGTTCGACAGGCGCGGGCCTTGCCTCTCCCAGCCGGCTCACCAGATCCTCGATGACCCAGTTGTCCCGCTCTGTCTCCAGCTGATCCGCCACGGCCCCGTGTTGCCAGACCGCAAACCGCAGCGCCTGCAACGGATCGGCGTGCGACCACGGTTGCGCCAACCAGCCCGCGATGTACCCCGCCAGCACATCCCCGCTGCCGCCCTGCGCCAAACCCGGATTGCCCGAGGAGTTCACATACACCGCACCCTCGTACCGACCCACCAGCGTTTGGTACCCTTTCAACACCACCCATGCCCCGCCGAAGCGCTCCGACAATGCCCGCAATGCGCCCGCGCGATCCGCTTGCACCTGCGCGGCCGTGGTGCGCAGCATGCGCGCCGCCTCCCCCGGATGAGGCGTCAGCACCCGAATGGCGCCTCGGGGCACCGGCTCCGGCGGCACCCAGTCCAGGGCACTCGCATCCACGATCACCGGCACCGGGGCATCGCGCCACAACCGCCTACACGCCTGCACGATTTCCGCCGGCACATCCGGCGCTGCCAGGCCGGGACCGATCAACACGGCCGAGTAGTTGCCCGGCAACGCATGCGCCGCCGACCACGGATGCACCATCACCGACTGCAATTGCGAAGCCACCGGACCGTACACCGGCGCCGGCGTCAACAGCGTGATCAAGCCCGGCCGGGCCCGCTGCGCGCCCCGCGCCGCCAACACGGCCGCCCCGTGAAACCCCAAACTCCCCGCCACGATCGCCAGATGCCCGAACGTGCCCTTGTGCGCCATCGCCGGCCGGGCGGGCGGCCAGTCCTCGAAATCCTCCGGCAGGGTCCAAAGCCGGTCACTGGTCACAGGGCAGGGGACCAGCCCGATGTCCGGAATCACCTCCAACCGTCCCGTGAAGGCCGCGGCTTCCGTCCGCAGCAAACCTTGTTTGGGTGCCGCCAGCGTGAGCGTCCAGGCCGCCCGCACCGCCGCGCCCCAGGGTTCACCCCGATCCGCGTCCAGACCGGAGGGAACATCCACGGACACCACCCGGGCCCCCGCCGCATTCAAGCGCTGGATCAATGCACACCATCCGGCATCCAGGGGACGATTCAGTCCGATGCCGAACAGTCCATCCAGCACCCAGTGCGGCCGTCGCGTCAGCGCCGCTTCCAGCGCCGACATCGCCGCGGCCGGATCCCGCACCTCCAGGACTTCAACGCGTCGATCCGTGAGGTGCGGCACCGCGGCGCGCGCGTCGTCCCCGTTGTGCCCCTTGCCGGCCAGCACAAGCACGCGGTCCCCGCGCCGGGTGCGCTCCCGCAGGCGCGCAGCTACGAGCGCGCCCACCCGCGCGATCACACCCGCCTCGGTGCGACCCGCTGCCCAACTGGCTTGTTCCCACTGGCGCATCTGCGCCACACTGACGACAGGCACCGGCATGGTTTTGACCTGTTTCCCGCGTGTTCCCGGGAATCTGGTTGGCCTGTACTCGGTTTTCCCGGACTCCAACCCGGCAATGCCCGCGCCCCTGGAGAGGCTTCGCCCGGCAACGCGATTGGGCCTCTTGCCTCGAATCCAACGCGCGCGGTGTATCGCTCCCGCTTTGTACCGGGCCCGGAGTGGAGAAACAAGGTCGCGTTGGTCCGCCTGCCCCGGGTCACGGAGAAAGGCTCGAGCAGTTGCTTGGGCCACGATCCTGTTCGGCCCGATACTCCTGCGGACGGGGGAGGGCGGGATGAAACCCGGCGTACAGCCCGACCGCGGGCGGTCCAGAGGGCGGTATCCCGGTGATCAGCCTCGATGCCCCGCCTGCGGGCCGGAGCCCTGTGTCGCACCGGGGTGGACTCCAGTGTGCGACACGATTTCGGTTCGGTGCAGGACGATTCCCACGCGGCGTTTCCTGCGTTTCTGTGGGCTCGCCGGGATCCTGCCTACACGCGGGTCCCGGGTCGACCCCTACCGGCCGCCCGGCCCGGAACGGCTCGGAAAGCTCCGTGGATCGGGCCGCCGATTGGGTCCGTGAGAGCCGAGAGGCAGGCGATACCCTCAGCTTTTTGACATCCCCGAAGGTGCCCGGCACAATCAAGATGACGATGAATGTCTGGCAGGCATATGAGGAACTGAAAGAGGCGCTGGGCCCGGAGGCTTCCCGGAAGGTGGCCATGGTGCTGGATGCGCTGGCGCAGGAGCACGTGCGCTCGGAGGTTCGGGAAGTAATCGATCCGCTCCAGGTGGCGCTGCGACAGCTTGCCGAGGCACAGGTGCGCACCGAGCAGGTAATCCAACCCCTCGGCGAGCGAATCGAGGCCCTGGCCGAAGCCCAGCGGCGGACCGAGGAGCGGCTCGATCGACTCGCCGAGGCCCAGCGGCGGACCGACGAACGCCTGGAAGCCCTCGCCCATCGGGTCGAGCAGCTGGCCGAGGCGCAACGCCGGACGGAGGAGCGGCTCGGTCAACCCACCGAGCCTCTGCAGCGCACCGAGGAACTGCTGGAGGGGCTGTCGCGGCAGCTGGACGAGACCGATCAGCTGATCCGAGTGCTGACGATGACGGAAGGTTATACGCTCGAGAACACGGCCTACCGGACGCTGCCACCACTGTTGGAGAAGGATCATGGGCTGCGGCTGCGGGAGCGGCTGCGCCGGGATTTCGTGTTGGATACACGCGGCATACCGCTGGAGGTGAACATTCTGGGGCGCGGGGAGCGACAGGGTCAGCAGGTGTGGGTGGTGGGAGAGAGCAAGGCGCAGTTGTCGCGACAGGACGTGGACCGGTTCGTGGAGCGGCGACTGGGTCGGCTGGGCGAGCTGTTGGGGGGCCCGGTGTTCGGGGTGTTGGTGGCGCACATGGAAAGCGAGCCCGGGGTGCGGGACTACGCGCGCTCGAAGGGCGTGGCAGTGTACTTGTCCTACGAGTTCGACGCTTGAGGGCGGACCGGGTTGCCCGGTCGTTGGGACAGCCATCGGCGGTCGTGAGCAGGGCCGCGCGAGTACCATGGGCCGGTGCAGACCCTGCCTCCGAACTGTCCGGCTCGGCGCGCGTCATCCCGCCGGCAGTGCGAAGCCGGCAGCCCGACCTGCTTGGCCTTCTGAATCCCCGAAGCAAAGCAGCCCGGATCGGTGTCCGGGAGCCCGGGGACGGGACCGAACACGGCACGGAACAGTCCGAGCAACTGGACTCGCGGCACAGAGCAGGGCAGGAGGAAGCCTCCCCCGTGGGCGGGGCTGAGAGCCCGCCATGGTCGTCCGGATTCTCCAGCCGGCCTTTTGCGCCGCGGAGACTGGCTGCGACGGCGGGAACTTCGAATCCGGCGGGCCGAGCGCGGTCTGCCCAGTACTTGTATTCTTCTGCATGCTCCGTGGGCTTCTCCTCGTAGCCGCCGACGTGAGTCGGCGGACCAACTTCACATCCGCCGCGTTTCCGCGGCGGCTACCCGGTAACACCTGCATTCCCTGTGGGCTCTCAAACCGGTAGCCGCCGACATGAGTCGGCGGATCCCAATCGTGTTGGCCCCGACGTCAGTCGGTGGACCTCTCTCTCATCTGCGTGTCCTGCGTGATCTGCGGGCTTTCACTCGTAGCCACCGACGTCAGTCGGTGGATCATCTCCAATCTGTGTTCTGCGTGTTCCGCGGGCTCTGATTCGTAGCCGCCGACGGAAGTCGGCGGACCAAATTCGCATCCGCCGCGCTCCCGCGACGGCTACCAGTACGACGCGAGGCTTCCAGGCTGCCTGCACGGCACCACTCCGAGCGGCCTGAAAATGTCATGGCTGGTTCTGCGTGCTCTGGGTGCTCTGTGGGCTTTCAGTCGTAGCCACCGACGTGAGTCGGCGGATCCCTCTCTCTCTCATCTGCGTGTCCTGCGTGATCTGCGGGCTTTCACTCGTAGCCACCGACGTCAGTCGGTGGATCATCTCCAATCTGTGTCTTCTGCGTGTTCCGTGGGCTCTCTTCCGCGTGCTCCGTGGGACCAGCCCGCCTTCGGTGGGCTCTTTCGGCAGAATTGTCGTCTCCTGCGGATGATTCCCCTCTGTGGGCTTCACAGAGTTTCGGCCCCGGCATCCACGCCGGGATCCAAGCCCCGGGGAATCCCCGGGGGCACTGTCCGCCCGAAATCGCGTCAAAACCCCTGATTTTGGCCGTTTTTCACCATTTCTTGTCCCCACTCCAACGCCAAAACACCTCCGGCCGGCATCCGTAATCCACCGGACAACCCACGGCAATTCCCCAGGGCAAAGATCCGGGACCCGCCCTGATTGTCGGATTCTTCTCTTCTGCAATAGTGGTCGCGTGCATCGACGCAGAGGCGTGCGTCACGCGGGCACGCCCTGCCGGTCGATGCCGCAAACCAGGCATCCCGATGTGGGATGGTGCACGGCGGTTCGACCGGTCTTCGGGCCGCCGACACAAGGGCGAAAGCCTCGGGATGCACGTCCGGTCCGCCGGACACAAACGGGAACGGAGCCAATCGAAATGATCATGGTGGAGCGAACGGAATCCATGGCCCTGAGCCTGGAGCAGGAGCGGATCGAGTCGCCGCCCCTGCCCGCGTGGAAGCGTCTGCTGGACCTTCTGTGCATCGTGGCGAGCCTGCCGGTCACCCTCCCCTTGGGACTGGCCATCGCCGCCTACATCAAACTCACCTCACCCGGACCGGTCCTGTTCCGCCAGGAACGGATCGGGTACCGCGGCCGCCGATTCTGGTGCCTGAAATTCCGCACCATGCGGGTGAACGCCGACACCTCGTGTCATCGGCAACACCTGCAGCAGCTCATGCGGAGCGATGCGCCGATGATCAAACTGGATGTCAAGGGCGATCCCCGGCTCATCCGCGGGGGTGCCTTCCTGCGGGCCACCGGCCTGGACGAGCTGCCCCAGCTCATCAACGTGTTGCGTGGCGAAATGAGCCTGGTCGGCCCGCGCCCGTGCCTGCCCTACGAGTACGAGCAATACGATGCCTGGGCGCGCCAACGCTGCGAAGCCGTCCCGGGCCTCACCGGACTCTGGCAGGTCAGCGGCAAAAACCACACCACCTTCCGCCGGATGATCGAACTCGACATCCAGTACGCGCGAACCAAATCGCTCTGGATGGACCTCCGTATCATGGCGAAAACCTTCTCGGCCTTGGCGGCGCAGGTGCGTGAGACCCGCGCCGCTGTCCGCACCCCGGCGTCGTCATCCCCGACGACGCCGGCCGTTCCCGCCGCGAACGGTGCCGCCAAGGCCGCCTAAACTCTTTCGGCTCTTCTGCCGATTAATCAGCCATGGCAAAGCCTCTGACCGTTGGCGTGGTCGGATGCGGATATTGGGGTCCCAACCTCATCCGCAACTTCCGACAACTGCCGGATTGCCGGCTCAAATCCATCTGCGATGTCAGCCCGGAGCGACTGGCGCACATGCGCCGGCTCTATCCGGAAGTCCAGGGCACGCAGAGTTTCGACGAGATGGTGCAGGACCCCGAACTGGACGCCCTCGCCATCGCCACCCCCGTGCGGTTCCATTACCCCATGGCCCGCGCCAGCCTCCTGGCCGGCAAACACACCTTCATCGAAAAACCGATGGCCACCAGCGTGGCCGAATGTGAAGAACTCATCCAGCTGGCCGAGGAACGCGGCCTGATCCTCATGGTGGGCCACACGTTCCTCTTCTCCCCCGCGGTCCGCAAAATCAAGGAGATCATCAGCCGCGGCGACATCGGCCCGCTCCACTACATCGCCGCCCGCCGACTCAATCTGGGCCTGTTCCAGAAAGACATCAACGTCACCTGGGATCTCGCCCCGCACGACCTCTCCATCATCCTCTACATCATGGAGAGCCTCCCCAGGACGGTCGCCTGCTGGGGCAACGCCCACATCACTCCGGGCATCGAAGACGTCACCAGTCTGCATCTGACCTTCGATCATCACCGGATCGCCATGGTCCACAGCAGCTGGCTCGATCCCAAGAAGGTCCGCGAGATGACCTTCGTGGGCACACGCCGAATGATCGTGTACGACGACGTCGCGGTGCACGAAAAAATCAAGATCTACGACGCTCGGGTCGAAGTGCCGCCGCATTACGACACGTTCGCCGAGTTCCAGTACTCCTATCACTACGGGGACATGTACGTGCCCTACGTGAAGCAGGAGGAACCCCTGAAGCTGGAATGCCAGCACTTCCTCGACTGCATCCGCAACGGACAGAAACCGCTCACCTCGGGGCGCGAGGGCATGGAAGTGGTGCGGATTCTCGAGCTGGCCTCCTGTTCCCTTCAACTCGGCGGCATACCCGTCGAGGTCAACGGAGCGGGTTCCCTTTCAGGGGCGAATGCGTCGGTTGGCCAGCGAACCAAATCGCTCCAGCCTCAACTTTCCCACCCATGAAACCCACCGGAGGCCGGGCCGTCTGGTGGCGGCGCCGCCTCCCGGGGCGGTGGCCCGCCCAATCCTCCAGCCGGGTCGGAGCCGGCCAGGCATCCGGCTGCACGGATCCCAACCTGGCCCGAAGGCTGCTCTTGCCTTGCGGCACGAAGTCAACAACCATATGAGCGACAAGACCATGCAACCCATCAAAGTCCCCTTCCTCGACCTCCAGGCCCATCACGCCCCGATCCTGGAGGAGGTCCGCGAGGCCATCGACCGCGTCATCCAGTCCAGCGCCTTCGCGGGTGGCCCGTTCGTCGCCGCCTTCGAAAAAGATTGGGCCGCCTTCTGCGGCAGCCGCTACGCCATCGGCGTGGGCAATGGAACCGATGCCCTCTGGCTGAGCCTGTTGGCGCTGGGAGTCGGTCCCGGCGACGAGGTCATCACCGTGCCCAGCACCTTCATGGCCACCGCCGAGGCTGTCTCGTTTTGTGGCGCGCGACCCGTGTTTGTGGACATCGACCCGCAAACGTACACCCTCGACCCCAGCCTGTTGGAGCGGGCCATCACCCCTCGCACCAAAGCCATCATCCCCGTCCACTTGTTCGGGCAGATGGCGGACATGGACCCGATTCTGGAGGTCGCCCGGCGCCACGGGATTCCCGTCATCGAGGACGCCTGCCAGGCACACGGCGCCACGTACAAGGGACGCAAAGCCGGCACCTTCGGCATTGCCGGCTGCTTCAGCTTTTACCCCGGCAAAAACCTCGGCGCCTTCGGCGAAGCCGGCGCGGTGGTCACGGACGACGCCGAGCTGGCCGCCCGAATCCAGAGCCTCCGCGACCACGGCCAGGTCCGAAAGTATCACCACAAATACATCGGTTGGAACGCGCGCATGGATGGCATCCAGGGCGCCGTCCTGCAAATCAAACTGCGTCGCCTGGCCGCAGCCAACGAAGCCCGCCGCACCCATGCGCGGCTTTACAACGAGCTGCTCTCCGACCTTGAGGAGATCGTAGTTCCCCAGGAGGCGCCGCATCGCACACACGTCTATCACGTGTATGCCGTGCGCGTCCCGCAGCGGGATCGGGTCCTCGACGCGCTCACCCGCCGCGGCATCGGTTGCGGCATCCATTATCCGGTGCCGGTCCACCTCCAGGAAGCCTACCACCCCCTCGGCCTGCGCGAGGGCAGCTTCCCCGTGGCGGAACAGTGCGCGCGCGAGTTCCTTTCCCTGCCCATGTACCCGGAGTTGCGCCCGGAGCAGATCGAACTGGTGGTGCGGGAACTGCGCGACTGTCTGGCGGAATTGAAAGTCAAGCCCCATGCCTGCGCAGCTTGAAATGCCGATGCAAAAGGTACGGACAGAGCCCCGGGACCCTCCGCCCGCCGGCTCTGCCCCGGCCCCGGCCTTGCGCTGGGTGGACCCGCTGCAGGTCCCGGATTGGGACCAGCGCGTCGCCCGGCTCCCCGGGGCCACGGTGTTTCACAGCCGCGGCTGGATCGAGGTCCTTCAAACCACCTACGGTCATCGCCCCGCCTACCTTTGCTTGGAACAAGGCGACCAATGGCTGGCCTGTCTGCCCCTGGCCGAGGTCTGTAGCCCCTTCACCGGCCGACGAGCCGTCAGCCTGCCCTTTACCGACCTGTGCCCGTGCTTGCGCACCGAGCTTGCCGCCGCACGCGCCTTGTGGCCCGGTCTGACCCGGCGCGCCCGCGAAGTGGGTTGGCAACATGTCGAACTGCGCAGCGCTGAAGTGGTTCCCCCCGGCACACCGCCGTCCCTGGAATTCCTCGGTCACGTCCTGGATCTCCGACCCGGCCCCGATGCCCTGCGCGCGCAGATGGACAGTGCCGCACGCCGCTCCCTGCGCAAGGCGCTCGACTCCAACCTGCGAGCCGATATCGCCACCGACCCCGCCGCCATGGCCGATTACTACCGGCTCCATTGCCGCACCCGCAAACGCCACGGACTCCCGCCGCAACCCTGGCGCTTTTTCCAACACCTGCAACGCTGTCTGGTGGACCGCGGCCAGGGCTTCGTCGTGCGTGTTCGCAAGGATCAGGCCGTCGTGGCCGCCGCGGTCTTCCTGCACTTCGGCAACCACGCCTTCTACAAATTTGGCGCCTCCGATTTGTCGGCCCAGGAATTCCGGCCCAATAACCTGGCCATGTGGGCCGGGATGCGCTATTGTTGCGAGCGTGGATTTCAGCAATTGCATCTGGGCCGCACATCCCTGTGGAACGAGGGATTGCGCCGGTTCAAATCCGGCCTGGGCGCCCGTGAAGAACGCATTCCGATCTTTTGCTGGAGTGCACGAACCGATCGGTTCCTCCCCCGGGAAGACAAAGCCAAAGGCTGGCACACCGTGATGTTTCGACTCCTGCCCCTGCCCTTGCTCCGGTTGGCCGGAGAGCTCCTTTACCCGCACATGGATTGACCGATATACTATGCGTGCAAGCAAAGACGAAGTGCCCCGATTATGAGTGACCCGATCCCCATCCAGGCCCGGCCGGCGCAGTCCGCGTCCTCCGGATTGAACGCGGCCGACCTGCAGTACATGCTCTTCCGCCACAAGTGGAAGATCCTCGCCTGTTTTCTGCTCGGCGTGGCCGCCGCTGCCTTCATCTATTTCCGAAATCCGCCTTCGTACGTCACCGAGGCCAAGATCCTGATCCGTTACATCCAGGAAAGCCGACCCACGGTGGCCAAGACCGAGGATTCCGACATCCGGACCCCCGACACCCGGGGAGAGAACATCATCAACTCTGAGCTCGAAATCCTCACGAGCCTCGACCTCGCCCTGCAGGTGGCCGACGCGGTGGGGCCGCGCAACATCCTGGCCGCCTACGGCGGAGACGAGGATCGCACCCGCGCCGCTGGGGTAGTGCGGGGCGGATTGGAGGTCGAGGTGCCACGTCGGAGCAACATCATCCGAGCGCGTTACCGACACCCCGATCCCATGATCGCGCGGCAGGTGCTCGACGCCCTGGTTCGCACCTACCTCGAGCGACACGTGGCCATCCACCAGGGCAGGGGAGTGTTGGACGATTTCTTCGCCCAGCAGGCCGATCAGATCCGGGCCCGTCTCGCACAGACCGAGGAGGAGATCAAGAAACTCAAGGCGGAGGCCAACATCATCTCTCTGGAAGAGTCCAAGCGGGCGCTGCTGGCGCAGTTGTCCCGGCTCCAGGACGAGTTGCTGGCTGCGGAAGCCGAGCTGGCCGAGCGCCGCGCAGCCCTCGGGCACCTGGCCGAAACCCTGGGCACCAACGCCATCCCCACCAACGCCACCCCGGCCGTGGCCCCCGACGTGGCCGAACAATACCGCATGGCCGTGGCGGAATTGGACGCGTTCCGGCGCCGCGAAAGCGAATTGCTCCTGCGCTTTGCCTCCGAGCACCCCTTCGTACGGCGCATCCGTGAGCAGATCGCGGTCGCAGATGAGCGGAAGCGGCAGCTTGAACAGGAGTATCCGGCCCTTCTCTCCACTCCGGTGGTGCCGCCGACCCTCGGCCTGAACACCAACGACGTCGCCCAAGCCGTGGCCCGCGTGCTGTCCCTCGAAGCCAAGCTCAAGGTTTTGTCCAACCAAATTACCCGCGTCAGCGGTGAAGCAGCCCGCGTGGCGGCTATCGAACCGCGCCTGGTCGAACTGGAACGCAAACGGGAGCTCGACGAGGCCAACTTGCGCTATTACTCCGCCAGCCTGGAAAAGGCCCGCGTGGAAGAATCCCTGGGAGCCGGGAAGATCACCAACATCAGCATTGTCCAAGCGCCTTCTCCTGCTGGCCGCGATCTGTTCGAGTTCGCCAAGCCGATGGGGCTTTGCCTGGGGGGCGGCCTGGCCCTGGGCCTGGCGCTGGCCTTCGGTTTGGAACGCATGTTCAATGTGGCCATCCGCCGGCCGGTGGACATCGAGCGAAACCTCCGCGTGCCGCTCATGCTCAGCATCCCGGTGATCCGCCGTCGCCGCGGCTGGTTCGGCTCCGGCCGGGCTTCCCGCAACGGACACGGTCCCAAGCCCGACTCGGGCGGCGGCTCGAGTCGTGTAGCCGGCGATTCTGCGCTTCCCGCAACGCCGGCGGGCGGCCCCCTGGCCGTGTGGTCGCAGAACGATCCCATGCGACCGTTCTTCGACGGCCTGCGGGATCGGATCGTCACCTATTTCGAACTCCGGAACATGACCCACAAACCGAAACTCGTGGCCGTCACGAGTTGCCATCCCGGGGCGGGCGTAAGCACGCTGGCTGCCGGGTTGGCCGCCTCCTTGTCCGAGACCGGCGACGGCAACGTCTTGCTGGTGGACATGAACCTGGAACAGGGTGCCACGCAACAGTTTCAGCATGGCAAACCGGTGGTCGGGTTGGTCGAAGCCCTCGAGCAGGGCAAGACGGACGTCGCCATGGTCCACGAGAACCTTTACCTGGTCTCGGCCGCCGAGACCAACGACCAGAAGCTGCCCCGCGTTTTACCCCGACGCTTCGCGAACCTGGTGCCGAAAATGAAGGCCAGTCAGTTCGACTACATCATTTTCGACATGCCGCCCGTCTCCCAAACCACTCTGACGGCGCGACTGGCAGGTTACATGGACATGGTGTTGATGGTGGTGGAAGCCGAGCGCACCGGCCAGGAACTGGCCCGACGCGCCTATTCGCTGCTTCAGGAATCCAAGGCCAACGTCACGGCCGTGCTCAACAAAAAGCGGGATTACGTGCCGGAACGACTTCGGCAGGAACTTTGAGCCCTGATGCGCATGGACGCGATCCAGATTCGGATGAGGATCGGGCTCGTGGTTGCATTGCCGAGGGACCTGCGGCGAGGAGTCCCCGGCGCGCAGCGCAACCCTGTTTCCCCGGCCGGTATCCGCCGCCGGGCGCGTGGGAAGCCGTCTCCGGCCGGGGGGCCGGGCGTTGCTCGGCTCCAAAGACGGTCCATGCTGCGACGCAAAGGGCGGGTTTCGTTCTGTGCAGACAGTCGGTGCAGCGCAGGCTCGTGGGGTGGGGACGCGCAATCGGACTGGCGGCAGGCTGTCTGTGGCGCGTGAGAGAACGCGGGCGTAAACGGCTTTTAGAAGTCATCGGCTTCGGCCGATGAACCATTGCGTCGGCACCGGCCCGGCATGGGGCCGGGAGCCGCTGCTTCGGGTTCGGTGGGCACAGGTCCGGCCGAACCCGGAACAAACATGAACGACAACGGAGTTGTCGGTGCCGGTCAATCGCAGCACTGCGAATTGACGGGGGCGGAGCCCGCCCTTCTGTTGTCCCGGCCCGCCGCCTCTCTTTCGCAGCGCCCCATTTCCGTGGCATATGTTCAATTCTGCGTAGTCTGCGCGATCTCTGGGCTCTAATTCGTAGCCGCCGACGTCAGTCGGCGGACCCCGGGCAAGTAGCCACCGACGTCAGTCGGTGGACCCCTCTCTCATCTGTGTGTTCTGCGTGTTCCGTGGGCTTTCAGTCGTAGCCACCGACGGGACTCGGTGGACCAGCTTCGCATCCGCCGCGTTCCCGCGACGGCTACCGGATGAGGAGTTCCGCGGGCCCTCTTTGATCTCGCCAACTCTTGCGGACCTGCTCCGCGGGATTCGCGGAGTACCTTTCGGCCCATGTTCCGCAATCGCATCTGGTACACCCTGAAGCCGTTCCTGCCGCGCAGCCTTCGCCTGCACCTGCGAAGGGCCTACGCCCGTCGCCAACTGCGGCGTTACGGGGACATCTGGCCCATTCTGCAGGGCTCCGAAAAACCCCCGGAGGGCTGGCCGGGTTGGCCCGACGGCAGGCAATTTGCCTTCGTCCTCACGCACGACGTGGAGGGTTTCGACGGCCTGGGCCGGTGCCGGCGTCTCATGGAGCTGGAGCTGGAACTGGGCTTTCGTTCCTCCTTCAACTTCATCCCCGAGGGCGAATACCATCTCTCGCCCATGCTCCGCGACCAACTGGACCGGCACGGCTTCGAGGTCGGCGTCCACGATCTGCATCACGACGGACACCTCTTCGACAACCGCGAAGCCTTCCACCGGCATGCGGCCAAGATCAACCGTTACCTCCGCGAATGGCGCGCCGTGGGATTCCGCGCCGGATTCATGCTGCGACGACTGGATTGGCTCCACGACCTCGACATCGAGTACGACGCATCCACTTTCGACACGGATCCCTTTGAGCCCATGCCGGACGGCGCCGGAATGATCTTTCCATTCTGGGTCCCGGCGCCCGGATCTGCAGGGGATGCCGGAGGCGCCGCTCGGCGTGGCGGTTTTGTGGAACTCCCGTACACTCTGGTTCAAGACTCCACGCTCTTCCTGTTGCTCGAGAAAAACTCCCCGGAACTCTGGCTGCGCAAGCTCGACTGGATCGCCCAACACGGCGGCATGGCCCTGGTCAACGTTCATCCCGACTATCTTCGCTTCTCGGACGAACCCGAAGAACCTTTCACCTTCCCGGTCGAACACTACCGGCAGCTTCTTCAATATGTGGCCGAACGTTATGCGGGTCGGTATTGGCATCCATTGCCTCGGGATGTGGCGCGGTTTGTTCGGAACCTCCCCCGGCCGCCTGCTCACCGCCGGCCCCGCCGTGTGGCCATGGTCGCACACTCGGATTATAACAGCGATACTCGAGTCATAAACTACGCGAGGGTTCTCCGAGATCGGGGCGACAACGTAGAGGTTGTCGCTCTGCGGCCCTCTCCTGATGTGCTTCGACATGATACCGTGAACGGTGTGCGCGTATGTCGACTTCACGACCGTTTCAGCAACAAGAGTAAAGGACCGTTGCCTCTGATCCGCTCGGTATTCGCTTTTTTATGTAAAGCTACTGCATATCTCTTGCGCGAGCATCGCCGGCGCCCCTATGACCTGATCCACGTCCACAATGTGCCCGATTTCCTTGTCTTGGCCGCTTTGTACCCACGCCTTCGCGGCGCCCGGGTGATCCTGGACATCCACGACATTCTGCCTGAATTCTTTTGCAGTCGCTTCGGTCGGTCGCAGTCCTCTCTGTGGTTTCACCTCCTCGTCTTGACGGAACGGCTTTCCGCCCGGTGCGCCGACCACATCATCATCAGCAACGATCTGTGGCGGCCGCTGTACGAGCAGCGCACGGGCACGAACGGACGATGCTCCGTCTTCATCAATTACGTCGATCTCGACGTCTTCCGTACCGATCTGCGGGTGGCTCGCAAAGGATCCGGGGGGCCCGTGCTCGTTTTCCCCGGAGGTTTGCAAGAGCACCAGGGCCTGGACGTGGCAATCCGTGCCATGCCGCTCATCCGGCGGCGCTTTCCAGCGGCGGAGTTTCACATTTATGGCGACGGCCCCATGCGTGAGCCCTGGGAGGCTTTGGCCTGGTCCCTTGGACTGGATAGGGTGGTCAAGTTCCATCCGCTATTGCCGGCGCGGGAGGTCGCGAAAAGGGTGGCCTCTGCCGACGTCGGCATCGTCCCGAAACGAGCGGATTCCTTCGGTAACGAGGCCTACAGCACCAAGATCATCGAATTCATGGCCCTCGGCGTGCCCGTGGTCGTCTCCGAGACACGCATCGACCGACACTATTTCGACGACTCCCTCGTGCGATTCTTCCCTTCGGGCGATGTGGACGCCCTGGCCCGGGCGGTGATCGAGGTCTTGGAGGACGTCGAAGGCACTAGGCGCCGTGTTGAGCGTGCGCAGGCCTATGCCCGGGCTCACAGCTGGCAGGTCCGCAAGGCTGATTACCTCGCTTTGGTCGAGCGGCTGTGCGGCGGTCAGGTGCCAAACCGTCCCGATTCGGAAACGCCCCTCGACGCTCTGCCAACGGACACGGGCTCGACGAAAGCCGCGCCCTCGGTTCCGGTAGCCTCTGAAAAGAAATGAAGGCAACGTGGTGCGCATCGCCCGATGACAGCGCGACCCCAGCCTTTTCGTCTCGTAGCCACCGACGTCAGTCGGCGGATTGCGTACCCATCCGCGCATTCTGCGTGTTCCGTGGGCTTTTGGGTATTCGTAGCCGCCGCCGGAAGGCGGCGGATCCCGGGCAAGTAGCCACCGACGCCAGTCGGTGGACCCCTCTATCATCTGTGTGTTCTGCGTGTTCTGTGGGTTTTTGGGTATTCGTAGCCGCCGACGTAAGTCGGCGGATCCTCTCTCTCATCTGCGTATTCTGTGTACTCTGTGGGCTTTCTTCAGCGTGCTCTGTGGGCTACCAGTCGTAGCCGCCGACGGAAGTCGGCGGACTCCAACCCCGTAGCCACCGACATAAGTCGGTGGAAAGACCCGTGACGGCCGGTCCGCCGCCTTACGGCGGCGGCTACCCGGTGACACCTGCATTCCCTGTGGGCTCTCGAACCGGTAGCCGCCGACGGAAGTCGGCGGATCCCAATCCTGCTGGCCCCGACGTCAGTCGGTGGATCCCTCTCTCTCATCTGCGTGTTCTGCGTGATCTGCGGGCTTTCAGTCGTAGCCACCGGCGGTAGTCGGTGGATCTGCTTCGCATCCGCCGCGTTCCCGCGGCGGCTACCAGTACGACGCGAGGCTTCCAGGCTGCCTGCACGGCACCACTCCGAGTGGCCTGAGAATGTCATGGCTGGTTCTGCGTGCTGTGTGTGCTCTGTGGGCTATCAGTCGTAGCCGCCGACGGAAGTCGGCGGATCCCAATCCTGCTGGCCCCGACGTCAGTCGGTGGATCCCTCTCTCTCATCTGCGTGTTCTGCGTGATCTGCGGGCTTTCAGTCGTAGCCACCGGCGGTAGTCGGTGGATCTGCTTCGCATCCGCCGCGTTCCCGCGGCGGCTACCAGTACGACGCGAGGCTTCCAGGCTGCCTGCACGGCACCACTCCGAGTGGCCTGAGAATGTCATGGCTGGTTCTGGGTGCTCTGTGTGCGCTGTGGGCTTTTCCTCGTAGCCGCCGACGGAAGTCGGCGGATCCGAACCCGGTGCCCATTGAGGTCGGTCGGCGGATTGCGCACTAATCTGCATTTTCTGCGTGCTTTGTGGGCCTCGCTTCAGTGTACTCTGCGTGTTCTGTGGGCTTTCTATATCTCTGTTTTCTGTGTGATCCGCGGGCTTTGATTTCGCCTTGCTCTGTGGGCTCTTCTCTCAGTGTGCTCTGTGGGCTCCGGCCTGAGCTGCCGCATGCTCCCCGGTGACATCCCATGCGTTGGGATCGCTGGCTCACCCTCGTCCTCGTCGGCCCGTGGTATCGGCGGGCGCACGTGAACGACCGCGTTCTCCCGGTTCTGATGTACCACAGCATCTCGCCGGATCCGGAACCGGGCGTGCCGGCCTACTATCGCCTCTGCACCCACCCGGCTCGGTTTGCGGCACAGATGGAATGTCTGAAACAGCATGGATATCGCGGCGTGACCCTGTCGGACGGTCTGGCCTGGCTGCGGGACGGTAAGCGAGACGGCGCGTCTGCGTCGTCGGAGCGGCCTGTTGCCATCACGTTCGACGACGGCTTCCGGGATTTTTACACCGCGGCATTGCCGGTCCTCGACCGTTTGGGCTTCCGGGCCACCGTGTATCTGGCCACCGGCTTCATCGGGGACGATCGGCGGACCTTTCAGCCGCGCGGTGCATCCACGATTCCGGGAGTGGTCGGCCGACCCTGCCTCACTTGGTCGGAAGTTGCCGAGCTGGCCGCAGGAGGCATTGAAATGGGCGCCCACACGGTTACGCATCCCGAGTTGTCCGGCCTCCCCTGGCCGGAGATCGAACAAGAAGTGAAAGTCAGCAAGGAGACCATCGAACAGCGACTGGCCCGTCCGGTGCGAACCTTCGCCCATCCGTATGCTTTTCCGGCCGAGCGACCGGATTACGCGGACCGGCTGGTGGAGTGTCTGGCGCAGGCGGGTTTTGCTTCGGCGGTGACCACGCGGATCGGCCGCGTTCGGAGCTCGAGTCCGGCGTTCCGGCTACCCCGGTTGCCCGTCAATGACTCCGACGACGTCTCTTTTTTCCGAGCCAAGCTAATGGGCGCCTATGACTGGGTGGGAACACTCCAGGCCTTCAGTCGTCGATTGCGGCGGATGAAGCCGAACATCATGGGGGCGCCCGTCATTGCGGCTTGCGCACGGCCGGCCTCCGCCGGGCGGCGGACCTCGCATGAGTGACTACGTCGTCATCACACCGGTCCGAAACGAGGCCGAGCGATTCCCGCGCACCATCGCTTCCATGCTGGCACAGACGCGTAGGCCGGCCCGGTGGGTGATCGTGGACGACGGCTCCACCGACGGCACCGGGCAGTTGGCTGACGACGCGGCCCGGGAGCATGATTGGATTCGGGTCTTGCACCGGACCGACCGCGGCCGACGTTTGCCAGGCACCGGCGTCATGGAGGCCTTTCATGAGGGGTGCATCCTAACCGCAGACGTGTCCTGGGAATACCTGGTCAAACTGGATGGCGATCTTGCGTTTGCACCCGATTATTTCGCGCGTTGTCTGGAGCATTTCGAGAAAGACCCGCGCCTCGGCATCGGCGGAGGGCTGGTCTGCAAGAGGGTGGGGGAGCGGTTGATCGTTGAGGCAGCCGACGATCCGGCCTTCCATGTACGTGGAGCGACCAAGATCTATCGTCGGGCGTGTTGGGAACAGATCGGGGGACTTTTGCCTCTGCCGGGTTGGGACACCGTGGACGAACTGAGGGCCAATATGTTGGGATGGAGCACGCGAACCTTTCCAGAATTGAAAGTCGAACAGCTCAAGGACACCGGATCGGCCGACGGCCGATGGCGCAGCTGGGTCAAGAACGGCCTCGCCAATTATGTCGCTTGTTACGACCCCCTGTTCATGTTGGCCAAGTGCTTTCGTCGTGGGCTGCATCGACCCTACCTGATGGCCGGCCTGGGCCTCGGCTGGGGGTATCTGAGCGGATACCTGCGACGTTTGCCGCGTGTCGAGGACCCTTCGTTCCGCCGCTACGTTCGGCAGCAGCAGCGCAATCTGCTCCGGGGTCGCCCCAGCCTCTGGTCGTTACGTTTACAAGTAGAGCCGGCCGACGCGGAATCGGGCCCCGTGACCGCCGCCGCAGTTTCGGAGAACGCATCAAGCCTCATTGACCGCCGGTAGCAGCGACCCCACCCGGATCGACCCTGTTCCCCCGATGCCCGACATCTTGCTCGACACCCGTCCGCCCGAGCGCCGGTCGGACGTGGACGCTGCCGCGCTGCTGTCCTGGTCCGGTTGGATCCGGGTTAGCACCTGGGAAACGCCGGAGTTTCGGCTGGTCGTCACCTGGACAGGGCCCGAGACCCTTTGGGAGCCGTGCACATTGTCCGACGGCACCATCGCAGCCGTGGTCGGCTTTCTGGCTTTGGACGAAGCGGAGTGGGCTGCGACAGAGAGGGAACCAGTGGCAGGGCCTCGAGGTGGTTTGGCCGGCCGGGCCGTATGGCGGCGGTTTCAAGCCCACGGCACCCGTAGTTGGGACGATCTGAGTGGCAATGCCGTGATCGTCCTGTACGACGCGGCGAGCGGTCGGTTGCATGTCCGAACCGATCCCGCCGGCTGTTTCCCCTTGTACGGCTGTTGGGAGGATGGGTCCCGGATTTGGGCCTCGCATCCGGACGTCTTGGCTGCAGTCACTGGCCGGATCCAGAAGCTCGACACAGTCTCCTTGGCTGAGTTTATCATGGCCAGCACGGTCACGCCGCCCCATACGTACTATGAAGGCATCGAGTTCTGTCCGGCCGGCACCGTGTTCACCTGGGACACCCGGGCTCGAGCGTTGTCCGATCGGGCCTATTTCCGGCTGGATTATCGAGCCGAGCCGAATGCCACGGAGGACGAACTGGCAGGCGCCCTGGCGGAAGCCTGGCGGCGTGCTGTGGCGCGACGGACGCTGCCCCGACTGGGCCGGGTGGCCGTGGCGTTGAGCGGCGGGCTCGATTCCCGACTCATTCTGAGCTGCCTCCATGACCCGGGGAACGCCTTCGCGTTCACCTGTTACGACGCGCCCAACCGTGAGTATCGCATGGCTCGAGCCATCGCCCGCGCTGCAGGAGTGGAATTCGTTCCCATCCAGCGTCCCGCTGACTACTACGGAAGCCATGCTCCTGCAGGCGTTCGCATCTCGGGCGGCATGGGCACTTTCGCCAACAATCATTTTCTGGGGGTCATGGACACACTGCAGCAGGCGGACGCCCGGATCCTCCTGACCGGATGCTACTGCGACTATCTGTTCAAGGCATTGCCTCTGAACCGCGGGGTCCGCTGGTGGGACGGACTGGAGATTCTGGCTCCGTTCGACCACGAGTTTTACTTCAGCCGCTGGCGCTTCGACACCCCGCTGGCTCGCCAGGCCGAGCAACGCTGGGAACACCACATTCCCCCGACGCTCCAACAGAGCTCGGACGACGTTACCTTGTTCCGCATCGAAACGCTGCGCACATTTCCGCTATGTTACGAGGGCGACAACGAGCAGCGACTGGTACCGCAGCGAGTCATGACCTGGTCGCCGCCCGTCACGGACCTTGAGGTCTTGCGCGTCTACCAGCGCACTCCGTCACGATGGAAGTTGAACCGCAGCCTTTTCCTGAAAACCGCGCGGCGATTGCTTGCAGACTCGCCACTGCTGGCGGTTCCGGATGCGAACACCGGGGCCCGAATCGATGCACCGGCATGGCGGGAAGCCCTGTCCTGGCAGTGGCTCAGGATCTGCCGAAAAGTCCGCGGCTGGCGCATGCGTCATGCCTCCGACGGATCCTGGCCCAACTGGCGTTTCTACTATCGTCACAGCCCGGTGCTGGAACGGCACTGGTGCGAGCCTGCTCCGGACCTGGAAGACCTTTTCCTCAGGGTCACCGGGTGGCGAGAACTGCCCCGGCGTCCGGCCGATTTCCCTGTGGACCGGTGTTTTCTTTTCGTGGCCATGCTGACCCTCAAACTTTGGTGGCGACACCGTGCATGTTCCGTCGGTGGGTCAAACTGATGCTGAGCGCGGGCGTGGCTCTTGGGGATTGGGTCGCGGGCATTGTCGGCCACCGGCGCACCCCCCGGTCCCGCGGCGTCGTGCTGTACTATCATGCCGTGCCCGCCCGGCACAGGCGGGCATTTGCAGACCAGATGGACGTTTTGAGCCTCCATGTGCAACCCTGGGCGCTGGATGCGCCTGCCCCGGCCGCTCCTTCCTGGGCGGGGATCAGCTTCGACGACGCCTACGTTTCCGTGCTGGAGAACGCCGTGCCCGAGCTGGTTGCACGCCGGTTGCCGTTTACCGTCTTCGTTCCCACGGGCAGCCTGGGACAACGCCCCGCGTGGGTCCGGTCGCCCGGGCATCCGCTCTGGAGCGAAGAGGTGATGTCGGCAAAGCAGCTCGCGGCATTGGCGCGGCTGCCGGGAGCCATCCTGGGTTCGCACACCGTGAACCACCCCCGGCTCACCGGGCTGACGCACGCCGCTTTGGAACGCGAGCTGCGCGATTCCAAGCATGCTCTCGAGGACATCGTGGGCCGTCCGGTCACCCTGCTCAGCTTCCCGCACGGCGCCTGGAATTCTGCCGTGGTCGAGTGCGCACACGCGGCGGGTTACACCAGGCTTTTCGGGATCGAGCCTGTCCGGCTCAACGGAGGATCCCTGCCGGAGGTGATCGGCCGCGTGGCCGTGGAGCCGAACGACCTGCGGTTGGAATTCGTCCTCAAATTGCGCGGCTGTTATCGGTGGGCGGCGGCCAGGGTGCTGGGCTCGGGTACGATTTCGGGCACACGCCATTAGGCCCCCATGGGTGTCCATTACGACATGAGTGAGGCTTCGACCATCGGGTGGCAAACCAGTCTCAACCCGTTGACTCCCGCGGAATGGAGCGAGCTTCTCGCCGAGTTCGCCGATGGCAACTTCTACCAAACTCACGCATACGGCAGTGTTTCCTGGGGCCGCACCTCCTTGACCCATTTGGTCGTGCGCGAGGCGGACATCGCCCGCGCCATCGCCCAGGTCCGCCAGATTCGGCTCGGCCGGTGGTTTGGAGTGGCGTATGTCCGGTGGGGCCCTTGCGCCCGGCGTCGCTCGGAGACGTGGAACTCTGCAGCCTTCCGAGAGGCGCTGGCTAGCCTGAGCCGCGAGTTTGTCCGGTGCCGGCGTTGGGTTTTACGGGTCGTTCCCAACCTCTTTCAAGAGGATGAACAGGCTTCGACCGCGCTCCAGGTGTTGCAAGAGACCGGATTCCAAAAGGATGAGGCTACGGCGCCTTATCGCACCCTTCGTGTGGATTTGCGTGAATCCTTGGAGGAAATCCGCAGGAGATTGGATGGAAAGTGGCGGAATCAACTCAACGCCGCCACGCGCAACGGGCTCGAAATCGAAGAGGGCAACGACGAAGCCCTCTTCCGCCGGTTTCTGGGATTGTATGATGAGATGATGTCGCGCAAGCGGTTTGAAACCTCTGTGGACGTTCGGGAGTTCGCGTGCATCCAGGAACAACCGCCGGCGTCCGAGAAAATGCGGGTGGCGCTTGCGGGGCAATCGGGACAACTGCATGCGGGGGTGGTAACCACGGCCGTTGGTCACACGGGGGTCTATCTGTTGGGTGCCACCGGTCAGGACGGCTTGAAAAGCAAGGCATCCTCCCTGTTGCAGTGGCGCATGATTGAGTATTTGAAGGGCGCGGGCTGTGACTTTTACGACCTCGGCGGCATCAATCCCGAGGCCAATCCGGGAGTATACCATTTCAAGTCCGGAATGGGGGGGGTGGAGGTGCATCAGTTGGGGCGGTTCGAACTGAGCCCGTCCGAGGCTCGGCGGAGACTGTTACATTGGGCAGAGCGATGGCAAAAGGCCCTCCGCCGGTGGCGACGGAAAATCGGTCGATGATCCAGACCCCCTCATCGTTGAAGCCAAGCGGGGTATCCCCGGAAGCGTCGACCTCGCTCACCATCGTCATCGTCAATTGGAATGGTGGCGAGAAGCTCTCGCGCTGCTTGCGGAGCATCCGGGAGAGCCGAACCACGTTCCCCGTGAAGGTCATCGTCGTGGACAACGACTCCCGCGATGGCAGCCGGGAACGCGCTGCCGCCGAGTTCCCCGAATTCCGGGTCCTCAACTCCGGAGCGAATCTCGGGTTCGGGCGCGGTAACAACTTCGCCCGGCCCTGGGTGGATACGCCGCTGGTGCTGTTCCTCAATCCGGATACGGAACTGTTTCCGGACACCTTGGAGAAGACCGTCGCCTCCCTGTTGTCGCGGCCGCGAGTTGGGATGTTGGGCTGCCAGATGCGGTACCCGGATGGCACCATCCAAGAATTGGGGCTTCAGTGGTTTCCCACACCGGGGCGGGTTTTCCTCGAGCTCGTCGCCCCCGGCTTGTTGCGGCGCGGCCCATTCTCTCGCTGGGTGCCGCGGCACGACCCCCGACGAAGTGGACCGGTGGAGAAGCTCTACGGCGGTTTCCTGTTAATCCGGAAGCCGGTGCTCGACGCGGCGGGCTGGTTCGACGAGCGCTACTTCATGTATGCCGAGGACGTGGACCTGTCGCGAACCGTACGCGCGCTGGGCTGGGAACTGTACTACGACGCAGATTGCAGCATCATCCACGCCTGCGGCGCGGCCAGCCAAAAGGCCCCCGGCGGATTCTCCGTGCTCATGAAGCAACGGTCGGTGAATCAGCTGATCGAGAAATACCAGGGCCCAGGGGCTGCCCGCCGCCATCGCCGAGCCGTGGCCCTGGCGGCCGGAATTCGGCTGGCTGGACTGTGGCTCCCCCGAACTGTGGGACAATGCCTGGGCCCGGCCGCAGGTCGCCTCGAGGATTCCTGGCGGCGCAGCCGGTTGCTTTGGGAATGGGCATGGCATGGCCTTGAGGCGGAGGTGCCGTCCCAGCCTCGGCTCCTGCCAGTGGACGAGATGGCCCGGAGCGCAGGAGTGGCTAGAATCTCATGACACCTTTGGCTTTCTTGTTCCTTTTGGTGGCCACGGTGGCCATCTGGGCTTTGCCCAGACACCTGGCCGCGGTGCCGCTTCTGGCCGGAGCCTGCTACATGACCCTGGGGCAGGGGATCGAGGTGGCGGGTTTGAACTTTCCCATCATCCGCCTCCTGTTGCTGGCGGGAGTGATTCGGGTCCTGGTCCGCGGGGAACGCCCTGCGGGCGGCCTGATCGGGATGGATAAACTGTTCCTGGCCTGGGCAACGTGGGCGGTCGTGGCGAGTGCGTTCCATGAGAATCCCGCGGCCACCCTGCAGTTCCATCTGGGAATGGTGTACAACGCGCTCTGCATTTATTTCCTGATCCGCTGCTTCTGCCAAAGCGAAGAAGAAATCTTTGGCCTGATCCGCATGACTGCCTGGGTATTGGTGCCCGTGGCGGCGGAAATGGTCTATGAGCAGGTGAGCCAGCACAACCTGTTCTCCATGTTCGGAGCAGTCCCCGAAGAACCGGCCATCCGGAATGGCCGGATCCGGTCCCAGGGCCCGTTCGCACACGCGATCCTGGCTGGAACGGTCGGGGCGGTTTGTATTCCGTTGATGATTGGCCTGTGGCGGAGGTATCCGATTTCAGCCAGGGTGGGTTTGGGCGCTTGCGGCATCATGGTCCTGGCCTCTGCTTCCAGTGGCCCCTTGATGAGCGTGATCTTCAGCCTGTTCGCTCTTGTCCTGTGGCGGTGGCGCCATTGGACCCGTGAAATGCGGATTGCGGCCGTGGCGGGTTATGTCCTCTTGGAGCTGGTGATGAAGGCACCTGCCTACTATCTGATTGCCCGGATCGACCTGACTGGCAGCAGCGCCTCCTACCACCGATCGGCTCTGATCGATGCGGCGATCAAGCATTTGAAAGAGTGGTGGTGGGCGGGTACGGATTACACGCGCCATTGGCTACCCTACGGGGTCCCTTGGAGCGAGGATCATGTGGACATCACCAATCATTATCTGGGACAGGGGGTCAAAGGCGGGCTGCTGCTCATGGGCCTGTTCATCGGCGTGATCTGGTGCGGTTTTCGATACGCCGGCGTTGTGATGCAGGCGTGGCGAGGGGTGGATTCCGAGCGCGAATTCTTCGTGTGGGCCATCGGCGCCGCCCTGTTCGCCCACGCCGCGAGTTGTGTCTCGGTTGCGTACTTCGACCAATCGATTCTGTTCCTTTATTTGACACTGGGACTGCTCGCCACATTGAGAGTGACCACTGCGCTGCTGCCGCAGGCCGTGCCCATCGAGGACACTGCACCCGTCCCACACCCGGTTCAGGCTCCGATTCCCCAACCTGCGGGCATGGACCTGCAGGGTCGGGAGCTGCCACCGGGCTCTTCCTCGGAGCCGCATCCCGCTTGAGAGACATGGTGCCGGGGTCGTGAAATCGCCTTTCGGCACACGAGCTGCTTCCGACTGCATGGGAGCAGACGGTTCGACCGGAGAGTCAGCAAATGTTCAACGACCAACGCCGAGGGACCACAAAGGTGCTGGGGCGCGGGCTTGCCCTTCTTTTGGCCGCGATCGGGTTTCCCCGGGAGCTCGCGTGGGGCGCCATCCTGCGGGTACCCGGGGATTACTCCACCGTGCAGGCCGCCATGAACGCCGCGCAGCCCGGCGACGTCGTGCTGTTGTCGGCGGGCCGACATGACGAGGCCGTGACCAGCGTGCGGGGTGGCACGCCAAACCAGCGCATCGTGCTAGACGGGCAGGGTCGCGCCATGCTGCGCCAGTTCGTGTTCCGCCATCCCTATATCACTGTTCAGAATGTCATTTTTACTGGCGTCACACAGCTTTATTCGCGACTTATTTACTTCGGACACGGTGGGCACTTTGGAGTGCTCTCCAATTGCGTGCTTGACGTTGGTTTGGCACCAGGGGTCCGGGGCGTCGACTGGGAACCGCCACGGGTTAAGCCATTCGGAGAAGGAGAGGTGGCGAGCCACTGCCTGATCATCAGCAACCAAGTGCGCAATGCATTGTCCAGCACAATGCTGTCCATAATGGGCGATTCGAATCATATCGTTGGCAACTTTATCCATGACGGGGGGGCGGTGGACTTCTTCCGCCTCTTCGGCCGTGGCAACTATCTTGGGTACAATGTTTGCTCCAACAATTACGTTGTAGCGGGGAGTGGGAACCATCCCGATTTTATCCAGACGTTTGGAGTTAATGGGGACGGCAGCGCGGGCCACGTCATAGAGGGCAACTGGGTCATCGGAGTATGGGGGGGCCAGCTCACCCAACTTGAAGGAAACCTGCTTCCGGAAATCGGCGATTGGACATTCCAAAACAATGTCTTTGTCGACATTGCGTTGCAAGCTAGTTGCACCATTCCAAACGTTAGATATTACAATAACGTCTTTCTTCGGTGTAACAAGACGAACGGTGGCCATGCTTTGTACTTCGGAGCCCGCTATTACGAGAGCACCTATGGTGGTCGCTCGGGAACGAACTACGCGCATGGCTGCCAGGTCATCAACAACGTGTTCTTGGATTGCGGCGATTCCAGGATCGCTGTTGGCTGGTATAGTTTCTCACAGCTATTGACAAATGTTGGGGCGGATTACAACTACGTAGCAAAAGCAGGTTTTGGCGCAGTCGAGCAGGATCCTCTGAAGCGGCCCATTGGCAATCCGGGTGGCTGGGCCACCTGGGGCAAATGGTGGGAACCGAATGGCATCAACGGTGGCGACCCGCACTTCGTGGACTGGCAGCGCCTGGACTTCCGGCTGCTGGAGGGAAGCCCGTTGATCGGCCGGGGTTTGAACCTGGGACACGTGTTCCACGCTGACATTCTGGGGAACGTGAGAGGAGCGTCGTGGGACATCGGTCCGTACGCGTTTCGAGCGCCGTCTCCGGACCGCGTTGTTCCTCCTCCCCGGTTGCGGACGCTCGCCCCGGGCCCGTGAAACGTGTGTTGGAGCGGCGCACACGTGTCCGGCCGCGTATGCCAGGCGCTGCGGCCGGGATGCGCATTCCCACTGGGGCGGCGTTGGAGTGGGATAAGTGTCACGGATATCCACCGGGGCGTGCACCCTTGCAGAAGCGCCCGAGGACGCCCGTCAGCGATGGTTGAGAGTTCGCGTTGTTTCGCCACGGCACGCGCTGCAGGCGAGCGGGCCGAGCGGCTGAATCACCGGGAGGTGCAGTACATTTCGGCGTGTCACATGACATGAAACGACCCCCTTCGTTCTTTGCAGCACCGGGCACTTCTGCGGAGGGCTCCACCGGCTCGGATACCGGCGCCGAGCAGGGCACCCTGCGTGCCAGGGTCGGAGATTTGGAGTTCATCGTAGCGGACGCATTCGAAAAGGTGGAGATGGAGCCCGCCGAATGGGACCGGGCGGTGGAACGTCTCGGCGGGGCCGTTTACATGACTTGGGACTGGCTGCGCACGTGGTGGGAGTTCTACGGAAACGGTTGTCGCCTGCGGCTGATGATCTTCCTCAAAGATGGTGAAATCGTTGGACTGCTGCCCTTGTACCTTCAGCGTCTCGGATTGCGCCCTTTGCAATTGACAATTGCCCGGCTCGTCGGCGCCAACATCCCCCCCAAGGTGTTCGATCCCCCGCTGCATGCAGAGTGCAGCGCTGAATGCATGCATCTGGCGCTGGAGCGGCTCCACCGGGATGGTTGCGGACTTTTGAGTTTGGGACCGGTCTCGGACGAATTCGCCGATGCTCACGCGAATCTGGAATCAACGTGGCAGGCGTGTCTCCGCTGGGACGTCCGAAAGGTCAGTGCCGGGGTGTACACATGGTTCGCACTCCCGGACATTTTTGAAGCATACCTTTCATCGCTGGGGAAAAACGAGCAAAAGAATCGCCGAAAGTATGAGCTTCGGATGATGCGCAAGGAATATGAGGTCAGAGTCCAGGTTTTGGGTCGCAACGGCGAAGCGTTGAACGAGGCCTTCGAGGAGTTTGCCTGCTTGCACACGGCGCAGTGGCGGGCGGAGGGGCTCCCGGGGCACTTCGGCGCCTGGCCGCGGGGACTCGAATACAATCGCGCTCTGATCCAAGCCCAGGCTCGCCATGGGCGTGCCCGGCTTCTGCGGATACTCGCCAACGGAAGAACAGTGTGCGCCCAGTATGCATTTGCCTGGTCGGACCGTTGGTTCTGGGAGCTGCCAGCCCGAGAAGTGAGTCCCGAGTGGGACCGGTTCAGCCTGGGCCCCACGGGCATCGTTGTCATGATCCAGGAGGCGATTCGGGAGGGCAGGAAACGTATTGAAGGAGGCTTGGGGCATTACCCTTACAAGCTGCGCTTGGGCGCCCTGGAGCGGCCGGTCTGGATCTATCGGTTCTCCTGTCGTTCACCACAGGAGCGGATTCGCCGGTGGTCGGCCCGGAGCGTGCGCCTCCTCCTCCAATGGGGTTACCATAAGCTGTGGTACCGCCGGATTCAGCCCCGGTTGCCGGAGCGTTGGAAACGCCCGCAGTGGAGCCTTTGGTTGCGCCACGATTTTTAGTTGATTCCAGAACCTTACAATCCCTCCCCGGGTAAAGTGAGGCAGCTGCAAAGACGCAACTTGGGCGCGGCGGTTTTGGCGATGGTGATCGCCTGGGGATCGTCCCTCGGGGGTGCCGTCTACCACGTGGCCACGACCGGCGACGACGCGAATCCCGGTACAGAGCAGGCACCGTGGCGCACCATCCAGAGAGCTGCGACTCTCGCTCAGCCCGGAGACCTGGTCTTGGTTCAGGAAGGAACGTATCCCGAACGTGTCACCACCGTTCGCGGGGGCACCCATGCAGCGGATCGAATCGTGTTTCGGGCTTCGGGCCGGGTGGAAATGCGAGGGTGGGTGGTGAGGCACCCGTACATTTCCATCGAGGGGTTCGACATCACACAACACTCTGCAGCATCCACATTGGACGCATATATCCGGGTTGAGAATGGTGCGAACTACTTCGAGTTGAGAGGTTCGAATGTTCGCGATGGGATCGAACTCGTGGATCAGGCAGTCGTGTTCGACTCCTCGAGCAACGCGGTTAGGGTGTCCAAGGGTGGATTTGTTGATGCGGGCTTTCGTCCAGGAACCTGTGTCGCCTTTTTTCCGGCTGCCCGTCCTCTGTCCCTCAGGAACAACGGTGTCTATTTGGTGACGGACGTTACAGGCGACACTCTGTGGGTTCGAGAATCTTTGCTTGAGGACGGCCCACGCCGATCTACATCACGGGAAGCTATTGCTTCGCCTTGTTCATTGAAAGTGACGTCCTTGGTGCGCTCGTACAGGGGAATCGCTTCAGCCGCCTCGCTTATGATGTCTAGATGGTGGGTGGTACGAATCACCTCCTCGAGGCCAATGTCCTCGAAGAGTGCGGCGGTTGTGACGCGATGCACTTCGGAGGCAGGGGCCACGTCTTCAGACGCAACAACATTCGGCAGAGACCACTCCGGGTTTTCCAAGTATCTCCGGATGCAATGGAGAACTACACACCGCTGCCGTATGCGGAGGTCATTTTCGAAGAGGATCTGGTGATCGGCTTTCCCGGCGTTATAGCCTCACAAAAGGGAGCTGGAACCATGTCTGGCTGGGTACTTCGCAGGAACGTATTCGTGGACACCGGCTGGTTGGATTTGACGCATCCGGGCACGATCCTTGAAAACAACACTTTTCTTCGCGCCGGGAGGACCAACACGCCGGTCACCATGGTGGTTCAGCACCCGATCATCGTCCGCTCGTCGATTGGAGCCACAAACGTTGTGATTCGGAACAACGTTTTCGTGGACTGCGGCGAGGCATCTCCCATCGTTGGACCGGAGGGTGTTGGCTTCTATTTCATTGACGGGCCGGCTGAGACGATCCTCGCGGAGGGTAATTTTGTCACGGGCTCGCCCCCCGGGTATGGGACGAAGACTAACTGGACCGAGGCCCCCGAGCGGAACGGAGGAGATCCGGGCTTTGTCAATATTGATGATCCGCTGGGACCGGACGGAGTACCGTTCACGGCGGACGATGGGCTGCGACCTAGGGCGGATTCGCGGCTGTTGGGTGCAGGCGTGGGGGGTGCAACCATCGGGGCCTATGAATTGCCTTACGTCGAGCGTGTCGCGCTCGAGGCCGAACGGATTGACACCGGCGCAATACGGATGCGATGGCCGAAGTCGATCTGGAACTGGACCCTGGAACAGGCACCCGATCCGGGCGGCCCTTGGGCTCCGGTGGCGGTGACCCCAGCGCAAGTGGGTCAGTTCTTGGAGGTGGAGGTTTCCTTGGAGAGGGCATCTGGGTTGTTCCGCCTGCGGCGTTAGCAGACATGGGGCCATACATTTGGTGCAAGCGGGTTGGCCGATCGGCAGGCCCCTGGCTTGCGGCCCAGGGCCGTCCCCGCGTAGATAAACTGTCTGCTAGTTGAAGCGACCAAGTGCAGCCTGGTCCATCGCCGCAAACACGTATTGTGTGAAGGAAGGCCCCGGGCCGTACAGGTCACATGCCCGGGGCGATGCGACATGATATTGCACCGCAGAATCCAGCCCCGTTTGCTGGCGAACCAGCGGAAACCCAGGTGGTCTGTGTGTCTGAAGCGTGACTTTGGAGGGTTCGGAACCGTTGCCGGGGTGGGAATTGAACCAGGACACACTTTCATGGTGCCCGCTGTACGGGGGAATCGGCCGACGGCTCCGGCGGAAGGGCCGCTGCGGATTCGCTTTGGGGCGATGGCCGGGGTCCCTCGGGTGCAGGAAGAAAGGAGATCCGGAGCGAATCCGAAGGGGACGTTAAGAGAAATGTGCCACGTAGTCATTCTCGCACGCAGGAATTGCTCGCTGGCGTTGAAGGTGATTCGGGCATTGGGACGAACCCGACGCTATACCATCATTGTCGTTGGTGATGAGAGTGTCCACGCTGTCCGGTGGAGCCGATATGTGGAGGAGTTTCGATCGGTGGGCATTGCCAGCGATGAGCAGGATCTCCTCACCGTACTGGGTTCCTGCGCAGACCGTGGCGAACGATGCATTCTCCTCCCGGTCAACAGCGAAGACTTCTACCTTTGCGCAACGCGGCGTGGCCGGCTTGAGGATGATTATCAACTGCCTCCACTTCCACCGGTAAACGCCCTCGAAATCGCTGCCGACAAATGGCGTCTCTACGCTGCGGCACGGGCGGCCGGCATACAAATGCTTCCCACTGTGCAGCTGCGCCAAATCGTGGAAGAAGGGTTTGAAGAGATTCCCTCCTTCCCCGTACTCCTCAAGACTCGCGCTCGCGGCGGTGGAGAGGGCTTTCAGGTGGCGGAAACGAGACACCAGCTCCTGGAGATGGCACGTACCTGCGGGGAGCGCGCAGAGGACTTCATCGTGCAACCTCTGATCAGAGGGGTGGATCACTCCTTGTCCGTGTTCTGCGTTGATGGGGAAATATTGGCCTACACATTATGGAGGGCCGTGGCGCCCGGAGGGGAGCGATTTGGAATGCCGGGGGTCATTGAGTTCGTAGAGCAGCCGCAGGTACTGGAGGAGGGCCGGAAGGCAATGAAAGCTCTACGGTGGAGCGGGGTGTGCGACATGGACTTTTTGGTGCAGGAGGAAGATCAGCGGGTGTGGCTGTTGGAGATCAACGGGCGCTTTTGGGGAACGCTTCCGGCCTGCACGGCCGCAGGGGTAAACTTCCCTTGGTTGATGTGTGCGTACGCAGAGCATGGGACCCTGCCGGCTGCCGTAACTCCGCCGGCGGGATTCCGTTACGCGAGACCGGGAGCGATCCTGCAGTGCCTGCGGCGGGCAGGCCCTCGAGGTTGGAGGGGCTGGGCCGCGGGACTGCGTCATGCCCTCGTGGATTTGGTGCGCGATCCGGCTCCGATGGTTCTGCACCAACTCGCCAGGCGGGTGGCCGGCAAACGGAGGAGAGACCGGGGGCAGCCGAGTTCCGCCGCAACCTGACGTGCTCGTGGCAGTCGTGTGAAAAGGGACAGACATCTCCGGCACCCGAGACTGCTGCGAGCCTCGGGGCTCGGAATAGCGGCTTCCCTCGGGGGACGGGTGCGCACACGTGAACAGCCAGTCACACTCATGGTCCGATGAAGAAGACAAAGTCAGCACCGGCCGCAGACGGAGCAGCGGCGACGGTTTCGTACATCAAGCGGGCCTTCCCGGCCTTTTGGCGCCTGGGAACATTTCTCCTCGTAGCTGCAGCATCAGGCGTACCGCCTTGGCTGTACGGTGCCGTTTGGCACGTGGCCCCGACCGGAGATGATGGTAATCCCGGGACGGAACTCGCACCGTGGCGCACCATCCAAAAGGGCGCTTCGATGGCCCAGCCGGGCGATGTGGTGGTGGTCCACGCCGGAACGTACCCGGAGCGCATCACGACGGTTCGCGGGGGCACCAGCCATACGAATCGTATCGTCTTTCGGGCGCAAGGTGTTGTGGAAATGCGTGGGTGGGTCGTTAATCACCCCTTTATCACGGTGGAGGGATTCGACATCACCGGGCACGCGACGACTTCCATGACGGATGCGTATGTGCGTGTCAACAACGGAGGGAGTTTCCTTGAAGTGATTGGTTGCACCATCCGCGACGGTATTGGAATCAAGCGGGATGACGTTGTGTTCGTTCCCCCGAACCAGATTCACAGCGCTGTGGGTGGCTTTCTCCAGGCAGGCTTTCGGCATGGACACACGATTCTGGTTGCAAGGGGCACCAATGTCACGGTCAACAACGCCGGCACGTTTGTGCTAAGGGAGGTTACCGACACCGTTTTAACGCTTACCAACCAGTCGTTGCAAGCCGAGGGGCCAAAACCCGCATACATCACGGCGAGCGCCGCTTTTGGCCTGCTGACGGCGGGCGGCACGGAGGGTTGCGTGTTCCGCAGCAACCGATTCTCGAACCTCAGCTTTGACTACTGCTTCCTGCAGGGAGTGGGGCACCGGTTGGAATTGAATATCTTCGAGCGCAACAATGGATGGGATATTTTGTTTTGGGCCGGAACAAATCACGTGATCGCGGGAAATTGGTTCCGGGACTCTGGCTGGGGGGTCTATGACCCCTCGCCTGACATCTTCGACAACTGGCCGGTTCGGTATGGGAATGTCACGTTCAGCAACAACTTCATTCACAGCTTCATAGGAGTGATCAACGCACAGAAGCGGAATGCAACCGCCAGCGGTCCTTTGTATATTCGGCACAACGTGTTCGTGGATGTCGGTTGGCTCAGTGTCGTGATGCCGTTTACGTGGATCGAGCAGAATACATTCTTGCGGGTTGCCCGACGGTCCAATGTCGCGGTCCAGCGAGAACGCCATCCCGTGATTGTGCACGTGTCGAATTATGCGACCAATGCCGTGATCCGAAATAACGTGTTCGTCGATTGTGGCGAGCCGGTTTGGCCCGTGGGGGTGGAAGGAACGGGGTGGTACGAAATCCTGGGGGATCGATCCACGATCGTGGCGGAGGGCAACTTCGTGGCCGGGGCGCCGCCCTCTTTTGGGGCGAAAACGAACTGGTCAGAGGCTCCCGAGCTGAACGGAGGTGATCCGGGCTTCGTCAATATCGATGATCCGCTGGGACCGGACGGAGTACCGTTCACAGCGGACGACGGTCTGCGGCCCAGAGCGGATTCGCGCCTCGTGGGGGCGGGCGTCGGTGGTGTGACGATCGGTGCGTACGAGCTGCCTTACGTGGAACGTGTGGCTCTGGGCGCAGAGCAGATGGGCGGGAACAGAGTGCGGGTGCGATGGCCGAAGTCGATTTGGCCCTGGACCCTGGAATGGGCATCCGATCCCGGCGGGCCATGGGAGCCGGTACCGGTCCCGCCCGGAGAGACGAGCGGTGCTTGGGCAGTGGAACTTCCCATGGAAAGTCCAGCAAAGTGGTTCCGTCTGCGTCGATGAATCCGGTCCGAGCAGGCGGCGCGTCGAAACTTCGTCCGGACAAGATGAACCTCTGGGTCATGATCCCACAGGCTGAGCCCATGCGGAAAAACCGCAACTGGAGTGAGCCCAGAAAGGCGGTAGGAACCACATGTTGAGAGGGACGACGCCTCTGCGCGAACAACGCAAAGATCAAGTGGAACCCAAAGGGAGAAGCGGCGCAGGAACCAACCGAGCTGTCACAGTGCCTGCAAGCATGCAGAAGCCCGCAAGGGAGGTTCTGCGCGTAGGGCACGGCCTGTATGCCCCCGGCGTACGTGGGGAGTTCGCAAGACCGCCCAAAGAGATCGGAGCAATCGCGCGTCTGGGAGTCCACGATGCCGCAGAGCTCCCGTCCGGGGGCCCCCACAAGCGAAGCAGGGGGCAGCATAACTGCCGCACTGTTCGAGCGGATACGCGATCGGAAAACGTTCGCCAAGACTCGAAACAAGGAGGTACCACGGCGGCTGTGCGTCCCGGTCAGTGAGGTGTTGCGACCTGTTCAAGCACAGCCACTGGTGGGAATCTGACATGCCCGCTCTCTGAGGGCAAGGCGTTCCCGGTGGCGTGCCAGCGCATCAGTCCCATGCGAGAGCGCGTTGGTTGCGCACCACAGCATGGCCGGCAAAAGAGCCAGGCCCCCAAGGTGCTTTGGGTACAAAGTGGTTGAAGCGCGGACGCCGGTGCCGTATAAAGTCAGAAGGAGTTCACCCGATTCGCCGAGCTTTTTGGGCTTTCGTCAGGCAGCTGCGAATAATGGCCACAGGAGAGTTTACCGCCCCGGGCTGGCAGGTTCCGAGGTTGGCTCGCAGGCAACAACCGACTGCGACGGGGCGGATCTGCATTCTCCTGTATCAGTGGCGCCTTTTGCGTCCGCTCTTGCGAGAAGTGCTGAGGCGGGTCGAGAATGGCGCGATGTTCTCACCAGCGTGGCGCGTGATTGCCCGAAAGTATTACTCTGTCGAGTGGGGTGAATACTCTTACGTTCCGGACTTCAGCCCCGGCAAGTTACCGCGTGGAACCATCGTGGGCCGCTTCTGCAGCATAGCCGAGGGGTTGGTCGTCCTGAGGCGCAACGATCCACTGGAATTCCCCTCGCAACATCCATTGTTCTACAGAGGCCGTTTTGGTCTGGCGGATCGGGAGGTGCTGCCGCCGGTTGAGGCCAATCCGCTGGTGATCGGGCATGACGTTTGGATCGGAGCGAGGGTGACGATTCTGCCCGGATGTCGAAGAATCGGAAATGGGGGATTATTGGCGCTGGTGCGGTGGTCACCAGAGACGTGCCGGCCTTCACCATCGTCGGCGGCAATCCGGCCCGGCCCATCCGGAAGCGATTCCCGCTGGAGGTCGAGGAAGTGGTGGTGGCCTCCGAGTGGTGGTTGGAGCCGCTGGAGAGGATCGTACAGCACCTCGACTTGTTCACGGGGCCGCTGACGGGCAAGCGGCTGGAACGCTTCCGCAGGGCCTTTCCTCCCAAGCGACGAGGGTACCCTCTGGGGCATTGGACCACCTGTGAATCTGTTGGAACACGGGGCAGCGTGCTCGGGAACTTCGCTGGTCAGGCCGCGGCTCTCGGTGGAGACCAAAGGATTGCAGGACCGCTGTGGCTTTGAAACACGTGACTTTCCGAGCCCACAACTTCCGTGGTCAGGCGAGTTTGCTGCCGAACTTGAACGGCCGTTTTGCCGGGTCCAAGGGCTGCCGGTCCCTCTGAAATCGGCCTGCTATGTCGCTCCGCAAACAGGTCTTGAAAGGAACCGCCTCGGTGGCGCTGGGCGAGGGGATCGGGTACGCCGCTTCTTTCGTCCGGAACATGATCTTGGCGCGGCTCCTGAGCAAGGCCGACTTCGGCATGGCGGCGGTCTTCGGCATGGTGATGAGTTTGCTGGAGTTCACGGCCAAGCTCGGCGTCGGGCGGTATCTGATCCGGGATAAAGAAGGGGATGATCCTGCCTTCGTCGCCACGGGTCACACTGTGCAGGCAGTCGCGGCCGCTATCAGTGCCAGCTGCATCTTATTGTTGGCCCCTATGCTGGCACGGTGGTTTGACATCGCCGACCATGCATGGGCGCTCATGGTCCTTGCCGGGATCGTCCTGCTCCGAGGGCTGCAGCATCTTGACGTTCAGCGATTCGAACGGCACCTGCGCTTCGGTCCCTCCGCCGCGGTGGAAGCGATCCCCCAAGTGGTCACCACCTTGGCTGCGTGGCCGCTGGCCATGTGGCTCACGGATTATCGCGCTGTTCTGGTGTTGCTGGTGGTCAAGGCCGTGCTCAGCTTCGGTCTATCGCACTGGTTCGCGGAGCAGAAGTACCGTCTGACTTGGCAACCGGACTACGGCCGCCGGATGGTGAAATTCGGCTGGCCTTTGTTATTAACGGGTTTCCTGATGTTTGGAATCATGCAGGGCGATCAGTTTTTGGTCGCGACTTTCTACGATCTGACGGAGCTCGCGCCGTATGCAGCGGCGGTTTCGCTGGTGATGGCCCCGCAATTCGTCTTCGGGCGCATTTTCAATTCGGTCGCTTTCCCCCTGGTGGCTCGGGTGCAGGACAATCCACCAATGTTCATTCTCCGCTACCGACAGGTGTTGGGTGTCATGACCCTTTATGCGGCGGTTTCCACGACGGCCTTGATGACCGGTGCCGAGGCGCTGATGCGCTGCGTTTACGGAGCCAAATACGCCGGGGCGGGCCACTTGATGGCCTGGTTGGCGGCGGTGGCTGCCTTTCGAGCACTGCGGATGGCCGTGGCGGTGGTGAACCTTTCAAAGGGCGACTCGACTAGCGAATTGATCTGTATTCTCGCACGTGCATCTTCCTTGATCCCTGCGTTCGCCGTAGCCTCGATGGGCGAGCCGCTTTGGAGGGTGGCAGCTTGCGGGTTAGTGGGCGAGGTGCTCGCTACTTTGACTTGCGTAAGGAGAATGCGCTCAGCGCATAAGATTCCGGTTGGCATAACGCTTTGGCGGTTTACATTGATTGCATCACTTGCTGCGGCAAGTGAATTGCTAAGCCATATCATCTTCGGGTGGCCCATATGGGCGGCGCTGAGCTTGGCTGCGAGTATCAGCCTTCTCACCGGCGTCGGAGTGGTTGCAGGGTTAGGAGAGCTGCGATCGGAGTTTTTGCAGATGTGGAACAAATACCGAGGAGCAGGTTTGCGAAGGGCGCTCCAGGATCTCCCAGTGCGATAATCGTTGATTCAGGCCAAGGGACTTGTCGGTTCCCCGTTTCGGCATACACTTACAGACTGTTCGCTTGGAGGTTGGTTTGAGATGTCAATCCTAGTCATCGGCGGGGACATTTGTCCGATTGGGTCAAACCGCTCGTACTTTGAGCGAGCCGATGTAGGAGACTTGTTCAACGACCTGCTGCCTATATTTGCCCAGGCGGACCTTGTGGTCGCGAACTTTGAATGCCCGTTGATCGAACACCATTCGCCGATCCGTAAGACCGGGCCAGTGTTTGGGGCGTCAACTGCGTGTGCAGGCGCTTTGCGCAGGGCTGGCATTGGTCTGGTCACGTTGGCCAACAATCATATCCTTGACCACGGTGCGGCGGGCTTGCGCAGCACGCTGGAGTCATGCCGAAAGGCAGGGATCGCTACGGTGGGGGCGGGAGAGAACCTTGGGGAGGCGGCGCGCCCGTATGTCTGCAAGTTGCAGGGCCTGTGCGTTGCCATTGTGGCCATGGCGGAAAGGGAGTTTTCCATCGCCGATGCCCGGACCCCGGGCGCGAATCCCGTCGACCTGATTTCTCTGGTCCAAATTGTCCGCGATCAGGCTGGCAATTGGGACCACTGGATCGTGCTGTATCATGGCGCGGCAGAATTCCAGCCTGTAACTCCGCAGGTCCAGCGGCTGTGCCGGTTCATGATCGAGCTGGGGGCAACCGCGGTGATCGTCCAGCATCCGCATGCCCTGGGCGGGTGGGAACGGTACCGCCACGGGTACATCGTTTACGGGCAGGGGGCGCTGGTGATGGATGAGGAGATTTACCGCAACAAACCTGGATTTCACGAGGGGTTCTTGGTGCGACTCGAGCTGCAGCGGAATCGAGAGGCAAAGATGGAATGCATTCCTTTCCGCCAATCCAAGCCGCCGCCCGGCGCACGGCTGCTGCACGGCGCGGAAGCTGAGGAGTGGCGCGAACGGATGGCCCGGCGGAATGCGCTAGTCTCGGACCCCGCGTTTGTGGAGGCAGAGTGGCTGCGGTTTTGCGACGAGGCAAAACATGATGCGGTGAGCGGTGTGCTGGGACATGGGCGTCTCCTTCGCTGGCTGAACCGAAAGGGTTGGGTGGAACGTTTCTGGGTGGGTGAGAAGCGGTTACGGGGCGTCCGCAACATGGTGCTGTGCGAAACCCATCGGGAACTTTTGCAGACTGTGTTCGACCGCTGGTGGTTTCGGCCCGGCGGCACTCCGGTGTGAAGAACTCCAAAGGCGTCCGTTGCTTCCCGGAGGCTGTTGGGGTGCCTGCGGGAGGAAGGAGGCCGATCTTGTGGTGGGCGGTTCTCGAGGGGTTGTGAACATCGGCATCATGGGCACCCCGGTCAGCTCCGGGAATCGGGGCGTCATGGCGCTGGGCGCATCGCTGGTCCGGTTGTGTGCGGAGGCGGGCGCCAGCAGAATCGTCATGTTCCTCGGCCACCACAAGCCGTGCGAGGTCGTCTTCCCCGTGGGGGACAGGGAAGTGCGTGTGCAGGTGGTCATTCATCGGCTCTCCCTCCGGGCGCGGCCGAGCGAGCATTTGGCGTGGATTGTTCTCGCGGCGCTTTGTTATCGCTGGTCCCCTCGTTTGGTTTGCGTCGCTGGCTTAGCCGGCAAACGCCCTGGATCGCGGCCCTGGAGGATATGACCTTCGTGGGCGACATCCGGGGCGGCGACAGCTTAAGCGACATCTACGGGTGGCGGCGGTTTCTGCTGGGGTTCCTGGCTGCGTGGTCAGTGGTTCTCGTCAAGGGGAAACTGGTCCATTTTCCGCAAACCTATGGACCCTACGCGCGGCCATGGGCGCGTAGGCTGGCCCGATACTTGTTGCGCCGTTCTCCTGTGATTGTGGCGCGGGACCGGGAGAGCCAACGGGTGGCGCAAGAACTGGTGGGTGGAAAGCAGGAGGTCTGGCTGAGTCCGGATGTTGCGTTTGCCCTGGAGGCCCGCGTCCCGGAGAGAATCGAGACCGATCCACCATTGGAGCGGCCCCCCGGGCCAGTGGGTTGGTAACGGAGTCCGGCCGATTGAGTTGAACGTCAACGGCCTCATGTACAACGGTGGTTATACGCGCAACAACATGTTCGGGCTGAAACTGGATTACGCCGCTTTCCTGCCGCGGTTGGTGGAGGCTTTGCTGCACGAGCATCCGGGTGAGGTCTGGTTGATTCCACACACCTACGCCCCTGCCGACAGCGTTGGAAGCGACCCGGAGGCGTGCCGTCGGGTCCGCGCTGCATTGCCTGATTCGGCGCAGGGGCGGGTGCGAGTTCTCACCGGCAAATATGACTGCCAGGAGATCAAGGGCGTTATTGGGCAGTGCGATTTCTTCATCGGCTCCCGTATGCACGCCTGTATCGCTGCCTTATCGCGAGGGATTCCCACGGTGGCAATTGCGTACAGGCGCAGGTCCGCTGGCGTTTTCGAGTCCGTCGGAGCCGGAGATTGGGTTGTGGACGGCCGGACGACGGAGGAAGCGGACGCAACTGCTCGGGTTGTGCAGTTGTACAGGCATCGCAATGGGGTGCGGGAACGCCTGAGCCGTGAGGCCGAGACTGCAAGTGCTCTGCTGCGGGACTGTTTCGGGAGACTGCTGCAGGGGCCTGTTTCGGTGAACGCCCGCCAACCCTCATAATCAATCCTGCCCGCATGAAACTCGAGACAGAGCGCATTGCGAGTCAGCAAGCGCCAAGGGTCTTTGCGTGGCGGGATTCCTTGAGTGGCCTCTGGGTCTCTTGAAAAAGTGAATTTTCGGGGTCGCAACGATGGGCATCCGGGCGGTCGGAGTGCTCTATCGCTTGGTGGCGCAGGCACAAATATTGCTGGGGTAAGACGGATGGAAGCAATCCGAAGCTTCGTCCCGTTTGCAGGGATAATCGGTAGGACCATGGCAATGCGCACAAAGGAAGATCTCAGGCTAAAGGGGCGGCGAACCGGCCCCGGGCGGGTTGTCTTGGCGATTGCGACAGGGTTCGTCGCGTTCATGGCTGACGCGATCGAGGTCACGCGGCAAAGCTCACAGGTCCGGGGCGAATGGTTGGAGCTTTGGAGCGAACCGGAGGGCAACGTCCGGGGAGAGGCGGGGCTCTTTCGCTACGACAGTAGCGATGCCTCCATGCTGTTCTGGAATGCGGCCTCGGGTCCGAACAAATGGTCTTGGGCCCAAGGGGCGCTGGAGCCGTTTTCCCTCTGGTTAACGGCCCATAGCGCGCCTACGGATCTCCCCATGCTGGACGGATGGGTGGGCAACTTGGCGGGAAGTGGCCTGAGTGTGGCGGTGGAATCGCGAACCCGATTCGTGGCGAGTGCGCCGACCTTGGCCTTCACGCTGCAGGCCGAGGCGTACTGGAACTACAGTGCCCAGGAACAGGACATGGGCCTCGTGCTCCGTGACCTGACACTGGACGAGGTCCTCCTGCGATGGCAGTTGATGGACCAGCCCGACAACGTCGTGGTGAGCTCGTACCGGTTCGATGTCAACCCCGTTCACGAGTACGAAATGGTCCTGACCGGCTGGGTCGAAGCCTGGGACGCGAAGGATGCCTGGATGCGCGTATGGGTGGGGTGGGAAGCTCCCGGAGGCCCGTTGCGCATTGCCCGGGTGCCGGATGCCGGGAGCACTGCGGCGCTGATGATCCTAGGGGTGGGCGGGTTGTGGGCCCTGCGTCGTGTTTGGCGGAGCTCTTCCAGCCAGCCGCCGAACCGAGTCGGCGGACTGCAATCGAGGTAGCCACCTACATCCGTCGGTGGATTTTCCCCGCACTACCGGATGGCGGCGGTTGCTACCGAACCAGGGCTCGTAGCCGCTGATGGGAATCGGCGGACTTGCTCAGCATCCAAACCGTTCGTTCCCTTGGTGCTCGTCCTTCCAAGCGTCGCTCTGGATTTGGGTTATTTTCCGCCGCCTTCCGGCGGCGGCTACCGATTCGGAATCCGTAGCCACCGACGTGAGTCGGTGGACCGACCTGGAATCCACCGCGTTCCCGCGGGAGCTGGCCAGCGCGCAAGTCTGTAGCCGCCGAGGGGAGTTCGACGGATGTGGGAGCCCGAAACTGTCCGCCGCGTCACCGCGCCGGCCGTTGGGCGGTGTGCCCTAGAGGCTAATAGGATGGCGCAGCAATGCTTTATTGAGTCGCTGCGAGCGTGGAGTCTTTGAGCACAGGAGGAGGGAGAGTTTGCGCATGACTGCCGTGAGGGCCGCTTAGGCCGATTTGCTGGCCGCGCGCAGGCGCTTACAAAAGGTGCGCATCGGACCTTGGCCCGGCACCGCCGCCAAGGCGGCGATGTAGAGGGCTCGTCGAACTCGGCCCAGACCTCCCCCGATCCGGCGCCGGCCCTCCCATGGGCCACTTTGGCGCCGATGAAGGACCAAGCCAGCCAGCGCGGCGGCCTGACGACGTTGGAGTGTACCCCGTTCGGGCATTTGGGCCAGCACCGCCAAGGCGGTGGTGGCGCCCACCCCGGGGAGCGTCTCCAGCGCCCGAGCGCGCCGATCCAGAGAGACCTCCTGCTGGCGCAGCTGTTGCAGCTGCTGTTCAATCTGCTTCAGATCCTGCTCCAAGCGACGGACCAGGCTCTGGGCTTGGCGGCGCAGCACCGGCGGGCTCGGCGGCTGGGCCTGTTGGCGCTAGGCCACCCACAGCTCTAACATTAATTAGGACGCGGCGACGGACCCGCTCTGTCAGCTGCTCCTAGAGGGCCGAGCGTGCCGGATTGGGTTGGGGTTTGCAGGGCTTGGCCACAGGCCGTCGGCACGGCGGCATCGAAGCAGTCGGTCTTGGCCTGCTGACCCCGGGCCCGGGCGAAGTGCCACACTCGGGCATGGTTGAGGACGGTGCCCCGGATGCTGGCTTGGTGGAGGACGGCCACCACGGCCCGTTCCTAGCCGCCAGCAGCCTCGCAGAGGGCGTGCGCTGCGGGCTTGCCGCTGAGCCACTGCACCAAGCGGCGATGGCCGGCCGGTGTGTTGGGCAGGTCGTAGAAACGACCGGCCCCGTGGAGCTGCAGATTTTGCTGGACAAGGTCGAGACCTGCGGAGACGGTGTTCATGGTGTTTCCGCTCATTTTTGCGGATTCGAGCTGGCCCGGTGGGGCCGCTCTGGCAACGGTTCAAGCTTGGGACGCGGGCGCCGACGGTTCCAGCTGCGACGGCGTGGTGTCAAGGACTCCGCTAGGTTTGCGCGAACGCGTCGGCGCCGCGGCCTTCCCGCCCGCGGGCGGGAAGGCCGCTTTCATGGCCCCTCCAGACTGCTCCGGACGGGGTACAAGGGAAGCCAGATGGGAGGCTTCCAAGCCAAGCATCGGGAACTTCCACTTCGTGGGGACTTCCATGGGAGGAGGGATGGTGAATTGCGCAGCGGCTTTCGGCCGGAAGCGAAGGAGTCCGCGGATCCGGATGGCTGCAACGCCGGGAAGCCTCAACCCCCATGGGCATCTTCGAGTTGGGATATGATCACAGCGGGAGTACAAAGGATTCGAAAGTGGATGGTGTTGCTCCGGGTCCGAGGATGGCGCGAGTTCAGCCGCACCTTGAGGGGCGCTCTCTGGGATGACCGGGAGTACCTCAGGTTGGAACGCACGGTGGACAAGCCAGAGCCGACCTGCCCGGTCGGTCTTCCCGCGCTGGAGCAGTCCTTCCGATGGGTACGGGCGGATCTGAGAGAACTGCGTCGTTGGCGGGAGCGGGCACGGAAGAACACTGCCATTCCCTCGGAATGCTGGATGGACCTTACGGCTGGGCTGCACTGGTTCCTGGGACTCTGGAACGCCGAGGAGCTGGTACACATTCACTGGGTAGCATTGCCGGGGCAGAAAACCAGCCTCCCGGGAGCCACCGTAGATCCCGGGGAGGCCGAGATCCGGGGTGCATTTACCTCTCCGACCTATCGTTCGCAGGGATTCTTTGGAGCAGCGCTGAAGCGCTCGGTGGGGGACTTGGGAGCTTGCGCGGTCCATCGAGTCTTCGCCTACGTCCGGCCGAAGAACGTCGCGTCGTTGCGCGCGTTTCAAAAGAACAGATTCCAAGTCACGGCTCGATGCTCAGTCCGGGTTCGCTTGGGAGTTCACAAAACCGAATGGGAGAAATGGTCCGGGTTATGAGAGGTGGATGATCCCTAACTCAGAAGTACGTGGCCTAACAGTGTCCGGAACATCTCCGATTTCCATGCAACCACGACGAAACGTTCATCGCGGGCTGTTGAAAGAGGGCTGATTGAATACCTGGCCCTTGCCGCCTGACCGCTTGGGCAGCCGCTTATCAAGGATCTGCCCTTTTTCAACGGGCTGTTCGGGGTTAAGTAAAGGACGCCTTGGACGGAAAGGGGCGATACAGTTTTTGTGGCCGAAGCGATGACTTCGCCCGGAAAAAGGGGCCGCCAAGGAGCAGCGCTGGTCGAGAACAAAAGGGAGCCTAAAGATTGCTACCCGTGATTGCAAAGTCGTGTTCTGATGACGCTTTCTGAATACGCAGCCCTCGAGTCCCGGCTCGGGACGAAGGTGATTGAATTGGACGGGGCATGGTGGCGGCGATGCCGGTGGGGGTTTCTCCGGCCGCTGTTCCCGTTCGATTCGTTCGATCCCGGCCTACGGGCCATCCCATGGCAGGGACGGTGGGTTGGATATCAGCACGCAGTGTGCTCGCCCTTGCGGGCCAATAGCGTTCTACGCCTCATTGTCTTCGAGGGGGTCCAGGAGTATTCGCTGTGCGGCCTGCCCAAGAGCCTCCGGCAGCGCATCCGCAAGGGGCTTGAATTCCTCCGGGTCGAACAGGTGTGCGATCCCGTGAGGTTCACAGAGGAGGCTTGGCCCGTGTACTGCTCTTTTTATCATCGTACCGGTTACGGATATCGGAGGGACCGGATTCAGAAAGAACGCTTCGCCCAATGGGCGGCAGCGCTGTTCTCTCACCCCGACGTGCTGGTTCTGGGCGCCTACGACACGAATGGCCTGGCCGGGATCGATTGCTGCTGGCTGGTGAGAAACGTGCTCATGGCGGGGCCCACTTTCGCGCGCACCGACGCGCTCAAATACCGCGTTTCCGACGTGCTGCTGCATGCCCTTCGCGTGCACGCATCGCGCGTCCCTGGGTGTCAGGTGCTCTTTATGGGCTGGCTCACTGGCATCGCGACGCTTGACAGTTTCAAACTGGAACGCGGAGCTCGTCTTCTCGAGTTGCCCGCCTATACGCGGCTGCCACTGTGCGCGCGCATGTTCCTCCGGTACTTTAGGCCGGCAGTTTTTCGCAGACTGGGCTACAGCGGACCCGCCGGGGGCAGCCCGGCGGTCAGGGCTTGAGTCCGTGCGGCCTTCGGTCACCAGCGGCGGTCCGGACATTGTTGGCCGTGGGGCCCCGAAAACATTATTTGCCGGGCGCAGCTATCCTTCACGGTCGGCGGTTGGACAGAGATCGTTGCGGCAACTGTGTGACTCCCGGTGAAGAAGTCGCAGGCTCGAAGTCGTCTGCGAGTGATTCTTGAAACAGCCGATTCGAGTTGTCCACATTGAGCCTGTGTCGGAATCCGAACGGGGTGGCCGAAGTGGCAATGGGGACTTGTCCTGACCGGGGCTGCCCACATGCGGCCTGAGAAGACTTGAAGACAGGTGTGGAATTGGGGTCGGTATGGGTGCCTTTGCTGGGGCCAAGCCGGCTGTAGCATCTGATCGGGGCTGAGCCCATAGGGGGTTGGGGAAGGCGATCAGGAGCGGATTCCATGAAGACGCCTCGTCTGGTCCAAGAATTCCTGGTGCACACCGCGGAGCGGGTGCCGGACAAAGTGGCACTGATTTGCCAGGGAAAAGAATGGCGGTATGGGGAGCTCCTCGGGGGTGCCGCGCGCCTCGCCCACGGATTGCGGGAGCGTGGCGTGCAGCGTGGGGACCGGGTCGTGATCCAGCTACCAAATACCGCAGAGGTGGTCATCTCGATCTTTGGCACGCTCATGGCGGATGCGGTCTTCGTCCCTGTGAACCCATCCACCAAAATAGACCGCCTTCTTTTCATTCTGAACAATTGCCGGGCAACGGGCATGATCGGGAGTGGTCGTTGCCTGAACGCCGCTGTGCTGCATCGTCTGCGAGCTGAAGTGCCCAGCCTTCGCACCATCGTGTCGTGCGGCGCGCCCATCGCAGGTTCAAACGATTCAATGGTAAAGAGTCTTGCGCAAGTGTGTGAGGGAATGCCCGCCATCCCGCCCCCTTCCAGGGCCATCGATGTCGATCTGGCCTGTCTGATCTACACCTCCGGTACGACGGGAGAGCCAAAGGGGGTGATGTGCGATCACAGCAATGTGGTCTTTGCTTCCGGGGCCATCATCGAGTACCTGGAAAACCAGGAGGATGACGTGGTGATCGATGTGCTGCCGATTTCCTTCGATTACGGACTCTACCAGGTGCTCATGACCTTCCGGTTTGGTGGCACGCTGGTTTTGGAGGAATCATTTGCATACCCGGCGGAGATCCTCCAACGCATCGAGCGCTATCGCGTCACGGGGCTGCCGGGAGTGCCCACGTTGTTTGCCATGCTGCTGCGAATGGACCTGTCCCGGTATTCTTTGGGTTCACTTCGCTACATGACCAATACTGCCGCCGCACTGCCCGTGAGTCACGTCAGAGCCTTGCGGGAGCGATTTCCGGGCGTGAAACTTTTTTGCATGTACGGACTCACGGAAACCAAGCGCACGCTTTACCTGCCGCCCGCCTATTTGGACTCGAAATGCGGTTCGGTGGGGATCCCGATTCCTGGAACCGAGGCCTGGATCGAAGACGAGACGGGGCGGCGGTTGGGCCCGGGCGAGGTGGGAGAGCTGGTCGTGCGCGGCCGGCATGTGATGCGCGGCTATTGGGCGGACCCCGTGGCCACGAGCGAGCGTTTCCGTCCCGGCCCGATCCCCGGTGAACGCCTGTGTTATACGGGAGATTTGTTTCGGATGGACGAGGATGGGTTCTTCTATTTCGTTGCCCGAAAGGATGACATCATCAAAACCCGTGGGGAAAAGGTCGCTCCTCGCGAGGTCGAGGATGTCCTCCATGCGTTGGAAGGGGTCGCGGAAGCTGCCGTGGTAGGCCTGCCCGACCCTGTTTTGGGGCAGGCTTTGAAGGCGGTGATCGTGCCCGCACGGCCCGGGCTGTCAGCAGCCGAGGTGCTGGCCCACTGCCGCGCGCATCTGGAAGACTTCAAAGTACCTCGTTGGGTGGAGTTCCGCGACAGTTTCCCTCGGTCCCCGTCCGGCAAGGTCCGCAAGGAGGAGCTGGTCTGATGTGCGGGATCGCCGGAATGTATTGTTCAGAGGGCCTGGCCTCCGAGGCCGAAGAGTCGGTCTGTCGAATGTTGGCGGCACTGCGGCACCGGGGTCCGGATCAGGCCGGATTGTACGTGCATCCGCAATGCGTGCTTGGATCCGTGCGCTTGAGCATCCTGGATTTGTCCGGCGGCCAACAGCCCATCTGCAACGAAAGTCGCACGCTCTGGATCGTATTCAATGGCGAGATCTTCAATTCTTTGGAACTGCGCAAGGATCTGGAAGCGCGGGGTCACCGGTTCGCCACTCACACGGACACGGAGACCATTCTGCACCTTTACGAGGAATTGGGTCCCCGGTGTCTCAAGGAACTCAACGGCCAGTTTGCGATCGCCATCTGGGATGAGACAAAGCAGCAACTTTTCCTTGCCAGGGATCGGCTGGGCGAACGGCCCCTCTTCCATGCGCGGGCCGAGGATACGATTCTGTTTGCTTCCGAGATCAAGGCACTGCTGGCAAGCGGCCTCGTGGAAGCCCGATTGGTTCCCGCAGCCGTGGCCGAAGTGATGATCTACTGGGCGCCGCAGGGCGGACGCACCGCCTTCGAAGGGGTCGAGGAGGTCTCGCCGGGCACCTTTCGCACGCTCGGCTGCGATGGCGCGAGCACGGGACGCTATTGGGAGATCGATTTTCCCAGCGATCCTGCCGAAGACCAGGGACAACGGGAGGGATCCGAAGAGGATCAGGTTACCACCTTGCAAGCCCTCCTCCAGGATGCTACAAGGCTGCGCCTGCGGGCGGACGTTCCAGTGGGCGCTTACCTGAGCGGAGGCCTTGACTCCTCGACGGTTGCTGCTCTGGCGGGGCGGCTGGTGGGGGATCGACTGGATACCTTCTCGATCGCCTTTACCGACGCCCGGTTCGACGAAAGCGAGCACCAGCGGCGCGTCGCGGCCTTCCTCGGGACACGGCATCAAACAGTCCTCGTGGCACCCGAGGACATCGGTCGCGCCTTTCCCCAGGTCACATGGCACGCCGAAGTACCCCTGGCGCGCACGGCACCGGTACCTTTGTTCCTGCTTGCAAGACGGGTGCGGGAGCATGGATACAAGGTCGTGCTGACGGGAGAAGGCGCGGATGAGTTCTTCGCGGGGTACGACCTTTTCAAGGAGGTAAAAGTCCGGCGATTCTGGGCTCGGCATCCCGCATCGCGTTGGAGGCCGATCTTGCTCCGGCGGCTGTATGCTGACGTCCTTCCCTCGACAGCCGCAAAAGCCCCTTGGTTGGCTGAGTTCTTTGCTTACCGGCTTGACGAGACGGAGGCCTGGGATTATTCGCATTGCATTCGCTGGCACAACAACCGTCGAATCTTGCGGTTCCTCGCGCCAGAGGTGGCCGAAGAAGCAGCGAGTAGAGCATCTCTGCTCTCCGGACCACTCCCGACCTCCTTTGCCCAATGGGACTGGTTGGCCCGGGCGCAATACCTGGAAATCACGACGTTCCTCACCCCCTATCTGCTGTCTTCCCAGGGAGACCGCATGGCCATGGCCCATGGCGTGGAGGCGCGCATGCCCTTCTTGGATCCGCGCGTGGTGGCCTTTGGCAACCGGCTGCCCCCTCGGAGCAAACTACGGGGCCTGCGGGAGAAACATGTGCTCCGGCTGGCGGCACGCGACTGGCTGCCTGACTGGGTTTGCTCGCGGCCCAAACGGCCTTATCGCGCCCCCATTCAGGCGTGCTTTTTTCCGCCCCAGCCGTTGGACTACGTGGAGGATCTGCTTTCCCCCGTTGCGTTGCGTCGGACAGGCTTCTTCCGGCCGGAGGCGGTGGCGCACTTGGTGGCAAAAATCCGGAGCGGAGCTCCGGCGAGCGAGACCGACGAAATGGCACTTGTGGTCGTGTTGTCAACGCAGCTCCTCGATTATCAGTTTGTACGGGCCTTTCGGATGCCTCCCCCACTGCCTCGGGAAGCTGAATTGTTGGTGCGGAGAGCGACTTGTGTCTCGGACATTGCATGAGTTTCCGTAAAGACTGCTTGCGCTTGGATGCGGCTGCGGAAACGTCCCGGCTCGTCAGTGCACTGCAACTGGCGGTGCGACAGCGGCTGCGGAAGTCGGGTGGCGTGGTCGGGGTCAGCGGAGGCGTGGACTCAGCGGTGGTACTTGCGCTGGCGGTCCGTGCGTTGGGGCCCGACCGCGTTATCGCGCTCATCCTGCCGGAGCGCGAGTCGGATCCTCGAAGTGAGGTCCTGGCGGCAGAGGTGGCCCGCCAGTATGGCGCGTCCGTCATCCGGGAGGAGATCACGGCAGCGCTGGAAGGCTTTGGGTGCTACCAGCGCCGAGACGAAGCGATTCAACGCGTCATCCCCGAGTACGACGCTGCAGCGGGACACAAGGTGAAAATCGTTTTGCCTCCCGGTCTTCTGGATAAGGGATCCCTGAACGTTTTCTCGGTGACCGTAATCCGTCCCGACGGCTCGCAGGTGACCCGGCCACTGCCGCCCAGGGAGTACCTCCAAATCGTGGCGGCCTCCAATTTCAAACAGCGCACGCGAATGGCCTTCCTCTACTACCACGCGGAACTGAGGAATTACGCGGTCTTGGGGACGGCGAACAAGAACGAGCATGACCTGGGCTTTTTCGTCCGGCATGGGGACGCGGGCGTGGATGTGCAGGTAATCGCCCACTTGTACAAAACCCAGGTCTACCAACTGGCCGAGCACCTGGGGGTGCCGGAAGCCATTCGGCGGCGGACGCCCACTACCGACACGTACAGTGCACCCTGCTCTCAAGAGGAGTTTTTCTTCCGGCTTCCATTCGAAATCATGGACTTGCTTTGGTTCGCCCATGAGCATGGCTTCGATCCGAGAGAGGTCGCAGCGGTTTTGAAGCTGGCGCCGGATCAGGTACAAAACGCGTTTGCCGATTTCCAGCGCAAACGGTTCACGACCGAACCCGCGCGACAGCCTCCGCTTGGGCTTGCGCCCCATGAAGTAGAGTCGTGGGCTTCAAGGAAGTAGAAAACGCACTTGGCGAAGCGAGGAAATGGGGATCACCGGTCACCGCGAGGCGGTGAGGGTGGTGCGTAGTGTGTGCACAGCTCTTCATAGGGAGAATGCTTATGGAGCTCGAAACGCGCATCCGGGAGTTCGTGGCCAAAAACCTTATTTACGATCCGCGTGGCTTCCGTTATTCGGACGACACCTCGTTTTTGAAAGAAGGACTCGTCGATTCCCTGGGCGTCATGGAGCTCGTGGCTTTCGTGGAAAAGGAATTTGGCGTGGCGGTGCCGATGGAAGAGGTCACTGCGGAGAACTTCGACTCCGTGGCCTCGCTCGCCGCTTATGTACGGCGCAAGCGGCAGCTTGGGGCCTTGGGGGGCGACGCCGTACACGGAACCCCGCGTGTTTAGGAGGTCGTTCAAAGAATCCCATGGGAAGTTGAGTCGCTGGGTGGGAAGGCTATCTCACAGGCATGGGTGGATCGCCGCAAGCCCTCCCCGAATTCCTCGCCATCCCGAGCCCCACATCGTGGTCCCGGCCAACCATCCCCTGGGCGCCATCCAGCGGCGGGTCGACGCCATCCTTGAAAAACTTTCGCCCCTTTTTGAAGAGCTCTACGGAGCGAACGGGTTTCCCAGCATCGTCCGGAGCAACCGGTCAAGCCCCGCTAGGGGACGGCCCTCTGGAGCGTGCGTAGCGAATGCCTCTTCTGCGAACCACTCGACGATCGGCTCCCTTGGCTCGGTTCTAGGACCGCGAGTTCAGCCAGCGCAGTTTCGACCCCAGCGCGTTTGCCGTGAATCCCTGGCGCCCGCCAGCGACCGAGGTGGCCTGGCTCTTCTTTGCCGAGCTCTGCGAGCGGTTGCGCCAAGAGGCCTGGACCTGGGACGAACAGGGCACTGCCGATGGCCAGCTCATTGAATCCCGGGGCAACCTGTTGCGCTTCGCGCGCAACAGCGGCTCGAATGCGGCCGGGCTACCCTCGACCAAGGACGAAGACCCGGGCCCTCCGGCCAGCGACTTCCGTGGCCAACTCCGGCGCAACGCCCCGCACGGGAGCGAGACCGATCCGACAGCGTGCGGGACCGGACGGCCAGGAACCGGGAGGCCCGAGTGGGTTTCGGGAGATCACTGCGCGTGGAGAAACATCATGACTTGTCCGGACGACTTCACGAGTCATGATCGTTTCGTGGGGTGGGGCTGGTGGTGGCACTGCGTCAGGTCCAAGCGCGTCCAGAGCTGCGCGGAGAGGTGCGGGGCAGAACGGTGGGCACATCGAGGTATATTACCCGAGGGACTTTCTGGCTGGATCTCGCCAGCAGCGGGTATGCCGCAGGTGGTTTGCAAGGCCGGGGTGAGGATGAGGGGGCCGGACGGCTGCAGGACGAGCTAAGCCAGCTACGTCTGAGCCAAAGGATCCACCAACGGGGGGACGGGACTCTAGGCTGGATTGAGACGATGGGTGAACCGCGGCACAGTCGGGATTGCGGGAGGGGAACTGACGCAAGTGTGGGGTGATTTCATGGCCGCCGCTTCCAGGCTGCTGCGGAGCCCCCCTGTTGAACGTGGCGCTGGCGGGTTGAACGGCGTGGGGTGGGTTTAAACCGGGGTCAAGCCGCCACGAGTGCGGCGTGACACCGGAGTCGGAGCCGCGGACGGGCGATTTGTCTGGGCGAACATTTGGGCACGATTAGGCAACTCCGAGCCAGAATTGAATCGTCAGAACGATGCCGAACGAAAAGACCCCGTTGTTTCAACAGCGTGCTGCTACCCTATGAATGCCCAGTCCGAACAGTCCAAGGCCCCAGAGGGCAAGCCTTGGTTTCGGCGATGCATGAACCGCTTGTTGCATTTTTTGGCACGCACGCTTCCCGGAGGCCGCACCGTGCGCCCGTGGCTACATAGGCTCCGTGGTGTTCAGATCGGTCGAAACGTCTTTGTGGGGGAGGATGTGTTCATAGAAACAGAGTACCCCGAATGCATCGAGATTCAAGATGACGCGCACTTGAGCGCTCGATCGCTCTTTATCGCCCACACTGGGGGGCCGGGGAGGATTATCGTGGGGCGCGCTGCGTTCGTCGGTCCTATGGTTGTGGTCGTGTGCTCTGGGGGAAGGACCGTGCGCATTGGCGAAGGGGCCGTCGTCGGGGCGGGCTGCGTGGTAACGCGCAGTATTCCCCCCCGGACGGTCTTGGTTGCTGCCCCGGCTCGGGCGGTGGCTACTGCCTCTTTCCCGCTGGCCCTTGCGCGGCGCATCGAGGAGTTCCAGCGCGGCTTGCGACCCCTCACGCGGACCGAGCCGGACCCAGCCGCGCCGATTGGGATGGCCCTCGGACCAACACCATGCGCCGCTTCACGGGACGACCATGGCAGCTGCGAAGCGGGTAGCGGGGCCCTTGGAAAGGAATAGGCTCCGAGGACCTGAATACTGTTTTGAGCTCCGCGCGCGTCGCCGATTTCGAGGGCGCGATCTGGACGCTCCGAATCTAAAAGTGTAAAATCCACCGACTCGGGCGTCGTTGTGGCTGACAGTTGGCAAACTCTGTGCAAGGTGTTGGTTGTGAATAAGTTAAGTTGGAACGGATTCGGTTTTGGGGTGTGCGAGCCGGCTTTTACGTCGGATAAGTTTACACTTTCATCGTCGATGTCACGGCATGTAACCGAGCGTCCTGATCGCTGATTAATGAGCATCTGATTGGTAATCAGCACCTTAAGAATTTTCCGCCGACGAGTGGTTGCTGCGGTCAAATAATGGCACGCGCCGTGCTACCTAGCGAAGAGAACAGCAAACTCCGTGGGGAGAAGGAGAAAGGATAGGATGATGATGAATGCATGGAAAAAACAGTGCTTGGTGGTGGCAATGGCGGCTACGATGGCCGGCAGCGCCTCCGCCATTGTGACGGTCACAGTCACTCGGACCGCAGGATACTACGACACGACGTACGGTGGAGGTGAGTTTACTCTCAAGGGATCGCCTTGGGGTTCTGCCTACAGCGCCAAGGCCCTCGTAGCTGGCGGATTCCAAACCTTCTGCTTGGAGAGAAACGAGAATGTCTCGATGTCTACACCCTACGCCGCAGAACTGAACTTGGATGCGGTGAATGGGGGGCTCGGCGGCGGCACTCCAGATCGTCTTTCCATCGGCACCGCTTGGATCTACAAGCAGTTCGCCGAGGGGAATCTTGCGGGGTACAATTACACGCCAGGAGCGGGTCGGGAGGCATCCGCCCGGGCCTTGCAGGAGACGATCTGGTGGTTGGAAAACGAGCAGGGTGATCCGGGTGCCGGCAACCTGTTCCGAAACCTGATCCTCGCCAGGTTCGGTACGGGGGCGGCTGCGCGGGCCGATTACGATCCCTCGACCGCGGGCTTCAACGTTCGAGTGGTCAACTTGTACGGCATTGACAAGATCACCGGTCGGCCGGACTACACGGCCAAGAAGCAGGACATGATCGTGTACCTCCCGGATGGTGGAATGACGTTGGTCCTGATGGGCGGTGGCCTGTTGGGATTGGCGATTCTCCGCCGGAAGGAGTGATCTGGTGGAACCTCGCAACGCGTTGCTTTTCGTGGCGCCCCAGGTTGGGGCGCCACTCGCCTTTTGGCAGCATGTCGTAGCCGGAGACCTGGCCACCGGCGTGAGTCGGTGGACCGACTCGGGATCCCAGTCGTTCGTGCAGGAGCTGGTTAGCGCGCAAGTCTGTAGCCGCCGAGGGCAGTCAGCGGATATCCCAAGAGGAATTGTTCACCGCCTTCCGGCAGTGGCTACCAAACCCTGAGATCTATAGCCGCCGATGGGAATCGGCGGATTCATTGGGAATCCACTGGCAGGCTTTTGGAGGGCAGTCTTTCAGGTCATGGGTCGGTGGCCGGATCGTGGGTCCGCCGCCTTCCGGCGGCGGCTACCAATTCTGAAACCCGTAGGCGCCGACCTGAATCGGCGGGAACCCCAAGCGGGGATTGTCCGCGTCACTGCGGCGGCCATGGGACGACGTGCGCTGGGGACCATGGGACCTTGCGGGCTTCCGGTCTGCATGACCGCCGTTTAAACTCTTGTGGGCCGACAGCGGTTTTGGAAAGTGCTGCCGGCACGGGTCGCTGAAGCATGGAAACGCCGATCGAGTCCATGACAATCGCCGAACTGGCGGCGTACGAGCGCGCCGTGGGGGCCCGGGTCGTGGAATCCGGAGGCGTGTTCTGGCGACGCGTCCGACCGCTGTTTTACCGGCCCCTTGTCCCGTTCGAGGTACTGGATCCCGCCGCGGTTCGCCCCCCAGTGGCCGCCCGTTGGGGTGCCTGGCAATGCGTGGTCGCTGATCCCGCCCGAGCCAACGGTTCTGTGGCCTTTCTGATGTTTCAGAATGCGCCTGCATACCAGCTTGACTGCCTTGACAAGAAACGCCGATGGGAGGTGCGCACGGCGCAGCGTGAGTTCCAAGTTCGGCCGTTGAGGGGGACCCACGAACTGATGCAAGCCCACCCCGTATTTGCAGAGTTTCATCAACGCACCGGATACCACTACCGGGCCGATCGTATTCGTGCCGACCGATATCGTGCCTGGGCCGAGAAGGTCTTCGCACACCCCAAGGTGCGCGTGTACGGTGCGTTCCGTGGATCGAGCATCCAGGCTGTGAGCATCGTGCAGCGGGTCGGGGACACCCTGATCTACGCCACGTTTTTTGCCGCCACCACGGCGTTGCGCGGACATGTGGCCAGTCTGATGCTGCACGTGGTCAGGGAATTGGCCGCCGGTACCCCGGGTGTCCATCGCGTTTACGCCGGATTGCGCAAGGAGGGGTCCGACGCCAGCGTGGACCTGTTCTATTTGTTGCGGGGTGCAGAAGTATTGCCGCAGCCGGCCTGTTGCTGGATCCATCCAGTCGTTGCGTGGTGCTTGAAGCGCTTCCGGCCCGACTTGATCCCTCGTCTGCGGAGCCAGCCATGGAGGGGACCGAAACCTTTGTTGTCAAACGAACTATCCTCAGCGGCACTGAAAGTTCTCGGCCATGAGAAGTGACCATGACACCACGCGACGTTGGCCTTGCGCGGGGTCTGTAGAGTTGGAAGGACCTCTTGGGGAACGCGCTCGAGCTTGGGAAGAGTTCTTGCTGAATCAGCCTCAAGGACAATACCAACAGTCAATGCGGTGGGCCAGGGTCAAGCAGGGCGACGGTTGGCAGGGGCTGCTGCATCTCTGGGATTCGGCGGGCCGGATCGAGGGCGGGTTTTTGCTATTGATCAAAGCGACGCGTTGGGGGCGCATCGGTTTCGTGAACAAGGGCCCGGTTCTGGCACGGGAGGGCCCGGAGTCCGTGCGAGATGCTTTACGCCGAGTTCTGGATGTCGCCCGCACGGAACGTCTGCGTGCGTTGGTCCTTCAGCCGCCGGACCGAAGCAGCATCCGATGGGAAGACCTTCGGCACTTCGGTTTTTGCCGTGCCCCAGTGCCCGGGATAATAGATGCCACGTTGATTGCCAGCTTGGATGGCGGTAGGGAAGGGATATTGGCCCGGCTGAGTCGGACAGCCAGAAAGCAGGTACGCTCGGCCCTCCGGCATGGAGTGGGGATCGTCGAGGGCACGCGCTCTGACTTGCCGCGGTTTTTCGAGCTGATGTGTCACACGTGTCGGCGGCAGGGAGTGACACCTAACCCGGCGAACGTGGAAGGCATTTACCGGCGATGGGACGCGTTTCAGTCGCAGGTCAAGGTGCTTTTCGCCCGCATAGGGGAGGAATTGGTGGCAGGACGATTATTGATTTGCTTTGGAGTGACCTGCACGTCGGAGAAAAAGGGTTGGAACGAGCGCTTTCCGGAAGCCCATCCGAACACGTTGCTGAGCGTGGAGGCGATGGTCCGGGCAGCTGAGTGGGGGTGCAGGTACATGGACTTTGCGGCGATGGACCGGCGCTTGGCGGAACGGATGCTGAGGGGCGAGGACGTCGAAAAGGAAATCTCTAGCACGCGCTACAACTTTAATCTGCGGCTGGGTGCCCGGCCCTTTTTGCTACCATGTGCACATGTATGGATGCCCCGCGCATGGCAGCGACCCTGGGTAGATTGGGTTCTGAGCCGGCGCTGGCTCGCCAGGCAGTTGGAGCGTATCATGTCTAGGTAACAGCGAGGCCCTATGCTTCAGCTCCGATGGAAAGGCTTGCGACGCAAGGCCAGCCCGGTGCGCTCGAGAGTCCGCTGACCGGAATGAGCGTATGTGGACTCGCTGCCTCTCGGAATGGTCAGCGGGTCGTCCCGAGGGGGAAACGGGTGAGCAGCCGTGCTTTACTTCCATCATAAAGCCCTCCTGCAGTGCGAACCGGTCCGCCCTCCGACGTGTTTTAATGGGCGGCATCCGCTTGGCCGGTGGAGTCTTCTTCCCCGATGACTTGGAGTCGGGTTCGATACTGTAAGTTTTTCCAGAATCAATGTCGGTCATGTTGACACTTTGCGGTGATTCGCCAACTAATTGGGAATCAAATGGTTCGCAATAAAACGGGCTCCAGTTATGCGGCCCAGCGCAGAATTCCGTCGGCGGAGTTTACATTTTCAAACGCATTTCCTTGGCAAGGCTGTCCAACGGTCACGCGTATAAGAACGGCAGGTGGTGAGCAAGTTTCTGATTGGACGGAACTTGGGCAGAATTCGCCGGGGACCAGGAAAGTTTTGCCCGGTCATTGGCACGGCTCCTGCTGTTCGTCGAGATGGCGACACAGTCTGAGGGCATGACCATGAAAACCATGCAATTGACGGAGAAACTGCTGGCGGCTGCGGCGGCTATTGTGGTGGCCGGACAAGCTTGGGCACTTCAAGTGAAGGTCACCCGTGTGCCTGGTTACTACACTAACGCTTATGGGGGCGGTGAGTTCACGCTGTGGAGCACTGATTCCACATGGACCAACCATTATAGCCCGAAAGCGCTTGTGAACGGAGGTTTGCAAACTTTTTGCCTGGAACGGGGCGAACGCATGCCGGAAGGCTGGGTGTCGGCGGATCTTGGCACGGCTGCAGTGCTCGGCGGATATGGAGGTGGCTCTCCGGATCCCATCTCTATTGGCACCGCTTGGTTGTACAAGCAGTTTGCAGAAGGTAACCTGCCGGGGTATGATTATAACCCCGGAGCTGGAAGGGCGACGTCAGCGCGCGCCCTGCAGGAGACCATTTGGTGGCTTGAGCATGAGCAAAATGATCCCGGCCCCACCAATCCTTTCCGTAATCTTGTCTTGAACAAGTTTGATGACCCCTCGAAGAACTACACTGATGTGAATCCGAACTTTCGCATCTTGGTTGTGAACCCGTGGGTCAATGATCCTGCGCAGGGAGCAAAGCAGAGTTACGTCCTGTATTTACCTGATGGGGGGATGACGTTGACCTTGTTGGGTGGTTGCCTGTTGGGATTGGGCATGGTGCGTCGGAGAATCTGATTTGCAGCCATGCTCTTCGCTGGGTGTTGCCGTGCGTGGCGCTCCGCAGCGAGCGGGGCGGCACGCCTTCCGTAACAAGGCGCGGAAGACGGCCTTCGTGCATAGGCTTGCCGCGAAGTTCTGTATCCCGGTCTTCTCGGCAACCCGGATCGTCTTATAGCACTGGCCCTTGCATGAACCTCAGAACTCGCAATCACGAGGGGATTCCTCCCTGCAGCCCATGGGACAGAGCTGATCGCACAGGCATGTGATTCGGGGGGAGGCCGGACAGCCGGGCGCCGCGAATGCAGGCGCAGCTTCATTGGTAGCCGCCCACGGGAGTCGGCGGAAGCTGTAGGCCAGAAATGTCCGGCGCCCGCCGCGTTGCCGAGGCGGCTCCTGAAGAATGAACTTCGCCTCGTGTGCGAGCCGAAAAGCGGCGATCTTGCGTGCCATGAAACCGGGCCACGTCTAAGGGGCGGCGCCTGTCAGGGGTCACAGGAATAAACTCCAGCCCCGCGGCTTCCTGCTCGACCCGTCAGATTCTGTTTTCTGCGTGATCTGTGTGGTCTGTGGGCTTTTTCTTCTGCGTGGTTCGTGGGCTCTGATTCGGATCCGCCGACGCAGCCAGGCGGACGCCCCTGAGGTAGCCACCGACGCGAGTCGGTGGATCGTTCCCCGGACGACCGCGTTGCCGCAGGGGTTGCCTTTCGGGGGCTTTACCCGGGTGCTCGGTCCGCCGCCTTCCGGCGGCGGCTACCGATTCTGAATCCGTAGCCACCGACGTGAGTCGGTGGACGGACCCGCGAGCCACCGCGCTCCTGTGATGGGTGGGCAACCCTCGAATCCGTGGGCGCCCGCGGGAGTCGGCAGAAACCTCCAGCGGGCGCCATCCGCCGCGTCACCGCGGCAGCTAAAACCTTGGCGGCGTCTGACGGACTGGAAGCCGGCCATCCGGCAGGTCGGGACACCGTAGGAGGAGCTGACTGCGGTCGCGTGACCAGGCTTTCTGTACTGTGCCCGGGGTTACCTCTCGACGAGTATGCCGTTTCCGTTTTCTACAGGCTGTGCGGAATCTGTGGTTTTTTTCCGCGTGATCTGTGTGCTCTGTGGGCTTTTCCATCTGCGTGCTCCGTGGGTTTCCTCCCCGTCGTTGAGGCAGCCACCCGGCGGGGCCTGGGTTTGGATTCGGGGTCTCGTTCCGCCGCCTTCCGGCGGCGGCTACGATGTGGGAGAGATCCGCAGCCCCCGGCGAGAGCCGGCGGAGATCGCAGAGGGAACGCCATCCGCCGTGTTTCCCGCGGTGGTTACGGAATCATGTAGTTTCTTGGGCTTTTCCATCCGATCCGTGAGTTACGGTGCGAGGCTGTTCAGCGTGTCCCCTGGCTCGGATGTTCCGAGTCCGAAGGCTCTTTTAGGTTCTTCCAAAGTTTTCGGCGGCGGCATGTGTTAAGCGTCCCGACAGCGCGTCGGTAGGGTTGACACGCGATTGGTCCATTGCAACTCGCTGAGAATCAATTGGATGAGTGCGAAAGGACTCGTGTGGCCGTCGGTGGGATTTACACTTTCGCCGAGGCCGGTGGCTGACGCAGGGTTTCCGTTGAGTCTCCGCAAGTCATTGATCTGTAGCAAGATGCATTCGAATTGGGCGATCATGCCCTATACTGGCACGCCTCCTGCGTGACGTCGGGCAAAGCGCGACAACTCTGGATCTGCCCCGATGGGGCCAGGGCCCGGGCTGGACGACGCAATGCTTCTCGATTGGCACCCCGGGTGGGGTGCGGCAGCCGGCTCGCCCCGTCGGTGGACGATCCGACTCGATACGGAGCTGCCGCATGAACATCCGAATCCTCGCTTGCATGACGTGGTTGGGGGCGGCCGTTTGCGGCGTGGCGGTCCCTGTCAGTATTACCGACATCAACGTTCCCTACAGCCAAAACTTCGACACGCTGGCCAACTTGGGGACGAATAACACCGTACTTCCGCTCGGCTGGGCGATTCTGGAGTTCGGAAAGAACGCTAATCAGACGTATCGCGCCGGCACCGGGAGCTCGAACACTGGAGACACGTACAGTTTTGGCGGGGAACGCAACACCGAGCGCGCGTTGGGGAGCCTGCAAAGTGAGAACTTGTGGACCTGGTTTGGCGCACATTTCCGGAACGACACCGATCATGTCATTACGGCCATTACGATCTCCTATTGGGGCGAACAATGGCGGGTGGGAAGCACGGGGCGGGTCGACCAGCTCATCTTTCTCTACAGTCTTAACGCCACCTCTCTGACGAACGGTATTTGGGCATTCGTGTCCCAACTGGACTTCGTGGGGCCTGACCAGGGAGGGACGGTGGGATCCAGGAACGGAAACGATTCGACCTACAGACGTTTCATAAGCTATACGATTGAGCATCTTGAGATTCTGCCGGAAGAGGAGTGGTGGATTCAGTGGCGTGATTATGACGCGCAGGGCGCCGATGATGGCCTGGCAGTGGACGACTTCGTGATGTCCTTCCAAGGTTACCGAATCCCTACGGGAATGCCCGACGGGGGCGGAACGTTGGGATTGCTGATCTTGGGCCTGCTGCTGTGCAGTTCCGCGTGTCGCGGAGCCCGGTGTTGAACCCGAATCAGCTGCATGCTGTCCGTTGGGAGTGCGGTTAGCAGCCGCCCCGAGGGCGTTCAGCGTGAACTTGGGGCAGGGACCATCGGCTGCGTGACCGCGGCGGCTACCTTGGTGGCCTGAGGATCGGCGGATTCGCTTGGGATCCACGCCCTTCCCTTGGGGCACCTTTTGGCTCGTGAGTCGGAGATCGGATCCCCGGTCCGCCGCCTTCCGGCGGCGGCTACCAATTCTGAAACCCGTAGCCACCGACGTGAGTCGGTGGACTTGCTTGGAATCCACCGCGCTCCCGCGGGGGCTGGCCAGCCCCCAAGTCCGTAGCCGCCGCCAGCAGTCGGCGGGATATGTCAGGAGGGAATTGTCCACCGCCTTCCGGCGGTGGCTACCAAACCCTGAGATCTGTAGCCGCCGATGGGAATCGGCGGATTCATTTTGGAATCCACCGGCGATCGTCTGCAGGGCAGCCTTTCAGGTCGTGGGCAGGAAGTCGGATCCCGGTCCGCCGCCTTCCGGCGGCGGCTACCAATTTTGAAACCCGTAGCCACCGACGTGAGTCGGTGGACCTGCTTGGAATTCACCGCGCTCCCGCGTGGGCTGGCCAGCCCCCAAGTCCGCAGCCGCCGCCAGCAGTCGGCGGGATATCTCAGGAGGGAATTGTCCACCGCCTTCCGGCGGTGGCTACGCGGTGAGTTCTGCGTGATCTGTGTGATCTGTGGGCTTTTTCATCTGCGTGCTCCGCGGGTTTTTCTTCGGCGTGATCTGCGGTCTTGCGTTGGGTAGCGCACAGGTCTGAGCTGCCGGATCGCAGAGCGCCGGTTCGCAGTCCCCAGCTTGCCAACGGGACGCGCCTTCGAACACACTACGCGCCATGCACATCGCCATTGTCGGTCAAGGGTACGTGGGCTTGCCCCTGTCGCTGCAGTTTGCTCGTTCCGGTGTCAAGGTACTCGGCCTGGACATCGACCCCGCCAAGGTGGAGGCCTTGAACCGCGGTCAGAGTTACATTCACCACATTCCTGCCAGGGACGTGGCCGAGCAGGTCACGTCCGGCCGGTTTTCGGCCAGCACGGATTTCTCGCGGGTGCGCGAGGTGGAGGCGGTGATCATCTGTGTGCCCACGCCGCTCAACAAGAATCGCGAGCCGGACATTTCCTACATCCTGAACACGGGACGGGCGATCGCACCGCATTTGCAGCGCGGCACGTTGGTGGTATTGGAATCGACCACCTATCCGGGTACGACCGACACCGACCTGCGCCAGGTGCTGGAAGCGGGATCGGGGATGAAGGCGGGGCAGGACTTTCACCTGGCCTTCTCTCCCGAGCGGGAAGACCCGGGCAATCCGCAAAGTCGCGTGGCGGACATCCCGAAGGTGGTGGGGGGCCTGACCCCGGCGTGCCTCGAGCGCGCCAGCGCCCTGTATCGCCGGGCCATCAAGACCATTGTGCCGGTTTCCTCGTGTCGCGCCGCCGAAGCGACGAAACTGATGGAAAACATTTTCCGGAGCGTGAACATCGCCCTGGTCAACGAACTGAAGCTGGTTTACAGCGCCATGGGCATCGACATCTGGGAGGTCATCGAAGCCGCCAAAACCAAGCCGTTCGGGTTCATGGCGTTTTATCCGGGGCCCGGATTGGGCGGACACTGCATTCCCATCGATCCTTTCTACCTGACCTGGAAGGCGCGCGAGTACGGCAAGAACACCCGCTTTATCGAGCTGGCGGGCGAGATCAACACCTCCATGCCGGAGTACGTGGTGCATCGGGTGGCCGATGCCCTGAACGAGCGCACGCGCTCCATCAAGGGAAGTCGCATTCTGATCCTGGGACTCGCCTACAAACCCAACGTGGACGACGACCGGGAATCGCCGAGTTACGTTTTGATGGACCTGTTGCATCAACGCGGCGCCATCGTGGAGTACCACGATCCTTACGTGCCCGTGATCAAGCCCACCCGGGAGCATCCCCACTGGGCAGGCAAAAAATCGGTGCCCTGGGACGAGGCGACGATCCGGAGCTTCGACGTGGTACTGATCGCCACGAATCATGCATGTGTGAACTATCGTCAGTTGGCGGAATGGGCCGACTGTATCGTGGACACGCGCAATGCCATGGCGGGTTGTGCTACGCGGCCCGGCCAGGTCTGGAAAGCGTGAGTGAATCTCCCCCTCCGTCGTGCAGCCGTGCGGCGCACGGCTGCCACGGAAACGGGCTTGCGACCGCCACGCAGATCAGTACAGCCGGGTGGTCGCTTCACGTTCGCGAATTCGCCCGACCGCAGCAACCTCCGCTGGACGGTCGGCATGTTGTCTGCTCTGCATCCGGATCGAAGCGGGCAGAAATGCCGCGCGTCCCGGCGCGCACACGCACAGAACTTGCGTTTGGGCCAACTTGCAGCATTTTTTGCCTCGCATATGCCTGAGAACGGGCGGTGTCGTTCCGGAACCAGCACCTGCGGGCGCTGGAGAAGGGCGTATCGGACAGGGAGGGGGCACCACGGCCTGGTGAGCCGCGCAAGGACGTGGAGGCTGAATGGAACCGATTGCGGCACAGGAGGGCGACCTCGGCCGGGAAGCAAGCCGGTGTGCTCCGCGACTCGGTGCAGTATGCCGAGGTCCAGAGGGCACCATCCAAGGGACCTGCTGTGAGCGATCAGACTTCGACTTCGCTGTTCTCGCGGCTGTCGGACACGACGCGGTGGCGTCGCATGGCTCCCGGTGTGCCCCTGGGGCGCCCGCTGCGTTGGTGGGTGCTCTACGCGGCGGTGGTGACGGTCCTCTTTGGCAAGCCGCTTTGGGAGTACGCCCGGTTTGCCTGGAAGACGGAATTGTATTCGCACGTCTTCCTGATTCCGTTCATCGCGGTCTATCTGATTTGGCAGCGGTGGGGAGAGCGCCCGACCCATGTGCGCGGGGCGCCGGTCCTGGCCGTGGTACCGGCCGTGCTTGGATTGGCGGCCCTGCAGTCGCATCGATGGTTGAGCGCTGCCGGCGTGCTGGCGGAGCCGTGCGATCAATTGGCCCTGCCGGTCGCAGCCTGGCTTTGCTTCCTGTGGGCGGGGATCCTGGGCTTTTTGGGAAGCACGTTCGTCAGGACCTATCTGTTCCCCGTGTTGTTCCTGGCGTTTGTCCTGCCCATGCCCTCGATGGTTCGCGACGGCGTGGAAATCTTTCTGCAGCACGCTTCGGCGGAAGCCGCCGCGGGGATGTTCTGGCTGACGGGCACGACCCTGTTTCGGGATGGCCTGGTCTTTCAGCTGCCGGGTTTGACCATCATGGTGGCTCAGGAATGCAGCGGCGTTCGTTCGACCTACGTCCTCTTTATTGTGAGTTGGGTGGCCGGCTATTGGTTCCTCCGATCCCACGGGCTGCGCGCCGCCCTGGTGGTTTCCGTGTTGCCCCTGGCCATCCTGCGCAACGCTTTCCGCATCGTGACCATTTCGCTGCTGACCATCCACTTGGACCCCCGGATCATCGATTCGCCGCTGCACAGTCAGGGCGGGCCCATCTTTTTTGCCCTTTCCCTGATTCCGTTCTTGGCTCTGGTCTGGTGGCTGCGTCGGCTGGACCTGCGGAGGGCGGGGCCGTCGGCCGCACCCGTCAACGGGGGCGCCGTGGTGGATCGGATCTCCGGCCATCGCCCGGATCAGCCCGGCGGCAGCGAGAGCATGTAATGGGGCGTGGATCCACGGTCACTGACCTGCAACACTCGCCGTCGAAGGGCCGAACCCAGGGCGGAGTCGGTGTCGGATCCATGTCTTTGAACGGCTCGGGCGGTCTTGCGCAATGTGGGAGCGGAAAGCGAAGGAATGAGATTATGAAGCCACGCATGCAACAAGCCTCGTTGACGGGGGCCGGGGTGCCCTGGACCCTGGCGGTTTTGCTGGGTGCCGGTCTGTTGGTGGTGGGGTGCTCGCGGGAGGCGCGGCTGGAACGGCACCTCTCCCGGGGCCAGACCCTGATGGAGGCGGGCGACTACGATCGCGCCGAAATCGAGTTCCGCAACGCTCTGAAGTACGGCGGCACCAACCGAGCTGCTCTGACGCAGCTGGGTCGGATCTTTCATCAGCAGGGCCGGGTGTTGGAGGCGTACCAGGTGCTGCGCGCGGTGACGGAGCTCGATCCGAACGACGTGGAGATGCGCCTGCTTTACGGGCAGACCCTGCTGGCGGTGGGCAATCCCAAACAGGCAAGGGAACAGGCGCTGTTTGTCGTGAGCCGGGCGCCCACGAACAGCGAGGTTTGGATGTTGTTGTGGGACACCACGCTGACCACAAACGATTTGGCGGAGACGCGGCAGTGGCTCGAGAAACTCCGTCCATCCGGATCCGTTTGTGCCGGGTATCACCTGGCCTGGAGCGGCTTGTACGGTCGGCTCGGGGACCGGGCGCAGGCAGAGGCGGCCGTCCGGCGCGCGCTGGAGGTCGAGCCGCGCTCGAGTGCGGCCCATTACGCCTGGGGAGTCATCCTGGCGCGGTCCGACCGGATCCGCGAAGCGGAGGCCGAGTTCAAGGCCGCGGCGGATTTGGCGCCGGTCCGCTCGGGCTATCATCTGCGCTATGCCGAATTCAAAGCGGCCACCGGCGATCGCACCGGTGCGCGGGCGGTTTTGGAAGAGCTGGTGAAACGTGCCCCGGACTACCTGCCGGGCTGGACCGAGCTGGCCAAGTTGGAACTGGCCGAGCGCAAATGGGACGCGGCCGAGCAGGCGCTGCGCAGGGTGCTGGCCCGCGATCCGATGAATCTGCCGGCGTTGTTGCTCCGACCGCAACTGGCCGTGGCCCGGGGGCAGTACACCAACGCCGTGACCGAGCTGGAGAAGGTGCTCAAGTTGATGCCCAACCATCCGCGGGTGCTCTACCAGTTGGCGTTGGCCTCGCTGATGGTGAATGACGTCAGCCGGGCCGTCAGCAGTCTGGAACAGGCCCTGCAAGGGGCCCCCGATTACACCGATGCCGTGGTCCTGCTGGCCGAATTGCGTTTGCGTCGCGGCGATGCCGCCGGCGCCATTCAGTTGCTGACCCCCGTGACCGCAAGACATCCCGAGGAGTGGCAGGCCCGACTCCTGCTGGCGCGCGCGCATCAGGCCCGGAATGAAGTCGATCAGGCCCTGGCGGTTTACCAGGGCCTGGCCCGCGATTTTCCCACCAACCCCACGCCTTACCTGCTGGCAGGGCTGGTGCAGCGGCAGCGGCAACAGCTCGATGCGGCACGGTCTTCCTTCGAGAACGCCGTGCGTGTGCGGCCCGGTTACCTGCCCGCCGTCGAACAATTGCTTCAACTGGACCTGGTCCAGGGCAGACCGGACGTGGCGCGACAGCGAGCGGAGGCCGAGCTGAAGCGACACACGAACTCACCGCTGCCCTGGATGCTTCTCTATCAGGTCCACATCTTCCAAACGAACCTCGCCGAGGCCGAGCGTGTCCTGTTGAAAGCCGTCGAGGTGGCGCCGGACTATCGGCCGGCCCACACCGAACTGGCCCGGATCTATGTGGCCACGGGCCGACAAAAGGAGGCCGTCGAACGTCTGGAGAACGTCATCAGGGCGAATCCCAAAGACATTGTCTCGCTCATGCAGTTGGCCCTGTTGCACAGTGAGCTGACCAATCACACGGCCGCACGCGAGGTCTATGAACGCATTCTGAAGTTGCAGCCGCGTTATGTCCCGGCTCTGAACAATCTGGCCTGGTTGCTCGCGGAACACCTGGGGGAACTCGATCGTGCATATGAACTGGCCCGACAAGCCGTGGACTTGCAGCCCGGCGAGCCGGCCACGGCCGATACGCTGGGTTGGATCCATTTCAAGCGCGGGGAGTACAGCCGCGCCCTGCCGTTGTTGCAGGACAGCGCCCGAAAACTGCCCGAGGAACCGGAAATCCAGTACCACCTGGGCATGACCCACTACATGCTGGGCGAAGAAACGCCGGCCCGGGTGGCGTTGCAAACGGCCCTTCAGCTGCGACCCGACTTCCCGCATGCCGCGGACGCGCAGCGCCGCCTGGCCCTGCTGGACCTGCGACCCGAAACTTTGAGCGCCGCGCAGATCAGCGAGCTGGAGAAACGCAGCCAACAGGACGGGCGGGATCCGGTGTTGTGGGCGCGCCTGGCAGAGGCGTATGTCCGGCAGGGACAATGGCCGCGCGCCATTCAGGCCTACGAAAAGGCGCTGGAAATTGCACCGGGTTCGGTGGTGTTCATGTCGCGATTGGCCCAGTGCATGGGAGAGTTACCGGACCGACTCGACCGTGCCCTGGAGCTGGCGCGGCGCGCCCGCGAGTTGGCACCCGATGACGGCCAGGTCGCCCACATTCTGGCACGTCTGGCCTGGCGCAAGGGCGATCAAAAGTGGGCGGCGAGCCTCCTGGAGGAAGCCGCCCGGCGGATCCCCCAGGATGCCCGGATCTGGTATGATCTCGGCTGGGCTCGTTACAGCCTCGGCCAGGTTTCCGCGGCCCTGGAAGCGATGCGACAGGCCCAGGGTCTGAAGCCCGATCCGACCCTTGCCCGAGAGATCGAAGAGTTCCAACGCCTGGTGGCCTGGTCGGCCCAGCCGCCCACGGCGGCCGCGGAGACCGCCCGTTTGCGCCAAACCGCGCAGGCACGGACCAACCATGTGCCGGCGCTGGTGGCTCTGGCCGCGCTCGAGGCCCGGCAGGGCAACGCAACGGAAAGTGCCCGGTGGTATGAATCCGCTCGCGCGATCTTTCCCAATTTCACGCCGGCCCTGCGCGAGCTGGCGCTTCTCTACGGCGGACCTCTCAAGCAACCGGAAAAGGCCTACGAACTGGCTCTGCGGGTGCGCGAGACCGACCGCAACGACCTGGACATCGCCCGCCTGGTGGGAGTCCTGGCGCACCAACGAGGCGATTATACCCGGGCGGCGGCTGCCTTGAGCGAATACACCCGACAACGCCCCAACGATGCGGAAGCCTTCTATTACCTCGGCCTGACCCAGCAGCGACTGAAGCTCGTGAACGAGGCGCGTCAGGCGCTGACCCGTGCCGTTACTCTGGATCCGAATGCCGGGTTTGTGGCCGAGGCGCGCAAAATCCTGGCCGAGCTCAAATAGAAAGAAACGCGACCCGAGCCGGTCCGGGGAGGGTTCAGCCCGGCCGGTCTCGACTCCGACGCTGCAGGGCCATGTTCTCAGGAACATGGCCCTTTTCGTTGTTCCTGAGCCCGTTTCAGGATCGAGGGAATCCCAGACAGCTTGCAAAGGTCTCTTCGAACTCCGGGAGGGTGTGCAGAGGCACATGCACCACGCTCCGGCAGATTCGAGCCAGAATGGGATCGTCCGGTCCCCGGAGGGAGAGGGCAATCCGTGCTCCTCGCAATGCCGTGTTGCCCGCGGACTGCACGCGTGCCGGGTCAACTTCCAGGAGCCCGATGCGATGCGCACTTACCGGATCCAGTGCGTTCCCAAATGCCCCGGCCAGGTGGATCTGATGGATCGCCTCCAGGGAAGCGCCGCACTGCCGCAGCAACAGTCGCAGGCCTGCGGCGATTGCCGCCTTGGCCAGTTGGAGTTCGCGAATGTCCTGTTGCGTCAAATGCACGGAGTCCGTCAACGGCAGAAGCCCGGGCAACTCCAGGCGGCCTCCGGGCGTGATCCATCCCATCTCCAGCGCGGCGGCCACTGCGTCCACCAGGCCGCTGCCGCAAATCCCCCGCGCAGGGCCGCCCCCGAGCACCTCGCAGACCAGTCGTCCATCGCGAATTGCCACGCGGGCGATGGCGCCCGCGGCGGCACGCATGCCCATGGTGAGGCGCGCCCCTTCGAAGGCCGGTCCGGCTGCCGTGGAGGTACAGTAGAGTTGTCCCTGCTGCGCCACCACGATCTCGCCGTTGGTGCCGAGATCGAGCAACGCTTCGCAAGCTTGGGCCTCGTCCAGTCGGGTGGCCAGGATCCCGGCCAGGACATCGCTCCCCACGAAGCCCCCCAGGCACGGGAGAAACCAGACACGCACGTCGTTGGGAAGGTGCCAACCGAGCTGGTCCGGCCGGAAGGGTTGTGCTTCGGTGGTGACCGGTTCGAAGGGGAAGCTCGCCAACGATTCCACCTCCAAACCGCTGAACAGATGATGCATGACGGTGTTACCCACCAACACCACCGTCCGCAGCGCTGCCGGGCTGGCGTCCGAATCCCCGATCAGGTCCCGGATCATCTGATGAATCTGCCCGCGGCAAAGTTCGGTCAATGTATTCCGTCCTCCGGGCTGCAGGGCGAACTCGAGTCGGCTCACCAGATCGGCCCCGTGCCGTGCCTGGGCGTTCAACGCCGTTTGCACAGCCCTTACCTCGCCGGTCCGCAGATCGACCAGTTGCGCTGCGATGGTGGTGGTGCCGACGTCCACCGCCACGCCGAGACCCTCGCCCGGCTGCCACGGCACCGGGCGCTCGTCGGTCAACACCGGCACCTGCCATTGGGCCAGTTCCAGGACAAGATCCGTTTCCGCCACGGCTTGACAGGCGAGTCGCCACCCGGCACGACGTTCCTCCGGCCGCAGCCGTTCTCGGTCCGCCGCCGTTTCCGGCAGCTCGCCGGACAACACGCGCACGCGGCACCCGCGACAGCGACCCCGACCCCCGCAGGGAAACTCGACGCCTTCCGGAAAGAGAACCTCCGCCAGCGGTTGGCCGGCCGGCGCCTTCAGAATCCGACCCGAGGGCAGAAGGTGGATGGAAATGAGTGGTTTCATTCGCTTCGCCCGGGTCGCGAACCTCGTGGCTCGGCCTCAGCAGTCATGGGCTTCCGTCGGGCCAGTTCGCTGGCATAGTGAAGCCCCAACGTGGCGGCGTGACGACGTGCCCAGTCGGTCAGTCGGATCACGCCCGTGGCCGGAACATCGTCCACGGCCAGCAGCCCTTGCATGAGACCGGCGATTTCGTCCCGGGTCAGCATCACATCGTCCAAGAACCATCCCAGCAGCCGCGCCGCCCACCAGCCCGTTTCCGGCGAAACCGAAAGAATGGGACGGGGACAACCCAAGAGTTCGCCCAGTTGCTCCAGCAGTCCACGGTAGGTGAACGTCTCCGGGCCGATCGCATGGATCAGGCAGCAGTCGGGTTCTTGGCCCGCTTCGACAGCCAGTGCGGCCAGGTCCTCCACGTGAATCGGTTGCAGCCGATACGATCCATCGCCGAAGACGGCCATGACCGGCAGGTGGCGCAGGCACCAGGCGATGTTGTTGATGAGAATGTCGTCCCCGCCGAAGAGGACCGCCGGCCGCAGGATGGCCCAGGAAAGGCCCGACTCCTGCAGGGCCCGCTCCAGACGCGCCTTGGCGCGGAAGTATGGCAGGGGCGAAGCTTCGGATGGATTGGTGATGCTCACATGCACGACGCGGCGCACGCCGGCGGCGCGTGCGGCCTCGAACAAACGGAGCGTATTGGCCACGGCACGGTCGAAGCTGAACCCCGCCCGGTCGAAGCGCACCCAGTAGGTGTTGTAGAGCACCGCAGCACCCTGCAGGGCTTCCCGAAGCCGTGCCGGATCGTCGAAGGCCAGCGGGTGCACCTCGATCGGTCGGTCGAACAACTCCGGCCGGGGCCTGCGGTTGGTCAGCGTGCGCACTCGCACACCCAGGGCCAGGAGACGCCGGGCAATGTACCGACCCGAATAGCCGAAGGCGCCGGTTACGACGTGAAGCTCATCGGAAGGCATGGGAGCGGGAAGTATCGATCGGGACAGAAGAGCCACTGTTCAGGGAGAATCCTGCGGAGACCGTGCCCTGGTCATGGGGAATGGGACCTGGCGTAGGTGACCATGGCGTGAAGGTTTTCCGGGGGCGTGTCCCGGGGCACCTCGCAACCGGCACCCACAATGAAGCGGGCGCCCGCGGCCTGGTGACAGGCGGCCACTGCGGCGGTGACCTCCTCCGGTGTGCCGTCGCGCAGCACCCGCACCGGGTCCACATTTCCCAGCAGGACCTGCCCGGGGCCCATGGCGGTGCGGCCCTCGGCCATGGGCACAAGAAAGTCGAGATCCACGATGTGACAGCCCAGTCGCCCCATGCCCGAAAGGATCCTCCGCGTGTTCCCACAGATGTGCAGTCGGGTGCGTCCTCCCAGGGCGCGGATGCCGTCCATCAGCCGTTTTTCGTACGGCCAGACGAACGTTTCGTAAAAGCGGGGTCCGACGAGGGAGGCGGCGGCATCGCCCACACCGATGAGGTCGGCCCCCGCTTCCAACTGCGCCCGTGCGAACCGCAGTTCCATTTCGACCACGAACTCGAACAGATCCCGCACGAAGCCCGGGTCGTCGTAGAAATCGAGCATCAGGGCGTTGATGCCGCGCAGGTCGGCTGCCTCGGCGACCGGCCCTTCGATCCAGCCCTCCACGAGCAGGTCGCGGCCCACGCGTTCTTTCAAGAGGGCCACGGCGCAAACCGCGTTGTGCATGCGCCCTCCGCCAAGGGGATCGGGGATCCGGAGACGCGCCAGGCGCGTTTTGTCGGCCAGCAACGCATCCTCTTCCACCAGCGCAGCCGGCTGATGATCGAAGAATTCCACCCGCGCGCCGCAGTCGGCTGCCTCCCGCGCGGGATCGGACATCGTATTGACGTAATCGAAGCCGAAGCGTTCCGCGGTCCGGATTTGGCCCTCGACCAGCACGCGGCAATCCGTGCAGTAGTCGCGATAGCGGGCGCCGATCTGGTCACAGGCGAACATCATGGTGATGGGCATGACCGGAAGATGATCCACCGGTTGTCCCTCCAGATGCTTCAGAATCCGTTCACGACCGGTCATGGACTCACTTGGGGAAAGCGCCGACGCCGAGGGTTTGCCAGTGCTCCCCGCCCTGTGGGCGGAGACTCCCTGTTCCCGTTCAAAGAGAGAGACATGGTCGAGAAGCCTTCCGTTCCTTGCCAAGTCGGGGCGGACGGGCTGCCCCCTAGGCACTGCGGGTCGATGAAAATATCAACGTCGGTGGAGCGGGCACCTCGCATATCCGCATTGGAACGCAAAGCGGAGTCGGTCGGCAAGTGTTTTGCTCGGGCCGGCCGACGGGAAGGGCCATCGGGGACCCGCGACGGCTACCGGACCCCAAATCCGTAGCCGCCGACGTCAGTCGGCGGAACGATTCTCCATCCGCCGCCTTCCGGCGGCGGCTACCGACCGGATTCTGTGCCTCAGCCCACAGATCACGCAGATCACGCAGAATCCTCAAATTCTCCCGCAGGGCCCGCAGAATGCACTCGATGGAGGGCCCGCGAATCCCACAGAACACGCAGACAGTAAGGACCTGGTTTCCGGAAAGGGGAGAGGACGAAGCCAGGCGAAAGATTCGCTGCGGCTGCGACACCCCCGCTGTCTCGTAGCCGCCGACGTAAGTCGGCGGATTTCGATCTGGTAGCCACCGACGGTAGCGGGTGGACCATGATCAGTCGGCGGACCGATCCAATTCAGGTGTTTTTGCTTCTGCGTAATCTGCGTGCTCTGTGGGCTTTTTCTTTCTGTGTGTTCTGTGGCGTGACTCTGGTAGCCACCGACGTGAGTCGGTGGAGAGCTCCCTCGAGTTTCGTCCGCCGCCTTCCGGCGGCGGCTACGAGACCTTGAGATCTGTAGCCGCCGATGGGAATCGGCGGATTCATTTGGGATCCACTGGCAATCCTGTTCGGAGCAGCCTTTCAGGTCGTGGATCAGTAGCTAGTGCTTGGGTCCGCCGCCTTCCGGCGGCGGCTACGAAATCCCGAATCCATAGCCGCTGCGGTCAGTCGGCGGACCGATCCTATTCAGGTGTTTTTGCTTCTGCGTAATCTGCGTGCTCTGTGGCGTGACTCTGATAGCCACCGACGTAAGTCGGCGGAAGCACTCCAACCGAGGGACAGTCCGCCGCGTTCTTGCGGCGGCTACGAACGGGCGAACTACACGGTTTCCGCCGGCTGGAGACCGGCGCAGGCACGGCTCGGGAGACCTGTGGCACCGAGGCGCGACGGCAGTCGCTTCAGGAAATCGGCTGCGACGGCGTTCGCAGAGAGGTTTCCCGTCGAGTGAGTCGGTTCCCGTTCTCTGCGCGGTCTGCGCAATCTGGTTTTCGCTTCCGCGGGGTCTGTGTGATCGGGTGGGCTTTGTCTTCTGTGTGCCTTGCGGATTTTCGTTTCTGTGGGCTGCAAACCGCGGCTGCGCCGGGTCGGGGCGACCGCCCGTCTCACTGGGCGCCCGAGCTGCTACCCGGCCCCGGACGCGGTGGCGGTGCGGGTCGCGAGGGCGCCGGCCTCGGCGGCTGCGCCGGCCGGGGACCGATCCGCACCGAGCGTGCCACCATCCGACCGGTCTCGTCGCGCACGTAGCTGATGCCCACCTCGTCGCCCACTTTGGCATCCTCCAGGATCGCTGGTTTGCCGTCCTTGGTAATGCGCGTCTCCGAAGTGATGTACACCACCGAGTTGCCCACCTTGATCGTTTTGTGGATTTGGTCGACTTCGGCGATTCGACCGGCCAAGGGGCGGGGTCGGTTCTGAGCCGGAGCGGTTGTTTGCGACCGACGTTCGCCGGCCGGGGCTGCCGCTTTTGGTTCGGAGCCCTCGCCTCCCAGGAGGATGGGAGCCGCACATCCCAGCATGGCTGCCAGGCCCCAGATCGCGAAGGTGCGTTTCATGACTCGACTTTTGGCGGTAGGTGACTTGGTTTGCGGGCTCGACGTTGTGCGACGGGCCCTCTGCCGCCTTCCTAGCACCCTGCGATGCTCCGTCAAGTCCTAAGAACGTCGCGGCCTGGCTTTGGCCAGCGGGGTCGGCGACCGGTCCTCTGTTTCCATGGGTTCCTTTTGAAGCTGGCGCAGGGCTTCCAACACTTCCGCCGCATGGCCCGCGGGCCGCACGCCATGCCAGATCCGACGGATCCGACCCTCGGGATCGATCAGGAATGTTGTCCGGAGCGTCCCCTCGATCGTTCGGCCCATGAACCGTTTCCGGCCCCAAACCCCGTATTGTTGCACCAGAGAACGGTCCGGGTCGGCGAGCAACAAGAACGGCAACCGTTGGCGCTCGGCAAACCGGGCGTGGGAGGCCACCGTATCGGTACTGACACCGATCACCACTGCGCCCAGTTTTTGGAATTGCGCATGGGCGTCGCGGAATTCGCAAGCCTCCCGAGTGCAGCCGGGCGTGTGATCCCTGGGATAGAAATAGAGCACCACCCACCGGCCCCGGAAGTCACGCAATCGGAACGGGCGACCGTCCTGGGCCAGGGCTTCGAATTCGGGTGCAGGTGCACCTTCTGGCAACCGGGGAGTTTGCGGTTTCATGACTCGGATTTGTGGATCTCACTTCCCTGGTTTGGGAACGGGGCCGAACTTCGCGCTTCCGCCGCTTGCGGGGCGGCACGCGGCGGCAGCGACGGTCCGCTGCTGGGACTGGCGCTCAGTTGACGGACCCCGTCCCATATGTAAAGCAGACCGGAAATCCCGGTGGTCACCGCGGCCGCCAGGGCAAGCACGTCCAATGCGGTCCCGTGCCACTTCAGGAGCACCCAGATGACGACGCTCATTTGCAGGACGGTGGCGACCTTGCCCACCCAGCGGGGACGCACCACGGCCTTGCCCACGGTCATGTGAATCACCCCCAGGCCGGCCACCAAGAGGATGTCCCTTCCGAGAATCGTACCGGTCAGCCACAAGGGCACACGCTCCAGATATGGCGCGTGATCGAAGCTCAGCAAAACCATGGCCGACACCAGGAGCAGTTTGTCGGCCAGCGGATCCAGCACTGCGCCCAACTCGCTCTGCTGGTGAAAGTGCCGTGCCAGGAAACCATCCACGGCATCGCACAATGCGGCGACGGCAAAGCAGGCCAGCCCGACGTACCGGTGAATCTCCAGCCCCGTTTGCACGTAGTAGAGCACTTCGACCACGAAAAACGGGATCAGCAGCATCCGGAGGATGGTCACCTTGTTGGCCGTCGTCATCGCCAATCAGGGAAAGGAACCCGGGTGCTTGCTGACAAGGTCAAAACGGACTGCGAAAGATGCGGGAATCCGGGACCGTCGCTCAGCGGCCCCACGCGGTGCATCGCGTCGATGCCTCTGGTGCCGGGCCCCGGGCCGGGCGGAAGGCGAAGAGGCTTTTTCAGCGCTTGCTGCATGGGCAAACAGGCTGCCAAGGTGGTCCCAACGTCATGCGGAGCGGAATCGAAGGACGGGTCGGGCGCAGGGCAGGACGGCTCCCGGTGCGGGCGCCGCGGTGTCGGCGGTTTGGTCCGCACGGCCGATGCTCGGGGCCGGCGGGTTTGCAGAAACGGTCGTCATGAGACGGGTTTGGATTCCAGACCGGTTGCGGTGGCACCTGGTGGTGGCTGCCGGGCTTGCCGTCGTTCTGTACGCGGTTGGCTTCGCGTGGATCGAGCACCGGCGTGTTCGGAACGGTCCGTGGGAGATTCAATTCCAACCCGAGGAAGTTGCGCATCAATTGGTGCTGCAGATCCGGCAATCCCGGCTTGGGTTGGATTTGATCGAGGTGGTCCTCCCCTGGCCGGGGGACCAACCGCTTCCGGCGGCGGAGCGGGTCCGCTTCGACCAAGCCCGGGCGGTGCCCTTTGCTGTGCCCGGGGGGCGATGTGTCTTTCAAGATTTGCTGTTTTTGCCGGGCGCAGTGGTCCTGGATCTGCAGGGGACGACCATCGAGCTCCTTCCGCGCGTCTTGCGAATCGACGGGCGAGAAATCCCGTGGCATCCGCCGCGACGCGTGGAAGTGCAGTCCATAACAAGTCAGCCGGTTGGTGCGCCCGCGACACGGTGAGTAGCCCACCGCGTCACGGCCAGCTCAGTTCCACCCAGATGGGTAAGTGATCTCCTCCGACGGGAGGGCCGACCTCGAACCGAATCACCCGCAGGTCCGGCGTGACCAGCACGTGGTCGATCGGAATCCGCCCGAGGGGAAGGGAGGCCGGCCAGGTGCCACGGCCCACGGGGTGTCGTACGGGACGCAGCCCGCGGTCACGGACGAGTTGTCGAAAAACCGGACTGGTGGGCGCCGCATTGAGATCTCCCACGAGCATCACAGACGCCGGTTGCGCGCGGACCCACACCGCCACTTCCCGCAATTGGTCGTTGCGAAGACGTGCGTATTCGGCGGATCCCGGCGGCAGGGGATGTGTTCCCAGCACACAAAGGCGGCGCCCGGCCTTTTCCAGAGTGACTGCGACGGAGGGCACCTCGGCCTCACCGAGTGTCAGGATCTCGGCATGCGTCCAGGGGAGGCGGCTCCAAAGGGCGATCCCAAAGTTGTCCGGGCGCGGCGCGGCTTGGAGAAAGGGATGGGTGGCGCCGAGCGGCTCCAACTGCCGCATCCAGCGATCGTCCACTTCCATCAAGAGCACGAGGTCCGGATCGACTTCACGGATACAGTGCAGCACGCGGTCGGCGTGGGGATTGAGAGTATGGACGTTGATGCTGAGGACGCGCAGGATGGGGCCGGGGGCCGGTGCGGTGGGGGCAACTGCCCAGGCTCGGGCCTGGAGGATGGGGATGAGGTTCAACAGCACGCCCAGGCATGCAGCCGCCGCCCAAGTCGGGCGTCGCTGCAGAATCCACACTGCGCCCAACCCGGCCAGAGCCATCAGCAGGTGCAGCCGCCAATGGGTCAGCAGTTCGAACAGCCAGTGCCAAGAGCCGGCGAAGCCCCCTGCGGTGGCGAGGAGAGCCAGGAGGGTCGTCTTCTCCAGGAGCCCCCGGATACTGAGGGGCGCGCGCGCAACACGTCCGGGGACGATGTCGTTCATTGTCGGTCTTCATCCATGTGATGCCCGGTTGGTCCATGCAAGTACGGCAGGGGCAGAACCCGAAAAGCAAGTCCGCAGCAAAGCTGGGATCGCTGGAGCAGAGTACTGGCGATCCCACCCGCGCTTGCGCAACAGCCTCGCAGAAGGTGGGGGCGTTCACCTCGCCACAACGGCTCCTGCACGAGCCGCACGGGTGGCACTGCTGTTCAGCGTGCCTTGCGCGCTCGAGAAACAGCGCGGCCGACCCGAAGGCGGGAGGCTCGGTGGCCCCGGGTCCCCGTGATGTTCGGCCCTGCGAGTCGTGGGCTATTGCCGCTCCGGCGATCCTTTCGTTTCGCAGCGTGCACCTGCTGGGTATCAACGCTGCAGCAGGCGCTGGATCACGCGGAAGAGGTGTTTGCGGGCCCCCGGGGCACGGGACCACGGGCACATTGCTTTCGAGGAAACCACAGATCGCACAGAGCGCGCAGAATCCTCAATGTTTTCTCGCAGAGCCTGCAGAACGCGCTTGATGGAGGGCCCACGGATCCCACAGAACACGCAGAACGCCTTTTGGAGCCCACAGACCACACAGATCACACAGAAGGGTTTTTTCTTTGCAACCTTTCAGCCGCCGACGCGAGCCTGCGGACGCCAATCACGTAGCCACCGACGTAAGTCGGTGGAAAGCTCCCTCGAGTCTTGTCCGCCGCCTTCCGGCGGCGGCTACCAGGTCCCAAACCCGTAGCCGCCGACGTGAGTCGGCGGACCGATCCTATTCAGGTGTTTTTGCTTCTGCGTAATCTGCGTGCTCTGTGGGCTTTTTCTTTCTGTGTGTTTTGTGGGCTCTTGAGGAGGTAGCCACCGACGTAAGTCGGCGGACCCGCGGATCCTCCGCCGCGTTCCCCCGGCGGCTACGGAGTGACATGCTCCGGGGGCCTTTTCGAAGGAGCGCCGACCTCGGATCGGGGACGTCGTTGATTCGAGATCCCGGGCAACGACTCTTGTCCGGCCGGGAGGGCACGTCGCCGTTCCCCGGGCCTGCGCCGGGGATCAGGGAGGCAGCGGTCCGCCGGCATTGCGCCACTCGGGGGTGGTGGCCCAGAGGTTGACCGGCCAGACAGTGCGCCCGAACCGGAGGAATCGCACACTTCCGTCTGCAAAGGTGTAATTGGAGCCGGTGCCGGCGCCCTGGCCGGATCCCGCCCGACGCCCGCCGGCATGCCGCGCCTGGTCCAACTGCGTGATGTCCTCGAACCGCTCGTAGTCCAGGTACCAATGCGTGGAGTCGGGTTGCTTCTCTCCGAACACACAGGTTTCCGAGGGCTCGCGGATCTCGGTTTCGCGAATGGCGTGGCCGTTGCTGGAGACGATTTGGCGCCACTCGCCCGCCGGGTAGAAGGTCCGGTAGTAGTCGTTCCACGCGTTGTAGATGTAACTCCGTGGCGCGGCGTCGGCGGGCCAGAGAGAAGGGTCCGTACTGCCGGTGGCCGGTCGGGCGACGTCGCTGGGACAAAGCAACAGCTTTACATCGGGCGCATAGGGACTCAGCCGATGGGGCCAGCGGACCGGGTGCGTGCGCGGGCAATATCGGCCGTCGTTGTCGTGGACGTACATTTGCATGGCCAGTCCCCATTGGCGCAGATGATTGAGACAGGCGATGCGGCGGGCGGTTTCCTTGGCCCGACTGACGGTGGGCAGGAGAAGGCTGGCGAGGACGCCCACGATGGCCAGCACGACCAGCAATTCGATCAACGTGAAACCGGGGCGGCCGCCCCGGGGCGGTCCAGACAGGGCACGTTCCGTGGGCAAACGCATCCTCATGCTTTGCACGAGGAATTGGACGTGCGGGTGGGGCAGAGGCTTCACAAGCACGGCTGAGAACGGCTCGTTGCGAATTGACGGGTCGGTCTCCATGCAGCAGCCCCCCAATCCTGTAGAGGGACCGACGGAGCGCCCCGGGCGGGGAGGGATGCAGGGATGCACCCCGACTGCCGCGGTTGGTTGCACGTCGGGTCGCTCTTCAAGAGTGCCATCCGCGGCGCGTGGAGTCGCCCCCCCGCCCGGTGTTGCGGAGAAGGCATGAATTCGCGGCCCCGGCCGAGCCGGGAACCCGATTCGCCCATCTTGTCCATGGGCGGGGTCGACATGCTCTCCTGGCTGCTATTTGGAGGCGCCATCCGCGTCTCTGCACGGCCGGCACTGCCAAAGGGTTCGATGCCGGCTGCGAAATTGCCCGGATCCCACAGCCCATCAGACGACGAAGGAGCGCCCGTGGGTTACAGACGAAACGGCCCATCGACCGTCGGGAACGAACCACGAGGGTTTGGGCTCTGCGGGTCGGGCACCGGGTGAGGTCGGCTGGCGACCGCGGGGGGCGAGTCTCTCCGCGCAGTTGGCAAGGTCGGAAACCCGGCTACCATGAGTGTGGTGCGAGACATCAAAACATTGTTCCGGGAAGAACTCCAGGCGCAGGTGACCGCCTGGGGCGAGCCGGCGTATCGTGCCGACCAGGTGCTGGAGTGGTTGTACCGGCACTGCGTGACGGACTGGTCGGCGATGACCAATGTGCCGCGGTCGCTGCAGCAGCGACTGGGGGAGCATTTTTCGCTGCAGACGCTGGTCTGCATACGACTGCGGGGCTCGGCCGACCAAACGCGGAAGTTCTTGTGGCGCCTGCCGGATGGCGCCTTCATCGAGAGCGTCTTGATCCCCGCCAATCCGGCCCTGTACGGCGAGCCCGCGGATCGTCACACCCTCTGCGTCTCCACCCAGGTCGGCTGTGCGTACGGCTGCCGGTTTTGCGCGAGCGGGTTGGATGGCTGGAAACGCAACCTGCAGCCGCACGAGATCGTGGAGCAGGTGCTGGCGGTGGAGCGCTGGCATCGGACGCAAGAAGGATCCGAGCGGGGCGCAAACCGCGGGTCCGGCCGGTTGGTGGACAACTTGGTCATCATGGGCATGGGCGAGCCGCTGGCCAATTACGACAACCTGATGCGGGCTCTTCGGATTCTGAATGCTCCGTGGGGCGGGGGCATCGGCGCCCGCAAGATCACCATCTCCACCAGTGGCGTGGTCCCGGGCATCCGGCGTCTGGCGGAGGAGCCGGAGCAGTTTCGGTTGGCGGTGTCATTGCACGGCGCCACCGACGCTGTGCGGGGCCGGATCATGCCGGTGAATCGGAAGTATCCATTGGCCGAGCTGGTGGCGGCGCTGGAGTACTATCAGAAGCGCAAGGGACGGATGCTCACGTTCGAATACATTTTGATCGAAGGGGTCAACGACAGCCCGGATCAGGTCCCGCCCCTGGCCGCATTGGCGCGGCGGCTGCACGCCAAGGTAAATCTCATCCCCTACAACCCGGTCGAGGGGTTGGAATGGAGGCGACCGGCTCCGGCCGCATGCGAGGCCTTTTATCAGGCCCTGCGCCGTGCGGGCGTGACGGTGACGCTTCGCCGGGAGAAGGGGGTGGACATCGACGCTGCCTGTGGTCAGTTGCGACTGCGCACGGAGCGGGAGTTCGACATGGTGCGGTCCGGGAGTGGGGCGGGAGAGACGCCGGGCGAGTAGGACGTGCCGATTGGAGCACTAAAGAGGTCGTTTCGGAAGCCTGGTGGGGTCGTGAGGAGAGGGAGAGCACCAGGACCGTGCGCAGCGGGCAAGTTGACCGGCTCCGAAGATTCCGAACCCTGGTGAGCTGCGCGGTGTCTGTCGGCCCGAAGGCGGTGATCCGGCAGGTCGGGCGACGTACGCTACGAGGGGCGGGATCGCGACCGCCTGATCGAGCCCGCTACAGCCATGGGCGTGCTGGTGTTCTTCCAAGACTCCGTCCTTTACCTTTTCTGCGTGTTCTGCGTGCTCTGTGGGCTTTCGTGGTGCGCGTTCTGTGGGTTGTTGGTTCGGAGTACCGGAGTCCCATTGCCGGCGACGCGAGTGGGTGGAAACTACGAGCGAGGACCCGTGCGCCGCCTGCCGGCGGCTACCAATCTTCAGATCCGTAGCCGCCGACGTGAGTCGGCGGATACCAACTCAAGAGCCATCGGCGGGGGCGCTTGACCGACTCACCCGGCATTGCGTCTCCGACGCGGCTACCATTCGTCAACCCCATGGCCACCCACAGGACTCGCTGGAAGCGTCCCCTGATTCCTGTGCCTTCGCGAGGTCCGCCGTGCGGGCCGCGGGGCTGTGGTCAGATTCCGGCTCCGCCGCCTGCCGGCGGCGGCTACGAAATCCCGTCTGGCGGCTGGAACCCGCCGATCCGGTAGGTCAAGAGACCTTGCATTTGACTGCGCTCCCCGATATCCGCCGCCTGCCGGCGGCGGCTACCATTTTTGTCCGTAGCCGCCGACGGGAGTCGGCGGACCAGCCCGAACCCGCCGCGTCTCCGCGACGGCTGCCGCAAAGTAGGCTCTGCGAGCTTACTCGGTAGCGCGGCTTCCAGCCTGCCGGATCGCAGACCTCCGGTCTATGGGCGCTGCGGGGTACATGTGGAGGGCGCGAGCCGACGGGCGCTTCGATGGTTGCCCGGAGTGAGGGTGGGTCTTTCCTGAGGGATCTAGCGATGGTTCTGCCTTTCGCGACCTCTGCCGGCTGGAGGCAGGGATACGGCAAGTCGGAGACCAGCGCTCCCAGGTATCCGCCGCCTGCCGGCGGCGGCTACCAATCTTGTCCGTAGCCGCCGACGTGAGTCGGCGGACACGGCGGGCCCGGATTTCGACTTGCCCGGGTGCTGGGGAAGAGGGATGTTTTGATCACCCTCCGGGCGGAAGGGTGGCTGAGTGGTTTAAGGCACCTGACTCGAAATCAGGCGTAGCCGCAAGGCTACCGTGGGTTCGAATCCCACCCCTTCCGCCATGCTTTTTGCGATGCGAGGACAGGGCAGGGCTGCCCACGATCGGGTGGGATACGATCGAGTCGATGTCCGCGGGGTCTTTGAGCCGGAAGTGGCGAGGTACGGGTCGCGTGCAGCCCGGCCAATCTGTGGGCAGGAGCAAGGTTGGGCTTCACCGTGTGCCGCGGGCTTCGGGCAGGTGACGCGGCGGGCGCAGGACGTCCGCGAGTCGAGCGCACGGCCCGGTACCGGTCGGGTTGGTGTGGCCATTCTGCGGATCCGGAGCCGGAGGCTCCGAGGCGCATTGGGAGCTCCTTCGGGCGGGGAATCGAAGAACCATGAAGCTGTTGGTATTCGCGCATACACCACCGCCGCATCACGGGCAGAGCTACATGGTCCAGCTGATGCTGCAGGGGTTCGGCGGGGACCGGCGTGGGCGGTCCGCCGGGACTGAGAAACATCCCCTGGGCATCGAATGCTATCATGTGAACGCGCGGGTCTCGAAAGACCTGCAGGACATTGGCGAGTTTCGGCCGGGCAAGCTGATCCTGCTGCTGGGGTACTGTCTGCAGGCGTTGTGGATTCGATTTCGGTACGGGGTCGAGAACTTCTACTACGTCCCGGCGCCGGGGAAGTACTCGGCTCTGTATCGCGACTGGCTGGTGATGACGCTTTGTCGGCCGTTTTTCAGGCGGGTCATTTTGCACTGGCACGCCGCCGGCTTGGGGCGGTGGTTGGAGACGGTGGCGCACATGCCGGCGCGGGTTTGGACCTGGCGAGCGTTCCGGAATGCGGACTTGTTCATCGTGTTGTCCCGCTTCAACCGCGGCGATGTACAGAAGTTCTGGCCCCAGCGTGTGGCAGTGGTGCCCAACGGCATACCGGATCCGTGTCCTCATTTCGATTCGAGGGTGTTGCCGCGACGGCGGGCCCGGCTGGCCGTGCGGCGCGCGCTGGTGTCGGGGGGAACTCCCGCGGCGGAGGATCTGGCGATGGCGGGCGCCGGGCCCGAGGAGGTGCGGGTCTTGTTTTTGGGCCATTGTTTGCGGGAAAAGGGATTGTTCGATGCGATCGAGGGTGTGGTGCGATTGCATCGGCGGTTGCGACAGCAAAACAGTCCCCTGCGCGTGCGGTTATGGGTGGCGGGGAGTTTTCCGCGGGCCGAGGAGGAGGCGGAGTTTCGTGCTCTGCAGGCCGATCCGGAAACAGGGCCCTTGCTGGAATACCTGGGGTTTGTGAGCGGTGAACGGAAAGAGGCCGCGTTGCGCGAGGCGGATGTGATGTGTTTTCCGACGTACTATCCTGCGGAAAGCTTTGGCCTGGTGATTGTGGAGGCGCTGGCGTTCGGGCTGCCGGTGGTCACCACCCGATACCGCAGCATTGCCGAGGTGTTGCCGCCGGACTACCCGGGCGTGGTGCCGAGTCGGGACCCGGAGGCGGTGGCGGCAGCGTTGGGCCGTCAGATGTGGGCGGACGATTTCGAGGCGCTGCGCCGCCATTTTCTGCAGCAGTTTACCCTGGAACGGCACCTGGAATGTTTGGCGGCGGCTTTGCACCGCTTGGAGCGCGGCGATCCCTCGGATCTGACGGAGTTCTCCACGCAGCCCGGGCTTTGGGGGTTGGGGCAGGGCAGGCGGGCACCCGCGCAGTGACCCGCAGCCTGTCTGCTCCCGGCACGGCGCCGGGGCAGGACTTCTGGCGGGCTGGCGTCGGCCGGGCTCAATCGTCTGCGGTCCGCCATATCCAGTCCGCGGCGCGCGAGGGATGGAAGCGCGTGGGCTGCAAAGGTGTGGAGGGACGGACGCCGCCGTCGTCGCGGCCATCCCATCCGGTGGCGTAAAGCTGATACTTGGTGTCGCTGAGCTTCCGGTAGCGGAGCGACTGACCCGTGATGCGGTCGGGGGGTAGCGGACCCTCGTCGGTCAAATCCTTCAACTCGTCCGGCAGTTGGCCTGTACGGATTCGGAAGCGTTCAATCCGGCACGCGACACGTGCCAGGTCGACTGCTGATTGTCCAAAGGCGAGCCTTTGTACAGGGATGGAGGCAGCGAGACCCACGGCGAGGAAGTTGTAGGGCCCCGTCCGCCGCAGCGTCTGCCCCTCGCCATCGTCAGAGGAGTGTTTGGACCAATATGCCTCCAATTGCTGGGCCGCCGCTTTCCGGACGGTGCATTGTTCGGGGTCTATCACAGGGGCCACCCGATCCAGGTAATAGCGCACGAGGTTTGCTTTGTTCTGGTCCGCCCACCCATGGGGCAGCCACCAGGGCCAGCGAGGCCAATCAAATGGGAATTCCTGTCCCACAACCTCCTTGGGCGCATACGTTCCCGAACTGATTCCCCGGAGGGTCCACAGCGCGAGCGCGCACTCTGCCTGCAGGACTCGCGGGAGCTCGCGCAGGAACTCGATCTTTTCGAGCACCTGTTCCAGCTCGGCAAGTTGTCTTTCGTCCCATCGACCCGCGAGCAGCCCCTCCCAGACGGCCTGGAGGAGTCTTTCGCAGGACCTCTGACGCACCAGCAGAGAGAGGAGGATGGGCTCGGTTTCCATGGCCTGGATAAGGCGCAGGCCCGCCAGCACCTCTTCGTGGGCGGTCGAGCCTTCTCCCAGTTCGAGACGCACGCAGGCACGCAGAGTCAGGAGGTCGGCTGCTTTTGACAAGGTGTTCAAGTGCGGCAGTCGCGCTTCGGGCCCCCATTCGTAGCGGATGGGAAACCGGCACTGGGGCCGACGGGTGGCCTCGACGAAAGCCGCCACGGGCGCGTCGTAGGCGCGCAGCATCTCGGCCACGATGGCCGCAGAGTTCCCGTGTTTCTGACGGAGCGACGCCTGCCATGCTTGCACCGAGGTCACGCCCTGCTCCCGCAACCACTCCTGAACCTGTATCGGGAGGCGGTTGCTGAGGCACAGCGCTGCCCACGCCTCGAGCGGCAGCCGCTGCCCCAGCTGCCAGGAGCCGAAACCGGGTGCATTGCGAGTCGTGGGCGAGATCGGCTCCAGCACGAAGTAATGCTTTGCCGCGCCGGACGGGAGATCCCGAAGGTTCGTGGCGGTCATCGTGAGCCGGTCCGGTTCAAAAAACGGCGCCATCGCCATGTTGACTTCGTCGGGGATGGCAGGCGGGATGTGGGCTTTGTAGTCCAGCAAGAATCCGCGCGCCTCGGCCAGCGCTTGGGCGCGTTGCCAGGCCAGATGTCCCCGCCAGTTCTCGACCACGAACGCGAGCATTGCCAGGGTCAGCATGCAGGCCAGCGCGAAGAAAAGCGCGCGCAGACGCTTGGGATGCAGCAGCCAGCGCAGAACGAAGTAGCTGGCAAAACCGCACGCGGTGGCGAACAGCGAACTCAGCACCCAGTCCTGAAAGGTGAGAATGACTTTCGGTGGCGCCGGCCAGAGCCTGTGGCCAATGACCCCGCTGACCAGGGCCACGGCCAGTGCGGCGGCCGCGGCACTGCTCCACCCCTTCCACCCTCGGAGAGGCCTTTTCCACCACGCTGGAAACGGGGTGTTCATAGGAATGGCAGAGACCTAGGCAGCGATGCTGCTTTCGTCGGGTTGCAGCGGTTCCACCAGGGTTTGCCGTGGGGGCAGTGCGGGAGCTGGAACGGGCTGGGAGGGCTCGTCCGATCGGGGGGCCAACTCACGGAGCAGCTCGGCCATGTACCGTTTTCGTTCCTGCCAGGCCTGCCAGCGTTGCGCCAGTTCGGTGGGAGGGGAAGCGGTGGGAAGGGAGGAGTCCGACGCGGGCAGGCTCCATTGTAACGTGAGGGCCGCCAACCAGCAGCCGGCCAGGATGGCCCAGGCACGCGGACTCGGCCAAAGGATGGCCTGCAGCCAGTTGCGCCAAAGCCCATGGATCGTTGGCGCTTGGTGGGGGCTCTCCGAAGACGCGGCGGCGCGGGCTGCATCCAAGATGGCGGCCCGCCATTCCGGGGCCGGGGTCTGCAAGGGCAGCCGGCGCAGCCGGGTTTCGATCGGGTCCTGCAGATTCATGGCTTCATGGTTCCTGCGGTGGTTTGACTCGAGTTCTCAACCCAACGACGCAAACGGATGCGCAATTTGTCCAGGGCATAGCGGTACCGGCTGGCGGCCGTGTTGGGGGAAATCTCTAGGACACGGGCGATCTGCTCGAAGGTGAAACCCTCCCAGAGTTTCAGGTGGACCACGGCTCGTTGCTCCGGCGGCAGGTCGGACAGTGCCCGGGCTGCCTCGGCGCGAAAGGCGGCCTCGTCGGGATCCTCTGCGGGGGCGAACGGGATGGAATCCTGGGCCCCTTGGCTTTGGAGGAAGCGGTCGCGCACCGTGCGTCGACGGTGGAAATCCATGGCCAGGTTGTGAGCGATGCGGAAGAGCACCGCACGCTCCGAGCGGGCCGCATCCAGCAAATCGGGCTGCCGGGCCAGCCGCAGGAACGTTTCCTGCAACAGGTCGCGGGCGTCCTCCTCCTCGTGCGTGAGGCTCAGAAGATACGCGAACAGGCCCTTCGCGTGGGCGTCATAGCAACGGGCCAGTGGATCCTCGTCGCTCATTCCTGTCTACAAGGACGTGGAGCCGGCCTCGTTTTGTCTAATCTTTTTCATCCGGCATCCAGGGCGGTTGTTGCGCCGGGTCGGTGGGCCTTGAAAGTACCGGAAACGCGGCAGGGGCCGGGGTCGGCCTCGTGGTGTTGGCAACGACTCCGGGGGTCTGCGTTGCGGAGGGGGTCGCGAAAGCTGCGCGGGGCTCGTGGATGGCCCCCAAAGGAGGACAGGGGCGCTGGCTCTCTGGGACGGGGCTGATCGTGGGATTCGCACCGTTAGCCGTGCAGCCGCCGGAGCGGGAGCTGGAGCGAATCCTCGTCGCCGGGACCGGGACACGTTCCTTGGTGTGCACGTCAACGAGCTTCGGAATCCGCATTGCCTTGTGGCGTGGTCGGACGGAAAGTTCGGTGGCGAAAATGCAACGCGGGTTCATTCAGAAGCTGCGGCAGGGCCCGGGGCACGTGCGACAAGGCCGGCCCTGGTGGGGCTTGGCGATCTTGTCGGGTCTGTTGGTCCTGGCGACGTTTGGCGCAGGGGCGGAGGTGTGGCGTGCCTTCCGGGTCCGGGTGGTAGAAGCGGGCAGTGGCTGGCCGGTGCCCTTGGTGGAGTTGCGCACGACCCATCAAATGCGGTGGGTGAGCGACAACGCCGGCGTCGTGGCGCTGGATGCGCCTGAACTCATGAACCGGGAGGTCTGGCTGGAGGTGCGCAGTCCAGGGTACGGGGTCGAGCCGGATGGCTTCGCGATGCGGGGCGTGCGCGTGAAGCCGGTGCCGGGCGGGGAGGTGACCATCGAGGTGCGCCGCTCGGTCCTTGCGCGCCGGCTCGGTCGGCTCACCGGCGCCGGATTGTTCGCGGAAAGTCAGAAGCTCGGCGAGTTTGCCAACGAGCCGGAGTCCGGGGTGTGGGGCTGTGACAGCGTCCAGATTGCGGCGCATCGGGGGCGGCTGCACTGGGTCTGGGGGGACACAACGCTGCCCCGGTATCCCTTGGGGATTTTTCACGCCACCAGTGCGACCACTTCGCTGGAGCCGCTACCGAAACCGGAGCCGCCGATTCGCATGCGGTTCGACCTGTTTCGGGACAGCCGGGGGCAACCGCGAGCGGTGGCCGAAATGCCGGGCGAGGGGCCCACCTGGTTGAGCGGCCTGGCCAGCGTGACCAACCGAGAAGGGCAGGCGCGGCTGGTCGCCGTCTACGCCAAGATCAAACCGCCTCTCGAGGTCTATCGGTGGGGGCTTTGCATTTGGGACGATGCCGACGAACGCTTCGAGTTTTTGAAAGAACTCTGGACGAAATCCGCGGATCGACCGGAAGCGCCTGCGGTGCCGGAAGGACATGCGGTGTGGTGGCAGGACGACCAGGGTCGGGCTTGGTTGCTTTTCGGCAACCCGTTCCCGCGTTTGCGATGTCCGGCGACTTTTGAGGCGTGGTCGGATCCGGCCCAGTGGGAGCGCGTGGATGCGCCGGATCATCTGGTTGCTGCCGACGGCCGCAGGGTCGAACCGCACAGTGGATCCATTGCCTGGCATCCATGGAGGAAACGGTGGGTGGCGGTTTTCATGGAACGGTTCGGCCGACCGTCGGCCTTTGGCGAGGTTTGGTATGCCGAGGCTTCCTCGCCGTTGGGACCCTGGGGCCGAGCGGTCAAGGTGCTCAGCCACGACAACTATACCTTTTACAATCCGCGGATCCACGCGGAGATCCTGCGTGGGGATTCGCCGGTGCTGCTGTTCGAGGGGACGTACAGTCGGGAGTTCGCCGACCGACCCGAGCCGACGCCGCGTTACGATTACAATCAAGTGCTCTACCGGTTGGACCTGGACGATCCGCGTTTGGAACCGGCCCGGCGGCCCTGATGCGGTCGGGGGCCTGGCCACGTTGCCGAGAAACCTGCTCGCTCATCCGGTTCTGCATGTGCCCGGGCTTGGGTTGGCATCATCGAGTCTTTCGCGCGCGCGGGCACGAGGGGATGGATCCGGGCCTGACCCAGAAAAATGGTGGGTTGGCGGGGACTCGAACCCCGGACCAACGGCTTAAAAGGCCGCTGCTCTACCGACTGAGCTACCAACCCACGAAAGGAGAAAAGCTCCGCTGCCGAGGGCGTCGTTCTCAGGCCAAGAAACAATATGAAGCCGGCGCCCCGTTTGGCAAGCCGTCAGTCCGACCGGATGTCCGTGGGACACAACTCAGTCTTTGGGCCCCGGATTCGAGGATCCCACGAAAATGACGTTTTTCCGGCTTCGCCGAGCCGCAGATGCCCGGAACACCGTCGCGCTTTCAAGGGAAGTCCAACGTCTGGAATGCGCCGCTCAGCGAACCTGCGGCGCCGGGGTCCTGCCTGCGCCAGTGCTGCGAGCGACCCCTTTCAAAGCAGCCTTTGCGAGTTCATTCCCATCGAACTCATCGAGGGGGGCAAAAAGGGCTTTGCGCCTTCGGCGCGCCGTTTGTCCGGCCGATCTGTGGAAATCGCCTGCCCAGGGCCTGCCCTGCGGAGCCAGATCGCGCCCATGAGAGGCGAATGGCACGCCCTCGGCGCGTTGGCTGGCCGCCCCAACGGGGCGGAAATTCGTCAGCCCAGGGCAACCCTTTAGGCAACTGGGTTCGCGCAATTCATGCCGCCCTGAGGGCGCGGCATTCGATGTGGCACGCCCGGCCCTTGCGATGAGGGGGCCTCGGATTGTGCCCTTTCGGGGCGGGATGGGTTTTGCGGGCCGAATTCCCGGAGCGTTTGCCCCGGGCTGACGGGCCGGATACGCCCTCGGCGCGCGGATGGCCAGTACGGTCCGTGGACTGCGAAGGGCGCGCCCCTTGGAGAGGGTGGGTGGATTTCCGCGGCATTCGCTCCTGCGCCGGCGGCGTCGTCTCTTGCACACTCCGAGCCGAACCTGAGGCCGAGTTCTCATCGGCCGAGATTTTATCTGGCAGACATGCGAGGAGCTGAAGCCAGCGGTGGATCCGGAGGCTTCCCGGAAGGTGGCGATGGTGTTGGATGCATTGACGGAGGGGCGCGCGCGGAGGTTTGGGAAGTGGTCGATCCGCTGCGACCGGCGCTGCGACTGCCTGCCGAGGTGCAGGTGCGCACCCACTAGTAGTCAGCCCTACTGGCCAACATGCTACGGCAGACGGAGACCCGGGGAGCGGTCGAGCGGCGGCCTTTCGGGACTTGCACAAGGGATGACGGGCGCTCATGCTCCGGGCCAACAATCTCTCATCGGAGGCTAGCCATGTACAAGATCATCGGTGGTGACGGCCGGGAATACGGGCCGGTTTCGGCGGACCAGATTCGGCAATGGGTGCGGGAAAACCGGGCGAATGCCGACACACGTGCCTGCGCCGAGGGCACGACGGAGTGGCGGCCGCTGCGGGACTTTCCGGAGTTTGCGGATCTGTGGGTGTCCGTGCCTCCGATTGCGGTATCGGCAACGGTGCCCACGGCTTCTCGGGGACCGGAGCAAAAGGTGATGGGACCGGCCATTGGGCTGTTGGTGACCGCGGGCCTGGGCGCGGTGACAAACTTCTTCGCCCTGATTTGGTATCTCATGGGTCAGCCGCTTGGCGAATTGCAGGCGGAGCTCGGCGACGAAGTGGTGGAGAAACTCGTTCAGTTCAGTTCGATGCTGGGGGTGTTCGGTTCGTTACTGGGACTGGCCATTTCGGCCGTGGTGGCTTATGGAGCCGTCCAGATGCTGAAACTGCGGAGCTACGGCTGGAGCATGGCGGCCAGTATTTTGGCCCTGATTCCGTGCACTTCGCCGTGTTGTCTCCTCGGATTGCCCATCGGGATCTGGGCCCTGGTGGTATTGAGTCAGCCCGAGGTAAAAGCGGCTCTGACCCGCACCGCCTAGGCGTCGCTGCTGATGCGGGATTGGAGGACTGCCAAGTGGCGATCGCTTCCGGTGGCGGAGCGGGCGCGGGTGGCCATTTTATTGAATCAATTGGCGACGCCGGGCCTGGGGTCGTGGCTGATGGGGCATCGCTGGGCCGGGGCCGGGCAGATGGTGCTGGCGTGTGCCGCGGTGGGCCTGGCGGTGGTGTGGTTTGCGGCGGTGCTTCGGGCAGCTTGGAACAGTTTGGAGGCAGGGGAACCGTTGGATGCTCAGGTGCTGCATTTGGCGTGGCTGCAGCGCGCCGTGGTTTGGTTTGCCGTGGCATGGGCCTGGGCGGGCGTCACCAGCCTACAGATCTGGTGGGAAGCGAGTCGCGGGCCATCCGGTCCGGTTCCGCAGGCTCCACCTCCGGGCCCGGCCGTGCCTCCGCGGCTGCGGGAACCCGGCGAGGGGGCTTGAAGTTGGTCGGATTCCGGCCAAGTTTCAGCCATGCAGCGTTTGGCTCCCAAAGCAGTTCGCGAGGCGCTGGCCTCGTTGCCGGGATGGCGTCGGCGCCGCAACGCCCTGGAGCGCACCGTCGAGTGCAAGGACTTCGTGGAGGCCCTTCGTTTGGTGAACCGGGTGGGGCGGCTGGCCGAGCGTTTGCACCATCACCCGGACATCTGCATTCGATGGAATCGCGTGACGTTCACCCTCACCACGCATGATGCGGGCGGGTTGACGGAGAAGGATCTGGAGTTGGCGCGACGCATTCAGCGATTGGCGGGTGCGCTTTGAAGGGAGGGTGCGGGCCGCGCCGACGGTTCGGGAGGCGGGGTGACGGGTGCAGGGGTCCCTGCGGGCGCCGGGTGGGGTACCAGCTCCAAGGGCTGGTCGTGATCGAGGAACCTGCGGCAGACCTCGAAAAACTCGGCTCGGGTGTGCACGCGCCGAATCGCATGGAGAAAGTCTGCGGAATCGGTGCCCAATCCTTCGCCGATGAAATTCAGGAAGAGCTTGAGGCGTTGGGTCTGGAGCCGCTCGGGATAACCCGGCGTGGCGTACGTTTGCCAGAGTTGCTCGATGTATTCCAGCAGGTCACGGCCGGTGGGACGGAACACAGGTTGCCCGGCCAGGACCTGACGAATCTGAGTGAAAAGCCAGGGATTGCGGATCGCAGCGCGTCCGATCATCAAACCCCGGGCACCCGTGAACCGGAGCACGTCCAGGGCCTGATGAGCGTCATAGATGTGGCCGTTGGCGAGGACGGGGCAGGGGAGTCGCTCCACGGCACGGCGGATGAGATCGTAACGAACGGGCAACCGGTATCCCTGGACCACGGTGCGTCCGTGAATGATCACCAAATCGGGTTGATGACGCGCGTACAGGTCGAGGAGCTCGTCGAACAACGCCTCGGTGTCGAATCCGATCCGGCTCTTGAGGCTCAGGGGCAGGGGCGTGGCCCGGCGCAGCGTGCCCAGGATGCGATCCAGGAGATCGAGGTGCCGGAGCAGTCCGCCTCCGGCACACTTGCGGTAGACCACGGGGGCAGGGCAGCCCAGATTGAGTTCGATGGCCGCCACCGGAAGGGAGGCGAGGGCGCGGGCCGTGCGGGCGAGCGCTTCGGGGTCGTTGCCCATCATTTGCGCAACGACCGGCCGGCCGGTGCAGTTGCTCAGAATCGACCGCACGATGGCTTTTTCCGGGCGGGAGGTGACGTGGACGCGGGTGTACTCGGTCCAGTACGCATCCGCGCCGTCACGTTGCTGAACGAGCCGCCAGAACGCCGCATCCGTGACGTCCTGCATGGGAGCGAGCGCCAGGAGGGGATCGGGTCCGGACAGCAACCTGCGAAACGCCTCCCGATGGCCGAAATCGTCGTGCGCTGTCGCGATCTGGGGTTCTGCGGTTGGGTTGCGTTGGGCGGCCATGGCGCGTGGGGTAACGAGCGACCGACAGGGGAGCGCGCAGTTGTGAGAGCGGGCCCGGACTTCAGCTCCCGCAGAGTGCGGCGTCCCAGTCTTTCCAAACCGGCTCGTAGCCCAGGCTGGCAATCCGTTGGGCCACCTCTGCGGCCGACCGGGTATCTGCGATGGCGAATTGTTCGGTGGCGGCGGTTGGGTGCTCCGGAGGCGGGGCGGCCCATTCGCTGGCGCCCGCGTCCACGATGCGGCCCCGCACGGTTTGGTGAAGATGATCCCGTCCGGCCCCGGTGTAGCCGCCGGGCTCGGTGTGGCTGCCGGCGCTCATCAGCGTGATGCCCAACGGAATCAGGCCGTCCCGCAACCTGGGCGACTCCCGGGTGGACAGCACCAGGCCCACATCCGGGAACATCAAACGAAAGGCGCAGACCAGCTGGACCAGCTCCCGGTCCGTCATGTGCACGAGTGGTTGGAATTCGCCGGCGCACGGGCGCAACCGCGGGAGGGAGATGGTCAGAAACGCCTTCCAACAATTGCGCAACAGGTAGGAGGCGTGGGCGGCCACTGCCAGGGCCTCATAGCGCCAGTCGGCCAAACCGTACAGGGCGCCGATGCCGAGGCGACGGAACCCCGCAGCATAGGCCCGTTCCGGCGTCTCGAGGCGCCAGTTGAAGTCCCGTTTGGGGCCGGAAACGTGCATTTCCGCGTACACGGCGCGGTCATAGGTCTCCTGATAAACGACCAGACCTTCCGCGCCGGCCGCCACCAGCGGACGATAGTCTTCGACAGACAACGGTCCGACTTCCAGCGACACGGCCGGCACCTCGGCATGGACGGCAGCCACGCAGTCCCGCAGGTAGGCCACGGGAACAAATTTGGGATGTTCGCCCGCCACCAGAAGCAGGTTGCGGAAACCCTGCGCCTTGAGGGCGCGGGCTTCTTGCAACACCTCCTCCAGGGTCAGGGTCACCCGCAAGATGGGGTTGTTCCGGGAAAACCCGCAGTACCGGCAAACGTTGATGCACTCGTTGGACAAATAAAGAGGGGCAAAAAGGCGGATGACCCGGCCAAACCGCTGGACGGTCAGTGCGTGCGAGCGCCGGGCCATGAGCTCGAGAAACTCGGCGGCCGCAGGGGACAGAAGATGCGCAAAATCCGCCAGGGTCAGCGTGCTGCGGTCGAGGCTTTCCCGCACCGCAGCGCGCGATGCGGTCCGGGCCCGCTCCAACAGGGAGCGCAGCGGCAAACGTTCGAATTCGGCAACGAAGCTCACAACGGAAACGTATCAAAGGCCCGGTCGTTGTCGAGTGACCGCCCGTGGGGATGGCCCGGGCGCTGACCGGGCCGACGGCAGGCGTGGGCTCGGCTCGCCCTCCGCGATGCAGAAGAGGGAAAAGCGGACTACCCCGGCTCAAGGCGCAGGCAGCCTCCAAAGCGGCCGGGCGCGGGAGGCGGTGAAAGTCCGGGGCAGGGGACGATCTCCGCGCGTCGGCGGTGCGGCGGGCTCCCCGACCTTGGCGCGTGCGTCTCTCGGGATCATCGATGGCAACGGCACACGGGGGCCCGGTTGAAAATGAAAATGGAGAGGCCAGAGCGCTCCACTGGGTTCCATGTTCGAGGAATCCGCCCCCGGATCTTCCCGGCCACGTTCATTTCGGACCCATTTGACAAGTGCGGGTTATGCGGCAAAGTTCCCGTCGCGCGTTGCAACCAGCGAAAAACGGAGGACGACCATGAAACGAGCATTGGCCGCATTGTTGATCGGTACCGTAACGACCGTGGCCTGGGGCGCGGCTGAAGTGGGCAAGCCGGCGCCCGATTTCACCGCCACGGACATCACGGGCAAGACCCATCGTCTGTCGGATTACAAGGGCAAGATCGTTGTGCTGGAGTCGTATAATTACGACTGCCCCTTCGTCGCCAACCATTACAAGACCAAGGCGATGCAGGAGCTGCAGGCCGAGCTGACGGGCAAAGGCGTGGTATGGTTGCTGGTCAACTCCGTGCACCCGGGGCACTCGAATTATCGGACGCCGGAAGCCGCCAAGAAAGAATGGGAGGAATTGGGGATCAAAGCGACGGCCTGGATCCACGACAGTTCCGGCGCAGTGGGGAAAGCCTACGGCATGCGCACCACGCCGCACATGTTCGTCATCGACAAGGACGGGGTACTGGTCTATCAGGGCGCCATTGACGATCGGGCGTCCTCCAGCGGAGATCCTCGGAAGGCGCGCAACTACGTGCGGGAAGTCGTCAACAAACTGCTGGCGGGCGAAAAGCCCGAGGTGACCCAGACCAAGCCCTACGGTTGCAGCGTCAAGTACGCGGACTGATCGTCTGCGTCTTCCCAACGTTCGCTTTCTTGGGTTGGCCGGCTGCGGTTTGACCGGGCCGGCTTTTTTTGTTCCCGGTCCCGTTGGGGTTGTGGCGGGCCTTCTCGGGTGCCCGCCCCGGGCACCCTCGACACAGCCGCGCCCAGGGGCTCCGGGGCAACCCGGCGTCAACCGCGCGCGCCTCCGCTTCTGCGCCCGGCTTGCAAGGCGGGCCGCGCGGATCGAGCTGTCGTGGCGTTCGGGGTTCGGCTCAAGCGTCCCGGCTGAAGGGCCGAGGCAGAGGCAGGGGGATGACCAGACTGCCGTGTCCGGCTCCGACCGCCGATGAATCGACGGCCCCGGGCGCCGGGTTCCGCCATTGCCGGCCTGCCGACCCCCGCCCAGACTGTCGGTGCTTATGTGGCTGTACATCACGGGGACGGACACCGGGGTGGGGAAAACGGTCCTGGCCACGGCGTGGGTTCGTCATTTGCGTGGGACTGGTCTGCGCGTGATTGGCTTGAAGCCGGTCTGCTCCGGGGGGCGTACGGATGCCCGGCGCCTCTGGGAGGCCTCGGGCAGGGCATTGCCGCTGGACCGTGTGAACCCGTGGTGGTATCGCGCGGCGGTCGCGCCGGTGGTGGCTGCGCGGCGCCTCGGACAGTCGCTGCAGCGAGAGCAGGTTGTGGAGCATGTGCGGCAGGTCGCGCAGGGCTTCGAAGTGGTGGTGGTCGAGGGCGCCGGGGGCTGGCTGAGCCCGATTGGGGAGGACTTCGACAATCGAGACCTGCTGCGCGCCCTCGGGGCGGTGCCCGTGGTCGTGGCGCCGAACCGGTTGGGGGTGGTGAATCAGGTACGGCTGGTCTGGGAGGCTTTGGGGTCCCGGTGGACGCAAAAAGCCGTGGGCGTGTTGATGGACCCCGCAAAGCCGCATCCATTGACCCGGCTCAATCGGGAGCTGTTGGCAGCGTATCTGGAGCCGGCGAGGCTGATCCGATTCCCCTGGCTGCCGGAGGCGATGGTGGCAGGGGAGACTCCTCTTTCGCGTCGCGCCCGGGCCGCGTTGGATGCGTTGGGGCGGCAGGTGGGGATTCGCTCGGCCCGTTGAAGGGCCGGGATGGAATCCGGGGTGGAGACGGCATCGGGCGGCATGGACAGGAATTCTCGCGGCATGCCCTCCCCGGGGGAGCCGTTTTCGAAGTGTCGCGGCAAGCGGGGGAAGGCCGTGGGCATCGCGACCTTTCCCCGGCTTGACAGGGTTCAGTTTTGACTTACCGTTCGGTCAGTTTTTCGATGGCACGGGTAGGTGGTGTTGCCGAACGGACCCGTCAGCGCATTCTGCGCGCGGGCCTGCGGTGTTTCGCCGAGCGCGGTTACGCGGCCACGGCGATGCAGGATATTGCCCGGGCGGCGCGGGTCTCGAAACCGGCGCTCTATTATCACTTCCGGGACAAGGCGGATCTGTTTCGTGCGCTGGTGACCGAGGCCCACGAGGCCCGGCACCGCCGCCTGGCCGCGGCGCTGCAGTCCGGTCACGACATCCGGTCCCGGCTGGTGGCGGTGATGCAGACCATGTTCGAGTCGTTTTGCGAGGATCGGGAGCTCTATCAGTTGGCGGTGGCCACCATGTTTGCCCCGGCGGGGGATGCGCCGCGCGGGTTCGATTGCCGGCCGCTTTGTCAACGAAACTTCGAGCTGGTGCGCAACGCCATGCAGGCGGCCCGGGAGGCGGGTGAACTGAGTCGCCACTACACCAGCGAAGAATTGGCCCAGGCCTTTTATGGTTTGGCCCATCACTGCCTGGCCGCCTCGCTGATCTTTCCCGGGTGCCGTCCGGATCGGCGGATGGCGGAGCGGCTGGTCCAGTTGTTTCTGCAGGGCGCTGCGGCCGTGCCGGGTCCGCCGGGGCAGCAAGCTGCATCGAACGGGCGCGGAGGCGGCGTGCGGCCGGCAGGTTCGGACCGCCGGGCCAAGCGTTCCCGCCCGGAGGTGGGCAGAGCATGAAAAAGCAAATCGGGATTGCCTTGGGGATTTGGTTGGTCATGGCGGCCGGGCTGGCCGGTCTGAAGGTCTGGCAGATTCGGACCATGATCGCGCACGCGCAGGCGCAGCCGCCGCCTGCGGAATACGTTTCGGTATTTGTCGTGCGCCAGGAATCCTGGCCGCGGCTGTTGACGGCGGTGGGCTCGGTCACGCCGGTGCGCGGGGTGAAGGTCACGGCGGAACTGCCCGGGGTGGTCCGTGAGATCGCGTTCGAACCCGGCACGGAAGTTGAAGCGGGGGCGTTGTTGGTGCGATTGGACACGACCACGGAGGAAGCGGAACTGCGAGAAGCGGAGGCGCGGGTGGATCTGGCGCGACTGAACGTGCAACGGTTGCGCGCCCTGCGGGAGTCGCAGACGGTCTCGCAAGCCGAACTGGACGAAGCGGAGGCGGCCCTCAAGCAGGCCGAGGCACGGGCGGAGGCCATCCGGTCCACCATTGCCAAGAAAACCCTCCGGGCCCCCTTCGCCGGGCTGCTTGGAATCCGCGAGGTGCATCTGGGCCAGTACCTTCAGGCCGGCCAGCCGGTGGTCTCCCTGCAGGCGCTGGATCCGGTGCACATCGAATTCGCCCTGCCGCAGCAAACCCTGGGGCAACTGCGACCCGGCCTGGAGGTGGAGGTTACCAGTGACGCGTACCCGGACCGGGTGTTCCGCGCCACGCTGACCGCGATGGATCCGGAGGTGGACACGGCCACGCGCACCGTGCGCGTGCAGGCCACCGTGGCCAACAAGGACCGGGCACTGCGTCCGGGGATGTATGTGCGCGCGGCAGTGGTTCTGCCGGAGGCCGATCTCGTCACGATGATCCCTTCCACTGCGGTGCTGAGTGCACCGTACGGGGATTCGGTGTTCGTCGTGGAGCCGGCGACGAACGGTCTCTCCGGCGGGTTCCTCGTCCGACAGCAATTCATCAAGCTGGGCCGGCGCAGGGGGGACTTTGTGAGCGTGACCGCGGGGGTGCAGCCCGGACAACAGGTGGTCAGCGCGGGCGTATTCAAACTGCGCAACGGGATGCGGGTGAGCGTGACCGACCTGCCCACACCCGAGCCGCAGTTGGAACCGCGACCGCCCGAGGGCTGAGGGGGGAAACCGATGAAAGCGTTCACGGACATTTTCATCCGGCGGCCGGTCCTGGCCACGGTGGTCAATCTGGTGATCCTGATCGCCGGTCTGCAGGCCATCTTTACCCTCACGGTCCGCCAGTACCCCCGCACGGACAATGCCGCCATTACGGTGACCACCGTGTATGTCGGGGCCAGTCCGGACCTGGTGCGCGGTTTCGTGACCGTGCCGCTGGAACGGGCGATCGCAGCCGCGGACGGCATCGATTACATCGAGTCGGTGAGTCGTCAGGGGATTTCGACGATCACCGTCCGGTTGAAGCTCAACTACGATCCGAACAAAGCCCTGGCGGAGATCAGCTCGCGGGTCAACCAGGTGCGCGGCGATCTGCCGGCCGGAGCGGAGATTCCGGTCATCAGCATCGAGAACGCCGAGAGCAGCATCGCGGCGGCGTATCTGGCGTTTACTTCCGATTTGTTGGAGGCCAACCAGATCACGGATTACCTGGTGCGCGTGGTGCAACCGCGCCTGTCGGCGATCGAAGGGGTGCAGCGGGCCGACATTTTGGGCGGGCGGACCTTTGCCATGCGGATCTGGCTGAAGCCGGATCGGCTGGCGGCGTATGGCCTGGGTCCGGAGGACGTGCGACAGGCGCTGGTGGCCAACAACTTTCTGGCGGCCCTGGGGCGCACCAAGGGGGCCCTGGTGCAGGTCGATTTGACGGCCAACACCGACCTGCGGTCGGCCGAGGAATTTCGCCAGCTGGTCATTCACCGGCAAGGGGATCGGCTGGTGCGGTTGCAGGATGTGGCCGACGTGGTGTTGGGGGCGGAGAACTATGACAGCGAAGTCCGCATGACCGGTCGGCGCGCCGTTTTCATGGGGGTCTGGGTGTTGCCGACGGCCAATACGCTGGACGTGATCCGCCGGGTGCGCGCCGAGGTCGACGCGATTGTGAAGGACCTGCCCAGCGGGATGGAAGGACGGATCGCCTACGATGCCACCGAGTACATCGAGAACTCGATTCGCGAGGTGCTGCGGACGTTGAGCGAGACGCTGCTGATCGTGGCGATCGTGATCTACCTGTTCCTCGGTTCGCTCCGTTCGGTGCTGGTCCCGTTGGTGGCGATTCCCCTCTCGCTGATCGGGGCGGTCTTCCTGATGCAGGTGTTCGGATTCACGCTGAACCTTTTGACCCTGCTGGCGATCGTGCTGTCGGTGGGGCTGGTCGTGGATGACGCCATTGTCATCGTCGAGAATGTGGAGCGTCATGTGCGCGAGGGGCTGCCGCCCCTGCAGGCCGCCCTGGTGGGGGCACGGGAACTGGTGGGGCCGGTCATTGCCATGACTCTGACCCTGGCGGCCGTGTACGCGCCCATCGGATTCCAGGGGGGACTGACGGGGGCATTGTTTCGGGAGTTTGCCTTCACACTGGCCGGCGCGGTGTTCATCTCCGGCGTGGTGGCGTTGACCCTTTCTCCGGTGCTCTCGGCGCGGCTGCTCGATCCCGAGCGCGAAACGCGCGGGTTGGCCGGGTGGGTGAACCGCGCGTTCGACCGGCTGCGTGCCGCCTACGCCCGAGTGCTGGATGCCACCCTGTCGGCTCGCGTCGCGGTGTATGTCTTGTGGTTGGGATTGAGCCTCCTCGTGGTGCCGATGTACCAGATGGCGCCCAAGGAGCTGGCCCCTGCGGAGGATCAGAATGTCATTTTTGGGATCGTGGAGGCGCCGGCCGACGCCACGGTGGAGCAGACGACCTTCTACACCGAGCTGTTGAACGAGGAGCTGCTCCGGGTGCCGGAGGCGAAGCAGACGTTCCAAATCACGTTTGCGGACAACGGATTCAGCGGGCTGGTGCTCAAACCCTGGGCGCAACGGCAGCGCAGCGTGTTCGAGGTGGTGCCGGAAGTGCAGCAGGCGGTCAACCGCATTCCGGGCATCCGCACGATGGTGGCCACGCCGCCGCCCCTGCCCGGAGGGGGGACCTTCCCGGTGGAATTCGTCATTGGTTCCACGGCGGAGCCCGAAGAGATCCTGCGATTTGCCGAGGAACTGCAACAGCGTGCCGCGGCCAGCGGTTTGTTTGCGTTCCCTCCGATTCTGGACACCAAGCTCGATCAGCCCGAGGTGGAACTCGTTTTGGATCGCGACAAGGTGGCCGCGTTGGGCCTGAGCCTGGCCTCTGTCGGGGGCGACCTGACCACCCTGCTGGGCGGGAATTACGTGAACCGGTTCAGTCTGCAGGGCCGCAGTTATCGGGTCGTTCCGCAGGCCATCCGGGTGGAGCGACTGACGCCGGAACAGATCGAGCAGACCTACATCCGGGGGCCAAATGGCCAACCCATCCCGTTGAGCACCATTGCGCGGCTGGAGCAGCGGACCCGGCCGCGCGCGCTGCACCGCTTCCAACAGTTCAATGCGGTGAAGCTGAGCGGGGTGGCCATCCGCCCGCTGGACGAGGCGCTGCGGTTTTTGGAGCAGGAGGCTGCCCGTCTTCTGCCGACCGGTTATCAAATCGGCTATACCGGGGAATCGCGGCAGTTGCGCGTGGAGGGCAGGAAGTTCCTGCCGTCCTTTGCCCTGGCGCTGACGTTGATCTTTTTGGTTCTGGCGGCGCAGTTCAACAGCTTCCGGGATCCACTCATCATTCTGCTGGGATCGGTGCCGCTGGCGATGTTCGGGGCGCTGTTGTTCTGCTTCCTGCGCATTCCGGACCCCAACACGCCGTTTTTCACGTCGGGCTGGACGACGACGCTGAACATTTACTCGCAGGTGGGTCTGGTGACGTTGGTGGGACTGGTGTCGAAGAACGGCATTCTGATCGTGGAATTCGCCAATGAACTTCAGCGGGCGGGACTGGACAAGCTGCGGGCGATTCGACAGGCGGCGTTGATCCGGCTGCGACCGGTGTTGATGACCAGCGTGGCCACGGTGGCGGGGCACTTTCCGCTGGTGCTGGTGAGCGGCCCCGGGGCGGCGGCGCGAAACTCCATCGGACTCATCGTGGTCAGTGGCATGGCCATCGGAACGCTCTTCACCCTGCTGGTGGTCCCGGCCCTGTACATGTTGCTGGCCCGGCGTCATCGCGGCGAAGAGCCGGGGACGTTGGGCCGGGACTTCACTCAGGCAGAAGCGCTGGAGGCCGAGCCACTGCCGGCGACCAGCCCGCCTGCGCGGTAGGCCGGGGAAGAAAGGTGCGCAGGGCCGGCTGCCCACCCGGGGTTTAGAGCAACGAGCGGTACTTCGGCTCCGTCTCGAGCTTGCGGACGAGATCGCGCACCTTTTGCGCCTGATCTTTGGGAACGATCAGCACGGCATCCCGGGTGTGAACCACCACGAGACCCTGCACGCCCACCAGCGCAATCAGGGTGCGCGCCGACCCCGGCCGGGCATCCAGAACAAGATTCCCGGACGCATCCACGGTCACACAGTCGGCTTGCAGGGTGTTCCCGGCCGCGTCGCGGGGCAGGTGCCGGGCCAGGGCGGACCAGGAGCCGACGTCGTCCCAGTCGAAGGAAGCGTCGGCGACGACGACGTTGGTGGCGCGTTCCATGAGGGCGTAGTCGATCGAGATCCGCGGCAGGGTGGGATAATCCCGGCGCAGCAGACGCGCCAGCCGTGCGGGGGAATGGCCGGTGGCGATCCAGCGTTGGCAGGCGGCATGGATGCGGGGCTGATGTTCCTCGAGTCCGCGGAGCAACGTGGGCACGCTCCAGACAAACATGCCCGCGTTCCAGCGGTAACGACCGGTCTGGAGAAACTCGCGGGCACGCTCGACGGTTGGCTTTTCCACGAACGCCTCCGCTTTGTGGAAGATCGTGTCGGCGCGGGGGGAGTTGTGGGGAAGTTCGAGCCGCTCGCCCACGCGGATGTAACCGTAGCCCGTGGCGGGTTCCGTGGGCGGGATCCCCAGCGTCACGATGACCGGCTCACGCGCGGCCACATCGAACGCGTCGGCCAGCGTTTGGCGGAAGCGGGCGGCGTCGTGGATCACGTGATCCGCCGGCAGCATCGCCATGACGGCTCCGGGGCAGCGCGCGGCGACCACCGCAGCGCCCAGGGCCACGGCGGCGCACGTGTCCCGGCCCATGGGCTCAATGACCACGTTGGCCCGGGGCAGCCGGGGCAGTTGGCGCCGAACTTCGGCCGCCTGGACAGCGGTGGTGATCACGAAGACCCGTGAAGGGGGCACGAGTCCCTGCAGGCGTTCGACCGCCAGTTGCAGCAGGGATTTGCGACCCAAGAGGCGCAGGAGTTGCTTCGGTGTTTTCTCGCGACTCAGGGGCCAGAACCGCTCGCCGCGGCCCCCCGCCATGAGCACCACATAACGCTCCTTGCTGGAAGCAGTGTTCTTCATGCTCGTGAGTCACGGCGAGTTCCTCGCGGAGGGTGATCGAGGACGAGGACACACTCCTGCCGGCTTGTTCCCCGGGTGCGGGCCGACGCCGGCGTTGCCTCCGGGGAGGGTCGGTTCTCGCGAGCCGCCGAGGTGGCCCTGCACCGTCGGGGACCTTGCAGGGATCGACCGGACGGAGTTGGAGTTCATCGCAACGGTCGGGTGTTCATGAGATAGATGATGAGGGCGACCAATGCGGAGACCACCAGGCCGACGGCGATGGCCGCCATGCGGATCCGACGTTGTTTGCGGTAAAAGGCGCGTCCGCCCATGCCGGGCAGCAGGTAAAAGCGTCGGCGTTCCTTTTCCTCGGGCGACAGGCGTCGGCGACGAAGTCGGCGGAACATGGCAGGGCGTCTTCGGATCGGGGCCTCGGGGCAGGGCCCACGTGTTCAGGTGGGGTTCAAGCACCCCGGGGGCGTTCCAGCGCCAGTTGATAGCGACGGAGACGGGCCGCTTCTTCGGGTTCACCCTCGCTGGCGTGGGCGGCGTAAAGTTGCGCGCAGAGCGCCGCCAGCAATTGACGTTCCGTGGCCGGCTTCAGATCCGCTTCGCGGCTGCCGGGGATTCGGCTCCGCACCATGCGGACCGCGGTGGCCCGGCTGAGGAGGGCGCCGTCGCCGGAGACGTCGATGAAGAACTCGGCGGTGGAGGATTGGAACCGGCATAGAAACAGATCCGGCAACCAAATGCCGGTGAGAGGGAGTCCCAGGCGCCGGCCCAAAATGAGGTAGAGGAGGCCGCCGGCCAGCGGGCTGGCCACGCTGGTATCCAGGACCCGGTTGAGATAGTTGGCGTTGGGCCACAGCGCAAACTCGGGACTGCAAAGTAAGGTGAGATCGTTCTGGAAGAAGGCATTCAACAAGTGCAGTCGGGTCCGGGCGTGACTGCGGGGTTTGATCCGCTCGCGCAACGTGGCGGCATAGCTCTCCAGGAGGGCTTCATACCCTTCGGGGTTCAAATCGGGATCCCGGGTTTGGGCCAGCAGCAGGGCGCCCTGTTCCAGATCCAGATTCTCCCCACAACGCAGACAGAACTGCAGGAAGCGATCGTCGGCGTTGCGACGGGCGAGTTCGTTGACCAGGGCGCGGGCGCGCTTGCGCAGTACGGGGTCGCGACTGATCAGGTGAGGGCGCAGCCAGTCGACGGCGGCGGGCCCTTGCGCCAGGACGTGTTCCCGAATCGCGGCAAACACGCGGGGATCCTCGTCGCCCAGCAGGGTCACCAGGGCCGCCCGTTGTCGTTCCGACAACGGCTTTGGCGTGGCGTTGGAAGACGCAACGTTCATGACGCCTGCCATTGAAGCAGAGCGAACAGCGAGCTTCAACGTTGGAGTGCGGCCGGCTTTGGGTCGCGCCGCCACCGCCGATGGGGTTCCGCAGCAGGCGCCCCTCGCCACGGTCGCCTCTGCGTGGGCTCCGGCAGGGCTCGGTGCTCTGACGTCGAGTCGCAGAAGCGGTCGAACCGGCGGGGGGAGGTGGTCAGGATGCGCCAGACACCGGTCGGCCGGGCTTGGGGATGCGCGGAGGTTTGCCCGGAACTTCGAGCTTACTGGAAAGCCCGGGGGCGAGTCCCCGTCCCGATTCCTTCCCGTGCCCGCGACGGTGGACCGTCCCGAGCGGGTGTCGGCCGGAGAGCGGCTTTCCCGGACAAATCCACGCCACCGTTGAGCCGTGCGGCTGGTTCCCAGCGGCGCTTGCTGCAATTGCGCGGGGCAATTCCGCCGCTTCACTGCCTCGGCCGGCTTGGAACTCTTTGAAAAAATTCCGAGAAACCTGTTGACAGACCGAAGGTTGCAGCTTAATCTGGCCGCGGTTTAACAAAGAGGAGAGCGAGGTCGAGCCAGGAGCTGAAACAATGAAACGTCTGCAGATTCTCACGTGCGCTGTTGCAGTAGTTCTCGGCGGTGCGGTTGGCCAAAGCGCAACCCTCGTTTATGACAACTCGTCCAACGATCTGGTGATCCGGTTCAATCCGGGTCCGGCCGAGGTCGGCGACGAAATCCTTTTGGCCCCTGGCCCCGAGCGGATGATCTCGACCTTTACCTTCCAGTATTGGGGCGAGAATTTCTCCGGGGACGAGCAGATCCGGGTGCGCTTTTACGCCAACGACGCGTTCTACGCCAGTCATAATGCCTTCATTGCTCCCGGGACCTTGTTGTATGACAGTGGCCCCTTCAGCATTCCGGCAACTCCGCGGCAGACCATCGTATTGGACTATGCGACCTTGTTGGCCGGGAACAGCGGGAATCCTGTGATCGTTCCGGATAGCTTCACTTGGAGCGTCCAGTTCTTGAATGTGAACCCGGGCGCCGGCGAGCGGGCAGGGTTGGACATTTATGACCCGCCGACGACCGGTTGGAATTATACGAGCTACTGGGAAAAGGATCCGATCCAGGGTTGGTTGTTGAAGACCAATCAGTTTGGGATCCCGATGAATTTCGGTGCCCGCGTGGAAGCCGTGGTGCCGGAGCCGAACGTGTTGGCGCTGGGCCTGGGCGGCGGGTTGCTGTTCCTCCTGGCTCGCAGCCGCGCACGCCGGAGCTGAGTCAGCCGGGCTTCGGCAGGACACTTTGGGCAGGGCACGGACACCGTCCGTGCCCTGCGCGTTTTTGGAAAGTGAGGAGCTCTCCCTTTTTGTGCCGGCAAGGGTGATTGAACGGCCGGCGCTCAGAGTCTTTGCGCGGACGGCCCGGGAAACGCAGCACCGGATCCATGGAGGCTGCGAGCGACCCATCGCCTGGGCGGTTCGCCACGATGTGCCGGCCCCCATCGATGCCCCGGAAGCGGCGCACGGGCGGCCGGGCCTTCCCGGTTCACATTCCGCAGCCATCCATCCATTGGCTCCGCAGTTTCGCGGGGGACACCTGCGGTTGCGGGCGTCGAAGGATCAATCTTCCGGCCGTTCCCCATGCGGCGCCATTTTCACGAGGCGTGGCTCGAAGCGTGCCACCGTTTCCACGAGGTCTGCCTGCGCGGCCATGACTTCGTGGATGTCCTTGTAGACCATGGGGACCTCGTCCAGCCCGGCGGAGATCAGTGTGACCCCGCGCTCTTTCAGGTAGCGTTGGACCTCTTTCCAGTCGAACCGCTTCATGGCCGCGGTTCGGCTCATGACGCGACCCGCCCCGTGCGCGGCGGAGTGCAGCGAAGCCGGATTCCCTTTTCCCCGAACCACGAACGCGGGCGAGGCCATCGAGCCGGGGATGATGCCCAGGGCACCCGGGCCGGCCGGCGTGGCGCCTTTGCGGTGGACGATCACTTCCCGTTCACGGCCCTGAATCCGGTGCCGCTCTTTCCAGGCAAAGTTGTGATGGTTTTCGATGTCCAACAGGACCTGGGCGCCAAGATGCTGGGCGATGTGACGGTGGATGCAGGCGTGGTTGGCTGCCGCATAACGGCCCATGAGCTCCATGGCGGCCCAGTATTCCTGGCCTTCTGCACTGTCCAGACTCAGCCATGCCAGATGTCGAAGTTCCCGCGGCAGGCGCGGGTGTTTCGATTGGGCCACGCGGCTGTAGTAGTCGCAAACCGCGGCGCCCGTGCCCCGACTCCCGCTGTGGCTCAGCAGGGCCAGGTACTGGCCCGGCTCCAACCCGCGCAACGGTTCGTAGAGCGTCAATACACCGAACTCCACAAAATGATTGCCGCTTCCGCTGGTGCCCAGCTGGGCCCAGGCGCGGTCTTTGTACTGTTTGGTGACGGGACTGACGGACCAGTCCTCGTCCATGACGGGGTGTTCCCGCCGGTGTTGGAAGGTCGCGCCCACGCCGAAGCGTGTTTCGCTTTCGATGGCCCGGATGAGGCGGTCCTTGCGGCGTTCCAAATCGCTCAGGGGCAGGTCCAGCACGCTGAGTTTCATGCGGCAGGCAATGTCCACGCCGACCCCGAATGGAATCACGGCGTTGTCCGTGGCGAGGACACCCCCGATGGGCAGGCCGTAGCCCACGTGGGCGTCCGGCATCAAGGCTCCGGCCAGGGCGATGGGCAGCCGGCAGGCGCGCTCCATTTGCTGGACGGCTTCGGGCTCGAGTTTTTGTCCCCACTGGCGCCATGGGGCCCCGTCGGCCGCCACCTCCGGCGGCGCGGCGTGCAGGGAACGTGCAAGCGCGCCCCGCTCCGGGTCGCCGCGAAAAACCTCCGGATCCGCCAGCACCGCTTTCAGATCGGAGCGGATCTGTTCGGGATCGCGACCGGCTGCTTCCCAGCGTTCGGTCAGCGCCTGGGCCTGCCGGAGGGGTTCTCCGGGCGGCACGCCGAGTTGCAACAATTCGGTTTCGTTCATGGCCTTCCGCGCGATTTGGCTTGTCGGCCGGGCCGAGCCTGCATCTGGTGGCCCGGGTTCCTTACAGTAGCCCGCTTATTGAGCTTTGAGAAGTGCGGGGAGGGACAAGGCCCGAGGGATGCGCCAACCATCCTCTTGAGAAGGGATCTTGGATGCGGGGGACGGCCGTAGAGCGGTTGCGGCAGGATGGGCCAGGGCGCGGGAGCCGGCTTTTCCCTGAGGGGAGCCATCGGGTCAATCGGCACAATCTGCTGTGAGCTGCGGTCGCTGTGCTGGAGGTGAAGTTCCTGAGGCACGCGAGTCGCTCCCGCCAGCCGGTCCCCGGGCCAAGAACCCGGATGCAGCAAAGCCCGGAGCTGAGTCCGGGCTTTGCGAAAAGCTGGTGCCAGGGGAGGGACTCGAACCCCCGACCAAAGGCTTATGAGTCCTCTGCTCTACCAACTGAGCTACCCTGGCATCGGCAGGAAGTTCCAAGAACCCTGCCACCGGGCCGGGCGCCGCAGGCAGGACCTGCGTCGGTATACCGGCCGAGGTAAATCTAAGGACCGCGCGGCCCGGGTGCAAGTGCGGCGTCAGGCCTGTCGTGCATGGCGATGCCACCAGTCGCAGCCGTAATTGCCGACCTTGTATTGTTCGATCCGGCCGTCGGCGGCCGGGCCCTTGGCCTTTTCGAGAAGCTCGGCGACTTCCGCCTCGGTGAGGGGCTGAAAGTTCCGGGCCATCGCGATGTCTTGACGCAAATCAGCCCGGGACTGGATCCCGCAGACCAGGCTGGTGACGGGCAGGCTGAGCACGTAACGACGCAGGGTGGGCGCGGGGATGCCGAGTTCTCGGACCAGCCGGCCGTTTTGGGAGGCCAGGGCCTTCATCCCCAGCACGCCAATGTTGCGCCGGTGGCACACGGGCAGGACCTCTTTTTGGAAGCTCTGGTAGTGGGCGTCCAACAGATTCAGAGGCATTTGCACGGCGTCCCACGCGAAGTCTTTGGCGAGCATCGCCAGGTGGAAACGCGGGTGCTGATGACCGGTAAACCCGATGAACCGAATCTTGCCCTCCTTTTTCGCTTCCAGGGCACACTTGAGGGCCCCGTTCTCGGCGAAGATGAGGTCGGGGTCATCGTCCCATTTGATGCCGTGGAACTGCCACAGGTCGATGCGGTCGGTCCGCAACCGTCGGAGGCTGTCTTCCAGGTGTTGACGGGCGGTGCGGTAATCGCGGCCGCAGACCTTGGTCATCAGAAAGACCTTGTCGCGGCGGCCGCCCGAGGCCAGGGCGCGGCCCATGAGTTCCTCGCTGCGTCCGTCGTGGTATTCCCAGGCGTTGTCGAAGAAGGTGACCCCCTCGTCGATGGCCTCGTGCATGATGGCGATGGCCTCGGCATCGTCGCGCACCGCGCCAATGTTCCAGCCGCCCAGGCCGATGATCGGAATCCGCACGCCGGTGCGGCCGAGGGGTCGGGTGGGGATCCCGGCGGGACCGGGTTGTTGCGCGGACAGCAGGGTGCGCCCCAGAGCCAGCCCGGCCAGAGCCGTTTGCAGAAACGCGCGGCGGGTCATCCGAGAAGCGGTCGTGCTCATGAGCCAAGTAAAGCCCCAAGAAGGGCGCTGTCAAATCGGCGAGTGCAGACTGCTCCGGGACCGGCCATGTGAACGGGGTGGCGCGGGCCGCGGATCGGACCCTGCGCCATTTGGGGCGGGCCGGTGTCCGGCCCGAGTGAGCGTGTCTCCAACGGATTCCCTCATGCGCCCGGCGTTGACGGCACGGCTGCCTCCTGTGAAAGATGCAGCGATGAACGAGATGTCCTCGACCAACTCATTGCCGAATCGACGGGAGTTTTTGATTCAAACCGGCCGTTGGGCGGCCGCCTCGGCCCTGGCGGGGGTGGCCCTGCCGCACGTGCATGCGGCGGCGGGCGGGCCGCTGCAGTTGGCCCTGGTGGGCTGCGGGGGCCGGGGCACGGGGGCGGTCAGTGATGCGATTCAGGCGGGGGTGGTGCCGGTGAAGCTGGTGGCCATGGCGGATGTGTTCGAGGACCGGCTGCGCAGCAGTTATGAGAATCTGTCGCGGCAGTTTCCGCGGGAGGTGGAGGTGCCGGCGGAGCGGCGGTTTTTGGGGTTTGATGCGTACAAGCGGGCGATGGAGTGTTTGCGGCCGGGGGATGTGGTGATTTTGGCGACGCCGCCGGCGTTTCGGTGGGTGCATTTTGGGTATGCGCTGGAGCGGGGGTTGCATGTGTTTATGGAGAAGCCGGTGACGGTGGACGGGCCGACGAGCAAGCGGATGTTGGAGCAGGCGAAGCAGGCGGTGGCGCGGAAGTTGAAGTGCGGGGTGGGGTTGATGTCGCGGCACAGTCGGGCGTTGCAGGAGCTGGCGCAGCGGGCGCACGACGGGGAGCTGGGCGAGATCATCCTCCAGCGCGGCTACCGCATGCACGGGCCCGGCGGATTCTCTGCGTCCGCTCCCAAGGCCCTCGGGATGAGCGAGCTGATGTACCAGGTGCGGCGGTTCCACAGTTTCCTGTGGGCCAGCGGAGGGGTGTTCAGCGACTACTACATCCACATCATCGACCATTTGTGCTGGATGAAGAACGCCTGGCCGGTGCGGGCGCAGGCGCTGGGGGGCCGGCACTACAAGACGGACGCGGAGGGTCGGCCGTATGTGGATCAGAACTTCGACGTGTATGCGGTGGAGTACACGTATGCGGACGGCACGAAGCTGATGTTTGACGGGCGGTGCATGACGGGCTGTCAGGATTTGTATGCCAGTTACATGCACGGGACGCGGGGGATGGCGGTGGTCTCGAGCAGTGGGGACTGTGGGTTGCCGTCGCGGATATTCAAGACGCATCAGATGCGGCGGTCGGATTTGGTGTGGGAGTCGAAGGTGCCGGCGGGGCAGGACAATCCGTATGTGAACGAGTGGCGGGATTTGTTGACGGCGATTGTGCGGGATGAGCCGTACAACGAGCTGGAGCGGGGGGTGATGGCCAGTGTGGTGACGTCGATGGGGCGGATGGCGGCGCACACGGGGCAGGAGGTGACGCTGGAGGAGATGCTCAACTGCGAGCATGAGATGGCGCCGGGGCTGGACCGGTTGACGGCGGAGTCGCCGGCGCCGCTGCAGCCGGGTCCGGACGGGCGCTACCCGGTGCCCATGCCGGGGCGCCTCCGGGGCCGCGAGTACTGACCCTGTCGGTCGGGACCCCCCGGCCAGGGGGCCTTGTGTGGCCAGGCTGTGCGCCTGCGGGCCTGCGCGGCGAGGGCGGAGAGATCCTCCGTCCCGCCCTTTTCTCCAACCTCGTGCCCGGGGACCTGCTCAGTCGTGTCTTACGCCGCTGAAAAAGGTGGGATAGACCTCGCCACGGGCCTCCCGCAGGATCAGCAGCGCCAATTCCCGGGCGTGGTAATCGCCCCACATGGAGCTTTCCCCGTTGGGCACCTTCTGTCCCGGGGCTACGTAATCCCAGCCGTTGGGGCGATGATACACCGAATGCAGAATCAGGCCCTGGTGTCGCGGGTCGGTGCTCAAGTAGGGCTCGTTGAACAGCGTGCGGGCGATGGTTAGTGCGGCCTGACGATAGCGCCGGCCCCGTGCGGGTTCTCCGTGGGCCCAGAGGTAGTTGCCGAGGCGGAACAGTCCCTGGGCCGCGATGGCGGCAGCGGAGCTGTCCACGGGTTCCCAAGGGTTGAAGGGATCCGAGGGACGGTCGAGATAGTCCGGGGGCAGCCGATGGAGTTGCGGGGCGCCCGTGTCCCACATTGGAACGCCGTCGGCACAGCAGTGGGCGAGGTAAAAGTCGGCGGTCACGAGGGCGCCGCGCTGCAGTTGAGCCAGGAAGGCTTCGCGACCGCCGGCGGCGGCGAAGTCCTCGTCGCTGCCCCGGACGCCGGCGTGGAAGAACTCCAGTTGTTCGGCGCAACCCAGCAGGGCCCAGGCCAGGCCGCGGGTCCAGGTGCTGAAGGGCGAGTACCCCTGTTGAGAGTTGGGGCATCGGAACTGGCCGCTGGTGGTGTTGAAAATGGCTTCGTGGGCGACCCGGCCGGGCACGTCATAGGCATCGCGGCCCTCGCCATAATAGATGTTGTAGCGCAGGGTGTTCCACGCGTGGTGGACGAGGCGTTGCAGCAACGAAATCCGCGCGTCCTGCTCGCTCATGAGGACGTGTCCGAGCTGATGGGCCACGGCCAGCACGCGCAGCGACCGAATGGTGTCCACAAACAAGGAATGCGGCCCGTTGAAACTGTGGATGAAGCCCGTGCCATCCGCCAGACGTGTCCAGCGCGAGGCCTGGATGGCGCCACTGACCTTCAGAGCCAGCTCGTAGAAGGCCCGTTCCTCGGCTTGCTCGGGGATTTTGCCCTCGTGCATCAGCCGGAGCAGTTGGCCGTAGGTGGAGATGTTGTTGAAGCCATGGTCGTGCACGCCGATGTGCGACAAATGCGGGGCCATGCGCTGGAAGGTGCCGCGCCGGCCGATCTCCAGGAAACGATCCTCGCCCATGGCATCGAACTGCAGCAGGGCCGAGCCGTATTGAAATCCCTGGGTCCACTCGGTCCACCCCCGGGTGGTGTATCGACCGCGCACCGTGAAGACGGGCGTGCCCCGTTCCGGGGCCCAGGTCTTTTCCAGGGAAAGGATTTTTTCCGCCGAAAGTTCGAACAGGCGCTCGATGGCGGGGACCAGTTGACGACTGTTCAGTTTGGAGTCGATGCGCAGAGCCATAGGCGTGGGTTGGTAACAGTGGCGGCGGCGGTTCAGAGCCGGTGCAGATGGAAACCGCCGTCGATGTTGAAGACCTCGCCGGTGCTGAAGGGAAAGAGATCGGAGGCGATGGCAGCCACGGCCCGGCCGACATCGTCTGGGGTCCCCCAGCGCCGGATCGGCGTCAGTCCCTCGGCAATGAGACGGTCGTACTTCTCCTTGACGCCCGCCGTCATGTCCGTGGCCACGATCCCGGGTCGGATTTCGTAAACGCCGATCCCGTGGTCGGCGAGCCGCACCGCGAACAGCCGCGTCATCATCGACAGCGCGGCCTTGCTGAGGCAGTAATCGCCCCGGTTTACCGAGGCGGTGTACGCGGAGATCGAGGAGACGATGACGATCTTGGGCCTGGGCGCCTCGGGTGGAGCCGCTTGAACCTGTTCGATCATCCAGCGGGCGGCCTGTTGGGTGAGGAAATAGGGCCCTTTGAGGTTGATGGCCAGGACGCGGTCGAAGCTCTCCTCGGTGGCTTCCAGGATGTCGGCGCGCACGGTGGGCGCCACGCCGGCGTTGTTGACCAACAAGTCGAGTCGTCCAAAGGTCTGCCGCGTGAAGTCCAGCAAGCGCTGCCGATCCGCCGCCACGCTAATGTCGGCCTGGCAGGGCTCGGCGCGGATGGAGCGGCCGGCGGCCTCGGCGGCGACGCGGCAATCGGCGGCGGTTTGCGCGGCCGCGTCGGCGCGACCAGCGTAGTTCAAAACCAAATCGTAGCCCAGGCGTGCCAGTGCCAGGGCGATGCCGCGACCGATGCCGCGGGAGGCACCGGTGATCAAAGCCACCGCGTTCATGCGCCGCAGCATAGGCACGGGCGGGCGGGACGGGAAGTCAAACCGCCAGGGGCGCCCGGGGCGCGGCGGGCCGGCCCCTGAGCCGTTCATGCCGGCGGGATCAGGGCGGCTCGGCAAAGATCGGACAGGGGTCTGTTGCGGAGGCGGAGGGTGAGGAAAATGCGGTGCCGGCTCGAATCCTCTCCGGGGCGCGCGTGGAACGTGATGGGCTTGCGAGTCGGAGGATTTGCGGTGGACGCGGTACGAATTTTGACTGCCCGTTGCGGTTTGCGTTCTTGACCCCGGAGGCGGGTTCGATTTCAAAGGGGCCATCCATGCCGCCGGAATTGACCTGGTCCCAACACTACACGCCGCTGGGGGATTTGGGGCGTTCGGCCATGGCGGCGTCGGTTCCGCTGTTGACGTTGCTGGCGCTGCTGGGGGTGTGGCGCGTGCGTGCACCCCTGGCGGCGTTGGCGGCGCTTGGCGTGGCTGCGGCGCTGGCAACCGGCATCTACGGCATGCCGGTCGCGCTGGCGGGCGCCGCCGCGTTGCATGGTGCGGCCTTTGGCCTGTTCCCCATCGGCTGGGTCGTTTTGAACGCCATGTTCCTGTATCGGGTCTCGTGGGAGACGGGCGGATTTGCAGAGATGCAGCGACGATTGGCCGGCGTTTCGGCCGACCGGCGGATCCAGGCGCTACTGATCGCGTTTTGTTTCGGGGCGTTTGTGGAGGGCCTGGCGGGTTTCGGGGCGCCCGTGGCCGTCACGGGTGCGCTGATGATCGGCCTGGGGTTTCGACCCCTGGAGGCAGCCGTGCTCGCACTCATCGGGAACACGGCCCCGGTGGCCTTTGGTTCGGTCGGGATTCCGATTGTCACGTTGTCGCGCGTGACGGGTCTGGATGAAGTGACCCTGGGCGCGATGGTGGGACGCCAATTACCGTGGGTGGCCGTGGTGGTGCCCTTTTGGTTGGTGTGGGCGCAGAGCGGCTGGCGCGGCATGGTGGGCGTCTGGCCGGCCTGCTTGGTGACCGGGTGCAGTTTTGCCGTGCTGCAGTTTCTCGTGAGCAACCTGCACGGTCCGTGGTTGGTGGACATTGTGGCGAGCCTGGGGAGTCTGGGTGCGACCCTTCTTTTGTTGCGGTGGTGGCGTCCGGCCGAGATTCAGCCGGTCTCGGGCTCGGGAGTTTGGCCGGTCAGCGGCACGGGGATGCCGGGGTGGCGGGCGGCCCTGCCGTGGATCTGCTTTGCGGGGTTGGTGGCGCTGAGTACGTTGAAACCGATTCGCGATACGCTGGATGGCTGGTTCGCACCGCGCTGGCCGGTGCCGGCGTTGCACGAGGCGGTCATCAAAGTGCCGCCCGCGGCCCCTGAGCCGACCGCCGAGCCCGCGTGGTACCGTCTCAATTTGCTGTCGGCCAGCGGGACGGCGGTCGGTCTGGCTGCAATCCTCAGCGGGCTCGGGCTCGGGCTGCGGCCGGGCGCATTGGTGCGGCTGTACGGTCAGACGCTTCGCCGGGTTCGGGTCTCGCTGGTGACGATTGCCCTGATGTTGGCGCTGGGTTTTGTGACGCGCTACAGCGGTACGGACACCACGCTCGGGTTGGCGCTGGCGACCACCGGCCCGTGGTTTCCGTTTTTCTCGCCGCTTCTGGGCTGGTTGGGCGTGGCCCTGACGGGCAGCGACACTTCGTCCAACGTGTTGTTCGGGCATTTGCAGAAGGTGACCGCGGAACAATTGGGCCTCTCGCCGGTGATGATGGCCGCGGCCAACAGCGCCGGAGGTGTGATGGGCAAGATGGTCGATGCCCAGAGCATTGTGGTGGCGAGCGTGGCGACGGGCGGCCGGCCGGACAGCCCGGACGTGGGCACGGTGCTGCGGGCGGTGTTCTGGCACAGCGTGGGGCTGGCGTTGCTGTTGGCCACGGTGATCTGGGTTCAGGCACGCTGGTTCCCGGGAATCGTGCCGGGTTCCTAGCATCCGGAGCCGGTGCGGGCCCGGTCAAAAACGGAAATTGAAGATCAACTGCAGCCCCGTCAGAAACAGGGTGGCCAGAACGATTCGGGCGAAGGCCGCTTCGGAAAAGCGGCGATTGAGTCGGACCCCCAACCAGACCCCGAGCGGGACCAGGGGAAAGTAGAGCAGCCCCTGGGTCAGGGTGTGGACGGTGATGACGCCGTTGGCGACGAAGAACGGCACCTTGATCCAGTTGATCCACGTGAACACCAGCACGGTGGTGCCGACAAAAATCTCTTTGGGCAGACGTTGGGGGACCAGGAACATGCTCACGACCGGCCCGGCCCCATGGGCGAAGCTCGAGGTAACCCCCGCAGCCAGACCGAAGAGGAAGCCGAGCCCGGCATTGGGTTGAAAGGCGCCTTCCACGCGGAAAATCCGGTCGCGAAACACTTGGAAGATCACGAATCCCACCGCGATCCCACCGATGGCCACGTTCAACTCCCGCGCGGTGAAACGGCCGATCCAGTGCACCCCCAGGACAACACCCATCACCACCCCCGGCAACAGGTACCACAGATTGCGCGCCTCCCATTTGCGCCAGTAGTAGTACATCGAAAAGGCGTCGCCGGCGCACAGCAGCGGCAACAGCATCCCGATGGCGTCGCGGGACGGAAACGCCAGCGCGCACAACGGGGTGGTCAACATCCCGAGGCCGCCTCCGAAGCCCGCCTTGGACAACCCAATGAACAGCACGGCCAGGCCGGCCAACAGATGGTCTTCCCAGTTTGGCACCCGCACCGTTTAGGGCGGGGCGCCCGGGTTGTCCAGCCCTTCCCCGCGGCAGCGGTGTCGGACTTGGCCGGTTCTGCGGGATTGGGCTAGACTGCGCGCCGCATGTCGCGTGTGGTTCAGTGGTTGGCGGAGCTGGTGGAGCTGCCCAGTGTCAATCCGGCCTTCGCGCCTCCCGGGGTGGCGTGGGCCGGAGAACAACGCGTGGCGGCGTACGTCATCGACCGGGCCCGGCGAGCGGGCCTGGACGTCGAGACGCAGCCGGTTCAGGACGATCGGTGCAACGTGCTGGTGCGATTGACCCCTCCGGAGCGCGCCCAACACCGCGTGGTGCTGGCCCCGCACATGGACACCGTCACGGTGACCGAGGAGGCACAGTTCCGCGTCCGCCGACGCGGGAATCGGCTGTATGGACGGGGGGCGTGTGACACCAAGGCATCGCTGGCGGCCATGCTTTCTGCGTTGGCGCGGGTGGCACGTGGTCGCCGTCGTCCCCGGCGAACGGAGGTGGTGTTGGCCGCCCTGGTTGACGAGGAATACGGGCAGACCGGCTCGCGTCGGCTGGCCGCGCAACGTTGGTCCGTGGACCTGGCGGTGGTGGGCGAGCCCACGCGCCTGCGTGTGGTCACGGCGCACAAGGGAAGCGTGTGGGTGCGCGTCGAGGTCCGGGGCCGTGCCGCCCACGCAGCCACGCCGGAGCAGGGCCAAAACGCGATCGCGAAGATTGCGCGGGTGATCCTGGCGGTGGAAGAGGATTATGCCGGGATCCTTGGCGGCAGACGCCATCCGTTGCTGGGGTCCCCGACCGTCTCGGTGGGGCGCGTGGAGGGGGGCACCCAGCCCAACATTGTGGCGGATGCGGCGTGGGTGGAACTGGATCGGCGAACCCTGCCGGGCGAGACGCCCCGCGGGGTGCTTCGCGAACTGCAAACGTTCCTGCGTCAACGGGGGCTACGGGCCCAGGTGACCCCGATGGCCAAGGCTGAATCGCCCCCTTTGGAAACGCCGGTCGATCATCCCTGGGTGGACCGGTTTTTGCGGGCCATGCGACAGCGCCGGGTGTATGGGGTGCCGTACTTCTGCGATGCTGCGATTCTCTCGGCGGGCGGGATGCCGGCCGTGGTGTACGGTCCGGGCCACATTGCCCAAGCCCATACGGCGGAGGAATGGGTGCACCTGGCGGAGGTGGAACGGGCCGAACGCAGCCTCTGCAGATTCCTGGAGGATCTCCCCTGAACCGGGGCACCCGACTGTTTCTTCATGAGCACAACCGACTTGGCAGGCCACAAACTCAGCTCGGTGGCGGCGGACCGGGGCACGTTTTTCCGCCAGAGCAGCTGGCTCATGGTGGTCAACCTGGTCACGGGCATCGTGATGCTCGGGGTCCATTTCCTCGCCAAACTCATTCCCGAATCCGAGTACGCCACCGCGGTGACCCTGTTGACCTTGACGATGTTGATTCCGGCGATCCCGATGCAAATGGTGATTGCCCAGCAGACCGCGGCGGATCTGGCCCTGGACCGGCACCGCATTCTGGCCGGCAAGATTCGCGGCTTGTGGGGTTGGCTGACGCTGGCCTGGAGCGTGGGCGCCACCGTGGTGGTGGTTCTGGAACCGTTTTTGAGCCGGAAACTGACGATCGCCCATCCGTCGGCCATCTGGATCACCCTGCTGCTCATGTTGGGCTGTCTGTGGATGCCGATCGTGTGGGGGATGCTACAAGGCGCGCAGGACTTTTTCTGGTTGGGCCTTTCCATGCTGGCGAATGCGCTGGTGCGCGTGGGCACGGCCACGGCGCTGGTGTGGTGGTGGCGGCCCGAGGCCACGTCCATCCTGCTCGGGGCATTGTTGGGGGTGGCGGCGTCCGTCCTGCTGGGGTTGTGGGAAAGCCGTCGGATTTGGACCGGTCCGGCCGAGCCGCTCGCAGCCAGGGCGCTTTTGCGACAGACCCTGCCGCTGTTTTTGGGGTTTGGGGTGACGCTGTTCCTCTTCAGCGCCGACACGGTCTTCGTGAAATGGTGGTTTCCGGAGCAAACCGCTTATTACGCCAGCGCGGGTACGTTGTCCCGGGGCCTGATCTGGCTGGTGGGACCCTTGGCCGCTGTCATGTTTCCCAAGGTCGTGCGGAGCACCGTGCGGGCCGAGGACGGCAACCTGTTGGGCATCACCCTGACCGCAACGGCCATCCTTGTGGTGGTGGCCGGGGTGGGTCTTTGCCTGGTGGGGCCCTGGTTGGTGCGATTCGTGTACACGCGGGCGTATGTGGAGCCGACCATGGCGATCCTGCCATGGTACGCCGGGGCGATGCTGCCGCTGGCGTTGGCCAACGTCCTGGTCAATCATCTGTTGGCGCGCAATGATTATCGGGTGGTCCCGTGGCTGGTGGCGCTGGCCGTGGTGTACGTGCTGGGCTTGTTGACGTTTCATGCCAGCCCCACTCAGATCCTGCAGGTCCTCGGCGTGTCGTGCACCCTGATGTTCTTCATCTGCCTCTGGTTTGTATGGCATCCGCTGCCGCTGCGGGCGCCCGGCCCGGCCCCGGAACTGTCCCGATCCGATCTCGGTGGGGGGGCGTCCCTTTCTTGAGAGGGTGCCCCCGGGGCAGCCGCGGGCCGGCGTCGGGCGCGGTCGAGGCCGGCGAGGTTGGCCGACACGAGCTCGGGGTGCCCCCGTTGCTGGCGGGGTTGCTAGCATGCGGCGGTGCGGCGGATTGCCCGACGGCGGGCTCTCCCGATGGACAAGTTCGCACCAGCGGCCCAGATTCACTCTGATGAACGGACCAGCGCCATCCACAACGTGCCCGAGGGAAGAGGCAACCGGGGGTCCCGTGAACGTGGCAGAGCGGGCCGGGGCAGCTCGCGTCTTTCAACCGGAACTGGTGGTTTCCCCGGATGTGGAGACGATGAGTCGGCAGGCCCTGCGGCGGATCCTGGATGTCATCACGCAAAAACCGGATGCGTTGATCTGCCTGGCCACGGGAGCCTCACCGGCCCGGACCTATGCCTTGCTGGTGGAGGAGGGCCGACGCCAACCGGAGCTGCTGCAAAAGGTGCGCTGGCTGAAGCTTGACGAGTGGGCCGGACTGAGTCCGGACCATCCTGGTTCCAGCGAGCGGTATCTGTGGGAGCGGTTGCTGGGCCCCCTGCAGGTCAGGCCGGAGCAGTATTTCGGCTGGAACGGTCAGGCGACCGATCCGGCGGCGGAATGTCAGCGAATGGCAGCGTGGCTTGCCCGGCACGGGCCGATGGATCTGTGCATCCTGGGTCTCGGAAAAAACGGGCACCTGGCGATGAATGAACCGGCGGCGGCGTTGCAGCCGGGGCCGCACCTTGCCCGGCTCACTCCCGAAACGCAACAACATCCGATGCTGGCCGAGACCGGAGCTCGCGTGATGAGCGGCTTTACGCTGGGAATGGCCGATTTGCTGGCGTCCCGGCGGATCCTGCTGTTGGTCTGCGGAGAAGGCAAGGCGTCCGTACTGGCTCGGCTGTGGCGCGAACCCGTGATCACAACGGCCTTCCCTGCCTCGTTTTTATGGCTGCATCCCCGGGTGACGATTTGCTGCGATCGCGCAGCTGCGGCTGAGCTGGACTGAGTCTCGAGGGAGGAGGGCATGGACCGGCCGGGCGGGTCAGGGGGCTTCGCCGTGGGGATCGACATCGGCGGAACCAAGACGGCGGTGGGCCTCGTGGACGAGCAGGGAAGGGTGTTGGCCCGCTTGGAAATGCCCACCCGACCCGAACTGGGTTTCGAACGGGCGGTGCGCCAGTGGATCCGTGCGGTCGAACAATTGCTGGAACAGGTGCGATTGGAAACGACGCAGCTGCGCGGTATCGGCGTGGGCTGCGCGGGCCCGGTGGATCCCCGCACGGGCCGGATCCACAACCCTTATACACTGCCCGGATGGGAAGACTGCGACGTGGTTACGGCACTGCAGGAAAGGTTCGGGGTGAAGGTGCGACTGGAGAACGACGCGGATGCTGCCGTGGTGGGCGAATGGTGGGTGGGGGCAGCCCGGGGACACGACCCGGTGGTGATGCTGACATTTGGCACGGGCGTGGGCGGAGGGATTCTTCTCGGTGGGCGGATTTATCGCGGCAGCCGCGGCCAACATCCGGAGCTGGGCCACGTGCTGGTGAGCGAGAGCGGCCCGCGGTGCTACTGCGGGATGGAGGGCTGCCTGGAATCGCTGGCCTCGGGTACGGCCCTGGCAACTGCGGGGACCCCGCACGGTTGGACGGAGGCCTCCGCGGTGTTGACAGCGGCCGAGCAGGGCCATCCAGTTGCGCAGGCGATTGTGGCGCGCGCCACCCGGGCTGCGGCAGATGCCGCCTGGACATTGGCACATGCGGTTTTGCCCGCACGGTTCGTCCTCGGGGGCGGTCTGATGCGCCGTCTGTTCGACCGGTTTGCCGCGGCGATGCGGGAGCGCTGGGCCCGGGCCACCCAGATTCGTGGCCACTCCATCGAGGTGTGCCGCGCCGCTCTGGGCTCCGACGCCGGCCTGGTGGGTGCCGCCGCACTGGGCCTGGGAAGGTTGCCCGAATAGGAGCGGGCTGCACCGCGGCTGCCCTCGCACAGCAGACAGGCTTATGAAAGAATGTGTGCACGTCGGGCTCATCGGGTCGGGGTTCGTTTCCACCATCCACGCCGAGTCGCTGCAGCGTTGTCCGCATGCCGTCCTGACGGCCGTGGCTTCGCCGCGGCGCAACCGGGTGCGAGCCTTTGCCCGCAGGTTCGGCATCCCGCACGTGTTTACGGATTACCGCGAGCTCTTGCGAATGCCGGAACTGGACCTCGTGGTGATCGGTACGCCCAACGACCTCCATGCGCCCATGGCGATCGACGCAGCAGCGGCCGGCAAACATGTGGTCGTCGAGAAGCCCCTGTGCCTGAACCTGCGGGAGGCCGATCAGATGATCGACGCCTGTCGGAAGGGGCGGGTCAAACTGATGTATGCCGAAGAGCTTTGCTTCGCGCCGAAGTACGTCCGTCTGAAACAGCTCCTGGACAGCGGTGCCCTGGGCCGACCCACCTTGCTCAAGCAATCGGAGAAACACGACGGCCCCCACGCGGCTCATTTTTGGGACGTGAACCGGTCCGGCGGCGGGGTCGCGATGGACATGGGGTGTCACGCCATCGAGTTCTTCCGCTGGATGCTGGGCCGGCCCCGCATCGTATCGGTGTACGCGCAGATGGCCACCCGGGTGCATCGCCACCGCACACGCGGCGATGACAACGCGGTGATTCTGGTCGAGTTCGAAAACGGCGTGATCGGGCTGGCCGAGGAAAGCTGGACCAAACCCGGCGGCATGGACGACCGCGCCGAGGTGTACGGGGACCTGGGCGTGGCTTACGCGGATCTGCTCCATGGCAATGCCATCCTCGCGTACAGCCGGGTGGGCTACGACTACGCCGTGGAAAAAGCCGGGTCCACCGTGGGTTGGAGTTTCCCCATCTACGAGGAGGCCTGGAACTACGGATTTCCCCAGGAAATGGCGCACTTTGTGGACTGCGTCCGATTGGACCATCCGCCCGCCGTGACCGGGGAGGACGGTCGCGCGGTACTGGAAGCGATCTTCGCGGCCTACGCCTCGGCCCGGAAAGGGGCCAAGGTGGCCCTGCCTTTCCGCACCAGGGCCGCCAAGCCCTGGGACTTGTGGCAGGGCGGGGGCGGTCGGATGTCTTGAGGCCGGGGGCGTGCCCCCGGGGCAGCTAACGCACCTTCTCCACTGGCTGTGTGCCTGGAAGCTGTCTGGCCCGGTTGGGCGGGCGCCTTTCAGTGTCTGAGCCCCGAATTCAAGAATCCCAGGATAGTGCTGTTTTCCCTGGGTTGCGCCGTGCCGAGGATGCCCGACATGGCGCCAAGCATTTGGGCTTTCCAGAACCTGAATCGTGCCGGGTTCGAAAACGGCCGGGATTTCGGACTTGCCTTTGACGGGACCTGTCAGGAGATTGCGCGCTTATTATGGCAGCAACGGTTTCCGAACCGGCATGGTGGATCGAAGCGTTGGGGTGGCTGGAGCTTCGCAAGAAGCAGATCGGCTACGCAACCGTCGCGGTCCTGGTGTTGGCTCTGGGGATTTCTTATGCCCTGTACGCCCGCAGTCAGCGCGAGGTCGCGGCCGCGCGGGCCCTGTCCGAGGCCGTCGCGCCCATGTTGTTGGGGGAGACGCAGAGTCTGGCGTCGGGCCCCCTGTTGGAAGTGGCACAGCGGTATGCGGGAACCCGGGCGGGCGGACACGCGCTGTTGTTGGCGGCCACGGCGTTGTTTACCGAGGGCGACCTGGTGCGGGCCCAGGCACGGTTCGAGGAGTTCCTGCGCGAGTACCGGCAAAGTCCGTTGCTGAACCAGGCCGTGTTCGGGCTGGCCTCCTGTCTGCACGCGCAGGGCCGGACGAACGAGGCCATGGATCGATACCAGTCGCTGGCCGAGCGGCGCCTGGAGACCGACCCCGTGGTGTTTCTGGCACGGCTGCGGCTGGGGCAGCTCTGCGAGCAGCGGGGAGAATGGGAGCGGGCCCGGCGTTATTACGAGGAAGTCGCACGAGCGCTGCCGATGGCCGGGCTGGGAGGCGAAGCCCGGCTGTATCTGCAGGCCTTGCTGGAAGCGCATCCGGAGCTGGTCCCGTCGCAGCCCGGTGGGGAGAGCTCCACGAACGGGTTGACGCCGCCGACCCAACCCTAGCGCTGGAGCGGACCGGCCCGGGCAACGCAAGGGCGGGAGGTTCCCATGAAACTCAGCATCATCGGCACCGGTTACGTGGGGCTGACGACGGGAGCCTGCTTTGCCGAGGTGGGGCACGATGTCACCTGCGTGGACAACGATGAAGCGAAGGTGGCGCTGCTGAAGGCCGGCGGCATGCCGATTTACGAGCCGGGACTGGAGGAACTGGTGCAGCGGAACGTGGCCGCCGGCCGTCTCCGGTTCACCACCAGCATTGCCGAGGGGGTCGAACGGTCGCTGGTGATCTTCATCGCCGTGCCGACCCCTCCGCTGCCGGACGGATCGGTGGACTTGAGCATCATCGAGAAAGTGGCCCGCGAGATCGCCGCCTCGATGACCAGCTACAAGATCGTGGTGGACAAGAGCACGGTGCCGGTGCGTACGGGCGAAAAGGTGGCCGAAACGATTCGCCGTTACTGCCGCGCGCCCGTGGATTTCGACGTGGTGAGCAACCCGGAATTCCTGCGCGAGGGATTTGCCGTGGAGGATCTGATGCACCCGGACCGGATTGTCATCGGGGTGCGTTCCCAGCGGCCGGTGGCCGTCATGCGCGAGATTTACGAGCCGTTTCAGGCCCCCATCATCGTCACCGACCTCAACTCGGCCGAATTGATCAAGCACGCGTCGAATTCTTTCCTGGCACTCAAGATCTCCTACATCAACGCCATCTCGATCATTTGCGAGGCCACCGGCGCCAATGTGCAGGAAGTGGCCCTGGGCATGGGCATGGACCACCGGATCGGCCGCGAGTTTCTGCAGGCGGGGCTGGGATTCGGCGGCAGTTGTTTCCCCAAGGACCTGAGCGCCTTCATCAAGATCGCCGAACAGGTGGGCTACGATTTCCGCCTGTTGAAAGAGGTCCAGCGCATCAACGCCGAGCAGATGGACCGGTTCATGAAGAAGATCACCGACACGCTCTGGGTGCTCAAGGACAAGACCCTGGGCGTGCTGGGTCTGGCCTTCAAACAGAACACCGACGACGTGCGCATGTCGCCGGCCATCGAGCTGTGTCGGCGCCTGCTCAAGGAGGGTGCGCATTTGCGGGTGCACGATCCCCGGGCCATGGAGAAGGCACGGGCCGTGTTGCCGGAGGCCACCTACGTGGCCGACATGAACGAAGTGGCCGTGGGGTGCGACGCGCTGGTCATCGCCACGGAATGGGAGGAATTCAAGAAGCTGGACCTGGAACGAGCCCGCCGGGTGATGACCCATCCGATCATGTTCGACGGCCGGAATCTGTTCGACCCGCGCGAGATGGAGCGGCTGGGCTGGGTGTACAAGAGCGTGGGTCGTTGAGCGGGCGCGGCCGGCGCGCTGATGCTCCTCATGGACAAGGTTCCCGCAGTTTCCCCAGGGCCCCGCGTGGAAGTCTCCGCGGCCCTCCTGTTTCAGGGCGGCCGCCTGTTGATCACGCGTCGGCCGATGGGGTCGCATCTGGGCGGGCTGTGGGAGTTCCCCGGGGGCAAACGAGAGCCGGGCGAAACCTTCGAAGCCTGTCTGCAACGCGAATTGCGGGAGGAACTGGGGATTCGGGTTGCGGTGGGTCCGTGTTGGGCCACGGTGGAACACGCGTACCCGGAACGGACCGTGGAGATCCGATTCTTCCTCTGCCGACTTTTGTCGGGTCAGCCCCGGCCGCTCGGATGCAGCGCGATCAAATGGGTCGGGCGCCAAACGCTGCGTCGGCATCGGTTTCCCGCGGCGGACACGGCCATCTTGGAGCGGCTGGTTCGTACACCGGATTTGTGGCGGGAGGACTCCGTTCCCGGGCCGGAGGCAAGGAGCTTCGAATCGCAGCCGCGTGGCCGTTAAAGCGAACGGGCAGCCGCTCCCGGATTGCCGCAAATCCTCACCGGCCCGAAAGGCGATGGCGCGCTCCCTCGGCCCTGTCGCGAGTCAAGTTGTCGTTCGGCTTCCAAACCCTCGCATCGGAGACCTCCCGTCTGCAGGGGGAGGGTGGAGCGGAAAACCTGCAACCGCTGCAGCTACCGCCTGCGCACGCGGAATGGCATGTTGGCCCACGTTCACTTGCGGCTGCGGATGCTTTCCGGTCGGACGCACGGGGATGTCGCAAGCCTCGAGATCGCCGGCGGCCCGGGCCGGTGGATGTCACATCTGGTTCCGATGTCCCTCGGTGCATGACGGGCGGCTGTTCGTGTGCGACGGCGCAGAGGGCCGCGGCGGGAATGCCGGGTCTTGAGAAAGGAATCGCGGGACGACTCCGGGCTCGCTGGTGGCGCGGTCGGGCATTGAGCCTGGCGAGCTCACGGAGTTTTCGGGCCCTCGTTTTGGCGTTGCCCGGTGGCTGGAGGCGGGACCAAGCTCGGGGGCGAACCGGTTTTGAAACCAGGACTTGCGATGAGGCCTTGCGTGTTCAGGGACTTCTTGCTGCCGGGGGTCGGCGGCTTGAGCTTGTGGTTGAGCGTGGCGGGTGCGGCAGGTGCCTCCCCGTTGCCGAGCGTGGCGGCAGTGCATCGGCTCTTTGCGGCGCCCCCCCGGGAATACTCCACGGGACCGCTCTGGGTTTGGAACGACTGGCTCACCGAGGAACAGGTGCGGCAGACGTTGCGCGACCTGGCCGGGCAGGGGATCCGCCAGGCCTTCGTTCATCCGCGACCCGGCCTGATGACCCCCTATTTGGAAGGGGATTGGTTTCGCCTCTGGGCAACGGCATTGGCGGAGGCCGAGCGGCTCGACATGAACCTCTGGATTTACGACGAGAACTCGTATCCGAGCGGATTCGCCGGAGGCTGGGTGCCCGAGGCGATGCCCGAGTCGCGGGGCCTGGGCCTGGTGTTTCGGGAAACTTCGGAACGGCCTGTGGTCAGCGACGATGTAGTGGCCGTGTACCGCCTGGATGGAACGCGGGCGGAAGACGTGACGGAACGCGTGCGGCAGGGGGAAGCGCCAAAGGGTGAGCGGTGGCTGGTGGCCCGTGTGGAACGGGCCGGAAACTCGCCCTGGCACGGCGGGCGCAGTTACGTGAACCTACTGACACCGGGGGTCACGGAGGCATTTCTGCGCCTCACCTTCGGCGGGTACGACCGGGTGGCGGGCCGGCATTACGGCCGCCGCGTTCCGGGCGTCTTCACGGACGAACCGCACGTGCAGCCGGCGGGCGGCTGGCCGTGGACGGCGGATCTGCCCGGCGTCTTTGCTGAAAGACGCGGATACGATTTGCGGCCGCATCTGGTCTCGTTGCACCTGCCGGTGGGGGACTGGCGTCGGGTGCGGCATGATTATGTGCGCACGGTGCACGAGTTGTTTGTGGAACGCTGGGCCCGGCCCTATTTCGAAGCATGCGAGGCGCGGGGACTGGAACTGACCGGCCATTACTGGGAGCACGAATGGCCCCGGGCTCTGCTCACCCCCGACAACATGGCCATGGCGGCCTGGCAGCACCGGCCCGGCATTGACATCCTGATGAATCAGTATGCCGAACACACGCACGCCCAGTTCGGCAATGTGCGGTCAGTGCGCGAGGTCGCCAGTGTGGCCCGCCAAATGGGGCGCGCCCGCTCGCTGGTGGAGGTTTACGGAGCCTCCGGATGGGACCTTCGCTTGGTGGACATGAAGCGCATTGGCGATTGGCTGTTGGCCCTCGGGGTCAACACGCTGAACGAGCATCTCTCGTATGTCACCATTCGCGGCGCCCGAAAGGCGGATCACCCGCCCAGTTTCTCGTATCATGCACCCTGGTGGCCGGCCTACCACTCGTTGACCCATTACTTTGCCCGGTTGTGCGCCGCCCTGACGCAAGGCGAAAGCCCGGCCAGCATTTTGGTCCTGGAACCCACCACCACCGCCTGGATGTATCAAGGGGATGCGGCACGGCTACAAGCGTTGGGAGACGGGTTCTTTGACCTGTTGCTGCGGCTGGAGGCGTCGCAGGTGGAATATGATTTTGGATCGGAAGACGTGTTGGCTCGAGTGGCCGCTGTGCAGGGACCGCGTTTGCGGGTCGGCGCGGCGTTGTATGATCTCGTGGTAATTCCGCCGGGCACGGAGACCCTTACCCGCACCACCTGGGAGCTGCTGACGCGGTATGCCCTGGCGGGCGGGCGGGTGTGGTGTGCCTCCACGAATCTGGAGTGCTGTGATGCGGTGCCCGGGCAGGGCCCGCAACGAATTGCGCGGGGTGCGGCCGGCTGGCGGCAGATCGGGGCGGCTGAATTGGTCGAGAACCTTGTAACGCATCAACTGCGTCAGGCGACCACCGTGGTGGCGCGGGAAGCCGGCGATCGCGGCAAATTGTTTCATCACCGGCGGCTGCTGGAGGACGGAGAGCTGCTGTTCCTGGTCAACACCAGCGCGGAACACGACTCGCGCGGCCAGGTCCTCTCGCGGTATGGGGCCGTTGAGGTATGGGATCCGCAGTCCGGTCAACGGCACGCGTTTCCCCGTCGAAGAGTGCAGGGCTGGTGGGTGACGGATTTCGAGCTGCCCCCCTGCGGGAGCCTCCTGTTGAGCCTCTCGGATCGGGCGGTGGCCTCGCACGTCACCGCCCAAGAGAGCGGGGTCGCACTGCCTCCCGAGGGACCGATGGTCGTGCGTCGACTCGATCCCAACGTGCTGAAACTCGACTTTGTCACGGTGACCGCGGGCGGAGAAACGCGATCGAATGTGTACGTATGGGAAGCGGCGCAGTTCGTGTTCCGACAGCACGGGTTTGCGGGGAATCCCTGGGACAGCGCGGTGCAGTTTCGCGACGAAACGTTGCGTCGCACATTCGCCGCGGACAGCGGGTTCGAAGCGACGTACGAGTTCGAGATTGCCGGGCCGGTGCCACCGGACCTGGCGCTGGTGGTCGAGCGCCCGGATCTCTACGAGGTCGATTGCAACGGACAGCGACTGGAACCGGACCCGGGGCGATGGTGGCTGGATCGAGCGTTCGGTTGGCTGCCTTTGAAGCATGCGGCCCGGTCCGGCCGGAACCTCGTGAGATTGCGGGCACGACCGTTCTCGCTCTGGCATGAACTGGAGTCCGTGTACGTCGTGGGCGGTTTTGCCCTGGAGGCCGGCGCGCGCGGGTTTTGCATCGTGCCGGACCGACCCTTGCAGCCGGGACGGCTGCGAAGCCCCGGCCGGGTCAGTGTGCAACCCGATGGGACCATGTGGCTGAGTGCCGGCATCGGCTACCTCTCCGGCCGATCGGATCCCGCTCCCTGGGTGGAATTCGACCTGGGGGGAGAGCCGCGGGCGGTGGATCGAATTCGCATTTGGAACTATGCAGAGGCGCACGTACGGGATTTGACGGGCCGCGGCGTACGCGATTTCCGAATCCGCGCCTCCACGCGCCGCGACGGCGTTTGGGATGTGGACGCGGGCCGGTGGGAGCTGGAGCGCGGCGATGCGGCGCAGGAACTCGAGGTCCGCCTGCCCCCGGTCCGATCTGTGCGGTTCGAGATTCTCAGGAATCATCAGGGGGTGGAGTACCCGGCCGGCGCGGATGCCCCCGACCACGCCTTTGTGGGGCTGGCAGAGGTCCAGTTCCTGGACCGAACCGGCCGCCCGATGGAGGTGCGGGTGGCCGGTGTCTCCAGCGAGTTGCTGCCGCATCGGCGTCTGGCCCGGCATCTGGTGGATGGCAGCGGGCTGGAACCAGACGCGCTGGGTTGGAACGACCAGGGTCATCCGTTCTATGGCGGCCGTGTCGCGTATGGGCAGGTTTACCGTGTGGAGTCCCGACGCGGCCGATTCGAGCTCTGCTTGCCGGAGTGGAATGGCAGCGTCGCAGAGGTGCGCGTCAACGGCCGGCTCGCGGGTTATGTGTGGTCTCCGCCATGGACCTGCGACGTGACCCGCGTTCTGCGGTCGGGATCCAACTGGGTCGAAGTGGTTGTCTACGGCACGTTGAAGAACACGCTGGGGCCGCATCACGGGCGACCGGCCTTGGGGACCGCCTGGCCGGGGATGTTTCGGACCGCTCCAAAGGAGGGCCCACCCCCGGGCCGCGAGTATCACACGGTCGCGTACGGCCTGTTTGGACCGTTGGAGCTGCGGCAGCGGGCGGAGCGGTCACCGCGCGGTGGGTCCGCTCAGAAGGTTCTGAGCGGCGGCTGAGAAGGCGCCCGGATCGCCGCGCAACCCTGCGGATCATTCCCGGGGCGGTTCGAGCAACACATCTTCCGGGCGGACGTCGAGGCATTCGTCCTGATCCTCCCAGATGACCGCCGGGTAAAAGTCGAGCAGCCGGGGCGCCAGATCGCTGCCCGCGCGCACAAGCAGGCGTTCGGCCTCTTCGGCGGCCTGATCCAGCGCGCGGTCATAATTGCCCACGGCTTTCCGCTGCCGATCGTCCCAGTGGGCCACGCCATGGACGGGTGCGTATTGGGCCGCCCACAATTCGAGATCGGGCCGCACATCCTCCGGGAGCTCCTCGAAAGGGACCAGAGTTTCATTGCAATGCTGGCAGAGCAGGCCGGTGTCCCGCACGTCACGCGTCAAAAGGGGAAGCATGGGAGCGCGGCAGCAGGGGGATTCCGGATAGGCGGCCGGAGGGGTGGCCAGCCGTTTCAACCACACGCCGCGTCGATGGGCCTCCTGGGCCGCCAACCGATACGCCGCCACCAGCGGATGGGACATCCGCCAGGCACGCCCCTGCAACTGACCCAGCGTTTGAGCCAGCCAGCGGGCCAGCGTCAGGTCGTCGAAGTCCCGAAATACCTCCCCGTACTCCTCCCACAAAATGTCCAGGGGTGAACGTTCGCCACTTTCGTTCGCCATCGAGCACAGGTTGGCGCAGCCGATGCACCTTGTCGAGCCGCTGCGGGCAAGTGAGGGTGCGCACGGCGGGCGCGCGGTCGGCGTTTCGGTGCGGAAGTCGATGAGCAGGAACCCCGAGAATATGAACTGCTGCCGCCCGGGCTTTTTGATGGGCGCACACAAAGGATCAGGCCGGGTTGGCCAATGGAACCCAGGCTCTGATCGTCGTGCGGCAACCGTTTCGCCAACGGGGCGCCGCACAAGTCCGGTGGCCGCGGAAGCCGACACACGGGGGCGCATCGAGCCCACGAGAATCGCGAGGACTGATCCGGAGTCGCGCTGTTTTCAACTCGGAGGCCGGCTTGTTCTGGCGCGCCGCCCTTGCGACAGGGACAGGAAAAAGGAGCAGCCGAAGAGGCTTCCGGGGCGCAGAGCGGTCCGAGAGCCAGGTCGCCCGGGGCCAGCCGGGTGCCGGTCTGCAGGTCGGGGAGAGGGCTGGGGAGCAGAGCACGCGGTTTCTTCTCTGGCGCCGCACGGCCGGGGTGCTAGGGTAAACGAAGTCATGGAAGCGCAAGTTTCGATCGAGCCTCTTCGTCTGGTCCGGGATGTACGGGGGTGGGTGGTGGAGCCGGTGGATGAACGGCATCTGGCGGGGCTGCGCAACGTGCATGTGGTGTGGACCGAACCGGGGCACGTGCGCGGCAACCATTATCATCGGGAGACCACCGAAATTTTGTTGGTGGTGGGCCCGGCCCGCGTGCGGTGGGTCAGCGGGGGGGCGGTGCAGGAGCTGATGGTGGCCGAAGGGGAGGCGCGGCGGTTGGTCTTCCCGCCCGGGGTGGCCCATGCCATTCAGAATATCGGCACGCGCCCCATGGTGCTGGCCTCGTTCACCGATCGTCCCCATGACCCCCAACAGCCGGACACCGTTCGGGTGGACCTGATCGTGCCGCAGGAAGGAGCAGTTCGTCAGGGCTGATGCGTTGGAGGCTTGCCCGCGGACGCTTGCCTGCGTTATTGCGTGCGGCGGCATGGACGAGCGCGAGGCCTTCATTGCCCTGAACATGATCGATCACATTGGGCCGGTGCGGGCCCGGCAGTTGTTGGAGCATTTCGGCTCGGCGGTTCGCGTTCTGCAGGCCTCCAGGGACGAGTTGTTGCGGGTGGAGGGCATCGGCGAGGAGACGGCCGAGGCCATCGTGCGCTGGGAGCAAACCGTGGATCTGAGCGGCGAGTTGCGGCGGATTCGCGAATTCGGCTGTCGCGTTTTGATCCAGTCGGACCCGGAGTATCCGGAACTGTTACGGCAGATTTACGACCCGCCGCTCGTACTCTACGTGAAAGGGCAGTTGCTGCCGCGCGACAAGAACGCGGTGGCGCTGGTGGGCTCGCGGCTGACCACGCATTACGGGTTGGAGGTGGCACGCAAGCTGGCCTACCAACTGGCCTACGTGGGAGTTACAGTGGTGAGCGGCGGCGCACGGGGCATCGATACGGCGGCCCACCAGGGCGCCCTGAGTGCGAAGGGCCGCACCGTGGCGGTGTTGGGCACCGGAATCAACCGCGTGACCCCGCCGGAAAACGCGGAACTCTTCCAGCGCATCGCCTCCCAGGGCGCGGTGATCACGCAGTTTCCCTTCGACCGACCGCCGGATCGGCAGAGCTTCCCCATTCGGAACCGGATCGTGGCCGGGATGACCCTGGGCACCGTGGTGGTGGAAGCCGGGCTGAACAGCGGCGCGCTGATCACGGCCGGTTTCGCCACCGACTATGGCCGACAGGTGTTTGCCGTGCCGGGGCGCATCGACTCCCCGCAGAGCAAGGGGTGTCACGATTTGATCAAGAAGGGCGCCAAGCTGTGTGAAAGTGTCGAGGACATCCTCAGCGAGTTCGAATACCTGTTTCCCCCTTCGAACCGACCGGGCCCGGAAACCGATGCCATGGCCGCCCGCGCTCTCGAGCTGTCGGAGGCCGAGCAGAAAGTCCTGGCGGCGGTGGGCTCCGAAGAACGTTTCGTCGACGAAATCATCCGCGACAGCGGATTGCCTGCGTCCACGGTTTCCGTGGCCCTGCTCGGGCTCGAAATGAAACGGCTGGTCCGGCAGTTGCCGGGCAAACGCTTTGTGCGCATCCGGTGAGGTGCCCGGCGGCTTGACAGGTGGGACGGCTCCGGTTTGGCTGGGCGCATGCGCGCAGCGTTCATCCGACGCACCGGCCCTCCGGAGGTCATCGAATACGGTGTGTTACCCGACCCGGTGGCCGGGCCGCGGCAATGCCTCATCCGCGTCCGTGCCGTGGACGTCAATCCCATTGACGTGTACGTGCGGGCGGGGATGGTTCCGGCCGCGCTGGAGTTCCCTTACATTCTGGGGCGCGACCTGGTGGGCGAAGTGATCGCCGTGGGCCCGGAGGTCCGCTCGTTCAAACCGGGAGATCGGGTCTGGGCAACCGGCCAGGGCTTCGCGGGTCGGCCGGGCACCTTTGCCGAGCTGGCCGCAGTGGACGAGGAATGGTTGCATCCGGTCCCGCCGGGCGTCAGCGACGAAGAAATGGTGGCGATGTCCCTGGTGGGGGTGACGGCGCATCTGGCGTTGTTTCAGTTTGCGCGTGTGCAACCGGGGGAGGTGGTCGTGATTCACGGGGCCGGAGGCGGGGTGGGATCGGCTGCTGTGCAGATGGCCCGGCTGGCCGGAGCCCGTGTCGTCGCCACCGCGGGTACGGAGGAAAAGGTGGCGGCCTGTCGCGAGCTGGGGGCTGCCCTGGCGCTTTCCTATCGCGCGGACAATCTCCCGGAAGCCATCCGGGCATTTGCGCCCGAGGGGGTGAACGTTTGGATCGAGACCGGTCGGAATCCCAATTTCGATCTCGCGGTGAGCCTGTTGGCCCTGCGCGGACGCATGGTGGTGTTGGCGGGACGCGAGGCGCGGCCGCCGTTTCCCGTGGGGCCGTTCTATGTCAAGAATGCCACGTTGTACGGCTTTGCCATGTTCAACGCGTCGGCCGCCGAGGTGGCACAATGTGCGGCGAAGATCAATGAGTGGATGGGCCAGGGGCGCCTGCGGATGCGGATTGCGCACGTGTTGCCGCTGTCGGAGGCGGCGCAGGCGCATCGGTGGCAGGAGGAGAGCACCGTGCTCGGCACGCGCACGTTGCACGGCAAAATCGTGTTGCGGCCATGAGACGTTTTTCGACCCGGGCGGGGGGACCGTTCGGGCGCACGCAGCCGGGGCGGTTGACGCCCTTGTGACCGGTGGGGCGGCGAGGGCGTGCGCGCATTATGAGAATTCTGGTAACCGGTGGGGCCGGGTTCATCGGGTCGCACTTGTGTGAGCGGCTCCTGGCGGCCGGTCATGCGGTGTGGGCCTTCGACAACCTGGATCCCTTTTACGACCCGGAACTGAAACGCCGCAACTTGCGAGAAATTGCCCGTGCCGGGGGTGCTTTCACCTTCGTCCAGGGCGACATCACGGAGCCGGAACCCCTGGGGAGCCTGTGCCGTGAGGCGGGTTTCGACCAGGTCATTCATCTGGCGGCGCGAGCCGGGGTGCGGCCGAGCCTCGAAGACCCGGCACTGTACCAGCGGGTGAACGTGGAGGGCACGGTCCGGGTACTGGAAGCGGCCCGGCGGAGCGGGGTGAGAAAGTTCATCCTGGCCTCCTCCTCTTCGGTGTATGGGTGCAATGCGAAAGTGCCGTTTGCAGAGCAGGATCCCGTCAGCGCGCCGATCTCGCCGTACGCGGCCAGCAAGGTGGCGTGTGAGGCTCTCGGCCATGTGTACCACCACCTGTATGGCCTGGACATTGTCATGCTGCGGTTCTTCACCGTGTACGGTCCGCGGCAGCGACCGGACCTGGCCATTCACAAGTTTGCCCGGCTGATCCAGGCCGGACAGCCCCTGCCGGTGTACGGAGACGGCTCCTCGGCACGCGATTACACCTACATCACCGACATCCTCGATGGCATCGAGGCCTGCATGCGCCAGTCCTTCGGTTTCGAAATCTTCAATCTCGGAGATTCGCGTCCGGTGCGGTTGGACGATTTGATTCGGTTGCTGGAACATGCGCTGGGCCGAAAAGCAGTCCGCCGAACGTTGCCGCCGCAGCCGGGAGATGTGCCGATCACCTACGCGGATCTGACCAAGGCCCGAGAACGACTGGGGTATCAGCCCCGGGTGCCCATCGAGGAGGGTATCCAACGGTTTGTGGAGTGGTTTCGCACCACCGGGGCGGGTGGGGCAAGGGGAGTGGCAACCTCGAGCTGACTTTCGCTGTGGGAGCGGACAGGCTAAGGTGATGGCCATGACGCTGACAGAGCAACTGACGGAGCTGGCCCGGCAGGCCAAAGCCGCATCCCGCGCGCTGGGGTTGTTGAGCACGGCGGAGAAAAACGCCTGTTTGCTGGCGATGGCCGAGGCGCTTGAGGCGGGGGAGGCGGACCTGCTGGAGGCCAATGCCGAGGACATGGCCCTGGCCACGGCGCAGGGGTTGCGCCCGGCCATGCTGGACCGACTCCGGCTCGATTCGGCCCGCATCCGCGCCATGGCACGAGGGCTGCGCGAAGTGGCGGCGCTGCCCGATCCGGTGGGACGTGTCCTGGAGGAGCGGGTCCGGCCCAACGGCTTGCGGCTGCAGAAGGTCAGCGTGCCCATCGGCGTCATCGTCATCATTTACGAGGCGCGGCCCAACGTCACCGCGGATGCGGCCGGCCTCTGCTTCAAGTCCGGGAACGCCACGATCCTCCGCGGCGGGCGCGAGGCGCAACGGTCCAACGAATGCATCGCCCGCCTCATGGTCTCGGCCGGCCAAGCCGCCCTCGGACCCCGCTTCCCCGCTCATGCCATTCAGGTCGTACCCACCCCGGACCGCGAGGCGATTCCCATTCTGTTGTCGCTGACCTCCTACGTGGATCTTTGCATTCCGCGCGGGGGCGAGGGGCTCATCCGGGCGGTGGCCGATTGCAGCAAGGTGCCGGTCATCAAGCATTACAAAGGCGTCTGCCACGTCTACGTGGATGGAGAGGCGGACCCGGACATGGCCGAGCAGATCGTGCTCAACGCCAAGTGCCAGCGACCGGCCGTCTGCAACGCCATGGAGACCCTGTTGGTGGACCGCAGAATCGCCCCGAGCTTTTTGCCGCGTATCGGGCGTGCCCTGGCCCAGCGCAAGGTCCAGTTGCGCGCCGACCCGGAAGCCCTGCAAGCCCTGCAACCTCTGCAGCGGGAGCTGGCCATGGAACTGCGACCCGCCAGTGAGCAGGATTGGTACACCGAATACAACGATCTCATCCTGAACGTGCGCGTGGTGGACGGCGTCCAGGCCGCCGTCGAGCACATCAACCACTACGGCAGTGCCCACAGCGACGCAATCGTTACCTCCAACGAAGCCACGGCCCGCCAATTCCTCGCCGGCGTGGATTCGGCCGCGGTGTACTGGAACGCCTCCACGCGTTTTACCGACGGAGGCGAGTTCGGCATGGGCGCCGAAATCGGGATCAGTACCGACAAGGTGGGCGCCCGCGGGCCCATGGGCCTGGAGGAACTCACCAGCTACAAGTGGATCGGCTTTGGGCAGGGGCAATTGCGAACCTGACCGGGGTTGAGGATGGAAGCCGGGTCCTTTCGCACTGGACTCGAACAAGTCATCGCCGCGGCGCTGTCGCGGCAAAGCAGCGGATCCACTCCGAAGGGGTAACCACGGCATCGACGCGAAGGTCGTGTTCCGCCACCGGCACGGCCTCGACCAACTGACACGCGAAAGCCACGCCGCAACGGAACGCCGGCGTCGCAGCGAGGATGCGATCATAATGGCCGGCGCCGCGGCCCAGGCGCCCGCCCCGGCGATCGAACGCCACCCCCGGCACGGCCAGCCAGTCCAGAGATTCCCAGGCCACGATCGGCAGCTCGGGCCGGGGTTCCAACACGCCGTAACGGCCGGCCACCAGGTCAGCGGCCGGGTCCTGAATCCTGGCGGCTACGTAGGTGCCGGTGTTCGAGTCCCACCGGGGCAGGACCAGCGTTTTGCCCCCGACCAGCGCTTCCTGCCAAAGCGGCCGCAGATCGGGTTCGTCCGGGAGCGGGGCAAAGAGGCCCACACACCTCGCCTGGGTCCACTCCCGGCTATGGCGAATGCGGTCGCAGACGGCCCGGCCCTGCGCTTCACGCGTGTGGGCGTCCATGGCGGCAAGCGCCCGGCGCACCTGCTGTCGCAGAGCGGCCTTGGCCTGCTGGAGAGAGTGGGAAGAATCCGGTGGCACAACCTCAGCGATCCGGTTCGCCCTCTGCATTCGAGGAGGCCTTGCCCCCGGCGCCGGAGCGCGCGCGGGCAAACTGGGCACGCCAGAACTCGACCCGTTCCCGGATCTTTTTCTCCGCACCCTGGTCGCCCGGCTCGTAGAAGACCTTGTCCACACCCAGATAGTCCTGGGCCACGAAGTGTCCCGGGAAATCATGGGCATATTGGTAGCCGGCGCCGTGACCCAGGCGCTCCGCTCCGGCATAGTGGGCATCCCGCAGCGCCCGGGGAACGGGCTGCGTTCGGTTTTGCCGGACGTCGGCCAGCGCGGCTTCGATGGCGCGATACGCACTGTTGCTCTTGTACGCCGTGGCGATGTACACGGTGGCTTCAGCCAGGGGAATCCGCGCCTCCGGCCAGCCGACGAACTCCGCCGCCTGTTGGGCCGCCACCGCCAGGACCAGCGCCATGGGATCCGCCAACCCCACATCTTCTGCAGCACAGATGACCAGCCTCCGGGCGATAAAACGCGGGTCTTCGCCGGCATGAATCATCTTGGCCAGCCAGTACAGGGCTGCATCCGGGTCACTGCCGCGCAGGGATTTGATGAACGCCGAGATCGTATCGTAATGGGCGTCGCCCGTGGCATCATAGACCACGGCTTTCTTTTGGATGCTTTGTTCGGCCTCGACACGGCCCACCCGAATCACGCCGTCGGATCCCGGAGGGGTGGTGAGGGCGGCGATTTCCAGGGCGTTGAGGGCCTTGCGGGCATCGCCATCGGCCACGCGCGCCAGGTGACGGAGGGCTTCCTCGCTCACCTCCAACCGAAGATACCCCAGCCCGCGTTCGGCATCGCTCAGGGCCCGGCGCAGCAGGACAAGAAGTTCCTCTTCCGACAAAGGTTGCAACTCGAAGATTTGCGAGCGGGACACCAGCGGCGCATTGACGAAGAAGAACGGGTTCTCGGTGGTGGCGCCGATCAGACGGATCACCCCGCTCTCCACCTCGGGCAGCAGCACGTCCTGCTGCGCGCGATTGAACCGATGGATCTCATCGAGGAACAAGATGGTGGGTTGACCGGTGTTGGCGAGCCGATGCGCCGCCCCGGTCAGAACCCGCCGCAAATCGCTTACGGTCGCCTCCACGCCACTCAACCGCTCGAAATGCGATCGGGTCCGTCGGGCAATGATCTGCGCCAACGACGTTTTGCCCGTGCCCGGGGGCCCATACAGGATCAGGGATTGAATCCGGTCGGCTTCGATCGCCCGGCGGAGCAGTTGGCCAGGGCCGAGGATGTGGGTTTGTCCCACGAATTCCTCAAGGGTGCGCGGGCGCATGCGCGCAGCCAGCGGCTCCTGCCGGGACGGGGGCCGTTCAATTCGGGCGTCCGGCCCCTGCCGGGATGGATGGAACAAATCGTTCTCGGGCACGGTCCCAAACTACCCCCGTGGACCGGGCGAGCCCAAGTGGGAAATGGCAGCACGCCGGGCTCGGTGGATGCCGCCGCGCGGACACCGGCTCAGGCGGACCCGGTGACCCTTTGGGCGCTGCCGGTGGCGCGCCGCTCGGCTGGGGCGGGGCGGGCCATGGGATGGTTGCTATGCGCCGGGTCCTTGCGTTAAGGTCCGAACGCAAACGAGACAACGACGCCCATATGTTGGTGGTTCATGTGCATGTGCAGGTGAAACCGGAATGCATGCAGGCCTTCCTGGATGCCACGCTGGCCAATGCGCGCGAAAGCCTCAAGGAACCCGGCGTCGCCAGGTTCGACGTGTTGCAGCAGGAGGACGATCCCACCCGGTTTGTGTTGGTGGAGGTCTATCGATCCGCCGAGGCCCCCGCCGCGCACAAGGCCACCCCGCATTATGCGGCCTGGCGGGATGCAGTCGCCCCCATGATGGCCGTGCCCCGCAACAGCGTGCGTTACCGGAATTGTTTTCCGCCGGACGAGGCATGGTAGGACCCGATGCGCCGGAGTGGCAAAGCACCGGACGGGACCGGGCTCCCGAGGGGAACCGTGGGGCGGTAACCCGCCGTGGCTGCCTGCAGCGTGGAGGAGGGTTGTGAAACCGACCGATCTTCGTGGGATTCTGCAGTACGTCCCCCAGTTCCGCGAACGCACCTTTGTCATTGCGCTGGACGGGGCGGTGGTGACGGACGACAACTTTTCCAACCTGCTCTTGGACATCGCCGTCCTGCGCTCCCTGAACATTCACGTGGTGCTGGTGCACGGCGCCTCGGCGCAGATCGAGGCCCTGGCCCGGGAACAGCAGGTCCGGGCCTCGGACCTGGACGGGGACGGAATCACGGATGCGGCCACATTGCGATTGGCCTTGACCGCGGCCAACCGGCTCACGCACGAGATTCTCGAGGGCCTGGCCGCCACCGATCTCCGGGGCGCCTGTCCCAACGCCATCGTGGCCTTTCCGGCCGGCATCCTCCACGGCGTGGACCAGTTGTTCACGGGCAAGGTGGAGCGCGTGGACACGGCGTTGCTGCAAACCTTGCTGGATCACGACATCATCCCGGTGATTCCCCCGCTGGGCTTCGACGGCGAAGGCCACACCTATCGGGTCAATTCCGACAGCGTGGCCCTGGCGGTGGCGACCGGTCTGAAGGCGGTCAAACTCATCTTCGTCACCACGCGGGATGCCCTCGAGCACCAGGGCAAACCCATCCGGCAGGCCATGGTGGCGGAACTGGAACAATTGCTGGCACAGGCCCCGGGCGGATTTCCCCCCGAGCTCCTTTCGAAGGCCCGTCACGCCGCTGCCGCCTGCCGCGCCGGCGTCCAGCGCGTCCACATCATCAACGGCCGCATCAGCGAAGGGCTGTTGGCCGAAGTGTTTTCCAACGAGGGCATCGGCACCCTGGTGTACGCCGACGAGTACCAGCAGATCCGCCGCGCGCAGAAGAAGGATGCCCGGACCATTTATGCCCTCATCCAGCAGGCAATGGCCACCGAGGAACTGCTGCGCCGCAGCCGGGCCGCCATCGAGAAACAGATCGGCGACTACTTCCTGTTCGAGATCGACCGAAACCCGGTGGCCTGCGTGGCCCTGCACGTGTACCCGGAAGAAGGCAAGGGCGAACTGGCCTGTCTGTATGTCAAACCCAGCCATGAGAACCAGGGCATCGGCCGCAAATTGATCCAGTTCATCGAAAACCGCGCCCGCGAGCTGGGTCTGCGGGAGCTGTTCGCCCTTTCCACCCAGACGTTTACCTACTTCCAAAGCAAGGCCGGCTTCAGCGAGGGCACCCCGGAGGACCTGCCCCCGACCCGGCGCGAAAAGTACGAACAGAGCGGGCGACGCTCCAAGATTCTGGTCAAAAAACTCCGGTGAAGATCGACGCCCCGACCGGCGCCCCCGTGCACGGCGCGAAACCGATGACCACCTGCATCCTCACCACCGCGACTCCGAAACGAATCGGATTCATCTCCACGCGCTTTCGCGGCACCGATGGCGTCACCCTGGAAGCGCGGAAGTGGGCGCAGATCCTCCAGAGCATGGAGCACCAATGCTTCTGGATGGCGGGGGAACTGGATGCGCCCGCCGAAATCAGCCACGCCGTGCCCCTGGCCTTCTTCGGCCATCCCGAGGTTGCCGAACTGCAGGCGCAACTGTTCGGCGTGACCACTCGATCCCGACAGCTCACGAACCGAATCCAGCACCTCAAGGAACGCCTCAAGGACGAAATCTACCGGTTCCTGGACCGGTTCCAGATCGAGGTGGTCATCCCGGAGAACATCCTTTCCCTGCCCATGCACGTGCCGCTGGGCCTGGCCATGACCGAGGTGCTGGCGGAAACCGGCTTGCCGGCCATCGCCCATCACCATGATTTCACCTGGGAACGAGAACGCTATGTGCTGTCGGCGGTGAACGATTACCTGCACGCGGCATTTCCGCCTTCGCTGCACCGCATCGAGCACGTCGTCATCAACTCCATGGCCCAGAAAGAGCTGGCCCGGCGTTGCAGCCTGCCCTCCGCCATCATCCCCAACGTCCTCGATTTTGAGACCCCGCCGCCGGGCCTGGACGAGTACAACCGGGATTTGCGGCAGGAGATCGGACTGACGGAGGAAGATTGGTTGATCCTGCAACCGACGCGCGTGGTGCCCCGCAAGGGCATCGAACACGCCATCGAGCTGGTCCGGCGCCTGAAAGATCCGCGGGCGAAACTGGTCATCTCCCACCCGGCCGGGGACGAGGGCAATGCCTATGTGGCGATGTTGCACGACCGCATCGCCGACGCCGGGATTGACGTGCGGTTCATCGCGGACCGGGTGGCGGAGCATCGGGGCCGAAACGCGGCCGGGCAAAAGGTGTACACACTGTTCGATGTCTATCTCCACGCCGACCTGGTCACTTACCCCAGCTACTACGAGGGCTTTGGCAACGCGTTTCTCGAGGCGATCTATTTCGGCAAGCCCGTCGTGGTCAACACGTACGCCGTTTACGCCCGCGACCTGGCCCCGCTCGGCTTCCGCACCATCTCGATGTCGAACCTTGTCACCCGCGACATCGTCGAACAGGTGCGCGAGATCCTGCACAACGCGACGCTGCGGCAGGAATGGGCCCGGATCAACTACGAGCTCGGGCTGAAATACTTCTCGTTCGCCGTGGCGCGGCGGAAACTGGCCGCCCGACTGGCCAATCTCTTTGGAGAAAGTCTCTGAACGCGCCCGCCCGAGGAGGCTGAGCGGGCTCCCGACGCCCACCGCGTCCGATCCCGGCGCGTGCGCCCGGGGCAGACGCGCTCGGGCGGGGTCACCGGCCCTGCCGGAACTGCCGCCGACTCGGCCCTGCGTTGCCCGGGGCCACAAAATGGCGCCGACCTCGTCCCGGCTGCTGGTGTCGCGACCGGAGCCACGGGTTGAGGCGGCCCAAAGGGCCGCCCGATGACCTCGAGGAGAGCCGGTGCACTTGGGCAGTGCTTGCGGCTTGAGGAGTTTCTTGCACGGACGTCGGCCCCCGGGGGCTGATCAGCCCGGACTCCTGTGCGATGCTCCGGAAGCCGGCACAGGCTCGGATCCCGGCACGGCCCGCCCCGGGAACTTTCCGGGCCCCACGGCCGGGGCCCATCGGCCGCATTGCGTCGGCCACACGTTTCGGAGGTGACTTGGCTCCTCGATTGGATTATCGCATAAGGGGTAAGGGGCCCGGCGCGCCGTGGGGAGGGCCGCAGGGTGGTGTTCCCGAAGCCAGGTTTTGTCCGACTCTTGAACAGTCTGGGAATCCGTAAGGTCCAAACGAGGGGCGCTATGTCGCGTGCGGATACTGGCTGCAAATCGGACCCGGCCTCACGTTCTCGACGTTGGTTCCAATGGAGGGGTTCCATTGCCATCGCGGCCCTGGCAGGGGCGCTCTTGGAGACCGGTTGCACCACGGCCCACTACCGCGACGCGGCCGACCGGGCTGCGTACGACGTCATCCGGGAGAAAAGCCCGCTGGTGCCCAACATGGATCCCAATTTCACGCTGGAACGGACGAATCTGATCCGGTGGGACTCGCTGCCCGTCAATGAAAAGGTGGAGGAGTTTCTCGGACCGGATGGAGAAAGCGAACGCGGCGCCCGAATCGTGCGACTCGAGGACGCCCTTGCGCTGGCCGTGACCCACAGCCGCGCCTATCAAGCCCGCAAAGAACAACTTTATTTGTCGGCCCTGGCCCTGACGCTGACCCGGCACAATTTTCGACCGCTGTTCGCGGCGCGAGGGCAGGGCACCTTCGGCGGCCAGACCGAACGCGCAGTCCGCTACGAACTGGATCAGACCACGGGCGAGCTGCGCCCGGTCCTCAGTGATGCCCTGGTGGAGCAGCGGAGCGTCAGCGGGTCCGGTGCCGTGCAAGCCTCCTGGCTGATCCAGGACGTGGGCCGCCTGAGTGCCTCGTTGACCACCTCCTTCCTCCGGTTCCTCACCGGTGGCCAGCGTCCGTCGTCCCAACTGACCGCCACCTTCGTACGTCCCCTGGTGCGCGATGCCGGTTACCAGCAGCAAATGGAGGCACTGACCCAGGCGGAACGGCAGATGCTCTATGACCTGCGGGACTTTGTGCAGTACCGGCGCGATTTCAGCGTTCAGGTCGCCTCCGCATACTACAACGTGCTCGGAGATCGGGACCGGGTGCGCAACGCCTATCTGAATCTCCAGAGCTCCCGGCGCAACGCGGAACGCACGCGTGCCCTGGCCGAGGAAGGCCGCGTGACCCAGAGCGATCTGGGGCGCCTGGCCCAACAGGAACTCTCCGCCGAAAGCGCCTGGATCAATGCCGTCCGCAACTACAAGCAGTCGTTGGACAACTTCAAGCTCCTGCTGGGATTGCCGCTGGACGCCAACATCGTGCTGGACGACCGGGAGCTGGAAACTCTGCAGATCAAACACCCGGACATCAGTGTGGAAGACTCCATCCGGATCGCCCTGGCCGCTCGGCTGGATTATCTCAATGTGCAGGATCAGTTTGCAGATGCAGAACGCAGGGTTCGTTTGGCCGCCAACATGCTCAAGCCACGCGTCGATCTGACCACTTCCGTCACCCTGCGCAGCGATCCCGACGACACCACGGGATTGCCGTTGCCCGAGACCGGTCGCTACAGCTACAACGCGGGCCTCGAGATCGATCCCGGATTGGACCGCACCAGCGAGCGCAACGCCTACCGAACCGCCCTCATCAGTCTGGATCAGGCCGCACGCCGCGTGGAACAGCGGCAGGACGAGATCAAGCTCCAGGTCCGCGACAGTTGGCGGGCCCTCGACCAAGCCAAACGGAATTACGAGATCAGCGAGATTGGCGTGCGCCTGGCGGAACGCCGCGTCGAAGAGCAGAACCTGTTGGCCGAGCTGGGCCGCGCGCGCGCCCAGGACCTCGTGGACGCCCAGAACGACCTGGTCAATTCCCGCAACCAACGGACCCAGGCCCTCGTGGCCCACACCATCGCACGGCTGCAATTCTGGAACAACCTGGGTATCCTTTACATCAAGGACCGCGGTCAATGGCAGGAGGTGGAACATGTCCAGGCTCCTTGATTGGCGACAATGGTGGACCCAACACCCGCGGGCGCGTTGGGGGATCGCCGCCCTGGCCGTGGCTCTGCTGGGCTGGTGGCTGATGCGGCCGGGATCGACCGGCGAGTCACAGGGCGCCACGTTTGCCGTCCGGCGCGGCCCCCTGGAGATCACGGTCCTGGAGTCCGGCAGCATCGAGGCCCTCGAATCACAGGAAATCAAATGCGAGGTGCGGGTTGGCTACCAGGGCACCAAAATCCTCCGCATCGTGGAAGAAGGCTACCTGGTCACCGAAGAGGACGTGCGCCAGGGCAAGGTGCTGGTGGAACTGGATGGTTCGGAAATTGAAAAGCAGCTTGTGCAACAGGAAATCCAGTTCCAGAACGCAGCCGCCAGCCTGGCCGACGCCGAGCAGAACTATCAGATCCAGCTCAATCAAAACCTGACCGACCTCGCGGCAGCACAGCAGAAAGTGCGGTTTGCCCGCATGGACTTCGACAAGCTGCTGGGCGACCAGGTGGCCGAGGCCATCCTGCGCCAACTCGGCCTGGATCTCATCGTGGCCAGCGTCATGACCAACTCCCTGACCACCACGAGCCCGGGCGGTGTCCCGGAATCGTCCACTGCTGCACTCGCCCCGAAACTGCACGCGCCTACCCGGGACGGCGCAGGTGCCGCCCCCCGCCTCCAGGGATCCTCGAGCCCGGGGGACACGGTCGAGGGGGCAGACGGACAGTCCCTGCCCGTCCTGGCGCAGTTGCCGGAGCCCGTGGAAATCTCATCCTCGGGTCAGGTGCCGAGAGCTGGATTGCTGCCTTTCAACGGCGTCTCGCCCCTGCCCACCGAAGCCAGTCTTCGTCTGCCCTCTCCGCACGAGGTGGACTTTTCCCGCTACGCCAGTCTGGATGCCTTGGGCGATGGAGAGGCCAAACAACGACTGCGCAAGCTCGAAGACGACCTCCAGGTGGCGCAGAAGGAGCTCGGCCAGGCCACGGTGACGCTGGAAGGCACCCGGCGGCTCTTCGAAAAAGGCTTCGTCACCCGCAACGATCTGCAGCGCGATGAGATTGCCTACGAAAACGCCCGACTCAAGGTCCAGACCGCCGAAACCGCTCGTGCCTTGTACTTGAAATACGAGTTTGCTCGAACCGCCGAGGAAACCCTCTCCAAGTATCTCGATGCCATTCGGGAGCTGGACAAGACCCGCCGTCAGGCCCTTTCCCGGCTGGCCCAGGCCGAGGCGCGCCTCCGCTCGGCGCAGGCCCAATACGAGGTCCAACGCCGACAGCGTGAGGATCTCCGGGACCAACTGACCAAATGCGTCATTCGCGCCCAGAAACCCGGCCTGGTCGTGTATGGCAGTGGACGCGACGATTACATCTACCGCGATGAAGACGCCATTCGGGAAGGGGCCACCGTCCGCGAGCGCCAGACCATCATCACCATTCCGGACATGACGCGCATGGCCGTCACCGTTCGCATCCATGAAAGCCACATCAAAAAAATCCGCAGGGGTCAGAAAGCCCGCATCACGGTGGACGCCTTTCCGGACCTCGTGCTCACCGGTGAGGTCACCCGGGTGGCCGTGCTGCCGGACTCCCAGAACCGATGGATCAACCCGGACATGAAGGTTTACCGAACGACCGTGACCATTGACGGTGTTCACGAGTGGCTGAAGCCGGGCATGAGTGCCAAAGTGGAGATTCTGGTCAACCGGTTGGAAGACGCGGTGTACGTGCCGGTCCAGTGCGTCGTGCCGGCCGAACGGGGGCACGTCTGCTACGTGGCCCGCGGCCGCCGCGTGGAACGCAGACCGGTGCAAATCGGCGAGTTCAACGACGAGTTCATCCAGATTCGCGAGGGCCTGCGCGAAGGCGAACTGGTCCTCCTGCGGCCCCCGGTGTCCCTGGAGAGCCCGGGGGGCCGGCCGGAGGAGGAGGGAGAAGCCTCCCCGGCACCGGCCCGGGCGGCGCAACTGCCCGGCCCACCAAGCCCGCCCCGGCGAAGCTGACCTTTCCATGTCCCCGCCCATTGTTCAGCTGGAGCAGGTACGCAAGCACTACGAAATGGGCCCGGTGGTGGTGGAGGCCCTGCGCGGGGTCTCCTTCGTGATCCAGCCGGGAGAGTATGTCAGCATCATGGGCCCTTCCGGTTGCGGCAAATCGACCTTGCTGAACGTGCTCGGTTGCCTCGATCGCCCCACCTCGGGCCGTTACTGGCTGGGGGGTCAGGACGTGTCCGCCCTGGACGATGACGCCCTGTCGGCCATCCGCGGTTCGCGTTTGGGCTTTGTCTTCCAGTCGTACAACCTCATCCCGCAACTCACCGTCCTCGAAAACATCGAAGTACCCCTCTTCTACCAGGGCTGGCCGGAGGATCGCAGCCGGGAACGGGCCCGCCAGATGGCGGAGCGGGTGGGCCTGGGCCACCGACTGCACCACCGGCCCTACGAATTGTCGGGTGGGCAACAACAACGCGTGGCCATCGCCCGGGCCCTGGTCAACGATCCGCTGTTGATCCTGGCCGATGAACCCACGGGCAACCTCGATTCTGCCTCGGGTCGGGAAATCCTCGAGCTTTTCGATGAGCTCCATGCCCAGGGCAAAACCCTGATTTTGGTCACACACGACCCCGGAGTGGCCGATCGGGCCCAGCGCACTCTGCGGATGCGCGACGGGTTGGTGGAAAGTGACGTCCGTAAAACCGCTCCGGTGACAGTTCCGACCGCATGAGCCCGCCGTGGTTCATCTGGCGTCCGTGGTTGTTCACCGGGCTTCCCACCCGGGGAGAGGCCCCGCGCCTGCTGGCGCGGCTCCGAGGTTGCGGTTGGACGCGATCGCCCGGAACCCGGCATGCTCTTCGGAGGACTGAGCCTGGTGAACACTGACACGATCCAGTCCGGCTTCTCGCATCCCGCGGTCTGGAGCCGGTTCCGGCGGACGCTGCGGCTGGGGATTCGCAGTCTGTGGCTGCATCGGTTGCGGTCTCTGCTGACCGTGCTGGGGATTGTCTTTGGCGTTTGTTCGGTGATCGCCATGCTGGCCATCGGGGAGGGCGCTAGTTACGAGGCGCAGGAACAGATCAAAAACCTCGGCAGTCAGAACATCATCCTGCGCAGCGTCAAGCCGCCCGAGGATCAAAAACTGACGGACCAGGCCACGCGGAGTTTCGTACTGCAGTATGGTCTGACCTACACCGACCTGCGGCGCATCCGCGCCACGATTCCCGGTGTCACCATCGTCGTACCGGCCCGGACCATTCGCGAATACGCATGGAGCCGGACCCGTCGGGTGGACTGCGAAGTCGTGGGCACGGTGCCGTGGTACCCGGAAATGCGCAATCATCAGGTCGCGCAGGGGCGCTTCTTCAACGATTGGGACATGGAGACACGGGCCAGTGTCTGCGTCCTGGGGTCCGAACTGGTGCCGCTGTTGTTCCCCTTGGAATCACCGTTGGGTCGGGAACTGCGCGTCGGCGGGCACTACTACCGGGTCATCGGAGTCATGAGCCCGCGTCCGATTGCCGCGGAGGAGGAATCGGATATGCAACCCTCAAACCCCGGCCAGGCCGGCCGCGCCGGCATCCCCCGGCTCTACATCCCCCTGGAGACCGCGCGCATCCGCTACGGGGAAACGCTGATCCGGCGGCGGGCCGGCAGCATTGAGAGGGAGCGCGTGGCCCTGCACGAGGTGATCGTCAAGGTGCATCGGCAGGAAGACGTGATGCCCGTGGCAGAAGCCATCCGGCGTGTCCTGGAGCACGGACACGGCAAGCGCGATTATGAAATCATCATCCCGCTCGAACTGCTCAAGCGGGCCGAACGAACCAAACAGATCTTTAACATCGTGCTCGGGTCGATTGCCGCCATCTCCCTGCTGGTCGGCGGCATCGGAATCATGAACATCATGTTGGCCAGCGTCACCGAACGCACCCGGGAAATCGGGATTCGCCGTGCCCTGGGGGCGCGGCGCCGTGACATTGTGCTGCAGTTTCTGGTGGAGACAGTGCTGCTCAGCGCCTCCGGGGGCCTCCTCGGCGTGTTGTTGGGAGCCGCCATTCCCTTCGTGGTGACGTGGACGGCGGGCATGAAAACATTGATTACCTGGTGGTCACCCGTCCTGGCCTTTACCATCTCGGCCCTGGTGGGCGTCGTGTTCGGCCTTTATCCGGCCCTGCGCGCCGCGCGCATGGACCCGGTCGAGGCGCTTCGACACGAATGAACGGCTCGGGGGTTGCCGCGTGAACCCCGCCAGCGCGCCGAGGCGGCCGGGCCGTCCGGGGCTCCAGACCACGAGGGGCCGGATTCGGAGTGCGCCTCCGTGGCCTTGCGCGATGGAAGCAGGAATCCGAGCTTTCTCACTCCACGGTCTGTCCCGATCTCAGGCCTTCTCTGGTCGGAATGGCAGAGCCAGCTTTCCGGTCGGGATCAGGTCCGCCTCATCTGGGCCATGCTGAATCTTCTCGTTGAGCAGGTAGAGGAACACGGCGAAGAGCAGCAGGTAGATGAACGTGAACAAGAGTAGCGACGCCAGCACCACGTCGGCTTTGAGATGGGGTGACACGCCTTCCGCCGTGCGCATCAACCCGTACACGATCCATGGCTGACGCCCGGTTTCCGCGGCAAACCAGCCGGCCTGATTGGCAATTTGCGGTCCGAGCACGGAGAACACCAACACCCACAACAGCCACCGGTGATTTTCCAGCGTGCCACGAACAGCGTGATAGCACCCCACCAGGGCAATCCCAATCAAGGCAAAACCAACCGCCACCATCAGGTGGTAAAACTGGAACGAGCGGTTCACCGGGGGCCAGTCCTCGCGGGGAAATTCCTTCAAGCCGGTCACCGGTTGGTTCACATCGCCGTGTATCAGCCAGCTCAGCAAACCCGGGATGGCCAGCCCGTACACCTTCTCCTCCTTTTCGTTGACCCACCCGAACAGATACAAGGGCGCGCGCGCGCTGGTCTCGAAGTGCCCCTCGAACGCGGCCAGTTTGGCCGGCTGATTCCTCGCCACGCCGACCGCGCTGATGTGGCCCGTGACCAGTTGCAACAACGACGCGACCAGGCCAAAAGCCAATCCATACTTCAGACATTGCCGGGCAAAGTCGCGGTGCCGCCCCTTGAGCAGATACCACGCTCCCACGCTGACCACCAGGAACGCGCCAGCCTGCCAGCACCCGCAAATCACGTGCGACAGCCGGTGCATCGCAGAGGGATTGAACACCATCGCCCAAAAATCCGTGATCTCCGCCCGCGGCCCCAGGGGCGTCTCGACGATGTGATACCCCGCCGGTGTTTGCATCCACGAATTGGCCACCACGATCCAAATGGCGCTGAAGTGGGCCCCCAGACAGACCATGCACGTGGCCAGGAAATGCGTGCCCCGCCTGACCTTGTCCCAGCCGAACAACAGGACCGCCAGGAAACCCGACTCCAGGAAAAAGGCGAAAATCCCTTCCGCCGCCAGCGCGCTCCCAAACACATCCCCCACAAACCGGGAATAATTGGCCCAATTGGTGCCGAATTCGAACTCCAGGACGATGCCCGTGGCCACCCCGATGGCGAAGGTCAGCGCGAACACGCGGGTCCAGAAACGCGCCAGTTGGTGGAAGAGCGGGTTGTTGGTTCGGAGCCAGAGCGACTCGAAAATCACCAGCATCACACCCAGACCAATGCTCAGGGGCGGATACAGGTAGTGAAACGCGGCCGTAACCGCGAACTGCACCCGTGATAAGGTAACGACGTCCATAACGGTGCACAAATTGCCCGAGGCTGATGTTTCGCGCAACCCGGCTCCGGCGCATCGACAGGCCCGGCCGACCCTCGCTACCATCGCGCATGCTTTTGGGAGCCCATTGCTCGACGGCCGGCGGGCTGGTCACAGCTCTGGACCGTGCCCGGCGCATCGGTGCCGACAGCTGCCAGCTGTTCGTGAAAAACAACATGCAGTGGCTGGCCCGGCCCCTGAAGGAGGAAGAGGCGGCGAACTTTCGCGCCGCGGCGAGGGCCTCGGGGCTGGCCTGGATCTTCGCCCACGCCGGCTACCTGATCAACTTGGCGGCGCCGGACTCGGCCAATCGGCAGAAATCCATCCGCTCCCTGATTCAGGAGCTGGAACGGACAGCGGCGTTGGGATTGCCCTTCCTCGTGCTCCACCCCGGTGCCCATTTGGGGGCCGGCGAAGAAGCGGGGTTGCGACAGGTCGTGCGCGCCCTGGACGAGGCCTTCGAGGCCACGAAAACGGCGAAGGTCCGAGTGGCCCTCGAGAATACCGCCGGTCAGGGGACCTGTTTGGGAGCCGAGCTGTGGCACTGGGCCTGGGTGTACGACCGCGTGCGGGATCCGAAGCGACTGGCCATCTGCGTGGACACGGCGCATCTGCTGGCGGCCGGCCACGACATCCGGTCGCCTGCAGGCTGGGACCGGGTGATGGCCGAAGTGGATCGCACGGTTGGACTGGACCAGATCGTGGCCTTTCACCTGAATGACTCGAAGGCCCCGTTGGGATCGCGCGTGGACCGGCACGAACACATCGGACGCGGCCATGTGGGGCTGGATGGCTTCCGGCACATTGTGAACGACCCGCGTTTCGAGCGGCATCCTGCCTGCTTGGAGACGCCGAAATCCGAGGATCTACACGAGGACGTGGAGAACCTGGCCGTGCTCCGATCCCTTTGTCGGGGACCCGGGAAACCACCGCTAACCAGCAGCGCGGGTGTGCGTCAAGTCCGGCCGCGGCCACAGGCCGGGTCTCGAAAATAAAACTGGCGGAGAGAGGGGGATTCGAACCCCCGATACGGGTTTAAGCCCGTATAACGGTTTAGCAAACCGTCGCCTTCAGCCACTCGGCCATCTCTCCGTCCTGTGCGGGCCGCTGCGGAACCGGCGTTCCAAATCTTTTGCAGCACAAGAGGAGGCTGCACTGTGGCAAGCCGTCCCCAGCCAACCGCGTTTCACCATACCCGCCCGCGCCACCCGGAGCAAGGCCAAACTCCGAGGGCGCGGGAGGGGAGCGCAGGACAGTCGTTGAGCACCCACGGCGGGCGAGGAAAGAAACCGTAAACCTACCCAGCTGAAGGGGCAAAGGCGGGGCGGGCCAGGGCGATCCGCAACCCGGAGTGGCGCAAAATCGAGTTTCCAATGGCCATTATTGTTCCGGCCCAGCGCACCTGGTCCAACCCGCGCCCGGCTTGCCACCTCCAAACCCATGAGGGGAGGCCAGGATCGCTTGCCAAATCCGCTCTTGACACGACCAAGAACTCAACGCTCCGCACGATTCCGCAATCCGCTCAAAACGGAACGGCACTGTCGGTCTCGCATGGATTGGACGGCCGCGATCCCGCCGCATCCGTAGCGGTGATTTCCAACCTGGCGGGCTGCAGCCTCCCCGTCCGCAGACTCGTATCCGCCGACATCGTCGGCGGATCGGATCAGGATTGTTTTTTCTTCTGCGTGTTCTGTGTGCTCTGTGGGCTTTTTCTTTCTGTGTGCTCTGTGGGCTCTGCGCCTCGTAGCCGCCGCCTTGAGGCGGCGGACGCCAACCAGATTCTTCTCTTCAGCCCACAGATCACGCAGATCACTCAGAGGGCCTTTTGGATGGCCCATGGAGCACGCACATGGGCAATGGCGGTGGGCTGGCATCGACCAACCCGCTGCCTCCGCAGTGGAGGTTTCCAACCTGCCGGACCGCGGCCTTCCCGTCCACAGACTCGGAGCCGCCGACATCCATCGGCAGACCCTGCCAGCATTGTTTTTTTTCTTCTGCGTGATCTGTGTGTTCTGTGGGCCTTTTCTCTTGGCGTGCTCTGTGGGCCGAGTCTCCTAGCCGCCGACCTTCGGCGCCTCGCGGTCACTTCACAATCTCCAGAATCGCCTTGAACGCCGGCGCCTCCGCAGTCTGCAACAACTCGAACAGCGCCATCTCCACGCAGGTCCATCCCACCCCCGGTTGCTGCAGCTTGGCCAGCGCAAGTGCCTTGTGCTCCGGATTGCGAGAGGAGACCGCATCCGCAACCACTTCCACCTCGTACCCCGCAGCCGCGAGTGCTCGCGCCGTCTGATAGACGCACACGTGCGCTTCGATTCCGGCCATCAACACCTGGGGCCGAGCTCCCGCCTCGAGCACGCGCTGAAAGCCGCCGTCCGCACAACAATTGAAGGTCATCTTCGTCACCGGAGTCTGGTCGGTCAGTAACTCGCAACTCCGCCACCGTGGGGCCCAGTCGTGCCGGGTTTTGCTCGGCCCACACCACGGGCAGGCCCAGCACCTTGGCACCGCGCACCAGACGCTGCAGCTGTTGAACCAGCCTCTCGCGCTCGTGCATGACCCGGGCCAGCCGTTCCTGCACCTCTCCCCGAACCACAAAGGTCTGCTCGAGGTTCAACATGCCACGAATCAGGGTGCCCTCTCGGAGCGCCAGTGAAAGGCAGATTGTCCGGGCGCTGATCGAACCCTTGCGATGTTTGCGCACGGGTCACGGCGATGCAGAGCGAGGAGAGAGCGACGAAACCCATTTGCGTTTTTGCCGCGGTCCCTTCGCGGAGCCCGGCTTCGGGTTGGTCCTCGGAGTTGGGGGCAGTGGCGGTGGAACGGACGGTCGAACCGGTCCGTGCGGCGCGCCCCATGGCCGTCGGGGTTGCACCCCGTGGCATTGGGGGCCAGCGAGTGGATTCGGCCCAAACCAGTTCAGCCCCGCCTCGTGAAGGCTGCTCCCCGGGTCGGGGCCGATGTCACCTCGCCCTGGTGCCCGGTCTTTGCCGGCGGCTGAGTCAAGAGCATGAGCACGGTTTTCGCACCCGCTTTGGTCCGGTGACCCGCGCCTCAGCCGGGATTGGCCCTGACCGGAGGTCGTACTGCGGCCGACGCAGTGCGGGCCCTGCCGGAAAGTGCGGACCATTCGTTGCGCTGGCGGTGCGGCAGGGGCGGTACCGGTACGGGGAGGCGCAGGTGAACCACCGGAGACAAATCGGTAGCCGCCGACGGAAGTCGGCGGAAATGTCTCGCAGCAACTGGCGGACGCCCAAGCGCACAGGTGGATTGGCGGGCGTGATGAACCTGGGGGTGGTGCGGGGCAATCTGGACCGGGTGCAGTCGGAGGTGCGCCAGGACTTTGTGGCGCAGAGGTCCTGAACTCTTCATCCGGCCGCGTTTCAAATTGAACCCGGGATTCGTGTATCGGAGGAAATGCCGCCGTCCCTCAGCCTCCTGCGCCGATGACGCCCGGCATTCCGCCGCGCTTTCCGGAGGTTCCGAAAACCTGAAATACGTCGCCTTTCCTTCATGGTGGCGAAGGGAAGCTTGCTCGGGACGGGCGGTGGAAGTAGAGTCGAGAGGCGGAGAACCGGCTGGTGCGGGTGATGAGCTATGGGGCCAGCGATCGGGCCGGTTGGCGTCGGGTGGACTGGGCGTACGATGCGCTGGGCCGGTGCTCGAGGCAGACCAGCTACGTGCTGAGCAACGGGGTTTGGGTGGTGACGGAGGATCTCAAATTTGTCAGTGATCCAGTGCTTTTCGGCCGGCACATTGCAGAGCTGAACGCGACGAACCTCGCGCTCGTCCGGAGCTACGTCTGGGGCCTGGATCTGAGCGAGACGCTGGACGGTGCGGGTGGAGTCGGCGGCCTGCTCTGGGTTCGAATCGCCAGCGGCCCGGGCGTGGGGACGCATTTTGTGACCTACGACGGCAACGGCAACGTCTGGCAGTTGGTTTCTGCTACCACCGGCACCGAGACTGCCCGCTACGAATACGGCCCGTTCGGCGAACTCCTCCGCACCACCGGCCCTGCCGCCGTGTCGAATCCCTTCCGCTTCAGCACCAAACGCACAGACACCGCAACGGGACTGGTGCTCTACGAATACCGCGTTTACTCGGCCACCAGAGGGAGGTGGATCAGCCGCGATCCGATCGAGGAAAGGGGTGACGTGAATCCTTATGGGTTCGCCAGCAACGCTCCCGCTGACGAAGTTGACAGGCTTGGGCTGGTGCCGCGCGGCGCTTGCTTACTAAGGTGCACTAAAGTATGTGAAAGATTCCGGCGACTGCGGGATGGCCGCGTGCCCGACGGCGGTATTGTGTGTTGCGGTGGGGTTAAACACATTTGCACATGGGCCGCAGATGTGGAGCCAAATCCTCGGGTGAAGGATATCTTAAGACGGTGTATCTGGGAACACGAACGCATACACTTGGCGAAGAGCCGCTGCCCCGAGTGTGATTGTGGCGTGACTCGCGTGAAAGACAGGTACATGGGTGAATTGTGCGCAGAGGAAGTTGTGGCCCACACCGTGTCGAAGGTCTGCTATGAGGCGGCCTTGCCGGAATGCGGTACGGACGAGGACTGCGCGCAGAAAATCAGACGCCGGATCCAGAAGGCCGAGCACATGATCCAGGTGTACGAATATTACTGCACGTTGTACCCATCGAACCGGTCGAAGCGATGAGCTGGGGCGTAGTACTAGTGTTGACTGCTGCCGCTGGAGTGCTGTGCGCCTGTCGTGTTTCCGAAGGACAGAAAGCAGGACCCCCAGTTGAAGTTGAGAAAGACTGTATTGTGCTTATCCCAAGAGACGCGACACCGAGGCTGATAGCGGAGGAAGTTCTGGGAATGGCATGCGAGTATATAAACAGCAGCCAGCCGCAACTTCGGGGAGCGAAGTGTGTTTTCGTCCTGTTTGCCAGTGAGCCGAATACAGCGGCCGGTGCAGACGAATGGCTGTTACTCTTCAGGTGGCAGCCATGGTCCGTGTATATGGAGTATTTAGTTGTCGTGAATGACAGGACCCGGGAGATCAGGATCTATCGGTGAGGCACGGATGGCCTAGCCGTGTGTCGAGGAAGATGTATGCGAAGTTGAGCGTCACATGAGAACTGCTCTTGCAGGTGATCGTCGAGCCCCGCAAGCCCAGGGTGTGTTTCTGTTGGTTCTGCAGGCCAGCACCGTAATAGCGGTCAAGAAATGTCTGTGGACGATCATTCAGAGCGTTGGCGCCGCGCTTGAGGTTACTGCCCTGCGGCGCTGGCAAAGCCCGGGTAGCACGCGAAGCAGGCAAAGGGGCGGCGTGCAGCAGCCCGCAGAGGTAAACAGCAAGGAGAAGAAAAGGGCAGTCAGCGGAGGGGAAATGTCGAGCCATGGGCGAGGGGCAAGCGCGGCGGCCGTGTCTCCCCGTAGAGCAGGTTTCCTGAGTCGCGGGGACTGGCTTGTTGTCGACCGAAGAAGTGGAGCTCAGAGGCTGCGCGTTCTCTTGGGGAACGGTGACGGCGCAGCATCGATGATGCGTTCGTATCTGTCCTTTCCACTAGTACTCCTTGGTCACAAACGCAACAAATTGTGCTAGAATGGTTTCATGCGAACCGCCCATCCGGGTCCAAGCCCGCAGGAAAAGCGCTTCGCGGCCTATTGGGAGGGCTTGGCCAGGGCCGCGGGGCATCGGGACCGGGAAGCGCCGCTGAAGGACTACTGCCGCGGCCTGCTGCTGCCCGGCCAGCGGCAGTCGATCGAGCCCATGGCGGCCCGGCTCCATCCCGACCGCGTGCAGCCCACCCGGCAGTCCCTGCACGATCGGGTGGCCCAAGCGGCTTGGAGCGACCAGGCCCTGCTGGACGCCGTCACCCGGTAGGTGTTGCCGGCCATGAGCCACAAGCAACCCATCGTGGCCTGGATCGTCGACGACACCGGCATTCCGAAGAAGGGCCGGCATTCGGTCGGGGTGGCGCGGCAGTCCTGCGCCCAGTTGGGCAAACAGGACAACTGCCAGGGGGCGGTGTCGCTGTCGGTGGCCACCTGGGAGGCGAGCCTGCCGGTGGCCTCGCGTTTGTATCTACCCAAGGAGTGGACCGAGGACCGCGCCCGGCGCCGGAAGGCCGGAGTGCCCGGGGAGGTGCAGTTCCAGACCCAGCCCGAGATCGCGATCGATCTGTCGGCTGGCTGATCCGGCAGCTTCGGTGCTGCCCTTTGTGCGGGGTGAGACGTTCATGACCCAGTAGTGTTAGTGGCCTGCGGGCTTTTGCGTCGGTTGGAGATCTAGGCATTTCTGTGTATTCTGCGTGATCTGCGGGCTAAGAGGAGTGCTCTATGGACTAGCGTCGGAATCTCGAGGTGGTCTGTGGGCTGTGGCGTCACGAGACCTCAATGCGGGCAGCGGCTCTGGTGCGTGGATGGCAGACTCGAGCCGCATGGTGGTGGAGGGTGTATTGCGCCGGCGGGGTGGAGGTGGGGTGATAAGGCTGGGGGTGGTGCGGGGCAGTCCGAACCCAGGTGCAGTCGGAGGTGCGCTCGGACTTCGTGGCGCAGAGTCCGGAGCCCCTGGTGTATGACGGGGATGGGAACCTTGTACGGGATGGGCGGTGGGTGTACAGTTGGGACGCGGAGAACCGGCTGGTGCGGGTGACGAGCTGCGGGGCGGCCGATCGGGCCGGTTGGCGTCGGGTGGACTGGGCGTACGATGCGCTGGGCCGGCGCATCCGTTAGACCAGCTACGTACTGAGCAACGGCGTCTGGGTGGTGACGGAGGACCTGAAATTCGTGAGCGATCCGGTGTGGTTCGGCCGGCACATTGCAGAACTGAAGGCCACGAACCATGCCGTGGTGCGCAGCTACGTGTGGGGCCTGGACCTGAGCGAGACCTTGGACGGCGCCGGTGGCGTGGGCGGCTTGCTCTGGGTGCGGCTGGCCGGTGGTCCGGCCTCGGAAACGCATTTCGTCACGTACGACGGCAACGGGAATGTCTGGCAGTTGGTTTCCGCCAGCACCGGCACGGAGACCGCGCATTACGAATGCGGCCCCTTCGGCGAGCCGCTTCGCACCTCCGGCGCCGCCGCCTATTACAACCCATTCGGCTTCTCCACCAAGCGCACGGAACCGGCCACGGGACTAGTGCTCTATGAATACCGGGCCTACAGCTCGGGCTTGGGGAGGTGGCTTAGCCGCGACCCTGTCGCCCATGTGGGTGAACTTGTGATGTTGCTAGAGGCAAAAGAGCATGGCGCACTCAAGCGCATTCTGCTTGGGTTGCCAGAGCTCCAGCAGATACTGTCTGACAACCGGATCTACCTGAGAAAGCTTGCGGCTGTGAACTCCGGAGCTATGTCTGGGCGTAGCAACATGCGTGGGGCGGTCGCGCTCCTTTATGCATTTGTTGGCAACGATTCGCTCCGCGCCCACGACCCTGACGGCTGTGTTGCACAGTGGGTTACCGCGTGCGGCCTCGGGTGTCTGCTCGGTGGCATTGGCGGGGCTCTGGGCGGAATTGGTGGCGGCCTCAGGCACGTGGCTTGCGGTGCGCTCGGCGGAGCCCTTAATGGATGCTGCTCCGGGGTAATGTGCACAATGCTACCCCAGTTCTGTGTTACGGGGTCGTGCATTTGTGGGGCCATTGGGTCGTTTGCAGAGCAATTGTGTATTGGAGGTTCGAACTATAAAGACAAGTGTGCGTGGCTTACTGTAGTCGCCTCCGGAATCGTAGGTTGTCTTGGCGGTGCTGCGACCGACCAGGAAAATGCTAAAATGCAATTGATTCAGTTTGTCACAGGGGTTGATATCGCCGCGTTGACCAGCTTGTGCGGCAAACTGGAGGGGTTATAAGAACATGCTCGTGGGCGACTGGCTTTTCGGGTGTATAGCATGTGCGCTTAGCATGGGCGCGTTTGCATATTTTTGTGCGTTGTATGGGCGCTCTTTTGTGTTCAGCAAAGCGCGACTTGTGACGCTCGCACTTGCCTGCGCGCTTTTCTTTGCTCCGTTGTGCTGGATGCCCTGTGTTGTGGAGGACATCTCGCCTCCGCTCTCTTCTGGTTTGGTTGCGTTGGCGTACGGCTTCCTCTTCGGCGTATTCGCGCTGGGGGTGGCATGCCAGCGAGGGAAGAGCGCGGTTGGGCGGGCCCTTAGTCGATACCTCCGTTGCGAACCACGGCGTGCCACTAGCGAGTCGCGCACTGGTGCCATGACGGGCTCTTGAGAGGCGGAGCCGTGATGCGGGCTGAATCTCGCACTTGAGGTGCTCTTGCACAGGAAGGCCATGGGAATTAAGCCGTTAGATTCAGAGCGCCATTAGGCGGATGAAACAGTTGCACAGGGAAAAGAGGCTTTCTGGGGCCCGGGGTGCCCCGAGGCGAGGCGATACGACGCTGCAGGGTCAGTCGCGTCAGCGTCTGACATTAGGCGCTAGAGCACTGCACCGGCGTCGTGGTGCCTACTTGGACTGACTCTGGAACGGTCGTCCCGCGCCAGCAGGTGGTTAAAAAGGTCCTGCAGATGGTTGAGCGGGAGGGATTGCATTGGTAGGTGCGAGGGATGCGTGGTCGAGCGCAGGCCCAAGGCGAGTTTCTCACAGTTCTGGATTTCAAGTGCATGGTGCCGCCTCCGGTATCATACCCCGGGAGGACTTCATTTTCCAACGGCTCTCGCCGCTCTTCAGGGAACTCCTTGAAGAAACGGGCCGCCCAGTATCCGGCCGGCGCAACGACTCGAGGCTGGGCTGCTGAACGGGCTGTGCAGCGTGCGCAGCGCATGGCTGTTCCGCGAGCTGCTCCGCACCAGCCTGCTGTGGTCGTGGTTTCTGGACTGGGAGTTCAGCGAGGGCAGCTTCGACTCCCGGCGTGTTCTCCACGAACTACCAGCGTCTGCTGCTGTCGACCGAGGCGGCCAAGGGTTCTCTGCTGAGGTCCGGGATCTGTGGCGGCAGCAGGGCTGGACGCGCGACGAACACTTTACCGAGGGCGGTACACACATCGAATCCTGGGCCAGACTCAGGAGCTTCTTGAGCATGGGCGGGGCCGATGCGGTCCAGGGGCAAGCGGCCCGGTCCGAGGACCCCGGCAATCCGACGATCTCTTTTCACGGCGAGATCCGCTCCAAAGGCGCGCACCGGAGCACCAGCGATTCGGAGAGCGCGTTGCATCGGAAGGCCCGAGGCCCCCAGTCCCGGCTGTGTTTCGGAGCGCACTTGCGGATGGCGAACCGTCGCGGCTTTTGTGCCGGATTCACGGTGCATGACTCCATTACTAAGCCGGAACCGAAGGTGGCGCTACGGCACTTGCAGGCCCATGCCGAGGTGGATGCACGGGGGGACTTTATGGCGCAGAGCCCGGAGACGCTCATCTACAATGGGGACGGCAACCTTGTGCGGGACGGGCGGTGGATGTACAGTTGGGACGCGGAGAACTGGCCGGTGCGGGTGATGAGCTATGGGGCCAGCGATCGGGCCGGTTGGCGTCGGGTGGACTGGGCGTACGATGCGCTGGGCCGGCGCATCCGGCAGACGAGCTACGTGCTGAGCAACGGGGTTTGGGTGGTGACGGAGGACCTGAAATTCGTGAGCGATCCGGTGTGGTTCGGCCGGCA